>Ga0183100_1000001_pt1 | contig 1414036 bp, 1281 predicted proteins | sample Biomet2_FD_127789 | JGI IMG/M metagenome (GOLD analysis project Ga0183100, IMG submission 127789) | Microbial communities from bioreactor (seeded with anoxic lake sediment) at LBNL, California, USA - Biofuel metagenome 2 | ecosystem: Engineered > Bioreactor > Anaerobic > Unclassified ... | reverse complement strand
ACTGGCTGGGGTGACTGGGATCGGACCAGTGAATGACAGAGTCAAAGTCTGTTGCCTTACCACTTGGCTACACCCCAAAAAGGTGGTGGGCGAAGATGGATTTGAACCACCGAACCCGAAGGAGCTGATTTACAGTCAGCCGCGTTTGGCCACTTCGCTATTCGCCCACAGAATTCGACCGCGCGCCGCAGTAACGTGGTGGATGCTGTAGGATTCGGACCTACGACCCCCGCCTTGTAAGGGCGATGCTCTCCCGCTGAGCTAAGCATCCGCGGTAGGCGCCACCTCAAAACGCGCCCAATAAATATAGCATTCACCCCCTAGACCGTCAACGAAAAGAAAGCCCCCTTATCGGGGGCTTGAGATTTTCGGTCCTTTCGGCTCAATATCCCTTTTTGCCAAGAAGATGGAACATGTTCTTTTTATAGATCTCCACGCCGGGTTGGTTGAAGGGGTTGACGCCATTAAGATAAGCTGACATGGCGCAGGCCCTCATGAAGAAGTACATAAGGTAGCCGAGTGTGTAGGCGTCGAGGTGATCGACGTTGATGAGAATGTTGGGGACTTTTCCGGTTTCGCTGTGGGCCTGGACCGTTCCTTGTTCGGCTTTTTGGCAGACTTCATCGAGGGTTTTGCCATCGAGGTAATTTAGGCCATCAAGATCGTCATCATCATGCGGGATCATGACATCATGAGCCGGATGCTCGAACCGGAGGACCGATTCAAAGAGGATGGGAGAACCATCTTGGATGAACTGACCAAGCGAATGGAGATCGGTCGTGAAGGTCGCGGAATCGGGGAGAAGACCGCTTTTGCCTTTCCCTTCCGATTCGCCATAAAGCTGTTTCCACCATTCACCGAGTTGAACGAGCTTCGGTTCATAGGAAACGAACATCTCAACTTTTTTGCCGTCGAGGTAAAGTTGATGGCGAACGACGGCATAGCGATAGCAATCGTTACTCTCGAGATCGCCATTATCGTAATCCTTACGGGCATCAAGGGCCCCTTTAAGGAAGGCGCGAACATCGATTCCAGCCACGGCCATCGGAAGTAAGCCAACCGCGGTGTAAACGCTGTAACGTCCGCCAACATCATCTGGGAGGACAAAACGCTGATAGCCGTATTTCTTGGCTAATTCAACGAGAGCCCCTTTCTCTTTGTCGGTCGTCGCGTAAATGGCTTTTTTGCACGCTTCGCGCCCGATTTGCTTCTCAAGGAGCTCGCGTAAAAGGCGGAAACCAATCGCCGTCTCGGTCGTCGTTCCGCTTTTGGAGATGACGTTGATGGCGAATTTCTTTCCTTCAAGGTGTTTCATAACCTGATGGATATAGCTGGGGGCGAAGGTCTGCCCCATATAGATGATTTCGATCTTATCGTCGGGATAAAGCCCTTTGATGGCTTCGATAGCCGCCCGAGCTCCAAGATACGAACCGCCAATGCCACAAACGACGAGGGTGTCGAAATTGTGCCTGATGTAATCGGCACATTCGATGATTTCCTCAAGTTCTTTGCGGTCGTAATTTACTGGATAATCAGCCCATCCAAGGTAATCGCTTCCCTCGCCAGTCTTCTTGTCGATGGCCTCGTTGATCGAAGCGACTTTCTTCTTGTAGGATGCAAAATCGACGCTCTGTCCTAAATGCTTTAGATCGACCTTAATCATCTTTCTTTTCTCCTTGGGCGTTTTCCGCCTTGACCCATTCGGGCAACTTGGCTTCGAGAGCGGTGAAGTCAATCTCAGAGGGATCGATCCTTTTCCGCTTCATGGCTTTTCGCCGGTCGGAGTTCTCCATTTGTTTGAGGGAAACCTTGATGTTTTGGTTCGTCTCATCGACGGAGATGACTTTGACCTGATATATATTACCAACCGTGACGAAACTAGTGAAGTTATGGACGTAGTTATTGCTGATTTCACTGATGTGAAGAAGACCCGTCCACCCTTCATCGAACAAGAGGATGGCGTAGTGGGGGTAGACCTTGACGACGGTCCCTTCGGCGACGTCTCCGACCTTAGGCAAATTCATTTCTTTTCCTCCCGTAAGAACCGTTCGGCATCGATCTTAGTAGTGATTTTGACGTTATTTGCCGAACCGGCAACGACGTGGACAGGAAGAGAAAGAGAAAGAACGACCGAGGCGTCATCAGTAAAAGAAACGTCCTTATTCTTGTGAGCCTTTTCATGGGCTTCATAAATCAAACCAAAATGGAATGTCTGCGGGGTTTGAGCAAGGAAAACTTTTTTGCGTGCAACGTAACGTTCGACTTGTTCTCCATCCTCGCTTAAAAAGACTGAATCGGTCGCCGGGATGGCGGTTACGGCCGCGCCGTAAGTTTCGGCCGCCAGAATATTTCTTTTGATTAAATCTTCACTGATCCGGGGACGATCTCCATCCTGAATAAGAACGATGGCTTCGTCTTTCTCGCCTTCCTTTTTTAAATGAAGAAGGGCGTTGTAGACGCTTTCGGTTCGGCTTGTTCCGCCAACGATGACCGCTGAGGTCTTGTCGAAGTGATATTGGTCAATGATCTTCTTAGCGGCTAACTCGTAACCTTCGGGGACGACAACGAGAATGTTGTTAATGGTTGGAGAAAGATTGAGCGCCCCGAGGGCGTAGCACATAAGTGGGCAATCGCCAACGAGGCCGAATTGCTTTGGTAAGGAATCGCCGTATCGAAGGCCTAATCCTCCGAAAAGGACGATGGCGGTGTGTTTTGGAGTTGTCTTTTTCATCCCGACAATTTTAGCACGCGCCCGCGCAAAGAAAAAAGGCGGTTATCAACCGCCTTGGCTTTTCTTAATCGACAACGGCGTTTTTATTCTCGCGGGTTTTTAGCGATTCGTTGATGGCGACGCCCTGAATGATGAGTTGAAGGACTTTTTCGATCTCCGAATTTGAATTGTAGTTGGCTTTGCAGACGTAATTTACGCGACCATCCTCGTAGAGGCCTTGGACTTTATCTTCCTTGCCTTCGGGATAGACGGCGATTGATTTGCCACCGTTATTCTTGACGATGATCATCGCCGGAATGTCAGTCATTCCATCTCCGATGTAGACCATATTGGAGTAGGGGATCCGACGATCGGGTTTCTTTTCATTGACCCCGACGTCGTCCGTCGCATCGTAGACCCCTTTGGAGATCCGGAAGAAGTATTGGGTTTTTTGGGTGTAGTTGATCGCGAGTTTCGGCCACGTTGGATCGCCAGCTTTGTCGAAGAGGAATTCACAAGCGTAAGCGACTTTGAATTCGTGAGCGATCTTGCAGCCATCGACGATTTCCTTATTTCCGGAGGAGACGAGGTAGTGCTCGACGCGGACTCCATGTTCCTTCCCATAATCGTTGATGCGTTTGAACCAGGTGAGGACTCCAGGGAAGAACTCGATGTTCTTGCCCATTTCCCCTAACCATTCCTTAGTCATGTGAATGCCTTTTTCTTTGGTTAGCTTCACCATCATATAAAGATAGGAAAGGGTTCTTTCGCAGCCCGTCTCTTCACTGAACTTGGTTGTTGCTCCCCAGAAATCTTTTGGGGTCATCCCGAGAGACGGGATGAAACCGAAGTTCTGCATGTCGCTCACGGAGAGAGTGCTGTCGAAATCGTAGAGAATCGCGACGATTGGTTTTTTGTTCATGTTGCGTTTTCCCGATATTATCAGGAGCACTAAATGATACCAATGAAAAAAGCCCCCGTCAAATCTAGTCTTTCCTCTCCCTCTTTCCCTCGCCTTGTTCTCAGGGCTACAATAACCTCGCGATGGAAGCCTGGCAAATCATTTTATTGATCCTCGTTATTCTGATTTTTCTTTACCTTGGACTCCTTGTTTACGTCATGTCGATGATTGCCCATTTTAGTGGTCGATTAAAGAAAAGGCTGGTTGCCATTTCCGTGCTTTTCTCCGAGAAAAAGGGGATTCTTCAGGCCATCGGGGCCGAATTTAAAAAGGCTAATCTCAAACTAACTTTGGCCGATAACGCCGCCGTCATCAATCTCGATTCGATCGCGGCGAGCGCAATCAAGGAAGGGGACGTCATTCCCACTTCGGCCAAGCTCAAGGAAATTCAAAAACGCTTTAATTTTATTGCCGAGACCAATTCGTGGGAAGACTCTACTGGGGACTATCGTTCTCTCACGGCTTCGCTTCATGACCTCGACGCCAATTATCGGCAGAGCATCGCCCTCTATAACTCCGATGCCACGGCCTATAACTATTGGATTCACACTCCGCTCTTTAAGTGGCTCGCTTGGCTTTTGGGCCATCGGAGCAAAGAACCGCTCAATTAAAAGTTCAATTCGTAGTCGACGAGGCCATCGTAGAAGTCTTTTTCGTGACTCACGATGATGACCCCACCTGGGAAACGACCGATCGCTTCAAACAAAGCGTCTTTGGCTTTTTGGTCTAGGTGGTTGGTGGGTTCATCGAAAACGAGGAAGTTGCTTTTCTTTTTGCTCATGACGGCGAAGCGGGCCTTCGTGGCCTCTCCGCCCGAAAGTTCTTTCATCTTCCGCATGGCTAGTTCTTTCCGAACTCCTACCGCGCCAAGGAGGGCGCGGGTCTCGGTGTTGCTGAGATCGGGGTAGTGGGATTTAACGTAATCAAAAGGGGTGAGCTCGAGATCAACCTTTTCGTCTTGATTGAAGTAATTAATGACTGTTCCATCAAGCCATTTAAACGATCCGCCAAGAGTTGGTATCTCTCCGAGAACGGTTCGTAAGAAGGTGGTCTTACCGACCCCATTCTGGCCTAAAATAGCGATCTTCTGGCCTTGTTTAAGGATGAAGGAAATGGGATCAAGAAGAGGTTCCTTGTATCCGATGACGAGATTTTCGACGATGAGGGGTTTGCTCCCGACGTGATGGGTGAAAGGAAAATTGAAATAAACTCGCCCCTCTTCTCGTCCCGGGGCTTCCATGACTTCGAGATGGGCAAGGCGGGCTCGGTGACTCTTCGCGGCTTTGGAGGATGTCGCTCGGACGATGTGCTTAGCGATGAAGACCTCTTCTTTTTTGATAAACCGTTGTTGAGCTTCATAATCCTTTTCGTATTGTTCTTTGTCAATCGCGTGTTGGGCCATAAATTGTTCAAACGTTCCCTTATAACGCGATAAAGACTGATTTTCGAGGACGAAGGTGACCCGGGCGATTAGTTTCAAAAAGGCTTCGTCGTGGGAGACGACGAGAAAAGCATTCGGGTAATTGTTGAGGTATTCGGCAAGCCAAGCCACTTGGCTTTGATCGAGGAAGTTCGTCGGCTCATCCATGATGAGGACGTCCTTTTCCTCCAAAAGCATTTTGGCGAGGTAGGCTTTTTCTCTTTGACCCGAGGAGAGGAGATGAAGTGGGGTCTCGAGCTGTTCTTTCAGAAAGCCGAGTCCATCGGTCAAACGACCGACTTTTTCCTGAAGGGAATAGAATTCCTTCTCGCTTAGTTCATCCGCGATTCTTTGGGCTTTTTCGAGGAGTTTTTCGTAACCATCGAGGCCTTTCGAGGCTTCGATGTAATAACGTTCCATCAGTTTTTCTTTGTCGAAAAGATCCTTCCAGACTCCATAAAGGTATTGGGAAACGGGCATATCCTGTTCGACTTTTAATTGCTGGTCGAGGTAACTGAAAGTCACGTGTGGGGTCCAATTGACGAGTCCCTCATCGGGTTTGATACTGCCGACGATGATGCTAAGGAGGGTCGTTTTGCCCGATCCATTAACCCCCACGAGGACACAGTGTTCCCCTTGGTTGATCCGCATTTCGACCCCACGATAGAGGTCCTTATCGGAATAGTTGAATTCGATGCCGCTTAATTCGAGAAGTGCCATAACGGAAAGGAATATATCATTTATCGGTTCGATTGTCTTCGAATATCGCTTAAAAGCAAAGAAAAAGAGCCGGGTGACCGGCTCAAGATCCGATATTCAGTTAGTGTTGAAGATAGCTTACTTGGATGGAGGAGAGATCAAAATTCGAATTGAGAAGGACCAAGATGGAATATGTTCCGTCGATGGCGGCGAAGTAATTGCTCACCAAAGCGGGAGTAATGCTTCCAAAAAGAATCGAGGTTTTTTCGATATTGTCAAAACCCCATTTGGAGTAATTGGGAACCGCGGCCCCGATTTCGCTTTCGGTTGAGAAAGCGTAGAAAGAAGAAGAGGCGAGAGCCATCGTGGCTTGATAAGCGTATCCAGTGAAAGAAGGATTCAAAAGTCGATAGCCAATCGTGACGTTATCGAGATAATCGGAAGAAATGACGGTTCCGGTGTTTGTCAATTTGCAAAGAGCGACCGAGGGAATGGAGAGTGGGCTTTCGACGTAGGTCGGAACACTCCCCGCCTTTCTTTCATCGTAGGAATAACTGTACTCGATGGTCGCGGCGCTGATGACGAGCGGGTCAGTGATGGGTTTCAGCTCGAGATCCATCAAAGCGAAACGCTTTTGAACACTTCTCATCTTTGAGAGGTAAAAATCTCCGCTGGCGTTGCGCGTGAAGAAAGTGGTCAGCTCGGTGTAGGTATTAGTCTCGATTTTCTTCGTGTCATCTCCCGGAAAGAGGGGGTTATTTATTTGACTGGCCGAATTTGCACTAGCAAAGGAGACGTAATTTTTATCGTCGGTCTTGTAGAACGTCTGCTCCGAAGTGTAGGAATAAATCCGTCCGGCGACGTCGGAGATTTGCAAACCCCAAGCGTTGTCGATGTCACCATTTTGGCAATACATTGCCGAATTGACGCGGAAATTGTCGGCAGTCTTCACTCCTTCTTGATTGATTTCGGTTTCTTCGGAAAAGAGGGATCGAAAACCGGTGATGGCGGGGTCGACCGGATCGCCCGCCCATAAACGTTCAATTTCCGTCATCGAAGTTTCGGAGATAACCCCACCGTAGGATTTTGTTTTCGTGTGGTAGGTCATTTCTTGTTCCAACAAGTAATTGGAGAAAAGGTTGAGCGTCGTTTCGTAAGAGATCTTTTGCTGAGTAGATGTGGTTTCGGCTCCGCCGGTGAATAGTTTGCTGTCATCGTCATTTTCGCTCGCCGTCATCACGATTTTGTTGGTTTTGTTGACGTTAATCATGGCCGAATTGGCGATGACCTTTCCCTCATTCGTCGGGATGGCATATCCCGAGAACGAGGCGAAACCGCTTCGGGCTTCGTCAGAAGCCGTCGCGAAAAGATTGCACCCACTTAAGAGCATTGCTGAGGCCAAAAGGAGAACGGAGTAATTAATTTTTTTCATAATTCGATGTGAATCCTTCCTATCGGTCATCCACATCATTCTTTAATAATTATGGTTTCTTACATTTTCAACTTCAACATAATGCCGTTCCGTTTTTATCGTGGTGCGGTGGGGATGAAGGAAACCACGAACGGGATTAACTGCTAAAGAGAAGAAAAAACATAGAAAAAACCCCGAATCAATCGGGGTCATTTCTTACTGGTGCGGGAGAAGAGACTTGAACTCTCATGGGTTACCCCATACGCCCCTCAAACGTACGCGTCTACCTTTTCGCCACTCCCGCGGCGAGGCTAATTATAGTTTTGGGCTCGCGGTTTCGCAACCGAAATTACACGGCGATGATAATTGGGACGCGCGGGAGCGTGACCGCGAAGGTGCTAACCCTGCCCCTTTGAAGATTAAACCTCGTTCCATCGAGGCGCATTTCGCTCGTTGTTTTATCTTGATGGACGACCTTGATAACGAAGAAGAAGCGCAAAAAAGTATTCGGGGTCCGTTTCCGGTCCTATAATACAAGGGCAAAACAGGAGAAATGATATATATCATGGAAAACAAAATCCTCGTCGAGACCAGCGCCCGCCACATTCATCTCACTCAAGAAGCTTTCGATTTCTTGATGGACGCCAAAGCGGGTCAACATGCGACTTTGGGCTTTCGGAAGGAATTAAGCCAACCGGGCCAATTCGTGAGCGATGTTCGCCTTGATATCGTCGGACCCGTCAATCCCAAGACCGGAACGAGCAAAACGATCGCCGGGGTTTCGATTCTAGGACCTTTACGCGACCACAATCAGGTCGAAATCAGCGCGACCGATGCCCGAACTTTGGGTGTCGCCGCTCCGATTCGTCTCTCTGGTGACATCAAAGGAAGCGCCCCGATCGAGGTCGTCAATCCGTTAAACGGAAAGAAACTTGAACTGAAGGAAGGCGCTATCGTTGCTAAGCGTCACATTCATATGACTCCGGCCGACGCCAAAGAATTCGGCGTTAAGCATGGAGATAACGTCAAAGTTTTGATTGAACAACCGGATCGGAAAGTCATTCTCGCCGACACCATGATTCGCGTTTCTCCGAACTTTAAGCTCGCCATGCACATCGACACCGATGAATCAAACGCCGCCAACGCTGGCGGACTAGTCTTTGGAAAGATCGTCGACTGCGATTGCGATCATGATGACTGCGAATGTGAAGAGGGCAAAAACGGCGGCTGCTGCTGCGGGAAATAGCCTTTCATGGAAAAGACCTATACTTTTCAACCCCAGAACGTTTGTTCGCGGGAAATGAAGATCGTCTACGATGGCGAACGGATCGTTAAACTCGAAGTGGTGGGCGGATGTCAGGGTAACCTCAAAGGCATCGCATCGCTTATTGCGGGAATGAAGATCGAAGAGGCCATTGCCCGTCTTGAAGGCATTCAATGCCACGGTTCAAAAACGGGTTTGACTTCTTGCCCCGACCAAATTGCGACCGCCTTGAAGAAAATCAAAGCCTAATAAACAAAAAAACGAAACCCTTTTGGCCTTCTCTGCCAAGAGGGTTTTTCGTTGCTTTTTCATAACGATCTAGATAAGATGGAGCCACGACGAAAAGTCGGACATCAAGAAGCGCCGCCAAGTAGCGTAAGCAGGGCGCTAGCAACTCCGGTAAAACCCGGTAAGTGCTCGCTATTAGCTCCTAGCCCACTAGGAGAGCGATGTTCGAAGGAATAAGCACGAATTAAGGGTGCCTTCCAGCAAAGTGGGAGGGCCTTTTCGTCTCTACTAGGCCTAGATTAGGGCAAGGAGTCTTTTTATGAAGAGAGAAAAAATCCTATTCACAAGCGAATCGGTCTCGGAGGGACATCCAGATAAAGTCTGCGATCAGATTGCCGATGCCGTCCTCGATGAATGCCTCCGACTCGATCCTTCGAGTCACGTGGCTTGCGAGGTCTTCGCGACGACCGAATATATCATCATCGGCGGCGAAATCACCTGCCGCGGAAAAGTCGATTATGAAAAGATCGCTCGTGGGGTCCTTCGAGATATCGGTTACACCAAACCTGAACTGGGGATTGGATGCGACACCTGCAAGATCGATGTCAAAATCAAAGAACAATCGCCCGATATCGCCATGGGCGTCAACCGCGGTTCCCTTCTTAAGATGGGTGCGGGCGACCAAGGAATGATGTTTGGATACGCGACGAATGAATCGGAAGGGTATATGCCGCTTCCTGTCTCGATTGCTCATAAACTCGTCCGAACCGCGAGCGCCCTTCGCAAAGAAGGTCGCTTCCCGTCGGCTCGTCCCGACATGAAAAGCCAAGTCACCATCGATTACACCGATCCTGAGCACATCCGGATTGACACCGTTTTGATGTCGATCCAGCACGAACCTGATACTAACATCGAGACTTTCCGTTCTTTCATCCACGACGAGATCATGGTTCCGGTCGCCAAGTCCTTTCATCTCAACACCGATTTCAAGTTTCTCATCAACCCGACCGGTCGTTTCGTGATTGGGGGTCCGGCTGGTGACACTGGCCTCACGGGGCGGAAACTCATCGTCGATACTTATGGAGGATCGGCCCGCCATGGCGGTGGATCCTTCTCAGGCAAAGACCCCTCGAAGGTTGACCGTTCGGCTTCTTATTACGCTCGATACATCGCCAAAAACTTAGTGGCGGCCGGCGCGGCCGATCGCCTCGAAGTCCAAATTTCCTATGCGATTGGGGTGAGCGAGCCCGTTTCGATGGGCATTTCGACCTTTGGCACCAAACACTACGAAGATGAAGTGATCTTGCAAGCCATCGACGAATTCTTCGATGCTCGACCGGGGGCCATCATTGAACAACTCTCTTTGACTAAGCCCACCTGGCGGTACCGCGACATTACGAATTACGGACCCTTCGGTCGGCCCGACATCGCCCTTCCCTGGGAGAAGCTCGACAAAGTCAAACAATTGAAGGCTTTTTTCTCGTCAAAAAAATAAGCGCGAAAAGAAATACTTTTGACCCCATCTAATTTTTACGAGCGTCAGCCTTTATCTTTTATCATTCTTGGCTACAATAAGAGTATAGAAATGCCCTGAGGAGGGGCCACATAGACAATGAAATATCAAATCATCGGCAAGAACATTGAGGTCACCGAAGCTATTCGAAGTACCATCGAGAAAAAATTATCTCGGATGGACAAGTATTTCATCATCAATGATAGCGTCCTTTGCCGCGCGGTCGTCCAAGCCTACAAAGTCGGAGCCAAAGTCGAAATCACCATCTTCACCAAACAAATGGATTTCCGGACCGAAGTTCGCAATGACGATCTCTATGCCGCAGTCGACCTTGCCATCGATAAACTCGAAGGCCAGATGAGAAAACTCAAGACTCGGATGGATCGGACCAAAGAGGCTGACGGCCTTGGAAAATCGGTCATCTTCGAAAACATCAAAGAAGAGAAGGAAGAAGAAGCGGCGGAGGAAGTCGTCCGAACGAAATCGATCTTCCTTGAACCAATGAGTCTCGACGAAGCCATCACGAGGATGGAAGCCCTCGGGCATACCTTCTTCGTCTATCTCGACAGCGACGACGAGGAGATCTCGGTCGCCTATAAGCGTTTCGAAGGGGGCTATGGAGTCATCCAAGCCGAAAACAAGCTGAAGTAAGTTCTCGTATTAAAGGGGGCCGCCTTAAGGGGTGGCCCTTTTTCGTCTTTTCCTCACCCATAAACCTTATCCGGCGGTTATTCGAGAAATGGCTTTCTTAATCTCTTCAAGGTAGTATATTATTTCTCGACCATGGTCAAAGGAAAAGTCATCGCCACCGATTTGGACGGAACCCTCTTTTATCCCAAAAAGAAGATTCGAATGCTTTCCGACACCAATCGAAAGTTCATCAATCGTTTTTTGGATGACGGAGGGAAGCTTCTTTTGGTTTCTTCGCGTGGACTCTACATTTCTCGCAAGGTTCCGCTCAATCTCCATCGCCCCGTTGACACCGTCTGCTGCAATGGCAGTTTCGTCATTTGCAATGACCAGATCATCAAAGAGACTTTCTTTGATACGGCCTATTTGAAAACCATCATTAACGATATGCGGACGAATTACGATCCGCCTCTTATCCTTCTCACCTCGAAGGACCGGAACCTCGTTATGACCCGAACGAAGGTCAGCCATTTCACGAACTTCGCCTATTTCATGTATAACTTTTTCCAGTTCGCTTATAAGGAGCCTTTCGTTAGAAGCGATCACGTCTTTGCGAGCGAAATCGAGAAGGGCAAAGTCTATAAAATCATGGTTATGATTGGCTTAACGAAGAAAAAGAAAGCCCAAGCCATGGAAATCAACCGCATGCTTCGGGAAAAGTACCCCGAGGCTGAGTTTTCATGGATCGGAGAGTTCATCGAAATTACCCCAAAAGGCTGTTCGAAGAGCGAAGGCATAGCCTTTTACCTTGAATACAATCGCATTTCTCGCGATAATGTCTTAGTCGTCGGGGATTCAGGCAACGATATCTCAATGTTCGAGGCCTTCCCGGAGCACAGTTACTGCATGGGACATGCCAATGAACACGTGCAAAAGCACGCCCGGCATATCATCAAGCGCTTTAGCGATTTGGAAAAAGAGCTATACCCATCGGAGGATAGCCACCCATCCGAGAAAGAAGTGAAATAGAATTATGAATCAGATCAGCGAAGTTTTGGCCACGTTAATCCACTATAACGTCGCCATTCGAGACACCTTGGAGTATTGCCTAAAGAAAGACGCCTATGACGCCACTCTTTTCAAAGAGAAGAAACGTTCGATCCTCGTCGAAGTGAACGAACATACCCCTTTGAAGGATATCATCGATCACAGCGGAGAAAACGGGCAAAAACTCGAAAAGCAGATCCGTGAATTCTACGAAACGATCTATGGCGATGGAACGACCATTCTTAAGCTTGCTGATGATGGCTTACGGGTCGACCATAACCAACACCTTGCCATTTATGAACACGTCATTCCCATCCACGAGAACATCAATTACATGATTCTTGGAGTGCTGAACGACGGTCACAAAAAGAACCTTGACGTCAAGGAAATGGAAGACCTTTGGAAAGTCGATGAATGTATGTATCGCGGCGTGGCCTTCATGACCCTCGTCGGCGATTTATGCAATCTCTTCAATGATTTCAATAAAGCCATGCAGGAATCGCATGGTCAGCCTTCTCCTTCATCGAACTTCATCGGTAAGGATCTCCAAACCGTTATGGGCCACATCAACTATGTTCGGGCCAACAGCAAAGAGACCGATCTCGTCTATAAGAACATGGAAGATCACATCAACTCTCTCATGGAGAACATGACGGGTCGTCGCGATTTACCCGATGGGAAGAAGTTCCCCGATGTCATGCGCGAAACCAACGAACTCATCTCGATCTACGTTCGTAATATCGAGCCGAAGTTCCGCGAACTATACGTTCCCGCCATGAACGCCCTTGTCGCTCAGGCCAAAGAAGACGAATCGAAACGGGTGGCCGCCGGCAATCCGCAACTTCCTCCGCAAACAACTAAGGAAGCCCAACGGCAAGAACAAGAATTCCAAGAGATCGACCCAAAGACCGGTCTACCTAAAGCCTAAGTCATTCGGTCTTTCTCATAATTTCGCATAAGGAGCTCAAAAAAATGGAAGAAAACGCAAAGAAGAACAAACGGGGACCCGTAACAGGTAAAGAACTGGCGTGGTATACCACGGCTGGGATCTTCGCCGTGGCTGGACTCACCTTCCTCGTCTTTGGCATCATCGGGGCGCATTTCCCTGGTAAGGCCAGCGACAACTGGGTCATCATCTCCGAGAACGCTTGGCTTACCAATTGGTCGAAGATGGGATATCGGTGGTGGGGCTTGATCCTCATTGGGATCGCCGCCCTCATCGGATGCATCTCTCTTACCATTTTCGCCAAAGTGAGTGACCGCGATCAGGAAAGAGTTATCCGTCGTCAACAACGTCTTGTCCTCGAACAGCAAGGTTCCGAAAAGGGATCTGAGCCGATCGAAGTCAAAGCCGAAGACAAAAAACCCGTCGAAGAAAAGACTCCGAAAGCCGAATAACAAAATTACTAAGAATTTAGGGGCGGAGCATCCGCCCCTTTTCTTTTGGAGAACGAGACGAGATTGATAGACAAAACGTCAGTTTCAAATACGCTTTTCACAAAATCTGATCCGTCAACGTTTCTTTGAAAGGTTTGTTTTGGCATTTCGGTTCCTGTGTGTGGCCTCATTTCCTAACGGCCATAGATGTCAAAATGAGTTCAATACGTCTATATAGTGTGGGAAAAAATAACTAAGTTGCTTTTGGAAATTAAATATGTAAAGATAATTGTGTACGAAAGCAAGTAATGAAAAAGATACCTGAACCATTAAGAAAAATGAAACTTCTGCCGATCTGTTTTCTTTTCGCCATCTCAGTTTCTGGCTGCGTGGGCCCAAGTGGTTTGTCCTCCTCTTCTTCAAACATAACGGTTGGCGGGTCGTATTTATCTTCTCACGTTGGCAAACGTGTCTCGTTAACGTTTCTTCAATATGACTGTTCACTTCTTTCTGACGGAACCGTTAATTTTGGAACGGTTCTTTTAAAAGAAAGCGCGCTTAGTTATGACGTTAATCACAAACTCACCAATCAAGAGATTATCGATTTAACAAAAATTGAAAAACCGCAGATTGGTTACGTTGTGCCTCCTTTGCATGGCGATGGATACTGGGCCTTTTCGTCCTTCTACCTCGAAAAGGACCATCCTTGCCTAGAAACGCAACTTAGGGAAATGGTTTTGAGTGAGAACTTGGACATCTATTTTGGTATTTATGGATAGTTGTTTGAACAATGAATAAGAGAACAATGCTTATTTGAACCATTTCCCTCCTTTCCTTGTCTTCGTGCTCCCCAAATGGTGGAATCACGTCCGAGCGGCGGTCCGAGTTAATCGAGATGAACAAAGTCGAGACTTTCGCCGCCGCCTTTGAAGGATGCCCGTCATCCAAGTTGGTTCTTGGCGCCGATCTCAAGACCGAAAACGGTCGAAGCGAGGGCTTTGATTCTACTTTTGAGGTTCTTCCGTTCATTTTGACCAGTGGGTTCAAGAATTATGGCGAGCCGCTTCAATACAATACCGAATATTATGGGCAGATTTTGTTTTCGTATTACCCTTGGAAAACTTCTGGTTCTGAGTTTGAAAATGATAAGAAAATCTTTTTTAACATGATGAAAGATTTGACTCATTTCTACATTGAGAATAGAACTGCCGGTGAATACAGTCCCAATCCCGAATCATATCGATATGCGACCTGTTACGAAATAACAAAAGAAGAAGGCGAAATGCTTTTCGGCAAAGCCCAAGAGATTATCGATAGGTAAGAAAAGGGTTTTTTACAGATCGCCAAATTGCTGATGGGTGGATAAGGCTGATGCTTTTTTGCCGCATCGTGCTAAGTAATAAAATGCCTGTTTTCTTTAATGCATTGAAATAAAAAAAGCCCGGCTGATCCGAGCTAATTTGCCATCTGGCGGAGGAAAAGGGATTCGAACCCTTGCTCCCGGTTAAGAGACTACGAGCTTTCCAAGCCCGCCCCTTCGACCACTTGGGTATTCCTCCACATCGAGACGAATGTGGCAAGCAAGATTATAGGTTAACGGCCTTTCTTTCGCAATCACGGAATATAGCCTTTGGCTATGCTATAATCCTCCTTGCATGATTGAAATCAAAATAGACCGAGTCTCAGACGGTCAAAAAGCTGAGAAATTTGTTAAAAAATACCTTGCTGAAGCGCCTTTAGGTTTCATTTATAAGGCCTTTCGGAAAAAAGATATCAAAATCAACGGTCATTGGATCCATAAGGACGCCACAATCCACACCGATGACGTCCTACGAATCTATGTCACCGATCAGCAACTCGAGGATTTTAAAAAACCGCGCGAAGTCACGAAGAAGGATTTCCCTTACGAAATAGTCTATGAGGATTCGGATGTCCTCATCGTCAATAAACCTAAAGGCCTTTTAGTCTATGGAGACGACAAAGGGGTTCGGGCCACCCTTGGGAATGCCGTCCTCGATTACCTTTACTTCAAAGGGGAATATAATCCCGAATCGGCCTCATTTACCCCATCTCCCGCCCATCGGCTCGATCGGAATACCTCGGGCCTCGTGGTCTATGGAAAGACCGACGCCGCCCTTAAGGCCCTCACCAGTTTATTTAAGGAACGGAGCGAGATCGAGAAACGCTATATCGCTCTTGTGGTCGGCGACGTCGAGAAGGATGGAGAAGTCAACAAACCCCTCAAAAAAGACATGGAATCAGGCTTGGTGACGGTTTGCCCCTTGGCCGAGGGAGGGAAAAGCGCCCTTACTCGTTATCGGGTCCTTCATCATTATGGTCCCTATACCCTCCTAGAACTCGAACTTGTCACGGGTCGGACTCATCAAATCCGCGTTCACATGGCTTCGATCGGTTATCCGGTTGCCGGGGATGGGAAATATGGTGATTTCATGGATTGCCGGAAGATGAAGACCCTCACGGGCCTCGATAGCCAATTCCTTCATGCCGCGAAGATCAGTTTCAAGAATACGGACGGAGTTTTGGCCAATTTGGCTGGACGGAGCTTCGAAGCCCCTTTACCGCCTAACCTCGTCAGCGTTCTTGCGAAGCTCGGCGCCTAAGTTAGAATGAATACGCCTATAAGGAGGACGTGAACATGGATGTCAATGCAGTCTATGCCCGCTGGGTCAATTCGCCCGCTGTTGGCGAAAAAGACAAAGAAATCCTGAAGAAGATGACCAAGGAAGAACGCGATGATGCTTTCTTCAAGGACATCGAATTCGGCACGGCTGGTATGCGCGGAGTTTTAGGCCCCGGAACGAACCGGATGAACGCCTTCACCGTGGCCAAAGCCACGATCGCCTTCGGGCAATACCTTCTCGAAAGATTCCCCGCCGCCCGGTCCATGGGAGTGGCGATCAGCCACGACAACCGTCATGAATCTCGTCAGTTCACTTTGGAATCGGCCCGTATTCTCAACGAAATGGGCATTGAGGCTTATATTTTCGATTCCCTCCGCCCGACCCCCGAACTCAGCTACGCCGTCCGCTACGTCAAAGCCTGTGGGGGCATCATGATTACCGCCAGCCACAACTCCAAGGAATATAACGGCTACAAAGTTTACGACGAGACGGGTTGCCAACTCGTGCCCGATAAGGTCTCGCGTCTCCTTGAATTCATCGCTAAACTCCCCGATTATCTCGACGTTCAGGTCCCCAAAGCTACGACGATGGGAGAAACCACGGTTTTCGACGAAAAGATCGATGACGATTACGTTAAAGAAGTCGAATCCATTCAAATTAACCCCAATCTCAACAAGACGGGCTTCAAGATCGTCTATTCGCCTCAACACGGCGCTTCCTATGAGAACGCCATGCGGGTTTTCCGCGACTGCGGTTATCACATCATCCCCGTCATGAATCAATGTACTCACGATCCGGATTTCGGCGGAACTCTTTCGCCAAATCCCGAGAATCCCGATGCTTATATCGAAGCTATCAAACTCGCCAAGCAGAACAAAGCCAGCCTCATCGTCATGACCGATCCTGATGGCGACCGCGTGGGCGTTGCTTATCTTTCAAACAAAGGGACTTACGAGCTCTTCTCTGGCAATCAGTCCGCGGCTCTTCTCCTCGATTATGTGTTGAGCCAACGGAAAGAAAAAGGAACTTTGCCTTCTAACGGCATCGTTTATGACACGATCGTCACCTCGTCCTTGGGAAAGGAAATCGCCCAGAGTTATGGTCTTCGGACCGAGAGTTTCCTCACCGGATTCAAGTTCATCGGCGATCGGATTGCCCATTACGAGAAGATGAAAGACGGGCCGACATTCGTCTTCGGTTATGAGGAAAGTTATGGTTGTCTCATTTCCCCGTTCGTTCGGGACAAAGATGGCATCCAAGCTATTCTTCTATATTGCGAAATGGCTCTCTTCCATTATCTCCAGGGCGAACCCCTCGATGTTGTCTACGATAAACTCGAGCAGCGTTATGGCTACCACGACGCCGTGACTAAATCCGTTTATTTCGAAGGTAGCAGTGGGGCCGTCACGATGAAAAAGATCATGGACAGTCTTCATGACCACCCGCTTCGGACCATCGCCGGGATCCCCGTTGTCGAAGTTCTCGATTATCAGAAATTGACCGCCACCAAGGATGATGAAGTGACGCCGATCGACCTTCCTCGAAGCGACGTCGTGAAATTCGTCCTCGACGATAAATCAACCGTCGCCGTCCGGCCGAGCGGAACCGAGCCCAAGTGCAAGTTCTACATCGAATCGGTCTCCTCGGAGCCTGTGGGTTTAAAAGAAAAGACCGACAATCTCTATCGGTCTTTGATCAAAGATCTCGGGATCAAAGCTTAAGTTCGTCGCGAAGAGTTTGGGCAACGCCATTCAGGCTGTTGCCCTTTTTTGTGCATCGGTATTTCTTTTGCAAAATCTTGCTCTTGCAGTTTTTCATCGCATAGGCGACTTCGGCTCTTTCGAGCATCCCATCGTCGTTATCGGCGTCGCCAAAGGCAATGACGTCTTTCTTTTGGAGTCCCAATTCTTTGAGGATGTATTCGAGGGCGTGGCCTTTATCGGCCCCTTCGCGGAAAAGCTCGCTATATAAGGAGGCCGTCCAATGATGAAGGTTGATTCCTTGGTCTTTATAGGAGGCGACGACCGATTCGACGAGTCCATCGTATTGATGAGAGTTCTTCATGATGGTGGTCATGGGGTCGCAGTCGAGGATTTCATCGATCTCGCCCATATGGATTTCCATCCCCGTATACCAAAAGAAATTGTCGAGGTAATTATCTTCCCGGTTAATGAAGACGTCGGTGTTCGATTCACACATGAAAGAGGTGGTTTTCCCTTTTAGGCGACGGTAGATATCCTGAACGGCCTTCTTCGGAAAGGAATAGATCCGGGGTTCAAACGACGCGTTGTTCGGGTCGAAGGTAAAAGCTCCGTTATAGCAAATCGCCGGTCCAAAGCAGTGGAGGCGATGATAAAAATCCTCCATGCTTCGCCAGGGCCGTCCGGAAGCGAGGACAATCAAATATCCTTTTTCGGAGAGACTCTTGAGATACCGTTCACTCGCAGGCAAAAGGCGGGAATCATCAGTGAGAAGAGTCCCGTCGAGGTCGATGGCAATCAGTTTCTTAATCTTCATTGATGTCGAGGAGTCCGACGGCGTGTTGGACCCGAATTAAAGTAGCGTTGGCGATTTTGCTGGCTTTCTTCGCTCCATCCCGAAGGACGGGGAGATAACTCTTATCGGCGATGATCTTCTCATAACGGGCCTTGAAGGGTGTTAATTCTTCAACGACCGCATCAGCAACTTCTTTCTTGAAGTCGCCATAACGGTAGCCTTTGAAGTGATTAGAGGCTTCTTCAATCGAAATCTCCTTTAAGGAGGCGTAGATGGTGATAAGGTTCGAGACCCCAGGTTTGTTCTCGGGGTCGAAATAGACTTCATTCCCGGAATCCGTGACCGCGGCCATGATCTTCTTTCTCATGCTCTCGAGAGGTTCCTTAAGGAAAATATCGCCTTTCGGGTCCGATTTGCTCATCTTCACGAGCGGATTGGTGAGCGACATGATCCGGGCCCCGACTTTGTTGATCTGATAGTTGGGGAGAACGAGGACCTCGCCATAACGTTTATTAAAACGGTTTACGAGATCGCGGGTAATTTCGACGTGTTGGACTTGGTCCTCTCCGACGGGGACGACGTCGGTTTCATATAGGAGGATGTCAGCCGCCATCAAGACGGGGTAGGCGAATAAGCCCAGGCCGATCGCCGATTCGTTCATTTTGGCCGATTTCTCTTTGAATTGGGTCATCCGGGAAAGCTCGCCCATATAGAGATAGTTTTGGAGGATGGCGTTAAGCTCGGCGTGCGCGGGGACGCTCGACTGGACAAAAATGGCCGATTTCTTGGGATCGAGGCCCGAAGCCAAATAGAAGGCCGCGAGATCGCGAGTGTTCTCATTAAGAAAGCTCGGTTCGATCGGGAGGGTTAGGGCGTGGAGGTCGGCGATGAAAATGTAGACGTCTCCGCTGTCTTGGAAATCTTTGAAATGCTTCAAGGCTCCGATGTAATTGCCAAGGGTGAGATTCCCCGTTGGTTTGATTCCAGACAATATTCTTTTCATGTTCGCTGCTCCAGTCGCTTAATTATAAGCGCGCCTCCTTATTCATTCAATTTTTGCCTTCGTTATTTAAGCAAGGGTGCTATACTACGGAAGAGAGTAAAACCATGATCAAGATTTATACATCACCGAGTTGCTCGAGCTGCCGCAAAGTAAAAAAGTGGTTCGACGACAACAAAATTCCTTACGAAGCCAAAAACATCTTTGGACCTTCTTTAAGCGTCGATGACCTCAAAGAAGTCATTCAGAAGACCGAGAACGGAACGGACGACATCATCTCCCCCCGAAGCAAGATCGTTCAGGCCAATCACATCGATTTCAATGAGATGACGATTTCCGAACTCATCAATTTCATTCGTGAGAATCCTTCGATTCTGAAGCGGCCCATCATCGTCGACGATCACCGTGTCCAGGTCGGTTATAACGAAGAAGAGATTCGGACGTTTATCCCTCGGGCCCGGCGCTTCGCCGAGAGTCAGTGCACCCCAGAAAACTGTGACCAATGGGGACAATGCGACTTCTCAAAGAACAACAATCCGCGCTAAATAAGCAAAAATAAAAGACCGGAACGACCGGTCTTTTTTCTACTTTGTCTTTATTTTCCGATCGCCGCCATGGCCCGATGGGTTTTGGTGGCTTTGCTGAAGAGGCAGGGGATGGAAAGCTTTGCTAAGAGATCGCCAAGGATTTTCTCCGATCCTTCCATGTTGTTGTACTCGAATTCCACTTCGTAATCGGTGATTCCCGAATAGTGGTTGCGGTCGATCGAAAGAAGGCCGCCTTCGTAATCGACGTCGATGCGTTCGGTCGTGAGGGAGGTCAGAATCTTCAGAGTTTTCAAATCGATGTCGAGCATCATCAAGAAACGGGCGGTGTCGCCTTTCGGGAAGACGCCTTGGTCACGGAAGGCCTTAAACATGTCTTCGGTGATGTTCTCGTTCTTTTCAAGAAGTCCCTGACTGAGCGGGGTTTTTAGAGTTAATTCGAAATGCCCGTCCTTCTCGCGGATCCGGAGGGCGATACCCTCTTTGGCGAGGAGTCGTTTGTCGTTGTCGATATAGTAGTTTGTTTGGGAGTAACGAACCTCTTCCTTGAAAGCTTCGGCAAGTTTGGCGTAATCTTCGTCTTTCAGAAGGACTTTGGCTTCGATCTCGATGGCGTTTGACATGGTGAGAATCCTCCAACTAGTGGTATTATAGCCTAGAGTAAACATGGAAAACGGTTTTAATGAATTTTTAAAAACCAATTCGTGGTGGATTGCCCTTATTTTCGTTGGCCTCATCGTCCTTTCCGTGACGTTGATCTATCTTTCGGGAATCAAAAAAAAGTCGACGACACCAGTCAAAATAATCGATAAAAACGCTTACCTAATTGCTCTTGGTGGGGCTGAAAACATCCTCAGTAAGAAACTCGTGGGTTCGCGGATCGTCTTAGTTCTTAAGGACAACAAAAAAATCGATCGGGCCAAACTCAAGGAAGCCGGAGTCGATTCGTTCGTCGAGATGTCGGACAAACTGACGCTCGTGATCAAAGACGGAGCAGAGAAAGTCTACAAAACGCTTTTTGATTGAGAAAGGCAGTGTTTGGCGATATCTTCGGTCGGTAAGCCCATCACGTTGTCGAAACTCCCCTCAATTCGGTTGATAAGGGGAAAGCCATCTTGGATTCCATAAGCGCCCGCCTTGTCGAGGGGGCGTTTTTCTTTGACGTACTGCTCAATTAAGGTTTCGCTCAGCTCGTTGAAATAGACGTAGGTCATCACCGTTCGTGTGATTTCTTTCTTTTCATCGATGTAGGTATATCCCGACAAAACGACTTGGCGTTTGCCCGATTCTTTTCTTAGCATCCTGATGGCATCCATCTCGTCCTTCGGTTTTCCAAGGATCTCTCCATCGAGGACGACAATGGTGTCGCAAGCTAAAACGGCATCGTTTGGATAACGCGAATGGATGGCGTAGGCCTTGGTTTTGCTCTCTTCGGATGGTAAATCCTTGGGATCAAGATCCAAAAGACGTTCATCGACATTGGGGACGATGACCGTATATTCGGGGAAGATCTTTTTTAATAGTTCTTTTCGACGGGGAGAGCCAGAAGCGAGAATCAACATATCATTGGACGTTCATGATGACCGGGACGATCATCGGGGAACGCTCCGTTTTGCGGTAGATGTACTTTGAAACAACAGATTTGATGGTCGTTTTGATTTCAGAGAAGGTGACCTTCTTCTGCATCAATTCGTTGACCGCTTCTTCGGCCCTCATTTGGGCGTGGCGGACGACGTGGCTTTGATCAGCCGCGGCGAAGCCTCGAGTATAGACTATCGGAGGAACGATAAGTTTGTTTTGCTTGCTGTCGATGGTAACGAGAACCGAGACCATTCCGTCGGATTTAAGGATTTCACGATCGTTTATGACGGCGCTAGAAAGCCCATCGAGGTCATTTCCGTCAATATAGACATCGTCGGCCTGGACGTGTCCGCCGCGGGTCACGACGTGATTGCGGAGAACGACGTTGTCGCCATTGTCGCAAATGAAGATGTGATCGTCGGCCATTCCAAGTTGTTTGGCCACTTCGCCATGAAGTTTGAGCATTCGGTACTCACCATGGACTGGCATAAAGAAGTGGGGATTCGAGAGTTTAAGCATCAAGCGGAGTTCTTGACGCGATGGATGGCCCGAACTATGAAGCGAGAAGGCGATGGAATTTTGTTTGACGTCGGCCCCCAACTTCACGAGGTTATTGACGAGCTTATCGATGAGCGCTCCGTTGCCCGGAATCGGGTTCGAGGAGAAGATGACGGTGTCACCCGGGACGATGGAAATCGTTTTATGATCGCCCGAGACAATGCGGGACAAAGCGGCCATTGGTTCGCCTTGGCTCCCCGTGCAAAGAATGCAGATTTCATTGGCTTTGTAGTTGCGGACCATCGTGTCTTCGATCAGCGAAGAATCGGGGATCTTGATATAGCCATATTCGCGGGAAATGCCGATGACGTTGACCATGCTGCGGCCCAAAATGCAGATTTTACGGTTGTGCTTCACGGCCACTTCGACCACCTGCTGAATACGATTGATGTTGCTTGAGAAGGTCGAGACGATGATGCGGCCCGTGGCTTTGTCGAAGACTTCATCGACTCCAGCCCGGACACTCGTTTCGCTCGGGGTATAGCCCTCGATTTCGGCGTTTGTAGAATCGGCCATTAGGAGATCGACGCCTTCGTTACCGAGGCGAGAAAGTTTGTTTAATTCAAAGTTCGGTCCGACGGGGGTGAGGTCGATTTTGAAGTCGCCCGTTTCGATGATGCGGCCTTGCTTCGTGTCGACGCAGATTCCGAAGGAATCAGGGATTGAGTGGGTGACCCTGAAGAAAGAAACCGTGAATTCGTCGGCAATTCTCACGATGGTATCGCTGTCGTACTCGACAATTTTGATGTTGTCTTTGATGTGATTGTCTTCGAGTTTATGACGGATTAAAGCGGCCGCGAGGCGCGGAGCGTAGATGACGGGGATATAGACCGAACGGACAAGGAAGGGGATTCCCCCGATATGGTCTTCGTGACCATGGGTGATGAACAGGGCCTTGATCTTGCTGCGGTTGTTCTTTAAATAGGTGTAATCGGGGATGACGTAATCGACCCCCGGCAAAGTGGCTTCGGGGAAGCGGACTCCGGCATCGATCAAGATGATCGATCTTTCCGTCTCAAAGCAATAGGTGTTTTTCCCGACCTCTCCAAGCCCTCCAAGGGCGTAGACGTTGACGGGCGAATCGGTGATAGCCATTTATAATGGGCTCCTTATAATAACGATTTCAAAAGGCTGGATTATCAATATGGCGACAAACTAGCGAATTAACTATAGCACACGAATTAAAGTCTTTGGGAAAGCAAATGATGAAAACGCTTCCTTAACTTAAAAGGGCTCAAACGGGAATCGAATCGGGCAAGACTTTGTCAGGATTCTTTGGATCGATGTGATCGTAGAAAAGAATGCCATCCAGATGGTCGATTTCATGCTGGAGGACAACCGCATCGTATCCGCGGGCGGTGATCTTCTCCTGTTTGCCCGACAAGGCGTTATAGGCGTCGACGACAATTTTATAATCGCGGAAGACGTAACCTAAATGGTCCTCGTCGACGGAAAGGCAACCCTCCCCGCTTTCGAGATAGCATTTCCGGACCGAATTAACGATAATCTTTGGATTAACGAGTTCGTATTCGACGGTTTTGTTTGGGTCTTCCCTGGCTGGATAAGTAATAACCAGCATTCGGACGTTCTTTCCAACTTGCGGCGCCGCTAAGCCGACCCCTTCGCGGGAAGAAGGATGTTTTTTACGATAAGCTTCGTCCTGGGATTGCTTTAAATAGGCCAGCATCTCATCGAGAAGGGCTTTATCCTCTTTTGATAACGGCATTGGAAGAGGCAGACTTTTGCTTCTGAGGGAAGCGGTTGTGTCTTTGATAATCTTTAACATGCGAAGCGCATTATAGCATGATGAAGGCCGACGGGTTAAAATCTTACTCGCATGGAAGAAAAAACATTGAAAGCCCTCGAAGGGCTCAAAGAAGCCCTCGCCTCTGATTCCCGAGTGAAGAAACTCGACGAACTCGAGAAGAAACTCGCGCTCGATCCGGAGGTCGCGGCTCTAAGCAAGGTCAAAGAGACGGCTGAAAAAGAATATAACGACTGCCTTTCTCATTCTTCGTCATCCTCTTCTCTTGGCAAAAGCAAACAAAAAACTCTCTACGAGGCCAAGCTCGCTCTCGATACCCATCCCTTAGTTAAAGAATACAATGCCGCTTTCGTCGCGGTCCGGGATCTATATATGCGGATCGACGATCTTCTTTTCCACGATTTTCGTCATCCTTCGGATTGTGAGGTCAAAAAATGATCAAAATCGTTGGGGGGACTTATCGTTCCCGTCTTATCCTTACTCCGAATGAAGGGACTGTTCCCACTAAGTCCATGGTGAGAGAAGCCATCTTTTCAGCTCTGTCCGACCTTATTCCCGCCTCTTCGTGCCTCGATCTCTTCGCAGGATCGGGGGCCCTGGGAATCGAGGCTCTGAGCCGCGGGGCCAAGCAAACTGTTTTCGTCGATTCGGAACCCGCCGCCTACCTCGTCATCGAGAAGAACCTGATGACGCTTAAAGAGACCAAAGGCATCATCATCAAGGCCGACTATCTCGCGGCTTTAGCTAAACTCGCATCCGAAAAGAAGGTCTTCGACGTCATCTTTCTCGATCCTCCTTACGCGATGAAGGACTCTTATCAAGAAACCGTCAGCTTCGTTCTTTCCCATCAGATGCTTAGTCCGAACGGGGCCGTCGTTCTTGAGTACGAAGGGACCATTCCTTTTGAGGAATCGCCATTCCTTTTGGCTAGGCATTATAATTATGGCAGGACCAACGTCCTAATCGTCAGGAGGCCCAAATGAGAACCGCTGTTTATCCAGGAAGCTTTGATCCGATCACCGAAGGGCACCTCGACGTCTTAAGGCGTTCCCTCAAGGTTTTCGATAACGTCATCCTCCTTTTGGCCGTGAATCCTTCTAAGAAGAGCCTTTTCTCGGTCGAGGAACGCCTGACCATGATGAAAGAGGCAGTCGAGGATCTCCCCGGCGTCCAAGTCGATTACACCGATGGGCTTACCGTCGATTACGCGAAGAATCACCACGCCGTCGCTTTGATCCGCGGATTAAGGGCTGTTTCGGATTTCGAGTACGAGTTTCAACTCGCCGCGGCGAACCGCTTTGCCTCTCCCGATGTCGAAATGGTCTTTTTCATGGCGAGCAAAGAGACGACATTCATCTCTTCTTCGACCATCAATCAGCTTTATCTTAACGGGGTCGATATTTCTCCCCTTGTCCCACCTTCCGTCATGAAGGCCTACCGCTCTCGGAAGAAGAAATAAGGAATAAGGAATTAAAAAGAAAAGGCCGCCTTCGGGGCGGCCTTTATCATATCTTTATTTGCGGCGAACTCCGCACGAGATATTGGTTTTCTCTTTTTGATCCCCGCGGGCATGAGAATAGAAGAGTTTGGGGTTTTCAAAGGTGTCATAATCCGAAATGAAGATATTCTCCATGGGAATTCCAAGGCTTCGAAGCATCAAGAGATTCATGACGGGCATATCGAAATAATCGACTCCGTCGGTCCGTTTGCAGGCGCTTCGATATCCTCTTTTCATAAGATCTTCAATGAAAGGGCGTTCGACGGGAACGTGACTGAAGGTAATGCAGGGTCCGAAATATACGATGAGGGTGGTGGGACGGATCGAATATTTCTCAATGACGGCTCCGAGCTTCGTTTTGAGGGTTTCGGCTAGGGTTTCTTCTTTTCCTAAGCGAATAGCTCCAGCGATGCGGCCGGGAGCGAAGAAAAAGAGAGGTATTTCGTCCGCGGTTCTTAGAATTAAGGGATGGTGTTTATCTTCGGTAACGGCAAAGCCGTCAACTTCGTCACCCGTTAACCGGGGAGCCCGACTCTTTAAGTAGGTCACGACCTTGAGACCACGCTTTTCGAAAACGATGTTTTTCATATGAGGATAGTATAGCAAAACAAAAACCCGCCGAGGCGGGTTCTGTTCATTTTTTCCTATTTGTTCTTAACGAAGCTCTTGGAGAAGGGATTGTTGTTGTCGGGATCGGTGTGATTCCACATCTCTTGAAGAAGTTTGGCTTTGGCGTAGCGATCGGCTCCGGTCACTCCGAAGAGGACTTCGCTCGCTCCCTGACGGCCGAGTTCAACGGCTTCGGGACTGTAATCGACAAGGACAATGGTTGGAGTCACAAAGTCAGCGTGGCTCGCATCCTGGAAGGCGGTGTAATCGGTGCTACTCTCAAGCCCGGCGTTATAACGGTATGGAGTGCTGTCGCCAAGGCGTCCGCCAGCTTCGGAGAAGAATTCGTCGAAGTTGTCGAGATAACGTTGGAAGGCAGTGTACTTGTTGACGTCGGCATCATCGGTCGATGAGGTTTCGTCCGTGAAGACGGTGTACATCTTGAAGGAACGATCGTCGGTGATGCTATAGGTGCTTCCCCAACCCTTTTGCAGAGTGTCGAAGCCTGGTTGAACCGCTTCGCAGTTGGTGCAGCTCTTGGAAACGTAAACCAAGTAGAATTTGTCACCATAAGCGTTGTCGTATTTTGTATCGACATCGTTGAAGTGTGATCCATCCCAAACGGTTTTGGTTAGCTTATCGGCGTTGCTGCGGTCGGTGTATCCGGCCACTTCTCCCTCAAGGGAAACTTGGAACCCGGAATAGTAGGCGTTGCTGCTCCCCCATCCGAACTCGCCAATCCATTTGGTGAAATACGGAATCGAGAAGATGATGGCAAAGATGGCTCCCACGATAAGGAGAGGTTGAACCCAGGCTGTTTCCTTGATCCAACGCCAAATCTTTACGAAAATGCCGCCTATTGCTTTAAGAACTTTCATCGGTAGCCTCCGAACTTTATTGACCTGTTTACTTTATAAACAGCGCGTTAATTCTATCATCTAGGTATTGTGAGGGCAATAAAGAGTTGCGATATATGAAAAAACCAAACCGACGCGATTTCCAAAAAGGAAAATCTCCGATGTTTGCTAAATATTCCTTCAGCCGTCTTGTTATCCGAACCGTCATTGATATAATTCCCTTGCTTCATTATGAAAAATAACAAAAAGACCATTCGTGAACGCTACGACGACTGGACTTATCAGCATATTGTCCTGAAATCGATTTTGGAATACGGGCTGACTTTCCTCGTGTGCACGGCCTCGGCCTTTATCTTCGCTTTTGGTTTTAAATGCTTCATGCTTCCTGACAAACTAATCAGCGACGACAACTCGATTATGAAACTTGTCTCCGGTGGAATGTCGGGTATTTCTCAAAACATTACCATCATCATCGAGCTTATTTTCCCTGGGGTCGAAAAAGCCGGGCTTCCGTTTGGCCTCACCTTCGAATCGTTATCCTATGGCGTTCTCTATTTCCTCTTAAATGTCCCAATCTTTATTTTGGCTTGGACGGGGATCGGCAAACGCTTCGCCGTCTTCACTCTAATTAACGTCATTGAGGTTTCTTTGTTCACCAACCTTCTTTCCGGAACCAGTTTTGAAATCATCAATCAGATTTCGGCCTTTGTTAACGATAACGGCGCCATGATTTCTCGGGCCCTCTTTGCTGGGGTCTGCACGGGTTTAAGTTCCGCTTTGGCCTTCAAGGTTGACATTTCGGCTGGCGGAATCGATGTCGTCGCTTATTACGTGGCCCTCAAAAAAAGCACATCGGTCGGAAAGTACACCATTATTCTTAACGCCGCAACCGTTATTCTTTATGCCATCTTAACGGCCGCCAAAATGGGATGGGGCGTTTCTTCCATCAGCGCTTTCGCCGCCCTCTTCTACAGCTTCCTATATATGCTTGTCGTCATGCTCGTGATCGATCTCATTCACGTCCGCAATAAGAAGTGCGAAATCAAGGTCGTCACCTCGATGAAAGAATTGAGCGACGTCCTTTTGATGAATATTCCTCATGGAGCCACGATCGTCAAAGGGGTTGGAGCTTTCTCAGGCGAAGAAAAGAACATTATCTGGATGGTCATTTCATCCTATGAAGTTGAATCACTTGTCAAACTAGTTCAAAAAGAAGATCCTCACGCCTTCATTCAAGTCACGACCCTTCAACAAGTCTACGGACGTTTCTTCATGAAGCCGATTAAATAACTTAGCGTTCATTTTTCATTTCGAAAGGGCCTTTCGGTTAGTTAACACATAATATAAGGAACAAAATATGGACAAGTTTATTAATTTCGAAAAGTTTTTAACTCACACTGACAAGAGTGCTTTGGACTTATCTTTCGATGAAATCGGGAGAATAATTGGCGAAAAGCTTTGTGATTCTGCTTATAAATATGAAGCCTATTGGAAACGGACGAAGACACATGTTTTTCCAAATTTGATCAGCAATTGTGGATTTGAGATTGCCAGTTTGGATTTGGAGCACGAACACGTCAAACTAATTAGGTCGCGTAAAAAGTAAATCTTCTATTTTCGATCAGTTTTATTTGCGCAAATAAAAAGCCCCGTTTCATCGAGGCTAATTATCGTTTGGCGGAGAAGCAGGGATTTGAACCCTGGCTGGGCATACACCCACTATCAGTTTTCGAAACTGACCCCTTCGGCCACTTGGGTACTTCTCCGTGGCGGGGTTAATAATAGCACCCCGTAACTCGTAGGACAACTTCAAATAATGGGGGCAACTACCACATTATGTGGTAAAGTAGTCGCATGAGTTTGAGCGGTAATCTTTTTCTTCAAAGCCTTATCGACAACTGGCCCATATACGCCATATATTTCCTTCTCGTCGTTTGCCTTGGAATCGTCATTATTAGCTACATCGCCTCCTCGAAGCGTGACACCCAGTACCGTGAGATGTTGATCGATCAATCAAACTCGGTCCGCATTTTCTTTATCGACGTTCCACAGGACAACGTCAAATACTTCAACGTCACCGATTTAAGAAACGTCAAATCGATGACCCTCAGCGATTTTTATAGTCAATTCCCAAGCGAGGAGCAGGCCAAGATCAAGGTTTGGATCAATCAGATCGCCGATCCTAATGGCCAGGCCCCAACCTATCTTGAAACCGACGTCACCCTTCATAAGAGCAAGAAACAGTATTTCTCGATGCTTCAGGTCGACCACGTCGATCAAAAAACCGGAAAAATCCATCTCCAAAGCTATCTTCTCAAATACATGACCATCGACAAGAACGGTTCGTTCCATGGTCTTGCTTCGGAGAAGGAACTCGAAACAGCAATTTCAGAGAATTCCCGAAACCGCGGCATTTCGTTTTGCTTCCGTTTCGCTTATCAAAAGATGTCCGACAACACCAAAGAGATCGATCCTCTCCTTTTCAACCAAATCAAAAACGTTTTCTTCACTTTCTTGACCCCAAAACGTCTCCTTCTTGAAGCGTCTCGAAACGAGATTATCTTCACCGATTTCCGGCTCAATGAACACGCTCAAGGACTTTATACCGCTCATTTGATCCTCAATAACATCTCTCGTTATCTCTCACTCAATTCTCTTAGTTCGACCATCGATGTCCGCGTGGGGGTCGTTGAGCATTCGAGCGTCCCGGGTGATGGGAACGCCATCATCAAACAAGCCCGGAAGACGGCGGAGATTGCTTATCAAGACAATGATCCCATCTCGTGGTACGAAAAGGGTCGAACCTCAGAGAACATCCTCAACGACGCTTCCTATCGGACCGAAGTTGAACGGATTATCTCTGATCGCAAACTCTCCTATACCTTCCGTCCGATCTTCTCGATTCAAAAAATGAAGGCTATCGGCTATTTCACGAAAGTTACTCCCGTCGATACCTATTTCGATTCGATTGAGGAATTGAAGGACTACGCCGTTCGGACCCAAGACGACAAGGAACTCTTCGCCACGATCGCCAAAAACGTCGTCCCGCGTTTCGTGAACGAGAAACTCTCCCCAAACGAATGCCTCTTCTATCCGGCCCGGATGGAAGAAAAGGGCTATATGCTGGCGACCTTCGCCCGGTTAGGGAAAGCTAAAGACGCTCGTATCGTCTTCACCTTCTCCGAGACCGATGTCCGCAGCCATCTCGATATCAACGACCCGGATGCCCTCCTCATCGATATGCGTTCGATTAAGGCCAAAGGATACGAAGTCGGGCTCCTCCTCAACGAGAGCGATTTGATGCTTCCCCAAAACCTTTATTCCGCCTTCGATTACTTCCTTGTGAGCTTCGCCTTCGCTGGTTCAGCGACGGGAATGGACACCAGGATCCGGAGCGAGCTTCATGCCCTCGTCGAGAAACTCTTAAAGTACAACAAGCCCATCATCGCCAGCGACATCGACGGATGGAACGCGATTGAACTCTTGGTCCGAAGCGGATTAAACTACATCTCGAGCGATTCTTTCGCCCCTTATGATCAAATGATCCTCCCTCTTCCCCCAAAAGCCGTGAAGAAGATTCAGGACATGAAAGGATAAAAATATGAATCAACAAAACAAAAACGAGTCAATTACCGGCCGCGACGCCGATTTTGCCCAATGGTACACCGACGTCTGCCGAAAGGCCGAATTGATGGATTACAGCTCCGTCAAAGGCTTCATCGATTATCTTCCTTATGGCTATGCCATTTGGGAGGAGATCCAGGTTTACCTCAACAAGCGTTTTAAGGAGAACGGGGCCGAAAACGTTTATCTTCCCTTGGTCATTCCCCAGAGTCTTTTCGACCGTGAGAAGGCCCACGTCGAGGGTTTTGCCCCCGAATGCCTTGTTGCGACCATCGGTGGCGGGACCAAACTTGCCGATCCGCTCATCATTCGTCCAACGTCCGAGGTTCTTTTCTCGGATATGTATAAGCGTCTCGTCTCTTCTTACCGCGATCTCCCGAAGCGTTATAACCAATGGTGCTCGGTTGTTCGCTGGGAGAAAACGACTCGTCCTTTCCTCCGGGGTTCAGAATTCCTTTGGCAGGAAGGACATTGTCTTTTCGAGACTAAAAAAGAAGCCGAGAAGAACGTCCTCGACATGCTTAACGTCTACGATGAACTTGGCCGCGATTTGCTTGCCATTCCTTTCGTTAAAGGGGTCAAGACCGATCACGAAAAATTCGCCGGAGCCGTCAACACCTACGCGATTGAAGCCTTAATGCACGATGGAAAGGCCCTCCAAGCCGGAACCACCCATGACCTTGGACAGGGCTTCGCCGAGGCTTTCGGGATCCATTTCCTCGGCCGCGACAACAAACTCGATACCCCTCATCAGACTTCTTGGGGCGTTTCGACCCGCCTCCTCGGGGCCATCATCATGGTCCATGGCGACGACAATGGCCTTGTTCTCCCACCGGCTGTTGCCCCAATCCAAGTCGTCATCGTTCCGATCCGTCAAGAGGCGGAAGGGATTCTCGATGAATGCCGCAAGATTTCTGCTTCCCTAACGAAGCTTGGCCTCCGGGTCAAAATCGATGACAGCGACCACACCCCAGGGTGGAAGTTCGCTGAATGGGAAATGAAAGGCGTGCCTCTCCGCGTCGAATTCGGACCGCGCGACTTCGCGGCTGGAACCGTGATGCTTTCGAAGCGCGTGAGTGGAGAGAAACTGACCCTCAAGATTGACGAACTTGATAAACAGATCCCCTCGCTTTTACACGAGATTCACGATCAGATGTATAAAAAGGCTTTGGCCTTCCTCGATTCCCATATCACCGTCGTCCACAGTGTCGACGAACTAAAGGCCGTCCTGGATAAGGGCGGATATGCCAAGATGATGTGGTGCGGAGACGAGGCGTGCGAAATGAAGGTTAAAGAACTCACTAACGGCGGGACCGCCCGCTGCATGCCTTTTGATCAAACCCCCGTCGGCGATGTTTGCCCTGTGTGTGGCAAGAAAGCCACGAAGGTTGTTTATTTCGCCAAAGCCTATTGAACGAAAACATCTTTAATCCTCTTGCCCCTTCGTTCCTAAAACGGAGGGGCTTTTCTTTCATCCTCTCACCTAAGAAAATCTTTGCTATTTCTTGATGCGGGACGACGAAGGATGTTGTATAGTAATTCGGCACGGAGACGTACCCAAGAGGCCGAAGGGGGCAGGTTGCTAACCTGCTAGATCGGGTTTACCCGGTGCTCGAGTTCAAATCTCGACGTCTCCGCCAAATGATGATTAGCCTCGCCGAAACGAGGCTTTTTATTTCGTGAATTAAAATAGCGAACTAACATTTAATTTGCAATCGCGTTTATTAGCTTTTTTGGGATGTAACCCCTACTTGGATACAAAATACAGCATTTATCTCCACTGTAAACGTGTTTAGGATATCAAACTTTTTGTTGCTAAGTATTCTGCATATCTTGATTTAAGAACTGCCTCATCCTGTTTGTCATACATTCGGTGAAGATGATCTATTACATACTTTTGAGTTTCAGGAGTCCAGTAAATTGTCAATTTTTGTTTTGCCCTAGTGATGGCGGTGTAAAAAATATTATGAGTAATCATCTCTTCTATCTCATTAGTGATAACTATTTTTACAGAATCAAACTCTAAACCCTGTGCTTTGTGAATTGATACCGCGTAAGCAACTTGGAAGGGAACCAAGGTTTCCCTTGAAGAGGCATCATCTTCGTCGCTGTCTCTCTTTTTTTTGACCCAGAAAGAAATGACTGAAGAATCAGAAGATGATTCAATTAATTCTAATCCGACCTTAGATGTTTCGATTTCATTAACCACTTTTGGAATTCTTATTGAAAAGTACATTTTTTCATCATCTTCCGAAATGTTGACAATTTTTCCTTTCAAGTTGTTATAAAGAACTGGGTAAAATCTGTCGGTTTCGTTAAACAGAATTGGATCCCCAATTTTGAAAGACCAAATATCGATTTTATACTCATTCCCCTCACGAATTGCTTGAAGGAATGAATTTATACAATTAACGCCGTATAATCCGTCATAGTTTAAGCAGAGTATAATTTCATCTTCTGAAAATGGAGAGAAGATGGTATTGTCAAGTGAATGAACGAAATTGTGCCTACATAAGAATTCGTATACTGTCGAATCCAAGTTTCTCACCTTACCCCATAATTTTAGAAGATTATCATCACTTGTTCTGTGCGGATTTTTTAATTCATTGATTGAACACTTTGGCAAAACTGACGACGACATGAAAAACCAGTTTCCAAATGTTATTGACTCAATTTGATAGGTGTCTCCGGTCAAAAGAAGCAACTTGAAATGGCATTTCGAAAGTATTCTTTTCATGTCTCTGTTATTTACGGTGCTACATTCGTCAATAACTAGTATATCGTAATTGGTATCCGCGTTTCGATTTGCTAAAAAAGAAGCAATAGTGGAAAATTCCGTGTTTGCAATTTGCACCTTTCTTTGCAAATTTTCAAGTGCGGGATGAGTGTTCGTTAGCAAAAGTTTCTTTTGTTCAAAATAAACTGACGCAACATGATTAATTAGAGTTGATTTTCCAGTTCCTGCTGCACCATAGACGATAGCGACACTCGTTTTGTCAAATAAGTTTTTTAGAGTTGTCTTTTTTTCCTCGTCGTCAACCGGACAAGGAGTCTGGCTTAACCAAGATTCGGCGCTATTGCGATTACCAGCCAGTACTTTCTTTGCCTTTTCGGACAATTTGTTAAGTATTTCCAAAGTATCGTCTTCAGATCCCTTGATATAGAGAAATTTTCCATATTGGCAAATTTTTCTAGATTCGGTTGTTTTTGAAAGCCTTTGATTAAACCTATTCTTTAGTTTTTCTACGTCATCGACATTCTCAAAACTTTCAATTGGAGTGTATAATTTTCCGTTAGATACAGTGTTCGTTTGAATAACATGGGCTAAAAATTCCTCTTCATGACCATCTTGTTCAATACACGAAAGAACGTCACAAAGCCTTGGGTTATGGTTTCTTAATGAGCTACAAAACGGCATAGAATCAAAAGGGAAAACTTTCGAAGAGAGTCCGCAATTGCCGTAACTAGTTTCTTCTTGTTTGACGAATTGCTCTTTTATTATTTGATTATTCATTTTAAACAAAAGATAGCGAAGCACATTTGCACCATGAGCTTTTTCAAGAATTATTTGATTAACTCGGTCTAATTTCTCAAAAATAGGTGTACTTTTTGCGCCTTCGATTATTCCCGATTTGACAATGAGATATTGGTCTCTCGGGAGCGCAACAAGTTCCGTAAGAGAAACCATGTTATTCGTTAGGTACTGATTTATTTTTTTATATTCAACTGAGTGGCCTACGATTTTTCCGTTAAAACCGAAAAGTGAGATTAGATTGGTAAATTCGCATGGCCGAATCGAAACTGCCCAGTCAGATATGACTTCGACAGGCACTTCTTTTCCAAAAAGATCAATTTTGACTTCGTGAATGGAGGCCACAATTGAGTAATATGGCAAAATGTCGCATTTTGTAAATGCAATTCTTCTATCAAATTTTGTTGCGTAATCGTTTGCTTGTGTGAGAGTAATCTCGTAGAAAAGAGTTCCGTTAATATAAACGGGTTTTCTTTTTTGAACATAATAACGATTGCTACTTGGATTAATCGGGTAGAAGGGCATCGCTTCAAGGATACTAAGGATTTTTGTGTAATGATCGGATAAACCTGGATCTGCTTCTGGAGATAGTTTAGCGATATTGTGAAGAATGACCACGTTAAACTTTTTGTAATAAATGATTTTTAATTTGATCAAAAACTCAAAATATCGGATCATAAACCGCTCAGCCGTATCATCGTCAGAACTGAAATGTGATTTTGATTGCTGAAGGAACTTATGAAAGTTTTTAACATCTACGTATTTGCTTTCTGACGAGATGTGTTTTAGTGAAGACTGGATGCTATCATAGGAATAAGCAGGATTTGTTTTTTTATCTACTGCATAAATATGAACAGCGATCGCTTCAACAAACGTTCTCAACGCATTTAAAATATTCTGATACGCCAATAACTTCCCAACCTTTTCAATGCTGTCGATGTTTTCGCATATAGTGTTGTCGCTATTAATTACCGCTTGTTCGATTTCATTCATAATGTAAAGTCTATGACAGGTTTTTTACTTTGTAAATTCGCTTCTTAATAACGACTAACGTAATCGTTCGTGAAACTTTGTCATACTCGGTTTATCGAACACAAAAAAATACGTTTATTGCAACTTCGATAGTCTTATATATGTTTAGTCTATGACAACACGTCAATAAGGGTGGCCATATGAATCGAAACTACGTAAACGAAAAGTACGATAATTCCGGCCGCGATGATAGAAGGGTTTGAAGTTCTGGTCAGGATGTAGCAAACTTCCGCCGATCGCAGTTTGGCGGAAGTTTTAGTAAATACGCCATTACCACGATTGGGCTTTCCTTGAAAACGAGTTTAATTTTCGTAAGGACGAGGCAAGTGCCGATCGAACACACCACCATCCAATTGCGATTATGGCGATCGCCTCTCCCGTTATTTGTACATTGATTCTGTTTATTATTGGTCCGACATGAGAAATTGAAGGAAAGTAAAAGCCGTCCCTCGCGGAACGGCTTTCTTTTGTTATGCAGCTTTCGCGGCCTTCTTCGCGAAGAGGCGTTGGAAGGCTTTCCAGATCTCGTCGCATCCAATCATGATGATCGGGCAGATGAGAAGGAGCAAAACATCTTTCCAATCAAGCGGGGTCGTTTGGAATAGGCCATTCAAGAATGGCACATAGACGATAAGAGCGATGATGACGAGTTCGACGAAGATTCCAACGAAGATGAAGGGATTCTTCTTCTTGATCGTCGTGAAGAAGGATTCGGTGTCGCTTCGGCAGGCAAAGAGGTTGCCAATCTGCGAGAAGACGATCGCGGCGAGCGCCAAGGTCGTGGAGTAATGATAGATCTGCATGTCGATTGCACTGACGGCTTGGTTGCTGGCGATGGCATCGGCGATGGATTGCATCTGACTGAGGCTGTAACCGTACTTAAGAAGCCAAACGTAGAAGAAGGCCCCCATCGTGATTAAACCTTCGATGATGCCAAGGAAAGCATAGGAACGGATGACTAACTTCCGGTCGATAAGCTGATCGGTCGCCTTCCGTGGTTTGTCTTCAAGGACTTTGGCTTCTGGTTCTTCGGTTCCAAGGGCCAAAGCCGGGACAAGATCGGTTCCAAGGTCGACGGAAAGGATCTGAAGAACGGTGAGGGCGGGTGGGACGTTCATGAACACGACGAAGAGAGTCGGAATTAGTTCAGGGACGTTTGAGGTCAAGATGTAGGTAATAAACTTTTTGATGTTGGCGTAAATGCCACGTCCCTCTTTGACGGCTTCGACAATGGTCGCGAAGTTATCATCAAGAAGGATCATGTCGGCGGCGCTGCGGGCGACATCGGTTCCGTTTTTGCCCATGGCGATACCCATGTTGGCGGAACGAAGGGCGAGGACGTCGTTGACTCCATCTCCCGTTACGGCCACGACTTCGCCGAGCTTTTTATAAGTATCGACGATGCGGAGTTTATTCTGCGGAGTGGTCCGGCTGAAGATGACGGGGGTCTTGGTGTGGAGGACCTCGGCGAGTTTGAAATCGTCCATCTCGTTGACTTCCGATCCTTTGATGATCCGGAAATCTTCGCCTTCGATGATTCCAACCTGACGGCCGATGGCCGCGGCGGTTAAGCCATAGTCCCCGGTGATGATGGTGACCTTAAGGCCGGCTTTCCGCAATTTCTCGATGGCCGGACGAACTTCGGCGCGAGGCGGGTCATAAGTGACGGCAAGGCCTAAGAAGACCATGTCGGATTCATTGAATTTTTCGCTTTCGACTTTCTTATAAGCCAAAGCCAAGACGCGATATCCTTCACTGGCGAAGGCATCGTTTTGAGCAAGAATCGCTTCTTGTTCATCTTGGGAGAGCGGAACGACGTGGCTTCCTTTATATTGGACGCCGCATTTCGAGATAAGGATGTTCGGGGCGCCTTTCGAGAAGAGATAATGCGCGCCTTGATCGTAGAAGACGTCGCTGTTATCGACGACGAGGACACTCATTTCCTTTCGATCGCTGCTAAACGGGAAACGTTCGAGAACGGTGAATTCGTTACGGAGCTGGCTCACACTGAAACCAAACTTTTCGGCGGCGACCAATAAGCACCCTTCAGTTGGGCTGCCATTGATGGTGAATTCGCGCGTGTAGTCGTTGTAGCCTAATGAGGCGTCGTTGCAGAGAACCGCGGCCACCAGGAGTTTGCTAACCCCTTTCTTCGTGGCTTCGTTTTCAATCTTGAGAGTTCCATCACGCTTATAGCCTTCGCCGGTGATTTCGACGAGGTTGTCGGGCGTCCAAATCTTTCTCACCATCAATTGGTTCTGTGTTAAGGTTCCGGTCTTGTCGGTGCAGATGACGGTCGCGGAAGAAAGGGTTTCAACGGAAGGCAATCCACGGATGAGGGCGTTGTGCTTCGCCATTCTCTGGGCCCCCATGGCCAAACAGAGATTGACGGTCGGAAGAAGACCTTCCGGGATGTTCGCGGTAACAATCGCGAGGGCAAACAGGAAGGAAGTGATCCAATCGAACTTGATGACGGTAAGCGATAAAAGGAAAACGCCAACACCCATCAAAAAGGCGATGCCGGTAATGATCCGGACGACTTTGTTGATTTGAAGGCCCAACGTGCCGTGGCCGACCTCGATTTTGGTCGCCAACGTGCTGACTTGTCCAACTTCTGTATCCATGCCGATGGCGTAAACAATGGCTTTGCCCGATCCGGTCGAGATGGTAGATCCGGCATAGATGATGTTCATAATTTCGCTGATCGAATGGCCAACGCTGTCGAAGGGATTCGGGAGGCGGTTAAGAGGAAGCGATTCGCCCGAAAGAACGGAGTTATCGACGAAAAGCTCGTTGGTTTCGACAAGACGGGCGTCGGCACTCACGATATCGCCTTGGGCGACGATAATGACATCACCGACAGTTAATTCGGAGGCGGGGATAGTCTTTTCGGATCCTCCGCGTACGACGCGGACGTTCCGCGGAATCATCTTTCCAAGAAGAGAAAGAGCTTGGTCAGTTCGCCATTCTTGGACGAACGAGAACGCTCCGTTAATAACGATGACGGCCCAAACGGCGATGGCAAGTTCGGGCATCTTGGCGATAAAAGCCAAAATACCAGCCACCCACAGCAAAATCGCCATCGGGGAGATGAATTGCTTTATTAGTTGGCGGACGGGATGAAAAGTCTTTTTCTCTTGGACTTTGTTGAGTCCGAAAAAAGCTTGGCGTTTAGTTATTTCCTCTTCACCAAGACCTTTGACGCTCGTTCCGAGAGCTTCATAAGCTTCATCGATCTTCAGGGTGGAGATTTCGGCTTCTGTATATTTCTTTTCCATAAGTTTATGGTACCTCAATTGTTCCTTCGCCATAAAAAGACGCAGGGATCTGCGCGAAGGGCCGCGCCGTGCCTATCTTTGCCAAATATGCAAAGAACAGCGCTAATCGCCTGGAGGTACGGCATAGCCGAAGACAACTTTATTATCGACGTTCGAGCAATCGGTTAGGCGCATTGAAAAATCCCAAACCTTTTTTACTAGAACATCGGAACGGACAACTATTTTCTTCCAAGTGAAAAACACTTTTGAGAAACTGAAGAGGTTTTTTGCTTGGTAAATAAGCATAAGGCGATTTTACGCTTTTTTTGCCGAATGTGGATAAAATCGAGATATTCGATAGAAAAATGCCGAAAAATGCCGATTTCGTTCAATGTATTTCGCTTTATTTGATTCTGGAAGCTAACCGCGATTTATTTGATGAGAAGAGGGGAAACGGGAAGGGAAAGAGCCTTTCCAACCCCTTCGTTCGTCAATAATCCATCATAGGTATTCACGAGGCTAATATAGCGTGGCTCCTTGTTTAGCAATTCTTTTAAACCCATCTTTGCCAATTTTCGGAGGTGGTTAATCGTGGTTTCGGTCAAAGCGATCGTCGAGGTTCGCGCGACAATGCCCGGCATATTGCTGACGCAATAATGAATGATGCCATCGACAACAAAAGTCGGGTTCTGATGAGTCGTGGAGTGACTCGTTTCGGCGCATCCACCTTGATCGATGGCGATATCGACGATGACGGAACCTTTTTTCATCTTCTTCAAATCGTTCTTGTGAATCAAGATTGGGGCCTTTCCTCCCCGGACGAGCGCCGCCAAGATGACGATGTCGGCTTTCGCGATCTCATGAAGGATGTTTTCGGAACTCGAGAAAAGAATTTTCATCGTTGGGAAAGATGACGAAAGAGTTTGAAGTCTTCTTTTGTCGATATCGAGAAGGGAAACTTCACACCCCATTTTTTCTGCTAACTCGGCGGCACTGATTCCAGCGTGTCCCGCTCCGATGACCGTTACTTTCGTCGCTGGAAGATTGCATAATTTTGGCAGTAAAAGACCCAAGCCGCCATTTCGGGAGAAGAGGCAATTGGCTCCTTCGATGATTGAAAGCTTCCCCGCAACCTCCGACATGCAATCAAGCATGGGGACGGTTTCGTTTTCATCGACGTAGGTCTCATAAGCCAAGGCTGTTACCTTTTTCTTAAGGAGGGCTTTGGTCAAAGCTTTGTCGCTCGCGAGATGGAAATACGTGAAAAAAATTAGACCGGGACGAAAGAATCTAAACTCCGATTCTAGCGGCTCTTTAACCTTAACGATGATTTGTGACCCCGCATAAAGATCTTCAGCCTTTTCAATTAATTCCGCGCCGGATCGTTTATACTCTTCGTCGCTAAAACCCGATCCTAGACCCGCTCCTTTTTCGATCAGGACCTTATTGCCATCTTTAACAAGAGCCTTCACTCCTGATGGAGTTAGTCCGACCCGGCACTCGAGCGTCTTGATCTCTTTTGGGCATCCAACAATCATGAAAGAGCCTCCTTGGGCTGATTTGAGTCCCTATTTCTCGTTCACTCGTTTAATTGTTGTCCAAGGACGAAAAAACTCAAGAAGGAAATAGCATATCTCTCTTTTCCTTATTTATTCTCTTTAAAGAAAATCAAAAACCCTCTCCTTTCATGATCAAAATCGAAGTATGATATTAAGGATTATGGATAACTATTTGATTTACTCGGTTGAGGACGATGCCGACATCTCTCAAATTATCCGCGCCACTTTGACCAAGCAGGGATACGACCTTGTGAGTTTTCCGGATGGTGAATCCTTTCTCGACGCTTTTGGGAAGAAAAAGCCCAATATGGTCTTGCTCGACCTTATGCTTCCGGGCGTTCAAGGGAAAGACATCCTAAAAGAAATTCGTCGCAATCGGAAGAACGACGACATTCAAGTCATTATCATTTCGGCCAAAACTCTTTTGCTCGATAAGGTTGATGGATTGGACCTTGGAGCCGACGATTACATTGAAAAACCATTCGATCTTCTCGAGCTGATGTCCCGCGTTAACGCTCATGCCCGAAGGAACAAATCGATCGATACCATTTCGATCGGCGATCTGACCTTGGACCTTAAAAACAGTCTAGTTCGAAAAAAAGATGTGATACTCGAATTAACCCCCAGCGAATACAAGGTTTTGGCCCTTTTATTTGAAGACCAAGGGAAAGTCGTTAATCGGGAGCAGATTGCCAAGGTTCTCTATGGAGATCCAAATAAGGCCAACAGCCGCGCTATTGATATGTACGTTAAATCTATTCGGCAAAAAATTGGCGATCGCAATCAAGATTTCATCATCTCCGTTTATGGAAGCGGCTATAAGATCCTGTAATGAATAAGAAGAAGTTCATATCGTCGAATATCCTTGTTATCCTGCTTACTTTTCTTCTTTATTTCGTCACTGGTATTTCAGTGTTTTTCAATATGCGCGGAGACGTAATTAGCCGAACCAATTCATTTAGCGACGAAGTCGTGTCGACGTTACGAACATCATCTGATTTTGATGTGACAATGGAGAAATTTCGCGACATGAGCGGGTTCCGGATCTCGTACTTTAGCGCGGGCGGGGACATCCCTACCAAGGACTCTCTTGGCTCCTATGGAAAAGATACCAGTTATTCGTTCATATCGTCAAAATCAAACGCGATCTATTTCGAAACATCCTCGGTTCTGAGTCGACCATTTTGCTATAAGGTTACGTATTTAGGAGATTTTGGAACCTTTGTTCGCGTTGGGACGACAGTTCCCTCCTCCCTCTCCGTCAGTATGTATTTGCTGATTTTTGGTTCGCTTTTCTTTTTGCTCGTCGACGGTCTTTATCTCTTTTTCTCTTATCGGGCTTTTTCGAGAAATCTCTTGGCCTTAAAGAGTCAAATCAAGAAACTCCAAGCCATCACGAACAGCGAAAGGCCGGTCGAATATGATGACGACATGCAATTTTTGACTTTAATGATCAGAGATACTCGAAAAGAACTCGACGAACAATTTAAAGATGCAAAAACGAGTGAACAGAAGATCAATTTTATTCTCGATTCGTTCTCGCAGGGTCTGGTCGTCGTTGATGCTTCGTGCCGCGTCGTCATGATCAACAAAAAAGCCAGCGAGATCTTCGGAAAAAGCAAAATCGAAGCCGAAGGTCGGGACTTGACCGTTTTAGGGAACATCGGGAAAGTCGAAAAGAATCTCTCGATGGTCGTTAAGACCCTAATTCCAATGGTCTATTACGAAACCATCAACGGAAGAATTTACGAATGCGACATTAACCAAATCGATTATCCCTGGACCCGCGTCAACGAGAAAAGTGGGGCCTCAATGCTTCTCATCGATGTGACCGAGAACTTCAATTCCCAGAAGATGAAACGGGATTTCTTCGCGAATGCCTCTCACGAACTTAAGAGCCCTCTTACATCGATCCTCGGTTACCAAGAAATGATACGCGACCGCATTATTACGACGCCGGCTGAATATGAAGACGCGGTGGCTAAAACGATCAAAGAGGCTAACCGCATGAAGAAGATTATTCTCGACATGCTTGAATTGTCCTCACTCGAAAACGAAGACCTTCGGCCCATCGAGAACATTAATGCTTCGATGGAAATCGACGGGATTCTTTCGAATCTCGAACTCGAATTGAAGAGCAAACATATTCATGTCGCGTTAAAAAAGAGCAATTTGGTCGTTGGGATCAATCCAGACGATTTTGATAAGTTGATGGGCAACTTGATCGAGAACGCGATCAAGTACAACACCGATAAGGGGAAGATCATTATCTCGGTCGATGCCAAGAAAAAAACCATTTCCGTCCGCGACACGGGGATTGGCATCAGCGAAGAAAACAAAATCCGAATCTTTGAGCGTTTTTTCCGGGTCGACAAAGCTCGAAGCCGCGAAAACGGTGGGACGGGTCTTGGACTCGCGATCGTTAAATACATCTGCAACTACTACGATTTCCGAATTGAACTGGAGTCAAAACTTGGTGAAGGTTCGCTTTTTACCGTTTTTGTGAAATGATGTTCACGGGGTCTGTTGTTTTCGTGAATTGCCTCTCTTTACTCATTTCGATATTGATAAATGTCAATTAAAAGTAAATCATTGTTCTAACCTCATGATGCCTTCGCCTTTCCAAAAAGTTCGAAGTACACAAACGAAGCAAAAGGGAACCATGGTATCAGCCTTGTTCTCTCAGTATGATTGTCTCGAGACATTTGCTTGTTGATGAAGATGAAATGGAGGTCTAATAAATGCCGAGAATTGTGTTAAGTCATGTCACAAAAAGATGGGGCAATTTTTATGCCGTCGATGACCTTAATCTTGAAATACCGGATAATTCTTTCGTTACGCTTCTTGGACCTTCGGGATGTGGGAAAACGACGACTTTAAGAATGATTGCCGGCCTCGAAACCCCAACGAGCGGGAAAATAACCATCAATGGGGAAACGGTTTTTGATAGTCGCACCGGTGTTAATATCCCTGCCGATAAACGGCACGTCGGTTTCATTTTCCAAAACTACGCCTTGTGGCCTCATATGACGGTCTATCAGAACATCACTTTTGGTTTGCAGAACGTTAAAGAAGAAATGCCGGTGGTGGCGAGCCAATACAACAAATGTCTTCGTTTGGTCTCGGCTTTTGAGAAACCCGATCGCATTGGCGAACAGTTGAAGGCTGCCCATGATCGCAAGAAAAACTTTGTCCCAGCTAAGGCTACTCTTTCTTTGATCAATGAATTTAGGATTTCACGTTTCGCGGCAGATGAGATCATGAAACTCCATCTCGAAAAACTATCTCCTGAGGAACTCAGCAAGATCTCGGCTGAAAAAGTTAAAGAATATGCGAAAAAAGCCGATGACCTTCTTGCCGAAATTGAGAATCAGGGTTTTTCCCTTGATGAGCATGGTTATTATCTCAAAGACGGACAAGTCGTTCGAAAGAAAAGGAAATTTGACGCCGAAGAAATTGACTTAAAAATTCGACACGTTTCTCGGGTTGTGAAAATCGGTGAATTCATGGATCGTTATCCATCCGAACTTTCCGGCGGTCAACAACAGCGGGTCGCTATCGCTCGAACTTTAGCTCCGGGACCAAAAGTTATCTTTATGGATGAGCCACTAAGTAACCTCGACGCCAAACTCCGTCTCGACATGCGAAGCGAACTTAAACGTCTTCATCTAGAGACCCATTCGACATTCGTTTACGTGACTCACGACCAGCATGAAGCCATGACCCTCGCGACGAGCATTTGTCTTATAAATAATGGGGTTTTGCAACAATATGGGGCTCCACTAGACATATATAAAAAGCCCGCCAATATGTTCGTCGCCGACTTCGTTGGAAACCCGGCGATCAACTTCCTTGAAGTGAAGGGAAAACAGAATAAAGACAACGTTGATGTGAGCTTCTTTGGCGATGTCAAAGCGACGTTTGTCCCCAACACCTATGTCGATTTAAAACAGTTCGAAGAAGAGCTTCAAAACGAAGATGCATTAAAAGAGAAAAACGCCGATGCGGCAACAGCAAAAAAAGGCTTCGTCGAGAAGAGTAATACGGACGCTGATTTTAATTACCATATTACGAAAGTTCATGAACAGTTGGAGAGTAAAGACGAAAAGAATGTTCTTTCGGACGATTTCGTTATTGGCGTCCGTCCCGAATTTATACGAATCAGTGATGATGGGGGATTAGATGCCGAAATATATAGTGCCCTCCCCTCCGGAATGGAAACGACGGTCAAACTTCGTGTTGGCGAATATATACTCACCGGTGTCGTTTTCGGGGGAGTCGATTACAAAATCGGGGCCAAGGCTAAACTGTCATTTGTCGGTCGGGAAATTCTTTTATTTGACCGCCGAACTAAGCGATTAATTGCTCAAGGGGCTTTGAAAATACACGTTTGATTTTACCAGTGGTCAATTTCTGCGATGCTTAGAAAAAAGGAGTTCAATATGAAATTATTCGTCTTCGATGTCGATGATACACTGGTCGATAAAGACAAAATTCTTCGGCCGCGAACAATTAAGAATCTAAATCTCCGTCTTGCAAATGGTGACGCAGTTGCCATCGCGAGCGGTCGTCCTTTTGTTGGCATTGATCATTATCTTTCCCAGCTTCAACCTGGCTTAAAATTCGCCATCGGGGCCAATGGGGCAGCTGTTTATGACGCGAAGGGCGACCTCTTGGAAATCGAAGGCATTCGTTACAATGATTTCGCTAATTTTTATCAGAGACATCTCGGGGTTAAGAAGTATGGCGGAGAAATATATGCCTATTCGGTCAATGAAGTCGTTTATTTCGAATATGGGCAAGGGATTGAACTCGAGGATCGTTTGAACCATGTTCCTTTGCGAGATTTAAAGAAGAACCCCATGAAGGACGACGATACTTTATTAAAGTTTATGGTTGTTTTGAATCCTCTCTTCTCTAACCGCATCCATCTTTCAGATAATGAAAGACGTTGCTATCACGTGATGAGAAGTGATCCTTCGTTTCTTGAGTTCACCAATCCGAATGTCGATAAAGCCTCGGGCGTTGAATTCTTGAGGTGCCGACTTGGCATTTCCAAAGATCACGTTTATTGTTTCGGCGATCAAGGAAACGATTTGAAAATGATTGCCTCGTTCGAAGGAGTGGCCATGGGAAACGCCATTTCCGAATGCAAAAAAGCCGCCACATACGTGACTAAAGACGTTAAGGATGACGGAGTCAGTTACGCGCTTGAAAATCTTATCTGAAGTTTAAGGTTTGGGTTTCAGAAAATAGTCGCGAAAGGATTCGACCAATTCCTCTTTTGATATACGCGAGGGGTTTTCGAGCCACTTGAAGATGGCCCCGATTCCTCCTTCGATGAAGAAGTTGGCAACGAAGCCGAAACCTTTCTCATTTTGTTTCCCTTCCGAAAAAGGGGAGGAGGCGACAATTGGTATAAAGACCAATTCGATCTTTCTCGAAAAATGAGTGAAACTGGCTTTTCTTATGCAACGCAACTCCTCGCGGTTTTTTTCAGCGCATGACAAGACATCGAAAAGCAACGATTCGATATTTGAATGTTTTTTCTTAACTTCGACGAGAAGGTCTGAAACCACGTCATCTTCAATGGAGTAAAGAACCTCGCTTAATGAACGGTAATGGAGATAAAACGTCGACCGATTAAGATCGGCTTCTTTCATGGTTTTTCGAATATTAACTTTCTCAAAGGAATCTCTTTCCATCAAGGCGATGAGTGAGCCCTTGATCGCCTGTTCAGTTTTTCGTTTTCTTCTATCAATCATGGTCATATATAAACATTATGTTAATTAATAGACACTATGTCAAAGAACGTCCATTGCAAATCGACTTTCCTCGCCTATGTTTTATTGTGTGGAGGTTATCATATGAACAAAACAATTGTCACTGGAGCGACGGGTTTCTTGGGACTCCAGATAATCAAGGAATTGGTTCGTCAAAAAACCGATGTTTTAGCTTTTGTCTTTCGGGGCGAAAGTACGGGTAGTCTAGAGAAACTTGGCGTGCCTTTCGTTTTCGGGGACATCACCGAAAAAAACTGTCTCGACGGCATTGTTCAAGAAGGCGATCGCGTCATCCACTCGGCCGGCTTCGTTTCCATCGCTCGTCACGATCGGGAAAAAGTTTGGGAAGTCAATTATCAAGGGACGAAAAACGTTCTCGAATCTTCAATTAAGAATCGCGCGAAGTCTTTCGTATACGTTTCTTCGGTTCACGCCTTTCCAGTATGGAATGGGACGATTTGCGAAAAAGACTTCGCTCCGCCAATCGATTTACGAAAGAAAAAAGACGCATACGAAATGAGTAAGGAAAAGGCAAGCGAACTCGTGATAAAGAATAATGGCAATGGGATTTCGACATCGGTTATCTTTCCATCCGGTCTCGTCGGGCCTGGTGACGAAAAAGACGGCGAAGTAACTACATTTATTAATACGATTCTGCGGAAGAAATTCCGCTTCTATGTATCGGGAGGTTATGAATTCTGCGATGTTCGAGACGTGGCCAAAGCCACGATTCTTGCCATTGATCGGCCGGGTGAGATTTACATCGTTTCTTCTGGCTTTATTTCAATCAAAGAGATTATCGAAATCGTTCAAGAGGCCGCGGGTTTTCACCAGCACCTTTTTCGAGTTCCGAGATTCTTGGCTTGGATTTTGGCTTTCTTTGCTTCTCCGTTCCAACATCTCCGAAAGCGGAAGCCACTTTTGACATTTTATAGTCTTCGTGTCACCGCCTCTACGCCGTTCTTTCTGACGACGAAGGCCAAGAACGAACTGAATTTTTCGGCTACGCCATTAGCGACAAGCCTTAAGGAAGAAACCGCTTATCTTCTTCGTTTAAATCAAGAGTGACCACGAGACTTAATTTTGGTGGATAATATCCGCGAGGCTTTCTTATGAAACTAATCTCATTCAACGTCAACGGTATTCGAGCAATTCTTCAAAAGAATTTCATGAACGATTTTTTGTCATTGGACGCCGACATCTTTGCTATTCAAGAAACGAAATACACCGAAGATCTTCACGTCGATTTCCCCTTTATGGATCCGAGGTACAAAGTCTATTGGACGAATAGCGATGTCAAAAAAGGTTATTCCGGCGTGGCCGTTTACACCAAGAAAGAACCCCTTTCCGTTACTTACGGCCTCCTTGATTCCAAATACGACGACGAAGGCCGTGTGATTACGTTGGAATTTTCGGATTTCTATTTTGTCGCTGCTTACGTCCCGAATTCCGGTGAAGAATTGAAACGTTTGGCTTTTCGGATGGAATTCGAAAAAGACCTTCGGATCTATCTCGCCTCTTTAGATAAGAAAAAGCCGCTGATATATACCGGCGACCTCAATGTCGCTCATAATGAAATCGACATTAAGAATCCTTCCTCCAACCGTCATTCAGCCGGGTTCACCAATGAAGAAAGAGAAGAATTTGGTCATCTTTTGAAACTCGGATTCACCGATACTTTTCGAAAGCTTTATCCCGAAAAAATTCAGTATTCTTGGTGGAGTTATCGTTTCCACGCCAGGGAAAACAACGCGGGTTGGAGAATCGATTATTTCCTCGTATCCGATCGCTTGATGCCCAAGGTTAAAGATTCCATTATCCATAATGAAATATTGGGTTCCGACCATTGTCCAATCGAACTTGATTTAATTGATTAACGACGAACTCAAATCTGTTTCGGGGCTTCGACTTTTGCTTTTTTCGGTCGGAATCCAATATAAACGGCGAGAAGATCGACGCTCGCCCCAATAAGAAGAGCAAAGGAAACGTCGCTTAAGTAATGGGCTCCAGCGCGGACACGGGCAAACGCCACAATTAGGGTGTAGGCCAATCCGAAAAGGAATAAGACGAGATCTTCTTTCATCGAGACCTCTTTTTTCTTCGTAAGGCTCAACAACGGAAGAAGAAGAGCAATCGAAGCGGTGGCGGTGTGTCCGCTTGGCCATGACCGATGATAATCATCGGCTTTGGTGAAATCTTTCAGATTAATCCCAAACTGCCACCATTCCCTAAAGATCTCGCCCGTCGTGTTCTTCGTTGGGTCGATAAGATAACGGAACCGGGGTCGGGAGCCAATTTGCTTGAGGACGTAGAGAATCGCTAGCTGCGCGAGCATCGCCGCGATAACCACAATCCCAACTCGAATCAGCATGGCCTTATCTTCAAAACCGGCGACAAAATAAGTGACCATGGCCGACAAAGCCATCATGACGAAACTAATTGGATAGGCGACATATGCCTTGAGCCCGAACGAATACTCGCTCATGGCGGCGTTGCCTTGAATGTATGTTGGAATAGCCACTCCGAGAACAAGGAAGGCCCATCCGAGGATTTTTAGACCAAGTGGGCGGTCATCCTTCAAGCCCATAAAAATCAGTGTGCAAGAAACGGGGACGAGAGCATATCCGATCGTTTCTCCGAAAGCTTCAAAGAATTTGGCGAACCCATCATTGGGGTCGGCGATTTTTTGGGAGATGTCGAGATCGAGGAACGATCCGGCGATAATTCCAACTAAGGCCAACAGAATTACGATGAGGAACCAATAGACGCGAATTCCGCCAAATGATTTTTTCATAATGCATCAATTATATCCAAAGGTGCGCGCGGAAGGCAAACGCGTTAATATATAAAACAATGGATATCGTTAAGAAAACTAAAATCCGTCATTTGGCCGAAACGATCTTCGACATTGCCTACCTCGCGTCTTTGCTCACCATTGCTATTTTGGTTATTGCTCTTAATCCAAGCAATGTCCGAATCACTTATGGGGCCATGCTTTTCGCTTTGTATTTGGGAGAAGGTTTTCACCTTGTGACAAGAATACTGTCATTTTTTGCTAAGGACCCGATGAAATTTGTTAAGCCGATGGGCATTGCCCGTCAGGCTTCATCGATCACATTTACCGTTTATTTTGCCATCATGCTCCTTCTCAATCGCTATTTTTATCTCAACGACAATTCATTCTTTTTCATGGCCGGGCTTTTCCTTGGAGCCGTTCGCATCGTCGTTGTCTTCTTCAAAGGAAATCATTGGTCACAGCCCCGTTCGCCTTTCGTTTATTCGCTCATTCGAAACATTCCGCTTCTTCTCATGATGGTTTTGGCGTTTATCGCCTGGATGATCGCCGACTATAACGGGAATACTTGGCTTAACCCCGAAGGATGGATATACGTCTTTGTGATGCTGTCGTTTTTCTGTTACGGGGCCGTCGTTTTTCTAGCCCCAAAAAATCCGAGATTTGGCTATTTAATGATTCCCTTGGCTCTTTGCCAATTAGGGATCGCCATCATTGGTTTACTGCTTTAACTGCTAAACCCTTTGCGGGGTGATAGAATAGCCACGCGATGATAAAGAAAAAACCCATTAATAAAACGGCTGATGTGACATTCTCCAAAGATGACCTTGAGAAAGCCCATTCGCACGCCTCCAACAACGAAATCGAGATTGTTAAATCCGATAAATGCGCCTGCTTTTTTTGCCGTCAGGTCTATAGCGCCAGAAAGATTCAAGACTGGATTAACGATGAACGCGGTATTTCGGCTATCTGTCCAGAATGTGGAATCGACGCCGTGGTGGGGGACGCCTCAGGAATTTCTCTTGAAAAACCAATTTTAAAGGCCCTTAATCTCGCCTATTACGGGAAGGATTACGTCAAAAAGAATCCTGATGCCGCGAAGGTCTATTGCCGTCGTTTTGCTGATGGAAAGATCACCCACAAGGAAAAGAACGAGGAACTGTTTATCACCTATCTCTCCCTTTTAGCTTCAAAGGGCGATCAGAAAAGCGCCTTGGCTTTGGCCGAGGTTTATCACTATGGTGACGAATTCGTCAAAGCCGATCTCGACAAAGCCATGCTCCTTTATCAGGATCCGTGTCTTTCGGCTGATCAGATTGCGCTTTGCCGTCTCGGATGCCTTTATTCGCGCGATGCCTTGAGTGAAGAGGATTATCGCAAATCTTATGAGTGTTTTAGCAAAGCCGCCGCTCTTGGGAGTCTAGAAGCCGTTTATCGCCTATCCGATTCCTATTCTCGCGGGCAAGGAGTGAAAAAGGATGTCGTCTTTGCCTTTCAGCTTCTCTATTCGGCCTATGGAGAGGCCTATGCTCGTTTCACCGTCGATCACCGCGATTGGTATGACTATCCCGATTTCGCTTATCGGCTTGCCAAATGCTATCAAAATGGTCTTGGCGTCGAGAAAGACGAAGAAGAAGCGATCAGGCTTTTCCTTTTGGCCGAGCTTTCCTATTCCCTTCGTTCGACTTTTGGCGACGCGCACGAAGAACCGTTTATTTGGAAAGACATAGAAGAGCAAATCACCAGGATTGCCAAAGCTCACCAATTAAAGAAACAAGACCCCATTTTCGATGCCGACGCTTTCTCGGCTTCTTTTGAAGAAGGGAACAATCCGACCGAAACCAAACGCCTCTCGTTCGTTGGCTTCGACAAACACTCGGGTGAACTTGATTTCGACGTCACCTATACCAACCCGGCCCTCATCGTCGATGTCGCAAGTCTGTACGCTGGGTTCGTCTCAGGAACGATCAGGTGGCAATTTAACGAAGTCGCCGATGCCAAATTCTCTTCTCATTCTGACTGGCAAAAGCTTGAAGGAAACAACGACGATGGCTGGAGTTTCATTCACGTGGGCGAAGATGGAAGCGAAGACACGATCGCCGAACTTCGTTTCTTCTCGGATCCTGGAGACGACAAGGTCAAAGCAAAGAAAACGAAAGTTATCTTACCGAAAGGGAAAGGTCGGGCCTAATAATGGCCGCGAAAGCCCTCGGGCCCCTAAAAAAGTACACGGGGAAGGTCATTTTGGCCCCGGTTTTCAAATTATTTGAATGTATATGCGAACTCTTTATCCCGTTTCTTGTTAAGGACATCATCGATAACGGAATTACCAATCGCGATGGGAATTACATTCTTGTGCGGTCGTTGATTATGTTGGGTTTAGCCATCTTCGGTTTTGCCGTCACCATGATCACTCAATATCTCGCCGCCCGGGTTTCATCGGACTATGCCTATGATCTCAAAAAGGATCTCTACCGCCAACTTGATGTTATCTCCTCGCCTCAACTCGAAGCTTATGGAAAGAGCAAGGCTCTCACCCTCGTCAACAACGATTCGTTCTCCCTTCAAGTCGGCGTCAACATGTTCATGCGTCTGTTTGTCCGGGCCCCGTTTCTTGTTATCGGATCGGTTGTTTCGGCCTTCATCATCTCGCCCATCGCCGGGTTTGTCGTTCTCTCCGTCCTCCTTCTTTCGAGCATTGTCATCTTCGTTGTCATGGCCATTACCCCCAAAAAATACCAAGCCATCCAAGAGGAATTGGATCATATCTCGACCCTTGGCGAAGACGACCTGACGGGTGCCCGCGTCGTTCGTTCGTTCAACAAACAAAAGTTCGAAGAAGATAAGTTCAAGAAAGCCTCTCTCTCCTATCAAAAGAAGGCCTTTGCCCTTTCACGGATCAACGCTTTCATCAATCCCTTGACCTTCGTTTTCGTTAATTTCGGGGTTTTCTTAATTCTTTATTTCGGAGCGTATCAACAAAACCTCGTGGGTCTTTCGGTTGGCTCGGTGGTGGCAATTTTGAACTACCTTGCCCAAGCCCTGACGGCTCTTGTCCTCTTCACCCGTCTTATAACTTCTTTATCGAAAGCTCTCGCCAGCAAAAAGCGAGTCGATTCGTTTCTGTCGATCGCCCCCTCGATCGTTTCTGGGCCGAATCCGGTTGTTCCTTTCAGGAAAGACGAAGTAATCTACAGCTTTCATGATGTCGCCCTTTCATATGGCGGCGAGGAATATGCCCTTAAAAGCATTGATTTTGAAGTTCGTCAAGGCCAACGAATCGGTCTGATCGGGGGCACGGGCTCGGGAAAATCCTCTTTGATTGGTCTTCTCGATCGTTTCGTCGACGCAACTAAGGGCGAGATTCTCTACGAAGGACAGGACATCAAGTCCTTTAATCTCAATTCCCTTCGAAGCCAAATCGCTCTCGTGAGCCAGAAGCCCCAAATCTATAAAGGGACGATTCGCGATAACGTGTGCTTAGCCAATCCAAACGCTTCGGAAGAAGAAATAACCGATGCCTTGAAGGATTCGTTGGCGTACGAATTCGTTTCTCGCTACGACAACGGACTTGATCACACCATTGAAGAAAGCGGAGTTAACCTTTCGGGTGGACAAAAACAAAGAGTTTTGATCGCGAGAGCAATCTTAAGCCATCGCCCGATTCTTATTCTCGACGATTCGACTTCGGCTCTTGATTATCAAAGCGACCTGGCGGTCCGCAACAACATCAAGAAACGCCAAGACATAACCACCATTATCGTTTCGCAACGGGCGACGTCGATCCGAGATTGCGACCTCATCTATGTTTTTGATCGCGGTCAAATTATCGCCAAAGGAAAACACGAAGATCTTCTTTCTTCGTGCGAGATCTATAAGGAAATTTACGAAACCCAGGTGGCGGTCAAATGAAAACCATCAAGCGTTTATTCCATTACATGGAAGGGTGCCGCGGTTACGCGGTAGCTTCTCTCTTGTTCGCTCTTCTTTCCGTGATCTGCAAAGTCGCGATTCCGTTTGTCGCTGGCCTTGCGATTGATCGTCTATGGGCCAATAACAGCGACATCTCCTTCTTTCTCATTCTCATCGCCGTCTTTGTTGTTTTGGGAATGGTGTTTCGTTATCTATACGACATGTTCACCGCCTACGTTGGGCAGAAGCTCGTTAAAAATATGCGAGACGAAGTCTACGCCTCCTTTAATCGCGTGAGTCTTCGCTACATCGATAATCACGCGAACGGAGATCTTGTTCTCCGTCTCGTCAATGATATCGAAAACGTCCAAACCGGACTCATCGCCGGGGCCGGGGCCTTATATGAAGGCATCGTTCAAATCGCGATCACCCTCGTTTTTATGTTCATGTTGAACTGGATCTTGGCTTTGACGGTCATTGTCCTCACTCCGATTTCCGTGATCGTCAGCAAATTCGTCTCGAGCCGGAATTCTCGTTACTACAAACAACAAAATGTTCAAACCGGCTTCTTAACCGCTTTTAGTCTTGAATCCATTGTCAATCTTGAAACGACGAAAGCCTATGGACTCGAGAAAAACAAAGAAAATAGTTTTGATAATCTCAATTCATCGCTAAAAACATCAAACTTCAAGGCGACTTTCGCCGTCGGTTGGATCAACCCCTCGACCCGTCTCGTCAACAATATCATCTATGCTGTCGTGACCTTTCTCGGGGCATATCTCGTCATCACAAAACCCGGTCTTGGAATCGAGGCTTTCGGGGTTGGGTCTTTAAGTGCCTTACTTAGCTACGCCTATCAGTACATGAGCCCCTTCAATGAAATCGCCGACGTGGCAAGCGAAGTCTCTTATGCTTTCGCTTCCTTTAAACGTATTGATGAGACCGTCGAAACTCATGACGATGTTGATGCCGGGAGTCTTCCCCTTAATGACGAGATCGCGACCCTTGAAGCTAAGCACATCAATTTCTCCTATGATCCGGGCCGACCCATCATCAAAGATTTCAACATCGATATCTATAAAGGTCACAAAATTGCTCTCGTTGGCCCGACTGGCTGTGGGAAAACGACGATCATCAATCTGCTTCTTCGCTTTTATGATCCGAACGATGGAGCCTTCGTCGTGAACGATAAACCAACCACCGAATATCCGAAGGAAGAACTTCGAAAACACATTGGGATGGTTTTGCAGGACACCTGGCTTTTCCGCGGCACCATCCGCGATAATATCGCCTATGGGAAAGATGGAGCCTCGTTTGATGAAATCGTCGAAGCCGCAAAGAAATCCCACGCCGACGATTTCATTCGCCAACTCCCCGATGGTTATGACACGGTCGTCAGCAATTCTTCAGGTCTATCAACGGGACAGAAGCAACTTTTGTGCGTGGCTCGGATTATGCTTGCCGAACCGGAGGTCGTCATCCTCGACGAAGCGACGAGCAACATCGATCTACGGACCGAACTTACGCTTGCCAAGGGTTTCGACGAATTGATGAAAGGCAAGACCTCGATCGTCGTCGCTCATCGTCTTTCGACCATCAAAAACGCCGATTTGATTTTGGTTCTCAAATCCGGCTCGATTATTGAACAAGGCAATTTCGCCGAGTTGATGGCAAAGAACGGCTTCTTCCGAAATCTCTACGATTCTCAGCTCTCGTGAAGACCTCGACACAGGCCTTCTTTAATCGGCCTTTTGCTCAAGATGTTTTGAATGGAATGTCTGCCCCATTCAAAGTCTTTGTAGATTCCATGATTCGTGAATGAATGCTTCGTATAAAACGCGATGGCTTTTTCGTTTCCACAATAGGCGGCTAGAACCCAAAGCGATCCTTTGTAGCGGCGAGCCAAGTAGTCCCATAATTCGGCCGCGACGCCTTTACCCCAATAGGCCGGATCGGCCATGAAGCGGTGGAGAAGACAGATCGGTTCCCCTTCCCATTTGATTAAATCCAAAATTTCCTGCGTTTTCTTCTGTGAATGTGTTTCGTTAAAAAAATCATCGGTGAGATCGTGCGAGACTGAGCCCATCGCGAGTACTCGGGTCCCTTCTTTTACGATATAAAGGCATTGATTGGCGATGTCGTCTGCAAATACTTCATCACTAGGATAACCGTCGGACCACATTAAATTTCCTTCAGCAACTAATTGAGCGTTCACCCTTCGAAATAACTTCAAAACCCCGGGGAGATCTTTTTCTTTTGCCGGTCCGATCGTTTTCATGGGAATATTGTAGCTTCTTGTTTTAGATACTTGTCAAATAAGATTAAAATAGATGTCAATCATTGTTCGGCGATGAGGAAAGGAGACTCGGCGATGAATGAAAATGAAATCGGAGTCTGCCCTTTCTTGCCTGAAAAAGGCGAAGAGATTTTAGCTCATGACGGGGCCTCTTTTTCCGAACCTTTTTTCCTTGAAGCTAAAGATTTGTTGAGTTCGTTTCCACTTCTAAGCTTTGATGCGAAATGCCAAACCTATCCGCCTAATTACGAAGAAGACCTCGTTCAGGCCGACCGGCGGCTCCATTTTGATATTAATGAATGGATTATCGCCGCTCTATCGATTGATGAGGGAACCGCGATCACGCGCGTGCTTCTCGTTGACCGTCATCACCATCAAGAAGGTTATGTCATCGCTATGAAAAGGAAAGCGATCATCGCTTCCTTTTATCGCGGCTTTTCAATCAAGGAAAGTTTCGATGCCCCTCTTCTTCTGGGCGAAGAATTCCTTCTTTCGATCGGCTTTGGTAATGATGTCGAAAACGCCGTGAATGAGACCCCGCTTTTCTTCGATCTTTCCACCGACATGGCTGAAGGTTTTGCTCCTCATCCCGTTTTTGAAGCCACAGGGAAGAAAAAAATCCTCAATCTCGGTTCCAGCCAAACGCCGGAAACCGAAGTCCAAGAAGACGAAGAAGGCGACATTCATATTGAGGTTGAACGTTCTTCTTTTGAGGCTGGTCGGAATAAGAAACCACAAAATCTCGGCTCCGCCCCGAAAACGGTTTTTGATGAGGAAGAAGATGTTCATGTTTCAATTGAGGTGTCAAAACCGACCTTTGAAGCTCACGGGAACAAGAAACCGCGGAACCTTAATGCCACTCCCGATCGGCCGCGGAAGGTTCTTAACCCCGTTAAGGCTCCCGTTAATCAAGAAGCAAAACCTCTTCCCCCTTCCTTCGAGCCGCAGAAAAAAACAATTATTGCCAATCTCGATGTCAAGACAACGCCCCCTTCTTTAAAAGCTTCATCTCCTGTGGAAGTAAAGATCGCGGAGAAAGCCACCGAACCCAAACCTATTGAGGCGCCCGCTTTTGTCGCTGGTGGAAAAAAAGAAATCGTTAATTTCGATCGCGTGGTCGAGAAAGAGAACCGCGAATGGTCAGCGATCGATGTCTATAAGTTGAGGCCCGACGTTTACCATCGGGAGAGAGCCGTCCTCGCCGATCCTCATGACGACAACAGTCTTCGCTTATGTAAAAAAGCCCAAGCGTTGCTTACGGGAAAAACGACGCTTCCCGTTTCGAGTCGTCTTCTTTTCGTTCCTTCTTTGCTTAGCGAAGGCGATGTTCATTTTCGTTCCCTTCGCCATTTCGATTTGAAGGAGTGGGACTTACTCGCTATCACCGTCGATTTCGCAGATGATCCATTACTGGCGATGATTTCTTCTAAAACCGAGTCTTCTTTCGTCCTCATCGTTTCGTTTAAGAAAGAAGTCCTTGTCGAGGTCTTGTCGCTTCAAGGGGCCGCGCTCGACGACCGGGCTTTGCCTTATCTTTCATTTCCTCAGATTCGGAAAATTGTTTTCCCAAGTTAATTCATGGCAAAATCTCATCGCAAAAGAGATCCTCGCATCGTCTCGATGACGATGTCCCACATTCGGGGAAAGAACACCGGAATTGAAATGACTCTCCGCCGGGCTTTGACGGAAAAGGGATATCGATACCGAACGAACAGCTCCCATGTTTTTGGGCACCCCGACATCGTTAACAGCAAATATCGAATTGCCATATTCTGCGACAGTGAGTTTTGGCATGGTTTCAATTTTGAAGAGAACAAGAAGAAAATTCGCATCCACAAGAAATATTGGATTCCTAAAATCGAGAGGAACATACTTCGGGACCGAGAAGTCGATGCGGAACTAAAGAAGGAAGGCTACACCGTCCTCCGTTATTGGGGAACGGCGATCGAAAAGCACCTCGATGAAGTCGTGGCGGATATTTCTGCGCATTGGGAAGAGGCAACTTCGATTGAAACGATCCGGTCGAAAGGTTTAATTAAAACCACCTTGTGTTATTTGGAAGATAACGAGTCTTACTTGATGCTTTATCGGGATAAAAAGAAAAACGACCTCAATGAGGGAAAATGGATCGGGGTTGGCGGTCACGTGGAAAAAGGCGAGAGCGTGACGAAGTGCCTCAAACGCGAAGTCAAAGAAGAAACGGGACTAATTTTGAATAAATACACCTATAAAGGGACAATTGATTTTCTAAATGACAATTATCCGCCTGAACGGATGTATTTATATTGGTCGAACTCCTTTGAGGGCGACCTTATCGAGTGTGACGAAGGCGAATTGAAATGGATCAAAAAAAGCGATCTTGGTTCCCTTCCTTTGTGGGATGGAGATCGAGTTTTTCTTCCATTAGTCGATTCAAAACAAGGAGTTTTCTCATTAACGCTTCTATATAAAAATGGCGTTTATGTCGGCTCAAAAGGCCCGTTCTATAAACAAAAGCGAAAAAGGAAATAAGATTACTGCACCGGCTTCAGACTTTTGATTTCTTTTGGTTTTTCGCTTAGCGCTTTGGCTTTTAAGAACGGTTTAAGGAAAATTCGGTCGAGGTTCTCTTCGATTTTTCTTTTTTCGTGGTGGCCTTTGGCTGAATCGAGGCGGGAGGCGACTTCAAGGAGATACCACTTTTCAGATTCTTCGGGGCTCAACCTTTTTCTATTCATAGTTTTGTCGGGTACGAAAGATGTGGCTAAATCAAAAACCATCTTGGCAAGTTCGCTCGGTTTATAAATCTCGATGGGGTTGATTTGATAGAGGGCGGCCAAGCGTTCGAGGTTGCGGAGATATAGGTCCTCTTCACTTCGCGGTTCTTTGCCATCGTGGGTGAGGATTTTTTTAGCTTCGAGGTAGACGTTCATCCCTTTGGCGAGAAGTTTTTTAAAGAAATAATGGGCCCCTTCGCTGATGTCTTCATCTTTTGAGAAGGTATAGGCAAATCCCCGGTACTCTTTATAGGCTTTTCCCGTGTCGAGATATCCAAGTCGCATGTTCCTCATAATCGCGTCTTTTTTAAACGACATAATCGAACCTTGAGGAAGTGAGGGGGCAATCAGGGTGACGTTAGGGAGATCATTGTAGTATTCGGGCTTCTGAGGATTAGGCGGGAAACTATGAAGCAAAACAGCGACCACTTCATCGGCCCCAAGGTCGAGGGCATAGTCGATCGGGAGGTTGTTTCTCCATCCGCCGTCGATATAGAGCTTGTCGCCAATCTTGTATTTGGGAAAGATGGGAAAACAGGCGCTCGTTGCCAAAAGATAGGGGATAACATTCTCTTCGCTCCCCCCGGTGAATAAGAGTCGCGTTTCTTTCGTCGATGGGAATTCGGTGGCAATGCAGCCAAATATGGTCTTCGAAGTCACGACTTTATGGCAATCGACAGTTGCCGTCAAAAGATCCTTGAAGGGGGTGATATCGACCCCGCTTCCTTTTAAATAACTTGTGACGAATGAACGGAAGCGTGATCCTTTTCGAAAATCGACCTCGTCCCAAAAGTCCCGATCGAAATCGATCCCGTAATTCATTACTTCGTCGGTTTCGATTTGCTCCCAAAGTTTGAAGGCCTTATCAAATTCCCCGCTTACGACCATCGCTCCGTTGATGGCCCCAATCGAAGTTCCCGTGACGATATCAAAAGTAATTCCTAGTTCCCGGAGTTTTTGCCAAGCTCCGACTTCGTAAGACCCAAGGGATCCGCCGCCGCACAGCACGAGTGCTCTTTTCATTGGCTTAGTTTATCATTTCCTCTTCAACTCATGGTAGAGAGGATGAAAAATCGGTTATTAGGTCTTTTGATGCCATATAGATTAAAATCAAGACATGGAAGAGCCACCGAAAAGAATCGTTATCAATCTCGATTCCATTGAACAAGAGATTTCCCCGGGTGTCTGGGAAAAAGGGCGCGAGTACTTTGAAAGCGGTCATGTTGGGATCGTGAAATCCCGTGAACCTTCGTCTTTTTCGGCTCAAGTCGAAGGAACTTCAAAATCCTTTTATTACGTCAGCTTGGAAATCGAAAACGGCGGCCTTAAAGCCTGCGATTGCAGTTGCGAAGCCCATCGTCGATTTCCTGGACCCTGCAAACACATCGTCGCCTTGTTATTGAAGACCGACTCGCTTTTCGGAAACCATTCAAACTTCGGCGATGATATAGATCCTTTCGATATCTAGGGTTATTTTTAAGTTTTCAAGGTCGTCCACTGATCGTCTTTCTTTTCTCTTTGTTATTTTGGGCTATATTGAATGTAAGGAAGGGTTCCATGAAAGAGATTAAGGAAACAACCGAAGAATACGAAGAGGCTGCCCTCAAGGCTTATGGGGATATCGACTCCCTTATTTCAAAGATGACTTCTTTGTCTTTGCCTCTTGAAACCCCAAAAGGTCTTGATGGATCGAAAACCAATCCTCTTTCTCAGGTCTTTTCCTACCTTATTCAGGAGAACCTAATCGAAATTGGCTTGGCGGACGGAGATTTTTCCATTAACGAAAGGCTGTTCGTTGAACATTTTGCGATCCGAAGCGGAACAAGTATTCTCGATCTTTTTGGAAACGTGAAAGGGAAGACATTCTCTTGGGACGATTTCTTTGCTCTCTCTGGGTCCCAGATTACCCAAATCACCGATCTCGTTAAATCGGGGATGAGCCCGATTGCCGAAGCTTTCTTTGCCGCGATCGCTCTCTCGGATTCTCAAAGTGGTGGTAAAAGTTACTACAAGGGCTTTACGGAAGGACTGGCCACGATCGTCAATTCGTTCCTTGCCATTGATCTAGCGCGAACGAACATTGAAAATCAAAGAGCTTTGGACGTTATTTCCGACAACATTTTAAGACCTCTCGATCGGGCGTTCTCCAGCATGGAAGAAGTCATGAGCGATGGAGAAGCGGTCGACCGAAGAGCTTGATTGCAAAACGGACTATCCTTCATCTTTACAAATTCATAAACGTGCCATAATTTCTAGCATTCTATGAGCGTAAATTAGGGAAAAACTCCGAAAGATGATATACTATTAACAAGCATGCGGCCTTCCCGGCGTAAGTCCTGCTTCACCAGGACTGTTTCATCACGTCCGCATGGAGAGAAATAATGTATAAACTCAGTGATTATGTCAGTCATAAACATTGCGGGGTGTGCGTCGTTAAGGCGATCTCGGTCATTTCAGGTGATTCGAGTGGAACTGAGTATTACGTCCTTGAGCCTCTTTATGGAGAAGACCGCGGCACGATTCTTCGGGTTCCGGTAACAAACTCCATCAGCCTTACACCAGTCATGAGCAAGAAAGATGCCCTTTCGTTAATTAAGAAATGGCCAGCTGGAGGCGACTTCTACGAGGCCGACAGCAAAAAAAGGAAGCTTTCATATGAGACAGCAATTAGTGGTGGAGATCTCAAAATCCTTGCTCCCCTTTTAGAAGGAATCAAGCAGAGGAAACTTCGCGATGGTCGCCTCAACTCGATGGATCAACAGTTCTTGACCCGCGCCGAACCTCTTCTATTTGGGGAATTGGCTGTTGCTCTTGGCATCAAATACGATGAGGTCGATGGCTTCATCCGTTCTACCGTCCGAGCCTAATCAATAAAAAATGCCCCGCTCGATGGCGGGGCTTTCTTTTGCTAATTTAGTTATTCTTGATAGCGGTATAAGTTCCGAAGAGTCCGAGGGCCCCGCCGATGAAGGCGAAGACGGCGGAAGTAATCGGGGCGGCCCCTAAGGAGATGCCTTCGGGGTTGTTAAGCGGATTAACGGAAACAAAGAGCGAAACGGAAAGTAAGAATATAACACCGGCCGCAACTAAGAGGAGCGAAGTAATGATGTAGGCAATAGCCTGAACTTTGCCGACCAAGAACGCTCCGATGATGGCGATTAAGAACGCTCCGCATTCAAGAGAAAAGGCGACGATAAGGAATGGGATGGGTCCGAAATTCTTGGACGTGTCGCCAAACATTACGGCGAAGCCCGATCCGTATTCGCTTCCCTCGACTGGGGCCGAGAAGCAGTTGGCAAATAGGACAAAAACAGCAACGGCGGTCATCAAGGCGATTGCGAATCCGACAACGATATTGGTTTTCTTGCTCATAAAATACCTACCGTGAATTACTATACCCTCGCGCGAGAGCGCTCGCAACCGCCGATTAATCATGAGTTCTATCGTTTTTTGGCTTGAGGTGATTTTTGGCGCTCCAAATTGCCTTAAAGATAGTACATAAACGTCGGTCCAGGCTTTTAAAAATTCAATTTAGACGAGATTTTGTCGTGCCAACAAACCAACAAATTAACAATTCGCTTATTCTGTGCATCAAAAAAAGCGGACTTTTGACTGTTTTTAATGAAAAAAGCACTTTTTCGCCTAACTAAAGCGAAGTTTTTGTCTCTTTTTATTCGTTTTTTGTTCTTATCTCATTTTTGCATGGTAGAATACCAACGTTAAACTTCGAATCTGGTTTATTATGGCTTTCAAATAAGGTTCAGAAAGGCATAATCATGAAAGGCACAGTCAAAAACTTCAACAAGGAAAAAGGCTTCGGCTTCATCACCGGTGAAGATGGCAAGGACGTATTCTTCCACTATTCTTCAATCCAATCTGATTCATACAAAGTCGCCGCTCCTGGCGATCGCGTTGAATTTGATGTCGAACAATCTCCTCGTGGTCTCAGAGCTACTAAAGTTGTAAAGCTTTAATCGTTCGGACTATATTCAGGAAAAAAGGCCGCGCAAGCGGCTTTTCTTTTTGCCTTTTTCTTGTCCTGTGATGATGCTCGAAATTCGAGAGAAAGAGAAATGCTATCGCTGGTCTTCGATTTGTATTCTTCCTCGCATTCGCATTGGCCCACCATTCTTTGAGCTTATGAGGAAGGATAGGCAAAATAGGTTTTTCGTAGTCATTTTCCTTTTTATTCTTCTTCTTGACCCCTTGGACTTTCTCGTTGATTGACCGATAATAATCACAACATGGGGAAGATGCATCTTCGTCGATGGTCAATCGCCACTATGGTCCTGACCTTTTCTTTTGGATTGTCTGGATGCAGTTTGGCGGCCTCTTCTTCGGGCGTCTTCTACAAAGTCGAATACTACACGGATTATGTTGGTGTTGATTACGAGGCGCCTATGAGAACGTTCGATCCGTCGAATCCTTCCGTTCTTGGGGGAATTCTGATTGGCCACGATTATGTAAGCGTCAAACCGACGGACAAGGCTCGTCCAACCCATTTCTCTGATGATGGCATCTATGACCCCTCAACGAAGAGTTCGGGATCTTCAAAATACGACAATAAATCCAACCAAACTCCTCTTTCGGATGGCTATCACTATTCATTTAAAGGATGGAAAGGCTACTACGTCGGACGAACTTCATCCTCCTCTTCTTCGCAAATTGATCAATCCATTTACCCTGTGTCTGGCGATCCGATATCGACCGCCTTTATCCGCGATGACTGCAAACTTTTTGCTTATTATGTTTCCGAGCCCAATTCTTATTCGATAAAACTTCAGAATTTCGACAAGAGCGTTCTTTATTCAATTGCCGGTCAATATCTCGTCGCTCCCGATTCATCGACCCTTCATACCATTGAATCAATCGTTGATCCTCTTCATGATTCGGGAGGGGTTGACCCCTATTACAAGACATGGCTCTTTAAAGGGTGGAAAGACCAAAGTGGTGTTATCACTTCGCTCTTAACAACCGATGAAATTAAAGGTGATCTTCGAAACGGGATGTTCACTAAAGACATGACCTTTGTCGCCCAATACGAAGACCCAACGGTTAATACGTACACCGTTTCTTTCTATCAAAGCGACGCCTCTGAAAATCCAACCTCAATTAAGCTCGGGACGCAAACGGTGACCTACGGAACGGGAATATCCTGGTCCACGGCCGACAAAACCGTTGCAGAGCATCCTTCCGAATTCGACGGTCTCGAAAACCCATATTTGGCTAGCTCAAATGCTCACCATACAAATGTCTTTACTGGTTGGAAGGGAAATTATAAAACCGGATCCGATGTCCCGTCATCGATTCAAGGAACCGCCGTTCAATCGACATACATCCGTTTCAATTGTGACCTCTATGCCGTCTACGACATGAACGTCATCGACCGTTACACCGTGAAGTTCTATCAATCGGGAGCCGATTTAACGACAAACCCAACCCCTTTGTGCACTAAAACCATCGATTATGGGGACCCCGTGAGTTATACCGGGCCCGAACAGGCTTTGGCGGGTTCGACTTTCGTTGGATGGATCGATGAGGCTGGTAACAAGCCAAATTTGAACTCCATAACCGCCAATCTAAACCTCTTTGCTTCCTTCGTTCCCAATCTTTTCACGGTTTCCGATGCCACTTATGGATCATTTACTTACGCTTTTGTGGCGGCGAAAAATGGATATGAATTATCGTCATATACGGTCGGGACCTCGACCGAGCTTACTTCATCGGTTTGGAGTATCGCTCCGTTTCCAAATGGATATCCATTAATCGGCATTGGCAAAAACGCCTTCAAGGATTCGTCCGTCAGTAAAGTCAGTTTCGCGGAAGGATTAGATTATATCGGCGAGGCGGCTTTCTCGGGTTGTGTCTCGTTAACTGAAGTCAGTTTCGCGGAAGGACTAACCTCGATCGGAACATCGGCTTTTTCAGGCGACAATATGCTCGCCAAAGCTCCTCTGCCGTCATCCACCAAAACGATTGGGGCTTCGGCTTTCTTAAATTGCCTCAATCTTGGCGAAGTGACTTTTGGGTCCTCGCCTTCCCTCACTTCGATCGGAAACGGTGCTTTCCGTGGCTGCAGCAAACTGGCTTCTATCTTTATCCCCTTAAGCGTTTCCTTCATCGACGCTTACGCGTTCGCCTATTCCGGTTCTCCACTAAGGATCTATTGCCAAGCCTCTTCTCGGCCTTCCGGATGGAACATCTACTGGAATGACGATGGGGGAATCGTTTATTGGTACAGCGAAAACAATCCAACAACTTCGGGGGATTATTGGCACGAAAGCGGTGGCACGATTTCGCCTTGGCCATCTTCAATCGGTTTTACCTTCTCACTCAACCTCGATGGAAATTCCTATTCCGTTATCTCTTATGACGAAACGGCTGCCGAAATCGCGGTTCCCTCTTCTTATAACGGGAAAGCGGTCACGGGGATTGCTGATGAGGCTTTTAAAGGTTGCACTTCTTTGATCTCGGTTTCGATTCCCGTTGGCGTCGTCGCCATTGGAGAAGAAGCGTTCGCCGGTTGTTCAAAGCTGGCTTATGTCAATCTTCCCGCCGGACTCATAAACATCATGCCAAAAGCGTTTTACGGCGATCGAGTCCTAAAGAATATTTCTCTTCCGGCCTCTTTAACGACATTGAGTGAATACGCTTTTGGTGATTGCGCTTCATTAAAGGGAATCACGTTCTCGCCTCTTAGCAACTTAACCACCATCGGATCGCATTGTTTCGATGGCGATTCGGGCCTTGTTTCCCTTGTCCTTCCCCAAAGCGTGATGACAATTGGCAAATATGCGGTTTATGGATGCACGTCCTTGACTTCCTTATCGCTTCTTGTGAGTGCCGCGGAAGCCGCTTCAAGGAGTTATGACCCTCGCTGGAACTACATAAGCGAAACGACCTACGTCGACATCACGTACGCCATTTAATTCAAGCCTATTATTTATTCGCTGATTTTTGGATCGGCCAAGACTTTTCTTTTCTTAACCTGAACAATCAACCAAATCGCTGGAACAATCGCAAGCACGCAACTCACGGCCGTGACAATGAACATCCACCGATCGGGGGCCTTAACATCCTGATTGAAATCGTTGGTATATGTTTTGGTGAAACACAAAGAGCTAGCCTCGCTGCCGATAATCATCGGTATCATGACGGCTCCAACCATTCGGACTCCCTGAAAGAGTCCAACTTCCTTTTCGGGTGTTTGATCGCGTAGTTCAGCCCCAAGTGCGGCTGTTCCGAGAAGATAGCCCGACATAAGCACAACCCCGGCCACCGTGACCCAGGCAATGTCGTTAACAAAGAAAAGAATAAACGCCCCGACCGCCATGGTCAAAATGGCCGGTATCAGAAGTTTAAGTTTCCCAATTTTGTCCATGAAGAAACCGAAAATAAGAACGATGACTGAAGCCAAACCCATGATAATGCCCATAACGATAAGGAAAGTACTGCTCGAAATGGCAAGACCTCCGGCCGCGGATGGCAGAGTGAAATAGACAAGATAATATGGCATGAAGGAATCGGTTGCGATGTTAAAAAACATAAAGGCTAAAAGTGTAATGTAGAAAAGCGGATTTGTTTTGACGACGCTCGGACGGAAACCGTGAACGAGATTTTTCATGTAAGGCTCGTTTCGGTTTGGCGCGATTTCGTCTTTCGGAAGGATAAAGAAAGAGACAATACCAACGATTGTGGTAAGGACACCGAAGATCAAAAAGAAAATAAACCAAGGTTGAGCAATTTTTGTTGAAAAGTCGGCCACGCTTGAATCACCAGGAAGACCGAGTATCGATCCAATTCCGAGCATCGCAGCGACGGCAAATAGAGGCATAACGGAAAGAACGGCTTCTACTTTCGGACGATTTCGTTCATTGGTTACGTCGGTAACGTGAGCGTTGAAGCAGGCATCATTTGCGGTTGAACCGAAAAAGGTCATTACGCAGTCGACGACGGTGTTCATGACCCCTGCCATTAAAGCGGCGTTAGCGACACCAAATAGAATACCCATGTTAGCATTTGACATGACGCCAAATAAGAAGACTGTGATGCCCCAAATTACGTAACCTCCGGCGATGAAAATCCGTCTTTTGCCAAGGCGGTCGCTTAAGGCTCCCATGAAAAATGTAGTGAGAGTGGCGACGATGGCGGAAGCCCAAGTCATCCATTTAATGTAATCGGCGTTTTGTCCTTGCGAATACACCCAAAGATTGATGTATTGATTTTCGATAGCCCACGCAATCTGTCCAACAAAACCAATAAGAATAATACCGACCCAATTCTTAAGTCCTAGTCTTGAAGACTTTTTCATGTACGATACCCCTTTATCGATTCTTATTATACGAGCGAATCGGCGAAAGGGGTGCCAAAAAAGAATCCGTTGAGATAGAATAAATAGGAACATGGAATTCTTCCGTTATTGTGCATTATTCTTCGTCGGTGGGATTATTGGTTGGATCATAGAATTGTTTTTTCGACGTTTCGTAAGCCAACACAAATGGGTTAACCCGGGATTTCTCACTGGACCGATCCTTCCTCTCTATGGTTTTGGCTTGGCGGTTTTATATTTCCTTTCATCGATTCCTTATGGCTGGGCCGGACCGATTTGGGCTCAGGATATCGTGAAGGTTCTTTTTATTGGCTGCGCCATGACTCTAGCCGAACTAATCGCGGGTCTCATTTTCATAAATGGAATGAAAATCAAACTTTGGGATTATTCCAAGCGGTGGGGCAATTTCAAAGGGATTATTTGCCCACTCTTCTCCGCTATATGGACTCTTTTCGGGGCCGCGTATGTCTTCTTGCTCCATCCTTTATTCGTTTCCTTTACGGGTACGATGATGCTAAATATGCTTCCGTTTTTATTCATTCTCGGGTTTGCTTTTGGGATTCTTTCGATCGACATCGCTTACAGCTTCCAACTTGTCGTCAAAATCAGAAAAGTTGTTGCCGAAAAGAAGTTGGTTGTCGATTGGGACAGCCTCAAGGCTTCATTTCAAGAAACCCGTCATAAATTAAAGAAGCATGCCCCGTGGCTTTTCGCTTTTACGGCCAACACTGAGGATTTCAAGATCATGGTGGATGAATATAAGACAAAGCTCGCTTCCGACATGAATGAATACCTGACTAAAATGGCCGCTCGAAAAGCCCGTCGAGATGAAAAGAAAAGAAAAAGGGCTGAAAAGAAATTGGCCTCGAAAGGAAGAAAATGATTTTCCTTCTCAATGTCGTGGATTGTACCAAACTTCCAATTCCGGTTTACGTTCTCTTCGCATTGTTCGCGGCTTTTTCTCTTGTCGAAGTTTTCTTGGCATATTTCGAGAAAGAAGTCGCCAGAAGAATCGTTAAACCCTTCTGCGTTTTGATGCTCGCAATCATGGCCATTATTTATCAACCAACTGCCTGGCTCATTTATACTGGTGCACTTCTAGGCTTAGCCGGTGATGTTCTGCTAATTTGGAAAAAGAACAAAAAGATGTTGGCGTTGGGAATGTTCTGTTTTCTTTTAGGGCATCTTGCTTATATTATCGAAATTATTCTCATCATTGCCCCAGCGATTGGTTGGCCATATTACGTGGCAGGTGGTTTCCTTGTCGTCCTCTTTAATCTCTTTTTCTATGGAATTACCAAACGGGTTGTTAAGGATGGGAGGATGGCAACGGCTTCGAATCTTTATTTGTCGTCGCTCGGTCTTGTCGCGATTGCTTCTCTCGTGGCATGCTTTTTAGGTTATTTCAGTTACATGTTCCTCGCCTTTTTGGGCGGTCTTGATTTTATTGCCTCCGATTCAATCCTGGCCTACACCATCTATATCCGCGACGTGAAAAGAAGGGATTTCTTTATCATGTCCCTTTACCTACTTGGACAAGGCTTGATCGTTATTGGTTTGCTTTTAACGGTCGCGGCTTTATAGACTCATTAAATCGCTAAATAAGTGACTAACTTAAGAAGAGCTTTTGCGCGGTGCGAGTATTTGTTTTTAATTGTGTCGGAGGCAACACCAAAATCGATGTTCGCTTCCTTCGAATGGAAGAAAGGGTCGTAGCCAAATCCGTTGGACCCGTGTGGTGACGAAAGAAAAGAACCTTCACAAACTCCTTCAAAATAACGGGGGTTGGTGGATGGGCTCTCGATGAGACAGATGACGCAGCGGAAAAGAGCTGTTCTTTCTTGTCCTTCTTTTATTCGATCAGCTAGGGCTTGTCCGGCTTTGAGATAATTACCGCCAAATTTAGCGGCGTAGCGAGCGGAACGAAGACCAGGGAAGTCGTTAAGAGCTTTAATCTCTAAACCCGAATCATCAGCGATGACGGGAAAGGGGACAAGTTTCGAAAGAGCGCGAGCCTTAATGAGCGCGTTCTCAAAATAGGTCGATCCGGTTTCTTCGGGGTCGCTTTCGATGTTGAGGTCTTTAGGCGAATAGACAACATATCCTAAAGGCGAGAGCAGACTTCGATATTCCTGCAGTTTTCCTTTGTTATTCGTTGCTAAAACTATCTCTTTGTTCATCAGGAAATCTTGCAAACGCCGGCGGTTTCAGAATCGAAACTTCCCCAAATCTTGCAAGCAGCTTCGGGGTGATCGATGAAGACGTTACGGACGTTATAATCGCCATAGATAATGTTATTACGATGAGTTTCAGTGATGTCGACCGGATATTGAAGATTCCATTTTAAAAGTTCGGACAATTTGCCCATGGTTTTATTGCTGGGTGCATCGGAGACGTTTTCGGTTAGCTTAAGTCCGTCCGCCCAATAACGGGTGGCGGTATAAAGAATGATACGGGAAGCGATTCCACGATATCTTTCGATGTATTTGCCTGGATCATAAGCGCCTTTTTCGGCGTACATATCGTTTCCTCGATCGCCGTTAGTTGAAACTGCGGCGGGGCGGATCATGTGCGGATCACCTTCGGCGGCGCTGCCTCCACGCGAATTGGGCCAAACGTGTTCCCGATTCCATGTGGTGCCACCATCCCAACCCGGGCCTACTTTCGTTTCGTCATAAAAGCCGAGTATCTTTCCCGATCCATTCGGATCCAAATCACATTTGGCCAAATAGGTTCTTAAGCCCGCATAACCAGGCATTGTCTTTGAAGTAGTGTTAAGCAAATCCGCTAAGCTCTTCTTTAAGTCTTCGCCACTTTGAGTCCAATTAACCGTTTTATAGTACGCAGCCACGACTGGGCTCTCGGAAGTCGATGAGAAAGAGGTCGAAGTGGAATCAGAAGTCGAAGTGGTACTCGCGCTTGAATCAGAAACTACCGAAGAGTTATCTGAGGTTGAAAGAAGAGATGATATCTCCGATTCGAGGCTCGAATTACTGGATGAGGTACTCGGATTGCACGAAGCAATCAAGAGAGCCCCTAGGAACACGAATAAAAATCTTCCAATTGGTTTTTTCATAACGGATTATTATCCCCTTTTAAGTACTTGACCTCAATTGACTTTTGAATCGTTGACGATTTTGCTTCTTTCGATGATTTTAACTTCGCCAAGAATGTCACGCCGATCCCGATCCTGAATAATGCACTCGGCTTTGTCGACTTCGATTACACCTCTGTCGGGATTCTTAATCGATTTAATGGTTCCGGCAATCGTGGCTTTCACGATTTCGCTGTACTCGAACGCCCCATCGCAGCCTTCCATAACGCAATTCTCAATGGTTATGTTGTGGGCGTAGCACAAAGGCTGACTGCCAGAGATACGGCAACGGACCAGCTTTAGGTTGGTGCTGTACCATCCGAGGCGATCTCCGCTTATATCGCTGTCATAAATTGTGACGTCTTTGCAGTGAAGGAGGGCATCTTGGCTAATAATGACGCATCCATGAAGTTCGGCGATCTCCACGTACTGAAGGGCGTATTCGCCCGTTGAGTTGGTGTTTTCCATTTTGACGTCGTGGGCGCAGAAAAGAAGATATTGCGTTTGAATGATGCAGTGGTCGAAATCAATGTGCCCGCATTTCCACGCCAACTCTTCACCTTGAAAAAATGTGTCTTTAAATGTGAGATATTCGCATTCTCGAACAGCTTTCATTCCAAGAAAACGGGAATCGGTCACAATAACGTTTCGACAATGCCAAATCGAAGAACGGGCTTTATCAGAGAAAGTAGCGTGATCAATGGTGACGTCGCGACAATTCCAAACCGAGAAAGGCATATCGAACGAACAATGTGTCAATTCGATTTTTTTGCTGTCTTTTAAAGGATACTCGCCAGGCTCTCGCCCACCGAAACTGATTCCTTCAAGATGAAGAGAGACAAGGCCCTGAAGCGGTTTCTCTCCGGAGATGTTTTTGTCCTTGATCCTTTTCATAGGGACTTATTTTGGCATAGATAATTGGAAAAGGAAGGGGGTTCAGGCGTTTGTCCGACAAAGTCAGGATAAATCGTTCTTTTTTCGGACTAAAATACATTTTTTAACGAAAAAAGACAGCTTCGCTTTCCCTTCGTCTTTATTGAACGTATATTAGGTTGACAATATTGAGTTTGCGTTTTGAGGAACCTTAACGCAAACGAACTTGTCGCGAGAGCAACATTCTAAAGGAAAAAGAACAACATGAATCAGAGCAAAGACAAAGTTACTCGCATGAAGGAACTGTGTTTATCGGAAGCCTCAACCGACCCCGTTGAGATTGCTATTCGTCTCATGAAGCTTGATGTCATAAACATTCATGGGCCTGAACATCATTATCTTGATGGAGCGGCTTTCTTAACCGCTTATCGGAACGCCGGTGGGTCGATTGATCTTGAGAGCGCCCTTGATATATTGGCGGAACGTTCTTCTCAAATGCCTGGGGCCATGTGTGGCTTTTGGGGTGTTTGTGGATCGAGCGCCTCCGTCGGGGCCGCTCTATCCATCATTCATGGAACGGGGCCGATGAGCGACGATGAATTTTATAAAGACAATATGGAGTTCACTTCTGAAGCCATTCGCCGCATCGGGTCCATTGGGGGACCGAGGTGCTGCAAAAGAAATGCTTTTCTTTCTTTAATGGCTGCCGCGTCTTTCGCAAAAAGAAAATATGGAATTAACATGTTCGTCAAACCTTTCGCTTGCGGTTTTGCGGATCTAAACGAGACCTGCATAAAAGCAAGGTGCCCTTTTTATTCGCGATATCAAAAAAACACTGGACGTGGTCTCCTTACAAAGAAAAAATGAATGACTTATACATTCACTTTATTCAATGTAGTTCGAATAAACTGTTGTATATAGAGTTAAGCGACTTTGTATATTGCGAGAAAAAGAATTGGCCAATGAATAAATACTAATTACGGCCATTCTTCTAAATTGTGTGTTTTAATTACTGCAATTTCAGTGAATCCCGATCGACAGCATTTTCTAATATCTGGTTTTGTTCAGTCAATAATTCAAATTGAATAATGACGCGACAATTCAGGCAGAACGCTGCTGCTGAGAAAATCAATTATTTGACCAAGCACGTAAACAAAAACGTGTTTGTTTTTTTTCTTGGAAAGTTCTTCTTTAAGTTCAGATAAGCTTTTTATGAGGTTGACAATCGTGGGCATGTCGTTGAAAAAATATGAACCAAAATTCGAGGGCTTATATACTCTGTGTAGTACTTCATAAAAAAACTTATTTAACTTTTCAATACTACAGGAGTTGATTTCTAATAGAAGAGTGTCTAAATCAATGAGACTAATAATTGATTTTTTCTCTCCCAAATTCTCAAAAAGATCATTGTCTTTTAGTTTTTCGGCCATCTCGTCTATGCAACTGTTTTGCTTTTTGCCCAAATTCGAAAGTATTGTCTTCTTGTTTAATGCAACTTCGGCTTTGAGTAAGTCAAATTGGTTATTTATGCTTTGAATAGTACTTTTTTCTCTAAAATCAATTCCAGGTTTTATGAAATTATCATCATCGTCGATCAGTGTTTTGTTAGTCCGTATTTTGCCAAGCATCTTTTTCAAAACGTAATTGATGGATTTTTGTTCATCATGGAAAATATCGTTGTAAAAATGCATGTAGATAATAAGATTCTCATACGCGTTAATGTTGATAGGATTTGCCAACACCGTTTTTATCGTTCTGTTCATTCTTTCTTTCAAATCGTTGTCTTCTTTATCAATCCAGCGCGTGTTGAGCTCGGAAAGCGCGGATTCGATGTTTGCTTTGTTTTTAGTTATTTCGTTGTCTAATTTATCAAGGATTGATTCAAATTTCATAGCGTCCATTACTGACGTCGAAATGTATCTTTCCACTTCTGACCTAAGGATGTTGTCAGAGTTCATTTTTAACTTAGTATCGCGATAATCTAATGCGCTAAAAACGTCGTTTTGTTTTAGTCGTATATCCTTATTCTCAATCGCGAGGCGAAAAAAAGATTCGACAACTAAATCTACTATCTCTTTTTTGTTTATTAATTTTTTGGCTTTTATTAATGGGCTAATTCCTCTGAACATTTCCAAACCAAATTCAAATGTTCTAATATTTTCACAGCCACGTTTTGCAAACAAATCGGAAACCTTGATGATTGAGTCCTTGTCAAGTACTCCGTCGCGTTCTTCTGGAATAAGCGAGTTTTTAGTTGCACCAGAAATTAATAAAAAAATGTTTTGAAGATCTGGCTCGAATGTGAGAGTAAAACTTATCAGTTTTTCTTTAATAATTTCGTATTCCGCCGGTTCGTGAAAAAGATAATTTACTTGAGAATTAAGTGTCTCAGCATCGGTCGTTATTATTCCGCTGTCAAAAGTTGGTTTCTTTGCAGAAGTATTCAGCGAACTGTTGATAAGTTCTTGTATGCTTGTGTTTTTGTTTGGCAAACACAGATCTTTTACCAATTCATATTTCGATATTAGTTCCTGTTTGTTGAAAAGCCGAGCGATCTCTTCTTCGTTTCCTACTAAAATTGTTTTTATTGAATAATTTTCGACAAAATCATTCACATACCCAAGCAATTCTACTGTATCAATTCGCGATCTTTCTAGGTCGTCTAGTATCAAAATAACCTCGTCTTCGCCAATGTAATCCCAATACTCATTGGTTTTTGGAGGAGTAATTTCTATTCCAGTATATTTTGTTAGCAAGGATTTTGCCAAAGCTGCCGTCGTGCCTTTCGTGGTTTCCCAAAAGTATTTTTTTCTTGCCTTGCTCCCAATTGTTTTTCCAGACGAAAATTGGTGAGGTTTTATCAAATTTCCGAATTTTAATCTGTTGAAAATCTCTTTCGATATGTCTTGGAGGCTCTCTACCCCGTAAAGCGAAATTGTAACCACAACAAATTTAGTGCCTACCTGATTTGTTTGCTTTTCGAGATAAGGTTTAAGAATGCTAGTTACATAATAAGTCTTACCTGATCCCCAAGGGCCATTTATGAGAACTGCATTTTTTAAGGTGCTTGTAGTTATGTACTTAAAAATTGTTTCGTTCATTTGATCAGTTGTCATCGTTGTTCACTTTTGCTCCTTTTCCACATAGAATAGCAACCACCCTTTGTTTGCGCGCATATTTCGGGACAAACAATAAACATAATTAAGTAGTTATTAATTACGTTTTTGATATTTAACAACTTCGAAGCCTCTATCAAATAAAAACATTAATTATTATACATCAATTGCAAGCCTCACAATGCGCCATTTTGTTTTGTCGACTTTCTTTAATTATTAGGTCGCTTATTGTGATTAGCTTGCGTTCTCCATTTCCGGTATCTTTTAAAAAACGCCCTTTTTAGGGTGCATTATGTCGTCGTTTGTTATTTCGGGTATAGAGATGTTTGATGGAGCAGGTGACGGGAATCGGACCCGCATAACCAGCTTGGAAGGCTGGTGTTCTACCACTGAACTACACCTGCGAATTTGGCGGACCATACGAGATTCGAACTCGTGATCTTCTCCGTGACAGGGAGACATGTTAGACCGCTACACCAATGGTCCGTAGCGGTGATAAATATAGCACAACGTCCTTTCTTGTCCAACTAGAGTTACGAAAAACTTGATAAAGAAAACCCGTCGCGATGGACGGGTAAACGGAAACTCGGCGTTTTCTTACTGGAGTCCGGCGAATTTTTTGAGCGAGGCTTCTGGCATGTAACCGACAGTCGTTCTGACGTTTTTCCCATTCTCGAAATAAATGAGGGTTGGGATTGAGTAGACGTCAAATAGGGAAGCCACTTCCGGAATTTGATCGACGTCGACTTTCAAGACTTTGACTTCTGGGTGCGACTGAGCGAGTTTCTCGACGATGGGCGAAAGCATCGAGCAAGGGCCGCACCAGGTCGCGAAGAAATCCACCAAGACTCGACCTTCCTTGGTTTCTTTTTCGAATTCATCTTTGCTTTTGATATGAATAAGCATTTGAATTCCTCCTATCAATAATGAAATATTAGACGGAAGACTATAAAGATGATAGCGAGATGCACCGGGAAATAGGAGTAGGTGAAGATTCGGAAGAACTTCCCATCGTGACCTCTCTTCCCGCTATAGGCATAAAGGAAAACGATCGCGAGGAGTCCATAACTTCCAATCGACATATCGTTGTAGACATTTATGTCTCCGACGTTGCCACCCTTAATAAGGTAATTTAATCCCCAAAAGAGAACGGTCGCAGCCACAAAGAAAGTAATGCCAACGAGGTTGATGAGAGAACGCATCTGCTTGGTTTCTTGGAAGGCTTCGAATTGGGAGGCGCCATCTTCTCCTAAAGGAGAGAAACTCTTTTTCGCAATGGCTTTGGCGACTGGAAGGGCATAATAGAATCCCAATGCCGAGGCGAGTCCGTATAAGCCATACCCGGCCCGTATGATTCCGGGAAACCACAAAACCGTGACGGGGGAGAACGATTCGTAGAGGTCGATTCCGAATGAAAGCCCCACGAAAGCGGCCGGGAGTAGGGCATAGAGTTTTTTCCATCCCGATAAGGAAAGGAAATAAAGCACCAAGGCGCAGAGCAAAAGATCGGTCAGGGGGTTGGGCCCATAACTAGTTCCGAAGCCATACAAAAAGGTTATCTCGACGATTTCGCAGACAGCCCAAACGGCGGCGAGTCGAGAAATGTAGCGGAGCGGCTTTTTCGAATGCCTCATTCCTTCCGCGAGCATAAAGGCGAATAACGGGAAGGCAATTCGACCGATATAACGGAAAGCCGTTCCGACCGCGTTTTGAGGGGCCGCTTGATCGGGGAAATAGGCACAGAGGAAAAGACCGACGTGGTCGATGGTCATGAACAAAATGGCCAGGATCTTGATCCAAAACTCATCAAGTATTTGGGCTTTTTCTCTCATTATTTAACCAATGTTATTCTCACGATGGAGATAACGATGCCAGTCACGTTGTTACCAATGTGAGCAATGGTCGAGGCTCCAACCCCATACTTATCGTAAACGTAGCAAAGGACAACGCCCGCGAAGATGTAATCGGGGATGTTGAGCAGTTCGTTGAAGAAAGAGGTGGTCCCGATGCTCGTCCAACCAAAATGGATGAGCCCGAAGATGAGCGGGGCGATGATATAGGCTCCAACCTTGTTCCATCTCTTTAAAAGACTGAAAAGGCCGAGCCGATAAGCGATTTCTTCCGAAATGGGTCCGAGGATACCGAAGAGGATGAGTGAGGCGAGTGGAAAACCTCCGACCATCGAGTCGATGAGCTGCTGATTGGCGTTGCTGGTCGAATGGGGATCGATGTAATAAGAAATTATTCCCCAAAGGAAGGAAAAGGCCAAAAGAACGGCCGCGAACAGAATCCCATATCCGTAACTTTTGCCTTTTTTGAAAAAAGCCCCGACCTGTTTTAAGTACGGCCCCAAAATGGAGAGCAAAGCCGTGATCGTTATGGCGTAGGCGACGAAATTGACGATGAGATTGCCACCTGCCGAATTTGAAAAATCGCTGACTAATTTCGTAATATCCTCAACGCTTGCCCCTCGGTTCTGGGCGGTGATGATAATTTCGGCCGCAAGATAGGCGACGACACCCGCTACCTGAAAGCCGATGAATCCGATCAGAAAGAGAAGAAGGTTTCTTACCCACCCGCAATGGACGTGGTTGACGAACTGTTTTGACTCATCAAAATATGGTCCCTTTTCGCCACATTGGGGACATGATCCGCAAGTTGGATCGTACGTTTTGCCACAGGATTTGCATGCGGTCTTTTTAAAGAGATTTTTCATTTTGCCAGTCAAACTATACCACATCAACATTCCTGTCGTTATTCCCTCTCTCACCCGTTGCGCTCGCCCGTGAGAGAAGTCATAATTACACTTAATTCATGGGGAACATCAACAGCATCGATATTATTCATGCGGTTGAAATCGGCCTGTTGGTCGCCTTCCTTTTGGTTGTCTTAGTTTTGGTCCTTTGTTTCGTGCGCGGTCTTTTCCGGGGATGGAAATACGGAACCTACCGTCTAGCCGCCTTCATCGTCCTCGTTATCATCGCCTGTGCGACGCTTAAGCCCATTGCCTCTTGGATAGGGAACCTCGATTTCACGAGCGCCTTCGACAAGCCAATCACTTTTGCTCTTCAAAATGGCCAAGACACAACCACGATCAGCGTTCAGTTCACGACCCTTTACGCGACCATCCAAGGAATCATCGTTCAGGTCTTGACGTTTTACGGGGCCAGCGGAAGCGCCGAAACTCTCGCCAATTACGCCCTTGCCATGTCGCAATCATTAACGATGCTTGCCCTCATCTTCGTCGATGGCGTTCTTCTCGGGACTCTCGGCCAACTCTTTATTCTTATCCTGTGGCATGTGGCCTTTAAGCACATCATTCCTAGGAAACAAAGGAAGATCAAAAAGCTTCGCTGGCTCTCAGGGCTTGAAGAGAGCGTGATTGGGCTTATCACCCTCGCGATGCTTATTTTCCCATTCTCCTCGATTCTTAATGCCGTCAACAACCATTACGACCGATCGAAAGACACGACTTTGTCAGATGACAATCTCAGTCTCGTCACCGATGTTCTAAATACCTATCAGAATTCGATTTTCTCGAGCATTTTCTTCAACTGGAGTAAAGGCGACGGAACCGACACGTTCGACACCGAACTTGTCTCATTCCTTTCCCAAGGTGATTACGACGGAGTCAAAGGCGACGTCGTCGGGACGGTTGGGAGTTTGGTTGATATCGGAAGTGCGGTCGTCAATAGCGGAGTTCTCTCGGAAAAGGGCATAAACGATATCAAAATCGGATCTCTTCTCACGAGTTCTTCCATCCCCGATTTGCTTTTAGCGGTCTCCGATTCCTCGCTCGTTCAAAACGCCTTGCCGGTCGCCGTCGAAATCGCGCTTTCGATGGATCAAGTCAAAACTCAACTCGGCGCAGAGGAATGCGCCTATCTTAGTTCGGACGCCGTCAATTGGACCGATGAACTTAAGAATCTCGCCAAGATCTATCGGAACGTCCTTGATTCGGGAGTTCTTCAAGTTGTTGTCGATCAAGACGGCAATTTCGTTTTCACCCCAAAAAATCTTATGAATCTCTTTTCTCCAAATGGCGACGCTTATGGAGCCGTTCATGCGGCTTTGTCCAACTCCGAAAATAGTAAGATCATCGATCATTTGATTTCCGGTTTTGTCTACACATTCGCTAACTCTGCCGATCAAGTTAAAGATGACAATCCGATGACCATCCAATTAATTGATTTCCTTCCGAAGGATTCAACCGATCCCACCAAGCCAAGCAAAGAAGGCATCTCAAGCATCAAGTGGTTCTCAGAGGTGGGGCGAGTCTACGACGCCTTATACAAAATTAACCTTGTCGATTCTTCGATCCTCGATTCGCTTATCGGAGTTATTCCGACCTCCACAAGCCAGAAAAAAGAATCACAGAGTTCCTCCTCCGGATCATCATCTTCGAGTGGTGGGACCATCGACTTTCCATATCAAGACATCATTTCCTTGTTTGCGAAGCATGGCAAAGAGATCGGTGAAATCTTAATTGGACCGACGGACAAGAACGGAAATCTCGTCGGCATCGATTCCTCGACCGGGAAATATGGCGGAGGATGCCTTTTTGACAGCGTCTTCTTTCAAAATTTCATCCCAACTCTTCTCCCCTTCCTCGAGGCGACCCTCAATTCTTCGTTGGAACTGCCCAATGGCAAGCAAATAGATTTCACCGCGGCCGCGGCCAAACTCAGCGATTCGCAGGCCTCGATTCAGCTCGTGAATTACAAGAAAGAAATTGCCCACATCCTCACGATCGTCAATTATTTCACCGCGAGCCCCGTTGCCATTGAATTCATTTCTAACCCCAATTCGACTCCAGGGATCTATTTCGATCCTGACAATAATTTTGACAGTATTGATCCAGGCCTTCTCTCGGCCTTGATCTCAGCCTTAAGAGAAATGGACAAGTCCGTTGTCGTTTCTTCAACTCTGCCTGCCGTCTTCGATTCCTTCATGACCGGGCCTGACAGTCCCTTGGCCCAATTCGATCTTCCGATTGCTCTTGATTTCGATCTTCCCGATTTAGGGAGTCAACTTGCCTATCTCTTAACCGTCTATCAGAAATGCCCGAACGTTTTCGCGGCCGCCGCTTCTTCGAGTGGAACTGCCGCTGGTTCCTCGCTCCTTTCGTCCATCGGCGACAACAGCGAAGAACTCGTTCGCCTTCTTGATATGTTCGTTAACTCCAAGATTCTCAACCCCGACTCGGGTGGCGACAAAAACGCGAACTTCTTTGCCTTCCTTAACTATGCCTTTAAATCGGCTGATTTATCGGAATTCACTCTCGACGAAAACGATCCGCGGTTCGATGGAATTCAATTAGGTAATTCCTTGACCGCAGACGGTGATTTCTTCCGTAATGCCTCAGGAGAGCCAATTTACGATGGCGAGACCGGCAACTTGGCCGCAGTCTTCGTTTTCGTTGCCAATTCGGGGATCGTTGACCAGCTTTCGTCCTTATCTGGTTCTAGTTCCTCGTCCGCCATCGACATTCTTTCGAGCCTCGATATCCAAGGGCTCTTCAATGCCATCGGCGATTCGAAAATCATGTCGGCGATCGCCGGTCCGGCCCTCGACAAGTATTTTGGTTCGGTTCTCGATCAGGCTGGTTTATCGACCGTCGTGGCCTCATCGAGCACTGTCACTTCCACTAGTTCGGGAACGCTCGCGGTTTCTGGACAAGCGAATCGGGTGTATTCCCTTTATTTGAATTATGGAACCTCCGATCAGCAACTCGTCGATACCTATACGACCTTAACGGGCGGCAGTTACGTATTCACCAATCTTTCTAAATCGACCCAATACACTCTTGAAATCAGTGACGTCATGGGTTCAATCAGCTTTAAGAATGTGACCGATTGGTCTTATGAAGGCGCTTGTTTCACGACGCTCATCAAGGCTGCAAGCAGTGGTCTCGATCTCGAAAACGTCGATTTCCTCAATAGCGATCCCACGAACGTCGTCACTTTGTTTAAGGCCCTCGCCAGCAGCCGGATCTTCGTCAAGACCAACGCCGATGGGACCAGTGAGTATATATTCCCAGAATATCTCTACCGGAAATTCGTCTCAAGCCTTGATGTTTCCACGTCAGGCGGTCGCGACGCTTTCAAATACTTTGTCGATGAAGGAACGGTATTGACGAACGCTTCCGATTACCCAACGACCTTAGAAGGAAAAATGACGGTCACCAAACAGCTTCATGCTGATTTCGCCGCGCAGGCGACGATGGCTGAGTGGGTGGGTGGGGCCGGCACGAAAGGCCAATGCGACAAATTCGGAGATGTTGTCCGCGATATCCTTCGCCTTCCTAATGGGCTCAATTCGGTCACCTCAATTTCATATGACGAAATCGCTTCTGTCTCTTCGCTCCTCAACGACGTGAATGAGACTGAATGTCTCGGCCGTGTGATTGCATATAACGTTCTTGAGAATCTTTTCTCTGGTCTTTCCGATTCGACGAACGGGATCAATTTTGCCAACGCCAACACCTCCTTCATGATGAACCCGCTTGGTTTAGCAAAAGATAGCGGTGGAGTCATTAATCCTAGCGAGAGTGAACGCTTACAGGAGATCTCGGCTCGCTCCGAAGAAATATCGCGTCTGTTAGCCGTCATGAAGGTGGCTTACGATCCTTCCAATGGTTTGGTCAATAGTTCTGGCCGGACCGACACCTCTTCGCTTACCATCGGGAATATCTCGACCGAGCACCTCTTAAAGCCACTCTTGATTAATCTTTCGAAATCAACGATTTTCAATTCTCTGAAGCCTGGTGTCGGTAAGGACACGGACCATTTGACGGTTTTCGAAAGCGCGATCGAAAGAATCGTCATTCAAATCAAGGTCTATAGCGATTCCTCGAGTTTTGATGGCAATACGCCTCTCAATTCTCATACCGACGTGACTTTGAATTCCTTAATCATTGCCATTTCGAACGCCTCTTCCAATAGTGCCACCGGCATCAGCTGGGGCGAAGAAGACGGCTCAGGCAACCTTACGGGCGAGCTTGGGACCCTCATCGATATCGTGGAATGCGTGAAGAATTCCGATTTCATCGACGCCTCGGGACAATTCACGACTTCCTTCTTGGACGATATTCCGGCTTATTTCTCTGGTTCCGCGAGTCAAATTGAAGTGAAAAAGGACACGATCCGAGAAGTTTTGTCCCTTATCAATAAATCGAACCTTCTTTCCCGTCTCTTGGCCCCCAAACTCGCCACGGCTTTTGAGAACGTTACGACCTCTTCCTCGTCGAGCGTCATCGCCGAAGACGTGAAGAAATACGCCGATCCTTATTGCATGGCCTCGGCGACGGACTACGCCCCTTATCAAGACGAGGATTCGGTGACCCTTCGTGACGTCAGTGTCGCGGTTCCTGGCAGTGCCTCTACAAAGAACGTCGCCCTCTATCTTCATAATGATGCGGCTGGGACCTATAGCGAACTATCGAATTTAGTCGAGATCTTAAGCGACATGGCGAAGTTGAGCAGTCTTGATATCTCAAACGTCAAGAGCTTCGATTCGGCCTCGCTTGCCGATGCCCTTTCGCGGATGACGTATTCATCGATCTTCAACAGCGTTTCGCCTGACCCGACCAAGACCGATCTTTATGGTCATACCTGTTTCCAACTCATCGTTAAAGATGTCTTCGATATCGACGTCCTCGCCGATTATGTCTATGGGGCGAACAATCCTAAGGACATCGCTAATCATGGAGTTTATGGGGTTACAAATCGCGGTCAATATCAGAACGCGTCCGAGAAGTCTTATGCGATGGTCGATGAGGTTTTCAATCTTGCAAGTTCCGATCCGAAAGACATCGCCGTCGTCCATCCGTTCGATCATTCCTATAGCGAGGCGGCCCTCGATAAAGTATCGGCCGTCTTCGTAAATAATCTTGGCGACGGGAGTTCACTTCTCGATCTCCTTAACCTCATCAAGAGCAGCGGATACTCGTCGATCCTTTCTTCAGGCGGGTCCCTCAGTTTCGATTCCATTTCGGGCGATCAGATTCACGCCCTTCTCTCTTCGCTTAATAAGAACGCCCTCTTCTATGATTGCGTCCCAAACCTTATTGGGAAGATCACCTCGAACTCTTCATTCCGAATTGGCGACGCTACTGACGCGATCGATATTTCGCTTTGCAATCCTTATTTCTCCTATTGGCTCGATTCTTCGACGGGAGAAGTTGGGACGATGGCTTTGGCAAACGGGCACTACAAGAACCGGTTCGACGAAAACGAACTCGATCAGATCTCCATCATCATGGATTTCATGGAAGTTAACCGAACCGCTCTCACCGACATGAAGATCGATAGTCTTGATGCGACCATGGTCCGAACCCTTCTTCTCGATATGTATAACTCCTATGTCTTCCATCGGGCGGGGGCCAACATCTTTTCGCCTCAATATGGAACCTCGCCGACTTATGATGGGGCCGCTTCTTCCTATAGAGCTCCTGACGATCTCACGGTTTTTGAGCAGATGGTTTTCCGCGTCTATGACAAATCGAACCTCGATGAACGGGCCTATAGTTCCTATTACGACTACAACGATTATTACCGGACCTATGGAGCGACTGGCTATGTGATCAAACTTCATGACCGAATCAAAGGCTTCACGGTGAAGGATTCCTTTGGCCATTACGTCCAAGATGGACTTCATACCGGAGATTGGTTATCCGAAATCGACGCTTTGACGACGGACGGTCTTGTCCATGAAGGGACGGCCGAGGATCCGTATGTTGGCGTCGTTTGCACGGTCAACAAACTTCATATTTTCTCCGGCGAAGAAATCGCACTCGACCCCTCAAAACTTCAGAACTTCAACCCCGATTCCCTCAATAAACTAATGTATTCGCTTAATCAGCTCGACATCGTCGCGGACGCTTTGCCTTATACCATCAAGAGCCTACTCACCACGACGAAGGAAACCGCCTCTGGAGGCGCGACGACGACCACTGGCTTCCGCCTCAATCAATTCTCGGAAGACACCGAAACTCTTTCTGGCGGTCCCGTCAATTCCTACACGACTCCGAACGAAGTCAACGGCCACGCCGTTTCGATCACAAAAATTTCCGTTTCTTCGACCGCGGCCCCATCGTCAATCGTGGCGAGTTTCGCGGATGGCTCAAGCGAAACCCTTACTGTGTCGCCAAGCGTCTCTGGTTCGATCTATACCTATGATGTCAGTTCCTTGAAGGCCTCCTCCTTCACGCTTTCCGATTCCTCAAGCACTTTCACTCCCATTTCCATTTCCTACGATTCGGCTGTTTACGACCTCTCGCAGAGCGAATTCCTTACCGAAAGGTCCGAAACTCCGGAAAGCGTCGTGATCGTTTCCTACACCGAGCCTTCCGTTATCGGCACTTTGCCATCGGGAAGTAACGTTAACCTCACTCTTTCTCCAGTCATCACCGGAACAAACCCCTCAACCTATACCTACGATCTATCGGCTTTAACGTATCCTTCGTATACCTTCGAAGGGGCGACTTCGTTTATGAATGTGGAGTTTAACGGGGCCGCGGTGACGCTCCTTGGGCGGACGAAGCGGTGGACTACCCCTTCCTATAACGACATTGATAGCTTAACGACCCTTCTTAGTTCTCTTTACGATTATTCGTCCGGAAAATACTTCTCCTTCGATGATGCGAATGGTCTTCAGACCTTCTTCTCAACCGGCCATTCGACCAATGGGATTCTCAAATTCTTCCTCGATTGCGATTATTACACGAAGCTGTCCTATTCTTCGGGTGGATATTCGTTCCTCAGCCGCGACGTTACCCTCTTCAATTTCTTCTCCTACAAATATAGCGATCCGACCAACCCCGCGCTCAATACCGAAGTTAAACTTGGTTCTAACATTGGCGGGATCGGCGGGGTTGGGGATTTAACCTATTCCCTCACTTCCCATCAAAAGATCTCTGAACTCGAGAAGATCTTCCAAAGCGAATCAATTTCGGGCCTCGTTTCCGCTCGTTGGATCAAGACCGAAAGCGATTGGATTGACGAGAACCTCGTCTCAGCCGGTCTTCTTCAGAGCGCTCTTGCCAACGTCGGTTCCGTTTCTTATCCCCTCATGCTTCGGGTCCTCGGCCTACCGGCGAACGTCACCAAGCTCTCTGGCCTCATGGATTCCCTCACGCCCGATCCCTCGGCTCCGAGTTACGTTTCTCGTCTCGGTTCCCACATTTTGGCTGGGCAGCTCACAACCGTGAATTACCTCCGTTGGGCTAATCTCTCCGATTCCTCGAACTTCGTTTCGCCTTCCGGGGCCACGATCGATCACGACCATGTCTTCGGAGCGGGCGTTTCGCTTTCTTCCATCGCTCCTGATCTCTATGGACCGAGCGAAGCCGCTTATTCCATGGCGACGAGTTATTCGTTTGCTTCGCTCTACGAAAACGGATGCGCGATCATGAAAGCCGAGTCTCATCTTGCCGCGGCTTCTGGTCTTCTCCTCCAAGACCCAACAACCGATCCATTGACCGCTTCCGAGAAAGCCAATCTCGTGAATGAACTGACTGTTTTGGATTCGCTCTATTCCGGGTCCTGCTTCAATTTCCTCAACTTAGCGTATTTACCCGATCTCTATAATGGCTTCGTCCTCCAGGGGTATTTCTATAACAATTTTGTGACGATGAGCGATTTCCCAAGTCCCTTCACGATGGGTTACATCGCCTCGATGGCTCCCAACGCCAACTTCTCATTTTTGACTCTTTCGGGTCTCGTCTCCTAATGAAAAGGCTCGTTCCGCTTGGAGAAAGTGAATTCGAAATTAAGGTTCTTTCATCGCGTTTCGTTGCCATCCTTTTTCCAATCGAAGAAGTGGGGGATTTCCTCTCCCATTACGAAGAGATAAAGCGTTCTTACCCCAAAGCCGATCATTACCCTTACGCCTATGTTCTTTCCGCCAATCAAAAATGTTCGGATGATGGGGAACCCACGGGTTCGGCGGGTCGTCCGCTTTTGTCGCTTTTACGGCGGACGGGGATCGAAAAAGGGGCTCTCGTCATCGTGAGATATTTCGGAGGAAGCAAACTCGGGGCCTCCCGCTTAACAAGGACGTTTTCTTCATCCGCGGAAGGGGCGATTAATAAGGCACGTTTCGGGGAAATCGTCCGTTTCCACGAGGTTCACATTTCAACCGATTATCATGGTTACGAAGAGGTGAAGCGTCTCGCGGAAAGAAATGGCTATCATGTCCTTAATGTCGCTTTTGGCGAGTTGGTAAATCTAACTCTCCGTGGGGATGATACAATCATCTCGGCCCTTTCTTCGATTCGTTATCGCGAAGAAAGCCTCACGGATCTTGGCTTCGTCGAAGTCATTAAGGAGAACTAAATAATTATGATTACGGCAGAAGAATTTAACGAACGACGTCAGCGTCTTTTCGACAAAATGGAGGACGGGAGCGCCCTTCTCGTTTATTCGGGGGTCGGCAAAACCTGTTCGGCGGACGAAAACTATCCGTTCGAAGTTAACCGCAATTTCTATTACCTGACGGGCATCAGCCAAGAAGACAGCGCTTTGCTCCTTGTTAATGCCGAAGGCGAACGGAAAGAATTCCTTTTTGTTTCCCCCTTCGATCCCGTGAAGGAAAAATGGTATGGAAAACGCCTCACGAACGAAGAAGCCCAAGCCGTTTCCGGAGTTCGGAACGTCCTTCAAAATAATGCCCTCAGCGCCAAACTCGATTCGGCCCTCAACGATAATTTCCAAGAATTCGGGGAGATCCACAAAGTCTATCTCGATCTCGAGAAAGAACTGAAGATCGCCGAAGGAACAACGACTCAAGACTATAAAGAATCACTCACTAAAATCTATCATTCGATCCAGATCGAGGACTGCTATCCGACCATCGTTCGTTTGCGGATGGTCAAGTCTTCCTCCGAGGTCAACGAACTTCGGGCAGCCATTCTCACTACCAAACTAGGAATCCAAGCCGTTATGGCCCTCGCTCATCCAGGAGTAAAAGAATACGAACTAGCTGACGAATTTTTCAAAGTCGTCAACGATGACTCGGCCTATCAAGGCGTAAGTTTCCCAACCATTATGGCGAGCGGCGTCCATGGGGCTTGCCTCCATTATCCGACCCCTCTCGATACCGTGAAGAAAGGCGACCTCCTTTTGATGGACCTCGGTTCTCGGAATGGGTACTATTGCGCTGACATCACGAGGACCGTTCCCGCCAATGGCCGATTTGATCCGTTTCAAAAGACCGTTTACGAAATCGTCCTGGGGTGTAACAAAGCGGTCGCCGCTTTTGCTAAGCCGGGTTTGACCCTCAAAGACCTGCAAAACTTCACCGTCGAATACCTTTCGGGCGAATGTCTTACCAAAGGTATAATTAGTAAAAAGGAAGATATCGTCAATTACTATTTCCACAGTATCTCCCATCACATTGGACTCGACACCCACGACCCTTGCGACCGTGATTTGCCTCTTGAAGCGGGGAACATCATTTCTGATGAACCAGGTCTCTATCTAAAAGATAAAGGCTTTGGAATTCGGATTGAGGATGATCTTCTCATCACCGCCAAAGGGGCGGAAGTCTTAAGCAAAGACATCATTAAGGAAGTCGCCGACATCGAACAATTCTACAAAAAATAATGACCTATCAGGATCTCCTTTCGCTCATTAACTCCCAAGCTGACGAATCTTTTCGCGTTTTCTCAACGAAGATTCTCTCAAGCAAGGAGAAGGTGGTGGGGGTTCGGACTCCCTCTTTACGAAAGCTCTCAGCGGACATCGCGAAAAGCGACCTCGATCTATCCACTTTGCCTGTTGGGAAAATATTGGAGGTCGACCTTATCCACGAAGAGGCTTTTCTCCATCGGGAAAAGGACGAGAAAAAACGTTATCGCTTTCTTGCCTCTTTCTTAAAGAAAATCGACGGATGGAGTGTAGTCGATAACGCGGCGTCGCGTTTTAAAATTGTCGATCTCGATTTAGCCTATCGTTCCTCTCAGGAAATGATTCTTTCAAAGGACAAATGGGTGAGAAGGTTTGCCTACGTTCACCTCATCACCAGCGCAAAATCTCTTTCGCCATCCCAAATCACGGCCCTCATCAAGGAAGACGATGAGTATTACGTCAACATGGCGGAAGGGTGGTTCCTAGCCGAGGCTCTCATTTACCATTATCAGCCTTTGGTCCATTTCATCGGAAAGATGTCTCCGGGTCCGATTCGAAAACTCGCTTTGAAGAAAGCCTTGGAATCCTATCGCTTTTCATTGACGCAAAAAGAAGAACTCAAATCCCTTCGCTGAACCTATAATAGAAACATATGAAAAAGTACATCTTGGCCATCGATCAAGGCACGACCTCGACTCGCGCCATTTTGATTAACTCGAAAGGGGAAGAGGTCTACAAAGCCCAACGCCCCGTCAATTGCCTTTACCCCCAGCCAGGCTGGGTCGAGGTTTCCCCCGACCAGGTTTGGATCAGCGTCATCGATGTCATCAACGAACTTCTCGTCGTTTCGTCCTCGACGATGGACGATATGGCGGCCATCGGTTTGACCAATCAGCGGGAAACGACGGTCGTATGGGATCGCAAGAGTGGCAAAGCCGTCGCCAACGCCATCGTTTGGCAATCAAAGCAAACTCAAGATATCTGCGATTCCCATCTTCACGACGCCAACCTCATCCGCTCGAAAACGGGCTTAAGGATGAACCCTTATTTCAGCGCTTCCAAAGTTCGCTTTATTCTCGATCACCTGAAAGATGGGCAAAAGAGAGCGGAAAAAGGTGAATTGATGTTCGGGACCATCGATTCGTGGCTCATCTACAAGATGACGAATGGTGCTTCTCATCTCACCGATGTCTCTAACGCTTCTCGAACCATGCTCTTCAATATCTTCACGATGTCATGGGATCTTGACCTTCTCAAACTTTGGAACATCCCCCAGGCCATTTTGCCGAAAGTCCTTGATAACACCGATGATTTTGGCGAAGCTGCGTTTTTCCCTGGCCATGTTCATATCCGCGGGGTGGCGGGCGACCAGCAGGCGGCTTTATTTGGACAATGCTGCTACAAAGAAGGCGACAGTAAGAACACCTATGGGACAGGATGCTTCATGCTTATGAACATCGGGTCCAAACCCTTCATTTCCAAACAAGGTCTTTTGACGACGGTCGCATGGCGAGAAAACGGCATTACGACTTACGCCCTTGAAGGATCGGTTTTCATCGGAGGAGCGGTGGTCCAGTGGCTCCGCGATGAGATGGGGCTCATCAAGAATTCGTACGATTCCGAATCCTACGCCGAAAAGGTCAAGGATACGGCAGGAGTCTATGTCGTACCGGCTTTCGTGGGTTTAGGGACCCCATATTGGGACGATAAAGCCCGCGGCGCGGTCTTCGGATTGACACGGGGGGCCGATCGTCACCATTTCGTTCGGGCATCCCTTCTTTCGATTGCCTATCAAAGCAAAGACGTGATCGAGGCCATGAAGAAAGAGGCCAACCTCAATCTTAAGGCCCTCCGGGTCGACGGAGGGGCTTCTTCGAATGGCCTTCTCATGCAGTTTCAGGCCGATATTCTTGAAACTGAAGTTCACCTTCCTAAATGTCTTGAAACGACTGCTCTTGGGGCGGGATATCTCGCTGGGCTGGGAGCTGGATTTTGGAAGAACAAGAAAGATATCGAGATGAACCACGACATTCAGAAAAAATACAAACCCTCGATGCCGAACGAGGAGGTCAAAAAACTCTATGATGGTTGGTTGATGGCCGTGGAGGCCACTCGGGCATTTAAAGTCAAATAACGATCCTTGGGTCAAACCAGTCGATTAAGATTTTTTGTTATACATTTTTCATTCGTATCGATAGGAAACGGCTTTTCCTTATAATGTCGGTCGTTTTGGACGCGAAAGCGTTTGCCTTAATAAAAAACCTTTCAAAATACGAAATAATGCTATAATAGCAACACTATTCCGAAGATTGGTAACGAAGACAACATAATGTCTTTATTTACTGCCGATCGCTCACCTATTAAGCGGAAAGGACAAAGGAAAAATGAAAACAAGTGGAGCATTATTCAAGTTTTCGTTTTTCCTCCTCGGCATCGTGCTCACAGTTTCGGCTTACATTTTTTCTTCTTTCTTTGGCACGATTCCGCTTGCAGCCACGACCTTCGCCTCGATATCGTTCTTAGTGTGTTTATTGGTTTTTTCCTTCATTATTGGCCCCTTTTCGCGTCGCCGTCTTTTGACATTTTCGAGTGGCACATTCGCTTTGATATGCGCCAGAATCTTTCTCGTTTTTCAAAGTTCATTTTCGTATCTTGATTCCTGTCTTGGAACGGTTGGGCAGTGCACCCTCTCAAGCCGCTATGTCTTTACTTGGTGGACCATTGCCGTTCTTGTTATAGCTGGATTTTTGGCTCTTTTTAGTTCGTTCCTTTTGCTCATCGACACCCAGCAAGAAACGCCATCTCGTCTTCTCAATATTCCCTTCGCAGTTCGTCTTTCGCTTCTCGTTTTTTCGCTTCTCGCAATGGCTCTTCTTTGCGCCTTCTCCAATCCGTATGTAAGTGTCGTATCGGTCTTGTTCTACCCGTTGGAACTCTTATTGGCCGTTTTGCTATTTCAGGATGCGAGGAAAGGTTTTAACTGGTTCAAATATTTCATTATCGTCGTAACCGTCATTATGTTAGTTGGTTGTTCACTGGATGATATTTCCTGGCTTTACCCTCTTCCCTCAACAGGGGCTATCAGTCCCGAGTATTACGCTCAAAACCCCGACCTGTTATACGTTCTGACCATGGTTTTTGTTTATTGTTTGATGCCTCTTTCAGCCATTGGTCTTTTGGTTTTTGGGATCATCGACTTCAAGAAGAAAAACAGAAAGAAGTCTCCGACACAAAAAAGCGAATAACGTTCTTGCGGAGATGTGAGCTGGGCTTGCGTTCATTCGTTTTAAAAAAACTGATAATTTGATTCGTCCCTTTAACGCTAGGTTTGTAAACGCCGGCATCGGCTTTTCTTGAATATTCTTTTGTAAAACAAAATAATATTAAGCGTGGAGTATCGTCAGCTTTACGATAATGCGGTCATTATCGCCCCTCGCGAGGAGTGGGATTTTTTTTTCGCTTATCGAAAAGAATTCCCAAATGCTTCGTTTTCACTTTTTTCCGAAGAAGACCTTGAGGAACTCTTTTCTTACCGTCACGACGATCGGGCCATAGTTCGTCTCGTTCGCGATGGCTATTCCTACGAAAAGGCCATTGATGTCCTCTCCGCGATTAAGAATCTCTATCTTGCCGACGACTCCGATCCGAAACTGCATGAGCTGTGCCTAGTTCGTGATTCTTTATTGAAAGATGGGCTTCTCTTTTCGGCCGAATACCCGGAACGGACTTTCAAAGACCGCAGCATCGTCGTTCACGGTTATCACGACGGAACGAGGATCTCTCTCGTTCTTCGCGACCTGCCGAACATCACCATCTCGTACGATGATGGTTTCTTCGATTTAGCCCCTAAGCTCCCCATTCTCTATCGGTGCCCCGACGTTTATGCTGAACTTCATTTCGTCTTCAATCGAATCGCCGCTCTCATCGACGAGGGAACTCCGATTGATAGTATTTTTATCGCCGGGGCCCACGAGGCCTACGATTATCTTTTACCACTTTTCGCCAGAGCCTATGGTTTTGCGATCGAAGAACGGCCAAGGAAGAGTCTCGCCGACCTTCCTCTTGGCCACTTTTTCATCGAGAAAACGAAAAGTTTTGGCCCAAAAATAGCTTACGAGAAAACGGAAAAGGCTTTTCCCGATGACCTTAATCTCGCTGACCTCGCCCTCATCGCGTCGCATTTTCTCATCGAGGGTTATTCGAACGAACGACAGGCCGAGCTGTATCACGATATCCTGAAGAAGACTCGCGAAAGCAAACCTCGCCTTACGAACTCTATCCATCTACTCGATGGCTATCACGTTGCAAGCGGGGGCCATGTTTTCTTTCTTTCCTTCGTTTTGGGCAACGCCCCTCGTAATCATCGGGACGACGATTATCTCAGCGATGACGAGAAGAGGAAACTGTCTCTTCCGACGAGCCTCGATCTTTTCCGTGAAGACAAAGCCGATCTCATTGCCCTCCTGAAAAGCGGATCGATCGCGACCCTGACTTTCGCGGAGAAATCGCTCGGCAAGGAATATTTTGATTCGCCGATCCTCCTCGACCTTCCGCTCGAATCGTCATCTGATCTTGAGTTAACATACGAGTATTCACGGCCTCTAGCCAAACTGTGGTGTTCGTCTCTTCTTGACTCATACATCAATTACCAAAAAGCCGATCGCCGCGTCGATTTTCTCGTCGATCACCTTCATCCCGATTATCGGACCTACGATTTCCGTTATCGGCCTTTTGTTGCCTTTCCTAAGGACGAGACCCGACATTATTCATATAGTTCGGTCAATCTTTTCTACGAATGCCAATTTCATTATTACTGCCAATACGTCCTTAATCTCAAAGAAGAGGGAACCATTTTCATGGCCAAGGTCGGAACCCTTTATCATCAGGTTTTGGAACGGATGTATGGATCGGCCTTCGACTTCGACAAGGAGTGGAACGCGGCTTTTCTCGACATTGAATCAGATTCGCGAAACGGGCCCTTTACCCCTAAGGAACGAGTTTTGCTGATTCGCCTAAAAGACGAGCTGGCTCTCACCGTGCTGTTCATCAAAGCCCACGAAAGCAAGATGGCAGATCCCATTTTCGATGAGGAGTATTCATTTTCTTATCCCTTGAGCGATTTATCTTCTCTCGTCGGGAGTATCGACAAAGCCGTTCGAACGGGATCCGGTGGGCGATACCTCAGCATCATCGACTATAAAACCGGTTCGACCGATTTTGATGAATCTCTCAATGAATTTGGCCTCTCGATGCAGTTACCAATCTATGCCTATGTCGCCCTTCACGATCCCCATTTCGAGGGGGCGGAGCTGATTGGCCTCTACATTGATCACATTTTGGCGAAGAAGCTCATCAAGGGTGCGGGAGCCGACTTCGATAAGTTCCATTATGATCAATTGATGATTAAGGGGCTTTATATCAATGAGGTCGACAAACTCATGACGTTCGAGCCCGACTATCACGATTCCACTTTCATTCGGGGTTTAAAATACACCGAAGGAAAAGGCTTCAGCCTTAAAAATCGGGCGGCCAAAAGCTCAGACGACCTCCGGGCCTTGTCCGATTTAGCCGAAACGAAAGTCAAGGCCGCCGACGGCCTCGTTCGTTCCTATGATTTTGCAATCAACCCGAAACGCTATGGCGCGAAGGTCAATGCTTGCCAGTATTGCCCCTTTGGGGATGTGTGTTTTGTTCGGGACGAAGCCCGAATCACTTTGAGGAAGAGCAAACCCGAGGAGAAAGTCGCAGAAGGGGAGGAAGGCAATGATGAGTAAAAGAAACTGGACGCCTTCGCAATTCCTCGCTCTTTCATCCAAGAAAGGCAATTACCTCGTTTCGGCTGGGGCGGGTTCGGGAAAGACCTCGGTTTTGACCCAACGGGTTTTCGAACTCATCAAAAACGGCGAAGCCGGGGTCGAGAACCTTCTGGTTCTGACTTTTACCTCCAAGGCCGCGCAAGAAATGAAAGAACGAGTCCGCCTTCTCATCAAAGAGGATCCCGAAACGGCTCATCTCGCTCCCCTCGTCGAAAATGCCTCCATCATGACCTTCGACGCCTTTGCCTTCGATCTCGTTAAGAAATATCATTACGAGCTTGGTCTCCCGAAGGACATCTCGATCGTCGACGAGAGCATCTTTGAGGTGGAACGGAAGCGTCTCCTCGAAGGGATTTTGAATCGTCTCTATTCCGACTCGTTAAGTGGCAAAGATGATGATTTTTCCGATCTCATTTACCATTACGCGATCAAAGACGATACCGAAATCCGAGACTTCATTCTCGAAATCGATTCCTTTGGCGACCTTAAGAAGGACAAAGATGAGTATTTCTCGACTTTTATAATGACGCATTTTTCCGAAACCTTCATTCTCTCCGCGATCAAGGAATTCGAAATATCAATCCGCGAACAATTGAACGACATCCTCGAAAAGGCCAAGTTTTATTCGACCGCCGAGCAATCCGATCTTGAGATCAGTTTTGTTACCTCGCTTCTTTCTTCTCCCGATTACGATGCTCTCTATCGTTCTTTGGTCGATGCTCTTTATCCCCGGAAGATCTCCCGAGTCGGCGACGATAACGACAAAGCTCTTCACGATGCCCTCAAGAAGATATTTGGCGGCCTTAAGAAAACGTTGGTGGTGGGTGACTCTTCTTCCATTCGGGAACGCTATTTCGCCACGAAAAAATATGTCGCGACCCTTGTTCGGATCGTCGAATCTCTTAACGCCGAAATGGAAGAGTTCAAACGCCGCTACGCCAGTTATGGCTTTTCCGACATCGCCCGTTTGGCCCGGAAAGCCGCTCTGATTCCGGAAGTGAACGCTTCCCTCAAAAATCGTTATCGTTTCATCATGGTCGACGAATACCAAGACACGAGCGATCTCCAGGAGGAATTCATCGATTCGATCGCCTCCGACAATCTCTTCGTGGTCGGTGACATCAAGCAGTCCATCTATCGTTTCCGCAACGCCGATCCTTCTTTGTTCCGTGAGCGTTACGAGAAGTATCAACGGAAAGAGGACGGAAGTCTCATCACTTTGGCGGAGAACTTCCGTTCCCGTCCTTCCGTCATCAATGACATCAATGCCATTTTTGCCTCATTGATGTCGAAACGGGTTGGGGGAGTCGATTATCAAAACGGTCAAGCGCTGGTCTATGGCAATCATTCCTACGATCAAACGGAAACGTTAGGCGATCACCAACTTGAGATCGACGAGTATCAACCGGAAGAAGGCCGTGATCAAGGCGACCAAGAAGCCCGCATCATTGCTCTTGATATCGCGAAAAAAGTCGCTTCCGGTTATCCGGTCTTTGACATTAAAACCAAGAGTGTTCGGCCTTCGCGATATGGGGATTTTTCGATCCTTATCGATCGAAGAAAGGACTTCCAACTTTATAAGAAAGCCTTCACTGATCTGAAGATTCCTTTGGAAGTCTCGGATTTAGGAACTTCAGCTGAACTCGATGCCGTGGTGGTGATTAAGAACCTCGTTCGCCTCGCCTATCTTCTCGTAACGAACCCCGCCGATTCTGCCCTCCCTCATTTATATGCCTCCATCATGAGGAGCTTCGTCTTTGGCGTTTCCGATGAAGAAATCTGCCACTCCCTTCACGATGGTTCTTATCGCGAGTCTGAGCTTTTCTCTTCCTTACGGAGCCATGGCGCTCGACTCTTAACAGGAAACCTTGAGGATGATCTCCTTTGGCTTTATTCCGAATTCGATCTTTACCAAAAACTCCCGCGCCTAGGAGACGTTAAGGCCAACTACGAAAGGCTCGAATCTCTTCTTTCATTATCGAGGAGCATGGCTCGTTTCGACTGGGGCCTCGCCGACCTCGTTTCCTATTTCGCCGACCTCGACCGGTACGAAATTGATCTCAGTATCGAAGCAAGCGAGAAGGAACCGTCTTCCGTCCAACTTATGACTATTCATGGCTCGAAAGGCCTGGAGTTTCCGGTTGTCTATTATTCGGGATTGACCTCAAAATTCAATCTTCGTGACGCTTCGTCCTCGTTCTTAGCGTCAAAGAAATACGGAATCGTTCTCCCTTTGGCGGATAACCTTGAATCCCGGAACGTTTTCCATTTCCTTTCCCGTGGTTACGAAGTTGAAGAAGACGTTTCCGAGCGTCTCCGTCTCCTCTACGTCGCCTTGACGAGAGCCAAAGAGAAGATGATCCTCGTCCGTCCCATAAGCGAAAAGGACCCTCCGATCGCTCTCGCGCTTTGCCGTTCATTCAACGATTTCTTGTCTTGTGTGAAAATCTCCCCTCAGCAAATTAAACACGTCGAGATATCTTTGCCTCAAATTGACAAAATAAGGGAAACGCCTGATTCGTCCTTCTCCCTTGCGTTTAAGTCCATTTCCGTCCAGCCCAAGATCATGGAGAAAGCCCAAGCCAGCAAGAGTCTCTCGTCCTCGGCGGAAGAAGAGTCGCTCCGCTATGGCGAAAAACTCCATCGCCTTCTTGAACTGACGGACTTTAAGAAGAAAGACGTCTCGTGGATCAAAGACGAGGCCGATCGGGCCCTCATCGCCAAAGCGGTGGCCCTTCCGTTATTTACGGACGCCGCTAAAGCCACCATCCATCACGAGTACGCCTTCTTCTATGAGAAAGCCAATGTTCATGGTATTATCGATCTTCTCCTCGTTTATGACGATCACATCGACATCGTCGACTTTAAAGCCAAGTCGATTGACGATCCCTCTTACGAGAAACAACTCAACACCTATTCTTCCTACATTCAATCGGTCGATCGTCGACCCGTTCAGACCTATCTTTTGTCGATTTTGGAATCCCGTCTCAAGGGTGTAAAATAAACCCATGGCCACGAACGAAGAACAGAAAAAATCCTATTTCCAAATGCTGGAGGCGATCAAAACCCCCGCCAGCGTCGACAAGGAGTTCATCTACGCGGCTTTTCTTTATGCCGTTGATGGGGCTAAATCCCTTCAAAATCAATCCGCCGTTGTAGGGTCGTTTTCCATCAACGCTTTGCAGCTTACCCTCTATCTCGTCAACGAACATGTTTTTTATCTCTTCACCCATCCCGACAAGAAACAGGAAGACATCGTGAAAGAGGAAGAATACATGGACTTCCTTGCTTCCGTTTCGCTCGACAAATACTTCACCAACGAGCATCTTGCCTATCATATGGGAAGTTATGCTTCTCGTTTCAACCCTTCGATTTCGACTATCGATCTCTATCTCAATTTCATCCTCGGGATGCTGTCTCGTTACCAGAAAAACGATCCGAAGGAAACCCTCATCGTCGATATTCTCAACAAAGGCTTTCAGATGGGGAAATGCGTTTCCTCTTTGCTCGAGAACGGCTTTGAAACCGAGGCTTTTTCGACTTGGCGGACCCTTCACGAAAACGAATGCATCCTTCAAGTCATCGTGAAATATGGTCAACCCGTCATCGAATCCTATCTTAAGCACATGCGCTTCAGCCTCGCTTTCCGCGCTGGCTTAGGAAGCAAAGAAGAGACCGATCGAACCTTTGTTGAAATCAAAGAAGGAATGCACGCGGTCGATCTCAAGAGCAAAGACATGAAACGCTACATCGAATACGGTTGGCTCCTTGGGGTCCCAAAGGTCACGGAGATCGAGGGTTTTAAATTCAATTTCCGCGATGGAGTCGAACGGGTCGCGGGTCTTTCGAACTACAGTAAAGTTTACGAAATGTCGAGCGAAATCGCCCATTCCTCGCCTCTTCTTATCTATTCGCGGAAGAACTATTTCTACCTCATCACGATTCTCAATCTCTATGAGTCGTTCTTCCGTCTTGAAAAGATATTCTCTTCGCTCTACATGTCGACCGTCGAGAAGAGTGAACAGGAACGATACGTCAAGATGCGGTCTCTCTATCACGGCGAACTTCTCGCCATCTATGAGTATGAGAAAAAACAGTTCGCCGCTTTGACGGCCTCGAACAAAAAGGACGACATTCCTCTTCCGCTAGAAGATGCCAGCTCCTCCGAAGACTGATCTCTTGAAAAATTGATAAGGAAAAGCCCGCCCTTGGATCACATCCAGAATGGCGGGCTTTTTCAGCGGGGTTAGGGGCAGACGTTCACACGTCCGCGTAGCAGGATCCACCGATGAACTCTCTCATGAGGGAGTTGGAGGGGACCCACTGGTCTTCCATATCGATGAAGAACTTCAGCATCCGCATGAGACGTTCGGCGGTTGGATAGGCTGGAGATTCCTTTTCGATGGCTTGAAGGAGAGGCATTGCGTATTTCTTAAGGACCGGGAGTTCGTAGGAAAGCATGGAGTTGTAGACGTAGTCGCTTCCTTCTTGAGTTCCGTAGATCCAGGTGAATTCGCCATGGCGGACGCTTGGCCACATGCCGATTGTTTCTTCGGCCGAAGCATTGCGATCCCGCTTATCGCGGACGATGCGGCGAATTAGACGGAGGTCAGTAAGTGAGATGGGGTTGTGGTCATCGAGGTTAATTTGAGCCTGCGGAGCGATGAAAATCTTAAATTTGGCTGATTTTGGAATATCGAGGGTCAATTTGTCATTAAGGGCATGAATCCCTTCGATAATGATCGGCTCGGTCGGTCCGACTTTGAGGTGTCTTCCGACAACTCGTTTACCGGCGGCGAAATCGAACTTCGGCAGATCGACGGCTTCGCCATTGATGAGATCGAGCATATTTTTGTTAAAGAGCTCGATATCCAAAGCGTTAATGGATTCTAAATCCGGTTTTCCATCTTCGCCGAGCGGGACTTTGTCCTTTGGCATGTAGTAATCGTCGATTGAAATACGAATTGGCTTAATGCCGCGGCTTAGTAATTCGATCCGGAGACGGTTGGCAAAAGTTGTCTTGCCCGAGCTTGAAGGTCCAGCGATGCAAATAAGGCGGATGTTTTCGATGTCGTCTTGAATCATCTGGCCAAGTTCGCAGAGCATCCGATTGTGGCGGGCTTCGCAAAGATTGATGAATTCAATGGAACCATTCGTTTTGATTTGGGCGTTAATACCGGCCACGGTGTCGCTTCCGACAATCTTGGCCCAGTCATGGCTTTCCTTAAGAGTTCGGCCGAAAGTGGGGGCGTCTTCGAAGGCTGGGATTTTGCCGTCTTCTTCAGCCCGCGGGTATTGAAGGAGGAAACCCGGGCTATAAAGCCGAATCTTGAAATCCTTCACATAACCAGTCGAGGGGACCATGTGGGAATACATGTAATTGACGTAGCCGTCGCAATCATAGAGGTGGACGGTTTTCTCTGGGCGGTACTGAAGAATGGCTAGTTTATCAGCATAGCCTTTCTCCTGATAGATCTTCGAGGCTTCGCCGCTCGTGACGATGAAGCGGTGGAGAGGGTAATTGGCCTTCACGATTGCTTCGATTTCGTGGTCAACTTTTAAAAGCATGGCCGTGTCGGCGTGGAAATTAGGGCTGAGAAGATGAATGGAGATGCAACGCGACACGTTGTAGGCGTAGCGGATCTTGAGCCCGGGATAAGCCCGATTGAAAGCCATGGCCACAACGTAGCGGAGGGAGGCTTCATAAGTTTTGACCGCATCGGAATCCTTGACCGTCAAAAACTCGACTTCGGCGTCGTAATAAATTTCGTAGGTGAGTTCGCGAACTCGGTTGTTGACCTTCGCACAGATGAAATTCAACTGCGGATCGCTATCTTTAATTAGATCTAATAACGAGACTTTTTTCTCGAAAGTCTCAGTTTTTCCGTTGTATTTGATTTTGAATGACATATTGGGGGCTCCTTCGCCCGGCTGATTATCTTATTATGTAAGGGCTTTCATTTCAAGGAGAGATTTTTTAATCCCCACGGATACGAAACTCTTTGCTCTATTGTCGCGTCACGTAATAGAATAATCGCGTTAACCATGGAAAAACTTCTCATCGTCGTCGACTTTCAAAACGACTTCGTTAACGGGTCCTTGGGTTTTGAGAAAGCTCCTTCGTTGGAGCCAACCATCGTCCGTTTGATTGAAGCCTTCGAAAAAGACGGAGACGAAGTGGTCTTCACAAAAGATCTCCACGAGAGCGATTATCTCCATACCGAAGAGGGTAGGAACCTGCCTGTTCCCCATTGTATCAAGGGAACCTACGGGGCCGAATTCTACGGAAGCATCAAAGCGTTAAGCGAAGGACATCGAGTTTTCGAGAAGAATACGTTCGGTTCGAACGCCCTTTTCGACTACATCGGCGGAAGACGTTATCGGACCATTGCCCTCTGTGGGGTCGATGGTAGCGTTTGCGTCTTCGCCAACGCCCTCTTAGCCAAGTCCGCTGATCCCGAGGCCCATATTGAGGTTCTCGCCGACGCGATCGGCAGTGGGGACGAAGAAGCCCTGAAAGTGGCTTATGCGGCGATGCGGAGACTTCACATTGAGGTTATCACGGGACCTAATAAGGTCGGAGGGATTTTTTAGCGTATGGCGAAGGCAATGGTCTATTTGCAGTCGGGCGGACCGACCGCGGTCATCAACTGCTCCCTTTATGGGGCAATCAAAGAAGCGAAAAAGCATCCGGAGATCGGCGGAATCTATGGCTCTCTGAATGGCATCGAAGGCTTAATCAATGACGATCTCATCGATCTACGGGCTGAAGACGACGACACCGTCGAACTAATCAAACAAACCCCGGGAGCCATTTTAGGAACGACCCGTTTCAAAATGCCGGCCGACCTCGGCGCCGAATTATATCGGAAAGTCTGCGACACCGTCAAGGCCCGCGACATCGGTTACATCTTTGTCAACGGTGGTAACGATTCGATGGACACCTGCGACAAGTTGTCGAAACTTTTCTCTCAACGTGGCCTTTCGACCAAAGTCATCGGAATTCCGAAGACCGTCGATAACGACCTTGCCATCACCGATCATTGCATCGGATATGGCTCAGCCGCCAAATACGTCATTAACACCGTGAAGGCCATCTGCGTCGACGCGGCTTGCTATAAAAAAGGCAAAGTTTTCATTGTCGAAATCATGGGTCGGAATGCTGGCTGGCTCACCGCCTCGGTTGATTTGCTCCCAATCGGATGCCGGCCCGATCTCATTTATCTGCCAGAAAACGTCTTCGTGATGGACAACTTCCTCCGCGACCTCAATTCGATTTATCAAGTCAAAGGTCACGTCATCATCGCCATCAGCGAAGGAATCGTTTTCGATCGCGATACCTCGACGGCTCGTGTTGATGCCTTTGGACATATTCAGCTCGGCGGGGCGGCCGACGCTTTGTCGACTGCAGTGGAACGCCGTCTAGGGCTTCCAACCCGCAGCGTCGAACTCTCCCTCCCTCAACGGGCCGACCCGATTCTCGTCTCCAAAGTCGACCAAGAAGAAGCGTTTGCCTGTTCCGAGAAAGCCATTCAGTCCGCTTTAGCGGGCGAGACGGCCAAAATGGTCATTATCCGTCGAATCTCAAACGACCCCTATAAGGTTGAATTTGGCCTTGAGGATGTCGCGAAGATCGCCAACGCCGAGAAAGATGTACCTTCTTCCATGATGCGAGGCATCACCCGTCTCGACGATAGTTTCCGAACTTATCTCCGCCCCCTCATCGATGGGGAAGTCCATCCGCGTTTCAAAGATGGGATCTTCGAAATTGCCGTTTTAAAGAAAGTCAAAGTCGAGTAAAGAGAAATAGTTCTTTGACCCGCTTGGTTCCATCCAATCGGGTTTTTTCTCTCCCTTAACCGCCATATCAGTAAAAACGAACCGATATCGTATTCACTTTTTCTTAAGCGTGATAAACTAATTCCACAAAGGACTCAAAAACCAATGGATAAACAATACGATCCGCTTTTTACCCCATGGAAGATCAGGAACGTTGAAATCAAAAACCGCATTGTCATGACCTCGATGGGGGGAACCTCAATCTTTGGTTGGATGGAACCGGCCCATTTTGATAAAGAAGCCGCAAATTTTCTCCTCGAAAGAGCGAAGAACAATGTCGGTTTGATTCTTCCGGGCATCGCCCCGATCCTCAACCCGATGTTCGGCGGATGGCTTTATCAGAATAAGCACATGTACCATCAGCTAAAGAAGTACATGGTCGAATTCCATAAGACGGGTTCGAAGATGTTTATCCAACTTACAGCCGGTTTCGGCCGGGCTTTCGCCATCAACGCCGCGATGGAAAAAATGGCTCAGAACAAGGCTTTGGGATTCCTAGCTAAACCAATCCTCAACGTCGACAGAATCACGGCTTCGGCTTCGCCTAATCCCAATCGGTGGTCTGATAAAGCTCCGTCGAGAGCGTTGACGGTCAAAGAAATTGAGAAGATGATCGCCGCGTTTGCCAAAACCGCGAAACTTTGCCAAGAAGCGGGGGTGGATGGCATTGAAATTCACGCCGTACACGAAGGCTACCTTCTCGATCAGTTCACTTTGAAATATTCCAATCAACGGACCGACGAATACGGCGGCTCGTTTGAGAATCGTTATCGTTTTCCGGTCGAGATCGTCAAAGCCATTAAAAAAGTCTGTGGCGATGATTTCCCAGTCTCGCTTCGCTATTCCGTCATCTCCAAGACCAAAGGGATGCGCGAAGGGGCTCTTCCGGGCGAAGACTACGTCGAAGTCGGCCGCGATATGATCGAATCCGAGAAAGCAGCCAAATACCTTCAGGATGCCGGCTACGACATGCTGAACTGCGATAACGGAACCTACGACGCCTGGTATTGGAGTCATCCGCCTCTTTATATGCCGAATAACTGCAATCTCGAGGATGCGGAGCACATTAAGCAATTCGTTTCGATCCCCGTCGTGGCGGCCGGCCGTATGACCCTCGATGTCGCCGCGAACGCCATCGCCGAAGGGAAACTCGATGGAATGGGCGTCGCTCGTCAATTCCTCGCCGACCCCGAATGGGTTACGAAAATCCTCGATGGTCACCCCGAAGAGATCCGTCCTTGCATTTGCTGCCACAACGGATGCTTCAACATGGCCCATTACAAAGGGGTGGCCAACGATCAAGACATGAAAGACGCGATGCATATGGCTCGGTGCGCCATTAACGCCGAAACCATGCAGACCAAAGTTCACTACATCAAACCAACTAAGAAACCGAAAAACGTCGCCATCATCGGCGGCGGAATCGGCGGTCTTGAAACCGCCCGCGTTTTGGCTCTCCGGGGCCACAGGGTCACGATTTATGAAAAATCTGGAGTTCTCGGTGGGGTATTCAACGCCGCCTCGACTCCCGAATTCAAGAAAGAAGATCGCGAACTCTTGGCCTGGTATCGCCTCCAAATCAGCAAACTGCCGATCGAGGTTCATCTCCATTCCGAAATCACCGATTTATCTACATTGCCGGCCGATGAAGTCGTGGTGGCGACTGGTTCGAAACCCCGTCGCTTTAAGCTCCCGGGCATCGAAAAGACCATCGAAGCCTGCGAGTACCTCGACGGGAAACCCGTCGGCGAGAACGTGATCGTCGTCGGTGGGGGTCTCACCGGGTGCGAAATCGCTTACGAGCTCTTCCTCAAAGGCAAAAAGCCGACCATCGTCGAGATGAAGGATGACCTCATCGCCCAAAAGGGCGTTTGCATGGCCAACTCCACTTATCTCCGCAATTTCTTCCTTCTCCATCAGGTTCCGACCTATCTCGAAACCAAGGTCAAGGAAATCACCGCTGACGGAATCATTGCCATCGGCAAAGACGGGAAAGAATTCCCTCTCAAGGCCGATTCCGTGATTATGTCCGTTGGCTACATTCCAACTCCCGCCGCCCCCGAATCGAAGCACGTTCACCTTGTCGGGGATTGCAATGGGATTGGCAATCTACGAAGCGTTATTTGGCGGGCCTACGACGTGGCGATGAGAATCTGAAGACAAAGAAAAAAGGATGGGAGAGATCTCATCCTTTTTGTTTTTTAAACCCCGAGATAAAACGTCGAGTATCGGGAAGATCCTCGACTGGCCGTTTGATAGAAAGCAATGTCGGGATTTTCTCCAGTTTTATTTTGGAGGTTCGTTTTCGCTATGGTAAGGGCGCTTTCGATCGACACGCTGCTTTGATTCCCAAAATCGGCAACCATGCTCCATCCGATGGAAGTGGGATAATAACCAGATTTCGTTCCTTGGTAGAAATAAAGGAGAAGGTCATTAAAAGCCTCTTGCGTCGAGATCACAAAACTATATAGATTTCCACTGTCATACGAGAAACTCATGGCATTGAAGATACCAAAATCATAGTCCGAGATCGTGCCCGACGAAGGAAGGACGGCCGAATCGGTGAATTTCGAATAATCAATGTGATTTGCCTTCGAAACGAAGAAATAGCTCCAACCGATTGGATAATCGCTACTGTAGCCAAGTTGAGACCAACTGGCATCGACGACGTAAAACTTGTTTTTCATCATTGCGTAATTGTAGGCGTGGGTGTTCCAACTCCGGTTTTCGACGCTATAGATGGATTTGGCAGAATTAAAACTGGTTGGATAACCTGAAGCGTTATAACAAATTAATCCTTCCATCGTCGCAAGAACGGTGAAGAGTTTGGTCCAACCTTCGCAGACGGCGAAACCCTGAAGGGCTCCATCAAGGAAGAAACCATCAGTCGTGGCCGCGATGGCGTTGGGGGACGAAGCGACCGAGTTCTTTCCAACGTAATCATCTCCGGTGAAGTCATAGCAAAGGTGAGTTCCACAATAAGAATAAATGGCGCAATACTTTGCCATATCGCCCATCGAATCGGACACGATGTTGCGTAAGATATCTTCACACTGTTTTAGAGCGGTTTCGGCCGGGGTTCCTTCTAAGGGAATGGGTCTATAGCCGAATTCGAGGGCGTACATAAGCTGCTGGGTCGAAACGACGTCCGCGGAAGAAGTAAATTCCTTATATGAAAAATCGGCAAAATCGCTCGCCCGTTTGTTGGTCGCGTCGAGGATGACGCCAGGGAGAAGTGATTCCATGTGAGTGTAGTGGATATTAGTAAAATGTCTTGTCCCTTCGCGGTAATACTTGAATGAGACAGTGATTGAGGATCCGTTTTGAGATTCAAGATGAGGATCAACCACGCAGGGAAGAAGGTGGCTCGACCAATAAGCTTTGTTGACCTCTTCCAAAGCCAAGGAGAAGGAATAGTTCAAGGTCGCATCGATCGTGGCGAGATGATAAAAAGCCGCGTAGTCAAGGCGGTTCGCGAGTTCAGAAAAGGATTGAACAGTCGAATTCGGTTCGGCGATCCGATTGGTGTATTCCTTCGTGGCCGGATCGACGTAAAAATTGTCTTCTTTAACGGAAGTGAGACTCGTTTGCTGACTTGAAGAAGATGAGGAAATGGTCGAAATCGAAGTGGAGGTTTTGCTCGACGACGAACCATTCGAGGTGGACGAAGCCGAACTAGGAAAGCTCGAGGTGATCTCGTTGCAGGAAGCGAGAACGAAGGTTAAGAGGGCGGTGACGATGATTTTGTTTTTCATGTTGTTTTCACATTCCTAAGAGAATGTCCTGATAGGTGATCCAGTTGTAATTGGCTTTATAGGCAGATAAGGAGTCTTTTGGGACGAAAATCCTTACGTCTTCGTTCGATTTATCGAGGAGTTGGCTCCGCCCTCCCGTTGGAGGGGCGATTTTCGTTGGATCGTTGTTGTAGATATCGATCCTTTTGATTTGAGGGAGATTACTGAAGGCTTCGGAGTCGAGGAGACGGATGTTGCCACCGATTTTGATTTGCATCAGTTTGTCGCATCCCATTAAGGCGTCGGTCCCAACTTCAACTACCGTCTTACCTTCGTGCGAGGTTGGGAGAACGAAGTATTCGCTTTGTTTATAGGCCTCGTCAACTCCGATGATTGAGAAACCACCGATGGTCTTCTTATAAGTGAAGGCCGCCTCGAAGGTGTTGTCTTCCTCTCCATGGTAACCGATGTTCGGGTCCATGCCTGAAGGATCGGGAATGATCGTTTCGGTGGGAGTGGAGATCTTGAGACAGGTTTTGAGTTCGTTGACGAGGTGGACCGAATGCATAACCTTTCCAGTGTCGTTGAGATGGAAGTTCGTATCGTAGAAGTATCCGGAATCATAGACATGGTCGGAAATGCCGCTCAGTAAACACTCTCCAAGTTTATCGGTGAGGGACTTCTCGAAAGCCGAATTGTTCTCGGGATTACTTTGATAGGCTAAATTGTCGACGGGGCTGAACGAGTAATAGAAAGACGCCTTCTTCTCTTCGGCTCTTTTTTTCACGCTGGCAATGTAGGAAAGAAAGGTGGGCGAGAGAAGGCTTGGCGAATAAGCGATGGGGAGCGAAGGGTCATAGCCAAGAACCATTTCGTTATAGGGCGTGGCCACCCCGATGTCCCCATATGAGTTGAACGATTTTCGATTATAAGGGTCGTTGCTGGTGAACGTTGTTCCTTGGAAATTGGCTTCGAATCGTTTCCAATTGAAATCAAAGCTCGCGGCCAAAAGATTTTCTTGATCCTGTTCCGAAAGTTCACAAGCCATGTGTTTGGCGTTCTCGGTGGCCTCAAGGAAGGGTTCTTTAGCGAGTTCGGACGAATAGAGGTCGCTTATCGGCTCCGGGGCATAGACGAGGATATCGCCTTCCGAAAGGTGATTGAGAACGATTTCAAGGGTGGCTTTGCTCTTTAACGTGACGTAAAGGCCCATGTTGATGGCTTCATAATCCGGGAGTTCTTTTTCGATGATGTCACTGCGAAGACCAAATGCCATTGAGGAGGCGGAGACGAAAACGATCTTCTTCTTATTCGCATTCTTTAACCGTTCATATTTAGCGGGAAGCTCGGCCAAATACGATTCCGAATAAACGCTCTTTTGGAAGGTGCCAAAAAGACAATACCCTCCGACTGGAATAAGGACGGCCAACGAAGCAATCAAGATTTTTTTCCAACTTTTCATTGTCCTTCCTCCTTAAAAATTGAAATAGACGAACGATGATGGAGTGCTTCGCGAATAAAGGAAGACGAAGGCGGCGACGGTCGCGTACATCAAACCAATGTATAAACAGATTCTTGTGGTTTCGGTGAGGCGGGGGTGCTTGACGAGCAATGGCCAGGTCGGAGCCTTTTTTAATCCATCGAGGAAATAAGTTGATGAACAGGTGGCTACGCATAGTAAACCCATCGACCAAGTGAGCCCCATTTGCGTGAAAGACGAGACAAAACCGTAACCTTCTCCATAGTGCGTGAAAAGAGCGACCATAGCTTGAGCGTAATCGGCGATGGAATCGGCCCGGAAGAGCATCCAAGCTAAGGCTACGAGTACGAAGGTCGTAACGATCCGAAGGCCTTTCACGAACCCTTTGGCGGGATCAAGCCCCATCCGCTTCCAAAGGAGGTTCCGAGTTGAAAGAGTAAGCTTGCCGATGATTTGATAAAGGGCGAAGGCTAGGCCCCATAAAAGAAAAGTCCAATTGGCTCCGTGCCATAACCCCGACAAGGCGAAGACCACCAAGACGTTTATGGCCCAGCGAAACTTGTTGACCCGACTTCCACCAAGAGGGAAATAAACATAATCGCGGAAGAACGTTGAAAGGCTGATGTGCCAGCGGTGCCAGAAATCCTGACTCGAAGTTGCTCGATACGGCTGGTCGAAGTTTTCAATGAGGTCGAGCCCAAAGAGCTTTCCAGTGCCTTTTGCGATATCGCTGTAGCCCGAGAAATCGGCGAAGATTTCAAAGGCGAAGAAGATGGTCGCCACCAAGACCGAAAGGCCGCTCGCGAGGGCTAAACCTCCATAAACCTTGTCGACGTATATCGCCAAGATGTCGGCGATAACAAGTTTCTTAAAATACCCGATTATTAAGTATTTGCCGCCTTCTGCCACGTTGTCCCAGGAGAAGGGGTGTTTAGCCTTTAGCTGAGGGATCAGATGGTCGGCCCTTTCGATGGGTCCAGCCAAAATAGTCGCGAAGAAACTGACGAAAACGGCGTAATATCCAAGGTGCTTTTCGGCTTTGTATTTTCCTTTAAAAACGTCGGCAAGATAACCGATGGTTTCAAAGATATAGAAAGATAGTCCGACGGGGATGGCGATGGAAAGCAAACGAGGATTGACGTTGACGCCCATCATGGTGAGCAAGGAAGCTCCGCCGGAAACAAAGAGATCAAAGTATTTGAAAAAGGCGATGAGGCCAACGAGAACGACAAGTGAAATCACAAAGACCCAAGTGGCCTTTTTTTGATGATTTCGGCGGTGGAGCGAATCGATCCATAAAGCCGCGCCATAGCTTAATAAAGCCACGGCCGCCATCAATCCTGTGTAAGCCAACGACCACGAAAGATAAAAGAGGACGGAAAGGGTGAGCAAAACGGCCCACCGAAACTTGTGAGGAATGACGTAAAAAAGCAAAACGGCAAACGGAAGGATCAATAAGTAAATCAAACTTACTGGTGACATGGGCTAATCATATTCTTCTAAAGAAGGCCTTTCTAGGGGCTTATGAAAGCATTGTATCGACCCTCAGTATTTATTAAGACGCGCACGAGGTTGACTTTTGGAGCATGAGCCTCTACGATTTGGACGATATCACACAGGTGATAGGGAGAATAAATGGCGAGATTCTACGCGAAATTGTCTGAAACCGGTAAAAACGTTTTCATTCTTACGACCATCGCCATTATTGGTTTCGTTTTGCTCACTCCCTTTTTCCTTCTCGGCAATGTTGGACTTCCGCTTGGCTGGCTTCTAGGATCGACGATCGAAGTCCTTTGTTATCTATCTATCGTCTTTGGGGCAGGTTTGCTCACCAATACCGGTGGAAAAAAAGGTGCCGTCGCGGCAGGACTTGCCGTTTTATTTAATTCGCTTCGTCTCATTTGCTACGCTGGAGGCCTCGTTTTAGGGGGTCTCTGCACTTTCAAATGGAAGAATGATTTACTTAGTGTTTGGACGGTTTTCGCTGGCTACCTCCCCCTTCTCTTCGTCCTAGCCATCTCTGCGTTCGTCAAAAGCAAAAAGGAAAAAAAGCACCTGATCAATAAATCGGCTGACATTCCTTCTGACGAAAAAGCGGGTGAGGGCGAAGAACATGCAGGAAAGATTTAAGCACTTCTTCGACTGGAATCTCTCCGGCCCGATTATCTCTTCGCTCATGATCATGGCCATCGTCGCCATCCTTGCGATTGTGGCCGGCATTTTGGCCCGTCGTCAAGATCCGCTTAAACCATCGAAAGGTCTGCTTTTTTTGGCCGAAATGTACGTCGATAAACTGACCGCTTGGGTCAAAAGCAACATGGGGGACGGATGGGATGATTTTCCCGGTTACTTCCTTGCCCTCACCTCTTATCTTTTCCTCGCCTTCATTTGGTCAATAACCGGACTCCCATCCGTCATCGATTACCTTGCCATTCCTCTTTCGCTCGCTATCGTGATGTTCGTTCTTATTCATTTCACGGCCCTGAGATTCCAACATTGGTCATATTTCCATCGCTATATCGATCCGATTTTTCTTTTCTTGCCAATCAACCTTCTTACCATGTGGACCCCAATTCTCTCGACGACCCTTCGTATGTTTGGCAACGCCCTTTCGGGAACGATTGTGACGGGACTTGTCGCCTGGGCCCTCGAAAAAGCTTCTGGTGCCCTTTTCTCATCTTCTCTTGGCCCCGCCGGAACCATTTGGTTCGCCCCGATCCCGATCGCGGTTCTCAATCTTTACTTCGCGTTATTCTCCGGGTTTATCCAAACCTTGGTGTTCGCCAGCCTCAACGCTGTCTGGATCGCGCAGGAAAGACCGGTCCAGGAAGAACCCATGGGGGTGGAAGGACAAGTTGTCCGCCCTGTGAATAACGCAACCATATAAGGAGGAAAAAATATGGGAGATTTAGGAATGATCGCTTTGGCCGCGGCTATTGCCGTCTTGTGCGGTATGGCTTCGAGCATCGGCGAAGCGTGGATTTGCTGCCACGCGATTGATGGGATGGTTCGTAATCCTGAGAAGCACTCAATGATTAATTCGACGATGATTCTCGCCGTCGCTCTCGACGAATCGTGCGCCATTTATTCTCTTCTCGTCGCGATTCTTATCATCTTTGTTCTCGGGGGCAAGGTGTAAGGCAGAGGGATATTCGTGATAAACGATTTCACCGCTTTAATTACCGTCCTTGACGATTCACCCTTCTCGGACAACGAATTCTTAGAAAAACTCTTTCCAAATTTCTGGGATTTCATCGTTCAACTCGCGGCCTTCATCATTCTTTTGCTAATCGTCTTTTTCCTTGGTTATAAGCCCATTAAGAAACTGCTCAAAGCTCGTCACGACTACGTGGAGCACAATCTCCGCGATTCGGAAGACGCCAAAGTAATCGCCGAACGGAATGCCAAGATAAGCGCGCAAAATATTGAGGCCTCAAAAAAAGAAGCCGTTCAAATTGTCAGTTCCGCCAAAGCGGAAGCCGAGAAAGAATCTGACGTTATCCTCGCCAAGGCCCGCGAAGATGCCGTCCTCGAAAAGCAAAAAGCCGATCGAGATATTTTAGATGCCCAGAAGAAGGCCCGCGACGAAACTCGAAAACAAATCGTCGATGTTGCGATCGCGGCTTCAAGTCAAGTTTTGGGTCGCGAAGTCGATAAAGCCGACAACGCAAGGCTTCTCGATGAATTTATGGATGAGATGGACAAGAAAGAAGGAGGGGTAAAATGACGGAAAACAACGTCTATTTCAATTACGCCTTCGCTTTCTTCGATCTCGTTAAAGACGGCGACCTGGCGGAATATTCGAATGTCATGAAGAAAATTGATGGGAATTTCGACAAAAACCCTGAATTTCTTCATCTTCTTTCGTCTTTTTCGATTGATAAAGTTGATTTACATGAAACGGTCGAGAAGGTTTACGACGCTTATCGGCTTCCCTATCTCCTCGATTTTCTTAAAGTCCTCATCGATAGACGGAGGATATCCCATTTCAAAGAAATATCGAGATTTTTCCTCACTCTTGCCAATGAGCGTCTTGGTATTGATGAAGGTCTCATCTACAGCCCAACGAAGCTTAACGAAATCGATATTGCCCGAATTGAGGACATCCTTAAAACAAAACTTGAGAAAAAGGTCACACTTCGAAACGTCGTTGACCCATCTCTTCTCGGAGGGATTAAAGTTGCCATCGATGGAAAAACATACGATGGTTCGATCAGAAACCGTCTATTCGAACTTCAGAAACTCTTAATGTCGGGAGGAGGCACTCAATGATCATTGATTCAAACGAAATTAGCTCCATCATCAAGGCCCAAATAAAAGAATATGAGGGCAAGCTTGAGACTGATGATGTCGGGACCGTCATCTCAGTAGGTGATGGAATCGCTCTCTGCTATGGCCTCGATAAAGCCATGCTCGGAGAACTTTTAATTTTTCCCCATGGTGTTTATGGAGTGGTCATGAATCTCGATAGTGAAGATGTCGGGGCCGTTTTGCTCGGATCCGATGCCCAAATCGTCGAAGGCGATACGGTCAAACGAACGCGCAAAGTCGTCGAAGTACCGGTTGGCGATGGATTGCTCGGACGCGTTGTTAACGCCCTTGGACAACCCATCGACGACAAAGGCTTGATTCAGTCGACTGAAAGTCGCCCCATCGAACGAATCGCTCCAGGGATTATGAAACGTCGCTCAATTGATACTCCGCTTGAAACGGGAATTAAGGCCATCGATGCCATGATTCCTATTGGACGCGGTCAACGCGAACTCATCATCGGCGATCGTCAAACAGGAAAAACTGCCATTGCGATTGATACGATAATCAATCAAAAAGGCAAGAACGTTAAATGCATCTATGTGGCGATCGGACAGAAAAACTCTTCAGTCGCTTCTTTGGCTCAGAATCTTCAGAGAAGGAATTGTTTCGATTACGTGACCATTGTCTCCGCTTCCGCCGCGGAATCGGCTCCTCTTCAGTACATCGCCCCCTTCGCGGGTATGGCCATGGCGGAGGAATGGATGGAAAAGGGTCAAGACGTTTTGATCGTTTTCGATGACCTTTCCAAACACGCGGTCGCTTATCGCGCTTTATCGCTTCTCCTCAAACGCTCCCCAGGCCGCGAAGCCTATCCAGGTGATATTTTTTATCTCCATTCACGCCTCCTTGAACGGGCGTGTCATCTTTCGAAGACGTATGGTGGAGGCTCAATTACGGCTCTTCCGATCGTCGAAACACAAGCGGGGGATATTTCGGCCTACATTCCAACCAATGTCATCTCCATTACTGACGGGCAGATCTTTCTCCTCGTCGATTATTTCAATGCCGGTCAACGTCCGGCCATCGATTCCGGTTTATCAGTTTCGCGCGTTGGCTCGGCTGCCCAGATTAAGGCCATGAAACAAGTCGCCTCTTCACTAAAAATCGAACTCGCCAATTACACCGAACTTCTTGGCTTTTCTCAATTTGGGACCGATCTTGATCCGGAAACCAAACGGATATTGACTCATGGGTCAATTTTGATGGAAACCCTAAAACAAAAACAATTCGCTCCATATTCGATGGCGCGTCAGATCGTTGAACTTTTCGCGGTCAAGAATCGTTTCCTCGACGAACTATCACCGACCGAAGTTCAATCATATCTCGATAAACTCGATGGTTTTGTCGAGAATAATCATCCGGACATCATTGCTGATATTAACGAGAAAAAGGCCTTTGACGAAGACTTAACAAAGCGTCTAAATGACGTTATAACCGCTTTCGCTAAACAAAGGGTATAACTGCCATGTCATTAGGGCTCATCAAAACCAAACGAAGGATCCTCACGGTCAAATCGACCCAGAAGATCACTAAAGCCATGGAAATGGTTGCCACGGTCAAATTGAAGAAGTTTCACGACTTAATGGACCGCGATTCGTTTTATCATGGCGAGCTCCTGAAACTGATGGGAGTTTTATTCGATCACGATCTCGAAACCGGGACCCATTATGGCAAGCTAAACCCCAATGCCCATGGAACGCTTTACGTCGTCTTTTCTTCGAATCTTGGTCTCTGCGCCGGCTACAACAATAATCTCTTTCGATTTGTCGATTCCCTTCTTAAACCAATCGATACGGTGGCCCCCATCGGAAACAAAGGCATTAGTCACTTTCGTCACGACGAAAAATACCAACGCTTATCAATGGCCTATGCCGATCTTAATTTAAACGTCGATATGAAGGAAATCCATCGCGTCTGCGCCATGATGAAAGACCAATTCAACGAAGGGCGTTATCAACGGATCGTCATCGTCTACACGAAGTATGTCAATTCGATGTCCTTCATGCCGATGACACGGCAACTTTTGCCGGTTACCATCCCTTCTCATGTCGTGAGCGACATGGAACAATATCCGCCTTTATTCGAGCCAGATGCCCGTAAGATGATCCACGAATTGCTACCTCAGTATCTTGCATCTGTCTTTTACAGCAAACTCGTTGAGGCCCAACTAAGCGAACAGGCTTCGCGAAGGACGGCGATGGATGCGGCCAATAATAACGCCGACGATCTCCTCGATAAACTCACTATCCAATACAACAAAGCTCGTCAAGGTTTGATCACTCAACAGATCACCGAAGTCGTTAGCGCGGCTAACGTTCAAAAATAGGAGGAAAAAATATGAACGAAAATGAAACACAAAAACAGGAAACCCTAATGGGAATCGTCGTTCAGGCGGTGGGGCCGGTTGTCGATGTTCGTTTCGTCGATAAACATCTTCCCGAGATTCTCATCGCGATTAAAATTCCATTTCCTGATGGTCGAATTTTGACTGTTGAAGTCATGCAGCACATCGGCGACGATGTCGTTCGTTGTGTCTCAATGGGCCCGACTGATGGCCTTGTTCGCGGCATGAAAGCCATCAATACCGAAAAACCAATCGAGGTCCCAGTCGGAAAGGAAACCCTCGGTCGTGTCTTCAACGTCCTAGGCGATCCGATCGATGACCTCGGTGGCGATTTCACTAAATGCCGTCATGAACCCATCCATCGTCCTGCCCCAACTTTTTCTGATCAAAAAGTTTCGAGCGATATTCTTGAAACCGGGATTAAGGTTATTGACCTCCTGTGCCCGTATGTTAAAGGCGGGAAGATTGGACTTTTTGGTGGAGCTGGAGTCGGGAAAACGATTCTTATTCAGGAATTGATCTTCAATATCGCCAACGAGCATCGCGGGACTTCGGTTTTTGCTGGCATCGGCGAACGAAGTCGAGAAGGAAATGACCTCTACTTTGAGATGAAAGAAAGCGGCGTTCTTAAAAACACCGCGCTTTGCTTTGGGCAGATGAACGAACCGCCTGGAGCCCGTATGCGCGTCGGATTGAGCGCCCTTACCATGGCCGAATATTTCCGTGACGTCGAACATCAGGACGTTCTTCTTTTCATCGACAACATCTTCCGTTTCACCCAAGCCGGAAGCGAAGTTTCGGCTTTGCTTGGACGGATGCCAAGCGCGGTCGGATATCAGCCGACTTTGGCGACCGAAATGGGTCAGCTTCAGGAAAGAATCACCTCAACCAAAGACGGTTCCATCACCTCCGTTCAGGCCGTCTATGTTCCGGCTGACGATTTTACCGATCCAGCCCCGGCTACGACTTTTAGCCATCTCGATGCCAAAACCTTGCTTGACCGCAACACCGCGGCCCTCGGCATTTTCCCCGCCGTCGATCCCCTAGAAAGCAATTCGAATATCCTTGATCCAAATATCGTCGGAGTCGAGCATTACGAGGTCGCTCGCGGCGTGCAAAAAGTTCTTCAACGCTATAAAGAACTTCAAGACATTATCGCCATTTTAGGAGTGGACGAACTAAGCGATGACGACAAAGTTATCGTCGGTCGGGCCCGTCGGATTCGAAACTTCCTTTCTCAGCCTTTCCACGTCGCTGAAAAGTTCTCCGGTTACAAAGGGGTCTACGTTCCCTTAAAAGATACAATCAGAAGTTTCAAAGCCATTCTTTCGGGCGAATGCGACACCTTCCCCGAATCCGCGTTCCTCTATTGTGGAACAATCGAAGAGGTGGAAAATAAGGCAAAGGAGTTGCCGTTAAAATGAGTTTTCGCTTGTTAGCATTAACTCCGAGCGGCGTTTTCTTCGACAAAGAAGTCGAGGAAGCCTATTTTCCGGCGCCGGAAGGTCCCATGGGGATTTTCGAGGGCTATACGCCAATGTGTTTTTCCCTTCAAACGGAGGGAGTAATGAGAATTAAAGAAAACGGAAAAGACAGATTCTACGCGGTCTTTGGAGGAGCCGTTTCGGTCACCTCGAGCAAAACGACCTTATTGACCGAGGATATCGAAGATGGAATGACCATCGATATGGCGCGAGCCATCGCCGCCCGCGATCGGGCTCTCGATTTGATAGATGGGAAGGATCCAAACGCCGATGTCGGTCGGGCTCGAGCCGCTCTCGATCGGGCTTTGGTTCGAATCAATGCCAAAACTTCGGATGAAGGAGGACGAAAATCATGAATTTTGTTTTTGTTTCTCCGAACTTTCCAGTCCGTTATTTTAAATGGGTCGAGGCTCTTCGCGACCATGGAGTAACGGTTTTAGGGATTGGCGATTCGCCATATTTTGACGTTCATCCGCGTCTCAAAGAAGCCCTTACGGAGTATTATTTCGTCGCCGATCTCGGCGATGCCGTCACCATGGAGAAAGCTTGTCAATATTTCGAAAAGAAATACGGTCATCTCGACTTTATCGAATCCGATAATGAGTGGTGGCTCGAAGGCGATGCCGTTCTTCGCGAAAAATTCGATGTGGCAACGGGATTTTGGCCTCGCGACATGAAGAAGATCAAAGCCAAATCGGCAATGAAAGAATATTTCCAGCAAGGCGGCGTTAAGACCATGCGTTACCTCGTCGTTGCCGGTCCAAAAGACAAAGCGAAAGCCGTTCGTTTCCAAAAAAAAGTTGGTTGGCCCCTCTTCGTAAAACCGGACATTGGGGTCGGAGCTGCCGATTCCTATGCTATTCATAATCAGAAGGAATTCGACACTTTCTTTTCTAGGACTCTCGCCGAGCCGTATATCATGGAAGAATTTGTCGATGGTTTCATCGTTTCTTTTGATGGCATTTGCGATTCCCATAGTGATGTCGTCTTTTGCACGAGCGATCATTTCATGACTCCAATCGCGACTGTGGTCAATGAGCTTTCGGATTATTACTATTACAACAATCCCTTTGCTCTTCCTTTTCACGATATTGATCAAAAAGCTTTCGAAAAGGCTGGCCGAGCCGTCGTTAAGGCTTTTGGAATAAAACAAAGGTTTTTCCATATTGAGTTCTTTGTTTTGAATACGGACAAAGAAGGATTGGCTAAGAAAGGCGAATTTGTTGCCTTAGAATGCAATATGCGACCTGCGGGCGGTTACACTCCCGACTTAATTAATTACGCGAATTCCGCTTCCTGTTATCAAATCTACGCCGACGTTATTAGCTGCGACGAAAACCGCCAAGATATGTCGAACGCGAAGTACTACGCCTTCGCTTCCGCCCGCCGCGACGGATTAAAATACGCTCATACCGATCAAGAAATCTTGACCAAGTATCACGATTCAATTTGTATGTACGGCCGTTATCCGGCCCATATGGCGCCGGCAATGGGTGATCTTTATTATTATGGTCGGTTCGAAAAATACGAAGATGGAATGAAATTTGATTCGTATGTTCGGGAAAAAATCTCCGAGAAGAAATGAAACAATAACTATTCTTGGTAAATGCTTTTGATAAGATCTTTTGCGGACTGGCCATCTGTAAGATAGTCAATTGAATTAGAGAAACCCTGGTCAATTTCGCATACGCCCATTTTGAAATAACTTTGGCCTAACGAAAAACGACTCGAAAATGATGACTTATCTTCATCGCTCAGATAATTCCATTCAATTAAGGCGACATTCTTGTCTTGGTGTTTGGCCCAAGCTCGGAGTTCGGTGTCATAAAAATCGACCGAGGAATCGTTTGCTCCGTCGACAAAGAAGACGAGACCACGGTTTTCCTTCGAATAAGATTCGAAACCGGCATATGTTCGGAAATGATAAATCGATGACAGGTTAAACTTCGGACGGAGAAAATTCTCGAACGAATCGACGCTCGCGGAAGATCCTGAAAAATCGACTTTTTCTGCGGCGAGGGACGAGTGAAGAAAATAGAGAGAAGGGGTTTCCAATTTGCTTTCCTCAAAGACATCTTGATAATTCCCATCTCCAAATGCGGCGATCAGAGTGTTGATTTCAGAAACTCCATTCGAGAGTTCAAAAACATTGGCCTCGATTTTGCTGTCGAGAACAAAATTGGTAAAGGTGCTTTCAAACTTTAGGCAGTGGGAACAGGTATTTGAATAAAGAAAAAGGAAGACCTCAGAGGCGTCTTTGACACGGTTGACGATTTCCTCGCCGCTACTAAGCCGAGCGACGTTCGCATAAGTGCTTTTGTCTTTATCAGATCGATTAAAGAGATCACCATCCCGATCGAAATAGGGCAGATTCATGTCATCGGTGAAAACAAAGGACGGTTTTGCGCACGAGGCGAGGCAGAGGCCGAACAAGAAGATTGAAGCAAAAAGAGTTTTCCTTTTCATGTGTCAACATAATATAGCCTTTTTGGCTGAAATGTGGACTCTAAACAACCAATGGCTATCTTCCCAATCGTTTCTACGTTAAAATAATACGCTACCCAAAATAGGGGAGAGAAGTTAACATGAACATTCTACATTCTATTAGCAAAGATCGGATTAAACCTGAGGAATTCATTGCCTGCGTCGAAATTCCAGCCGGAAGCAAAAACAAATACGAACTCGATAAAGAATCGGGAGCGTTGATCTTGGATCGGATACTTTATACCTCGACCCATTACCCCCATAACTATGGCTTTATTCCTCGGACATGGAGCACGGACAATGACCCACTCGATGTTTTGATTATTTCGAGCGAGCCGATTGTTCCTTTGGCTCTCACCCTTTGCTATCCAATCGGTATTTTGGAAATGAACGACTGTGGATCTAACGACGAGAAGATAATCGCCATCTGTTCGCACGATCCTCTTTATAACAATTTTAAGGACATTAAAGACCTCCCCCAACACATCCTCGACGAAATCATGCACTTTTTCAAAGTCTACAAAGAACTCGAACACGGGAAGAAAACCATCATTGACAAAATCTATGGTGTGGAGAAGGCTAAAGACGTCATCAAAAAATCGATGAAAAGATATGACGAAACCTTCCCCGAATATAAATAAATCAAAGAAACAAAGAACTAAATGGGTCTATCTTGGGCTCTATATTTTTTTCAGCCTTTTTATCGTTTTTGAATGCTCGATCAATGCGGTCGCCTCCGCCGATCAAAGCGGATGGGTGGCTTCCGTTTTGGCGGGTTTCGTCAACGCCATTTCGCCGACGAAAAACCCCAAGACCATTCAGCCAATTGCCTTTTCCCTCTCTCCCGATCAACGTTTTGTTGGCTCCGATGAAGTGATCGAAGGCAAGGTGAAGTTGATTGACTACACCTTGAAATACGACGACAAAGGTTCGAACAATCTTTACGTCTATGATTCCTCCCTTTCCTATGAACGGAAAGATGCAAGCACGGAAAACGACTATTCGATTTCCTTAACTTCTTCCGCCTCGGGTGGGCAGATTCGTTTAATTACCTATGGGGTTCGTTCTGATTGTCATATCGTCTTTTCGACATCGAGTGGGATTGAAGCCGAATATCGTTTCGATTCCATTGCTCGTCCCGCCCCTCAAGATTTCACTCTTCCATCAAGCAACATCACGATTGCCGTCGGCGAATATTATTCGATCGAACCGACTCTATATAACGAGCCGGCAATTGGAAAAGACGTTCTTCAAAACGAAACCGAGGACCATTATCTTCAAAGGGTTTTTGATTACGAACAAATCGAAAAAGCTTCATCCGACAAACTAATCGCAACGATTGATCCGCGCTTTGGAATTGTTCAAGGAAAAAAAGAAGGATTCGCGACGATCAATTACGGAAATCAAGCTCTTCCAATTCATGTGACGTCACAAGTCTCCGCTTTGGACCCGGTGGCTTCCGTGGACCTCGATCAATCGGCTTTTACGGCTTATCTTAATGAATTCTCGTCGTGGTCGGTTGGACGTCTTGGGACTCAACTGACGGCCACGGTTTTGCCTTCATCAGCCCCGCAAGGCGTCCATTTTTACAGTACCGATCCTTTAGTCGCGATGGTTAGTAACTCTCACCTCGACAGCGATGAAAACAAATCGCCAATTCTTGGTGGTTTCATTCAAGGTTATGTCAAAGAAGGTTCAGCATACGTCTACGCCGTGAGCGATGCCGATCCCACAAAGTTTGCGCGATGCCTTGTCACTGTCACGAAGACTCCGGCGACAGCGGTGAGTTATTCCTATTATTTAAATGGCGAAGAAAAGACTTTGCTTAGTGAAGGTAACGAGATCTATTCGGGTGATGTTCTTTCCGTCGTACCCAATTTTCTACCGAATGGGGCTTCATTAGAACCAATCAACATTATTTCGAACGACGAATCGGTCGCGGTCGTTCTTTCAAATGTGACCGTTGCCCCCAAAATTAATTTCCTCAAGGCGGGTTCGGTTAGCCTATCCATAACGATCGCTGGAGATTCGGGATTAGGAACGACGAACATAAACTTTTCCGTTAAAGAAGCACCTTTTATTCCCCCAAGCCAAATGGGCGGTTTCTCTCATACCGTGAGAAAAATAGGTCATGCCATATGCTTTGGTTTATCCTCGATATTTTTGTTTTTGTTTCTCTTCGTTTCCGTTGCTGAGAAAAAACGGTGGTGGCTTTCGATAACGTCTTCCCTTGGGGCCGGATTTGCCCTTGCCGTCTTGACGGAATGCATCCAATACTTCATTCCCAAAAGAACGCCATCTTGGTTCGATGTTTTCATTGATACGAGCGGCGTCCTCATCGGCATTCTCATCATTGGATTGATATTGCTGATCAAGGTATTAATCGCGCAAAAGAATAAAAGAAAAATGCCGCCAATCGTCTAGAGGATTAGCAGTCCCAAAGACTTGGTACGACTTCGTAAAGTCTCTTAATTTTGCTAATGGATTCTTTCTTATCCTGGGCGATGCCGATAAATGCCGGATGGTTCGTCTGAAGAAAGCGTCCCTTGGCCCAGTAATACCACATGAAATGTTCAAAGGCGACGATCGCAATTATCTTCCGCAGTTTATCGTCAGTTAGCTGAGATCCGTAATAGTCTTTCAGAAATTCCGTGATCAATTTCTGATCGGTCATGTTGTTCTCTCCGATTACCGAAGCCAAATCAAACATGGGATTGTTCATGCCTGCGAATTCAAAATCAATCAAGACGACCATACCTTTATAGTAAAGGATGTTGTCGCTCCAAAGGTCGTTGTGACACAAAACCTGAGGTTCTTTTTCGTAGAATCCGTTTACTTTGTCAAGGATCAGCTTTTCAAACTCTGGTTCGATAATATCTCCCGATCCATTTTTATACTTTGTGTAACGTTCAAACGCGTAAAAACCTTTGAAATTACCTTGAACGGCATGAAGGCGTTTCAAGCAACTGGCCATCAGGGACAAATCGTGGGAGGTTGCAAGATTGCCTTTGGGGAAAAATTGTTCTTGTGGAAGAAAGCGCTCTAGTTTGTTGCCACTTAGGCCATCGAAATAGAGGAGTTTGGGACAAAGACGGTACTGGCTGACGGCTTCGATAATCTTCTTTTCGTCGGTTGGGGAATAAAAGGGCGAATCGCTAGTTTTTTTAAGGCGAAGGACAAATTCTTTGTTCACCAAATACGAATCGTTAGAAAAGCCATTTTCTAAAATCCGAAGTGACGTGACGTTTTGTCCGGTTGCCTCTTTAAAAATTTGTTCGATGATCCCCATTTTCGAAATCCTTTATTGAAACTCGATTTCATTATTCTACAAAACTTTTCGTTCAATGAATAGTTAATGTATATCAATCTTTTCGGCCTTTTGGTAAAGTTCATAAGCCAAAGCCGATACTTTATTAACTCTGAGAGTGGAAAAAGTTTTTACGATAGCTTCGCCGGGAACGTGTCCTTTTCGGACATCCTTCCGGAGAGCGTACATGGCTTCGCCTTCTGATAAATCGGAACAAACGCAAAGAATTTCGGCCCCTAACATTATTTCTTCCAAAGAAGCGTTATCTTTCTTAATCATCAAATGGGCCCCGGTCAGTCCAAGGAGATGCATCCAGGTATGCTTTTTGCTCGTGTCAAAGAGAAAGGAAAGGAAATCGTTTTGAATGGCGGATTTCCCAAAAAGATAAGTGACGCTTTTATTAGTTAGGGTGTAGGGCAAAGATTCGCGCGACATCAAGGGCGATTTAACGACTTTCTTTGGAGCCGTTTCGTCGAATTGATCAAGACCATATTCTTTACTTAACGATTCGAGACCAGACTCATCGGATGAAGAAATAATTGTTTGAAGGCGCTCGAATTCACTTTGCTCTTTATGAGCCTTGGCGAGATTGGTTTGGCCGATGGAAAAAGTTGCTTTGGCTTTTTTCTGGCGCTTAAAAAAGAGTTGGGCGTTTTGAACGGCGTTTCTTTTTTGATCGAGAGGGACGGTCTTTTCTCCAATAACCATCGAGCCAGTTCGGGGATCGATTTGGTCGAGGTTCATGAAAATATAGTCGCCATACTCCCCGTCATTCAAATGTTTTTTTGCTTCCGCGATGTCGTTTTCGATAGCCGCGATCTTTTTGGAGGCTGCTTTTTTCTTGTTCTGCAAATATGCGAAGAGGGCATGAAACTTTTCCTTCCTTCGTTTTTCGGCTAAAGAAGCCTCGTTCTTTTCGCACTGGTCATTATATGAAGCAAAGTCAAAAGGAATACCCGAATCTTGAGGTGAGAAATCACCCTTTTTAGGGGCTTCGTATGTCAATCCCCTCATGATTGGTCGGAGGTCACTAGGGGAATTGACTCGAAGAGCAGAGACGATTTTATTATCGGCCCCAATCAAGATTAAATTGGCTTTTCCGGGGATCAATTCGGCCACAAGACGGACGGTTTCACTCTTGAAAACGTCATTGATAACCTCTAAATCAAAAACGATTACTCGGTCTTCGTTAAGAACTTGCACCTTTTTTACCAAGGCGTTTCCTAACTCTTTTCGAAGTGTTGTTCCGAAGGCACCAGACAACGAAGGTTCGTCTTCAAGACTTGTCGATATATAAACGTACGGGTTTTGATTGTCGAGACAAAAAACAAGCCTCCCGCCTTTAGAAATATGGAAAAAGAAAACATCAGGTCCGTATTGGACGGCGTGAGCGATGTGGGAAGAAGCCAAATACTTGTTAAGCTCCTTCGCGAGGCAGAAAATAGTATTGTAATCATTCGACATGGCGAAATTATATCACCCTCTATTGGTTGCCTTAAGGCAAACACAAGGATAAAATAAACGAAACCTATGAAAAAAGGGCTGCTAATTATCTTATCGGGACCCTCCGGAGTCGGGAAGGGAACCGTCCGACAAGAGGTTATGAAAGACCGTTCTTTGAATCTGTATTACAGCATTTCGATGACCACCAGGCCAAAGAGGGCTGGGGAAGTTGAAGGGCGAGAATACTATTTTGTTGATGAAGGCGAATTCCAAAAGAATATCGAAAATGGGAATCTTCTCGAATACGCCCAATTTGTCGGGCATCGTTACGGAACCCCAAAGAGCAAAGTCGAAGAGATGAGAGAACAAGGCAAAAACGTCCTTTTGGAAATCGAAGTCAATGGCGCGGCGCAAGTCATGAAGAAATACGACAAGAAAGATATCGTCTCGATTTTTCTCGTACCCCCTTCGTTTAAAGCCCTCGAAGCCAGAATTCGTGGACGTTCTACGGAAGGCGAAGACGTTATTCAGGCCCGACTTGAAAAAGCCCGCAACGAATTGGCATTAAAAGAGCATTACAAGTACGTCGTGATGAATGACGATGTTTTCCGGGCCGCCAACGAGATCAAGAACATTCTTCACGAGGAAATCCGCGCGGAAGAGTCACGCTGAGTTTATAATTCACTTGTGAAGATTCTCGACGTCTACATTCAACATGGGAAAAACGCGCTGAACCGCCCTTTTTCTTATTTGTATTCTGGAAATGCTCCGATTGGAATCGGCTTTCGGGTTTTGGTTTCTTTTAACGCCCAAAAAATCATGGGTTTCGTCAGCGCGGTCCGAGACACCGACCTTTCGCCTGAAGAATTGGAAAAAATAAACGGTTTCCGCTTTTCTTTCGTGGATCGAGTGGTGGATTCCGAACCACTTCTAAATGACGAATTAATGAAATTAGCGGACGAAGTGGCGGATCATTATCTTTCTCCGAAGATTGCCGTTCTTCAAGCCATGCTTCCTTCCTCTCTTCGCCCGGCCATCTCCTCGTTGAGGGGACCGAAAGTCGCATATGAAGATTGGGTTCAAATCGTTAAGGATGACGAAAACGATTTGACCGACAAGCAAATTGAACTTTTCCGATTAATTAAAAACAATGTCATTATAAGGAAAAAGGATTGTTCATCTCTTTCCGCTTTAAAAAAACTTCTTGAACTCCATCGAGTGGAGATCGTTAAAAAAGAGAAGAGTCGTCTTCGTGTGCCTGATTACGAAAAAGAACAGCCCCATGAACTAACCATTGATCAAACGCGTGCTTACGAAAAGATACGCGACACCATAAAGGAGACGACCCTCCTTCAAGGCGTGACGGGTTCAGGCAAAACCGAAGTCTATTTGCGGCTCAGTGAAGATTGTTTGAAAAATGGAAAAACAGTTTTGATGTTGGTCCCTGAAATTAGTCTCACGCCCATCATGGTTGAATACTTTTCGCGACGTTTTAATGGGGACGTGGCCATTTTGCACAGCGAATTGACTCCGGCCGAAAAATACGATGAATATCGCCGAATTGCTCAAGGAAAAGCTCACGTTGTCGTCGGGGCTCGCAGCGCCATCTTTGCCCCATTAACCAACATCGGTCTAATCATCCTCGACGAGGAACATGTCGAATCATATAAACAAGACACGGTCCCCTTCTATAATGCCCGCGAAGTGGCAATCATGCGGGCCCGTCATTTTGGGGCCAAAGTCGTTCTTGGTAGTGCCACGCCTTCTCTTGAAAGCAAAGCTCGGGCCGTTAAAGGCGTCTATGAATTTGCCGCTCTTCCCAAACGAATCAATGAACGATCGCTTCCTCAAACTACGATCGTTGATCTCACAAAGAGGAATCTCATGTTCCAGGGGTCAAAGATTTTCTCGAAGATACTCCTTGATAAACTTAAAGAAAAACTTGATCGAAAAGAACAAGCGGTGCTCCTAATTAATAGGCGGGGTTACAGTTCCTATGTTTCGTGTTCAAACTGTGGCTTTATCTTTACGTGTCCCAATTGCCATGGGAATCTCACTTTTCACAAAGAAGACAACATGCTCAAATGCCATCATTGCGATTTCGTGATGCAATACCCGGAAACCTGCCCCCAATGTGGCTCTGACAAAATCATGCGTGTCGGTTTTGGAACCGAAAGAATCGTCAAAGAATTGGCCGTTTTGTTTCCCGAGGCCCAAATCGGACGTCTCGATAGCGATGTTGGAAAAGTCCGAAACAACATCGCCAAGACCTTGGAAGAATTTCGCGAAAAGAAATTCGATATCCTTGTGGGTACCCAAATGATCGCCAAAGGACATGATTTCCCTGACGTTACTTTAGTCGGAATCGTTCTGGCTGATGTCGGTTTATCTTTGCCAACTTATCGAGCCAGCGAGAGAACGTTTGAACTGATAACTCAAGCCGTCGGTCGATCGGGTCGGGGCGGCAAGTCTGGGGAAGCTATTATTCAGACCTACAACCCGACGAATTACGCGATCACTTTAGGGGCCAAGCAAGATTACGAAGGTTTTTTTGAACGAGAAATGCAAGTAAGAAAAATCAGCCAATATCCGCCTTACGTTTATCTGATCGCGTTGACTTTCTCTGGAAAGAATGAGGAACGGGTCGTTGCGTCCAGCCATGACGTAAAGGAAGACCTCGACCGTCATCATTTTTCTAACGTTATTTGCATCGGGCCCATCTCCCCATTTTTCAACTTCATTGCTGGCTATTTTAAGAGAAGTCTCCTCATCAAATATCGAACCCCCGATGACATCGTCCCATATTTGAACGATTTGCTTGTTAATCTCTCTGGTAAAGCTGGCGTCGACATATTTTGCGATGTCGATCCAATCGATTATTGATTTCGAGACCCTTGATTTTTCGTGCCTAGATCGAAAACGTTTTGTTTTCGTATCCGATTGCTGGCCTGATATTGCTCGATGGTGTGATATACTATCACAACGTGAGGTATATTTAGTCAAATGATCACCATCTCCATTCTCGGCCTTGACCAGTTTGTTGTCGGCCATTATTCGAAGGAACATTCATCCAATCTCGCCGATCTTTACGAATCCGACGAATCGTTGATAAATTTTTATTCTCCTAACGCAATGATTTTCCATCATGGTGTCGAGCAGACGAGTTGGAACACAATCGTCATCGTTCGGGCCCCCGAGAAATATAAACCGTTTGAAAAAAAGATCGCCGATTATCTTCTCAAAACTCTTTCCGAAGTCTCAATCAATCTCGAGGTGGAATTTGAGTATTTCGCCCCTTCTTCGCATTACGAACACATCAATCACACTTATCCTCGCTATATCGATGAAAGCAATATCGCTTCCGAGAGCGGTGAGGGTCTAGAGCACGACGAAGGCAATTGTCACCATGGTGAAGGCGAAGCCGATCCTCGTGACCGGGCCGACCTCAATCCCAATGACCCCAACGAGCTTTATTTAGGCAACGCGTTCGAAGGATTTGAAGAAAAACTTACTGAAGTAAAAAAGGAAAAAAAGGCCGTTAAACCTTCAAATAAAAAGCATTGAAACCCTTCAGGAGGACTGTAAAATGCAAGAACTAGACATTTCCAAAGAAATTCTAACCGACATCCTTGAAGCCGACACTCAGTTCGCGGAAGCTTTGAGAAAAAAATTCCAAGCCGATGCTTCGATTCGGGCTCTTCGTCCCAATGTGGCTGGTCTCGTCGGATGCGAACTTCGTCACCATCTTCTTTTCACCTATCTCCTTGAGCCCAACAAGGAATGGACGAACGAAGAGAAGTATTACGCTTGCCTTGGCCTTGCCAATGAGTATTTTTTCAAACGTTTTGACAGCGTCATCGTCAAGACTGCCCTCAAGGATAAACTTGGGGAAGCGAAAATGGCTATTCTCGAACCGTTCTTCCTCAAAGCGGGAAAACCTGAGGAATACATTCCGACGACCATCGCCAGAAGTTCTAATCAATATTTGGCCCTTCGTTACAACACTCCCGAATGGGTGTTGAAGATTTGGGAACATTTTGGATATGGGGTTACGTATAAAATTTTGAGAAAGAACATTCGTCCTCTGATTTCGACCCTTCGCGTTCGTTCCGCCCTCATTAAAGAAGACGATTTGCTTAAGAATCCCGATTTTAAAAAGACTTCGGTTAATGGGATCCTTTCCTATGTGGGCAAGATGCCGCTTCGCCGCCTTGACGAGGTCAAACAGGGGAAGATTTTTGTTGAGAAACCGGCTCTTAAAGCCACTCTCGACAAATTCAAAGTCTCGGAACCGAGCGAAGCTTTCCTCTTTTCGGGAAACGAAGATGATTCCATCATCCGCGAATTTATCGAAACCTACGGAGCGACGATTGGTCTCAACATCGGAGTTTATGACGTCAGCAAACGTGTTGAAATCACCAAACTTATCAAATCTCTCGATTTGCGGAACGTGAATTTCTTCTCCGGAGATCCGCTCGCGATTGATGCCGCCATTTCCCGTCCTCAGGATTTAGTGGTTGTCTCACCTAATAGTTCCAATTTTGATCTGATCCGCGAATATCCCGACTACATTCTTCATTTCAAAAAAGAAGGAATGGACGAGCTTTTCGCCAAAGAGAAAGCCATGCTCGAAGGCTGCAGCAAATTTGTGGCCGAAAATGGAACCTTGCTCTACGTGATTTTCACGATTTCCCGTAAAGAAGGCCATCAGACCATCGCCGATTTCCTTCAGGTTCACCCAGAGTTCAAATTCGTCAACGAAGTCCAGATGTTCCCATTTGAGGATCTCGACACGGCGATGTATTATGCCGTCCTTCATAAAGAGTCGGAAGTGGCCAAGGCTTCAGCGCCTTTAGCCGATCTCGAAGCGGTCAAAACCTCTTCTTCTTCGGTCTCCCTTTCTGAGAAATAAGCGATGGAAAAGAAAAACCTTTTTGGATTCACTCTCCCCGCCCTCACGGCCGAAATGACCGGTTTGGGGGAGAACAAGTATCGGGCTAAGCAACTTTTCACGTGGATTTATCAAAAGAAGGTTTATGACTTCGAGAAGATGAGTGATATCTCGAAGAATTTTCGAGCCATTCTTGTTCGCGATTATTGTCTTGATCTCCCTAGTGTTTTTAAACGTCAGAACAGCGACGACGGAACCATCAAACTTCTCTTGGAAATGAAGGATGGGGCCAAAGTCGAAACCGTTTTGATGCGATATAACTACGGCAATGTCATTTGCGTGAGCAGCGAAGTCGGCTGCAACATGGGCTGCGCCTTCTGCGCCTCGGGTCTATTACGGAAAGAACGAGGACTGAGCGTCGCCGAAATGATGGGCCAAGTGGTGGTCATGAATGAGCTTTTGAAAGAAGAAAAGGAAAACGTCACCCATATCGTCGTCATGGGGACGGGTGAGCCGTTTGACAATTACGACAACGTCATGGCCTTCGTGAGAATCGCGAATGATCAATCGGGTATCTCGATCGGGGCTCGCCACATTACGGTCAGCACCTGCGGACTTGTCGATGGAATTAGAAAGTACGCTCTTGAAGGAATTCAAATCAACCTCGCGATCTCCTTGCACGCTCCGACCGACGAGATTCGCCAAAAGATCATGCCGATCGCCAAAGCCTATCCCTTATCTGAACTCATGGATGCCGTCCATTTCTACGAAGAGCACGCCGGACGCCGCGTCACTTTTGAATACATCATGCTTAAAGGGGTCAACGATTCGCTTGAATGCGCCGATCAATTGGCCGCTCTCATTCGCGGAACTTTGGCTTACGTCAATTTAATCCCTTATAACCCCGTTAAAGAAAAGCCATACGAGCGGAGCCCCGAAACACAAGTCCGGGCCTTTTGGGACCGCTTGCTTAAACTTGGCATCAACACGACCATCCGGAAAGAATTCGGAACTGACATCGATGCGGCCTGCGGGCAACTTCGAGTCAAATACCAAAAACCGAAGGACGGAGATTCTGAGCAATGAAAAAAAGATTCAAAGGCACATACGCGTTCAAGACCGATATCGGACGGGTTCGGGTCTCAAATGAAGACCAAGCTTCCGTCATGCTAAACGCCGAAGGAGAAGTTTTTTTGATCGTCTGTGATGGGATGGGCGGCCAAAACAAAGGCGATTACGCCTCCAAAATGGCCATTGACAGCCTCCTTGAGGCCTTTTCGAATAAACACAGCCATCTCCCAATGTTTCTAAAAAAAGCTTGGCTCAGTCGGGCTATCAAAAAGGCCAATTCAATCATTTTTAACGAAGCCGATAAAAACCCTTCCTACAAAGATATGGGGACGACCCTCGTTTCCGTTCTCATCACCGGGGACAAGATGATCGTCGCCAACGTTGGCGACTCTCGAGCTTACGCCCTCCAAAACGACAAGCTCATCCGCTTAAGCGAAGATCAGACCTATGTCGATTATCTTTATCGAACTGGAAAGATCAGCGAATCGCAAACCCTTTCGCATCCTGAACGCCACGTCCTAATGAATGCCCTTGGGATTTATCCTTCGGCCTCATTCGATATCAAGATCATGCCGTATGCCGGAGAAACGGTTCTCCTATGCAGCGATGGCTTATATAACAACGTCTCCGAAAGTGAAATCCGGGCGGTCATTTCCACGGATGAACGGGCCGACCAAAAGGTCATGTCTCTCATTAACGAAGGCAATGCCAACGGCGGATCCGACAACATTGGGATTTCCTATTGGGAGCCGATTAAAGATGATTAAAATCGGTGACCGAATTGATGGACGTTACCTGATCACCAGTCGGATCGCGACTGGGGGGATGGCCGACATTTATGAAGCCAATGATCTAATCAATCATCGGGTCGTTTCACTTAAAATTATGCGCGAAGATCTCATGGGAGACCCCAAGAATCTTGAAAGATTCCAAAACGAATGTGCTGCGGCGGCTTCCCTTAATAATCCGAATATTGTCAAGGTATATGGACGGGGCACTGTCGAGGGTCGTCCTTATATGGCCAACGAATACATCAAAGGCCAAACCCTTCGAGACAAACTTAATTTCACCCTTTCGCTTTCCCTTTCAGACGCCTGCGAGGTGATGCTCCAGTTAACCTCGGGTATCGACTACATCCACAAACATGGAATCATTCACCGTGACATCAAACCCGACAATCTTTTTTACATGTCGGACGGAACCCTAAAAATAACCGATTTTGGGATCGCCACCCCCGTTGGGGCCAAAACGGGCGACGACGACTCAATTCAAGGTACGGTTTATTATTGCGCGCCCGAGATCTTGACTGGCGTATCTGCCGGAATCCAAAGCGATATCTATTCGATGGGCATTGTCTTTTTTGAAATCCTGACGGGACAGGTGCCTTTCGATGGGAAGACCCCGGCCGACGTCGCTTTGAAGCAGATTAAGAAGCATTTCCCTGAACCGAGCAAGATCGTTCCGACGATTCCGCGGAGTATCGACCGGATCATTATCAAGGCGTGCCGGAAATCTCCGGATGAACGTTATCAAAGTTCCGAGGAGATGCACGATGCGATCGCCTCTGCCATGAATGACAGCGAGAATTTTAAAGAGCATCGGACTCTCCTTAGTCGGATTTTCGGTTTTAAATAAGTTAATGAGGGGATAGAAATGAACAAAATAATCGTCGCGCCTTCGCTTCTCTCCGCCGATAAGAACCGTATTTACGAAGAAATTGCGAAAGTCGAAAAATCGGGAGCCCAATATCTCCATATCGACATCATGGATGGGGTTTTCGTTCCCAATACGTCTTTTTCATTTGAGTTTGCTTCGAATGTTATCGCCCATTCGTCTCATCTCACGAACGACGTCCACATCATGGTTGCCAATCCGCTTAAGGTCGGAGTCGAATACGCCAAAGCCGGCGCCGATATCGTTACTTTCCATTACGAAGCCTGTTCTCACGACGAAGAACGATATCAAGTCATTGCCGCCATTCGGAAAGCCGGATCCAAAGTTGGGATGTCAATTAAACCGGCGACTCCCGTCTCCTTTCTTTTGCCCTTTGTCTCCGATCTTGACCTCGTTCTCGTGATGTCGGTTGAGCCTGGTCGGGGCGGACAGCCCTTTCTCGACGAATCGATTGCCAAGATTTCGTCCTTGCGAAAGTACATCGATAAAGGCAAATATCATTGCCTCATCGAAGTCGATGGAGGGATTAACGACGCGACGGGAAAACTCACCGCCGAAGCCGGTGTCGATATTTTGGTGGCTGGAAGTTATCTTTTTGGCCACGAAGACTTTGCTATGAGGGTGAAAGGCCTTCTTGCTTTATGAATCTTGGACTCGCGATTGCCGTTTTATCAACTCTAGTCATTTCTTTCATTCTTTGGAATGTCTTTGGCCGCCTTCATTACCGAAAGGCCTGGGATAAACCCTTTCGTTCATTTTCGTTCTTCCCTTACGAACTTTTCATGGGCAAACCCGATATTTTCTTAACTTTCGCGCGGATTTTCTCAGCTGGTTTTCTTCTTGCCCAAGGTCTTTCAAGCGTTCTTCTCCTCCAACTAACGGAAGCGAGCGCCATTCTTGTCGCCTATGTGATGATCGTCGGGGTCCTTGGGGCGGCCGAGATGGTCTTGCTGTTCTTTCTTCTCTTACTCCCTGCCAAGTATAGCAAAGGCCATATCTTCGTCGTTGTGTTTTATTATTGCTCTACCGTTCTTTATGCCGTCACAGGAGGCCTTTTCTTGCTTGCCCGTTCCCAAAACCAACTTCTCGGTTTGATTCTTGCCATCGCGATGTTCGTCATTGGTTTCGGAGTCCTTTTTCTTCTTATCAATCCCCGTTTTGCTTATTGGGCCAAACTTCATGTCGAGAACGACAAAGAAGGCGAAGTGGTGGTTTTCCGTCCTCGGTTCTTTATTTTGGCGGCCAGCGAATGGATCGTCATGTTGGCCAACATCATTTCGACTTTCCTTTTGATTTTGGGTCTTTTGCTTATCTAAGGTTCCCGCACAATAAAAAAACAACCCCGAAAGGTTGTTTTTTGTTTAGCGAAAAGTTATTTCGATTCTTTCTTGGCTTCGACTTTGGCTTCGGCCTTCGGGGCCTCAACCGGTTTGACGACCTTTTTGACGGCTTCGGCCTTCGGGGCGACGGCAGTCTTTTGGGCGGTGGTCTTGTTCAAAGTTCTGAAAGCACGAGCCGACATCCGGACTTCGACCATTTTTCCGTCGATGTTGATTTTATACTTTTGAAGATTGACGTTCCAACGTCTCCGAGTGGCAGCTAAGCTGTGGCTGCGAGTGTTTCCGCTGACTGGGCCTTTTCCAGTGATAGGGCAAGTTCTTGACATATAAATAACCTCTCGCGCTTATAAACGCGAGTAAGAATATACCATACCCTTGCGACATAGGCAACGGAAAGACGAGACTTTTTTATTATATAAAAAGCGGTTTTCGAACTATTTGGCCTTTGAAGACGTTCACGTGAAACCGCTTTTAGGCAAAAAGTCTTTTTCCGAGTCCTAAATTGTTTTCCTTTAGTGGTATCATAATATAGATATTTTGTTTTAAGGGGGTAAAGACATGTCAACCAAAATGGTCGCCATGATTCTGGCTGGCGGGAAAGGCACCCGTCTTCAGGCTTTGACGAAAAAAATCGCCAAACCAGCCGTTTCTTATGGAGGAAAGTACCGCATTATCGACTTCCCTCTAAGCAATTGCGCCAATTCGGGAATTAACGATGTTGGGGTTTTGACCCAATATGAATCGAGCGTCCTCAACGGCTATATCGGTAACGGCGAGAAGTGGGGCCTCAATGGGGTTCGTTCCTTGACTTCGGTTTTGACGCCCAAACAGACCGAGGAAGGAAGCGCCTGGTACCTTGGAACGGCCGATGCCATCTTTCAGAACTTCGATTGGCTTGATCGTCTTGACCCGGAGTACATTTTGATCCTTTCCGGTGATCATATTTATTCCTGCATCTATGATGACATGCTCAAAAAACACGTCGAATCCGGTGCCGATTGCACAATTTCCGTTTATGAGGTCCCAATCGCCGAGGCTTCGCGTTTTGGGATTCTCGTCACCGACAATCAAGATAACATCGTCGATTTCCAAGAAAAACCGAAGAATCCGACCAGCAATCTGGCTTCCATGGGGATTTACATCTTTACGTATAAGGTTCTTAAAGCCGAACTCAAGGCCGATGCCAAAGATCCGACCTCAGAGCATGATTTTGGCAAGAATATCATTCCGAACATGATGAAAGAAAAGAAGAAACTCGTCGCTTTCACTTACCACGGATATTGGAAGGACGTCGGAACCATTCCCTCCCTTCACGAAGCCAATATGGATCTTCTCCTTTCGGGAGATAGTTCAACCAACCTCTATACCGTCCAGGGCGATCATAAAATCTATTCCGAAGACACGAACAGCGTTCCGCAATACATTGGCAAGAAAGCCAAAATTCGTGACTCCCTCATCAATCAGGGAGCGGTGGTTCTCGGCAGTCTCGATCATTGCGTCGTTTCTGGCGAAGTCACGGTCGAAGAAGGGGCCGTCTGCGTCAATACCGTGCTCATGCATGGCGTCGTCGTGAAGAAGAATGCCCGGGTCTATGACGCGCTCGTTGGGCCAGGGAGCCATATTAAAGAAGGAGAAGTCGTCAACGAAACGCGGCAGGGGATCGCCCTCGTCGCCAACGCCAAGGGGGATAGGGAAAATCAATGAAAAGCGACATCATCGGGCTCGTCGATTTCCACAACGCTCCGAATTTGGGGCCATTAACCGAAAGCCGGACTCTCGGTTCGACGTCTTTTCTCGGCCGTTACGCTTTCTGCGATTTCGCGCTATCGAATTACTGCAACTCCGAAATCGCCAACGTTGGTCTTCTCATCAAAGATCATGAACGTTCGGTCTTAAAGCACCTAGGCAACATGAACGCTTGGTTCACCAACACGAAGATTGGCAAAGAAACGATCATGTATAACGAACGGGGAATCCTTAATCCGACCTATAACACCGATATCAACAATATTCGTGAAAACGATTGGGTTCTCTATGATTCCAGCGCTTCCTATATCGTTTTCCAGAGTTCGCACATCATCGCCAATGTCGACCTTCGCCCCATCATCGCCGAACATATCGAGCGAAAAGAGGCCATTACGGTCGTATACACCAAAATTAAAGATGCCAGCCAGGAATTTCTTTCGAGCAATAGCTGCGATATCGATCCCGATGGCTATCTCAAACCCTGCAAGAACCGTCATCAAAAAGGACCCGCCAACGTCTCGATGGAGATTTGGGTCATCAATCGGACGGTTTTGGCTGACATCATCAAACGTCACGCCACCGTTAATGAACTCTACGGCCTCAAGGAAATGCTCGTCTACCTTTGCCAAATCGGTGCCTACAAAATTCATACTTTTGAGTACAAAGGTTATGCCCGTTGTTTCGACAGTTTTGAGCATTATTGCCTCTATTGTTTCGAACTACTCAACGACAAACCAGCCCGCGCCCTCTTCGATGCCGAGTGGCCCCATTACACTTTGACTCACGATACCCCACCGGCTCTTTATGGCGAGAACGCCTCGGTCACCAACAGTTTTGTCGCTAACGGAGCCATTATTGACGGTGAGGTTGCCGATTCGATTGTTTCCCGTCAGGTCAAGATCGGCAAAGGAAGCAAAATCCATAATTGCATTATTTTCTCGAATGTCTCAATCGCCGAAGGCTGTACCATCGAGAATGCCTTGATCGACAAGTATTCAATCATCACCAAAGGCCGTGTCATAAAAGGGGAGCCTAAATCCCTGACTTATGTGAAACAGGGGGCGATCATATGAAGATTGCGATGGTCGCCAGCGAAATTAACCCCCTCGTTAAGTCGGGCGGTCTCGCTGATGTCGTCTATTCGCTTAGCAAAGAACTGGTCATCAAAGGGGAAGAGGTTTGCTGCGTCCTTCCTTACTATCAAAGCATTCGTTTCAATGGGAAACTCAAAACCCGACGCCTTGGGTCTTTTGAAGTCGACATGGCTTGGAGAAAGCAGACGGCCGAGGTTTTTCGGACCTATATCGACGGGATTACTTTCTATCTCGTTGGAAACGATTACTATTTCGACCGCGAGAACCTCTATGGTTACGACGATGACGGCGAGCGCTTCGCCTTCTTTACTTTGGCGGTCGAAAAGCTTCTGAAATTCGTCCGCTTCCGGCCCGATATTGTCCACGTTCACGATTGGCAGGTTGGGATGCTGCCGGTCATTTTGAAAGAGAAAGACAAAGCCGATCCCTTTTATGTCGGTGTTAAGAGCGTCCTCACGATTCATAACCCAGCATTCAAAGGGATGCTTGACCGATATTTCCTGAATAATTTCTATGGTCTTTCCGATGAATTGTTCGAGAATGGATCGGTCCGATTCGACGGGATGGTCTCAACCTTAAAAAGCGGGATTGTTTTTAGCGATAGAATCACAACCGTTTCTCCGAACCACGCGAAGGAATTACTCACTCCCGAGGGTGGAAAGGGCCTCGATGGGGTCCTGAAACTTCGGGAAGCAGACTTCACCGGCATCCTCAATGGAATCGATACGATCGAATTCAATCCGGCGCTGGACCGGCTTATCGCCCTTCCTTATGACGTTAAATCGTTCGAAAAAGGTCGAAAGGCCAATCGCGAGAAGCTTCTTCAAACCAATTCACTGGTTGATTCGGGCGGCCCCATCTTTGGCTTTGTGTCTCGCCTTACTTCCCAAAAAGGAATCGAACTTATTCTTTCGGCAATGCCACGTTTTCTCAAAGAAGGGGCGATGCTCGTGGCCCTCGGTTCGGGCGAATTCGAATTAGAACGAGGCCTCGAGAACCTCCGAGCGTCCTATCCAAAGCAAGTCGGGGTCTATATCGGCTTTAGCAATGCTAGGGCCCACGAAATCTACGCCGGATCGGATTTCTTCTTAATGCCTTCGCTTTTCGAGCCTTGCGGAATCGGGCAGATGATCGCCCAACGTTATGGCGCCCTTCCCATCGTTCGCACCACTGGGGGACTTAAGGACACGGTCGTCGGATTCACGGGCGAAAACTCTTCAAAAGCCGATGGCTTCACCTTCGATAATTACGACGAAGGAGGCTTAACCTATGCCTGCGGCCTCGCCGAAAAACTCTATCTCGACAAAAAAACGATGAAACGTTTGATCATAAACGCCATGGAACTCGATCGGAGCTGGAACAAATCCTCTGAGGAATACCTCAAGGTATATCATTCTTTGGTCGGCTAGGCTAAAATCATTAGCATTATGGCATATGATTTTTTAAACATTGAGAAGAAGTGGCGGGCCTATTGGGAAAGCCACCAAACCTATCGCTGCGACACGTCGGACTTCAGCAAACCGAAGTTTTACGCCCTCGACATGTTCCCTTATCCTTCGGCTCAAGGCCTTCACGTTGGCCACCCCGAAGGCTATACGGCCACCGACATCGTTTCCCGTATGAAACGGATGCAGGGCTTTAATGTCCTTCACCCGATGGGCTGGGATGGTTTTGGTCTTCCGGCCGAACAATTCGCGATTAAAAACAACCGCCACCCGGAGGAATTCACCCGGGCCAATATCGCCAATTTTAAGAATCAAATCCAATCCCTGGGATTTTCGTATGATTGGAGCAAAGAACTGGCGACCATCGATCCAAAATATTACAAATGGACTCAATGGATTTTCATTAAGCTTTATCAGCACGACCTCGCCTATGTCGCCGATGTCCCTGTCAACTATTGCCCAGAACTCGGGACTGTTCTCGCCAACGAAGAAGTGATCGACGGCAAATCCGAACGCGGATGTTATCCCGTCATTCGGATGCCAATGCGGCAGTGGGTCCTTCGCATCACGAAGTATGCCGATCGTCTGGAAAAAGATCTTTCTTTGCTCGACTGGCCGAAATCGACCGTCGAAATGCAGAAGAACTGGATTGGGGTTTCCGAAGGGGTGGAAATTACTTTTAAAATCAAAGATTCCACCAAATCTTTCAACGTCTTTACGACGCGGGTCGACACTTTGTTCGGTTGCACATATTGCTGCCTTGCCCCCGAACACCCCCTCGTTAAGGAATTAGCATCGAAGAAACAAAAGGCCGAAGTTGAGGCCTACGTAAAAAAAGCCGCCGCCAAGTCCGATCTCGTTCGAACCTCGCTCGAGAAGGAAAAGACAGGCGTTTACCTTGGAATTGACGCGATCAATCCAATCAATGACACCGTCATTCCCGTCTATGTGGCCGACTATGTTCTTGGTTCCTATGGCTCGGGGGCCGTTATGGCGGTTCCTTGCCACGATGAACGCGACTACGATTTTGCTAAAAAACAGGGTCTAGAGATGATTCCAGTTCTCGAAGGCGACGTTTCGAAAGCCGCCATGACCGGAGATGGAAAGCATATCAATTCGCAATTTGCCAATGGGCTCGACATCGCTGGGGCCAAAGCCGCGATCACAAAGCGCCTTATCGAACTCGGGGCCGGACGGGTCGTCGTCAATTACAAACTTCGCGATTGGATCTTCTCCCGTCAACGGTATTGGGGCGAACCGATTCCGATGGTTTCCCTTGCCGACGGAACCGAAATCCCTCTTAAAGAGAAAGATTTGCCGCTTATGCTCCCAGAGATGGACAAATATGCCCCCTCAAAGAACGGGAAGCCTCCTTTAGCTGACGCCCCAAAAGAATGGTTAAACGTCACAATCGATGGGAAAAACGGGACGAGAGAAACCAACACCATGCCTCAATGGGCTGGTTCCTCTTGGTACTATCTTCGTTTCATTGATCCAAATAACGACAAGGCAATTGGTGATCCGAAGCTTCTTGAGCATTGGCTCCCGGTCGACCTCTATATCGGCGGTCAGGAACACGCCGTTCTTCATTTGCTCTACGCCCGCTTTTGGCACAAATTCCTCTTTGATATTGGAATCGTTAAGTGCCCAGAACCGTTCAAGAAACTCTACCATCAAGGAATGATCCTTGGCTCAAACAACGAAAAAATGTCGAAGAGCCGTGGCAATGTCGTCAATCCCGATGACATCGTCATATCTCATGGCGCCGACTCCCTCCGTTTATACGAAATGTTTGCTGGTCCTCTTAACGAAGCTAAGCCTTGGTCGACGACTGGACTCGATGGAGCCCATCGTTTCATCGAACGGTGTTTCCGTCTTGTTGATGAACCGGAATTTGTTGCCAAGATATCGGCCACAAACTCGCACGAACTTGATTACTCCTACAATTTCTTGGTGAAAAAAGCGACCAATGATTACGAATCGCTCGATTTCAACACGGCCATCAGCCAAATGATGATCTTCATCAACGATGTCTATAAGGCTCAGACAATCTATCGTCCGTATATTGAAGGTTTCGTCAAAATTTTCAGCTGTCTTTGCCCCTTCATCGGAGCCGAAATGTGGGAAAAACTTGGACATGCTTCCTCAATCGATTTCGAGAAGTGGCCGACTTTTGATTCATCGAAGCTTGTGATTCAAACCGTGAAGATGGCCATCGCCGTCAATGGTAAAACCCGCGAAGTGATGGAGTTTGCTATCGACGAATCGGAAGAAATGATTAAAGCTGCTGCCCTTAATAACCAGCACGTTCAATCCTTCATCGGATCGAACCCAATCAAAAAGGTCATCGTCGTTAAAGGAAAAATCGTTAATATCGTTTGCTGAATAAATGCTTTTGGCCTAGCGGCCTCGGTTTTTTACTGTTCTGATTTTTGAGGCCACGCTAGCCGTCATCGTTGCTTCGGGTTTTGTTTCCGGTTTGGCCCATAACATCAGTTCTTACGAAATCACTGAGAGAGTCAATTATGATAAATGGATCGGAGATTCTTCCTTAGCGTCCTGTGAAAACCTAGACAGCGACTTAACTATAGCTTCGGACTTATCTTTGATACCTCGATATGCCTATGCTAAAAATTACATAAAACATCCACGACGAATCGATATACTCGACGAAATATTAAACATATTGCACTAATTAAGTAAACAATTGGATTTCCATGGACTTTGTTAGGCTTTTGCCGGAAGGGATACTATGAAAAGAAATGCACTCTTGGTCCTACTAATCGCCTCTACCGCTGTTTTCTCTCTGGCCTCTTGCTCAAACAAAGCAAAAGTTTTGGTTACCATCTATTCCACCCAGATGGACAGGAACTTCGTTCTTCGCAATCCGAAGAAAATCGGAACAGAAACCTTGGAAGTTGGTGACATCTTCACTTACAAAATGACATACAAGTGGCTGGAAAAGGTCGAATTTCCTTATTGGACCGTAAGCGGTAGATTCACTCCTGGACCTCCACTCGTAAGTTACGATCCACAAATCAGATATGATTTCCTTGGAATTGCTTCCGATATATCGATGTACCTCTACTACAATCCTTAAGTGACTAACGTGCATTTCTTGGGTCGAAATTCTTTACACATTCACGATTGGCGATGAAATCAACGAATCAGCAAACGAATTACGCTTATTTATTGAACAACGAAATACTGCTGAACTCTGCTTGGTCGCTTCAGAAGGAGAAAATGATGAAAAGAAACATGCTTCTTGTCATGCTCGTCGCCTCTACCGTCTTTTTCTCGTTGACCTCATGCTCAAGCAAAGCAAAGGTTTTAGTCACCGTCTATTCAACTCAAATGGACAGGAACTTCGTTCTTCGCAATCCGAAGAAAATCGGGACAGAAACATTGGAAGTTGGTGACGTTTTCACTGCTGAAATGACATACAAGTGGCTGGAAAAGGTCGAATTTCCGGATTGGACCGTCAATGGAAGGTTCACCCCAGGCGATACCCTCGTGAGTTACGATCCGCAGATTTCCTATGATTGCCTCGGAATTACCTCCGATATCTCGATGTGTCTTTACTATAACCCTTGATTAAATACGCGCTTTCGCCTTCTTCGAAGCTCACTCAAACAGTCACGACTGATCGAGACATTAAACGAATTACACTTATCAATTAAACAACGAAATGTGTTTAACTTTGGTTCGATATCTCGGAAGGAGATAATGGTGAAAAGAAACCCGCTCCTTGTCATGCTCATTGCCTCTACCGCTGTTTTCTCCTTGGCCTCATGCTCAAATAAAGCAGAGGTTTTGGTTACCATTTATTCAACCCAAATGAACCGTGAAAACAAACTCGTTAATCCTCAAACGATTGGGACCGAGACCTTGGAAGTTGGAGATATTTTTACTTCCGCAATGTCGAGAAAATGAATGGAAAAAGTCCCGTTTCCCGATTGGACTTGGAGTGGATATCACACCCCGGGTCAGACCCTTGTGAACTACGACCCGCAGATACCCTATGATTACCTCGGGATAACATCTGATACATCGATCTTTCTTTACTACACCCCTTGATTGGTTTGAATACGCTTTCTTTTGCCCCAAAGGTTCGAAGTGAGTAAAATAAGTCCGCAAGCCACTTTCGCAAGGGAAGGGCTTAGCGGAGGTAGACCTAAATGCTCTTAGCCATTGATATCGGCAGTACTTTGACCGATCTTGGAGTCTTCGATGGAGACAAACTTGTCTCAACCTATAAGACAAAAAGTGACGTCGACAAATCTTATGAAGAATACCAAGCCATTTTGGCTTTCTATATCCAAACTCACAATCTATCGGTAAAAGAGATTACAGGTTCGATCATTTCGAGTGTCGTTCCCTCTCTTGCGCGGATTTGGGCCAAGCTCTGCCTTGAACTTTTCAAGACCAAGCCCTTTATCCTTGGACCTCATCTCCGGACGGGTTTAGCCCTCAAAGTCGATCATCCGGCCGAAGTCGGAACCGACATCGTCGCGGATGCGGTGGGGGCCTACAAAAAATATGGGCCCGCTACCTTGATCGCCGATCTCGGAACGGCCAATAAGGTTATCTTGATCGATAAGGACGGAGCCCTTTCGGGGGTTTCGATTGCCCCTGGGCTTAAGATTAGCATCGAAGCTCTCATCGAAAACACCGCCGTCCTTCCTGAGGTTTCCCTTCAGACCCCAGATCACGTGATTGGCAAAAATACCGAAGATTCGATGAACGGTGGTTTGATCTACGGGACGGCTTTCGCCATCAGAGGTTTAGCCGATGCCTTCGAGAAAGAGGCGGGTTACCCTCTTAAACGAGTTCTTACCGGCGGAAACGCCCCTTACGTTAAGGGCGTCCTCAATGATTTCGATTATGACGAATGGCTCCTCCTTGAAGGCCTTCGCTTTATCTACGAGAGGGTCCGTCAATGAACTGGTATAACGTCGTTTTTCTTGTTTTTTCATGCCTTTTGCTTCTTTTAACCATCTATTTCTATTATCGTTTCTATCCGACCGATCGAAAAATAAGTCCAGTCCAAGATATGACGATTGATGCGTTGTTCATTGCCCTCATCCTTCTCATGAGTTTTGTCCCAAATCTTGGATACATCACGGTGGCTCCTGGAATCTCCTTGACCCTTGTTCACGTCCCAGTACTAATTGGGGCCGCGCTTCGGGGCTGGAAAAAAGGAACGGTTTACGGCTTTGTCTTCGGCCTTTCGAGTTGGATCGCCGCCCTCATGTCGGGGACGGGTTTCAACATTTTCTTCATTTATCCTTGGACGGCGATTCCTTCCCGAGTCCTCTTTGGGCTCTTGGCGGGACTCGTTTTTGATTTGGCAAGGAAGTTCCCAAAAATATATGCTAAAAGCATATACTTAGCCTTAGTGAGCGCCTTGCTCACAATGGTCCATACCGGATTAGTCTTCTTTAATCTTTGGATTTTCTACCACGCCGATATCGAAGCCTTATTTGCTTCGGCAAATCCGATTTCTAACGGTGTGAGTTGGACTTTCTTAGGTGTCATCCTGATTGGGATGGCGGGAGAAATGACGCTTGCCGCCTTTCTCGTCCCATCAATCAGCTTCGCGTTAAAGAAAGCATTACCGAAGCTCTGGATCCATTGATAGTTAGCCCCATTGGGCATCACGAAAGGGAAACATTACCATGCCGAATTTCAAGAAACTTTCGAAAACGTACTACAAGAACGCGATTGCCTCTCTTCAAGAATTGGTTCATATCCAATCCGTTTATGACGAAAAAACCGTCACTCCTGAAGCCCCATATGGGGAAGGCGTCAAGAAAGCCCTCGATTTCGTTGCTAAACTTGGTGAAGACTACGGATTCCGTGTCGATAAGTGCGATGGTCATGCGACCGAATTGACTTTTGGGGATGGCCCCAAGACCATTGGCGTTTACGCCCACTCCGATGTCGTGCCGGTTTCTGGGAAATGGGACAACCCGCCTTTCTCGGCCGTCATTAAGGGTGAAGGGAAAGAAGCGAAGATGTTTGGTCGCGGAACGAGCGACGATAAAGGACCACTCATCGCGGCGCTTTATGCGGCTAAGCTTCTTAAAGACAATGGACTTCTCGAAGGCTATACCATCCGTCTTGTGACGGGCGGTGACGAAGAAAGAGGATCGAGTTGCCTCGAGTATTATTTCCATAAACTTAACAAGATGCCATCTGATTTCGGATTCACTCCGGATGCCGATTTCCCGCTTATCTATGCCGAAAAAGGGATTTCGCATTATCGAGCCGTTCGTTTGATCGACCTGAAGCCAATCATCGCCATCGACGGGGGCGTTGTTGCCAATGCCGTTTGCGATAAAGCGGTGGTGACCCTTCCAAAAGACGACGCGTTCGTTTCCTTTTTCAAAGAAGCGAAGATCGATGGGGAAATCTCCGATTGCGGTGAAGTCATGGTCGTTTCTTTCAAAGGGAAATCGGCCCACGCCTCCACTCCGGAAAAAGGCCTCAATGCCGCTTTAGTGGCTTTCAAAGTTTTGGGCCAATTCTACAAGATTGAGTATTTGAAGAACCTCGCCGAAACCCTTTCGGATCCTCATGGAAAAGGGTTCGATGGTTATTCGGAATCGGCCGAGCTTGGCCTTAACACCTATAACTATGGAATCGTCAGCTATGCTGGCAATGTGTTGAAACTCACCGTCGATTTCCGTTATGGCGAATCGGCCGATCCGATTAAGTGCATGAAGAACTTCGAGACCGCCACGAAGATGAACGCCGCTCTCTTAAGTGAAGCCAAACCTCTTCTTTTCGACAAAAAGTCGCCGCTTGTTTCGACCCTCATGAAATCCTATAAACGGATGACTTTCCAATTTTTCGATAAACCGATGGCGATCGGGGGCGGAACCTACGCCAAAGAAGCCAAGAACTGCGTCGCTTATGGTTCGGCCTTTAAAGATCACCCAGGCGACATCCACTCTCCTAATGAATACATCTATATTGATGATCTAACCAAACAAATCGCCATTTATGCCGACGCCATTTACCGTTTGGGGCATATCAAAGCGTGAGAGGCCGTCATAAGAAATGGGCGACTCCTTACCTCATGGATCACCCCGAAACCGTTTTTGCCAAAATCGATCCTTTGGACCCCTTTTTCTCTTCGAATTCGTTGTATCTTGAGATTGGAATCGGCAAGGGCGACTTCATTATTGGGATGTCGGCCTTGTTGCCTGGAAAGTGGCTTGGACTAGAACGCGATCAATCCATTATGGCAATGGCGGCTAAAAAAGTGGTGGAGGCGAATCGAAGCGACATCCGTCTTCGGGCCGCGGACTTCGACTTCTGTTTTGAGGAAATGAAAGGCTTGTCTTTTGAGGCCATTTTCCTTAATTTCTCCGACCCATGGCCGAAGAAAAAGCACTGGAAACGCCGACTGACGGCCAAAGAAAGACTCTTGAAGATGAAAGAGCTTCTCAAGGATAAGGGCCTCATCTACTTCAAAAGCGACAATCGTGGCCTCTACGATTTCACTCTTGAAGAAGCCAAGGAAGCGGGCTTTGAAATCTTGCTAGCCAACCCCAATTATCCTGCCGATCCGCTTGATGTTCCCACTGAATACGAACGGAATTTCCGGAGTCAAAACCTCCCCATTACCCGCATTATCTTAAGAAAATAAGTTCCCGTCATAGTAGAATTGAAATGGAGAAATTGATATGTATCGTCTCTTCTATAACTATAAGGTAACCGGCGACGTCCTCTACGTTGTCTTCAATCCTTCGGCCTATCCCGACAAAACCATTAAGACAAACGATGTCGTCTCTTTATATAAAAATGGCGAGCTTATCGGCATTAACCTTTTTGGGATCTCCGAAATCGTGAAGCTTCGGATTGACGGGATGATCGTCACCCCAGAGGACGCGCTCATTGATGTCGTGAACACCATTCTTCTTCGGGCTCATCTCGAAAAACTCCCGTATTGTCGAGATTCGGGTTATAAGGTCGGAAAGATCGTTTCTTTGGAAGAGCACCCTCTCGACGAAAAAGCCCAGATCGTTCATCTCGATTTCGGGGATGGAAAAATCGCGGAAACTTTTTCCCGTTACCCTAATCTCCATCTGGGCGGACTTTATGTCGCGGCCTTAAGCGGGACAATCAAGTTTGACGGAACCGTCTTTGAGGGCGGAACGGTCAGAAATATCGGACATAATGCCGATATTTGTTCGAGCCAAGAACTCCGCGTCGGCGAAGAATGGAAAGACGCATTCGAAGTCAAAGACGGCTATAAAGCCGGTGATGACTTTTATCTTGGAGGCCAATAATTATGGAAGCCGAAATCAAACTTAAGGAAGCGGGGAAAATCTCCCGCCTCACGAACCGGACATTTTGCTTCGACAAGAGAATTGGAGAAGGATTCTTTTCGGCGAATTATTTCATCAAATCGCGCCTTATTGTTGCCCATCAGGCTCCGAATCACGTCGTGACGGAGCAGTGGTTTCAGCGTCGGGACGACACGATGGTCTGTGGCCTTGATGAGGCCATCGCCATCATTCACACCTTCGCTGTTCATCCAGAAAAACTAAAAATTGAAGCTTTGGCAGATGGTGAGATGATTAGCTCAGGCGAACCGGTTTTAAAGGTCACGGGCAAATACGAAGATTTTGGTTTCTTGGAAAGTCTTATCGATGGGATTTTGGCCCGGCGAAGCAGCGTTGCCACGAACGTCAACGAAGTTGTGCGCGCCCTTCGAGGCGCCCCCGTCTTCTCGATGGCCGATCGGCAAGACGATTATCTTACTCAGCCTGGCGACGGCTATTCGACTTATGTCGCCGGCATTAAAGGCTTTTCGACCGATGCCCAAGGTTCGTGGGTCGACAAAAAGGGCATGGGGACCATGCCCCACGCGTTAATTGAAGTGGCTGGAGGCGACATCTGCAAGGCCGCCGATATGTATCATGCCGAATACCCCAACGAGCAAGTGACGGCACTCATTGACTACAACAATGACGTCACCGTCGATGCCGTGACTCTCGCTAAGCATCTCGGACCGATTCTCAAGGCCATTCGGGTCGATACCTCGCGGGCTTTGATCGATCATTATTTCGATGGAAAAGACACCTCCGGTTTTGATCCGCATGGGGTATGTAAACAATTGATATACGCTTTGAGAAAAATTCTCAATGACCATGGATTCAATTACGTCAAAATCATTGTCTCGAGTGGATTTACGGCTGAGAAAATTGATGAATGGACGAAAGAAGGAGTTCCCGTCGATATGTATGGTGTCGGGACCTCTCTCATCAATAATATGACCGTGGGTTTTACAGGCGATCTCGTGGTTTTAGACGGAAAAGACGAAGCCAAAGAAGGCCGGCGGAATATTCCGAGCAAACGTTTGGAAAAGGTTCTTTTTCCTATATACTGAAGCCTTCTGAAAAAACCCCTCATTTCATGAAAGTATTTTCATAGACAGTTACATTTCTTTCATCTACAATGAAACTGGATAAAGGGGGATTTATCCGTATGGACAATTTAAAAGACCGCGTAACGATTTACCAGGTAGCTCAATCGGCCGGAGTTTCATTAGCCACCGTGAGTCGCGTCATCAACAAACAAGGTAACGTTACTGAAGCCACCCGAAAAAAGGTGGAAGATACAATTAAAGCCCTTGGTTACAAGCCCTCGGGACTCGCTCAAGCTCTCGCCACGAACCGGACAACCAACATCGGGGTCATCATCCCGAGCGCGAACTATGTTTATATTTCGAACATGCTGAACGGCATTACCGAAGTTGCCAAGGAGAAAGGCTTTGTCCTTACCCTCTTTTCGACCTCTCATAGCCGCGAAGAAGCCCTTTCGATGATCGAGAAGGTCATTACCGCCCATGTCGACGGCGCCATCGTTTTCGATGACGAGCTCAATCAAGATGACATTACGAAGATCAACTCCTATAACGTCCCAACCATCGTTGTTAATAACAAGGTGACGGGCGAAAGAGTGGGCTGCGTTTTGTTTAATTACGACGATCTCCTTCGCGAAATCATCAAAAACTACTATGCGAAGGGTGGCCTTCGGACCATGACTTTCCTTCACGTCCATAATTGCGGACGTCTCTTGGCGAGGTGCGAAAAGACCTTCGTGGAGACGCATGACGAACTCGGAAAGAAATACTCCGTCATCAATTGCGACGATTCGTACACCCATACCTATAACGATTTCTCTGAATACTTCCGGAAAACGAAATCCGGGTACTTCATCGCTTATCGCGATTCGATCGCTTCAGCGGTTGAAAACGCCGCGACCGACGCCGGACTAAAAGTTCCGGATGATGTCGAGGTTCTTTCGCTCGTGGGAACAAAATACGCCAACATCACGCGCCCAACCCTCACCTCTTTGCAGATTGACATGGCCGAAGTTGGCAAACGTTCGATGTACATGCTGATCGATTTGCTCAATCACGATTTAATTGAAAAAACGGCGAAGTTCGACGCTCACGTCGTCGTCCGCAATTCAACTAAAGCCTAAAGAATCCTCTTCTTCCTTTGACAAATAACGCCAATCTTTTGGCTTAGTTAAAAACTGTCATTGACCGAAATCGTCAATGTTATATAGAAAACCAGCGATGCGGTGCTATAATGCCCGTAACGACATGGTCTAACCCATGGAAATAGAAGAAAACATATTTGAACCCGTCGATTTGTTCCGCTCTCGTTTTCGTGATGCTCACGCTAAGAACACCAGCGATTTTTTCGATGACCTAGTTAATAAATCGGCCATCGACAAGGCCAAGAATGCCGATACGGTTGGTAAGATCAAAGTCAAACAAAAAGAAATCTCCGACCAAAACCACAAAGTCGCAGGAAAAAGAACTCTCCGGGGTTTCCTTATTTTTTTCATTGTTGTCGCCGCCGCGGCCGCAATTGTCTTTTTGGCGGGCTTCTTTGATCCTTCTTTTGTGATCCTAACGGCCCTCCCCTCGATATTAATTATTGTTGGATGTGTTCTCTTAATTGTCTTGTTCGCTCTTTTGATCGGATTAAAGGTTAACAAAATAATTAAAGGTCTCGTATCGATTTTGGCGAAACTCAACGCTGAAAACGACGCCTTAATTAAAGAAGCTTGGGATGAAATGGCCCCCCTCAATAGTCTTTTTGACTGGGGTATGCCACAAACTTTGGTGACGAAAACCATTCCTCTCGTGAAGATGGATCCGTGCTTCGACAATGATCGTTTCGAATACATGAACCAGAAATACGGTCTCGAAGATAATTCCGATCCCAAACAATCAGTCCTTTATGTTCAAAGCGGAGAAATGATCGGAAATCCGTTCCTTATCGCTCAAACCATGAATACATGGACGGGCGAGCATGTCTACGTCGGAACCCTTTTGATCAGTTGGACCGAAACGTATTACGAAAACGGGAAATGGTCCACCAGAACTCGTTCGCAAACTCTCCAAGCCACGGTGACGAAGCCGATTCCTTGCTATGGAAACGACACCCGGCTTATCTATGGAAACGAAGCCGCTCCTGATCTTTGCTTCTCGCGGTCGAAATCGGGCGCGAACGGCATGAATGAAAAAGAAATCGAAAAATTCGCCGACCGAAAAGGCAAGGAAATCGAAAAAATGTCTGAGAAGGCCGTTTCGAAAGGCGACTCTTTCACAGCCCTCGCCGAAACGGATTTCGAAGCTCTTTTTGGGGCCTTAAACCGAAATAACGAAATTCAATTCCGCCTCCTTTTCACCCCCCTAGCTCAGCGTGAAATGATGAAGATCATCAAAGACAAGGAAGTTGGTTACGGAGACGATTTCTCCTTTACGAAAAACCACGGCATCAACGTTGTCCGACCCGACCACCTTCAAAATGTCGATCTTTCTGGCGATCCCGATCTTTTCGCTAGTTACGACCTCGAAGATGCCAAAAAGAAATTCAATGATTACAACAACGCCTATTTCAAACAGTTCTTCTTCGCCTTTGCTCCCATTCTCGCCATTCCTCTTTATCAGCAGCAAAAACCTCGCGAATACATCTATCGTGACATCTACAAATCCCGGACCTCGTGCTGGGAACACGAATGTATGGCCAACCTTTTGCCAATTAGTTTGCTAAAAAGTCCCGAATCGATTACGACCAATATCCTTAAAACGACTTTTGTTTCAAAAAACGGGGACGCTGACATCGTTCAGGTGGCCGCTCACGGTCATAAGGGCGTGCCAAGGATCGATCTTGTGCCAGTTATGGGTGGAGATGGCAAGTTGCACACCGTATCCGTTCCGTGGACTGAATATATCCCAGTCTGCAAGACCTCGAATGTCGTCGTTCAACGTTCGGACGGAATTAATAAGCAGAAGATCCGCGCTCTTGGGGCCAGTTCGGCTCCGTGGGCTGACTTCATGAAGGCGGACGCTTCAGGCATGGTTTATCGGAAAGCGGTTATGGCGTTTGTCGCCTTGGCCGCCATCGACCAAACGACTTTAGGAAAGGTGGGGGACATCCTTAAAAAAACGGAATAGAATTTTGCTCGTAGTATAATTGTATTCAGCCAATATAAAAAAGAAGGAACAAAAAATGGCAAATGAATTAGACGAAATGACTGGTCCGGTCAATAAAGAGGGCAGAGATGTCAACGTCATCGAAAAGCAGCTTCCCGTCAAGGTTGGAGCCGGTTCGGTGGTTTTTGAAGTCATCCTTTGGGTTCTCGGAATCATCCCAGGCTTAATCTTCCTTTTCGTGAAGATCAAAGCCGCGAACTATCTCCGTCAACTTCAACAGAAGATTCAGCACGATGCTTCGCAAATCGACAACTACCTTGAGCAGCGGGTCGTCATTTTGGAAAACGCCGCGGGCATTGTCGAAAAAGCCGTGAAACTCGATCAAGAAACTATGACCACGATTGCCGCCTATCGGAGCGGCAGCAAGATCAATGGCGATAGCGATCGCAACAAAGTTGCCAAAGACATCGACGGCGTTGCCTCGAAGATCAACGTGGCTTTCGAAAACTACCCCGATCTCAAGGCCCATGCCGAACTCGCCGACGCGATGCAGCAGAACAGTTATCTCCAGAAAGAGATTACGGCGGCTCGCGAAGTTTATAACGACACGGTCAACCAGTGGAACCGCGACATCAACGCTTGGCCCGCCAAGATGATCGTCGCCGCCAAAGCCGGATACACCACCCGTATCCCCTTTACCGCTTCCGCCGAAGTTAAAGATCAAGCTCGTTCGAAATTCTTCTGATTTTTTCAGGTATTACCAAGCCCCTCGTCGATGCAATTCGAAGGGGCTTTTCTTTTCGCTTCGGGGGCATGTTTTTACCCTTTTGTTATGCTAGATAGAAAGGTAGAATAAGACAGAATCACGATGAAAACTCAATGCGTCTCGAAAATAACGACGAATGCGAAGGCAACCTTCACTAATTTTATGGAGCTAAGCCGAGGGGATTCTCTCCGATGAAGATCGAAGAGAGGCTTCGGAAAGCTCTCGATAGCGGCGATCAGGCCGCCATTCGGCTCGTTCTTGAAGAGATCTATTCTTCCTATTCTCGTTTAGCCTTTTTTGTTGCTAAACAGATCTTGGAAGAGGAAGACGCCGAGGATGCGGTCAGCGAAGCGTTTGTTTCCTTCTTCAACAATTTGTCCGCCAAACGTGACGTCAAGAACGTCAAATACTACATTCTCAACTCGGTTAAATTCATCTGCTACCACAAAAAGAAAGAAGCCGAGAAAAAACTGTCCTATGATGACGATCTGATATCTGAGGGAGAAGAGATTGACGTTGCTAAGAAACTGGACGAAGCCGAGATGCTCTCTGAGATCAAAGACGTGTTAAATTCAGAAGAAGCTCACCTTCTCATCGAACATCTTGAATTCGGAAAGACCTTTCAAGAAATCGCCGCTGAAGAAAAAACGACCGGATCAGCGATATCAAGCAAATACAAACGAGCCCTCGACAAACTAAAAAACCATTATCGAAAGGAGGGGCGATTAGAATGAAAACGAAAATCGAAAAAACATTCACCAAACGGTTTGAATCTTCGCTTTCCAAATGCCCCGTCTCTTTCGACGAGATAATCGCAAAGGTCGACATGTCTCAATACGAAACTGCACCAAAATCCTCGCGAAGATGGCTTAAACCCCTTGTTATATCTTGCTCTTGCGTTTTGGCGACCGTTCTCGTCGCCGTCGTTATCGTTAATTCGCCTTTGTTCATGCACTTTGGGGCTTCGGCAAGAAGTTCCGCCAACCAAACCGCCTCGGCACTTACTGGCGGAGAATCCAGTTTCGCCGCGAGTGACCCGACCAGCGCTTCGACGAGCGTCATCGACTCAAGTCTCAATTCATAAGAATAATAATTTTTTTCTTTAGACCGAACGGGTATTTTTGTTTTTCTTTGGCACTCAAGACTTGACAGTGCCAAAAACATGGCTAACATGATTAGCGAAAACAGGTTTGAGGAGGATTAACAAATATGATCAGACCGTTATCCGACTACGTCCTTTTGGAAAAACTTCCGAGCGAGAAAAAAGTTGGCTCAATCATTCTCACAAGCGAGAAGAAACAAGCTAACGTCGCCTCGGTGGTGGCTGTTGGGCCTGGAAGCAAAGACAAGACAGGTAAAATCGTTTCTCTTAGCGTCAAAGCTGGCGACAAGGTCATCTACCGCGAATATAGCGGCACCGATTATGAAGAAGGGGATCACAAGTATCTTCTTTTAAAGTGCGAGGACATTCTCGCCGTCATTGAATAATTTAAATAAGGAGAAAAACATCATTATGGCAAAAGAAATTAAGTTTGGAAAAACGGCCCGCGACGCCATGGTCAAAGGCGTCGACACCTTGGCTGACACCGTTAAAGTCACGCTTGGGCCCAAAGGTCGCAACATCGCTCTTGATAAAGGCTATGGGAGTCCAGTTATCTGTGAAGATGGGGTCTCGATCGCCCGAGAAATCGAACTAAAAGACAATTTCGAAAACATGGGCGCTAAGCTCGTCTACGAAGTTGCCAACCAAACCAACGAGAAAGCGGGAGATGGGACGACCACGGCTACCGTGTTGGCCCAAAGTATGATCCATCGAGGGATTACCGCTGTCGAAAAAGGCGCCAATCCGGTTTTTGTGAGGACCGGTATCGAAAAAGCCGGAAAAGCGGTCGCGGAAGAACTTCTGAAGATTTCTAAACCCGTCACCACGAACGAAGACATTCAATCGATCGCTTCAATCTCCAGTCACGACGATTCCATTGGAAAGCTCATTGCCGAAGCGATGGACAAAGTTGGCAAGAACGGCGTCATTACCGTCGACGAATCGAAAACTTCGGAAGACGAATTAGTCATCTCCCAAGGTCTTGAATTTGATAAGGGCTATCTCAGCCCTTACATGGTCACCGACAACGAAAAAATGGTGGCTGAACTAGAAGACGCTTATGTCCTTGTGACAGACATGAAGATCAGCAACATCAACGATGTCGTGCCTCTTCTTCAGGCCATCGTCGACAGTCATAAGCCTCTCCTTATTATCGCTGACGATCTCGATGGCGATGTTACCTCGACTCTTGTTGTCAACAAACTCCGCGGAACCTTCAATGTCGTCGCGACGAAAGCCCCTGAATTTGGCGATGCCCAAAAGGCCGCTCTTCAGGACATTGCGATTCTAACCGGCGCTAAGTTCTTCTCAAAGGACCTTGGAATGGCTATCAAAGATGCGAAGATCGATGATCTCGGACAGGCCAAGAAGGTCACTGTCAAGAAAGACACGACCACGATCGTTGGAGGAGATGGAAAGAAGAAAGACTTGGCCGATCGGATTGCTGAGCTTCAGGCTCAGTATCAGGTCGTTACTAGCGATTACGACAAGAAAGCCCTCGCCAAAAGAATTGCCAAGCTCTCTAATGGCGTCGCCGTCGTCAAAGTCGGTGCCCTCACCGAGAGTGAGATGAAAGATAAGAAACTTCGCATCGAAGATGCCCTCAACGCGACCAAAGCCGCAGTCTCAGAGGGTGTCGTGGTCGGTGGCGGAGCGGCCCTGGCTGAGGTTTATGCCTCATTAAAAGAGAGCCTCAAAGATTCCAACCCCGATATCCAAAAAGGTATCGATGCGGTGATGGATTCGCTCTTCGCTCCTCTTCGCCAGATCGCCGACAATGCCGGTTTTGATGCCGATGAGATTGCGGAAAAGCAGAAGACTCAGAAGACGGGATTCGGTTTCGATGCCCTGAAAGGCGAATGGGTCGATCTTGAAGCCGCCGGAATCGTCGATCCAACCAAAGTCACTCGGTCAGCCGTTCTTAACGCCAGCAGTATCTCTGCGATCTTCGTGACCACCGAAGGCGCCGTCACGGAAATTAAAGAAGATAAGCCCGCCCATGGGGCGGTCGGCGGATCTGATATGGGTGGGATGTACTGATCGCTTATTTAAGGCTAGCCTCAATTGCCACACGCAGTTGGGGCTTTTTTATTCACGATTACCGTTCTGCGCAAATTGTGAAAATCTTGTTTGTTTTTATTATCTTCGACTAATCTTTTATATCCTTCGTTTCTTCTAACCAATGTTTGCGATAAAATTACTAACATATGGAAAACATCATTGATGATTTAAATTATCGCGGCCTAATCGAACAGTACAGCGATGAAGTCAAAATGCGCGAGCTTCTTTCAACCTCTCAAACAATTTATTGTGGATTCGACCCTAGTGCTTCTTCAATGCACTTAGGGAATTTCGTCATGATTTCACTTCTGATGCGTTTTCAAAAAGCCGGACATCGGATTATCGCCGTTGTCGGGGGCGCGACGGGAATGATCGGCGACCCGTCTGGCAAGAGCAAAGAAAGAAACCTTCAAACCGAAGAGGTCCTGAAAGCTAATACCGAATCGATTCGAAAACAGTTGGTCCGTTTCCTTGATCTCAGCGATCCCAAAAAAGGGATCCTCGTCAACAATTACGACTGGCTTGGCCAGATGAAGACTTTGGATTTCCTCCGCGACTATGGGAAGTTCTTTCCAATTAACTACATGCTCAGCAAGGAAATAGTGTCTTCGCGTCTCGAAGCCGGGATTTCCTTCACGGAGTTCTCATATCAGATTCTTCAATCCATCGATTTCTATCATCTTCATCATGCCTACAAGTGCAATATTCAGATTGGTGGCAATGATCAGTGGGGCAACCTCACGAGTGGCCTTGAACTAATCCGGAAACTTGATGGCGATGGTGAAGCGGTGGGAGTTTTGACTGCCCACCTTATCACACGGGCCGATGGAAAGAAGTTTGGCAAATCAGAAGATGGTGCCCTTTTTCTCGATCCGAAACTCACCTCGCCTTATAAGTTATATCAATACTTCATTAATACGACGGACGAAGACGCGGTGAAATATCTTAAAGTTTTCACTTTCCTCAGCAAATCCGAAATCGAAGCGGTGGCCAAAGAACATTTCGCTGCTCCTGGCGCGCGCATCGCCCAAAAGAAGCTCGCTTACGAAGTGACGAAGGAAATCCATGGCCAAGAAGGCGCCGAAGAAGCCCTCCATATGTCCGAGGTTCTTTTTTCCGGCGAAGTGAAGAGTCTGAAAGAAGATGAAATCGTCGATTTGCTTGGTTCGATGAAGAAACATGTCGAAGGCGACAAACTCATCGAGGATATTCTCATCGAATTAGGGGCCGCTTCTTCGAAACGGGAAGCCCGAACCTTCATCACTGGGAACTCAGTTATGGTCAATGGCGAAAAGGTCACCGACCTCGCCGCCGTCATTTCGAAAGCCGATGCCCTTTATGGAAAGTACATCATCGTTCGAAGAGGAAAGAAGAACTATTACTTAGCTGAGTTTTGATTCTCTCAATTGCTCGAATAAAAAAGGCCCCGATTTCTCGGGGCTTTCTTTTGTCGAGATTAGAGTAAACGGTTGTAATACTCGATGATCTGACTCTCTTGAATATCTTGCGGAAGTTCGTTGCGTTCAGGTAAACGAGTGAACGTGGCGGTGAACTTTTCGAGTTCGACTTTGACATAACCGACGGAGGCCGGTTTGCTGTCGAGCGATTCTTTCACGCATTTTAGCGGTGAGGTCTCTTTGAGGGAGACGACGTCGCCGACTTGGCAAAGATATGAAGGGATGTCGACTTTCTTTCCGTTAACGAGGATGTGACCGTGGTTAACGAGCTGGCGAGCGGCTGCACGGGTACGGGCAAAGCCCATCCGGTAGACGAGATTGTCGAGACGGCTCTCAAGGATGCGGAAGAAGGCCAAACCAGTAACGGTCGGATCCTTTTTCGCCATGATGAAGAGACGGCGGAACTGGCGTTCGTTGACTCCGTATAAAGTACGAAGCTTCTGTTTTTCGAGAAGCTGGGTTCCGTATTCGGACGGCTTGCGCTTACGATCTTGTCCGTGCTGACCTGGGCCATAAGGGCGTTTCTTGAGCTCTTCTCCATTCTCCAAAATCGAGAACTGAAGATGACGGCTCTTTTTCCAAACGCTGTCAATATACCTAGACATGGTTGATTTCTCCTTTCTTTGCGTCACAAAGTTAGGGTGTTTCTTCCATCTCCCCGGGTGTTAGACATGATTTCGGCCAAGTAGCAACTGGCTTACTTTGTTTCGAGGCCTAACGTCGGACGGGAGCGTAGAGACATGCTGCCTTATTTACGCGAGTAGAAGTATACGAAGTATACGGGCTTTCGTCAAGTGAATAATCGTTGCCTGCCCTTGCCATATCGAGGTTCAAATCGACAATGCAAAATTGAATTGGTCGAACCGACTCATTTTTCTTTTCGAAAATGGCTGTTTCTTGTAACCTGTTTCCACCGGGGTTTGGTTATGGCTCCCCAAGTGATGGCAAGTCCATAAAACACCATGAAAACTGGCGATAGAAGAATACCACTCCAATAACCTTTGAGGGAGGTAAGACCTAATCTTTTCTTGCTCTTAATCACCGCCAACCACGTTTGAAAGGCGTAGATAAAGAAATAGCTGGTCAGGATGATAATTATGAGACGCCAGAGTTCGCCAAGTTGAGCGGCACTTTCGCTTGGCGAGAAGAAGGCGAGCCAGTTTACTGAATAGGCATTGATAAGGTGCGAAACGATAAAGTAAACGTAATAGGCCGGAAACCACAGGCAGGCGATGACAGAAATTGGAATAAACAGAAGTTGGTTGAAGAGATCAACGTTGCTCCATTTTCCCGAGACGAAGAAATGTCCAAGAAGCCGGAAACCTTTTTTCCAAAACAAGGCGTGGAGACCATGTCCCATTCTCGTAAGACGGTTCCAAGTATCCTTCCTCGTCGAAGGTTGGTCTTCGTAGACGATGGCTTCGGAGACGTAGTGGATGCGTTTATTTTCCAAAAGGCGATTGAGAGAGAATTCGGCGTCTTCGCTAAGTCCCATGGCGTCCCAGCCCCCGCATTGCTCAAGAATCTTCATGGACACCATCATCCCCGCCCCCGTTAGCATGGAATCGAGATGACAGCATTCGCGGACGTGACTAGGCAAACGCGAATCTCTCATGTAGTAGGTAGCCGAGATTTTAGTCCAATTATTCTGGGTGCCGTTTATGGATGCTTCGTAGGGTCGAGCGATCTCGACGCCAGAAAGAAAGGCGTCGTTCATTCGGCTGAGGTAATCGGCATTCGCGTGGTTGTCGGCGTCAAAACGAATGAGAAAATCGTATGCACCCGGTCGTTCTTTTAAGATTTTATCAATCCCGTATTTTAAGGCATAAGCTACGCGATGGGTTCGCGGATCCGAATCGTTATGGACGATAATCGTGGCTCCTGCCTCTTCGGCTTTTTGGGCCGTGAGATCTGTACAATTATCGGCAATGACGAAGACGTCAAAATGATCTTTCGGGTAGTTTTGTTTAGAGAGAATTTCTCTAATCGTCGAACCGATGACCGATTCTTCATTTCGGGCCGAAATCACAACGGCGATTTTGCTTTTTTCTTGATGGTTTTCGATCTTTTTAATTCGAAGAAAGGAAAAAACGATATAGAAGAGTTGAAAAAGCGAACCGACGGTCATGATGGCGATGAAAAAATAATTCAAATACTGAAGACAATCGTAAGAAATTTCGACTGGATTAGCATAAAGATTTGTCATTATTGAAACCAACTAATTCATCATAACATAAATTAGCGAAAAACGACCCTTTTTCGGTAAGAGGGAATCTAGACAAATATATAATTGAAAAGATTTCAATCAACGATTGGCGACGGGAATATCGTGAGGCTTTTCGCTCATGCGAGCCGCCGCCCAATTAACGGCGTCCAATAAAGTATCGATCTTCTTATCGAGAGGCAAAGGAATCTTGCACTTGAATGGACTATGGGGATCGTAACTAAGGACGATGGCCCCACGAATCCCGAGGTCGCGAATCTTTCGTGCGTTCTCTTCGCCAAAGACAATGACTCGTTGTCCGTTCTTTGGAGAAAGTTTCTTCTTTAGGTTCCTATCGGAGACATCGTAATGTCCTTTGAATCCTTCGACATCGGCGATCTTCGCTTTCAAAGGAAGAGATTTCATTTTGGAAGAGACAAAAACAAAGTTTTTAAAACCGAATTTCGTTTTCGCTTCCCCAATAAGGGAAGGGTAATCATCGTAGACGTGAAAGAATATTGGATCCGTGACGATCGAATCGACCGCTAATACGGGCATGAAACTCTTGGCAGCGATGTGGTGGAACGTTTCTTCGTCGAGGTTCATTAAGATAATCGCTTGCGTAGAGAGAGATGTGACGTCGGCAAGCTTACTTCCAAGAAGAAGAAAGGATAACCCCTTTTCAGACAATTTTTTATAAAGACGATGAATGAAAACCATGTCATATTCTTCAAGGGAATGATCCTGAAAGAAACCACTTGAGAAAAACGCGACAGTCGAAGGGGTGGCCCCGGCAAGAGCACTCGCAATGGGGTTTGGTTTATAGTTTAGGAAGTTGGCGGCATGAAGAACCTTCTCTTTGGTTTGAGGACTAATTTTTTCTTCGTCGTGGCCATTGAGAACATAACTGACTGTGGCGATGCTGACACCACAGAAAGCGGCCACATCGTGTATCGTAACTTTTTTATTCTTTGAAATTTCCATATAAAAACTATACTTAAAACGCTATAAGAAATAAAGAGAATATCGAAAAAAATAACTTAAAAATAACAAAGATTCATTATTTATTCTTAATTATGTACCGCTGAAGAGGTGAATTTGGTTTAGTGGGAATCGTCATTTTGATTAGATTATCTTTCATCGCGGGTTCGAGATAATTTCTTTTGACCGCGACTCGGCTTTTCAATCCCAGTTGCTTCATGAGTTCCTTGGATGAATAAGACACATTCTTCTTCATTTTTGAAATCAGCTTCTTTTCGCAAGGTCCCATTTCACCGGTTTCGCTTCGCAGAGCCGATTTTGCCTGATCAAGCGACGAAGAAAGAGCTTGAAGAAAGAAAACGATGTAAGGTCCGCAGTCCCCTTTTTCTCCCGAGACGACAATGGCTTTCTTCATTTCGGATTTCTTTTGAATTAAGGTCTTTTCGTAAGGGAGAAAACCGAATATCTTACGGTGTTGAGCAAGAATGACTTTTCCATAAACCAAGGCCAATTCCTCGTTTCCGGTTTTCAGCGGTCCAAGGACACTTAACATGTAAGTGAAGACTGGGGCCAAAAGCAATGGGTTAGTCGAGGAATTCGAATTCTTTGCCCACGAAAACAATTTCTTTAGCATTGGTGACATCTCTTTGACTTTGGGGTCAACAAGTTTGGCCTCGGCAAAGTAGTCTGCTTGGTTAAACGGGTCCTTGATCTTTAAAACCTTTTGTCCTTTTTTCGACATGGCCTTTATTTGACTAAGCGATTCCGAGTCGGAAAGAACTCCAACCTTTTCCATGATCGAGGCCACTAAAGAGAGCATCTCGCCATTAATCTGATAATTCGTTGCGTATTTTTCCATAATTCCCACCCTTTTTCGACTTATGACATAATGATAAGCCATAAAACTTATATATCAACTAGTATATTTGAAAAGCACGTTTCGCCGATAATGTTTTTTCATCGTTCTTAGAACGTTTTTCCAATTTGCCCTCTCGCGCCAGTACGCGCGAGTGCTATAGTATCAAAGATATGGATAAGTATTATTGGTACATCGTATATTCCGTTTCGGGGGTCGTCGTCCTCATTGCTATTATGATTTTGCTCAATTTTACAGTTTTTGCTCACATGAGAGCGAAAAAACTCGTTCGGGAGCTTTCTCGTCGATTTGAATATCTTCACGCTCTTTTGTTTGGACAGGATAGTCAATTCGTTAAGCGGCTTGAGATTATCGCCAGGACCAATTTGCTTTACGTCGACATTCATATGAAGTTCAACAAAAGGTATAAAGATGTCCGCGACAAAAGCGATGCCATTGCCCAATCCGCCATCAACAATTTGAAGGATCTTCTCGGCGATCGGAAATATAAAGAACTTAAGAAACAATTTACGGTGGCCAAGGAAACGGTTGCTAACTACGAGGCCGAGGTCAACAGTCTCAACAATGATCTTCTCACCGTCGTGAAGCCCGAAGAGGAGTGCCGTCAGCAATCTCTTCAACTCAAGGAAGAACTACGAAAGATCAAACAGGACTATTATGTCAAACAAGCTGATTTGACGCTGGTTTCTTCAAGTTTCGATCAAGTATTCAAAAATCTTGAGAAACTTTTCGACTCCTTCGAATCCTTTGTCGAGTCGGCTCAATACGAAGAAGCCAAAGCCCTTCTTCCTCAGATTTCTGCCGTCATTAAAGAATTGGAAAGAATTTTTGTTCAGCTTCCCAATGTCTGTATTACCATTCAAAGCGTAATCCCCGAGAAACTTCTTTCTTTGGAGAACCGATTTGATGATATGACGGCGGCCGAATACCCGCTTCATCACCTTATCAACAAAGGAAGCATCGAAGGAATTCAAAACGAGTTGAACGACATCACGAAACGCGTTCAAGATTTTGACCTCAACGGCGTTCAAGATGAACTTGATGCCATTTTGGCGCGGATCGAAGATTATTTCACAGCCTTCGACAAGGAGAAGGACGCCCGTGTCGTTTTCGAAAAGGAATGCGATCTGATATATGCCGAAGACACGCAGATTGAAAAAAAGTACATCAAACTTTGCAACGCTCTTCCGGATGTTAAAAAGATTTACGTTATTACTGACGATGAGCAACAAAAGATCGATGCGATTAAAAACCAAATCAACAAAGCCGGGGCGACAAAGAGAAGCCTCGACACTTTCATTCATTCTGGCACGAAACAACCGTACACCCTTCTCGTCGATAAAATGCACACCCTTCGTGATGAGGCCGATCAAGCCACATCGGCCATCGACGACTTCGAGCGTTATCTCGTCTCGCTTAAAGACGACAGCGAATCGGCCCTGGCGGCCATCGCCGATTATTATTCCAAGATAAAAACGGCTGAGAAATCGATCCGTGACATCGCCATCGAATCGGTGACCAATCGTTACCTCCCCGCCATTGACGAAATGTATAAAACTATCGATGATGCCTATTTAACACTTAATAACCTTCCGATTGATGTCGTGAAGGTCGATGACCTCGCTAACAAACTAAAGACGACGGGAGACGAAGTTCTTCATAATGTCGCCCATGATTATCAACAGATGCTGCTCGCCGAGGCTTCGATTGTCTACGCGAATCGCGACCGTCAACATCTAGGCGAGATCAATACCCTTCTTCTTCAAACCGAGGGTTTATATTTCTCCGGCGATTTCACTCGAAGCTATGAGGAAACCGTCAAAGCTTTGAGACGCATTCGCGGCGGAGAGTAATTTAACATGATTTATTTCGATAATGCCTCAACCACAAAACCTTTTGACGAGGTCCTTCAAGTTTTTGACGAAATTAACCGCGAATATTTTGCTAATCCGTCGAGCAATCATTATTTTGGGGAGAAGACTGCTCATCTTCTCAACGAGGCGAGGGATGCGGTTATTTCATCTCTTAACCTCAACAACACCTATCAATGTCTGTTTCTTTCGGGCGCGACCGAATCGGACAATTTGGCCTTGAAAGGAATTGCTTTTTCTTATGCCAACCGCGGACGGAAGATTATAACTGACGCCGTTGAGCATCCGGCTGTTCTCATCGCTCTTCAGCAACTTAAGGAACAATTCGGTTTTGAGGTTGTCATTTTGCCAGTGCGAAATGATGGTACGGCCGATCCCGAAGTTCTTTTGAAGGCCATGGACGACAAAACAATTCTTGTTTCCGTCATGGCGGTCAACAACGAAGTTGGCTCGATTAATGACATCGCTTCTTTAGGTCAGATCGTTCACCGTTTTCATAAAGCTTTCTTCCATGTCGATGCCACTCAGGCTGTCGGAAAAGAGAAGATCGATTATTCTTCGGCCGATCTCATTTCTTTTTCGGGGCATAAATTCGGAGCCACCAAAGGAACTGGCTGTCTAATATATAAAAAGAACATTCATTTTCAACCCTTGATCAGCGGTGGAGAACAAGAATTCGGGTTTCGGGCGGGAACCGTGAACGTCGCTGGATATTGTGCTTTGGCCAAAGCTTTGGCTATCGTCACGGCGAGGCAAGAAGAGAATCACAAAAAACTTATCGTCCTTCATGACCGCCTGCTATCAGGTTTGAAACTGCGTTCCGACGTCGTCATCAACTCTCCGGTTGATGGAGCGCCGTGCGTGGTGAATTTCTCTTTGAAGAAAAAGAAAGCCTCGGTCGTAATGGAGGCCCTGTCCCGGAAAGAGATTTATGTTTCGAGCGTTTCGGCTTGTTCGAGCAAGACAGAAAAAGTCTCCTATGTTCTTTTATCCATGGGGAAGACTCGCGATGAGGCGGCAAACGGAATCCGTGTTTCGTTTTCGCCAAATAACACCCTGGAAGAAGTTGATATCTTCCTTAAGGAATTCGATTCGATTATGAAGGAGGTCCACGACCGATGACAACCTATGATTATTTGATGATTCATTTTGGTGAACTTTCGACTAAAGGCGATAACAAACGCCTTTTTATTCGTCAGCTCTTGCACAACGTTAAGCAATCTTTAGGCCGCCCCGAGCTTTCGTTTTCTTCGAATCGGGACCACATCTACGTGAAACTCAACGGACAAGAGCCCTCGCCCATTATTTCTCGTCTTCAGGATGTTTCAGGAATCCAAAGGATTTCCTTAGTCTATAAAGGCTCGAAGGATCTTGCCGAGTTAAAAAAAGAATCTCTCGAACTCATCAAAAATGAGCGGGGCAAAACTTTCAAGATCGAAACGAAGAGAGCGGACAAGCGATATCCTCTCGACAGTTATCATCTTTCTTGTGAAATCGCCGACCATATTCTCGACAATTCCTCATTAAAGGTCGACATTCATCATCCCGACATCGTTCTTTATCTCGATGTCCGGATCGAAGCGATTTATCTCTCCGTTCATGATTATGAAGGGGCCGGCGGATATCCCCTTGGAATGAATGGAAAGGTTTTGCTTCTTCTTTCGGGTGGGATCGATTCTCCCGTCGCGGCTTATTCGCTTCTTCGCCGTGGAATCAAAATCGAATGTCTTCATTTCGCCGCGCCTCCTTATACCAGCGAGGCGGTTCTCGACAAGCTGAAAGATATACTAAAAAAACTCAACGTCTATCAAAGCGACATTCGTCTCGACGTTGTTCCTTTCACCAAACTTCAAGAAGCCATTTACAAGAACGTTGAAGAATCCTATTGCATAACGATTATGCGGCGAATGATGATGCGAATCGCCGTCGGAGTAGCCAAGAAAAGCCGGTGTCTTGCCATCGCGACGGGTGAATCGATCGGCCAAGTGGCTAGTCAAACCCTCGAATCGATGGACGTCATAAACGAAGTGACAAATCTGCCTGTCATTCGTCCTCTTTGCTGCAGCGACAAACTGTCGATCATCGCCACGGCGAAGAAGATTGGGACTTTCGACATCTCCATTCGTCCCTATGAAGATTGCTGCACCATCTTTAAACCCAAGGCCCCGAAAACCAAACCGAAACTTGATGATTGTCTTATCTACGAGAGCAAGTTCGATTGGGCTCCCCTCGTTAAGGATTGCATTGATGGGATTGCCCCCATCTATATGTCGAACGGGCTTGAAGTAGAGGCAAAAAAGTAATTAGACAATGTAATAAAAAAGCCGTGGTTTATTCGACCACGGCTTTTTATTTGTCAATTACTTCGCTGCTTTTGGCTGTTCGGCTTTTTTCGCGGTCTCGACTAAGCCCTTAAAGGCGTTAGGATCATTGATCGCGAGTTCGGAAAGCATCTTCCGATTGATGGCGACGTTGCTCTTCTTCAAGCCATCCATGAGACGGCTATAAGAGATACCATTGACGCGGCAGGCCGCGTTGATACGACGAATCCAGAGCTTCCGGAAGTCTCTCTTGATGAGACGACGGCTGACGTAAGCATAGCGTAAGCTATGGCAGACTTGCTCTTTAGCGGTTTTGAAAAGAATGTGTTTGCTGCCGAAGTATCCTTCAGCTTGCTTAAGAACGCGATTGCGACGGGCGCGGGAAACCGTGCCACCTTTGACTCTTGCCATTGTTTTGCTATCTCCTTACTTGGCGATCAGAAACCTAATGCGCTTGTAATCGGTTTTATCGATTAATCCGCTCTTACGTAACTGACGTTTTTCCTTGTGGGTCTTGTTGGGGGCGAGGTGTCCCTTGTAGGCGTGTTTTCTCTTGAGTTTTCCGCTTCCGGTCACTCTGACGCGCTTCATTAAGGCGCGTTTCGACTTCATTTTTGGCATGCTAAGTTCCTCCTTTATTTCTTGGCTTTGGCTGCAAGAACGGCATCGTACCATTTGCCTTCCCAGTAGGGGGCTTTTTCGACAGTGGCGACGTCGCTCATGAGGTCCATGAACTTCTTCATTAACTCTTCGCCGATCTCGGTATGGGACATTTCCCTTCCCTTGAAGACGACACAAACTTGAACTTTGTTACCATCTTCTAAGAATTCGTGCGCGTGACGAGCCTTCGTCATCAAGTCGTGCTCACCGATGTTGACGTGGAGTTGGACTTGCTTGGTTTCGACGACGTGCTGGTTCTTCTTGGAGACCCTTTCCTGTTTCTGCTGCTCAAAACGGTATTTGCCGTAGTTGAGGATTTTGCAGACAGGCGGATTCGCGTTGGGGGCGACACAGAAGAGGTCGAGGCTGTAATGGGCCGCAACATCATTGGCGGCTCTCGACGACATCTTTCCGAGTGATTCGCCGTTCGGTCCGATGACGAGGACTTCCGGATAACGGATGTTTTCGTTGATTGGATCGTAACGCTTGTCGGGACGGGGACGGTTGTTATTGAAGTAAGCGATGGTTGTACTCCTCCTTGGCGATAAAAAACGGGCGCCAATTTGCGGGCCCGGTGTTCCAACTTCTTGATTTTGTTCAGGTAGTTAGGGCCAATTCTCTTGGAGAATCTGGCGAGTCGCCGGAGGGCAAACTGCTTTCTACGTCTTATCGACAAGGAATATTATCCTCATTTCGTCTTTCTTTGCAAGATATTCATGAAAAAATATACCGAACGCGGATTGGGGTTTATTGAGGGACGTGGGAAAGCCCTCGACATATAAAACGTTTTCTTAATCCTCCTTTCATCTTCGTTTAGGCATTATCAATCAAAACGGCGTTTTTTAAGCGAATTGGGTCCATATGCTTCATGGCCCATGAAATCTTTGGCGGGTTCGCTTGCTTTTTTCTTTGAGAATGGCTATTAGTATTATGTGAAAGTAGGCAATACAGATGGCACTTCGCTACGCCGTTTATGACACAGCAGCCGGTGATGTAACCATCATTGCTGACGAAAAGGCCGTTTTAGGCCTCAAATACGGGGCCATTGACATCCCAGGGGCTCTCAACGAGGAAAACACGGTTCTTTATGATGCCATTGTGGAATTGAACCAATACTTTTTTGGACAGAGAAAAACTTTTGATCTTCGTCTTAAGCCCGAGGGGAGCGAATTTGAACAAAAGGTTTATCAAAGCCTTCTTGGCATCCCTTATGGCGAGACGAGGAGTTACGAGCAGGTAGCCGAATCGATCGGAGACAAAAAAGCCGCGAAGGCTGTCGGAATGGCGATTAATAGAAACCCCATTCCTCTTTTCATCCCTTGCCATCGCGTCATTGGGAAAAAAGGCGATCTCGTTGGCTATCTTGGCGGGCTCGACTTGAAGAAAAAGCTCATTTCGCTTGAGAAATCCAATCAAAATCGGACGTTTAAGCCTGGCGATTTTCAAGATCCGGAATAAAGGTTCTTTGATAAAGAAAACGAAGGCCCAGTTAACTGGGCCTTTTTCTAATTTTCTCTTTTCTTTATGAATCCATTTCGGTATCTTTTTCTCGAACATGGTTTTTTTCCGCCTTCGTTGGGGATAAACTATTGACCGCGGCAACCGCGTCTCATTGGAACGCAGTCCCAAAACGAGCCATCTTCAAAAGGCTTCGTAAGAAAAAGAAGTAAGCTAAGTCCTACGTCCGATGGCAAGTGAAGGAGACAAAATGAAAATTCTCGAAGTATCGCATCTATCAAAGCATTATCCGACGTTTGATCTTTCGGATGTTTCGTTCTTCCTTGAAACAGGCCGTATCATGGGCTTTATCGGAAGAAACGGCGCGGGCAAAACCACAACTCTTAAGTGTATCTACAACCTTATTAGTCCAACTTCAGGGACCATTCTTTATCGGGGCCAATCGATTCTCAAAGATGAAGCCCTTTTCAAATCCGAAATCGGCTTGCTTTTTGGCGAAATTGATTATTACCCCAACAAAGCGGTAAAGGTCATGACGGAGGTCACTTCGCGTTTTTATCCGAATTGGGACCACAAATTGTATGCCCAATACATCAGCGATTTTGGCATCGTTGAATCGAAGAAAATCAAAGAACTCTCGACTGGCATGAAAGTCAAATATGGTTTGGCTCTTGCTCTTTCCCACGGGGCTAAGGTTCTTCTTCTCGATGAACCGACGTCAGGTCTCGACCCAGTGTCCCGCGACGAGCTTCTCGACATTTTCATCAAAATTGTTTCCGATGGGGAACACGCCATCCTCTTCTCGACTCACGTCATTTCCGACCTTGAGAAGTGCGCTGACGACATCACCTACATCCAAAAGGGAAAGATTCTTGTTAATGAAACAGTGCCTTCCTTCGAGAAACAGTATGTCCATTTCGAAGGCGAGGCCGCTTCGCTAACGCCCGAAATCCGCTCGCGTTTGATCCACGTTCGCGAACACGCTGGTAAGTATGAAGCGGTGGGAACAACGGAAGGCGGATTAGAAATTGCTGGGGCCACAAAAACCCAAGCGAGTCTCGAAGAAATCATGATTGCCTTAGAAAGGGGAAAAGAAGATGAAAAACCTGCTTTATAAAGAACTGAAACTTTGTTTGAATCCCCAAGTCATTATTTTTGCTTTTCTTTCTTTGCTCGTCGTCATTCCATCTTGGCCTTCGGCCGTCGCTTTCGTCTATCTCTTCAGCGGGATTTCGACCATCTTCCCGCGCGCTCTTGCCGATAAGGACATCATTTATTCCGCGATGTTACCCGTTCGCAAAGCCGATGTCGTCAAAGGCAAAGTTCTTTTAGTGACGGCCCTTGAGGTCTTCTCAATCCTGATCTCGATTCCGGGTGCCATTATCAAGATTCTTTTGCTCGATCCGATGTCGATTGATTCATCTTCTTCCGCCGCCGAACAGGCTTCTCAGAGAGCCTACGCCAACTCCATCGCCCCTAATTTCGCTTGTTATGGTTTTGTCTTCTTAGCCATGGGGGTCTTCGCCCTTGTTTTGTTCCCATGGTATTATCGGAACCCCGCCAAAATCAACTGGCCGGGAGTTGTTTCTATTTTGGCTGGCATCCTCACGATGGGGATCGGAATCGCCCTTCAGGCCTTTGTTCCCCAACTCCAGAATTACGACACTATCGGCTTGATCGTTCAATTGTCGGTCTTAGCCGTTGGAATTGCCTTCTTTGTACTTGCCACGATCTTGGCCGAAAAGAAGGCCGAGAAGAACTTCGCCAAAGTCGATTTATAAACCTAACGAAAAAGCGATGGCCGTAAGACCATCGCTTTTCCTTATTCTTAATAGTGAGCTTTTTCGTCGATCGACTTGCGGATGATCTTCACAAATTCGTGAAGAGGAACGCTGACCTGCTTGTCGGTCCCAAATATGCGGTAGGTGACTTCGCCTTTCTCGGCGTCTTTATCCCCAACGACCACGGTGAAGGGGATTTTTTCGATCTGAGCGTTCCGAAGACGATAGGACAATTTGTCGTTCCCATCTTCGAGTTCGACGCGAACTTTGGCCTCTTTAAGGGCTTTAATGACCTTTTTGGAGTAATCGATGTGCGATTTGACTTCGGAATTAACCGGAAGGACGGCGCACTGAACGGGAGCAAGCCAGGTTGGGAAAGCCCCGCCGTAGTTCTCAATAAGAATACCGATGAAACGCTCGACCGAACCGAAGACGACGCGATGGAGCATGACCGGTTCGACTCGGCTGCCTTTTTCATCAATGTAGTAGCAGCCAAAGCGGTGGGGGAGGTTGACGTCGAGCTGAATGGTTCCGCACTGCCAAGTCCGGCCCATCGAATCCTTGAGTTTGAAGTCGAGCTTCGGGCCATAGAAAGCCCCGTCGCCCGGATTGATTTGATACTCATGACCCGAATCTTTGCATGCCGCGGCCAAAATGGCTTCGGACTTATCCCAATATTCGACAGTTCCGATGTAATTGCTTTCGGGGCGGGTTGAAAGAACAACCTTATAAGAAAGTCCAAAAACCTTGTAGACCTCGTCGAAGAGGGCCATGATCCGTTTGACTTCTTCCTCGATTTGATCGAGACGGATGAAAGTGTGAGCGTCATCTTGCGTAAAGGCCCGGACGCGGAAGAGACCGTTCAAGGCCCCTGAGGCTTCGTGGCGGTGGACGTGTCCGAGTTCGGCGAGGCGGACTGGTAACTCCTTATAACTGTGAATCGAATTGTTATAAACGAGCATCGCCCCTGGGCAGTTCATCGGCTTGATCGCGAAATCCTTTTCGTCGATCTTGGTGGTGTACATATTCTCTTTATAGTGGTCCCAATGGCCAGAGGTTTCCCATAACTCACGGGAAAGGATGGTCGGGGTTTGAATTTCTTGATAGCCGTATTCCTTATGAATCTCATGCCAATAATCGAGCAAAGAGTTCATCAGGATCATTCCTTTCGGAAGGAAGAAAGGGAAACCGGGGCCGTAATCGCTGATCATGAAAAGCCCAAGCTCTTTGCCAAGTTTCCGGTGGTCGTTGTTCTTTCTTTTTTCAAGAAGTCCCAAATAGCCGGTGAGTGCTTCTTCGGATGGCCAGCAGGTGGCGTAGATTCTGGTCAGCTGTTTGTTCTTGCTGTCGCCCCGCCAATAGGCACCGGCGATCGAAAGAAGTTTGAAATGTTTAAGATAGCCAGTCGAGGGAACGTGAGGCCCACGGCAAAGGTCGATAAAATCGCCTTGTTCATAAAGAGAAATAGGTGGGACCAATTCCTTGATGTGCTCGGCTTTGTAGTGATTGCTCTTGAAAACCTTAAGAGCCTCCTCCATCGAGACTTCTTTTCTTTTGAAGGGTATGTTCTCTTTGGAGAGTTTTTTCATCTCGGCTTCAATCGAGGCGAAATCGGCGTCGGTGATGACCCGATCGCCAAAGTCGACGTCGTAATAGAAGCCTTCTTCGATCGAGGGACCAAACCCAAAGAGACAGCCTGGATAAAGATGCATCAGCGCTTGTGCCATCAAATGGCTGCAGGAGTGGTTGAGCATTTCGAATCCTTCGGGATCTTCTGGCATGATGAAATGAATCTCGCCCGCCTTGATCGGCTCCCTCATGTCGAATAGAGTCTCCCCGATTTTATAGGCCAAGGCCTTGTTTTTCTTTTCGGGGTCGACGATCTTGGCAAGGTCAAAACCATTAAGTCCTTCCTCGACTGCGACTTTCTTTCCGTTGTAGATGACTTCCATTGATATTTACCTCCTAAGTAAATAAAAAGCGCCCCTATAAGGACGCTGGATACGCGGTACCACCTTATTTCATGGCGATTGCCATGCTCTTTGCATATCCCTTAACGGGGGATGGGACGCTCGACTCTTCGCCAAGGGCTCCGGAGTGGTACTTCGTGCACCTAATTAGGGTGCTTAAGCATGTCTCCATCAACGCTAGTGTTATTTTAGGCCAGCCTCTTCTTAAGTCAAGTCTTGGCCATTTATTAGTGTTCGTTTCGCTTCTTCGAACTAAGCCTTTCGTTTCACCACCTTCAAAATCCGAAGGTTTTCAGCTAAAATATACCAAATGAAACAACGGGCAGACGAAAATGTTTACTTCGTCATTCTTTGTCTTTCTTGCCTTTTTTTCGGTTTGGCTTCGGCGGTGACTCTCATTCTTTTTCATGCCTCGGACACTAAGCTTTTTGGCTATTATTTCGCCTTTGCTTCCATGTGGGCTCTTGGCCTCATCTTTGCGATTGTCGGTATGGCGACACATTTATCGGTTTTTTGGGCTCTTTCCTTTGCCTTCATATGGGCTTATTTCGCCTTGTTTTCCATCACCATGGGAACCGTCTTTCAAGCCGCCGCGGGCATTCTTGATCCCACCTCCAACAATGGAAGAATCGCCGGTTATTCGATTGGCTTTTTCGCCTGTTTAAGTGTTATCGTGGGTTTTCTTGCCCTTCTTTTCCGGAAAAAATGGGTATTGATCGTTTCGCTTCTTCTCGTTGTTATCTTGACCTTTTATTACGCGGCCGAATTCGGTTGGCAGTGCTTCGCCAGTTATGGTCGAGGACGAAGCGGAATCGATTATTGGTTCGCTTCGATTTCAAGTGCTGCCGGTTCGATGTTTTTCTGCTTGGCCTCCATCATCTTGATGATCCAAGAAATTGGCCAGATTGACGCCGAACCCGAGAACCTCAAAAAGATTATCGATGACGCCATAAATGGCGGAAAAAACGAATAAGTAAACACTTTCAATCGTTTTTACATCGTCAATATCCACATTCGCCATTCTCGCGCGTATAATACTTTCGGTATCTAAAAAAGGAGAAAACCAAGAACCATGAACAAGCAGGAAATCGTCAAAGTCTTTGGTCGCCAGATCATCGATTCACGGGGCAACCCGACTGTCGAAGCCGAAGTTACCTTAGCCGACGGTACGATTGGAAGAGCCTCGGCTCCGTCTGGAGCTTCGACCGGAAGCCGCGAAGCCATCGAACTTCGTGACGACGATAAGACAAAATTCGGAGGCAAAGGCGTTCTTAAGGCCGTTAAAAACATCAACGGCGAAATCGCCAAAGCCATTATGGGCCTCGACGCCAAAGACACCGCCAAAGTCGATCATGTCATGATCAAGCTTGACGGAACTTTCAATAAGTCCCGGCTCGGTGCCAACGCCATCCTTGCCGTTTCTTTGGCCGCCGCCCACGCCGCCGCCGAAAGCCTTGGCGAGCCGTTATATCGTTTCATTGGTGGAACTTCCGCCAATACTCTCCCTGTTCCGATGATGAACATCATGAACGGCGGAGCACATGCATTTGATAACATCGATTCGCAAGAATTCCTTATCATGCCAGTCGGCGCCCCGACTTGGAGTGAAGCACTCCGTTGGTCCACCGAAGTTTTCCATGCTCTTCAAAGCATTCTCAAGAGCAAGAAACTCTCGACCGGCGCTGGCGATGAAGGCGGTTTCGCCCCCAACACCGCGACTGGTGCCGATGAAGAAGTCCTCGATCTCATCATCGAAGGCATCAAGAAGGCCGGCTATGTCCCAGGCAAGGACTTTTACCTCGCCATGGATGCCGCGGCCTCTGAATGGCTCGTTGAAGGAAAACCTGGCCACTATCATCAACCGAAGTCTGGCAAGAATTTCACGACCGACGAACTAATCGCCCACTGGGCCAAGATCGTCAGCACTTATCCGATCATCTCTCTTGAAGACGCCTTAGGCGAATCCGATTGGGATGGCTGGGCAAAGCTTAATAAGACCCTCGGCGGAAAGGTTCAACTGATCGGCGACGACCTGTTTGTTACCAACACCGAATACATCAAGAAGGGCATTGAGCTTGGAGTCGCGAACAGCGTTCTTATCAAACTCAACCAAATCGGAACCCTCACCGAGACCATCGCTGCCATCAAAATGGCAAAGAACGCCGGCTGGACCGCCGTTGTCAGCCATCGCTCGGGCGAGACCGAAGACACTTCGATCGCCGACCTAGTCGTTGCGCTTAACGCTGGTCAGATCAAGACCGGAGCCCCGAACCGCACCGAACGCGTCGCTAAGTACAATCAACTTCTCCGCATCGAGGAGCTTCTTGGCGAGAACGCCGTTTATCCTGGCATCAAGGCTTTCCGTTTCCATAAGTAAGCGGATATAGATTTGTTTCGATAAGGTCGGCCTTTCCGAAGACCGACCTTTTTTTATTTTTGCCTCGTGTCTATACTTAGGCGAATTCCCGAATGGGGCAGGTTCTCTTATGAATCCAGTAACAATAGCGATTATCTCGATCTCGATGACGTTCGCCGCCACAACCCTAGGTTCAGCCTTTGTTTTCTTCTTCCGAAAGAACTTCGGTCCGAAGATCAACTGCATCATCCTTGGATTTGCCGGCGGAATCATGGTCGCCGCTTCCTTTTTTGGCCTCATTCTCCCCTCGATCGATCAAAGCAAAGTCCTTTATCCATCATGGAGTTGGGCGCCCCCTATAGCCGGTTTCCTTCTGGGCGGGCTTTTGCTTTGGGGAATTGACCGTCTCGTCCCGCACTTTCATCAGTCTTCAAAAACCGAAGAAGGAATTAAGACCGAAAAGATTTCTCAGAACTTCAAATTCTTCCTCGCCGTTACCATTCACAACATCCCGGAAGGAATGTCGGTCGGCTTTGCGTGTGGACTTGCTCTTAGCACTGGCAATATGACCTTGGCTTATGCTGCTCTGTCGCTTGCTATTGGCATCGCCATTCAAAACATTCCCGAAGGCGCTGCCGTCTCGATCCCGCTTTTCGGTGAAGGCATGAGTAAATGGAAAGCCTTTGTTTACGGAACCCTTTCGGGAGCGGTCGAACCAGTTTTTGCGATCGCGGGTCTTTTCTTAGCTCAGATGGCTTTCATTACCCCGTGGCTTCTCGCTTTTGCTGCCGGAGCCATGATTTACGTCACACTCGACGAAATCCTTCCAGAATCTCGCAAAGCCGGTTTCGAACACTATGGCCTTTGGGCTTTCATGATTGGCTTTGCCATCATGATGGTTCTTGAACTCTTTCTTTGATCAACGGAAAAAATAAAGCGCTTCTTTCACGAAGCGCTTTTTTATTTAGATTTCGTGAACTCGTTTTGGATCGTATTTGTCTTTTGGCTGGACTTCTTTGGTCGGGTGGCCAATATAAATGGCGGAAAAAGGCGTGATGTTGATTGGAAGTCCTAAGGCTTTCTTAAGACCATCCATTCTCTTCTTTTCTGGATAGACGCCGCACCAAACGGCCCCTAAGCCACGTGCCGAGGCTTCAAGAAGGATGTTCTCACTGGCGGCCCCAAGATCGCAATAGGCGTAATCGTGGAGACGAAGCGGAAGGGTCTTCAATTCGTTAACACAAACGATGATGACCATTGGGGAGACGTATTTTCCAAAGAGCATGGCTCCTCGGACAGCCTTTAGTTTCTCGTCGCTCGTGACGACGTAAAACTCCCACGGTCGGCGGTCGACGGCGCTAGGCCCCGCCATAGCGGCCTTCATGATGGCCAACTTGTCTTCTTCGGAGATTATCTCGGCCGTGAAATCGCGGACGCTGGCTCTCGTAAGGATTCCTTGTTCAATGTCCATATTATTTCTCCATTTGAAGGGCGTAAACGGCCGCACCAATTAATCCGGCTTCTTGGTCAAAATAACACTTTTCGATGCGGGAATCTGGGCAGGCTTTCTTTAAGTCCGCTAAGAAAACATCCGCGGATTTCATAACTCCGCCGGTCAAAGCGAAAACCTCGGGTTCGAAATTCTTTTGGGTCATGTTGATGAATCCGGCAAATAAAGAGATCCAGTCTTCATAGATTGGAAGGATTTTTGGATCCTGGGCCTTGACGAGTTGGAAGAATTCCTTGGCCCCTTCGATCGTCACGCCTTTCATGGAGGCGAGACGGACCAGATAATGGCCGCTGGCAAGGTGTTCAAATTCATGAAGTTCGCCATGAAGTTCAGTCATTGTGTGCCCGGCTTCATAGGATGAATTACGGAGTTTTCCTCCGATTGTTAGGGCTCCACCGACTCCGGTGGAAATGGTGATGAAGTATAAACTCTTACAGGTTTGAAAGGGGCCCGCGACGGCTTCGGCAAGGGCGGCCACTTCGGCGTCATTGCGGACATAGACGGGCATTTTGTATTTCCGACTGAGATATTTCGCGAGGGGGATCGAATCGATGTGAATGTTTGGAAGGGCGTAAATGTATCCGTCCCACCTTACTCTTCCTGGGACCCCGATCGAAATGGAGTCGCACTTCGAAGGGTTGGCGACGCATTCGTCAATGATCGAGGAAACGGATTCCAAAAAAAGTTTAAGGTTCCCGGTTACGGTCGGGCGAATAAGCGTTTTTTCGATTTTATAGGCTTCGTTAATTAAAGCGACCCGGGTATTCGTGCCGCCGATATCAAGAGAGATAATGCGTTTTGTCCCCACTTTATTCAAGCTCCCTTACGCTGTTAACGTTGACGATGCGCATGAAGTTGGTTTTGCCAGCTCCCGTCGGGGTTCCACCGGCGATGATGATGGGGGCTCCCGCTTTGATCTTGAGATCGCGGGCGATTTTTAGAGCCAAGACTTCCATTTCTTCAATGAAATCAGGCATCGAGGTTTTGAGATAAACGGAATAAACTCCCCACATCCAGGCGCTTTCCATTACTGTGGTACGGGAATTGGTGACCGAAATGATTGGGCAGCAGGGGCGAGCCTTGGCAATACGGTTGCTCGACTTGCCAGTTTCAGTGAAGTTCACGATGAGCTTCGCGCCAATTAATAAAGCCGTGTCGGCGATTGAGTTGGCGATGGCGTCGTTGTTGCTTCTTTCGCTGGTATCGTAGGCTTCCTTAGCCAAGGATTCATAGTTTAGGTATTGTTCCATGGTCTTGGCGATGGCGGTTTGCATCTGGACGGCTTTGACTGGGTAGAGCCCCGAGGCCGATTCGGCCGAAAGCATGACACAATCGCTGCTTTCGTTGATAGCGGTGGCGACATCGCTCACCTCGGCTCGTGTTGGACGGGGATGAGTCACCATGCTGTCGAGCATTTGCGTGGCGGTGATGACGGGTTTGCCACATTTCCGGCATAGGCGGATGATTTTGGCTTGAACGACCGGCACTTCTTCGGGTGGGATTTCGACTCCCAAATCACCGCGGGCCACCATGAGTCCATCGGCAACTTTGACGATTCCTTCAATCTTCTTGACGGCTTCGGGGTTTTCAATTTTGGCGAAAACCGGGATGTCGGGTTTTCCGAATTTGGCGATCGTCCGTTTGATGGCCAAGATGTCTTCTGGCCTTCTTGTGAAGGAAGCAAAGATGCAATCGACGTCGTGCTCGCATCCGAATTTGAGATCGCTTTCGTCCTGTTCGCTGATATAGGGCATCGAAAGCCTGGAGAAGGGGGCGTTGACGCCTTTTTGGTCCTTTAATATATGGTCATTCTTGGCTTGGACGATCAATTCGCGATTGGCTTTATCTTTTCCAATGACTTCGAGGTCAAGGTTTCCGTCGTCAATCAAGAGGTGATCCTTAAGAAGAATGTCATCAAAAAGCTCGGCGTAGGTGACGGAAATCTTTTCGGTGGTTCCAAGAACCGGCGACATGGCAATCCGGAACTTCGCCCTATTCTTGATGGGTATGGCCCCGTTGGTCATGTATCCAGTTCTGATCTCTGGACCTTTGGTATCGAGGGCACAGGGGATGTAAATCCCTTCCTTTTCGAAATCGCGCGCAATCTGAATTTTCGCCGCATGTTCAGGGTAGGTTCCATGACTAAAATTGAGTCGCATGACGGACATCCCGGCTCGATAGAGTTCCATAATCTTTTCTTTGGTGTCGCTGGCGGGTCCGATGGTGCAGACGATCTTGGTTTTTTTCGTAATGTTTAGAAGCATGGGTTTTCCTCCTTTTGAAGAAAGGCCGCACCATAAAGGCACGGCCAAGTGAAATCTTTATTGCAGGATATCGATGAGACGAAGCATCGAGACGTGTTTGTCGCGGGGAAGCTGAAGGGCTTCGTAGATATCGTAGTCAACGATCTTGTTGTTGACCATTCCAATGCAGATTCCGCCTTTCCCTTCGAGGAGGCAGTCCACGGCGTAGGCCCCCATTCGGGCCGCGAGAATCCGATCGAAAGCGGATGGCGATCCTCCGCGTTGAACGCGGCCAAGGACCTCGGCCCGAGCTTCGAAACCAGTCTCCTGACTGACTTTATCGGCAAAGGCATGAATGTCGGGATAGATCTTTTCGCTGACGATGACAATGGCCCGCTTCTTCTTGGCGTCGGCCATAGCCTTCAGGTTGGCAATAATTTCGTCTTCGGGAATCGGATGATCGGGAGTGATGATCATTTCGGCGCCTTCGGCAATCCCACTGAAGAGAGCCAAATCGCCACAATGATTGCCCATGACTTCGATCACGGCGCAACGTTGATGCGATTCAGTCGTATCGCGAATCTTGTCAACGCATTCAACGATGGTGTTTAGACAGGTGTCAAATCCGATTGTGTAGTCGGTCGAAGCGATATCGTTGTCGATTGTTCCGGGAAGACCAACGCAGTTAATACCCATTTCGGTCAGTTTCTTGGCCCCCATATAAGAACCGTCACCACCGATGACAACAAGCGCGTCGATGCCTTTCTTTTTTAGATTATTCACGCCGATTTGGCGAGTGCTCTCTTCTTTGAATTCACGAAGACGGGCGGTTTGAAGAATCGTTCCCCCTCGGTTCACGATGTCGGAAACGGAAGAACGATCCATTTTGTGGATGTTGCCTTCGACAAGGCCTTTGTAGCCGTCGTAAATACCATAGACTTCAAGTCCGGCTTTAAGTCCGGATCGGACGACGGCGCGGATGGCGCAGTTCATTCCAGGGGAATCTCCGCCTGAAGTCAAGACGCCGATTTTTTTAATCATTTTTGGACCTCATTCAAAATCAAAATGATTATACAATCATTTACTTATCAGTGGGGACGTAAAATGCTGCGTCTTTCTTCACAAACGTTACAAAGTGTGAAAACAAATCAAAAAGTCTACGTAAACAAAAGGCAAAGCCGATGCAGATATGTGCATGAGATATTTCGTAGTCGAAATGTAAAAAAATCTTTGGCCCATATTTCCTCGCGTGTTTTTTGCCTTCTTCTTGTGGGGAATGACATAATATGAACAAAGGCAGGAGCAACGATATGGGAAATATCATTTCGCCTCGTTTGATGAAACAGGCTTTGAAAAGCCAACAAGACGAGATTAATGGCGTGGCTCTCTATTCGTTCATATCTCGTCGCCAAAGGAAAAAACATCCAGAAAACGCTGAAATCCTGAACAAAATGTCGAAAGACGAATTCAAACATTATTCCATGTGGGCCGCTTTGACCAATAAGAAAAAGAAAGCCCACATTTTTTTGGCGAAAATCATAACGATTGTTATGGGATTCACCTTCATCGTCAAATCAATGCAAAAAGCCGAACAGGTGGGCCAAAGGAATTACGAAGAACTTCAGAAAGAAATCCCTGAAGTGGCCAATATGCTTGATGACGAAAGACGCCACGAGAAGGACCTCTATGGTCTACTCGATGAAGAAAGGCTTCATTACGTCGGGGCGACTGTTCTTGGCTTAAATGACGCCTTAGTGGAATTGACAGGTGCCATTACGGGCGTCACGTTCTCTCTTCAAAACTGTCAAACGATCGCCCTAACGGGGATAGTCACGGGCATTGCCGCGACTCTTTCCATGATGGCCTCAAATTATCTTGCTCAATCGGCGGAGGGCCACAAAGACGCTTTGAAGAGTTCTTTGTACACAGGGGCCGCCTATCTATTAACCGTGGCTCTGCTCGTTTTTCCATACGTTCTCTTCATTCCTTTTGGAGGGAGCGGTTACCTCTACGCCTTCATCATTATGATTGCCGAGGTCATTATTGAGATCGCCTTCTTCAATTTTTACCTCTCGGTCGCCCAAGACAAACCATTCTGGAAACATTTCTTGGTTATGGCTTCGATCTCAATCGGAGTCGCCGTCATCTCCTATGGCATTGGAATCCTCGCCAAACTTCTCCTCGGAATTTAACTTGTGAACAAAATATCACCGCGCTGTGGAAAACTCCTTTTTCTTGGCTAATCAGGCCGAAAACGTTTTCTTCTCCCTTGTGTATAAGTAAGAAAAACATTAGGAAGGACCGAATAAAACATAGATTTGCCCGAGGATGTTTGCTACAATGACCTTCATTAAAGGCAAAGACATGAAAGATGTAGGATTAGATGATTTCTACGAAGTACGGAAGATGGGCATGGTCAGCGACGTTGACCGCCTGTCGCTCATTGATCTTTATCAACCATTAATCGGAGCTCGTTCTTCTGCAATTTATCTCACCCTTTTAGAAGATCCAACAAAGGACGATGGAGGATTGACCCTCACTCACGACAAACTGTTTGCCAAACTAGTCGTTTCCGCTGGTGAGTTCGTCAAATCTATCGAAGCTCTTGAAGCGGTTGGTCTCGTGAAAACCTTCTGGAAGGAAGGAAATGGAGTTCGTTATTTTATTTATTGTCTATATAGCCCGAAAGACCCCAAAGAATTCTTTGATGACGTTCTCTTTGTTGGAACACTTAAAAAATACCTTGGCAAAGATGCTTTTGAAATTTTAGCAAAAAAATACCAGACCTCGAAACCAGTTCAAGGTTTTGAGGATGTGAGCGCTAGTTTTGCCTCCTATTTCAATCCGGATTTTGATGACCCAATCTACCGAGGCAAACTTCGTTATGAAGCGAGTGGCCATCAGGCTTCCCGAGTAAAGACCGATTTCGATTTCGGAGAGTTCGTTAAAGTTCTTCTTAGTAATGGAATCAAAGACGAAGAACTCTCGAAAGCCGAAAAGAGTCGAATCGAAAAATTGGCGGCTTTGTATTCACTTGACGGAACGACGATGGGGGACATTGTCGCACGACGTTATACGATAGCTAATCCCGTCGGAAGACGAGCCGATTTTCGTCTCATTGAAGACGATTGCCGGAATTCCCTTCGCTTTCCTTATCTTCACAAAGCCTCATTGGCTAACAAATCGGCGATTACGAGCGACACCAACATGGCGAAGAAAATCAAACTCATGGACGGGATTTCGCCCTCGAATTGGCTCACCCTTCTTCAAAACGGCCACAAACCGGCGGACAGTGACTTAAAAATCGTTCAAGCCTTGTCTCTAGATTTGGGTTTGCCCGATCCGGTCGTAAACGCTCTTGTCGATTTCGTCCTTCAGAAAAACGACAACATTTTGTCAAAGGCTTATATTGAGAAGGTCGGGGCCGCCCTTGCCCGCGAAGGAGTGAAGACTTCTCTCGACGCGATAGATTATTTGAAGAGAACTAATGACAAAATGTCGGGTCAAACAGCCAATCGATTCCGCCGTCAGACTGAAGAAAATGCAACGGAATCCGAGACTCAAAAAACCGATGTTGGAGTAGAGACCGAACGTGTTGTCACCAACGAAGAAGTCGATAAAGCCCTCGCGGCCTTCTATAATAAAAAATAAATATGGAAAAAGCTAAAATCCCAACTATCAAGATGAAGACCGATGACCTTGCCTCTCTTCAGGCCGATTTCATCGCGAAAATTAATGACGACGCCCAATTTCTGGCCAAGTTAAAAGCCCTTGGTCTTTCTTCTGAGGCCGTTCGCTCAAACCTTGGAACCCTGATCGATTTCCAAGAAGATTTTGATTATTGCCAACAATGCCCGGGACTTGAAAAATGCGCGAAAGCCACGCCCCATTACGAAATGGGCGTCACTTATGATGGCAAATTTCTTGATCGGAAATATAGCCCATGTCACCGAGTCACCGAACGGATGATGATGGACGCCCGTTATCTCGTCCGCGATTTCCCTCAAGCCTGGGAAGACGACGATCTCCGGAAGATCGATAAAACACAAACGCGAAATCCACTCATTATTGAACTTTCATCAATCCTCGCAGGTAAATCGAAGCGATGGGTTTTCACCCGCGGAAAAGTCCGCTCAGGTCGAACCTATATTTTGGCTTGTTTCTCCAACATGTTTGCCAAGAACGTTGCTTCGCCGGTGGCGTTCTGCGACTCCAGTACCCTCGTTGAAAGACTAAAAGGACTCTCGATTACCGACAAAAAGGCCTTCGAAAAAGAATTCGAAGCTTTGGAGAAGGCCCCTCTTCTTGTCCTCGACGATTTTGGGAACGAATTCAAATCGGATTTTGCCTTTTCAACCCTTTTGTTCCCACTTCTCAATTACCGAAGCAAAAATGATTTGATCACCATGTTCACTTCCGATTTCACCATTTCAGAAATTGGCGACATGTACTCGCAAAAGGTTGCCCCAGCGAGAGGAAAACAACTAGTTAATCTCTTAACGAGTTTGACCGAAAAAGAATTTATCCTTAATGGCGTAACGGTCTACTGATAACTTTGTATTGTCGGCTTATCTTTCATAAAAATTTGACTTTGTCTAATTTGTTTTCCAATTCTTTGATGGAGCCGTTGTTTTCTATGACTAAGGACGCTTCGTTTTTCGCTCTTCCTAAAGGCCAACCCTTATTGAGGGCCAAGGCCTTTTCGACATCTTTTCCTTCGTCAGATAAGCGCATCTTGCGTTTGGCTTCGTCCGAGGCGATGACCAAGATGAAATCGGCGAGTTCATCAAGTCCAGATCCGAAGAGAAGAGGAACGTCGAGAACGACTTTGTCTTTGTCTGATAAGGTGGCAAGGCGTTTCTTGGTTTCGAGAAGGACCAAGGGATGAATAAGTTGCTCTAGGGCTTTTTTCTTCTCTACGTTTTCACTTATGAGCTTTGCGACGTAAGAACGGTTGGCTTTCCCATCCAGGACGGCTTCTTTTCCTAAAAGCAATTGAAGGGAAGCGAGAACGCTTGGCTCAAGATAGAGAGAATGAACGATTTTGTCGGCGTCGATCCGAACGTAGCCCTTCTTTTCGAAGTAAGCGGCTGCGGTGCTCTTTCCGGAATGAACGGGCCCCGTGACGGCCAACACGAATGGATGGTCGTTTAAATGCTGACAGTGTGGGCAATAGGTGGTTCCCCGCCCTCCAACGACGATTTTTCGCATTGGAAAGCCGCAGCGGGGACAAGGTTCGTTTTTCTTTCCATAGGCTAAAAGATTGTTCTGCATTTCTCCGGAGACCCCCTCTTTAGGGTGGTAACTGCGAATAGTGGATCCCCCGGCGGCGATGGCAAGATTGAGAATGCGAATCGATTCTTTAATAATCTTCGCGCATTGGGCCAAGGTGATGTCTTTGGCTGGAGTTTTGGGGTTAATTGAGGCGGCGAAAAGGACTTCGTCGTCGTAGATGTTGCCGAGTCCGCTGATCAGGGTCTGATCAAGGAGTGCTTCTTTGATGGGTTTTTTCTTTGTTTTCAGGCCGTCGTATAGCTCTTGAGGTGAGAGATCGAAAGGCTCTTTCCCAAGTTCAGACAATGGGCTCTTTTTAAGGTATTCGCTTTCTTTGTAGAGGCCGATGATGCCGAACTTTCTTTGATCGTTATAAACGAGGCGGGTTCCATCGGCGAAATTGTAGACAAGGAGGTCGTGTTTATTTAAGGGGTCACCGACCCGACCTTCGAAATATTTCCCTTCCATTCGAAGGTGAGAAATGATTACGAGACCATCGGAAAGATGAAAAATGAGGAATTTTCCTTTTCGCGAGACACCAGTGAAGGTCTTGCCAACCACTTTTTTAGCGAATTCGCTTGGGTCGGTTATCAAGGTCTTTTCGCGGATGATCTCAAGGCTTGTAACCGTTTTCTTTTTGACGATTGGATCGAGAATCGTTTTTATCGTCTCGACTTCAGGAAGTTCAGGCATATGTTTTCCTCGTTAGTTCTTGGTGTCGTACCAGGTTTTCGCAATCCCGCCTTCGACGGTTAGTTTAACCGGTAGATCCACTGCGTGTATCATAAGGTCTTTCAACTTGTCCGTAACGATAGACGCTTCCTCATCGGGTACTTTAAAGAGCAGTTCGTCATGGATTTGAAGGACCATCTTCGTTTTGTAATGGCCTTCCTTCAGGAAACGCTCGATGTGAAGCATGGCGATTTTGATAAGATCGGCCGCGCTTCCTTGGACTGGGGCGTTGAGGGCGGCTCTTTTGGCGGCCTCACGTTTCGCGTAGTTCGTATCGGTGATGTCACGAAGATAACGCCTTCGCCCAAACATCGTCGTCACGAAGCCATTATGCTCAACGTCGTTGATGATGGAATTGAGATAATTTCCGACTTCGGGGTAAGCGAGATAGAAATTTCGAATAATGTCTTGAGCTTCCTTGGTCGTTCCCCCGATTTGATCGGCGAGGCCATAAACCGTTGTCCCGTAGATGATGGCAAAGTTAACGGCTTTGGCCCGTCTTCGCATCAAGGAAGTAACTTCTTCGGTATGAAAGATTTTTTTGGCGGTTTCGGTGTGGACGTCGCGGTTTTCATTGAAGACCTCAATATAAGCCTCGCAGTGGGAGAGGGCAGCCAAAATTCGCAGCTCGATTTGCCCATAATCGAGGGAGAGGATCTGATAACCGGGTTCCGGATAGAAAAAGGCTTTTCGAATTTGTTTTCCTTCTTCATCTCGGGCCGAAATATTCTGAAGGTTGGGGTTGCTGCTCGATAAACGCCCGGTGGTGGTTTGAGCCTGATTAAAGGAGGTATGGATCTTTCCGTCTTTTTTGATATGTGGGGCTAAGCCGTCGATATAAGTTCCGACCAATTTGCTGTATTTTCGGTGCTCAAGGATCTTGGACACGATTGGATCCTTGTCCTTTAATGAATTTAAAACCTCGACCGATGTCGACATCGATTTTGAGTCGGCCAGATGCATTTGGTTGAACAAGAGGTCGCCAACTTGCTTAGGTGAAGCAATGTTGAAGGTTTGGCCCGCCAAAGCGTAGATCTCTTTTTCAAGAATCTGAAGTTTGTTTTTAAAACCGTCTCCGATTTCATCCAAGGTTTTCTTATCGAGGGGGAAACCTTCGATCTCCATGTCGGCGAGAACTAAGGAGAGGGGCTTCTCGATCTCGGCATAGAGTTTATAAGCGTCGACGGACTTTAAAGAAAGGACGGCTTTTTCTTCAAGGGCCAAAGCAAAATATGCCATTTTCCCCATTCGGTCAGGATGGCCGGATTCAAATAAACTTGGCGTTTCTTCGGTTTTGCTCGAGATATCGACACCGAGAGAACTATAAACAAGGGAAGCCGAATCACTCAGCGATGAATCGAGAAGATAGGCGGCGAGAAGAATGTCAAAGCCGAGCCCATCGAACTTGATGCCAAAACGGTTGAGGGCGACTTTGATGAGTTTACCGTCATAAACGCTCTTCTCAACTTTCGGGTTGGCGAGAACGGATTTGAGGGTTTCGTCTTCTTTTAAATTGTCGAAGGTTTCGTAATACATGTTTGTCCCATCCGAGATGGCAATCCCTTCGATTGGAGCATCGTGATAGATGTCTTCGTCAATGTCGAGGGCGACGCCGATTTTTTCCGGAAGAGAGATATCGGAAAAAGATGTGATTATTTTGACTGGGACGTCGTTTTGTTTGTCGCCGCCTTTTTTTAGAGAAATGGGGAGGCGGGAAAGAAATTGTTTTAGTTCGTATTTCTGGGCAAAGTCATTGACTGAAGGAAAATCATAGCCCCCGTAAAGAAGATCTTCGAGTTTGAAAGGGAGGGCAACGTCGATCTTTATGGTGGCAAGGCGGTAACATTCTCTTCCAAGGCTCTCGTTCTCGCGAATGTTCTGCCCAACTTTGCTGTCCATGTTCTTCGCCGCTTCGACGATTTTGTCGAATGAGCCATATTCTTGAATGAGTTTAATCGCGGTTTTGTCACCAACTCCCGGAATTCCTGGAAGATTATCGGAGGCATCGCCACGAAGGCCTTTAAAGTCGATAATTTGTTGAGGGGTAAAACCAAATTTCTCCACCATGTTCTTGTCGTCAACAACTTCCATGTTTGAGAGACCGGTTTTGAGTAAAGAAATCCTGATACTTTGATCAATTAATTGAAGATAGTCTTTATCCGAGGTATAAACCGTCACGTCATATCCGGCCGCCCCCGCGAGTTTGGCGACCGTCCCGCAAATATCGTCGGCCTCGATGCCATGTTCTTCGAAGTTCATTATTCCTAAGGCTTTAAGCAACTCTCTCGAGATTGGAAATTGTTTAACGAGTTCAGGGGGGCATGGTTTTCTATTGGCCTTATATTCGGCAAACTCTTGCTTTCTGAATGTTTCTTTGTCACTGTCAAAACCAACGAAAATCGATTCTCCGCCTTGAAATTGCTGGAGTATTTTTGACAACATGTTGCAAAAGGCAAAAATCGCATTCGTTGGGATTCCGTCTTTTGTCCTCATGATCGATGGGTTATCGCCGTAAGCGGTCGCATAATAGGCTCTAAATAAAAGCGAATTTCCATCAATAATGTAGATCTTCTTCATGTTGCTCATGTTTTCTCCTTAATCCAATGTCGTCACGAGATCGGCCAAGAATGAGTCGCCCTTTCGCGGATCCTTGCGGCACATAACGACCACAGCGTTATCTTGCTTCAAAGCTTGATAGCTCTTTGTATACTCGTCGGAGAAGATGATAAAGTCGGCTTCCGAGGTGTCGTCATATAAACTCATAAAGGCCATCGGCTGCCCTTTTTTGGTCGTGATTACGCGGAGACTCTTGATAATGCCCGCCACCTCGACGCTGCCATGACTTTCAGGTAAATCGGCGAGAGTCGTCAAATTTCGGCCCTTGAGGGCGTTTTCGTGAAGAGCGAGCGGCGATCCGGAGATCATTAACCCGAGGGCTTCGTGTTCGGCGTTAAGGTTCTCTAAGGTGTTGTCGGCGACATCGGGTAAGGCTGGCTCCACAATCCCGAGGAGATGAATCTGTTCTCCATTTTCACCATACAACATCTCGGCATAGTTCATGGCGCTTGGGCACGAAGAGCGTAAAGCAGCTCGTCCTTTGTGAATAGAATCGAAAGCGCCCGCGTCGACCATCTTGACGAGAGTCGGAAGGTTCAAACCAAATCGTTTCATTCGGGCGGCAAAATCGAAAAGGCTCTTATAAGGTCCATGAATTGTTCTTTCATCGAGAGCGTCGATGATGAAATTAGTTTGAAGACCTTTAATTGATGTCAGCGGGAAAATGAGTCTTCCATCCTTAACGATGAAGTGTTCACCGGCTTCGTTGATGTCGGGGAGTGATAGTTTAATTCGCTGTTTCTTAATTTCGGAGATTATCTCGGTGAATTTGCTGTCACCGGTTCCTCCGCAATTGTCGAGAATTGAGGCGTAGAACTCATTGGGAAAATGCGATTTGAGATAGGCCATTTGACAAGTCAAAACGGCGTACCCCAAGGCGTGGGATTTGGGAAAGCCGTAGTCAGCGAACTTATAGATCAATGCATAAGTCTTATTGGCAAGGCCGATGTCGTGACCCATTTTTAGGCAGCCTTTCACGAAGTCTTCTTGGAGCAAACCAAGTTTGGCCGCATCCTTCTTCGAAATGGCTCGTCGGAACAAATCGGCTTGCCCAAAACTAAAACCAGCGAGGGCTCGGACGATTTGCATGATCTGTTCCTGATAGACAATGATGCCGTAGGTCGGGGCCAAGATTTTTTCGACTTCAGGAGCCAAATACGTCACCTTTTCCACCCCGTGTTTGCGGGCGGAAAAGCTTTCAATATTGTCCATTGGTCCAGGGCGGAAAAGAGCGAGCAAAGCCACGACGTCGCTAAAGGAATTGGGCTGAATATCTTGAATGGCCCTTTTCATGCCGGCGCTTTCCAGCTGAAACAAACCCATTGTTCGACCGCTTCTAATTAATTCGATGGACTTCTCGTCTTCCCAAGGAATTTTTTGGTAATCTATTGCTTCACCGGTATTGGCTTTTACGAGGGCTAGACATTCGTCGACGATGGTAAGATTCCTCAAGCCAAGAAGGTCCATTTTTAAGAAGCCTTGTTCTTCGAGGTAGTTCATTTCATATTGGGCAACGTATCCAACGTTTTCTTCGTTGCTAATTGGAATGGCTGATTCGAGAGGTTTGTCATTGAGGACGACACCGGCGGCGTGAAGGCCAGCTTGACGAGGAAGACCCTCAATTTTGCTGGCAAGAGAAACGATTTCAAGATAATAACGATCGCTGTCGATAAGTTCTTTGAACTTCGGATTGTTCCGATAGGCGTCTCGTAATGTCCATTTCGGATCAACAATCAGTTTGGCGATCATGTCAATTTCGCGATTCTCGTATTGAAAGACTCTTCCAATGTCGCGAAGGGATTGGCGGGCACCGAGAGTCTGCATCGTGACAATTCTCGAAACGCGTTCTTTGCCGTATTTCGATATTAAATAATCGACAATCAGATCACGCTTCACATCGGCAAAATCGACGTCAATATCCGGCATTGATTGTCTTTCTGGGTTTAGAAAGCGTTCGAATAACAAATCGTATTTAAGCGGATCGGCGGCCACGATGTTTAAAGAATAACTAACTAACGATCCGGCTCCCGATCCACGCCCTGGGCCGACGGAGATTCCGTGAGTTTTGGCATAATTCACGTAGTCTTGGACGATGAGAAAATAATCGGCGTATCCCATGGAAATAATGACACCGAGTTCGTAATCGAGTCTTTTTTTGTATTCTTCTCCGAACCCCGGCATTCTTTTCGACAAACCAGCATAGGATAATTTTGTGAGGTAATCAGCGCTCGTGAGACCTTCGGAATTTGGATAGACCAAGAGGCCGCCGCGCTTTTGAACGAAGACGAATTTGCTTCTTTCCGCGATGACGCGAGAATTAAAGAGCTCGGCTTCCTGATAATATGAACTTAAGGTCGCTTCGTCGAGAAAATGACAAGATCCAATCGCTTCTTTCTTCTGAAGCGTTTCTTCTTTGGCGATGGCTTGGGTGATATCGAGAACAATCGCATCTGAATCCTTTTCGTAGAGAAAATGTGGGAACGCCACAGTATCGTATGGATATTTGACAACGAATTCTCTAATAAAATCAACGAGCCCTTGTTCGGCTGGAAGATAAGGAAGCCCAAGGTAGAATTTTTCCATTCCCGTTTGAAAGGAAACGAGCCACTGAGGAACTTCTTCGGGGTGATCTTTATATAACGAATGAATTTTCGAGTGGTCAACCGCGAGAACGGCCGTCAAACCTTTTGAATGAGTTAAAACGAATTCGTGATTCAACCGCTTTTCACTCGCGGCTAAATTTATGGCCATGAGATTGCGATATCCGTCTTCGTTATCAATGTAGAGCGAAAGAAGGTTTCCTTCAACTTCGACGTCAAGGCCATAGGCCGGTATAAGCGATGTGCCTTTAACCGTGTGACATAGTTCGGCGAGGCCGGACATCGTTTCGTAATCGGATATGGCGACTCCGAAATAGTGATTTTTAATAGAAAGTTTAATTATTTTTTCAACCGAAAGCCCACTCCGCAAAAAGGAGTAACCACTATAAATGTGTAGAGGGACAAAGTTCACAATAAAATTATAACCCAGTTCAAAAAAGAAAAGAGACAAAAGTCTCTTTATTTAAGGCGAACGAATTCGCGGGATTCGGCCTTAAGTCAATATTGGATGAAAAATAGAACGAAAAAACCGAGGCTTTATGCAAACCCCGGTTTTGTTCCTTTATTTGGCTAAGAAGAGGTCGTCGAGATCCTTAATAAAGGTTTCGAGTTCGGTCAAATCCTTGATTTTGGCTCCCGAGGCTTGAGCGTGTCCGCCTCCGCCCCATTTGGTGGCGACTTGGGAAATGTCTTTCGCCTTCGAACGAATGCTAATCCTCCAGCACGGTTCTTTCGGTGATGGATCTTCGGTGATTGAGCACCAAGCGTTGACGTCCTTGATGTTGGCGAAGAGGTTAACGTTTTCTTTTCCTAACTCCGTAGTGATGTGAAGCTCGTTTTGGACATCGCACGGAAGAAGGTAGTAGGCGATTCCGTGAGCGGAAACATTGAAGTGATTGAGAATGTAGGCCGTAACCTTCAATGAGTTAATGGTCTTCTCGTACATCTTCTGGTATATTTCGCTGATGTTAATTCCAGTTTTGAGAAGCTCTTGGGCCACGGCAAAGGTGTGGGCCGAGGTGTCGCTGTATTGGAAGCGACCCGAGTCGCCGACGATTCCAATATAAAAGTACGAGGCCGCTTCTTTAGAAATGGTCTTGCCTTTCCAGTTGAGAAGAATGTCACAGGCCAATTCGCTCGCCGCCGCCATGTTGAGATCGCAAACGGTTGCCCTCTTCGCAATTTCTTCTTTGCACGGATGGTGATCGATTTTGACCTTGTAGCGAGCATGTTGGAAACGAGGATCGGCAATGCGATCGGGGTCACCGACATCGACGACGATGGCCAAGAAATTGCCACCCTTGAAAAACTCGTTGGGAAGTTCTTCTGTTGGCGGGAAAAGCCGCGGAGTGAAGGAAACGTGGTTGTCTCCAACATAATGGATTTCCTTATTGGGGAAATTGTCTTTTAAAAATGTATAAACACCCATTTGCGTTCCCATCGCATCGAAATCTGGTTTGATGTGACGGAAAACGACAATTCGGTCATATCTCTCAATGGCCTTATAAATCTTCTTATATGTCTTCTTTCGTGTTTTTCCGTATTCGACGATGACAGGATCGATCTTGTTCTTTTGATTCATTTGTTTCCTTTTCGGGGTCGTTATTTTATACGAGTATAGCAGTCTCTTGCAATCATTACTTCTTCATCAGTCGGAATAATGACAACTTTTATCGCGGATTTGGATGTTGAAAGGACGACCTGTTTTCCGTTGGCGGTTTCATTCAACTTGTAGTTAATATGAAGACCCAAAGACTTTTCAATATCCTTCAAGATCGCCTTTCGGAAGAAAACGGAATTCTCGCCGATTCCGGCTGAGAAAATGATTAGATCCGCACCACCAAGTCGAACAAAATATTGACCAACGTAATCGGCGATTCGGCGAGCAAAAAGAAGACTGGCGGTAATCGCTCGTTTATTCCCTTGCTTAATGGCGGCCTCAATGTCGCGGGTATCATTTGAAACACCGGAAACCCCAAGGAGACCAGATTGCTTGTTAAAGATGTCATACATCTCGTCGGCAGTCTTTTTTTCGCAATCGCATAGATAGTCCATTACCGATGGATCAAGATCGCCCGAGCGAGTTCCCATCATTACGCCGCCAAGAGGAGTGAGACCCATTGATGTTGCAACACATTTTCCGTCTTTGATCGCACAAAGCGATGCGCCAGAACCAATGTGGCAAGAAATGATTCTTGTTCCCTTCTTTTTGCCGCCAAAGTAGTCTTCAATGGCTTTATTGGCTAAATAATTGTGCGAAGTTCCGTGGGCCCCGTACCTACGGCAATCATATTTTTCGCTCATTTCGTAGGGAATGGGGAAAAGGTAGTCTTCGGGTTCCATCGTTTGATGAAAGGCGGTATCGAAAACAGCGATTTCAGGAACTCCCGGCAACGCCTTTTCAAAAGCATGAAAACCAACAAGATGGGCCGGCGCGTGAAGCGGGTCAAGAGGAATGAGCTTCGTGATTTTCGCTTCGGTATCTTTATCAAAATCAACCGAATGACTAAAATACTTGCCACCTTGGACGACGCGATGGCCAACGCATTTGATTTCTTTCAAAGATTTGACGATTCCATAATCGAGAAGAGCTTCGATAACAAGTTTGACCCCTTCAGCATGGTCCATAATCGGAAGGATCTTTTTTACTTCCTTATCCCCAAACTTAATTTTGAAAATGCCATCTTTGTGACCGATTCGATCAGCAATGCCTGAACAAATGGCTTTTTCTTCCGGCATCTCAAACAGTTTGTACTTAAGTGAACTTGATCCGGCGTTAACCGCCATGACTTTGAACATAAATCTTATTTCTCCTTGCGCATGCGCACCTGAAGAATTGTAACCTCATTGCTAGACGTGGGCAACTCATAAAGCCAGTTTCATCGCGACGGTAATGGCGATGAGAATGCCTTATGTAGACAAGACTTCTAGGCGGTGCTTTTCGCATAGTGACTAGGTTATGCTGATGAAGCAACGAATGACAACGTACATCGACTACTTAAAGCCTTAAGGTTAAGCGTTTTTACACACTTTCGACAAAACAGGCTCCGTTGGCTTTTTAAAGATTAGCTGAATTATCATTCGTCGCATCAAAGGGCGAACTACGGGATTAACGTCTTTCTTAAGAAAGAGATACTGGCTATAATTAGTATCGAATTGGAGACGCACAACACATGGCCTATGGTATCGTCTATGACTATCTGATGGGTCAATCAATCGATGCTTTCCGATATTTCGGTGCCCATTTTGGCTATATTGAGATTGAAAAGGAATCGTTAACGAAAGGCAAAACCAAAGCTAAAGGTAAAAAAACCAAAGTTAAAGAAAAACTCTTTGGAGTTTGGTTTCGTTTATACGCCCCGATGGCTGAAGACGTCTCTGTAATCGGGGAATTCAACGGTTGGGATGTTCGAACTAATAGAATGAACAAAGTCGATCCTGCTGGTGTTTGGGAAGTGTTCGTCTCCGGTCTTCATGATTATCAATCCTATAAGTATCATTTTAAGAATGCCAATGGTGTTTTCGTCGACAAATCCGATCCTTTTGCTTTTTATAGCGAATATCGTCCCCAAACTTGTTCGCGTCTTTTTGACATTGATGACTTTGCTTGGCATGACGAAGATTGGCTTAAAACCCGAACACGTAATTTTGATTCCCCGATGTCGATCTACGAAGTTCATCTCGGGTCTTGGAAAGGGAAAGTGGGGGACCGTTTCCTTTCGTATGAAGAGATTGCCGATTATTTGATTCCCTATATGAAAGATTTGGGCTATACCCACGTCGAAATTATGCCGATTACCCAATATCCTTTCGATGGCTCTTGGGGGTATCAAGCCACGGGATTCTTCTCTGTCGATTCTCGTTATGGAAACCCGAAGCAACTTATGTCGTTTGTCGACCGCCTTCACGAGGCCGGTCTTGGCGTAATTCTCGATTTCGCCCCCGTTCATTTTGCAACTGACTCTTACGCTCTTCGAGAATTTGATGGGACGTGTTTATATGAATATTCGGACCCCGCGCATACGATTTCGCCATGGGGAAGTGCCCAATTTGATCTTGGAAAAGATCCAGTTCGAAGTTTCCTAATGTCGGCCATGAATTACTTCCTGACTTATTTCCATTTTGATGGTCTTCGGGTCGATGCCGTAAGCAATATTGTCTATTGGGATGGCAACAAAGCCAATGGCGAAAACACCGGTTCGACTGAGTTTATTAAACGGCTTAACGGAAAGATCCATTTGGCCCATCCTGAAGTTATGACTATCGCCGAAGACTCGACGGATTTCACGAAAGTTACGGCTCCTCTTGAATATGGCGGACTCGGTTTTGACTACAAATGGGATCTTGGCTGGATGAACGACACACTGAAGTATTATTCAAAGGATCCGATTTACAAAAAATACGAACACAACAAGCTCACCTTCTCGATGGCGTATTTCTTCAGTGAAAATTTCCTTCTTCCTCTATCGCACGATGAGGTCGTCCATGGTAAGGGGACCATCATCAACAAGATGTGGGGCGATTACGATTCAAAATTCGCTCTCATCAGAAATCTTTACGCATATCAATTTGCTCATCCGGGAAAGAAACTTACCTTCATGGGTAATGAATTGGGATCGTTTGATGAATGGAATGAACAACGTTCGCTTCCTTGGAACTTATTGTCTTATCCAAAACACGATTCGGTGAGGCGTTTGTGCCGCGATCTAAATCTCATTTATCGCACCGAAGACGCGATGAAGATTGGCGAATACAATCCAACTAACTTTCGATGGCTTATGGTCGACAATCAAGAACAATCCGTTTTTGCTTTCGAACGCCAAGTTGGGGATAGTGACTTGATTTTCGTTTTCAACATGACCCCCAATTATTACGAGAGTTATGATCTTGGCGTTTATAACGAAGGCGTTTACGATGAAATCCTTAACACCGACAAAGACGTTTATGGTGGATGGAATCAGTATAACGGAGCCCCTCTTCTTGCAAGCGAATTCGGTCCTGAAAATCGTCCATTTCATCTAACAATAAAACTTGCTTCCTTGGGGGCGTGCATTCTTAAACGCCGAACCAAGAAGAAGACAGAAAGCAAAGCTAAGTAAGCACTTGCGATTGATAAAGGAGTCAAAACATGTTTCAAAACAAACTCGATTTCAAACAAACTTTCGAAAGACGTCTAAGCGAAAAGTATGGACGGACTGTTTCCGACAGTCACATTACCGAGAGGTATGACATCTTGGGGGAAATGGTCCGCGATTACGCTGGCTACAATTGGCGTAATTGCCGCGAAAATATCTTGGCCAATTCCGATCGGCAGCTCATTTATTTCTCGATGGAATTTCTCATGGGCCGTCTTTTGCTCAACAACATGCAGAATCTTGGCATTTATCATGTCGCCAAAGATGGCTTGACTGATTTAGGAATTGATATTGGTGAACTCGAAGACATGGAATCGGATGCTGGCCTTGGGAACGGCGGTTTGGGTCGTCTCGCCGCTTGCTTTCTCGACAGCATCGCTTCCTTGGGCTATCCAGGACACGGAAATACTATTCGTTATGAATATGGTTTTTTCAGGCAGAAATTCGTTGATGGTCAACAAGTCGAACTTCCTGACCAATGGCTAAGCAATGGCTTCGTCTTTGAAGTCAGAAAACCTAAACACGCAGTCGAAGTTCAGTTTTATGGAAACGCCGAAACCTACCTTAAGCCCAACGGCGAATATGGTCTCCGAACGGTGAACGCCACCTGCGTTCGGGCCGTTCCTTATGACGTTTCAATTCCGGGATATCGCAATGGTGTCGCCAACAGCCTCCGTCTTTGGTCCGCCGAACCGAGCGAACACAATCTCCCGACTGATCAGACCTTTGATTCCTACCTTCAAACCCTCAAAGAATTGTGCCATGGCTTATATCCCGATGACTCAACTGAACATGGGCGAATGCTGCGTCTTCGCCAACAGTATTTTCTCGTTTCCGCCGGTCTTCAATCCTGCATGCGAAGCCATTTTCGTCGTTACAACACATTAGATAATTTTGCTAACGCTTATGTTTTCCAGTTAAATGACACCCATCCGATTTTGGCCATCCCCGAAACGATGCGTTTACTTATGGACGAATACGGTTATGGCTGGGATGAGTCATGGAAAATTGTTACCAAACTGTTCGCCTACACAAATCATACTGTCATGCCGGAAGCTCTTGAGAAGTGGCCGGTCCAATACGTTCAGCAACTGGTCCCGCGGGTCTATATGATCATCGAGGAAATTAATCGCCGTTCAATCGCTTACATGAGCGAAAAGGGTGTCGACGCGAACGGAAAATACCAGATGCAGATCATCAAAGATGGTCAAATCCACATGACGAACATGGCCATTTTTGCCTCGATTAGCGTGAATGGCGTCGCCCGGATCCACACGGACATACTCGAGCATTATACTTTTGCCGATTTCTTTAAACTTTTTCCGGAGAAGTTCAACAACAAAACGAACGGGGTGACCCATCGTCGGTGGCTTGTTTATAGCAACGAAAGATTGGCTAATTTGATTTCAAGTCGGATTGGCGACAATTGGATTACCGATTATTCCAAGATCGCTGATTTCCGAAAATTTGCCGATGACAAAGCTACTCAAAAAGCTTTGATGGAAGTTAAATTCCTGAATAAAAAGGACTTTGCCGCTTTTGTGAAGAAAACTTATGACATCGATATTGATCCTAAATCAATTTACGACGTTCAAATCAAACGTCTTCATGCCTATAAACGTCAGCTTTTGAACATTTTTCACATCATGTCGATATACCAAAAAATCAAGGAAGATCCGAAAGGTTTCCGCATGACTCCTCATACTTATATCTTCGGTGCGAAAGCCGCGCCGAGTTATGTCTACGCCAAAAAGATTATTGAACTTATACTCGCCGTCGCCAAGGTCGTGAACAACGATCCCGATTCTAGTCCCTTTCTCAAAATTGTTTTCGTCGAGAACTATGGAGTCTCTTTGGCGGAAAAAATCATTCCCGCTTCCGATATATCGGAACAAATATCCACGGCTGGGAAAGAGGCATCAGGAACTTCAAATATGAAGTTAATGATGAATGGCGCTCTTACTTTAGGAACTCTCGACGGGGCCAATATTGAAATCGCTGATTATGCTGGACACGAAAACGAAATCATCTTTGGACTAAAAGCCGAGGAAGTGCAAAAGCTTTCCGATCAGGGAACGTATAACCCTTGGGATATTTATAACAAAGATTCGCGGGTAAAAAATGTTATGGATTCCCTCTTCTCGGGTCCATGGGCTCGGGGAAATGAAGATCGCTTCCGGATGATATTTGACGAAATCATGAATCGAAACGATCAGTATTTTGTTTTGGCCGATTTCGATGCTTATTGCAAAGCCTGCGACCAAGCTACCCTTTTCTATAATGAAGAGGCGCGGTGGGCCAAAGCCGCGATCATCAATATCGCCTCCTCGGGTTATTTCACCAGCGATCGAACAATCGAAGAATATAATCGTGAGATTTGGCATTTAAAGAAATTGACGGTGAACCCCGATGAATGAAGACATGATTGTTCTCGACGAACTCTTCCCCCTTCAGGCCTCTTTGGATCAAGAAATTGCTTCGCTTCACCACGTTGACTATGAACTCACTCACGAAAAAAGAATTTTAGCTTTGTTCGTGGAGCTTGGGGAATTTGCTAACGAAACGCGGTGTTTCAAATATTGGAGCCTCAAGGCCCCTTCCGAAAAAGCCATCATCCTCGACGAATACGCGGATGGCATGCATTTCTTTTTATCGCTTGGAATCCCCTTGGGAGTGACGACACTCTCCCACCGTTATTCGATCCGCGAAAAGGACCTTAGTAAAGCTATCATTTCCGTCTATAAGAAGGTTGGAGTTCTCCACGAAAACTACGATGCTCAGCATTATGCCGTCGCCTTCGGGGCATATTTGAACCTATTGCCTTTGCTCGGTTATTCTTCTCAAGACGTCATTGCGGCTTATAAGAAGAAACTTCTCGTGAATCACGTCCGTCAGGAGACGCATTATTGATGGGAAAAAGAAAGCGTTTATATTTTCTTTCCTCAATCCTCGCTTCCCTGCTTTTTCTTGGTTCCCTTTTCTTACCCGTTCTGACCTTATACGAAGAGAAGAACGAAGGCGGGGCCATCGTTCAATTTTCTTCCTTAACGAACATCATCGGTTATTTTTCTTCATCCTCGCTTTGGAATATCGTTATTTATTCTTTGGCGTTTGGCGTGATTGTCACAGGGATCGTTTTTCTTATTATCGCGTCGAGTGTCCCGGGAGAAGAGCGAAGCGATCGAGCCGATAAGTATTATGTTTTTGGCTGCGTCATCGTTATCATTGGCCTGGTTTCGGTTGGGATGGTGGCTCTTTTGCTTCAATCCTTTATCTTAATGGCCATCGCTTTGTTCTTTTCTTTCATGTACTTCTTGTTTATTTTCTTGCACTACAAATATTTCACTGAGTATTGATTGGAGGATCATTCATGAATGTCGCTTTTCTCTTAACGCCCAAAAAAGATGTCGAATACCTGTTTTCGGATTTTTCGATTCGCCAAGCTCTTGAGAAGATGGAGTTTCACCGTTACGCGACCATTCCCGTCATCGAAAAAAAGACTGGTAAATACCTTTATTCGCTAAGTGAAGGTGACATCCTCTGGTATTTAAAAGACCATCATGTCGCGTGGGAAACAACGGAACGAGTTTTCGTTTCTTCCATCGTTCCTTCACGCATTATTTCCAGTGTCTCGGTTGACCTCAGCATCGAATCTCTTTATGGGCTTATCGCCTCTCAGAATTACGTCCCCGTGACCGACGACAACGGGGTCTTCATTGGGATCGTGACTCGGAAGGCCGTTCTTGGAGTTCTACTGAAGCGATAAAAAAAGCCACTATTAACGTGGCTTTAATTTATAGTTTGATCTTCTTGTCTTCAATTTGCGTTTGGTAGGCTTCGAATTGTTCCTGAATCGAGAGATCCCGGAACTGATTCATATAGAGATTGTAGTAGGGGCCTTTTTTCTCCATCAACGTTTTGTGATTACCATCTTCGACGACGTTTCCTTGATCTATGACAAGGATTCGATCGGAGTTGACGATGGTGCTTAAGCGGTGGGCGATAACGATTGAGGTCCGACCTTTTAGAAGTTTGGCGGTGGCTTTCTGAACCGTGGCCTCGGTTTCGGTATCGATTGAAGAAGTGGCTTCGTCCAAGATTAAGATGGCTGGATTGCGAATGACGGCCCGGGCAAAGGAGATCAATTGTTTTTGCCCTTGCGAAAGGTTACCTCCGCCGTCTTCGAGCAAGGAATCGTAGCCTTTGGGCTGAGCAACAATGAAATCGTGAATGTCGACCATCTTGGCGGCGGCGATGATTTCCTCGTCGGTCGCGTCGGGTTTTCCATAACGGATGTTGTCCTTAAAGGTGCCGGTGAAAACAAAGGGGTTTTGTTGGACGTAGCCGATATTCGAACGGAGCCATCCAACCGAACGATCAAGGTAATTGGTCCCGTCGATGTCGATTTCGCCCGAAGTGGGCTCGTAGAAGCGGCACAAAAGGTTGACGGTCGTGGTTTTCCCAGACCCCGTTTCTCCAACGATGGCCAAAGAAGTTCCCTTTTCGACGTGAAGATTTAAGGGGTGAATGACTTCAACCCCGTTTCCATATGAGAAAGTGACGTTCTTGAAGTCGATGACTCCATCCATTTTCTCAAAGTTTTCTTTTTTGTTATGAAAAATGTCTCCATATTTAACGACGACTTCGGGGCGATCGACGATCTCTGGTTTGGCCTCAAGAAGTTGCATAACTTTTTCGGCCCCGGCTTGCGTTGACATAAAATCACTGAAGGTATCGGAAAGAGACTGAAGCGGGTCATAAATCGCTTGGACGAAGCCCACGAAGACGACAATGAGGGCCATATCGACGATGTTCTGATTCTTAAGGGCTAATCCGACGGCGATGACAACCGCGACCATGACGGAAGAGATGATGGAAAGGATGGGCTGAAAGAAGGCGTTGATGTTGCCGGCCCGGAAACGTTTGTTTCGGATATCGGTCGTGATTTCGTCTGCTTCTTTGGCTACTTCATCTTCAATCGACAGTGTTTTGATGGTCTTAGCTCCATCGATACTTTCGGCTAGCCAGCCAACGAAATGACTGTAAGCATTGCGGGCCGTTCGTTGGGCTTTGAGCATGGCCTTTTCGAAGAATGGGACGATGATGGCAACGAGAGGGATGGAGGCAAGAACAACAAGCGACAAGACCCAGTTCATTGAGAACATCGTGATGATGGTGAAAACAAGGTCAAAAACGGCCCAGGCGATTTGAATGACGCCCCAACTGAGGATGTCGCCGATCGATGAGGTGTCGTTTTGCATACGGGCGATGAGCCAGCCGGAACTCGTTTTATCGAAGTAACTGAACGAAAGCTCTTGGATCCTTCTAAAACTATCGCGTCGTAAATCGGTCATGATCTCCATGCCGATGTAATTGGTCAAAAAGAAGGTCACGTAGATCGAAATGCTCCTCAAAATTATCATGCCGGCGAAAAGAAGAGCGTAGTTGCCATAGGTGATGTTGATCGTGAAGCCAAAGATGAAACCGACGCTTAAATGGAGGTCCCAAATGCTGGCAAGGCCAAGATTTCCGTCGGTCAAAGTTGAGGCGGCGGCGTAGGCGCCTTTATTCATCATCGGAACGAAGGAAGAGTCATAGAAGGTCGTGATAAGCATCATCAAAACTAGAAGGACCAAAAGAGGCCATTTCTTTAAGGCGTACTTACCCATTTTGAGCCAAATGCCAAAATTGAACTTATCGGGAAGTTTTTCTTCTTCGAATGCAAATTGTCCTGCCATAAATTGTCCTCCTTTCCTTATGCCATCCGCGTTTGGATGTCGTATATGCGTTTATAAAGACCGGGCTTAGCCACCAACTCGTCATGCGTTCCAATCTCCGCGACGCGCCCTTCGTCGAGAACAACGATCAGATCGGCGTCTTTGGCCGTGCTGATTCGATGGGTGATAAGAATGGTCGTGGTCGATTTGCTGAGTTGTTTGAGGTGGCTTCGAATTTCGAGGTCGGTCTCGGTGTCAACCGCGCTCAAAGAGTCATCGAAAATAAGGACCGGGGCGTTTGACATGATGGTTCGGGCGATGGCGACGCGTTGCTTTTGCCCGCCCGAAAGAGTCACGCCTTTTTCGCCGACCGGGGTGTCGTAACCGTCTTTGAACTGCATAATCGTTTTGTCGACCGAGGCGATTTGAGCCGCTCGTTTGATGTCGACTAAGGTCGCGCTTCGATTGGCGAGACGAATGTTTTCATAAATGGTTTTAGAGAAAAGGAAAGGATCTTGAAGAACTGGGACGATGCTCCGGCGGAGGTAAGCTTTCTGAATCTCCTTCAATTCGACGCCATCAACTTTGATTGACCCCGATGTGTAATCGTATAATCGGGTGAGAAGTTGAGAAAGGGTGCTTTTTCCAGAACCAGTTTTGCCCATGATGGCAACCGTTTGCCCTTCTTTGATTGAGAAGGTGACATCGTGAATGACCTCGGACTTTCCGTCATCATAGGAGAATCCGGTGTGGATAAAGTCGATGTTGCCCTTGATGGGGTTCGTGAGGCCGGAAGTGATATCTTCGATCGGCTCATCAAGAATTTTATTGATACGATCAACGGAGGCCAAAGATTGGCCGAGGTTCGAGAGAATGGTCGCAACGTCACGAAGAGGCCAGACCATCATGTTGACGTAAGAAACACTTAGGACGACGGTTCCAGCCGTGATGTCCCCCGTGAAGCAAAGATAGACGCTGTAAATTAAGGCCAGTGATTTCGCCCCGAAGACAAAGATGTCGCTTGAAGAGAAGAAGAACGAAGACATCTTTCTCCAATAAATGAATTTTCCGCGATAATCGGTCAAAAGGTTTTCAAATCCATCGATTTCGAATTTCTCATTGTTGTAGGCTTTGACGATCCGAACGGCATTGAGGTTTTCGGAGATCTTATCAGTCATCTTAGCTTCGGAATCGTCCGTCGCCCGATAACGTTTCCTTACTTCTTTGATAAGGAAGAAGGAATAAATAAACATGATGGGCAAAGGGCTTAGTGAAACAAGTGTGAGACGCCAGGATATCGAAAACAAAATCGCATAACAGAAAACGACAATGTACAAAGTGTAGGTGACGGATGAAACGTCGGAGATGATGAATTTTCTCGCCACATCGCAGTCTCTTGTGCAGGTTTGGATCATGTCGCCCGACTTGTTCTTTTTGTAGAAAGAATAGGGGAGATGCTCAAGGTGTTCAAAAAGAGAAAGCTGCATGACTTTGTTGATGTCGGCGGTCGTTCTGCTCCGTAGATACATCCTGTAAAAACTCATTAAGGCGGTAATGACGCCAGCAACGGTAACAGAGACGGGAAGAATCCATGGGTTGGCATAGACGAAAGCGTTCCCTCTTCCGAAAGTGATTAACGTAACGACGAAGGCTTCAAACGGCTGAGAATTGTCGAGGGCAAAGCCTCCGCTTGGAAGGGGGGTCAAGGCGTCCACGAGAACTTTTGATAGATAAAATGTGAAAATCTGTGAAAGAACCATGAAAAGCTGAACGACGAGGCTCCAAATGTAGAGCCCATGAACGCCGTTGGTCAAAAACCAAATCGTCTTCCAAAACTTTTTCATGCAATGAATGACGATAGCAAAGAAAACGGTCCTCTTCAATCATGATTGAATATCCCCATGCGATTCCCGTCGTAACCTTTGCGAAAAAGTTCCCGTGTCCCTCGGGGCAAAGACGTTTTCATTTTGGTTCCTAGAAATTTTATATAGAATATAAACGAACATTCTTTTAGGGTTAGGGGTAGCATCGAAAAAAATGGAAAAAACAGAAAACTGGTGGAAAAACGCCGTTGGCTATATCGTTTATCCCGAGTCTTTTAAAGATGCAAATGGCGATGGGGTTGGGGACCTTGAGGGACTTATTTCCAAATTGGATTATCTCAAAGAGTTAGGGGTCAATCTTCTGTGGATCTGCCCCCTGTTCAAATCACCGATGGACGATAACGGATACGATGTCTCCGATTATCGCGAAATTAACCCCGAGTTTGGCACGAATGAACAGTTTGATGAGCTTATAAAGCAAGCCCATGGCAAAGGAATTAGGATAATTGTCGATTTCGTTCTTAACCATACCAGCGATCGTCATCCTTGGTTTTTAAAAGCCCTTCAGGATCCGACTTCGTCTGAAAGAGCCTATTACTTCTTCAAAAAGGGCAAAGTGGTCAATGGCAAATTGCTGCCGCCAAATAACTGGAAAGGCTTCTTCGCCACTTCGGCGTGGGAGAACGTTCCGGGGAGCGACGATTTCTATCTTCATATCTTTGGGAAGAGCATGCCTGATGTCAATTGGGCGAACCCCGAACTTCGCGAGCAATATTATCAAATTGCCAGGTATTATCTAGACAAAGGCGTCGATGGTTTCCGTCTTGATGCCGTTGCCCACCTCGCCAAGGACCTCTCGTTTGCCGATTCAACCTTGGCCCCCGATTCGAGTGGCCTTGTTTACGACACCGGCAAATTTTCCAATCGCCCCGAATTGTTTAATTACCTTCATCTTCTTAAGGAAAATGTTTTTTCGCATTACGATTGTTTGACGGTTGGGGAAGCCGGCGGGTGCATTAGCCCCGAGCAATCTCTTCTGATGGCCGATCGCCGAACCGGTTCGATTAATATGGTTTTCAATTTTGACACTGTTTGGGCGAATGGAGCCTATGGATCCATTGATAAAACCGATGATTTGATTAAAACCGACGTCATTTCTTTGAAAGATAATTTCCTCCGCTGGTACAACGTTTGTCACAAATCGGCCGATATGCCGGTTTACTGGTGCAACCACGACCATCCCCGTGTTCTCTCTCAATACGGATCGGTGGCCTATCGAGACGAATCGGCGAAGATGCTTTTCACCACCCTTCTCTTCCTTTATGGAACCCCCTTCCTTTATAACGGGGATGAGATTGGGATGAGTAATGTCAATTATTCTTCACTGGATGATTTCTCAAGCGATGTCGGTAACGTTAATGCCATCGCCGAATTCCGAAAGAACGGCTATCCCGATGATCAGATACTTCATTTCTTAAATCGGACGAGCCGGATTAATGCTCGGACGCCAATGCAGTGGGACGAGTCGGATCACGCCGGTTTTTCAACCAAGGCCTCGATAAACAAAGTGAACGATAACTACCTCGACGGAGTTAACGTTCTCGATGAAATGAAGAATCCATACTCAATTCTTAACTTCTACCAATTCGCGATCGCCATTCGCAAGAATCCGGTCATTAACGATCAGGTTCTGTTCGGGAATTTGACACTTATTGATCGCAATCACCCCGATGTCTTTGCCTATCTCCATGACGGGGCCGAGAAGATCATGGTTATTTCCAATTTTCGGCCGTATCAAGTTTATTTCACCTTCTATTACGACATTCGCGATATCCTTCTTCATAACTACGATGGCGTCATCCTCAACGACCACGTATTCACCCTCCGGCCTTATGAGTGCTTCTTGCTTAAAGTAAGATGATCAAACATTACCTTTTTCTAACGAGTGGTCCTGTTGATCGGGGGTATTTCGCCGACGCGATAAAAAGCACCGGGGCTTCTTTCGAAATCAGTTATTTCGGGATGGACAGCGGAGACATCATCGCCGACGAGGATTTCTTCACGAAGGTCGATCAAATCCTTTTGCCGATTCACGATGATCTGGGAATCACCATCTCGGTTCTTTGCTGCCACGAAGATTCGCCTTTTGCTCGCAAACTTTTAAAAGAAGCGGTGGCCTATTTCCCCAACCAAACCCTTTTTCTGACCGATGTCCTCATGAAGGAAATGTCATTCGGCGATTATAGTTCTCTTCCCTTACTTAGCACTCTGTTTAAAGACGTGCCTCATGATTTGATACTGACCGCGGGGACTTATCTCCGCTGTGGCCTTGACGCCTCCCTCGCGGCTTCCAAACTTTTCATTCATCGAAACACCTTTAATTATCGGCTTGCCCAATTCATCGAGGAGACTCATCTCGACATTCGTGATTACCATAATGCCTTACTCCTTGAGCTCTATTTTCAATTAGCCTCCCGTTAGGCCGAACGTCGATTTTTCTAGGCATTTTTTTGCCAAACGTTATGATGTCTTCATGTCACAGGAACAAGATATTGTCGCCTTTTGGGACTCGGCTTTCTCTTCGCAGGAACCCTTTGAAGTAAAAAAACAGGAGATAACCATCGATGACGAGCTGACAAAAGAGCTCGTTTTCCTTGGCCAAAATTCTCATCAAATCATCGACGTTGGCTGCGGACTTGGCGATCTTCTAATTACGCTTGCCGTTTTTAACGATGGTCAAAACGAGCTTCTTGGTCTTGATGCCTCGACGACCGCTATAAAAATAGCCGAAGCGAGCGCCGCGAAGTCCCAGGCCCTTCATACTCATTTTCAGAAAGGCGGAATCGAGATTTTAAAGAAAACTCCTTCTGCAAGTTTCGATGGAGCTATTTCTTCAAATTTTCTCGATGTCATTCCTCTTCCTTTGTCTCATGAGTTTATTAAAGAAATTACGAGAATACTTAAAAAAGGCGGACTATTTCTTCTGAAAGTTAATTTCTTCATCGATCCAGCCACTCTAAAAGACTCCCGATTTGTTCTTTCCAAGGAAGGAGTCTTTCTCGATGGCGTCTTGCGAAGCAACAACCAACTTACTGAGACTTGGATCAAATGTCTTTCCCCGGATTTTGAGCTTCTTCGCCAAAACGAATTCGCCCGTTTGGGGCCGACTTCGCCCAAAGACCGTCTTTTCATCTTCAAGAAAAAATAAGTTTGTTGTTACTATCGCTTTATTGCGTTTGGGATTTTTGTTACGAAAATACTCGTTTTGCTTTAAACAATTAACGACAAACGATAAAAAAATAAAGAAAAAGATTAACAGCGATGTTTTCCGTGTGGTATGCTTTTGCCTGTCCACAAAGGAGGACTTGTTCAATGGAAACGAAAAAATCCACAAAGCATACCCTGCAAACGATCGGCAAGATTGCCTATGTCATTTCGAAGATCGTCTTTATTATCTGTCTGGTCGTCGCCTCAATCGGTTTGACCTTCATGATCGCCGCGGCCTTCGTAAACTGGGAGTGGGTCCGGACCGGCATTACTGATTTTGCCTACAATCACGATTTGCCTCTCTCCTGGAACGTTGGAGTCTTAAATGTCAAGAATGCTGAAGTCTTGGCAGTTGGCATGCTTCTTCGCGCTGGTTCGGGAGCCGTCTTGGCTTATTTCCTCACGAAGCTCTTTGGCAACATCAAGAACGAAGGAACTCCCTTCACCGACGCGAACGTCAAATTACTGATGGCGGTTGGTATTACTTGCTTGGTCGAAGCCTTTGGCGTCTCGCTTATCCTCAGCGTTCTTGTCCATGCGACAAACACGGCCGCTGTCTTCAACTTTAATTCTGATATGCCGGGCCTCTTCATCGCCCTTCTCGTCTTCGCCTTGGCTTTAGTCTTCAAATACGGGGTTGAGCTGCAGAAAGAGGCGGATACCACTTTATGATTATCCTTCGTCTTGATCGGGTGATGGCGGATCGAAAGATATCCCTCAACGACTTGGCGGACAAGGTTGGCATATCAAACGTTAACCTTTCCAACATCAAAACTGGGAAGATCGCGGCTATCCGTTTCTCGACCCTCAACGCCATATGTCGCGAACTGAACTGCCAACCAGGTGACGTCTTGGAATTCGTTGGTGACGTCGAAGCATCTTCTGAATCTAAATAATTCGATTTGTGCATCGTGCACTAGATACCCCTTCTTCGGTGAGCTATGATTAATCCAAATAAGGGAGGATTGCCCCAATATGGCCATCAAAAAACCCGCCGAAGAAGCTCAGGTCGTCGAGAAGCCCAAAGCTCTCGCCTACGTCAGTCTTCGTCACGTCGACAAGGTCTATGACAACAACGTCCAAGCCGTTTTCGACTTCAACCTCGACATCAAAAGGAAAGAATTCATCGTCTTCGTCGGGCCATCCGGATGTGGCAAATCAACCACCCTCCGCATGATCGCCGGACTTGAGGACATCACACACGGTGAACTCTGGATCGATGGGGAATATTCGAATGATCGCACCCCCAAAGACCGCGACATCGCGATGGTCTTCCAAAGTTACGCCCTCTATCCCCATATGACCGTTTATAACAACATGGCTTTTGGTCTCAAGATCCGTCATCTTCCTAAAGAAGAGATTGATCGCCGGGTCCGCGAAACGGCTAAAATCCTTCAAATCGAAGAATACCTCGACCGAAAACCGAAGGCTCTGTCCGGCGGGCAACGTCAACGTGTCGCCCTGGGGCGGGCCATTGTCCGCAACGCCAAGGTCTTCTTGATGGATGAACCTCTCAGTAACCTCGACGCCAAACTTCGCGTTCAGATGCGTTCGGAGATCATCAAACTTCACGAAGCCTTGAACGCCACAACCATCTATGTCACCCACGACCAAACGGAAGCCATGACCATGGCAACCCGCATCGTCGTCATGAAACTGGGCCGCATTCAACAAATCGGAACCCCGATCGAAATCTATAACCATCCGAGCAATCTCTTTGTCGCCGGTTTCATCGGATCTCCTTCCATGAACTTGTTCAAAGCGACCTTCAACCAAGACCTTATCACTCTTTCGAGTGGAGCCAAAATCAAGCTTCCCGAATCTTTTGCTAAAGCCAACAAAGAATTCTATGAAAACGAAGTTAAAGAAGATGAAGTTCAGTTGAAGTCGTTAAACGAAAAACTCGCCTTAATCAAAGGCGGGGACGAAGGAATCTCCAAGCAGATTGCCGATCTAAATAAAAAGTTCGAACTCGACAAGGCCGCCATCGTAGGTGCCCACGATGTCATCTATGGCGTCCGTCCAGAAGATATCCACGAATACTCACTCGCCGAGACCTCTCTTGGCGAACCTTATGATCTCAAAGTCGCGGTCGCCGAACTACTTGGCCACGAATACTACGTTCACAGTGATTTTGCCGGTATCGATCTTGTCGCCAAAATTCCGCTCACCCACGAGATCAAGATCGGGGACACGATCAAAGTCGGATTCGATCTTTCGAAAGGGCACATTTTCGATCCTCGGACCGAAAAACGGATTTACTAATCATCTTAACGACAAACGGAACTCAAACGGGTTCCGTTTTCTTTTGGGAGATTTGGGGTTCTTAAGAAGGGTGCTAAAGTGGTGGCAAGGTAGATTTATGAAAGATAACAAAAGTAGATTTCACGCTCCGACATTCGCCTTTATGTGGATCGCCTTTACCTTTTTAGCGGCTGGTATTGTTTTCGGATCATATTACGCTCTCCCGCTTTTTCTTTCTTTGGCGGCCGTCAGTTTCTTTCTTTTCACCGTTTCGTTTGCTCTTTTCGTTTATTTTGGAATTAAATATTCGCGCGAAATTGGCTCATTCGAACGTAATGCTCCAATCGCGCACTAGGTTTTTTCCTCGTTTCTTTGCCTTTTTCCTCGTTTAACCTCATCATTAAATAACCACATGCCTCAATTAGGAACGCCCAAAAAAGAAAAAGAACAGAAAACCAGCAAACCTTCGGCTGAGGTGGTTTCAGCCTATAGCGATGAAGGCAAAAAAAGAAATGCTTCTCAGCACAATGGACTGAGTTTGCGTTTCCGGGTTCTTCTTATTTCGATTTACGTGCTTCTTTTCGTAGTCGCCGTTGTTCTCATCATCGTCGGCGAACAACAAGGCTGGCTTTAATTAACGGTCCGTTGTCGGCTTTGGCCTCCTATCTTTTGATGGAGGTTTTTATGGAAGAAAATGTTCGTCGAGCTTTTCAGCTCCTTCGTTGGGGTCTTTTGATCGCCGGGGGCGCCGAGATCTTCTTTGGAGGACTGGCCTATTCAAGCAAATCGTTCGTAATGATGGGTTTTCTTTTCGTTGAAGGAATATCGAAAATCATCATCGCCTATTGTCTTCCTTTCGTCTTAATGAAAACTGATAAGGAAGAAAAGTATGGGAAAACGAATGAGGAAATCTAATCCCCGAATCTTTTAAGGAAGCCAGATTTTTCAAGAGCAAAATGAAGCGAACAGGCCAAAATTGAACATACCAAACCTTGAATCAGATCGAAGAGGCTATAAAACGTTCCTTGAAGTCCGAAATAAACGTAATAAGAAACCAAATACGTAATTATCATGAGCGCGGATCCGATGAAAGGAGCGAGGTAACGAACGTATTTTCGTTTTCTTAAGAGAATGAAAATGAACCCGCAGGCAAGACCCATTAAACCTTTCGCGAGCAAAGTCCAAGGAACGAACATGGCCGAATCCGCGGCGAAATCGCTTAGGCATCCGGCAAGCATTCCAACCAAAGCCCCTTCAACGGGTCCGAGGCTCATCGAGATTAATAAATCAACGGCATCTCCGAAATTAAGATAGCCTTGTCCATTAGGGTAGGGGATGCGGGCAAAGAGAGTCAAAACGAAGGCTAAGGCCCCGAAAATTGCAACGTAGGTCATCCGAACAATCGTTTTTCGGGTGGTGTCGAGGTCTTTTGGATCGGGGCTCATGCCTTATTTCTTTTCACCTGAACCTTTGGGCCCACCGGATTGGTGGTTAAAGGAACGGTGAGGGTTCCCTCCAAATGTCTTCCCGTCTTTATGAAATGAGTGGCTTCCGTAACTCTTTCCGGTTCCGTCTTTGTGAAAGGAACTGTTTCCGGAAGAGGTTTTTTCACCATATTTGTGAAAAGGTCGATCGGAACTTGGTTTTCCTTCGCCGTGGCCGTATTCCTTTTTTTCGTATCCGCCTTTATATGACGAAGACGGACCGTCTTTCGAATACGGATGGGGAGAATAGGGTTTTCCCTCTCCATATTTATGATAAGTAGAGTGATGGTCGTAGGCTTTGCCTTCACCGTCGTGGGAATGTTCACCAACGGGCTTTCCCTCGCCGTATTTGTGATAAGAATGCTCTCCATATGGTTTTCCTTCGCCATATGGTTTTCTTTCTCCGCCTTCGTGGTATGAGTGGCCATAAGGTTTTTTGTCTCCGAATTTGCCATATGGACGAGGGGAATATGGTTTTTCTCCCCCCTCGTGGGAATGTTCCCCATAGGGTTTATTGCCTTCGTATTTCCGTTCGGAAGAGTGGGGGTAATCGGTCTTTCCCTCTTCGCCATGATGGTACGATGAATGGCCGTATGACTTTTTTTCGTACCCGCCTTCGTGATGCGGATGGTCGCCGTCTTTATGAAACGAACGATGTTCGCCATCTTCATGAGAAAAGTGGTGGCCGAACGGTTTCCGATAACCATCTTTGTGGAACGGACGGTCGAAGCGGTTTTCCTTTTTCTCGAAGCTTTGCTCGTTTCGGGTTTCGATCTCCACGAGAGCGGCTGGTTTTTCGGGAAGAGGCAGACCGGCGGCCGTGGCCGCTTCGCAATCTTCCGTGTATTTCTTAAGCAAGGCGGCTTTTTCGACCCTTTCCTTGGCTTTTTCTACGTTCTCGAGTTTCTTCTTTTCTTTGTTTTCCTGGTCTTGGGGCGAAGGAAGAAGGGCCGAAAGGATGTCGTTCTCGCTGTAGACCTTGATGCCGTTGTGGCTCAAAAGACGAGCGGTGAAACCTTGTCCTTTAACTTTTTTTCCTGAAAAACGTCCGTCGTGAATCTCTTTAACCCCGCAGGAAGGCGAACCTTCCTTGAGAATGGCGATCCGAATGCCGAGAAATTTGCAAATGTTTAAAGCCTTTTCGGCTCCTAAGATGAATGACTTAGTGACGTTCTCACCGTCTTGGCGGATAACCTGGTCGCGATAAATCTCGCTCGGTTTCCGCGGGGTTGGTAAACCCGCTTCGACTTCCGGGCAGAACGGGACGAGATCGTAATGTTTCCTCAATTCCCCGATTGTGTCGATGAGATTGTCCTTGCCGTCATAACGGCATTTTTCGCCCATGAGGCAGGCGCTTACCAAGATTTTATCCATATGCGGGCTTAGTTTACGCTAAATATCGAAGCGGGTAAACGTGCATTATATTATAATGAGCCCCGTGGTCAAACTAAGAACCTACCGTTTTCTAGATATCGATTATCCCGCCGTCATCACCTTCAAAAGAATTCGCAACATTATTTTGAGAACCGATCGGGAGATGAAGAGCCTTAGGATTTCGGCTCCGTATTTCACTTCCCTCGCGTCGATTGACCGGATGGTTATCCACTATCTGCCGCGTCTATTAAAGAAAAACGTCCCTCTTCCTTCACCTTCGGGCGAGGGGTGGATTTATCTTCTCGGCGAGAAGGTTCAACTATCTTTTCCTGATGAGGCGTCGAAATACGAATTCCTAAAGGCTAAAGCTCTCCCTTTGTTTGAGGAACGGGTTCGATATTTCGAGGCCCAAATGAATGTATTTCCTCCCTATAAAGTCAAGACTCATTCGATGAAAAGCCGTTATGGGGTCAACAGTAAGAGAACCCATTCTGTCACCATCCAAACCGAGCTCTATCATTTCTCTCTTCCAATCATTGATTCGGTCATAGTCCATGAACTCGCCCATCATTTCGTTTTCGACCACTCGGATCGCTTTTATGAAGTCGTGTATCGTTACTGTCCCGATTACAAGCGTCTTCATGCTAAACTAAGGAAGAAAATTTATGAGTGATTTCATTACCAGTCGAATGAATTCGAAAGTAAAGGCCGCTTCCCTTCTTAAATCGGGAGTCAATAAGCTTTTCCTTGTTGAGGGTTTTCATAACGTTGAGATGGCTCTGAAACAGGGGGCAATCAAGGAAGTATTCTCCCTTAAAGAGATGCCAAACATCGACGTTCCTCTTCACGTGGTGACGAAAGAAATAATCGACAAACTATCGTCGGTTCAGAATCCCGAAGGTATCGTGGCCGTTTGCGAAAAAAAGGAAGGAAAACCTTTTTCTTCCGATCGTTTACTCTATCTCGACCTCATTCAAGATCCGGGGAATGTCGGAACCCTTTTGCGGACCGCTTTATCCTTTGGTTTTCATGACGTTCTTTTATCGAAGAATTCATGCGATCCCTACAATTCGAAGGTTCTCCTCGCTTCTCAAGGGGCCATCTTTGCCCTTAACGTTAAGACGTCAATCGTCCCAAGCTCCGAGGATATCAAGTCTTTAAAGGCTCAAGGTTATCTTCTTTTGGGGACCTCTCTTGATCACTCCGTTCCGTTTGAGGGTTTTAAGGTTCCAAAAGGAAAAATCTGTCTCATTTTGGGTAACGAAGGCAAGGGCGTCGAAAAGGAAGTCCTGGCCCTGACCGATCAAAACATCACGATTACGATGTCGGGTATCGATTCCTTAAATGTCGGAGTCGCGGGTGGCATCCTCATGCATGGTCTTGCGCTATAATTGAAACATGGAAAAAAGAAGGCTTATCCCGTCGTTCGCTCTCCTTGCTCTCCTTCTTGGAAGTTGCAATGGAACGAATTCCCAAGCGAGTTCTTCGAGTTCCAGCGAGATAATCGCTCCCTCGACGTATTTCGCTTTGTTTCAATCGAGCGGCGAAACCTATTATCGGAGTGACAACGTCGGAACTTATTCAGATGATTATAGTGGAGAGTTTTCGGGGGTCAGCAAAGACAATCAAGGAACCGAAACCTCGTTCGACTCAACCGCGGATAACCTCGTCATCGATTCCCGCTTTAACAACATCAATTCAACCAAAGGATCCGATTTAGACGCTTATCTCGTTTTCGATGGAGGACCTGTCACGGTCTCGTCGGGGACCGATGAAGGAGTCGCCTATAAATGGACGAATTTCCGTCCTCGGCTTTACCTCGATGACGATAAGCTTTTCATGGACCTCAGCGAGAACCCATCTCTTCGTCTTGCTCTCAATTGGCTGGTTCGTCTTGAAACCGGCGATTCCACTTGGTCTTTTCCTCAAAGTGGTCTTGGCTACGCCGATGTTGATCAATCTAGTTTAGATAGTGAAATGCCCTTGGGTGGTCGTTTCGATGACGGGGTCAGTGCTTATCGCCAATCCCTTGAAGATGCCTACGCCGATTATCCAGGTGACTTTACCTTCACTCACAAGGATGAGACTTACACAATTGTCTACAGCACGACCGACAAAACCCATATTCGGGATTTTGTCATCGAGGAAGTGGAAAAAGAGAACGTCGATTGGACCGATCAGCAAAAAACCGATTTCGAAACCTCAATCGGCAATTTAGCCGAAGCCTCGACGGTGAAAAAATTCGCCCTCTCCTTTTCCTACTCTTCCGCCACTTGGCTTTCCCGTTCGTTTGACATCGATATTTCCTATGACCTAGAAACTCAAAAAACTTCTGATCCCAATCAGAATCTTTATCCGACTTTGACTGTCGCGAACGGGGTTTTCTCGTTCTCGTCTGGCGACATGGCCAAGATTATTTTCCCCTCTGACATGGATACGACTCATTACACAAAGTTGACTCTCCCCATTATTGATTTTGGGGGTGGGGTGATTGGTTAACTCTTTATCCTGACTAGAATTGCGCTTAGAATAGTTCTGTTCGTTGAAAGAGAAACAGTAACGGATCGACGTTCATTCCAGTGAGAGACCTTCCAAAAGTGCAAAAGTCTCAATGATCGTCCGCGAATTCACCTCTGAGAACGCCTAATAAGCCGAGCCGCCTGCGTTAAAGGCCCTAAAGAGCATCCTTCCGATCAAATGAGGAAGTGATGAATTGGGATGGCACCGCGGTGAAAACCGTTCCCGGCCGTCTTTTTTTGTTTACTGGAGGTATAAAAAATGGAAGCAATCGAACAAGCCAAGGCTCTTGAAACCCAAGCCCTCTCTGAGATTAAAAACGCCGATGGCGAGGCTTCGCTTGAAAGGGCGTTTAACACCTACCTTTCAAAAAAAGGACAAATCGCCGGACTCATGTCCCTCATGAAGGACATTCCTTCGGAAATTAAGGCTGCTTTTGGGCAAGCCGTCAATGGAGCGAAAAAGGCCATCGGCGAAGCTTATGAAACCAAGAAGAAAGAACTCGAAGACAAGGCCCTAAGCGAGAAATTGGCGACCGAGAAAATCGATATTTCGTTACCTGGATCGACGAAACTCCAAGGCCATATCAACCCATATTATCAAATCATCGACGAAGTGACCGACATCTTCCTCGATATGGGATATGAAGTAATCGAAGGACGCGACGTTGAAACCGATCATTATAATTTCGAACTCCTTAATGTCCCCAAAGATCATCCTTCCCGCGATATGCAGGATACTTTCTACATCAATGAAGAATTGCTTTTACGGACTCAAACCTCGGCCGCCCAAGCCCACACCATGGGCGAAAGAAATGGTTTGACCCCCATCCGGATGATTTGCCCGGGGAAGGCCTATCGTCGAGACGATGACGACATGACGCACAGTCACCAATTCGCTCAAATCGAAGCGCTCGTCGTCGACAAGAACATCAGCATCGCCAACCTTAAGGCCACTCTTGAGCTCTTCGCTAAAAAAATGTTTGGAGAAAAACGCGAGATTCGCCTTCGTTCCTCATACTTCCCATTTACGGAGCCAAGTGTTGAAGTCGACGTCAGCTGCTTCAATTGTGGAGGCAAGGGCTGCTCGATGTGCAAAGGGACGGGTTGGATTGAAATCCTCGGAGCGGGGATGGTCAATCCCAAGGTCCTCGATATGTGCGGTTATGATTCCAAAGTTTGGAGCGGTTTCGCTTTCGGGGTCGGCGTCGAGCGAGTCGCCATTCTTCGTTATGGAATCGACGATATTCGGAGATTCTATCAAAACGACGTTCGCTTCTTGAAAGACTATGTTGGTAAGTAGGAGGAAGAACAATGAAAGCATCTTTGAATTGGATTAACCAATACGTCAAAATCGACGATCTTAAGCCAGAAGACATCGCGACGAAATTGACTTTTGCCGGCGTCGAAGTCGAGGAGATTTTGCGTCTCGCTGCGGCTACCAACCTCGTGATTGGAGAGATCCTTTCCTGCGAAAAACACCCGGATTCCGATCACCTTCATGTCCTTCATGTCGACGAAGGCCCGGTTTATGGCATCCACCAGATCGTCTGTGGCGCCCCGAACGCGAGGACTGGTCTAAAAGTCATCGTTGCCCGCGAAGGGGCCGTTCTTCCTGGAGGAACGATCGTCAAAAGCCAAATTCGGGGGGTCGACAGCGATGGCATGTGCTGCGCTCTCTACGAACTCGGAGTCGATAAGAAATATCTCAATGAAAAGCAGCTCTCGGGAATCGAAGAACTCCCGTCGGAGGCGAAGATCGGGGACGAAAAGGTTTTAGCCTACCTTGGCCTTAGCGATGTTGTCCTTGATCTCTCCCTTTTAGCCAATCGTCCTGACCTCTACGCCATCATCAACGTGGCTCGAGAAATCGGATGTCTCTTTTCTCGGTCCGTCAAAATTCCGCAACCACAAAAGGCGGCGTTAGTTAAAACGGCGTTTGAAGTTAGTTCGACGAGCGAAAAATGCCCCCAATTTGCTATCCGTGAGGTTCATGGTCTCAAAGTCAAACCCTCTCCGAAATGGCTTCAGGACACCCTTTTAGCTGAAGGGATCCGTTCGATCAACAACATTGTCGATATTGGAAACTACATCATGCTTTTGACGGGTGAACCGCTCAATATGTACGACCTTGATAAGCTTCCGAAGAAGAGTCTTGCCGTTCGCGACGATTACGAAGGGGCCTTTTTGGCCATGGATGAAAAATCCTATCACCTCGAAAAAGGTGACCTTGTCGTCATGAGCGCGGGTCGTCCAATGTGCTTAGCGGGCATTATGACCGCGAAGGAATGCACGATTGGTGAAGGAACTGTCAACATCGCCGTTGAATCGGCGGTCTTCGATTACGCCAAGGTTCGGCGGACCTCAAACCGAATTGGGCTATCGAGCGAATCTTCCCTCCGTTTCTGCAAAGGCGTGAACAAAGACCAAGCCGAATACGTTCTTTCGCTTGCCGGCGATCTTCTCAAGGATCTTGCCGGGGCGAAAACGGTCAGTGAAACGGCGAATTACGACATTTTGAAGCACGAGTCGCACATCATAAATACCACCTTGACCTATATCAATGGAAGACTCGGGACTTCCTTCACGGCCGAGGAAATAAACACCACCCTCACGAGGGACCATCTCGAAGTGACCTCGCTCCCTTTTGGGGTTTTCAAAATCAAGATTCCTTCCTATCGAATTGATATGGATGGGGAGGCCGATATCTCCGAGGAAGTCATTCGGATTCTCGGCTACGAAAACGTTCATAGCGTCTTGCCGGTTTCCGAATTAGCTCTTTCGGGTTTGACGGAGAAACAGGTTAACAAAAGAGCCATCCGCCGGTATCTTCGTTCTCAAGGACTTGATGAATTCCTTACCTACACTTTGGTTTCCAAATCCCTCAGCGAAAGATTTGCATATCTAGAAAAGGGTCTGGCCTATCAGCTCAAGAATCCTATGAGTAACGACCACGAGTTCGTGAGGACAAACCTTTTACCGTCTTTGCTCGACGCGGCTTCTTTCAATGTCGATCGTCAGAACAAGGATTTGGCCTTTTTCGAGATTTCCGATCTCGATGCCCCCAGCAAACGCCTAACCCATCTTGCCATCGTTCTCACTGGCGAAGACAATCTGCAGGGAGAATTGAGGCGGAGGCCTTATGATTTCTACGATGCCAAAGGACTTTTCGAAGGTATCATGCAGCTTTTGGGTTTGGTCAAAAACCGTTGCCAAATCGTTCCGTGGACCCTAGGAGGGAATGAATTCCATCCGGGAAAATCCGCTGAGATTCGCATTGGGAAAAAGCTTGTTGGTGTTCTTGGCGAACTTCACCCCCTCGAACTTAAAGCTCGCGGATTAAAAAACGCCGTTGCTATGGAAATCGATCTCGAAGAACTGATAACCTTGAGGACATCGCAAATCAAGGCGACGATTCCATCGAAGTTCCCCAGCGTGATGCGGGATTTGGCTTTCGTCGTTTCCAAAGACGTTTCTTATGACGAGATCGGTCGTGAACTGTCCAAAGCCGATTCTCTCATTAAAGCCGTCGAGGTCTTCGATGTTTATGAAGGCGGCGTCATTGCTGCCGACAAGAAATCCATCGCCCTTACTTTGACGATTCGTGATGACGAAAAAACGCTCAAAGATGAAGAAGTGGCCTTGGCGGTCGCGAAAGCCGTCGATGTCCTTCGGGCTCATTTCGGCGCGGAGATAAGATCATGATCATTGCCCGTTCCCAAATTATTCCTAATCGTCCGAGCCTCATCGATGAAGACGAAACCTTTGTCGCATCTCTTTTTGCGGACTCCTATCCAATCGCTTCGATCAAGAAGTGCCACCTTCAAGGGCAACTAAGTCGAAATGGCGATATCGTAACCGCCAATCTTCATATTGAGGCGGTGGTAAGCCTCCTCGATTCGTACACAAATGAACCATTCGACCAAAAGGTCATCGTCGATGAAGATGCCGATCTTCTTCTCGAGGAAGGTGACGAAGGCGAAGGCTACATCGTTCCTGGAAACCAAATCGATTTGTCAGAAATAGCCGTTCGAATGATTCGGTCGTCTTTGCCAATCAAAGTCTTGAAACCAGGCAGCCATCTTCCGAAATCCGGCGAAGGCTATTCCGTCCTCTCGGAAGAGGATGCGTCGCGAGAAAAAACCGAGTCTTACAATCCGGCTTTTGACGCTTTGAAAAATCTCAAAACTAAGAAGTGAAATACTTCGACAAAAAGTAGCCAATAATGTTAAAACTATACACTGTATAAAAGCCCCCCATATTTTAAGGTTTGTTGAGGATTTCATCCTTTACACGCCCGAGGACCAATGATAGTCTATTAGCGACAGGTGGGCAAAAGTGGGAAACTATTTCGGAACTTATTCACGAACCCTCGACGATAAAGGGCGACTCCAAATCCCTAGCAAATTAGTTGGGGGTAAGGCGAAGCGTTTTTTCATCCTCAAAGGTTTCGAAGGTTGCCTCTCGGTTTACGAAGAAGATGGTTTCAATACTTTGCTTGCCAAACTCCAAAGCATGAATTTTCTCGACGAAGACGCCCGTAACTTCATTCGTTTGACTTCCGCTTCCGTCCAAACTCTCGATGTCGATAGCCATGGACGTGTCTTGCTCAGCAAGCAAACTCTTGATGATTACCGCATTCTTAAAGACGTCACTTTGATTGGAGTGCTCGACCATTTTGAGATATGGGATTCGACCAGCTACGCGCGTTATCAGCTTCAAAACGCCGGTAATTACGAAATGCTGGCTGGAAAGAGTCGCTAGTCTATGTCGAACCACATCCCCGTGCTGCTTCACGAGGCGCTCGATTGCTTGAACGTCCGTGACGGCAAAACTTATCTCGACCTCACTTTGGGCCGAGCTGGCCATGCTTCCGAGATCCTGAAACGGATCCCCAATGGCCGCTTGATCGCATTTGATCAAGACCCGGAAGCGGTGACAGAGTCCACTAAAAAACTTGCGTCTATCTCTTCGAATTTCTTGGTGGTGCGTGACAATTTTTCCCACCTAAGCGAAGAGTTGAGTCGTCTACATGTGATGTCGGTTGACGGCATCCTCATGGATCTCGGGGTTTCTTCTCCCCAACTCGATGAGGCAGAGCGCGGCTTCTCCTACAAAGAGGAAGCCAGGCTCGACATGAGAATGGATCCGGACAATCCGTTAACGGCCTGGATAGTGGTTAATTCCTATCCTCTCCAAAAGCTGTCCGAAGTCATTCGCGAGTATGGCGAAGACGTTGACGCCTACCGTATTGCCAAGAAGATCGTCGAGGAGCGCGAATCAGCTCCCATTGGGACGACCACCCAGCTGGCGGCGATTATCAAAGCCGCGAAGCCAAAGGCCGAACTATTCAAAAAAGGGCATCCAGCCAAACAGACCTTCCAAGCCATTCGCATGGAAGTGAATCATGAGGAAGACGCTCTGAAGCAGGCTCTCGAGGAAGCGCCGAAATGGCTCTCTTCCTCGGGCCGGCTTGTCATCATCAGCTTCATGTCGCTCGATGACCGTTTGGTCAAAAGGCGCTTCCATGAACTGAGCGTGAAAGAAGGGGACCGCCACGGAGTGGACCTCATGCCGAATGAGATTGACCAACCGCTTTTCCGCCTCCTCACGAAAAAACCGATTTTGCCTACCGAAAGCGAGTTGAAACTTAATCACCGCGCCGCGTCGGCAAAATTACGCGCTATCGAAAAGATCTGATTGAAGGGAGAGATTTATGAAAGACAAACTTACGAAGACGGGCCACAAAAAGCTCTATTATCGGCTCAAAGCCACTTTAGCCGTTTTCTTATTCGTCGTCGCCGTCGCTGGGGCCGCCGTCCTTCCGATCGCCATTTCCTATCAGGTGGCTGATCAGGCCAAAGCCCGCGACGATTCTTCAAATGGTATGCAACACAGTGATTTAAGCGATTCTTCGTCTTCGCTTGTCGTTTCTTCCTCAATTTAATTAGGAATATTCGGAAAAACCTCGGATTCTCCCTTCCCGAGGTTTTTCTAACTCTCTACAAATAAACCACTAATTTTCTATCGAATGATATTTGAAAGTTGGGGTGGCTATATTAGAATATAGGGCAGTAAGGTATGGATAAACCATTAGCTTGCCTAGAAATCACGAACGACTCAATTAAACTACTGATTGGGTATGAGCTGAATAATCAGCCTGTCGTTTTGTATAGCAAAGAAAAAGACATAACCGGGATCGTAAAAGACGGCGCCATCGCCGATATGCCTGGCTTGGTAAAGGCTTTGGGCGACTTTCACAATATCGCCGACGACGTCGCCAAACTCAAGATCAATATCAGCGAAATCTGCCTTGTTCTTCCCCCCTTGGGTTTGCAGGTTTTTCAGAACAACAAAACGACCAACGTCGTTTCGCCCGATGGTCTAATTGCCAAGATTGATATCGCGAACGTCATTTCCCTCGTCAACAAAGAAGCGGTTCCTAATGGTAACGAGATCGTCGATATCATCCCCGACGAATTCGTCCTCGACAAAGGTCAGCGTTTCGTCAATCCGCCGATCGGAGAAAAAAGCAATTCTCTCACTATTCGGGCCAAGGTCCATTCTTTGCCCCATCGGATAGCCTACGAATATCGCAGCGCTCTCAACCAAGCCAATTTTCGGATTAAGAAAAGCTGCGTCGCGACTTATTGCTACAGCGAGCTTTTCCGTTCCTACAAAGACATGCCCCAAAGTTATGTCCTCATAGATATTGGATCGCACATCACCACCGTCTCCCTCATCGGGGCCTCGGCACCTTATTCCTCTTTGTATTTCCCTAAAGGCGGGGATGATTTGACCCAGGACATCGCCGATGGTTTTGTCGTTTCCTTCGAAGATGCCAAGAAACTCAAAGAATCATTTGGCTATGATGAAAGAAAGATTTCCTTTGATCCGCTTATCGCAAGTGGAGCTGATTCGTCCGGCACTAAGACCGATTATTACCAAAAAGACCTCAATCAATTGATTCTCGATTTCTATGAAGACTATCAAAGCCTCCTTATGAACGCCATCAATCAACTTCTCGGAGCCTATGGTTCACGCTTTGATACCCTTCCAATTGTTCTAACGGGCGGAGCCAGCAAACTCAATGGTTTGGTCCAGCTTCTTCAAAAATCATGCCCGAAGCGCGAGATCCATTACGTGGTTCCCCGTTCGATTGGGGCTCGTGACCCGCGCTACGCTTCACTCTTGGGTTTGATCTTGGCCTCCGGGCGATATAAAGGAAGCCTTGAAGACAACTACCACGGCGTCATCACCGTTTCGAGACAGGGCAAAGACAAGAAAGACGATCCGAATCCGAGTTCAGGAGACGACATCCTATAAAAGGGGGCAAACAATATGGCAAACGAAACAAAATCAACGATGGACCTAGACAATTTTGAGCCAGTGGCTCGTATTGTCGTCGTCGGAGTCGGCGGGGCTGGCAATAACGCCGTTAACCGCATGATCGACGAGAATATTTCCAATGTCGAGTTCTACGTCCTTAATACCGACAAACAAGCCTTAGCCACATCGAAGGCCCCGAATCGCATCGTTTTAGGCGAAGGGGTTACGAAAGGTCTTGGAGCGGGCGGAGAGCCAAGCGTTGGGAAAGAAGCCGCTATTCAATCGACGGAAGACATCCGTCACATCGTTAAAGGGGCCGACATGGTTTTCATCGCCGCCGGCATGGGCGGGGGAACCGGGACCGGAGCCGCTCCGATCGTGGCTCAGATCGCCCGTGAAGAAGGAGCCCTCACAATCGCAATTGTTACTCGTCCTTTCACTTTCGAAGGGAAGAAACGAATTCAGAATTCCGTTACGGGATTAAGCGACCTTAAGGAAGCCGTCGATTCGATCATCATCGTTTCGAACGACAAACTGCTTATGTCCTCCGGCAACGCTCCAATCAGTCAAGCTTTCCAAGAGAGCGACCGTGTTTTGGCCCAATCAGTCAAAACCGTCACCGATCTCATTCTTTTGCCAGCCGTCATCAACCTCGATTTCGCCGATGTTCGCAACACCCTCAAGGGCAGTGGCATCGCCCTGATCGGATTTGGAACCGGATCAGGCCCCAACAAAGCCGAAGAAGCCGCGGAAAATGCCATTAACTCTCCTTTACTTGAAGCTTCAATTTCTGGAGCCAGACGCGCGATCTGCGCAGTCACTTGCGGAGCCAACGTCTCGCTTTACGAGGCTCAGGAATGCGTCAATCGCATCATTGAACAGGCGGGTTCAGCAATCGATATCAAATTTGGCGTCTCGATTAACGAGCAACTTGCCGATACTATTCTCGTTTCCGTCATCGCCAGCGATTTCACCGAAGAGTACGACTTTACCGCGACGCCGCAATTCGCTATGCCCAAGAAGGATATGGTCGGATCAGGAGTCGACGAAGCGAGAGAAAAAGCGGTCAAAGAACAAGAAAACAAACAAGCTCAAGGCGGGGAAGACGAGGAATCAGTCGAATCGCAGATTCTTCCGAGTTTCCTTAAAGGTCGAGTCATGACCGACAAAGACGAATAAGACCCAACTTGAGAAATGTTGGTTTCAAGGTTATAGTTACGCTAGGCTGAGACGAAGATCAATCCAAGTAACACGAGACAGAGAGCCCGGACGATGATGAAATCGGGCATGTAAAAGGACATCACTTCCGAGCCTCTTCCCCGAATAATCTAGGGGAGGCGAATCGCGCCCCGTTACGGCGCAAGCTAAGCGCACGGAGATCATCCGTGAACTAAGGTGGTAACACGCGAAAGCGCCCTTAATAAGGACGCTTTTATTTTTTGGAGGGAAACCATGGAAATCAAAGAAACGTTGCTGATGCCGCGAACCGAATTTGAAATGCGGGCAAATCTTGCTCAAAAAGAGCCATTACTCCTTAAAAAATGGGACGACGAGGATCTCTATTCAAAAATGAATGCCAATCGGGTTGACTGCCCGGAATTTATGCTTCACGATGGGCCCCCATACGCTAACGGGAACATGCATTGTGGGCACATGCTAAACCGTCTTTTAAAAGACTTCACCGTCCGTTACAAAAACATGTCAGGTTTCAAGACCCCGTTCATTTTTGGTTGGGACACCCATGGCCTTCCAATCGAGGTTCAGGTCACGAAATCGGGCGTTAATCGCAAGACGACTCCTCTTCCCGAATTCCGTCGCATCTGTGCCGATTACGCTCGTAAACAAGTCGACATCCAAAAAGGACAAATTCATCGGATAGGTGTTCTTGGTGACTACAGCCATCCTTATCTCACCTTGCTTCCCGAATACGAGGCTCGCCAAATAGATGTTTTCGCATCCATGGCCTTAAAAGGTTTGATTTTCAAAGGGGTGAAGCCGGTCTATTGGAGCCCATCGAGCGAATCAGCACTTGCTGAAGCGGAAATCGAATACAAAGACGCTCCCGCCAAAACAATGTATGTATCCTTTGATGTGGCGGATGGAAAAAATGTCATCCCGAACGACGCCAAGGTTGTGATTTGGACCACGACTCCGTGGACGATTCCGGCCGATCTTGCAATCACTCTCAATCCCAAATTCGAATATGGTCTTTTCGCGACCAACATTGGAAAACTCGTTTTCCTCGTTTCTCTTAAGGATCATTTAGTCCAGGAACTTGGGCTAACCGAATGTCGTCTCCTTAAATCCTTCCATGGACAGGATCTTGAGATGGCGACCGTTCATCATCCTTTGTATAATCGCCTTTCGACCATCATTGTGAATTCCTTCGTCACCGAAGATAGCGGAACCGGCTGCGTCCATACGGCCCCCGACCATGGTCTCGATGATTTCAACGCCTGTTTGAAGTATGGAATCAAACCCTTTAGTCCTGTTGATTCAAGAGGTTACATGCGACTTGAGGAGAGTGATCCCCTCAATGGGCTTTTCTACGAAGAGGCAAACGACAAGGTTATTGAGCTCCTCAAAGCCAATGGCCACCTGCTTAAAGAAGTCGACATCACTCACAGTTATCCTCACGATTGGCGAACAAAGAAACCAGTCATTTTCCGTGCGACCCCTCAATGGTTCTGCTCAATCGAACCGATTCGGAAGGATCTTTTGGCCGCCGTTCATAAGATCAAATGGGTACCTTCCTGGGGCGAAACCAAGATGGTCAACATGATCAAAGATCGTGCCGATTGGTGCATCTCCCGGCAAAGAACCTGGGGTGTTCCTCTTCCTATCATCTATTGCGAGGACGGATCGCCCATCCTCGAAGAGAAAGTCTTCCAGCATATCCGCGAACTTGTTCACGATCATGGATCGAACGTCTGGTTCGAACGGGAAGCGATCGATCTTCTTCCTGTCGGCTATAAGAACCCACGATCTCCTAATGGCCATTTCACAAAAGAGAACGACATTATGGACGTCTGGTTCGATTCCGGTAGTTCTTGGAATGGAGTTTTGATGGAGCGGGGCTTAAAATACCCGGCCGATCTCTACCTCGAAGGAAACGATCAATATCGAGGCTGGTTTAACGCTTCGCTGATTTTATCGATGGCCGTCAATGGCCGCGCTCCCTTTTCAACCTGTGTCACCCATGGATGGGTGATGGATGAAAACTGGCAGAAAATGTCGAAATCGGCCGGGAATGGCGTTGACCCCAGCAAAGTCGCCAACCAATTTGGCGCCGACATCCTTCGCCTTTGGGCTTCGCAAATCGACTATCAAACCGATGTGCGTATCAGTGAATCAATCATCGCGACCGCGAGCGAGACCTATCGCAAAATTCGCAATACGTTTAAGTTCATGTTGGGCAATCTTCAAAACGGTGAAGGGAAACCCTACGTTCTTCCTAACAAAAAACCGGTTCTTTTCGAGGCCGATAATTGGGTCCTCGCTGAGCTTGAACAGGTTAAGAACAAAGCCCTCTCATCATATGAAGAATTTGATTTTGCCGGAGTCTCAAACTCCATCATCAATTTCCTTACTGGTGACCTTTCGAGTTTCTACCTCGACGTTTCGAAAGACGTTCTCTACTGTGACGCTGCAAGAAGCCCCCGCCGGGAGGCCATCCAATACATAATATATCAGTGCGTATATCAGTTGTGTCTGCTTCTTAACCCGATTCTTTCCTTCACGATGGACGAGGTATATCAAAATATCCCCGGCCACAAGAAAACATCGCCTCAATTTGAGGACATGCCAAAGACATCTCATGATTTCCCATCCTCCGTTCTCGAAGACTTTGCTTCGTTTAAGAAGCTTCGCGATCTCGCGATGAAATCACTCGAAGATAGCCGCGCTTCAGGAATAATCGGCAGTTCATCGGAAGCCAAATTGACGATCGAAGTTAACGATCATCGGCTTTTCGAAATTCTTTCCAAAATGGGACAGGAAGATGCGGCCAAACTCTTTATCGTTTCGGGTTTAGTTCTTAAAGAATCCGCTTCCTCTTCCGTCAAAGTCGAAAAAGCAACCGGCGAGATCTGCCCCCGATGCCGCGATTACTTTGATAAACTAGAGGAGTGCGATGGTGTTAACTTCTGCCATCGTTGCCACACGGCGGTTGAAGGAAAATAGCATGAACGAAATTAAACAAACGAAAAAACCCAGTCATAGTTCGAATTGGTACACAATTTTTTTCGCCGTTTTCGCTGGCGGGATGCTAATTCTCGATTTCGCGAGCAAATGGATCGTCCAAGCTTTGTGTCTTCCGGGAAGGCATTATCAAATTATTCCGAATTTTCTCTACGTTAATCTCTCTTATAACACAAAGATTGCTTTCTCCTTGGGTTTCGATGGGGTAGGCGGCCGGGTGCTTAACATCATCGTCTCCGTTGTTATGTCGGTGGCCATTATTGCCTACTACATCGTCGATCGAGAGAAACTCAAGCCGTTCATGAAGGCAACCCTCGCTCTTTTAGCGGCTGGGGCGGTCGGAAATCTCGTCGACCGGGCTTTTTATTGGAGTGGGACGACAGGATTCGATGGAGTCATCGATTTCATCCAGTTCTATCTTGGAGGAGGACCTGGCGCCTCTTCAAATGCCGTCAATCCCTTTGCAACCTTTAACTGGGCGGATTCGTGCCTCAGTATTGGTGTGGTTCTTTTCATCGTCTATCTTGTCTACGATTGGATCAAGCATCCGGACAACGATAATTCGAAAGATCCTCGAGTCAAAGAATCGACGGCCGAAAGCAATCCGACTCGGGACAACGGCGTGACGGCAAAAAAAGAAGACGATAAATTCGCCAAAAAGAAAGTCGATGAAAAGATAGGGGAAACAGATGAAATACATCGTCGATGAAGGATCAGCCGGTAAGCGTCTCGACGAGGTTTTAACCTCGATTGGGGCGGCTCTTTCGCGGAGCAAAGCCCAACAGTTGATTAAAGATGGACTCGTCAAAGTGAACGCCAAGATTGAGAAGGCTCATTTCTGGGTTCGTCTTGGAGATGAGATTGATTTTGAAAAGCCCATCGCCAAACCCTCCCATCTTCTTCCAGAGGACATTCCTCTCAAAGTCGTTTATGAAGACCAAGACGTTTTAGTAATCGATAAACCCGCCGGTCTCGTTGTTCATCCTGGAAACGGCCATCAAGACGGAACGCTTGTCAACGCGCTTCTTTTTCGCGAGAAAGATTTAGCGAACGATGACGACCCAACTCGTCCGGGTCTCGTTCACCGGATCGACAAAGACACATCGGGTTTACTCGCAATCGCCAAGAACGACGAAGCTTTCGCCTTTTTGGCTAGTCAATTGAGCGAGCACGAAATGCACCGCGAATATTACGCGCTCGTCAAAGGCGTCATCCTTGAAGACGACGGAAAGATCGACGCCCCAATCGGTCGAGATCGCATGCACCCCCTTCGCAATTGCGTTGACGTTGAACATGGAAAAGAGTCTGTTACCTTCTTTCACGTTATCAAACGTTATCACCAGTCGGACTGTACGTTGGTTTCCTGTCGCCTTCTGACGGGAAGAACCCACCAGATTCGTGTTCACATGGATTATATCGGGCATCCAGTTATCGGTGATCCCCTCTATGGTTCGGGAAATCGAAAGCTCTACGACAAAGGCCAGCTTCTTCATGCCTATCGTCTCTCTTTTGTTCATCCGAGAACAAAAAAAGAGGTAACTTTTGAAGCTCCTCTTCCCGACTATTTCGAAGCCATCCTCAAAACTTTAAAGTAGAGTCTCGTTGCCGCTGATTCTTTTCATATTCGCAAAGTTGCCCTTCGTTATTTTTTTAAGCTCGTCGAGGCCATGTTTCGTGACGAAAGCCTTGGCGAACGAATCGACTTCCGCGCCGGCTCCAAGAGGGATTTTTTCGCCATATTTCTTCGATAGTTCATCCATCTTTCTTAAAAACGAGTAACGGGCGATGACAGAGGCAAGAGCGACACTTGGAAAGGCCAGCTCTCCTTTTGTCGAGAAGAATATGCCACGGGCAACGTCTTTTTCGGTTTTTAGGTATGAGTAATAGACATTTTTTTCGGCAAATTGATCTTGGCAAAGAACGGCATTCGGAAACTTCTTTTCGAGATTTAAAAGGCAACGGTTATGCATCCTTGCCTTAATGGCGTTCATGTTTATTCCCTTAGAATGGACTTCATTGTATTTCTCATTATCAAGCGACAGCTGAGAATAGGAAAAATCGTGAATAAGGAGGGGACCAATTTTGCGAATATAATCGTCATCCATTTTCTTTGAATCCGTAACCCCGAGTTTTTTGATTTCTTCAAGGTCTTCGTTATCGACATAAGCCGCACAAACGCAGACTGGTCCAAAGAAATCACCCGTTCCGACTTCGTCGCTGCCGATTTGATCTTTCCATTTATAGAGACCGGGTTTGGTCTTGATGAGGGGATGAGACTTGCTGTCATTTAGGGCAGAATTTTGGGATGGTTTTGACACCATTGGTTCGTTCGACCAAATCGAACATTCGTAGCCGGCTTTCGGTCCTTGGAAAACAACTTTATGAAGTCCATCTTTGTTGATTTTTTTGTATGCGGTGAGAGTAAAATCCTCTCCCCGAGCTAAAAATGCGACGTTTTCGTTCGGAGACTTTTCGATCGTGCCGCAATAAAAATCCTCCATCTTCTTAATAGCGTTTTCATCCGCCTCGATCGTGTATGTGGCTGGTTGCTGCAACATTGAGGATATTCTAGCATGCTCGGCCCACAATACGAGTGTGCATGATATAATTCTAGCCATGCAGAACGCGAACGAAGTATTGGAATTTCCGAAAGTTGTGGAAGCAATCGCTTCCCTTACTCGGACCGAGCAAGGTAAACAAACGTGTCTTTCGTTAACCCGTCTCACAAAAGATAATCTAGCGCGTGAACTCTCGTTTCTTGACGAGGCTATGACCCTCCTTCCTCGATATGGAAGGTTTCCGATTGACGTTTCAAGCAACCTTGAACATATCGCGGAAATTGCCGCGAAAGGCGGAGTCCTTTCGGTCGAAGATCTCGAAAGGGTCGCAAACGACGTCCTCACTTCGGTTTCATTAAGTAAATACTTCGCGGGAGTCGAGTCATCGCCGCTTTTGAAAGAGTACTCAAAAGGTCTTCCGTCATTATTGTTTCTCGAAAAGGACATCCACAAAATCATCGCGCCCGATCTTCAAATCTACGACAATGCCTCTCCAACGCTTAAGAACATCCGAATTCGGATGGAACGTCTTGAAAAAGAGATGGTTCACAAACTCGGATTCGTTCTCGAGGAAAACAAAGTCTATCTTTCCGATACAACACTCACGATTAAGAACGGTCATTATGTTCTTCCAGTTGCCAATGCCTACAAGAATAAGGTCCGTGGTATAGTCCAAGACGTTTCGTCGAGCGGAGCCACGACTTTTATTGAACCCGAACTCATCATCGAGATGAACAATCGAATGATGGATTTAAAAAATGATGAAAGAGAAGAAATCCATAGGCTTTTGGCCGTTCTTTCTTCTGAGGTCGGCTCATCGAGCGATAGCGTGAAGCTATTGAACCGGATGATCGGGTATTACGACTTCCTTCAGGCCAAAGCCCTTTACGCCGATTCCCTTCACGCCCATATTGCCCATGTCGCCGAGAAAAAAGAGATCTTTATCCCTCAAGCTCGTCACCCTCTTTTGGATCAAACGAAGGTTGTAGCGAACGATTTCATCCTTACAGAAGAAAAACGCATCATCGTCATTTCGGGTCCGAACGCCGGCGGCAAGACCGTGGCTTTAAAAACATTGGGCCTTTTGGTTTTGATGCATGAAGCTGGCTTGGCCATCCCTTCACTTGAAGGGGCGGAAATCCATTACATCACTAACGTCTTCACCGATATTGGCGACAGTCAATCGATCGCCGACAATCTTTCTACCTTCTCTGGCCATATGTCGAACCTTTCGGGCATATGTAGCCAAGTTGGGGGCAACGATCTCGTTCTGCTCGATGAAGTCGGAACTGGCACTTCACCAAAAGAAGGTGAGGCTATCGCTTATTCCACGATACGATTTCTTCTTGATAAGCACTGTTTTACCTTGGCTTCGAGCCACTTCGAAGGATTAAAGGCCTACGCTCTTTCCGAAGGGCGGATCAGCAATGCCTCCATGCTTTTTAATTCAGAAAAGCTTTTGCCAACTTACAAACTCAAAATGGGTCTTCCCGGTGAATCCTATGGAATTTCGGTTGCGTCGCGTTATGGGGTTGACCCGTTAGTTTTAGACTTGGCCCGCAGTTATTTAGCCGAACACGAAGACGTTTCGATTTCCCAAGCCATCGAAAGACTTTCTAAGCTGAGCCAAGAAGAAGAAAGCCTCAAAAAGGAATTAGAGAATGAGAAAACGGCTTTGGCAAAAGAAAAGGACGCGATTCTTAAAGAAGAAGGCTCACTCAAAAAGCGCGAAGAAAATTACCTTTCTGATGTCAAAAGCATCAAACAGCAAATGATCGAAAATGCCCAAAAGGAAATTGATGAAGTCTTGGCTTCGCTCGATAAGCCAGAGATTAAAATGCACGAAGTAATCGCCGCGAAAAAGCGACTCAATGAACTCCATTCAAAAGAAGACGAAGTTCATTATAAAGGCGATGTAAAACTTGGAGATTATGTCTGCATTCCTTCCTACGGGGTCGTTGGGAAAATCACCCGCGAACAAGGAACCAATATCGAAATTTCGACTCGCGATGGCGTCACTTTTAAGACGAAGAAAGACCAAGTCATTTCCTCTTCCGAACCAGCCGAAGAAACCGTTAAGCTCGATGGAGCCTATATCGACAAGGCTATCGGAAAAGGCCTTCCTTTGGAACTTAACATCATTGGTCTCCATGTTGACGAGGCCATGGTGGCCGTGGAAAAGTATCTCGATTCCTGCCGCCTAAAAGGTTATAAACGTGTTCGCATTATCCATGGTTTGGGTTCTGGGGCCTTACGTCACGCGGTTCAGGACTATTTATCTCGACATGGGGATTTCGTTGATTCGTTTGAACTCGGAGGGGAATACGAGGGCGGTGGTGGAGCCACAATCGCGCATCTTAAATGACCGAACTCTTGAAACGGTTAATTTCGCTTCTTCCCGATAAGCCGGGTGTTTATTTGATGAAGGACGTCTCCGACAAGATTATTTACATTGGGAAAGCCAAGAACCTGAAGAAAAGGGTCTCCCAGTATTTTCTTCGTCCTCAAACGGGAAAAGTTCAGGCCATGGTTAGCCACGTTGATCACTTTGACACCATCATCGTTTCAAGCGACAAAGAGGCCTTTATCCTCGAAATGAATCTCATTCAAACGCATTATCCGCGATACAACATCATGCTGATGGACGATAGCCATTACCCTTATATTGCTTTGAAGAAGCATGGAGATCCCTATTTGAAGATCTCGCGGAACACCGACGATGCGAAGTACTTTTACTTCGGCCCTTTCCCGAATTCATTTTCGGCCTACGAGACCATTAATTTGTTAAACAAAATCTACCCGACGAGGAAGTGTCGCGTCATTCCCAAGAAAGCCTGTCTATATTACTCGATGGGTCAATGCCTTGCCCCGTGTATCAATGAAATCGACCCCGCGGTTTACGATAACCTCTATAACGGGATAAAAAAATTCTTAAATGGAGAAACCGACGAAGCTCGAGCTTCAATCAAACAAAAAATGCTTCTTGCCTCGGAGAATCTTGATTTCGAAATGGCGGGCGAATACAAGAAAACCCTCGATGCGATCGAAATTGTGACCTCTAAACAAAGGGTCGAGATCGTCGGAGATCAAACTCCGCGCGATGTTTTCGCCTATGCCGAAAGAGAAGGTTATCGGAGCCTGGCGATTCTTACATATCGTCGGGGTCTTCTTCTTGGAAAAAGCGTGCACGTGGTTGCTTCTTTTGGTGAGGCCGAGGAACAGATTTGTGAACTTATTGAACAATACTATCAATCTCATGAGCTCCCAAAAGAAGTCGTCTCCCGTCTTCCGTCTCTGAAAGAAGAACTTTCTAGCGTCTACGAGGGCCTCGAGGTCATTTATCCTCATGAAGGACGTTTGGTTGATCTCGTCAACCTCACGGAACTTAATGCCCGCCAAGGTCTTGACGCTCATTTTCTTTCTGCCCGTCTTGAAGATGACAATTTGTCCCTTCTTGAAGAACTGGGCAAACTTCTTGGGATCGAAACTCCATTTCGGATTGAACTTTTCGATAACTCGCATCTTCAAGGCTCGTCCCCCGTCGGCGCCATGGTTTGTTATATCAATGGTGAACCGTGCAAGAAAATGTATAGAAAATACCACCTCGATGAAAAAGATGCCGGCGATGATTTTCACTCAATGAAGGAAATTACATCAAGACGTTATCGGCGTCTAAAAGAAGAAAACCAACCGAATCCCGATTTAATTCTCGTTGATGGAGGATTGAGCCAAGTTCACGCCACAAAAGAAGCTCTTGAGGCGGTGGGGGTAAAAATAAATTTATTCGGTCTCTACAAAAACTCCAAACACGAAACCGAAGGACTTATTGACCAAGATGGGAAAACCTATCCCATCGATTCACGATCCCCTCTTTTCTTCCTTCTCATGCGCATGCAGGACGAAGTTCATCGCTTCGCTATCACCTTCCATAAACAGGAAAGAAGCAAGGCCCTCCATCGAGAAATCTTTGATTCGGTTCCGGGTTTAGGAGAGAAGCGGAAAGAAGTTCTTCGAAAACATTATCCGACCCTTGAAAGTCTGATGGCCGCCAATGAGTCCGAGCTTCTTCAGATCGTCCCCACAGAGTCGGCCCGTGCTCTTTATTTGAAGCTGCACGGAGGAGGAAAATAACTGTTTGCTTCATTCGGTATTGTCTTTCGCCTCATCGGCGAGTTCAATAAGTAAGTATCAAGTTTTGTTAAGATAATTTGACATGGCGATTGTGATTTGTCGGCAAGAAATGTATATTATTTAGGCGTTGCGCTCATAGCTCAGCTGGATAGAGCAACGGCCCTCTAAGCCGTAGGTCAGGCGTTCGAATCGCCTTGAGCGCACCATCAATTTAAAAAAGTCCGATAAAATCGGATTTTTTTGTTTAATTCGCAACAAATTGTCATCACCTGAGGATTTTCTCCTGGCCGTGACAAAATGATGCGCAAGGAAATGTTATTTCCGAAAAGGAATTGAGTATTGGCATTATAATAAAAAGGGTTAATTATGAATCACGAAATGAATTTGCACGCCGCACCTTTTGAATTGATTAGAAACGGTTCCAAAACAGTGGAAATGCGGCTCAATGACGAGCGGAGAAAGAATATTAAAAGCGGGGACACAATCGTTTTTACGAATATGGATACAAACGAAAAGTTGGAAGTGGTGGTTTTGAAGGTCGTGTCGTTCAAGGATTTTGCAGATTTATACAATCATTACGGAAAATGTGAAATCGGATATACCAAAGACGGGGTCGCCAATCCTGACGATATGTACATGTATTATTCAAAGGAACAAGTTCAAAAATATGGTGTTTTGGCAATTTCAATTAAGGTTGCAACTAAACACCAATGACAAAGCGTTCTTAAGCGTGATAAAAAATGCAGGCAATTTAGGTTGCAATAAACAAAAGGCACAAAAAAACGGAACAGCCGATCAGGTTGTTCCGTCGTTCTTTCAAGAAGTAGTTATTCGATTAAACAAAACGCTTAGACGGCTTTCGTTTCGAGGTTCTTTTTGCTTTTGCTCAAGACGGAATTAAAAAGGGCGATCACGAGAAGGGCTCCAAACAAGAAAACCGAGATGAAGTATAGGTAAAGGCAAGGCGAAAATTCCATGTTGTAGAAATTGGTTCGTTTGGCTTCGGTGTCGATGGCGACGTTGATGATGCTAATTGCGACATAGAGACTATAGGCGAAACCCGCCAAACCTAGACCGAGACCCAGGAAACGGATCTCTTTCTTTTCTACGAATAATGCTAGCAAAAGGCCAAATAACAGTCCAAGCAATACCAGGAACATGATTAAAGGCGTCTCAAAGAAATCAGAAGCCTTTAAGGTCACGAGATTCTGTGTACCACTCCGAGGTCCTTCACTGTAGATATAGTGCATGAACTCACCAGAGAAAGATGCGCAGAACAAACCGAAGGCCAAGACAAAGAGGGAAAGACAAATGATCCGCAGAACCTTATTTTGCATTTAAGGTTTCCTTCCGCCGCTCATCGTATTCCTCTTTGGTGATAAGGTTCTTTTGCAAAAGATTATTGAGCTCAAGCAAACGTTTTTCGGTATTAAGCCCGGATTCAGAAATCATGGTCTCGAGCTTCTCTCCAAACAAGTCATCGAACAAGCTTAACAAGATAGCAATGATCACGATAATGGCATAAGCCATAATAAGCACTAAACCGGCATTCGAAGTGACCAAGTATCCAGAATTTGCGCTGAGTGCGGTGGTAAGTATGGAAAAGAGATAGAAGGCGAAAGCGATCGCCGTGAAAGTCATTCCATAACCGACGTATTTGAGAGTTTTCGATTTCCCCGCCACGGCAAAAAGGATGGGTCCTAAGATGAAGAACAAAGAAGCAAAGAACACGGGGAACGAATCGAGCGAAAGGCTAGAGCCCGTTAGGGTTCCCGAAAACTGGTAGAAGTAGAGGGTCGATTCGGCCGCCGAAGAAGATCCTGAAAGCCTAATTTTTATAGCCGGTACCGAGAAAGTCAGAACGGCCAATAGGATCGACAAAGCGACCAAGCAAGAAACAACGATCGTCATAATCTTTCGAAATTTCATTTTGCGACTCCTTTATTTAACTAATATTAAAGCAAATATTAATCTATGTAAATAGAATGAAATGAACATTTTTCCGGTGTATGTTTTCGGAAAGTAACGACACCATTGTTTCTTACCTTTGAAAATTTCAAAAAACAGCAACTTAAACCTTTAGATATTTTGAAATTTGCATCTTCGCAATGTGTAATTCAAGGGCTAATTTTGCGTGTACTAACAAGGCTTTAGGATGATAATATAACCATTAATTATGGATAGTCTTAAAAGTTTAATGGACAAAAAAGATTACGACCTCGTTCTTTCCTTGACCCAAAACGCCACGGATCCCGAAGCCGTATTTTATCGAGCGACGGCTTTAATCTCAAAGAACCAAGCCCAAGAGGCGATTAACCTCATCAAGGAACACAGAGCTGCTCTTTTTGAGGCCAATCCTACCTTAACCATGAAGGCCAATTTCGAATTACGATTCATTCTCAAACAGTTCGAAGAAGCTTATAAGGATCTTGAGTTTTTCTCAAATCAGCCCTACGTTTCTCAAGCCGTTGAAGAACAACTTCGCGCCTACCCCAACATCATTAGAAGCAGTGAAAGAGCCGCCTCCTTTGTCAAAAACTACGAACCAGAGGCAATTGAGAAAGTGCTTTTGACGAGTAAGGATGATTACGAAGTTCTCTCGATGCTCAGTTACGTTCAAATCCACGACACGTCTTCATATAGTCAAATCCTTCGAAAGGTCATTGCCTCCGATCGCCACCCTTATGTCCGAACCTATGCCCTTCTTCTTTTAATTGCCTTAAAAGACGCGAATAAAGTCGAAATCAGAAAAAACGGGAAGGCATATAAGATCGTGCCATCCGAACTAGAGCCTCCATATGTTGGCGATGTTTATAATTCTTTTTGTAACAATCTCGTTCTTCTTGCTAAAGATCCATCCGTTTCGGGAACGGCCCGCGAACTCTTGAATGATTACATAATGGATATCTATCCCGAAAAGGCAATTGCCGACAAGGGCGACAAAATTCTTGCGCTCGCGTTAATAAAGTTGGCTCGAGAGTATCTTCATTCATCCGCTCGAATTGAAGAATTAGCTTCCTCAATAAATGTCGAGGAAAACAAAGTCGATGATTTGGCGAAAAAGATTAAAAGCGTTCTTGATGGTACGCCGACCTTACTTTTCTGAAGATTCATAATTCTTTCTGGGGGAAAGATCATGAAAAAAGGAATATCCGCCGTCGCCTGTTCGTTTCTGGTACTGGCTTTGTCGAGCTGCGGACCCGAGGTTTCGTCGATCGTCTCTTCCTTGACTGAGAGCGCGACCGATCTTTCTTCATCGAGTGAGTCTTATTCTTCCGCTTCCTCCGCGCTGACTAGTTCATCTTCAACTTCTTTATCGATAGGCGGAAGTTTGACGGATCAACCAACGCTATATTTCCATTATCATCGTTCGGATGGCGTCTACGATGGCTGGGGCCTTTGGGTGTGGATAGATGGAGGCCAAGGCGCTAGATACTCTTTCGACAAAAGCGACGATTATGGGGCCTATTTGGAAAAACCCCTTTCGACTTGGTCCGACGCTAATAAACTCAATTTCATTGTCTCCACGGCCTCTTGGGCGAAAGACCCGGGCCCGGACGAATATTTCCTCTTTAGCGATTACACCGCGGACACCGTGGGCAATGTCGTTTGTTTCAAAATGACGGGGATGAGTGGGCTCTATAAGACTGCCAAAGAGGCCATGGAGGCCGCGTCATCGTCATCTTCTTCTGGTGGCAACACTTCGTCGAGTCATCCGGCCGAATGGTATAACACCTGGAACATTGATGAGACGGGGGAGACGAGAAACGCTTTGCCGAAAACTCCAGTCACTTCAAAGACCTACGAGGATTTCAAACTTTGGAACGAATATCCGGCCAGTTATTGGACGACAGTCAATCCTTATACGGGCAATCGAAGCGATTTTCGCGATGAGCAGATCTATTTTTGCATCACCACTAGATTCTACAATGGCGATCTCACCAACGATGCCAAGTGTTGGGATCAAAACAGTTCGACCGATTATTACGACCCGCCTTGGAGAGGTGATTTCAAAGGTTTGATAGCAAAAATGGATTACATCAAAGCCTTGGGCTTCACGGCGATTTGGATCACTCCCGTCGTCGAGAATTCCTCGGGTCTTGATTACCATGGTTATCATGCTTCGAATTTTGCCAAGGTTGATCCTCGGTATCTCTCGCAGGACGTGAGTTTTCAAACCGTGATCAACGAGGCTCATAAGCGCGACATGAAAATCGTCCTTGACGTCGTCTGGAACCATACCGGGAATTTTGGAGAAATGGGTCTCTGCCCGATGTTCTCGAAGAAGGGTGACCTCAGTTATTCAAGTTGCGTCAAAGTCCGTTCGGATTCGGGTTTGCCGGCAAACTACTCTTCAATGCAAGGCGGGCAACAATATTCGGCCCGTCTCGCCATGATGAAAAACACCGACGGCGTCAATCATGACGTCAATAATTACTATCACCATTATGGAAATTTCTCTTGGGAGACTTTCAGCGAACAAGTGGCGCAGATTGCCGGAGACTGCGTCGACCTCAATACTGAGAATCCGGTCGTCGCCGAGTACACCGTTCGGTGTTATGGGGAATTCATTAAGATGGGCGTCGACGCCTTCCGAATTGACACTATGAAACAGATTAGCCGTTTGAGTCTCAACAAGTTTTACTTTGGAGCTTTTCACGAATTCGCTCGGCGATGCGGGAACCCCAATTTCTATATGTTCGGTGAGGTTTGCGCCCGAGTGCGTGGAGCCTGGAATCACGACGTTCCGCCGGTTTCCGCTCCCTTCTATACTTGGAAAGAGACCAAGGATTACTCCTTTGGCACCAGTGTCGACGACAACGTGAAAACGACGGAAGATAATTTCAATTACTGGAACGACATCTCCAAACAGCCAACGGCCGATAATGCCACCCTTCGGGGATCGCTTGCCTATCACGCGCCCGACCATTCTCTGTCTTCTGGCTCCGGCGTGATCGACTTCCCAATGCACTGGAATTTTGCTTCGGCTTATGACGCCTTTAACAGCGCTGTCTCGATCGATCGATACTTCAACGATTCGACCTACAATGTCGTCTACGTCAATTCGCACGATTATTCTCCTGATGGCCAATGCAATAACATGCCGGATTACTCCAAATCCAAATGGGCTGAGGATTTCAATCTCATGTACACATTTAGAGGAATTCCTTGTCTTTACTATGGAACGGAAATCCAATTTCAGGCCGGAAAAGTGATCGATAACGGAGGTAACACCCCGCTCTCGCAAACTGGTCGCGCTTATTATGGCGATCATCTTGAGGGTTCCCTTTCCACCAACGGATTCGGTTCCTACAGTTCGGCTAATGGAGAAATTAAGAATACCTTAGAGGCTACGATCAGTCAGCACTTGATGAAACTCAGCAAAATTCGTCAAGCGGTTCCGGCGCTTCGATATGGTCAATACTCAACCTCGGGAGTTAGCGGTGGCATGGCTTACGTCAAACGCTACACAAGCGGATCGATCGATTCGGTGGCGGCGGTGGCGGTTTCGGGCGGAGCCAGTTTCTCGGGGCTTCCAAACGGCACCTATGTCGACGTCGTTTCTGGCAAGAGTGTCAATTGCAGCGGAAGTTTGACTGTGAGCGGCCTTAGCGAAGGCAAGCTGGCGGTCTACGTTCTCCAAAATTCTTCCACTGGAACTTTAGGCCAAATCGGTGGTTCGACGACATACCTTTCATAAAAGAAAACGATCAAAAATACCGACCTTTTCTAACCGGTCGATGATCTCCTTTTTCGTTTTGTTTGTGGTCTATCTTTAGATAGAGTATATTGTCTCTTGCGTAAAATCGACATTCACATAGGAGTCAATGCACATGAAACACGCCATCAAGAAGATCGAAGAGAGCAAAGTCGAAGCCACCGTCGAAGTCGACCAACAAGTTTGGAAGGCCGCTCAAGAGAAAGCCTTCGAAAAGGTTGCCGCGACCGTCACCATCCCTGGATTCCGTCCAGGCAAAGCCCCTTTAGCGATGCTCAAAGGGAAAATTGATCCGAACAAGGTTTTCGATGAAGCGATTAACGACATTCTTCCAGCTATTTTCGCCGAGATTGTTTCCGAAGAGAAACTAAAACCGTTTACCCGTCCGGAAATCAACGTCGAAAAGCTTTCCGACAGCGAACTTACCATTAAATTCCTTGTCACTCTCGTCCCCGAAGTCAAACTCGGACAATACAAGGATCTCCATGCCGAAAAGAAGGCTCCGGCCGTCACTGACGCCGAAGTCGATGCCGCCATTTCGAAACGTCTTGAACAAGCCGCGAATCTCATCGTCGTCGACCGTCCGGCAAAAGAAGGCGACACCGTTGTTATTGATTTTGAAGGATTCGTCGATGGAAAACCATTCGAAGGCGGCAAAGCCGAGAATTATGCCCTCGAACTCGGATCCCACAGTTTTGTCCCGGGTTTTGAAGAAGCCCTTGCCGGAGTTAAGAGCGGAGACGCCAAAGACGTCGTCGTGACTTTCCCGACCAACTACGTCGAAAATCTCGCCGGCAAAGAAGCTACCTTTAAATGCAAGATCCACGAGATCAAAGAAAAACAGGTCCCGACCCTCAATGACGAAGCCGTCAAAGACATGGGAGTCAAGAACGTCGAAACCGTGGAAAAACTAAAGGCCTTCGAAAAGGAACAGCTTTTAGCTTCCAAAGTCAGCGAAGCCAACAAAGAATACTATGATGCGATCATCAAACAGATCCGTGACGGATCAAAAGTCGATATCGCCAAAGACATCATCAAACAGGAAGCCGCTTCCATCCAAGACAATATGAAGAAGCAAGTTGAACAACAAGGCATTACCTTCGATCAATATCTCCAAATCACTGGCCAGAAGCCGGAAGATCTCGAGAAAAAATCCGAAGAAGAAGCCGAATCCAACATCAAAACCTACCTTTGCCTCGAAGAAATCGCTTCGGCCGAGAAGATCGAAGTTGAAGACACCGAAATCGAAAGCGAGATTACTAAGATCGCCCAGCAGTACAATATGAAGGTGGAAGAAGTTCGCGACATCCTTGCCAAGAACCTTCAACATTTCAAAGAAGATCTCCGCCAACGCAAGATTCAAGACTTCATCATGAAGAGCAACCACTGAGCATATCGGTGGACGGGCCTCAAAACCCGGACTAAAACATAACCGAAGAAAGGGGTGAAATCATGCCAGATTCATCGAATATCGGGAAAAAGAACCTTTCCCTTCCACTCCTCATCACGCGCGGCCTCGTCGTTTTCCCCAACATGAGCGAAACGATCGAGGTGGCCCGCCTATTCTCTATGGCCGCCGTTGACGAGGCGAAAAACGTCACTAACAGCCTTCTTTTTGTTGTTGCTCAATCAAATGGGTCCGTCGAAGAGCCAACCGAAAAAGACATCTACGAAGTCGGCACACTTTGCCGAATTATCAACTATGTCAATCAGACGAAGAGTTATCGGATTCGCGTCGTCGGAAGCAAACGGATTAAACTTGCCAACGTCCACGTCGAGAATGGCTACTACGTCGCGGATGGAGAAATCATCGAGGATATCCTTGGTGACAAGAACGACGAGCTTTCTCTTGTTCGCAAAGTGGTGGAATCCCTTGAAGCTTCGCCGGAAATTGGTCGGAACATTCCTCGTTCCGCCATCAATCAGCTCGGCAAAGGAATCGACGCCAACGAACTGGCCGATAACTTAGCTGGTTATTTGCCGATCACTATCGATCAAAAGCAAAAGATTCTCGAAGAGGCCGATGTTAATAAGCGTCTCTCTTTAGTCATGGAGATTTTAGGCCAGGCTAAGCAGATGGCTGACATCGATCAAACTTTGAGCGAGAAGGTCCGCCAATCGGCCGAAAAGAGTCAGAAGGAATATTTCCTTCGCGAAAAGATGAAGGCGATAAAGGAAGAACTCGGCGAAGACGCCGATTCGGAAGAATCCGAAGACGCCATCAAAGAAAAACTCAGCAAAAACCCTTATCCCGACAATATCAAAACCAAGGTGAAATCCGAACTTCATCGTTACGAGATGATGCCTGAATCCTCTCTTGAGGCCTCACTCATCATGACCTACGTCGATACGCTTCTTGGCGTTCCTTGGTATCAAAAAACCGAAGACAACGAGGATTTGAAGAATGTTCAGAAAGTCCTCGACCAAGACCACTACGGCCTCGAAAAAGTCAAAAAAAGAATCATTGAATATCTGGCCGTTAAAAAGATGACCGGAAATCTCAAATCTCCGATTCTGTGCTTTTATGGACCTCCTGGATGTGGCAAAACCTCTTTAGGCCGTTCGATCGCCCGGGCTTTGGGCCGGAAGTTTTACAAAGCCAGTTTAGGTGGAATAAGCGATGAAGCCGAGATTCGCGGTCATCGGCGAACCTATGTTGGTTCGATGCCGGGCCGTATTATCCAAGGCATGACGAAGGCTGGAGTCACCAACCCTGTTTTCCTCTTGGACGAAATCGACAAAGTTGGGGGCGCCAATTACAAAGGCGATCCTTCAAGCGCCCTCTTGGAAGTCCTCGATCCTGAACAGAATTTCGCCTTTAACGACAACTACATCGAAGAACCTTATGATCTCTCGAACGTTCTTTTCATCACGACCGCCAACTATCTTGAAAACGTTCCCGCTCCGCTCCTTGACCGTCTTGAACTCATTGAAGTCCCAAGCTATACCGAGATCGAAAAAATCAAGATCGCTCAAGGCTTCCTGGTCCCAAAGCAGGTTAAGGCGAATGGTTTGAAATCTGAAGATATCACCTTCAGCGAAGAAGCCATCAAAACTCTCATCGAACACTATTCGATGGAAGCCGGTGTCCGCCAGCTCGAGCGTCTTATTGCCTCCGTGTGCCGAAAAACGGTGGTCGAGCTTTTGAACGATCCTTCGACCCCCAAACCGGTCCTTGTTACTCCCGAACTCATCAAACGATACCTCGGTATCGAAAAGTTTGAGGGAACCAAGAAAGAGAAGGAAAACCAAATCGGCGTCGTGACGGGTCTCGCCTATACGGAGTTCGGCGGCGATATCCTTCCAATCGAAGTTAATTATTTCCCAGGCAAAGGCGGGCTCGTCCTCACGGGCAAGCTTGGCGATGTCATGAAGGAAAGCGCCTCCATTGCTCTCGACTACGTTCGGGCCAATTCCAAGAAATATGGAATCGAAGACGAGATTTTCCAACACAACGATATCCACATCCACGTCCCCGAAGGGGCCGTCCCGAAAGACGGACCGTCGGCCGGGGTCGCCATTACGACCGCCATCATCTCTTGTTTGACTCACACTCCCGTAGATGCCAATGTCGCCATGACGGGGGAAGTCACGCTTCGAGGCAAAGCTCTTCCTATCGGAGGATTACGCGAGAAGTCTCTTGCGGCCGCTCGTAGCGGAATCAAAGAGATCATCGTCCCCGAAGACAACCGGAAAGATGTGAGCGAATTGCCAGAAGAAGTGAAAAAAGCTTTAACGATCTCTTATATGAAATCCGTTGATGACGCCTTGGCGATTGCCATGGTGCATCCTAAGGCATGATCGACTTCAAAAAGACTCATTTTGTCATTAGCGCCCCTTCACTGAAGGAGAAGCCAAAGGACGGGAAACCCGCCCTTTTGTTCATGGGCCGGAGCAACGTCGGCAAAAGCACCTTAATCAATCTCCTTTGCGGGAGCCGCTTGGCCTTTTCGTCAAAGAAGGCCGGGAAAACCAAACTTCTCAATTACTTTTTAGTGGACGATTCGTTTTATCTTGTCGATGCCCCAGGGTATGGTTCGACCATTTACGCCAATATTTCGACCATCAATTTCGCCCAAACGATCGAGGATTACGTTCTCGATCCCAGTCTTAAAGGAATCGTCGTCCTCCTCGACCTTCGCCATGAGCCCGGTTCCGATGACGTCAGCTTTCTTCGTTACCTTCAAAAAACAAAGGTCCCGCTTCTTTTCGTCCTGACCAAATGCGACCTTATGAATCAGAAAGAATTCGCGGCCGCCATGAAAATGGCCTCTTCGCTTGGCCTTCATGACCCCGTCGTTTCTCGGGGCGACATCCATTCTCTCGATCCGCTGAAGAGTAAAATTGCCCACATTCTCGAATGAAAGACACCGTTTTGAATCAAAACTTCTTCAATCGTGACCGCAATTTGGTTAATTTCTCTAATTCCTTGTTGAAACACTTCGGCGCCACGCCCTTCCATTCAACCTTACTCGCCGCCGACAAAGCCCTCGAAGGTCATAAAAAAGTCGCGGTCTTTTTGTTTGATGGGATGGGAGAGGAGAACCTTTTTCGTCACCCTCAATCTTGTCGGTACGTGATCAATCACAAAATCGAGACCATTTTCTCGACCAATCCTGCCACAACGGTCGCGGCCACCGATGCTCTCCTCTCAGGACGTTACCCCATCGAAACGGGCTGGCTTGGGTGGAGCGAATACTTTAGCGATCTTCATATGGCCGTCGACGTTTTTCCTAATAAGGATTCGGTTACGGGTGAGAAAATTCCCGGTCCAAGCCTTTTAAACGAACGCTGCCCATACCTCACGATCGCGGACTATATGAAAGAAAAGGGCGTCAAGGCTAAGCTTTCGTTCGAAAGTCCTCTTGGCAACGGGACTGGACCTCGATCCCTCCACGAGTTTCTCACTCAAGCTTCGTCGTTTTTTAAGAAAGACGGAGGGGAGTTCTTATATTCCTATTGGACGAAGCCCGACAAATATCTCCATGAATATGGGACCAATTCGATTTTTGTCCATTTCTATCTCCGCCGAATCGTCGCCCTCATTAAACGTTTCGTAAAAGCCAATCCCGATGTTTTGCTCTTCGTGATTGCCGACCATGGTCTGATTAATGTCCATTATGAAGATATCGCCCAGTACCCGGATCTAGAAGAAAACCTCTCCGGTCCTCTCGTCCTCGAGCCCCGAACCCCGTCGTTTTTCGTAAAAAAGGGTCATGAAAAAGAATTCGAAGAAGCCTTCAAAGCTCATTTTTCCGGACGGGCTGTTCTCATGACGAAAGCCGAGGTTTTGGAAAAAGGGTATTTTGGGGAAGGAACGCCTCATCCATTGTCTTCTTCCTTTTTTGGCGATTACGTCGCCGTGATGCTCGACGAGACATGTCTCTACGATTCCTTACGGAAGAAAAACATCCACATGCACAAAGGTCATCATGCTGGCGGAACGGACGGAGAACGTCTCATCCTCATCAGCGCCTATAACGTCTGATTCCCTTTATTTTTTCTTTCGTTTGTCCCATAATGTCCTCGTTCCGCTTGAAGGAAGAGGGAACGGGTTCGACCCATATAGCAAGCCCCGCAGAATGGAAAGGGGTTGGGAAGAGAATCCGCGAGTCGCTCCCTGAGGAAGTCGTCCGCCGCGTTAAGGCGATTAAGTGCCTAGATGATCATCTAGGAAGTTGGGTGGTACCGCGCGCCGCGTCCCTTCGGGAGGCGGTTTTTCTTTTATTGGAGGATAAATCATGCTCGACACCCATTACGACCACGTGATCTGTGAAAAGGACAAATACGAGAACTGGGTCAAAGCCGGTTATTTCACGGCTGGTGACAAGAGTAAACCGCCATTTTCGCTTGTGATCCCGCCTCCTAACGTCACCGGAAAACTTCATCTTGGCCATGTCATGGACACCGTTCCCGATGACATCATCGCCCGTTATAAAAGAATGAAAGGCTTCGATGTTCTCTGGCTTCCAGGCATGGATCACGCTGGCATCGCCACCCAAGCGAAGGTTGAACAAAAGCTTCGTGAGCAGGGCATTTCCCGTTACGATCTTGGAAGAGAAAGATTTCTCATTGAGGCCTGGAAGTGGAAAGAAGAATACGCCAAAACCATCCATGAGCAATGGGAAAAATTGGGTCTTTCAGTCGACTATACGAGAGAAAGATTCACTTTGGATGCCGGCCTTAACCGGGCGGTTAAACACGTTTTCGTTACTCTCTATAACGAAGGGCTGATTTACCGGGGAGAAAAGATTATCAATTGGGATCCTGAACTCCGGACCGCTCTCAGTAACATAGAAATTGTCCATAAAGACGATGCGGGCGAATTCTTCTATTTCTTTTATGACGTCGTTGGAAGCAAGAAGAGAATCGTTGTGGCCACGACCCGTCCCGAGACGATGTTCGGCGACGTCGCCGTTTTCGTAAATCCCAAAGACAAACGTTATAAGGACCTCATTGGGAAGAAAGTCATCAACCCCGCGAACGGAGAGGAGCTTCCTCTCATGGCCGATTCCTATGTCGACATGACGTTTGGGACGGGGGCCATGAAATGCACGCCGGCCCATGACCCGAACGATTTCGGTTTGGCCAAAAAATATGGTTTCAAGTTTATCAAAGTTCTCGATGAATCGGCCAAAATGACCGCGGTTTCCGGGCAATATAAAGGTCTTGACCGATACGAATGTCGGAAACTTCTTGTTGAGAAGATTAAGAAGGATGGTCATCTCGACCACATCGAAAAGATTGTTCACTCGGTTGGTCACAGCGAAAGAAGCGATTCCGTCGTCGAACCAATGATTTCCAAACAATGGTTTGTGAAGATGAAGCCTCTTGCCGAGAAGGTTCTTGCCAATCAGCAAAGTCCTGACGCGGTTGAATTCTTCCCCAAGCGTTTTTCCAAAGTCCTGACTCGGTGGATGTCGACTGTCGAAGATTGGTGCGTATCTCGTCAGCTGTGGTGGGGTCATCGGATTCCCGCTTATTACAACAAGGCCACGGGTGAGATCCTTGTCAGCGAAACCGAACCCGATTTAAACCTCTATGTTCAGGACGAAGACGTTCTCGATACCTGGTTCTCCTCGGGACTTTGGCCCTTTTCAACGATGGGGTGGCCAGATGAGACCGATGATTTCCTCCGATATTTCCCGACTTCCGTCATCAACACCGGTTACGACATCATTTTCTTCTGGGTGAGCAGAATGCTTTTCCAATCGCTCCATTTCACCCAAAAAGTGCCGTTTAAGCAGGTTATTATTCATGGCTTAATTCGGGATGAGCAAGGCAGAAAGATGTCGAAATCGCTCGGAAATGGGATCGACCCAATCGACATCATTGACAAATATGGCGTTGACGCGATGCGTTATTTCATTACGACGAACAGCACCCCAGGGCAGGACATGCGTTATAGTGACGAAAAACTGCAAAGTGCCCAGAACTATCTCAACAAAATTTGGAACGCGACCCGATACGTGGAGATGACTCTAGGCGATTCTTTCGTCCCCACGGATCTCGATCCGAAGACCTTGGGACCGCTTGAAAAATACATTTTGTCCGAACTTGAAGAAACGATTCGCAAAGTTTCAGCCAAGATGGAAATCTACCAATTCGGGGCTGCCTCCGCGATCCTCTATGACTTTGTTTATGACGATTTCTGCTCATATTACCTCGAAATGAGCAAGGTTTCGCTTCAAAATTTGGCAAACGAAGACGCGGTCAAACTCACTCTCTATAAGGTTATTCGGGAAATCATCCTTCTCATCTATCCCTTCTGCCCCTTTGTCGCCGAAACGATGTATCTTTCTCTCCCGGCTCATAAGGAATCTATTATGCTTGAAAGCTATCCCGCCTTCGAGCCTAAGTTGATTGACAAAAAAGCTGAACGAGAAGGACGTGTTTTGGCTAAAATGCTCTCCGATGTTCGTGCCTATAAAGCCGAGAGAAAGCTGGCTCCGAACGCCAAAGTCCGTCTGGCTGTTTCTCCCAAAGCGTCTTTTGCTGGCATTGAGCAATATCTCGCCCGTTTCCTGTTCGCCAAAGAGGTTGTCGTTTCGAAGATTCCGCCCAAAGGCGACAGCTTTATCTATGGGGGAACGACTCTAGTTGTCCGCGAAGACGTTGACCCATCGGAATTGAAGTCGAAGCTTCTTGCGGAAAAAAAGGCCCTCGATTTTGAGATTGAACGTGGAGAGAAAATTCTCTCCAATCCCGGATTCGTCGCCAAGGCCCCTAAGGAAAAACTCGATCTTGAAAAAAGCAAATTGGAACAAAACAAGAAAAAACTCGAAGAGATCTTAAAAAGATTGAATTCGATTTGATTCTCCGTCCCAGTAAACCGTCGGCCTCCTATCTTAGTGGTAGGAGGTCTTTCTTTTATGAACAAGATCGAATTGTCGGTTCACGAGATCCAAGCCATTCACGTTGGAGAAGCTATTACTTTAGGGGCGGTTTTAGCCATTCTTGCCATAGCCATCATTGCCGTGGTCGTCTACAAACTGTTCCGAAGTGCGAAAGGAACGGCCAAACTTCCTGGTGGTTATGCCTTCGAATGGAAGTAAACGATGACGAGGATCAAAGACCTTCCTATCGAAGATCGACCTCGGGAAAAAGCTTTGGCTCACGGCGTGGAGACTCTTAATGTCAGCGAGCTTTTGGCATTAATCATCGGCAGTGGAGTCAATGGCTTTTCGGCTCTCGAGATTGCACAAAAACTTCTCCTCGACTTCCATGGGTTAACGAATCTTTTTCGCGCCCCTTACCTTTCGATTTCGGAAATACCAGGAGTTTCAAAAGCTCGAGCGCTTTCTCTTTGTGCGGCTTTTGAGCTATCAAAAAGGTTAGAAAGAATCGATTATCTTGAATCTCGCGAAAGAATGAGTGCCGAAGGAGTATACAAGTATTATCGGGAAGCGTTTATTCAAGAAAGAAAAGAATCTCTTCACGTTTTGATGTTCAACAAAAAGGGCGATATCGTTAAGGAACAAAGGATTTACCAAGGAACCGGGAAAGGTCTTTTACTTTCGCACAAAGAAATAGTGGTGGAACTTCTACTAAATTACGCAACGGGGTATATCTTGGCTCACAATCACCCTTCCGGGAACCCAGTTCCAAGTGAGGAAGACATAAAACGAACTCTTGAATTAGCCCAAGAAAGCAAAGAACTAGGCATTACGATGCTCGATCACGTCGTGGTTGGGGTTGAGGGCTATTATTCATTCAAAGAATCGCGCCTTCTTTAACCTGAAGAATCTCCCAAATGATGAAAAGATTTTCGACTTAACCGATTTCTTGCCAAAACGCGATAAAACGTTCTTCCCTTTAGGGAATTGCATGGTATAGTTATCACGTTGTCGCCTCCGCTTTAGGCGCGCAACCGCATTAAAAAGGCCCGAATCTAGCTGAAACAGTGCTAAGCCTCAATAGCGAGTCATCAATAAGCGAACTAAGGAGGAAAAGACATGTACGCTATCATCGAAACCGGTGGCAAACAGATCAAAGTCGCCGTTGGCGATAAGATCTACGTCGAGAAACTCGACGCTGAAGCCGGCAAAGACGTGAAGATCGAAAAGGTCCTCTTCATCGGCGGCGAATCCACCAAACTCGGAAATCCGTATGTTTCCGGCGCCAGCGTGGATTGCAAAGTCGAGAAGCAAGGTCTTAGCAAAAAGATCACCGTCTACAAGTACAAGAGCAAAGCCAATGAACGTAAAACCATCGGCCACCGTCAGCCCTATACTTGCTTAATCGTCAAAGCCATTAACGCCTAATATGATCAAAGTCAGTATTGAATATCGAGGATCGGGATTCGCTTCTATGGAAGTGAAGGGACACGCCGATAGCGCTCCTCATGGCAAGGATCTTGTTTGTGCCGCGGTTAGCGCCGTGACGATTGGATCTCTTAATGCCTTGGAAAAAACCGAAGACTTCGATATCTCAGTAGAATCCGGCGACGTCCGCCTTTCCGCAAAAGCGGGAATTAGCGACCATGACGAAGCCGTCATTGAGACCATGATCATCCAACTTAAGACCATCGAGGAATCCTACAAGGGTTTCATCGAAATCAAAGAAAGGAAGAATTAACCATGAAATTCATTCTCGATCTTCAGCTATTTGCCTCTAAAAAGGGCGTTGGCTCGACCAAGAACGGCCGTGATTCGGCCGGGCGCCGTCTCGGTGCCAAGAAGAGCGACGGCGAATTCTGCACCGCGGGATCGATCTTGTATCGTCAACGTGGAACGAAGGTTCAACCGGGCGCTAATGTCATGAAGGGCGGAGACGATACCCTCTTCGCTACCATCTCTGGCATTGTGAAATTCGAAAGAGTCGGCCGAAGGGGGACAAAAGTCTCCGTTTATGCCGCTTCTGAATCGAAATAAACTCTATGTGATTTAGCCCCTCTTCGGAGGGGCTTTTTTTGTTAAGAAAAGTGGCATTTTGTTTCTTTACTTATTCGTTTAAGTAATGCAATGAAACTGACTGTTTTCGTCAATCATAACAATGGGAAATTAGCAAAGAAATATACAAATAAGTCAATTCATTTCAAAGTCAAAAAAAGCAAGACAGTAACACGACTATGGCAAGGCCATAGAACTGGTGAAAGGGCTTTCATTTGTTGCTTTACACACGCGGGTAGACCTATTACAATGTGTTCATGTTGATCACAAATTACGAGGGCCGATAGGTATAACTCGGAAAACGGCTTGTTTAAGCGTTTTGCAGTGCCTAGTTAGTCCAACTAATTTAGAAAGGAGCGTAATTAATGGTTAACAAAAAGTTTAGCGCCACTTTGCTCGCATTGGCTGCTTTAGGCCTTGCCGCTTGTGGACCCACATCATCTGAGTCGACGAAATCCTCATCTGTTCTGAGTTCATCTTCCTCCGCCTTGGTTTCGTCTACTTCATCCGAAACTGTGAATGTTCCTGTTGTCGAGGGAAAGTACACAGTCTATTTCCATCTTGGAGCAGACAGTGTCGTGAAGGCGCTTGATTCATTCAACTCCTTCTTCATCAACGGAGCGTTCAACACTTGGACAACTTCGACTGCCGTGCCATTTACCGCTTTGACTGGCACCGACGTCTACTATGCCCAAATCGAAGCCGCTGGCTTCGCAACTTCGGAAACCGATTCGACTTTCGACATGACAAAGAGAGGCTACCAGTTGACGATCGGATGGAACACTACATCCAACGCTCCAGCTGAGCAACAGGGCACCGACTATACCCTTAAAGCTGACTACAACGCTCTCTATCCGGGAACCGCCCACCCAAAAATGGATGCCCCGAAAGATTCGAAGATCGAGCTCTATGGAGCTACAGCCGTCGCGGCCGATCCGGCTGTTCCCGATACCACATCGGATGAACACTGGATGGCTGATCCTGCGACCATCGTTCATTATCAGACCTTCGCAGCCCAGAAAGCTGCTGTCGTCTCAATCAAGAACTACAGTATTAAGTTCAAGATCGCCGACAAAGACGGCGCCCAAGTTTCTAAACCGGCCTGGGTTGCTGATTTCTATGCCACTGGCGGTTACGATAGCTGGGGTGGCGCTTTGACCGATGCCTTTAAACTTACCGCTGATAACGATGGCTACTACACCATCAAATTCGGCGATGTGTTCGGCGGAGTCAAAGTCGAATACATGGTCGTCTGCACTGTCAAGAATACCGAAGGAACTGTTGTGACCACTGGGTTCTGGACTAACAAGGCCCATGGCGCTAACCTCGATTGGACACCAGTTGGAGCTGATGGCGATAACGCCGTCATCGATGCTGGCGATTTAGTCTGGGAAGCTTGGCCATCAGATCCGAACGTCAAATTTGCCGTTACAATCAATATCGCTGTCTCCGACTATCCTACGACCGGTGTTGATGGCGTCGCCATCAAAGGTTCTTGGGATTGGAGCACTCCGACCGCTTTGACCGCTGGTCAAACCGCTGGATCCTTCTCCGTTACCCTTCAATTACCGGCTGGCGAAAAAGAATTTGGTTTCATCACCTATACAGGCGCCTTCGTCCAAGTCGCTTGGTTCTCGGCAACTTCTGGTAACCTTAAGATCACGGTCTCTGCGGCCGCGACCTTCAGTTTCACTGGAACGATCGCCGGTGGATTGACGATTGCCTCCTGATCGTTTCGTCTTCATGCGGATTCCGGTTTGGGAGGCTTAGCGGCCTCCCTCCGGATCCGCTTGTTTATTTTCGGAGGAACATATGAAAAGAACAAGAATCGCCGCTTTAGGCTTGTCGTTTCTCTTTATCGCTTCGGCCCTCGTTTCGTGTGGACCCAATAGCGAATCGTCATCGACAAGTGAATCTTCGTCGACTAGTGAGGCTCCTGTTGATCCAACTTGGAGTCGAAACAGCGGTTCTTATTCCTTTAAAACAAATCCCGTTTTCTCAGGAGCGACAAGCTTGCCTTCGATTGATTCCGTTGTGGCTTTTTGTCCCGTTTCTTCTACATATACGAACGTTTATCTTTGGGATAGCGACGGTACCTTGCCGACTGGTTCTTCGACATGGCCTGGAGTGAAAATGACGAAGAATTATGACGAAACATGGTTTGAAGTTGATCTTCCTTCAATAAAGAAAACCAACATCATTTTCAACAAGAACGGCTCTCCTCAAACTCAGGATATGACCATTACTCATTCTGGCTATTGGTGGTTTTGGTTAAGTGATGGAAACATTCATGACACTCTTCCGGCGACAGCTTGGATTCAAACCGCTAAATTCTCCGCGGAAGGCGTCATAACGGTTGTTTCAAACGTCAATATGACGAGTTTCACCCTCTATGAGGGTCAAAACGTTCTCTTGACTGGGACCCCTTCCTACAATGCAATCGACATTTCTCTAAATAAACATGCGGCTGATTTATCAAAAGGTTATCGGATCGAATGCACTCTCGAAGGAGAGGCGAGTCCGTTTTCCATGGATGTCGACATCAACCTTCTTTTCGGGACCGATTCGTTTAACACCAATTACGCTTATGATGGAACCGATTTAGGTGTGACTTATTCGGCTTCTCAGAGCGTCTTCAAAGTTTGGAGTCCATTCTCTTCGTCAATCGTCCTCCGAGTTTATCAAAACGGAACTCCGGTCGCCATCAGTTCCTCAAAAGGTAACGACACATTTACCGAATACCCAATGAACAAAGGCGCCAAAGGCGTCTTCTCAGTCACGGTTAGCGGCGATTTGAATGGCAAATACTATACCTATGTTGTAACGAATTCTTCATATACCGCCAAAGAAGTGGTGGATCCATACGCCAAGGCCGTCGGTGTGAATGGAAGAAGGGGCGAGATACTCAACCTTTCATCAACTAACCCCGAAGGTTGGGATTCGATCAAAGCCAAAGCTTATGACCGGAAAGAACTAACCGTTTGGGAATGTCACATTGCCGATTTGACTTCGAGTTCAACGTGGACCGGAAATGCCGATAATGCAAAAAAATATGCCGGGTTCCACGAAACCGGGACCACCTATACTCAAGATGGAGTGACGGTGAAAACGGGATTTGATCACGTTAAGGAACTAGGCGTCAACGCCGTTCAGATTCTTCCGATGTTTGATCAGGACAACGATGAAACGAACCCGACTTTCAACTGGGGCTATAACCCATTAAACTACAACGCACCCGAGGGCGCCTATTCGTCAAACCCCTACGATGGTGCCGTCAGAATATCCGAACTTAAAGCCTTGATCGCCGATTATTCCAAAGCCGGAATTAACATCATCATGGATGTCGTCTACAACCATGTCTCAAGCGCCAAAGGAAGCAATTTTGACGTCCTGGTTCCAGGTTATTATTACCGTTATTCGCCGACCGGGGCTTTCTCGAATGGCTCTGGATGCGGAAACGAAACGGCTTCTGAGCATTACATGATGCGAAAGTTCATCGTCGAATCGGCGGCCTATTGGGCGTCCGAGTATAAACTCGGTGGCTTCCGTTTCGATCTTATGGGACTTCACGATATGACAACCATGGAAGATGTTGTTAAAGCTTGTCAAAAATTTAACCCCAGCATTTGCGTTTATGGCGAACCGTGGATGGGCGGAACGAGCAGCATGGATTACGCCACATCGGCCAAGCAATCGAACGGAAACAAGTGGAACGGATATGGCGGTTTTAATGACGTTTTCCGCGATTCCCTTGTTAAGGGTGGACTTCATTCTTCGAGTGAACTTGGTTGGGCGACCGCTTATATGACTAACAATCAGTCCGCTGATCTTCCGGGTGTTGTCGCGGGAATTAAAGGGACAACCAATACAAACGAACCGATCGCCGATCCAGATAAAGCCGTCAATTATGTAACTTGTCACGATAACTACACCCTGTACGACCGGATATACATGGTCGTTCACGCAAACGCCATCGGTCCGAAGATGGCAATGTTAGCCAACTCTGTTGTTTTCACTTCTCAAGGGACAACCTTCATGCTTTCGGGCGATGAGTTCTTGAGAACGAAGGGTCTGAATTCAAATTCCTACAATGCCACCTATCAAGTCAACGAACTCAATTATGCCTTGAAGGTCAAAAACCTTTCGATGTTCCAATCGTATCAAAAGTTGATCTCTTTGAAGCAAAGCGTCGATGGTTTGCATCTTGGCAAAACCGACGCGGCCGCTATCTCGATTTCAACAAGTGGTGGCAATGAGGTAATTTACGAGATTAAGGACACCGCCAATTCTAAGACGTACAAAATTGTCCACGCCGATGGATTTGGAACTCCCGCGAATGTGGATTTCACCGGTTACAGTTCAATTTACCTTGATACACTGAATTCGGGAGTGTCGCTTTCTTCAAGCACCACGATTCAAAACTATCAAACACTTATCGCTGTTAAGTGAAACGTTTCAGCACTTAAAAATGCATATTCCGTTTATGGAAGTCGTTTTTTGGCTTTTCCCTCCGTCTTTTTCTTACTGCGTTTTTAAGTGACGATAATGTTTTTGTGAGAGCGATAAAAACATTAAAAAAACAATAATAGTGCCCATCTTATCGCTATTTATTCATTTCGAATAAAAAGTGTTATTCTCTTGCTAACGCGACTTTACACGCGCGCGGAAAGCGGTTACAATATTAGGCGTGTTGATCAAAAATTACGAGAGATAACCCATTCCCTGACTTTTCGGCAACTGGTTTTCTCAAACTAATTTTAGAAAGGAGCGTAATTTATGATTAACAAGTCAAAGCTGATCGAAGCTGGCGCAGCTCTTATGATGCTGGTCGCTTCGGGAGCTTCCCTCTCAAGCTGTGGGCCCGCCGCGTTCGACCTCAGCTATTGGTGTCCGTCACTCGACAACGATGTGATGGCCGAAATCGTCGATGACTTCAAGGCCGACAATCCTGACTATGCCGGCAAAAACATTGGGCTTCTCGCAAACTACAGCGAAGGAGAAACCTACAGCGCCCTCCACAAAGACCTTGGAGCCGCTGCCGATGTCATTCTAATGGTCGACGACAACATCCGGGCCGGAGTCAAGGCTCAGGAACTTCAACCTTTGCCGGTCAACGATCGAAATGCCGCGATCACAAGCGATGGAAACGATGCCGTGGCATCACTATCCATTGATGGGACAATGTATGGCTATCCATATCGTAACGACAATGCCCCGATGATGATTTACGACAAAACTGTTTTCCCAGACCCCACGAAGCTTAACAAGATCGAAGACGTTCTTTCTGCTTGCAAAACCGCGAACAAAAAATTCTATCTCGATCTTGGAAACGGTTGGTATAACCCCTTCGTTCTTTGGGCTGGAGGTGGAACGTTTACCGTTGACGGCGGATCCATCGTAACCGACATTGCCGGAACGAAGAACGCCTCTTGTGCCGTGGCCGCCCAAGCCGTTTACGATCTATATGGTCAATACAAAGACATTTGGGTAAACAACTCCACAACCGGAACGATCGAAAGTGGATTTGAAGACAAGTCAATCGGCGTCGCCTTTATATGGAACGACCTTAAGACTCTTCTTGGAAAGAATGCCAATGTCACGGTCACCACTTGGCCAACTCTCCATATCGGTTCCAACGATATTAAGCTTGAATGCTTCCAATCCTACAAAGCCGTTGTCGTCAAGGCCGAACTGGCTGACGATCGACTCGCTTTAGCGGAAGCATTTGCTCAGTATTGCGCTTCTGAAAAAGCTCAAACACGTCGTGTTAAGGAACTCTCATACGGACCCTCGAACCTTAAGGTTCAGGCGACCGATGAAGCTAAAGCTATCCCCTGGGTTGAAGCCATCTCCAGTATGACTCTTTCTGGGCTTACTCATCCTCAGGCGCCAAACACCACATCAGATTTCTGGACTCCGATGGCAAACTTCGGCGGTCTCATTACCGCTCAGAAGACCTGGGGAGATTACAAGACCGCGGCTCGCGCTCTTGTTGGACTCGTCAGTAACACCGGCTGGAAAAAAGCGGCCTAATCTATATCGAATAACGGCCTGGGGGCCTCAAGCCCCCGGGCTGTTGATAGTTTCTTGGAGGATCGGTACATGGACGAAGATGAAAAACCAATCTCTGATGATTCGGAAACCGGTATTGACTTCAGCGGAGTGAAGACTCTAGCCAATGCTGGTTTTAAGCCTGAGTCACGGGGAACAACTTTCAGGAATTCGTTTGTTGAGGGTTTGGTTCAATTAGGTCTGTTCCTTTTTGGACTTCTTCTTGACATCGTTAAGGCAATTTGGGCCGTTATCAGCGGCCTCTTCATTAATCTTTATAAGTTGGTTGTTGGACTTGGCAATTTTTTTAGAAAATGGTCGCGAATCTTTCGGGAAGTCGACGGATATGGGAAAGCGACATTCTTAATTCAAGGCCTCGCCAATATTCACTATGGGCAGGTCGTCGACGGCGTCGTATTCATGGTCGTTGAATTGTTGTTCGTCGGTTTCATGGCTATCTTCGGTGGTGGGAACATCATGAATCTCATTCACATCGAAGGCGGACATCGTGCTTCTCATACCCGGTTAATTCTCGGAATAACGACTATTTTGATGGCCCTCGCCTACGTCATCGTTTACATAAAGGGTATCCAATCAATGTACGATGGTTACCAAATCATCCATAATTTTGAGTTTCGTCAGGCCCGCGAGGATCAGCTTTACGTCCTTGGGAATCTTGAAAAATACCAAGACGTCGACTTCTTTCACGATTCGGCTCATCGAATCAAAAAGAAAATGAGAGTCGAATATGGATATTCGGCCCTAAGTGCACGTTATATTTCCTATATTCCTTTCAAATTAATTCCTGCTCGGAAACCCAATCCAATCGCTGCTTGGTGGCGAAGAATTGGCGACAGACTTTTCGCCCGTTATTCCATTTGGCGCGACAAAGTTCGAGCTGGAAAGTGGAGCAACTGTTTTGCAAAATTCCTCGACTACAAGAGAAAACCCATTCCCGAAAAATACGGAATAGGACCAGTGACTGATAATGTGAAAGCCGCTTTGACAAAGTTTCATCACACGTATGACAAATACAACAATTATTTAGCCACGGTTCGCGACACAACCATCGAAATCGATGTCCTTGCCGATCCCAAAGGCATTATCGCAGCCTGCTATGCCGAGGATGCGGTCAGCCGCAAGAATGGCATCGCCCCGCTCCCACGTCCCGTCGAATCTGATACGAAAAAACGCGGAGCAAAATCAGATAAAAAGCTCAAAGTTAATGACGTTGTATCGCGGATCGTCGGTCTCTTCAATGTCGAACTTGTGATTGCTCGTCGTATCTCTAAAATGGCAATAAAAGCCATCGAAGAGGAGACGCGCGGTGGTGAGAAAGCAGTCGATGCCCTCAAGAAGATCCATGACCGGGAAGAGACGAGTTTGTCGAACTTCATCTCGCGCTTCTCGACGAGGAAGCTTGCCTCCGTTCATGCGACCGAAAAAGTGTTTCTTGATTACGCAAAATATCGCCCCCTTTATGACCGTGGAGAAAAGGCTTTCGTCAAATCTTTGGTCTCGCTTGACCGAATCGAAAAACGCGATGCCGTTTCTTTATATCGCGATTATTCTCTTTCGATAAAAGCCAGTCACGACGACGAGACTATGACGCGGGAATCGCTCGCGGCCCGTGGGATTCATTATCATGACGTGGTCGCACTTTACGAAACCTATCCGTTCCATGGCGAACCCATTCGCTTTAAAAAGCAGATCAAGCAATACTCGGACGAGAAGTTCTCGGTTTCTGTATTGACTCTTCCGGTTCTCGGAGCGCTTTTGACGGTTATCGTGCCTTTGATCTTCTCAATTGCCGTGGCCTTTACGGCATGGGATAGCGATCACACGGCATACAACTTCGGATGGTCAATGTCCGGCTTTTCCTCCGTCTTTAATCTCACTGGCGGAACTTCATTCTCGGCCGCTTTCTTGACTCTCCTCTATTGGACCATCATTTGGGCCTTCTTTGCCACTTTCACGAATTACATCTTTGGCATTATCCTGGCTTTATTGATAAACAAAAAGGGTATTCGCGCCAAGAAGATGTGGCGAACCTTCTTTGTTATCACAATAGCCATTCCCCAATTTATCACCCTTTTGTTGATTAACCTCCTGTTAAGCGACGGCGGGGCCGTCAATAAATGGTTTGATTCCATGGGTTGGGGTCACTTCCCATTCCTTGGAAGTGTCAACAATCCAATGGTTGATGTATCGGTCGGAGACTATATCATTCCAAAAATGATGGTCATTGTTATTAACATGTGGGTCGGTATCCCATACACCATGCTTTCGACTTCGGGGATTTTGATGAACATTCCTGAAGACCTCTATGAATCGGCCCGAATCGATGGTGCTTCACCTTGGACACAATTCTGGAAGATCACGATGCCATACATCCTTTTTGTGACCGGACCTTCTTTGCTTACGGCCTTCATCGGTAACATTAACAACTTTAACGTCATATATTTCCTCACTGGGGGTGGACCGACTGTCCAAGACGCGATTGGGCCAGCTGGAGCCGGGCACACCGATCTTTTGATAACTTGGCTTTTTAAATTGACTACAGCCGACAGTCCTCAATACAACATTGCTTCCGTCATCGGTGTCGCCGTCTTTGCCATCTGCGCCTTCTTCTCGCTCATCATGTATAAACGAATGGGCAGCGTCCAAAACGAGGAGGAATTCCAATAATGGTCACTCAGTCACTTCAGAGAGAAGAAAACACCATGGCCCCCAAAGAGAAAAAGAAACGTCGGGTTTCCGTTAGATTTCAGCGTGGCCTTTCCAATTCCATTATTTACATAATTCTCGCCGTCATGTCGATCGTTTGGCTTCTTCCGATCGTTTGGCTTTTCCTTCAGAGTTTCTCTGGAGAAACCGGGCAATCAGGAATGACCGAATTCATTCCGAAAACATGGAGTTTTAACAATTATCTTTATCTTTTCACGAATAAAGTCGTTTCCAAAGATGGTCTCACGATCGATGAATCCCAATACAACTTTTTCGCCAAGATTTCGAAGACGGGCGTTTTCCAGATGGGAGCATTCCTTTATACGGCGGTCATTGCTCTTTTCACCTCGATCATCGCCACCCTCTTTACCTTGGCGACTTCTTACGCCTTTAGCCGTCTCCGCTTCAAAGGTCGGACAACGATGATGAAAATCATTCTTATCCTTGGGATGTTCCCTGGTTTCCTTGGCCTTATCGTTCTTTATGAGATCTTCAAACTCATGGGCCTCACGGGGACAATCTGGGCCCTGATTATTATTTATTCAGGCGGCGCGGGGATGGGTTACTACATATCGAAAGGTTTCTTTGACACGATTTCGAAGCAAATAGACGAAGCCGCCATGGTCGACGGGGCGACTCGCTTCCAAATCTTTTATAAGATCACGCTTCCTCTTTCAAGACCAATCGTTGTTTATACCGTTCTGACGGCCTTCATGGGCCCTTGGGCGGAATACATTACTGCTCAATACATGATCCGAACGGGTGCAACTAACGGAGCAACCGGGGGAGTTGTCACCGTCGCCGTTCAACTCTTCAGCATGCTCGACGAAAAGACCAATCGAAGCCAATATTTCGGACAGTTCTGCGCCGGAGCCATTATCGTCGCCGTTCCGACTTCGCTTTTGTTCATCGCTCTTCAGAAGAACTACGTTTCGGGCGTCACGGGAGGCGCCGTTAAGGGTTAACCGCATTGGCCCTAAACCAAAAATGATAGGGTGGGGGGCCCGACAACATCGGACCCCTTTCGAAAATCATTCAGGATAATAAAATGAAAAAAAGACTTGGATTACTTGGACTTATGATGGCGTTGCCGCTTCTTTTCGGTTGCAACGATTTGCCGTCACAAGGTTATTCCATCGAGAACGTTTCCAATTCTGGTGGTTCCGCTTTCTATGAAATCTTTGTCGGGACCTTTGCTGATTCAAACGGCGATGGTGTGGGGGACCTAAATGGAATCACGAGCAAACTCGATTACCTTGAGGATTTAGGCGTCTCTTATCTTTGGCTGACCCCTGTTCATCCTTCGCCTTCATACCATAAATACGACGTGATGGATTACTACACAATTGATCAGAGCTTTGGAACTTTGGATGATTTTGATAACCTTGTCGCAAAAGCCAAAACCCATCACATTGGGATTATTATGGACATGGTTTTCAACCATTGCTCATCGCAGAACCCTTGGTTCACTGAATGGTGCAAAGAAATACATAACGGTGATAAAACAGGAACGTATTTTAACGATTTTTCTTGGTCCAGAACGGCTTTAGATGGCTATTCATTTTCATCCGCGGCCGGGGTTTATGTCGAATCGCGGTTCTCCGAATCGATGCCGGAATTCAATCTCGACAGTACTCACGTTCAATCGGAACTCACGAAAATACAGGATTTTTGGCTTGATCGTGGGGTGGCGGGTTTCCGTTACGATGCCGTTCTCTATTACTACTATGGGGACGCCACGAAGAACATCACGTTTATGAAGAGCTTGGTTGCGACTTGCAAAGCCAAGAAAGCCGACGTTTATCAAGTCGCGGAAGCGTGGAAGATGGATTCCGCGACGATCGCCGATTATTCCTCAACCGGAATGCGATGCTTCAATTTCCCAACATCGGAAAACGCTTCAAGTGGAACGGTCGGTTACGTTGCTTTTCAGTCGGGATTATCGGGCTTTCGCGATGCCGTCGTTCAGACACAAGCCTCAATAATGGTCGAAGGCGGAGTCGAACCATGTTTCTTCGTTTCAAATCACGATCAAGATCGGTGGGGCGGTTATTATAATGGCCGCCAGAACGCTGACTACAAACGAAAACTCGTGGCCTCTTGCTATCTATTAACACCAGGAACGCCTTTCATGTATTATGGCGAGGAAATTGCGATGCGAGGGATCCGCGGGAACGAATCGACGGATGCCGCTAGGCGGCAGGCCATGGTCTGGGGAAACGGAGAAACTCAATGCGCCGAACCTCAGAACTTCCTCTATAAGGATCAAGTGACGGTGGGGGCCAAAGAAGCCCGAGCCGATGGCTGGAGCCTTCTAAATCACGTGCGTAAAGTCTTATCGATTCGAAACAAATACAACGATTTATTCCGGTCGGGTATTTATGAGGCCTTGGATTTAAATAATGAGTCCATAGGGGCCTTTAACATCAAATATCAAGGGACAACCAAGCTCCTGATTCATTATAATGGGAGCAGTGCTATCACAATTCCCGTTACTGCCAAGACCATGCTAGAAGACATCGAGACGAGCCACGTTTCATCAACTTATGTCGACGGCAAACTGACGATTCAGCCGTTCTCTAGCGTTTTGCTAGATAAAGGAGCCGATTAATGAAAAAATCCCTTTACGTCTTGGCCTTTGGAGCTTTGACACTTGGACTCGTTTCGTGCGATTCCAGTTCAAGCAAAAACTCGAACAGCACTTCTAACTCCGGACCCGTTAGCGTCATTTCCGGTGGGAGCCAAAGCGCATCGAGCGAAGAATCTTATGTCGAAGCGGTTTGGACTGGAAAGGTCAAAATCTACTACCATAACGATGCCGCCAACTACGCGAATAAACGGATATGGGCTTGGGGCTCGGGGGTCGACGGATTCGAATATATGTTCGATAACCAGACCACTTCCGCGGATGATGACTTTGGAGTCTACAAGATTTTTGATATGTCGGCCGCGCCGTGGAAAGGCAATGTGACGACCACCCTTTCCTTTATTATCAAAGAAGCCGGGAGCTGGTCGGGCCAGAGTACGGATACGGTGATTTCTTTTGGACGTTACGTTTCCCATGCCGTTGATGGTTTGATTACCATCTATTCCTCAGATGGGGAAGGCGGGAATATCGATACTTATGTTAAAAAAGAAGACGCTCTTGGAGACCGTTTAGCGACCGCCTCGTTTTCTTCATGGCAGAAAATTCATGTGACGGGGGGAGGAACAAAAGGAACCCGAACCGACGATGAAGTCGGCAAAGTCGCGACGTATCGCTTATATGGATTCGACAATTCCTATTATCTTCTCGCCGACGACGAGAAGATCACCAAGAAAGAGACTTATTTTATTTCGACCGGGGCGCCATCCAGCAATGCTTTTGACATTGATTTAGCTTCGACCGCTAAACCCTCGACCGCATATATCGTTGAGGCTTATATGAGCGCCGACACGGGAAAGAAAAAGAGCAAGACCGTCGGTTTCACGGCCCTTTTCGATACCAACGAGTTCAAAAACACGTATACCTACACCGGAAATGATTTGGGATGCGTCCCGACACATACCGCCTCGGTTTTTAAACTATGGGCTCCGACTTCGTCGCGAGTTCAACTTAAGATTTTCATGTCTGGGACTCCGGCCGATCTTATCGTTCCATTTGATCCCACAAGGAACTGGGGGACTCTCTATGAAATGAAACTCGGCGATCGGGGTGTGTGGCAGATCGAAGTCAAAGACGATCTCCTTTCTGAGACTCTTGGGCCCTATTTCTACACCTATATCGTCACGAACAGCGCTGGATCCAACGAGGTCTGCGACCCTTACGCCAAGGCGACCGGGGTCAATGGCCGTCGGGCCTTTATCGTCGATTCATCGACTCTTCAAAAACCTACCGATTGGGACAAAATCGATACTTATGGTGCCGGTTCCCTTCTTCCAAAGCTTTCGAGCCCGAACGAGCTAAGCGTCTATGAGATTCACGTTCGCGATCTCACCATCGATAAGACTTGGATTTCTAACAAAGCCAACAAAAACGGAACTTACGGGGCCTTTTCCGAAAAAGGGACGACGTACAGTGCCGATGGAAAGAGTGTGAAAACTGGTCGTGACAATATTTCGGAGATGAAATTCAACGCCATTCAGTTGCTTCCGGTTTTCGATCAGGACAACGATGAGCGGTGGCTCGACAAAAACGGCGACACCGTCACGGCCGACAATGTGGCCGACGGAATAACTCCGCCGAGCTATAACTGGGGTTATAACCCACTCAATTACAATGTGGTGGAGGGGGCCTATTGCACTGATCCCTTTACTCCGACCGTCCGCATGAACGAATTCCGAAATCTCGTCAAGAATTATGCCGACGATGGGATTCGGGTCATCATGGACGTCGTCTATAATCACGTCTCCTCAGTTAACAATTCGAACTTCACCAAAATTGTGCCTTTTTACTATTTCCGTACTAACGCCCAGGGTTTTTACACCAATGGCTCTGGGGTTGGTAACGAAACGGCCACCGAAAGACCAATGATGAGGAAAGTCATCGTTGATTCCCTCGTTTGGTGGGCCTCGTTCTACAAAATCAAAGGTTTCCGTTTCGACGTCATGGGCGTCATCGATGGCGAGACGATGAAAGCCGCGAGTCGCGCTCTCTATGCCGTTGATCCCCAAATCGTCCTTTATGGCGAAGGGTGGACGGCGGATGGATCGGCCAATATGAACGACAAGTCTGGCAAACGGGCCGTTGCGGCCAGTTGCTATACTTCACTCTACCCTGGTCAGGCCGATTGCCCGATCGGAGTCGGATGCTTCAACAGTCCCGGAAAACAAGCCTTAAAGGGCGAAGAACACTTGGGCTGGGGTTTCATGAACCGGGGAAGCGATTATAACGACGATCCGGCAACGGGCGTTAATGGCGTCACTTACATGCTGAATGGCCATATGTGGAACAATGGCGATCTTGATTACGCCAATCCGACTCAAACCGTAAACTACGCCTCATGCCATGACAATTACACTAACTACGATCAATTCAATTACACCGTCGGGACTGGTCCTGATAGTGCCGCTGATTCAACGGTGGCCATGGAAGCCAGCATTGCTTCGATGGCGGCCGTCCTCTTTAGCGAAGGGATTGCCTTCAACCAGGGCGGAGAAGAGATTTTCCGTCAAAAGGTCATGAAGAGTGACAATGAATACTATGACAAGATTACCGAAGGCGACTACGTGTCATTAGGCAATGGGGACAAATTGGTCCGTAACTCCTATGCCTATGGCGACGAAGTGAACGCCTTCAAATGGGATCGGAAAGTGGCCTATTACAGTTATTTCCAAAAATTCCAAGCTGCTTGTTTGGCCCGCGATGCCTCAAAGGCCGATATTCTTGGACGTCAATACGACGCAACTTCGAAATGGGGTGCTAAAGGTATCACCGGTTGGAACGATCCCATCACCCATGGCTGTGGAATCGCTTATCAGATGAATGACGATACTTCTCATTACTATTTTGGCTTTTTAATCGGACGCATCAATTCGGCGGCCTATGGTTCGACTGGCGGAACGACAAATGTCGGAATGGGCAATGGGACTTACAAGATTGTCTATGATTCCTATGGTCGGACTGGAAACATCAGTGTTTCGTCATTGACCTTTACCGCTTATCAAAATGAGTTCCTTTTGATCAGGAACTATTAGGCTGATTTCGTGAAAAACAACCTAAAACATCTCCAATACCCTTTGTTCTTCTGCTCGTTTTAGACTTGAGTTTTTATTGCGCCTTCGGAGATGTCATGAAGGGCTGATGGAAAACCATTCCATGCAATTTGTCATCATTGACGTGTTGGAAGGGGTTACAAAAACTCTTTACTTGCCGAAAGGTTTAAGCGAAAATTACTAAAGATACTTATAGAATTTGACACAAAATGGAGGTCAAAGGCTAAGATGAAAAAGAGTTCAATTTGTTTGGGGATGATTGCGGTGGTGTTAGGCGCGGCAGCGGGACTCGTTGGAGCTCGCCAGGCCGAACCCGTCGACGCCACAGCCCCCAACTCCCAAATTGCCATTCGAGGGAATTTCAATGGAGCCAATTATTGGTCGACCAACTACAGCCTTCTGAAAATCAATTACGATAACATGCACTATGAAACCCAGGTTTACATGCATGCCAATGACATCTTCAAGGTGTACTCGATAACGAGCGACAAATGGGCTGGCTATCATACGGCCTTATCTTCGTCGGTTGTCGTCGGGGAGCATGGTAATATCGGTGACAACATCAAAGCGGTTGCCGATGGGGTTTACAGCATCTCCGTTCAGGATCTCTTTGGAATGTACGATAATCCATCCTACATATTTGAGAATGCCGATCGAGGCAGCATTACCTTTGCAACCGCGGTCGCCATTACTATTTCGGACTACGCCGTCGTTAATGGGGTTAAGGAAACCACGCCTTTCGAATCGGTAGCAACCTATACGGCTGTTAAATATGATCCATCCGCCCAGACTAGATCCGGTCAGCGTTTCGGTGGTTGGTTTACGGATGAAGCTTGCACGGTTTCTTATTCACCGACCATGTGGGGCGCTTCGGGGAATCTTTACGCCAAATTCACATCGTTCGTTTCTCCAAAATCTGTCTACTTCGCCGCCCCAACTTGGGAAAATTGCTACGCCTATGCATATGGTGGAAATAATGGTTTTGGATCGTGGCCCGGAACTAAATGCACTTTCGTCACTGATGGCGTTTCATATGGTGGCACGGGAATATATAAGGTTGGTTACGATGGTGCCGATAACGATACAACCATTATTTTTAACGATGGTTCGTTCAACCAAACCGCGGATTTAGTTTTGGCCGAAAACGTTTATTACAAGCCCACTGATGCTTCGACTGGAGATCTTGGGCATGGTCTTGCCGCCGCGGTAATATTCGACATCAACGCCGCCCGTCGGGCTGTTACCGCTCATGGTTCCGTTCTTGTTGCCAGCGTCTGCGGCATCGCTAAATCCAAAGCCGTCTCTCTCTTGGCCGAATACGATGGTCTTGCGACTGCCGAATACCGCGGATATGTCGATGCGGCTACTGATTTTGTTTATAAGTATGACGATACTGCTAATGGAACAAATGTGGGTTTTGCTAGCATCATCACCCAGCTTCGAATTATCGCCGCCAAAGTTGATGCGGTCGGAACCATCGATCAGGACTTCCAAGGGAACAGTTCATTACTTATCGCTTTAAGTGTCATTGTCACCGGACTTACGGCCGGGGGACTGATGATTGGCTTCACTCGCAAGCGTAAAAAACATGCCAAATAGGCACATTTGTTAACGCCAATTTTCGATCAAATAAACAATATAGAAAAGTGAAAAGATTCGCTGTCACGAGGCGAATTCATCATTTTTGTCTCAAAAATGGCTGATTCGAAAAAAAGCCTTGACACTTCTCGTTAGAAGGCAAAAATATACTAAAGTATCTTTTCAAAAACCATGAAAAGCTTAAAATCACTTAAAATCGTTGCTTTATGCGCCGTCGCGGCGGTCACTTCCGTCATCGCGACGCTCGGCATTTCTCTTTCCAAAAGCCAAAGCGTTCAAGAGGTCAAGGCCGATTATGCCGTTTCGCTTTCCGATCGTCTGAACGCGTCTGGTGACACCAGACGAATTTGGTTTGTCAATAACTGCGGCAACTTTTGGTCCTCATCAGCTCGGATGGGCCTCATGGTCACCAGTGGAGTTTCAGGTGCCCCGGTGTTTACGTCGGCCGCAATTTCGGCCACCGGTCAAGCTTATTTCTATTGGGATGTACCTCTTTCTGCTTCGAAAGTGAAGGTTCTAAGGCTTAATCCTGATCAAAATACATGCTGGGGCGAAGTCGCCGAACTCGATCTTTCTTACTACAGCACCAGTTTACTTTGCTATGTGAACGAATCCGGTTGGTCATGGTGGGTGTCGTTTGGTTCCACGAACAACATGTCGGCCGATCTTTTCAAGTCTATTTTGACCGGTTACGTGACCTGCTCCAGTTCATCCAAAAACGGTTATGGTGCCTACACGGCATTGTATAACACGTTTTATAATCGGGACTGCATGACGAGCGATATCAAGAATCAACTCAACACCTTAACAATGGACGATTATTCGTATGCCAACTATACCGCCAATGGTGGGAGTTATACTGGCATCTTCAAGACGTCAAATGCGATTTCCGTCGCGGCCAAATGGTCCGCTCTTCAAACCGCGGCCGCTAAAGGCGGGCTTTCGGGAACGGCCATCATCAATTCTCCGAATTCTGAACCGGGTATTGTCGGACTTACGGCGATTTCATTACTTGGAATAGGAACGACAATCTCTTTCTTCTTGATGAAAAAGAAACGTCGGGTTTAATCTTCGCAATTTTTGGCAGGGCCCTTACGGCCCTTTTTTCGTGCTTCGTTATAGAATAACGTCTTCCAAGACTCTATAATCTCCTTACTTATGAAAATCGATGTCCTTATTCCCGTCCGTAATCAGACGGAGAAATTACTTAAGAATCTTCGAGAAGCTGTCATTCCTTATTTTGATCAAGCGGGAGTGACATACGACATTTTGATTTGCTCCGATTATTCGAACCCCGAACAACAGCAGGCCCTCGTCGAAGGTTTGAAGGGCTTTCCAGTTCAGGTTCGCTTGCTCCCATATGAAAATAAACCCGGAAAAGGATTCGCTGTCCGTAAATCCATCTTGGCCTCCGAAGGGGACTATGTTTTATTCATGGATGCCGATCTATCAACCGACCTTCGGGCCTTCGATCTAGTGAAACCAGATTTAGGAAACTTTGACGCTTTCATTGGATCTCGTGACGTAAAAGGGGCCGTTATTACTCAAAAGCAAGGCTTTGTCCGTCGACTTACGCATTGGGGAGCCAAGACCCTAATCAGATGGCGCTTTCATCTCAAGGATCTTCATGACACCCAGTGCGGATACAAAGTCTTCCGGACCGACGTGGCCAAAAGCATGGCCAATCATCAGATTATTGATGGTTTTGCCTTCGATGTGGAATATTGTTATTTCCTCTCCCTCAATGCCTTCAAAGTCAAAGAAATCCCGGTTACCTGGGAAAACGATCCCGATTCGAGTGTTTCCCCGCTTAAAGCCTCGATCAATTTCTACAAGGCCCTCGGGAAGATTAAACGCAACAAGAAGAACTATTTACTCTCCATAGAAGAAAAGAAGGTATTAACTCATGCTGATCGATAGAGCGGTTGTCGAAGTAAGGTCGGGTAAAGGTGGAGATGGAGCCATTTCTTTTCTCCATGAAAAAAGCGTTCCTAATGGAGGACCCGATGGCGGCAATGGGGGTCATGGAAGTTCGATATATTTAATCGCCAAGAAGAACCTCAATACGCTTTTGGCTTTCCGCCATAGTCGTGTCATCAAGGGCGAAGAAGGCGAAAAAGGTGACAAGAAGAACCGTTTTGGGAGAGCGTCGGAAGATACCTATGTCGAGGTTCCAGTGGGAACCGTTGTGACGATTGAAGAGACCGGAGCTTTCGTTGCCGATCTTAAAAAAGAAGGAGACATCGTCCTCGTGGCCAAAGGTGGTCGCGGTGGCCGTGGGAATGCTGCTTTCAAAAGCAGCCGTAATCGGATCCCAAAAATAGCCGAGAATGGATTCCCTGGCGAAAAAAAGAGACTCGTCTTGGAATTAAAATTATTAGCTGATGCCGGACTTATCGGCTTTCCTAGCGTCGGAAAATCAACCCTGTTGAACATCGTGACAAAAGCCGACGTCCCAACCGCCGATTATCCTTTTACGACGGTCGTTCCAAATCTTGGGGTCGTCACATTGAAAAACGGGAATCAATTTGTTTTGGCTGATATGCCGGGTCTTATCGAAGGCGCTCACGAAGGAAAGGGTCTCGGGGTAACATTTTTACGTCATATTGAAAGATGCCGAGTTCTTCTCCATATTGTTTCGATGGACGGAGAACGCGATCCTTATACCGATTATAAAATTATCAACAAAGAATTAAAGGCTTACGGAAACGATCTCAATCTTCGTCCTCAAATCATCGTCGCTTCGAAGATGGATAGCGATGGAGCCGAACAACGGAAAGCCCGTTTTGACAAGAAGACGAAGATTAAATCATTGGGTATTTCGGCCTTAACCGACGACGGGGTCGAAACTTTGATGAAGAAGACTTACGAGCTGATTCAAAAAACCCCCGAATTCAAGATTCGTGCCGATGAAGAAGGCGGGGTCAAGGTTTACGACGCTCACAAAGATGCCCACGAAACCACCTTCGTCCTCAGCCATCCGAGCGACCATATTTGGATCATTGAAGGGGATCGGGCTCTTCGAACCTATTCCATCATCAACATTTCGACCGACGAAGGGGTGGCAAAACTCATTGCTTATCTCGATCGGATTGGAGTGGAAGATGAACTTAAGGCTAAAGGTGCCAAGCCTGGTGACACGGTCCGAATCGGTGAATTCGAATTCGAATACAGCGAATAGTCTCACTACGAAGCCCAATTCATATCGTATAATAAACACAAATGGGACAAGAAAAAGGAATGAGAAACGCGATCGCCTGCCTTGTTGCAGCCGGTCTTTCTCTACTCTTCATTTTTCTTTTTGTCGCCGTTTACCGGTAAAATCATGATTTATGCATTAACAGGCACCGTCGTTGAGGTGAATTCAGATTCCGTGGCCATTGACGTCCACGATGTCGCTTATCAGCTCCTCGTCTCTCGTCCCGATGAATATCGACTTGGGGGCCAAATCAAGGTTTTTTCTTATGAAGTCGTCACCGAGGACGATCATTATTTGGTCGGATTTCTCACCAAATTGGAGAAAGAGGCCTTCATGTCGCTCATTCAGGTCAAAGGCATTGGACCCAAAACCGCATTGAACGCTCTTCGGAAAACCAATCCTGATGAATTATTTAAAGCCATTCAATCCAACAATACGGCCTATTTAAAGCAGTTGCCTGGAATCGGTCCTAAAGCCGCGGCTCAGATTATTCTTGATCTTAAAGGCAAACTTGTCGAAAGCGATGAAAAGGGTAACCCGACTCAGTACGATGAAGTGCGGCAGGCTCTTAAATCACTTGGCTTCAAAGCCAAAGCTATTGATGATGCCCTCGCGATGATTAACGAACCAGGGGCCGACAATCAGACGATTCTTCGCTTGGCCCTAAGGAAATTGAGGAACAACTAATGTCGCGCCTCTTAGACGCTCATAAAGAAGACGAAGACGCCAAGAGCGAGCTTTCTCTTCGCCCTCAAAAACTCAACGAATACGTTGGTCAGGAAGAACTAAAGAAGAACCTTAAAGTTTTTATTGGGGCGGCGAAGAAAAGAAACGAACCCCTCGACCACGTTTTGCTTTATGGTCCACCGGGTTTAGGAAAAACGACTTTGGCCTACGTCATTGCTAACGAAATGGGCGGGAAAATTAAGACAATCAACGGCCCATCTATCGAAAAAACTGGTGATTTAGCCGCCATTTTAAGCGAACTCGAACCTGGCGACGTTCTTTTCATCGATGAGATTCACCGTCTCCCCCATATTGTCGAAGAAGTCCTCTATGGGGCCATGGAAGACTATCAACTTTCCATCATGGTCAACCGCGATGGAAATGCCAAACCTTTGACCCTCCCTTTGCCTCCTTTTACCCTCGTTGGGGCGACGACCCGGGCTGGTGACCTTTCTTCTCCCTTACGGGCTCGTTTCGGAATTTCCGAGAAGATCGATTTTTATTCTCCAAAAGAAATTGCCGAGATTATTAGGCGGACCGCAAAGGTTTTTGACACGCCAATTGACGAAAAAGCCGTTCTTCTCATTGCCGCCAGAAGTCGGGGAACCCCCCGCATCGCCAATCGGATTTACAAAAGAGTCCGAGATTTCGCGACCTATAATGGCGAGGCGACCATCAGCCTCGACACGACCAAAAAAGCTTTGGATGCCCTCAAGATTGACGAACTTGGTCTTGATGACGTCGATATCAAATACCTGACGACCATTATTGATCGTTTCCATGGCGGCCCGGCAGGACTCGACGCCATTGCCTCCTCAATCGGGGAAGAAATAATGAACCTCGAAGACGTCTATGAACCTTATCTATTGATGATTGGAATGATTAACCGGACTCCCAGGGGTCGCGTCGCTACCGAAATGGCTTATGAACACCTCAAAAAAGCCCATCAAGGTTCTCTGATTTAATCCACTTTTCGTTTGGTAAGAAAAAGCGAGGCCAGAGGCAACAATTCGTTGTTGTCATTACCAGTTGGTGAGAGTATTCTTTTACATGCGGGCGTGAATTATTTATAATTCAGGCATCTCTTCCGGAGGTCATATATCATGCGTCGTCTCATCTCATACATTGTCATGTGCGGAGCCATCTTGCTCGGCGTTGGGGCCGCGGTTTCACCAACTATCGTCAAAATGAATACCGATTTGGCCTATAGCGAAGGCAAGACTTTGACTTTCCGTTTATCGAGTAAAGACACCAACAAGGATCGAAGCGGTTATGATCCGGAATTTAATCTCACCGAAGCCGATGGCTACGCTGGCGTTAACGAAGTAGCCGCGACGATGAGAAAAAGACTCGACAATTGGGGATTGAGCGAATATAACGTCGAAACTCAAGGTTATGACACCGTAACCGTTTCGCTCCGTTCTTCCGACAATAACGACACGACCTATTCTTACCTCGAAAAATACTTGGCATTTAACGGCGGAGACCTCGAACTCGACGCCTCGAACGACGCGAAGAGCGATCCCTATACCGATGCTCCAGCTTACGCGCACAACACAAGGTGGACGTCGATGCTCGACGGGAAAACCGCCTCCATCGAATACATCACCCAGAGTGGTGTCCCTTCTTTCCCGGTCGTCACTGTTTCCGTCGGAACCGTTAAGGAAGACATCGATGCTTTCAACGATTTAGTCACCTATTGCCAAAAACACACAACTTCGGCTTCAACTGATGGTCAAGCGGAAAACAAAGAAGCAAAAACCTGCTCGTTAATTCTTTGGGCCAATCGTCACGAAGACGATTATTACAATGCCGCCGAGAACGACCTCAATGTCCGTTCCCGGATTTTGGTTAACGAATCAGCTGTCGCCGATTCGGCCGGAACCTCCAACGCTCAATGGTTTGCTTCGAGCGACGAGAAGAAAGAAACTCCATATCTTCAGATCATTCCACCCAGTGAAGCGATCACCGGAGAGGGTAAGTATGATGCCACCAAAGCTTCCAAAGCTTATGAAGCTGCCCGTTTCCTCGCGAATATGATTAATGCTGAAACGCTTAATTACCAAGTTGATTTCCTTTATTTATCTGCCGCGGCCCCAACCGTCGAAAGCCTTATTAGTTTCGGCAATTGGAATGTTTCGGCCGCTTGGTCAAAGACCCTGATCGCGACCTTGATTGCCTTTGTCATCACGGCCGTTATTCTGGTTTTATTCGATCGCATGCTTGCTCTTTCCATCGTGTCCGTCACCGCTGGGACCGTCTTCTTGACCTTGGTTTCCTTCGTGGCCTTTGGAACTCAATTTAATATTGCAGCCGTCTTCGGACTTCTTGCCGTCACGATGATTTCGCTTTTCTCTGGCGTTTATTACGCCGCCAAATTAAAAGACGAGTTATATAAAGGTCGGACCTTGAAAAAGGCTCATACCGAAGCGGCCAAAAAATCCGTTTGGCCGACCATCGACGCTTCAATCATTTCCATCATCATTGGCGTCTTCGTTTATATCTTCGCCGGCGATCTTGCGAGCAAACTCGGTGTCATGATGGTTATTGGTGGATTCTTCAATGTCATCATGAATCTCGTTGTTCTCCGCCTAGCTGGATGGCTCCTCTGCAATGATAACGGCCTTCAAAGCTCTTTCCCCAAAATGCTCAAAGTCGACAGGAACCGAATTCCTGATATGTTGAAAGAAGAAAAGCAAAGCTATTTCGGACCGTACGAGAAAGCCAATTTCACCAAAGGAAAGAAGTGGATCTTTGGTTTGATGGGGGCGGTGGTTACCGCCGGTATCGCCACCATGATCGCCTTCGGCGTTCTTAACGGAACCGTCTATAACGAGACGGCCGCTACTCAGGAAAGCACAATCGTTTATATTGAGGCTCGCAGCGATTCCGCGACCGCGAACGACAACATGATTCGTTCAATCTCCGATATCTACGATGGCGACGGGGCCTCTTCCCAAGACAGTCTTCTCAAGAACGTCAAACTTGGCGACAAGAGTTTTGGAACCCTCTACGAAGACATCGAACTCAGCTCCACGCCGCTCACCGTTTATAACAGCGATGATCAGTTGACCCATTATTGGTTCTACTTCACCATCACCCTTAAAGACCATTACGATCTCTCAAGCCAATACAATCTTACCGTCACCGATGCTACCGACCACGCCTTGACGAAGTCCTTCACCCAGTTGGATGATGCCTTTGATTACGTTGTCGAGGATTATTATGGTGCTCACAACGTCGTCGTCAGCATCAAGAACGTTGTTCCAGCCGAAGGCGTTCCTTACCTCAGCAAACTCTCGCTCGGCGTCGGCATTGGCTTAGCCGTTGTCCTTATCTACATGATGATTAGATATCGGATTTCGCGCGGATTCGTCGCCACCCTTGTTTCGTTAGCGGCTGGCTTCGCTTCCATCAGTTTCTTCGTCTTCACTCGGATTTCTGTGACTCCAATTGTCGCGATCGGAAGCGTCGCCGTTTGTCTCTTCTCGCTCCTTGTCAGTATCTTCATTCTCCAAAAGGAACGTGAGATCTATCGCGATTCGCGTGAGAAAGACAAGAATAATTTGGCGTTCCGGAGTCAATGTCTCCAGCAAGCCAACAGCCGTTCGGCTGGTGAACTCATTATCTTTGCTCTTCTTATCGCCTATCTTGCCATTGATTACTTTGGCTTTGGCCCCGCAGTTTATTCCTCGATTTATCTTAACCTCGTTCTCGGTCTCGCCTTTGCGACCGCGATGTCTTTAACGATTCTGACCCCAATGAGCCTTGGCATTGCCAAACTTCTGAGCAAGATTCACATCAAGCTTCCTCAGCGCAAGAAGAAAACTGGACAACTTCAGATGAACCAGAAAAAGTCCGCTGAACCCGAGGAAGCCGTCTTTATCGGGATCAATGACTGATGAGCGATTTGTTTGAAAGTCTTTTGTCTTATTATGGCTTAACTAAGGAGGGCTACTCTGCTTTGATGGAGGAGCCTTCTTTTTTAAGCATTCCCTCCATCGCCAAAGATCCCGCTGTTTTGAAAGCCCTAAGTCGAATCGAATTGGCGAAGGAACGCGGTGAGAAGGTCATCGTTTACGGCGACTACGATTGCGATGGGGTCATGTCGACTTCCATCATGATTCGGGCCTTACGTAATTATGGAATCAACGCGGCCTCCTACCTTCCTTCCCGTTATCTCGACGGTTATGGTCTTAATTTGGCTAATGCCAAAAAAATTGCTGCTTCCGGCTACTCGCTGGTGTTCACGGTTGATAATGGCGTTATGGCTCATGATGGCCTCCTTTATCTTCAAGAAAAAGGAATCGACGCCATCATCATCGATCATCACGAGATTCAAGGCGAATTGCCTCCTTCTTTTGCCTTAATTCACCCCTCCACCCTAAAATATGGTGCCATACCGGTTTCTGCTGGATATCTCTCGTTTTTGTTTTCATGTGCTTTGCTTAAAAAGGAAGACGAATATCTTCTGACTCTCGGCGCCATTTCGACCATCAGTGACATGATGCCCCTCAAGAGCTACAACCGCGACATCGTGAGACTCGCTCTTCGTTCGCTCGGCAACGCTCATTTTCCTTCCATCTCCGAATTCTTCGAAAAAAGCCATCTCGACGAAAAAGATCTCGCCATGGATTTTATCCCCGCGATTAACGCCATTGGCCGTTTGATCGAAGACACCTCAATCAATCGTCTCGTCCCATACTTCGTGGAAGACGATCCGCTGAAGAGAGAGCGAATCGCAAATTGGATGAAGGAAGTCAATTCGAAAAGGAAAGACCTAACCAAATCGGCCGAAATGTCGCTTTCAATTAATCACGATGAACCGGCGGTGGTGGTCTTGAGCGATCTTCCCGAAGGCCTTAATGGTCTTCTCGCCAATCGACTGCTTAATGAATATGGAAAACCAGTCTGCGTTCTTTCCCCCTCGAAAGTCGATCCGAGTCTTTTGGTCGGTTCTTTGCGGAGCCAAGAAGGCTTCAACGTCATGAAGGCCCTTAATAAACTCGACGCTTTGTTGGTTAAAAGCGGGGGTCACGCCTTTGCGGGCGGAGTTTCGATTAAGAAAGAGGACTTCGATGCCTTCAAACGCGAGCTTAATTTCGATGCTTTGAAATTTCAAATCAATCCTCCTAAAGTTTCCCGGATCACGATCGATTTGTCTCAGTGCAACATGGAAACATATAAGCTCATTCGGACGTTTGCCCCCTTTGGCCAAGAATGGAAAGAGCCGGATTTCCTCCTTAAAGGGGTGACGACAGCCAATCTTACTTTCTCGAAGGACGGAAAATATCTCAGCAGCCCTCTTAACCATGGGGCAAGACTTTTTTCTTTCAGGCTCGGAGCCTCGTATTTTGCCGATAAACCCGCGGTTGATCTTTCGGCCAAGTTAAGCCTCAACGAGTATAAGGGCCGTCTCTCGCTCGACGTCATCGTCGATCGAGCAAAATAGAAATCCCGCTTTTCATCTCTTCCCTTTGCTCCTTCCTCATCTAGTGACGAAGCTCTCTTTGTTCTATAATCTAGCCATGCCGCAAACAAACGATAAAAAAGTTTTGGTCCCCAATGGGGGCTATCCAATGCATACCTATGAGGATCTCAAAGAGATCTTCTTTGTCTATATCACCGATCCCAATGATCGGAAAATGATCAAAGACGCCTATCTTTACGCCAAGGATAAGCACAAAGACGAACTCCGTAAATCCGGAGAACCTTACATTCAACATCCTCTTGAGGTGGCCTACATTTTGTCGACCCTTCAATCCGGCCCTGCGACGATCGCGGCTGGCCTCCTTCACGACACCGTCGAAGACACCGATGCGACGATCGAGGACATTCAGGCCCATTTTGGCGAAGACGTCGCCAAAATCGTCGATTCGTTAACGAAGATTCAACGTTTAAAATTATCCCATCGAACCGAATCGGATTTCGAAGCCGAGGATCATCGAAAGATTTTCTTAGGGATGGCTCAGGACGTTCGAGTCATCATCGTCAAATTGGCCGACCGTCTTCACAATATGAGAACTCTCGAAGCCCTCTCTCCCGATCGCCAAAAAGCCCTCTCCAAAGAGACCCTCGAAGTTTTTACCCCAATTGCCCATCGGCTTGGTATCTACACCATCCAAAGCGAGCTCGAGGATTTGTCCTTAAAGTATTTGGAACCGGAAAAGTATCAAGAGATCTTGACCCTCGTCAACGCCAAATGCGAACATCGACAGGAATCCCTTTCTTCATTGAAGAAAAGGATCGCGGATATTCTTTTCGAACACAAAATACCCTTCCGGATGGAGTCGCGCGTCAAATCCATCTATTCGATATATCGCAAGATGTATCTAAAAGGCCATTCTTTCGACGATATTTATGACGTTATGGCGGTTCGGATCATCACTGCGACCGAAATGAACTGCTATGAAATCCTTGGAATCATTCACGCGACTTATAAGCCCATCCCCGGTCGCTTCAAGGACTATATCGCCATGCCAAAGCCCAACCTTTATCAATCCCTTCACACTTGCATTGTCTCGGGCGACGGTCAGATTTACGAAGTTCAAATTCGGACTGAGGAAATGGACCAGATTGCCGAGACGGGCGTCGCCGCTCACTGGCGATACAAAGAAGGCGGGCACTATAACGCCAAAGAAGAACAGAAGGAAATCGAAGAACAGTTACATTGGTTCCGGGATTTCGTCTCTTTGTCGGGCGAACAAAATGGCTCGGCCCAAGAATACATGGAAAGTCTCAGCAACGATATTTTCGGTGCGAACGTCTATGTTTTCACTCCTCTCGGACGGGTCGTCGATCTTCCTACCGGAGCGACGACGCTTGATTTTGCCTATAAAATCCACACGAAAGTCGGCGATTCGGCGGTTGGGGCCGTCGTCAATGGAGTTGGGGTTCCGCTCAATACGGTCCTCAAAACGGGAGACGTTTGCGAAATCCGGACCTCCAAAATTGCTCCCGGGCCCAACGAAGGCTGGCTTGAAATCGCCAAGACGGCATCGGCCAAAGGACACATTCGGAAAGCTCTTCAAAAAAGAGACTCCGATATCATGCGCGATCAAAACATTCGAACTGGCAAACAAAGCGCGGTCGAATCTTTCCGCATGCAGGGGATCGATGAAGCCGAAATGGAAAAAGATCTTTCGTTGCCCCGCGTTCTCGACGAATACCACGTTCAAACTCTTGACGATTTGTATATTGCCATCGCTGGCAAGAACCCCGTTCCAGGGAGCATTATCGATTTCTTAAATATCCGAAGAAAACGGAATGGCATCGATTTCTCCAAAGTTGTCAAAGCCGCGGCCGGTCCTAAACCGACGGATGATAAAAACCCCGTTGTGGTGGCGGGAGGAGTTAGTAACCTCGCCATTACCCTCGGTCAGTGCTGCACCCCAATTCCCGGGGACGATATCGTCGGTTATATCACTCGGGGAAAAGGAATCACGATTCATCGAAGAAATTGTCCCAATATTGCTCACGAAACGAAGCGTCTGATCGACGTTCATTGGAAGGAAGACCTTGGGATCTCGACTTATCCCGTCGACGTTGAGATCTACGCCAACGATCGGGTCAACCTGATTGCCGACATCCTTTCCATCATCGGCAGCCGAGGCGTCAGCGTCAGCGATCTTAAAGCTCATCTCGTGACCGCGACGATGAATGATGTCATTACCCTCACCTTGACCGTCTCGAGCGCGAAGATCCTTGAAGACGTCTCCGCCATGCTTCTTGGAATCAAAGGCGTTTATTCCGTCAATCGCGTCGTTCATTAACTTCGTCTCACATTGTTTTAATCAGGTGCTCACTTTATAATTGACGTTGTCAATTAGGCAGAAAGAATTTTTGAGGTAACTCCATGTCATATATCGCCGTTAAAGGAACTCACGATATCTACTTCTCCGAAGCAGAGGCCTACTCCTATATTGAGAACGTTTTCAAAGCCGTGTGCGAACTCTACGGTTATCGCGAATATCGGACTCCAGTCCTCGAGTACACCGAGGTTTTTGATCGTTCGACTGGCGAAAGTAGTGACGTTGTTCGCAAAGAAATGTATACCTTCCTCGACAAAGGCGACCGGTCGGTGACAATGCGTCCCGAGTTCACGGCCGGGGTGGCCCGTTCCATCGTCGAGAATAAACTCTATGCGACCGAGGACCTTCCGATCAAGGCCTTCTATTTCGGACCAGTTTTCCGTTACGAAAGGCCTCAACTTGGACGTTATCGTCAGTTCAATCAAGCCGGCGTGGAATGCATCGGCGCCAATTCTTCACGTTTTGATGCTGAAACGATTTGCTTGGCTATGCAAATTCTTTCGATGCTTGGCTTTGAAGGGCTGAGTTTGAAGATCAATACGCTCGGAGACGAAGAAAGCCGAACCAAATATCGTGAAGCTTTGAAAACGTACTTTTCATCCCATATCGACGATATGTGCGAAGACTGCCATGAACGGATCAAGCTTAATCCAATGCGAATTCTCGACTGCAAAGTCGAAGCTGATCAAAAAATTGTTCAAGGGGCCCCGAAGATGAAAGATTATCTTTCGGAAACCTCGGAGAAACGTTTTTATGAGACTTTGTCGATTATTCACGACGTTGGGGTCGACTATGAAATCGACGATTCTCTTGTTAGGGGTCTCGATTACTATGGCGAAGTCGTTTTCGAGGTTCACGCAATTTCGAAAACCGGATCCGATTATGGCGCCCTTCTCGGAGGGGGACATTACGACGGAATGCTAAAAACATTTGGCGGTCCCGACCTTTCTGGCGTGGGTTTTGCTTTCGGCCTCGAAAGAATCTACAGCCTCATGAAGGACAATGACCTCCTCAAGGATTTAGAGGAAGGGATCGACGTTTACGTCATGCCCATTGGCGAAGAAGTACTTGATGACGTCTATGAAATCACGAGCGAAGTCCGCAATCTTGGCTATAAAGCCGAAACCCCTCTATCCGCCCCTAAACTCGGCGCGCAGTTTAAGAAAGCCGAAAAGAGGAGAGCGAAATTCGCCATTATCGTCGGCGAAGAAGAACTCAATAAAGGTGTGGTTCAATTAAAGAACCTCAAAACCCAAGAACAGAGAGAAATCAAACTGGCCGACCTTGAAAAGGAACTCGATGGCGCCTTTGGAGAAGGCCACGATGACTGCGATTGCGAGCACGAACACGGAGAAGGGAAATAAAAAATGGAAAGAACAGATCACAATGGCGAGCTTCGCCTTAAGGACGTCGGCCGCAAAGTCATATTGCTTGGCTGGGTGGCGACCAAACGGAATCTTGGTTCGATCGTCTTCATCGACCTTCGCGATTCTTCGGGAATCGTTCAATTAACGGCCAAGGAAGCCGACAAAATTCCGGATGTTCGAAACGAATACGTCGTTCAAGCTTTTGGAGTCGTTACCAAAAAAGAAGTGGCGAATCCCAACCTTCCGACGGGCGAAATCGAAGTCGTTCTCGATAAACTAGTCGTTATTAACAAAGCCGAAACCACGCCGTTCATCATCGCCGATAAGACCGATGCCCTCGAGGATACACGTCTCCAGTATCGTTATCTCGATATTCGGCGTCCGATCATGCAAAAGCGTTTGAAAACAAGGGCTAAAGTGGTCCGTCTTTTCCATGATTTCCTCGATCAAAACGGTTTTACCGAAGTTGAAACCCCAATCTTGAACCTTTCTTCTCCAGAAGGAGCCCGGGATTATCTCGTTCCTTCCCGCCTTCATCACGGAGCCTTTTACGCTCTTCCTCAAAGCCCCCAACTCTTCAAGCAATTATTGATGATTGGCGGAATGGAAAGATACTATCAAATCGCCCGTTGCTTCCGCGACGAGGATTTACGGGCTGATCGGCAGCCGGAATTTACCCAAGTCGATATCGAGACGAGTTTCCTCGATCAAGACCAGATTTTGAGTCTGAATGAAAAAATGCTGGCCAAAGTTTTCAAGGAAACAATCGGATACGACGTTCCCCTTCCTTTACGAAGAATGAAATATTGGGATGCCATGGACAAGTATGGGTCCGATAAACCGGATACTCGCTATGACTTGTTTCTTCATGACCTCTCGACCCTGATGCACAAATCTTCTTTCGAAGGTTTTGCGGGGGCCGCCTACATCAAAGGCATTGTTATTCCTGGAATGGCAGCCAAAACCAGCCGGAAAGCCCTCGACGAGCTTCAAGGCGAAGCCCACAAGTTCAATCTGAAGAGTTATTTAGCCCTAAAACTCGAAAATGGGGCCCTTACAGGCTCGTTCGTCAAGTTCTTGGACGAAGAGGCTCAGAAGGAACTCATTAAGGCCCTAGGCCTCAAAAACGACGATCTTCTTCTTTTCTCTTCCTCGGCTTACCGCCGGGATATCGATTTCGGCCTCGGCGCCATCCGCATTAGATTTGCTAAAGAACTGGGACTCGTAAAAGAGGGAACGTTCGATCTCTTGTGGGTCGTTGACTTCCCAATGTTCGATCCGATCGAGGGAAAACCCGGTCTTTATACGGCTGAGCACCATCCATTCACCCGGCCGCGCGACGAGGATCTCCCTCTTCTCGATAAAAAGCCTGAGGAAATCTTGGCCTACGCTTACGACATCATCATCAACGGATATGAAGCCGGCGGTGGCACGCTTCGCATTTACGATCACGATATCCAATGGAAGATCTTCCGCATTCTTGGCTACACCGAAGAAGAAGTGGCGAAGAAGTTCGGCTGGTTCATCGATGCCTTCAAGTACGGAGCACCCCCTCATGGCGGTATTGCTTTCGGACTCGATCGTTTGATCATGATTCTGACTGGCACCGATAACATTCGCGACGTTGAAGCTTTCCCAAAGAACCTTCAAGCGGTGGATCCGATGTCAAAAGCCCCGATGGAAGTCACGGAAGAGCAGCTAGAAGTTGCTGGTGTCGAAATACGAAAGTGAATTTAATATATAATTATATATTGGATTGACTATAAATGACTAAAAAACTACTAACAAGGAGAAACAAAAATGGAACTAGGAAATGCTTCGAAAAAGATCGATGGATTAGCGATTGGTGCGATTAGAAGTCTCGCCATCGACATGACGAACAAGGCTAAGAGCGGTCATCCGGGTATGGCCCTTGATGCCGCCCCGACTGTTTATACCCTTTTTAAGAATCATCTTGTTTCCGATCCCAAAAACCCAGAATGGATCAACCGTGACCGTTTCGTCTTAAGTGCCGGTCACGCCTCGGCTTTGCTATACGCCATGCTTCATCTTTGTGGTTATGGTTTGACGATGGACGACTTAAAGTCCTTCCGTCAACTTGATTCCCTTACTCCAGGACACCCTGAATACGGCCATACAAAAGGCGTCGACGCGACCGCCGGGCCTTTAGGCCAAGGAATAAGCCAAGCGGTGGGAATGGCGATGGCCGAAATGTCTCTTCGGGCTCAATATCCAGATGCTGAGAAGATTATTGGCCATTACACCTATTGTCTTTGCGGTGATGGCTGCCTCGAGGAAGGTCTCGGACAAGAAGCCATATCTCTCGCCGGTCATTTAAGACTTAACAAATTAGTTCTTTTCTACGACGAAAACGGTTCAACCCTTGATGGACCGACGTCAAATTCTTTGACCGAAAACATCCGTCTTCGTTTCTTAAGCGCCGAATGGAATGTCATCGACGTCAAAGACGGAAACGATGTGGCGGCGATCGATCACGCGATCAAAAAAGCTAAAAAGTCTCAACTCTTCCCGACCGTTATCGTCGTTCATACGATTATCGGTTATGGATCGGAGAAGCAGGGGACATGCAAGGTTCATGGCAATCCTCTCGGCATCGAAGATGGACTTCATGCCAAGAAAGTTTATGGCTACGATTACCCCGAATTCACCGTCCCGTCAGCTGTTTACGATTTATTCAAAGAGACTTTCATTGCCCGGGGAACTTCGGCTTTCAACGCCTATCAAAAAGCCGCGTCTGAATATCAAGGTTTCCATCCAACTGAATATGGTCGTTTCCTTGACGCCATCGATGGAAAGATTGAAAAATACCTTCCCGTCATTCCACAGTTCCCGGCCGACCTTTCCGAATCGACCCGCGTCACGAGTGGGAAGTATGTCGTCGATCTCCACAAGAGTTGCCCATTTGCTTTTGGCGGTTCGGCCGACGTGGCCGCTTCAGTCATGACCAACATCCCAGACGATCCTGATTTCTCGAGAGAACACCCCGAAGGACGCGACGTCAACTGGGGAATCCGAGAATTTGCTATGGCTGGCGCCCAAAATGGTCTTCAGCTTCACAAAGGATTGAAGACTTACGTTGGTTGCTTCCTCATCTTCGCCGATTATATGAAGAGCGCCATTCGGATGTCCTGCCTCGAATCCATCCCATCAATCTACCTTTTCAGCCATGACTCGATTGCTGTTGGCGAAGACGGACCGACTCACGAACCGATCGAACAATTGCCGATGCTCCGCAGCATCCCCGGACTTGATGTTATCCGCCCAGCCGATGCTCGCGAAACCTACGCGGCTTGGAATTTGGCCTTAAAGAAAAACGACGGGCCGACCGCCATTGTCCTCTCAAGGCAGAATCTCCCATTGCTTCCTCTATCGACCGCTGAAGGCGTTGAAAAAGGCGCCTACGTGGTTTCTAAGAGCCAGAATCAGGCGGCTTATGAGATCATTGCGACCGGAAGCGAAGTTTCGTTGGCCGTTTCCGTCCAAAAGCTTTTAGCGGCCAAAGGAATCGACGTCGATGTCATTTCGATGCCTTCCGTCGAGCGTTTTGAGGCTCAAAGCCCCGAATATCAGTCTTCTGTCCTCCGCCTTCCTTTGGAAAAGCGCTTCTCTCTCGAAATGGCTTCAACCTTTGGATGGGCTAAGTTCGTTAAGTTCTCGATTGGAATCGACGAATTTGGACGATCTGCTCCCGCCAAAGACGTTATCGCCCATTTCGGATTCACCCCCGAAGCGGTGGCGGCCAAGATCGAAGACATTATCAAAAAGATTGTTAAATAACCGTCTCGGCATAGAATAAAATCATGAAAGATTACGTGACCGTCGACAATTACTCTGGCTTAGGAATTATGGGCATTTCCCGTAAGGCTTTAGCGACCATTGCCTCCAAAGCAACGGCGAGTGTTAACGGGGCCAGTCTTTCGAAGAGGGAATCTCGTCTATTCCAGGTTTCCCGACCCGTCAAGGTCTCTTTAAAAAAGGATGGCCGGGCCGACATCAAAATCGAAGTTAACCTCAAGCCAGGTTCCCAAGTTGGAGCCATTTGTTTGAAGATTCAGCAAGAAGTGGCCTCCCAAATCACGATGATGTGTGAAACGGTGCCAGTCGACGTTCGCATCAAAGTTGCCAAGGTTGGCTAATAAACTAAGTTGGCTGTTGCTAAGGAGCATTTAAATGCCGTTCTTCTTTCTTTTTGGTGTCCAAGTTACAAATAGGGTTTTTGAAAAGAAAAGAAGTAAAATAAGGCGGAATCTCATTTCCTGTGCTAAACTATTTCGGCCAAAATCAATATAACCCTAAAACAATGGAAAACATCATAGAATCTCAAGCGGACGATCTCCCAAAAGAGCCCGACACCCGTAACAAACTTCAAAAAACGGCAATGTTCGCCCTCTATGATGTTTTAACCTATCTAGACATGAAGCAAGACGTCGATGTTGAGGCCATCGTCTCGGGTCTTTCAGGCCTCCCGTATCAGGATTGCGATTATTTTGTGAAGGCCATCGTTGTTTCAACCATCAAGCATCTCGACGAATCCGTTCGGGTCTTCAATTCGAAAATGAATCGATGGACTTTCGATCGCCTCAATCGCGTTGAACAGGCGATTTTGCTGCTCAGTTACTCGCATTTCAATTATGTTGATGAGAAGGTCGACAAAGGGGTCGTCATTGACGTTGCCATCCGTCTATCCAAGGCTTATTTGGAGTCGAACGATTACAAATTCGTCAATGCGGTTTTGGACAAGGTTCTTATCAGATGAAGACCGAAGAGCGTTATTTGTCGGTAAGCCAGCTTAACGCCTTCATAAAAGCTAAATTTGACGATGACTCGGCCCTTTCGGATCTTTATCTCAAGGGAGAATTAAGCAATTTCAAGGTCTATTCAAGCGGCCATGCCTATTTTTCCTTGAAGGACGCGGATTCGATAATCTCCGGACTGATGTGGTCTTCCTCCGTCGGTTTTCTTTCCTTCGTTCCAAAAGACGGGGATGAGGTTCTCGTCCATGGTCGCGTGACGGTTTACCCTCAACAGGGCAAATACCAGATTTATTGCGACAGAATGGAACTATTCGGCCAAGGAAGCGAACTTTTGAAACTCAAAGAACTGGCCCGAAAGCTTCAGGCTGAAGGTCTATTCGACGAAAAAAGGAAAAGATCATTACCGAAATTTCCTAAAACAATCGGAATCATCACGGCCAAAGGCAGTGCCGCCATCAAAGATATGGCGGTAAACATTCAAAATCGTTGGCCCCTGGTCGATATCGTCGTTTTCCCATCCCTCGTACAAGGGAAAGAGGCTCCGGCCGATCTTTTGCGGGCCTTTCGGGCTTCCCAGGACGAAAAGCTCGATGTTTTGATTATTGGTAGGGGCGGAGGAAGCAGCGAGGATCTCAACGCCTTCAATGACGAGAAACTTGTCCGGGCTTTGGCATCCTCAAATTGCCCAACGATCTCGGCCGTTGGCCATGAAATCGATGTGACTTTGACTGATTACGTCTGCGACAAAAGGGTTTCGACTCCAACCGGGGCCGCGGTGGCCGCCGTTCCCGACAAGGTCGATGTTTTGCAAAGACTCGACGAAATCGAAGAAACAATGGGAACCTTTGTAAACAATCGCTTGGTTTCGATCAGCCAAAGATTTGATTCGCTGCGAACGCGTGGCTTTTTTGCCAACCCCGCTTTGATTTATCAAAAAAGGCTCGATGATCTTGAACAGATTAAAAAGAGATTTACCATCGACTTCAGTAATCAAATGGTTCTACGAAAACAAGACGTGGTGGGGCTAAAACAACATTTAGCGGCCTTATCGCCCTTTGGTGTCTTAGGTCGAGGTTACTCAATAACCACGAAAGAGAACGGAAAGATTGTTGTCTCGGCCAAAGAAATGAAGCCAGGAGATGTTGTCAGAAGCCAATTCAAAGATGGTATAATTCATTCACAAGTTGTGGATGAGAAGGAGAAAAAAGATGAGTGAGCAGGGGCCCAATTTCGAAAAGAAGCTTGACCGTTTGAACGAGATAGTTCAAAGAATAGAAAACGAGACGCTTCCGTTGGAAACATCGATTTCGCTTTATCAAGAAGGCTTGAAACTAATCCGCGAGCTCGAAAAAGAACTCAAGGAAGCCGAAAAGAAAATCGGCGAATTTAAAGAAGTCGATAAGCAATAATAGTAAATAAATAGTAGATTATAAGTCATTAAACAATGAAAAATACAATAGAACACATCGCAATTTCTGATATAAAGGACCCTGCCTTTGTTAAACATTTAGATTATAAAGGTCTTGATGTTTTGTGTTCAGAAATTCGAGAAGAAATTATCAAGGAAACCTCCAATTACGGTGGTCACCTTTCCAGCAATCTCGGCGTCGTCGAGCTGACCGTTGCTCTTCACCGGACCTTCGATTTTCCTAAAGATAAACTCATTTTTGACGTTGGCCATCAATGCTATGCCCATAAGATCTTGACCGGACGTCACCTTGACCATTTAAACGAAAAAGGCTGTGTTTCTGGCTTTCAGAAGATCGGTGAGAGCGAATATGACTGTTATGAAGCCGGACATAGTTCCACAAGTTTGAGCGCCGCTGAAGCTTTTGCCATCGCTCGTGATCAAAAGAAAGAAAAATTCGATGTTGTCGCATTAATTGGAGACGGAAGTATCGTCAACGGATTATCCTTTGAGGCTTTGAATGACATTGGGTCGAGAAACCACAAAGTTATCATTATTCTAAACGACAACGATATGTCAATTTCTAAGCCAACTGGGGGATTTGGACGCTTCTTCAGGTCCATCTCGACCCAAAAGGGTTACAACAAATTCAAGCAAGGTTATAAGCGCTTTTTGTTAAGAACCGCTTTCGGAAAGAAGCTTTATTCGATCTCTTTCGCCATTAAATCTTCTTTGAAACGAAGGCTCGTTCCTATCACGATGTTCGACAACATGGGTTTCACTTACATGGGCCCATACGATGGTCATAACATCAAGGTGCTCGAAAAAGCCTTCAATAAAGCCAAAATCGCGACCAAATCAGTCGTTGTTCATGTTTATACCACCAAAGGTCGTGGGTATTCTTATGCCGAGAATGACACCAGTGGATACTGGCATGGAGTAACCCCGTTCGATATCGAGACTGGCCAGCCAAAGAACCTCCATCCTGGTCAAATCAGCTGGAGCCATTATTTCTCTGATCTGACCAATGAGGCCATGGCCGAAAGAGCCAATACCGAACTTATTGTGCCGGCAACTTTAAAAGGAAGCGGCCTCGAACAAGCGTTTAACCTTTTCCCCGATCGCTGCATTGATGTTGGGATTGCCGAAGAACACGCGGTGACGATGGCGGGGGCCATGGCTTTGAACGGCCTTCATCCAATACTCGTGATTTATTCGACCTTTTTACAAAGGGCTTACGATGAGCTGAGCCACGATTGCGCCCGTCTTAAGGTCAACATGACAATTTTGGTTGATCGAGCAGGTCTTGTCGGATCAAATGGCGAAACTCATCAAGGAATCTATGACGAAGCTTTCTTGAAAAGTATTCCTGGGGTTGTTGTCACGATGCCTTCCGATCAATCGGAAGCTAAAGCGTTATATAAGCAAAGTTTCGAGGATCATGGTGTTTTTTGCATCCGTTACCCGCGTGAATACGTTTCAAGCGAGCACGATGTTCAAACAATTGATCTTCCCTTTGGCCGATGGAAGCTTCTCAAGAAATCCGCCAAGAAAAAAGCGGTGGTCGTTGCCGTCGGACCGAACTGTCTTGTCCTGAAAGACCTAATGGAAAAACAAGGCGTGGATGCTACGCTTATTGATCCGGTCTATCTCAATCCCATCGACCTCAACGGCGTAAATGACCTTCTTCAGTATGAACACGTCTTCATTTACGATTCATATGGAACGCGCGAAGGTTTCTCCGAATCGGTAGAATCTTTGCTTATTGAAAATGGATACAAAGGTCAAGTTCACTCCCATTGCGTTCCCACCCTCTTTATTAAACATGCGACAATTGCAGAACAAGAAGGGGAATTCGGCCTCTTGCCCAGTCAAGTTTTGAAGCAAATAGAAAACGTCGTTAAATAACCGAAATTAGTTAACATAATGTTAACTTACCATTAGAGTGTTCCTATGGGCCGTATCATCATGCACGTTGATCTCAACGCCTTCTTCGCCACCGCGGAAGAGATTAGGAATCCGTCTTTGGTAGGAAAACCGCTTTTGATCGGTCACCCTGGCCGCAGCGGAATTGTTTCGACCGCGAGTTACGAAGCGCGGAAATACGGATGCCATTCAGGCCAGCCAACCTTTCAGGCCCTTCAAAAATGCCCCCAAGCCATTCTAATTGCCCCAGATTTTCACTATTACCAGGTCATGAGCAATTCGTTTTTCGCCTATATCAGAAAGTTTAGCCCTTTGGTTGAGGCGGCTTCTATCGATGAATGCTATGTTGACATGACAAAACCGCTTCACGGATGCCAAGACCCGAAAAAATACCTCCTTGATCTTCAAATGGGCCTTTTGAAGGAAACCGGCCTTCGCTGCTCGATTGGAATTGCCCCGACGAAGTTCTTAGCCAAAATGGCCTCGGATATGCATAAACCCCTCGGTCTAACTTTTTTGCGGAGAAGAGATCTTCCTCAGCTGCTTTATCCTCTCCCGATTGAGTCTTTTTGGGGAATTGGCAAAAAAACCTCGCCTCGGCTTCGAAATATTGGAATCAACACGATTGGGGATTTAGCGAAGCGGGCGAACGAAAACGATTCGGTCCTTATTGGGGAATTGGGGAAGTTTTTCTATGTTATCAAAGACTGGGTGAACGGCTATGGTTCTGACGAGATTGATATGACGCCTTTTGATCCGAAAAGCATTGGCAATTCGGAAACTTTGATGCACGACTGCGATACTGAAGACGAAGTGGCTCCAGTGATAAAAAGACTGGTCGATGAGGTCGCCATGAGGGCCAAAGCGGAGCGGAAGGTCGGCTATACCATTACTTTGGTTGTGAAGGACACGGAATTTCATCTTCATAACAAATCAACTACTTCGCGAGAAGCCACGAACGAACCGAAATTAATTTACGATAAGGTCTTGGCCTTGTACAAGGAGAATTATTTAGGGTTAATGATACGCCTCGTCGGGGTGACGCTTGGAAAACTGAGCGATCCTGCCAAGGAAACCGTCCAGATGAGCATTTGGAATTACGAAGAATTCGAAGAAAAAGACCAAACTAGGCTCTTAATTAACGAGCTTAATCGGAAACTTGAGAAGCCATTGCTGATGAGAGGGTCCGAAGTTAAGAAAGGGAACAATCATGGAAATAGCTGATGCCATCGAACGCTTTTTCCAATATCTCCTCGTTGAAAGGGGGGTTAGCAAGGACACGATTGGCGATTATCGCGAAGATCTCCAGGTTTTCCTCAAAGATTTTCCAGAGAAGAAGACGACGGAGGACTTTCTTCCGACCGATCCAAGCGATTTTATGATGAAAGAGGCCGAAAAAGGCCGAGCCAGCACGTCAATTGCTAGACGCCTCTCCTGCATAACAAACTTCTATCGTTTTTTGACTCAAGAGGGAACGGTGGCCGATTTTGCCAACAAAGTTGAAAGACCTAAACTAGCCAAACGCCTTCCGGTCATCCTTTCGGTTGAAGAGGTTGATTCACTTCTTGAGGCCCCAGATTTGACTAAACCAGGAGGGATTCGCGACCGGGCGATGCTTGAGACGATGTATGCCTCAGGCCTTCGGGTCAGCGAACTCTGCTCTTTGAAGCTTTCAAGTCTGAATGCTCAAAATGGGATCGTCACCGTCTATCATGGGAAAGGTAACAAACAAAGAAGCGTGCCGATTGGCGATTTCGCCCTTCAATACCTTACTGAATACATCAAGGGTCCACGGGCAAAAAACGTCAATTCCCAATCTCCGTTTATTTTCCTTAACAAAACGGGGAAACCAATAAGTCGAATCTTCTTTTGGAAACAAGTGAAACGCTATTCTTCCCAAGTGGGAATCGAAGTCTCGGTTTCACCTCATACTCTCCGTCATTGTTTTGCCACCCATATGCTGGAGAATGGGGCGGAACTACGGGCCGTTCAGGAAATGTTAGGCCATTCACATCTTTCGACGACGCAAATCTATACTCAGGTTTCGAGCAAGAGAATCATGAGCGCTTATGATTTGTACGCAAAGCGTAAGTAGTATATTATTACGGGCGGTAAAGATCGTTAAATGCCGCGAAAGGACTAATATGTCACAAAAATTTAAACGTTTCTTCCTTATCGTCGCGGATTCGGCTGGGGTGGGCGAAGAACCCGATGCCGCCAAATTCAATGACGTCGGAAGCAACACCTGGGCCCACGCCGCAGCTTCTGTAGGTGGAATAAAGGTTCCGAACATGGAAGCGATGGGGATTGGCGAACTCGACGATATCATGGGAATTAAACCCATTCACGACCATCCGCATGCCTTTTCGCTTCGACTTCGCGAAACCTCAAACGGAAAAGACACGATGACGGGTCATTGGGAGATGATGGGGATCAATACAACCAAACCATTCCAAACCTTCACCGACACTGGCTTCCCGGCTTCGTTGATTAAGGAACTCGAAGACAAAACCGGCCATAAGATCATCGGAAACTACGCCTCGAGCGGAACCGAGATCCTCAAAGTTCTTGGCGAAGAGCAAATGAAAGACAATTCATTGATCGTTTATACCTCGGCCGACTCGGTTCTTCAAATCGCCGCCCACGAAAAGGTCACTGGTTTGCAGGAACTATATCGCTGCTGCGAAATAGCCCGCGAAATATGCATGAAACCTGAGTACTTCGTCGGCCGTGTTATTGCTAGACCCTATGTCGGAACCTCCAAAGACGATTTCAAACGCATTGTTGGCGACCGTCGCGACTACGCGGTCTCACCGAGCGGAACGACGGCTTTGGACATCCTTAAAGCGCATGGTTTAATGGTTTCCTGCGTTGGAAAGATTAGCGATATCTTTAATGATGTCGGAGTCGTGAAAACCGTTCACACCATCTCCAACGAAGACGGGATGGACAAAACGATCGATCAATTGAAAAACGACAATTGGACTGGACTTTGCTTCGTCAATCTCGTCGAATTCGATTCCGAATATGGTCATCGACGGGACGCTCCGGGTTACGCTCATTGCCTTGAGGCCCTTGATAAGCGCATCGGGGAATTCGTTGCCAATATGAGGAAAGACGACGTTCTCATGATCACGGCCGATCACGGTAATGATCCGACGTATCGGGGAACCGACCACACGAGAGAAAAAGTTCCTCTTCTCATTTATTCTCCCAGCATCGTAAATGGAGCTAATTTAGACGAGCGGAGTTCTTTTGCCGATATCGGCGAGAGCGTATTGTTTAACTTCGGTTTGAAAAAGGCCGACACTATGATCGGAAAGGTTATTAAAGAACTATATAAATGAATAAGCATTCTCTTACCCTCTTACCTCTTGCGGCCTGCCTCTTAGCCTCATGCGGTCCATCCTCATCGCAACCGGATTCCGTGTCGTCAAACTCAACTTCGAGCGAAGACAAATACGAGATCACAACGATTTCTCCGGCCGGAGCCCCAACTTTGGGGTTCTATGATCAAGGAGCCAATGCGAGTTTTCAAACCGATTCGACTCCTTCAAATGTCGGAAAACAATTCTTAACCAACACCTACGACGCCGTAATATTCGACTCCATCAACGCCCTCAAAACTATATCCAGCAAACAAGCTCCGTTTAAATTGGCTCGTTTTATCACTGGCGGCAATTTTTATGTCGTTAGTTATGGGAAAGACCCGTCCGCGGTTCCTACGAAGGAAAGCACCTTCGTGAGTTTCGGCGAAGGACTCCTTCCGGATACCGTCATGAACAAGCTTGTGGCAGACTATGAAGGCTGGAAACAGTGGGAAATGCCATCTGTCACCTACCTAGCTGGAGTCTCTGACGTTATGGCGGCCTTATTGGCCCATCAATATGATTACTATTTCATCGCCCAACCCGCTCTTTTTGGAGCGAAGTCTCAACTTGGGGCCGACGCTTCAAAAGTGAACGTCGTTGCCAATGTCCGGGCGGCATGGAGCGATTTTTCTGGCCAAAGCTCGCTTCCTCAAGCCGGCTTGTTTATCCGTAACACGATATCGGCCAACCATCCTCTGGCGGTTGAAGCTTATCTAAATAAACTCGATTCAAGGCTTACTGTCTCGATCGATGATCCCTCATCCGCCAAAGCCGCTATGGATGCGTGGAATTCGGATCCTACATCTCAACAGGCCAAATTTGGTTTTGCCTCTTCGGTGGCTTACAACGTTCAAAAAGATGGAGCCAACGGATTTGGCATGGTAAAACCTGGGAGTCTTGGATCGACCAATTTGGCCTTCCTGAATTCCTTCGTCGATCTTCTTGCCTCTCCGTCATATTCACATTTTGATTCTTCGTTATTCCTATAAAATATAACTAAGATGAAAAGCAACCAACGCGAAAACAAACTCCTCACGAGTACATACGTCGGGGTCGGAGTCGTGTTGGTTTTTTTCGTGTGGTGGCTCTACAGCTTCGTTCTTGTTAAACAGGGCAATTCGCCATATTTATTCCCCAATCCGTGGCTTGTACTGCAGACTTTTGGGTCTGATTTAACTAGTTCGATGTTTTGGAGCGCCTTCGGATGGACAATGCTCCGCCTTGTTGTCGGATTTGCAGCTTCCTTCCTTTTGGCCTCACTCTTTGGGATTTTGGCTTCGTTGTTCAGACCATTTCGTCTAATCCTTAAGCCATTCGTGTTGATTATGAAAACAGTTCCGACGGCAGCGGTGGTGTTTTTGATTCTTATCACTGTTGGAACCGATTGGACACCATGCTATTTGGTGTTTTTGGTTGTTTTCCCAATCGTTTATGAGTCCTACATCCAAGGCATTGATTCGGTTGACGAGGAAATCAAAGATGCTTTGCGACTTGAAACGAAACTTTGGCATCCGTGGAGCGTGTTTGGAATCTTGCTCCCGAGCGCTTCACCGTATGTTCTTTTATCAGTCGTTACTTCTTTGGGCCTCGCTTTAAAGGTTTCCATCATGGCCGAAATAGTGGCAGGTGGGAGTTCGCTTGCCGGTTTAGGACGTCTGATCTATATCGCCAACGGAATCGACAACGACATGGCACAAGTAATGGCTTTGAGCTTGGCGGCTATCCTGGTTATTGGGCTCGTCGATCTGGCTTTGTTTTTCGTTAAGAAGGAAATGAAAAAAAGAGATCTTATTTCTTGACGAAACCCATTAGCAAAAGCGAGAACGAATAATAACGATATATGAAAGAACGTTCATATAATATTTGTTAATGGGATATCTTCGCAATCATATAAGCATCATGCGAATGCTGGCGACATAAGAAAAAACTAAAAACTAAATAGACGTTATTGACAAGTTAAGGAAAATCACTTGGAGATAGAGTTTAAAAAAATTGATGTCAAAAGACACCTCTTTGGGCAATGATTCAATTGATCAACATCAAAGATGACAGCAATCACACAACGTCTTCAATAGAAGTGATAAGTAGATATTTAGTAATTGTGAATTGTGGGTAAGTTCTCCACAAAAGTTTGCCTTAAAATCATTACCCCTTTCGGATGGTACTAAAAATATCCCCAAACCAACTTGCTAAAATACATTCTAGTTAACATAATGGACATTATGCGAAGTAAGGCGCTTAAAGGAATGAAGAGGTTTCTTTTTGATGGACCACTACCGAAATCACGCAAACGCATAGGCCAAGAAATGGTTTTGTTAATCTTCATAGACGGCCAATTAGGTGAAAATTGTCTTAAATAGAAATATTGATGTCAAAAGTCGAATGTTGATTATCATTCTTTGTTACGTAACCGAAATCAAAAAAAGTTTGGAGAATTGTTCTCCAAACTCTCTTTTAGCGCTGCTAAGCTATAAAAACTAATGGTTTAACAATTATCTCTTTTTCACGATTCTTCGTTTCGTCTTTACTGGGGTTTTTTCTTTTAGATTCTCGACTTTTTTTGACCCGCCAAGAAGGTCGTCAAGATTGATGGTTTTTCTTTGCTTTTCCGTGAAGAGTTGAACCACCACTTCTCCGGCATTGACGACGATCCAACCAGACTCGGATTTTCCATCAACGGAACTGACGTGAAAACCCTTTTCCGACAAACTGTCCGGAAGGATTCCGGCTAAACTGTCCAAAGATCTTTCGTTGAGGCAAGTGGCCAAGATGAAAAAGGATGCGAAGGGTGTCTTTCCGCTTACGTCAAGAATGACAATGTCTTCGGCTTTGTGTTCAGAGAGGCAATCGACTGCGGCTTTTACTTCTTTAATCATTTCCATGATCTCCTAGGTACAATTCCATGCAAGCGGATGTTAACGGATTGGTCAAAGAGTAACCTTGGCCCTGCAAATACTGCCGGTTGGCAGCTAAAACAGCTAAGAAGCCGACATAATAATTCTTCAAACATTCGTTGATTAACTCTTGTGAATCGAATCCTCTCGTCGGCTCAATCTTATCAGAACTATAGATGATTTTGCCAATCGGCGTCATGTGGGGCTTTCCCGTGGCGTGAAATTCGATGGCGTCAAGGATTGTTGGATCAGTTATTCCGAATTCATTCCGGGCCTTGTAGGCTCCGACGAATTGATGACGGCACCAAGCCGGAACGTTTGAATATTCTGGGAAATGTTCATCGATGACTATTTTGGCTTCTTCATCGGGGGTTTCTTTTCCAAGGTCGTGCAAGAGCCCAGCAATGTAGGCTTTTTGATAATCCTCGCATCGGTTCTTCTGAGCGATAAAATAGGCGAGATTAGCGACCGAAACGCTGTGCTCAAGGCGTCCAGGCTTTTCTTCGGCTTCGATTCGTTCCATGTAATAAAGTCGATTCTTCTCGATGTAATCACGGACAAGGATAGGAATATCAACGCTTGAAAGAGCTCGAACGGCGCTGGAAGAAACGGAACCGGATTTGTCGTATGTCAACCTTCTCATGTTGAAATGGGTCAGAACTTTGTCATCAAGAACGATATCGGGTCTTGAGACGTATAAAGGAGTCGCTAAACGGCAAATCTCTTCGGCATCTTTCCAATTGGCGAAAGAGTTGACCTCGTCCGCGCCGATGAGAAGAAAAAGGCGATGGCTTGGATATAGTTTAGAAAAATAACGGACTGTATCAATTGAATAATTGACTTCGTCTTTGCTGTTCATCTCAAATAGATCGATCGAAAACGCTGAACTGTTATCGGCTTTCAAAGCCAATTTCAACATATCCAATCGTTGCTTTGGAGTCGCGACGGGTTTTTTCCATCGTGGGGACCGAGAAGGAACAAAAACAACATCGGCATTCAAGAAAAGAGATGCGGCTCGAGCGATGCGCATGTGGCCGTTGTGGACCGGATCGAATGACCCGCCGTAAATGATCAGATTTTCCATGATGCTTCGTTATCTTTATATCACGATTCGGGGGTTTCGTTTGCTTTTTCGATACAAAACAATGACTCGGCCTATCGTTTGGACGATTCCGCAATCTAGCTTCTTTTCTAATTCGGCGGCAATGTCTTCGCTTTCCTGACTCGATGCCGGAAGGACGCCAACTTTAATAAGCTCGTTGGCTTCGAGAGCCTTGTCGAGCATGGCAACGATATTCTCATCGAGATTGCCTTTTCCGATTAAATAACGCTTGTCGATGGGGTTGGCTAACGACTTGAGATAGGCTCTTTGTTTTGGAGTAAGTTTCATTTGATTTTTGCCCTCGTGGTGTAGACTGAGACGCCTTTCGGAACGTAGATTCGCCAAGTTTGACCGCCCGCTAAGAAGTTGATCCATCCAAGGCCTTCGATGCCGATGTCCCTCGATCCCGTTTCGTCGACCGTGATTTCAAAGGCGTCGAATTCATTGAGAGCTTTTGCGCTCCTTGAGACTGGAGAGATCGTTTCTTTTTCAATCCCTTTGATGAAGGCACTATCGACGTTTCTCGATACTTTCTTCAGCGTGACGGGATTAGCGAAATATCCAGTGATGTTTTGCTTTCCTCCCTTCATGAGATCGATGTGGGCCAATCCTCCGATCAAGATGCTATCACCTTGAGAAAGAGACAACTTCCTTCCGACGACTTCCTCGTTTGGGGTAATGGCCCGAACTGAGTCAATGTCGAGTTTGCTGATGATCGAATTCTCGATCGAGGTACCCGGAGTGTCGTAAATATAGGAGGAACCGTCGAGAGGGATTTGCATGACTCTAATCTGAGTGCCGGGATAATTTGCCGTCGTGATATTGAGCCGGCTCGAATTGCTGTAGCTTCGTAGAAACGAAGAAAGGAAAAGGGTTTTTCCGGCATTAATAGCTCCGATTATGTAGACGTCATGCCTTCTTCGCAGGGTTTCAATTCTCGAGGCAATCTTTTTAATATCGGCCGAAGAGGTAAGGGAAGTCAAAACGACGTCTTCGGATTTGACGTTTAGTTTCGAAACCCGGAAACGATGAGAAACGTATTCGCGCAGCGAGGCGTCGGGAACCTTTTTCGGAAGAAGATCTCTCTTGTTCGCGATGACGAGGACTCGAAGGCCCTCGATAACTTCTGTGACCTGACTTATGAATGAGGCTTCAAAAGAGAAAAGATCCACCACATAAACGATCAAAGCGTCACTGGCTTCCGCATCTCTCAGCATATCGATGAATTGGGAATCAATATGGGGTTCACGCGGCGCGATGTTGTAACGTTGCTCAGCCCAGCATTTTTCACAAAACAAAACTGTTGTTTCGGTTGTGGTTAAAAGTTGAGGGGTGATGTAACCGGGCTTCTTTTGGTCTTCCGATTGAAGAATGGCTCCACAGTTGTAGCATCGACGGACAACATTCAATTTGCTCATTGCATTTCCCTCCAATTCTTAACGATTCTTTTCTTCAATAGTTTCTTTCTAATTGGCCCTTCGAAAAAACGATTTATTTTTGTCCATGGTGGGTCGAAACTCGTCAAAGGAGAAACGAGAAGAGTTTTCACTTTCGCCTTGTTTCCGGCGATTATGTCGGTGAGAACCTGGTCTCCAACAAGAAGGACCTCATCAGATTTTAGGCCTTCTCTTTTCAAAAAGCGCTTAAGACGAATGGCGAGAGGCTTTAGCATGAAGCACACCGCCCTAACCCCAAGGGCTTCAGCATAAATGTGCACCCTTTCTGAGGTGTTGTTGCTAACTATCATCAGCTTGATTCCGTGTTCGGCGTAGAAGCGTTTTAATTCTTTAACTCGCTCTGATGGAAAAGAGTTTTCGTATGAATCTAGGGTGTTATCAAGATCGCTTAAAACGACCTTAATGTTGTTTTTCTCATAAAACGAGGCTTCGACTTCAAATATGCTATCGGCGTAAGCGAACGGTATCAGTCTCTTAATCATGCTCTAATGATAAACGAAAGCCATTCAATAGAATAGAATTACTTTCTTCTTAAAGAAGAAAAAAGGCCGTGTTTTATGGGTTCTTTTTGTCCGCAAATGGTGACGAAGGCGAATGACGAAAAAGCAAAACGGCGAAGATAAAATAACGGTTTATTTCTTGTCAGGACTTTCAGGATCGTCGTTAAAAATCGATATTTGCTCAAACTTTTCGGAAGGTCCGACTTCGTCATCGCCTTTCGCCTCGTCGTCTTTCTTTTGTTTTGGTTCCGTTTCTAGACCTGTCGATTGGATAGGTTTTTCGGGCCCTTTGAAGGCCTTCGTTTCTTCGTTGATGAGTTCGTTGTCGGCCCTATGGATCGAAACGATGGGATTTTTCTTGGTGACGGCCTCACTCTTTTTGGCATATTTATCCATATCGGTCAAATAGAAATCATCCCATTTCACGGGGTGAGTTTCGCCGGTTAGAAGAGTTGCGACATAGGTTAAAGGAGCAACCCGATCTCCGACTTTGGTCATGTATATGAGGTTGTGCGGTTCGTTTTTAAATGATCGGAAAAGAGTTGTGGGCTTAAGAAGGCGCGCGGTTTCGTTGATCTTTGACATATCGAACACCCGGGTATGTCCGAGGTCGGTTACCATGAGGACTTTTCCATGTTCGCCCGGAGCAAAAGCAAGTACCGCCGCTACTTCGGCTCCTCCAAACTTCGCGGCTTTGAAGCCACCGCTCTTGGTCGTTGAGGGATCGATTTCGTTCTCGTTATAGAGAACGCCAAGTCCGTTGACGGAAGCAATGAAGAGATCGGAGTTTCCGCTCGTGAGACAGGCGTCGGCGACCGCGTCATCGGATAGAAGCTTAATCGCGGTGATTGGTCGGCTGTAACGGATAACTTTGAAATCGCTGAGACGAATGCGTTTGACCTGGGCTTTCCTGGTAACGATGGCGATGAAAAGATCGTCACGGAAATCTCTGACGGCGAAGCCCTTGACGATTTTTTCGTCGGGTTCAAGGGAAACGATGTAATTAACATGAATGCCCTCATCGAGCCATTTCATGGTCTTAAGTAGATGAACCGGAAGATACAAATAATTGCCTTTCGATGTGAATAGCAACATGAAATCCGTCGTCAGGCATTGGCCTGAATAAACGAGCGTGTCACCAGATTTCATGCCTGGTTCGATGCCGTTTTGACCACCGCTTCCTTTCCACGAAGCAAGTGAAGAACGTTTAATGTATCCGTCGCGGGTAACGGCGACCATGACATCTTCTTTGGCCACAAGATCCCTTTTATCGATGCTACGCAGTTCGGGGTGATCTTCCTCAATCTCGGTTCGACGGTTGTCGCCATAGATTTTGGCGATGTTCTTTAAATCGTTAACAATCACCTCATCAAGTTTCGACCGATCGCCAAGAATGCCGTTTAGTTCGGCAATCTCTATTTCGAGAGATGATTTTTCTTCAGTCAAAGTCGTGATGTCGGTGTGACTGAGTTTGTATAAGGGCATCATGACGATCGCTTCGCTTTGATCGGGCGTGAAACCGTACTCTTTTTCGAGGTTTATTTTGCTGTCGGATTTATCGGCACTTCGTTTGATGGTCTCCACCACTTCGTTAATGATTGAGCTGGCTTTGATGAGGCCATTAACTATTGAGAGACGCGCGTCATCCCGTCGCAAATCAAACTGGCATCGTCTTGTTACGACGTAGATTTGATGGGCAATGTAAGTGTCGCAATACGTTAAAAGATCAAGGGTTTTCGGTCGGCCCTCGACGATGGCCACCATGTTGGCGGAGAAGGATGAACGGAGTTGGGTTTTGGACATAAGGTAGGCCAAAATCGCTTCAGGCTTTGCGTCTTCCTTCAAATCGACCGCGATCCGCAATCCGGTCTTGTCGGTTTCATCTCTGACTTCATCGATCCCGGCGATGGTTTTGTCGTGACGGATTTGATCGATTTGCCCAACGAGATCACTTTTGATGACCCCATAAGGAATTTCCGAAACAATAATCTGCCTTGACCCGTCGGGATTAACGACGATTCCGGCTTTGCTGGCGACATCGATTCGTCCGCGGCCTGAAAGGTATATATCTTTTAAACCTTGCGATTCATAGATGATTCCCCCGGTCGGAAAGTCTGGCCCGGGGATGAACTTCATCAGATTTTCGATTGAGCAATCGGGGTGAGCGATTCGATAAACGACTGCGTTTGTGACTTCACGGAGATTGTGGGGAGGAATTTCGGTCGCGATGCCAACCGCGATACCTTCGGCTCCGTTAACGAGAAGGTTAGGGAAACGTCCGGGCAAAACCGATGGCTCGAAATCTGTGTCGTCGAACGTCAAATCCATGTCGACGGTTTCTTTGTCGATGTCGCGGACTAATTCTTGAGAAACGGCAGCGAGACGGGCTTCAGTGTATCGATAGGCGGCGGGGCCGTCTCCGTCCATTGATCCGTTGTTTCCTTGAAAATCAACAAGAGGAAGCCGAACTCTCCAAGTTTGGGACATCCGGACCAAGGCGTCGTAAATCGATGAATCTCCGTGCGGGTGGTATTTACCCATGACTTCACCGACGATATGAGCGCATTTCTTTGTTGGCTTATCGATAGTATTGCCGGTCTTCCACATGGCAAAAATGATGCGGCGTTGGACTGGCTTCATCCCATCACGGGCATCGGGGATGGCGCGATCTTGAATGACATCTTTAGCGTAAATATCAAAACGATCGCCCATCAATTCGTCAAGGGCTTGGTGCTCGATCTCTTCTTTGATGATCGGCTCTTGCAAGTTTTTCTTTTTTGTTGAGCCCATGGTTATTTTTTGACCTCGTTGATGAATTTGTCTTCTTCATTGAAAGTCACGTTTTCTTCAATCCAGTCACGTCTTTGAGAGGCATCACGGCCCATCAAAATACTGATCCGCTTTTCCACGACGAGTGGATCGTCGATATGAACCTGAAGCAATTTTCTCGTTCTCCGATTCATGGTCGTGATCGCCAATTGATCGGCGTTCATTTCCCCTAAGCCTTTATAACGATTGATTCCATATCCCCCGCCGATTTTAACTTTGGCGTCTTCAAGAGATTTATCGTCCCAAGCGTAAAGGAATTTATGGGTTGGATCGCTTTTCTTATAGACGCGGTAGAGAGGAGGACAGGCGATAAAAATTTTCCCGTGGCTGATCAATGGTTTCATATAGTTATAAAAGAACGTCAAAAGAAGGATCTGGATGTGAGCCCCATCCGTGTCGGCATCGGTCATGATGATAATTTTCCCATAATGGGAATCTTCGATGTCAAAATCGGCTCCGACTCCAGCTCCGATCGTTTGAATAATTGTCGAAAATTCAACGTTTTGGAGCATTCTTTCCATGGTAACGGAATCGGTGTTTAGTGGTTTTCCTCGTAAAGGTAGGATGGCTTGGTGGAGACGATCGCGCCCGGTTTTGGCCGAACCGCCGGCTGAATCGCCCTCGACGATAAATAGCTCGTTGTTGGGGTAATCCTTACTTTGGGCGGCTGCCAATTTATCAGAAATAACAGCGTCAACATTGCGCTTTTTGTTTCCCCGGGCTGCATCCTTGGCTTTCCGGGCGGCTTCGCGGGCTTCACGGCTCGATGAGCATTTTCTGATTAGATCAATCGCGAATTCCTTATGTTCGGCTAGATAGTGAAGAAGATTGTCGTAAATGAATTGATTAACCAAAGATGTGGCTTCGGGAGTTCCAAGTTTGCCTTTTGTCTGCCCTTCGTATTCGAGTTTGTCTTCTGGTATCTTAACGGAAATAATAGCGGTTAAACCTTCGCGAATATCGTTGCCATCGAGTTTTTGGGTTTCTTTAATAACGTCATTTTGAACAGCCCAATCATTAACCGCTCGGTTGATACCGAGTTTAAAGCCTGTTTCGTGGGTTCCCCCATCGGCGGTTCGAACCGAGTTGGCATAACTGAAAATGTTCTCGTTATAGTCCTGGTTGCACCACTGCAATGCCGCTTCCATTTTTATCGTCCCGTTTGTATCTTCAAAATCGATCACTTCTCCGATTGGCTGTTTGTTTTGATTTAAAGTGGCGACGTATTCCCGAAGGCCGTTTTCATAGTAAAATTCGTGAGAAAGATTGGTTCTTTCGTCTTTCAATATAAAATGAACTTTTTTAAGCAAAAAGGCCTCTTCTTGGAGGTGGTTGTAGATCGTGTCCCATTTGAATTCGACTGTTGAAAAGATTTTTGGATCGGGTTTAAAACGGACTAAGGTTCCGTGTTTGTTCGTATTGCCGATAACTTCGAGCGGGACGGCTAATTTGCCGCCGTGTTCGAACCGGATGTGATAGGCTTTGCCTTCACGATAAACGGTTATGTCGATCCATTCGCTTAAGGCGTTGGTGACAGTTGCTCCGACGCCATGAAGTCCGGCCGAGGTCGTATAGACCTTGCTCGAAAACTTGCCGCCCGAATGAAGAGTTGAATAAACCAATTGAACAGCCGGTAAGCCGGTTTCTTTATGAATGTCGACAGGGATTCCACGGCCTTCATCTTCGACAGATATGGAACCGTCTTTTCGAATGATAACCGTGATTTTGTCGCCAAAACCATTAACGGCTTCATCGACGCCGTTATCGACGATTTCCCAAACAAGGTGATGAAGACCGGTAGCATTTGTTGAACCGATATACATTCCAGGGCGTTTTCTCACCCCTTCGAGTTCAGTCAAAAGCTCGATATCTTTCGAGGTATATTCTTTTTCCGCTTCTTCAAAATCTATCATTTTGTTTATCAGTCTTTAAGACTGTGGTTCATTATACCGCAGTAAAAGTTGGAAAATCACGCTTGAATCTTCCATAATATACCCGCCTTTGAAGGGCTTTAGTATGAATATTTACTATGTAAATATACTTAGTGCGATTTGCTGCCTTGTGGTTGGCTATTTTTTTGGTGCAATTCCGAATGGGGTCATCATTGGGAAGATCTTTTTCCATAAAGATCCGCGTGATTTTGGAAGCGGAAATTCGGGCGGAACAAACTCGGGCCGTGTTTTAGGAAAGAAAATTGGCGCGGTTGTTATTCTCCTCGATATGCTGAAAGCCGTCATTCCAATGATATCGGCGTGGGCCATTTTCACATTCACGTCGCTTCATGAATATTACATATTTGGCCAATGGGATTTGAGTTCGCTTTATTATTGGCTTGCTGGTCTATCGGCACTCATCGGTCATTGCTGGCCGGTCTATATCAAATTCAAGGGCGGGAAGGCAGTCGCCTGTTTCATGGGTTTGGCCGTTTTCACAAGTTGGTTTTTCCTTCTTGTCTGCGTCTTCTACATCGTTACCTTAAAAGCCAAAAAAATGGTGTCCCTTGCATCTATCATTGGAGGCCTTTTCCAAGTCATTGCCGCTTGGGCCGTTTACCTAGTTGGTCAATTCACAAGTTTCAACATTCAAAATTTGACATGGACCTTCGCTCTTGGGGCCAACGGAATTTCAATTGGTCTTTGGTACGCGATTGCGATGACGATCGGGTATTTAATTATTATTATAAGGCACCATTCTAATATCACTAGAATCAAAGAAGGAAACGAAAATAAAGTTACTTGGATAAAGTAGTAAAATAGTAGTTTATTAGTCTATAATAACGCCAGTGAATAAAAATTCACTTGATAGGTAACTGCTTAAATATACTAGTGTTAAAGGCACTTTTCTATTGACGTTCAAATGGAGATTTATCAACGTTTAATTCGGTTAGTTTTTAAAGTAAACACAAAATAGAGTCAATTTTTAAGCCAATCTCCACCGCCTCTGCCTTCGTCGTTTTGGAATAGATGTTTGTTAATCAAAACGGCCTTTCAATTGGCTCTTGGATAGACATAAATCCATTACGTGATACTCGCCGCAACGAACATCATGAAATCATCTAAAGTATGGTGAATAAAATAACAGCAAAATGTTATTCGACGGCAAAGACAAAGGGGTAAATTGTTTGCCCCCCTTCAATCTCGATTATTTCAATTAATGGATAAGTTTTCTCGATGTACTCTTTTAGGCTTTGCTTATGCTTATCTTCCGCATCGATTCCATAGAAGACTGTTAAGACTTCTTTTTCATCGATTCCGTTAACGTGTTTGAAAAGTTTCGCCGTGGCTTTTATGAGGTTCGCGTCCTCTGAAACGACGTTCCCTTTTAAGATGCCCATGAAGTGTCCTTTTTTGATCGCGATTCCGTTGTTGGTAGAATCCCGAATGGCTGGGCAAACTTCAGCGGAAACCATTCTCTCCATCGACTCCTTCATTGTTCTGATGTTCTCTTCGAGTGATTCGTTTTCCGGATCCGCCATTGATATTGCGCTGTAGGCTTCGGGGACCGATTTTGATTCAAGTACGATAACATTGGCTTTATTGTACATTTTGGCCGCCTGATTTGCCGTCAAGATGACATTCCTATTGTTCGGGAATACAACGATATTATCTGCATCAATTTGTGCGAAAGCGTTGAGGAAGTCTTGAGCTGATGGGTTCATCGTTTGACCCCCATTAACTACTTCGCTGACGCCCATGTCTTTAAACAATCGGCCGATGGTCTCGCTTGGCGATACGGCCACGATGGCCACGTTTACGTGTTTTTGAGCCTTCACTGTTTTAGTTGAATCTGTAACGAGAGACTCTTTGTGCAAAAGGACTTCATTGTGTTGAATTGACATGTTCTCCATTTTGAAAGTAACAAATTCGCCGTATTTTTGGGCATATTCGATTACTTTTGATGGGGTTTTGGTGTGGACGTGGATCTTCACGATTGCCCCCTGCTTTATGGCGACAATCGAATCACCAATCGTCGAAAGGAAATTGATGAGCGCTTTTATATCAAAGGTCGCCGGATCGACTTTCGAACTTTGAAGCTGAAGGATGAACTCGGTGCAGTAGCCATAAGTCAAAACACTGTTCTCGTTAAATAGAATGTTTCCAGATTGAGGCAGTTCGTTCGTCGGTCCTTTAAAAACGGAATCAGCGATCTCTTCACCGATGATCTCTTTGCCCATTCCTTCCATTATGTACAGAAGCCCGGCTCCACCGCTGTCAATGACACCGGCCTCTTTCAAGACTGGCAAAAGTTCTGGAGTCCTTTGAAGAGAAGCCCGCATTTCTTCGAGCATAACCCGGAAAAGATTTTCGAAGTCCGTGATCGATTTTAGGTTGCGAATCACGTGGTCGCTTCCTTCTCGGGCGACGGTTAATATCGTCCCCTCGACTGGGCGCACAACGGCTTCGTAAGCCTTTTGGGTTCCGCTTTTGAGGGCTTCCGCAAACTGATTGACATTTGCCTGTTCTAGGCCATCGAGAGAGCTGGCGATGCCTGAGAAAAATTGGCTCAGGATGACGCCGGAATTTCCACGCGCCCCCAACAACATTCCCTCAGAAAATTTGGCGGCGACATCCCCAAGAGAAGCCGTGTTCGCCATTTCCATCGATTTTATGCCCCCGGTCATGGTGGCGGCAATGTTAGTTCCGGTGTCGCCATCAGGTACAGGGAAAACGTTTAGTTCGTTAATCTTTTCATAATGGATTTTCAGGTCGCGATAGCCATTTAAGACCATGTTTTCGTATATTTGACCATCGATTGTTTTCATTTGTTTTCCAACTAATATACGGAACTATTCACCTACCAAAGTGACTTCTTTTCCAAAACAATAAACGATTACTGTTCCAGGCCCGGTCGAAGCCCCGATAATCGGGCCGACATATCCGATATGAACGTCTTTGTAATTGGCTCTTTTTAGAATCTCGCTCTTAACGAAATTGGCGCTTTCCAGATCGTCGGCATGACTTATCCAGATGATTTGTTGTTCTGGATTTACGGAAGCTTCGACGGACGATTGGGCAATCTCGATTAGCGAAGCGCGTCGACCTTTCACCTTCTTATAGGCGAAATTGTGGCCTTTGGCATCGGAGATGACGATCGGCTTTACGGCGAAGAGATTACCAAAAAAGGCACTTGAAGCACTGACACGTCCGGCTCTTTTCAAAAAAGAAAGATCCTCGGTTGTTCCGAATTGATTGTACTTTAATTTGATTGACTCGATATATGACGAAACTTCGCCGATTGTCTTGCCTTCTTTTCTCATCTCACTGGCCGTGATGGCCATAGCTCCTTGAGCAAAGCCAGAGATCAAAGTGTCAATGCAGACGATTTTTCTTCCAGGATAGAGAGGGGCAAGTTTGGCGGCGATGCTTTGCGAGGTGTTGAAGGAACCGGAAAGAGCGTTGCTGCAGCCTACGTAACACACGTCCTCGCCTTTATCCAGGTGTTCGCGAAACTTTTTCTCGAATTCCAAAGCTGGAACTTGGGTCGTAAAAACCCTGGTGCCTTCTCGCATCAATTGGTAAAACTCGTGAGCGGAAAAGCCTTGGTCCCAGTCTAAGGAGGCAAGATGCTCTTCTCCGTTCCAGCTAACATTCATCGAACAGTAATCGATGTCGTACTTATCCCTAAGGTCTTTTTCGATATCTCCTGCCGAATCAGTTAAAATAGCGAACTTCACCATGGGTGTGTTTGCTCCTAAATCTATGATGTTATTGCCCGTTCTTCATCGAATTCATGACGGCTCGAATTTGAGCCTCCGATGGTTTGCGTCCCATCTGCATGAACATCGCGCGAACCATCTTTTCATTAATCGGAGGATTCTTTTGAATCTCGCGTTTCATGAAATAACGGGTCGCAAAGAAGCCGATTACGAGACCGATGATCAAAGCTCCGATGGCGAGGGAAAACCACCCGATTGACCAGGAAAAACCGCTATCGAGTATCGTCATTCTTAGGCCCTCCCGTCATACTTGCCGGTGACAGTGTCGACTGAAATCTTGTCGCCTTTGTTGATGAAGAGAGGAACACGAAGTTTGATTCCGGTTTCCAAAATGGCGTCTTTCATAGCGCTGTTGATTGTGTCGCCTTTAACGGCCGGTTCACATTCAGTGATGGTCAAAGCAACTTTGGCGGGAAGTTGAATGCCAAGAATCTCATCGCCATAACTCACGATGACGACTTCTCCGTTGGCGGCTAGGAAAGGAATCTCGTGTTCGAGGTTCGCCTTCGGAAGTTCGATTTGTTCATAGGTCTTGCCATCCATGAAGACAAGGGTCATGCCACCATCGTAAAGGTACTGCATGTTCTTTTTGTCGAGACGGACCTCATCAACCTGATAGCCTGAGTTACGGGCCAATTCGATGATTGCTCCGGTCCTCATGTTCTTGACTTTGATCTTCGCGACCATTTTTCTCATCGCGGTTTTATTGAGAAGGATGTCAATAACCTGATAAAGATCGCCTTCGTCGTTGAAATAGTTACCTGGACGTAATTCTGTGACATTGATCATTTTCAAAATCTCCTTTTGATTAGAATGCCGTTGGTATTATATACCAACACGAAGGGTTAAATCGAGGGTCAGTTCGCCTGAAGGATTAAATGAAGTCCTCGTTGTTGGCCAGTTCGTTAGCGATGGTCGTCATGGGGCCATGTCCGGGATAGACCTTTGTTGATGGCGGCAAAACGCGAAGTTTGGCCAAAGAGTTTCTCTGATTTCGCGGAGACGAACCGGGTAAATCGCTTCTCCCGATTCCCAAATGAAATAAGGTGTCACCGCTAAAAAGCGCGCTTTGCCCACTCAAGAGATAACAGACGCTTCCGTTGGTGTGAAAAGGCGTGGCAATGGCTTTGAAAATCATGGCTCCGAGCTTTATTTCATCCTCATCTTGAACGGGATAAGGCTGAAGATTGGAAATCGAAAGCTTTTGGTTCTTCATATCGCTCGAGGCATTTAGTTCGGGATCTTCAAGTGAAGGCACGTCGTCTTCTCCAATAAAAAGGGGAATCGTTTTCAAATCGGTCCAATTGGACAGACCTTCGATGTGATCGAAATGTCCATGGGTTAGAAGAATTCCCAGAAGACGATGATGATGTTTTTTGATGTAGTCTTCCAAAACATGGTTCTTGTTGTACCCCGGATCAATCAAAACGCAATCCTGTCCCTCGTCTCCGATGATATAGGTATTGCAATATTGCGGATTGTAACAAAGTTTTGTGATCTTCATTCTCACTCCTCATTGAATTAAAAAAGAGGGTAGAAACCCTCTAATATGTGAAGAAATGTCAGGAAACAATTACTTCTTTTCCTTGTGCAAAGTTTGTTTGTTGCACTTCGGGCAGAACTTCATGATTTCCATCTTGTTGGGATGGCTGCGCTTGTTGCGGGTTGTGATGTAGTTTTCATCTCCGCAGACGGTGCATTTTAACGTCACGTCGTCACGTTTGCTAGCCATAGATATCACTCTTCCTTTTTTTCGCTTTGCTAGTCTAGCATAGCGAATCGCTAAAATCTACAAGTTTGAGGGCGGTTGTTCTACAATATCCTTATCATGTTACCAAGAGAAAAAACACGTCCGGTAAAAATCGGAAAACTGACCCTCGGCGGATCAAACCGAGTCTTAATCCAGTCGATGTGCAACATCAAGACAAGCAAAATCGAAGAAGTATCCGCTCAAATCAATCGATGCGCCGCCCTTGGCGCCGATTTGATGCGGCTTTCGGTTCTCGATATGGAAGACGCGAAGAGTTTTGCCGAAATTAAAAAAAGAACTTCGATTCCGCTCGTCGCCGACATCCATTTTGAATATAAGTTCGCCATTGAAGCCATTTTGGGTGGTGTCGATGCCGTCCGGATTAATCCAGGAAACATCGGTTCAGTCGAAGGGATAAAACGTCTTGTTGACGTTGCCTCGGCACATCATTGCCCCATTCGAATCGGGGTTAATTCAGGATCGATCGATAAAGAGATCTATCAGGGAAAAGGGCTAATTGAGGCCAAATACTTGATCGAAAGCGCCGCCAAGCACGTCAAGATCCTCGAAGATCTTGGCTTTCATGATATCGTCCTTTCCCTTAAGGGCTCATCGGTCCCCGAGACGGTGGAAGCTTACCGCGAAGCCTCGAAAGTGTTCCCCTATCCGCTTCACTTAGGAATTACTGAAGCCGGCCCAAAGGAAATCGGTCTCATCAGAAGCGCGGCTGGTTTGGCTCCTTTGTTACTTGAAGGAATAGGCGACACGATTCGGATTTCCCTTTCGGAAGATCCCGAAGAAGAGATCGTTGCCTGCAAACGCCTTCTTCACGATTTGGGCCTCTATCCCGATTATCCGACCTTTATCAGCTGTCCGACTTGTGGAAGAACCCAAGTTAACCTCATTCCGACCGCCAAGAAGGTTTTGTCGTATTTGGAAGAGCATCACATCAACAAAACCATCGCCATAATGGGCTGCATCGTCAATGGTCCGGGAGAAGCTCGACATGCCGATCTCGGGGCGGCTGGCGGAAAAGGTTCGTGGGTAATATTCAAAAAAGGTCAAATCTTAAAAACGGTTACCGAAAACGAAGTATTTGATTCATTGGTCGAAGAGATTAACAAATTGTAAGTTAATTCGTTGGATAAGAAAGAAAGGTCGCTTGGCCGTTACTTATCGGTATAGCCTTTCGCGGCCTTCCGATAATCTTGATCTTTGTGTTTCCGGATTGATCTCTCAATGGCTTTTCGCCGGTATTTGTTCTTAACTTTTTCAACAGCCCACCGCATTTTCTTCTTATATGCCGGTTTGACTTTCTTTTCACGGGAATTGGCTTTGGCTTTCTTAACTTCGCGCATTTCTTCTTCGCTAAACGGCTTTTTCTTAAAAAGCTTGTTTTTCGGTAAGAGGCCGACGGGATCGATCTGAAGGGTTTTTCCTTTTAAGACGTAAAAATCAAATTTGACCCCAGCTTTGATAAGTTCCTGAGGTTTGGCCACACTGTCGGCGTTATAGAAAACCCACGAATCGCCTTTTTTCCCAAATCTTCCAGTTCTTCCAGCCCGATGGTAATAGTATTCAAGATCGTTCGGAAGATTGATCGAGACGACGTCGGTCACGTCTTCAATGTCGATTCCACGACTTAAGAGATCGCTCGCGACGATGATTTGGTAACGGTTTTCCTTAATCATCCTAATAGTCTTTCGCCGCTCTCTTTGCTCTAAATCGCCAGAAAAAACTGTCACCGACATCTTTGCTTCTTTTAAAGCGGAATAGATCGAATTGACCTCTTCCTTTTTGGAAGCGAAAACGAGCAGCAAATAGGGGTTTTTCAGGGCGATGAAATTCTTCAAAGCCTCGATGGCGCCGACGTGTTTAATGTCAACGAGGTGATGCGAGACTCCACTGGCTGTCATGTTCTGTTCTGATTCGTACAAAAAGTCGCTTTTCACATAACGGTGAAGTCGTTCTTTCAAACCTTCGGTAAGGGTGGCTGAGAAAACCATGATCTGGGGTTCGGAGGAGAGTTTTCCATAAATTGCATCGATATCGTCAAAATAGCCCGAATCCATAAGCATATCGGCTTCGTCGAGAACCAAGGTTCGGATGTTGTGAAGGTCGAGCGCATATTCCTTGATGAGAATGTCTTTAAGCCGGCCTGGCGTCCCGATGACGATTTGGGGGGCCTCACCAAGACCTTCGCTGTTTTGGGTTTTTTCGGCTTCGCTCGTCAACAAGCGGATTTTTAGATGAGGGAAAAATCTGACGAACTGTCTCGCGAATTCATAGACTTGTCGAGCCAATTCGCGGCTGGGGCAGATTACGATATCTTGAAGACGCGGCAGGTTGGTGTCGATCTTTTCGATCATGGGAATCAAATACGCATGAGTCTTGCCGCTTCCGGTTTCGCTTTGACAGATAAGAGAAAGTCCCCGAAGAGCTTTGGGAATAACGTTGGATTGAACCGGAGAAGGTTCGACGTATCCTAGTTTTTCTAAGGCCGATACCAATTTGGGGGAGAGATTGAATGCACTGAAACTTGCCATAATGTGTCTATTATACTGGATTGAACTTCCTTTTTCACCTTTCGCGAGAGAAAATAAAAACATGAAAGTTTTTGAGGTTCGTCCATTCGGCTTTTGCCAAGGCGTAAACCGAGCTTTTTTGACTGCCCGACTGGCGAAAAGCCAAAATCCAAACCTTTCGGTTTATGTTTTAGGGATGTTGGTTCATAACGAAGCCGCAGTTAATTCCTTAATTAATGAAGGCTTTGTGCTCCTCGATGAAGAGAAAGCTCCTCTCGAAAAGCTTTTGGAGAGCATCCCCGATGGTCAGGTCGTAATCTTTTCGGCCCATGGCCACCCTCACGCCCTTGAAACTATTGCCCAAAGAAAACGCTTGATCGTTTACGATGCCACCTGCCGCTACGTTACCGAGAACCTCGTTTCGGCGTTAAACGTTATTAAGGATCGCTCCGTGATTTATGCCGGGGTGAAAGGCCATCTGGAAAGCCTGGCTTTTCTTGCCAATTGCCCAAAAGCTATTTTTTATGACGTTGCGACTAATGTTTTCGATGAGAAGGCCGTTTTGGGAAACGAACCGTTCGTTATTGCTCAAACCACCTTGTCGGGTCTTGAAGTCGAAAGGGCTCGCCATGAAATCTTATCCCGCTTCCCTCAAGCGGTTTTCGGACCCGAAAGGTGCCACAGCACCGCTCTACGGCAAAAAGCCATGTCCGAACTTCCGTCTGACGTTGATACCGTCATAGTTTTAGGCAGTAAAAGATCGAATAATTCTTTAAAATTGGCTCAAATAGCTATGAATCAAGGATTTGAAACCCACTTAATAATGGATCTGGCGTCCCTTAAGGAATTGGATTTAGGGGGCAAAAAGAAGGTTGCTCTCGCCAGCGGAGCTTCCACTTCATTCGAAACTTTCGAAGAATGCCTTCAATACCTTCAATCGATCAATTAAACGATTTCCGGCATCTTTTCGTGATCAACGGTAACAATTTCAAGCGTCGGGTCGATCGCCAATAAGACGGTTTTCATTTGTTGCATGAAGGCGTGCTCGATTTCATGTGGAAGATCGAGATAATTGTAATGGCGAAGCACAACGTCTCTTCTTCCGTGGTGAGGGATGTCACCGGAAATGAAAACGTCATAACCTAGTTTTTGAGCTAATTCGTTTTGCTGCCATCCACCGCCCCCGATGATGGCGACATTCTTGACTGTCGGATTTCCACAGGGGATCAGAAGCCCATAAGTGGCTCCAAGCTTCTCTTTAGCGTACTTCGCGAAGTCGTGAATCTCCATCGGGTTAGGAAGATCTCCGCCCCGCGCCATGGACGAACCTTCCAAATGCCGAACGTTGGTTAATCCGAGATTTAAGGCCAATGCGTCGTTCATTCCCGGGGTTCCGGCGTCAAAATTGGTATGAAGCGAATAGACGCAAAAACCATTAGCAACGATTCGACGGAACAAATCCTTCTTAAGCGGATCGGATTTCATGATTTTGATCGGAGTTCCGTAAAAAAACGGATGATGGGTGATGATCATGTCGGGGTGTTGCTTGAAAGCTAAATCCCAAATCTCATCGTCAAAATCGAGACAAACGAGGACTTTGTGAATGTCATTTGGAATTCGCCCCGCCATCAAACCACCGAAATCCCCTTCTTCCTTAAGGGTTTTTGGGTAATAACACGCCAAGGCCCGCAGCAAGCTCCTTTGTTTCATAATTGCTTTTCAATCCTCCGATAGAGATCTAAGTAATGATCTCGTTTTTCTTTTGGAATGTTGCCGTCCAATATCTTACTGATTTTGGCCTTTTGCTCGCCAAGATAGCGAAGGAAGATTTCGTCCCGTTTTTTCATAAGTATCGGTCCAAAAGCTAATTCATCTGGTCCATATGGCGTCGTTAAAGGTCCTTGAGCCCATTTCATCACCGAATAATAGATTCTTTGTTCATAGACCATTTTTTCGTCGATCAGGTGATAGCCAAGGAGGCTGACCCGTTGACGAACGGCGGCCAAATCGCGATGAGGATCAAGGATGACGGTCTTAACGTGGCTAAGCTGTGAAGGAGACTTTTCGAGAATTTGGCAGGTCAACAAACCACCAATTCCACAAATCGAGACGGCATCAACTTCCCGGTTCAATTCCGTCAAACCATCGCTCAATGAGCAGTTAACATGGGAAGAAAGCCCAGCGGCTTCGATGTTTCTCTTTGTCCTTAAGAATGGTTCGGTTTTGTTTTCAATGGCCTGAACCCATTTCACCGTTCCTTTTTGAAGAAGGTAAATCGGGAGTTTGGCATGGTCGCTGCCAACGTCGGCAAGGTACGAATCCTGATCCACCATGTCAGCGACGGCCTGAAGCCGCTTTGAAAGTTTATTCATTTGGGTTCTTTCCTTTGAGCCCTTTTCGCATCCGCCCGAGAGCTTGTTCTCGAAGTTGACGTATTCTTTCTCGAGTTAATCCGTACATTTTCCCAACTTCTTCCAAAGAGTACTCGGTTCCGTCTTTGAGCCCATAAAGAAGGGCGATGATCTCTTTTTCCCGAGGGGGTAAGATTTCGAGGCCTTCCTTGATCGTTTCAATGGCATCTTGCTCGTCGATGGCGCTCGCGGGCGAAGAAGTCTCGTCCGGGTCACGAATGAAATCGCCGATTTCGCTTCCGTCGTCCCCTTCTCCCACCGGTTGATCGATTGAAAGGGTGTCCATGGGAACGGAAAGAATGCGGTTTATATCCCTTTCGTCGTATTCCGGCATTGCCTCATCGACTTCAGTGATTGTCGGTTCTCGGCCCAACTTTTGGGTTAGTTCCCTTTGCACGCGATGGACTTTAGAGATTTGGGCGATCATGTGAACGGGAACGCGGATGGTTCTTGATTGGTCCGCAAGGGCGCGATTGATGTTCTGTTTGATCCACAGCGTCGCATAGGTCGAAAAACGAAAACCTTTGCGATAATCGAACTTTTCAACAGCGTGGGCCAATCCGAGGTTGCCTTCTTGGATCAGGTCCTGAAGAGGCATTCCTTTAGATTGATATTTTTTGGCGATTGAAACGACGAGTCGAAGATTGGCGTTGATTAAGGCGTCTTTGGCTTCGATATCGCCCGCCGTGGCTTTCTTGGCCAGGCTTTTCTCTTCGTCGGCGGTTAGTAGTTTATACTGGCCAATCTGCTGAAGATAGAAACGAAGCGGATCACTCGTCTTTTCCGCACTCGAAAGAAAACGGGTCGATGCTTCGACGTCGACTGGTTTATCTCCGGGTTCTTCGTTTTCTTCGTCTTCGGCATCGCCGGAGTCTTCCTTGCTTGAAGGGACGACTTCGATTCCTTTTGATTCCAATAGTTCGACAAGACGTCCGAATTCCTCGGCGGAAAGGTCAAGGTCTTCAGATCCTTCGATGATGGCATCTTCTTCTATTTTTCCCTTGTTTTCGGTTTTTTCGGCAAGGGAATTAACCAAAGACTCGATTCGGCCTTCCCGCGATTGATTGTTTTGGTTCGTGTTTGGCTTCACGGGTTTGGCTTCTCTCATTTGCGGGTATCGGGTCCGGTCGTAAAGATGGTGTCGCGGTAATCCCCAAGTTTCTTGGCTCTCGTCGGGTGGCGAAGCTTTCTGATGGCCTTGGCTTCGATTTGACGGATACGTTCGCGAGTAACGCCGAATTCGCGTCCAACTTCTTCAAGGGTCCGTGGCCGATTATCATCGAGTCCGTAACGAAGTCTTAATACTCTTTCTTCACGGTCGGTGAGATCTTTCATGATTTCGTAAAGCTCATCTTTCAAAAGGGATTTGGTCGTATATTCTTCTGGCGATTGGGCTTCTTTGTCTTCGATGAAATCGCCCAAATGACTGTCGTCTTCTTCTCCAATCGGGGTTTCAAGAGAAACTGGCTCAAGGGCGATGCGTTGGATTTCCCTGATCCGATCAGGACTCAAGGTTCCGTCCATTTTAGCCGAGATTTCTTCAGCCGTCGGGTCACGACCTAGTTCTTGAACTAGTTGGCGTTGAACCCTGGTCATTTTGTTGATGGTTTCGACCATGTGGACTGGGATTCGAATGGTTCGGGCTTGGTCGGCGATGGCTCTCGTTATGGCTTGGCGGATCCACCAAGTGGCATAGGTCGAGAATTTAAAGCCCTTAGTGTAGTCGAATTTTTCAACCGCTTTGATCAAACCCATGTTCCCTTCTTGGATAAGGTCAAGGAAATGCATTCCGCGGCCGACGTAGTGTTTGGCGATGGAAATGACGAGACGGAGGTTGGCGTTGATAAGCTGGTCTTTGGCGGCTTGCTCGCCTTGGGCAATCCTCTTGGCGAGTTCGGTTTCTTCTTTAGCGTTCAAAAGCGGGACCTTGCCGATCTCCTTGAGATACATCTTGACCGAATCGTTGACTTTGACTTCCCCAGTTGGGATTTTTGCAAATTCCTCGACGGAGGCTACTTCTTCTTTTTCTGCAGTCACCACGGCCTCTTCTTCGACGGCTTCGACTTCGTCTTCTTGAACCTCTTGTTCGGCTTTGGCGATTTCACTTTCGTTAACTTTGATGTGGTCGATGTCCGGTTCATCGTCCTCGTCGGACATGACATTAATCTTGTTGTCTTTGAAATAAGCGATAAGTTCGTCGACCTGATCATCGGTCAAATCGAGATGACTTGTCGCGTCCATGATGTCGCCTTGGTCGATATAGCCTGCGCTTTTGCCTTTTTTAAGGAAACGTGCCTTGATCGAAGAAAGGCCTTCGATTTCCTCTTTGTCCTCTTCAACCGTCTCTTCGACGACAATCTTACCAGGTTTTTTCATTTTCTCTGGTTTACCTTTTGCTAAAGGAGCCTTACTGACGGCTTTTTTCAATGGAACCTGTTTTGCCTTTTCGATAACGACCGGGGCCTTGGCTTTCTTCGGAGCGGGTTCGGCCTTCTTGACAACTTTTGCAACTTTCTTTTCTTTTTTCATGGTTTTTCCTCATTTCCGAAGGTCTCTTGGCCCTTCTCTTAGTTCTTTTTCTTCCACTTCTCGGCTTTTCTCTTCGCGTAATCGGATATCAGTCTAGCTTTGTCCTTCACGTCCTTACCTTCGAGAGATTGCTGCGTTGAGGTCTTCTCGAAGACTTTTTCTTTCTCTTCCTTAATCGCTCGATGACAATCTTTAATGGTCTTTTGGCTGAATGGAGGCCACCAGTCGTCCATGGCAATGGTTGAGACCTCATTCTCCAATTCATCCGAACCGTCGCCTCCGGAAGCCGCTATTTCGCTTACCAGGGCGCTGACCTCAACCGGGGTTTCGTGCTTGCGGACGTACTCAATGATGTAATTGGCAATATCGTTGAAGACCTTATTGTAGAAAACCTCAATGTTGTTTTCGAAATATTTGACGGCATCGACATCCGAAAGCATATAGTAAAGCACTTCTCTTTCAGCCCTAAAAAGCCTTTTAAGCAATGGCTGTTCGGGATGAAGTCGTTCGGTGATCGTTTCATCGATGTATATCGTCTCTTCTTCAGTCTGACTGCCAGGATTAGCTTGAGCGACCTGCCTTTGAATGGCGTCGGGCTCATAGCCGGTGGCTTTTGAGAGTTTGACGAGGTAATTGTCGCGGTCAATTCCGGCTGGAACGTTTCTAAGAAATGGCACGAAATACATCATGACTTTCCGCTTTTCTTCGGCCGTATCGAGTTTTTTGGTGTTTTGATAGTAATCGATTTGGAAATCGTAGGCGTCAACCAAGTGGCTCATTGCCACCTTTAGGGCTTCCGGTCCGGCTTCTTGCAGGATGTCATCGGGATCCCTGAGGTCTCCGGGGTTCGAAACAACCCGGAAAGGGATCGAAGCCCTTTGAAATTGGCTTACGATCTTCATCATGGCGCTTTGGCCTGGGGCGTCACCGTCAAGACAAAGCCTGATTTCACAGTTTAGATGCCGCAGGAGCGCGATTTGATCGGCCGTGAGGCTTGTGCCCATGAGAGCCACGGCGTTTGGAAGGCCGGCCTTATCGAGGGCCATAACATCCATGAAGCCTTCTAATAGGTAACAATATCCATCACGATGAGACGAAGACTTAATAAGGCTGTAATTGTAAAGTATCTTGCCTTTGTGGAACAAGAGCCCATCTGGTGAATTGATGTATTTGCTTGTACCGTCTTTTTCAAGTTGTCGCGCCGAAAAACCAACCACTTGGCCACTAGAATCCGATAAGGGGAAAATAAGACGACCAGCGTTATGGTCGGCCGTTCCGTCAGCATGCGCCAAAGCGATGCCAACACCTTCGATAGACTTCAAAGAATGCCCTTTAGCTCTCAGGAATTCGACGGTTTGTCCTCCGTCTTTTGGCGCGTAACCAAGGCCGTATTTCGTAATTTGATCAGAGGGTATGTTTCTATCCTTTAGATATTTTCGAGCTTTTTCCCCTTCCGGGATCGAAAGGGCATAGACGTAATACTTCTGAAGATCATCGATGCAGCCGATAAGAGGCGCCAAATTAGGATCGACGTGAACCTGTGTCGCCTGTTTAAGAAGACGATCGTCGTGGTAACCGATAAGATCGGCCACCTTTCTTACCGCGGCATCGAACGGTATTTTCTCGTATTTTTCAACAAAAGTAATGGCGTTTCCACCTGTTCCACACACAAAACATTTAAAGATCTGTTTCTCTTTGGAGATGTTTAATGAGGGATTCTTGTCATCGTGAAATGGGCAAAGGGCAACATACGAGCGGCCCTTCTTGATGACGTTTATATATGAGGAGATGACGGTCACGATGTCGGCGTGTTTTAAGATGTCGTCGATTAGTTCTTGACTGTACATTGTTCTCCTCTCTCTTATACTATAGTATAAGTAAAAACCAATAAACTACTAAAGCGCTACCAAATTAGTAGAAGCATTTAACGGTGAAATAGCTGACCAATTCGGCGATCGGCATTCTCACCTGCTTCATGGTGTCGCGGTCCCTGACGGTGACGGTTTGGTCGTTTGAGGTATCAAAGTCGATCGTCACGCAATATGGAGTCCCGATCTCGTCTTGGCGGCGATAACGTTTGCCGATCGATCCGGTTTCGTCATATGTGCAGGAAAGCCGTTGATTTAGGATAAGCAAAACTTCTTTAGCCTTTTCGTTAAGCTTCTTACTTAAGGGCAAAACGGCAACTTTGTAAGGAGCCACCGCTGGAGAAAGGTGCATCACGATACGGCTGTCTCCATCGGCCAAAGGTTCTTCGTCGTATGAGTCGATGGCCGTCATCAAAAGCAAACGATCAAGGCCCATCGAGGGTTCAATGACATAAGGGACGTACTTTTCATTGGTATCGGGATCCAGATAGGAGAGATCCTCTTTGCTGAATTCCATATGGCGCTTCAAATCGTAATCGGTCCGGTCGGCAACTCCGAGAATTTCGCCCCAGCCAATCGAAGGAAAATCATATTCGATGTCGGTCGTGGCCTTACTGTAGAAAGCCAACTCGGCCGGTTCGTGGTTACGGAAGCGAAGACTTTCATCCTTAACCCCGAGAGAATCTACGAATTTGCGACAATAGTTCTTCCAATACGCAAACCAATCGAGATCGGTTCCTGGCTTGCAGAAAAACTCCATTTCCAGTTGTTCGAATTCACGAGTTCTGAACGTAAAGTTCCCCGGAGTAATTTCGTTTCGGAAACTCTTGCCCGCGTTGCAAACGCCAAACGGGACTTTCTTCCGCATTGAGCGTTGAATGTTTTTAAAATTAACAAAGACTCCTTGAGCTGTTTCTGGGCGAAGGTAAACGACCGACGAAGTATCTTCCGTGACCCCAATATGGGTCTTGAACATCATGTTGAATCTCCGAATGGGAGTGAAGTCGTTTTTCCCACAGGTCGGACAGACGATCTTGTGAGATTTGATGAAGGCGTCCATTTGCTCGAACGTCATATTGTCGACGTCCTCGTTCGGGAATTGAGATTTGATTAAATCGTCAGCCCGGTGGCGGGCTTTGCACGATTTGCAATCAATCATTGGATCGTTAAAAGTGGTTACGTGTCCTGTCGCTTCCCAAACTTTCGGATTCATTAAGATTGCGGCATCAAGACCGACGTTGGTCGGGGATTCTTGGACGAACTTCTTCCACCACATCGATCGGATGTTTCTTTTCATCTCGGCCCCGAGCGGTCCGTAGTCCCAGGTGTTTGAAAGACCGCCATAAATCGACGAACCCTGATAAACAAATCCGACAGTTTGTAGATGCTGTGTGATTTTTTCGAAACTAAATTTGTTGGCCATGATGTTCTCCCTTAGTATTAAGGCCGCTTCTCCCAATTTCATTGGGAAAAGCATAGTCGCCGTGTAGTTTAGTCTCCATTCAAGATAGTGTCAACCCACTATAAGGGTACTTTTATAGTTTTTTGATAATTTCGAGGCTTTTCAGTTTGGTTCCCGTTAAATTACTGAGATAAAGGCCTAAATCGTCGAAAAGGCTAAGGCACTCATCTTTTTCAAACCTTACCCGCGAAATATCTTCGAGTCCGCAACGGAAAATATAGCGAATGATCTTGAGTCTTTTTGCCGAAGAAACCTGCGTAACTTCTGAATCGTAACAATCGCCGCAAACGAAACCTCCGTCCTCAAAAGAAATGGCTACGATATTTGTTTTTTTATGGCAAATAACGCATTCGTCTACATCGAGGCCTATGCCACCGTTCTGAAGAAGGTTGGCAAAGTATATCAGACCGATCGTCAATGGGTCTCCACCGGCCTTTATTGACCGCAAGGAGGCCAATAACCATGGGTAATCTTCTTGGGCTTCATCGGCCTGCACGATTTTCGACGTTAGTTCTTGAATGAAGCTCAATACCGCCAAAGCATCCAGATTATCGGAAACGATGAACGATTCAATTGGCTTGGCTTCTTTTAGAGTAAAAGACCCTTGGGCACCGACGTTTAATGTAAAGTCGGATTGACTCAGCGATTGGACGGCGCCGGCGTTTTTGCTGGTAAGTTTGTTTACACCACGAGCAAAAAATGAAAAAAGACCGCTCGGTCCGATCGCATTGACCATAACGTCCGATTCTTTTAAGGCGCTTAAGCGAATGACGATGCCTTCGACGTTTTTCTCATTCCCCGCCATAGCCTAGATCCTTAAGTTTTTTTGGATCATTGCGCCAGTTTGGCTCACAGCTAACGTCAATCCGGAGTTCAGTGATGTGTTCGTGCCACATCCTCTCCAATTCATGGCGGGCTGACATAGAAATCTTCTTAATCATTTCTCCATTATGGCCGATTACAATGCCTTTATGGTTCTCTTTTTCAACAACGACAGTACCATGAATCTTATAAGCCCCATCGACGCTCTTAAGGCTATCAATTCTCACGGCTGCCTGATGAGGAACTTCCTGTTTGAGAAAATGAAGCAGTTCCTGTCTGATGACTTCCTTGGTTTGATAGGCGTGGTCTTTGTCCGTCAACGCATCCTTTGGGTAGAACGCCTCGCCTTCCTTCAATAACGGGATAACGGCCTCTTTAATCTCCTTAAGGCCGAAATTGTGAAGCAAAGACGCTTCGATTAACTCGGCTTTCGGAAAATCGGCCTTTAAAGTTTCTTTCAAAACAATGACATCTTGAAGCGTGCAAAGATCGACTTTGTTCAAAACAATGAAAATTGGAGCTGAAGTACGCAACGACGCGATGATTTTTTTATCCTTTTCGCAATCGCTTTCCCCGGCATCGATTAGATAGAGCACCGCATTAACGTCTTTGGCGGCATCTCTCGCCGAACGGTTCATGTACTTGTCGAGTCCGGCTTCTCCTTCGAAAATCCCCGGGGTATCGACGAAAACAATCTGATAATCTTTTCCGTTCAAGATTCCGGATATCTCGTCACGAGTTGTTTGCGCCCGCCTAGAAACGATCGATACTTTTTTGCTTAGAAGAGCGTTTAAAAGCGTACTCTTGCCAACGTTTGGACGGCCCAATATGGCCACAAATCCAGTTTTCATAAATCGTCACCCGTGAAAGCAAATGGCAAAAGCTCTTGGGTATTCGTTTCTTTGATGTCGCCCTTAAGATTGGCCATATAGATTGGCATGTCGGGTGGATACAACTCGCTCAAGACTTGGCGGCAGGCCCCGCAGGGAGAGCACGGATCTTCAGTATCAGCGACAAGAGCAAAAGAAACGAAATCATCAGTATTTTTGCCATTCATCATGGCGTTGTAGATGGCGTTTCTTTCGGCGCACATGCAAAGAGGGTATGACGAATTCTCGACATTCGCCCCGACAAAGACGCTACCGTCTTTACACAAAACGGCCGCCCCGACTGCAAAATGTGAGTAGGGTGAATACGATAATTTTCTTGCTTCCTTCGCAATTTCAATCAGTTCTTCTTTTTCCATTTGTTTTCTTCCTTTCTAAGGATCGTTTCTTGAAGTGGAAACATAATCTTTTCGTCTTCTTGAGTCATATGATCGTAACCAAGCAAATGGAGCAGTCCATGGGTGAAGAGGAATCGCAATTCCCGTTCTTCGGTATTGCCAATTTCCTTAGCCTGTCTCAGCGCTTGGGGTATGCAGATGAAGATTTCTCCCAACGCCTTAGGGACCAAAGTGTCATTTATTTGGTCTTTTGGAAGCTTGTCGTCATTGAAGGCGAAGCTTATGACGTCGGTAATACGATCGGTTTTTCGGTATTGCCGATTAAGACAATGAATGGTCTCGTCATCAACAAGGGAGACATCGACTTCGTAATTCGCTTTAATTTTAAGGAAATCGAAGGCGGATGCCATGATATTTGCGTACCGCTTTTCCAAGAAGTCGTATTGCGAATTGAATCGATTATCAAAACCCAGTTCCATTGCCTCTATACTCTAGCATTGCTTACGCGTGCGCGCTAGGGATCGTTGAGGAAATGGCCGATAAAATATGCTTTTTCTTTTTCAAATTCGTTTCTCTTTTCCAACACTGCGACTATTTTTTCAAACTCTTCGCCCAAAATGGCGATGCCGGCTAGGGAAAAAAGCAAGTAATTTAAATTGACACGGCCACTAAGAAGAACGCAGAGAAGAGAAAATACGAGTTCGACAGCGAAAATTACTGTGCGCCGATAAGCGAGGTAATTGGCGATTCGGATGGCGCCGGCTACTACGTCTCGGCTTGTTGGACGCCGACATTCCTTTGGCCAGTATCCTCCTAAGAAGCCTCTCTCGGTTTTCTCTAATTCGTTTTCTATTTTTCTTATTCTTGGCTTCAGAACGAGCCTTTCGATCATTAGAAGTATGAAAATGGTTGCCACGGAAAGGCCAATCCATGGTTCGTTTATCGCAAAGAGAACCGAAAAGGCCGCGATCTCCAGGGCTCCCCCGATCATGGCTGGAGCCCCCGAGAATATCGCGGTCTTAAAGCTAATGTAGTGACGGTAGGCGTCTTCCCTGCTCTCTAGTGGAAGACTATCGACAAAACTCAAATGACGATCGTCAAAACGTTGCATTGCCTTGACCGTCATAACTCTTTGGGCGATAGAAAAAAGTGCGAAAATGGCAAAAAGGACAAGGGGCGTCAAAAAATTGCCATCATCGTTTATGAAATAAAAGCCTGCGATCAGACTAGAAAAAGATAAGATTTGGATCAATCCAAGAGCTAATCTCGTCCTTTTTGGCATCAAAAATGGCTTTTTCACTTCGAATTCGACTGTTTTGAATTTTATAGCTTCCAGAAACACTCCAGAGAATAACTTGATCATTTCCGATTCGCCGATTGTCCTTTTGCCTCTCGACGGGTCCAAAACGAGGAAGCGTTTGCCCTGGTGACCCGTTAAATAAACCATGTGGCTTTTGCCTTCCTCGTTAAGAACCAGCAAAAGGGGGAAAGAAACGTTTTTGTCAATCTCACACGGATCGTTCACCCGATAGGCGCCAAGGCTGAGCCCATGCTTGGCGGCAAAGCCAATGACGTCTTCCAAAGAAGGAGCACTGTATTCGGTCGACGGTTCGTTAAAAAACTCGAAATCACGGTTTTTCCCGTAATGAATTAAAGCCATCTTAACGCAGGCATAACCGCAGGATCGATCCTGTCTTTGGTAAACGATCTTGTCCATACTTATGAATAGTCAAAGAACCCAAACAAAGGGCAAAAGAAAACCCTCAGGTTGCCCCAAGGGTTTTATAAACGTCGATTCACCACTTCTTACGACGAGCTAACTCGGATTTCATCTTGCGCTTCAATCCGGTCTTCAGGTAAGATTCGTGCTTCCGAGACTCCATCAGGATTCCGGACTTGTTGACACTCCTCTTAAAACGACGGAGGGCATCATCGAGGGTTTCACCTTCGTGTAATACGGTTTTGACGGCCATGGTTGTCACCTTCTTCCTGAAACTGCTTGATTATGTTATCTCTACTGAGATAGAAAGACAACGAAATCGTTATTTTTCTTCCATAATTGCGACACTGGCAGACGCTCCAATGCGACTGGCACCAGCGGCGATCATGGCAAGCATGTCGGCTTTCGAATGAATTCCGCCCGAGGCTTTAACCCCCAACCGATCCCCCACCGCCGCCCTCATGAGCTGAACGGCATGAACGGTCGCCCCGGCTTTTGAGAATCCGGTCGATGTTTTAACGAAATCGGCTCCGGCTGAAAGGCACGCTTTGCTGCATTGGGTTATTTCTTCATCGGTTAAGAGGCAAGTTTCGAGAATAACTTTGAGAACGTGTGATGGTCCGACGGCTTTCTTGACCTCGCTTACTTCCTTTTTGATGAATTCGTAATCGTGTTCCTTAGCCATCGAGATGTTTTGAACCATATCGACTTCGTCGGCCCCATCGGCGATAGCGGCCTTGGCTTCGAAAACCTTAACTTTCGGCGTGTTAGCTCCCAGCGGGAAGCCAATTACGGTGCAAACTTCGACGTCGCTGCCGGCTAAAAGCTTTTTTGCGGCTGGAACGAAGAAGGGATTAATGCAAACCGACATGAAATGGTATTGCTTGGCCTCTTCGCAGAGCTTTTCAATGCCTTCAACGGTGGCGTCTGGTTTCAAAAGCGTGTGATCGATGAATTTGTTGTATTCCATAATAATTCCTCTTGTGCGCTTATTCTACCCTATCAAAACAAACAAAAAAAGAGCCGTTCGAATGGCTCTTTCTTAGAACTACTTCTTAGTCTTGGTATCGGTCGGAGCGCCCTTCTCTTTTTCGATGTGAAGGACTTCTTTGCCCGCGTAATAGCCACACTTGGGGCAAACGTGATGAGCTTTGATGATCGCTCCACAATGGGGGCAAGTGACTAAACCCGTGACCTTAAGCTTAAAGTGGGTCCGGCGTAATCTTTTCGATGTTTTGCTTGTGCGACGGAATGGGACTGCCATATTAGTTTTCTCCTTTCAGGACTGATAAATTATAGGAGTTTGGGCACTCATGTCAACGATAGTTAATACAATGTCAAAAGAAATGTCAAATTAATCAGAAGCCACGCTTGGGCCGTAAACGACTTTCTCCACCACCCCCCGCTTCGGAGAAATCGAAGGAACGGCCAAAAGAAGGTAATTGGAAGTGTGACCGTAAGCCAAATGAGCGTTTTCATCGTAATCCTCAAAGAGGACGTCTAATTCAGATCCATAGAAACGTTTTTCGTATTCTCGGCGCATTTCCTTAGATAACGCCATGAGTTCGTGAACACGTTCTTTCTTTGTTTGCGGATCGGTGTCTGGCCAGGTCGAGGCCAAAGTTCCGGGACGAGACGAAAAAGGGAAAACGTGGATCTCGCAAAATGCCGCTTGTCGGCAGAATTCCATTGTTTCACCCCATTCAGAAGCTGTTTCTTCGGGGAAGCCGGCGATGACATCCGTCGTGATAGCAATATCTGGCCGAATGGCCCTTATGGCTTTGATCTTTTGTAAAAAGGCCAGTGTATCGTACTTTCTTTTCATCCTCTTGAGAACGGAAGACGATCCCGATTGAAGAGGGATATGAAGGTGATTGGCAATACTGGGATATTGTCTTAAGACTTCAAGGAATTTGTCGTCGATTTCGCTTTCTTCAATCGAGGAAACTCGAAGTCGAAATAGCCCCGGACATCTGATAACTATATCTTCCAAAAGATTAGCTAAACGATAGGAGCCGTCGCCTAAATCCTCTCCATATGCCCCGATGTGAATTCCAGCAATAATAATCTCTTTATAGCCATCGTTTGCAAGCGCCTTGGCTTCATTGATTATCTCGGAAGAATCTCGTGACCTGGAATTGCCGCGGATTGTAGGAATGATGCAATACGAACAAAAATTATTGCAGCCATCCTGAATCTTTAAATAGGCTCGAGCGGATTCGGTGAAGGCGTTGCACCCAAGTTCTTCGTATTTTTCATGACGAAGTGAAGACTTTACAATGGCCGTGGGTTGACGATCGCGCGAAAACTGGTCTACCAGGTCAAAAACGCGACTTCTTTCGGCGGCCCCAAGGACGATGTCGGCTCCAAGGCTCGTTGCGATTTCGGAGTGTTTCTGACTGTAGCAGCCCATAACGACCAGAGTGGCTTCGGGGTTGGCCTTTCTGAGATGAGAAATATGTTGTCTTGATTTTTGATCCGCCGTCATGGTGACTGAGCAAGTATTAAGCAAAATAACGTTAGCCTTTTCAGGACTATCGACCGCGGCGTAACCATGGAGTTTTAGTTCCTCTCCGATGGCGTTGTTTTCATAGGAATTAACCTTGCACCCAAGGCTAAACAAAAAATATGTCTTCATTTATACGCCTTTACCGTTAATCTTTGAAAAGAACTTGGCTTCATCGTTACTTATCTTGTATATTTCTTTACTTGAAATTAACTTATTATCAACTAATATTCGCAACATGGATTCGCGGTCCGATTTGTAGTAAGCATCGACAACGGGGCTGATTCTTTTCAGCATATGGTTGTGACTAGGATGATGAAGCGATCGATCGAAAAGGCAAAGCTTGGCATCGAGTCGACCTTGAGAGTTGACAAAGTAGATCGACTCGGCGTCAAAGTCATAAAACGCCTCCCCTTCCGCTTCTTCTTTAATCAACACTAGTTTTGTGAAATAAGAGTTAAAAAGACTAGGTCCGTAATAATCAAAGGGATCGATCGTCGCGGCATCAAAATTCTTTAAAAGAGTTAGGTACGGTACCTTAGAAAGTTTTTCATATTCTCCGCTATATATCTTATTCAAATTGTAAGTGAAGATTGGAACGTAAATTCGATCGCCGTTCTGGGCTTTAAAAAATGGAAGATCCGAAACGGCTGATTTCATGAACTCGTCGAGATTCGTCGCCAAATCATTAGATTTTTTTTCTGCTTTTATTTTGTTTCTGTATGACTTCTCGATTATTTCCTTGTTCATCAAAGCTCGAATGATAATGTTGGCCCGAATGATGTCAAAAGAATCCTGGGCTTTAAGAAAGGGTGAATAAAGTGATACGTCATTAAGCAAAACGCGGTTTTGGAGATAAAACTCCATTTCGTCGGAATGGGCGAAAGATGTCGTTTTCTGCTTTTTTTGTAGTGTTTGAAAGAGATTCATTGGTTTATCTCTCGGAATAGGCGGAAATAATAGCTAAGGATGCGATCGAGGCCGTTTCGGCCCTCAAAATGCGACGACCCAGGGAAACGAAGCGGAAACCGTTATTTTTCGCTTTTTGGACCTCTTCTGAAGTAAAACCGCCTTCTGGTCCCACCACAATCAGAATCCTTTGTTTCTTTTTGAGATCTTTCAGTGATTCGGCAAGGGTTTCGCTTTGTCCGGCCATTTCTTCGTAGGCAAAAAGCTTTAAATCGGCGTTAAAAGCCATGACGTCATCGAAAGTTTGAAAAGAAGAGACGGTTGGAACAATTTGTCGACGGCATTGCTGAGCCGCTTCTTTGGCAATTTTTCTCAGACGGGTTATTTTCGTGTCTTCGCTGTGCGGCTCGGCTTTCACAATCGTCCGGCTTCCAAGGAAAGGGAGAAACGATTTGGCACCCAATTCGGTCCCTTTTTCGACAATGAGGTCGTTGTGATCGCCTTTTAAAACAGCAAAAGCTGAGACAATCTCGTTATCTGACTCGCGACTTTCTTCAATTTTCGAAAGAACCTTGATTGAAAGAGGAACAATTCCGCAAATTTCTCCCAAAAAGACTTCTCCGGCGCAGACAATTTCAATCTTTTCGCCGGGTTTTATCCTGACGACATCGATCAAATGATGGGCGTCTTCTTTCGAAAGAACCGCCTCGCCCTCTTTGATTAAGGCGAAGTAACGATGCATAACTAGCGAAGGAACTCCCCGTTGGCGTCTTTAAGTGAGTCTTTCTTCAAAATTAAAAAGGCGATAACGAGATAAACGGCCCATACGAAGAAAAACGGGATTAAGAAAGCCCAAACCGCGGGAAGTAATTTCGTGAAAAAGAAAATGGAGCCGGCCCCACCGATAATGAAAATAGTTGAAAGGAGCTCATAGACAGCTCGTTTGTTGAATCCAAGATAGAAATCATGGAGCCCGACGAATCCGAGAAGGGCGCAATAAAGAGCGGTCCTCTTTTGGGATTTGCTCTTATAAAGACCATATCCCTTCGCCTGCGGATCGATGTGTTGAGTCATGTCCATCGTTTTGTAATTCTCGTCGATTGGGTTCTTTTCACCGCAAAACGGACAGACGTCGGTATCGAATTTCGTGATTTCACGATGGCAGTTTTTGCAATAAGGCATAATGTTACGCCGATAGTATAACCCAGTTTTATTCGGAGCCAAAAGAAAAAGGGCCTTACGGCCCTAAGTTTTAGTTTCGTCTCTCAATAATTGACTTTCGCGTTGATTTTTTTGTATTCGTCATAGAGCTTGAGACACTCTTCACGGTCGAGTTCTTTCACGAATGAGGCTTTGGCAGAGGGTTTGCTCATTTCGTAGAACCTTTCGTCCCGGAAGCCGATGTCGGCGGTGTCGATAACGTTGCAACCGTAATAGACTTTTGCGATATTGGCCCATAAAATCGCCCCAAGGCACATTGGGCACGGCTCGCCCGTTGTATAGATAACGCATCCTGAAAGATCAAAAGTGCCGAGTTTTTCACAAGCTGAATGAATTGCCATTATTTCGCCATGGCAAGTCGGATCGTGACGTTTAACGACCTGGTTGTGGCCAATTCCAACGATTTCGTCGCCTTTGACGATGACGGCCCCAAAAGGTCCGCCTTCCCCGGCTTCGATACCTTTGCGGGCTTCTTCGACGGCCAGTTTCATGTATTTGTTCATATTTACCTCGAGGTTATTATCTCACTTGTGAAAGCGTTCTTTCCACCGTGAGAAGAAGGAATCGCTTTTATCAGTCTGACTCTGAAATTCTTTAAGAAGAGTTTGCTGACTTCGGCTTAAATGGGCTGGCGTCTTGACCTTGACATGAACGTACATATCACCGGGTTTTTGGCTTCGAAGGTCTTTTATTCCACGGCCCCGTAGTTTGAGTATCTGATCAGGTTGAGTCCCTTCCGGAACGGAGACCGTCACTTCGCCATAAACTGTCGGAATATCGATTTCAGTTCCGAGAGCACAATCAACAAAACTTAATGGAACATCCATGTGAATGTCATTGCCATCGCGTTGGAAGAACTCATGTTCGGTGACCGCGACCTCGACGAATAAATCCCCGTTCGGACCGCCGTTAAGGCCCCGTTGACCTTTGCTTTGAACTCGGATTTGTTGACCCGAGGCAATTCCGGCGGGAATGTTTATCGAAAGGTCTTTATGAATTCTTTCAAATCCTCGGCCCTCGCATTCGTGACACTTGGTTCTCACAATCCGTCCTGAACCACCGCAATGTTGACATACCGTCTGGCTTTCCATCATTCCAAAAATTGTTCTTTGTTGGGTTGAAACGTATCCAGATCCACCACAATATGGGCAGGTTTCGATATCGGAAGGCGATTCGGCTCCTGTTCCATGGCAATGAGAACACGGTTCGTCGAAAGTCACGGGGATGGTAATTAATTTGCCATTGATTGCATCCATGAAGGAAATGCGAACCCGGTAGATCGAGTTTTCACCCTTTTGAGGGCCGGCATTCGCTTGCGAGCGGCGACTGGTTCGGCCACCGCCTCCGAAAAACGAAGAGAAGATGTCGTTAAGGTCGACGTCACCGAAGCCTTGGCTCGAGAAATCGCCGCCGTTAGGATTGCCGGCTCCACCGGTGCTTTGACCTTGTTGAAAGGCCGCCATGCCAAATTGATCGTATTGTTGCCTTTTGGTGTCATCAAAAAGAACGTCGTAGGCTTCTTGAACCTCTTCGAATTTTTTAGGCGCATCGGGGCTATGATTTAAATCGGGATGGTACTGTTTGGCTAGTTTTCGATAAGCTGATTTAATGTCGTCTTTGGTCGCGGATTTGCTCACGCCAAGAACCTCATAGAAGTCCTTTTTTGATTCGGCCATAATGTGGCCTCCTTCCTGACAAACAGTACGGCGCCGGCTCCTTTCGGGACCAGCGCCTTACTGATGGTTATGAGTTTACTTTTTCCCTTTGTCGGTGAAGTCGGCATCGACAACATCTTCCGCCGTTTCTTTGCCTTCGGTTGAAGACGAAGGATTCGGTCCGGGTTGCTGTTGCTGCTGTTGCTGTCCGCCGGCTTGAGCTTGTGCGGCTGCCGAAGCGGCGTCCTCAAGGTGGCCAACGATTTCGCGGAGTTTGTTGACGTCATTAGAAGCGATGGCTCCTTGAGCTTCGTCCCGTAATTTCGTCAACTCTTCCTTTTGCTTAGGATCGATCTTGTCTCCCTTTTCAGCCAAAACCGCGTTAATTTCGTCAACGTAGGTTTGGGCCTTATTCTTGATTTCGATGTCGCCTTTGCGTTTTTCGTCGGCTTCCTTATTCTCTTCGGCTTCTTTGACCATGCGGTCGATGTCGGATGTTGAGAGACCATTGCTTCCGGAAATGGTGATGTCTTGAGACTTTTGACTGTCGAGGTCTTTGGCGGCCACTTTCACGATCCCGTTAACGTCGATCGAGAAAGTTACTTCGATTCGAGGCTGACCGCGACGTCCTTGTTTGATTCCGCTCAGAGTGAAGTGCCCAAGAAGCTTGTTGTCGTGAGCCATGGGGCGTTCGCCTTGATAGACCATGATGTCGACAGCGGGCTGATTATCTTCCGCGGTCGAGAAGATTTGACTCTTCGTGGTTGGAATCGTCGTGTTTCTTTGAATGAGCGGAGTCATGACCCCACCAAGGGTCTCGATGCCGAGAGTCAAAGGAGTGACGTCAAGAAGGACGACATCCTTAACATCGCCAGCGATGACGGCGCCTTGAAGGGCGGCTCCGACCGAGACGGCCTCATCCGGGTTGACGGAAAGGTTGATGTTCTTGCCAGAGATCTTCTTAACAAGTTCCTGAACGGCTGGCATCCGGATGGAGCCGCCGATCATGAGAATGTCGCCGATGTCGTTGTAGGATAGTCCGGAATCCTTCATCGCCTTATCGAGAGGGACTTGGCACCGGGCCAATAAATGTTTGGTAAGGTCTTGAAATTTAGCACGGGAAAGCTTTCCTTCCCAAGAAATCGGGCCAGTCGGTCCCATTCCAATGAATGGAAGGCTGATCGTCGTCTCAAGAGAACTGGAGAGTTCGATTTTGGCTTTTTCAGCCGCATCAACAAAGCGTTGACGGGCCATCTTATCTGATAAATCGGAGCCGGTATCGATCTTGATTTGAGCTTGGATCCAATCGGCGATCACGTGATCCCAATCGTCGCCGCCAAGACGGGTGTCGCCCGAAGTGGCCAAGACCTGGAAGGTCCCATCGCCAATATCAAGGATTGAAACGTCGAGAGTTCCGCCGCCAAGGTCGAAGACCAAGACTTTTTCTGATTTCTTGGTATCAATACCGAAGGCTAAGCAAGCGCTGGTCGGTTCGTTAATGATGCGAACGACATCAAGGCCAGCAATTGTTCCGGCATCTTTCGTGGCTTGGCGCTGGGCGTCGTTAAAGTAGGCCGGAACGGTGATGACGGCCTTTTTGACCGTTTGTCCAAGATTCTTTTCGGCGTATTCCTTCATGTAGGCGAGGACTTTGGCCGAAATTTCCTGAGGGGTGAAGTCTTTGTTAAGACAAGAAATGTGGAACTTGTCTGAACTTCCCATGTGCCGTTTAGCTGAGCTCACGGTGTCGGGGTTTGTGATCAACTGTCGTTTGGCGGCATTGCCAACTATTTCCTCACCGCTGCTTTTAAAAGCCACGACCGAGGGGGTAGTATTGGTTCCTTCCGGGTTCGGGATAACTTTGACCTTCCCGTCGGCCTGCATGTAACTGATGACGCTGTTGGTGGTACCGAGATCGATACCGACGATTACTTCTTTTGCCATAATAGATTTTCTCCTTTATGCCTTGTGGGCATTATCGACCGGCTTATCGGCCGGTGATTGACTAGTTTGCTGTTCCGTTTTCTTTTCCTCAGGTTTGGGCTGAGGTTTTTTGCTGACGCTCACCATGACCGGACGGATCAAACGATCGTGGAGTTTGTAACCTTTGGCGTAGACGCGAATCACGACTCCTTCAGGACCGTCTTGCTCAACGGAGTCGACGGCATGCATGAAGGTTGAATCGAAGTGATCGCCAGGTTTAGGAGAGAGTTCTTTGACCCCCTCATCTTCCAATGTCTTGACGATCTGATTGTAGATATATTGGAATCCAATCAGATAATTCTTCGTTTCTTCGTTTTTTGGAGGCGTATCAAGGGCCATATGGAATCCATCAAGGGCGGGAAGGAGATTTTCGATGAATCCTTCCGAACGGTATTTAATGGCTTCGCGGCGATCGTCTTCGAGTGATTTTCTGAGATTCTGAGTGTCGGCGTAGACGCGATAGTATTCGTTCTTCCAATGGTCGCTCTCGGATTCGGCTTTTTCTAATTGAGCCAAGGCTTCGACGAGCTTATCTTTCGGGACTTTTTTCCCAAAAATCCCACCTTGGTCTTTCATTTCGGCTTTTTCGGTTCCGTTTTCGAGAGTTTTTTCGTTTGACTCGGGGTTTGGGGTTCCTGGTTTTTGTTCTTCTGGCATTTTTTGCTGCCTCCTTTTGATGATGTGCTTTCGTTAAAATAATCGTCGAGCCGTTTGCTCACATAATCGAGCAGGCCCATGACTTTTTCGTAGTCCATCCGGGTTGGTCCGAGCAAGGAGATGGATGTCCCTTTGCCTCCGGGGAGATTGACTTCGGCCGAGATGACGGCCAAGTCGTTCAATCCGTATTTCGAATCGCCGATGGCGAAGTTCAGTCCGTCTTCCCCTGACTCGGTGCCACTTTCCATAACTTGACGGAGAGCGGTTGGGTCGTCGAGAAGCTCCAGAACCTTTTTTAGTTTCTTCGCATCTTCGGCAAACTCAGGAGTTTCGAAGATGTTTTCCTTGCCATAAAGCTTGATGCGATCGCCGGCGAAGCGGACAAAGGCCTCAAGAATGGCTTGATAGACAACGTCGTGCCCGACCACGTAATCGGTCAAGGCCGGTTTCATGGCCTCCATTTTCGGAACGAGATCAGCGATGGAGGTGCCTTTTAGTCTCTCGTTCAGGAGAGCGACTGTTTTTTGTATCTCTTCGACTTTCGCGTTTTTCTCGATCATGAAGGTTTTGTTTTCGACATAACCTTTATCAGTAATAAAGACCGCGGTGGCAGTTTTATCACTCAAGGGAACGATTTGGACAGAAAGCAAATGCTCTTCGTTGATCTTGGGTCCGAGGACGACGCTGGCGAGATTTGTCATATTTGAGAGAATCTCGCAGCTTTCCTTAATAACTTCTTCAACTGATTTACTCTTTTGATCGAGCACTTTTTGAAGGGCAAATTTGACTGAATTGTCAACGGACTCTTCGCGAAGATGCTCGACGTAATAGGTATAGCCTTTGCCGGACGGGACGCGACCGCTCGAAGTGTGAGTTTTTTCGATGTAACCCTCTTTTTCGAGAACGTTCATCTCGGCACGGATGGTCGCGCTTGAAAATGGGAGATGATACTTCTCGAGTAGGGTTTGGCTTCCGACGGGTTCGGCCGTCTTGATGAAGTGATCGACGATCAGTTTGAGAATTTGTTCTCCACGTGTCATCTTAATGCCCATCCTTTAGCAGTCTCTTATTCCGAGTGCTAGGAACATTATAGAGAAGAGACTGGCACTGTCAAGGGCTGAGCGCCAACAAATTCATAACGCCCCGAAAAACCCGTTAGAAAAAAAGCATTTAATCGGCAAAAGCCACCGCTTCAGCCGAACGAAACAAACAAATGAAAGATCTACTCAAATTCGCGGCGCCGGTCGATGAGAATCGTTTCCGTCATCCGATCAAAAGCGCTTCGCTCCGTATGAACGCTCAGCATATAAACCGCATTGACGATGTCCATGGGGATCACGCCGGTCAAAAAGCATTTAAGAAAACACTCTTTGGCCTTCATCTTTCGTCCATCTTGATGAATAGTTCGAATGCCGAATATAGCCATTCCGAGCGTGTAGCCGTTCGAAAGCCACATGGTCAAAGAATTGATGATCACATACACGAAATAATCGAAGAGAATCGAAATGATGACGATGGAGAAAACCGATATCGACAATCCAATGACGAAGAAAAGGAAAAACCCCATTCCAATCCCGAACCCCAAAGGAACCACCTCATCGATGATCCATCCGAACATCCGTTTGTCGAATCGGGCGATAGCCATATATAGATTTTAATACAGGTCGAGTAAAACGCGATCAAGAAGCAGAATACCTTTGTCGGTCGGCTTCACTCTTCCTCCTTCGATTCTAATTAAGCCTTCCTTTGTAAGCCGAGGCAAGACATTTTCATAACGTTCAGCGAAGTTGATTTGGAAAAGCCGATCGAATCTCGATATCTCAAAGCCTTCAGCAAGACGAAGATTGGTAAGCAGAAAATACCGAATTGCGTCTTCTCCCTCAACTCTTTCGCTCGCAAGGCGCTTGTCTTGGTTTTTGATATATTGAGAAAAACTGCGGGTATTGGTGTATCGAATTCCATCGATGTATCCCGCCGCCCCAAGGCCTGCTCCAAAGTACTCTTCGTCATGCCAATAAACGAGGTTGTGACGGGAACGAAAACCGTCTTTAGCAAAATTGCTGACTTCATAACGTTCATATCCGGCATCTCTCAATTTGCTCAAAATTCGTTCGTATTGGTCGGCTTGAATATCGTCTGATGCTTCCTTGATACCCCGTTTTTTGAAAAGCGAATTATCTTCCAAAATCAGGGAATAGGTCGAAATATGAGACGGGTCGAGTGAAAGAATGGTCTCAAGATCGGCGTCAAGTTCGTCGTTCGTTTCATCTGGGAGAGCGTACATAAGATCGAGATTGATATTTAAAATCCCGTTTTTTCGGCACGTTTCCACTGCCGTGCGAACTTTTTCGAAGGAGTGTTTCCTCCCCATCAAGTCCAAAAGCCGAGGAGAAGAACTTTCCATGCCGATTGAAACCCGGTTAACGCCGAATCTTGCCATCATCAGTATTTTGTTTTTGCTAATATTTTCGGGATTGCCTTCGACCGTGAATTCTCCTTCAGGAGCTAAATAATCCGAGACTTTTTTTAGAAGCTTCTCAAATAAGGGGTCGCTCAACGAAGTTGGCGTTCCCCCACCGATATAGATCGTATCCACGGATTCGATATGAAACGAATCGAGTTCCGCAAAAAGATGCTCTAGATATGAATGAGCAAAATGTTCGTTATAAATCAATTTGCAGAAATCGCAGTACCCACAGATACTGTCGCAAAAAGGAATATGAATATACAAAGCGCGCGGAGCGCTCATGGTTTACTTTCCAATCGGCTTGTCTTCGCCTTTGGGCTTGTCATCGGTTTTTTGAACAGGTTTTTTTATGGCTTCTTCCTGATTGAATTTGTCCATTTCGGCTTTGGTTTTCTCATCTTCGATCGGCTGAAGGACGCGATCAAGTTCTTCAGCGGCGATTTCCTTCTCGGATTTGGGTTTTTCGTCGCTCTTAAATGGTTTGGCGTACTTTTTGATCAATATAACGATCAAAACGATGGCTCCAAAGAAGAGAAGGAGGATGAGCGGGATAAGCCATCCGAGGTTTTTGTCGAAAAAGGCATCAAGAGTGATCATTATTTGTTTTCTCCTTGCTTGATTGGCGTATAGACAAATTTGTTCTTAATCTGCAACTTCTTGTAGAAGCCTTCAGCGGCCAGATTGTCCATGCTGGTCCGTGCCGTCTCGTAGGCACAACGAATTGTACGCTTATAATCCTGAATCGTGTAGTAGCGACCAACAACGGAATGCTCGGCGAAGAAAACGGCTTGGGGTTTCCGAATGTTGGGGTTGGTTTCGATGATGTAACGAGAGTATTCCTTAATCTCCTTGTCACTTAATCCGGGTCCTGTCACCGTCAGTGCAAGTTCACCCGCGCCTTTCGTTTCATCAACACTCTCGATTTTCTTTGCGGCCAAGACGACTTTTTTAGGGGTTTCGGGGCGAGGAGTAATGATGGGTGCGACAGGGGTGATTGGCAAAGTAACGTCCGGAGAAGCTTTCGTGATTTCGGGCTGAACAGTTTCCTGGATCACGGGTTCGGGGACGGTCGGAGAGACGACTGGGACTGGGACAGGAGCCGAAAGGGGTGCAGGTATTGGGGCTACGATTACAGGTTGCGGATTAGCCTTTGGGGGTTCGGGAATCGAAACCGGAACGATAACCGGAGCGGGATTTGGGTTAACTGGAACGATAACCGGGGCCGGGGATGGGATTGGCTGAGCGACAGCAACAATCGTTTCTTTAGGAAGAACCTGAATTTTCGGGGCAGATAATCTCTCTTGGAGAGGAACTTCGGCTTTAGTTTCTTCTTCGAAAAGACTTTCTTGCTCGGGTTGAACGACGTCGCCATAGTCTTTGTGGCCTTTATCCTGAGGCGTAACGGGCGTTCTTTCACTTTCCATGACGTCGGCTTGAGCCCGCTTTATTTCTTGGAAGAGATCTTCGATCAAAGGATCGAGTGTTTCAATCAAGTAAAGGACGATGTAGGTCAAATCGCCACTTCTTTGTGCTTCGAGAGCAAGTTTTTGGTAGCGGTCGGTTTTCACAATCGCCTGTTCAAGAGGAATAAGGGCCGAGACTTCGCTCAGGTTGGCGGCGGCCAAAACATATTTGGCCAAAAGAGCGCCAATGGTTTGATTATGCGAAGAGAATGGTTTTACGTAATCCAGGAAATAGAGTGCCATAGAGGCTTTTACGACCGAATCAATCCGATCATTGTTTAGGAAATCCAAAAGACCGTCCATCAGGTCGGGAATGTCGGCATAGGGGGCGAAATCGTAGTCTCTGGCGATGACAATTGTCCTATAGAGACTGCCTTGATCGGGGTCAATCACACGATAAAACGAAGTCAGCTCCGTTTCTCCAAGGAGAGTTCCGTAAATGCTGGCCAAAAGATTTTCGTCGATTGATTGAAGAGAATGTTTCTGCAAATCGGCAATCGCGTCGCGATAGGCAAGAATTGCTTGATGAGCTGGGTTAGCCTCGCGATACGTGCCGTTTAGCATGGCTTTTAAAGAAAGATCGGTTATTTTAACGTCTTCGAGAAGGCAGACGCTGCGTAAGATATTGAGTTTGGCATAACGATCGACTTCTTCTTTCACTTTGCTCGTTGTCGGAAGCTGGCCATAAGCCACCATGAATTGTGTAAGTTTGACGCCAAAGGAATTGATTTTGGTCGAAATGGCCGAATTATTGGTAAGGTAAAACGGAAGTTGGGGAATAGTTTTCAAACCTAATTTGTTAACCGATTGAGCCCGATAAGCTAAGATGTTTCTCCAAATAGAATCGACGAGGGAAGTCCCTAAAACCTTCACCACATCAGCTTTTGTGGCGTATGTTTCGTCCGTAAAACGGACGGCTAAAGCGTTTGCACTCATAAACTAACCTCCCTATGCAAATTATAGGGGCATTGCTTGAGATAAAGCAACTAAATATCTACTAATTCTTGTTACTTTTGATGTCGTCGCCGATCGAAAGGACGCTCATAAAGGCCTCTTGAGGAATTTCAACGGACCCGACGGCCTTCATCCGCTTCTTTCCTTCTTTTTGCTTCTCAAGAAGTTTCTTTTTGCGGCTGATATCGCCACCATAGCACTTGGCCAAAACGTCTTTTCGAACCGCTTTAATATCGGCCCGGGCGATGACTTTTCCATTGATTGCGGCCTGAATTGGTATCTCGAATTGCTGCCGAGGAATGATGTCTTTCATTCGGCTGACCATGCCAAGCCCTCTTTGATAGGCATCTGGACGATAAACGATCGAGCTGAGTGCATCCACCGCTTCGCCATTTAAAAGAATGTCCATTTTTGACAATTCGTTCGCTCGATACTCAAGGAAATCGTAATCGAGTGAGGCGTAACCTTTTGTGTAACTTTTCAATTTGTCGAAGAAGCTGTAAATGATTTCGCTAAGAGGCAGTTCATACTTGACAATAACGCGAGTTTCATCGAAATATTCGAGGTCTTTGTAGACTCCGCGCTTATCCTGACAAAGCTGCATGATGGGCCCGACGAACTCTTTCGGAGTCATGATTTTGGCGAAGACAAAAGGTTCTTGAATCGCGGAGATGGTTGAAGGATCGGGAAGTTCGGACGGATTGTCGAGAGTGATTTGGGTTCCGTTCGTCAAATTGACGCGATAGATGACCGAGGGGGCAGTTAAAATCAAATCGAGGTTATATTCTCTTTCCAATCTTTCCTGGACGACATCCATATGGAGAAGTCCCAAAAACCCACATCGAAAGCCAAATCCTAGGGCTTGAGAGGTTTCTGGCTGGTAGACCAAAGAGGCATCATTGAGCGAGAGCTTTTCAAGGGCGTCCTTGAGATCTCCGTACTTTTTGGAATCAATTGGATAAAGCCCGCAATAAACCATGGGGTTAATTTTCCGATAACCTGGTAAGGCCTTATTGGCTGGATTTGTCGCTAATGTAACTGTTTCTCCAGGGAAAACGTCCCGAATGTCTTTTATTTGGGCTGCTAAATAGCCAACTTCACCGCATTCAAGGCAAGAAGTCTTGATTTCTTTTGGCGTTCGGATTCCGACTTCGGTCACGAGGTAGGTTTTGTTGGCCTGCATCAGCATGATGGTGTCACCAACCTGTACGCGGCCGTTTTTGACTCTGATCATTACGACGACGCCTCTATAGGAATCATAGTAACTATCGAAAATCAAAGCCTGAAGAGGGGCGTTTGGATCGCCCGAAGGGGGAGGAATTAGTTTGGCTATTTTTTCGAGGACTTCGGGAACGTTTAATCCCGTTTTTGCCGATATCTCGGTTGCTTCAGAACAGTCGAGGCCGATTCTTTCTTCAATTTCGTTCTTTACGAAAGCCGGCTGGGCCGAAGGCAAATCGACTTTATTTATGACGGGAAGGATGTAGAGGTTGTTGTCGAGAGCCAAATAGACGTTGGCAAGGGTTTGGGCTTGGACCCCTTGAGTGGCGTCGACGACGAGAAGAGCCCCTTCGCAAGCGGCTAAGCTTCGCGATACTTCATAGGTGAAATCGACATGCCCCGGGGTATCAATAAGGTTATAGATGTATTTTTCGCCATCCTTCGCCTCGTAAGAAATCGTAACGGCGTTAAGCTTAATCGTGATTCCGCGTTCTCTTTCAAGATCCATGGAATCGAGGATTTGAGCCTTCATATCTCTTTTTTCGATTGTTCCAGTCAATTCCAAAATCCTATCGGCCAAGGTCGACTTGCCATGGTCGATGTGGGCGATGATGGAGAAGTTGCGAATGTGTTTTTGATCAAAGGGCATAAAACTTTTCCGATTATATCCTAATCGTTCCTTTTCTTATAGAAGGCTTTGAGATTTTCTTCAACATCTTGAGGCGAAGTCACGACGTCGTATTCCTTCCATGTTCTCATGAAAAGGCTTCGGTATTCCTCTCGAAGGTACCGATCGTCGATAAGCAAGGCTGCGCCTTTATCGGTCTCGCTTCGAATCAATCGTCCCACCGCTTGCATGACTTTGTTGATGCCGGGATTCATATAAGCGTATTCGAAACCATGACCCGATAATTTCTGGTGATATTCTCTAATTAGGTTGTTGTCGTGACCGATTTGCGGGAGTCCTATTCCGATTAAGGCGACTCCAATCAGCCGGTCACTGACGAGATCGACGCCTTCGCTGAAAGCGCCCCCAAGAACGAGAAGGCCGACGGTCGTTTTCGTGGGTTCGGGGACGAAGTTGGCCAAAAACGCTCCTCTTTCCTCTTCTTTCATATCCCGGTCCTGAATTAAAAGGTCGGCGTTAGGGAAGTTAAGAAACGGTCTTATGCCTTCAAGGTATTCGTAACTGGGGAAATAAATGAAATAATTCCCAACCTTGCCCGCGACGAAACTTTGAAGATAAGCCGCCACTTCTTTGTAACTCCCTGCTCGATCTTTGTAACGAACTGAAACCTTCGGAGCGAGCATGAGATCGAAATTGGAGGATGGAAAAGGCGAAGGGAGCAACAAGAAAGGATAGTCGTGACTTCCCATGATTGCGTCCATGAAATAATCGATCGGGGAGAGAGTCGCCGAGAAGACGATTCCGCCTTTGACTTTTTTTAAAGAATCTTTCAGGTAACGAGAAGGATCGAGACAATAGAGTTTAACTACCGCATCCTTGGGCCCATGATCAAGATAGACAAGGCTATTGCTTGAGAAATAGCCATCAAGAAGTTTGAGGTATTTGTTAACCTCGAGAAAGAATTCCTTATAATCGCCGCCGATATGCCCAAGACCTTCCTTAGCGGCCTTTTGATGAGCTCTCTTGAACGATTCTAAAGCCTTGGTGAGCTCTTCAGGCGGAGTCGCGAAATCCGTTGGTCCAAGAGGGTAATTTGCAATATATCCGTCAAGAACTTTCTCGATTTTTCCCATGGCCTTTTTTAAAGATGGGATTTTCATCCTTTTTATGCTCTTTCGAGCGAAATAAAGATCGTGGCTATCGATGGTTGCACTATACATGTCGCGGCCACGTTCAATCAAGTTATGCCCTTCGTCGACAAGAATTAGATACTTGGATGAATCGACCATCGGATCGAAATAACGTTCGAGATGAACAAGCGGATCAAAGAAATAATTGTAGTCGCAGATTATGACGTCGCTATATTCGCTGAGATCTAATTGGAGTTCGAATGGGCACATCGCGTTTGTGCGAGCTGTTTTGATAATGTAGGCATCGTCAAATCTTTTCCCGCTTTTAATCGCCTTAAGGATTACGTCCTTTAGTTTGGTGTAATAGCCTTTCGCAAAAGGGCAATCGTCGGGATTGCAGGCATGTCCGGAAGAAAAACAGATTTTGTCCTTGGCCAAAAGAAGGGAATCATGAGCGACGAGGCCCTTTTCATAAAGTTCCCCCATCGCCTGATAAGCCGAAGCCGCACCAGTCGATTTAGCGGTCAGGTAAAAGATCTTCTCGTTTTTACCTTCGGCGAAAGCTTTGATAAAGGGATAGAGAATCGAAACGGTCTTTCCGATTCCTGTTGGGGCTTCGGCGAACATGAAACCGCCTTTTGTCGCGATTCCATAAGAGTATTTGGCCAATTCTCTTTGCCCTGATCTGAATTTCTTGAATGGAAAGGGGAGAACAGACGCACTCTCGTTTCGAAGGTTTTGATGACAAAAATGAAGTTCGTGGAAGGTTAAAAACGAATCGATGTATCCGTTGACTTTGTTTTCCAAATCCGTCGTCTCATATTCGAAATCTTTCACGAGTTTCGTCGCATCAATTTGGCTTAAATACGTAAGACGGATCCCGACTTTATTCAGTTTTTCCTGATGGGCGTACATTAACGCATAGCATTCGGCTTGGCCTAAATGCCATTCGCCTTGGTTTGAAGCGAAATCGTCTAGAGAAGCGATCGTTGATTTAATTTCATCGATAATCGGGAATGGGCCTCCCGTGATGATCCCATCGGCTCTTCCGTCAAGAGCAATCGTTCCTTTTGGACGTTCAAACGTCTCTCCCAATTGGTATTCAGAAAGGTATTCCTTACCTTGTTTTTGTTGAAAAGAAGCGTGGATTTTGCTGCCGGCTTGCATTGTCTCTATGTTAAATACTCGATCGTCAATGTCACCTTTCCTCAGCAAAAAATCCACCAACTGGTGAACAGACAATGATAAAAAAGGCTTTTCGGCCATGTTCTATTGAAGAATCTTTCCGGTCAAATCGCGAGCTCCGTTGAGGAAACTTCGGGCATCCATTTTCTTTTTGCCCTCTAGTTGCAAAGAATCGATCGTAACTAAACCATCAAACGCTTGGAACTGCAGTTCGCGGTCGGCTTTGGCGATGGTTCCGACCGAGTAATGCGCTCCGGGGGAAGAGACGTGGGCGGCGTAGATTTTCATTTTTTGGCCGTCGAGCATCAAAAAAGCTCCCGGGGTTTCGCTTAATGCCCGAACGTAATTCACAAGATCGCGAGCGCTCAAACACAAGGGAAGATGCTCATTTTCAGGTTTTATCTTGTCGGCAAAAGTCACTTGGTCTTCTTCTTGAGGTATTCCATGAAGTTTGCCATTCAGGTAAGGCATAAGGTCTTTGAGGATAAGCTTGGCGGCCGCGTCAGCCATTTTGGGGGCAAGGGACGAAAAGTTATCACGCGGATCGATGGTGACCTGAATTTTATCGTAAATCAGACCGGCGTCCATTTTGTCGATCATTTGCATCAAAGTGATGCCAGTCAGGGCATCGCCGTTCATGATTGACCGTTGAATCGGGGCCGCGCCGCGCAGTTTTGGCAATAGGGAGCCATGGAGATTGATACAGCCATGTTTAGGCATGTCAAGAACGGCCTGTGGAACAATTTGACCATACGCCATGCAGACAATCACGTCAGCGTGAAGGGCACCAAGCCATTCGTAATCAAGCCGAATGCGATGAGGTTGAAAGACGGGAATTTCGTGTTCGAGGGCTACTTTTTTGGTCGGAGTGGGTTCCAAAACCTTCTTCCGCCCGACTTCTTTGTCCTCGTTCGTGATAAGAGCGATGACGTTAAATCCCTCTTCAATCATGACGTTCAAAACATAGGCGCTGATCTCAGGCGTCCCCATATAAACGATGCGTGGTTGTTTTTTATCTTTGAAAATCATATTCTTTGCCTTAAGGCAAGGCCTTCGGTAAAATTATACGCGTTATGAGCCCCCATCAAAAGACCGAATCGGCGATATCGCACATCGATCACCTTTCTTTTATTAATACCTTGCTGGCCCGCATCTTGCCGAACAACGCCCATTCGAACGGAGAGAACAATGAATAAAAAGGAAAAGCGCGAAGGTTACTTTGATTCCATAATGCGTCGGGATCCCGCCGCCAGAAGCAAATGGTCGGTTTTTTGGCTTTATCCATCGGTTATCGCCATCAGGTGGTATCACCTATCCCATTTCTTTTGGCGTATCCACTTCAAATTCCTCGCCGAAATGATCATGCACCACGCCCGGAGAACGACCGGCATTGAGATCCATCCAGCCGCGAAGATTGGCCACAATCTTTTCGTTGATCATGGCTCGGGGGTCGTGATTGGAGAAACGGCCGAAATCGGTGATAATGTCACGATGTATCACGGTGTAACTCTCGGAGGCGTCTCGATGGATAAGATCAAACGCCATCCGACAATTGGCAATAATGTTTTGATTGGGGCCGGGGCCAAACTCTTGGGGGCGATAAAGGTTGGCGACAACGCAAAGATTGCCGCCAATGCCGTCGTTAGAAAAGACGTTCCTGAGAATGCCATTGTTTTTGATGAAGACGTTCATGTCTTCGCTAAGCCAAAGCAACAATAATTATTAAAACCTAGGAGGTTTATTATGAGCACTCGCAAAGAGAAGGTCGTCGCCTTTCTAAATACCAATAAGGATTTATTGCAAACGTCATTGACGATGCGCGATATTTTTCAATTGTCCATGGCCCGCAACCCCCACAAGGCGGCCTTAACGTGCTTTGACGAATCGGGACGGAAAAAAACCATCAGTTACGTTGAATATAAATCGCGCGTCTTTGTTTTGGCTTCAAAACTTAGTTCGGCACTTTCTGGGGTTCCAGCCGGAACCGTCGTGGCCTTGAAACTTAAAAACGGCGTCAATTGGCCGTTGGTTTTCTGGGCCATTCTCATGAATGGACACACGGTTCTGCTAATCGATGCCAAGCTGCCGCAAGCCAACACCGTGAACCTCCTCAATCAAGTCAAAGCCCAAGCCATTATCACCAATGACGAGGAAACATACGGGATCCCTTCCTTTCGAATCAATGAGATCCTCAATCAGCAAGCCGATTATTCCTTCGACCCTGAATGGGCTAATAATGTGATTTTCTGTTCTTCAGGCACCACCGGCGACGCCAAAATGATGGTGTTCGATGGCAAGAGTCTCTGCTATCAGCTCCTTGCTTCATCAAACATGGGCGAAGAGACAACCGATATCATCTATCCAGGTACCGTCAATATCCTGGCGATGATCCCCTTCCACCACATTTTTGGTTTCGTTGCCGTCTTCCTTTGGTATACGTTTTATGGGAAAAACATTGTTTTCCCAACTTCCCTTTCTTCGAGCGATCTTTCTTACGCGGTGAAAAAAGGTCAGGTCACCCATCTCTATGCCGTTCCGCTTTTCTGGGATTCCGTTGCTCAAAACGTTATTCGCAAGGCCGCTTTGATGGGGGGAACGAAAGGAGCTCTTCTCACCAAACTCATCGCCTATCAAACCCACAAAATCTCCTCGAAAGAGGCCGGCTGGGCCGCAAGCCCGATCATTCGTTCGCTCTTTCAAAAGAAGATGTTGGGAAACCACATCCGCTACTGCATATCGGGAGGAGGCTATCTATCGGACAAAACGCTCAATGCCATCAATGGACTTGGATATCCGCTTTATAACGGCTATGGGATGACAGAAATCGGCGTTACCTCGGTCGAACTCTCCTCTCATGTCGAACAAAGACTAAAAGGCAGTATTGGGAAGCCCTTCTTCGGTGTTGAATACAAGATCGTTCCGACGGGGAAGGAAACGTCGGACACGACGGGCCAGTTATTCGTCAAATCGAATATTACCCACGAAAGAGAATTCGTTGGCGGAGTCTTGAAAAAAACTGAGACAATCGATGGCTTTTACCCCACGGGCGACATTGCCTACAAGGACGAACTTGGAAACTTTTACATTAAAGGTCGCATTAAGGACACGATCATTCTTTCCAATGGCGAGAATGTCTTCCCCGACGAAATCGAATACTATTTCCATGACGTCAAGCACGTCAACAACTGCGTCGTTCTCGGGGCCAAGCCTAAAGGCGAGACCGAAGAAAAGATCACCTTGGTCTTGGAAGTCGACAACGCCGTCAATAGCGACGAGCTCAAGCTTATCAAAAGCGACATCGATTCGATCAATGCCTCTCTCGCTAATGAAAAGAAGGTTCAAAAGATTCTTATCGACAAGCGTCCTTTGCCAATGGCCAACAACATGAAGGTAAAACGTTTCCTGATCAAGGAGGCCATTGAACAAGGAAGCCCTGACTTCATGGACTTTGATTCCAAACGGAAGGAAGCGACTTTTGTCGGTTATGACCCCGAGGAAGTGTCAAAAGTAGGCAAAGAAGTAACGAAATGCTTTGCTCAAGTTCTGCTTCTCCCCGAGTTTAAGATTGATGGAGAAGCTCATTGGATTAACGATTTAGGCGGCGATTCCATGAGTTACATCGAGATGGTGCAAAACCTCGATAAGTTGTTCAAAGTCACGATCCCTGAGGAAAAGTATGGCCTCCTCACTTGTGTCAACGACTTCACGAAGGAAATCATCGACCTTCGAAAACCCGTCAAGGCCGACAAACCCAAAAAGGCTTCTTCTAAGCCAAATGAGTCGAAAAAGTAGTTGTTTTCACCTAGCCTAAAGGCTAATATAGAACCCGCTAGCAAAGGAAGAAAAAAAGAATATGGCAAACCTCAAATCGCAAATCAAACGCATCGAGACCAACGAGACCGCCCACAAGAAGAACAATGTGATCCGGACTCAGGCCCACACCACCGAAAAAAAGGTTCTCGCTCTCGTTAAGGAAGGGAAAAAGGCCGAAGCCGTTAAAGCTCTCGCCGAAGCCATCAAAATCCTTGACCAAGCCGAAGGCGCTCACATCATTGCTCAAAACAGCTGCAATCGCAAAAAGAGTCACCTTCAAAAACTCGTCAACGGTTTGAAGTAATCTATTTACTACAAAAAGAAAGCCCCTTCGCAGGGGCTTTTTATTGTTCTTTTACTTGCCAAAATTGGCAAGGAAGAGAGTGAATGCGTATTTCGATTCGACGTGACCGGAAAGGATGTCGAAATCAAGTTGATATAAACTCTCGATCGTCTTGAGAAGATCGGCTTCCTTAATTCGATAAAGGCTTCTTCGCGTTATGTCGGCTCGAATCGGGCTTCCGCCAAGTTCTTTGGCAATTTCGGGTGAGCTCAGACCTTTAGCGTCGAGAAATCGGACCTGATCCATATAGACGAACTGATTGGCGAGGAGATTGACGAGCCGTATCTCTTCGACGGAATGAACCTTAAGGTCGCGATAGATTCTTAAAGCGGCTTCGGAATCGCCTCGGGTCAAAGCGTTTGACATATGAAAGGCATCATCGTCGAGTTTGGGTGAAACCATGGCCGTCACCATCTTCAAATCGATTTTGTCTCCACCGCTATAGCACATCAGCTTTTGGGCTTCGTTGAGAAAAGCGGCAAAATCTCCATCGGTCCGCTTATAGAGCTCTTTGATGGCGTCGCGATCGATCGCGTAGCCACGCTTAACGAAATATGACTCAATATAAACGGGCCATTGATCGGGTGTCATTTCTTTCACTTCTTTGATTTCGCCATTGGTTTTTACGGCTTTGACCAAATCGTTTTTGGAGTCGATGTCACCACTAAAGAGCATGAGATATAGATCGACTGCCGGATCGGGGTTTTGAAGATAGGCAAGCAAGGAATCTGGGCCATCGCCCTTTTGGAATTTAAACTTCGTTTGAGTCTTTGCTAAGAAAGAACAGTTTTCGGCCAGCACAGCCTTCTTTTCATAGCCGAGGGGCAAAAACCCGCATTCTTTGGCCAATTCGTTTAGCGGGGTCAGACCCATGTCATACGAAACATAATTGCACTCATCGCGAGTGGGATAATCCTTCTTTATCATCGCTTGGACGATACTTTGGACCATTTTGGCCTGACTGGAGAAAACGAGATAAACCATGGCTCCTATTATAGCCAGTAAGGCTTGATCTTTCGATACGTAATCGTCCCTTCGATATCTGTTCTTCTAATCTTTATGCCAAGCCGAGTCAGTTGGCTTAACACCGCCTTCGAAGGATGGCCGTATCGATTCTTCGCCCCCACGGAAATAATTGCTTCTTCGGGGTGAAGAGTTTTAAGAAAATCGGGCGAAGACGAAGTGTCCGAACCATGGTGACCGATTTTAAGAATATCGCAACGGATATCGGGGCGATCGGCGATGATGTCGTTCTCGATTTCGATGGGTGCATCCCCAGTAAACAGCCATTTCTTGTCCATAAAATCGAGGGAAAGAACCAATGAGGAGGCGTTATCGTCGCCGTTTCTATACGTATTGTAATTCGTGAATAGGCACGGCCCGATCCGCAAAGGAAAGTCTTGGGGATCGCTAACGAAACGTTCGACCTTGAAGTCGTTCATCAGAGAATCCTTAGCTCCGATATGATCAAAGTCCCCGTGACTGGCTATTAGGCAATCAATTTTATAGACTCGTTCTTTAAGCAAAAACGGGATAAGCGATTCCTTAGCCATGTCAAATCCAATGTTGCCACCAGTATCGATCATGATCGCCGTTAAACCATCGCGGATCAGGATGCTGTCTCCTTGCCCGACGTTAATGAAAGAGATTTGCTGTGTGAAAGTTGGTCCGATCGGAATCAATCCGAAAAGGTAAATGGAAATGATGGCGACGATCAGAGAGGTCCGTTGAGTTCGCATACCTATTTCGTCGAGGTAAAGGATGAGAACGAAGCCGAGGTAATAAAAGAAACAGAACCATCCGGACAAGGCGGGAACGGCGATATGGACATCGATTCGAGCGAAAAGCGAGAGAAGGTTTTCGTTCGCGGATCCCAAAAAATTGAGAAGACCCACAAAAGGAAAAGTTATAAACGATGTCAGCCCCAGCAGATAAAAGACAATGGCGAAAGGTAATCCAAGGAAATTGAAAGCAATTTGAAAAAGGTGAAAACCATTTTCGCTAATGCAAAACGGCAACATGAAGGCGTAAATCATGATCGGAACTGCGACAGGACGCCAGCTACTGTTTTTTCTTTTTAAAAGGCTCCGAGAGAAAAAGACGGTTAACGAAAGGCCAAATCCCAATAAAAACCCCATTTGGTAAACAAAATGACGATCGGTGATGAGCAAAGCGATTCCGGTGAAGGAAACGATTTCGAGATAATCAAACCGCTTCTTTAACAACGTTTCATTAATAAGCCGGAAGATTAATGAGAAGTAAACCCTGACGAAGCCGATCTTGGCGAGACCGAACGGAAACAAAAGGGTTGCCACCGCCGCCACGACAACTTGGGCCTTTGTCGGGGAAATGAAAAGTGACAGGAAACGTTGGAGGCCCCTAAGTAAGATAGAGAAAAGAATGCCTGAGGCGCTAAATAGAGCCAAAAGATTTAATGAAGAAGCAATGCTTATTGTCCGTGAATTGTAGTCTTTTCGGTTGAATAGAATGGAGTCGAGAAGGGACTGCGTTCCCGTATCAAAATGACTTAAGAAATCTTTTTCTTTCTCCCGGAGGCGGAATGGGTGGGCAGAAACGATCCGAATTTGGATTGGTCTGATCTCCTTCCGGACCCCTTTGCTTTCCAAATAGGCTTTGAAGTCAAATTTTGATTCGTAAGTCGTTCTGAGAAAATCAAAACTCTTCCCGGATATCGAAAGTACATCCCCTATTTCTCTTTTATGATCGATTTCTGACACGTAATATCTGGTTAATCTGCTTGTGAAGATGAAGTAATCGTTCTTTGTTTCAATGACGAGACCTTGGAAATTTCCTTTCTGATCTGAGGCTATATATCGAAATGAACCAGCCGCTAAGCCAATTAGGGAAGCAATGACAAAAACTAATACCTGCTTGCGTTTTATCGATAGAAGCATCGAGATGGCGAAACAGACGATAACGGCCGCTAATGGCCAGACCGACCATTGATAGGCGAGCCAAAGGCCAAGGGTTAAACCCAAAAAAGCGAAAAAGGCCCTCATGGAGCCTTAAACTTTGTTGGCATTGCGAAGTCTCATGTGATCCTTGGCTTTAGCGAATGTTGCTTCTCCGATTCCCGGGACATTCTTTATCTCTTCAAGACGGCGAAACAGAGCCGTTCCTTCGCGATAGGCGATGAGGGCCGAGGCGGTTGAATCACCAATTCCCGGAATGCCCATGATGGCTTCTTTATTGCCGTCATTGATATTGACTTTGCTGATTGGCGTGACGGCGCAGGTGTCGCCGTTATCATAGATAGGCGCGATGTAGAACGACATCCCATCGCTGCAGATGTATTCGGTGTTGAATGATAGAGGGTCGGCGTTAGATGTCGTCCCAGAAGCCTTTTTGATCGCTTCCTGAAGGGTCGCGCCGATGTCAACGATGTAGGTTCCAGGTCGAGTGATCTCTCCTGAAATCGTGATGGTTATAAAATCCGAACTGACAATTGCCGAATTCCCCGGCGACGAGACGATTTGGTTAGTAACGTTTTCGACTGTCGCAAAAACAACGATGGCAGCTACCGTACAAACAAGAACAATGAGGATGATTTTGAACATAATTCCCTCCTAAATAAATATAGGAAGAAAGAAAGACGAAAGGACGAAGAAGAAAAAAACCAACCGATTGAGCGGCTGGCTTAATTTTTTTGATTCAGAACTTATTTAGAAAGTTCGGCTTTGACGATTTCGACTTCGTAGGGATCTTCGCAGGCGACTGTGACCTGTTTGCCTGGGACCTCGCCCATGAGGGCTTTGCCAAGGGCGGATTCGTTGGAGATGAGAGGATAAGGTTCGGCCATCGGGTCCGCTTCGACGGTACCGACGATTTTAACGACGTTGGTCGAGTTGTCGGTTTTGTCGATATAAGTGACGATGTTGCCTAAGAAGATCTTCTTTCCGACTTTGGATTCGTCGACGATGACGGCGATATCCATGATGTGTTCGATTTCGGTGATCCGCGATTCAATTTTAGCTTGGCGATCGCGAGCCGCGTCGTAGTCAGCGTTTTCGCTGAGGTCCCCTTGGGCCCGAGCGGCTTTGAGAGATTCAATAACGTCAGGACGTTCGACATCAATGAGGTTTCGATATTCGACTTTGAGTTTTTCGAGTCCGTCTTGAGTCAAGATCATTTTTGATTCAACCATGGTGTTTACTTCCTTTTCCAGCGGTTTGATTATATGCGTTAGTCTTTGGACTAACAAGAATGGTTTATTTTTTCGCTTCGGCGATCTTGGGATCGTTTTCAAAAGTGTCGAACATCTCTTGAGCTTCTTCAAACTCTTCGTCGGTCACTTCGCTCAATTCTTTCCCATCGCCACTGCACATGACAATGACGTCTTCGGGATTGGCTTCTTTAAAGATGAAATAGAAGTCCTTTTTCCGTTCGGGATTGTTGTAATAGAAAAGGATTTTGAAATGCTCTTCTTCTCCGTCGTCGCGGGTCACGATCATCGTGTTGTCATTGATCTCGATCATTTTGGTTTTCCTTTCGCTCGAGGTAGCTTTCTAAGATCACGACCGCCGATTGCTGGTCGATGACCTGATGGCGTTTTCCTCGAGAAAGATCGGCCTCTAGAAGTCTTTTGGTGGCCATCATCGTGGTCATTCTTTCGTCGACGAGTTCTATTTTAAGGGTTGAATCGAGCGCAAGCAACTCATCCTTAAAACGGGCACAGCTTTGAGCTCGTTCGCCTTCGCTTCCGTCCATATTAAGCGGATAACCAAGAGCCACTTCGCTTACTCCTTCTTTATGAAGGACTTCGATGACGTGGGCGAGGCATTGTTTATAGGCCCCGTCGAGGAAACGAAAATTATCGTATCCGTGGGGAATCCCGAGCGTGTCGCTGATCGCGATTCCGCAGGTTCGGGTCCCTAAATCTAAGCCAATGACGCGCTTCACTTGAGAGACCCCTTGAGTGAATCAATGCTTTCTTCGAAATGGTCGAAACTCTTTCCTTGCCCAGAAGCCATTTCCGGTCGGCCGCCACCGCTTCCGCCCATTTTCGTGGCCAAATTCTTTAAAACATCGCCGGCTTTAACTTTTTTCAGAGCAGAGCCACCAACGAAAACGATAAGTGGGATTCCCCCTTCATGACCACCAGCTAAAACAATGACGTGATCGGCAAATTTGCCTTTTAGGTTATCGCCGATGGCAAGCAAGGCATTCCGGTCGGCCCCGTCAATCTTTTGGGCCAAGAAGGAAATCGATCCAACTTTGACGAATTTATCTTCGAGAGAATGGGCCGACGAAGCCGAAAGTTTGCTCTTCAAACCTTCAAGCTCTTTCTTAAGGCCCGAGAGTTCATCTTCAAGCGAATCAATTCGAGGAAGGACGTCGCTCTCATTGACTCCTCCAAGTTTTGTTCTGATCGAGGCAACGATATTCGCCTGATTCTTCAGATAACGATAAGCCCCCAAAGAAGATCGGCCTTGGATTCGGCGGACACCAGAGGCGATGGCCTCTTCGCTTTCAATGACGAAAACGCCGATGTCCTGAGTGTTCGGGCAGTGAGTCCCGCCACAGAACTCTTTTGAAACATCGCCAAAGGAGACAACGCGGACGAGATTTCCGTATTTTTCGGTGAATTCCATTTCCGCGCCGAGTTTTTTGGCTTCCTCGATTGGAAGAATCTCGGTTTTCCCGTTGAGGGCCTTAGCGATTTCCTCATTCACGATTTTCTCCACCTCCGATTGTTGATCTGGGGTGAGTTTTTCCATGGCTGTAAAATCGAAACGAAGGTAATCTTCATTCACGAAGCTTCCCTTCTGTTCAACGTGCTGTCCCAGCACTTGGCTGAGGGCGGCGTGAAGAAGATGGGTGGCCGAATGATTGCGCATGGTCAGTTCGCGTTTCAAATGGTTGATCTTGAGTTCGAATTCATCACCGAGCTTAACGGTGCCAAATTCGACGTGAATCTCATGCAAATGCTGACCAGCCGGGGCCTTAGACACGGACACGACTTCGGCTTTGCAACCTTTGTTTTCAATTTCACCTTCGTCGCTGACCTGTCCACCGCTTTCGGCGTAGAAAGTCGTCTTGTCGAAAATTATCTCCCCGTCTTCATCGAGGGACGAAACGCTGGAGCCATCTTTGAAAAGACCGATAACCTTGGCTTTGACGTTGATGTCATCGTAAAGGAAAACGCTTGGGGTTTTAAAAGCTAAAAGATCCTTGGATTGTTTATGGAAGGATTCAACCTCTCCTCTCGCCGCCCGGGCTCTTTCCTTTTGTTCGTCCATCAGTTTATCGAAGCCGTCCATATCGACTTCGACTCCGGATTCGAGAGAGATTTCCTTCGTTAGTTCGCTGGGGAAACCATACGTATCGTAGAGGCGGAAAACCTCTTCGCCGCTGAGTTTCTTTTTCCCTTTAAGGAGTTCGCGGAGCATCGCTTCCCCACTTGAAAGGGTCTTCATGAACTTTTCTTCTTCGCCTTTGATAATTTTTGAGACCGAGTCAACTTTCGTTTCGAGTTCGGGATAAAAATCCTGATACTTATCGGCAACGACCTTAACCAGTTTGTACATGAAAGGTTCGTTGATGCCGATTTTTTGGGCGTATCTCATTGCCCGACGAATGATTCTTCTCAGCACATAACCACGGCCTTCATTTGAGAAATAGGCTCCGTCGCTCAAGGCAAAAGTCAAAGTCCGGGTATGGTCGGCGATGACCCGGTAAGACATGAGATTCGGTTCTTCGTAAGAAACTTTAGCGATTTTCTCAGTCGCTTTGATAATTGGCATGAACAGATCGGTTTCGAAGTTGGTCGGAGTCCCCTGCATGATACAGGTCAATCTTTCCAGACCGGCTCCGGTATCGATGTTCTTGGACGGGAGTTCTTTGTAATCTTCGCGTTTAACGCCATTGACGGCATTGAACTGGCTGAAAACGATTCCCCAAATCTCGATATAGCGATCGTTTTCGATGTCGTCAGCTAGAAGTTTGATCCCTAGATGACGTGGATCCCACTTCTCGCCTCGATCAAAGAAGACTTCGGTATTGGGTCCGCAAGGCCCTTCGCCGATTTGCCAATAATTGCCTTCTAGAGGAATCAGATGATCGGGTTTAACGCCGTTATCTTGCCAATATTGCCAGGCTTCTTTGTCGGTTGGATTGTAGGTCATGTAAAGCTTGTCGAGAGGAATGGCAAACCATTCGGGGGAAGTCAAAATCTCGACCGCCCAGGCAATGACTTCTTTACGGAAATAATCGCCAATTGAGAAGTTGCCGAGCATCTCGAAGAAAGTATGATGACGGGCCGTATGGCCAACGTTTTCGATGTCATTGGTCCGAATCGATTTTTGGACGTTGACGATTCGACGGCAAGGCGGAACTTCGCTCCCATCGAAATATTTCTTGAGCCCCGTTACACCAGCGTTGACCCATAAAAGGGATTTATCGCCAACGGGAATTAAATTAACCCCTGGAACCCACTTATGCCCTTTCGACTCAAAGAATTTGATCCAGGTCGAACGGATTTGCGAGCCAGTCATGCTTTTCATTTTTTGCATGCTCCTTATAAATAAAACAAAACACCTGATGAAGGAACGCGGTGCGCGGTACCATCCTTCTTCACTCGAGGTGCTCTTATTATGTTCTTATTAACGCTAAGAGACGGCGGCATTGCCCGCATAATGAGGAATGGCAGGTTCCCTTTAGACACGTTGATATTATCACGACCTACCTTTCTAAGGTAGCGAATAATGGAATATTAGTAGACGAAACGGTACCACTGACTGGCATAAAACGGGATGTTTGTTTCGGAGGCCGCGTCGACAAACTTGCTGTCAATAAAATAACCGAGAGTTCGTTTTTCCCCAAAAACCTCGCATTTCGAATAATCTTTGTTGAGGCAGAAATTAAGCGACCCGTTGATTCCGTTCCAATAAACCTGATCGGTGTAATTGCGAAGAAGATCGGTTGTTTGACGGTGCGGATGCTGGGAAGCCGGGTACGGTACTTTCGTCCGGTTCTCCTCGGTGATAGCGGCCGAAATTAACCCATACTTCGGACGGATGAAATCCAAAAAGGCTGCGTTCGTCGCGTTAAACGAACCATGGTGCCCGACCTTGTAAATGACGGTGTCGGAAGCGGTAAGAAACGGATTGTCTTTGTAGTTTTTGACAATTCCACTGATGGCGTTGATTTCACAGTCTCCTGTGCACACGAACTTGTAATCCCCGGCCCCGACGAGAAAGGCCAAACTGAGATTGTTGAGGTCATCGCCCGAATACGAGCTGCCGCGGGGTTTATAGTTGCCGGTGTTAAGAAAGGTGACGTAATTCTTCGAATCGATTGTGAAGGTCGGATCGTGAAGTGGGCTTTCGCCAAAGAATTCGGCCCCGCAATAGTATTTTGTTCCTGCGGCAACGTAAGAATCTCGAAGTGACGCCCAATAGGAACTGTCAGAAGAATAGGAATCGATCCCATCATCGATGATCGTTCCAATTGATGAAATTCCGCCATTTGTAAAAGTCGATTTTCTCGTAAACGAACCGACATGGTCGTCATGCGGGTGCGTCAAGATCAGCATATCGAGAACGTGATCGGTGCAATACTTGTTTAATGTCGCGCTTACTCCGGCGGCGTCTTCGGAATTGCCGCCGTCGCAAAGTATATCGTAATCTCCGATTTTAAAGAAAAGGGAATCACCATAAGACGGCCCGACCATTTCTTGAAGCCGGAAAGTGAATCCGATTTCGGAATCGTCGAAAATTTTCCCTGGGTTGGTTGGAATCGGGAGCGTTGAGGATGAAGAACGACTCCGAGTCGAACTGGTTTCGTTACAAGCCACGAGCGAAAGAAGAACGCAGGTAAGCAAGGCAAAAACGTAGCTTCTCTTTTTCATGTTAGTTTTACTCCATTCGCTGGCCAAGTCCGATTTGGTTTATTTGGATAAAGATCCCCTACCGTATTGAACCATGTCGAAAGGGGAAGAATCGTATTGTTGTTTGAACAGTTGACACTTATCGAGCCATCACGAGACACGACGTTGATTTGGCCATTGAAAGGCGAAGATTTGCTTGTGTCTGTGAAGGAACCAAGCGTCGTTACATAAATATTTTTGGTATATTGAGCCACATCATTCACAAATTCCTGAGTCGGGAAAACGTGATCGGCCCCGCTTGTGTATTGCTGATTGCCGGCGCAGCACGTCACACAAACGACTTCGGGCTGGATTTTTGAGAGAAGGTAGGTCGAATTGGCTGTGTAACTGGCGTGATGGTCGGCTTTAAAGAGTTTCATTTTGGGCAAAGTCGGATTCGAGTCGACAAGCGATTTCTCTCCGTCTTGCTCCAAATCGCCAGCAAAAAGGAAATGGTTATCGGGGCCTTGGGAGAACATAACGACGACCGAATTGTTGTTCTCGTCCGCGGTGCTCGATTCGTAGTATTTCTGATACATAATCTCCATCGACAAGCCCTTGCCTAATGAATAAGATTTTGAGGCACCATTCGCGTTTTTCGTGCAGTCTAACGCCGTGAAATGTGCGGCCCCTTGACTAACGGCGTAATCGCGGGCGTAAAGATAGTAATCATAAACATTGGTCTCGCTCGTGGTCTTTGGAAAGTCGATGATGGTCCCAATTTTATAATTATAGAAGACCCCATCGCCAGATTTATCTTTTTCTTTGGCATAGTTATGCGTAAAACCAGCAATGTGATCAAGATGGGCATGGGTGGCAATGACGTATTCGAGAATCCCATCGGTGCAATATTGGTTTATGGCCGTGGAGATCGAAGAATAGGAATTGTAATAACTTCCGGCATCAATAAGGATGTCCGTGTTCCCGGCTTTAATGAAAATCGAATCGCCAGTTTTGGCGTTCCCAAGTTCGAGGAAATGAAAAGAAATATCGTCATATTTCGGCTCAGAATACGAAATGGAAGAGCCCGAGGAACTTGGAGACGACGAAATACCGGATTCCGACGAATTTTGTGAAGAGGTCGAGTCGGCAATAGATGTAGACGATGACGAAAGTTCGGATTGACTCGATGAAATACTCGGTCCGCAGCTTAATAGGGAAAAAGAAAAAACAAAGAGTGCACTGAAGAAGGAGAGCCGCTTCGCTTTCATAGTCATAATTATAACAAAAAGAGAAGAGTAAAATGCATTTCTATTGCAAAAAGTTGAACCGAAAACAGTATTTCAAAAAATACTGCTTATCAGTTAGATAATTAAGGAAATTATTAGGTTATTTTGTTAAACAGAAATCTATAATGGATAAACGATAGGAATAGCAACCGGTGCAATACCTGCGTAGTATAAAACATAATGAGCAAAACTAAGCCCGAAGTAATACCTATAATACGAATCGGGTAAAATAGCTGGAGACGTGTAAAGACCTACGAAAGAAGGATCAGCCACACGTGAACAATCCGTTGGAAAAAGAGTGTTTGAATCAATTTCAACACCCAAAACATTAATGGCAAGCCTCTCAAACGTTTCTGCCTGAGTGTTATAGACGCTTGAGAGCCAACCATTCTCTACAGTTTTTTCTACAAAATACAAATAACGATGATTTGTTACGACTACATCGTTCGAATAATACATCTTCAATATCGTGGATAGATAATTGTAATAAACATTGTGGGCAGGTGACATGGTTTGCCATCGTCCAATATTTAACGCATCAAGATCGGCGTTAAAAGTTGGATAACGCATTTTCCCGCCATTTCCAGGCCCGCCATCAACAACCGCATATGAGCCGGACAGAGTAGTTTCAAAATTGTCTAAGTCTTCCCATATCTGAGTTGTCACAACCTCTCTTTGCAAATCTCCGCCCCAGGTTGTGATGGTGCTTCCTCTATCGGTATAACCATAGAGACCGCCAAAAATGTCATCATCAAAGTAGCACGTGTCAAGAGATGCGAAGAGTTTGATGAGGTCGATTCCCGTGCTTTCTTCATCAGTTTTTGTGCTTTGTCCAGTCAAACGCCTGTTATGCTCATAGGGATCAATCAAGTTATAAAACGTTGATGGATTCTGGTCGGGATCGCAATAATCAACGTGGTATTTATTATTCCTATCTGAACAATATTGCGATGAATTCAAAAAAGCGCCGAAATATTGGCTAAAAGATAGTCCTTGGTTATTGTCATTTTGTTCAATCAGTTGAGCAAAAGTTGTTGAGATGTTCCCTGCTAAGTTTGCCCAAAAGAGTGCAGCGGAATATTCGTCGTTTAAATCTGTATAATCGCGATTAAAAGATCGAACATAACCCAAAATGTTATTCGGAATGTCGGTGAAGTAGGAGGGGCAAACGTTATGAGCCAAATCCTCAAGTTTTGTTAACATAAAAAACAATGAATCAACGTCGTTTCTAATTTGCCTAATAGACGTTACTTTTCCAGTTGACGGTGTTGCCCAATAATAATATGTCGGATTCGATGAAGGCCCTGATGGTTGGTTAGGATAAACAGTTCTTCCAACCGAGCGCAGAAGTCCGGCGTCGTTTTCGCCGACTATTATTTTAGTATTCGTTGTTACGTTCGAAACAGTTGCGTAATAACCGATTATGTGCGAATAAGAGTAACTAATCGGCACAACCGTTGGACTCGAAACGATTGGAGTGAGAAGCGACAAGACTGTAGGTATTAATGGTAACATGACTAAATTATGTAGTTTCAATTTGTCATGTCAAGCCTTGATTTTGATAAGAAAGATGAAAATGCAAGTTTACATTACGCAGATAAACGTCAATCTCGAGTTCAGACGGTTTATTAACAATACGTGTCAGCTAATTCGTCGTAAAGTTCACCGTGTTCATTGACCAAAGGTTTCTTGCTCAATTCGCTCTTGAGAGCTTCGTAGTCGAAGGAAGAATTAAAGAAACCACCGAGTGATTCGGGCGTTCGTTTCATCGCGTCATGTCCGACCGCAGAAGTCCGGGCACACGCAATATAAGGATCGTATGTGCACCACTTCGACATTGGGAAAGTTGTCGTTTCTTCGCCCGTAACGGCCACGCCGCCATAGTAATAAGGGATAGATTTTGCTGTTCCCGAGAAGACGACGCTACTTCCGCTTGAAGAGGTCGTGTAGGCCATGTCGCCATTGATTCCGTTCCAATGAATATCATATGTTGAACTTTCAAAACGCTGGATGGTGTCATGGTCAGGATGCTGTTCGGTCGTAACGCCTGAAGAAGTGAGGTTGCTGCTCACGATCGCCGCGCTGATTAAGACGTGATCGGGTTTTACCCAGTCAATCCAAGTTTGGTTATTTGAATTTTCGGTGTCTGAACCATGGTGGTTGGCTTTTAAATAAACGTCATTTGAATCATTCCAAAGGCTGGGTTTCCCATCCGTGCTGTAATTGGCCATGATCCCATTTTGAGTCGCTCCCGTCCCGTCGCCTGAGAAGATGTACCTTTCGTTCCAAGCGCTGATCAGACAAGCCACTGAGGTTGGGTTCGGGTCTTCGTCAGAAGTTTCCCCCGGAAGCAAATAGCAATTGGTGTTGAGGAACCGGAGTGAAAAGTTTTGATCGATCGTGAAGAGATTTTTACCATAGAAAGATGTATATCCCGCATCGTTGTTGAAGAAAGCGTGAACCGGAATATACGTTGCTCCGTGATTAACCATATAGTCATTACGAACGACATTGCAGTAGGCTTGCCAAAAAGCCACATTGCGATACGATCCGCAATCGATAACGTAACCGAAAGACGTCACGCCACCACTAACAAAAACGTTGTTCGACGTTGTTGCACTGGTGAAAATCCCAGCGTGATCATTATGAGAATGCGTGGCAATATACATATCAAGTTTGTGGTCGGTGCAATAGGTTTGCAAAGCCGACGCGACAGTATCCTTATCGGCGGTATTTCCTCCATCGATGAGGCAATCCCAATCGCCGTATTTAATATAGATTGAATCGCAATACATCGAACTCAAGATCTCTTTGAAGCGAACCATTAATTGATGACCAACAACGACAGGATTGACAGTCAAAGCCACGTTCGTGGTTTTGGTGACTCCACGTTCGGTGTAACTGATCGTCATCGCGGTATTGGTCGTGGCAAGAATCGCCCCGTTCGTTGGATTGGTGGTATACCCCGTTATCGAAGTTGAGTAGCCATTGCTATATAAGGCGGTTACGACAAGACCTGTCGTATCGAGAGTTTCGCCGGCTGTGTAGGTCGTTTTGCTCATCCCAGAAGCCGAAATCGATGACAAAGTCGGAGCAATACTGCTGGAAGACGAACTCGACGAAGAAGACTTCGAAGACGAAACGCTCGAAGAGGTTGACCCAGATGTCGAGACAGCGAAAACGATTTTGCATAGATTCAAAGTATTGGAACTAAGTGAACCGGTATTAGCTATGGTGAACGAAGAAGAAGCGAGCGTATCGGATGAAAATTGTGTAAATTCGAAGGGGTCACCGCCAGTTTTGGAATATAACGTTGAACAGGTCACAGCTTCATTTGATCCGTGCGCGTCGGTCGTGACGGTGAAAGGGGCGCTTGCACCACCGGCAGAGGAATTGCACATAGCGTAGACAATAATCTTATTGATTTGAATGGACGAGGAAAAATAGAACGTGATGGAACCGGTGTCGCCGCCTTTTCCAAGCTTAATTCCAGTATTGGAAGAATAATTATCCGCGGTTCCTGTATATTGCGTCGCATAGACCGATCCCAATAATGACGTCGACGAAATTCCAACGACAGTATTGGAAGAAGTGAAATATCTGCTATCGAAGGTAGCTGGGATGCTACTTGAAGCTTGTTTACCCGTCCCGAACAAAATATCTCCGCAAGAAATGTTGGACTGAATTCCGGCCTTAAGATCGACGGTTTTCCCGGCAAAAGAGGCGATGCCGATCGTCACAACCGCCGCGAGGCCCATGGCCGCAAATCCAGCTAATCTTGTGAAATAGCCTTTGTTCATGTGTGAGATATTTTGCCCTATATCCATTGCCGTGTCCACAAAAACACAATGATTAGGACACTGTCAAACTTTATTGGTTAAATTAGGATATATCGGCAACTTTTTACCAAAACATCGCTTAGTTTGCAACGTCCGCTTTTACGATTCTGGCCCCCAAAGGCATGATCGCGAGTTTCCCGAATTTAAAGAATTGAAGACCAAAGGGAATAAAGACAATCGTAACGCACAAAATGGCACCCAAGATGTAGAAGAATAACGAATTTTCCCATCCTCCGAAGATGATCCAAAGGACATTCAAGAAGATTTTGCCCCCGCTTTTTGTGAACTCGATGTCTTTCCCAAAAGGTTGCAAAGCCAGGGCGGAAAACTTGAACCATTGAATTCCAATGGGGATGAAAATGATGGTGATACAGCACAAAACGCCGACGAGAAGATAGTAAATCGACAGCCACCAGCCAATGATTATCACCCAAAAAACCGATCCAACAATTGACCAAAAACGATGATGCTTTTTCATATGTTTGCCATCCCCTATCGTGATCTCTTCATTTGAAGGTAGATTGTCGACTTTTTTAAGCTCATGAAGAACGTCCAAGGTCTTTTGACAATCAGGGAAAAGATTCGGATCAGGAAAAGAAACAAACGAATTAGGAAAAGTCGATACAAAGCCCCGAACGATTTCTTTTTCCTCATCAGGGGCATCAATAGGAATTAGGACGTGCAAAAAGGCCTCTTCCCCAATGGCCTCTTTGACGATCGTCAATTCGTTTTTCAGCAATTCATTGTTCTTTGTTTGGACGGCTCGAAGATTGGGGATTAAGGCGACTGCTACGGCCCCATGCTTCAATCCATCGGAGGCGCTGAAGGCTTTGTCCTGGGGTGACGATTGACCACTGGGGTAATCAACAATGACGCAGACCTTTGTCAAACTCCCTTCAAGGCAGACTTTGGCCATTGAGACATAATAAGGATTAACGATCACAAAATCGTCACCCTTCTTTTGAGCTTGGCGGCAGAATTCTTCCAAACCCGCGCGATCGACGTTGGAACTTAGGAGAGAAAAACGCACACGACCATTTTGGCCATTAAGGGGATCAATCATGGTTTTAATTATAAAGCAAATTGGTGAAGATATGGATTTATCAATGACGAGGCGACGCTTTTTCGATAATCAAAAAACAATTGACAATATTTATCTCTCACGCATACTTCAAACCGGAAATAAGAAAAGGACCCGATGGATCAATGAGCTCACTCTCAGTTAAACAAATCGTGAATTTTGCTTATTTCTACTTCTATTACTATCGATAGGTCGTTTTGCCTATTGTTTAGGTGAAGCGACCAACATCGTGGCACCTAGAAGTAATCGAATAAAACTCCGGGTGCTACGATGGCATCCGGTTTTTCGTTCATAGGGAGGAAAAAATATGAAACGCGGAAACAAAACGATGATCCTTGTCGCCAGTTTACTTGTTGGGGCCGGGGCCTTAAGTGGGTGCGGCTCAGCGAAAACGAAAGTTGGAATTCTTCAGTTCGGAAGTTTCGAAGCTCTCGCCAATGCCAAGAATGGTTTCGTCAAAGGTTTGGAAGATTCCGGATTTAAAGACGGCGATAAAATCGAAATTACCGTTAAGAATCCAGAAGCCAATTCCGCGATGAATAGTCAAATGGCTGGGGCCTTGGCTTCGAGCATGGATCTTGTCTATGGAATTGCCACTCCTTCCGCCGCGGCGCTCAAAAACGCCGTCTCGTCGGCCGGTCGAGAAATGCCTGTCGTCTTCTCGGCGGTGACCGATCCCGTCGGAGCCAAACTCGTCGCGTCGTTAGATAAACCTGGTGCCAATGTGACGGGAATGTCCGATCTGGGACCCATCGCGGAGGAGCTTGATCTGTTGAAGGAGTTCACCGGCATTGACAAAGTCGACACCCTTTACACCTCAACCGAGTCAAATTCCGTTTACCAAATCGCGATCGCCAAAAAAACGATCGCCGCAAATGGATGGAGTGAAACCGATCATTCGATCAACAGTGCTAACGAGATAGCTTCTGCTATTGCGGCCGTGGGTGAGGACGTCGACGCTCTCTTTCTCCCGACCGACGATACTATCGCCGCTAATATGGCAATGGTCAAAAACGCCAACGAAGCCCGGTCAAAACCTTTGATTGTTCTAGGATGCGATGTCGGAATGATTGATGGATGTGTGATCGCGATGGGCGTCGATTATTTCGAACTTGGAAAACAGGCTGGACAAATGGCCGCCCAAATCTTAAATGGAGCCAAACCATCTGACATTCCCGTCGGAACAGGCGATTCGAGTCTTCTCGATATCAATAAAACCTGGGCCGATGCCTTAGGTATCGTCGTTCCGACAAAGATTCTCGCGACCTCCGGAGCGGAGATTAAGTAATGTCGGCTTTCGAATGGCAGAATTTCTTTATCTCGCCTCTCAACAGCGGCCTGATCTTCGCTCTTTTGGGCCTCGGCGTTTTCATTGCTTTTCGGGTTTTGGACATCGCCGATCTTTCGGTCGAAGGACTCTTTCCGTTAATTAGCGTCTTTTCATGCTTCGCCATCCTTCGGGGTTGGAACCCAGTTCTGGTCGTCGTGGTCGCCGTCCTAATTGGAGCGGCTTCCGGCATTCTGAACGCTGTTTTGTCCCTCTACTTAAAAATCCCTCCGCTTCTTTCGGGAATCATTATGATGTCGGCTCTTTTCGCCGTGTCCATTGTCATCATCCATTTTAATGGGGGGTACGTTAACCTCTCGAACACTGATCCTACAGTCTACAGTTGGCTTATTGGATTGCTCAAAAGTTCGGGCCTTGATACTTTTTGGAGCAATGCCACGGCCAAACTCATCATTGTCGGAGCAATTGACGTTCTCGTTCTTCTCCTCGTCTACTTTTTCTTCGGAACCGAGATGGGGATGGCGATCCGCGCCTCGGGAAAGAACAAGCAAATGGCGAGAGCCAACGGCATCTCCGTCAACAAGATGACAATTATCGGTCTCTCAATCAGTTCAGCCCTCGTCGCTCTTTCCGCCACGCTTTACTGTCAGCACACCCTTTCCGCGACCCCCCAAGACGGCCAGGGGATGATTGTCCTTGGCCTTTCGACTCTCTTCCTCGGCGAAACGATTCTGCCCCACCGCAGTTTTAAAACTCATCTTCTCGCCGTCTTTGGAGGCTCGTTCATCTACTGGTATATCATTCAGATCCTTTTCAAGATCATGGGAAACGGTGATTATTTCCTTTACCTATATAAGGCGCTGCTCTTGGTCCTGGTTCTTGCCATCCCCCAAGCGATAAAAATCATCAAATCTCATCTTAAAAAGAAGAAACAGGAGATCCAAAATGCTCCAATGCAGTAATTTGTCAAAAACCTTTCATCTTGATGGAAACCCCCTCAATGACAAGAGAGCCCTTCAGGGGGTCGACTTTAAAATTGAGGAAGGGGATTTCATTACGGTCATCGGAGGAAATGGTTCGGGAAAGACAACTCTCCTCAACTTGATCGCCGGAGTTTTCGCTCCCGATTGCGGGAAGATCGTGTTAGATGGCGATGACGTGACGGAGTTAAGCGAATCGAAACGGGCTAAATTCATCGGTCGGGTCTTCCAAGATCCAACGCAAGGAACCATCGCCGATATATCGTTGTTCGAGAACCTCGTTCTTGCGAGCAACCGGGGAAAGAAACCATCGCCTTTCCGGTGGGCATTAACCAAGGAGAAGAAAGAAGAATTCATCGAACTCCTCAAACCTTTAAAACTCGGCTTAGAGAATCGTCTCGATTCGAAAATCGGAACCTTCTCCGGTGGTCAAAGGCAATCGGTTACTCTTCTTATGGCCGCAATGTCGAATCCGCGTCTTCTTTTGCTCGATGAACACACGGCGGCTCTCGATCCAAAGACGGCCCGAACGGTGATGGAATTAACTGACTCAATCATTAAAGCCGGACGAATTCCCACTTTGATGATTACCCACAATATGAAGGACGCGATCAAGTTTGGTAATCGCCTCATCATGATGGGTGAAGGAAAGATCCTTTTCGAAGCCTCAGGTCCTGAAAAAGAAAAGCTCACCGTCGAAGATCTTCTGAAGAAGTTTCAACGAGCGAGTTTCGATGACGTCCCTGATTCGATGATCCTCGGTTAATTATCGGTTCGTTTTCCACGGAGATAAACTTCAGATATTTTGCCCCCGCCACGCATTTTCTCGCCTTCGTAGATAACGGCAATCTGACCTGGGGTAACGGCTTTGACGTGATGGTCATAAACCAAGAAAATGTCTTTTCCTTTAAAGGATAAAGTGCACATCTGATCCGGTTGACGGTAACGGAATTTAACCCCGACATGAATTGGTTCGAGGGGTTTTGGACCAATCCAATTGACCTCGTTTACCAGACACGAATCGCTATCGAGGAGTTCTCCTTCGGCCCCATTGGCGACGTAAAGGATATTCTTTTTGACATCTTTTTTATAAATGAACCACGCCCCATCGCCTTCGCCCTTCACTCCGCCGATTCCTAAGCCGTGTCTTTGGCCCAATGTATAGTAAAGAACGCCGATGTGACGGCCTATTTTCTTTCCAGTTGCCCCATCTATTACATCGCCTGGGGTGGCGGGGAAATAATTGGAGAGGAACTTTTTAAAATTCCGTTCTCCGATGAAACAGACGCCCGTCGAATCCTTTTTATCCATCACGGAAGCGAGTCCAAGTTGGTGGGCGATTTCGCGAACCTGAGGTTTGGTGATGTCGGACAAAGGGAAGAGACAGCTTTTTATTTGCTCTTCATCGATCTGGGAAAGGAAATAGGACTGATCCTTGTTCTTGTCGGAGGCCTTATAGAGATACTCGACTTCTCCCTCTGCCACTTTCTTGGCGTAATGTCCCATGGCGATTCTGTCGAACCCATGATCGAGGGCAAACTTTCTGAAGCTATCGAATTTAATGTATTTGTTGCAGAAAACGTCGGGGTTCGGGGTTCGTCCTTTTTTGTATTCATCAAGAAAATAAGAAAAGACTTGTTCCCAGTACTCCTTCACGAAATCGCATCGGAGCAATGGGATTCCAAGCTTGGCCGCGACGGCTTTGGCATCGTCGTAGTCCTTTTCTTGGGGGCATTGGGGGTCGTCGATGGTTGGATTGCCTAAGTAGTCGTTGTTCGCAAGCGCGTCCCAATTCCTCATGAAACCGCCAGTGACTTCGTATCCTTGGTTTTTCAAAAGGTAAGCAGCAACAGCCGAATCGACTCCTCCCGATAAACCAATGAGAACTTTCATTTGAAAAGCTCCCGGCTATCGAGCCACAAAGTGAACGGCCCATCATTGATGAGAGCCACTTTCATGTCGGCTTGGAAAACACCAGTCTGAAGCGATGCGACCTTTTCTTTAAGCAAGTTATTGAAAAGAGCGAACAAAGGTTTGGCAAAATCCGGTCGAAGGGCCTCAACGAACGAAGGTCGGTTCCCTTCTTTTACATCCCCATACAAGGTGAATTGACTGACGGATAAGATTGAACCCTCAACCTTGTCGAGTGAGAGATTGGATTTGCCATTTTCGTCTGGAAAGATTCTTAATTTGCTGACTTTATCGGCCATCTTGGCCACAACATTCGGATCGTCCCCCGCGGTGAAGCCAACGAAAAGAAGGAAGCCGCGCCCAATTGAGGCGACTTCCTTTGAATCAATGGTAACGGAGGCCTTTAGGACCTGTTGGACCAACACGCGCATCAGTGAATATAGGCGTGAACGATCGGCTGGACAACCACTTCGGTCTTCGAAAGCTCGAAGGCGTCATGGACGTCTTTAATAACCTCGCCCACCCCTTCCTTATTCGTATAGCAGGTCGCGAGAAGGTCGCCTTTAGTGACTTTATCGCCGACTTTCTTATTAAGCAAAATACCGGCCGACATATCGATGACATCGCTCATGGTGGCCCGTCCAGCTCCGAATTTCATAGCGGAAACGCCAATCATCATCGAATCGATTCTCTTGACGTGACCAGAATGTTCGGCATGGACTTCGATGATTTTTTTCGCGACCGGGAATTTCTCGGGGTGCTCGATATAGGTGTAATCTCCGCCTTGAGCTTTAAACAAAGCAACAAGTTTCTTGAAGCCAGAGCCATCGGCGATCGCGGCTTTGATCTTCTTGACGCCTTCTTCGTGAGACTTGGCCAAATGAGCTTGCTCCAACATGATGGCGCCAGCTTCTTCAACCAGTTCAACGAGATCCTTAGGCCCTTCTCCGTGAAGAGTCTTAATGGCCTCTTTTACTTCGAGCGAATTGCCAACGGCGAGTCCTAACGGCTGATCCATATCAGTAAGAATAGCCCGGGTATCCCGATGGAGCGCATCTCCGATTTTGACCATCGTTTCAGCCAATTCTTTGGCTTTTTCGAGAGTCTTCATGAAAGCGCCTGAACCAAACTTGACGTCAAGAAGGATACAATCGCTTCCCGAAGCCAATTTCTTTGACATGATCGATGAGGCAATAAGCGGGATCGATTCGACAGTTCCCGTTACGTCGCGAAGCGAATAGAGTTTTTTATCAGCCGGGTCGATATCAGCGGTTTGACCCATGATAGCGAGACCGATTGTGTTGACTTGATTAATAAATTCTTTTTCGGTTAATCCAATACGCATGCCCGGAACCGATTCCATTTTGTCGAGCGTTCCTCCGGTGTGGCCTAAGCCACGGCCCGACATCTTGGCAAGTTTGGCTCCGCATGCGGCAACGAGGGGTCCCAAAACCAATGAGGTTTTGTCTCCGACGCCACCGGTCGAATGCTTATCGACCTTGATTCCTTTGATCGATGAAAGATCGATGGTTTCTCCGGAATGCATCATACTATCGGTGAGATATGCAATCTCATCGGGTTCCATGCCCCTCCAGACAATAGCCATCGCTAAGGCACTAGCTTGATAATCAGGGATTTGGCCTTTTGAATAACCCTGGACGAAGAAATCGATCTCTTGTTTGGAAAGGGAGCCTCCGTCGCGCTTCTTTTCTATGATATCTACCATTCTCATATGCTGTTACTATATCAAATCACGGGACAAGTTGACACACTCAGACAATTTTTCTTTATAATAATGGCTATGGAACTTGCCGAATCACTTCGAAACTATTTGCCAGATAAAGAAATTGCGGCCCTTATCAAGTCTCTTGAAGAGACCAAACCGACGCACGCTTTGCTCCTCAATCCTTCAAAAATTTCGGATAAGGAATTTGTTAAATTGTTTCCGCATGTGAAACCTCATCCTTTTGTCGAACACGCCTTTCTTTATGACAAAGACGAATACGAATTTGGAAAGAATCTTTTTTACGACGATGGCGTGTATTCAATTCAAGATCCGGCGGCCATGATGGTCCCCTACTTCTTAAACCCTCAAAGCGATGACGTCATTCTCGATATGTGCGCGGCTCCCGGCGGAAAAACAATCGGAGTCAGTATCGCCATGAAGGGTAAAGGGACAATCATCGCCAACGATATTTCTTATCCCCGAGCCAAGGATATGTCGCAGAACATCGAACGCATGGGTCTTGGTAACGTTATTGTGACCTCGACTGATTTCGTTTTTGCCTACGTTAATTTTCTTAACACCTTCGACAAAATTGTCCTCGATGCCCCCTGCTCGGGTTCGGCCATGTTTCGAAAAGATCCGAAAATGGAAAGAGATTGGCGGCCGGAAAAGATTAAATCGTGTGCCAAAAGACAGTTTGAATTGCTCGAATTAAGTTACTCAATGCTTAAAGAAGGAGGAACTTTGGCTTATAGCACTTGTTCTTTCTCCAAAGAAGAAGACGAAGACGTCATCTTGGCCTTTAAAGCCCGTCACCCCGAAATCGAAATCGTCGATTTGCCCTCTGACCCTTCGTTTTATCGATCCGAAGATTTGAAACAAGCCGTTCATCTTTTTCCTAATCGTTTCGAAGGCGAAGGTCAATTCGTCTGCGTGCTGAAAAAGCCCGGCGTCTTGTTCAAAAATAAACACACCGCCATCGCCAATAAACAATATAAGGATTTCGTTTCCCAATATGGCTTAGCCGATCGGAGCAACGAAATTTTGCGTGGCAAATTCTACTCCCTTTATGAGCACTTCGACGCTTCGCACCTCAATATTCTACGGTATGGGGTCAAACTTTTCGAAGTTCGAGAAATCTTTATCCCCGATCACCACCTCAGCCATTTCGTGGGACCGGAAATATCCATCCCCATCAGTGAGGCCGAGGCCAAAGCTTATATTCACGGCGATACTTTTCCCACGACTCTCCCCGACGGTTTCTATATTGTGAGTTATCAGAAGCAAAACTTAGGTTTCATCAAAGCCACCCAAGGCGTAGCGAAGAATCATTATCCAAAAGGTTTACGAAGGCAGTTCTAAAAGAATTAAGTGAGGCCAAACCTTATCTGGATTTGGCCTTTTTGTTTTTCACGAGGTCCGTAAAGGCGAAATACAGTTCACAGGCCCCAACAACAAGAAGAGCAAGAAACCAATAGTTCACGGTGACAAAGGCCAAAAACAAAGAAACAACAACCCAGCCAAAACCTTCAATCAGCAAAGATGCAGAGAGTAATGATTGCCATTTCTGATCGCCTTTTCGAATCCGATTCATTCCAAACAAAGCCGCGCAAAGAAAAAATAAAAAACCTAAGACGACAAGGGAACCAAGAAAGAGAAGGATTCCATAAAGAAATGACCATCCAATCGACAAACCAACTTCATAAAGCACGGGGCCAATTATGTTCTTGTCGCTTGGCAAAACAGACGAAAGAGACGAGTTACTCATTGACGAAACTACGCTCGAGCCAATTGTTGGATCGATTGGGAGATTGCCCTGACCGAAAATTTTGGCAATGCATAACAAAGAAATAATCAAAACCGCTCCTAATCCCGAAAAAGAAATAAGCAAAATCCCATTTTTGAAATTAGGGCGCGAATTCGTCTCACTCATGACTGCGATAGGTCTCCCACCACTCGGGGTTGACGGGCTTTGATTTTTCCTTCTTTTCTTTAAAATAGTCCCGGTCGTAACTCTTCATTATTTCCAATTCGTCACCGATGGTTTTTTCTAGGAAGGGGGCGAACTCAGTGGTCGGCATTTTTTCGTAAAACTCTTTTAAGAAAGGCGTGAAGAACTTAACTTGAAATGGATAACTGCGGCAATCCGACTTTCGATCAAGAATTCGGAAAGTTCCAAACTCCGCCATCGCGATAACGGGGACCCCAGCTCGATAAGCGATTTTGAACGATCCGGGATGAAAAGTTTGGACGGGACCAAACGGATCTCTCCCCCGGTGACCTTCAGGATAAATAACATAAGAACAATAATTGGCAGCCAAACGTTTCTCAGCATCCGCGAGGACGGCGACGTTCTGCCTTAAGTTGTCGCGATCGATGAATCCGCCTTCTAATGCCCGGAGACACCTTCCCACAAAAGGAAAATGGTAGACTTCTTTCTTCGAAATAAACGAAAGAGGTTTTTCCGAGAGAGCGATGAGTGAAAGTATGTCGAGCATCGAAAGATGATTGGCGATCAAGACAAAGGATCCTTTTTGCGAAGTAAGATTTTCGAAACCTTCGACTTTCATGCTAATGCGCATCTTTTTCAAAGAGAAAATGATTATCCCCCGAACGGCTTCATAACGTTCCTGAAACGGATAACGTTCAGGGTGACGAGAATACCTGATCATCCATTTGAAATAGTCGTGAATAATTCGGAACCCGCAACCGAAAATTAATCTCAAATACTTAAACATAGTGCCCCTAGTTTACCACTAGGGGCGCCAACTTAAATACGTTTCATCTCTTTTGGCATCGAAAAGAGTTCGTCGACCTCATCGACGATGATAAGACCAAGTTTCGGATCTTGCTCGAGCCGGCCGCGAATGACGATGAAAGTTCCAACCGGAAGTTTTATGAACGGACCGTCGCTACAAAGCATACTTCGAACAATGAATTTGTCGACTTCATAACGACCGGAAGCCCCTGGAATCATACGGTCGACTTCTACGTAACGCGTTTTTGGTTCGATTACCTCCCCCAGTCGTCCGGAAACGAAAACACTAGACAGCATAAGAAAACCTCCATTTTCACAAAATCTATTAGGGTTTTAAGTTGAATCCCTTTTCTAGTTGTCCGTTTTCTTGAGGACAGTCGTCACGATCACAGAACGTTTCGGGATCAAAACGCTTCGGACCTTTTTATCTTTGGAAAGAAGACCGTTTTCGTCAAAGAGAAGATTGTGGTCGCAATTCTCTTCGTAGAGGCCATCTTCCTCGCCGGGATTAAAGAAGTATTCGAGCTCAGCAAATGGAGCGATCGAATTGTGATCTTGATAGGTCACATGAACGGTTTTGCCGTGATCACGAATATCGAGAATTTGTTCGATGACACGGGGGTCGTAAAGGTGGAGGAAGGAATGGGTTTTACGAAACTGAACGTAAGCCCTAAAGAAATCATACATCCTTATTCTTTCATCAAGGAGTTTATATGAAAATTTGTTGTAATTATCACCTTTGTTGTACGTGTTTCCGTCGCCCCACTTCGACTGACCAATCTCTTGGCCCATGTGAATAAAGGGGATGCCGTAACTCAACAGAATGATGGCGTTGGCCATTTTGACTAACGAAAGGCGTTCTTCCAAAGAAAGATCGGGTCTTTTTGCCGAGATAAAATCGAAAAAGGTTTCGTTATCGTGGCATTCGACATAATTGATGGTCTGCGTGGCATCAAGAAATCTTTTTGGGACAATAAAATCGAGACTGCTCGATAGATAGGAGGCTTTGAAAACCTGAAGAGCCTCTTCGTCCCCGATCAAGTATTTCTTAAGCGACTCGCGATATTGGTCGTTGAAGAAACCAAAATCGGGAAGAATTGAACAATTGTTCCACTTTCCGATTGGGAGATTGACTTCAGCCCCCATGTCCCAACCTTCTCCATAAAGGATAAAGGATTTGTCGTGCTGCCGGGCCATGTCGCGAACGAGATTGAGGGTTTCACAATCGATGATACCCATGAGATCGAATCGGAATCCGTCAATTCCATATTGCTCGATCCACCACTTGCAGCAATCGACAATAAGCTTTCTGACCATTGGTCTTTCGGTCGCCACATCATTTCCGCATCCAGAGGTATTGGCCATTTTCCCCGATGTTTTCCGACGAAAATAGAAATTAGGAACGACCTTTTCAAAGACGGATGATTGGTATTCGAAGACATGGTTATAAACGACGTCCATGACGATGCGAATTCCTTTCTCATGGAAAGCAGCGACCATCGCTTTGAGGTCGCGAATTCGGCTGAGAGGATCGTTTAATTTCGAAGCGTAACTTCCTTCAGGAACAAAAAACTGCGCTGGATCGTAACCCCAATTGTATTTGCTATCGGGATCGGCCTCATCGACAGTTTTATAGTCGTAAATTGGAAGCAGCTGTAAATGGGTGATGCCAAGGGACACCACGTAGTCGAACCCCGCCGGATTTCCGCCTTCGCTCTTTCGCCCTGGTTCGCAAAGGCCTAGAAACGTTCCTTTGTGTTCGATATCGCTACGCTTAGAAATCGTCATGTCGCGGACGTGGGCTTCGTAGACAATGGCGTCACAGGGACTGTTCATAATAGGAAGGGCATCGCGATGAAAGTCGACGTTAAGCTTCGTAAAATCGGCGACGACGCTTTCTTCCCCGTTTTGGGTCGAGCATTTGGCATAAGGATCGGTCGTTTCAGACGGAACCTCATTATTGATAACCAAATAACGGTATTGGAGACCTTCGTGATTGCCCGATAAAACGAAACGATAAACGCCTCGCACAGATCGTTTCATCAAAGAAAAAGTCCATTCGTCCTTATCGATGTCCCGCCATTTCAGTATCACGCTACTTGCTAATGGGGCCCATATGGCGAACTTTGTTTCTTCAGGAGCATAAGTCGCCCCCAAATCGTCGCCTGAGTATTTGTATTCGTCATCAAAGCCCGGAAAAGTCGTGACCTCGCTGATGTCGACGGGAATTGTGCCATAAGAAGCCATGACGATGACGTAACTGTGACCAAGAACAAGAGGCGAAGAAAGGCGATAGTCAGAAATAACAATTCCCGACATCGAATTGCTTTTCACCAAAGTCAGTTTTTCGTTATGAAGATAATCAACTGAAAGAATGGGATCGATCTTTTCCCAGGGAAGGGAAGAGAAAATAACGAGCCTAATCGTATCGGGGGAGACGAGACGGGCATCGACGAATGTGTCTTTCATAAGATCACCACCGCCATTGCCATACCTCCATCATGACTGATCGAGGCTTCGTATCTTTTTCCTTCATAGACCACGAAGGGACGGCCTTGAGGTTCATACATAACTTCGATCTTCGTGAAAGAGACGCCAACCATTCCAGTGCCCAAGGCTTTCATGAAAGCTTCTTTGACGGCAAAATGACCGGCCAAGAATTCGATTCGGTTCCCAGCCTTAGCGTACTTTTCTTTCTCCGAAGGAGCCAAAATCGCCTCGACGAAAGCGGCTTCGTCCTTGATCCTTTTCATATCGACGATATCGCAGCCAACATGCATGGTGATCACTCCTTGGGATTAGCGGAAGCTCGAGGTTGGGCGAAGTTGTCGGGCACAACGTCGTTTTGTTCGGTTGAGCCAGGGTTGCCATGATTTGAGGGAGCTTGATGGACAAGCACGCGGCATCCTTTGCTCGAGGAGGCCGAATCCGTTTGTTGAGCGACCACGCCTTCTTGTTGGAGGCGAGCAAAGATCTTTCCAGCCCGAGGGAATCCGACACCGAATTCACGCTGAATTTGGCTGATAGAAGTATATTCACGAGTCATGATGGAATCCTTGATCAGACTGTACTTATCTTCATTAGAGGCCGAACGAACGTCGGCCGCGGTTGGAGCTGAGGCATCGATTTCCGGTTTATCTTGGGAATGGTCGGTCAGGTCGATGAATTTCGAATCGTAGACCATTGGGTGTTCGGCCTTAATGAAATCACAGACGGCCTTAATTTCGCCGTTGTCGACCATACAACCCTGAACCCGGGTAAATCCCGTCCGCGAAACCAAGGAGCAATCGACGAGCATGTCACCATGTCCAGCGAGTTGTTCGGCTCCGCCTTGGCCTAAGATCGTCATCGAATCGACGGCACTTGAGACGCTTAAGGCCACACGAACGGCCAAGTTAGCCTTGATGGTACCGGTAATGACGTTGACATCCGGTCTTTGAGTGGCGATGACGAGGTGAATACCGGCCGCCCGGGCTTTTTGAGCCAAACGGACCACCGACGTCCCGATATCTTTGCAGGTATCGACGAGGTCGGCGTATTCATCGACGAAGATAACAATGAAAGGGAGGGTCTGAACACCAGCCGATGGGGCATATTCTTTATTGAACTGACGGACATTTGAAACCCCGGCTAGTTCGAAAAGCGTGTACCGGCGTTCCATTTCTTCAATCAACTTGTTGAAGCAAACCTTGGCTGATCCCGCATCACGAATGATCGGGCAAAGAAGATGGGGAAGATCTTTGTACTTGGCCATTTCGACCCGTTTTGGATCGACGACAACGATTCGGAGGTCCTCAGGCCGATTTCTCATGATGAGAGACATGATGACGCCATGGATAAAGATCGACTTTCCTGACCCGGTTGTTCCGGAGACCAACATATGTGGGAAATCCGACAAATCGGCGAAGACGTAGTCGCCCGAAATGGATTTACCAAAAGGAATAACGAGGTTATCTTTGGGGCCATTTGGCAACGAAGAAATCATTTCCTTAAAGGAAACGGTCGTTGTCGTTTTGTTCGCAATTTCGAGACCAGAAGTGACTTTTCCCACCACCATCTCTTCGAAACGGGTGGCAACGCCGCCTAAGCGAACCGAAATGTCTTTGATGTAACGACCAATCGTCGTGACAGAAACCGAGGGATCAGTCTCGACATCGTAACGCGTGACACTCGGGCCAATAGTATGAGAAGTGACGCGAGCACCGACGTTAAGATCTTGGAAGGTCTTGTTGATGAGAATCGTTCTCTGAACGCAGTCGGCTTCATTTTGAGCGGCAGCGGTATCGGGCGGGTAGACCTTGAGAAGATTAAGAGGCGGAGCCTTGTAATAGGCAAGGGGCACCGCTTTTGGTTGGCTGACGGCTGGATCGGCTGTCGGTTCTTCAGGTTGGGGCTGAGAGATAGGGGCTTGTTGAACAATTGGTTCAGGTTGAGGTTGAGGAGCAGGACGCGCCGCAGGGGCTTGCGCGCGAGGGAGCGGAGCTGGATTCGAAACTGAAGGTGACGGAGGTACGGCAGAAGCCCGCGATGGTGCCTGACGAGGAACAAATTGGGGTTGAGAAGGGACTTCGATTGTCTCTTGAACTCTTTCTCGGGGTGCGGGAATCGTTTTTTCTTCTTCGTCCCCACCTAAAGTAATTTCCTCTTGAGGCTGAAGGGGTTCCCCTCTTCTCTCATCCGCGAAAGGATCGGCCGGAGCGAAAATATCGGAGTCGACAACGCGTTTTGGAGGAACGGGTTTGGGTTTAACTGGAACGAAATCCGGCTGTTTCACCAAAACGTCTTTCCTCGGTTCGGCATCGTTGAGGTCGAAAAAAGCGGTTTGAAGACCCGTTTGTTGAGGGCGAGTCGGAGATTCAGAAGGTTCAGATTCAGGTTCAGGTTGAACTTCTTGGGGAATCGATCTTGATAAAGTCGGTTCTTGCGCATACAAAGATCGGCGACTTGGATAGGAGACGGATGGCGCTGGGGAAGGCGCAGGAGTTTCGTCCGCAACCGCGTCAACGGGCTTAAATGGTTCGGGTGAAGGAGAAACATCGCCATATGGCGACGAATCATGAGAAGAGGAACGAGAAAGCGGTTCATCCGCATCAGTTGAATCGGTCGAAAGTGTATCTTGTCCGCCGAGTTTCTTGGATTTGGAGATGGCGATCTTGGCCTTAATGGCGAGGAAAGCCCTTTTGACTTCTTTGAAGAACAAAATAAAGAGGCCAACTATCAAAAGAAGGACGAAAGATAGGATAACGAGCCAAGATCCGACTGATTGATTTAAAAGCCCGGAAAGAATGTAACCAGCAATTCCGCCGCCGAGTTTGGTGTCGAAAGCCAATCCTCCGTTTTGTCCTGCCGTCGCCGCACCAATTTCGTTCAAAAATGGCTGAAGATCACTATATTTTTCATTACCGTCCATCCCTAAATGGGTCAGAAACAGCAACGAAGAGAGAAAAACGAAGAGGAAGCCCCAGGTATAACGACCGGCGGGGAATTGAGGAATCTTTCTTTTCCACGTCGCGTAGAAGCCAACAAAGAATAAAAACGGACAAAAAAGCCAGAACCCACCGAAGCCAAGCAAAAAATTGATCCCATAAGAAAGACCCCAAAGTTTTGTGTTCGGGGAAAACATCACCAAAAGTGAGAATAAAGACAGCGCGACCCCGAATACCGAGATCACGTCTTCCTTTTTATAGATTTTCGCGGGTTTTTTGCCTAACATAGAGTGCCTATATTGTAAAACAATATACAACCCTTATTCCATAGCGGAAAAAGATTAGCCTATCCTTATTCGACTTCGACAATTAACGGCAAAACCATTGGTTCTTTGCCTGTTTGTCGGCGAATTGCCCGAAGGCACTTTTCATAAACGTTTTGTTTAATTTCATCGAGGTTGTATGAAGGTTTTTGGAGGAATTCATTGACGGTCGAAACAAATATTTTGCTGACGTCTTTGAGAATCATGTCGGCGTCTTTGACAAAGACAAAACCACGCATCTGAACATCGGGGCCAGCCACGATCTTCTTTTGCTTTTTGCTGACGGTAAGAGCTAACACCACCACGCCTTCAGCAAGTTTTTGCCGATCTTCGATGACTTTTCCGCCGACATCGCCAACCCCGATTCCGTCGATCAGCAAATCACCATGAGGGATTTTCTCGTCAAAGAGACGTCCTCCGGTGCTGTCGAGCAAAACCGAGATCCCGTTTTCCATGACAAAGACATTTTGATGGTTGAGATTGATTCCCATGGAAAGAGCGACAAGACCATTTCGTAGAAGATCTTTGTAGAAACCTTTGACCGGAATGTAATATTGCGGTTTCAAAATCGAAATCATCATTTTCAAATCTTCTTCGGAAGCGTGCATATTTAGAAAGTTCTTCTTCTTGATGTTGAGGACTGCGCATCCGCTTCGATAGAGTTCGTCGATAGCGTCGGTCGCTTCGATTTCGGTATTGTCGTTGGCGGGCGAAGCAACGATAAATAGGTCCTTATCGCTGAGAATAATGCGTTTGTCTTCGTGTTGATTGGAAGCCAAAAGGGCAACTTTGCTATAAAGCCGAGCGCCAAAGCCCGAAACAAGAACGATGATGTCCTGACTGCGAAGGCGGAGAATATCATCAATTGGGGCGAAGTTATCCCGCGGAATTAAAAGTTGGCCACAGCTCTGCATAGCCGTGAGGATCGAAAGGGTTTCTTCATCGTAGCAGATTATCTTTTTACGCGTTTGGACAGCGAGTTTGATCAATTCATCAAGGTTGTAAAAATTCACTGAGAAAATCGAAATGAAGATTCGACCCTGGGCGTCTTTCACGGCCTCTTCGATAAGCGGTGCAAGTTTATAGGAAGGAGCGGTATATCCGCTTTTTTCGGCATAAACGGATTCCGTCAAAAGAGCCAAAGTTGGTTTTTCGGCCAAATTCGCAATCGCGTTCATATCGTGAAGATAACTCGGCATGGCGTTGTTCTCGACCACGAAATCGCCAGTAAAAACGATATTTCCGTATTCGGTGGAGATCGCTAAACCCGAGGAATCGGCAATATTGTGGGCCGTATGAAAGAAAGTGATCTGACGGCCGGCGACTTTGAAAGTCGAAGTCGGGGCCACGACATGAAGATCGTAAATGCTCGGATCGAGATTGACATGGCGAGTAAAGATTTGGAACATCGTCAAAGTTACTTTTGAACCGTAAATCGGAGCGGGAACGTCTTTATAAACGTAGGCGAGACCGCCAGTTTCGTCATCATGTCCATGAAGAAGAAAATACGCTTTGACGTGGTCTTTGTTTTCTTTCAAATAATCGTATTGGGAAATGACGTAATCGATGCCCGGCATGGTTTTATCCGGGAATTTGATTCCGCATTCAACGACAAATAAATCGCCGTTTATATCGACAACTGTGCAGTTTTTGCCGTCCTCATCAAGTCCGCCAAGGGCAAAAATCCTGATTTTTTCTGACATGAAATTTTGTTTCTCCTAAGTTGAGGCATGAGTATGCCGAACTCTCACAACATGAATTATAACGAATGGAAATATGGAAAACTATGTTTTCTAGCGCAATTCCATCGAAGACAATACCGCCCCATCATCAAGGCTTCGAATTTCGATCTTTCTTCCATCCATAACAGCGAAGGTTGGTGGATTGCCATTCTTCGGAAAACTCGGGGAGCCGGGATTAAGATAAACAAGTCCGTCTTCTTCCTTGAGCATGTAAAGATGGGTGTGGCCAAACATCAAGACATCGCCTCTTTGGACGGTCAGTAAATCGCTGGAAAGCAGATCGCCGTGAACGAGATTGCATCGATAGCCATTGAAAAAGACGGTCCGGCTGTTCTCAAGCTTGAAGCGGAGAAGGGTCTCGTCAATCCTGGCATCGCAATTGCCTCGGACGCCAACGATAATTGAGGAATAGCGATTTAAGATGTCGCTGACACCCATTGGATCGTAATCATTGGGGACGCCATTTCGGGGTCCGTTATATAAAAAGTCACCAAGTAAAACGATCTGATCAGGATGAAACGCCAATATGACTTTTTCGAGGCGTTTCATGGCCTCGAGGCGTCCATGGATGTCGCTTGCGATTAATACTTTCATACGCACACTCTATTCGAGAATGTCTCTCGTCGCAACAAAATCGATTCCACTACCCGCGACATCTTTCAAAATGACGTCGCCAATATGGACCGGGACATGAGCGGAAATTTGGTTGATCGCGGCCATCGCTTCAAAAATCTTTTTTTTCGAAATTGGAGCCTTAGTTTTAACCGGGAGGACCTTCAAGTATTTAGAATTAATTCTCACCGTTGACGTGACGGTTCGAGTCGGATTTGTGATCTCTTGTTTGGCATAAACGGGACCTCGGGGACACCGGTTGCCAGTAACGTTGAAATTGTCGTCTACATGAAGCCGACAGCCGTTCGGGCAAACAATACATATTAAGTCGTAAGCCATTTTATTTTACCTCCCGAGGGCGAAGAGACACGGTAATCGTTCCTTGGTTTATATTTAGTATGTTTTTAGGAATATTGTCTACTTCCATTTCGCTAGGCAAGATGGTAGTTTTATATATTCTTTTAATTACTTTTCCGTTTAATGTGTATTCAATAAATACATCATGCGATGGACGTTTAACACGGAATTTCATCGCGATAATTTCGTCAGCATTTTGAATATCGATTTCTTCCGGAACAACATATCCGACGCCTTCGCCCGGTTGGCATATAATTCTGTCTTCATGACGGGTCAATTTCCCCTCGAGGAAAAGGGCGGCGGCCGTTCCGGCTCCTCGCGCCTCCACCACAACGTTGTCGACAAGGTCGTGGACGTGAAGAACGTTTCCGCAACTAAAGATTCCATCGACCCCGGTTTCCATGTGCTCGTTGACCTTGGCCCCCTTGGTCCTCGAGGGAGGCAAACCGAGTTTTATCAAGAGATCATTGTAAGGAACCAACCCGACGGAAAGAAGAAGGGTGTCGACGTCAAAACTTGTAACCGTTCCGGGGATGATTTTGAGTTTATCGTCGACCTCGCTTATCTCCACTTTTTCGAGATGACTTTTCCCAATGACTCTGCTGACCGTATGGCTAAGGTAAAGAGGGATTCCATAATCTTGGAGACATTGAACGAGGTTCCGGTTCAAGCCATTGCTATAAGGCATTATTTCAGCCACGCCTAACACCTTGGCTCCTTCCAACGACATTCTTCGTGCCATGATGAGGCCTATGTCCCCACTTCCTAGGATAAAGACTCGTTTCCCTACCATATAACCATATTCGTTGAGATAAAGCTGAGCTTGGCCAGCCGTAATGATGCCGCTTGGGCGATCGCCGGGAATACCGATGGCTCCAGCATTTCTTTCGTAGCATCCCGTTGCCAAAATAATGGCTTTGGCTTCAACTTCAACATAACCATCCGTCATATTGGAAAAAGTGACGACTTTATTTTTGGAAATGTCACTGACATAAGTATTGAGTTTGTATGCGATTTTCCGTTCATCGATCTGATGAACGAAACGAGTCAAAAACTCCGGTCCGGTCAGTTCTTCATTGAATTCTTGAAGACCGAATCCGTTATGAATACATTGATTAAGGATTCCCCCAAGAAATGGCCCTTTTTCAAGAATGAGAATGTCTTTAACACCCTTATCGTATGCCGAGATGGCGGCCGCCATGCCAGCTGAGCCACCGCCGATGACGATCAAGTCTTTTTTAATCATCATTTGCTCTCCTTGTCGAGAATCTGGCTCCCGACTTTGTCGTAAAGGACTTCTAAAGGAGACAAATGGTAATACTCGGCAAGAAGGAAGAGGACCGAAGGTTGGCAAAAACCACCTTGGCACTTTCCAAATCCCGCTCGGCTTCTTTTCTTTAAAGCTTTAACCGTGTGGCAAGGAAGGGAACGCGAGAGAATGTCGTTAATTTCGCCAAGAGAAACTTTTTCGCAGTTGCAGATCATCTGGCCATATCGGGGATCTTTTTTAATTAATGCATTTCGATCCTCAAGTGATAGTTGCTGAGGATTGACATATTTTTTTACGTTCGGATTATACGATTCGTTCTTCTCGAGTTTGATAAGGTCGGCAACAAAATCGTCCACCACATGCATCGCAATTGAAGGCGAGGACGCCAATCCGGGAGATTCAATCCCGGCAACGTTAATGAATTCTTTGTATTTTTTCGAATGTTCGATGATGAAATCGTGCGTGCTCGGGGTCGCCCGGACTCCAGAGAAAACGCGGATCTGCTCCCGAAAAGGAATAGACGGAACCATCGTCAGGGCTTGTTCTTTAACGTTCATCAATGTCGCGTCATCAGTCGAAAAATCGTCTTTGTCGATGATCTGCTCACTGGAGGGACCGACCAAATAGTTCCCGGACGTCGTCATGGTGACGAGGATTCCTTTGCCTTTTTCACTTGGAAGCGGGAAAAGAACGTGGTTGACGAGGCCTGGAGCGTAATGATCGAGAACGTAGTATTCACCCTTCCGTGGTTGAATCTTCCATTCTACCGGCTCGATGAGGCGAGCTATTTCTTCGCCATATAAGCCAGCGCAGTTAATCACAATCTTGCTTTCATAATGAGCTTTATCCGTCACGACCGAAAAGTGTTCGTTTACTCTTACGATGTTTACAACCTTTTCGCCAAGATGAAGCTTGACGCCGTTATCGATGGCGTTTTCCATCGCATGCGAAGTAAGCGTAAATGGATTGACGATCCCGGCGCTCGGGCATAGAAGCGCCCCTTTGACTTCGTTGGAGATATTTGGCTCCATGGATTTTACTTCTTCGCCAGAAAGAATTTTTGTTTCGACTCCGTTTTCGAGACCTCTTTTTTGAAGGTCTTTCAAAACGGCGACTTGCGAATCGTTAAGAGCAATAGTCAAACTGCCCACCAATCCAAACGGAACGTCTAATTCCCGGCACATTGCCGGATACATCGCGTTGCCTTCGACATTATAAAGGGCCTTTTTGGTCCCCGGAACTGGATCATAACCCGAATGGACAATGGCTGAATTGGCCATGGAGGTCATGTCACCAACGTCATTTTCCTTTTCAATAACCAAGACCGAAACACGATATTGAGAAAGGTTACGAGCAATTAATGAACCGACAACGCCGGCTCCCACAATAATGATGTCAATCATCTTGGTATTAGTATAACGCAGACTCATCAAAACGGAGCATCGGAAGAAGGAAAAACGAATCGATAATATGTTCGCGATTAAGGCGCGGTATCGTTCGGTCGGTTTTGACGATAGAATAGTAGGCATGATCATTAAACCAAGTCTGAAAAACGACATCTCTCAATACGTTCAGTCTTTAACGGAAAATATCAAGAACTCCGATGAGTTAAATCGACTTTTTTATAAAAAATCACATTTTCACGAAGGTGTGGAAGCCGAAAAGATTCTTCCGACCTCTTATCTTTCCAATCCGTATTTTGAGCTTCTCAAAGGGATCCGAGGAAAGATCGACGATTGTGAACTGCAAGAGGGTTTCTATCATCGAAATCAGTTATTCCTATTCGGTGAAACATACGGCGATCCCTCGCGAAAGTATCTTGAAAAGAACCCACTTGGTTATTTCGAAGAAGGTTTTTCCTTTCCTGAACTTCGTGAAGGCGGGCTGACGTGGATGAGCTTAATTCCTCACGAGATCAATACCATGGAGTCGCCGCTTAAAAAAACCAAAGGAAAGATCCTGACCATGGGTTTGGGGCTAGGTTACTTTGCGTTCATGGCCAGCGAAAAGCCCGAAGTTGAAACGGTCGATGTCATTGAGAACGATCCCAAAGTCATCGAATTGTTTTCGAAATGGCTTTTGCCGCTTTTCCCTCACGCCAACAAAATCCACATTATTGAGGAAGACGCTCTCGCTTTTGCTCATTCGGCCCACAAAAACTATGATTTTGCTTTTATCGACCTTTATCACACGGAAGAAGATGGACTTCCTCTTTATTTGGCCCTTAAACCTCTTGACGGATCGCTCACAAAATCAGGAGGCGAAGTTGCGTATTGGATTGAAAGAACCCTTCTCGCTTCGCTCCGCCGCTATTTGATCGCCCTTCTTGAAGAAGAAGAAAACGGATCAAGCGATAAGGATTATCAAATTACGGACGAGTTCCCGGATCTTGTTTTCTCCAAACTCCATTACGCCTTGAAGAAAATAATTCTAAATAAACCGGAAGATGTCATGAATTTGCTCTCCGATCAATCCCTTAAACAAATTGCATCAACGCTCCTAAAATAAGAAAACCCCTCCAGATCGTGGAGGGGTTTTTCGTAATCTAATTCAACGGATATTTAGTGATGGCTTCCACCATTTCCGTGTCCGTGGAAGTTTCCGCCGTTTCCGTGTCCATGGAAATTGCCGCTTGGGCGATGTTCACCGGCCGGACGTTCGGGCCGTTCAACATAGCCTTCGGGTTTATCAAGGAATTCGCGGTGGCTGACTTTGACTTTGCCCTTTTCGTCGAGTCCGATGACAACGACCTTAAGGGTGTCGCCTACTTTCACGACGTTGGCGGCATTATCGACGTATTTCCAGTCGAGACGGGAAACGTGGCAAAGCCCATCGGTGTCCCCGAAGAGATTCACGAACGCGCCGTAATCCTCGACCCTGGTAACTGTTCCTTCGAAGATTTCTCCGACTTTGGCTTCGCGGGTGATATCATCGATCATCTGCTTGGCTTTGGCAATCATCTGCTTGTCGGTGTGATAAATCGTGATCGATCCGTCCTCTTGGACGTCGATCTTGACTTCATTGCACTTGGCAATAATGTCGTTGATGACTTTTCCACCCTGTCCGATAACGTCGCGAATCTTATCGACGTCAATCTTGAAGGTGATCATCTTCGGAGCGTATTCGCTGACTTCTTTGCGAGGTTCAGCGATAGTTTTTTTGATATCTTCGCGGATTTCGGCTCGAGCGTGGTTGGCTTGGGCGAGGGCTTCGCTCAAAACTTCACGGGTGACACCATGGATCTTGATATCCATTTGAAGGGCGGTGATGCCCTTTTCAGTTCCGGCGCACTTGAAATCCATGTCGCCGAAGTGGTCTTCAAGGCCTTGGATATCGGTGAGGATGGCGTATGGGTGTTTCCCATCGAGAGGGCCCGAGCTGATTAAGCCCATGGCAATGCCAGAGACGATCCCTTTAAGAGGAACGCCGGCCGCCATAAGCGACATGCAGTTAGCGCAGATCGAAGCTTGCGAGCTCGATCCATTTGATTCAACAACATCGGCAACGCAACGAATGGTATACGGGAAGGTCTTTTCATCAGGGATGACGTAACTTAAGGCTCTTTCGCCCAAAGCTCCGTGTCCGATTTCGCGACGGCCAGGGGAACCCATCTTGCCAATTTCACCAACCGAGAAAGGCGGGAAGTTGTATTGATGCATGAACCGACGTTCGGTTTCACCAGTGAGGTCGTCGATGATTTGTTTGTCGCTAAGAGGCCCAAGGGTCGTGGTTCCGATTACTTGAGTCTGTCCACGAGTGAACATGGCTGAGCCATGAGCCCGGGGAAGAAGATCGACTTGGCAGTCAATCGGACGAATTTCGTCAACTTTACGTCCATCCGGACGAATCTTTTCGTCAGTGATGAGACGGCGAACTTCGGAGGCGACGAGTCCTTCGATGATATCGTTAACCATCATCATGGTTTTGCCATGGATCTTTTCGTTGTCGTATTTCCGGGAATCGAAATCGTCGAGTATTTCTTTCTTCAAAGCTTCAACGGCGTCTTGTCTTTCAAGTTTGTCGAAGATCGAGATGGCCTTGACCATCCGTTCGCCAATCCGAGTTTTGATGTCCTTTTCGATCGCTGGATCAGGAGCATAGAGGTCGATGTGACGCTTGGCTTTTCCAATCTTGGCAACGATCTTTTCTTGAAAAGCACAAAGCTTTTTGATGGCTTCAAAGCCAAACATGATAGCGTCGAGCATTTCTTCTTCAGGAACTTCGGCCGCACCGGCTTCGACCATCATGATGGCCTTATCGGTTCCGGCAACGGCGAGGCTGATGTCGCTCTTGGCTTTTTCTTCAATGGTCGGATCGATGATCAACTTGCCATCGACTCTTCCGACATAAACACCAGCAACTGGGCCTTCGAATGGAATGTCCGAAATGCAAAGCGCTAAGGAAGCACCAAACATTCCAGTCATTTCCGGAGTGTTGTCTTGGTTAACCGACATAACGGTCGAAACGATCTGAACTTCGTTACGGAATCCTTCGGCGAAGAGAGGGCGAATCGGGCGGTCGATGAGACGGGCGGTTAATGTGCCGTGTTCTCCGGAACGTCCTTCGCGGCGTAAGAAACTCCCAGGGATCTTTCCGACGGAATACTGTTTTTCCTCATAATTGACGGTGAGGGGGAAGAAATCCCCTTCTTTCGGTTCGTCGGCGCAGCAGACGGTTGATAAGACAACCGTGTCGCCGAAGCGAACAAAGGCCGCACCATCGGCTTGTTTGGCGATTTCGCCGGTCTCAACTTGAAGATGACGGCCTGCGAACTCGAGTTCGAATGTTTGCTTCATTACTTTCCTCTTTTTCTGTCTTTTTGACAATTAATTTAGCGTGTTCAGTCTATCACTCTAACTACGTTAGGCATAGAAAAACCGCCCGAAGGCGGTTGGTCGTTTGAGTTTTACTTACGGATCCCGAGGGTTCCGATAAGCTGACCATAAGCATCAGAATCGGTTTTGGCGAGATAGTCGAGCAAACTGTGACGCTTTCCAACGAGGATCAGAAGCGAGCGGCGAGCCGCTCCATCTTCACCGTTGGCCTTAAGATGGTCGGTCAAATCCTTGATTCTTTCGGTTAAAAGGGCGATTTGGACTTGGGCAGAACCAGTGTCGGCAGCGTTTTTGCCAAACTTCTTGACGAGAGCAGCAGTCTCTTCTTTTGTTAATGACATTGTGATATTTCTCCTTTCATTAACGTTCACGGCTTTGGCAACGTGAGATCCAAGAGATGGGTCATGACGAAGCGGAGTCGCGTTAGTAATATACCTTTCTCGACCATTTCTCGCAACAAAATTCGACTGTTTTTGCAAACCCAAACAGGAGGTTTTTATTGCGCGCGTAGTCGCGTGAGGATATGATTTAGCGCGGAAACTCGTCAGGAGGGTCGCCAATATGAATATTAGAAACATCGCCATCATCGCTCACGTCGATCATGGCAAAACGACCCTTGTTAACCAACTTCTGGCTAAGTCGGGAACTTTTCGTGATAACGAAGAAATCCAAGATCGAATGATGGATTCTAACCCGATCGAACACGAACGAGGAATCACCATTTTGGCCAAGACTACGGCCATCAAATACAAGGACTATAAAATCAACATCGTTGACACTCCGGGGCACGCCGATTTCGGAGGCGAAGTCGAACGGATCATGCACATGGTCGATGGGTGCCTTCTTCTCGTCGACGCTTTCGAAGGCACGATGCCCCAAACCCGTTTCGTTCTCAAAAACGCCCTTGCCAACCACATCAAACCGATCGTCGTCATTAATAAAGTCGATCGTCCGAACGCCGATCCACAAAAAGCCGTCGATGAAGTTTTGGACCTCTTTATTCAATTAGGGGCCCCGGATGAATTCCTTGATTTTCCTATCGTCTATACGAGCGCGCTAAACGGAACCTCTTCGCTTTCGCCCGACCTTTCCACTCAAGCCAGCGGAATGGACGCCATATACGAGACCATCATCAAGAACATTCCCGAACCAAAAGCCGACCCGGCCGGTTTCTTTCAATGGCAACCAGCGCTTCTCGACTATAACGAATTCGTCGGAAGAATCGGAATCGGAACAATAAAAAGAGGAACCGTCCACCTTGGTGATTCTCTCACCGACATCCGGCTCGATGGCTCGACAAAAGATTTTAAAGTCATGAAACTTTATACCTTTTATGGCATGAAGAGAAACGAAGTCGATCACGTGGACGCGGGTGATATCTGTGCCATCGCCGGTATCGACTTAAACGTCGGCGAAACCATCTGCACTCCGGGCCATGTTGAGGCCCTGCCAAAACTTCGTATCGACGAGCCAACCCTTCAAATGGAGTTTGGGACCAACAGTTCTCCTCTTCGAGGCCAAGACGGAAAGTTCGTGACGGCCCGTGTCATAGAGGATCGGCTTTTCCAAGAAGTTCAACGTGACGTTTCTTTACGCTATCGCCGGGTTCCCAACACCGAAACTTGGATCGTTTCTGGTCGTGGAGAACTTCATCTTTCCGTCCTTATCGAAACAATGCGACGCGAAGGATATGAACTTGAAGTCAGCAAACCCCAAGTCATTATCAAAGAAATCAACGGAGTTAAATGTGAACCATACGAAGACGTTCAAATTGATGTTCCGACCGAATTTGTCGGGGACGTCATGGACACCTTGGGTCAACGTGGAGCTCAGCTCATCGATATGACCGATTCAAATGAACAATCCCGCCTCGTCTATATCATCCCAAGCCGTGGCTTACTCGGCTTCGTGAACAATTTCCTTACCCTCACAAAAGGATATGGAATCATCAATCACACCTACCGCGAATACCGGCCAGTCTATACCCACGTCGTCGGTGAACGGAACATCGGGGTCCTCGTTTCAACCGATAAAGGCCCCGCCACTCCATATTCAATCGAGAAAATCGAAGATCATGGAACCATGTTCATCGCTCCGAGTACGATCTGCTATGAAGGAATGATCGTCGGTGAGCACCGCTACCCAACCGATCTCGCCGTCAACGTTACGGCCCTCAAGCCGCAAACGAACGTCCGCTCCTCAAACAAAGATCAAACGGTTGTCCTCAAGGCCCCGCGAAAGATGACTCTCGAAGCCTGCCTTGATTACATTAATACCGACGAACTCGTTGAAGTCACCCCCGTAACCTTCCGAATGAGGAAACGGATTCTCGATACCAACGATCGGAAAAAATACGACGCTCACAAAAAAACCGAACAGGAAGAGATGGAAGCCGTCGCTTCGCAAAACAACTAACAAAAGAAAAGGCGAGGAAATTAGTTCCTCGCTTTTTTTGTACATTGTCTAGTTCACTTTTGATACTTGTTATCGAGCCACATTTTATCTTTTTGAAGTTGATTCTTTAATTCGTCAAGACTGGTAAAAGTAATCTCATCTCTAATTCGCTCGAGGAAATCCAAATAGAGGGTCTTCCCGTAGACGTCCCCAGAAAAATTGTCGATATAGACTTCGACCGTCGCATTTTTGAGAACCCCAATGGTGGGATTGATGCCAACGTTAACGAGAGCTCGATGAGGAAGACCATTCACAAAGACCAAGCCTTCGTAAACGCCATTCTTTGGGACGACGTAGGGAACCGAGAGTTCCATGTTCGCGGTTGGAAAACCAAGTTTGGTCCCGTTATGAAGTCCATGGACGACTTTCCCAGTTATTTCATAATTCCGTCCGAGAAGCTCATTGGCTTCTTCAATCTTCCCCTCTTCGAGAAGAGTGATGATTCGACGAGTGGAAATCTTCTCATTCTTATCGGCGGCCAAACTCTCGACTTCAACCTCAAAGTATTTTTTAAGAACCTCGGGCGTTCCTTTGGCCCCTTTTCCAAAGCGGAAGTCTTTTCCCACGAAAACCTGTTTAACGTGAATGGGCAAAAGATAACGCTCGATAAAGTCATCCGCCGAAAGCTCGAAAAATGCCTTGTCGACGTGGACGACATAAAGAACGTCGATCCGAAGTTTTTCGAGAATGCGAATTTTGTCTTCAAGCGAGGAGATAACGCGTTTTGACTTGCCATTATTAATGAAATCGGCTGGGTTACGATCAAATAAAAGAACCCCACATCGCCCTTCACTCTTCAGCGTCGCGTCGATAACTAGTTGCTGATGGCCACGATGAAAGCCATCAAAATTACCGAGGCAAATCGTATCGACAAATTGAGGGGAGGTCCCAGGAAGAAGTGGCAAATGAACGATATCCATTACCGAAGCCCCCTTTCGCAATGATAAAGCCCATCAGGCGAACGGACATACATGGCGACGCCTGTTCCTTGATAGGTTAAATAAAGTCTTTCTTCGCTATGATTAGCAAAAGGAAGAGCGACCCCGTTTTGGGCTTTCTCGTTTTCCTTTTGATCAAGTTCGATTTGGGGAAAATTGCCCATCATGGTTGAAGGGTCGTGAAAGTCGGCTTCGCTGACATCCTCTAATTTTTTCGCCTTCGCTAAACTAACTGGGCCCACCGAAACTCGTCGTAATGTAGTTAAGTAACCACTCGTGCCGAGGCGTTTGGCGATGTCTTCGCCAAGAGTTCGAATGTAGGTCCCTTTGGAGACAAGGCAGGAGAAGTCGATAAAATCGGGCCCGAAATTGAGTAAACGAATCTCATATATTTCGATCTCCCGAGGTTTTCTTTCAACCGTCTCGCCTTTTCGCGCCTTTTTATAGAGCGGAACCCCGTCGATCTTGATGGCGCTCGTCATCGGGGGGATCTGTGTCCTTTTGCCCCGAAAGGAGGACAAAGCCAGGACGATAGATTCGGCGGTTAGTTTGGGGATGGGGTGAGAATCGCTGCTGATTTCGCCATCCGGATCACCGGAAGTCGACGAATATCCAAGGCGAAGAGAGGCGATATAGCCTTTTTTGCCATCTGCTAAATAGGGAAGATATTTTGTCGCCCGCCCGACGGCGACGATTAAAAGACCGGTCGCAAATGGATCCAAAGTTCCGAGATGACCGACTTTTTCTTTCTGAAAAAACTTTTGGAGACGATTGTCGACGTAACGGGAAGTGAGGCCTTTATCTTTATCGATATAGAGGATGCCGTCTTTCATGCCTTAAATTATATTATAATTCCCTTCATGAGATATATCAGAAGAGTACTGGCTGCCCTCCGAAAAGCAGATGAGGGGTATGGACTAATCGATGATGGAGACAAAATCCTCATCGGTTTATCAGGGGGGAAAGACTCGCTTTGTCTCCTAAATTGCCTTTCAATATACGGAAAATTTGCCGGTAAGAGCTTTAAAATTCAACCTGTGATCATCGATCTTGGTTTTGATAATTTTAACCCCGAACCTCTCCGTCAGTACTGCTCGAGCATTGGTTATGACCTCATTGTCGACGATTCGCGCTTCGTCTATCAGGTTCTTAAAGACCATCAGGAAGAAGGGAAGCACATCCCCTGCTCCATCTGTTCGCGAATGAAGAAAGCCGCCATGAACGCGGTCGCCAAACGACTTGGTTACAACAAAGTCGCTTTCGCTCACCACAAGGACGACGCGGTCGAAACTCTTTTCATGAACATGATTCATGGCGGTCGAGTCGCAACCTTTGAACCGAAGATGCGCCTCGAAAAAACCGGCATCGTCTTCATTCGGCCTCTCGTTCTCGCGAAGGAAAGCGATCTAGCTAACATGGCCAGGGAAGAAGAACTCCCCGTCGCCTCTTCTACTTGCCCTGCCAATGGCTTCACCGAACGCTATTTCACGAAAGAATGGCTCCATAGCCTCTACAAGACCCATCCTGAAGCGGAAAACAACTTCGAGGAAATGCTTACCAATCACGAAGGGTTCAAACTCTTTTTTGATCAAATCGAAATTGAGAACCATTATGATAAACGCTTCTCGCTTCACCCGTTAATCTCAGCCAAGGATGCTCTCCGTTATGAAAACGCTGCGCGGAAGAACAAGCGCGATCTTTCGCCGTTACTTTCGGATGGCGAAACCTTTTTAGTCCTTTATTCTCATCGCGTCGTTGGAGAGATCAACTTTATTTGGGACAACCCTCACCAAGTGAGTGTCCGACGCCTCGAAGTCATTAAACGTCTCCTCGATAAAAAAGAAAAATTGCTTCGTCAGGTCCTTGAAATGACGGAAGTAAAAGCTAACCCCGTGCTTTTCGTCTATGTCGCCAAAGACAAAGAAGTGGCGAAGAAACTTGGATTCATAAAGAAAAAGGAGCCCGGTCTTTCGGCCGACTCCTATGTTCTAAAGATAAAACGCTGACTATTTGTTTTTCTTCGTCTCGTCGATGGCGTGGGCTTCTCTTTTAAGCGCTTCGTCAAGAGCCAAGGCCTTTTCGAAGGCTTCGTCGTAAACGAAGACGATTTCCGGAACTTGAAAGAGATCAACCATCTTGGACAAGGCCGAACGGACATAGCCGGTCGTTTTCTTCAATTCATCGAAATTCTGATGAGGGTATTTGGCCCCGATGAAAGAAACGTAGACCTTGGCTTTCGCATAGTCGTCGCTCACTTCGACTTCGTTGACCGAAACCATTCCAATGTGGGGATTATGAAGTTCCCGCTGAACGATTTCCGCAACGTCTTTCGCAATGACGGCTTTGATTCGCCCTTGACGATTGGCCATAGTTATTTCTTCTCCACTAATTCGTAGCCTTCGACAACGTCGCCTTCCTTGACGTCATTGAAATTCTCGATAGTAAGGCCACATTCGTAGCCTTCCTTGACTTCCTTGACATCTTCCTTAAAGCGTTTCAAAGAACCGAGTTTGCCTTCATAAGCAATCACGCCCGAGCGAAGGAGACGGATCTTGCTTCCAGATTTAAGAAGGCCTGAGATAACGTAGGAACCAGCGACGGTTCCGATTTTGCTGATCTTGTAGATGTGACGGATTTCGGCTTGTCCCGTCACCTGCTCAACCTTTTCGACTTTAATGAATCCTTGCATGGCGGCTTTCATCTCGTCGAGCAGTTCGTAGATGATCCGTTGCAAACGGATTTCGACGTGTTCTTCCTCGGCTTTTTGACGAACCCGGGCATCGGGGCGGACGTTAAATCCGTAGATGATGGCGTGGGAAGCGCTGGCCAAGAGGACATCGGAATCGGAAATGGCCCCGGCTTGAGCCAAGAGGATTTTGACTTTGATTTTATCGGTGCTGAGTTTTTCTAACGACGATTTAAGAGCTTGGGCCGAACCATCGGTGTCGGCTTTGATGACGACATTGATTTCTTTGACCTGTCCAGCGTTAACGAGATTGTTGAGGTCGTTCAGAGTCATGGCCGCGGAGCCAGAACGTTGCTCGGCTTGTTTGGCGAGGGCACGTTTTTCGGCGATTTCGCGGGCTTCCTTTTCGCTTGGGAAGGCCATGAAGCGGTCGCCGGCACTTGGAACGGCTGATAGACCAGTAACGGCGACTGGGGTTGAAGGAGTCGCGTTTTTAAGGGTTTGACGGAATTCGTTCGTCATCCGACGAATCTTTCCATATATTTCACCGACTACGACATAATCGGTCGCCTGAAGAGTCCCATTTTGGACGAGGAGAGTGGCTTTTGGACCTTCTCCGCGGTCAAGGTTGGCTTCAAGGACGGTTCCGCTGGCGTAACGGTTGGGGTTAGCTTTGAGTTCGAGCATTTCGGCTTTGAGGAGAACGGCTTCGAGAAGCTCGTCGATTCCGATGCTTTTTTTCGCTGAAACCGAGCAGCAGATCACATCGCCACCGAATTCTTCGGCGATGACGTCGTGAGCCATGAGCTCTTCGACGACGCGATGGGGATTGGATCCCTCTTTATCGATTTTGTTGATGGCGACAATGATGGGGACGCCGGCGGCTTTGGCGTGGCCAATGGCTTCAACGGTCTGAGGCATGACGCCATCATCGGCGGCGACGACGAGAATGACAATATCGGTTACTGAGGCTCCACGAGCGCGCATGGCGGCAAAGGCCGCGTGCCCCGGGGTGTCGATGAAGGTAATCTTTTTGCCATGAAAGTCTTTTTGATAGGCACCGATGGCTTGCGATATGCCCCCCGCTTCGGATTCGGCGACGTGGGAAGAACGGATGGCGTCGATAAGGGTGGTTTTGCCATGGTCGACGTGGCCCATCACGGTGACTACCGGAGGACGTTCGACAAGGTTTTTGGGATCGTCATGGATTTCGATTTGTTCGAAATGTTCAGCGTCCACCACTTTTTCTTTGCGGAAATCGTAGTTGAACTGGAGGCAGATCGTCCCAATCATCTCATCATCGAGAATCTGATTGATGGTGACGGCCTTGTTCTGCATGAAAAGGAACTTGATGATGGCGGGAGCCGGAACGTTGATGGCCTTTGAAAGTTCAGTCACTGAGAGAGGTTTCGAATAGACGAAAACTCCACCATTAACCTTGGCGTATTCGACTTTTTTATGGGATGCATGATCCTCAAAATTCGAAAGACGGGCTTGGCGTTGCTGCTGCTGGGTCTTTTTGGAGAAATACTGTTGCTGTTTTTTCATCGTTAGACTCCTTTCCAAAGGTCTTTGAGATGGTCGGATGCCTTAACGTCGGTAATGCCGACGACTCCGATTTGATCGAAGCCGAGGGCTTGACCGAGCTCTTCTTTGGTTGGAGTACTGAGGACTTCCAAGTGTCGGAAGGAGGCTTTATCGGTCGCCGCTTTTTTCGTATTGGGACTCGCGTCATCGGCGATGATGACGAGCTTAGCTAAGTCGAAATGCTCGAGAAGACTCGAACCGACGAGGAGTTTTCCTCCGCGGTTCAAGAGGCCGAGAAAGCCATACGAACGTTCGTTCATAAGGCTCCCTTTAGGGTTTCGTAAAACTTTGGTTCGATCGGGCTTTTTTGATAACGGGCCAGAAGATTTTTCTTTTGAACCGTCTCGATCGACTTTAAATCCTTAAGGAGATAGACTCCCCGTCCTGGATAGACGTTCTTCGTGTCCAAAACGAGATAACCGTCCTTAAGCGCAAAACGGAAGAGAACCTTCTTAGGATAGCCCTTTGAGGAAACAATATCTTTCCGAAGGTTCTCTTTCCGCATAAGTCTTACTTCTTCCCTCCTTCGTCTTCGTAGTATTTGTCATAATCGGCATAATCGATGTCTTCGGCTTCTTCGGTCGGGTCGACGGACTCGCGAACCTCAGGGTTCTCAGCCTCTTCCTTAGCGATGGCAGCCAATTCTTCCTTGGTATAAACAGGAAGAGCGGTCTCGCCCGGTTTCACCTGGGTGGTAACGTGGCTCACTTCTTCTTCCGTGATCTTGTGCGGACGACGGAATTTGCTGGCGGGTTGAGTCTTCTTCTCGCGAGCGGCTTCGAGTTCTTTTTCGAGATCGGAAAGAGTCGTGGTCGTATGAACGACGGTCGGTTGAACAACTGGAGCAGGGGCCGGGGCGACGGGGGCCGAAGGAGCGACCGGGGCGCTTAGCGTCGGCGCAGATGAAGCCTTGACGGGTTCACTAGAAACGGCGACTGGTTTAGCCGCAGCGGCTTCGTCGTGAGCGATGGCCGCTTTGACGGCTGCGCTCGCTGGATTGGCGGCTTCAGGCGGGAATTCATTCGGATTAGCTTGGGCTTTCGGGGCGACGCCGGCCTCAATCGGGGTCGGAACGGTCTGCTCAGAAAGGTGTTTGGCGACATCGGCTTGGGTTTTCTTGAGGAACGTCACGCGTTCGGTCTGTTTCTTCTCTTCTTCCGCTTCTTTCGCCAACTGCTCGGAAGTCTTGTAGGCCAAGCCTTCTTCTTTAGCGGGAGTTTCTTCGCGGATATCGATCGACCAACCAGTGATTTTGTTAGCAAGACGGGCATTGGCGCCCCGACGGCCGATGGCGAGCGAAAGTTGCTCGTCTTTGACGACGGCGACGGCTTTCGGGAACGGAACGGCGCTCGGATCGATCAAAGCCACCCCGACGACGGTCGCCGGGCGGAGAGATTCGGAGATGAAGAGGCCAGGATTGGCTGACCAATTGATAACGTCGATCTTTTCTTTGTCTTTGCCATTGCCAAGTTGGGCAACGATCTTTTGGATGCGTGATCCAGCGGGCCCGATGCAGGCTCCGGTGGCATCGACATCTTCGTTATTCGAGGTGACGGCGACCTTCGAACGGATCCCAGCTTCGCGGGCGATGCCTTTGATAACGACGGTTCCGTCGTAGATTTCGTGGATTTCTTCTTCGAAAAGACGCTTTAAGAAGCCTTCGGAACTCCGCGTGACTTCAATCTGAGGCCCGCGAGAAGGTTTTCCTTCTTCGACTTGGGCGCTCTTAACTTCTTGGATGTAAACCTTAATCGGGTCGCCAACCTTGAAGTATTCGTCCCCGATCATTTCGCGACGGCCTAATTCGACAGTCGTCCGACCAATGTTGACGGAAACGGAGCGGTCGTCGGCTTTTTCGACGGTGCCGGTGACCATTTCTCCGATATGATCTTTATAAACATCATATAAGGCTGAACGTTCAGCTTCGGCGATCTTTTGCCGGAGGTTGTTCTTGACCGCCATCGCGGTGAGCTTTGAAAGTTCATCAAGAGGGCATTCGATAACGAAATCGTCCCCCACCTTGAATTTCTTCCCTTTGACGCCTTCATTGGCGTCTTCAAGGCTGATTTCGAGGTAGTCGTCTTGGACATCCTTGACGATTTTCTTGATTTGGGCAAGGCCGATTTGGCCGCTTGCTTCATCGATGGTGACTTTGACAACCGCGTCGTCGCCGCCTCCAAGATATTTTAAATAGGCTCTTTGAAGAGCTTCACGGAGAGCCTCTAAAACGGCTTCCTTACTGATTCCTTTGCTTTCCGCCAATTCATCGATCGCGGAGAAGAACGCTTTTGCATCCATAATGATGTTCCTAATCCTTTCGTTTCCTTTAAAACTTGATGGCCAGCCGCGCTTTGTCGATGTCTCGATAAGCGAAGGAGGCGACTTCGGAACGGCCTTTTCGACGAAGTTCGAACTCGACGGTTCCGTTATCGAGTTTGAGGAGAGTCCCCTCGAGGATGTTCTCGCCTTTATACGGGTGAGAGAGATGGAGGTTCAGATACTTCCCGACATAATGGTCGAGCTTTTCAAGCGCGATCGGTTTCTCGGCCCCGAGGGACGAGATATCGAGCGTGTAGGCCCCGGCGATCGGATCCTCTTTATCGAGAATCGCGCTGATCGGATCGGAGAGCTTGACGATGTCATCAAGGCTGATCGGATCGTCTCGGTCGACCACAACTTGCAGTTGAGGGCCTTCCGACGTCGTCGCGTACTTGATGGCGACGAGATCATAACCATGCTCATTTAAGAGCTTGGCCAAGACTTTTTTGACCTTTTCTTCCTCGAACATGAACCTCCTAACAATAGAAAGAGTGGCGATTAAGGCCACTCTAAACCATTGGACTTATACGGAACCTCGACGGGATTTCCGCACGCTTATCCTACCATGAGGGCCGACATTTGCAAAGACATGTTGATGAATTCGAATGTTTTCCTTTGTTTTTGGAGACAAAAAGACGATTTAGTGAGAGTCGATGTCTTCAAAGCGAAGCGAATTCGGTTTTGCATTTTTTTGCTTTGTCCCACCACAGCACTTTTTTCTCTTTTATTGCGTGTCGTTATCAACACCGCGACCAAAAAGCGTTTTATACTCAATCAATGGCCGAAAGGCCAATAAAACATGACAGCTCGTGATCCCTGAGCGGTCATGTTTTTTATTTCTTTTCGGGCGAAGCCTTTTCGGGACGGAGATAACGAACGAAGGCCACGAGCGGAGCCGAAAATGATAGAACGAAAAGGAAGAATGGACCAAAGGGAATGGATTTCATGAAATCGATCGGGAAGAGAGCCATCCCAGATTCGGTGATGAAATCAGGGCGAATCCTCTCGCCAATCCAAAACCAAGTCGTGAGAATCAAGGCCGCGCCCACAAGGGAGACGGAATAGATCAACTGACGTTTCGGCTTCTTTTCGACAGGAGCCTCAAGAAACCCGTATTCATATAAGCCGAGAGCAACAAGAGGAAGAGCCATCAAAAGATAAACGGACGTCATCGCCCCGGCGTTGACCCCTGAATAATCAAGGGTGACGAAGAAATGCATGAGGTCTCCCATGAAGAAGAGAGAGACAAGAACATAGAGCGGACGGAAAACGTCTTTAACGATTAATAAGCCAATCGGTTCGCGCTTCGTTGGAAAGACCTCATCGAGACCGGCATATTTCTTCCGTCCGTAATAAAAGATGAAGAAACCGCAGGCCGAATAGATGAGTCCCAAAAGCAAGTCGTCAAGCGGGTAGAGATACGAAACCCCGCCCATGACAGCCGATGGATAAATGCCCCTCATTAAGTAAATGGCGATGAGGAGGACAACTAGGAATCCCCCGACGGTAACTAATCCGCCGTTAACCATCAACATGAGTTTTTTTCTCTTATAGGAAATGGGGTGAAGGGATAAATGAAGAATGAAGAGCAGATGGATCGGAAGAGCGTTCACGAGATAGAAAGGAAGATACTTGCCAAGGAAGGCGAAGTCGCTTCCGAAATCCTGGATAAAGAACCAAACGAAGTAGAAGAGGCAGATTCCGCAATAAGCAAATAAGAGCCCCTCAAGAATAAGAAGAAGCGTTCTTTTTTTCATAATCCCGCCTCCCCATAAGTAACGAAGAGTTGTTTAAAGTCCGAAACTGCGGCAAACGAACCGTCGCGGTGAATGGTGACGAGGTTGCCGCCGATCATATCGGGGTCAAAATAGAGCCCATCGCCCGACTTCAGTCCATAGGCGACGAGAATTCCGTCGTCAGTGTTGCTTGCCGGCCAAGATTCGTCGCGATAGACAGAATAGAAATCGTTGATGTGATCGTGTCCACAGAACATGGCTTTGGTCGAAGCCAGTTCTTCAGCTTTCTTGAAGAACCCCGAATCGGCGTAGCCAGTATAGGAGCGGGTATCGCCGAGGGCTTTAACTTTATCGTAAACTTTTTCCCGCATCTCGCCCCCGTGAAGGAACTTGTTCGGTTCCGTTTCCGATTGAGCTTGACGATAAGCGTAGGTCCACTGCCAAAGCGGAATGTGAAAAAAGGCTAAGGATGGGACGATTGCGCCGCCATTTTGGCTCTTGGCGAGGTTGACTTCCTTTTCATACCAATCGATTTGATCTTGGTGAATGACGTCGTAGTCGTAGAAGAGGCCATTAAAATGTAAGGAGTTGCTATCGATTCCGTAGAGTTGCCATTTGACGTCGCCCGAGCCATCGCTCAGATTGATGACGAAGTTGCTATCGCCATAGACGTTGTCCTTAGCGATTTCACTGTTATAGCAATATTGCCTCTTCAGGGCTTCTTCGCTCACATAGTGGGGATTATATGTCCCTTGTTCGTCGTGGTTTCCATAGACAAAGGCCCATGGGATCTTCCATGAGTCGAAGAGGTCCCACAGAACGTTGACTGTCGTGGCGTTGGCGCTAAGAAACGAATCGCCCGTCGCCATAATGAAATCGGGATCGGCTTTTTGGACGAGATAGGTAAGATAGGCTTTTTCTTTTGCGTAGTCGGTTCCAAACGACCAATGAATATCAGTCAGTTGAAGGACTTTGACATCGTCTTTGCTAGCAAAAAGTGGAATTGGCTCCACGTAATCCGTGAGTTGAGGCTCCGCTCCCGAGCAGGCGCAAAGAAGAAGACCCGTTAAGGAGAGCCAAATGGCATTGGTTTTTTTCATCGACACCAATTATAGCAAATGAAGAGACTAATGGGGACCGTCGTTGAAGAAACTTAATCCTAGGCAGTTAGGCCCGGTGTAGCAACCAATCGTGCAGCCCGTTCTGGTGATGATCACGGATTTGAAGCCAGCGAGAAGAAGACGTTCCCGAACTTGTTCGGTCAGACCCGCGGGCGAGGTTGAATAAGTGACGAAGGCCAAAAATTTGTCAGGATTGAAATCGAAGTTAAGGACATCCTCGATAAAATCGCCGACCGCTTTGCTCATTTTCCCCCGATAGCGGCGCATCGCCGTCATCTTTCCATCCCGAACGCCAATCTCTGGACGAATCCGGAGAATGTTCGCCCCAAGGAGGCTGAGAAGGGAGCATCGCCCGCCTTTATAGAGGTATTCAACGTTTTCTAGACAAGACGTGACCCGCAAACCAGCGGCCCGATCGCGGACTTTGTCAGCGATGTCTTGAACCGCTAAACCCGATTCGATAAGTCCATGGGCATAAATGGCAAGAAGGGCAATTCCAGTCGAGATGTTTTTGGTGTCGACGACGAAAACCTTTCCTTTGAACTCGTCTCCGTTCGAGGCCACCACCGCGTTTTGATACGCGGAAGATAGCTCCGAGGAGAGGCAAAGGTGGATGAGGCAATCGCTCGTCTCAAGGATTTTGCGGAAATGTTCTTCGTATTGAAACGTATTGACCGCGCTCGTCTTGGCAAGTTTGCCAGTTTTTTCGGTGTAAGCGTAGAGATCGTCGACGGTCAAAACGCCATCATAACCACTCTCTTCGCCGAGAACGACGGTGAAAGGGACGGTCGTAATGCCATATTGAAGGAGAAGCTCTTTTGGTAAATCGATAGCCGATTCGGCTGATAGGGCAATTTTCATAATGTTTGCCTCCTAAATATTAACGTCGCAAAGAGAGCTCTTATTGGAAGCCCCCAAGGTTGTGTGGGACAGATTAGCGCGGATTGTTGTCGTCGTTGATGTAGAGGATTCCAAGACAATGCGGGCCGCAGTGGCAGCTGATGGTGCCGCCCGCCCGGGTGATCATGATGTGCTTAAAGCCGGCTTTGGATAAACGGTTTTTGACCGATTCGAGCAATTCGGATGGAGCTGTCGAATAGGTGATAAAGACTTCTTCGAGATCAGGGTTGGGGAAGAGAGCGAGAGTGTCTTCGACGTAATCCATAACAACTTTCTTCATGGATCCGCGATATTTCTTCCCTGGGAACATCTTTCCATCCTTAACGTAGATTTCAGGTTTGAGACGGAGGATGTTGGCACCGATCATGGCTAGATAAGAGCATCGACCGCCCTTATAAAGATAATTGACCGATTCAAGGGAGAATGAGGCTTGGTCAAACGGAACGCGTTTTAGAACGGCTTGGTAGATTTCCTCGGCTCCAAGGCCCTTGGCCACGAGTTTGTGCGCATAGATGGCAAGAAGGGCGATCCCAGTAGAAAGGGAACGGGTATCGACGACGTAGACCTTTCCTTTGAACTCATCTTCCGATGCGACGTTCACGGCGTTTTGATACGCCGAGGAGAGATCGCTCGAAAGCGAAAAATGAATGAGGGAATCGGATTGGGCGAGGATCGAACGGAAATGCTCTTCAAATTGGAACTGATTGACCGCGCTTGTCTTGGCTAACGTGTCCGTTTTATCAGTGAAAGCGAACAATTCGTCAGCGGTGACTTCTCCGTCAAGACCGCTTCGATCGCCCATTGTCAATGTGAAGGCGACGGTTTTGATTCCGTATTCCTTCAGTATCTCTTTTGGACAATCAATCGTGGATTCGGCGGATAGAGCGATTCTCATTTGCGGTTCCTTCCTTTGAAAGCGAAAACATTATATATGAGGCACCTAGTATTTAATACAAGATTACTCCACCACCACGTTGATAATCAGACAAATGCAATCGACGAAGGCGTAAAATAACGCGTAGAGGTGATAAAAAATGGACACATTAGTTACAATTGCAAAAAGAGCGAGCATCCGCAAATTTAAACCGCTTGATTTGAAGGAGGGCGATCTTGAAAAGATTTTGAAGGCTGGAATGGAAGCCCCGAGTGCCGTTAATAAGCGTCCGTACGCTTTCGTCGTCATTAAAGATAAGGCAATTTGGGGCGAAGAGGCCGAACGTGTCGACCACACTACTCCAATCATGCGTCAGGCTCCGATTTCGATCGCCGTCATCGGCGATTCGAGCAAGATGATCACCGATTTCTTTATGTATGAAGATGCCGCCTCGGTCACCGAAAACATGCTTTTGGCCGCCACCGCTCTTGGCTATGGTTCATTGTGGAATGGGATTCGAATAAATGGCGAAAACCAAAAGTACTTTGATAAGGCCCTTCATCTCCCCGCTGACAAAAGCGTTTTGATGATCATCGCCTTTGGCTATCCCGATATGGATAACCCGCGAAAAGACCGGTTCGACAACAGTCTCGTCCATTATGAGAAATGGTGAAGAAAAAGCGAGGGGTTCATTCCCTCGCTTTTCTTAATCTTTAATGTGCTTTTTGCCTTGCCACTTCGCCAGGATGCGCGGATAGTATTCGCGCCACATCTCGCCCACGTGTTCCTTAGAATAAAAGGAAGCGATCTTCGAGGCTTTCTCGCTATAAAGGCGATAATGCTCCGGGTCCTGCGAAAGACGTTTAACTTCTTCGTCGAAGCCCTTAACGTCATGAGCACCATCATACCAATCGAAGAGAATCCCTTTATATAGTTCAAGATCGCGGAGAAGAATGGGTTTGCCCGAGTTCGCGGCTTCAAGAATCGACATTGGGAAAAGCTCATCGAAACTCGGCATAAAGAGAACGTCCGACATATTGAAGATGTCATTCATCTTCGTTCGCTCGACGATACCGATGAAATGGACGTTTTTCGGAGGATTGTCCATGATCGGCTTTAACTGTTCGTACCCGTCAGTCATCTTTCCAAAGCTGAAGCCTCCGGCCCAAACAAAGGTGACGCTTGGATTATCTTTAGCGACCTGAATGTAATCGAGGACTCCTTTTCGGGTCTGAACTTGCCCGCATCCTAAAACCACGAAGGCTTTTGGATCGATTCCGTATTTTTGTCTCGTCTCCAGGACCTTCTTTTCGTCCTGTTTATAGAAATTATCTTTGCCGACATAATTTGGGATGTAGGTGACATTTTCCTTTTTCATTCCAAGTTTGACTAATGGTTCGATGAAGATGGGGTTCACCACCACAATCTCATCGGCCTTCCGGTAAGTGTGAATGACGTAGTGTTTAAAGATGGCAAAGTTTAGTTTGTTCATCTTTATGGAACCATCGAGAGTCTGCGGAAGGAAATGGACGTAAATGACATTAACGTGGCGTTTTGTCATTCGAAGACGGAAAGTCGGATTGACCGTGTGAATGTGATAGATCTGGGCTTTTCCTTTTTGTTTTCCTTCGAGAACATCGAAAAGGTCCTTCTGCTCTTTCACGAGTTCGACTTGCTCCATGTAGGCCGATCCCACTCCTTGTCCCGAGACCGAAGTCGCAGTTGAGAGCATCCGAATCGCTATTTTTCTATTTTCCATGGGTTAATTCTATCATAACGAAGTAACGATGAAACGGGGTTAAGAAAAGCCCCGTTTTTGAGGCGGGGCTTCCCTTAACAATTTGCCATTGGTGCCCTCACTCGTAGTCGAAATGGGGTCTCGTCCTTACCATGGACGCGTTCTACCGCTGAACTATGAGGGCATAACCGCGCAAGCTCGCTACAAACTTGCTCGGCGTGTTAGATTATAGCGAAGCCAAACCATGGTGGCAATAAGTTCATTATTTATCTTCTATATTTATGTCACTTTACATAAAAACAATTGCATGAAACTCAGGTAATTCTTAGGCGCACAAAACACTCCTTATTTGAATGTCATGTAATACCCGTGATAAATGTTTTCCGTATAACCACACAAATCTAAATCTACCGAGATTAATTCGTTTTGACGTGTCTTGCCGCTGACGAGTATTACCGAGGCCGAGCACTTCCAACTCGCATCGTTCCCAAACAAAGAAACCGAGGTTTCAAAACAATACACATCGGGAGCAAATACGACTTTCCGATCGATTAAATCGAGTTTTTCTTTCTCGTCTCTTCCTCTTGGCTGCAAATTTATCTCGACTGAGAAATAATGGTTTCCTTCTTGACTTAGGTCGCGAATAACGTTGCGACCAGCGGCATCCGCGTAAGCGTCTTCCGATATTGAAGCGAAGGACAAAGAGGCAAAGACAAAGTCGTCGGTTTCGGTCTCGTTTTCTTTATAGTATCCCGACCACGAAAGCGTTTGGCCGAGAGAAAGTTTTGTGTCATAAATATTAATCCGAAAATCAATGTCTCCCCATCCCGCACAAGAGGTGAGAAGAAATGCTGCCAAGGCCGGTAGACACAATCTATTATTAATAGATGGTCTCCTGTTCTCATGGCATTAATCCCATCGGCGTTAAAGACCGACATTGAACACATTTATGTTTTTGATGGTCAATAGTTTTGGTTTTCATACCTTGGCCTCACTGGTGAAATGCCAGACGTCTCCGATTTTTGGTGCGTCAGATTCGTCGAGGGGGTCATCGATACTGAAATAGTTCTTCACGAATGAAAGATCTTCGGGCTTTTCGATAGTGTAAGAAAAATCCGAACCGCTCCATAAAGGAGATCCAAAAAACAGAATACCTCTTTTATCGACGTAGTCATCATAAGTAAAGTTCCCACCTTGAAGCAAATAGTTAACGGTCACGATGAAGGTGATCACCGAAAGATCGCCACGCGGCCCATCGTTATAGTCCACGAAGCATTCCATCCCATAAACCTTCATCGTGCCCCAAATCTTTGAGGCCTCGTCATATGAAAAACTACCGCCGTTCTTCTTTTCCGACATCATGGAATTCGGTACATCGCCGCACCAACACTTCAAGGTTATCGGCCAGTCACGACACGACCAATCAAGATTTGGATGGTTGGTGATTCCAATGTAGGGTTGCTTTAGGCACGATGGAAGAAGCACGGAAAACGAGAGCAAAGCTAGACGCCTTTTCATTTTTCGGCCTTTCCAATGAAATGCCAGACATCGCCTATAGCCGGCATATCAGATTCGTCGAGGGTATTGCCGATGCTGAAATAGTTCTTCACGAGCGAAATATCTTCCGAATGGTTGATAGTATAAGTGAAGCTCGAATCTGACCATGAGGCCGATCCGCTAAAAAGTGTTCTTCCGCTATTAACATAATCTTGGTAGGTTAAGTCGTTTCCTTGAAACAAATATGAAACCGTTACGACAAAAAGAATATCGGAGTCGCTTCCCCGTGGACCATCCACGAATTCGACGAAACATTCCATTCCATAGACCTTCATCCGGCCCCAAATGTTTAAAGCTTCCTCGTATGAAATTGACCCCGAATCCTTCTTCGCTGACAAAAGAGATTTGGAAGGATCGCTGTTCCAACATTTTAGTGTTATTGGCCAATCCTGCGATGACCAGGAGTAATCCGGATAATTCAAGATCCCGACGTATGGGCCTTTAATGCATGAAGAAAGGATCATGGCGATAAAAAGGATAGGAACTGTTTTTAATTTATGCGAAAAGCCATTTTCAAACACTAATCATTACTTTACCCATCGAAAAAGGCGAAATGACAGAAATACAATTCGCCATGGAGGTTTGTTGCTTAGCCAAATCGAAACAGGCAACGTTTGAAAGTAGAAAAACGAATTTCATTACAATGATCCCTTCATTGTCTTTGCATTAATATGATAATCCTCGTGTAATTTATTGTTAACCACAATGTTTAAAAAAACGTTCGTCCGTATAAATAACATTAAGCGATTAAATTCTTTCGCCCATCAAGTCGTAAACGAAGGCCCCGGTGATTTTGACTTTGGCCAGGTCCCCGATACTGAGTTTCTCTTTGCTTGAAAAGGAGATGACCCCATCGATACCGTCCGGCGCATTCCAGATCGAACGAAGGCCATATAAGCCGTTGGAAGAGTCATACGAAACGACGATCCCTTCCATGACTTCTCCGATCCGTTTCCGGTTGTTCTCGTAGGAGATCCGCTTCTGGTGGTCCATAAGTTCGCCAAGACGCTTTTCTTTTATTTTCTCGTCGATCTGATTGGGATAGGAATAGGCGGCCGTTCCTTCTTCCCGCGAATAGGCGAAGGCCCCGACGTGATCGAATCTTATCTCGTCGAGGAAGTTAAGAGTCTCTTGGTGATCGGCTTCGCTTTCGCCGGGAAACCCGCAGATGAAGGTGGTCCTCGTCACGGCATCCGGAATCCGTTCCTTGATCTTCTTAAAGAGGTCAACAATCTGTTTTTTATCCCCATGTCTTTTCATGGCCTTCAGCATCTGGTCCGATCCCGCTTGGACGGGGATGTCGAAATAATGGGCGATCGAACGGCTCGAGGCGATGAGGCCAATCAGTTCATCGCTGATCTCGTCGGGGTATAAATAGAGCAAGCGGATGGAATAGAAACCCATCTTGTCGAGTTCTTTTAGCAAATCGGCGATGTTTGGACGCTGGCCTTTGAAATCAAAACCGTATCGAGTCGTGTCCTGACTGATCAAGGAGATTTCTTTGACTCCTTTGTCTCGGAGTTCTTTGGCTTCCAAAAGGATGTCGATGAAGGGACGGGAAACGAAACGGCCGCGGATAAAGGGGATCGCGCAGAAGGAACAGAAATTGTTACAGCCTTCGCTGATGCGGAGATAGGCCGAATATTTGGGGGTCGAAACAATCCGCTTCATCGGATCGAGGGCCTTGATGCCATCCTTTACTCCAATAAGATGCGAAAGGAGGGCGGGCAAATCTTTGTAATCTTTAATCGGAATAATCAGGTCGGCTTCTTGAAGCGATCCCTTGAGCTCGTCGTAGTATCGTTCGGCTAAACATCCCACCACCGCGATTTTGGCATGATATTGAGCCATTTCCATGATGGTGTCGATTGATTCTTTTTTGGCCGACGCGATGAAGCCGCAGGTATTGACGATAATGAGATCGGCTTCGCTTGGGTCGTCCGTGAGAGAAAAAGAAGATGGGTCGAACATGGCAAGCATCATCTCACTATCGATGAGGTTTTTCGCGCACCCCAAAGAAACCATTCCAATTTTGTAACTCATCGCGAATATCCCTCGTTAAGTTCCTTGAGGCGATCGATCTTCTCAAGAAGCGGCGCTAAAGAAACAAGACGCCAGGTCCAGTTGATCTCGTCGATCACGCCTGGAACATTGATGCGGGCTTCGCTTCCTAAACCCAGTACGTCTTGGGGTGAAAAAAGAACATATTCAGCTTTTCGCGATAAGGCGTAACGGATAAAGCGATCGGTGATTGACCCTTCGCCGAATCCCATATCCCGTAAGGCCCTTTCCCATTGGTTCTTCTCCTCACTAGAAAGCTTGTCGAAGAAGCCTTTCATGGTGTCGTTGTCGTGAGTACCAAGATAAGCGACCGAGTGTTCTTTATTCCAATCGGTCCCGGCTTTGTGATAGATCTCGGCGTCGGTGAAGGTGAATTCAATGACGTTCATCCCTGGGAAAGCGAAATGGTCGCGGAGAGACAAGACTTCGGGACGGAGATCGCCCAAATCTTCGGCAATGATATTGAGATTGGGTTTCTTTTTGAGGATCGAATCGAAGAAGGCGTAGCCCGGGGCTTCAATCCAATTCCCTTCGACCGCGGTCGGGCACGACGCAGGAATCTTCCAATAGGTATCGAAAGCCCGGAAATGGTCGAGACGGATAACGTCATAGATCTTGGAGGCGAAGAGAACGCGATTCTCTAGGAAAGCGAAATCACTCTTTTGAAGGAGGTCCCAATTGTAGATCGGGTTCCCCCACCTCTGACCAGTCTTAGAGAAATAATCGGGCGGGACTCCGGCGATCGAGGTCGGTTGACGGCTGACGGGGTCGAGAAGGAAAGTCTCTTGATTCGTCCACACGTCACATGAATCGAAGCCAACATAAAACGGAACGTCGCCAATGATCTCGATGTGTTTTCGGGCGGCGTAATCATGAAGGTCCTTCCATTGGGCGAAAAGAACCATTTGCAGCCATATCTCGTATTCGTAGTGATATACATCTTCTTTTTTTAAGGCCGGACGAGTTTTGATCCATTCGCGTTTCGCGTTTGGCCAAAGGTCCCAACTCACCATGTCACAGCTTTTCTTGAACATGATGAAAACGGCATAATCTTTGACCCACGGATTAGCGGCAATGAACGCCTCAAGACAACGAGGATCTTTTTTCATCTGGGCTTCATAAGCGAGATGGAGGAAATGGTCTTTGTACTCCCTCACCTCTTCATAAAGGACTTTGGGGTTTTCTTCGTGATATGGAGGAACGGGTTTAAGGAGGCCTTGACCAACGAGAAGATCGAGGTCGATATATAGCTCATCAAAAGCGAAAGAGGAGAAAGGCTGATAGGGCGAATGACCATAGCCTAAAGGATTAAGGGGCAAAATTTGCCAGAGTTTGAATCCCCCTTGAGAAAGGAGGTCGACGAAGCGATGAGCCATCTCTCCAAAAGTCCCAACCCCATGACGGGCTGGAAGCGCGCTGACAGGTAGGAGAAGGCCGGATTTTCGAGCGAATGCCATAGGTTAGTTCCTCGTTTGTAGTTTATCACTTTGATTTCAGATAGGCTCGCGTCAGACTCCGCATTCGGACTTGTTGACGGAAGGCCAACCAGTCGATGGTCATGTGTCGACCTTCGGATGGGGCTAAAGCTATCATCCCCAAAGGAAGTCCAAAGAGGTAAAGAGGAACCACAAGCCATAAGACGGGGACAAAAGCCATGATCCCACTCGGGGCTCGGTAGGTGAGAAAGGGGGGTATGAGAACGTAGAGCCAGCCTAAATAACGATCAAGAGCACTTGGCGGTCCAAAAACGAGGGCCCCGTTCCGGACGTTCCTTGAGAACACGTCGGCCCAGTCCATGTCGACAAGACCCGAGAGCTTCAAGAAAATCTCATTGATAAAGATCACGCTTTCGAAAGCGATGAAAATCAAAGGAAGGTAGAGAATCCGATGATAATCAAGGTGATGGAAACCTTCTCCGACCATGAGGATCGGACAAATGACTAGCGGGGCGTGACAAAGGTAGAAACGGGTGACTTCGAGAAGACTTTCGACATTGTCGAGCGGCCGGTTGAGGGCTTCGCTTGGAAAGAAGAACACCGCCAACCCCGACAAGGTCCCGACGACGAAGAAATAGTCTTTGAAGTGCTTGCCACCCCACATGAAGATAAAAGGGGAAAGGATGATTAGAAGCGCGCAGAGGTTCTCAGGAGTCGAACGTTTTAAGGAATAGGGAAAATCAGCCATATAGTATGGATTTAGTTGCTTAAGGAAGTGAAAGGCGAAATTCGTCCATAAAATCGTCAAAATGAACTTGCTCGCGAAATCTTTGCCATATCTTCGACAAAGGCTTTGCGACAAAAAGGTCGCGACGAAAAGAATGGCGATCATGAGCCAGTAAAGGAAATTGCCGAGCCGGACCGCCACCATGTTTATTTACTCCACGAAGGTCCTCCGTCGACGATCGAGACCGACACGACGTTCTTCGCCCCATAGTAATCAGCCATGACCGATTTGAAAGCCGAGGCTTTTCCTTGGGGTAAGAAACAAATGATCGAACCAGCGAAGCCCCCGCCCATGATGCGACATGCGCCTCCGTTTAAGTGCGGCTTAGCAAGATCAAGAGCTTTTTGGGGCGAATGCTCGTAATCGCCATTGGCCACCGTGTTCTCAAGGAGATTTTTCGATGAAAGGGAGGATAAAGCGATGGAAGCAAGGAAAGAAGCGACGTCTTTTTCTAGGACCGCCTTTCGAGCGGCTAGAACGCGTTCGTTCTCCTCAAAGAAATGTTGGGCCCGCCTTTTGGCAAGATCGGATACTCCATCAAAAGAATGAGAGGGGGCCTTCGAAAAGTCCGCGCAGGAAACCTCACGGAGGTATTTCTTGCCGAAGACTTTTTGGGCGACGGTGAACATGTCGCTTGGAATCGAGGCGTATAGAGGGGTCAGATTCGCATGACTTCCGCCCGTGTTGACGAGGACGATTTCTAAAGGCAACGACCATTTCATCGGCTCAACGAGAGGTTCTTCGGTCGATTTAAAATCAAGGAAATCGATCCCCCCGAATGAGGTTCCGACCTGGTCGAGAAGACCACAGGGTTTCCCAAAATACTCCCGTTCGGCGAATTGGCCGACCTTGGCCATCACAATCGGAGCGATCCGATCGCCATTATATAAATGGGAAATGATGGCGACGATCAAGGATTCGTAGCAGGCCGAAGACGAGACGCCAGCCCCGGGGAAAATGTCGCTCGTTAAGGCAGCTGAAAACCCGCCAACCTTATAGCCGAGCGATTTAAGGCGGAAAAGGATGCCCCTCGTGAGGGCTAACGAAGTCCCGGCTTCTTCGGTTCTTTTGTTAAGTTCCGTCACCGAGAAAGAAAACGCTGGATAGCCTTCTGAGACGACCTTCACGATCCCCTCATCGGTTTTGGCAACTTCGGCTTCGATCCCCATCGAGGCCCCCGCCACGAGGCAAAGCCCGTGATTGTGGTCGGTGTGATTACCGACGATCTCAAGCCGGCCATGGGAATAGACGCGTTCGCTTGATGTGGAGCCAAAGGAAGCGACAAACAATTGTTTGGTCTTCGAGAGATTCATAATTCAACCTCCTTGAGGAATTTATGAAGGGCTTTTTTGCCTTCAGGAGTGTCTTTATAGACAGCGACGTTCTTCAAAATGTTCTGACAGACGACGTTGATGTATTCCTTGACCGAAACCCCGGTTCCTTTCATCTCGTTGATCATTGGAACGAAAGCTTCGAGATCGGGATGCTCGGCGAGGTATTTTTCTTTCGGATACTTGTTGGCGATAATTTCGTCGATCAAATGGCCCTGGCGTTGGAGACGGGCGGGAAGGATGAAAAGACCCATGGCTTCGATGAGACCGATCCCTTCCTTCTTGATCATGTGATATTCAGGATGGGCGTGGAAGATCCCATCGGGGTAATTCTTATCGGTCCGATTGTTCCTCAAAATGATGAACATCTGATAAAGCCCTTTTGAGGTTTTTCGGACGATCGGAGTGACGGTCGAATGTTGCCCGGATTCGTCATGAGAGATGATGTCGGAAGTGGGGTCGTCATAAGTCCGCCACTTGGCGGTGAGATCGGAGGCGATCGCGAGGATGTCGGCTTTATCCGCGCCTTCGAGGCGGATGACGGTGTCATAGAAATCAAGGACCGCCACTTTGGTCACGGGGTGCTTGAGGGACTTGATGGAAGTCCGAATCTTCGTCGTCATCATTGGCATTTCGTGACCACCGCCTTGGAAATGCTCGTGGTCGAGGATTGAACCCCCAACGATTGGGAGATCGCTATTCGAACCGATGAAGAAATGAGGGAATTGATCGACGAAAGCAAAGAGCTTGCTCAGAATCCGGGGACTAATTTCCATCGGTTCGTGCTTCTCGTAGAAGCAAATCAAATGATGGGGATAATAAACATAAGGCGAATATTGGAGATACCACCGCTCCCCATCGAGACTAAGTGGGACGAAACGGATGTTCTCACGAGCGGGTTTGAGGTCGTTTCCGGCAAAGCCCAGATTTTCGTGGCAAAGGAGGCATTTCGGATACGAGGTCGAAGTGGAAGAAACGAGTTTGGCGATGTCTTTGTTACTCTTCTCAGGTTTCGAGAGATTGATTGAAATCTCCAGGGATGGCTCATCTTTATACTCGGCCTTCCAGACGATGTTCTGATCGACTTTGGTCTTGGCGATGTATTCGTTTTTGATCGAAAGATCATAGAGATAATCGGTCGCCGCTTGGGGTGAAACCCCATAAAAAGCCTCGAAAGCTTCGTTGACTTGGCTTGGAAGCGGAGAGAGAAGACCCATGATAAAAATGATCTCCCGTTCCGCGGCCTTTTCTTCGTAGCCGAGAGACTTCTGAAGATAACGGTCGAGAGGTTCGATGAGGGTGTCGGGCACCATCAAAGTTTCAATGGCTTTTTTATCTAACGCGCCATCATAGGGACGGTCCCGGCGGAAAACCTTCAGCAAGAGGTTCTGCTTGAAGGTGGCGTCTTCTTCGTCAAGGCCGAGATGGGCCTGGGCGTAATAGACGATGGCGGCAATGTCTTTTTCAATCATTGATGTTTCTCCTTTTTGGCGAAGACGAATTCGGCGAAGCGCTTGTAGGGTTTCTTCGGACTCACAAGCATCCCCCCTTCAAAGTCTCCTGGAATATCGACGCATTCGAGGGTGATTCCGGAATGGGGTCCTTCTTTGTGACCGTTGGTGAGTGGCATATTAAGACGCGGGTAATTGTCGCTATAAACCTGAACAGCTGGGGCGTCCGTGAAGACCTCCATCAGGTAATGTTCGTTGGAGAGGATGGCTTTGTGCTTGGCCTCGTCACCAGAATCGAAGATGAAGCCGTGATCGTAACCCTTCGTCGGACTATTCTGAAGAAGGGGGTCGGAGATTTCTTCTCCTAAACGTTTCCCATGTTGAAAATCGAGGCATGGAGGAACATTTTGAGGAGGTAAGGGAATCATGTTCGCGTCGACGGGGAGGTATTTCGAGGCTCGGAGGTAAAGGGTCGAGTCGAGGACGTGACGGAAACCACCGAGATTGAAATAGGCGTGATTGGTGAGATTGAGCGGGGTGTCGCGATCGCTCGTCGCTTCGTAATCAATCCGGAGCGAAGGCTTGTTTTTGGCGGCGAAATAGGAAACCTTAATCTTCATCGATCCTGGGTAACCACCGTCGCCATCAGGGGAATCATAGGTGAATATGACGTGGATTCCATCGTCTTTCTCTTCGACCTTCGAAATAAACCGTTTGGTCGAGAAACCATGCGGTCCGCCATGGAGTGAGGTCGTTCCTTCGTTGGCCTGAAGCTTATAGTCCTTGCCTTCGAAATGAAGGAGGGACTTGGCGATTCGCCCCGTGATCCGACCGGGCGTTTTACCAAAATACCCAGAATTCGGACCATTGAATTCGTTAAGGTCCTTCGGGGCAATTGTCATCGGGGCCCCGGCAAAACGGATCTCGACGATCGAGGCTCCGATTTCGCTAAACGAAACCTCAAGGCCGGAATCGCTCCGAAGCCGGATAAGATTGGCAGTTTCTTTTTCAAGGATTTGGTATTTCATAACGGGTCGGCCTCCTTAAGGATTTTTTCGAGGGCTTTGACGCCCATTTCTAGCGGGACAGGATAGAGAGGATTGGCTTCATGATCAGCGTGACGAGCCAGTGGACGGAAGTCTTCGCTTTTGACGACGTGGCCAAGGGTTCGTGGAATCGCCATCTTGTCGTTGAGAGAGGTGATCCAGGCGATGACGGCTTCGGCTTTGTCTTTTTGTGAGGCTTTATAGGAGGTTAGTTCGAGGTAATCGGAGATCTCGGACAACCGGTGGTAGGCTTTCTTGCCATAGGAGTGAAGAACATAGGGGAGAAGAACGGCGTTGGCGAGCCCATGAGGGACGTTGTAATAACCGCCGAGAGCATGAGCGAGGGCATGAACATAGCCAACATAAGCCCTCGTAAAACTCACTCCCGCGAGATAGGAGGCCTTTTGCATCGCGGCTCGGGCCTTCTCGTTCTTGGCGTCGACGTAGAAGGGGTAGAGGTTGTCTTTAATGAGGGCCATGGCCTTCAAAGCGTAATCCTTGCTCTTCTTGGTCGAGGAGTGACCGATGTAACTCTCAATGGCGTGGGTGAGGGCATCCATTCCCGTCGTGGCGATGATCTTTTGGGGAAGAGCCATAAGGAAGTTGTTATCGAGGATGGCGACGGCTGGAATCAGCTTGGGGTCGTTAATCGAGAACTTGTCTTTGGTCTTGGGGTTCACCACCACCGCGGCCACCGTGGCTTCCGAACCGGTCCCGGCCGTGGTTGGAATCGCAATCAATAAAGGGGGCTTATGGGTGACTTTGAGGATTCCTTTTAACGACATCAGGCTTTTATGGGGGTTCGCGGCCCGGGCCCCGACGGCTTTCGCCGTATCGATCGAGGATCCGCCTCCTAAGGCGATGAGACAGTCGCAGTTCCCATTTAGATAGAGGGCATAAGCCTCTTCGACGACGTCGAACGTCGGGTTGGGGCAAACATTGGTAAAGAGGGTATAACCAACCTTCCCTTCTTCTAGGACTTTGATGAGGGAACTGTGAAGGCCAAGCTTATGTAACCCCGGATCCATGACGATGAGGGGGTGAAGGTGGTTCTTGCTCGACAAAATGAGGGGGATATCCTTGACGGATCCGGCCCCTTCATGAAGCTCGGGTTCCGAGAAATCCATGAAGAAAGAAAGCCCGTAGACGGCTTTTTGATAGAGACGGCAGAATAAGGTACGAAATGGGTTCATATGTTTCTCCTTTAGAGCAACGGGGCCAAGATCCGGAGGATGGCCCAATAGGATTTCTGACGAACGTGCCATCGTTCCCACTCCTCCATGTTCACTTGGTGGGAAAGGGCGAAGGAATCAATGAAATCTTGCTTCATGTTGAGAATGCTGGAGCAACCAACCATGTAGGTCCCGCATTCCAGGTGAAGGTAAAGGGAACGGTAATCGAGATTGATGGTCCCGACGGTCGCCATGATATCGTCGCTCACAAACATCTTTTCATGGACGAAACCAGGGGTGTATTCGTAAACCTTGACCCCGGCCTTGATGAGATTCCCATAGTAACTCCGGGTAATGTTGAAGACCGTTTTCTTGTCGGGAATCCGTGGGGTAAGGAGACGGACGTCGATCCCTTCTTTGGCGGCGTTCGTGAGAGCGTCTTCCATTTGTTCATCGATGATGAGATAAGGAGTCGAGATATAAACGTATTTATGGGCTTTCTGAATGATGGAGAGGTAGACGCGTTCCCCAGTCGCTTCTTTATCGAAGGGAAGGTCGCCATAAGGCTGGACGAAGCCATCGTTATGAAGCTCTTCACCCGTTTCAGGGAGATAAACCGAAGGCCGATAAGCGACGTTCTCGATCTTGGCTGAAGGGTCGAAATTCGCGTTCCAGTTGCTGAGGAAAAGCATGGTGAAGCCATAGACGGCCTCGCCTTTGATCATGACGGCGTTGTCCTTCCAATGGCCAAAACGGACGATTTTGTTGATGTACTCGTCGGCCAGATTGATCCCACCAGTGAAACAGGTGTGGCCATCGATGACCATGATTTTTCGGTGATCGCGGTTGTTCATCCGGATATCAATGAGAGGACGAAAAGGCGAGAAAGCCTGGGCTCTGATGCCCATTTTTTGAAGTTTCTTGAAATAACGGAACGGGGCTGTGCCAAGGCAGCCGACGTCGTCATACATGACCCGAACATCAACCCCTTCTTTGACTTTTTGCTTTAAGATGTCGAGAACCGATCCCCAAAAGAGACCTTTGTCGATGATGAAGAATTCCAAAAAGATGTAATGTTTGGCTTTTTTTAGTTCCCTTAGCATGGCGGGGAAGGCTTCGTCTCCAAGCGAAAAATAGGAAACCTCGCTATTGGCGTAGATCCCACCGCCGCTCGTGGCTTGGATGTAATTGGCGATTCCGACGGCATCCGGGCAAAGCTTTTCAAGGGCGGCTTTCGTTTCGGGGGTGGTTGGGTCCTTCTGAAGTTTGGAGCTCCAGCGGGCGTACTTTCTCCTTTGGGAACGGGAAGTTTGCTTATTGGCGAAGAAAAGGTAAAAGAGGATTCCAAGGATCGGAAGGGCCGAAACGAAGAACATCCAAGTTATTTTGTAGATATAGGGAACCTTGGTATTGATGATGTACATCTGGGTGACGACATCGGCGACGAAAATGACGAGAAGGAGATAAAGGGAGGCCTGATCGCCGGCATCGGTCCAAAAGGTCGTCAAGAGGATGACCGCGGAAAGGACGAGGACGATCTCCAAAACGAGGAGGAGACCCATGACCATTTTTTGCCAGAAACCAGCTTTAAGGAATTTCATGTTAATGGCCTCGGTGCTTCTTTCGATAGTCGAGGACGTCGAGGTATTCGTTGTAATCGAGGTCATAACGTTCAAGGAGCCACTTATAAGCCTTCCGGATTTCAATAAGGGAGGCCGCGGACTCGGTTAATGAAGAAAAGTCTTTCGTTTCGTTAGGAGGAAGGCGCCTATCGAAATAGGCAAGGGAATCGAGGTAAAGGCCGATTTCGCGTTTCTCATGTTCGTCTTTTTCTTTTGCAGGCTTGGCATCGCTGAAAAGAGGGTAATACAAGGCGATTTTCTCTGCTAACGCCTTATCGAGACGATCGAAATAAAGCGATGATATTTCGTCGAAAGGAAGATAACGGCAACTGAAGCGTTTCGAAGGAAAAAGGAATGGGGAGATGTTCTCACAAATGAAAGGGTAAAGAACCATGGTCTTCCCTTCATCGCCATGCCCAAAAACGGGCGTGAGGGCGGACATAATTCTTATTTCAGTCCCATATTTTTTGAAGATAAGTTCTTTGATCGCGGTTTTTAAGTCGGAACCTGGGCGAACGCTTCCGCCTGGGAAATGAAACCCAGATTTCGGGTAGTCATCGAGGGCGAGTTCCCGGCAAACCAAAAATGATTTCCCTTTCAGGAACACGGCGGAGACAAAGACTTGGTTTCGGTTTTTCATCTTTGGGCCCTTAGGCGAAATAAGCGAACGTGAACTGCTTGATCGAAAGAACATCGATGGAGCCGGTTTCATTATACTCTAATGAAACGGCGGCGATTTCACCATGGTCATAGGAGAAACGAAATTCATAGGTGAAGCCTTCAACCCCCTTCACAAAATAGGGGATGACTTCTTGAATCGGCGTCTCGTCGAGGAGAGCGTCGTCGATTGAATCGTAGGCCTTAAGAGAAAGTGAGGAGGGATCGACATTGCTATTAAGAGATAAACTCACGTATTTCGTCCCCCGTTTCCGCGATAAAGGCGAAAGAAGACCCGATCCCGAGGCCACCTCGATGTTTCCGTTTTTGTAAGTGACGTCCGCTCCAAGCTTTTCCCAATCTCCCGAAAGGCCGTTCCCGTCGTTTGCCCGAGAGATGACGACAAGAGAAGCCGGATCATAACCGTTGGTTCGGATGCCTGGATCGGGGAAGAAGGAATGGAAAATGAAGATAACGAGGTAGGCGGAAAGGAAAAAAGAGGCTAAAGCCAGACACGAGACGCCGAAGGGATGTTTAGAAAAGAATTTCACGTTCCTTATTTTAAGGAACGTCGAGTTGTTTGTATAGAGAAAGCCTATCGAGGCAAGCGATTCCAGCACAGGTCGAAGACTTTCTTCTTCGCCCCGACATGGAAACCATCGTGATCTTGACCTTTGACGTATTTCTTGAGATCGGCTTTCGAATTTTCGAATAGACGGGCCTTTTCAACAATTTGATGGGCTTTTTCGTAATCTTTGAGGGCGATTTTCCATAAATCATCGAAAGATTCGGTTCGAACCTGTTTACTCACGCAGTTAAGCCACGCCCGATGAGCGAGGTTCAACTGATCCATGGGGCGATATTTAGCAACGTGGTGCGGGTAGGACATACCCATCGCAAGGCTATGCTTGCCCGTAAGGCGGAAGAAGATTCTCTTCCAGCCCGTGCGGCTCCACAAGGCGTTCATGGCAAAGCGATAGGCTTTCCAGCTTTGGTAATAGCTATCACCTTGAAGAGGATCTCCAGCGGAGGCGGCCCACATCAAGGAAATCTCTTTGACTTCGCTTTTATTAATTTTCAAGCATCTTGCCGGATTCATGAAGTGTTTCTTAGCCCGACCGATTTCGACGTCGAGAAGAGCCTCGTACGCCCCGTGGCTCCACTTGTAATACCCAGTCAATTTCCCATCTTCATCGAAACCGGATTCGGCGAAGATGTAGGGATGAAAAGTCCGGTCGACGGTGTAATGCATCAAAAGGCCATCAATGTAAGCCAAAAGAAGATCGCGGGCTTGGCTTTTCATGGCGTATTCGATCATTTTGTAATAGACGTCGGTGAGGTCGACGTGATGCATCCAATTCCCGAACTTGGCGATCTCTTTGGAATCCTTCTTTCGGGTGAAAGGGTTGACCCCCGCGTAGAAAAACGGATCGGGTCCTTGACCGCCAAGACGGACCGCGGCGAGGTATTTCTTTTCCTCTTCGGGCACCGCCTCTTCGACGAAGCAATAATGAACCAGCATGGCGGGCATGGTTTATTCCTCCTGATCGAGGCTTTCAAGGCCTTTTTTGTTTTGGACTTTGTTGGCTTTGACGTTTTTAACGAAGAGGAAGACGATTAAGGCCGCGGACATGGCAACGCAACTATAGATCGGCATAACCCAATAGGCCGAGGTGATTTTGAAGATCAGACCCATGACAATCGGGGTAATCGATTGGGCGGCCATTGAGGCGGCATAGTAATACCCGGTGAAACGACCGATCTTCTTGTTGGAGCAAAGTTCCACCACCATCGGGAACGAACAACAGTTAACCATGGCCCAGCCAACGCCAGCCATGCCAAAGATCACATAGAAGGCCCAAGGAAATTTGTGATACTCAGTACCATCGACAAAATAAGTGACGTCGCTGGGGCGGATGAAACAGCCCCAAAATAGAACGGCGATGATAATTGAGAGACCGATGACGATCGTCCACTTTCTTCCGATTTTGTCGGCAAGATAGCCGGCTGGAACGAAGGTGATTAAGGAACAGATGGTCAAGATGATGGTCGCGGTCGACATCCCACTCGATTCAGCCTTAAGGTAATAGATACCATAGTTCTGTCCGAAAGTCTCAAGGGCATTGAAGGAAAAGAACCACAGGAATTCAGCAGCAAGAATAAGAATCAGCATCACGAGGTTCTTTCGTGGCATTGGGGCGTCATCAGCAACCTTTTCTTCGGTGGCGGCTAGTTTTTCTCCGCGAGCGAGTTCGGGGCCCATTTCCTCTTCGATCTTGTTTTCTTTGATCTTGAGGAAGAGGAATAAACAAGTGAGGACCATGAGGACGGAAGCGATGAGGAAGGGGGTTTCGATAATCCAGAGATTATGGGTGGCGGTGAATGTCGTGAACTTAAGGAAAATGGCGAGACCGCCAGCCGAGATGGCACCGATGTAACCAACTAAATTGATGATCCCGTTTGCCCGGCTCCGAAGAGGTTTAGGAGTGATATCCGGCATTAAGGCAACAGCGGGATTCCGATACATCATCATGAAGAAGAGGACGATGGCCATCATGGCGATGACCCCCGCGAGGTTATTGAGATAGAAGAAAAGCGGAATCAAAGGGAAGACGGCGGCCGAAATCAAAGTTCCGATGATGATATAGGGCATTCGCTTTCCAATCGGGGTCCGGGTCTTATCACTGATGTGACCGAAGATTGGAAGCATGACGAGAGCGGCGACGTTATCCATGGCCATAATGATCCCAACGATGTATTGGACCTGAGTAGAATCGTCAGTCCCCATCGCCTTCTTAAGGAGTTCGGTGAGCATTGATGGGCAATAAGCGTTATAGATCTGCCACAGCATCAAGATTCCGAAAAAAGCGAACCCGATAATAAAGGTCCGCTTATAGTTGAGCTTCAAAGGTTTCTCGTTGACGTTGGAACTGGAAACATTTTCAGGCGTGATCGGTTCTGCCATCTTTTATGTCCTCTTATTTCTTCAATATGGTAACACAAAGAGGAGAAAAATTGGCTGGTTTTTAGTTCAATGAACTCGAAAAGAGAGTTTCGATTTGGGAGAACAAGGCGGAATCAAGTTCACTGGTCTTGTTTTTGTCGACCTGATTCTTGTAGGATTCCTTCGCGCTCGCTGGAGCAAGGGACCAATCGGGGTAACGGCTTTGCATCGAGTCCAAAAGGGGTTTAACGGTCACTTCCATGTAAGTCGAGGCGGCTTCGCTATAGAAAAGGTTCTCATGGCTTCTTTCGGGGGCGTAATAGAGGCTGACCCGGCTTTGATCGTTTATCTCCGCTCGCGCGGCGTAAATTGAAGAGAAAGAGGTAACGGTTTTATCTTTGCCGCCCTGAGCGATAAAGATCTTGGTATTCGCGGCTTTGTTGATTCCATCGATCGCTGACAGGAAACCATTGTTCCCCCGCGAAAGGTATAAGGCCTGGTCCATAAAGCCTTTGGTCGCGTAGGCAGCGGGCCCAACATAACGGACGGCTTTATCGACCATCTCGAGATCAGGCGAACGGAAGCCGGCTAGAGAAGCCACGGCTTTAGGCGTTTGATCGAAATTTAACGAGGCGACGACTCCATAGGCTCCCCAGCTATAGCCAAGGAGGAAGAGATTCATCGGGTTAAGACTCGAGGATAAATGCACGTACTTCAGCGCGGCTTCGACGTCAAAAGCACTTTGATCGAGACCCCCCGCGCCTTTGCCTTCGCTTTGGCCCGAGGCCGTTAAATCAATCGCGAGGACGTTCCAGCCCTTTTCGATGAAATAATCCTCAAACGCGGCTTCCTTTCCATCGGCCATGGAATCCATCCCATGGGCCATGACGATGAGGTTGTCCGAACTAGGACTTTGATAGAGATAACCTTTTAGAAGGTTGTCGCCCGAAAGAAACGAAATAGTTTCGCGGTTGGTCATCGCGGAATAATCTTTACGGAATTTATAGGTGTCGCTTTCAAGGGAGGAATCGAGTTGGTTGTAGTTGCTTAATCGAACCGAGAAAATGGAACCGACCACCACTTTGGCGACGGGGACGGCTGGAGCGACGAGAATGAAGAGGAAAGTCAAGACGCCAAAGGCAATATACCAACCTAAATCGTGTTTACTTTTTTTCATGATTACGAATTATATAACAAATGGTTCGTTTCCGCTTACTTTTACGAGGCGAAACAAAAAGGCCGCCTCAATGGGGCGACCTTTTGCTTTGCGCGGCCGGGTTACTTGGCTTGGCCGTTGACCGGAGCATTGGCGACCGGGGCAGCTGGTTGCTGGACCGGGGCAGTGTTCTTCTTGTTCTTGCTCATCGTATGCCTCCGCGCTGTTTGGCGCGACCACAAATTTAGTCTCTAGCAAGACCAAGTCAAGCGAAGGGGGAAGAATAAAGAAAGAGAAAATGAGAGAATGAAATTTCCTATGCGAAAAATGAGGAATGACGATGATTTGCCCCTTTGCGCTTTTGAATTTTTTTGATTCGTGGAAAGTAAAGGGCACGCCTCCCTTCTAATTTATGGAAACGTTGATAAAATAGCAAAGAAAAAAGGCCGCCGTAGCAGCCTTTTTTACTAATTTACTTCGAAGAGAGATTATTTCGTATTTTGTGGGACGTAGGTGTTGAGGTCGCTCGGGAAGGTCAAAACCACTTCGTTTCCCGAAAGGAACGACAGGTCGAAACCAAGCTTCGCGGTCAAAGCAAATTCGCTTCTTTGAATGATGTTGACCGTTTGGCTGGAGGCGTCGCCTTGAGTGTAACTATCTTCGCTCGTGAAAGTGGTCGAGGCTTCAAAATCGAATTTGAGGTTCTTGAGGCCCGAGGCGGAGAAGGTAAGTCCAATATTGAATTTAGCGAGACTAAGGTTGGTGTAGGGCTCAGGCACCGAGGCTGAGGAAGAAATGGTCTCTGAGGTCACGGGGGTGAAAGCCGGGGCGAAATCTTCTTTCGTGAGCGAGCCCGAGATTCCATAAGAACCATCGTCATAAGAGATGGCGGTGAAGCGGGTGGCGTTCTGTTTGACCCACTCCCCAACTTGAGCGCCGATACCCTGAATCTGTGTCAAAGAATCGGGGCTGATGAGCGGGAAACTTTGGTCATTAACGTTGTCAGGAATTAGAAGTTTGGTGGCCGTCATGTTAGCGCCGCCATCCGAATCAAAGGGGAGACTGTTGATCAAGGCGACGAAATTCGGATCGGAAAGATCAATGTACGTGTTGCGGTCTTTGACGTAAAGATTGGCCTTCACGGCTTGGAAACTGGTATCGACCGAAGCGGTCGGAGTCGTAAGTTTCTCCGCGATATCGGCCTGGAAATTAGCGACGCCTTGGAAAGTGGACGCATCGCTTCCGGTGAGTCCCCCAACTCCAGCAAAGATTGAGCCATTAGTTAGAGAAAGGGATCCGCCTTGATGGACTGCCGTGCCGGAACCGGCGCTGTCGAAATGGGTCTCGTCGACTGTGACATCAAGTCCGAGATTTAGGTTCGAAATTTGAATTCCGATCTTGTCGGAATCGGCCTCGGTGACGATGGCGGTTTTGAGAACTTCGGCGGCCGCGGCGACTTCCACGGCTTTACCTCCAGATGGAAGCATCGAATTTGAATCGGTGTTCCCGCAAGCTAGAAGTAATGGGGCGATGGCGAGAAGAAGGCTAAGTTGCTTTTTCATCTTGTATTGCCCTCCTTTGGGGCACTTAAATTATATCGGTATATCGTCATTTTATAAACAAGAAGCAAAAAAGACGAGATTCTGTCGAACAATGACGAATCAGTCAATCTATCTAATTTTGGCGAAAAGAACCTTTTTGTTCTTAAGAGAAATGCTCTCGACTTCGTAACCGAAAGCCCGGAGTTCCTTCTTGAAGTTCAGAAAAGAATGGTCGATTGGAAAACCTAAGATCTTCTCAATGTCCTCAAACGAAAGAAGAAACTCCGCAGTATCGTGACTTTGGACGAAATGCCAAAGCGGATCGTATTTGCTCATACATGTCCCCCGCTTCTCCTTATAGTTTACATGAATGTTCGACAAGGAAGAAACGGATGGCTCATTTGACCGTTAATCGGCAAGCATCGGAGTCGACAAATACCTTTCGCCGGTGTCGGGCAAAATGATAACGATGAGTTTTCCTTTGTTCTCCGGACGCTCCGCAAGGAGTTTGGCGGCGAAAACGGCCGCCCCGGAGGAGATGCCGACGAGAAGGCCTTCTTTCCGCGCCAACTCCCTTCCGGTCGCGAAAGCGTCTTCATTTGTCACGTCGATGATTTCGTCAAGAATTTTAACTTCGAGGACAGCGGGGACAAAACCCGCTCCAATTCCTTGAATTTTATGAGGGCCCGCCGTTCCTTTCGTTAAGACTGGAGAACCGGCTGGCTCGACCGCGACGAGTTTAATCGCCGGTTTTTTCTCTTTGAGATAACGTCCGGCCCCAGTGATGGTTCCGCCCGTCCCTACCCCGGCCACGAGAATATCGATATGACCTTCGGTGGCCTCATAGATTTCGGGCCCCGTCGTGAGGTAATGAACCTCAGGGTTATGAGGATTGTCGAATTGCGAAGGGATGAAACTGTGCGGAGTGGCAGCCGACAATTCTTTGGTCTTGGCGATGGCCCCTTTCATGCCAAGAGGTCCTTCCGTGAGGACAAGTTCGGCCCCATAGGCTTTAAGAAGAGCCCTTCGTTCGACGCTCATCGTCTCGGGCATCGTGAGGATGAGACGATATCCTCTCGCCGCGGCGACCATGGCCAAACCGATGCCGGTGTTCCCACTGGTTGGCTCGATAATGACGGAGTCTGGCTTCAGCAAACCTTCTTTTTCGGCTTTGCTTATCATGTTCCAAGCGATGCGATCTTTAACTGATCCGCCTGGGTTTCTCGACTCCAGCTTTCCAACCAAATGAGCCTTAAGTCCATGATTCTTCTCGAAATTGGTGAGCTCGATAAGCGGGGTGGACCCGATGAGTTCAGCGACGTTTTTTGCGATTTTCATTTTGTGTTCCTTTTTTGTTTTATGTTCGACTTAGCAAGACATCAGGAACATCGACAGATGTCGGAAAGGAGCCCGCAGTGCCGGACGAGAAAGGAAAAGAAGCCTTCGCCTTTAACCGAGGCGGGGGCGAAAAAGGGAAAATGCCGTTTTTCTCTTTCTACCATTGCGGCTTTATTATTCGTCCCCTTAAAGATTTGGCAAGCAAAACGATAAATCAGTTCCACCACTCGACTTTTATCTCATCGAAAAGCGCGGACGTTTCATTCGAAGGATCTTGATAATTATCTATCATCTTCGCTATGACTTCGTCCGGAACCCATTTGTCTTTGATGCGCATCTTGTTTTGACGGTAACAGATTGAGTAATCATGCATTTTAATCATGAAGAGAATCGAATGGTCATAACCCTTAATCCGTTCCATGTAGTATCTTCGCCGATAATCATCGAGGAAGATGGAATCTTCGATGACGGTGCAATCGCCTGAGGAGGATGAAAAGATCTCGTTTGTTTCTTTTATCATCTCGTCGAAGATGGTTTCCATTCGGTCGGGAAACTTCAAATAGGACCCGGTGATCTTCTTTCTCGTTTCGTCCGTGTCGATCACATAAGTCCCTGGATGCTCAAGGCGATACTTCTCGCACCACGTCGATTTGCCGCTTCCTGGAATCCCCGCCATCAGAATCAAGGTTTTCATGGCTAGGCCAGTTTCTTCCGGAAGGCGCTGGAGACAAGATCGACGAGGACGACCATCGCGACAATGCCTAACGTATCGGCTCCTAATTTCGAATAGGCGTTCGCTTGGTAATCAAGAAGGATGTTAAACCCGATTCCGGCGTTTTGCTGAATGATAAGCCCGAGCATTGTCCCCGTCCGGATATTGATATCGAGACGGTAGAGGCCAACGGAAAGGAAGTTGGGAAAGACTTCAGGCAGAACGGCGGTTTTTATCCGTTGAATCCCATTGGCCCCGCAGGCGTCGATCGATTCAAGAGAAGTTAATTCCAACTCGTCAATTTGATCCGCGTAAAGCTTTCCGATCATCCCCACCGAGTGGATGGAGATCGACAAGATGGCGGTGAGAACGGTGTAGCCCGATAAACGGGTCAAGAACAGGGCGAGAAGGAGTTCGGGAAAGGTTCTGATCAAGATGAGAAAGATTTCGGCGATCAAGGCTTTTTTCCCAAAAAGGCGATGGGAAGCCAAAATGCCAATGGGAATGGAAATCAAAAAAGCAATTAAGGTCGAAATAAAGGTTAAGCAAAAGGTCAAAACGCAGTTATAGAACACTCCGCCCGTAAAGCCCCCAAGATAATTCCCGCTTCCCCAAAAATACGCCCAATTGATGGTAAAGAAGAGACGGAAATTCTCGGCGATGTTGTCCCAATGGATCGGGCGGTCAAAGCATTCCAAAATACTGACTTCCCCGCCCATAAGTATAAGCAAGGTGACAAAGATGACGACAAAGATGATGTTGACGATCCACATCTTGGGCTGAGCTTGATAGGCGCTCAAAGGATCGCGGTAATGAGTCATTCCTTTCGTGTCGCCGAAAAACCAATCATGAGTTCTTTTCAGGAACGATGGTTTCGCTTTGATGTTCTTTGAGGCCTCGTTCATCGTAGTTTCCTCGCCAAGGTATTAGAGGTGAATTGAAGGATGACGACGACGATGAAAAGCGGTACGAGCATGGCCCCCGCCCAATCGTAGTAGCCCATGTCGATATTGTTTTGGAGAGTTTTGACATATCCCCCAAAACCAACATAAGAAAGAATGACGGAAGCGCGAATGTTGATTTCAAGCGAATAGATGAAATAGGCAAAGAACATCGGCTTGACCTCGGGATGGAGACCAACGTTGACGCATTGGAGATTGGTTCCACCGCAGCTACGGATTCCTTCGAATGGCGACATCTCCAAGGTCTCGATATACTCGTACATCATCTGGTACATAACGCCCAAAGTGAAGACGGCAATCGTGAGGACCGAATTGATGGAATTGCCAGTCGAGAAGATTTGACTGATGAATAAGCCAATTAGGAAAATTGGAATCGTGCGAAGAAAATCATTGAAGATCCTTACCGGCTGATGAATCCATGGTGAACGGGTGACGTTATGAGCGCAGAGGTAATACACAGGAATGGCGACAAGGGCCCCAAGGACGGTTCCGAGGAAACAGACATAGAAAAGATGGGCGAATTCGGTCGTGAATTCTTTCCAAGAATAAAGCCACCACCCTTCCGTCGTCTTCGTGCGAAGAGGATTAGGGGTGAAAAGGGCTTTGATGGCGCTCCAAAAGGAAGTCGGATTCCAAAAGACGGTTCGATAATTAAGGGGAATGAAACAGCAAGCAAAAAGAACGAGGGTCAAAAGAAGTCCAGCGATGAGGCCAATCGGCCGCTTCTTAGCAATCGACCGCATCATGCCCCCATCTTGATTGAGTGAAAGATCGACCTCGACGTGTTTCGTTGAGATCTTTTCCCACCACGCGGAGTATCTCTTTTTTGAGTGAATAAAAAAACGAACGATGGGATTCCGTTTCTTTACGCCCGAGACCGTCTCGTCCTTCATCGCTTTTCTTCCTTCGTTTCGTGCTCGTGACTTATTGATTTATCGTCGATGTTCCCAAGTTTTTCATTCATGTTAAGGGCTCGTCCATAAATGCGGATGGTGACTTCCTCATCGATTTCTTCGGGCTTGCCATCGAAAACGATTCGCCCACCCCGAATTCCAATGATTCGAGTCGAAAACTTCTTAGCGAGATCGACGTGATGCATGTTGGCGATAATCGTGATCCCCATTTTGTTGATCCTCGTAAAATCGTTCATGACCGAAAGGGTTGTGGCTGGATCAAGCGAGGCGACTGGTTCATCGGCGAGGATGAGACGCGGTTCTTGGGTGAGGGCCCTCGCCAGGGCCACCCGCTGCTGCTGCCCGCCCGAAAGTTGATCGGCCCGAACATAGGCTTTGTCGAGGATTCCGAACTTATCAAGCGAACGAAGGGCCAAAAGTTTTTCTTCTTTGCTGTAGAGCCCAAGGACGGTCTCGAAGGTATTGTGATAGCCCACACGACCCGCGAGAACGTTCTTATAGACGCTCGAACGACGGACGAGATTGAAGGATTGAAAGATCATCCCGATGTTTCGTCTTTCTTCGCGAAGAGCCTTTCCCTTTAGTTTTGAAATATCGACTCCATCGATGACAATCTGTCCCGATTGGATGTCGTGCATTCGGTTAAGACAGCGAATAAGAGTGCTTTTTCCCGCCCCGGAAAGGCCGATGATGGAAACGAACTCGCCATCGCGAATCGTCAAGTTGATATCCAAAAGGGCTTTGTAGCCATTCGGATAGGTCTTCGCGACGTTCTTGAGTTCAATCATGTTTCGGCCTTTCTGAAGCGAAATAACGCTACTTCGAATTAGTAACTACTTGCCGTTGTGTTCGAGAGTCCAACGGTACATATCGCGGGCGTTATTAAAATCGCTGTCTTTGGCATCGACGTAGCCCGTGTGGCTGTAAATCTGATAGAGATAATAGGCAGCGGTTCCGTCTTTGGCTTTATCGCCATCGAGGACGGCGGCTTTGAAGGCCTTCTTGATCGCGGTCTTTTTATCAGCGGAGAGACTCGCGACAACAGAGAGGGTGTCGTTCATAATCGGATCGGTGATAGCGACGGTATAGCCCTTCGTGAAAAGGGTCGTATCGCCTTTGTATTTGCTGTCAGCTTGGACGAAGGCGCTGCCATAGCGAATATCCATAAATCCGCAGGTGGCATCGATCTCGCCCGTCATGAGTTTCTCGATGGATGAAGGATAAGAATCCTGAGCAATGCACTGCATGGCCTTGGCCTTATCAGCCTCGCTAAGGCTCGAATAGGCGTCTTTGGTCACGAAGCCTTTGGTGTATCCGTGATCGTAGATGTACTTGGTTGGATAGATATAGCCCGAGCCCGAACTCGCACCCATGACTCCGACGATTCCGTTTTTAGCATGGATCTCGTCGATGGTGATCGTTCCATCCCCATTAACGTCAAGGGCCGGAAGACCTAAGGCGGCACGAGCACTGTCGCGGAGCGAAATGATGATTCCTGAATAGTAACTGACCTGGGTGGAAGATTGGTCGCCACGATAGACATAAGCATCCGATGCGTTGGCGGCGGTAACGGCGGCACCAGTTGTGGTGATCTCCCCGTTCATAGCCTTCCGTTGTTTTTCTTTGGCGGCGTCATCGAAGCCGACGAAATCATCGGCCTGTACTTTGTATCCGGCGCGAGAAGCGGAAAGAAGAACATCGACGGTTCCTGGATTCTCGATGCTCACTTGGGCGTAACCGGCGGCCGTTAAAAAACCTCCGTCAATTTGGCCGGAGACCAAGGCGGAGGTGGTAGCGGCATAAGAAGCACCGACATCAACGGTGAACGTATAACCTGAATCTTTGACGTAGGAATTGAGGAACGGAGTCAGTTTGGTAGCCAGTGTTAGAAGAGTGGCCGGATCGTTCGACGGCACGAGCTGAAGGTGGATGGTGTTCGAATCACTGCTGCATCCAGCTAGCCCGGCCGCGGCGAGAAGGCCGCTCATGATGGCGAAAGACAAAGTCTGCTTTTTCATCTGTTTCCCTTTCTGAGTTCAATGACTCATCATTGTGCCGGATCGGTTCGGGGCGGACATAAAAAGAGGGTAGGCTTTCGGCAGCTGCGCGCTGGCCGCTTTGATCGAACCCATTTCCCGTCCGTGAGATCTGATTTGCACTTTCAAATTTTAATGAAAATGATACGAATTTGGGCATGAAAACGTTTTCTTTCGAAAAGTCTATCGTTCGACGTTAAAAATGTGTCATATTATAATACTACCCTATTTGATGAATTGACGATTTACTTTATTACTAGATGTTATGTGGAGTCGGACATTTTAGCACTTTGTTTTGACATTGAACAAATATTTTTCTAGCTTTTTTATTCGTGGACCGCAGTCAACAGATTGACGCCAGTTTTTTTGCTTCGCATCACTTCCCAAATTTCATTTCAAAGGAAATATAAAAAACCTCGGTTTCCCGAGGCTTCTCATAAATTGGTGGCCCAAGGCGGAATCGAACCGCCGACACAGGGATTTTCAGTCCCTTGCTCTACCGACTGAGCTATCGGGCCAACGCATTGGCGGACCATACGAGATTCGAACTCGTGATCTTCTCCGTGACAGGGAGACATGTTAGACCGCTACACCAATGGTCCACGAAATTGGCGCCCTAATATTATCAATAAGTGACCTTGCAAAAGCAAGAACGAAGTAGAGGAAAGCTATTCAAAGAAAAACCCCAACCTTATTGGCTGGGGTTCCTAAGACGAGATGAAGGATTAGTAGTTCGTGGCCCGAAGTTCGAAATAGCTCTTCGGATGTCCGCAGACGGGGCAAATCTCCGGAGCGTATTTTCCAACGACGATGTGACCGCAGACACGGCACTTCCAAATTGCCACGTCTTTGGAGACGAAAACGACTCCTTCTTTGACGTTGGCAAGAAGCTTGCGATAACGTTCTTCGTGGGTCTTTTCAATCGCGGCCACGAGGCGGAAACGGACAGCGAGTTCGACGAAGCCTTCCTTTTCGGCGGTGTCGGCAAATCCTTTATACATGTCGGTCCATTCGTAGTATTCGCCACTCGCGGCATCAAGAAGATTCTCAGGGGTGGTTGGGATCACGCCATTGTGAAGAGCTTTGAACCAAAGTTCGGCGTGCTCTTTTTCGTTCCCGGCCGTTTCTTCAAAAATGGCCGCGATCTGCTCAAAGCCTTCTTTACGGGCCTTTGACGCATAGTAGGTGTACTTGTTGCGGGCTTGCGATTCGCCAGCGAAAGCGAGGGCAAGATTCTTTTCGGTCTGACTACCTTTAAGTTCCATTTATTAGAACCTCCTGAACTATTTTGATTATAGGTTCATGGCCGAATGAGGGCAAGGAAGACGCCATAGGTTTGACGAACAAGAAAAAAGAACTATTTATCCTTTTTCACGTTTCGTTTGAGATAACGGATGTATTCGACATTCTCATCTTCGGCCGCATGACGAATCATGAAATCGTAGACTTCGTCGCGAACAATCTTCTTTCTCTCGATCAGGGATTTGCTCATGTCGGGATAGATTGGCTTGCTGATGTGAATCGTCATCTTGGGTCGGCGATAATCGCCAAACAAATGAGCTTTTCGATAGGTCGTGCAAGTCGCGATGACCGGGGCACCGAGTTCTGAAGGATAAACGAATGAATCTTCCGAAAAAGGACGAATGTGGGTCATGTAGGGCCAAATGTGCTTTTCGGGGAAAATCATGATGGCCGCGCTTTGCTTATAACGGTATTCCACCGCTTCTTTAAATGCTTCTTTCCATTCAAATTGTTCGGGAACGGGGAGACACCCAATCATCATCACGAAGGCTCGAATTCCTTTAATTGAAACAGCATCTTGGTTGGCCATGATATACGTTCGTTTGGGCCGCATAACGAAAACCTGTCCGGACCAGGAATCGCACATCTGGGTGTGGTTGCAATACACGAAGCAGCCCCGATGGCGGAGTTCCCGCAGATTATTCCGACCTTTGGTTTTCACTCCCCAGCCGATTTTTCCGACGATCCAAAGAATTGGGAGGGCGATCACGTAATACGTAAACCACGAACAAGCCCGCCAAAAAATGTTTTTGTGGATGTATTTAAATTTCGAATAAAATGGCAACTGGCTGATTTTAGTTCCCGCGAAATCATCGGCGAGAGCATCGTCGTAATACACGGTTTTCACTTTCATTTGCTCGAACCTTTTTTCTTGTAATTCTCAGCCGTTTCCTTGAACATTCGTTCCATTTCGTTCATCGCGAGAGTGAAATCAAACTGTTTGGCAAAGCCGAGATATTGTTCGGAATTTTGTTTCTTCTCTTCGGGGTGTTCGATCCAATAGTCGATCTTGGCGGCGAGATCCTTGGAGCTCGACCAACGGAAAAGGTTGTTCGGGGTCAGAGCAAAATAGCGAATCGCGGCTTTTTTGCTATTTGAGAGGACCGGAGTGAGACCGCAGGATATCGCCTCAAGAGCCGAGATGGCTTCAAGATCAACAACCGAGGGATGACAATATATGTCGCTGTAATTAAGAATTTTGATCATCTCTTCGTGGCTGTGAAAACCAAGGATCGGTTTGTTTTTCCAGTTCTTCGTCCATTCGATAATCTTATTTTTTAGTGGCCCTTCGCCAGCCAAAATCAGCTGAATATCATCACGGTGGCGACTGTAATGAACAGCGTCGATTAGACGTTTTGGAGCTTTTTCTTTCGAATAACGAGCCGTATAAAGGATGACGATCTTATCTTTCAGTTCTTCGGGTTTTGCCATTTCGATATGGACGAAATCACCCCGCACCCCATTCGAAATGACATAGCCATTACTGGCAAAGTGAACCGCTTTTTCAAAAACATCGCGGATAAACTGACTCGGATAATGAATGGCGTCGACCTTGGAGAAAAGGCGTTTGTAGATTATTTCATACATTCCCCAATTGGCGGGCTCGAAGCGCATGAGTCCAACGTGATTGGTGAAATTTTCGGCCTGAGCGTGGAAGGAAGCCGTGACGGGGATGCCCATCGCGTGAGCTAATTCGACCGATTTGGCGGAAAGGGAACCGCATAAATTGCAATGGACAACATCGGCTCCTTTGATGGCCTCATAGAGGATATCAAGATCGGCCTTGGCCAAAACAACGCCATTCTTTTTGACGTAATTATCGAAAGGCCCGAAATTGATCCGGGGAACAATGAAATAATTCGGGAGCCCTCTTTTGTCCTCATCGGGGCAAACAACGCGAACCGTGTGGCCTTTTTCTTCCATCGAACGTATGACATTCATTGTGGCGATGGTCGTGCCGTTGTTCTCTTGGCCCAAGACGTCACAGATAAAGGTAATGATCATGATTTTCCTAACTTTTGATTGTAGGTCGCGGGGGCTTTAGGGGCAAGTCAAATCGAACCCCATCTAGGAAACGTAAGAAGCACTCACATAAAGCACCATTAATTCTCCGGTGCATTGCGATGACGAAGCGGCAATTTTCTTCTATGATATCTATAATCTTCCAACAAAAAGCGTTTCCTATCCGTATAGATAAAGGAGGGAATGTGTCGAGCCCAACAAAAAGCGAGATCCGGCCTCTGATCAAGGATCTTAAGAGGGATCCTAACGGTTCCTTCCCCAGGTTTTATGAACTAACGAAGGAGAAGACCTTCTATTTGATCTTTTCTTATGTCCACACCACCTCGGAAGCCGAAGACATCCTTCAAGACACATATGTCTCTTTCCTCGAATCACTAAACAAGATATCTCTTCGTCTCAATCCTCTTTCCTATTTATATGCAACGGCCCGGAACCGAGCCATCGATTACCTCAGAGAAAAAGAGAAAGTCATTGACGTCGAAGATGAGACCCTCGAGACGATCGACCCCACCACCTTCGTTTACGAGGATTCCGATGGACTCCTCAAGCGAATTGCCACGTTTCTTACCCCCTTTGAGTTCCGGGTTTACACCCTTCACGTCCTCGGCGATCTAACCTTTAAAGAAATCGGAAAGATCGTCAAAAGACCAACCGGAACATTGACTTACACCTATAGCCTCGCCATCGAAAAACTAAAGAAAGGATTGACCGAAAATGGAGAACGAAGAATTTGAAAAAGAACTAACCAAAAAAGTCAAAGCCTCTCGCTATGAGGTTAAGACTAGCGTCACAAAGATTTTGGAGGCCTCTTCCGTCAAGACCCAAGAACGCCGTGGTAAGATTCGCATTGCTTTCTCGACTCCCCAAAAGTGGATCGTCGGTGCTTTAAGCGCGATCGCCGTCACCGCCCTGGCCTTAGCGATCTATTTTCCCGTTAAGCAGGCCTTAACGCCGGCCGAAGCCGATTTTCCCGATGCCGCCCTCGAGGAACCGACAACCACCATCGCCGCCAAAAAATCGGGAGCCATGGCTTACGAAATCAATTCCCTTCTCACTTCGTTCTCGTCGCAGAATGCCTCTTCCATGTTCAAAACCCGTCAAACCAATTCCTTAACCTCCGACACCTTCGCCTCAGCCGTTACTTCGTATGAGGATATCCAAACTTCCGTCTATGGAGCCCTCGAACTCGATTCTTTAACCAAAGTATCTCTTTCGGCCGGTACCTATACTGGAAAATATGGCGAATATCCGTTTGCCCTTTCTTTTCCAAACGGGAGTTTTTTCTATTTCAATCTCGACGTCACGGATGAGCTAAGTGCCTCAGGTAACGGAATAGGCATACGTAAAACAAAGGAATTCGAGGGAGAGATTGCTCTTCCTTCCGGTGAAGCCTATCTAGTTAACGGAACGCGAACGGTTCGTCTCGGGAATCGAAGCAATATTGCTCTTACCGTATTCCTTAATGACGCCAAAACCGATTACTTCGAAGTCAATCAGAATACGACAAAGGGCTCGTTCTTCTTTTCCTTTTCGATGTATACGACTTCGAAACTAACCTACGGTTATTCGATCCATCTCATGAAAGCCACATTTAAAAACGAATCGACAGCGCGGTGGATGGTCGCGGCCGAGTTCACCTCTTCCGACGATTGGTCATCTTTCACATTTCGAATCGTCACCGACTCAAATGGCGCTTATCTTATTTACTTAAGTGGAATAAAAACTCCGATTTCTCTATTTTACGAAGGCGGAAAACGCCACTACACATATGGTGATTTAGTTATCGATAAATAACATCTCCAACAAAGTTCTTTTCTCTTTCGTATTGGTTATGAAAGGGAATTGAAACCTATGAAAAAAACTCTGCTCGTTCCGTTTCTTGTCGTTTTGACAGGAGGAGCCTTGGCGGCCGGATGTGCATCCGTCATTTCTTCTTCATCCGCACCCGTTGTTGGTGATTCGGCTCTTGCTAAGGAGGTCGCGAGTTCGTCGCTTTTCGTTTCTTCGATCGGAGCCGCTTCGTTAAAGAGGGCCGCCACTTCGGAGCCACCCTTTACCGGAACCCCGATCACAATCGATCCGAATGATATTGGAACCACGTTAGCGAGTTTTGACGAACTATCGATCGCGGACTACAAAATCACAACCATCGACGAAGCTTCCGATCGGGCCAATTTTGCGAACAAGACACAACTTACGTATACCCTTCCTTCTGGCGAAGGAACGTCGATCACGCTTTATTTTGGAGCCATCGCGACTTCTTCCGAAAGCGGAACCGATTCCTCTGAAGCGTCTTCTTCTCAACTGCCGACACCTGATACGAATGGATCACTCCAGGATGCACTTCATGGTCATGGCTATGGAGCGGGAAATTGCGATGGAATGCTTAATGGTGCCAACCGTTTTGTCAATATCCTGAAACACGGGAACGCGGACGTGACCTATGAGAGGAGATTTGGCGTGGCCGTTATGGGCGAAGCCGAGTACCCTTTCGCAGCCGAACATCTGACGGCCGTGTCGTCAAACAAGACATATGAGGCTTCATCTTTCGCCCTCCGCCTCTCATCTCATTCTTTCCTATCAGTTGAGCAAGCTTATGTCACCGATGGAACAAATCTCAATGAAGTCTACGTCTATACGATTCTTAAAGGTGAAGACACTGTTCACTTTGTGATTCAAGACACCCCAACGAAAATGCGGATGTCCTATATGACTCCGACTCAAAAAGTCGCGATTAACCGTTTTGAAGAAGGAGAGAAGACTTACTACACCATCCACCTCCGTCAGAAAGGAATTATGAATCTGAACGGGGTTTATGAAAAAGTAATCGTTGTCGACGAATCGGGCAATACGACAGTGACTTATCAACCCGTAGAATCCCAAGAAGAATCGTCAATCACAATCCCAAGCGAAAATTAAGCCTTACGAAAACTAGCGTCTCTTCGGAGGCGCCTTTTTCGTCAATATACTAAAACCCATAAATAAATACCGGAAAAAGAGGGCCTGAAACCTCGTGAAAACACAATGAAAGCGTTTTCATTGAGCCCTCTACTTAAACGTTTCTTTACTAGTTATTTTGGCATGTCGGCTCTGAAAGGCGAGTTCAAAACACAAGAAATTTAGAATTGCCAAATCGACTTATTGATACTGAGTTTCAAAAACCGATTTCTTTACGCGCGTAAAGTGTTTGCTCTTGCATAGTGACGAAGATACAATAACCAGCACTTCCAAAAGTGCGAACACTGTGTGAAGCACTGGATTGGAAGCACCTTTTTTTAAATGTCAAATTTTACGGTAAAAACACTACTATTGAGCCTTCTCAGCGGAGCCATAGGTCTGGCGGTTCTGACGTTTTCTCTTAACCAAAAAGCCCCAGAAATGACTGCCGCTTCCGGACCGACTACTGGCTACGTCGGTTATACCTTAGACGTCAGCAATCAGCCCACCAACGTCCCCAACAATTCAAGTTGGAACGCAACTCCGATCCATCAACAGACTTTAAGCATGGTTGATTGGACCTATCGCGGATGTTTCCTTTCGCCCAGCAATCACGATTCGCACGTCTCTTTAACCAACACCGACCCTTCGCCGTTTGTCGGAAACAAGACCCCAATCGCCAGGATGGCGTATCTCACACTCTACGTTCGCACGACTTATTGGGCCCAGTTGTTCATCAAAGGTTCACACACCTATTCAGAATATCTTTCTGGTTATGACCTTATTTCGACCGTCGTCCTTTCGCCAACTAACGGCGGCGCTCCAGGCGAAATTGGTCGAACCGAGACCTTCAACATCTCTGGTTATGAATACGTTGCCATTTGCGGCGGCGGTCAGATTTTCGACATTGTCTCAGCCAACTTTACCTGCACTCCGGACGGAACGGCTTCGAGCCCTTATTCCGTTTCTTCGTCGACCGCGACCCTCACAAGTGGTCAGGCTTACTTAGTCACCAACCACCACACCATCGGCTATAACACGATTGTCTATGCTCCGATGGATGCGATGAAATTCGCTAACCTTACCTATTCGGCTCAAGACACCGTTTGGGATAGCGAGTTCCAGTCCTTCCCAGTCGAGGCCTCGTGGACCATGGTTTACATTGGTCATGACGCAAACGAAAACAAGGACATGTATGCCTTCTTGAATAACAAGACCGGGTATTTCCTCTATTTCAACGGAACGACCTTCTCTTGTTCAAGTGCGAACGCCACCTATTGGCTAGCGACCCCCACCACAGACGGCGGTTACAAATTCTCGGCCAAGATCTCGAACAAAACCTATTATCTAAACCGTGATAAGGGCAGCTATGTTTATACCGCTTCATTGGTTCAAAACGATACCAATCGTGACTACGTTTTCTACTTCTTTGCCTATGGTGGCCATTTCATGAACGCGGCCGCTTGGGCGGAATATTTCTTAGTCATCACGGCTTCCGCCTGCTCAAGCAATACCATGAATCCCACTTTGTGGGCCGCCATCAAGGCCTCGTTTGAAAGTAGCCTCTTCGCTTCGGCTTACGGAGCCATTGCCTCGACCACGATCCCAAGTGACCCCTCCGCTTACGCAACGGCCTCTTCGCTTGTCAAAGCTGTTTGGCGTTACCGAGTCATCTTGATCAACCATCCTTCTTATGAAGATTTCATTGGAATTGGCGACACTTCCTTAACTCACGTCATCACGAAGAAACCTGATTCCGGCAATCCGATTTCCGCCACTCTTATCGCCGTCTTTGCCAGCGGATTCCTCGCATTTCTTGCCATTGCCATCGTCTACGTGATTGAGCGCAAGAAGAAACTCAAGAAAAACCAATAAATTAAAAGGCTTTTCTCTTTTACTAATTCTCAATATATGTCTTGCTTAGTTGTCAGCACTTACGAAAGTGCTTTTTTTATCTCTTTTATCGCACTTCCATCTTGATTTTGAATTTCGGTATATCAATAATATTGATACCTTGAAATAACACATAGGAGAAACCATGTCCAAACGTACCCTGTTTCGCGCGCAGTCGATAACCGCTATTGTTTCGGTGCTGTCTTGCGGAGCCATCCTCGCAACCATGATCGGGATTGGTGCTAAAGCCAATACGCAAATCGATGGATGGAAAGCCCAATATGGTTTGGTGTTTAGTCAGTCGAAGAACAAACTCGATGCTTCGCTAACGGAAACCTCCGCGACTGCCTATACGAACTTAGCAAACCCGATTTCTTTTACGTATAAAGGTATATCCGCCGATGAAGGCAATTGGGCGAAGCTTGAGTCTTCCGCGTATTTGTTTAACTCCACGCCGCTCAGCGGTCTGGGTTCAATAACCGTTAGCTTTGGATCTTCTTCCGCCGATCTGTCTCTTTCATATGGCTGGGAGAAAGACGGGGCAATAAAATACGAATCGACCGGTATCGTTTTGAACGCGGCGAACCCGACGTTTTCTTTCGATGGTTACCAGCCTTCTTTCTTTAAATTAAGCATCGGTTCCTCATCGACTGCCCAAATTGCGAGTCTCTCTTTGGTCTATAGCTGCTCAGCCACCACCGACCCGATCGAAGGCGCCGATCAATTGACTTTCAAATTGATAAACGGCGGAACAGCTTACGAAGTCGCAAGCTGTGCCGTCTCCGCCACAAGCGTAGTGATACCCGCCACGCGAAACGGAAAACCCGTCGTTTCGCTTGGATACCGCTCATTCAGCCAGAAATCGAAACTTACTTCCGTTATCATCCCTTCCTCCGTCACTTCAATCGGGGAATACGCATTCTATGACTCTGACGCTCTTGCTTCGATCAGTCTTCCCAGCACAATTACCAAGATTGGCGACGGGGCCTTCTATGACGACATGCTTCTAAGCTCCGTCGTCCTTCCTCAATCGATGTCGGAAATTGGTCACGACTCCTTTACCGACTGTCCATTAATCACTTCGTTCGAACTTGCTCCCGGCAACACCAATTTCATGGTCGAAGACGGGATTCTCTACTCCTACGATAAATCAAAATTGATCCGTTGCCCTGACGGCAAGGCCGGAGATGTAACAATTTCGGAAGGAGTCACCGAAATCTCTGATAATGCCTTTTTCTCCTGTGACTTTGTAACCTCAATTTCAATTCCAACGGGGGTCACAACGATTGGGCAATACGCTTTCTTCAATTGCCCAGCCTTGAAGACGGTCACGATGCCTGATACCGTCAATACTATTTCGATTTTCGCCTTTTATATGGACACCGCTTTGTCCTCGATGACCTTATCTTCGTCTCTTCTAGAAATCTCCGATAGCTGTTTCGCTTATTGTTCGTCGTTGACTTCCATCGCGATTCCAAGTTCTGTCCAAACGATTGGCGGGGGGGCCTTCGCGAACTGCACATCGTTGGCGGACGTGAGCATTCAAACCGATTCTTGGCTTGGAACGATACGCGAAGGAGCCTTTATCAGCACCGCCATCTCTTCCTTCTATGTTCCAGCCGGTCTACTCATGATCAGCCAGCAAAACGTTTTTTCTCAATGCTTAAGTTTGTCTTCCATTACTGCCGACACGACCAACCCCAACTACTTCAGCGATAACGGCATTCTCTACGCCAAGAACCAACCAGAGGAAGGCAAAAACGAAGTCTTCATCTGCCCGAAAGCCCCTTATGGGTCTCTCTCCATTCCTTCAAGCGTCATGATCGACATGACGACCTACCCGATTACCTATGTCGGGACGAATGCCTTCAGCGAATGTTCGAAACTCACCGACCTCACCCTCCCTTCTTCGATCACCGGGATCGGCGATGGGGGCTTAAGTGGGCTCGCTTGGATAACAAGCATCACCTTCGAAGATCCCTCGACGCTTATTACGGTCGGGGACAACGCCTTCGCGGGCGACGGCAACATAACGTCATTGCAGGCTTTCACTAGCCTTACCTCGATCGGAATGTACGCCTTCACGGGTTGCAGAGGCTTACTTGGTTTCTACGTCTCATCAACCGTCACTTACATAGGCCGTAGCGCTTTCTCATATTGCTACACCCCAACGATTTATTGTCAGGCCGACTCCCAACCGGGCACGTGGGACGCCGACTGGAACATCGATAACCTGACTGTTATGTGGAGCCAAACTTTGGCGTAGAACAATCGGTCGTATTAACGATTGAAGCCTCGAACAGGTATGAGTTCGAGGCTTTTTTATATCCAATGAAAATGGCATCGTACATTTTTCATGCATGGAAAAAGAAAACCCTCGACATAATCGAGGGTATGTGCCGATTGGTTGCGGGGGATGGAATATTTAATACCGCATATTAAAAACTCGATGGAAGCCGTCAACGATTAGACGAAACCTAATCGAAACGATATGAGTGTAATCGTTTCGCATCCATTGCGTAAATGGCTCGTTTCATATTTCACTACAATGTTTCACTCCCTGCATTTGACAGGCGTTGTATCATCAAACGTGACGCCTTGCTGTTTGCCATTGGCCACTGCCGCCTACCGCCATATATGCTTGTCCATATGTCATTCAATCCCCGACATCTATATATTTGCCAAGCTTTTTTCTAAAAAGCGTCAATATAGATTCTTTATTTTTTGAATATCAAGGTAATTTACCTTGATTTCTTAAAAATGTTTGCGGGCTTGTCCCGCAAAAAAACGTTTACGATCGCATGAATCATGCATAAGCCTTCATGGCTTGTCAGTGGCCAAGCATGCCGTCCTCTATGTATTTGACCCTCTGCTTCGAGACCTCTGATTCCGGATCGGCCAATTCGTTGATTCGCCTTCTGAACTCTTCCTTCGTTTTGTCGTCGGCGTACTTGAAAATCGCTCCCCAATCGGGCAAAGAGTACAGTTCATCGGGGGACAGTGTTTCGGTAAAAATCGATTTCTTCAGTGGCAAAGACGACAAAATATTTCGATAAACATCCGGAAGAATTTTGTTTTCTCTTGCCTTGTCCTTGAAAGCGCACATTTCTATCATTTCCTTTGCACTTCGCAAATCATTTGCAAGGATAAGGTTTTTGATCTCTCTTCGTTCAGCTAAGGATTCGCATATATCCAACTTGGTTAAAAACGCTTTAGATTCTGACGTTTCAGAACGATACCGCAAATTGTCACTGCTTGGCGCCTTCGTCAAACCGAAACTGTCTTCGGAATACATGTCGATCGTCCATTTCCAAATCGCATCTATCGAAGCCTCTTTGCCCAGGCTGCGGTGATTGCTCGTGATACAAAATAAAGCGAAAGCATTGAAATACGCAGCCGCAGAGCCATTGGTGAGTTGAAAGGTCGTAAATGTTTTTTCGTACTCCTCGAATGCTTTTTTCATATCGACATCGCTTATCTGCCAGAACCTTTCAAGGTTTCTCGTTATTGACGCCAGGGATTCGAGTTTCTTTTCCTCCTCCTTGGTTGGAAGGTGGACGCCGGATATCGAAATGACGTTGGCAAAGCGATGCGCGGAATAGCTTTTGCAAAGATCCAACACCAATTTAGCACCGCCCTCGAAGTCGAAAACTTTTTGGAAATGTTGGTCGAGACTGGAAAGAATAGAAGCCGCGGCTTCTAGGCATTCTTTATCATTTGGATTGCCGCTTCCGTCAATCTTTAAAAGTTCGTTCATCAGTCCTTGTCGCTTCTGCTTAGCATAATCCGGAATAAGCTTTGCCCAATCTTCATGCTCTTTTGTTGCGTATCTCCATTCGAATTCAGAAAAAACCGCGACGATCAACTTAAAAATGGCCTTCTTCGATTCTTGATCGACCATTCCCGAATTGTTGTCCTTGAAAACGTTCCACTCATCGGCCAACCTAGAAGCCGATCTCAGGTCCTTCTCAAACGGCGTCTTCATTTCGTTGGGAAGATCCATGAAGAACGCCGCATCCTCGCCGAACATGTTCGACAGCGCCTCGCCGCCGGCCGAAGTTATATCGACGTGAACCGCCGATATCTTGTCGCGGTAGGACAAATACATAGATCTTGCGTTATCGTAATCATGAGCTGTTTCGGCATCTTGCCCAGGGCGAGAGCGCTGTAGAACTCCCTCGTGCTTCAGGACCAACTCCTCATCGTTGCATACGACGATTATGCGCGAACCTTTTCCGGCCGCCTTGGAGACGAGATCGATCAGCCCGAAGACACCCTCCAAAGGGACGTTGTTGGTCATCCGCTCAAGATCATCGAAAACGAATACGAAGGGCTTTTTCGACAGCGATTTCCCCGAACTTACGCTGTTTTTCGCTTTATTTTCGTGCTTTATTTCCACCTTTGGAGAAATAGTAACTCCGGGAAGTAACACAGACGCTTGCGCCGAGATTGAAACGCTCGTTCTGTTGAAAAAATTGTTCCACCACGAACGCGTTTTGTGGAAAATCGCATAGATTTCCCTGTCTATGGACTCCAAAGAATCCTTTCCGGAAAGCGAGAAATAATGTATCGACCTCTTCGGATTGAACCTTGCCAGCACGCCTTTGTCCTGAAAAAGATCGGCTACCAGCATATGAGTTTTGCCAATTCCCCAAGGCCCGGTAAGAAAGAGGCACCTGCCAACGTTGAAAATACCGTTTTCGTCGGCGTTATCGTGACGGCGATCAACCAAAAAACTCTTTACGGCAATCTTCGCATCATCATAATTCATTTTTGCATTCCCCCGATGCTTTTATATTTTAGTCTCATTTGGTATTTCTCGAGGGGATATCTATGTAATTATGTAGGACATCCCGATCACATTTGACATGACAACGTCCGTATAGGTACTCAACGAAATCCAGTATGGCTTTATTTTTTTCCTCTTGGTCTTGACTTCCCATCTTTCCCACCATCTTAAGGTAGCTCTCGCTGAAGCCTTTGCACCCGGCGAATAACACCTTAATCCTATCAACGCCATCGAGAAAATCGTGGCCATAAACGCTGCTGGAGTGAGAGATAAGCGTCGCGAGCGCCTCGAGTCTCATCTGCTTCATGGCCACACGGTACTGCACGAAATAAGTCGTCACCACGCCCGCGGCGACGCCCAACACGCCGACAAGCACGGTTATCCAATCCGATGTTGACATATTCCCCACCCCTTTTCGCCATATATTATATATAAAGCGAGGTTTGGGGAGTGAACGTTATGAAGGAAAGCAAAGAAGCTAGGATCCTTTCGGCCGCCAAGAAGGCCGCTGAATCGATCTGGAGATCCTGCGGCGAGCCCGACACCAGCCGCCGGTCTCCCACGTCTTAAGATCCATGAGATCCGTCATACCATCAACACGTGGCTGTTTTTCAAAACGCGGACCATCGATGAGATCAAGGCCATAACGGACGGGCTTGGAAGTCTTCCCTCACGGTGACAATGGACGTCTATTTCCATTTCAAGGACAAAACCAGCCGCGCCCTCGCGGATGAAATTGGGATCGTCAAAACCTCGCGGAAAGAAAATGGGAGATGAAGTTTCACTCCCTACTCACTCCCTAAAATAAAAACCCTCGACATAATCGAGGGTATGTGCCGATTGGTTGCGGGGGATGGATTTGAACCACCGGCCTCCAGGTTATGGGCCTGGCGAGCTACCAGGCTGCTCTACCCCGCGATAGCATTTGTTTTTCGGCTCGCTTATCTTATGACCTTTTCCTAGCCATGGCAAGCCTTATGACAAAAATAAGCAATTTGCTCATCGGTTTCGCTCGTCTATTAAACAAAACTATTTTTTCTTCGTTTTTTCGACGATATAAAGTCGGGATCCAAAATCCCCCAAGAAGGCCACTTCTTCTCCATATCCTGTTCCATTCCATAACGGCGGGAGTTGAACGGTTCCGGCGTTAAGCGCCGATCCGGAAACGGTTCCGAAAACCTTCTCGATCGGCATTTCTTTATGACGAGAGATGAGGGCGATGAGATTTCCATCTTCCTTAATGTGGATAGGCGAAACGTAATTGATCATGGCTCCGAATTTCTTGAGGTCAATTCCTTCGCTCCGAACCCCATAGGAATAAAGGGCCTTGGGTTCAAGATCGACGAGGCGAAGAGTTTGAACCGAAGGATGGGGAGTTTGAATCCCAAGGGTTTTCGAAACGAATGCCTTGTCGCCTTTATGAACCTCTTTACTTGAGAATGAGCCCTCGTAAATCGATTCGAGTTGATCGTAGATGCCATATTGGAAAACCTCGCGGTTCTCTTTATAGAGGGCGATTTCTTTATGGATTTCATCACTTTCAAGACCATTGATATCATTGATATCGAGCTCGTAACCGAGAACGCCCATGCAGGCGACGTCGAATTTCGTCCCGAACGAGGTCTTTCTCAGCATCTGACCGCTCGTCTTGGCGGCGACGTGGTTCGACATCGTCGAGAGAGGATAACCGAGAACCATGCCTTCTTGAATCTTTGTTCTTTCGAAGGAATCGGTATCGTCGCTCACCCATGTTTGGGGGAAAAAGGAGAGCATCCCCAGGTCGCAACGGTTCCCACCGCTCGCGCAGTTCTCGAAAAGAATTTTCGGAAAGCGTTCGGTCAACCTTGTCATGACCTCATATAGGCCAAGGATGTAATCGTGAAAAAACTCGCCCGAGCTGACAGGAAGATCGGATATATTGCGGTTATAGTCCCATTTGACGAAGTCGATCGACGTGGACAAGAGAACCCCACTTACGGTTTCGACGATGTAATCTCGGACTTCTTTCTTTGTGAGGTCGAGATTCAGTTGATGACGGCCAAGAGAAGGTTCGTGAAGGCCATCCTGAATCGCGAATTCCGGGTGGGCGCGATAGAGGTCGGAGTTCGGAGAAACCATCTCTGGTTCGAACCACAATCCGAATTTCATCCCAAGTTTATGAACGTATTTGGAAAGACCTTGAAGTCCGTGCGGAAGTTTTTTCAAATCGACCTTCCAATCCCCAAGCGAAGAGGTGTCGTCGTCCCGCTTGCCAAACCACCCATCATCAAGGACGAACAGTTCGATGCCAAGAGAGGCGGCTTTCTTTGCGAGGGCGTGGAGTTTCCTCTCGTTGAATTTCATGAAGGTGGCTTCCCAGTTGTTGTAGGCGATGGGTCGAGGAGCGAAAGCGAATTCCTTCGCTACGACGTGCTCATTGACGAAATCGTGCATGATGTGGGTTAGGCCATTTAGGCCCGATGAACTGACGGCCATGATCGCAAGAGGCGTGATGAACGATTCGCCCTTCTTGAGATGCTTAGCAAAGCCTAAAGGCGAGATTCCATTTTGGATGCGGAGTTTCCCGAAAGACGAGAGTTCGGCTTCTTCGAGGTGATTACCGCTATAAACGAGATTGAAACCATAGCAAAGGCCGTTCTCGAAGTCGGTGTTTTTCTTTTTGATGATGAAGAACGGGTTATGACGGGCGCTGGAGGATCCAGTCGAGGAATCAAAAGAGGAACGAACGTGCGTAAGCGGGGTGACCTCTTTTTGGAATTCCCCTGCCCAGCCGCCATAGAAAGAAACCATTTCGAAATCGGTTCCGTTTAAGATTAGCTGCAGCGAAGCTGCTTTCCGAATGACGATATTGGAACCTTCGTTATTGATTTTGAGATACCGGCCAATGACATCGCTCTTCCGATAAGTGAGGTAATGAAGTTCGGCTTCGACGTTTTGCTTCGAATCGCGTAAAAAAAGGATGAGTTCGTCTTCCCCTCCATGAGGAGAAGGAAGACCTGTGAGATCATGAGGTTGACGAATCTCCGCTCGTTCAAAGACGAAATCGTAGATTGGGCTCCCCATTCCTTCGATAAGAAGCGAAGGGTCGCCATAATCGCCTTTGTAAGGGGTCGAAAGATCAAGATCGAGGGAATCAAGAGAAAGAGTCGGGGCCTTCTTCTCGTCATAGATGGTCGAAGAGCCTTGAGCACAAGGAATAATGGGCAAAAATGGTTTGAGGTCTTTTGGCTCCTCGATGTGAGGACCGAAATATAAGGTCACAGGTTTTCCGATCTCATTAATCCAGATCAATAAAGAACTCGACTCGCCGGCGAGGTAATATGCCTTATCGATTTGCTTAATCATGGAAAAATAGTACCACAAAAGCGTTATGATTATCCTAGCTATGAAACAATCACTCAATTTCTCCTGGTCTTTCGTCCCTTCCTTTGAGGAAGGCTTCGTCAAGTCGCTTCCCGACTCAAAAGAAAAAGTCGATATTCCTCACGCCGCGAAAATCGTCCCCCTCCACTATTTCGACGAAAAGAGTTATCAAGGTCTTTTTACCTATGAGAAAATCTTCGATCTCCTCGACCCCGAATCCCCGATTCACATCCTGCAGTTTTTGGGAGCGATGGTCAAAATCCGCGTGATTCTCAATGATCACGACTACGGATGGTTCATATCCGGTTATTTCAAAGTCGAAATCGATGTCTCGAAAGAGGTTAAGAACAAGAACAACCGCCTTCTCGTCGTCCTGGATTCGAATGAAGATCCGTCGATTCCCCCTTTCGGCAAGGCCCTCGATTATCTCACCTTCGCCGGGATCTACCGCCCCGTTTACCTTATATCGCACGCCTCAAGTTACGTTTCCGATCTCTTTGTTTCCGCCTCGATGAAGGGCGATATTCACGTCAAAACCGAATTAAGCGGAGCGAGCGCTCAACTCAAGCCCCATTTCGTTCTTTATGATGGCGAAGAACTTATAAAGGAGTTTGACGAGGAAAATACCTCGATCGATAAGCCTCACCTCTGGTCTCCCGTCGACCCCCACCTGTACCGTCTCGTCACGATTCTTGGGAATGAGTCGCGAGAGGATAAATTCGGCTTCCGCGACGCCAAATTCACCGACAAAGGCTTTTTCCTTAATGGCGAGTATTTCAAGCTCCTTGGGCTCAACCGTCATCAGACTTACCCCTACGTCGGCCCCGCCATGCCAAAAGCCGGCCAAGAAGACGACGCCTACCTCTTAAAGGAAAAACTTGGTTGTAACCTTGTCCGAACTTCCCATTACGCGGACGACGAGAGTTTCCTTGATGAATGTGACCGTCTAGGTTTATTCGTCATCGATGAAGTTCCGGGATGGCAATACATCGGTAAGGACGAAGCTTGGCGTAATAATTACTACGACTTTGTCGCCCGCCTCATTCGCAAGGAACGGAATCACCCTTCCCTTATCGCTTATGGCTTACGGATCGATGAATCCCCTGACGATCACGAACTCTACGAAAAAGCCCACACGATCGCTAAAACCCTTGACCCATCTCGCCCCACCCTTGGAGTCCGGAACTTTAAGGGTTCGGAATGCCTCGAAGACGTCTATGGCTACAACGATTTCTCCTGCAGCGATCTTCTTCATGGACTCGATGATCCCCATAGTTGGAAAGCCCCCAAAAGCAAAGGGATGCTCGTGAGTGAATATAACGGACACATGTTCCCGACCAAGAACTTCGATTCGAACGACCGCCGGCTCGAACACGCCCTCCGTCACGCCCGGGTTCTCGATGACGCCTATTCATATCCTTATCTAGCTGGGGCGGTTGGCTGGTGCGCTTTCGATTACAACACCCATAAGGATTTCGGTTCCGGCGACCACATTTGTTACCATGGGGTTTCCGACATCTTCCGGACCCCGAAATACGCTTCCGCCGTCTATGCCTCGCAAACGCGCGAGAACGTCTTTGAAGTGGCCTCGGCCCTTGCGGTCGGGGACGATGATGAATGCCTCATGAAGCCCGTCTATGTCTTTACGGACGCCGATTGGGTTGAGCTCTATCGGAACGAACGCTTCATTGGGAAATTCTACCCCAACAAAAAGGCTTATCCTCATCTCCCCCACCCTCCCGTCCTCGTCGATGATTTCATCGGTGACACCTTCGATGAGCCTCGTTTTGAGAAGAAAGACTATCGGATGATGAAACTCTCCCTCAACGAAGCCGCTCAAAAAGGCTTTTCGCGAATTGGGTTGACCTGCAAACTCTTTATGGCCAAATGCCTTATCAAATACCATCTTAGTTTTGATGACCTGACCCAAATCTATGCCAAATACATCTCCTCATGGGGAGAAAAAGCCGCCATCTGGGAGTTCCAAGGCTTTAAGGGTGGCAAGAAGGTCGCCATGAAGAGAATCGGACCTTCGACCGCCTTCCACTACGTCGTCACCGCTAGCAAGAGCGTCCTCACGAATGGCGAAGTTTACGATGTAGCCCGAGTCCAGATCAAAAAAGTCGATCAATATGGAACGAAGATGCCCTACGCCTTCGATCCCTTCACCCTTAAGGCCGAAGGCCCGATCGACGTCTTGGGCCCCCGTCTTATCTCTCTTGAAGGGGGTTCGATATCCATCTATGTCCGCAGCCTCTCAACCATTAACCCAACGAAGGCCACTTTGATCCTCGAAGGCGAAGAAGAGAGCCTGAAGGTCGAATTCCTCGTGAAATAGAAAAAAGGAACGCTTGATCGGCGTTCCTTTTCTTGATGTTGCTAGATCTCTTCGGCTTCTTCGGCTTGCTCGACGGCTTTGGCTTCTTTCGCGGCCTCCAGTTCGTCAGCCTTATGACGGACCTTAAGGTCTTCCGTAATCTGTTTATAGGTTTTCTCATCGATTTTGTACCCAAAATGGACAAGGAGATAGGAAACGAGAATACAGAGAACAGCCGAACCGATCATTCCAATTCCAAGGACGTTGAGCTGCCATCCCTTGATGGCGGAGATATAACCGCTGATCTGGGTCGTGGCGTCGACCGGGGAAGTAATCCCGCCGGCTTTTTGGTTCTCAACATTGGAAATGTTGTTGGTAATACCATATAATCCGGCTCCAAGAAGGGTGATGAAGACGACGAACTTCTGAATGGCCGAGGCGAACTTGGCATCAAGAGGGCGCCACGAGAAGGCGACGGATTCTTTTCTTTCGCCGAATTTCCATTCGTTGTATTCGATGGAGTTCTGCATCATGAGCAAGAGGACAAGGTAGAAGACCCCTTCAGCGGCAAAGAAGATGAAGGGTGGAACGTAGAGGAGGAACATCATTCCCCCGAGGCAATCGCCCATCGTGGCAAAGCCATTGGCCCCAATCGCGTTATTCCAGGCAAGGGGGTGCTCCCCAAAGATGGGGAAGCCGACGAGGAACATCATGACGTAACCGAGGATGGCGATCATCGCGCTCCAGGTCATGATGGTTTGATCTTTGAAATGCTTTTTAAACAACGGGAAGAGGAATTGGGCCGAAAGGGTTCCGAGAACGTACATGACGGTGAAGATCGTCATAATCGTTCCACCACCCGCCAAGACACTTCCGCCATTGTCGACCCCGCCATAACCATAGGCTAAATAGAAATAGTTGATCCCAAAGCCGACGACGATCGTCGAGCCCGTGTAATAAATCAGCATGGCGGCCACGGAGATTCGAAGAGGCTGATTGATTTTCAGCATCTTGAACATATCGGAGAATTTAGTCTTTTCGGAGATGGCTTCCTGCTTCGGATCGCGTTCATGTTCTTGGCAGAAGAGATAGACGGCGATTTGCGAAAGAAGGAAAAGAGAGGCCGCGCCGATGGCAATGATCGTATAGGTGACTTGATAACCGAAAGTCGAAGGAAGCAAGGAACAGATGGCGTACATGGCGAAGGTCCCAATCGAGATGAAGATCGAGACGACGGTCGTGATATTGGCCCGCTGCTTCTCGTCGCTCGTTAAGCTCGGAAGCATGGCCCAATAGGCAATGTCGTTCATCGTGAAGACGAAATCCCAAAGGAAATAGAAGATGGCCCACGTGATGACATAGGCCCAACCTGTCGGACGAATGAGGAAGAGGCAGAGAATGACGATGGTGTTGCCAATTCCCCCAATGAGAATCCAGGGTCGGAACTTCCCGTGTTTGAAATGGCACTTCTCGACGATAAGACCCATGATTGGGTCGTTTAAGCCATCCCAAACGAGGTCGATGACAAGAATGATGGTGATGACCGAAATCTGTTGGAGATAATCGGCCCCGCCCGTCCCAAGAACGCCGGAATACATCAAAAAGTTCAACATGAAGGCCGAAACGAGGGAATAGCTCGCGTCTCGGAACATCGAGGCGATGCTATAAATCCATTTGGTCGGACCCGGGATTTTGTCTCCCGTGTAGTATTGGAAAAACTTCCAACCGCGTTTGGTCTTGTCAACTTCTTTGACAGTCATGTTTTGAAGGCTCCTTTATGAAGGACATTGAAACTATGGTAGGCTTTTTCGTTTCCGATGTAAACGCTTACAGCGTCTTAAGTAATGGTTCATTAACCGCTCAACGACCTTTGATGTCTTTTCTACCACTTATTGAAGACTTTTTCGGCGAACCCCGGGAGGTCCTCAAAAGCATAGGTTTCGCCTTCGGCTAAGAAGTGGCCGCTGAACCGTCCGAAAACTTGGTGCTGTTTGCTTCGAATCAGAAGGAGATTGTCATCGGAATGGCGGTCATATATCGGAGTAAAGGTCAAATCGATGTCGCCTTTCGTCGAACGGAAAGTCCAAGGTTTCAGGTAATCGTCCGCTCCACGAACGTTTAAGGGGATGTCGAATCGAACGTCATCGAGTTTTATCGCCTTTTGATCGATGAAAAGCATATTCTCGCTCGCGGCTGAGGTATCGCCAAAGCCATAACCGAGGTTCCAACCGATGAGATGGCCATCGTAAGCGGCCGAGCACGAAGACCAATACCAGGTGTTGCGGTAGGTCCACACCCCACGTCCCCAATCGAGAACCCCATATGAATCGTCATTGAAATCGTACATTTTATCCCCGAGTTTGGCGTAGCCAGCGGCTTTGAGATTGTTGATTTTCTGATTGTAATAGAAGTGACCCTTCTTCTTAAATGGGGTCGCAATGACGAGACTCTTCATGTTGGTCTCGACGAGAGCAATGTCGCAACGGAACCACTGCCCCTTCGCCCCAACGCCCTTCATTTGGCAAACGAGGTGGCGTTTGGCCCCATCATGGTAGAAACGCATGGCGTTGCCCTTCTTGTCTGTGAATTCGACGTCGCCCATCCGCGAATCGGACGGCAGCTCGAGTTTACCCATCGGGAAAAGGCCCATAAGGGATTTCGAGGCCTCGAAAGGTTTCTCCCCGAATTCCAGAACCGTGACGGATACCAACGACATATAGCCATTGTCGGCGACCGTTAAGGCGACGCCGTAATCTTTGTTGCCAATGTAGTAGTAATCCCATTCCTTGATTCGGGATTTAGGGGCCCGAACGAAATGGCGGTCGTAATGTTTGATTAACGAATAAGCAAAGCCGGGTTCTGCCAGGTTCCCATCGTCGTTTAGTAAGGGCCCGGGGCCCATCTGATGCTGTTCGCTCATATATCCCTCGATTCTCTTTCCATATTTATGACAAAACGGCCTTGTGGGCGGCCATAAAAGTCGACACCAACGAATATTCACCATGGGTGGCGTATTTCATCTTCTCAGCTAAAGACGAATAGGAAGAGAAATCGAGAAGGCCTTCATGAAGGCTCCGAGCGATATAGCCAAGATAAACGTTTTGATAAGTCGTCCGCGAATACGAGGTTTTTCCGCTTGAAAAGAAAGTCGCGAAATAAACGTTCGAAGAATTGGACGTTAGCTTTGATTCGTCGAGGGCCGTTTTGCCCGCCATGTTGTGATCTTCCCAATCGAGGCCAAGCGACCAATCCCAATCGTAGGGAATATAGACGGCTTTGCCGTTTGAGGGCTGAAAATAGACGTAGTAATTGTTCGCATTGTATCTTTGGTCGTCGGGGTTGCCAAATAGTTGCGACACGGCCGAGAAACGTAGGAACTCGTCGACGTCGAGAACGCTTTCAAGAAGGCTCGACGGCCCCGAATTGTAATTTAGGTTCCACATCGAATTGATGAAATTGACCATCGTCGGGAACGTTCCTGAATTCCCGTCATCGTCATTGGTCGAAAGATCGTAGGAAGGATGGTAACCGGCAATATTGTCTTCGACCCCGATTTTTCCCCATGGGACGCGGCCCCCGACGCTGTTTCCGTTCGCGTCCTTGATCTTATCGACACTCTCGTCCCGGGTGAGATCGGCCGGGCCTTTGGGCCCATAAACGCATTTATAGAGATCGCCCTTCGCATCGGCCTTGCTGTAATAACGTTTTAAAAAGACTTTATCGATACATTCCACCGCTTCGGCCAAATATGGTAGAGACGAGCTGTCGTCTTTAAGGCCAATTTGGACAATGTTGGCTCTCGGAGCCATAATGCCTTCTTTTCGGAAGGAGTCGTAAACGTAGACCTCTTGGGAGACGCAGAATGGGGAAAAATTCCGTGGCACGTATTTGAGGTCAAGTTTCTCCATTCCATAGAGGGTTCGGCTTTTTCTGTCGCTTAGGCCCGACGGATCATTGGTCCAATCTTTTTTGTATGTTTTTACTTCGTCGTCAAGATCGTAGGACGCATCGGAGAAGGTGGCTTTGAAAGAAACCTTGAAATGGGCGGGATAAGAAATCGTTCCGTTCTCATCGCAAAAAGCCCGTCGGGAGGTATTTCCCTTCATCCTAACCCCCACTTCAGGGATCGTCGTTTCCGTTCCGTTGATGCTCAACTTGAGGTCAGCGGGGAAATAGACGTCATAAAAGGTCGAGTCTGGGCGGCTTCCATAGGTGCTGAGATCGAATAAGGTTTTGTTCGCAAACGATAAAGAGATTTTTATGTCGCTCTCATAATTCCAAAAGGCTAGGTATTCAGGGCTATTCGCGAGGGCGACATTCGCTGGTTGGCTCGTGGATAAGGATGAATAGGAAGTCGAGGCTTGCGAGGATGAGGATATTGAAGACGATGTTGACGAAGAAGAGATCGAGGCGCTCGAAGACGAGGACGAAGACGACAAAAGCTCGGACGAACCGTCAGAAAGCGTGAATTTGCAGGACGTCAAAAGGGTACCAAAGGCTAAAAGGACGAAGACATTATTTACCCTACGATGCATGGCTCAATTATGGCCTTTTGGCCGCAAAGAGGACAAGGGTATCTTTTATTTTGAGATAGCCGCGGAAGTTTCTCGATCTTCTTTTCGCTTCTTTATGCCCGCCAAAACGAAGAAAAAGGTCCCAATGAGGGCGAAGGCGGAGGTTAAGATGCACATCCAGAGAAGAGAAACGCCGAAAAGGGCACCGGCAAGCAAGGAGCCAAGAAACGAAAAGAGCCCGAAGACGGTATCGAAGATGCCAAAGGCTTTGGCCCGTTCCGTCTTGATCGACAAGTCCGTCACGCCCGACATAACGACGCTTTCGGTCGCCCCTTCGCCAATCCCCCAAAGGGTAAGCCCCACAAAGATCGACCAAACCGAGGGAATAAGGAAAAGGAAGAAAGCCGAGGCTGCTGATAATCCAGTTGCAAGAGCGATGATCCATAAACCAAAACGATCATAAAGGAATCCGAAAGCCAAAGCAGCGATGGCGTCGATAAACATCGCGTAACTGTATAGAAGGGGGATTAAATTGTCATCGAAGAGACCAAGATCGGAAATATGCTTGAGGGCCAAAGGGTAACCGATGTAGCCAAAAGCGAGACATCCCCCAGCGAGACAAAAAATGACAAAAGAAGCCTTGGTTAGACTCTTCTTAGCGCGCGGAGCCTCACTTTCATTTTCGAAGTTCTCGGGGTGGCGGTAAAGAAGCCGACCAACGAAAAGAAGAATAAGGCAAAGAAGGGCGGGTATTCCCAATATCAGAAACCCTAGACGATATTTTTCGAACTCTCCAAGGCCCCCATTAAGAAGATAGGTAACGGTGAGGATAACAGGTCCAAGAAAGGCCCCGATTTGATCAAGAAACTCCGAAAAAGCGAAACTTTTCCCGGTTCCGTTGTTTTTGGCGGCGAAACTCACCAAGGTGTTCTTGGCCGGTTTCTTGATGGCTTTGCCAGTTTTTTCTAGCAGAACGAAGAGACAGGCAAGTAACCAACCATTCTTTGGAACGGCCGCAAGAAGAGGGATACTGACGAGATCAATGGCGTAACCGACTAAAGTGAAAAGCCAATACTTCTTCGTCCGATCGGCGAGATAACCCGTCAAAAGACGGAGGGAATAACCAATGAAAAGACCAAGACCTGAGACGACAGAAATAACAAACGGAGAAGCCCCAAGAAACGACTCGAAATCGCCTAAGATTGAATTGGCGCCTTCGTGGGTAACATCAGAGAGCATGCTGACGAGCGCCATCAAAACGATGAAGGCAAAAGCCGCTTGATGAACAGATTTAGATTGGTTCTTGTCCTTGTTCATATCTTCAGTTATAGACTTTATAAAGAGCGGAAACTAGATGGATGCGCGAAGGACAGTCGTCTTTTTCTCCATGTAAGTTTCAACAATCAGGTACTCGTCGTGAGTGGCGTATTGGAATTTATCGGCAAAGGCCGAGTAATTGCTATAGGTTAAGATCCCATCATCAAGGGCTTTGGCGATATAGGAGGCGTAAGCGTTTTGATAAGCCACTTTTGAATAGGACATCGTCGTTGACTTGAAGATTGTCGCGTTATAGATGTGATTGTAATTTGCGTTCTTCCGGGTGTCGGTTTCGTCGAAGGCTCCTCGGTTGACGATTCCAAAAGAAAGGTCAAGGCCCAGTGACCAATCGTAATCGTAAGGGATATAGACAGCCCTTTTTGTTGAGGGGACGAAATAAAGATAAAAGTTGTTGTAATTATAACGTTGGTCGTCAAAGGACCCCAGGCACTGACAAACCGCGCTGAAACGGAGAAATTGCTCGACATCGAGAATGCTTTCGAGTGTGGTCTGGCTCCCGCCGTTCTCGGCCACATCATTGAGTTTATTGAGAAAATTGGCCATCGTGGGGAAAGTTCCGGCGTTCCCTAAGTCATCATTGGTCTTGAGGTCATAAAGAGGATGATAATCGGTGTAGTTATCTTCAACTCCGATCGTCCCGCCAACCTTTCGGGCCCCTACCGCATTACCTTTTCCGTCAAAACTCGATTCGACGGCCCCATCGAGGCCAAAATCACACCGATCAGGTGTGGTACAAGTGCTTTTATAAAGATCGCCTTTGGAATCGGCCTTCGTGAAATATCGTTTCATCATCGTCTTGTCGACGCATTCGACCGTTTCATAGGAATAGGTGACGGACTCAGATTCGCTTTTGAGAACCAATTGAACAATATTTGAATGAGGGGCGATCAAACCTTCTTTTCTAAACGCCTCGTAACAATACACTTCCTGTGAAGTGCAGTACGGGGGCAGCTTCTCGTTCCGGGGGATGTACTTAAGATCAAGTTTATCCATATCGAAAAGCCGACGGTCTTCGCGATCGGACTTCCCGCTTGGATCATTCGACCAATCCTTAAGGAACTGCTTCAAATAGCCATTTTTCGCGTAATTTGGATCCTCGAAGGTGCATTTGAAGGAAAGCTTCAGATTAACGGGATCGCTTATCGCCCCGTCGGTATCGCAGAAAGTCCGCCTCGAGGTATTGCCTTTCATCCGAACCCCCACTTCATTCATGTTAAAGGAGGTTCCGTTCACGCTCATCGAAAAATCGGCGGGGAAATAAAGGTCGTACCAGGTCGATTTTGAATAGGCCCCGTACTTACTAACCCCATAAAGGGATTTATTGGTGAACGAAAGGGTGATTTTGATATCCGATCCATAAGACCAAAATGAGTTGTAGTCGGGACTGTTGGCAAGAGCCGGTCCATTGCTTGAAGAAGAGGGAATGGTCGACGAAGAAGACGAGGAAGACGAGGATAAAGACGAAGAGCTTTCCGATGCAAAGGAAGAGGGCGAGGACGAAGAATCGCTTCCGGATATTGACGAAGAAAGCGTTGAAATCGTGCAGGAGACTAGCAAAGTTGGCAAAACGGCGAGGCTAAACAAAAACCTTGGGTTTTTATATCTCATGTTCTATTAATGACCAAAGACGGGCTTTTGTTGGAAGAACTTATTCTTTGAGAGCCAAGATAGAATCGAGTGATCCCTTAATGGTGGCTTCCTTGGAAAGATGCCCATAAGCATCAACTTGCGAAGCATCGCGGATTTCATGAGTAAGACAGCATGGACCCCCGATGCATCCACCCGAACAGGCCATTCCTTCAATGAAATTAAAGCCAGGATCATCTGAAGAGGCCTTAATGAGGGCACTTCGGCAGCCATCGAGACCGGAGACGGCCATAGGCTTGACGACAAACGACGAGCCCTGTTCCTTGAGGGCTTCCTTGACAGCATCCGAAAGGCCACCGCTTCGAGCGAAGATTCGACCGAAATAGGAGGCGTTGTCGAGGGGATCTTCACTTAGCGAAGCCAAATCGATGTTCTCGGCGTCCAAAAGGGCTTGCAGTTCCTCGAAGGTGATCACGCAATCGACGTAAGGTTTGCTTGAAGGATCGAACATCTCCATTTTCTTGGCTATGCAGGGCCCAACGAAGACGATTTTGGCTCCCTTATCGCCCTCTTTGATATAGCGGGCCAGATAGGCCATGGGGGAAAGGTTGGTCGACACTTTGTCGCTAAGGCCAGGATATGACGTCTTGACGTAGCGGACAAAGGCCGGGCAGCAACTGCTCGTTAAAAAGCCTTTCGCGGCTAATTCTTTAGCTTCGCTATAACTTACCATGTCGGCCCCAAGGGCGGCTTCAACAACGGCGTGAAAACCGAGTTTCTTGATACCAGCGATGACCTGACCGAGTTTGGCGTAATGGAATTGGCTTGAAACCGAGGGGGCAACGATCATGTAGGCCCGAGGACCCTTTGAGGTCGAAGAGGCCTTTGCGATGTCGATGCACTTCAAGATGTAACTCTTGTCCATGATGGCCCCAAAAGGGCAGGCATAGGAACAAGCCCCACACCGGGTGCACTTCTCCTCGTCGATCGTGGCGATGCCATCCTCGCGTTTTCCAATCGCCTTGATCTTGCAGGACGATTCGCACGGACGGGTTCGGTTAATGATGGCGTTGAATTGACATGCTTTGGCGCAGAGCCCGCAGTTGACGCATTTGCTCTTATCGATGTGGGCTCGGAGATGCTCGTCGAAACTAATGGCGTTCCGGTGGCATGCCCCTTGGCAGCGATGGGCCAAACAACCCCGGCAGGCATCGGTGACTTCCGTTCCCCCGATTGGGCATTGGTCACAGGCCGGTTCGATGACTTCGAGGATATTGGGGTTCTTATCGTTCCCGCCAATCGCGAGATGGACTCGTTCGGCCGCGATGGCTCTTTCTTTATAAATGCAGCACCGCATGGTCGGTTTTGGCCCCGGAGAGATTTTCTTGGGGATATCGAAAATGTCCTTGTCGAGGGTTCCGGCGAGGTAACTCTTTGCCACTTCCTTGAGGACGCGGTATTTAAGTTCTTGGACCTGGGTATCAAATTTAGTGAACATGGTGGTTTCCTTTCAGAAGTAGGCGACGTGGATGTGCTTGCCCATGGCTTTGAAATGTTTGGTAAGCTCTTCCACGAGCTGCATTTTGATCGAGATGTTAATCCCGAGGCTCGGATCCTGATGGGCGGGATTAACCGCGCATCCGACGAAGAAGGAGATGTCGGTTGCGTCTTCGAAGAGGGCTTTGGCGAGAAGGGAGGCCCCGTCTTGCCGATAGCACCACGAGAAGTATTCGCGGTCTTTGTCGAGATAATCTTTTGCGAGGTCGACGAGGCGGTTCAATGTGATGACCCCTTCGGTCACGAGATCGACACCTTTGAGGTGACTGATCGGCGGAACCTTCGTATCGATGTAATCGATCGAAGTATCGACTTCGTGATGGAGATAACGCCCACAAACGGCGGCCGTTGTCCCTCCGCAGACGATATGTTTACCGCCTTTAGCGAAGAAGAGGGCCATCATCTTGGCATCGTCCTCTTTTTTTGAGGCGGGGCCGACGACGAGGTTGACGTTGACGCGCTCCCGCCTTCGGATCACGCAGGCGGTCGTGTCATCCCCCTCTCGGTGATTATATAGCACATCGCAGTGCTCAATGAGAGAGGAAGCCAAATTTTGACTCGAAATCCCTTCGTGGTAAAGGGCCTCAAGGTACGAGACGATCTCTTTTCGCGTCCAACCGAAGTTTAAACTCTCCCCCACCCCGGCATAGACCGCCCCGTCGCTCACGAGGACGAGGACGTCATTGAGATCGAAGTAGCCCTCGGCCTTAAGGATCTTTTTCCCATCGACTTCGAGAAGGGACCATTTAAGGGCCTTTTCCTTGCCAAGGCGGAGAAAGATCGGGTCGGGGTTATCGTAGTTATAGATCACGAAAGAGAAATCGTTTCGAACCTGAACAACGGTGAAGGTGCTATAAGCTAGATTGCCACGGTTTACGGAAACGGGAAGAGTTTTGACGACGCTATCGGCGCTTTCCTCGATTGATAAGCCGCCATCCATCATGTTCATAAGCATGGTCGAAGTAAGGGTCGAGAGGATGTTCGCACTCACGCCCGAACCAAGGCCATCGGCGAGGACATAGGTCAAAGAACCATCTTCCCGATGGTGACTTTCGACGTGGTCGCCGCATAACTCCTCACCAAAATGATTGAGGGAGATGTGCCCGATTTCCATTTCGCTTGAGGCGTTATTCATCATCGCTGCATTCCTCTTTAGCGAGGGTATCTTGAAGTTTTGAGAGGGCGATCTTGGTCGAAGCCGTCGACTCACCAAGGAGTTGGGCGATTTCCTGAACCGTCCGCATATTCTTTTCAACGACTTCTGAGGTAATACGGCTACTTTCCCGAGTCAATTCCTTTTGCTTGGCTTTCTTTTTCTCTTCTGAGGTCACATCGCGATAAACCCCAATGAGGATGTGAAACTGGGCGTCATAAGAAATGGTCGAAACGAGATACTTATCGTATTCCGGGAGGTAGATCATCTTGTGGCAAGTGTTCTCTCCTCCGAGGGCTTTCGCGTATTGAGAGACGTCCATGATCGAGGAGATGGGCTTATTGATTAAGTCCTTCCCCTGTTCGACCCCCACCATATCGGCGAGGGATTGATTGGCTAATTGGATCTTCATCTCTTCGTCGAGGACGACGATCGGATCGGCCGAATTCTCGACGATCGTGTTGGAAAAGCTCTTGGCCTTCTCCATGAGGAAGGGCAAACACATCTCGAGATTGGCTTTGCCTTCGAGGACGGCAATGGCTTTTTCGCGGCAAGATGAATAACCGCAACTCGAACAATTGAGTTCGTCTTTCTTCGCGGTCTTGCCGAGTTTTGCTAAAACAGCCGCGATTTCCTCTTCGTTGTGCTCTTTCTGAGGTCGAGAGAATTCAAAGAAGGAAATCGATGTTTCCTTTTGAGGATAACTAAAAACGAGGAAATCAATTTGGCCCGCGCTCCGCTTGATGGCGAGATAGGAAGAGACGAGAGTCCGGGATGAGGCCTTCATGGCGGGGCCATTCGCGCAACTCCCCGAGCAGGACGACATTTCGATGAAAGCATGGTGAACCTTCCCCGAGAGAATATCTTCAATCGCGGCCATGGCTTCTTCCATGCCTCCGATCGAAAGATAGGAGAAGGAGGGATTGTCTTTCGCCATCGTGGCCAAGATGCCACCTTCGATAGGGAAGAGACGGGCTAAGGATTCTTGAACAGGCGTTGATTTATCAGCCTTTTCGATTTGGATATTTTTACTTTCCAGCCACTTATCGAGTTCGAGAAAAGTCAAGACGGCATCGGTTAATCCCGGATGCATCTCGATTTCGTTCTTTTTGCTGATACAGGGGCCGAAAAAGACAACTTTGGCCTCCGGATGCCGGCGCTTTATGTCTTTGGCGTGCATAAGCATCGGAGAGAGGACAGGGGCGAGATAACGAGTCGCCGAAGGATAATGCTTCTCAATGAGAAGGTTGATCGAATGGCAACAAGTCGAGATGATGACATCGTGCTTTCCATCATCGCAGAGTCGATCATATTCTTTCTTGACGATCGTCGCCCCGACGGCCGTTTCCTCGGCATCGGAGAAGCCGAGTTTCAATAACGCTCTCCGAAAGGAAGCGAAATCCGTCTCCGGATAAGCGGCGAGAAAGGATGGGGCCACGGAGGCGATCACTTCTTTTTCATTACCTAAAAGGGTCTCCACTGCCGCTAGATCGCTTCGAATGACTTTGCAGCCCTGAGGACAGGTGAGGTAGCAAGCCCCACAGAGAACGCATTCCTCAGGAATGATGGAGGCTTGGCCATCGTGAAAGGAAATTGATTTGACCGGGCATTTCCGGATGCATTTATAACAGCTCCGACAATCGGTCGTGATGCTTGTTAAGGCCGTGGACATATCGCTTTCCTCCTTTTTTGATGGTTACTTGACGAGAGGCATGATTTCTTGGTCAAAGATGGGGACGAAGGTCTCTTTGTTAACCCCCGTCACTATTTTGTCGTTGATCTTAATCGAAACCCCATCGGAACCGCATTTTCCAAGACAAAAAGCGGCTTTTAATTCGATTTTCCCTTCGAGATTCCGTTTCTTCACTTCTTCGCGGAAGAGATTAATGACGTCGTAGGAGCCCTTGAGGTGGCAAGAGCTCCCGACGCAAATGGATATACTGACCATGTTAGTTACCTTTGTAGGCCGCGCGCATGATCGCGATCATATCGGGGATAAGTGGCACGCGTGGGTTGGCGGGCGTGCATTGATCCTCGTAAGCGAGATAGGCGATGTCTTCTAGACGCGACATATAGAGCTTCTCGTCGGGGATGAGAGACTGGAAGTTCATGTCGATTCCGATTTCTTTGCCAAGGGCCATGACGGCATCCGCAAGAACGGCCCCCGCTTCTTCAGGTTTCGTGGCTTTGAGGCCAAGAGCCTGACAGATTTCGAGATATTTCTGATCGGCTTGGTATTCTTCGTATTTCGGCCACAAGGAAAGTTTTGTCGGAACACTTCCGTTATATCTGATCACGTGGGGCAAAAGGATCGCGCAGGTCCGTCCATGGACGGTGTGAAACTCGCCACCCATCTTGTGGGCGAGAGAATGGACGAGGCCGAGGAAGGCGTTAGCAAAAGCCATCCCAGCAATCGTCGCGGCGTTATGCATCTTTTCGCGGGCCTTGAGGTCGTGTTTGCCATCTTTTACCGCCCGAGGGAGATAAGCGAAGACAAGTTTGATGGCTTCTAAGGCGAGACCATCGGTATAGTCGCTTGCCATGACCGAGACGTAAGCCTCGATGGCATGAGTTAAAACATCCATTCCCGTTTCCGCGGTCGCTTTGGCGGGGAGGTTCGTCGTGAACTCGGGGTCAATGATGGCGATCGAAGGGGTGAGAGAATAATCTGTCAAAGGATATTTCTTATTGTTGGTCTTGTCAGAAATGACGGCAAAGGGCGAAACCTCGCTTCCGGTCCCCGAGGTGGTTGGAATGCAAATAAGCTTGCTCTTTCGGCCCAGTTCCGGGTATTTGAAAGCCCGTTTCCGGATGTCCATGAACTTTTGCTTGAGATCGTCGAAATTGACTTCAGGATGCTCATAGAAAATCCACATTCCTTTGGCCGCGTCCATGGCTGAACCACCGCCAAGGGCGATGATGGTGTCGGGTTTGAATTGATCCATGATGGCGACGCCTTTTCGAACCGTCTCAATATCTGGATCCGGTTCAACGTCGGCGAAAAGCTGATAAGTAACGGGGTTCCGGCGAAGATTGAGTTCGTCGATGATTTTGTTGAGGAAACCAAGTTCGACCATTGAACGATCGGTGACGATGAAGACCTTCCCGACTTCTTTGCACGACCGGAGGTATTGAATCGAATTACGTTCAAAATAGATCTTCTGCGGCACTTTGAACCATTGCATGGTGTTTCTCCTTTTCCCGACTTTTTTAATATTGAGCAAATTGATGGCCGAAACGTTGCCTCCGACCGAATTGTGGCCATAACTGCCGCATCCGAGAGTGAGCGACGGGAGGAAGGAGTTATAGACGTTCCCGATTCCCCCGAAGGTGCTGGGCGAATTCCAAACGACTCGAAGAGCCTTGACGTGGTCCCCAAAGGAATCCGACATCTCCTGCTCCTTGCAGTGGATGGCCGCGGTGTGGCCAAGTCCGCCGAATTCGAGCATCTCTTCGCATTTAGCAAAGCCTTCTTCCGGACCGGCGACTTTATAGAAACTAAGGACCGGTGAAAGTTTCTCGCGGCTTAATGGTTCATCGGCTCCAACGCTTTCAAGTTCGACGCCAATGATCGAAACGTCGTCTTCGACGGAAAAACCAGACTTCTCGGCGATCCATTGGGCCGACATCCCCGCCACGGCGGCATTAAGTTTTGCAGACGAAACATTCGCGTCGCCTTTTATGACCCCAAACATGAACTTCTCAAGTTTTCGTGTCTCTTCAGGAGTCGCGAAATATACTTTGAAACGCTGGAATTTCTTTTTGATCTCTTCATAGATAGAAGCATCAATAAAGACAGCCGATTCGGAAGCGCAAATCATTCCGTTATCGAAACTCTTTGAAAGAACGACGTCATTGACCGTCTGATCCTGATCACAAGTTTCGTTTATGTAACAAGGAACGTTTCCAGCCCCGACTCCGAGAGCGGGTTTTCCACATGAATAGGCGGCTTTGACCATGGCGTTCCCGCCCGTCGCCAAGATGGTCGCGATACCAGGATAGGCCATTAAAGCACTTGTGGCTTCCATCGACGGATGTTCGATCCATTGAATGCAGTTCTCTGGAGCTCCGGCGGCCACCGCCGCATCTCTCATGACGATTGCCGCGGCTTTGGAACATTCTTGGGCATTCGGATGAAAGGCAAAAATAATCGGGTTACGAGTCTTAATGGAAATAAGGGATTTGAAGATCACCGTCGAGGTCGGGTTGGTGACGGGGGTAATGCCCGCGATCACGCCAACTGGTTCGGCAATTTCGGTGATGCCCGTTACCGGATCATCAGAAATGATGCCCACCGTTTTGGTGTGGCGCATATTGTTGACGACATATTCGCAGGCGAAGAGATTCTTCGTCGCTTTGTCCTCAAAGCGTCCCCGCTTCGTTTCTTCGATTGCCTTGCGGGCCAAATCGCCATGGTGGTCGAGACCAGCCACCGACATCTTGGCAACAACGAAATCAATCTTCGTTTGATCGAAAGAAGCAAATTCATCGAGAGCCTTTAAGCCCTTTGCTACAAGGTCATTAACTTCCGCTTCAGCCGCGGCTTTGACGTCGGTCGCAATCGGTTTTTCTTCAACCATGATCTTCTCCTTCTAAGGGTTTCATAACCCTTTCGGTATTTCTTTACCGGTTAGACTATAGACGAGCGAAACCAAGAAGTAAATGCTTTAGGTATTTTTTTACCGATATAACTATAGAAAACGCTTACAGGTATATCGATATTCAGGTTTCGTCGCTGTTTTACTGATGACACAAATAAAAAGAACTTCCATTTCTGGAAGCCTTTTTTATAGGCGTCGTTCCTTATCGGTTGTTGAGGCGATGAGAAAGAACGGCTAACGAAGAAGCGAGATTAACGTTTTCGACAACGATTTCGGAAGGAACCTCGAGGTGGATCGGAGCGAAATTCCAAATGGCTTTGGCTCCGGCTTTGATGGCGAGTTCACAGGTGCTTTGGGCGGCTTTAGCCGGAACGGCAATAATAACGATTTCAACGCTTTTTTTCTTGAGGAATTCGGCAAGTTTTTCAACGGAGTAAACAGGCTTTTCGGCGATGGCCTTCCCGACTTTCTTCGTATCAACGTCAAAACCAGCGATGATCTTGAATCCCATTTCACCAAAAGCCGGATAGTTGAGGAGAGCTCCGCCAAGGTGCCCTACTCCAATCAAAACGGCCGAAGTCTCTTCCCGGTATCCGAGGAAGGACTCGAGATCTTCAACAAGGGCTCGAACGCTTCTACCTTTTTTGGGACGGCCTGGTTCTTTGGAGATGGCCTGAAGGTCTTTTCGAACCTGTTCTTCACTGTAGCCGAGCTTTATGGCGACGTGCGGCGAAGAGATGATTTCGATCCCTTGGTTTTCCAGTTCCTTAAAATACTTCAGATACACTGGATATCGTTCAAGTTGATTTTTTGAGAATTTTTCCATATTCCTGTATCCTCTTTCGGTATCGGTTTACCGATAGAACTATACAATATAGTATCATCAGCGGACCGAAACAAGAAAAACGTTGTGTGAAATGATGATAAAACCATCAGCGGGATTCTTCTCGAAAAGAGCCCAAGTCGTTACCATTCCTGTTGAGGATCAAAACGTGACATTTTGGTAGGTTTTTCTTTGTCACCATGTTTTATTCTCTTATCAAGGCCATCGTTTGAAGAAAGATAAATTGTCTCCGTCATGGCGTTGTAATCTTTTTCGGAAAAAATGACTGCATTGCCTTTTTTTGTAGTGACAGTCACAGACTTGTTGTATTCGACGACACTGTCCAAAATTTCAAAAATTGAACGTCTAAACGTAGTTACGTTGATAGTCAACATAATCGTATTCTCCTCCTTTATTTTATTATAGAGTGTAAAGCATTGTTTATAGTCGTTAATTCTTGCGTTTCTTTCATGTGACAAACCAACATCGACATAAAAGTAAGAAGAGAAATAATAAAAAGCCTAGATGTTTTCTAGGCTTTTATTGTTTACTGGCGGAGGCGTAGAGATTCGAACTCTAGCTGGGGCAGACCCCACTATCGGTTTTCAAGACCGACCCCTTCGGCCACTTGGGTACGCCTCCATTGGTGGTCCATCGATGACTTGAACATCGGACCTTGCCCTTATAAGGAGCCTGCTCTAACCTGCTGAGCTAATGGACCAATAGCCACGAATGGGCTTGGATATTATAACCACTAAAAAGCCAAGAAGAAATGAAATATTAACGAGTAAACGGGGTGCGTCATCGTCTTTAGCCTTGATATCACGCATTCATCTAAACTGACCGCTAAGCAACGACGGGTCGAGGGATTCGAATGTCACTCCATCGCAATAGGGCTTAACGCGATCAAACTCCTCTTTCTTCCTTATTGTCCAGGCCAATATCTTCTTCCCGGCTTTTCGATAGGCGACGAAACGGGGATCGTCGAGAAGATGAAAATCAATATCGAGAAAGTCCCAATCCTCAAGTCGTAAATCGGTGTTTATCTGCTTTTGCCCCACGAGCAAGCCACAGTTGAATCCACGATCCTTGATTAAAGAGAGCAACTCCGGATCAAAAGATATGATCACAATCTTGCTTCTATCTTTAATCTTATTTAAAAAGGGGATGAGAACGTCGCGAAACGAAGAAGCGTTCCCGTTATAGGTTTTTAATTCCAAAACCATCGCCTTACTCTGTTTAAAAACAGAAAGAAGTTCTTCTCCCGATAAAAGAGATTCGCCATTGCTGAGACGATAATTGTTTCTAAGATCATCGAAAGACAAATCCTCGATAACTCCCTTTTTGTTCGTTAACCGGCTGAGTTCACTATCGTGACAAACGACGATTCGTTCGTCTTTCGTCATGTGAATGTCGGTTTCAAAAGGAAGGCCATGGTTAATGGCGTTCAGAAAGGCGGCCTTCGAGTTCTCAGGAATCGTTGATGAAAAGAGTCCGCGGTGGGCAACGCCATTGCGGAAAGCAAGAAAAAGGGAATCAATATTTGTCTTTTCCATGTCTTTAAAATGATAGCACTCCAAGTGAGTGAAAACCGTGAATTAGGAATATATAAGGATGATCAAACAGTTAACGGAAAGAAACGATTATTTCTCTTCGTCGAGCCGTTTAAGGAACCCGTTTATCGCATGAAGATGAATGATGATTTCCTTGATGTCTTCATCGGAGAAACGATCTAATTTGCTCATCCACTGCTTCATGGCTTCTTCTTTCATGTCTTTAAAGGCTTTTTTACCTTCTGAAGTAACGGAAACGATTATTTCCCGGCGGTTTTTTGGATTAATCTCCCTTTTTACCATGCCAAGCTTTTCTAAACCCTCTACTAGAGGCGTCATTTGCTGTTTCGATATTCCATGAAAACCAGCTATGACGTTCATGGGCTGAGGCCCGTTTCGTAATAGGAATATCATCGTCATTCTTTGAAGACCGGTAAAGCGGCACGGACCGAGAGAAAGAAGAGGCCGGGCCACCTTTTTCCGATAATCCGGATCCATGTGTTCCAATTCTTTAAAGATACCTTCCAATAATTCTTTTTTCATGTCTCGCCACCTCTAGTTGACAAATGAATAATACATCGGTTTGAAAGTAAATAAAACATAATTGTCCATAATTGTTGACATTGCTTATTTCCTTGCCTATAGTTTATCGGTCAATATTGATTGACCACAGATTCCGAAGGTAAAAACATGCTCAAATTGTTCAAATTTCTCCGACTACTGGACTGGTTTCTACTCGCCGTCATTCTGGGACTAGTCTTTGTCTCGGTCTATCTCGATCTTCGGATCCCTGATTTCATGGCCGACATCACAACTTATTTACAACAGCCCAACAGCAGCATTAACGACATTTGGATCGCCGGTGCGAAGATGCTCGGGTGCGCTTTAGGAAGCGCCGCCGTAAGCGTCGTCATGGGAGCTTTATCCTCTTATATATCCTCCAACCTCTCCAAAACTTTGCGAAAAGAACTCTATAAGAAAGTCGAACGGATGTCGCTTCGCGATATCGAGCACTTCTCGACTGCGAGTCTTATCACGCGGACCACGAACGACGTTTCACAAATTCAAAACATCTTCTCGATGGGACTTAGCATTCTCCTTAAGGCCCCGGTTTTAGCCGTTTGGGCCGTTTTGAAGATCGTCAATAAGGGAACGATGGGGTGGGTCACGGCGACTGGGGCAGCCGTCGGGATCATGGTCGTCGCTGTTTCGCTTGCCATCGCCTACGCGCTCCCGAAGTTCCGCATTGTCCAAAAGCAAATTGACGACGTCAACTTGATTGCCCGTGAGGACATCAATGGTCTACGCGTTATCAAAGCTTTCAATGCTGAATCTAAGCGCTCTAAAGAGTTTGAAAAGGTTAACGTCAAGTTGACCAAAACCACCACTGCGACTGGCTTAGTCATGGCTATCATGAGTCCTTTGATGACTGGGATTATGTCGGGGCTCTCGCTCGCCATTTATTGGATTGGGGCCTACGCAATTGAGGCCGCTTCTTCTCCAGCCGACAAGATTACTCTCTTCTCGAATATGATCGTCTTCTCGTCTTACGCCATGCAGGTCGTTATGGCCTTCATGCTCTTGATTTTGATCTTCATGATCATGCCTCGAGCCGTCGTCTCGGGAAGACGGATCTCTGAGGTCATCTTCGCGCCTATCAGCATCGTTGAAGGAAAAGAAGACGGAAATGATTCCATTAAAGGCGAAGTCGAGTTTAAAGATGTGAGCTTCTCCTATAGCGACGAAAAGAATCAGGAAAAGATCCTAGACGGAATTTCCTTCAAAGTCGAACGGGGCCAAACTTTGGCCATCATCGGAGCGACCGGTTCAGGAAAGAGCAGTTTGGTCAATCTTGCCGTCCGTTATTACGATGTCACAAAAGGCGAGGTTTTAGTCGATGGACTCAATGTTAGGGATTATAAATTCCCTGCCCTTTATAACCGAATCGCGATCGTTCCGCAAAAGGCCGTGATGTTCAGCGGTTCAATCGAGAGCAACGTCCTCTACGGTTCCTCTCTCGGAGGAACGCCTGAAGACCTCGAAAAGGCCATAAAGGTTTCACAAGCCGAGGAATTCGTATCCAAAAAAGAAGGCGGTGTCCAAGCGACGATCGAGCAAGGCGGAAAGAACGTTTCTGGCGGTCAAAAACAACGTCTTGCAATTGCTAGGGCGCTAGCAAGAAACCCGGAAATCGCCATCTTCGACGATTCCTTCTCGGCCCTCGACTACAAAACCGACCTCACTCTCCGAAGCGAGCTTTCAAAGAGTTACCCCGATCTCACCAAGATCATCGTTGCCCAACGAATTGGGACAATTATGAACGCCGATGAAATCATCGTCCTCAACGAAGGCAAGATCGTTGGCAAAGGCCGTCACGAAGATCTGCTCAAAACCTGTCCGATCTATAAAGAGATTGCCTTAAGTCAGCTTTCCGAGGAGGAATTAGCCAATGCCTAACATGATGCAAGGACGCGGAATGATGAATTCCCGAGGAGCCGCCGAAAAGGTCGCTTTAGGGCCCGCCATTAAGAAGCTTGTCCGCTATTGCCGCTCATACTTACCGTTCGTTATCTTAGCAATCGTTCTCGCGATCACGGGGGCCGTCCTTTCTCTAATTGGACCAAACAAAATCGCCGACATTACGAACGCCATTATTGACGGAGCCATGATGTCCAACATCGACTTGGCCTTTGTGAGCAAAACGGCAATCGAACTAGTCTTCATCTTCAGTTTTAGTATTTTGTTCTCTTATCTTCAAGGAATGATCATGACCCTCGTCACGAATTCCGTGAGTAAGAAACTCCGGAGTGATATCGAGAAAAAGATCAATGCCGTGCCTCTTAAATACATCGATTCATCCTCGACTGGCGATATCCTCTCTCGTCTTACGAACGACGTTGACCTTATCTCGCAGGCACTGACCAATTCGGTGGCCTCGCTCATCAGTTCATTTGTTCTCGCCATCGGCTGCGTCATCATGATGTTCTATACCAACTGGATCATGGCTCTTGCCGCAATCGTCTCCTCGATCGTCGGCTTCCTCCTTATGATGTTGATCATAAAGAAATCTCAGGGTTACTTTGTGAAACAACAAGATGGGCTAGGAAAATTAAACGGCCATGTCGAAGAGATCTTCACCAACCACTCGGCCGTTCTTTCAAGCAATGCCTTAAATCAGAACGAAAAGGTCTTTAAGGAATACAACGATTCTCTTTACTTCAATAACTGGATGTCTCAGTTCCTTTCGGGTTTAATGCAGCCTTTGATGGGCTTTATTGGTAACCTCGGCTACGTTTCCGTTTGCATCGCCGGAGCACTCCTAGTAAAGAACAATGGAGTCCAATTCGGCGTCATCACAGCCTTTATGATTTATATCCGCCTCTTCTCTCAACCCTTGACGTCGATCGCTCAGGGCATGACCTATATTCAACATGCCGGGGCGGCCTCGAAACGGGTCTTCGAATTCCTCGAAGAGAAAGAAGTTGCTGACGAATCTGAAAAAACGAAACGCCTCGATCATGTTGAGGGCGAAGTTCAGTTCAGCGATGTTCACTTTGGCTACGACGAAGGAAAAGAAATCATTCATGGTTTTTCGGCTCAGGTAAAACCTGGGCAAAAGATCGCCATCGTCGGTCCGACCGGAGCGGGTAAAACCACAATGGTCAACCTCTTGATGCGTTTCTACGAAGTCAATTCCGGTGATATCAAAATCGATGGCGAGTCGATTAAAGATCTGAAGAGAGAAAATGTACACGCCCTCTTTGGAATGGTTCTTCAAGACACTTGGCTCTTTCAAGGAAGCGTTCGGGAAAACCTTAAGTTTGGACGGAGCGACGTCAGTGATGCCGACATGGAAAAGGCGGCCGAAGCTTGCGGAATCAGCCACTTCATTCATACCTTACCGAAAGGTTATGACACGGTCATCGACGACACCCTTGAAATCTCTTCGGGCCAAAAGCAGCTTCTTACCATCGCCCGGGCCATGATTCAAAACGCCCCAATGCTTATTCTTGATGAAGCCACTTCGAGCGTTGACACCAGAACCGAGATTGTCATTCAAAAAGCCATGGACGCCTTAATGACAAATCGGACCTCTTTCATCATCGCTCACCGTCTTTCTACAATCAAAAACGCTGACCTCATCATTGTGATGAAAGAAGGCAGCATCGTCGAAAGCGGGAACCATCAGGCTCTTCTTGCTCAAAATGGCTTCTACGCCGAACTCTACAATTCTCAATTTGCCGATTCTGAAGCTTAATTATTTACTAAGGTTGTATTTCATCGGAACGAAGATAATTCCGTTTGTTTCTTTTCGCTTTGAAATTGCGACGAATCCAAGCTTTTCATAAAAGCCCATTCCGTAAGGTGACGAATGAACGGTAATGGTTTTTAAGTTCGGATTTTGTCGAGTTAATTCTTTGATGGCGAACTTAAACAAACGAGAACCGATCCCACGATGTTGAAATTCCTTTTTCGTGAAAGCCAAACTCAAATGGTCGCGGCTCTTTCTAAAGGCAATAAGCGAAACGATTTCTTTATCCTTGGTGGTAACATACATGGGAATCTCACCATCGCGAACTAAAGCCTTGTAACTCTCATTATCAATTATGTCGCGACGAAACGAATTCATACCCTCAAGCGAATAATCCGGACATTCAAATTCTTCGAATACGGTCCAAACAAAAGACATCGCATCTTCGACTTCATCGGGCGCGATAAGCCTTAATTTGATCCCATCGCTTTCGTTTTTCATTCTACTTTGTTTTCGTTCCGATCCACATCGCGTGTTCGCTATAAGAAAGCAGATAATCGGTTTCAAGGAACCGTTTAGCAAAACTAATCCAAGCGTCTCGTTCCTTTTTCGGGCAATCGAGAATTGTCTTTTCGTTGGGGGCCAAAATACTTTCTTGGCCAAAGATGACATCCTTTTTAACAGGGAAGGAAGACATAAAACCATCGATATGATTGCGATCAATAAAAAAGGCATCGGTAAAGGCGTGGCCGGAGAAATCGCCTTGATTAGTCACAGCCTCGGCGAAGGCTTTTCCCGCCTCGAAATTGGGGTCAAGATCTTTAAGGAGACATCCTGGGTTTTTAAGATCGTAGATTACTCCGGCGAAGGTCATGATAAACGAAACGTACAAATGCCCGCCTTTTTTTAGATGCTTCAATGCGATCTCCACCGCTTTGACTCGGTCCTTCTCATTAAGAAGATGATAAAGAGGCCCCATCAAGAAAACGTGATCAAAGAGACCCAAGTTAAGCTTCTCAAGTTCAAGGCAGTCTTTGGCGTAAGCCTTAATCTTCACTTTGTTTTGACGAGCTTTCTTCTTCGCCAGGGCGATGTTGCCGTCACTAAGGTCAACTAACGTAACGGGATGGCCTTTTTTGGCATAATGAATCGAGTAACGGCCCGGACCGCCCCCAATATCGAGAATTGAAACCCCTTCTTTGATAAAACGATCCATCTCAAAGGTCGTGAAAATGAATTCGAAAGGGTGTTCCTTCAGCCTTTTCCATTCGTCGAGGGCCGATTCGTCATAATGTTTTTTTACTGTTTCGTTCATATTCATTGCCCTTTGCGATTTATTAATTATGTTGAAATAGAAGACCCGTGTAAACAAGGAACGAACCATGGAAAAGCGAATCGAGGAGTTAAATATTAGGCCGATCGGCTTTTTTCTTTAAACGTAGTTCCGTCACGGCGATCGAGAGATAGATGGCGAAAAGAGATATCAAGATCCATCCGATGGCGGTCATACTGACAAAAAGATTGAGCAAAGATAATGCTAGAGCGATGGAAGAAACGACAATCGAGGCTAAGAGAAAACCTCTTTTTTTAGTGAAAATATCAACGAAGGTCAGAAGAATCAAAACACAAGTTAAGACGGCAATAATGAATGGACAGAAGATGGCGTAGCCGAAAGGGGTCAAGTTGAAAAACGAATACGTTCGCGAGAGAAACTCAATTTCGCTCGACGAGCCCACCACTCCATACACCATGACGACCCCAGTCGGAACAATTTCCAAAATTAAAGAGGCAATAACGATAATGGCACGAACAACTGATGAATAAATATAGTTGTTACGAGATTCGGGCGCATGCTGTTCTTGGTTTTTCTCGATCGGTTCCATAAACCTTCCTTCTTGAGATTATCTGCCTTAGGGCGTCTTTCTTTATCAAATTATAACCGCATTATGGTTTTTAACATTAATCAATCTTGGCGGAATCACTGATTCGCTTTTTGTGAATAATGATGAGAAGTAAAATAGAGCCGACGATAAGAAAAGCCAGGCTGATCGAAAGAAAAGCAATTCCCATCGCCACCCCAACTTCGTAGTTCGAAGCAATTTCAGGATGAAGGCGATATTCGTGAAAAGACGCCCCAAACACTAAGCCAAAAAATGAAAGCGAAAATAGCAGAATCATCATTCGGAATAATCGATTGCCTTTTGTCTTTTGATAGGCATTTTCGAGGGAAATCGTGATATGGGCGTAAGAGAAGATCGCCGCTGTGATTAACAAAGGTAGATTTCTTAGCATCAAGGCCGAAAAGAGGAAGACAGCACTCGGAACAATTGAAAGGACATAAGCTTTGAGAATTGGGTGTTTACTCGCTAGAAAAATCCAACCTAGCCAATAAGCGATAATTAAAACAGCGTTGACGATGATGTAAACCCAAAAACCGCCTTCGAAAAAGAAACCAAAATATGTATATGGAATATTGAAAACCATAAAAGCCATTGAGCCATAACGTCCGATTTGTTCAAGAACACCCAAAAGTTTGTTTTCGAAAACGTTATGAAAATCGACCTTCTTCAATAGAGCAAAAACGACATTCGGCAAAAGAATTGCGATGACGTATATTAGGCCGATCCAGTTAAACCATTCCATGTCTTGATTCTCCCACAATGCCGCGTTATTGGTTAGATAATGCGTCCGTTATTCCCTCAAGTATTCAGCGCTTTTTCTCCGGAAGATCGTGATAGAGACCGATAAGCAATTTTTCCATCAAATTATGATCTTCAAAATCAACGACATGCATCAAGGTCTTTGAACCTGGATAGGGATATTCCATTTTTCCATTTTTTAACAACGAGTCTGAACTAGGAGTACTTTTCACTAGAACGCGATTGTCGCATATTTCACCGATCAATTTGCCATTGAAATACAAACAGTATTCCCCCATCATTCGCTTGGCCGTGACCTCGCCGATACCACGAAAGCAATCAAGAACATAATCTAAGAAATCTTTACTTGTTGCCATCATTACCCCCGTTATTTGCCCCTATATTATTGCATAAGAATATTAGATAAAGCCAAGACGCCATGACCATTGTTGTCTATAAATTGGTAATGCTATGGCAAAAACAAGAAAAGCCTTGGCGTCATTAACGTCAAGGCTTTTGATTTTCCTTTGGTGGCTGAGGGGGGATTCGAACCCTCGACATGCCGGGTATGAGCCGGCTGCTCTAACCAGCTGGGCTACTCAGCCATTTTGATTTGAAGCAAACTTGGTGGAACTTAGGGGGCTCGAACCCCTGACCTCATGCTTGCAAAGCACGCGCTCTCCCAACTGAGCTAAAGCCCCGTTTTGAGTTTACTTCGTTCGCCGTCAGGATGACGGCTCGAATATTATAGCCAAGGGGCCCATTCATCTCAACTAATTTCCTTTGAAAAGAAAAGCCTTCGATGCGAAGGCTTAAGCGTCTTTTGGCGCGCCAAGCAGGAATCGAACCCGCAACCCCAAGATTCGAAGTCTTGTACTCTATCCAGTTGAGCTATTGGCGCACGTGGCCCATTATAGCCCGTTACTTGAGGTCGTGACGATCGAAATAGAACAAACCGCCAAAGAAACTGGCAACGAAGATAAGGATGTTCTCGCCGAGTATGGCGACGACATAGATCAACGTGTAGTCGTAAGTTGGGTCCGTGATGTTGGTCACAAGTCCATCGTGGAATGAACTGTAGTTGCCGGAAGTGATGGCGGCGCTTTGAGCAGTGGGCAAGAAAACCATGAAGTTAAAGAACGTTCTAAACTCATCGGCCGTCGGATTCGGATTTGAGGATACGAAGATAAGTTGCAAAATCTGATTGGCAATCACCGAAGAGCCACTATACAAGATGCAAATTAGAATCGGCCAAACCGGTGATTTGATGAGATGAGTCAACGTGTAAGCCAAGGTGATCATGGCAATCGTTTCGATAATCCCGAAACCGATCGACATAAAGAACGGGCCAACGTTCGAAGCGGTAAAGCCAAGAGGCAAGAACCAACCCGAAACAAAGAGATCGGCCGCGAGGAAGGCTAACAAAATCATCCCCGCCAAAGCTAAAACCCCAATCCAATAGGAAATAAAGATCTGCTTCCGGGAATAGCCCGAAGTGATCTGGTTGCGAAGGGTCCCGTAGTTGATTTCAGTGTGAAAGAAGGCAACGGCTCCGGCGATCGCGAGGGCGGTTGGCACATTATAAGTCGGAGAGAAAGTGCTCAAAATGGTGTTTCGGACACTGACGGTGACGAGGTCTCCAGTAGTTATCGACGAACCAATATAGGCATAAACACAGCCCACAATGAGGCCTAAGACAATTGCGATTGAGAGCTCAACCCAAGGAGCTTTTTCCTTCCGAAGGCGGAAGAAGACAAGTTTAAGTAGTTTATTCATTTTTTGTCTCCATCAATAAGAGAAACGAAGTAGTCTTCGAGCTCTCCTCCGGTTTCACGGATGCTCTTGAGACGAATCCCTGAATCAGTCAAGACCATGATGAGGGCGGCCACATCGCTATAGCCGTGAACATCAAGGAAGTCACCGGATTCGACTTGGAAACCATGTTCTTTGAGGACGCTAACGGCTTTTTCGTCATCGCTTGTTTTGATCTCAAGGTGCTTTTTAGCGGCAATTTCAAGGTCATGAGCGGATATCACTTGCACGAGTTTGCCATTATCGATAAAGGCGTAATCGGTCGCAAGCTTTGATAGTTCAGTGAGAATATGACTTGAGATGAGAATCGTGATGCCTTGGTTTTTATTGAGACCAAGAAGCAGTTCGCGGATCTCTTTGATCCCTTCTGGATCGAGTCCGTTCGTGGGTTCGTCGAGAATTAGTAACTTCGGTTCACCAACAAGGGCCATGGCAATGCCAAGCCGTTGACGCATACCAAGCGAGAAGTCCTTGGCTTTCTTCGTCGAACGTTTCACTTCGCCAAGACCAACGAAATCAAGTTTTTCATCGATATATTGGTCGAGTTTTTGCGGAACGACATCCATGAGGATGCAACGGGAATAGAGGTTGTCGCGCGCGGTCATCGAAAGATAAAGGGCTGGGGTTTCGACCATGGCGGCAATATTACGTCGGGCCTTAATAAGACCGGCTGGATCCGAGATACCAAGGATGCTGTAGTTCCCGGAGGTTGGATGAGCCACATCCGTCAAAAGGCGAATGAGGGTAGTTTTCCCTGCTCCGTTTTTGCCAACTAAACCCAAAATGGAACCCGAACGGATGTCGAGGGAGACATCGTCGAGAGCCAATTTTGTCCCGTAACGCTTCGTGAGGTTACGTGTTTCAATTACGTTTTTCATATGGCGATACTATATCCCGTTTTTCCCTTATAGGGAATATCGGCCCGAAAACACTGCCTCCAGGCTTACTAATAACTGTTTACTCGGTGTAATTAGGAACCTGTTCACGCGTTCTTTATGGTTCTAATGAGATAAAAGAGAACACCCAATGACCTTTTTCCTTCCCATCGTCGTATAATCCCCTCATGGAAAAAAGGAACAAGGTCATCACGGCGGGTATCGTCTGTGCCCTCCTTGCCGCCTTGTTGTCAAGTTTCTACGTCCCAGTTAGCTCTCTTCTTCTTTCGAAAGGCGCGGCCCCGATGATTCTCGGGGGATTCGATTATTTAGGAGGCGGAGTCGCGGCCGCCGTTTTCTTTCTCATAAACTTCCTAAGAAAAAAGCATAATCCAGCCCTCAAAGCCGACCCTTATCTCAAAGGAAAGGATTGGCTTATTCTTTCTGGGCAGATCGTTTGCACCTGTGGCTCCACCATTTCCGTCATGTTCGCCATTAAGAATTCCAGCGCCTCCAGCGTTTCCCTTCTCTCGAATTTCGAGCTTTTGTGCACCTCGCTGATCGCTTTGATTTTCTTTAAGGAAATAATCCACGTCCGTTCATGGATCGGGATTATCCTCATTGCCTCGGGATGCATCCTTCTTACTCTCGATTTCCGGAATGGGGTCTCCTTTTCTTGGGCCAGCCTTTTGGCCTTCGCGGCCTGCTTATTTTGGGGTATCGACAATAACCTCGGCCGTCTCCTCTCGATGAAAAACAAAGAAGAGGCCATTACCATCAAGGCCCTTTCGAGCGGAACCATCATGGTCGTTATGGCTTTCATCACCGGCGAACGAATCGAAAGTTCGGCCGTCTTCTTCGGCCTTCTGCTTGGAGTCGTATCGATTGGTTTATCGTTGCTTTTCTACATGCGGGGTCAAGAAGTCCTAGGGGCCGCGAAGACGAGCGCTTTCTACGCCCTCTCCCCCTTTCTTGGTTCCATCCTCTCGATCCTCATCCTTCAGGAAGTCCCGCTTTGGAGTTTCTATATATCCCTTGGGGTTGTCCTTTTTGGGCAGTCACAGGTCGTCATCGATCTCTTCAAACAGCAAAAATTGATTAATTCGGCTAAACCAAAGCCTTAATAAGCGTTCAATTTATCAAGAAACCGGTTCTTTATTTTTCCAGCGTTTATTTAACAAAAAGAAAAGCCCGAAAAACAGGTATGGGGATTGGGCGAGAACAATGAGAAGAGCGGAGTACCAAGGGATATCATGGGAACTTGAGAAAGCCGCGGATGTTGAAAATAACCCCCAGAACGAACTGAGGAAGTCGATAAGGAAATGAATGGTGACGAGGACCCAAATGTCCTTCGTCCGCAAGAGAACGGCCGCTAAATAGACCCCCGCCATGAAAGTGAAGATCACTTGCGCGAAGGTTAAGAAATAACTACCAGGGTTTTCCAATAGCCCGAGCAAGTGACGAAGTCCAAAAAGAAGGGAGGTCATGAGGACGGCCTTCGTCTCGCCATCTTTCTTTTCCTCGTATGAATGAAGGAAAAGAGGAAAGATCAGTTCCCGGAAGAGAACCTCTTCGCTTAAGGCGATGAGTAAGGAATAGACGACTAAACCTAAGACCTCGTCCCAACCCGGGGCTCGGTCGAATGGCGAAAACGAGAAAACTAAACCCATGACAGCCCCGATGAGGCCGACAATCCCAAAAGTCACCAGATCCTTCCAAAAATGTGGGGTATAAAGAGTGAAGGGGATCCTTCGATGAACTAAGGCGACTAAGACTGCGGCGATGATCAAGGTAAGGCCATAACGAACGGAACCACTCCAATACGTCCCTAAGGGCTTTAAAACGTCGTAGAGGGCGCCCCAGGGAAGAATCATGGACACCAAAATAAAAAACAAACTTGTCAGCAAAGGAAAACGCTTGAAAAATTTAACCATCATTCACCTCAAGAGATAATTATAGTGTCAAATAATCAATTCAATAAAAAATAACACCAAAACGCGTAAAACCTTATTTGTTATCGCAAAGCATCAAAATGCCGCCGATAAGCGAGACGAAAATTAGAGTGCATACTTTGAAACTAGTTGAGCAGGTATCGTGTTCTCGATAGTAATGAACGCACATCGGAATGCACCAAATGAGTGGGATGAGGCACCAGCCAACGCAAACCGTGGCAATGATCATAAAGACGAAAGCAGTCGTTTGTAAACCGTTCATATAATTACTTCTTTCTCAATAATTCTAGAAAACGCAAGATTACGAGTCAAGCATTTAAAGAAACGCAATGCCATTTTATCGTTTTATCGATCCAAATTATTGAACTAATAGCGTTCAAAAAGAACAGGCATAGACGATCAAAGAAAAAAGAACTGATTTGCCAATCAGTTCTATTCAGGCAATTGGTCGGGATGATGGGATTCGAACCCGTGATCTTCTGCTCCCAAAGCAGACGCGTTAACCAAGCTGCGCTACATCCCGAAGCCTCATTATTCTCCATATCTTGGGCTCTAAATGCAAGTAAAAAGAAGGCCAATCGTCATAAGGACGATCATTAAGCGGAAATAAAGGAAAAGAGATAAAAAAATACGGCCGCCGAAACGACCGTATTTTAGTTACTCAATTACTTAGTTGTGCTTCTTACGTTTAGAGGTAAGGAAGTAAGCTCCAGCGGTCGATACGCCAACAAGAGCAATGATGGCAAGCAAGGCAAGCGGAGCCGAAGCGTTATTGCCGTTAAGCGCTGAAACGGTGAAGGCCGAAGAAGCGTAGATGCTGGCGACACGGGCCCATTTGGCTGAGGCGGTCACGGAGAGCGTTCTCGTTCCTGTGTAGGCGGTATCCATCGAAGCGTAGTCATAAAGGGAGATGCCACTAAGCGCAGTCTTAGCGGTTGCGGAGAGGGCAGTATAAGTCGGATTAAGAGATGTATACGTGGCTGAGGCTTCGGTGCAAGTCTTGCAAGGCTCGAGGGCGGCGGCGAAGCTTAAGGCGTTTCCAAGATCCGTGCCAGCAACATCCGAGAAAACTTGAACGGATTTAATGTAAAGTGCTTTGTTTGCCGATGAAGTATTGGTAAGCAAAACCTCAACGTGCCCAGAGACAGGGGTACTCACAACAAAGGTGAGGTCGTGCGAATTGGTAGTCGTAGCGTCAAGAGTTGCCGGGGTTCCGATGACATTTCCATCAATCGAAACTGTAGCCGTGCCAGCTCCACTTGAAGCGACACAGGCATTAACGACAACCTTTTGAATTAGATATTTACTGCTGATGGTGTAGAGATTTGAAATTAACGAAACGGTGTCAGCTTTGGCGGTCGAGGAACCAAATTGAATACCACGATTTGTCGATGAATCGAAACCAAGATAGCTGCCGCTTCCCATTGTCATTGTCCAAGTGAGACCGGACAAAGCTTTTGTTACAGGAGCCGTATATGAAGTCCCAAAATCTCCACTGACGGCCGTGTAAGTGTAAACGGGTCCAAGGCTAACGTCGATGCTGTAGGTCACGGTTTTAGTGACGCTAGCTTCGGTGTAGGAAATGGTCACGGTTTTGGTTCCGACATCAGATTCAACGAAAACATGCGAATCGTAATTAGTCGTGAAGCCTGTCGTAATGGTCTTCGTGGTTCCAACGGTGTCAGTCGCCGTCAAGGTAAGACCAGTCGAGGCAAAGGTTGAACCAGTTTCGAAAGCGGTCGTAGTGGCTGGAGAAAGAATGGAAATGGAACTCAAAGTGCCAAATCCGGCCGAACTGCTCGAAGAAGAACTGCTCGAACTTGAAGTGCCAGTCGATGTCGAAGTTCCAGTCGAAGTCGAGACAACGCTCGAACTGCTCGATCCACCAGCTTCATAAGTAATAACAATTGAATTTGCCGAAGCAAGAATTGCAGTTCCGGTCGTACCACCACTAGTAAGATAAAGCGAAAAGAAAGAATCGGTGGTCGTTCCAGAATTGATAGAAGCGGCCGAGGCAGCCGCTCCGGTTCCCGCGATCCCTCCTGAAGTCTTGGCGCCTAAAGAACTAGTCCCCGTAACAAGGAAACACTTAGACGGAACAATGTTTGCTCCGACGGTGTTCACGGTAACGTTGGTAATATATCCGGGCATTGCAACAGTATTAAAAAGATAAAGGTTTGCAGAGGTCGAGCTTTGGTTTCCCCTGATTTGAAGAGACTTTGGGTTCCAGTTGCAAATGGTGTAACCAATGGAATCTTCAGTAAAGGAAGTGGCAGCAGTAACGTAAGCAGTCGCACTGCTCCCGGTATTGGTTGCGTTAGGAATAACAACTTTAGTCGCAGTCGCGGCGTTAACTCTTTGAGCGACATTGCTTAAAGCAACAAAACCACCAGCAAGAGAGAGGCTCAAGCCAATTCCTAGGATGATTCCGAGTGTCTGTTTCTTCATGTCTTTTCCTCAATTCGTTCGGTGTATCGTTGGTTTTACCAAGATTTTGATTGATTAAGCTCTTCGGTTAAGAATGAACTATCAAATAATCAAAAAGGGAACTTTCTCCCACACGCATTCTATCTTTGACCCTATATATAGGCAAGTGTTATTTGATTACTTACAGGCTGTGAGGGCCTGGGATCTTCTACTAAATGATTAAGGAATGACGGCCCCCACTACACTTTATCAATAACGAAGACGACGAACCTTTTATTGTGGAAAGCGCTTACATCGTGTCACTAAACAGGGGTCTTGATTTGACGTGGTGTAAAGAGCCTCGTTTATTGTAAATTGTGCAAAAACAATATGCAAAATCGCTTCGCCAGTTTTCCATAGTTGCTAAGCGAAACACACGAAATCAAGTTCGACTGCTACTCGCCACCATCTGGCATCGATCTTCGCCCTTTTCCATCCACCACTTTTGGAGCTGGCGAACACAGGTAAAAGCGGGGTCTTCTTTCACTAAGAAACAAACGGAGATGAGCCAATGCTATAAAAGAAAAGCCCTCGAAACGATCGAGAGCAATGTTTCCTTTGGTGCGCCCGGGGGGACTCGAACCCACAACCCCCAGATTCGTAGTCTGATACTCTATCCAGTTGAGCTACGGGCGCATACTAGGCCGCCAAAAGGCAGCCTTGCTAATATAGTTCACTTACGCGCGGTAAGCAACTATTCTTTTTGGAGCTTCCAGCCGGAATCGAACCGACGATAAGTGAGTTGCAGTCACTGGCCTTACCGCTTGGCTATGGAAGCAGCGAGAGGATTATAACACCCCGCCCAAAAGAGGTAAACGAGTTCACGAAAGACTTTTAGGCGAGGTTTTATTATTTCGATTTCTTGTTAAGATATGCGGCGACTTCTTTACGGCGTTCGATTCGAATTTTCTTATTGGTGTGCTTGATAAGAAGAGCACTGCCGATCGCAAAGATGGCACCAAGAAGAATGAGTCCGAAGACGATGACGCCCCAAAGAGGAAGGTTGTTGGCCTTGACGGTTTGCCACATGGCCAAAACGTATTTGTTGTTAACCCCGAAATCCTTCATGATCGAAAGTTTCGGGATGATGGTGGTCGGAGGATATTGAGCGAAGAATTGACGACCGACCGTGACTTCTCCCGTTCCTAAGCCGCTCGGATCGGCGACCGTCTCCATGGCGTCCGTGTAGAAAACATAGGGATTGGTCGATGGAGTCGTTCCTAACGAAGACGGATATTTAGCCATCTCTTCGTCCGATAAAGTTCCTCTGAACATATAGGTGAGATCAGAGAGAGTCCAGTCGGCGCTTAACGCCGCCGCCCCTTCGGGCAAAGATGCGTTATAGGTTGAGGCCTGGCTGAGGTAATCCTCCCAGGTCGAGAGGACGCCGCCAATCGTCGGGGCTTCGTAGGTCGAACCAAGCATATTAAGAGGCCCATAGTCATCGCCGGTGTCGGAATGAACGCCCGTTCCATCGCGAAGGACAAGATTGCCATCCTCATCGGTGACGAAAGCGGAATCCGCCCAGGTTGAATCCGGATCTTTGCTGGCATCGTGCCAAACATACATCGCGTAAGCCCGTGGATCGTACCAACCCCGGACGAGGTCGAGGACATAGTCCCCGGCAATGAAGGAGGAATAGCCGATCGTGTTCATGTTTTCGGCGGCGATTTCAGGCGAAGAAAGGAAATTGACGAAATCTTCGGCTTCTTCTTTATGAAGAGAAGAGGACTTAGGCATGACCCAACCATCGAACCAGATGTTGCCTCCAGTTCGAGGAAGAGAGTAATAAATCTGCTGCCCGGCTTCATTTTCGCCGCGGTTCATCGAATAGACGGCGTCCCCGCTCCAGGCGAGGTTGATTCCAATGAGACCCTTGACCATGTCGTCTTTGCCCGAGTCGACCTCGAAACCGAAGACGTTGTTCTTGAGGCTCAGCAAAACCGACTGAACTTCTTTCACCGTTTGGTCATCACACCGATTGAAGATCTCAGTGAGTTTGGGGTTGTAATTCGTGACGGCGTCATCGTATTTGCCAGGAATGAGGTTAAGAGATTCGTCAAAGTCACCCGAATGAGCGAGATCGTCGAGGATTTGGTCCTCGAAAACCTTCATGATCCCGACGGAATACGTATCGCGCATCGAATCCTTGATCGACATCTCAAGGTGATATTGATCGTTCCAAAGACTCGACCAATCGCCCATGTCGTATTTAACTTGTTCGGGATCGAGTTTTTTGTCGGCGGCGACCTTCGCGGGGTTATAGAGAATCCCAAGGGTCCCCCACATATAGCCGCGGGCATAATTTGAGATCGGATAGGAGGTCACGCCCCCATCAGCGCCCGGAACGTCGGCGGTGATCATATCCATTTGATGGAGAAGGTATTCAGATCCGTACTTATGAAAATTGTCGTTGGGGTCGAGGGTGAATGGTTCGAGCATCCCTTGGCTCATCATCTTTTGGATGGCGTAGTCGCTCGGGCAGATGAGGTCATAGGTTGATTTGCCAGTCTTAAGAGAAGAAAGCATGGTCTCGTTCGTGTCAAAGGTGTCATAGATAACCTTGACGTTCTTCCCAAGTTCTTTTTCGTGGGCTTCAAAAGCTTCGACAACACCATCGCCAATATAGTCTTCCCAGTTCAAGACCCGAAGGTTGATGGCATCACCTCCGGCGGTTGAGCACCCCGACATCGCCGGGGCGACGAAAAGGAGGAACGAAGCGAAGGCGAATAACTTTGTTTTTCTCATAGTTAGTTTCCCCTTCCTTTGCGGACTTTGACTTGTTTCGATTTGACGTTCCGATAAATGGTGACGCCAATCACGATGGCTAAAACGAAAATGAAGATGATGGTCGTGAGAGCGCGCATTGCGGGAGGAACTGGTCCTTTTTTGATCTTGGCCTGAACCAAGGTCGAAAGGGTTTCGATCGTTTTGTCCCCGGAGAGGAGACCCGCTCCGCGAGTGAAGGCCGTGACGATGAAGTCATCAAGCGACAGAGTGATCGAAAGAAGGAAACCCGACGCGATACCTGGCATGATTTCGGGGATGACGGCTTTCCGAAGGGCTTGGCCCTGGGTGCATCCTAAATCGAGCGCGGCTTCGTATAAGGCCGGATCCATCTGCTGGAGTTTGGGTTTGACTGAGAGGTAAACGAAGGGGAGCGAGAGAATGACGTGACCGATCAAGAGGGTCCAAAACGAGAAGATGTTACTTCCCCCGAAAAGATAGGCCCCGCAGAAGACGAACATGACCGTGAGTGACATGGCGATGACGATTTCGGCATTGACGACTGGAATCTGGGTCACGTTCTCGATGACTTCGCGAACGGCTTTCTTGCTGTAGAAGGCCCCAATGGCCCCCGAGGTTCCAAGAATGACGGAAATAACCGAAGAGATGACAGCGATAATGACGGTGTTTCCAAGGGCGATCATGATTTCGGCATCGCGAAAGAGATCGCCATAGAGCTGCCAGGTAAAACCCGTCCAGGTTCCGATGTTCGTGGCCGAGGTGAATGAGAAGGCAATCAAAACCATGATGGGGATATACATCATGATGAGAACGATCCAAATAAAGGACTGGGCTAAGGTTTTCTCGAAGATATTCTCGGCGCGTTGACGTTTTTGAAAACGTTCGAGTTTATGGCTAGCTTTGCTAACCTCCGGAAGCGAATCGGTTGCGGTTGGAAGCGTTGCGGCTTCGTTTTCGTTCACCATAAGGCCCCTCCTTTCCGACTATCGTCTTTTTGGAATTTCCGGGTCGCGAAGAGAGAGATCGCGACGAGGATCAGCATGACGAGGGCCATGAAGGACCCTTCGTTCCATTGGCTTTGTGAGAAGTTCAGATAAATGATGTTGCCGAATAACGTGATCTTGCCTTCCGAGAGAGTATCGGAGACGACATAGGTCGACATAGTTGGCATGAAGACCATCTCGGCGGCCGAGACAATGCCGGGGACGCTTTGGGGAACGATCGATTTGGTGAAGGTCTGATAACGATTGGCCCCCAGGTCGGAGGCGGCTTCGATTTGGCTCTTGTCGAGTTTGAGCATCGTGGTATAGAGCGGAAGAATGGTAAAGGGCAAATAGTTGTAGACGAGACCAATCATGGTCGCGAGGTAAGGGTGGTTGCCCCCGTTTACGCCCATCCAAGAGAGGACATCGCGCGTCGCTCCAGTTCGGAGGACGAAGTTGATCCACATTGGCATCACGAAGAGCATGACGAGGACGGTGTTCGTATTGTATTTCTTGCTGGCCAAGAAGTAGGCGACCGGATAACCGATCACAAGACAAATCAAAGTATTGAGAATCCCAATGAAGAGGGAGACGACGAGAACGTTTAGTTTCGTCGAGGTCGTGAAAAAGCTGACCAAGGCGTTAAAGGAGAAGACGAGCGATCCCGATTCCGTCGTTTCGGTGAAAGCGTAGACGACGATGATGAAAATCGGAAAAATGACGAAAAGGAGAAGAAAGATCGAATAAGGGAAAGCCATATAGCGGCGCTTGAAGGAAAAGAAGCGTTTGGCTTTATGACGTTCGACTTTGTTATGCAGGTCCCGGTGGACCTCCTCCTGGTTGGGGAGGTGAAGGTCATTAGATGACATACTCGTCCAAATCCTTCTTGAGGCGGAGTTTGATATCTTCCTTCTTCACCGACACACTGACCATATCGCGTTCGTTCCAGTTATAAGGAGTGTTGACGACGAAATCTTCTTCATCGTCGGTGCGGACGATGAACTGATAATGGTCGCCAATCCAGACGGAGTTGATGACGGTTCCTTTGGATTCGCCATTGGAGAGGTCATCGCTCAGTTCGATTTTGTCGAGGGCGATTTCGGCCACCACTTCGGCATCGTTGAAATTGTAGTGATGCTTGGTCTTGGGGTCGTATACGTTGCCCTCTTCGTCGAACTTCGATCCGCGAATGAGTTGAAGCAAATCGCAATCGAATGGGTCATCGCCGATAACGACTTGGCCCTTGGCGTTGATGTAGGCATCGGTGTATTCGTTCTCGGTAAGTTCCTTATGCATGATCTGGATGTTGCCTTTGACCACGTGGAGCGAAACCGAAGCCCCGACTTTGTGGTCGTGGGTGTCGCGGCAAAGAACCTCGTTCTTCCCGACGTTGACGATGAATTCGTATTGGATGCCCTTGAAAACCTTCGAGGTGATGACCCCATTGACGGTTCCTTTATCCGGGTTGCCCATGATGACGTCTTCAGGACGGACGACGATATCAACTTTCTCGTTCAGAGGGAAGTCGTCGATGCAGCTCCAGACGGCTCCGATGAAGCGAACCTTCTTCTTGCCGATGATGGTGCCGTTATAGATGTTCGATTCGCCAATGAAGTCGGCGACGAAAGCATTGATCGGTTCGTTGTAGATGGCCTCGGGGGTCCCGACTTGTTGAATGACCCCATCCTTCATGACGACGATGGTGTTCGACATCGTGAGGGCTTCTTCTTGGTCATGGGTGACGTAAAGGAAAGTAATGCCAAGTTTCTTGTGCATGTCCTTCAATTCGATCTGCATGTCCTTGCGCATTTTGTGGTCGAGAGCCGAAAGCGGTTCATCGAGAAGAAGAACCTGAGGCTCGTTGACGATGGCGCGGGCAATGGCGACGCGCTGCTGCTGTCCACCCGAAAGGGTTTCAACATCGCGGTCTTCCATATCGTCGAGGTCGACGACCGTGAGGGCCTTGCAGACCTTCTCATCGATCTCACGCGCAGTTAGATGTTTTAGTTTAGTGGTTTTGCGACCATGGCGGTCCTCAATTTCGACGGGGACCTTTTTAAGTTTCAACCCGAAAGCGACGTTGTCGTAAACGTCGAGATGGGGAAAAAGGGCGTAGTGTTGGAACACAGTGTTGACCGGACGCTTATAAGGCGGAAGCATCGAAATGTCTTCCCCGTTAAGAAGGATCTGTCCCTTGGTCGGAATCTCAAATCCGGCGATCATCCGAAGAGTCGTTGTTTTTCCGCATCCAGACGGTCCAAGGATGGTGACGAACTCACCCTTTTTCACGTCGAGACAGAAATCGTCGACCACGGTTGTTCCGTCGAACTGTTTGCAGACATGCTGCAGGCTGATGATGTTTTGCATTGAGGCGTCCATGACGTTACCCTCCCAATTAAAAGAAGCTAAGGCTATGACCGTTTCACTTCTGCTCAAAACGAGTCAGAAATTAACGAGAAAAATAATGGGGTATGATTTTTATAAATGCAATAAAAAAATGTTGATGAAATCTCTGCAACTTTCCTCAAAATGTTCCACGAAAAGAAAAAGATGGCTTTCTTTCGGCATTATCGACTTTTTCACGTTGCAAAAACTTTTTTTAAAAACGTTCAAATTCGTACGGCTTTCGTGAACGTTTTTTTGATCGATTTTCTCGCGTAGGCACGCGCGGGCGCGATCATTATTAACTTGAAAAAAACCTCATATCCGATATAGTGGGCACCATGAAGAAACAACATAGCGTCATTTTGGGATTGGCTTGTTTGGCCTTATCTCTCCCCCTCTTGAACTCCTGCAATTCGACCGTCGAAGAAGTCGCGATTCAATATGGGGCTCTTTGGGACAACGCCGAGACCGCTCCCAATGGTCACTTCTACCATGAGACCGCAAGCGGGACCACTTCCTATTTCACAACCTATTCTCGCCTCACGAGTCTCGTGAGCAAGAAAGAGAGTTTCATCGTCGTCGTTTTGGGGAGCAGCAGCTGCGCCTGCTGGACCAATTTCCGCGACAACATCTTTTACCCCTACATGAAGGCGAACAACCTCCTCGTCTATCTCGTCAAACATGAGGAGTTCGATCAAACGGGAACTGATCGTTATGGTCTCAAAGTCAATTCCTCGAGCGAAACGATCGCCATCTTCAAGGATGGTGTCCTTTCCGATCAGCATGACGATACCGAAGGATCGGCTTTCTCCTCTTCACTCAGCGCTTTCTCAAGTTGGATGAATGAAAGAATCAAGAATCCGAAAATGCTTTATGTCAGCAACGTCCAACTCGATAACCTCTATAAAGGGAAAATCACCGGGGTCAAGGATGCGGTCGAAGAATTCACGATTTATTTTTCTCGTTTCTCGTGCGGTGATTGTTCCTACATGTCGACCCATTTTCTAAAGGAATACCTTTCTGAGGCTTCGAATCTTGAAACCTCCTACATCATCGATTGCGACGTCGAAGGAATCCGAGCCCTCAATGGGCAAACCAACCAAACGCAATGGAACGCTTGGAAACTCGCCTATGGTTTAGCCTATGCGGAAGACAATCCCGAAGGCTTTGGCAGCGGCTACGTCCCGACCTTGTTCCACGTTAAAACGAACGCCGAGGGCAAGAAAGTCGGCGATGATGTGATTGATGGGGCCGATGTCTATTTTAACGATGACTTTGTCCAAAACACCGATCTCAGTTATAGCCTTCAAACCACTTATTTCAGTGAAGCCCGCCTCGAAAGACCTGAGCTCGCCTACCTTAAGAGTTCCGCGGTTCAAACCAAGGTTCTCGATGGGGCGAACATTGGCAAATACGAAGGCGAAGAAAGCGGCCTCTATTCGTGGTATCAGGTTCAAGCGGCCGAATATCACAATCCGATCTTAAAAGCCTTCCTCGATGAGTTCGTCGGCGAAAACAAATAAACATAAAAAAGGCCCTCAGGAAACCGAGGGCCTTTGCTTTATGTCTTTAAAGGTTCAATTCCTTAATCTTCTCGCGGAGGGTTTTCCCCGAGGCAATGAGGGCATCCTTTTCACTAGGACTGTAATTCGGATGAAGAACCATGACGATTCCATCTTTTCCAACAACGGTCGGAAGGGCCATATAAACATCGCTCACGGCCCCCTCAAACTCATCGAGTAAGAGAGTGGAGACGGTAAGGACGCTGTTCTCATCGTTAAGGATGGCAGAGACAATCCGGGCGACGGCGAGAGCCACCGCATAGAAGGTCGCGCCTTTCTTGGCGATGATTTCGTAGGCGGCGTTCCGAACTTTTTCATGAAGTTCATCGAGCTTAGCCATGTTCTTCTGCCCGCACTTCCCGCATTTGGCACAATAGTCGGTGAGAGAAAGTCCTCCCACCCAAGTTGAACTCCAGGCCGCGACTTCGCTGTCCCCATGTTCCCCCACCACAAAGGTGTGAATATTCCGGGGATCGATGTGGGTATCCTCACTAATCGCCGTTTTAAGGCGCGATGTATCAAGGACGGTGCCCGAGCCAAAAATCCGTGACGAAGGGAGACCGAGTTTTTTATAGACAAGGTAACTCAAAACGTCAACGGGATTCGAAACGACGAGAATGAGGCTTTCCGGATTGAGATTCGGTTTGATGGCGTCGCAGATAGCGCCCATGATCGAAGCATTCTTATGAAGTAGATCAAGACGGGTTTCACCCGGCTTTTGGCTTGCTCCGGCCGTGATGATGACAATATGCGCGTCTTTGCAATCGGCGTACGTCCCTTTATGAATAGTTTTGGGGACCGAAACGAAGCTCATCCCGTCGACCATGTCGAGGACGTCCCCTTCGACTTTCTGTTCATTGACATCGATGATGGCAATCTCGTTGACCGCGTGGCCCATCATCAAGGTATAGGCGATCGTGGAGCCGACGGCCCCATCGCCGATGACAACGACTTTTCTTTCGCTTAACATATTTCAATGTCCTCCTTGCGAAGACATTATCCCATATGGGATTAGCAAAGGTCGGATTAACGCTTGTGGGTCGCGGATAAGAAGAAAAAGGACGGCTGATGAGCCGTCCTTTTCACGTCGTCATTCGATATCGTTTCCGTCCTCGTCAACGGGGATGAGAGCCTCTTTGGGCGCTCCACAAACCGGGCAGCTTCCATCAGGATTGGGGACGACAATGGCCCCACAGATGGTGCAACGGTACTTTTGAACTTTCTTTTCTGGCATAGTATGCCTCCGTTTCTGTAATTACTATATTTTATCTTGTTTCGCTTGAATAGGGAAATGACCTCATGAAATCACTCAACTGATTTGAGGCTTTCGACCATTTTGACTTTCCCCGTCAACGAGGCGAGATAAAGGTTAACGACATAGGCCAAGACGAAAGTGATAAGGAAGGCATAAAGGTAAGTGAGGGGGAAGACATGATAGAGGAATTCGACGAGGTTGACCTGATTGACATAAAGAACGAGATACATAAATGGGAAGCCCAATAAGGAACCAAAGAAGACTCCTAAAGTCGTGAGGCTCATCGTTTCGACGATAAGGGACATGGCAATCTCGAGTTTGGAGAAACCGAGGACTTTTAAAGTCGCGATATCTCGCGTTCTCTCGCGGAAGTTAAGCAAAGCCAAATTATAAAGGACGACGACCGCGAGCAAGACGGCGAAAACCTTGATGGCGTCGGTCATGATATAGACACCGGACATGACGTTTTCGACCCGTTTCTTCATCTCAATCTGACTCTCGGCGTGGCTCACAAAGGATTTGCTCGCGAGGGTGTCTTCGAGATTCGTTAGCGTGTTTGCAGGAGAAGAATTAAGCCAACCCGGGGCAATGTCGACCCAAGCCGAATCGTACTTCGCTTCGAGGGATGGGAAATCCGAATAGCGGCACGAAACCCCATGAACCGTGAAACTTTCGTAAATCGCCCCGATTGGATTCGAAAGGGTTTCTCCATTATAAGTAAAAGCGATGACGTCGCCCATCTTAACTCCCATCGCTTCGGCAACCTTGGTCGAAATGGCCACCGTTCCTTTGGGGAAATCGACTTTAAAATGCTCATGGTCGTCAGGGAAGAAACGAACTGTCGAATTGTAGGTGGTTTTACTTAACGCATCGGTCGGCTGATAGGTGAGAGTGGAGGCGGTGACGAGGAATTCCTCGACCTTCCCAACCCCATCGACCGAAGTGATATCGCTTAATCGGCTCGCCTGAGGTGAAGGATAAGAAAGCGAAATGTCGCCATTGTAGTAAAGAGCAAGATCGGTCTTGATCCCATAGTCGAGCGTGTCCTCGATTCCGAATCCGCAGACCAAGAGGGCCGTGCAACCAAGAACCCCCACTACGACCATGAGGGACTTAACGAGATTGACCCGGATGTTGCGAAAGGCCATCTTGACCGAAAGGTGGATGGCGCTTTGGGGCTTGTTGTCGCGCGATGGAAGGAGATCTCGATGACTCTTGAAATTCACGGGTGAAGGCCGCATCGATTGGGCGGGGGTGAGGGAGATTTCTTTGTGGCAAACGAGAACCGTTACCAAGGCTCCGCTAACAAGGAAAATCGTTGCCGTCAACAGGGCCTGCCACCATGGGAAGACAAAGAAAGAACGGGCGGGCAAAGTGTAGAGAATGTCGTATTTTTGAGCCATAATTGCCGGAATAATAATCGGACCGAGAATACAGCCGATCGCCGTTCCGATTCCGACGAGCATCAAGGTCAGTGACACGTAATGACGATAGATTTCGCCCTTCGTGAGACCCAGGGCTTTCATCGTCCCGATTTGGGTCCGTTCTTTGATGATGATCTGACCAATGGTCGTGAGGATGACAAGAAGGGCGACAAAAAAGAAAACGAAGGGGAAGACAAACGTTAACTGTTGGCTTTCCTTAACGTCGGTATCAACGGCAATCGACCAAGGGTTGGAAGAGCGGTCGGTTATGGCTAAAAGATTGTTCTTTTTATCGCCTTTAGCATCGAAAAATGAACCGATGGCTTTTTCTTTCGCGTCGAGAGTCGAGTGATCCTTAAGCTTGATTAAATATTGGTCGACTTGCGGAAAACTCGATGGATCTTTGAAGTTTTTCTCGACCCCCCAACCGATTGCATCTTCAATTAAAGAGACGCCGTCTTCCGTGTAATTGGCTTCCAACAAGGATAAAAAACCAGCCCGGAAAACCTTTTTCGACATCAGGTATGTCGATGAATAATAGGTCGATTTAGCAACGTTTTCGGGAGTCGTCATGAACCCGGTGATGGAATAGGAGATTGAGATTTCCTTTTCGGCCAAGACGTTGGTCCCACTCGATTTGACGAAGGATGAAAGGCCCGAAGCTTCGGCGGCGTTAAAAAAGGACCCGAGGGCATAAGTGATCTTGGCTTTGTCTCCGAGGTCATAGTGGCGAGCACTTGATGGGGCGAAGTCCTTATAAAGCATCTTATCGAGCAGGAAATAGTTCTCATCCGTTTGTTCATTCGAATGAGCGATGTCGTCAACCCGGCCCGAGATCGCCGGCATTGTGGGAGAGATAGCCCCGTAAGAAAGGGCGCCATCCACCACCGAAGTCATTTCAAAGCGTTCTTCCATGGCGTCGTCATGGCTAAGAACGGAAGAGATTTGGCCTTTGTCGACCCAAGAATAGGAATTGGTCGTGACGTAGATGTCGGCCGAATTTCCCTCCGCATAGAACTCGTCGACGCGGTCGGAAAGCGATTTGGCATTCGAAAGGAGGCCCACGAAAAGGGTGACGGCAATCCCGCCGATCAAGATGATGGCAAGGAATTGTTTCCACCCAGAGAGAGTCTCCCTGAACAATTTTTTCCGAAGGACGGCGTTGCTGAACATGGTGTTATTGTACTACAAGAGGGCCATTCTCCTAGCTCCTTACGCGAGGGCGAGAATGAAAATACGAAAAAGCAAGGAAAAGACCCGCGGTTATAAAACGAAACTATTTGGCTCCGGCAATTGTTTGGCTGATAATTGGCGAACCATTCGCAGTGAAGGTTCCACTCACGGTCAATTCGATCGAAGAGGGGTTGAGATTCTCGATGAGAAGACCCGTGACGGCCGTGGCCACGATTGAGACGCCGGGCGTGACGATGAAACTATTGTCGATTTGAAAGATATTTGCACAGCTTGCAATCGTGATGACGGCTTTTTCGGTCGAGGTCGCGGGCAAGAATGTGACTGATCCGCCATAGGTCAAAGCCGTCGTGTCGACGTTGTTAATGTCGAAGGCCTGGCTGGCGATTGTGCCCATGGTAAGGGTTCCCGTGAAGGCTGTGGCATTAAAGGTATGGCCATGAATCCCATCGTTTCCGGTGGAAGAGATCGTAATGGCCGTCGCGGAAGAAAAAGTGATATCGTCGCCTTTGATCCCATGTCCGCCCGAGGCAAGATTTAGTGTGCCTTTTCCGCCGATTTCGATGTTGTTTTCGCTGAGGATGGCGGCAAGTTTGGTCGAAGTGCCGGAATATGTGAGATTATTGGTCGTGCCTTTTTGAGGTTTGACCACAATCTTCGATTCAGCCGATTTGTAGTAAATCGGAGCCGCGGAAGATGAGGTGATGTTCACGCCATTAAGATCGATTTCCATGTATTGGTTGTCGGTTAAGGTGCCTGGATCAACAACGATGTTGCCGTTTAGTTCCCCTGAAAGGACAACGCCGGTTTTGTTCGTTGCGTCAAGTGAGAAAGTATAGGTTCCGTTTTTATAGGTGTAGACCGGAAGGGTGAGCCCGGTAATGGAAGCAATCGTCAAAGGTCCGCTCTCAAGCGAGGACGAAGAAACAAGCGAGCTTTCGGATGAAGAGGAAGAAGATGAGGAACTAGTCGCGGTTAGTGAAGACGACTCGCTGCTAAGCGAAGACGAAGAAGAAACGCTCGGCATAGACGAGATGGTCGTTTCGCTCGATTGACTCAGAATTGAAGAACTAAGACTTGTTTCGCCGCACGCCGAAAGTAAAAGAAGAGAGGAGAGCAGAAGAAGTTTAGGTTTTTTCATGAATATCCTTTTCCGATACCCTCTATTAACGTAAAGAAAAAGGCTTTTGTTGGATTTATCGAAAAAGTGCCTGAAGAAAAGAGAGGAACAATCAATCGGCCAAGGTGCCCATCGGATCCCAAGGCGGAAGATGAATCGGTTCGTGTTCGGTGGCCTTAATCTCTTCTTGGTTGAGATGCTTTTTCAAAATGACGGCTTGATAGACGAAGGTATCGAAGAAAGCCGGGGACATGACGTAATAGCCTTTGATCCCGTTGTCTTCGCCCCACGAATTCTCAATCTTCCATTTGGTCGGAAGCCCGTTGACGATGTTGACCCCGACGATGACCATGGCGTGGTTCATAGCACTGTGGCGGTAATCGAGCATAGCTCCTTTATCGAACTTAATGTCGAAGCCGAAGTTCGAAAGGTAATCGAAAGCGTTGGCGTCCCAAGCAAAGGAAGACCGATCGCGGTAGAAGCCGACATCGCTTCCAAACCAAACCGGACTGCCGTCCTTGAGCTGTTTGATGATAAGAGCCTTCATCCTCTCCATGGTGACATTGAGATGGTTGATGGATTTTCCCTCGACGACGTTGCCGAGAAAATCAATGGTGAAGTTCTTCCCATAGGGCTTATCGGCGGTCGGAGAATTGATAAGGGATTGATAATCGTCGACGGCGTCGCCGATGTACTTCGCAAAGAATTTGAGCGGAGTTAAGCCTTTATCGACGTGATACTTGTCCTTGCTATCGACATACTCGAAATCGAAGGTTTTGGGTGGGACCCCAAAAGCATTGAGGAACATGTGATAAATCTTTTCGATGGTCTCGTCCTTAAGGGCCCGAATACCTTCCTGATCGTCTTTAACGGCAAGAAGATGGGCTTGATAAGCAAAATTCCGAACCGCCGCATTCACGAGGGTATCGGTCTCTTTCGTGTTGTTCGATTGGAAGGTTTCGGGGAAAGCCTGCTGAGGAACGAGACCATACTTTTTAACAAGATTGACGAACATGTCCCATTGGCCACCATCCGAGACCGGATTCTCGAGGATAAATTGTAGAACCCTTTCGTCGTGCTCGTTCTTGCTGAGTTTAACGATTGATTCGAGGGTATAGTTGGCTTTCTCGATTTTATCGAAGAGCGAAATGTAATTCTGCGAAAGCTCGAAGCGTTTGATCTTGCACCGCTTGGCGATCATTTCCCGAAGGATGTTGAGGCCAGCGAAAATCCAGCACCGACCAGATGAACGTTGGTTGGCAACCGGAAGCGTTTTAATGTCGATGCTGAAGACCGGAGCAACCCCTTCGAGGGATCCCGGTTCGAAGATGACGTCGGAAATTGAGGTCCGGCTTAAGGCATGACGGACGACTTTATTCTTGAGGTCGGCGTCGTAATCCTTTTCGATGCGACCAACCTTTTCTTCCGTTAAGGCCCCGATGGATCCTGTGACTTTTTCTTTTTCTTCCATGATAACGCTCCCTGGATTTGTCCGCGTTTGGTCTTTATTGTAATTACCCTTGCCCTATTGGGCAACCAAAATGAACGCGTCTTTTAGGGCAGATCGAGGGAGAAGAAACCCTTTTATGGTTCTTTTAATTTAGCTGCTAGACCGCTAGAATTAATCGGAAAGAGAACAAAAAACGGATTATGGATCAGAACATCGAACGTTTTATCAAGTACTGCCGTATCGATACTCAAAGCAACGAGAATTCCTTGACCGTCCCCAGCGATCCAAAAGAGTTGAACCTCACGAGGGAGATTCAGAAAGACTTAAAAGCCCTTGGAATCGAATCAGAAATCAATGAATTTGGGATTCTTTATGGAAAACTCGAAGGCGAAAAGAATCTCGACCCAATCGGGGTCAACGCCCACGTCGACACTGCCCAGGAAGTAACCGATACGGGGTGCAATCCCCGTCTCGTTTCTGCTTACAATGGCAAAACGATCGTCCTCAATGAAAAGTATTCCATGTCGCCGAAAGAATTTTCGACTCTCTCAGATCATATTGGCGACGATCTTATCGTCACGGACGGGAACACCCTGCTCGGGGCCGACGATAAAGCGGGGATTGCCATCATCATGGCGATGCTGAGCCACTATGTCGCTCATCCCGAGATAAAACATCGGACGATTTGCTTCTGCTTCACGCCGGATGAAGAAATCGGCCGCGGGCCCGATCACTTCGATGCCAAAAAATTCGGAGCCGCCTACGCCTACACCTTCGACGGTGGCATCTATGACGAGGTCGCCATTGAGAATTTCAACGCCGCCCACGCCGACATCGTCGTTTCAGGAGTGGCGATCCATCCTGGCGAAGCCAAAGGCAAAATGATCAACGCTTCGAGTTTGGCCTTTCTTTTCGATCGTTTGCTCTCCCCAGTCGAACGTCCTGAATATACGGACGGGCATGAAGGTTTTAACCATCTCGTCTCCATGAGTGGCACCTGCGAAAAAGCCGCCCTTCACTACATCATCCGCAACCACAACCTCCCGAAACTCGAAAAGCAAAAGAAAGAATTCGAAAGCGCGGCCAAATTGATCCAAGAACGTTACCCGGCCGCCAAGATCGAATTGACGCTTAAGGATGACTATCGCAACATGAAGGCCATCTTCGACAAGGATCCCCGAGCCGTCGAACGGGTTAAAAAAGTCTTCTCCTCGCTTGGAATCGAGCCGAAGTTCAACCCCATTCGCGGGGGAACAGACGGAGCGACCTTCTCCTTCAAGGGCTGCCCCACCCCGAACCTTGGGACCGGAAGTTACAATCACCATGGACGATTCGAATATCTGTCGGTCAAAGAATTCAACACGATGGTTAAGATCGCCATCGCCTTGATGGAAGCCTAAAAAGAAGCGAATAACGGCAAGAATAAAATCTCGCCGTTTTTTTAATAAAAAAGGCCCCCGACGGGACCGTATCTTTTTAATTGGCTGGGGTGGTTGGGATCGGACCAACGAATGCGGGTTTCAGAGACCCGTGCCTTACCACTTGGCTACACCCCAAGACGCAACGATAATTCTACTCACCGAAGGGGCTTTGGCAAGTCTATTGTTTCATGTCGGGCAACAAAAAAGTAGAATACTAAAGGAAGCAGTATGCCTTATATCATCGGATTATCAGGAGGATCGGGTTCAGGGAAGAGCTTTCTTGCCCATGCCATTAAAACCAATCTCTCCCGCGAAGTCAGCGTGCTTTCCTACGACAGTTACTACAAAGATCAGTCTTCTCTCTCGCCCGAAAAGCGGGCTTTGGTGAATTTTGATGATCCTAGTAGCCTCGATCAGGAATTATTCCTCAAGCACCTCATCGCCATTCGCAAAGGCCAGACCATTCAGGTCCCCCAATATGATTTCGCCACCCATACCCGAAAAGCGATGGCCATTGCCTTCGTTCCGAGCGAAATCGTCATCGTCGAGGGGATCATGACCCTTCAGATCCCAAACTTTCGCGATTACTACGATTTCACGATCTACGTCGACGCCGAACCCGATGTTCGTCTTGCAAGGCGCATCATGCGGGACACCGTCGAACGGGGACGGACCATCAACTCCGTCGTTTATCAATACCTAACCTCCGTCAAACCCATGCACCTAAAATACGTTGAACCGCACAAAAAAGAAGCGGATTTCGTCTTCGTGAACAACGACAACAACGGAATCGACGAGAACCAGATGAAAGCTCTTCTCGTTAAACTGACCGCCCGATAAGAATCAATCGACATAAAACCGCTGTTCACCCGCGGTTTTTATTTGTTTTTCAAGTTTGAGGAGAAAGCTTTCCATCCCCATTTGGTCATCACTAGATAAAAGACTTTCATGCCCAAAGACGTAATGCGAAGCCTGAAAAGAACGGAGAACGACCGCCATCTCATGGAAAAGACTCCGGTCGTAATAGCCTTTCTCGCCAAAGCCGACCGCTTCATAGACTCCATCGCCAAGGAAAACAACTTCATCCCCGAGAACGTGGAGAATAAGAGATCCCTTCGCGTGGCTTGAAGGAAGAGGGATGATCTCGGCCTTGATGTTACCAAGATCGAGCACGATCCGACCGTCCGTTATTTCATCGACCCTGATTCGCCGGGCCGTGACTTTGGAGGCATAAACCCGGCACCCGGTGAAATAATGAAAATTGGCGATGTGATCCTCATGAAAATGAGAGACCACCAAAATCGAAGGATTCTTAAAACCTTTTTCGAGACGAACGTGATCGAGGAGGCGGACCTGCTTAAGACTCGCCCCGGTATCGAAATAAATCGTCCCTTTATTCCCGTGGACAATTCCGATTTTCGGGCAGATGAGCCCCGCTTCTTCGCTTATGTATCCGCAATGAGCGGTGATTTCTACAAATTCCACTTTCTTAGTATGCCCCTTCGTTGTCTATTGAAACAACATAGACTAAGATTACTACCGTTAAGAAATGAAAATAATCGACGCCCACGTTCACATCGCTTCCTGGCCCACCATCAAGAAAACCGAGGCCTACATTCTTTCTTCGATGAAGAAATATGGGATCGATTTTTCCCTTATCAGTAACTGTGATGGAGCGGAGTTTCCAAGCGTTGGTAAACGTCTCGAGGTTCCAAAAAACACTTTAACCTGTCTTCAAGAAGTCATTTCCTTCGTTAAAAAGCATCCTGATGAAACCGGGGCCCTTGTTTGGATTCGCCCTCGCAAAGAGAAACTGAGTCAAGAACTGATCGATTATATACAAAAAAATAGACGTTACATCTACGGGATCAAGTTCCACCCCTATGAATCACATCTTCGAATCGACACCCCCGAGATGATGCCGTGGATCAACCTCGCCCGTGAGCTCCATGTCCCAATGCTCGTCCACACGGCCGCCGATAAATATAGCGACGTCGCCTTCCTCAAAACCGTTGCCGACTATAATCCCGACGTGATTTTCGTTGCCGCCCATCTTCAACTTTGTTCTGACAACAAGGCCGCTTACGAAGCCATGAAGACGACGCCGAATATGTACGCCGACACGGCTTGGGTCAACATGAAGATGGCCAAGAAAGTCCTTGAAAAGATCGGTGAAGATCGCATTATGTTTGGCACCGATAACCCGATTGACGGGGAAGACACCTTAGCCAACCCCATGTATCACGACTATTTTGCTAACAAACTCCGTTTGCCAGCTCATCTCTACCGAAATCTCATGGCCCGAAATGCCGCCAAGATCTATCAGATTGACGTCGAAAAGAAATAGATTACTTCTTGTCTTTGACGTCGACTTCGATAACTTTCGACTCATCGATTTTTTCCGTTGACTTTCCGCCTTCATCGACGGGGGATTGAGGAGCGGAGCTAACCCCATCTTCGTTTTGACCATAACCACCGAATGACGGCGCGGGTTCAACCGCGATCGTGAATAGGAGATAAAAGTTCCATAGAAGCATCGGGATGCTATAGATGATCCCAACGATTCCAAAGAACCGCGAGACGAAATCCCAGCCCGAGGATCCGATTGAGGGAGCGGAAAGAATGAGAATCGGGAGGCCAAGTGAAACGAGACGGGCGAGGAAGGCGAAGATCCGATTGATCGCGTTCTTCGTTCGAAGGCGGAGTCGCGAACCGATAGCTAAATAAGGGATATAACCGAAGAAAGCGAAGAGAACCGCGAAACCCGCCAAAGCGAGTTCAACGAGTTCGAAAACGTAAGTCTTTTGGGCGGTAATTTTAAGAAGAAAAAGGAAAAAAGTAAGGATCGAAAAAGCCACACAAAAGACGATCAGGCCGAACATATTTGAGTAGGCCTTCTGCTTCAATAAGCCTTCGAATGGTGAACGATATGTTTCTTTGTTTTTGCTTCCCATAAGAAAATAGTTTACATGCATTTCCTTCTTTGACCTAGAATAATAGGAGCTGCATATAGGAGGGCTCAACCGATGAAAATCCTTCTAACAGGGTTTAAACGTTATGCGACGCATGACGTCAATCCTTCCGAATTACTCATCAAAGAACTTGAGGACAAAGGGGTAAAAAAGCTAGTCCTCGACGTTTCTTACGCCAAGTCGGTCAAGGAGTTCACGAAAACCCTTAAGACCTACAAACCCGACTTCATCATTTCGCTTGGTCTCTCCCCTTACCGGGAAGAAGCCACCCTTGAAGAATACGCTTACAATGAGATTAAGTCCGTCCAACCAGATGAGGATGGCGTTCTTGAGAACTCAGGCAAACCCCTTATCGAAGGCGGACCTAAGAGTCTCCACTGCCCCATTGATCTCTCACGTCTTCAACAGGTCTTGGCCGCTCAATCCATCGCTTCGTCGATCTCGATTGACCCTGGCCGCTTCGTCTGTAACACCATCTATTACCATGCTCTATCCTCGGGAATCCCAGCCATCTTCGTCCATCTCCCCTTGCTTGAGGATTGTCCCTTAAAGGATGATCTTGAGGCGGTCAAAGCCATCATCGTCTATATCCAAGGATTGAAGAAATAAAGAAAAGGCTTCGGATCGAACTGAACCGAAGCCTTTTTATTACGCCCCATCAATGTCGTCTTTATAGGATGAGGATCCATAACCGTCTGATGATTGAGGGTCAGATCGCGATTCGTTAAGCATATCGATGTCTTCGCCCGTTCGGTTAGTTCGGGATGGTTTTGGTCTCTTTTGAGTATTTGGATCGTTGGTGTTTGGCATTACTTGTCCCTCGCTTTGGGCACAATTTTACATCGAATCGTTCTAAAGTTGCCATTTTATTATTCAAAAGACCTTACAAAACCTTATTTCGCTCCTTTTCGTCTATAATGATTTTAACGGAGGACGCGAAAATGAAAACTGGACTCATCCTTTTAGCTGATGGCTTTGAGGAAAGCGAAGCCGTCACTACCCACGACATTTTGTCACGAACCCACGAAGTGGCCCTCGTCTACGTTTCGACCTCTTCTTCGCTTGAGGTCGTTTCCTCGATGGGAACGATCGTGAAAGCTGCGATCCGTCTTGAAAACATCGACCTTGGCCGCTATGAATTCATGATCCTTCCCGGAGGAAAACTCGGGGTCGAGAATTTGAAGGCCAACCCCCTCACCATCGAAGCCGTAAAGAACTTCCATGAAGCCAAAAAACCGATCTTCGCCATCTGCGCCGCCCCGTCGATCCTCGGCGAGCTCGGTTATCTCGATGACAAAAGGTATACTTCCTTCCCCGGTTTCCAAAGAGGGAAAGGCAAATACATCGAAGCTGGTTCGGTTATTGATGGGGATTTGGTAACGGGCCACGCTATGGCCTACAGTCTCGAATTCGCCGAAAACGTCGTTCGGGTGCTGCTCGGGGAAGGAGCGGTTCAAAGACTCTATCACGGAACTCGGGGAGCCGACGTTCCTATTTGATCCAAATTAAGCCATAGCCTAATGCCAAAGAAGCCGCAATCAGAATCCCAAGGATGATAAAAGCGTCCTTGAGGTTCTTTTTATCTTTGTAGAGGACAACCATCCCCAGGCCGGCGTTGACCGAAAGACCAGCCACAAGAGCTCCGAAAGGTATTTTTCCGAGAACGTAACTCTGGGTGATGAGGACCGACGAAGCACAGTTAGGAATCATGCCAACGAGAACCGAAAGAAGCGGCGATAGGTAAGTGTTCGCGGAGAGAAAGGCATCGATATTGGCTTCACCCACGTAGAAAATGAGGGTTCCGAAAAGGATATTGATAACAAGAACGTAGACGAAGATCTTGGCCGAATGAACAAGCGGATGGAGAAGATGTTCGTGCCAAGGGTTTTCTTTTTCATCGTCAATTTCGTGGCCACAGCAACCATGATGGATGGCGGTTTCGCCTTCGCAATGATTGAGATGACCCGCCACTTCTTGACGGCCCTTCACATAAATAAGGTCAACGAGGAAGCCAACGAGGAAACCGGCGACGATTTTGACGCCAAGGAGAGCGAAGGCCATATACCATTTGCCATTAACATCCGCGAAAAGAAGAGGCAAAGCCTCATCGGAGCAGGCAATAAAGACCGCGACCACCGTTCCCATCGTGATGTGGCGTTTGGTGTAGAGATCGGCCGCGACGACCGAGACTCCACATTCGGGGACGACTCCAAAGAAGGAACCGAGCAACGGGGCAAAACGGTTCTTTTTTTCTAAGAGATGGGCAATCTTTCCCTCGAAGAAAGATAAAAGGACATGGATGACGAAAACGAAAGCCAGAACTTTAAGCGAATCGAGGAGGGAATCAATTAATACATCGAGCATAACGGGTTAAGAATAGACCTCCAAGCAAAAGAAGGCCAGCCAATCGCTACGCCAAAGTTTCGAGGATCCGGTTTTTGTCGACCCCAAGGAGAATTGAAAGACGAGCCACGGCAAAATCAAACGCCGATGTTCTCTGCATTCTTGTGGCTTGAGACTGACATTCGTCAAGCGAAAGACGATTAACGAGAAGAACGAAATCAACGATCGGGTCGAGAAGGCGGTTGCCTTTCGGGGCGGCCCGATAGGAATAAAGGAATTCGCTTCGGAAAAGAGGCTCGAAGACTTCAAGATCATTTTGGAGAACGACGGCTTTCGCGTATTCGTCGAGGAAAGGACTGACAAGATTGACGGTCGCGAGGTTCTTTTTCACGAGATCAACGACGAAATAATCCAAGAAGGAAAGAACGTTCTCTTCACTAAGCTCCGGGTTCGGATCTTCTTGCGATAGAAGATGGACCCAAACTTTAAGGGATTCCCTTTGGGTCAAAACGAGATTGAGGTTTTTCTCCATAATTTGATCCCCCTTTTTATTAATCATGGCACTTTTCATCTAGGAATGAAGAGGGAATGTTAAAGAAAGACGTGGAAAGGCCATTTTCTTCAATTAGTCTATTACCTTCCTTGGAATCTCTAGCGGGGGGTTTATAATGGACACGTTTATGAATGCAGGATCTTTTTTACTCGATAAAAGCAAATGCTGCTATCTTTACGACGACCTGAAAGTCGGGGAATCGTTAGAAAAGATGGAGCGGGCGCGCTACCAGACGATCCCGGTTATCGAAAGAAGCACCGGTCATTACCTCTATTCGATCTCGGAAGGTGACATTCTCTTCAAAATCAAATCGTGCGGTCTCCCCTACCTCTCAGTCAAGGAGTTGCCGATCTCCTCAATCGACGTGGAACGCCTTCACGTTTCCGTCCGCTCCACGGCTGATGTCGATGAACTCGCTGAGCTAATCGTTAATCAAAATTTCGTTCCCATCGTCGACGAAAACGAGGGTTTCCTTGGAATCGTCACGAGAAAGTCGATCATCTACTACCTTCTGGGCCTTGTCAAAGACCGGAAGCACAAAGCCAAATAATAGGCGAAAGGAATACTATGCCCGATTGCAACCACGATTGTGATTCATGCTCTTTAGAATGTGACGAAAGACCCGAGGGTGAGCCGACCCCTTTAAAATCCAACGACCTAAGCAATATTAAGAAAGTCATCGCTGTCGTCTCGGGTAAAGGTGGGGTTGGCAAAAGCCTTGTCACCTCGATTTTAGCCGTCAATGCGAAACGGAAGGGCAAAGCCGTCGCCATCATCGACGCCGACGTGACCGGACCTTCGATCCCAACAATTTTCGGTCTTAGCGAAAAGGCCACAAGCGACGGAACCTCAATCTTTCCAGTCAAAACGAAAACTGGAATCGAAGCCATGTCCCTTAACCTTCTTTCCGATGATCCGAGCGCTCCCGTTGTTTGGAGAGGCCCCCTCGTCTCTTCTTTGATCCGTCAATTCTGGACCGACGTCGCCTATGGACCAGTTGACGAACTCTACGTCGATATGCCACCTGGAACTGGCGATGTTCCTCTCACCGTCTTCCAATCCTTGCCGATTGATGGGATCATCGTCGTCACTTCGCCTCAAGACCTCGTCTCCCTAATCGTTGAAAAAGCCCTGAAGATGGCGCAGATGATGAACATCCCCATTATCGGACTCGTTGAAAACATGTCTTATCTCACCTGCCCCCACTGCGGCAAAAAGATCTACCCCTATGGGGAAAGCGATGAGGACATCGTCAAAAAGTATAAGATCCCCCTTCTTGAACGCCTTCCGATTGACCCCGCCCTCGCCGCGAAAAGCGACGCCGGAACCATCGAGAGTTACGAAGGAGACTACCTCCAAGGCTTAAATAAAGCCGTGGCTGATCTCAAGTAAATTAAAAGTTCCCGAGCTTCACGGCCCGAGAACTTTTTTCTTTATTCGCCTTTGCTCTTCTCAATCGCTGACTTGATGTTCTTGAGAACCACGTAAGGTTCAACGACGTTCACAAAGCGGTAGACGTTGATTCCGTTTCGACCGTTTCCGGTCATGGGCGAAGCATTGGAGCCGAAGGAAAGGGTTCCGGTGTTCTTACCAATGATCTTGTCGACAAGGCCAACATTGACGTCGGTGGCCCCGATGTTCTTAAGTTCGAGCGTCCGATAATCCACGCCAATCACCCCATCCTTGATGAGAAGGCGGGAACCGCTGATGCCATAAAGCACGTGACGGTAATGAAGAAAGATGAAGGGGAAAGCAATAGCTAAAGGCAAAATGAGGGCCACAGCGAAAAGAATCCAAGCTAAAGCCGGATTTGTCCCAAAGACGGCTTGGCCCGTGTTGTCGTCAGGAAGTAAGAACAAAAGCGGGAACCAGCAGATCCAGACCCCAAGGAAGAAATACGATAGGATCTTTCCAGTGAAGAAACGAGCCTTGTTGGGCTTATAGACCGAGATGACTTCTTCCCCTTCGTCGAGAATGGGATCGAATTCGTTGGTGATTTTTTCCATAATTTGTTTCCTTTAGGTGAGGCTTACTCAAGTTTAGTTCATATTTGGCAAACTCCAAAACAAAAAAGGAACCCCGAAGGATTCCTTTCATTTTTAAGCAAGATCAGATGACGTCTTTTCTTTTTTCTTCCTTCTGGGCCTTTTTCTCCATAAGGAACTTCCAGAAGAAGGCAGCAAGCGCTCCTCCAAGGAGAGGGGCGAAGATGAAAATCCAAAGTTCTTTAGCTGGTTCAGTAACGCCATTAACTAAGGCAATTAAGGCCGGTCCAATCGACCGGGCGGGGTTAACCGAGGTTCCCGTTAAGGGGATACCGATGAGATGAACGAAAGTAAGGCCTAAGCCGATCGCGAAAGGAGCAACGATCGATTCGTTGGACTTTTCGGTCGCGCCCAAAACCACGAGGACGAAGATGAAGGTCAGAACCGTTTCAACGAGGAAAGCCAATCCATAACCCGAAGCGATATCCCCAGGATTGGCCATCAGGACCGCCTGGACGGAATCGGTTCCTAAGCCCCCGAAGGTGCCGAGGTGATTCATGAAGACGAGTTGGAGAAGAGCCGCTCCGGCGATGGCCCCAAGAATCTGGGAACCAACATAGGCGAAGAACTCCCCCACTTTAATCTTCTTTGAGATCAACATGGCTAAGGAAACAGCAGGGTTGATATGACATCCGCTGATTTTTCCGATGGTGAAAGCCATGGCGACGATGGATAGACCAAAGGCCAAGGAGGTGGCAACCAGCTCTCCACCTGTCAAAGCAGCGACTCCGCAAGCGACGAAAACGAGAACGAGAGTACCGACGAATTCAGCAACGCTCTTTTTGAAAAGTACCATATTTGGTTTTACCTTCCCTTTTTTGGTGGCCTCATTCTATGCTGAAGCAAAATTACGTGGAAGTAAAAAAACGAATTCGCGTATTTTTTGATAAAAAGCAGTCATTTCGTTTCGGATGAGTTCAACAAACTTGGTTCTCTTTCAGCCAGGCTTTGATAATGTGATCGGAGGCGGTCGCTTTATGGCCATCAATGGCAAGCCCAGGACGAACGTCGGAGGTAGGCAGAGCTTCTTTCAGATCCTTGATTGATTTGCCAAGTCCCGAACCTTCTTGCGTAGCAAAGGCCAGGACCGTCTTCTTTTCGAGGTCATGATCGGCGATGAACTTAGCAAGGCACCGGGGATAGGTCCCATACCAAATGGGAAAGCCGAGAATTATGACTTCATAAGGCGAAGTGTCGATGTTGTCTTCGTATTCTGGCATGGCTTTCTCATGAAGTTCGTTTTTAGCAACGGCGCAGCAATCGCGATAACCGACGGGATAAGCGTTTATAGGTTTCACTTCAAAGAGATCAGCCCCAATAAAAGCTCCGATCCGTTTGGCCGCTTTCTCAGTGTTTCCAACCTTAATTATCTCGAGCCCATTCGCCATCCAGTTCTCGCCCGGATGGGAAAAATATACAATCAATGTCTTCATTTTGCCCTTCTTTCAACTAAACATAAAGCCCACTAAGGCTAAGTGTCAAGAAAACAAAATGGTGTGATTAGTAGATATTTCAGCCGTTTTTCGTTTCGAAAGCCAAGGCGATAGTTCCACCAAAGCATTGACGAATTTCGTGAAAACCGAAATGGGTGAAGAAATGATAGCCACGAGTTTTGTTGTTCTGAGTCACGAGATACATATAGGGATAACCTTTTTTGTGAAGATGCCGCGACAGGGAGGACAAAAGACGAGGACCGATTTTCAGGCCTTGGTGGGAGGCATCGACGTTGATGTGAAGCCCACCATTATGGGTTCGATTGAGTCGGTTGCTGGTTTTGAGGCAAAGCAAAGTGAAAATGGCCATCGGAATCGAAATTTTCCGGATCGTCGGAATGTAACGTTTGCGGAACTCCCGATCATATTTCTCGGCATCGGTTGAACAAACGATATAACCAACGGGCATTTTTCCTTCGACGGCGACGAAACAATTATCCGGTTCAAAATCAAGAAAATAATCAATAAACATCAGGCACATGGCCTCACGCTTTTTTTCGTTCTTTGCGAATTTTCGATTGGCGGTGTCTTTGCAAATGAGACGGATGGCGTCCCGGTCGGAGGGTTGGTATTTTCTAATCCGAATGTCCGTTCCGTTTCCCATTTTGTTCCAATCTGCTTCTAGTGAGCCTTTTAGTATACTTCCTCGGCGACCATTTTGCTCTATCTATCTCTTGAATTTCTCGGAGAGCAATTCATGACGTAAACGCCATCGAAAGAAAGAAGAAAAAAGCCCCCAATAAAGGGGACTTCTTTTCGTTTCTGGGGCGCAATATGGGGGTCGAACCCACTCATGACCGGTTCACAGCCGGTTGTGTTAACCGTTTCACCAATTGCGCCACGCTCGAATACTATATATTCCTCGGAGAATGATGTCAAAGGAGAAAGAGGTCTATTAGAGAGTTATGGTGACGGGTTTTACGTATTTCCCATATCCGGATCTTTCGCCGTCGAAGATGTCGCCCCACCCGCCGGCATAGTTGTAACATTCTTGAAACGAATAGTAATGATCAGTCGTATAAAAGAGGGAGACGTCTTTTCCATACTGTTTAAGGCCGCCAGGAATAATGACAAGGCGATACGTTCCGCGACTCCATTTCGGGTTCGAGGCGTAATCGCTCGTTCCGCCGATGTCGGCTTCGAAATATCGGTAAGCATTCGGAGTCGGCAAGGCCGCCATGTAGCCATCAGTTCGGTTGAAATAATCAGTGTATAGGCGGGCTTTATTACCAAAAGAGGCATAGGCCGATGCTTTTTCGCCTGAACCGGTGCCGAACACATAATTGGCCGGCAATCCTCCAAAGCCAAGGTAATAAAGGGCCACGTCTTCATAGGCGGTGTACCAAGTGTCGGGATTAGAAACGGAGCTTCGATATAAAGTCCGGTTCACAGTTCCGCCAACGTTATAGACTGGGAGTTGGTCGCCTGATGTCTTAACTGGTGAAATACGACGGTATGGCGAGGTTTCCGATGATTGTGATGAAGAGGAGGAAATCGAACTCGAGGTTGAAGTTAAACTTATTGAAGAATTCGAGGAAGAAGATGGGTCTGAAAACGATGAAGTTAAGATGGATGAAGATGATTGAGATGAAAGAGACGAAGAATCAGACGAATATGACGAAAAAGAATCGGAAAAGCTTGAAGAAATCGGGTGAACGGTACACGAAGAAAGCAAGGCCCCAAGGAGCAAGACGGGCATTAAGAAAGAGATGCTTTTCTTTTTCATGAACGTTCTATCGTCCTATTTTATTAATTCTTTGGCAAGCAATAATATTGGAAGTTCGCGATTCTTTACAAGCTTGGAAACAAGTTTGTCGGGCATGCTTTGATAAAGTGTGACCGCTTCATCGAGATCAACCCAGATTGTTTTCTTAATATACGAATCACCTTTTGAGACGAAATGAGTGCCGACGAAATTGGTCCTTTTGGCAAGGTAATAATGGTTATGGTTTTGCCGACCAATGAGATTGTAGGCATCGTCAACTTCGCCTATTTCATCAACAATCTCAATTTCGTAGCCGATTTCTTCTCGACATTCTCTTTTGACGGCTTCGACGAACGTCTCTCCTTCATCGACTCCACCGCCGGGAGTCTCGTAATAATCGATCTTTCCGAACTTGTCATCTCTTTCTAAATAATGGATGGCGACACGCCCGCACTCATCAAGAACGAGGGCTCGAACCACTTCCCGAATATGGTTAAACCCCGAATTGGGGTATTCCTCATCCGTAAGAGTCAAAAGAATTTTCATAGTGACTAGTTTACCCTAAGTGTTAGAATTACGCCCGTACAAGATCGACAATCCTAAGGAAGGGGGAGAAACAAGCAATGGTCATTCGCAATCGCCTCTTGGCTCTCCTTTATCGGTGCGCGGCTTTCGCCGTTATGGTTTACACCCTCGTTATTCTGCTCGATCGGAATAACGTCTGGTTGTCGTTATGCTATTTTACCAATCAAAGTAATATCATTTTGACTGTTTTATTTGGCCTTTTGATCGTCTTCACGGCGATCGACCTTCGTCATGGCATCAAGGGCGTTCCCGCCGGAGCTTTCATGCCTCTTTCGATGGCGGTTCTTCTTTATATCCTCGTCACCGGGATCGTCTACAACGCCGTCCTAGTACCTTTTGATGGACTCGGATACTCCCTTCCGATCATCATGGCCCACATCGCCGCCCCGACACTTGCCATTCTCGACTGGATTCTCTTCGAAGAAAAAGGAACCGTTCGCTGGTGGCATGGCTTCTATTGGCTCGTCTATCCCTTATTTTATTGCGTCTTTATTCTTCTTCGCCCCATCATCTGGCCGAATGCCCTCTTTCTCAGCTCTGGGGGAACGAGCAAATACCCCTACTTCTTTCTCAATGCCGACAAAATCGGTTGGGGGATGGTCTTTGTTTGGATTGGAATTATGATCGTCGGTTTTTTTGCTTTAGGGGAACTGTTAATACTCTTAAACAATCTGATCGCCGGAAAATATCGGAAACGCGTTCCGAGTGAACCGAAAGAAAAATAATCGTTAGTCGACCTTAAAACTTTTTCTCTTAAAATTGATTTTTTGATAACCGGTTTCCACAAGATTGATTGGAGCGTAGACGCGCCGTCCTTTATGGTCGAGACAAGAAATATAGAGTCCCTCGCCTTTTCGCGAAGGACCATCGTCGAGACGGGTGAAGGTAAGAACGATGCTGTTGGTGCTGTGACCAGGGAAAGAGAGAAAATATCGACGATCTTTATCGATTCCAACGTCGGTAAGGGAATCGACCTGACTCGAGAATGGCATGCATTTTAGTTTGGCGTAACCATAGACTTTTCTCTCTTCGACATAGACAAGGGACGGATCAAGGTAATTCCGCGGATTCATCGTTTTGTTTTGCGTCGCCAATTCGATTCGAACATCATCGCCATCCAAAAAACTCATGACCCGAGCAGAGGCTTCGAAAACCGAATCGCGAATAATTAGTTGAGCAACCTTCAAAAGGATCCCCACAATCGTGGTTCCTAAGACACCGACAATGATATAGAAGTAATTTTCCATGATTTTCGTTTAAGGTATTCACATTAGAAGGAACGTTTTGCTAAGTCAAGCCGTTATCTAACCTTAAACAAGGGGAAGAGTAACAGTCGATGGAGTGACGTAACTACCGTATCCCGAACCTTCGCCATCGAAGACACTGCTCCATCCGTCGGCGTAGTTGTAACACTCCCTAAACGAAACGTAATGATCGGTCGTGTAGAAGATGCTGAAGTCCGTTCCGTATTGTTGAAGTCCACCCGGAATTATGACGAGGCGGTACGTTCCACGGTTCCAAGCTGAACCCGAAGCGTAATCGCTCGTTCCCCCGATGTCGGCTTCGAAATATCGGTAGGCATTCGGGGCCGGAAAGGCCGTCATATAGCCATCAGCGCGTGTGTAATAATCGGTATAAAGACGGGCTTTAGTCCCAAAGGAGGCGTAGGCCGAAGCTTTTTCCAACGAGCCGGTGCCGAGCACATAATTGGCTGGCAATCCTCCAAAGCCAAGGTAATACAGGGCCACGTCTTCGTAAGATGTGTACCAGGTGTTTTCGTTCGCAATCGAGCTTCTATATAATGACCGATTCACGGTTCCGTCGAGGTTGTAGACAGAAAGGGAATCCCCAACCGCTTTAACGGGGGCGATACGACGGTAATTCGAGATCGAAGAACTGGTAGGTGTTGAGGAAGAGGAATGTGAAAACGACGAAGAGGAAGAACTCGAATAAGTGGAAGAGGTCGAACTTGAAGAACTTGGAATGCTCGAAGAGGAAGAAGTAAAGGAACCCCCAACAAGTCCAAGACGGATATCGTAGAGGTAAAAGCGAGCGGAACCCGATATCGTTATCGAATCGACGCTTTGAGCCGAAGAAGGCGAATAGAAAAGGTCGTAATTACTGCTCGATGAGCCAGACAAGAAGACGGGCTCACTTGATAGAGACGAAGAAGAGGCAAGACTCAAAGAAGGGCTATCGGAACTATAAACAGCGGCATCAACGCTGACCTGCCAAAGAGAAACCGAGGTCGAAAAACCGATAGTGACGGCACCATTCATTGAGGCGCTGCCTAGACGAATTCCATCTCCGCCCGTTGAGAGGCCTTTGGTGTAGGAAACGTTCGAGACCGCGACCCCGTCGACGGAATAGCCGGCGTTATCCGCTACTGCGGAATTAACAGAAATAACAGAGGTCGAAAAAACTACATTTGCGCACCCCGAAGTCGTTCCCTTCCCATTGAGGAGAACCAAGGAAGGCGAAACCATGGCCGCGGCCATGCCTAGAACCGCTAAAATGGAGACTCCGGCGGCAATAGAGAGTTTTTGGAGTTTGCTTCCCATAAGGTGTAAATGATAATCCTTGTCCATCGGCAAAGTCATTGAAGAAAGCCTTCTCATGTCGAGATTCATGACATCCCAACTACACCAATTGCGGTTATTCGGGGATGAGAAAACTCTTTGTAAATACTTGATGGCTCAAGGCTTTGCCTGAGGCCGAGGAAGCTCTTTATCGTAAAGGATGGCAATAAGGGGAGCCATCCAAAAACCCGTCATATCCAGAAAAACATCGTGAAGGGCGGGGTAACGGCCGACACTAAAGATTTGAACTATCTCTCCTAGCGAAGACAAAACAAGAGAGACAACCAATAAAACGATTATTCGCGTCCGATAAAGTCGCGAAAACGTTCTGAGAAAGAGATCAAAAAAGAGACCATCGACGAGGAAGAGGGAAAAATGCCCGAAGAGTTTCGCTGCCACCGCGACGATTGAGATTTGTTCTTCTTGATCAAGTTGGTTTTGAAACACGGAGGCATTAATCCATTCGATGATATTCCCACCCGCTTCGCCATTTTGTTCGCCTGTCCGCGTCGAGGTGAAAACAATCAAGGCGGCTAAGCCCAAGGCCAGTAAGAGATAGAGCCACCGCTTCCACATAACTAGTAAGGATTATACACGACGGCATAAAGGAGACTAGTTGTTAACGCGAACAAAAGGATGAGAAAGATTGAGAGTCTGGGCTTCGTCGAGACCAAGGCAATGCATCTTCTTAAATTGCCACTTTTTCGGATTGCCGACGTGTGAAAAACGAACCGCCACTTTCACAAACGACCCGTTTTGAATGTACTCTCGTAGGAAAACAAATTCGTCTTTGCTTTCGTCATAACGAATGTAATCTGGCTTTTTGATAATGGTTCCGATTTCTTCGATCGTTTGAAGATAATCATTTGGTCGACTCGCGGCCATTCGATCAAGTTCCAAAGGTCCCATGTAAACATTCACATCGGAGACTAAAGAAAGTCCCAAAGCCTTTTCACAAGCCCGGTTGATGCGGCCGAGTTTTATCGCCCCTTCGTTTTCTTCCATGAACTGACCTCCACTTAGGGATAGACAATAGACGATGAAAACGGGCCAAGAATGTTGGATAATATCATCTGTATGTTCAAGTATAAAAAAGACGAGAATACCTCCTTCACTTTAGGAACAACCCTGACGATCGAACTCTTAAAAAGAAAAAAGGAAGAAGCGATACGTCTCTACATCAACCCCAAGCAACTTCATGACGAGACCTATCAAAAGCTCCTCGCACTTGCCAAGGATTCGTCTCTTCCCGTCGTGGAAAACAACGAAAGGATTTTCAAAGACCTTTCCGACAAAGACAACGTTATGGCGATTGGAGAATTCAATAAGTTCTCTTCCCCCATTAATCCCAAGATGAACCACGTTGTCCTCGTGAACCCCTCAAACATGGGAAATCTCGGTACGATCATCAGGGCGATGGTAGGTTTTTCGATTTTTGACGTTGCAATCATTCGACCTTCCGCCGATCTTTTCGACCCCAAAGTCATCCGGGCTTCGATGGGGGCAATTTTTCTTCTTCGTTTCGAACTATTTGACACATTTTCGGATTACGAAAAGAAATTCGCCCACCGCCACCTTTATCCCTTCATGCTTCAAGCGAAAACTTCTCTTAAGGAAACGAAAAAAGAGGAACCTTTTTCCCTCATCTTCGGAAATGAGGCAACTGGCTTAAGTGAAAGCTTCCTGAAAGTCGGAACCCCGCTCATCATCCCCCAGAGTTCTTTTGTCGATTCGCTCAATCTCGATAATGCCGTTTCAATTGGTTTATACGAATTTACCAAATAACTAGAATGAATTGTTTGCTCTTTTCTTCCTTGGCCAATTGTTTTTGTTTTCGGAAAGCCTAGAATAAGCACTGCTCTTTTAAAGGGGCATTTTATCGGAAATTATGGGCTCGTCCTCAACCCGCGAGATGGATTTGACGAAAGGGAATCTTTTCTGGAAGATTCCTCTTTTTGCGATTCCCTTGGCCCTCACGACTTTCTTACAACTTTTCTACACGACCGTTGACCTATGGACCGTCTCGAACTTTGGCGGCGGTTCGCTTTCGATGTCCGCGGTTGGCTCAAATGGGTCACTCATCAATCTCATCGTCACCGTTTTCGTCTCTCTTTCGATTGGGGCCAACGTCGCCATCGGAAACGCTAAAGGGGCAGGCAAGAAGGAACATGCCGAGAAAGTCCTTCACACCTCGCTTATTGTCGCCGTTTTCTCTGGAATTGGGGTTGGGATTTTCGGAGCTTTGATGTCGAAGTATTTTCTCCAATGGATGCAGACGAATGACAACATCATCGATTTGGCCACCCAATATCTCGCCATATATTTCGTAGGGATGCCTTTCATCATGGTTTACAATTACTGTTCCCAGATCATGCGGGCCCTTGGGGATTCAAGACGGCCTCTTTATATTCTTTTCTTCGCCGGTTTGGTTAACGTCGCCGCCGATTTCATCCTCGTTTATTATTTCAATTTGGATGTCGCGGGGGTCGCTTGGGCGACGGTCCTTTCAGAAGCCATTTCGGCCCTTCTTTCTTTATTGGCCCTTCGCTATAACAAGAAAGGATTCATTTCTTTCAGTTGGAAGAAATGCCGTTTCGACAAAGAATCATTCAACGAAATCATGCGGATCGGACTCCCGGCTGGCTTTCAAGGTTTGGCCTTCTCGATTCCGAACGTCCTCATCCAGTCGAGCCTCTATTCAATTAAGAACGACGCCATCCCATCTAGCGATATCGTCGTCGGTTCGGCCGCCTCGGGCAACATCGAGGGTTATATCTACGCCCTAATCGACGCCGTTGCCTCGGCTTGTGTGGCTTTCATTGGTCAAAACTATGGGGCGAAGAATAAGAAAAATTGCCGAAAGGTTTTTTGGTATTCTCAGGCCTGGATGGTAATCTTCTGGTCCTTCTCCGCGGCCGCTGCCCTCATTTGGGGTCGCCAACTCCTCACTATATTTATTAATGGCAACGACGGCTCAACCAATGTCGCGAACGCCGTCGAAGCCGGTTACCAAAGACTCTGGGTCCTCGCCCTTTTCTACTTCCTCGATGGAGTAATGGATGTCGATTCCGGATATCTTCGTGGCATGCGTTATAGCGTGGCGCCCGCCATCATCACCCTTATTGGCTGCACTGTCACAAGACTCATCTTTCTTTCCGTTTTGTTCCCATTTCCTTATTTTCACAATGTCACGTGGCTCTATGCCGTCTTCCCCATCAGTTGGACCATCACCGACATCGCTTATGCGATTGCCATCCTCGTGATTGAGCCAAAAGCCTTCAAAAAAATCGAAGTCCCGATTGCCGTTAATGAAGTTCGGCCTTTAGAGAAGGTTAGCGAAGAAGTCGGCGGCGGGAAAAAATAAAAAAAGACCCGGAAGGCGAATGCCAACCGGGTCCTTTCTTATTCTTTCAAGAAGTCTTCGATATCGGAAGCGATGTCCTCAGGCTTGACGGGGGGTTCATAACGTCCCACCACTTCGCCTTTCCGGTTCACAAGGAACTTGGTGAAGTTCCAGGCGATCCGCCCGCCGAACTTTGACTTTTTGTCAGTTAATTCGCGGAATAGAGGATCAGCGTCTTTCCCATTCACGTTGAGCTTCGAGAATTGGGGGAAGGTCGTCTTGTACTTAAGAGTGCAGAAATCGTGGATTTCCTTGTCTTCGCCCGGCGCCTGATGAAGGAACTGATTGCATGGGAAGTCGAGGATGACGAAACCTTTGTCTTTGTATTTAAGATAAAGTTCCTCGAGAGCTTTGTATTGCGGAGTGTATCCGCATTTGGTCGCGGTATTAACGATGAGAATGACTTTCCCTTTGTAGGCCGTGAGGTCGGCAAAAGAACCATCCATCGCTTTTACTTGATGATTTAGAATTGACATATTGATGTCCTCCTACACCATAATGTTAATTGAAAAACTGCCTAAACATAGCGATATGCACCGCGAAAGAAAAACGGCCAATATCAAAGAGCTTTGTTTTCAGTTAGTTTTTTAGCGATCAAATCGTGAATCCGTTCCGAAAGGGCAACGGTGTTTTCGTCAGCAATCTTCTCGTAATCATCGACTTCGAGGATGTCGAGATAAACATGGCTCACACGTCTAAAGATGTTATGAGGAATTTTCCATGTATCGCGGATGGCGACACTCACAAGCGGACGTTTCGAAAGCGTCGCAACTCGGAACGCCCCTGGTTTGAAATCATGAAGATGATGATCGCGGCTTCGCGTTCCTTCTGGAGAAATACCAACCGAGGCGAGGCCATTGGCGGCGACCGCAGCCGCTTTTCGAATAGTCCGAACGCCTTCAATAGGATCTTCGCGGTTAATTGGAAGATAGCCCGCTCGGGCAATCCAACCTCCGGCGATTGGAATATCGAAGTTCTCGGGTTTTGAAACCCAGATCATCGGAAAATGAGGGAAAGCGTAGAGAATGCAGAACTGATCAAAATCCGAAAGGTGGTTGCAGACGATGACGACGTTTCCAGAAGAAGGAAGCTTTTCCTTGCCCGTGATGTGAACCCGGACTCCAAACAAAAACAAAAGTTGGACGCAGGTTTGACGGATTAACCATAAGGCCACGGTGTCAGGTTTCTCGTTGATTTTCCTTTTATCCATAAAAAGGGACGCGATCCAGACGATGAGGACATAGAGGCCGAACAAAAGCAGATAAAAAACAGGAATCGAAATAATCGGAACGAAAAAGAAGTACCAAGTCTGATAAAGGCCAGTGAAGTAATAGAGAACTCCCGAAAGCCCAAGAGACAAAACTAACCAAATCAGTCCCAAAACCATGGCTTTATGATAGCCGTTAGTGACGAGTTTGTTAATGGAAAACTTCGGTCGGCCCTAAAGAAGGTTTGGCGTTTTGCCGCCTTGACGAAGATAACACAAGCCAAAACTTCACTTCCCGCGCGGAGAAGAAATGTAACGAAGGGAAGTGAAATAGGTAAGAAGAAAATACAATCCATAGATGCCCAGAACGATTCCGAACGAAACCAAAATGCCTTGGAAAATGTTGGCGTTGAGATACTTCGCCGCTTCAAATGAGGCGCCAAGAAGTCCAAATACCGAAGCGATCGCGGCGAAAATTAAAGGATAGAGAAAATAAAGCGCTTCTTCTTTTAAGAGGGCGTGCCGAATCATGGTTTCATCCGCACCCAGCGAACGGAGAAAAACATAACGGGAACGGCTTGAGGAAATATCGCTCAGTTGACGAATGGCGAGTATGGCACTTGAAACGAGCATAAAGGAAACACCCATGTAGATGCCAACATAGGCAAATCCAAACCAATTGTCTTGACCCTTGTAGCCCATTTGAATTCCAAAACCCAGACTCATCAAGAGAATCGTGAGGATAAGAGAGAGGGAAACGAAGGCCAAAGAAAGAGACGATGTATTGATGTGGCTCGAAAGTTCTTTTGTGACAAACAAATTTAAGCCTCGGTAATAGGACGATGAACGTTTCCGAAGTTGTCGAAACATCAGGCCTGAGAACGAAAGAAAGAACATGAAAGCGCTGATGGTCCCGAGAATAAAAACAATGAATGAGGTTTCGATGAAGAGGAAATACATTAAAGCATAACAAGCAAGAAGGAGAACGATCGAAATCACGAGGATCACCCGGCCACGTATTTTGTGCGACATGATCTTTTCGCTCTCATTTTTCTCTTGGCCATGAAGGAAATTGAGAATCGTGCTCCGTCGGAGCAAGAAAAGAAAAGTAACGGCGACCGCTAAATAAAGGGCCAAAAAGAAGAGACCTGTTTCCATTAAACCCATTGGGAAAAGAAAAATGCGTAACGATCGAGAGAACCAAGGAAAAGATTTGATGTAAAAAGACCTAATAGTTGCGAGATGCCGACTCCAAGGCCAACCCCGAAAGCAAAACTTGCGAGTGAGACGAGAAGAATCTCAAACAAAACAACGAAAGCCAATTGGTGCCATTCAAGACCAACTAAGAGATAGAGGCCGAATTCTTTTTCTCTTTTCTTGAAGAAAAAAATGTTGGAGTAAATGACGAGAAAGGCGAACATCAAAGACACGAAGACGGTCGCGATGTTCATGGAGTAGCGGAGGGTGATGAGCGACCCCATGTTGTCTTCGGCCATCTTGGCATCAATCGTCGCCAATATTTGGGGATAGACCGAAATAAAGGCATAAAAGATCGCGATCGAAGTTGAGAGAGTCAAAAAGTAAATCAAATAATCAGAAAGACTTTTTCGGGCATTACGCCAGGCCAATGAAATCAACATTGTTATTCTCCCAATTGGGCCACGACCGTAATGATATTGTCATAGAATTCCTTGCGGTTTTGATAACCCCGACGGATTTCTTTTTCGATGAGACCGTCTTTTAGGAAAAGAACACGTTCGCTGTAACTCGAGGCGAAGGCGTCATGGGTAACCATCATGATCGTAGCTTTTTCTTCTTGATTCAATTTCGATAAACCTTCAAGGAGATCACGCGAAGCCTTTGAATCAAGCGCCCCGGTCGGTTCGTCGGCTAAAACGAGAGCTGGACGGGTAATGATGGCTCGAGCGGCCGCAACACGTTGCTTCTGACCGCCACTCATTTCATAAGGATATTTAAGAAGAACCGATCCGACCCCGAGGAGAGCCGCGGTCCGATTGACTTCTTCTCCAATTAAGGCGGGCCCGATTTGGTTGATCGATAAAGGAAGGGCGATATTTTCGTAACCAGTCAAAGTATCGAGCAACGCGAAATCCTGAAAGATGAAGCCGAGTTTCTTTCTTCTAAATAAGGCCAAGTCCTTCATTGAGAGACTCGAGGTGTCTTGCCCGTTAATGACAAGATCGCCTTCGCTTTTCGTGTCAATCGTGGAAACGATGTTCAGGAGAGTCGTTTTTCCACTTCCTGAAGGCCCCATAATCGCCACGAATTCACCGGAAGTGATATCAAGATCAATACCTCTTAAGGCCTCCGTGACATTTCCGTTCTTCCCGTATTTCTTCTTTAATCCCCGAACAGAGAGGACGATCGACTTACTAGTGTTTTCCAAAGTGCATATGCTCCTTTTTCGCTCGAAAGATTAGGACGATAAAAACATAAGAAAAGAGCAAAGGCCAAAGTTCTGTCGATTATAACTAGAACTTGGTTTATTGAACCTTTTCGAGAGCGGTTTTCTTCTTTTTCCGATTCACGGCAATTGAAAACGCGATCGTCGAAATGGCTATGGAAAGAAAGAGAAGGAAATCAATGATCGTATTCCAAAATGATGGGGATCCGTTAACAAAGAAAACGAGGAGAATGAGACCGGCCGAGAAAACGAAAATTACGCTTTCCGTAAGCAAAAATAGTTTAAAAAGCTTTTTTCCATGAGCGTCAATATCAGTTTTGGCTCCTTTAGGAAAGGCCATACGGTAGCTTGAAATAAGAGAAGGAACGAGAAAAACGAGACCGGAAATGAGAACAAAGGCGATGGTAAGTGGAAAGAAACAAAGTAGAAGAATGATAAACACGGGGTCGGCGTTTTTAATTAAACGGGCTAAAAGATAAGTCCCTGAAACGAGAAAAGCGAGGCCTAAAGGTATCGAGACGAAAGTAACAATTCCAACAAAAATGTCGAGAGCTTTGACGTTGGTGGCAAAACTCATGATTGGGCTATAGGAAAAGTCGAGGAAAAGAAAGAAGAGCATCACGATGGTCAATAAATACACAAGGCATTCAAAATACTTCAAGGCACCAGCTTTTTTCTCTTTTTCAACGTAATCGAGCCGTTCAGCCAAAAGGCGATTTTCTTTTTCGAGCGCGGCTTCACTGATGGCTTCTTTCCGTTCCCCTCGAACTAGTTCGTCGACACTGACACCAAAAACGGAGGCGATTTTATATAGCATTCCGACTTCGGGTTTATTGTCACCATTTTCCCATTTTGAGACCGCTTTATTTGTCACGCCAAGAAGATTCCCCAGTTGGGTTTGCGAAATCTTCTTCTCTCGACGGAGTTCACATATGAAATTACCGGTTTTATATTTTTCTTCCATGATTAAAACCTATTTGATGAGACTTTTGGCGATGAAGAGCGGTATGCCCATACGCTTAGCAATGTCTTCGATGCTCATACCCGAAAGAGAAAATCTCTTCGCCACCGCCGAAAGTTTCTCTCCGACTTCGATAATGTGGTCATCGGGATCAAAGAACCTGATGACTCTTTGGCCCCAAGCGTGTTCTTTTAATGGATGAACGTAACGAATGGGCATCGCTTTAATCTTAATGACGAAGGAATCGAGATCCTCTTCTTCAAAATATAGTTCGACATCTCGCCCACCAAACGATACACGGCCCCCATCAATAAAGTCTTTCCAGCTTTCAAGGGTTTGAAGAGCGACGCCACCCGTGAGGGTTTTGTTCGCCCCAAAATCGGCAACAACACGAAGGCCGAGAACCTCATGATAAAACCGAACCGATTCGTCAATGTCTTTAACGACAAGAAGCGGCGTTTTAAATTCCATTCTTACCTCGTTTTGTAGCTAAATAAGTATAACAACCGTTCTATGCTTTGAGGATCTTCTTAAGTTCGGACTTCACGAAGTCTAAATCGCTGTTCGTTAAGATGGGAATAATAGTTTCGATTTTTTCATAAGGAAGGTCCCACCACTTGAGCTTTTCAAGCAAGGCGATCATTTCCGTATCAAAACGTTTCCGAATGAAATGAGCGGGATTGCCAACAACGACGCTATAAGGCTCAACGTCATGTCCCACAGTGCTGTTGGTGCCGATGATGGCCCCATCGCCAATGTGAACGCCTGGAAGGATAGTGCAGTTCTGACCGAACCACACATCGTTACCAATGACGGTGTCACCCTTAACTGGCATATCGGAAAGCGGAGGAACTTTCTCATCCCAACCGAAGATATAGAAGGGGAAGGTCGAGGCGGCGTTCATCTGATGGTTAGCCCCATTCATAATGAATTCCACGTTCGCGCCAATTTGGCAGAATTTACCGATGATTAACTTGTCACCATAGAAATCATAATGATGAGTGACGCGGCTTTCAAAATCCGAACCACTGTAATAGGAAAAATCGCCAACGATAATGTTTGGATTTTTGATCGTAGGCTTAATATAGGTCACAGAATCAATACCTTCGATCGGAAAGACTTTATTGGGGTTAAGGCGGAGTTTGTTCTGCATTTTTTGATTATATCACGGCTTTGTCAGACATCGCATTGCACTTATTCGCAGTAATGCCATTGCGTTGATGCAAAACAGTTAAAAAGCTAAAAACTATAATCGATCTATATGTTCTTTGCGCATTCTTAATTGAAATAAAAAGCAGGATAAGCATTTCGGCCTACCCTGCATTTTATTCGTTTAAACACTAATTAAGCTGCAACGGCGTTCGCGGTAACAAACATTGGAGGATTCTGGACGTTTCTTTGCTCAGTGTGGCTCAACTGATAGAGGAAGGCTTCACCGGCGAGTAATTCAACGAAATCACCAGTTCCAGTTTCGCCACCAGTCATATAGTCGTTATGCAAAACGCTGAGTGTTCCTTGAAGATCAACGATGCCCCAAGAGGTTTTTCCTTCAACCCAACCAGCTTGGATTTCTTGTTTCACGACTTTAATGAAGCAGTGCTCAGTAGCGACGAATTTATAGCCGAATGCTCCAGAAGGACCATAGAAGCATCTCCAACCTTCACCGAAAGTATCGGTGCCTTCGTTGTTTTTGCCTTCTAAGCCCAATTGGTACGGAGCAGCGTTGATGAGCTTCATGGCGATTTGATTCTCCATAGAACCTGTGAACATTGAAGATTTTCCATAAGTCGTATCGTAGGTTAATCCATCAAGTTGCTTGGCGAAGATACTTTCATAGGTCGAATTCTCGGTAGTTTCTCCAGGTTTGTACTCGGCTGGAGTTCCATCTTTGGCGAGATAGACATCATCGACGATGACGTTGACGCTATTTCCATATTCAACGGTTTGACTTAATCCAACGTGTTTTCCGTTAATGGTTTTGTACACGACGAAGACTAAATCGGAAACGTTGGATGTTTGATGATCTTTGACATTGATCTCGAGATCGACCCATTCGTTAGCGCTCGTAATCGTTTTTGTAAAGATAGTGGCGCCTTGGTCGCCGAATTTGGCATCGATGGTGAAGAAGGTGGTGTCGTCATAATGATTGGTGGCAGAAGTGTCTTTGATATAGGTTTTTAGAGTCACTTTATCAAAGCCGGCGATTGCGTTATAGGTTAAGGCCGTGTTCTTGAAGATGAATGAGGACCATTCGATGGAAGGAGTAAAGGAGGCCGCACCTTTTGATCCGTTATAAGTGGTCTCGGTTTCATAATTGGTGCTTGCTTGCCATGAAGTGGTTCCGAAATTGTTCATCTGTTCTGCGGTTTCGAAGTCGGCAACGCAGTTTGCGGGCATCACATATGGATCGGCTGGTTTTGTGTCATAAACTTCATCGTCGGTTTCGCCAAGGAGCCGAACATCATCAAGATAAACTTTGGATTCGATGGCCGCATTAGTCCCTTTGATGTTGTCCCAGCAATTTAAATAGAAGCAGAAGGTTCTTAGGGTAGTAGTAATACCTTGTTGCTCAGCATCGGCGTGGTCTTTAGTGTCTCCCCACATTTCGTATTTGTTCATATCGATGACAAAGCGGTACCAGGATTCCGATTTCATAGAAATCTTTCCCTGCCAGTCCAATTCGACCTTATTGCCGTATTGGTCATAGACTTTTTGCTCATTGTACCGGGCGTTTTGGATATAAGAGGCGTTCGCTAAGCCGACCGATTTCGCATCGAAATAAATCCAGAAAGAGATGTATTTGGCGCTGGTCGCTTCATATAAGGCGACATCCCCAAGCATTGAGAAATCGTTGAACCATTGAGTGGCTTTGGAGAACATTCCGAATTTATAAGAATGAGTTCCGGTTTTTGCCACCGCATCAGAAATTTCGGTTGGATACCAATTGTTGTTGAAGTATTTGCCCGATTCGTAATCCATTTTGGTATAGACGTGGTATTCCTCATCAATGGCATTTTTTGAAGAATCTTGAGCGCTAACCTTAATGTTGTAAGTGCCTTTTTCGGAGAATGTTAAGACGCTTCCTTCAAGATTTATCTTGCTTCCGTTAAGCTCGACTTCGATATGGGGAGTAATAGATTCTCCCGAATTGTCCGTGGCGATAATCTTGGCCAAATCATAGGTCGATCCGACCATGGTGATGTTGTCTGATTTGAGATCGCAGACAATTGCCGGTCCGGTGACATCAATAACGTCGACATGATAGGATTTTGATGTTGAAACTCCATCGAGAACAACCGTATAAGTAACGGTATAAGTTCCGATTTTCGCACATATAAATTTCTTATCGGTTACCGCGGCTTCGTTTCCATCCGAATACGTAGCTTTAACGGTAGTTGGATAATACTTGCCATCGCTGGCCTTAACAACGATCACTTTGACGGTGTATTCGCTGCCAACATCGGCGCTGTCGACTTTCGTTTCGTCAACTGGGAAATCGACCACGGTTAACCCGACACTCTGAGAAGCACTAGAATTCGCGGTGGAGGATTGTGAAACTGAAGTTGAACTTGATGGCGTCGTTCCACAGGCCACCAAAGATGCGCCTAAAACACCAGCTAAGGTCGCTAAGAAAACTTTCGACTTTTTGTTCATATGACTTCTTCCTTGGTAAAATTCTTTACCTATATGATTCTATTTTCGTCAGATACACTGCCTGATAAAATGAAAATTTTTATATTTTATTTGTCTTTTTTATTCTTTGCCATAATAAAAGTAGATAAATCCTTTTCAAGATGAAGCTCTAGGCATAAATAAGTCGATTTTGAATAGTCAAACTCCTTGATGCTCTTCCACTCAAATCCACCCCAAACATCACCCATATAATAGAACTTATTCTTATAAGCGAAAAGAAAGCCGGGCTGAGAGTGATAAGTGATTTGGTCACCAATTGGCTGAAGCTTGCTCCATCCATCAGAAAGGCTGTTCGAAAAAGATAACATGCATTGATTGGGCATCCAGCCAGTACAAAAACTGGAGAATAGATAATACACACCATCTTTTTTGATCAGAGCCGGTGCCTCACGCGATTTGCCAATGAAAAGTTTGTTAACGAGAGACGTCACCTTCAAGTAATCCGAACTCAACGCGTAGATGTGCAAATCAAAGTTATTATTGGAGGCGGAGATAAAGTATGCTTTATCATCTTCATCGACGAATAAGGTGCAATCGCGTGACATATTGCCAAGAGGTCGCGTGTGTCCCAAATAGACAAAATCTTTGTCGGGGCAAGAAGAAACCGCCACTGCTAAAGCCGCAACGTCATAATTCTCACCATTTTCGTAATGCATATACATCACGAACATTTTGCTTAATTTGTTATAAACAACTTTTGGTCTTTCAAGATTAACTTTATGGCCAAATTCATTGACTAAACCCAGTTCGTAACCTTCTAGCTTCTGTTCTTGGAAAGTAGAGGTCGAAATTACGCTTCCTTTGTCTTCCCAGTTAAGTAAATCCTTGCTGGAATAACAATGAACATAGGCATCCCCTCTCCGATCTTCTCCATACCAATAATAAGTTCCGTTGTGGAGCAAAAAACAACCGCCATGGGCCTCAACAAAGAGTCCGTTTTCGTCGATAAAAGAAAGAACGTTATTCATATTCGATCTCAAAAACACGGGCAATGTTGTCTCGATTCGGATAGAAGATCAGAGTGTTGCCATTAACTTCATATTTAGTTTCAAGATGCTCAAGCGGGAAAGAGAGTCTCACTGAAGAGTGCTTTCCAATATTGATCTTGATTGGCTTGGAATTGACTAAATTGTAGACCATTAAGACGGCTTTTTTATCATTCTTTAGACCATAGGCTAATGTGGCATCTCCAATCGAGGAAAGCCCTTTTGGATAATATGGCACTCCATTGTTTTTCAATTCATCGAGAGTGTGGTAATACTCCATTCCCTTTTTGATGAAGTCCTGTTTTTCTTCGCTGAACAAGTAGAGCTTGCTGGCTAAATGGACCCTTCCAATCAGGCAATTAACAATATTCATGTTGATCAATTCGTAATCGATGTCTTTGTCTTCGAGCTTTTCGCTTTTTGGATAGCACCAAACCGCGGCCTGAGTGGGAAGAACGGCAGTCAAAATGTTGCTCGTGATATATGGATAAAGCAGGTAATTTGTTTGATCGGAAGTAGAGACCACATTCACGTTATCAAGAGTCAAATAATCTAATCGGTTGCCCCCGGAGGCGCATCCTTCAAACATCACGTCAGGATAACGTTTTGTTATCTCGTCCATAAAGGCGTGATAGGCGCGGTTATGTTCGAGCAGCGCTTCCCCAAGAGTTAGGTCGCCCATTTCAAAACCAATTCCCGGTTCGATGTTGTAATCAAACTTGAAGTATCGAGCATGATACTTGTTAACTAATTCGTCTATTTTTTTGTAGAAGAAATCGGTGACCTTTGGATTGGCAAAATTGAGCTGATATCGATTAGAAACAATTAAAGGCTTCCCAAATCGGTGGAAATAACAGTCGGGTGTCCACATCGTAATCGCGTCGCCTTCCGCCCCAACGACTTCTGGCTCAAGCCATAAACCCGGTTTTAAACCCAATGAAGCGATATATTCCATGGTCTTTTCTAAACCATTTGGATATTTCTTTTTCGAGGCGTTCCATCTTCCAAGGTGATAAAAAGGATTTTCTACTTCATCATGCCACCCGCAATCAATAACGTAATACTCGGCACCGAGTTTTTTGGCAGTAGGAGCCAATTCATGAGCGGTCTTGTCACTTGGGCAGTTCCAACTCGCCAGCATGTATTCATTAAAAATGATGGGGCATGAAGGATGATCAAAAGTGTTTTGAACAATCGCTCGACGATAGCGAGTGATGTTGTCGAACAGTTTCATTTCGTCTTTCGCTTTTGTGATGGCCACTTTGACTGTTTCAAAGCTTTCGCCGCGCGCCAAAGTCTTCGCCCAGCCATTCTCTTCCAAAGATGGTCCGGAAAGATTAAGCGAAACGTTCTCTAAAAAGTCGCCAAGTTCATAGCTCCACGAACCATTGGCCTCAATTTGCCAAAGGAAAAACTCCTTTTGTTTTGGATCGCCGAGAATACCCATCGGCAAAAAGGATTTCGAAGACCAGGCTCCGGTATTGTTAATGATGTACTTTTTGAAATTCTTGTATTCGTTCCCCGCCACAATTCCAAGATCTTTGAGGGAACTCGTTTTCCACTGGCATTCTAAAAACCAGGAATTGTGAGGAACGCTTAAAGAAGCGCTATCGTAATGGCGATAGCCGATCATGCATTTCTTCGCAAAAGATGAAACGTATTCTAGAGTCACTTCTTCGCGACCGCAATTAGTTACTTTGTTATAGCACCGAAAAGTTGAGGCTTCTTTATAGAAGACAAAGAAAGATTCGACAGAAATGAAATCGTTTTTTTGTTTTATGACTAAAGTCTTAACCCCGTTCGAAATGCTGACTTTATGAGATTGATACCGAAGGGTTTCGTTTTCGCTCGTGCAGATGTGCCTATCGCCCGTATGCTGGCTAGTTTTGTGTCCGGCGATTTGAATCTCGACTGGATTCGAGCATTTTCGAAGCTGCCAATCTTGATCTTTGCTTAATTGAACATCGGGTTCATCGAAAAAACCAAGTATCCCATTTTCATCGACGCAAAACGTGAGACTAAAAAGACGATTCCCAATATCAAAGGTTTCCATATTTACTCTCTTGCTCTTCTTCGGCGGCATCTTCTTTGACGTCTTCCTTAACGCTTTCTTCCTCAGCGACAGGTTTAATCAAAAGATTCTTCGTCGTTTTCTTTGAAAAGATGTGAACAAGAGAGGGGGCGAAGTTGATGTAAATTTCTTTGCCGGCAACTAAATTGTCGATTTGAGTTTTGCTCATATCGATCGTGGGAACGATGACTATCACATTTTTGGTTTCGCCAATGTTGATGTGAAGATGAAGCATGGAGCCCATGGATTCCACCACCAAGATTTCACCTTTAAGTGCGTGTTCGCTGTCTTTTGTGCAAACTTTGATGTGTTCTGGCCGAATTCCAAGAAGAACTTCTTGCTCAATAACCCCGTTTTCCTTGTATTTCTCGAGCATTTCTAAAGGGAGCCCAATTCTTGTTCCTTCAATTTCCACCACTTTCTTTCCATCAAATTTTCCCGGGAAGAAATTCATTTGAGGAGTTCCAATAAAGCCCGCGACGAATAAATTGTTCGGGTGTTGGAAGACATCGTCAGGAGTTCCGATTTGCTGAACGAAACCATCTTTCATAATGACGATGCGGTCGCCAAGAGTCATGGCTTCCGTTTGGTCATGGGTCACATAAACGAAGGTCGTGTTAATTCTTTTCCGAAGAAGAATAAGCTCGGCTCTCATTTGGTTTCGGAGTTTGGCGTCGAGGTTCGATAAGGGTTCATCCATTAAGAAGACCTTAGGATTCCTAACAATAGCCCTTCCGATGGCTACTCGCTGACGTTGTCCGCCTGAAAGAGCCTTTGGTTTTCTTAGCAAATAGGGTTCGATTTCGAGCATTTTCGCCGCTTCGTGGACTTTTTCATCGATTTCCTGTTTCGTATAATGGCGATAAAGGGTGACTTCTTTTTCGGTATGAGACAAATCCTCATTCTCTTTTTTTAACAAACCAATCCGATCACTAATCGATTGGATTTCCACGGATCCTTTTCCCTTTTCTTTTAGTTCGTTCTCAAGAACTTTGATTTGTTTTTTGTTCTCGGCGATTTGGGCTTTGTCGATTCCTTTTGCTTGGTAAGGGAATTTACGCATTTTTAAAGAGAAGGCGAGGTTTTTATAAACACTCATGTGTGGATAAAGGGCGTAGTTCTGGAAAACCATCGCGATGTCACGGTCTTTGGGTTCCATAAAATTGACCAGCCGATCACCGATATAGATTTCACCAGAAGTGATGCTTTCAAGCCCGGCGATCATTCGTAAAGTGGTTGTTTTCCCGCATCCCGAAGGACCGACGAAAACGATGAACTCTTTATCCTTAACATCCATCGAAAAGTTATTAACTGCAATGACTTCACTAAAGACCTTATAAACATTTTTTAACGTTAAGCTTGCCATTTTTCCATCCTCCTAGAAATGAAATTCAACAGTATGTAGCGTTCGGCTTTCGAATTGCCGGACTAGATTGCCCTCGATCTCGTGGTCATCAACTTTCAGCAAATGATTCCCGTCTTGAATAAGATGAACTTCGTAGGTCGCTCCACGATATATTCTTGTGATCTTCACATCTTTAAATTCTTTAGGCAAACACGGGTCGATTCTAAGTCCATCAAAATCGGCTTTGATGCCCATCATCGATTCGGTGATGTCGCGATATATCCATCCGGCGGAACCGGTGATCCAACTTTGGGGAGCAAAGCCCTTAATCGCCCCCGCTTCTGGTCCTAAGAACATGTTGGAGATGGCAAAGGGTTCCATCCCACTATGGGGATTCTTTGGATTGTTGTAACGTATTAATTTAAGTGTTTCGTAAGCTTTATCAGCTCTCTTTAGCATTAAGTCAGCCGCAATCTTAAAGGCGTTTCCGTGAATGTAGACCGAACCATTTTCAAAACATCCAGGAAAGAAATACGAAACTCTTCCGATCCTATCGGTTCCTTCTTTTATTGAAGTATCGACAAGTTTATAGCCGTAATCGCATTTCAGTTTCGATTCCACCAAATCCATGATGGCTTCATTTTCTTTTTCATCGAGCGCATGAGAAAGGATCGCCCACGTTTGGGTATTAAGGTAAACGTTTCCATATTGAGGATTCTCGTAACTTCCGACCTTTTCTTCATAATCGTTATAGCCATAAATCAAATGGTCTTTCTCGAAACCATGTTTTTTGACATTCTCAATCAAACGATTTCTTCTCGTCATGTATGAGGAGCAATCAAAATCTGGTTTGTAGCGTTTGCAAATATCTTCAAACTCCTTTGTGGCTTTTATCGCCGCCAAAGAAATCCAGACCGATTCCCCTTTGCCTTTAATTCCGCAGGCATTCATCGAATCGTTCCAATCTCCACCACCCCAAAGGCAAAGTCCGTGTTCCCCCACGCCATCAAGAAGGAAATCAAGACCTCGAACCATATGGGCAAAAACAGAATCTTTTTCCGTAGAATCGTAATAGCCTTCAATTTCATCGAGAATAGATGCGTCTCCACTTTCTTTTAGATAAGTGAGGATAGTTTGCGGAACCCAGGACGCCCCGTCGCGATAAGGCTCATCGAAAATAGGATCAAATTGGCGAATCGTATTTCCGCTTATTTTGTAATAGTTGACGGTCTTCAAGATTCTTTCGCGGGCCGTTTTAAGATCTAGAGAGAGGAAACTGGCAACGTCTTGAAAGACATCCCGAAAGCCCTTCCCGTAAACTCTTCCCCAGGTTTCGCCAAGAGTAATTTGCCGTTTAAGCCAAGTATTAACCTGTAAATCTAAGTACTTGTCTGGAGAAGAAACCATATAGGCAGATTCAATCTGGTCTTGTTTTTTTGCTTGTTCGTTTACTTCAAAAGCAAAATTATCATGGTTTCCATATTTTTTGCACAAACCATAAAGTTTGTCTTTTGAATCACTTAACGCATAGGCGACGTTAATCTCTTTTTCTTCATTTGCTTGAAGGGTAACGTTGAATTGGAGGACTCCTAAAAGCTTATCTTCAAACGAGATGATTTCCGAATCAAGCGCGGCGTTCTTTTCACAAAACGGGTGGGCAAACGAATTGTAATAACCTTTAAAAAACCTCTCAGATAAGGAAAAAGAAGCAATTTTGGTATCACTTTTGAAGACTGAATGAACAAATTTCTCGTTTAGATTGTATCCGGTGTGAGAGTAATAAAGACCGTTCATTGCCTTATCAAAAGCAGGCTTTGTGTACGGGGAATGCCAAGTAACATTAATGTGGGGTCGAACTAAAGAAAAGACCGATAAGTGCCTTACTTTGTCTGTGGCATTCTTGACTTTGATATTGCCCAACTCAACAAAATCCTTTTGCGGAACGAGAATGGTGTATTCGCTTTGAAGCCCATGATACAACGTCTCGATTTTAGAATATCCGATTCCATAATGAGAAACGAATTTTTCAAAGGGCAAAAGGTCATAATTCCGATTCATGACATAAAAGTCGCCATTATCTAAATCTTTTATGTAAACAAGTCTTTCTTCCCAAAGAAGTGGACGAAAAGAGGGTCCGGTAAGGGCGGAGGATATTCCAAAACCAAATTGATCAAGGCCAAAGACAACTGAGGAATTGAAAAGATAGTTTCTCATCGGGCGAACCGGAAACATGTCCGTTAAGACATATTCTCGGTTTTTAGTGTCGAAATATCCTTGTTCCATATAGCTCCTTATAAAGTGACTTCAAGAATATAGGCCTTTCCTAAGATTCCTTGATCGCTTTCCGGTTGAATAACATAACGATGAGTCCCTTTTAATGTTGGAGTGAAACTCAGCTCATTTTCATGAACTTCAGCGAGCAAATTTGTATAGGAAACGTTCTCATGGGGTTTGCAATCATAGACGTTATAATGCCAAACGCTGCCTTTGTTGTTGCTTACCCAAGTAAGCTTCATCTCTCCATTTACGTAAGCGGCACTCCCGCTAACGGGCATCGAAGGAAGAGCGTTCGAGAGCATTTCGTAAGTAGCGTGTAAGTCTCTTTTCGCCCAACTCCCAAATTGGTTTTCGCGGTCAAACACAAACGGAACGGCCCCGTCTTCGAAATTGATGGCGCTAGCTTCGGTGGTGTCGAGAACCCGAAAGGTTTGAACGTCTTTGGAATAGTATTTGTTTGAATCGCATTCATACCACGGGGTGGCTGGATCGATGGAAACAAAGTACGTTTGTTTGACTCCGTCTCCGGTATAGATGAGGTGATTATTCAAGAATTTGTCGCCTTCAAAATCAGTATCGCCATTAAAATTGTTCACGAAGAACAATGTTTTTGAATCGTTCTGAATGACTAAATTGTCGCGAATCGTGAGATTCTTAACGGCGTGCATGTTGTCCGCCACACATTCGTATCTCGAGGTGAAGTTAGATACTGTGATGGCTCCTGGTTGGTTGGTGTCGCCATGGCAGTTGACGATTTTGTTATATTGGATAAAGCTGTTTTGGTTCGCCATCGTGCCAATTCCAGGCCCTTGGCAATCGTGGCAATAGTTGTACATGACATCGACATCATTGGTGTTCCAATCGATATCAATTCCCATTGCGTCATAACCGGTCTCTTGGTCATAGACATTGTAGACTTCGTTGTACTTGATTTCGCAGTGATCGGTGCCAAGGGCCATGATTCCGCATTGGCCTTCCATAACTTGGTTGACGTTATATTTTCCAGTGTCATGGATGGTGTTGTAGTTCATCGTGGAATTGGTGCAGCCGACGATGTATAAGCCGATCGTTCCGGTTTCATAAACGGTATTGTGGTCAAAATGAAGATTGGTGAACAAATCCATGAAGGAGTTATTGCCATTCTTGGGAGAAGAATTAAGCCAACCACCACTATGAATGCCGCTTCGGCCGAAACCGTATGCCTCGTTGTACTTAAAGTTGACATTATCAACGATTTTGTGCGGGGCGATTGAGGGCGAACTCTCGACTGAATTTAGGGTTATGCCCCAAGTGTTGGAAGAAACGCCATTTCCCTCAACAACATTGTTGATCGCGTAAAGGTTTTTGAATTTTTCGCCTTTTGAGAAATTGTAGTTAAAACTAATGCCGACATAGGAATTGCCTGGATAGGCGCTTCGATCTGGTCCATAGACCTTAATCTTCAAATCTCTAACGACGATGTTGGAACACTTTTCAAACAGCACCGTGGAGCGAAGCGAATCGACATCCCCAATCGTGCTAGGCCCTTGGATAATTGGGCGTTCGCCATCCCCATAGCTAGCAAAAGTAATGGGGTTGTCGTCATCGCCTTTTATGCTTTCAACAGCAATATTCCCAAGGAAAGTGTCACCACACTTCAAAAGAATGGAAACACCAGCTCCAAGGGTGACGCCTTTTAGTTTATCCAAGGAATTAAACGGTGACTCGATCGATCCGTCCCCATTATTGGCGTAAGAGCTCGAGAAGTAATAGCTTTGTCCTTTCGAAAGAGGATAGAGAGATTCTTTCTCCGCTAAAGAAGAAGCGAAGGTATATTTAGCATCGCTTTCGGTTTCGCCGATGTCTGTAAAAGGTAGGTTTTCCATAATTTGACCAGAGGAAGAGGTGTTAGCTGAAGAACCAGGATTCGTCCCACAGGCCGCAAGAAGCAAAACCGGAAAGGCAAGAAGGAAAAGGACGGGTTTCTTCTTCATGTTACTTCCCCCACCCTTCCGCGGAATCATTCATCGCATTGATATACGAACTTCCGGTTGTGTTGTATTTTTTCACAAAGGCCGTCCATGTCGATTCCCGTTTGTCATTTGTGGTTTTTGAAACGATGTTCTTAAAGTTGGTTTCCGCCAAGTCCTTTAAGTTCGACGAAGTGATGGCGAAATCTTGGCCTGGGTTAGCGTAGGCGAGTGGATCAAGGACCAGGTCTTTTTTCGCAAAGGCCGCGAGCATCTGTTGATGAACATCTTGGTATTTATATTCATTTGGAAGAGGTTGGTACCAAGAAACAAGACCATTTAACCTATAAATACCGGGGGCAACATCGGGACTAGAAAGCGACTTGTCGTATCCGGTTTTGTCTTTGCCAAGTTTCGAGACGATCTTCCCATCAACTAGATCATAGTGGACGCCTTCGATGCCATAATGCATCATCGTTTGTCCTTCATCCGAAAGCATCCAATCCATAAGGGAGAGAATGACTCTTTTCTTATGGACGGACAGGTCGTTGCAAATTGCCCGGAAGCCATAGTTGTTTTTATGTCCAAACATGGTCTTGTTGCCATATTTGTTGGTTGGGGTGGGAAGACCTCTGACCACATTGATCATGTCCTTTCCACTGGCGTAACTCTGCATTAAGTCGCAAATGCCAGCCACTTGGGCGGTTCCGCTATTGAAGACCATCATGCCGCCTTGTCCATTAACGAATTCGTTTTTCATTTGGGACTGGGTGCAAGTCGTCGCATAGTTGGTGTTGATAAAGCCTTTATCAAACATGTCAGAAATCCACATTAAGGCTTCCTTCATATCATCAGAGGTGTTATCCGGTTCATAGAGTTTGGTGGCGTCGTTATAATGCCAACCATCAGGTTGAACGTTGAACATGGAGAGCAATGGATACCACCAATAGGTGCCGCCGTCTTTGGTCATGATGTAACCATAAGTATCGTTTGACCCGTTGCCATCCGGATCGCCTTTAGTGAATCCTTCGAGCAAATCGTACCAATTCAGATAGGAGAAATTTGGATCTTCCGGATCAATTAATCCTCGTCCCGAAGAAGGCTGCCATCCTTTATTTTTTAAAGAAGTATACCAGTCGCGACGATAATAGATGGAGTGAGCGTTGGTGACGCCGCCTTCGATGGTGTTATCAAGGGCGATTGGAAGGGAATACAAATCTCCACCTAAATAGGTTTTAAGCCGATCTTGGGGGAAGAGATCAAAGGCCTTCTTTAAATTTGGGTATTGGTCAATATAGCGATCGTAATTGAATAAATAATGGTCCTTGAGCCAACTTGAATAGGATGGTTCATAGGCATCGTGGAAGAAGACGTCAGGGCAATCATCAACGCCGATGTTTTGAGAAAGGATGGTGTCCCAGCTCGTTGCCGAACCATTGATGTAATTAAAGGAGACATTGAATTTCTTTTGAACGTAATCGACGATCATCTTCGTATCGTCGGTCTGCGATTGCAAATCGTCGAGGTCAATGCCAAAGAAAGAGACTTTAAGTCTTCCGTTTTGGTCATACTCATCAGGTTTCAAAGAAACTTGATCAGGATCGCGATTTGATTCCGAGGACGTTTGACTCCCACTCAAACCCGAGTCACCGTTGGAAGAACCGGGATTCGCCCCACAGGCCGTCAAGGCCGTAAGTAAAGGAACCGCCAAGAATAGACCATAGACTTTCTTTTTCATAAATTTCTCCTTTTCATTGTGAAATTTATCCTTTGATTGACCCAATCATCACACCTTTGGTGAAGTGCTTTTGGAGGAATGGGTAGACAATCAAAATAGGAACCGTGGAAACGATAATCGCCGCATATTGGACCGATTCGCCAATAAGTTGAAGCCCGACACCCGACTCTGAAGAGGCGTTTCGCGACTTCTCGATGATGATTTGTAACGCATAAGCTAAAGGTCGGAGGTCAGCGTCTTGGATAAACAACATCGTGGTGAACCAATTGTTCCAAACACCCACGGCGATAAACAAGGCAATTGTAGCAAGAATGGCTTTCGAAAGAGGGAGCACCACCTTAACAAAGGTTTTGAATTCGCCAGCCCCGTCAATTTTTGCCGCTTCAAGTAATTCTTGAGGAAACGAGATAAAGAAACTTCTCATGATCAAAACGTTATAAACGGAGATGAAAGACGGAACGATCAAGACCCAAATTGAGTTATAAAGACCCAAATTCTTAATGACCAAGAAATAAGGAATAAGTCCACCGCCGAAATACATAGTAAAGATGAACAGGAAATTGATGAATTTTCTTCCCGGAAGAGTCTTTTTCGAAAGGGCGTATGCGGCAAGGGTGGTAATGACTAATTGATAGATAGTTGTTAAGGCCGTGACAAAGACCGAGTTAAGAAAGGCGCGTCCAAAGTTGTAAGTTTTGTCGGTGAAAATCGTCGCATAGCCATCAAATTGCCAAGATGAAGGCCAAAAGAAATTGGAGGAGGAAATAATGTCTTTATCAGACATGAAGGATTTCACAAGGATTTCCCAGAAAGGATAAACCATCGTGAAAGCAATGATCATAAGCAAAACAATATTCACAAAGCGTAAACATTTTCCGGGAGTGACTTTGAATTTAGCTTTGACCTTGGCTATTTTGAGTTCTTCCATTGTGTGGGGCTCAAAATAATAATGGTTATTAACGTTGACCACCATGCCATTATTTAAGTAAATAATCTCTTCATGACCTTTGACGATCATTTTGCCTTCTTCGTAAGTAAGTTCCAAGGATCCGTCATCATTTTTCTTCGAAGAAAGAAGCGCCCCAAGATCATGCTCGTTGACGTTTTGGAGTTCTTTTCCTTTGAATATTAATTTGTCCAATGTTAAATCCATGTTTTTAATCCCTGTTAATGAATGAGACGATGCGGTTTGCCGAAAGGAGCAAGACAATGTTCGCGATATTCTCAAATAAACCAACAGCCGTTCCTAAAGCGAATTGAGAGTTCTTGATGCCGTTACGATAAATGAAGGTGTCGAGAATATCGGCAACAGGATAAACGGTTGTATTGTACAAATTGAAGATTTGGTCAAAACCACCACCGATCAATCCTCCAACACGAAGAATAAGCATGATTGATATCGTGGGCATGAGTTGAGGAAGAGTGATGGTGAAGAATTGCTTGAACTTGCCCGCCCCGTCGATTTCACTAGCTTCATAGAGATCAGCGGAAATGCCCGACAATGCGGCCAAATAGATAATGGCGCCCCACCCTATTTCTTTCCAAGCATCCGACGCCACGATTAAAGTTAAGAATTGATTACCGTCAGTAAAGACATTAAGTTCAAGTCCCATGCTCTTCAATAAGGTGTAAATGGATCCGGTTTTTTCGTTAAATAGAGAGAAAATAAGACCGGCGACAACAACCCAAGAAACAAAGTGTGGGAGATAGACAATTGTTTGAAGGGCGTTTTTGCAAAACTTATTCTTTATTGCGTTAAGCATTACCGCCAAAAGGATGGAAGCCGGAAAGGAAAAAATAAACTTAAGAACGTTGATGACAATGGTGTTTTTAAACGCGTTCCAAAAGCCATCAAGCGCAAAAATAGTTTCAAAATTCTTAAATCCAATCCAAGGCGAATCAACAATTCCCGATCGGGGTGAATAGTCCTTAAAGGCTAAAATAACACCGTACATCGGGGCGTAGGCAAAGATTCCTAAAAGGACCAAAGAAGGGATCAGCATTAAATAAATGACGCGATGGGCCCAAATGGCCTTCAGCAGTAATTGGCATCTTTCTTTAAAAGAAATTGGGTTAATTTGGTCGACAAAATCCTTCATCGCTTTTGAACGAGCTTTTTGTTCTCGAGCAAGCTGATATCGAGATTTCTTCATTGGAATTTCAATTGTTGAATTTTCCATGCCTACCGATTATAGAAAAACGATGACAACCTGGAAATGTTCTTATTTTGTCTTTCTTTAGTATTTTTTATATTTTAATCTGGTTGCTTTTGTAATAATCGGTCGGGGTCATGTTGGTGACCTTCTTAAACATTTTTGAGAAGTGATAATAATCTTTGTAGCCAACGCGTTCCGCAATTTGAGAAAGCGATAGTTCGGAATTGGTCATCAATAGCTTTGCGATATCCATTTTTACATTGGTAACATATTCCGCAAAAGAACAACCCATCTCCTTTTTAAACAATTGGGAAAAATAAGAGAGGTTGTAATGATATTTCTCAGCAAAGAAGGACAAAGAATAATGTTCGGAAATGTTGTTCTCGATCTCGGCTTTTACTTGGTCAATAACGGAGACGCTGATCTGTTCATCGCTGTTAGTTGCAAAGTATGAGTTGATATCCTTACAAAAATCTTCCAAGGAATCGTAGTTGTTGACCACTGAGATCTCATCAAATTTGAAATCAAAGGGGATGATGTTAAATTTGACGAGGTTAAACATGCTGATCCGATAAATGCTCTGCAAGTCATAAACCTTAATGTCGTAGGCCAATATTTTCTCTTCCAGCTTGCTTAAAGCCATCTGCAGTTCGTAGACATTTGTCGCTTCGTTGATTTCTCCAAGAAGGACAGGTAATTTCGGATTATCCACAACAAGCGTTGATTCGTTTTTCTTACTGATGAAAGACTGATAAGAGGCAATACGGGAAAACCTTAAATGTTTGCTAACCTTTTCAAAATTTGAGAACTCCTCAGAGACTCCAATGGCTAAATCGAGATTGGCGCTTAAAGTAGTTAAGTAAGAAAGGTCACATCCATAAGATAAGACGATGAGCATTTTCTTGTCGTTATAAATGGGATAATATCCGGCGGGAAACACTCTCAGTAGATCGACTTTATTTTCGCCAAAATTTGAGAAAGTAACGATTCGATAAGTGCCGGATGAACCAATAAAGGAATTGTTTTCAAACAAGGATTGAATGTAAGGATCCTTTTCGTAATATTGTCTAGAAATTGAGGCATCGAAAAGTTTGGAAGAGAATTCCGCGTCAAAGTTTTTAAGAATGTTCTCCAGCAAAGCCACCAAATCATCGATAATTATTGGTTTCTTTAAATAAGAGATCGCCCCCAGCTTCAAGGCTTCTTGAACATATTCAAAGTTGTCGTAGGCGGATAAATAGCAGAAATTAATTAACGGGTTTACTTCCTTTACCTTTTCGAACAAAGTAAGTCCATTCATTAACGGCATATTGATATCAGAGATGACTAAAGCCGGTTTCATTTTCGAAATGTCGACAAAAGCGGTTTTGCTGTTTGTGCTGCTTCCCACCACTTCAAAACCATATTTGTTCCAGTCGATAAGCCTTTTAAGCTCTTCGATAATGAGCACTTCGTCGTCCACTAAATAAACTTTCAGCATGTTATTCCTCGCTTTCCAAAGGGATGTAAAGCCTAACCACGGTCTTGTTGTCTTTCGTTGTTTCAATGGCGATTCTGCTTCGTGGATCGTCAAGTTTCAGTCTTTTGGCAATGTTCAAAAGGGCGATATGATGATGCTTATCGTTGTTTTGCACGGTTTCGATGTCTGTTTCCTGCAAATTATTCAACTTATCGTTCGTTTTTTCTATTAGCGAGACGTCGATATTGTCATCGTTGTCGTTTTCGATTTCGATGACCGCGTAAATGTTTTCTTTGAAAGTGGAAATGACGATTTCGCTATCGCTGGCTTTTTGACTATGAACAAAACAGTTTTCGAGAAGGGGTTGAAGAATAACCTTCGGAATCTTCACTTTATCTAGCGAATGATCAAGGCGAAAGACCGGTTTGGTGTTTGGGTAACGAATCGATTGGATGTTCAAATAGCTTTGGGCATTCTTGATCTCTTCTCCAAGAGAAGAGTAGTTATCTATCGTTAAGGAGTAACGAAGAAAATTGGAGAAATTCTCAATCGCATAGGAAGCTTTTTCTTTTTCGCCCAGATTAATCAAAGAACGAATAATCGATAGAACATTGATGATGAAATGCTTATTGATCTGTGAATAGAGAGAATTGAATGAATAGTTGATATTATCGATCTTCAAATTCAGCGCTTTGCTTTGCTCTTCCTTAATTTGCTCGTTTAATAAGACGACGTTTTTCATCATTATGTTATAAGAACCAATGACGCTATCGATCTCTTGGTCCCCCGTTAACGAGATCTCTAATGAGGATTTTTTCTTTGAATCAATGCCGGAAAACGAGTCAAACAAATAGGTTAAGGATTTCTGGTATTTGTTATGAGAGATGATAATGACAAAAAGGTACAAGGCCAAAAGAAGCAAAAACACCCCCGATATGAGCGATATCGTCAAGCCAATATTGCTTAGAACTTGAGTCTTTCTAAACACCGTATCGAGAGTCCAATCATTATAAGAAAGAGGAGTTGTTGTGTGGCGATATGAATTGTCGCTGAAAATCGTGTTTTCATCGAATTTAGCAGTAGAGAAAATGATTTTTGAATCAAGAGTTATCAATGCGTCTAACCCATCAACGGAAGCGGCATTGGACATAATGTTTTGAACCAAGGATTTGTGGAAAAAAACAAAAACGGCTCCAATCCGCTTGTAGTAAGTTGGAGAATCCGAAAGCGTCGAGATAACGTTTTTCCCAATGGCAAAGTAAGAAGATTCCTCAACGCTTTCATCAAAAACGACGTCTTGATAAAATATAGTCCCCGCTCGATTGCTCAATTTCAGATTAGCAGAGTTCTTCATCCTCTCGAAATTGCTTTTTTGAAGTTTGGGTTCGACATCGATCGAAAGAGAATTGGTCTGTTCGATGCTGGAAAAATCTTCATCACAAGGATAGTAAATTATACCTGGCGAATACATGGCGTTGGAATTAAGGAAAAAAGCCAAATCATCCATCACGTCTGTATAATTTGATTTTTCATCCCGATAAGTTAACGCGGCATTCTGAAATTTGACATCATTAAAAAAACTTGCGATCGAAACGCTCACAGACTTAAAGACATTATCAATTGAATTTTTGATATTTGAGGAACTTTCGTCCTGAGCGTTATATGAATAAGATCGACTATTGTAATAGATGACATCGATCGAGGTACAAAGAAGCAAAATAAAAATTATTGGAAAAAAGATAACTTGATAAAGAAAGGGGATATGGTACTTATTTTTCTTCTTCGTTTTTTCCATATTTCAATGAAATGATTTTCTCTAAATGCCGATATATTTCTTGGTGCCCATCGATATCTGGGTGGACCAAATCGCCGCATAGTTTGTCTCTTCCAAGAAGGAGTTCATCGCCGCGAATATAGATAGCGTTCGGATGACGAATCATCTTTAATTCTTTTTTGACAATTTGGCGGTAGTTCTCGACTTTTTCTTTAGAAACATTGCCACAGTTTTCATTGAAATAAGAGAAGATGTCGATGATGTAAAAAGTTTTATCAAGATGAGCGTTTAAAACGGTCGAGAGAAAGTAATGCAGTTTTTCTTCGAACGTTTTCTCGTCCCATTCGCCGATGACGTTGATGCCAAACTCAAAAGTTGCAAATTCAAAATCAGGAAAGGAAGCCAAATAATCGGCAACTTCTTTTTCCATGCGGCAGCTTCCGGAAAAGCCTTTATTGATTAAGTCGAGGCCGAATCTTTTGGCAATAAGCGAAGGGAAAGAGAGGGTGGGCAAATAAGTAATCGAATTCGAAGTGATGGAGGAACCATAGGATAGGTATTTTTTGGAAGGATGATCTTCTGGGCATAAGGGAAGTGCCTTTCCTTCCATTCCCACGAACTGTACTTCACTTCCATCAAAAATTAAGCGATAAACATCGGATGAAAAACGAGAATGCTTAAGTTTATTAATCGTTTTAACCCCATCGAGTGCGAAGGGGTTTTTCTTAATCGTCACTCTCTTTTCATCTTCCATGATCGTCCAATATGAATAATCCCATGGTCCTTGGGCTTCCCCGATGAAGAGATAAACCCTCGTTCCTTCTTTTTCTTTTGATTTGAAAATAAAGGTAATCTCATCTTCAAACTTAAACCTCAGTTCCACACTGATTGAGGATTTATTCATATTAATCCCCTGCTCAAGCATTTCCTTTTCGCATTTTTTGGGGAGCCGAAGCATGGTATAGGCCTTGGTCGTAGGATCGAAAACAAGTTCATCGACATTATGGAAATCGACGTTACTTCTTATCATAATTATCCTCCTCCAAATGAAGGGCTTTTTTGGCAAAACTATCGAGTTCTTCTGTCTTCTTTTCTTGGTAATCCACTAAAGTGGTTCCGCTAACTAAACCGTGTATGTAACTTTCTTTTGAAGTGTTGAGAGCGATAAAAAGAGAAATCAAAGGAACGATTCCAAAAGTGAAAACCCCGAGAATTAAGTTTAGGAAAGTGAAGGCAAGAAAACGGACTGTCGTTTGAAAGGCCGTCGGACGAATATCGTCCGTCTTTATTGAATACATCCGTAAGCCCATTAATTTGTGGCCAATCGTCCTTCCGCTTAAGCACAAAGGAATGATTAGGTAGAACACCAAAGCGGAAGTTAAATATACGATAACAACCAGAAGAACGATGCTCGAAAACATTCCCACATAAGCACTCTTCCATTCGCTGGTATTTTGAAGGACATTCACCAAAGCGTTATCAACGTTTTCGCTTAGCCATTCTTTCATTTCCGGAGTATTGGTTTTTTCTTCGATCATATCAAACAAATTAGTCCCTTCGTTATAAACAAAAAGCCGATCGCTCGGAGTGACGGATTCTTGTACTTGTTGCTTTTTGTAGTCTTCGTAAGCTTGAACGTTATCGTATTTTATGTAGAAAGCAGTAACTGAAGCATCAATATCCGGATTAGTGTGATCGGCATTATAGATTTTCACGATATCACTATTTTTTTCTTCATAAAGTCCACTCTCGAGCATGATGGTCTGACAAGCACCAACATTGGCGTTATATGTTGGATTCGTTTTTGCAATCGGTTGAGCGACAAAGGCAAAAAGAAAACAGGCAATAATAATAGTGAGAATATAGTCCAAAAGACCGGAGACAAATCTTCGCGCAAAATTAGGAGAAGATATCTCATCTAATGCTTTTAATTTCCTTATTTTCTTAATTTTTGACATAAAATATCCATTTATAGACATGCTAATCATAAAGGCAACTACTGGGTAAAAGAATGGTCTTTTTTTAGTTAATTCATGGGTTAATTATCACTGAAAAGCCAATTTTTTGAACTTTAGTCTTCGTACATTGCCTAGGTTCATTTTAATGTATCAAAAAACTAGTGTTGAGAAATGAGTTTTGTATAACAAAAGGGAAGGAAGAAACAACCTGATTTTCTATGAATAGTATTAAAAGCAAAATATTATTAATGAATGAACTAGGCGAAGCCGAAATCTACTCGAAAAAGTGTTTTCGCCAATCAACTACTAAGGTGCCTTCTCGTTATCAGAATCCAAGAAGAGAGATCGGCGCAACATAAATTCCGTTCTCTCTTTTCAAGGCATAAGGTGAGTCCCCAGTTACGACCAATTTAAACGCCGGTTTCCTCATTGGTGAATTGGAATGTTTTTGGTTATAAGTTTCGACTAGCGAATCAAAGGCGTTGAGGGTTTTAAATGCTCCCGGAAGTTCATTTTCGCTTTGTTTGACTTCGATTAAACCGTAGTCTCCATTCGGAAAATGAATCGTAAAATCGATTTCCAGACCCAGTTTGTCGTGATATTGTCCTAATTTCGCCCCAATATGAGCGGCGTATACAGAAAGATCGTGCCCGACGAAATTCTCAAAAAAGAACCCGCGAGTATGGGGGTCTTTGTTCAGGTCGTCTGCGTTCAAACCCAAAGCGGCTATAGCCACCGCAACATCACTGAATTCCCTCTTCGGAACCATCCGAAGATTATCCCGACTTCTGATGGCGGGGCTCCAAGCCTCGATTTCCTGAATGGCGCTGAGGCGAAGAAGCCCATCGTAGTATTCGTAGAATGTCGGTTCGGATAAAGCTTCACTTTGGTTGACGTCTTCGATGATCGTTGCTTTCGTTGGATATTGCGAAATGGTGCGGGCGAAGGAACGCAAAATCGCCCGAGTTACCTGAGCCCGCAATCTTTTTCCAGTCGCTTCCTGAATATCCGTATCGCAAATTGAATTTAACGCGGCCTTTCCGAAAGCATTCTTGTCCTTGCCTGGCCTGTCGAGCGCGGCGGGAAACCCGCCTTCAACCATCAAATCCGTGATTCGTTCGAACGAAAGGGAATTCGACCCATCTATATCCTCGCCTCGGAGCATTTTCGATAAGGATGCCGACCCCGTTGACAATCCCTTCTCGTAAAGGCTCATCGTTGTCATGTCGAGGTATCGAATTCGCATCGAGCCAGTGTGAGCCGTAGTCCCTGGTTTTGGCGAATAAGAACCGGTTAAGATAAAAAGTCCTGGCCGGTTAACAATATCGGCCTCATCTTTTACAAGATCCCAAAGAATAGGATAAGTTTGCCACTCATCGAGCAAGCGTGGTTTTGCCCCTTCAAGAAACAATTGAGGACGAGCCAAATAGCCATCATAGGTTTCTTTCATTGCTTTCCGTGAAAGAAAAATCCAGCTCTTGGTTAAAGAAGCCGCGGTCGTGGTTTTCCCGCACCATTTCGGACCTCGCAAAAGCACGGCACTAAAAGACTCAAGCTCATTTTTAATCTGGCTGTCGATCAATCTGGGAATGTAGTCGATGACGACCTCCCGACCTGAGTCGTTGTATTTGACTATCCTTTTTTTCATACGTCTACCCCCGATAAACATATTATAACAATTTAAGCGTTTGGGTGAATATTTTTTAAGCGTTTGGGTGACTATTTTTTAAGCGTTTGGTGTTTACTTCTCCAGTTTTTGGACTAAGGTTTTTTGAAAAGGGAAAGGATGACCGGGTAAACTACAACCGATATTTTTTCCGACTTTGGAATTTTTATAGGAAGAAAACATGACAATCGACAAAAAATGACATCTTGCTTACACAAGATGTCAAATTCTTTGTGTTGGCAGGGGAAGAAGGAATCGAACCCTCATCAAAGGTTTTGGAGACCTCTGTTCTACCACTGAACCATTCCCCTAGGGGCGGGGTAATTATAGTCCGCGCGCAAGACGGCTGACAAGCCCCATATCGCACTGCCCGGCATAATTATCCTTAAAGTGTTTCATGACCGCGGGAATTGATTTGTCGGTGAGAGTAGAAATAATCTTCTTAATCTCAGCTTCGCTCAGCATTTTCGGCAAGAATTTGGCAACGGCCGCCTTTTGGCGTTCGATCGCCGTGGCCGAATCGTGACGTCCAAGTTTAATGTATCCTTCTTTTTCTTCGTCAAGTTCCTTGGCAAATTTTTGGATGATATGAATGACGTCGGCATCAGTCGGCTTGACTTCCGGTCCGCTCGTGACGAGGTTCTGATAAGCGGTAATTATCATCGAAAGGGCCGCCCGTCCGTCGACGTCGTGCTCTTTCATGGCAGTGATATTGGCTTTTTTAATTTCTTCGATAAGCATAATTTTTCTCCCTATCTTTCTTCATTATTCTACACGGTTTCTTTGTGAAAGAGGTCGCGAACGCCACGATAGGCGGCAAAATAGACGGGCGTGATTTCAAAGCGTCCGACAAACATGGCAAAACTTAATATCCAAAGCAAAGCATTATAGGAGGCGGTCCCAAAACTCGCTTTGTACCCCAATATATCGATGACCGATGTTCCTGTTTCGGAGAGACCGGACGCAAACTCGAAAACCCCGTCCTGAAAATTGATTCCCGGAAGAAAAGACAAAGCCAGGGATCCCAAAAGAAGAAGGCCGACATAAAGGGCGACATAAAGGCTCACAGATCGATATTCGGCCTCATCGATTTCCTTTGTTTCGCCAGCTCGGATTATGGTCTTTGGATAAATCATGCGAGACGGAGCAAGTCGGTATTTCAAATCCCAATATATCTCTTTGACTATCACTACAAGCCGATATTCCTTGATGGCGCCAGCCGTCGAACCCATGCCTCCGCCGATCGACATGGCGATAACAGATATGAAAATGGCGGCGTTCCCTAGAAAAACAAGATTGGCGACATTGGAGAAACCGGTCGTCGTGAGGCAGCTCACAAACTGAAAGACGGAAATCTCAATAGCCTTTGGCAAACTGATAGCCGTGCTTCCGCCCCATTGATTGAAGATCCCGATCGTCATAAGGGAAGTGCCAATCAGAAAAAGAAAGAAAAACATGCGAATTTCGCAGTCCATGAAAACCTTTTTCCACTTTCCCATCAGCAAATGCATGTGAAGTACGAATGAGGTCGCGCCCAATATCATCAAAACACAAAGGACCGCTTCGGTGCCGAGGGCATTGAAAGAAAAAATGCCATTGCCCGAATATTGATTCACTCCATCGATGAAATAGGCAATTGAAGTGCTTCGAGTTGAAAATCCTCCCGTCGCAAGAGCGGCGATCGAATGGTTGAGGGCTTCAAACCAATCCAATCCGCAAAGCCAAAGGGAAAAAGATCCAAGAATTATGTATCCCGTGTAAATTGAAAGTATCAATTTTGCGCTTTTGGCCAAATTGGGAAGAAGGCGGTCGTTATGACCTTCTGCATAATAGAGTTTGATCCCAAAGCGGTCGCTGAAGGCCGAGGCGACGATAAGGACAAGGCCAACGCCACCGAAGAATTGGGTTAACGATCGATAAAAGAGAAAAATATGAGGGCAATATGCACTCAAAGGCTGGTCAAGGTAATCACGGAAGATAGAAAGGCCGCAGGTCCCGTAACCAGAAACCGATTCAAAGAAAGCTTCAGAATACGAATACGCTTGGTGGGTGGAAGAGGAAAAAGCGTTTGGATCGATGATGCCAGAAAGAAAAAATGGGAAGGCCCCGATGGCGATCGCGCTAAGCCAAATAAGTACCAACAAAAGGCTGTCTTGATGTTTTTGCATCTGTCCTTTTTCGGCTTTGAAAACTAGTGAGAAGAAGAGCGAAAGGCCGATCGCGATGGCGATGACGCCCGGTATAAAAAAGGAAAGCCAAGAACGGCCTTCGGACGGAAAGAACGGAAGGATCGCGAGAGGAAGAAGACAAATCCCTCCGATAAATGCGATAAAAATACCCCAGTAACCGACAATTAGACGATACCCCGATGCTGTTTTAGTCTTCATTCCATCATTTCTCCTGTTGAATGAAGGCCAAGACTTTTTCTTGATTCTCGGGGGCGCAGACGATGAGCAACTTGTCACGCGGCCGAATCTCGATCTGTCCATTAGGAATGACGAGTTGAGAATCGCGGTAGACACAGCTAATGGAAGCGTATTTCGGGAATTCGATGTTCATCAGTTTCTTTCCGGCAATCTTATATTTAGAAAGGACCACCGCTTCAATCATGCAAATCCGATCGTTCTCGATCGAAAGGGTCTTAATGAGTTCTTCCATCGACGACTCGCTCTTGATGGTTTGACCAAGAAGATAAGTCGAAGAAACAACCGAATCGATTCCTAGATCTTTATAGAGATTCACGTTCAGTGGGTTGTTTACGACGCAGATACACTTTTTGGCACCAAAACACTTCTTGGCTAAAAGGCATGAAGCGTAATTGTCCGCGTCCTTTTCGCAAAGAGCAATGAAGACATCGGCATCATGGGCATTGGCCTCATCGAGGACGAAATAACGCCATGGGGATCCGACGTAAACGGCGACATGCTCCCTCTTAATCAAAATCTCAGCTTCTTCTTTTGAGGGATTAATGACGATAAGATCATTCTTATGACTATGGAACATCTTGATGATGTACTCGGCTTCATATGAGCCGCCCGCAATGACGATTTTCATTTCTTGCCCTCCTCAGCCCGAAGAGAAAGAAAGCGGTCGTGCGAAAGTTGAAACGGATAAATCGGTTGAACGTTGAAACCCTTTATCAGGATTCCTTTATCGGGATCATCGAAACGGACATAGATATGTGGCACTTCGAATACTCGGTCACAAACATGGGCCAAAAAGAGGTTCACGTTGTCACTTCCGGTCGTGATGATGACTTCCCGACACGTCCGAATATTGGCGTCTTCGAGGGCCGCCAAGTCGGTCGCATCAGCGATGATCTTATAACCGGAAAAAATGTCACTCAGACGATCGAAGGCTTTTTTGTCCGAATCCATCACGACGACATTACCGCCCGATAAAGAGGTTTCGTTGGCAATTGAAGATCCAAGTCGTCCACATCCGATAATCAACGTTTTGTTTCTCATTTCAATTCCTCCTTTTCAAATCAAGTATTGGGCAATTCATCGGTTGGATGAAGATTAAGCAAAGTCTCGAATTGGGGATTAACCTTCGTGATCTCGAGGTATTTGGCTTTCGTGTCCTTTTTCTTTAAGCCCTTCCAACCGAATTGGGCATAACGGCCCAAACACCAATCGATGAACTGGGTGGTCGCGACCGTCATGTAATAATGAGAATGGCGATCTCGAAAATACTTCAGCGCGGTATCACTCTTAAAATCTTTTGGGTCATAGACCTTTGAAGCGGCAAGCATATCGCAAACGTATTCGCACGCCCAATTATAAGGCATCGTGCAGAGAATGAGCTTCCCCATGTAAAAATCGGTCCAATATTCCCAATGATGGGGGTTCCTTCTCGTATGGTGCTGGCAAATGTAGGAAAAGTTCCCATGAACCCGCCGCTCGCCAAGGACAGGGCTAACGTGCCCATCGAAGAAACGCATCGACCAGTGAAACTCGGTGTAACCGTATTTGGTGAGGTCATGACGGAGAGAATGAAAGAAAATACCCATATGCGAGGCATTGCGTATGACTTGATGACGATGTTTGGTGATGACGATGAAATGTTTGATTGGGTGAAGCATAGTTAATCCTTCAAAATGGCCTCCAAAACGGTTCCGATATCTTCATGGATAACGACTTTGCAATATGGATCATGGTCAGTCGGTTCGTTGTTGATCATGATTTGATTGTCCCCTAAAAAGTAATCGACAAGGCCCGAGCACGGATAGACCCGGAGGGAAGTGCCGCCGATAATCATTGTATCAGCGTTTTCGATCGCTCGAACAGCATCTTCAATGACGGTCTCATTAAGAGGCTCACCATAAAGCACAACATCGGGTTTGAGAATATCGTGACAGACCGGGCAACGTGGGACCCCTTGCCGCACAATATCGGATAAGGAAAAACGTTTCTCACAGCCAATGCATTGATATGACTTAACGGCCCCGTGCACCTCTAAAACTCTTTTTGAACCCGCCATTTGGTGAAGACCGTCAATATTTTGGGTGATGATGGTAATGTCGTGCCCCCGCTTTTCGTAGTCTGCGAGAGCCAGATGGGCTTGGTTAGGTTTGGCCTTGGCGTTTACCATCGTCGACCAGTAAAACTCATAGAACTTCTCAAAGTTATTAAAAAAATAATCGTGTGAAAGCATCTCTTCATAAGGAACACCATATTTCGATTTAAGGTTGTAGAGTCCTTGAGGTGAGCGAAAATCTTGGATTCCCGAAGCAGTCGAAACCCCCGCTCCACCAAGAAAAACGAGGTGCTGAGACTGTTCGATAATCTTTTTGGCGTTCTCGAGGCTTTTTTCCATTTTTTAATTATAGATTGCCCTTAGAGAAATTGTTCATCGAGACGAAAGAAAAACGCTTTGGAAGACCCAAAGCGTTTACCGTTAGTTAACTTAGTTTAGGCAATTATCGCACCAGTAAGCCGAAATTGTGCGAAGGCTGTGATCGTAATCGAGGTGACGCCGGCAGTAGGAGCAAAGACCACATGGTCAGTAGTCGAAGAGGCCAAAGTGGCGTTGGTTAATGTCGCTTTCGTAAGTCCTTCGACCGTTTTGCCGCTGACATCGCAGATGAAGGTGATCGTATTGGCGGCGGAACCGGCGGGCCACGAAACCGTGATCACTTGAGCGGTGTAAACGCGAAGAGGATTAGAGAAGTAATTCGCATTGCCAACTGGACTTGTTGACTTCCCTTTGGCGACCGTCAAAGTGTAGACCCCAGAAACCCAGGTCGTTAAGGTGTCGCTCTTCGCGCCCGAGATTTGTCTTTCGTCGGCGAAGGTGAAGGTTAAATCGCCAAGAGGAGCTTGACCAGCTTGAATTACGATTTGAAAGATACCGGATTCAAAATAGTAATTGATGATTACGTCGCCCGATCCTGAGGTCGCTTTGATCCCGGAATTGGCGTAATCGGAATTATCGATGGTGTAGCCAAGGGCCTGAAGAGCGGCGGTATAGACTTCTTCGGTTTCGGCCACGCTGGTTTTCCCCAAAGCCATGATCTGATAGAAACCATTGGCCGTGTCATTGATTACTTGATAGGCCGGGGCCGCGAAGGACGCCACCGTCGAAGTCGCCTTGATGGATGTGAGAAAGGTCGCCACGCCTTGTTCGGGCCAAGCAGTCGTCGCGACAGTGAAATAGCCATCGATTTCGAAGGATGTCTCGCTGGCTTCGTAGGCTTGGACCTCAAGAAGGCCATAAGCCGAATCGAAGATGACGCCGTCAATATAGTCGCCATAAGTAGCGTCGGTAATGATTTGGGAATTGAATCCGGCTTGGGTGAGGATGGCGTTATAGGCATTAAGCGGATCGGCGAGAGTCGATCCCGTCACAGAAATGCAGCTGTACTCGGAATCGAATTCGACAAGGATACCGCCCATCTGAACGAAGGGGATGACGTTTCCGCCAAGATGTTCCTTCATTAAATTGACTTGTTCATTCGTCCATTCGGTCTGAGTCGGGTTCGAAGTTGAAGCCGAGGTGGAAGCCGAGGTCGAGGCCGAGGCCGAGGCTGAGGTCGATGTCGATGTCGAGGTGGAGGTGGAGGAAGGGGCAGAAGGATTTGAAGTTGGAGCAGAAGACGTTCCTACAGAAGCAGAGGTTTGGGAGTTTGAGGAAGGGGGCTCGCTCGAAAGGGAAGAAGATAGATTCAAAGAAGAGGAATCGCAGGCAGCCAAAAGCAAGAAGACAGGCATGAGGGCGATGAGCAGTTTCTTTTTCATTGGTATGTTTCCTTTTAAGGCGTCATTTTAACATGGCGTTAGTTTTTTTCTATTATTTCTTTCATGAGTATTGCAAACTAATGAAGTAGAAACCAACATGACAAGAAATTGCTTCTCTCCGCGATTTGTCAAAAGAGTGCCTAATAGTAATACTTGACCATAAAATAGGTTTTTCTGAAGGGGATTGATGAAAAGAACGAAACTAATTGCAATGACATTCTTAGAAATGGCTCTTGTTTTGTCGTCGTGTGGAAAGTCCACCTTGCCTTTTCCCGAGACGATCGGAGGGGAATGGGCTCAATTTCAGATCGATAAAAATATCAATGTCACGACCATCGATCGCTATCTTGACCGAAGTGATACCGTTTACCGCGATATGCGAATGTTGGTCGATCCAATCGACTTTTCATCAGTGGGAGGAGATTCCTATCTATCTGGTTTCGTCAAAGGTTTTTCTGTCGTCCCGTATCCTTATTTATGCGGGCCTTTATCTTTTTCTTCATCATTCGGGACGCCTTACGCCGGACCGACATTGTTTTCATTCACAAATGGAACATATCAGCCAAACTACACCCAATCAATCACAATTTTAGAGGACTTATTCCCGCAAAGGAAAAACGTTTTCGTGATGTGTGGAGCCGGCGGCTATGCCATGATGACAAAAAATCTTTTGATTGGTCTAGGATGGGATGCTTCCAAAATTTGGAACGTTGGGTGTTATTGGTCCTATGAAGGAAAAAACAGAGTCGAAATCAAAAAGACCGATTCCGAAGGCAACGTGTATTACGCCTTTCACCTCGTCGACTACGTAACGATCGATTTCGATCACCTGACACCAATGAAATGAAGAACACACCTCGCTTCGTTTTGATTCTCTTGACTCTCCCGTTTTTGTTTTCCTGCGTCGACGACGAAACATCATCCACGGCCACCTTACCGGAAGAGGATTACAAAACCCAGGAAATAGAAATCAATTACGATAATTTTGAAAACAAGATTGATTTGAAGGACTCCTTTGTTCTTTACGTCTATTCACCACAATGCGGTCTTTGCATCCAATTTGCTTCAGTTATAACCGAAGGAACCGAGGATCTTAATTTCACGGTTTACGAACTCCAACGAAACCTCGTGACCGAGGATTCACCTTTGCACCAATATGCGAAATTCACTCCCGCCGTAATCATCTATTCTTCCGGTAAGGCAATTGCCAATCTCGATTCGACAAAGGATTCAGACAATGTTTATTTCGAAACCGTTGGTGGTTTTAAACAATGGATCACTTGTCACGTGGTTTTCCCTTTGAAAAGTACCTAATTCGCAGCGTTTTTACAAAGAATTGAACACTGAAGGATAAAACCAAAAAGACTATAGAAACGATGACGATTGCGGCCCCTGGCCGAAGACTGAAATAGAACGATAACGTTAATCCAACCATCATTGAAACGAAAGAAAACACTATTGACCAAATCATTGTTTTCCTGTATCCAACATTAAAAGACAGAGCCGAGGCAACCGGAACGACAAGCAAAGAAGAAACAATTAATGAACCAATGATTTTTGCCGAAATGGCAATTGTCAAAGCGGTAAGGAGAGATTGAACGTAATTAATCGCGTTGACTTTCAAGCCAGCGATCTTGGCCTCCTCTTCGTCATAAACAACCGCGAAAACGGACCAATAGAAAACTGAATAAAACGCAATGACAGCAATGAACAGTGCCAAAACCCATATGATTTCTTCCCATCCGATCAAAAGAATAGACCCGAAAAGATAGGCATCGAAATTGGCCGATGATGCGAAACTGGAAGCAATTCCCGCCACCCCGATACCCAAAGAAAGAACGACAGCAACGCCTAATTCCGAAAAACGCGGAAACCGTTTCCGCAAGATTTCGATAACGAGAAAGGCTCCGACACAAAAAGCGATTGACAGAACCAAAGGACTTAACCCTGAAGCAAGCCCAACCGCAACACCGGCCAATGAAGTATGGGCCAAAGCGTCACCGCTCATCGAAAGGCGTTTGTATACATTCGTTGAGCCAACGAGCGGAATGATAATGGAAAGAAGCAACCCCGCGCCCAAAGCTAAACGCATGAATTCATATTGGAACATTTTGTTCTTCTTTCACCAATTTTCCATCGAGAAGACGATAAATCACATCAGCGTCCCGTAGATCTGCTTCGTTATGGCTCACTTCGATCACCGTTTTCCCAGCTTGGTGTAGATTTTCGATGATAACGTGCAATCTTTCCCGCCCTTCGTGATCGAGGCCGGACGAAGGTTCGTCTAGAATAAGCAAAGAAGGGTTCTGGACCAAGGCCTTCGCGAGTTTTAGGCGTTGCTTTTGCCCTCCGGATAGTTCAGAAACAAGTTTTCTTCGTACTTCGTTTAGTCCTGTTTCCCGAAGTACATTCTCGATGGCGGCTCTTTCCTTTTTTGAGGGAATAAGCATTCCTTTCCTTAAAAGACCGAGAGTAACGACTTCTTCGACGTCAGCCGGGAAATTACCATTTTCTCCCGGTACAGTTTGTTTTACATAAGCCATTTTCACTGATGGTCTTATCGAAATAAAACCTCCAGTAGGTTTTAGTACTCCGACCAAAAGGCGTAAGAAGGTCGTTTTGCCCGAACCGTTCGACCCCAGTATGCCCACGAAAGATCCTTCATTAACATTGAAACTCAAATTGTTGATTATTTGTGTCCCACCATAAGAAAAAGAGACGTCTTTCGCCGTTATCATTCTGAACAAGCCACACTAAGTTTGCGAAAATCGTCAATCATGACCGATACATAATCGTCGTTTTTCATTTCGCTTTCCGACAAGCCTTCCAAAGGATTGAGCACCTCGACCTTAGCCCCTGTTTCCCTTGCAATTGTGTCTGAGATTTCGGAAGACACAAGTTCCTCATAGAAAATGGTCGTAATTTTGTACTTCTGAACAGCGTCGATGATACGCGCGATATCATCCGGAGTTGGCTCGTCGTCCGGGGACAGACCATCGACATAGATTTGATCGAGGCCATAACGATCGCACAGATAACCAAAAGCCGCATGAGAAACGACAATATGCTTGTTGACGAACGTCTCGGAAATTGAAGAGAGTTTGCTGTCGAGAGCTTCAAAAAGCGTCGACGCATTCCAAAAGTTGGTTTCGTATTCCGAAGCATTGTCCTTATCAAGGTTGATTAAAACTTCCTTTATGTTTTCAAGTTCCCGTATGGCGTTTAGGGGGTTAAGCCAAACGTGAGGATCGATTCCACCTTCAATTTCATGCGTTTCAATTCCGCCGCTAATTACGAACGATTTATCCTTCAAGCCTGACGGCATGCTTGAAAACCAAGGTTCAAGATTTAATCCGTTGACGAAAATGGCGTCGGCGTTTTCCATGCCCCTCACGTCAGAAGTGGTCAATTCATAATCGTGAGGTTCAGCTCCGACTGGGGTAATGTTGACAACATCCGCATGTTCTTTGGCGATGCGTCTAACAAAATCGTAAACTGGATAAAAACTCGTGTATATTTTCAGTTTTCCGTTATTCTCCGAAATTGTCCCGCAGGCCGAAGTGGCCAAAATTAGCATAAACCCGAGCAACATTGTTTTTTTATTGTGTTTCATTATTCTCGTTTTCTGCAAATGCGTTTCATTTGCATTTAGAATTATACGAACCTTTTGAAACGAGTCAACGAAAATGAGATAATACGGGCATGAAAACCATTGTTTTAAAAGAATATGGATTGAAAAAAACACCAGGAAGAGAAAGGGTCATTAAGGCTCTTCGCTCTTCTTCCCTTCCCCTAACGGCCGAGGACATATTTAACAAGAACCGCGGCGGAGGTGAGAATATCTCGACCGTCTATCGAGCCCTCGTTTCCTTCGAAAAGGTTGGAATAGTCAAAAGGGAAATTAACGAAAACGGTGAGAATTCGTTTATTCTTACGGAAAATGGGCACAGTCACGTTATCGTTTGCGTTAAATGCCATAAAACAACATATCTCAAAGAGTGCCCTTACGAAAAAGCCAACAGGCAAATTGCTGAAGAGACTGGATATGACGTTTTTGACCACAACGTCCAGTTGTTCGGGCTTTGTCCCCAATGCCAAAAGAAAGAGAAGAAGAAAGCTCGTTTAAAACAGTAATTATTCTTTATTTCTTTCCTTCATGACCCCATCAACAATTTCATAGACCCGATCGCAGAAACCGACGAGTCTTTCGTCATGAGTAACCATGATCGTCGCTTTGTTTTCGGTTTTGGTTTCTTTAGCCAAAAGCTTCACGACTTCATAGGCTCTCGCGGTATCGAGGGAAGCAGTCGGTTCATCGGCCAAAACGACCGACGGGCGATGGTAAAGAGCTTTGGCAATAGCCACTCTTTGCCTTTCGCCACCCGAAAGCGAACTAGGGAATTTATTAAGTAGCTTTTCGATTCCCAAACGGGAAAACAATTCTTCCATTCGCTTTCGATCCGGTGAATTCCGTTTGATCTTGTTATAAAGAACAAACTGCTCTTTGACCGTTAAGAAAGGAATGAGGTTCGACATCTGCAGGACGAAGCCGATTTTCTCAAAACGGATCTTTGACCGTTTCTTGCTTGGAAGCTGGCTAAAAGCCTCACCATCGATGTAGACCTGGCCCGTCGTTGGGGCTTGTAATCCCCCGAGAATGGTCAAGAAGGTCGATTTTCCACTCCCGGAAGGCCCGATGACGGCAACGAATTCGCCTTCATCGGCTCGGAAATTGGTCTCTTTTAAAACGTGGAGAACATCATCGTTCTGGAGGAAGTCCTTCGTCACTTTTCGCATTTCAATCAGTGTTTTCATGTTCGCGTCCTCCTTAACCAATGGCTTTCAAAGGATCGATCTTGAGAATCGCTCGGACGGAGAAGAGAGCCCCAAAGATCGCGAAGACGACGAAGGCGGCCGAAATGCCAAGGAAGAAGAGAGGATTGACGGCAAAGGGGAGTTTGGCCCCAAGGAAGAGCCCGGAAAGGAGAGTTAGTCCTAATCCTAGTCCAATCCCAATTAAGGTGACGATGACGATTTGTTCGACAACCGAGGAGCTGATGTAGAGATTGGATATCCCTTGGGCCTTCATAACGCCGAACATGCTTGATTTTTGCATCGTGAGGACATAGGTGAAGACTCCAAGAACAAAGGAAGCGATAACAATTAAGAAGCCAATCATCAAGGAGAACGTTGCCACCTGAGCGCTATAGCCAGGAAGGGTATAGGCATATTCGGAAAGGGTGTACTTCTTAAGTCCGTCCCCGAGAGAACTAATCGATCCTTTCACCACCGCCGCATTAAAGATGTCACCCGGAACGGCAGGATAACGAATCTCTTTCCACGAAGCAAGGTTGACGTAGACGATGGGGGCCGTTTGATAAGTGGCCTTGGAAGTAAAGGCGGTAATGGTGAAGGTGGAAGAAGTTCCGACGAGGGAGATGACATCGCCAACCGCATAGCCATATTTCGTCATAAGGGTCGAATCGACGACCGCCTCGTCAGAGGCAAGGCTCGAAGAGGGCGCCTCGGAAGGGAGAAGAAACGAACCATTATCGACACCAAAAAGAAAGATATTGGCTTTACTTGAGGAATCGGTTCCTTTTTTGGCGATGAGAGGGGTGATTCCTAGACGGGCGGCTTCCCCATTCGTCTCGATGCTGTTAAAGGCGGTTTGATCAAGAACCGACATCATGGCGTTGTCATTGGAATCGAGAGTCAAAACAATGGAATCGGCGTTCCATTTATCGAGGCCGTTCGTATAAGAAGAGGAAAGCCCATAGGCAAGGGAAGTAAGGAAATAAACAAGATAGCTAATAAGGACGACCATAATAACAATCAGGCTGAATTTGCCTTTGTTATGGATCATTTCTTTCCAGGCTAAAAACATCTTAATGCCCTCCCTTTTCGCCAAGGAGTTTTTCAATATCCCGAGCTAAGCGATTGGGTTTGACGTTCGGGGCATAACGCTTGTAGACCCGACCATTTCGATCGACGAGGAACTTCGTGAAATTCCATTTGATCCGGGAAGACATGAAACCCGACTTCTTAGTTTTAAGGTATGTATAAAGGATTGATTCGTCGGGGCCATTGACGAAGAGCTTAGCAAAACGGGGGAAGGTCGTTTCGTAATGGTCGGCGCAGAATTTGTTAATCTCCTCGATCGTTCCCGGGGCTTGGTTCAAGAATTGATTGCAAGGGAAATCAAGGATCTCAAATCCACGGCTTTTATATTTGTCGTAGATGGTCTGAAGCAAATCGTATTGAGGCGTAAAGATGCAGTTGGTCGCGGAATTGACGATCAAAATGACCTTGCCCTTATAATGTTCCAGCAAGGTTTTCGTACCTCGGTCGTTTTCGACCGCGATGTCATAGATACTCATAATGATGGTCCCCTATCACTGCCCATAGTTTACCGAGGTCCAAGGAAAAAGCAAAATAGATGCTCGATTAGCAATCGTTAAGAAGGCTCATAAACAAAAAGAAAACTTTTTATCGTATTAAATTAAAATAAGTAAAGAATCAACAGCAACTATTTCTTTGTCAAAACTCGTTTTTCGATTCGACCCCATTCACGGTTCACGCACCAATAAATCGTCCGATTGGTGACATCGAAAACCATGCTTACTTCCGTGGGGGCGTCCCCCGAAGGCTGACACACGGCTTTTAGTAAAGTGAACATGTCCTTAACATCAAAATTATTGGTCGCGTATTTCAAGACTTGATTCGCTCGTTCATACCGATCGACGCCGGCCCAAGGATGATGCTCTTTTTCTTCGGTCATCAACTGGAAATTCGTGAGGACCGAGAAGGAAGGATGAGGCAAATATCGGTATCCGAGTCCGGGGAAGATTTGAAGGACGTTCCCATGAGCGTCGCTATTTTGAGCCTGAAGCGAGCAATTGGGCTCGTTGATGATGGGATTAACCTTAACTAGTTCCACCAGTTCGTCAAATGTTCTTTTTCCTAAAAGGACTTTGGCATTCTCGCGGTCGATGAAATAATGGCCTCGACCCTCAACGTATTCGCCCGCTTTAACACCAGGGTTCATGCCAGGGAGATTAACGAAATCGCCTCGAGAATTGCAACCGATGATGGGGTCCCAAAATGACACATCGGTGAGAACGGCGACATAGACAGAATCGGAGTTCGCGACAATTTTGTATTTCCAACCCGGATTATCAAAGTTAAATCCGACGACGGTCTTGTTCTTGTTGACGATGATACTGGTGCACATGGTTCGATTATAGTGTTTTCTCCATCAATACTAAAGGCCCCACCAATCTATTTTCGGTTTAAAACCATTTCTAGTTCTTCAAGGGTCCCCCCTGGAACCTCTTGATGGTTTTTGTATCCCGAAAAAACGAAACCGTTTTGCTGATAGAATTTAATCGCGATTTCGTTACCTTTTAGGACGAAAAGAGCGACTTTCTTCTGGGGGAGAATGGCCAGGGCGGTTTTCATGAGACGATAGCCAATCCCGCGACGTTGGTATTCCTTGAGGATATAAAGAGCCGTGATCTCACTTGAGGGACGGACCGAAACAAAAGTTCTTGAGACATTCCCGTAGATGATGAATCCAACCACTTTCTCACCATTAAGGGCCACGAAAGCCGAATCAATAACCTTAATGAGATTCGCCGCGCTCGAGGCTACATTGCGCTGGGCCAAACACGCATCTGGGACTAATCCCGGATAGGTTTCGAGCCACGATTGATAATGGACGTAAGCCCACCCCTCAATGTCGTGAGTGTTTGGGCGGCGAATAACGATTTCCATCGCTTTGACCTCAAGTTGCTTAATGATGACATTATAGGGACCGTCTTTCCTTTTCGGAACCATATTCATCGATAATGCGGGATGAAAGGCGCATCTTTTATTGACAATAAAGTCTGGTATAACAAGAATTACGTTATGCCAAATAAACGCATTAAACTTTCAAAGAAAGACGAGCCAAACCTTCTTTCTTATATTGCCGATGAACCCGAAATCAATCTCTTCATCAGCGGCGACGTCTACACTTATGGACTCGACGGGGAGATCGTCACCGTTTGGGCCTATCTCGATGAAGACGGTTCGTGGACGGGCGTTTTGCTTAGATACATGAAGAGGGACTACGTTTTTTATTCCCGAAGCCTCAATTTCCCCGCAAAAGAAATTGCCTCGACCATCAAGAGATCAAATCGGGGCTTAAAATGTGTTTGCCTCAGTGGGAAAAAGAATCTAATCGACCGCTTCGTTCCTTTTCTTGATCCTTTGAAGGAAGAAGACACCATGATGGCGCGGTGCGACCGCCTTCCGCCGTTGCGGAAAGCCCTTGATTCTGAAGTCAAAGCCCGGATCCTTGGGAAATCCGATTTCCATGATTTGTTCATTCTGTTCAGAGGAATAAAGGAATTTGCTACCTCTTCGCTCGATGACGAAGCCGAAAGCAGCAAGCGTTGGGCGCAAAGCCTGTCCAAGGGCTCGGCGATCGTTGGGGTCTATGTTAAAAAAGTCTTGGTGGCTACAGCCGGATCGACCGCGGACTCCCCCGCTTCCTCGATGCTCGTCGGGGTGGCAACAAAAATAGAATACCGACGAAAAGGCTACGCTTCTTTCGCCGTGCAAACGCTGCTTGAGAATCGTTTTGCCCGGGGTCAAAAATTCCTTTGCCTATTTTATGACAATCCCGAGGCGGGACGAATCTACCATAAATTCGGCTTTGTTGACGTCGACAGTTACGCCATGCTCCACTAAGCTGATAATCTTTTCACGAATAAAGCAAAAACGGACAGGACGACTTCGTCGAGAAACGTTAACATATAGTCGTGCTGCAACACCTTGACTACATCACGACCCTCAGAAAAGCCGTCGCTTACCTCGAGGATCACCTGAACGAGGAGCCGTCTTATCAAGACGTCGCCTCCGAGGTTTATCTTTCCCCGTTTCACTTCATGAGGATCTGGAAAGCCGTGACGGGTTATACCATCGACGAATACGTCCGAAACCGCCAGCTTTACCAAGCCGCTTTGATTTTGGCATCGACCGACGACAAGATCATCGATGTCGCTTATCGTTTCCACTATGAAACGCCCGAGAGCTTTGCCAAAGCCTTCAAACGTTTCCATGGGGCAAGCCCCCGATCCATCAAGCGAGACCACGGGAAGATACGATCGTTTTTGCCGCTTACCATATCTACGTCCATCAAAGGAGGACAACAAATGGAATACAAAATCGTCAAATTACCGGCCTTCCGTATCGTTGGAATCGAAAAACGTTTCACCGTCGATACCGGTTATGAGAAAATACCTCAATTCTGGTCCGAGGTTGTGAAGAAGATCTGCAGCCCGAATTACGTGGAGAAAGGTCTTGTCGAATCCTGTGCGATTGGGCAATTCGGTCTTTGCGTGAACGACAACCCCTGCGGGTCCGACTTCCTCTACGTCATCGGAGGAGAATACCATGGGGAAAAACTCCCGAAAGGCTACGTCGTCAAAGACATCCCCGCCCTCACCTGGGCGAAATTCCGCTGCCTTGGTCAGCTTCCGGGGGCCATGCAATCCGTCAATACCAGAATCTGGAATGAGTGGTTACCAAACAACAAAGAATACGAGACATCGAGCAACGTCGACATCGAGTTCTACACCAAAGGGGACATGTCGAGCCCGAATTACGAAAGTGAGATCTGGATCCCCGTCACCCCGATCAAAAAGTAATCGCCGAAGCGCCTTGAATCATCGAGGCGCTTTTTTATTTGTAACGATCGCCATAAGCCTTAAGACCAAGGACCGTGCATTTATCGACAAACTCGGTCTTGGCCGCGGTGTAGGCGTCCCGGTCGTGTTCGTACTGTTTTCCTAGAGTCAGTTTGAGCGTTTCGTATTCTTTCGCGATTCGTGGATGGTCGATTAAGTAATCCCGGAAATAGAGTTCCCGATTATCGCCTTTAAGCCGAAGATGAAGGTGAAAGACCTTTTTGGCAAAGCCTTTGGGTGTATATCCACGATTGAAATCAATCGCCGTCGAACTTTTATGCATTTCTAGATAGCCCGCACTGGTAATAACGTTCTCGGCGACAAGGAGGTCCTGAGAGTCGTTAACTTCGAGCAGAATGTCGATGATGGGTTTGGCGGATATCGACCCGATCGCCGTGCTTCCAATATGCGAAATCCGATAGATTGAGATGGAGGAGAGAAGTGATTTCAATCGAGCCGCTTCTTCTTCGTAATATGATTTCCACTTTGAATCGGGGGGCACGAGAACGATTGGGAAAAGAACCCACAGTTCTTGTAAACTCATCTCTTCGAGATTCTTCATTGCTTGTTGGGTTCAACAACGAAATCTTCCGTATGGAGGTCACGGTAATAACGGCCTCTTTCACTCGTGAAACGGATAATGCAGTAATCGGGGTCGCTTACCCCTTTCTTGTAATAAATCGTGTCGCCCGGCCGCCAAAGAAGTTTTTTTGTCGTCTCGTCGGTCAGGACTTCCATCTTGCCAATGAGCATGACTCCCATGTAACGAAAGAGGCTTTTCTGATAGAAATAGAGGCTTGCGTTCGGGTTCTTCAGGAATTGCTTAACCCGCAGCGAAGAAGTGTTGGTCGAAAAATAGAACTCTTTGACCCCATTCACTTTCCTTGGCTTCAGCATGGCTTTGATGTTTGGGAACGCGTCTTCATCGACCGAGGCCACAAAACAAACCGAACGAGATTTAACGAATTTCTCAATCGAAACGATGTTCATAAGGTTCCTCCCTTATTATCTTCAATTCTTTTTTCAAGCAGGTATGAGCCGTTTTCTCTATCTTTCGGATCTTTGATGGCGATGCAATGAAACCCGCATTTGTTAATGTAAAAATGATGATTACGGAAGGCAAAAGAAGGAGTCTCGGTTTGCCAGATTCTGATTTCGGGATGCATCTGTTCGATGGCTTTCCAGATCGCCGTTCCGTAACCCTTGTCTTCGTAATTGGAATCTACGAAGAGACAACCCAAGAACCCAGAGCCATTTGCCTTCAACCAGAGATTAACTCCTCCGATTGGGATTTTCCCGTCGAAAACGGCATAGGCCGTGGCCCGAGGATGAAGAAACCATTTTTTTAAAAACGATCCGTCATCATAGCCTTCTGGACCGCCGGCGGGTTTATGAAGATGAAGCTGACTGTCGCGGTCGAATGCCCTCTTCATAATGGGGGAAAAGAGTGCGATATCCGATTCGGAGAAGGGTTTAAAGACCAATTCCATTTTCATTCTTCCTTGTTGAAGATTTGTTTGCCTTATCAGTATAGAAAGAAAACTTCGAAAGGACTATCGCAAAACGAAAAATGTCCTTAGGATGGGCGCTTATTTTTATAGATCGTTACTAAGAGCGAAATCGCCCTTCTTGAACACGCCGGTTTTCCGGAAAATCAAATCGACCAAGAAGGTCAGAAGGATTGGGGCAAGAACGCAGATCCCAAAAACTTCGACCATGGCCCAGGGTTCGTAATGCATGACGCTGAAGGTATTGATGAGGCCAACGAAACCCGACGTTCCCATCCCCGCTCCAACCGAATCGGTTTGGAAATTAAAGAGCATGGCGAAGGGGGCTAAGACCGCACTAACAATAATGGTCGGAAGCCATATGAGCGGTTTTTTCACGATGTTTTTGAATTGGAGCATCGAAGTCCCGACGCCCACCGCCAAAACGCTCCCCCACTTATTGTCATAGGCCGTTTCGACAGCAAAGCCGACCATTTGCGTGCAGCAGCCAATAAGAGCCGCTCCGGCCGCCAAAGGAACGGAACCAATGTTGATGGCGACGCAAAGGGCGACGGAGCTGATTGGGGCCGTAAGAACCATGCCGACGACGACCGAAACGATGATGCACATGAGGAATGGAACGGCAGCAAAGCTGATCCTGACCAAATCGCCAAGCCAGACGGTTAAAAGATGGACGTAATTCGAAAGGAGAAAAGCATAGCCCAAAGAGAACAAGAGACCGAGAAGCGGAATGAGGATTAAATCAACCGGGGTCTTTTTCCGATGGATGAGAAAAACCGCGAAATAGCAAATAAGGGTCGAGACGTAGCACGATAAGGGATCGCTTATCGTAACAAAGGTCCAGGAAGTGAAAGAAAAAGTCAAATTGCCAACCATCCCCGCCGCCATAAGGGCAACGACGAAAACGCCATTAAGGTGAAGGGCGAGGGCGACACCCAAGCCGATTCCTGCCCCCATCAAACTCTTGACGAGATTGGCAAAGGTCGCGATGGCTTCGAGGTGAGGAATTTGTCCGAGAAGACCAATGATTGTTCCGATGATCAGGGTTCCGAAAAGCCCGATCGCCATTCCATTGGTCGTGGTCGCCAAAAAATCTTTTACCGCTTTTGCTTTTTTCTTGAAGGGCGAATCGACCTTATTCGGCGTGGCTGTTTTTTCCATGTTACTGACCCTTAGAGATTATCCGCAAAGGAATGGATATATTCAATCGGTATTTCGATAATGAGCTTCAATTCGAAGAAAACGTCATAAAACAACGTCAAAAGGCCATATATGTTTGAATTAAGCGTTCGTCACTTTAAATATCATGATGGTCGGACAGTCCCCGCACGAAGGATGATACTGAACAAATTTGTCAGGGTTGTCCAAAATGAAATCACGAAGGGGAAGACGGTAACTTTCACCATCATATACGGCTGGTAAAAGGACGTAATCGACATCGCCGCTATAAAGGTACTCTTCAAGCCGTGGAATCAAGGTTTCATCGAAGCGCGAATGCCAGCTTTGCATCGCGTAATCTTTGTAATCGGGCGTGATGTCACCAAGGAGGTATACTCCATTCTCGACATCAATACCGATTGTCCGACCGTCGCGCGACGATTCGGGAATAGCCTCCCTAAGAACGTTATAGATGTCTTTGTCAACTTTGTCCTGTCCAGGAACGTAGTAATAGGCTGGCCACCAAACACACAAAGCGCAAAGCGTTGCCAACACTCCGGATGTAATCCCTCGAAAAGCGCGTTTTGAGTTAGTAAACCAAGGAGCAAATTGGAGATAACGGCCCAACATTATGCAGCAAAACGGATAAGCGAGAATCCAATAATGGGTGAACCGGGCAATCGCAAATTGAAGAGGGAATACAACGATCATCGAAATGAAATAAAACTGCCATTCGGCGAAGGGAATTTTCTTATTGAGGAAAAACTCAACGTAGGAGAAAAGCACAACCCCGAGCGTGAGCAAACCCCAGCAGAAATAGCGAACCCAAGTCGATCCGCCGGCACTGGCAATATAGGAGAAATTGGACAAAATAACGGCGTCGAACATCGGCGTCAGGAATCCTTGGCTGATGGCGTGAACATACGGAGGTATCGAAACGACGATAATGGCCCCGACACATAACGCGGCGTCGCGAAGAACAATTAGGTAACGGCGCTTCGTAAGCATATGGACGCCATAGAAGATGACCGCACTGAGAGCGAACATACAGTCGCTCGGCCGAAGATTGAGACATACCCCAGCCGAAACACCCCATAAAATGTTCCCAATCATGAAATCCTTGTCAGATGAACGATTTAAGGCCCGGATGTAGAAATACAGGGCTAAAGAAATGAAAGGAAGCTCGACTTCTTCATCGCTTCCGCCCGAGAATTGGGCAATCAGAACGGTGACGAAGAAGAGAGACATAAGAAACGTGAGTTTTTTTGAAAACCGCAGTTCGTCGCATGTGAGGGCGAAAAAATAGAAAACCGGTATTAGCCAAACAAGTTCAAGGAAATAGAGACCAACCCGACCGCCAAGCAGTTCTCCTAACGCGTGAAAATAGAAAACATATAAACCTTTATGATCAAAAAAATCGATATAGGGAATCTTTCCTTTAAGTAAAAGCGATCCGGTGAAATAGAAAAAATCAGGATCGCTCGTGAACGGATCGATTCTGAAAGTCGAATAAAGGAAACTGCTTATGCCGTTGCCAAATGTTACCGAAATAAATGAAAGAACGATAGAAACAATTAGAAAAGACGTCTTCGGATGAGAGAGGATAAAGTCTTTTGTTTTTTTCATAATTACGTGACTTTTCGAGCGACTATTTTTGAATGTAAGTCTGCTCCACTACTTCTAAAAACATGGCTTTGGGTCTTATTTTGCCGTTTTTTAGCTGCAAGGGTTTTGTCCCTGCTAAATTATAGGTAGGGCTTAACAACCCTTCAAGACGAAAAGAGACAAAGCGAAAAGGAAGTTGATTAAACGCCAATGGCTCAGCCCGTTCACCGTCTAGTGACACGAAACCGAGCACTTTATGACAATCTGACCCTAAAACAACATTGTTATGACTGGCCAATACATTTTTCGCGATTTGAATATAAGCCTTGAGAGTGTCGATTTAGGTGATTTGTTCTTCATAACAAAAGAAAAACCGAACCGATTTTCTTGAGAAAATAGGCTCGGCAATCGACGAATGGTGACCCGTACGGGATTCGGACCCATGTATGCATGCGTGAAAGGCATGTGAGTTAAGCCACTTCTCCAACGGGCCACAACGTGGCGCTCACTATAGGGCTCGAACCTACAACCGATCGGTTAACAGCCGATTGCTCTACCATTGAGCTAAGTGAGCGGAATGCGCAATCCAACGAAAGCGCAACAATGATTCTACTTAATGAGTATTCTCTTTGCAAGAAAGAAAAGGGCCGTTTATCAAGCGGAATACTCGTCTTGGCACAACCTACAAAGAAAACCGCCTTTTTGGGGCGGCTTTCTTGAAACCATTCGGTACGAGCCCGAGCTCACTGACGGGTTTTATCCGCGTTTTTCCTCTTTGGTCTCTTTATCTTTAATCGAATCGAAGGTCGGATGAGGGGTTGGGTTTGTTGTTACTTTTTGAGATCGATGATCATATAGGGCTGAAGCTGATAGGGTTTTGGAGCGACGGCCCGATCTTGCCACATATAGAAGAACCGCTCGGCGGGATAGCAATAATAGCCATCTTGCCACTGATCGCTCGTGTCATAAGGATCGGCGAAGACGATCATGTCGTCGCCAACGCTGGGCGTTCCCATGTTGTCGTAGCCAATGATGGCTTGCCAGTGTCCGTCCCAATCCCCCCACTCCACCATAATGGGTTGGCTTTTATTGAGGTGTCCGGTTATCCAACTGACGAAAAGGGAATCCTTTCCGTTTTCGACATAGATAGGATCTCCATTGCCATCAAGACCGGAGGCGTATAAGGCCCACGAGGCAAAAGTTCCGGGAAGATTGCCAATATTAGAAGGGGTTCCTTCTTTAACGAGTTGATCGTCGGTGTAAGAGGCGACATAGCTCGTTTCGACGATGCTGACATCGGGAACGGTCACAAAGAAATCGTTCATCTTCTTGACCGACGTCCCGTATTCTCCGTATTCGTTGGCGGTTCCAGGCAAACCATTAGTCTGTTCATCGACCGACGTATGCATGCCGATGGCCAAATCCCATTCCGTATAGCGGGTGATGCCGAAGTGGTAAAGAACCGTAAGAGCCGAAGCCGGTCCGCAGGTGTATTCGGTGGTCTGAATGAACGTGGCGTACTTCGAAATGATGGTGAGGTGGTCGTTCGTCGTCATGTTGTAGAAGTCGGGATTCGTGTAATAAGGATTATCGGCATGATCCCCGGCGTTGGCGTATCCATCGGCCCCGCCATTGGGGCCGTAATCGGAACCGACAATCATGACCCCTTTGGCTTTTGTTGAGCCTGCGGAGCATGAGGCAAGAAGAGCAAACGAAAGTACAGCGAAAACGCTTTTTTTCATAGAAAATTCCTTTCAAGAATATAAAAATCTAGCGTTAAGTCTATTTTTTGAAGAGATAACAAGCTAGTATGCGGAATTTCGAGTATTCCGCGCGGCAACTGCCGGCTTGGATGCCCCCGTTGCCACTAATCAAATCAACTAATAAGAGATGTTCACTATCCGAGTCATTATTACGGAACAAGGTCGTTTAGTGCGCCTGCTAGTTAGTTGTGACCAATACTGCCCAAACCCCTCCTTTTATTCAGTATCACAACGACATTTTTATATATCGCATCGAAACGATTTGCAACACGTTTTGTAAAGTTCGTTTTTATCTCCCTTAATTGCAAAGAACGGTTTCGCTTTGCGATTGTTTCTTTTGTTGGCTTCGTCTCGGTTTGTTCGACTAGATAACGACCTTAAAACTATAATTTTTCACCAAGAAAAAAAGTTCTAAAAACGTCAAATTCGTAAATTATGTGCTTTTACAAGTTTCATTAGGAGAAAAACAACGAAGAAAGCAAATATGAACACTTCTTTTTCCAATTTGAGATAATTAAAGGGTCTTCAAAATGAAGACAAAAGGAGAAACGCCATGGATAAGAAAATCGTCCTCATCGTGAACGCTCACCCGCTTGGAAACACTCCAACATCCTATTCGAACCAGGTCCGACAACATTTTGTGGAGCAATACAAAAAGGCGATGGATCCAAGTAAGGAAGAGATACGGGAGTTAACCCTTGCCGATGAAGATATTCCATCTTTAGGCGACGGACTATTGGCGGCGTGGGAAAAACTTGGAGCTGGAAAACCCATTACCGAGAAAGAAAAAGCTATCGTGAAAAGACAAGAAGCCATTTTGGCTCAATTCATGGCAGCCAAAAAATACGTCATTAGTTATCCTTTATTCAATTTGATGGTTCCATCAAAAATGAAGGACTATATCGACAACGTCCTCATCGCTAAGAAAACGTTCCAATACACCGCCAAAGGTCCGCAAGGCCTGTTAACCGACGGACGCGCCCTCGTCATGATTCAGGGGAGTGGCAGCGTCTATACCAACAACGACGGCTATGGAGCGTTAGAACATGGCCAGAAGTATCTTCAAACGATCTTCGCCTTCGTGGGTGTCACGGCGTGCCAGACCGTTCGAGCCGAAGGAACGGCCTTTCTTCCAAAAGAGACAATCCTTAAGAAAGCCTTCGCCGAAGCCGATCAAGCCGCCAAGTTCTTAGCAGCGAAATAGGCAAATAAAAAGACGGTTCGTGGATTCATCCCCGCATGAAGCGAATTCGATGAAGCCTACGCCAACCGTCTTTTTTTTCACTTCTTGGCAGCCAATTTCTTCTCGATTGAGGAGAAGAGATCGCCAATGGTCTTGAAGCCAGCCAACTCTTCGGTTTCAAATTGAATACCGAAACGGTCTTCGAGATCGAGACACATTTCAACGACATCAAGACTGTCGAGGCCGAGGTCCTTAAGAGACTTCGATTCGTCTATTTTTTGACTTCCTATTCTCTCAGCGAACATTTTCTTAATTTCGTCCATGCGAGTATTTGCCATGATTAACTTCCTTCACGGGTATTATAGTGAACAAAGACCTGCGAAGCAACGAGGGCCAATTTGTGAAAAAGCCTAAGGAAAAACGATTTCTTTCCTTAGGCTCATCCTTTACTTTCCGAATTCAGGGAATTGGGCTTTGCTGGCCTTAGTAACGAAATTCGTTTCGCTGTCAAGACGGGCAGAGATATCTTTCGTGTTCTTGTCGAATAATGCTTAAACTCAAAATTTTGGCGTTTGTTTTTTAAACAAAAAGACTTGGATGCGTTTATATTTGTGTCTTAATTCGATTCATTGTCTATGAAACATGCCTCTTTTGTTTCGTTTCGTTTTGGATGTAAACTAATGAGGAAAATGGCAAAGACAATCGACAAAAAACAAACACGGAAAATCCAAGCAGGATTTATGCACGCTTTTGATGAAAAAAACTATTTTCTAATGATTGACAAAATTGGGTTGGAAAAAACGTGGAATGCAATTTTGATGCAACTATCTATTTTGGGAAAAACTGAGTTCGAAAAGAACGTGTTCGTTCTATACGATTCTGGTCTTTTGTACGAAATGGGACTTGCACACGTAAACAAGGTAGGAAAACGACTTGCCGGAAAGTACTACACTCCGAAAGATGTGTCCTCACTAATGTCAGATCTATTTCTTGAAAAATATGACGGGGGTCCAATTGCCGATGTGGCTTGCGGTTGCGGCAATTTGATTATCGAATTACTTTCAAAATTGAAGAAAAATAGCCCCTTATTATTCGGGAAATTGGTAAGAGAAAAATCTATATATCTGTACGACAACGATTTTTTATCATTACAAATTTGTTTGGCAAGAATTGTGGCGTCTTTCGGAAATGATGTTGGGAATGGGTGCAAATTGTTTAATGATGATTTTCTTTCGAAAAAAACCATTCTTCCTCAAGGCATTAACGTTATTTCAAATCCGCCATATCATCGCATCACGACTTTTGACCGAGATTGGGAATTGACTGAATCGTTTTTTGAAGCGAAGGATCTTTACATTGGTTTTTTCGAAAAAATTATGAGATTCTGCCATTTCGCGACAATTATTACACCTCAATCATTTCTTGTGGGGAATTGCTACAGCAGATTTAGACAAGAATTAGGCTCTACCTGTAAAGGAGAAGTATACGTATTTGATAATGTTCCCACTTCAATTTTTTCAGGAAAAAAACAAGGCGTATTCAACAGCAATACATCAAATAGTGTAAGAGCTGCCATTACTTCCTTTGTAATAGATGGACAAACAGGTTTCAGGATATCACATATGCTTAGATTCAAGTCTAAAGAGAGAAGCAAAGTCATTTCCGCTTCATATTTAAAAGACACATTGGGCGTTCACGTTCAAAATCTAAGCCGACCTTTGAAGTGTTTCAATGGCAATCTGGAAGCGTTTTTTTATGGGATTCTATCGGATCATTACTACCCATTTTCTCGCTTATTGCATGAGAAATCATACGTGTCAAAAGATGATTCTTTATCTATACGTGTATCAAATTCTGCTCGGTATTTTATAGCCGCTTCGAAAAGAAAAACCGAAAGAAAGGGTTATTTTGATTTAAACTTCGTAAATCACTCGTCTTTTATAATTGGATATGCTTTGCTTAATTCGAGTTATTGTTATGCTTGGTACAGAGCAATGGATGGAGGAATTTTGCTGCCAAAGAGTCTTTTGAAAGCAATACCGGTTCCGGAAAAAATTGTTTCGGACAGCGAATTAGAAAATATTGTAAATGAAATGATTGAGGCGGAGAATAAATTCAGGCGTTACAAGAAAAACGGAGGTTCTGAACAGGAAACAATCAAGTTTCCGAATTATTACCGAAATCGTTTAAACGCACTATTGTTCCCGGGGACAGATTTTGAAGTCGTTCATTCTAATTCAGAAACGGATGGAAAATCCCATGAATAAACCCATTACTAGCAACCAAATTGACACTTTAGTCAAAAGAATTGTTAAAAGAATAGAAGCGAAACCAAAACTTATTTTAGCAGTCGGGAAAATTTCCAAACTTCAAAAGAAATATGCAACGGAGAAAAACTCGTGTCAGTCATTAGAAGACATAGAAAAAGCATTTGGAGATATGCTAAAAGACCTCAAACTTTCGAAAGCCGCCGTACAGGAAATTGCAAAACAATACAGTCAAAATCTCGGACTCCAAAGCACAACACTAACCGAGTGCTTCGTTTGTCAAACAATCGCAAATCTGTTTGAGCTCGACTCTTTTGGCGATCGAGATAGTGGTAAAGATAACGTTCCAACTCGTGTTTTAGATATTGTCTTTTCATGTAAGAGTGTTACTCATGACGAAACGTCGTTCAGATATATTTACTACAGTTCTGATCCGCAAAACGATTGCGTGTTGATTCAAACAGGTAACCCAAATACTATTGACGCGGTGTTAATTAAAGGTAATGTTGGAATACGTATAGAAATTAAACAAATCCCGGCAAGATTAGAAGAGGTTGACATTGGCACGTTTGATGATTCTGGCAAACTGATCACAAGTCAGGAGTTCGAGCAGAATCATTCAATATATTCTCAATACATAACATCCTTTAACGCAGAAACCAGCGTGTTCAAAACTGAAGGTAGGAACGTTAAGCTTTATGATTTGCCCATAGGGAGTCCTGAAAGAATTGCGCAGACAGCCCTGAGCATCATTGGAAATAAGTCAATAAACCTTTTTATATTTGCCAATAAAGATCGTATGATTCCAGTATTAATCTCTGATTTTGTAAATCGCGTTGACTTTTCAGAATCAGAGATAAGGCCCGTGGGAAGGAATCCTGTGCATTATTTTTCGAAACAGCATCTGAAAAAGACGATGATTGATCTTGATGCAAAAACGAAAGAGATTGACAATCCGCTTAACGTAATAGTAACGATTAAGAAAATTAATACAAAGCCAATTACTGGTCGCGGCGTAGGTGAAAAAACTAGAATTGGATTCGGTAGATTCTACAGTGTAAGAAATAAAAATTTGAGTGACAAAGGGGATACATACGAATTTTCGCAAGAATCAATAATGGAATCAAAACCAACAATTTCTTTGCATATAAATTTGAAAAAATCTTGATTTTACTCTGCCGCAAATAATAGGTTGCAATATTTCGAGCGAGGTCATACACGTGAAAATCGGCGCTATGGCCAACCTCGACCAAGGATTGTCGATAAACGGCTCCCATCACGAAGGCTTTCTGCTTGGCCGTTAAATAGGGAAGAGTAATCTCAATTTCTTCGACCATTGTTTTTCCTCCTACTTATATATAGGCACCGATAATGAAAATGGTCCACGCTTTTATATTGACGAAGAAAAAGAGTCATTTTCTTTCTTGCCACTACCTCGCATTAAGTCTTTGTCTTATAATCTCGGTAATGATTTTGCTTGTAGGCGCTTCCGCGTCAGGAAAAACCGAGATCGCCAAATATTTAAGGCGTCAGTATGGAATCGTGAAAGCCATCACCCATACCTCGAGGTCGCCTCGCGTCGGTGAAAAAGATGGGATTGATTACTTTTTCGTTTCCAAAGATAAATTTCTCAGCTTAATTAAAGACGGATGCTTCGTCGAACATACTTTATATAACGGAAATTACTATGGGTGCAGCAAATCACAAATCGCTGACGATAAATGCGTCATCGTTGACCCCAATGGATTGAAGAACTTCTTGGTTCTTCATAATCACCGCCTCATCTCTTTCTATCTTGAAGCCCCCGAAACGGTTCGAGAAGAACGAATGATCGGCCGCGGCGACAAAGCCGAACTCATCATTCAAAGATTGGCCCTTGATCGAATTGCCTTCGCGGATGGAAATATTGAAAAAACTGATTTCCTTATCGAAACAGGCAATAAGCCAATCGAAAAAATAGGCGACGACATTTATTTGAAATACGTTCAAGAATTAAAGAAAAGACGCTAGGATTCGTATTCGTTCTTAAGCGTTGAATGAAGGGCTTCCGCGTCACGGAAGACCTTTTTCTTATTGAATCGACCCGTTTTCGGGTAACCAGAGATATGGAAGGGACCCCGCGGATAGGCAAAACTTCCAGATGGGAATTCGCCGGCCGCCAAAAGAACTTCGCCTAGACACGCCTTCCACGGGCGGTGAACGAATAAATTGAGAAAGCGATGCCCAAGTTTCCGAAAAAGGGGAGGGAAACCATCGAAGATGGCCGTCCCCGTGACGCCGGGGTGAGTTAAATAAAAGGATGAAGAATCATGGATTAAGGCATAGCCGAACAAATTCATGATGGCCCGTTTGGAGACACCATATTCATTAGCTCGATGCATCCCGCCTTGATGAACGTAATTCTTATAATCTTTTCCTTTTGGAGTGATGTTGACGACGGAAGAAACGAAAACGCATCGGGCTTGTGGAAATTTGGAATGGAAAAGGTCGTAAAGCAAAAAAGTTCCGACGGCGTTTGTCATGAACGTTATCGAGGTCCCGTCGGGAGCCGTTGAACCTTTCTTTGGGTAATAGATTCCGGCGTTGAGAATAATCGCATCATAGGATTTATTGGCGGAAAGGGTTTCAACGAAATGACGTATGCTTTGGGGATCGCTCTGATTATAAAAAAGCGCATCAACTTTGGCGCCAGGTATATCGACTAGTATATCAGATATGCATTTCTCGGCTTTTTGTGGATTCCGGCAAGCCAAAGTCACTTCCCCGCCTTTATATAGGAGACTGCGGGCCGCTTCGTAACCGATCCCGGATGTTGACCCGGTAACCAAAAACCGCTTCCCATTCAATGAAGGAATATTTTGATCAAGCCACTTCTTTTGTTTTAACATGGACGACCTTCTTCTTTGGGCGATTCGTTATTTCCACTTCTTTAACCGTGTATTCGCTGGCTTTAACAACCTTGATATTGATGCTCTCATAGGTGAAAGTGTCGCCAACTCGGGCGAAACGGCCAAGCTTATCGTTTATCCATCCCGATAATGTATTGTAATCCTCTTCGATGTAATCGTTATTAAGATTAAACTTGGCGAAGAAATCGTCAATGTCCATTTTGCCTAAAACCAAAAAGACATTCTTCTTCGCCGTCAAACTAACATCTTGCCGAACGGCTTCGGATTCGTCATAAAGTTCACCAACAAGTTCTTCAAGGATGTCCTCAAGAGTTAAAACACCATCGGTTCCGCCATATTCGTCTTTTACAACCGCGATGTGGTGATGGCTTTGTTTCATGAGGCGGAGAATTGAGGAAATTTCCATCGTCTTTGGAACAGCCAAAATCGGCATCATCAACGAATCGGCAGAAATGACGCTTTTCCGTAAGAGGGCTTTGAGGAGGGACCGGGTTGGAATATAACCGACGATATGGTCAAAATTCTTTTTGTATACGATGATACGGGAATGGGAAAGAACACCCGGTTTTTTTGCCCAATCGATAAGATTGGCATCATAGTCAACCCCCGATATAGCGACACGCGGGGTCATTATTTCATAAGCTGAAGTCTCTTTGAATTCGATGGAACGGTGAAGGAGTTCCGATTGAGATTCGTCAATAATCCCTTCGTTTTCAATTTGCTTAACCATTTCTTGGAGTTCTTCGTCAGAAGGCGCCTCATCACCGTTCGGAGCCTTTTTAACGATTGGGGCCGAAATGAATTTTGCGACCCAAGTCGTTAACCATACGATCGGGAAGAAAACAATTTCGAAAAATCTTAAAAACGGAGCGGATTTTATGGAAAAATGGAATGAATAGATATGGCCGATCGTCTTAGGCAATATTTCACCGAAAGTGATAAGGATGAAAAGGAAATAGATTGACGTTACGGCTTCGGCCGATTCGACGCTTCCCATAAAGCCATTAATCTCAAAGAGGTCTTTAGCAAGCAAAGTCGCCACCGAGGTCGCCAAGATATTCACGAGGTTGTTACCAAAGAGGATGGTTGCAATCGTCGAGTCGTAATTTGAAGCATAAGAGAAAGCCCGGGCTGCGGTTCGCGAACCTTTCCTTTTGGCTTTTTCTAGACGCAGGACATTCACGGTCGAATAGGAAGTGTCGACAAGGGAAAAGAAGGCACTCAAAATTAAGAGAACGAAAATGATAAGACAATAGATTAAGATTTTCACGTGCCGCGGGTCCATCTTACCTACCTTCCCCAACAGTCGGTTTTGACGTTTCGTTAATCGTTCCGACCAGTTCCTCAAGAACGTCTTCCGTGGTGACCATGCCTATGAGTTTGCCCTCATTAACGACAATCGCGACTTGGGTGTGATGAGTTCGAAAACCCTCAACAAGATCATCGATCATAACTTTCGGGGAGACAAAATACGGGCGTTGCAAGGAATCGACGATTGAGACATTCCGATCCTGAAAATACGCACTGAGGAAATTCTTGACGACAAGAATGCCAACAATTTTATTTGGGTCAGTGAAATAAACCGGAATTCGCGAAAAATTCGTGGTCTCGATATAACTGATTAATTTTTCTCTCGTCAGTCCATGAAGATCGATCATCGCCATCTTCTTTTTCGGGGTTAAAACATCCTTCACGGCCGTATCGGCAAAGTCGAACGATGCTTGAATAATGTCTGATTCGTTTTCTTCAAGAACGCCGCGTCTTTCAATATCTTCGACGACATTGGTGAAATCTTCTTCGGTCAATTCAGGTGGGGTTTTGGTTTTGAAAATGCGTTTCATAAGCCACGTGATAGCTCGATAAAGAATGGAAATCGGCCAAAAGATAATGATGAAGAAATACATCGGATAAACGTTGATCGAGGCGACCCGATCGGGAATCTTCCTGGCGACCATTTTCGGTATGGTGTCACCGAAAAGATAGGTGATAACCGCCATGCCAATCGACGCCACCAAAGAAACGATGTTTTCGTCGAAAACGCCCGAAAAGATTTTCAGGAAGAGGATCGTGGAAACGGTCGAGAGTGCGACCGCGAAGATATTGTTACCAATCAAAACGGAAATGAGGGTCGTGTCGAAATGCTCGTAGAGGCGAACGATCAGCTTTGCCGTTTTGTTGCCTTCATCGGCTCGAACTTTGTACTTATATTTGTTAAGGCAGCCAAAGGCGGTTTCAGTTCCGCTATAAAAGGCCGACATTATAAGAAAAAAGACGATGAGTCCGATAAAGAGCCAACTAAGGGGATCAGCCAATTGTCCACCACCTCTTTCCTTTTAGGCGCGTGTAATCATATCATAACGAAGACATACACGCAAAAGACCCGTCCAGGAAGACGGGTCCATGTTATTTACTCTTCGTCGTCGGAGCCTTGTTCCTTGAAGTCCTTAAGGTCTTGAGCCCAATCGCGAGCGTCGACTGCCTTTTGCTCGAGACCGCCTTTGGCGACGGCTTCGGCAATCAATTGTTTCGCTCGGCGAAGTGAGAGAGAAGATTTGACCTTGAAGACAAAGGGTATTTCTTTATAAATTCCTTTATGGCCGGCATCCAGGAACGGGATCGTGCTATTTGAATAATCTTTGGGGTCAAGGGCCAAGTATAGTTTCAGTCCCTTACCAGCGATAATGAGTTTCATAAAGGTGACTTTATGGAGTCGGAACGTATCGCCCGAATTCGAAACGCGACTCTTGACGCCATAACTCATGATCTCAGATTTCAGTTCGTTATAGTTTTGCTGAATCTCGCTTGGAGCAGAAACCATTCGCGTTGGGAAAGGGATGCGAACGATTTTTTCGTGAGGGGGGAGATTTGGATTAACCGCACCGACGACCCTCTTGATCTGAGGATGAACAGTCGGACGTTTTTCGGCCAAAACCTTCGGAGTTTCTTTTCGTTCTTCGATAACAACTGGCTTGGGTTCGGATTTGATGGACTCGGCTTTTTCCGAAATTGTTTTTTGAGGCGCTTCGATTTTCTTTTCTGTCAAAACAACCGAAGCAGGTTTTTCAATTTCTTTGTTAATGTGCTTTGCCAGTTCTTCAGAAACGATTTGGCGAATTTGATCGGAATTAAGAGCGGCTTTCTTAGCCTCTTCGATTCGCTTCGATTCTTCCTCTTGTTTAACTAAGAGAAGAGCTTCTTCGGATTTCTTATAAGCGGCCAGTTCTTCTTTTATGACATCGCGAACGTTTTCTTGGGATTTAGCAGGGCCGGCACCACCATGAAGTTCGGCTTCCGCTTTTTGCTTCTCATGAACGACATTAAGTTCTTTGGCGATGATTCGGCGAATCTCTTCAGAAGAAAGTGAAGCTTCGGGGGCTGGTTCGACAATGATTGGGGATTTGGGCTCTAGTTTGATTTCGGGTTCCAAAGCGGCCTTTATTTCGTCCTTGATAATTTGACGAATATCATCTTTCGTCAGGGGTTTCGAAGGCGATTCGATCCCGGATGTTTCAGAAGAAACCAAGCCCGTTGAAGAAAAGACCTTCTCAGTTTTGATAACTGTTCCGTCCGGTGAAATGGCATTAATGTATTGAACGAGGAAAGGACCAGTTAGCACAGAGGTTTGCGGAGAAGTTGGCTTCCCCGTGGGGCCAGCTTTGCCATCATCTTGAGACAGGTCCTCGCGTCCGGCGGCTTTGTCATTATCGCTTTCAAAAGCCGGAGAAGATGAAAAACCGACTTCGTCTCGCAAGAGCTTTCGGATTTCTTCACTCGATGGGGAATTAGGGACTTTGTCTTCCCGAACCACCACAACTTTGTCCTGAAGAACGGCGTCGTGAGCGTATTCCTTTTTTGGAAGAAGGGGATGCTGAACGAGATAAACCAAATCCTGAATTTCGGCAATCACGGCAAAAACAAGACTGAAGAAGACAAAAAGAATTGGCAAGAAAGCGAAAGCCAACTGCCCAGCCGAGATTCGTTGAGCAAAGAACAAACCGACAAAATAGGCAAAGGCCCCGCTATCATGAATGACACCGGTTCCAGTGTTGACGTCCGGGTAAAAACCGTCTTTGAAAATGGCCACCGAAGCCATGGCGGAAATCGTCCCGAGCAAGAGCCAAGAAACGAGAAATGGAAGTGAAGAATGATGCTTCCCGCGAATTATTGAAACGAGATGAACAATGAAGACGACGATCGTTGCTAGAAGAAGGGACAAAAAGACAAGATTAACGAATGAGAACGACGCGAAATTAAACATCTCAAAAGAGGCAGGGATGATGGTTAAGACAATCGATGGCGAATAGAATCCGCCCAAGACCCCTCCCTGAAACATGAGCATCGTTATTGATGCAACCATTAAAACCCATGAAATAATCGTCAAGACAATGATGCTTTTCTTCATGAAGGCACCCCCAAAATAGACTTTCCTTGCTATTTTAAACCAACTATGAACACCTTAAAAGGAAAAGTCCGCAATTCTTGGCTTTATTTATTAAAGAAGGTTCGCGGATTCTTGCAATATATGCGCAATTTGCCAGGCACGCATTCGATATCGACATCCCCTTTGGGGCCTTCTTCGCCGTCGATGCACCACGGCATATCTTGGTCGGTGTGAATCTTGAACCGCGATCCGACAATCTTCAGCGTTCTCATTTTAAAGAAGAGATAATGAATCAACCCATTAAACAAACCGGGCCTTGTCAAATAGAGTTCCATTTTTCCATCGTTGACTGAACTATGATCATTGACCTTGAAGCCTCCGACATGGGTTCCGTTAAGAAGAAGAATGAATGGGGTATTCACGGAGTAGTGTTTGCCATCCGCATCGATCTCGGCCTTGACGGTCGATGGTCTAAAAGATTCCCCTACCGCTATCGTGTAATAGGCAACGGCTCCAAGACGCTTCTTTCTTTCGCGCGGCGCGACATAGGCAATATCACTGTAACTTCCAATGGCCGAAACATAGGCAAAGTATTCGCCATTGATCCGTCCGATATCAAAAGGAGCGACATAGCCTTGTTCGATAATCTCAAGAGCCTTTTCGTAATCGCCTTTTATGCCGAAGTTTTTGCCAATGTCGCAGATTGTCCCGGCATTGATATAAGCCAGAGTCGGGGCGTTTTCCATGTCGGCAATCGCGTTTATCACATGATGAAAAGTCCCATCGCCACCGGCGATGATTAAAACGTCATAATTTCCGCAGGCTTGTCTCGAGAGAGAAAAGAGTTGGTCTTGGCTTCGGGTTTGAATGGCGTCAAGTTCGGGAAAGGTTTTTCGAAGACGGGAAATGACGTCCCCGACATGGGCCAACATCCGGCCTTGCCCCGTTGCGTCACTATATAGGAAAAGAGCTTTCATACATGTTTAGTCTAGAGCAAAAAGTAAAAAGGAAAAGAACAAGAGCAAACAGTTTAGTGTCTATCGAAATAAACATTTACTTTTTGTTGTTATTACTGGCCGCTTTGACGAACTCTCGGAATAGAGGGTTCGCTCGTAGAGGTCGAGAAGTAAATTCCGGGTGAAACTGGCAACAAACGAAGAAAGGGTGGTCATCAAGTTCGATGATCTCAGCTAATCCGGTTTCGGGGTTGACGCCAGAGATCTTCATCTTTGAAGCCATGTATAAATCCCGATAACGATTATTGAACTCATAACGATGACGATGCCTCTCCTTGATCATATCTTCACCATAGCAGCGATGAGCCAACGAACCCGGAACAAGAGCGCATTCGTACGATCCAAGTCTTAAAGTCCCGCCCATCTTTATCCCTTCGTATTGATCATGTAAGAAATCGACGACGGGGTCGGGAGTGAGCGGGTCAAATTCCGTCGAGTTGGCCTTAGGAAGATTAAGGACGTGTTCGGCATATTCAATGAGGGCGAGCTGCATGCCAAAACAAATTCCGAGTAAGGGGATGCGCTTTTCTCGGGCAAATTGAATGGCTATTTTCTTGCCCTCGCTTCCTCTTTGGCCAAAACCGCCCGGAATGAGAACGCCATCCACGCCTTGAAGGGTCGTTTCAACATTGGATTCCGTCAAATTCATGGCTGAGATCCATTCAATGTCGACGAGGCGTTCATTCGCGAATCCAGCATGTTTCAAAGCTTGGGCTACTGAAAGATAGGCGTCGTGAAGTTCCACGTATTTTCCAACGAGGGCAATCCGAACATGTTTGGTGAGGCCTCTTATCTTTAAGATGAACTCTCTCCAATCGGCCATCTCGGCTTCAGGCGCCGTCATCGCGAAATGCGAGAGAATGAAATTATCAATTCCTTGGGCTTGGAGCATCAATGGGAGTTCATAGACAAGAGGGCAGTCATCGGCTTCAAAAACCCCAGCGAGGGGAACGTTACAGAACAAAGAGACTTTGTTTTTGACGTCGGAAGGAAGGGGAACTTCGCTTCGAAGGATAATGGCGTCCGGTTGAATCCCCAGACCCAAGAGTTCATGGACGCTATGCTGAGTTGGTTTCGTTTTGCTTTCTTCGCTCGTCTTCAGATAGGGAACGAGGGTGTTGTGAATAAAGAAAGTGTTGAGATAGCCATAATCGAGCCTGGTTTGGCGAATGGCTTCAAGAAATGGAAGCGATTCAATGTCGCCGACCGTGCCCCCAATCTCACAGATGATTACATCGGCCTTACTGACCTTGGCCGCGTCGCGAAGCCGTTGCTTGATTTCATTGGTGACATGAGGAATGACCTGAACGCAGGCCCCAAGATAATCCCCGCGTCTTTCTTTTTCGATGACCTCGCCATAGATTTTCCCTGACGTTACGCTGCTCTCTTTGGTGAGATTAACATCAAGCCACCGCTCGTAATGGCCGATATCGAGATCGGTTTCGGCCCCATCTTCCGTTACATAAACCTCTCCGTGTTGATAAGGAGACATCGTTCCCGGATCGACGTTAAGGTAGGGATCAAACTTCATCATGAAGACCTTAAGTCCGCGTCTTTTTAATAAAAGTCCGATTGAAGAGGCTGAAATCCCCTTGCCCAATGACGAAACGACTCCGCCCGTGACGAAGATAAATTTGGTTTCCATCCGCAAAACCTTTCTTTGCGGGACCGCCCGCATTAGTAAAACAACAAGTAAACCATGATAACGCTAAATGGGGATTAGTAAATGTTAGCTGGAACCGAGAAGCCGATACGTCAGGAAACGGCAGGGAAAAAATCTTTTGTCAGTGTCTAAAGCCGAGAAAAGAATCAGAACTTAAAATCGATATTTTTGACATGGCCTTTCAAATTCACGAGTTGTATTTTTTGATAATGAGATTTCATCCCATGATGAAGATAGGACACGAAAAATTTAAGGCCCCTCTTTTCGAGGCGGATGAGATTGAATTCACCGCTCTTATAGGCCAAACCGTCTCCCGCATCCTCAAAATGAATATATTCGGAATTGCCTCGAGTCACGAGTAAACGCAAAACAGATCCAAATTCAGGCGACGAGGTGTGTTTTTCCGCGAGGGGAACGATTGTTCCTTTTTTAACGAAAAGTGGAATTTCATTGAGTTCAACCGAGATAAGGTGCTCGCCCTTTTCAAAGCGTTTGCCATGACGGAAGTCGAAGAACTCCGACGGGAAGTAAACACTCCGAGAACGCTCTCCTGGATAAAGGGAGGGGGCGACAAGAAGAGCATCACCAATCATGAATTCAGTGTTTTCGTTCGCTAGTCTTTCGTTTGAAGGAAAATTCATGATAAGGGGGCGATAGAGAGGAGTTCCATTTGTCTCCGCTTCATGAAGAAGATCGTAGAAATATGGAATTAATTCATAACGGAGATGAACGGCTTTGGAGTAAAGCCGAGACGTTTCCTCGTCGAAAGCATAACCTTCTTGCATGCGGGTCCCATAAGCCGAGTGATTTCTCATAAGAGGCGAAAAGGCCCCGAGTTGGATCCAACGAATAAGGAGTTCTTTGGTCGTGTCGCCACTAAAACCCCCAATGTCATTGCCGATCATTTGAACGCCTGAGATAGAAAGCCCACATAACTGAGGAATCGTTAAGCGTAAATGATCCCAAATCGATTGATTGTCCCCCGTCCACATCGTGGAATAATGGGCCGTCGTGGCGTAGGCGGCACGGGTAATAATAAAAGGTCGCCTTTTCAAATCGAAAAAACCTTTTGCGGTCGCTTGGGCCATCCGATCACCATAGATATTGTGAGCAAGCGAATGCGGGAGTCCCCCCATATCGACATCAAGAGGGAGAGGGCCCTTGAACGAGGCTGGTTCATTCATATCGTTCCAGATCCCCGAAACCCCTTTGGCTAAGAAAAGCGAAACGTGATGGGCCCACCACTGTTGAGTCTTCTCGTCAATAAACGAAGGGAAAACGGAATCTCCAGGCCAAACTTCATTGTGATAGACCCGACCTTTTAAGGTTGAGAAATATTTGTTCTTCAATCCCTCGTCATAGAGGAAATACCCCGGAAGAGCCTTGACCCCCGCATCGATGATGGTCACGAGATGAACGCCACGCGACAAAAGATCCTCCGACCATTGAGTAAAATCGGGGAAACGTTTTTCGTCGATCGTGAAATCTTCGAAAAGAACCATGTAAGCGATGTCGAGATGAATGGCGGAAACTGGGACGTCGATCTTCCGATAATTCTCAATCACCCGTTCGACTTCATCTTTGCTACCATAACTCCACCGACTTTGCTGATATCCTAGGCTCCATCGCGGAGGGAGAGGCGGAGTTCCAACAAAGGTCGAAAAACGTTCTGAAACATGAATAAAAGAACCAGAGAAAAAGTAGAAATCAAAAAAGCCATCTTGGAAGGAAGCGATGACCTTCTTGGGATCTTTCTTCGCGAAATCGAAATAGGTTCGGCCCGTGTTATCAAGATAAACACCAAGCGAAGAGGGATAACCGAATAAGACGAAAAACGGAATCGACTTATAAAGTGATTTAAAGGTATCGACCTGGGCACTGGGGTCATCGGTGTTCCAATTGATATAACTGTAGCCGGTTTTATCAAGGGGGCCGGTTTTGTCTCCAAGTCCATAGATCGGGCCTTTGCTTTCAAAGACAAGGCCATCAATCCCACCAAAAGTTTCTCTCTCCCCTTCGTGGCCTTCATCGAAAGAGCTTTCGCTGATCTTCGCCATGGATAGAAGAGTGGCTTTCATAACGACGAGCGAACCCTTTTTAAATTCAAACGTGCCTTCTTCGTCGATATATAAGGAACGCGAAAGATGAATGAAGCGAATCCCGTTTTGTTCCTTCCGAAACCGGAGAGGGATCAGCGGTTTGACGGTGTCTTTAGCCCTTTCATCGAAAACGCGGAAGACGCCTTTTTCGGGCATCGCGATAACAAGTCTTCGCCCGTTACGTAAAGAAACGGCATAACCTTTCAAGGACTTAGTCACTTCCATAAATAAACCCCTTAAACGTTTTACTAGAGAGATTATAAACGAAGTCTTTTGCATTATCTTCGTTAATAAAGCATTATGAAAAAAACAGGCAGGGGAAAAATTGATACGAAGAAAAGAAAAAAGACGAAAGAAAAATCAGACGAATCGATTCTTCTTCATCGTTTTGTTTCTTCTTGGCGGCACCGTCTCGACTTCACCTTATAAGATCAATTACCTTCGTTCCTATAGTTTTGCTGAAGCGGCCAAGGCTCTTCAACAAATTAAGGCAGAACACAATTCACCCTTGTGGGCGTATCCCACGAGTCATCTTCAAATCGACGAAAAAGGAAAGCTCGAAGACGACCGCTTTTCTTATTTTTATCTTTTTGAAGAAGAACCATTCTCCATGACGCTTGAGGAGATGACATATGGAATGAAGCAAAAAGATGAATACTGGAAAACCTCGGAGGGTTATATCTTGTCCCGCGAAGGGGAAGAAACCGTCCTCGTCGAAGAAAGCGAAGTCGAGAGAATAAAGAAGGACAATTTCGACCTGTACTTTGGTTTCGAAGCCAACGAAGAACTAGATAACCGAATCGAAATCCTTTCCGCTCTCGCTTCTGATTCCTCCGGTCTTACCTCGTTTTCTCTTATTGGTGGAATAGAGGGTCAACTCGATGTCGAACTACAAGGCGAAGTACGACGGGGCTCCAGTTTGCAGCATCTCCGCTTTCACTATGAGGATTTCTTTCTTACGCTTTACGAGATCGAAGAATCCTCAAATGTCCTAAGCAGCAATTATTCGTTTTCGTTTGAAATTTCATAAAGAAAACCCGCTTCATAGGGGGAAGCGGGCCAAACAAGAGGAATAATTCCCTCTTTGTCTCAAATTCTACTCAACATAATGAGAAATGAAAGCCCCAAAAGAAACATCTTCAAATATCTAAAATGCCAAGGATTTTATACTTCTTGCTAATGTAGTTTCCTTCGCTCTTTTCGCCATGAGAAAGAACGAGATGGGCTTCACCCGTAATATCGTGAAGATTAAACTTGGTCACTTTGTAGCCGATCTCGTTATTGAGCTCATCGATCAAGGCCTGAGTTGGAGAAGAATTGAGGAAAAGGATTTCCACCGTCTTCTCTTCATCTGGAAGGACGAAGCGAAGTGTAAATTGATCGCCCGATCCTTTCTTTTCATAGAACGCTCCGCCAAGAAGAAACTCTTTAGCTTTAAATGAACTACTGGTTTTCAACGAAATAATGTCCCTGACTCCAAACATTGAGTGCCCCCTTTGTTATTACCGAAACGTTACTTATATTTTAGTTCACGAAAAAGAAAGCCTCAAGGGAGGATAAAGTAAAATGACCTTATTTGCCGATGGTTTCTGGAGAAGGCGCAACGACAAGTTTTGGCTTTTCTTCTTTGATAGTAAGAAGAATAACGAAACCGCCGATCTGAACAATGAGAAGGATGAAGAAGAGCCCTTGGAAGGACCAAGCCTGATAAATCGTCGATGAGAGAAGGTTCCCAAGGCCATTTACGGCATTAGCAAAACCCGCGCAAAGAGTCAGAGCCCGGGCAACCTTTTTGTCGCCAACGAGATGCTGGACATACGTGACGTTGCGGACAATGGCAAAAGCGTTTGCAAAGCCGCGGATAAGGAAGACGGAGGCAACGAGACCAATTTTGTCAGTAATAAAGATAGAAAGAACGTTGGAGAAAAGATATAGAATCGAACCGACAATAAGTCCATTCTTGTCTTTTTTTAGGAGCTTCATCATGTAAGGGAGAAGAATCATCGAAATGATTTCGAAAACAACGCGAGCCCCATACCAAAATGAATACTCATTGTCAGCCAAACCCATCCCTTTTAGATAAAGGGTGAGCATCGATCCAAGGGTATTGGAAGCCCCGAAGAAAAAGGCATAGAAAAACAGATAAAGGATAAAACGTTTATTTTTGATAAGCGGTAGCTCGACATGGTTGCCATTTTCGTCGATTTCGTGTGGCGGAATGGTTTCGTCGACGGGGGTAATGAAAAAGGAGATCGCAAGACCAATGGAGAAAAAGAGGGAAGCGATATCGAAAAGCCAAGAATAATCGATTTTCCCAACGATGAAGAAGCCAAGAAACAAAGAACCGGCATAAGCAATGGAACCGTAGACTCTGATCGATTGATAACGCTTTCCGGAGGCTTTGGCGGCAATGGCGGCCGTTCCGTCCATGACCTGAAAAAGGGCCGAGTTAAAAAATGACGTCACAACCGTCATCACAAGAAGGAACGGAAAGGTCCAAGCAAAGCCGAAAATAATAAAGAGGATGATCTCGATGACGGCGGCTGCCCGGAAGAGCCGCAAGTCCTTTTTAAAACTAGTCGCAAAAAACGAGAAAATGAAATCGCCCAAGAAGAGGGCAAAGGGGACCGAAGCGAGCAGAACTGATTGCTGCCATTCGTTCATCCCGGCCGAAACGAAATAAAGGGCATAAAAGGGCGAGAAAAGAGCATCCCCCGCGAAAATCGCATAGAAGAGAAGGCGGTAGATAAGCGGATTGCGATTTTCCTTCATATTGTTTTGAAGTAGTTTGGCTAAAGTATTTTAGGCCTTATAACGGGAATTGCTAGGGGTCTAGAAGAAATCAATTGGACAATGTCCAAAAGGTTCTATAATTTAGGTCAAAGGCATAGCAAATGGAAGAAAACAAATCAAAGTATTTAGAAAGCAATCGCAAAACTAGGAAGATTCTAATTATCGTCGGATCCATCCTTCTTGGACTCGGTGTCATTTTGACCATCGTCGGAATTTTTCTCTTTTCTTCTGCCCTTTCCTCGTTCGAAGCCGTTTTCGTTCCCATCATCCCCCTTACCATCGGGATAGCTTTTGATTTCGCCGGTGGGGTGCTGCTTATGCTCGGCCTGATCGGGCCAACCGCGCGATACCTTGCAAGTCAAGCCGCCCCAGTCCAAAAAGACACCATCAATTACATGCTCGATGGGACCCGCGACGAAACAGTCAAAACCGTTGAAGCCGTTTCTCAAGGACTTAAGCAAGGCCTATCGCCGCAAGGAAATCAGAAATGCCCACATTGTGGTTTCATTGAAACTGCCGATGCGACTTTTTGTTCGAAATGCGGCCGACCTCTGGGCAGAGTTTGCCCCGAGTGTGGAAAAAAGAACGAATCAGACGCCGCCTTTTGTTCGCAATGCGGCCACCACTTCGAAAAGTAAGTAGATTGAAGAACGCGAAGGGAAGCATATCGCTTCTCTTTTTCTTTTACCTGTGCGATAAAAGAGTCAGAAAAAGGAGGAATTATCATGAATATCGAAATTAAAGAGCTTAGTCTCGCTTCACTGAGGGACTGCCCACATTGCCATACCGCCAAGCTTTTGCTTAAGAAATACAATATCCCTTACAAGGAAATCCTTTGGGACGAACCTGAAGGCGAAAAGATCATCGAAGGATTAGGAATCGAAAGAGTCCCGGTTCTCCTCGTGCCATCCGCTAAAGGCTTAACGAAGATTGAAGGCGAAAAGGCGATTGGCGAATGGGCGCGAAAAGAAGTTCGGGCTTAATTAAAGAGAAGATTATCCTTTTCTAATATCGCCGAGACCCGTGACCTTGCTTTCCACTTGGCTAGGGTTCCCGTAATAAACAATTCGTCCCGTTCCGTTGACCGAGGCCTTGATCGATTCCGAAGCGTAGATTTCGACGCTTCCGGCCCCATCGATTGAGACCTCGGCTTTTTTGCACGTTAAATTACGGGCCTTGATCGAACCAGTTCCGTCGATTCCAAAGAGGGCCGAATCGGCCGTCCCGTTAAGAGTTAACGATCCAGATCCATTGATGTGGGTCTCGAAAGTGGTTAAAGCCAAGGGAGAAGTTGTGTTTATGCTCGCGGCTCCGTTGATCGCAATCGAAAGAGTGGAACTCTTCGATGCATCGAGATCAATCTTAAGTCCTCCGTCGACCACAATGTCATTGACGTTCGCATAGACATCGATCGCAATCGAACCCCCGGTGAAATTGTGATTAACAGGGGTCGCGAAGGTCACTGTTTTATTCAAATAGGAAACATCAAATCCATATTTCGAGACAAAATCGGAGGGGACATTATAGTAAACGTGAGGAACATCAGTCGCGGAATTTAATGAAAAGACCCGGACTAAATATGAAGACGAGCCAAAGGAAAAACGATTGAAAGAAAGCGAGACCGGTTCTGTCTTCGTTTCGTCGGGTAGATTCATCGTTTGCTCTGCCTGGGCACCATCGAGACGAACCGAACTGCCCCAGAAAAACCCCGAACACGAGGTTAAGGTCAGAAGAACGGGGAAGGCCATGCAATAGATAATGTGCTTTTTCATAATTTACCACGCAGATTATATAGGTGAAGTACGAAAATAGAAAGGCAACACAAGTTGTCAGAAGGGGATTAGCTCCGAGGATGCAAACCTTTATTAACAAGGTCGGGGAATCTTTCGGCATTCAAATAACGATCAGCCAAAGAGTCAACGTTCAGTACTTCTATCAGAACGAAATAAGGAATAAAAAAGAAAACCATGATGAGAGAAAAGACTGAAGTGAAGATGAGGGAAGGGATAATATAGCAAAGAAGAGGGAAAAAGGCTAAGAGCATAAAAGCGAGGTTCCTGAAAAACGAACGATAGAATAAAAACATGGCGGCTTTACTCAAAGAAAAATATGAACCACGATAAAGATTAAAAATGGGAAGGGCGGTAAAGAGGAAAGCGGAAACAATGAACATTAACGTCGAGGCAATGACAATCGAAACGATCGAAATCCAACTCGATATATCTTGCGCATAATAAGAGACAACGAGGTTAAAAAAGAAAACCGCGGCCGAGAAAACTAACGAAGAAAGGATGTAGTCTTTCGCGTTATCTTTCACTCCTGACAAAAAGGGCTGACTTTGGCCTTTGTTTTTTTCAAACGACAAATCCTGGATGAGACGGAAAAAACCGCCTAAACCAAGAAAAAGAAGAATGTTGGTTAAAACTAGAATCGCGCAGACAACATTTCGTATCTGAAATAAATAAAGATTTTGATCCATGCTCACGCCTTCATTGAGAGGAAGTGACCACAAACCTTTCTCGATCAAAGTCGGTAGCAAACCGGAGAAAACATAATACGCATAAATAATTAATAGACTTGGTAGGCCAAACAAAAGACACCAAAGATTGCCTTTTTCGATTTCAAGTTTGTGATGGGAGGCGAGATCAGCGAAAACCTCCCGGCGATTATGAGGGAAAAGAGGCTCACGGTTCTCATTAGCCATGGATTAGTCCTTTTCGCGTAAAGGGGAAATTCCATCGTCATGAAAATGAAGGTAAACATATGGAGATTTGTGACGATCGAAAGGTGAAGGAACGAGCAAACTCAGATAGGTTTCTTTAGCCGTTTTTAGATAAAGAAGGATTTCATTGCCGAGATCTTGATCATCGAGAACGAGACATTTTAACGCCGCGCGAGGCGGGTTCTTGACATAGATGTCAGCGCCGCGAAGCGAAACGACGTAACGGGCGAAATCGGAAAAAGAGGGATCGAGATTGCCACAAATCCGTCCTTCGATCGAAAGATGTCCTTTTTCTCTTTTCCCTTCGACGTAATTGGGGAAGAGGGGTAATTTGGCAAGTAGGCACCGTTTCCGGTCGGCCGAATACAAAGTCGCATCTTGAAGGGAAACGTAAACGTGGCAATTGGCACCGACTTTATCAAGTTCGGTCGAGAGGACGTGAAAAGAAACGACCTGGGAATCTTCGAGATGGAGATAAACGGCTTTCTCGCGAACAAGATCCTGAACGTGTTCTACTTTTCCCGAAAGTGCTAAATCACCCGGACGTTTGTCGAGATGAAACGAAGAGGAAGAAAAACGGAGGGCAACCGCCGCATCAAAACACGAAGGGTCAATCACCCGTCCGGCTAGATCAAGCGGAAGATCTTGTTTTCCATAATGAAGAACGAAGTGATCGCCTTCCTCGGTGACGTTGACGTTGAGCAAATACGTGAAAAGAGGAACCCCGAGAATGCGATTCCCAGTTTCGGGGTTAAACAAATGAATGGTCTTTTCGTTAAGCTTGAGGTTCATCTTCTCGCCCGCCTTAACAGGCGAAGTCGAAGAAACGACGAAAGGCTTTTCCGAGCCGGGGAGAGCAAAAGAGACTTCGTATTCGCTTCCGAAATACTCAATAGATTTAACGGGTGCCACGATATTGGCTTTCTCATTCACGAAACGAACGTTGTCAGGTCGAATTCCCAGAGCCACTTTCCGATTAAGAAAAGAGGCATCGCTCATTTCGTAACGCTTATAATCTGGTAAATCGAGGAAGCCGTCACCACCGAACGAAACCGACAAATGGGCCTTTTCGTCACGAAGATTGGCTTCGATGATATTCATCTGAGGGGTCCCAAGAAAAGTCGCGACAAAAAGATTGCGGGGTTCTTGAAAGATTTGAAAGGGCGTGCCGACTTGTTGAATCTCGCCTTTATTCATAACGACGATCTTACTGCCCATCGTCATGGCTTCGATTTGATCGTGGGTGACATAAATGAAAGTCGTCCCAAGCCGATGATGGAGGCGGAGAATCTCGCTCCGCATTTCTTGACGAATTTTGGCGTCGACGTTGCTAAGAGGTTCGTCGAGAAGGAAGATGCGAGGCCGGCGGACAAGGGATCGTCCTAAGGCGACACGTTGTTTTTGACCACCAGACAATTGCCCAGGTTTTCTGCTAAGGAGTTCGCTGATTCCAAGAATGGAAGCCGCCTCCTCAACTCGGGTTTTAATCTCGGCGGTTGGCAATTTAGCAAGACGAAGGCCGAAAGCCATGTTTTCGAAAACCGTCATATGGGGATAGAGGGCATAGTTTTGAAAGACCATGGCGACGTCACGGCCTTGCGGGGTGACTTCGTTTGAAAGTTTCCCATCAATCACAAGTTCCCCTGTGCTAATTTCCTCTAAGCCGGCAATCATGCGGAGAACCGTTGATTTGCCACATCCGGAAGGACCGACCAAGACAACGAATTCGCCTTCCTCAATCTCTAAGGAAAAATCGCGGAGCGCGCGGACTCCGTTGGGGTAGATTTTATTTAGACGTCGGCAGGATATGAATGACATCGGATCTCCTTTCGAGTCACGAAGACTGACGTTGAACTAGAGCGGGTTTCAAAATAGTATTCTTAACGACATGACGGCCACCAATTCTTTCTAAAAGAGTTGTGGCAAGAGCGGTTCCGAGTTCGTATTGACACATATCAATGGAAGTAAAGCTCGGCGAAGCGATCGTCGCGTAATCAGTGTTATCAAAGCTGACGAGACGAGCGGATTTAGGGATCGAGAGATGGCGTTTTTGCAACGCCTCGACGATCCCATAAGCACTGAGGTCGTTACCGGCGATAAGACCATCGAAGGGGAGACCGGAATTAAGGAAGGTCTCCATGGCTGCTTGCGAGGTTTCGCGATCATAACCACCATTAAGAATGTAGTGATCATTAGGAAGAAGACCGTGGCGTGACAATGCCTTCACGTACCCTTCGGTTCGTTCGGATGAGGTCTGCTTTTGGCGGTTTCCAGTTACGAGGACAATGTTTTTACAGCCTTTTTCTAAAAGGTGCTCAGTGGCGATTTCCATCCCCAGAATATGATCGACGTAAACGTAATCGAAATTATCCGTGCTCCGTTGCCCAAGGTAGCGGTTCCCGAGGACGGCAGGGATGCCGCTTTCGCGAATCGCCGAAATATTCTTCGGGCAGAAATCAAAAGAAATCAAAATAATCCCATCGCAGAATTTAGTCCGGCAGAGATTAATTGCTTCAATCTCTTTCTTAAGACTCTTTTCGGTCGGATAGAGCATGAGAAGATAACCGCTCTTCTCCAAAGTTTTGGTGATTCCATCGATCATTCGGAAATAGAATGGGTTGCAAATATCAGGGATGCAGCACAAGACCTTGTTCGTCTTTTGGCTTCGCAGGGCCTTGGCCTGAAAGTTGTAATTGTATTTCATGTTTTTGGCCGCTTCGAGAATAGTGGCTTTAGCTTTTTTCGAGCAATAACCACTGCCGGAAAGAGCCCGGGCCACAGTGGCCGAACTATAACCGGTAATTTTTGCGATATCATATATTGTCATGTGCGCTTTTTGCCTCGTTGTTCAGAATAATTATAAGGATTCGTTCAGCCTTTTCACGCGTTAATTGAACTCGACGCGGAAGAGATTGGGATTGTAGTCGGGCATCCAGGTCGAAATAAGCATGTAGAAGACATAGCCGTTATCTTCCGTCCAAGCCTCATTGACCATCGGGGCATAGAGGGAAGTCTGAGGAAGTAAAGGCGAAGAACTTGGCAAGACCATTGTTCCATGAACGTTGTAGGGCCCACCAATCGTTTCGCTTGTGAAGTAATGGGCACCCCACGGTCCCGAACTATTGGAGGCCATGAAAATCATGTAACGTTTCAAAGCGGTCGAATACATAAAGGTCATTTCGGTGCCCGTCACTTCGAGGCAATAGCCTTCCTCCGGGTGACTGCCTAGATAATTAAGACCATCCCGCCCCTTCACCCAGATCGGCTCATTTTTCGCATTGTATCCGGTAAGGTATTGGTACTCAGAGAAGGTTTCAAAATTCGCGATGGCGACCCGGGCCAAAGAAATCCAGCTCGAACGGTATCCGCCTTGACCGAAAAGATAAACGTAACCGTCTTTGGCTTCATAGGGGGTAATCTCAGTGAAACGATACCCAAGATGTTCGGCGACATCGATGTTGCCAACGCCTTTATTCATGTCGACATCTTCATTAATCAAAGTCTGAATATCGCTGACACGGGCTTGCTGTTTTGTCGCATCATCGACCGCGTGATCGGTCCAGGTGAGATCATAAACACGTTCCCAGGTTTGACCCTTATCAAGGGATTTGACGGTCCCTCCGTAATTCATGCTGGTTGGCGAAGGAACATTCCAAGAATACTTACTGAAGTAGAACATGTAGAAAACCCCATTAAGGTCGAAGACTCCGGTCGGGATCTTTGTCATCTCGTATTTGTCCGCATGATGACCCTCAATCGCCGGAATGGCAATCCCACTTTTTGATGAAATGAACGAATCAATGTCGAGCCCATCGGCAAGATTTTGATCGGCGCTCACGGAAATCGTGTTGCTCCGCCACCGCCCGCTTTGATTTGGGGTGTCAAAACTATCTCCGAAGAAGTTATAGGATTTTTTGGTCTCGCTATCAAAAAGCGGATAACCCAAATCACATCCCCCGACCGTCATTTGATCGGTCCGTGATTTGCTTTTGGGACCAGTTACTGGTCCAAGGGCCATGATGCTTTTGATTTCATCGCTATAGGTCACATAAGAATTTAATGACGAAGAAGAACTGACGGTTTCTCCCCCACACGAAGCCAAAGCCACGATCGGAAGTAGAACGAGTAGATTCGATTTTTTCATTTTTCAATCCTCCAATTTGATTGAAAGCGTAATCGGACAATACGACGGCAACCAGCGAGACAAGATGAGACTGAGGCGCGAAGAAACTGGGTCGTAGAAGGACTCATCCGTAAGTGGGGCATAGGCGTTACACCCCTTCAAAAACGGATCATCGACCTTTACTAAAACTTCGGGTGAGATAAAGGGCCCGAAAAACGAAGGTGAGGAATAACACACGACTTCTCTTATGGCTTTCAACTTGTCGGAACCGGCTAGTTGCCTCGTCCCAAACAAAAGGCATATTTTTTTGTCGGCAAGATGAACAAGCGAGAACTCGCCGCAGAAATCTTTCAAAACGGGAACAAGATGTTTTAAGGCCGAAGGGGCCTTTTCAAATTGTGGTTCTCCATTTTTTAGACCGACGAAATACTCCAAGGTGGAGAAATCCTCAAAAGAGACTTTCTTAATTCGGGCCAAGTAAACGCCAGTCATCCGATACGCACCTTGCCCATAAAGGTAAATGAACTCGTCGCCAAAATCCTTCGGATAGACTTCGGTGAACATTGGATTGAGATGCGTTTCGGGATCAAGCGAAGAGACCTCGACGAGGTTTTCGTCTTCATCGAGAACTTTTTTAAGGGCCGAGGTGGCGTCAGGATTAATCCACGTCATGTCGGGAACGCGAACGAAGCCCGAACCCGGAACGAGTTTTGCTAATCCGCAGTAATTCATCATCTGCGAACTTTCGATATCCCACGAACAAATGTCGAAATAGAAGAAATATAAAGAGCCATTAACGAAAACACCACCTGTTGGGATCTTCGTCATCTCCAATTTGTTCTCGTGATGGGACAAGAGAAGGGAGGAAGCCCCTTGTTCGTCTTTCCGCTCATAAAAATGGTCAAATTTAAAGTCTTTGCTCTTCTTAAACGATTCGATGATGCCCATCGTCTGGCTCCGCCAATTAAGTTCCTTGCCGCTTTCTAAGAAATTGGCTTGGTTGAAGGAGTCGCCGAAAAGAAGATAAAGGCGGTCGTTGAGCCGATCGTAAACCGGATAGCCGAGATCGCAACCTCCGAGGTCAAAACGCTCAATGGTTCGATTGCTGGAATCGATCCCAATGAGAGCCGCGCCTCCTTTAATGTCAGTAAACCTAATGGACACCATCTTTGCCCTCAGTTAAAGACAACTTCGATGAGGTGAACGTTATAAGTCGGCCACCATTCTGACACCATGAGAAAGATTTTCTTTCCGTCATCAAAGAACAAAGCGGGCGACGTCATTCCTCCATATAAACCTGATAGATCGCTTTGTTTCATAAAGACATCCGAGGCGCTCCAATCGCCATAAGGAGTGACGCTCCGACGCATGACGATTTGCGAGTTGCTTTGCATGTAGGTCATCATATAACGCTGCAAATAAGGTTCGTAGGTCACGCAAAGTTCGCCACAGCTCGGGGAAACGATGTAACTCGAGTCGAGTTTCTTGATGGTATTGAGTCCAACGTCCCCAACGGCCCAAACGGGGTCGCCTTTCGAATCCTTTTTCACGAAATACTCATACGAAGAGTAATCCTCAATCTTGTCGAGTGTGACACGGCCAATCTGAACGCCCCCACTCCGACCACCGGGAATACCATAGATATAAAGATGATCGTCGGCGACGAGAGGATAAATCTGACCAAAGTTTTTGGCGTTTCCTTCGACTCCGGACGCGTCTTTGCTGATCCAACGGAGACCCGGAACGACGGCCCAATGCATACCTTTGTCAACGCTTTTGACGACACCAGAAGCATAGACGTCCCATTCACCGTTATCTTGAAACTGACCAACCTCCATGTAGAAGAGGTAATAGACGCCATTAACGACGGCCGCGCCAGTCGGAATCGTCGTCGTGACCGCGGTCGAGGTGATGAGACTTGAATTATACGTATATCCATTTTCGGATGCGATTTTTTGACTTACGGGAGTAACTTGACTATAGGCCCCGAATGAACCCGGAAGCATCCCTTGCCAGTTAATGCCTTTCGAAAAATCGAGGTCGTCGGTGTAGAGAGTCATGTTCGAATTCCACACCCCGACTCCGTTATTAGCAGTATCGCCATAGACGGCATAAAAACGTCCGATTGATTCGTCAAAATATGAAAAACCCAAATCGGTTCCAGTAAGTTTAAAAGCTTTCACGGTATTGGTAAAAGCGTTCGGACCGGTCACCATCGAATTATCGCGAACATACATAACCCGATTGGAATAGGTCCAGCCATCGCTAGGCATCGAATAGCTGATTTCGCTGCTCTCGCTACCATTTGAAGAAATGATGGACGAAAGACTCGTTCCATCAGTGCAGGAAGCGGCAACAATAATGAAGAGTAAAGAAGTCAGCGGCGCGAGACGGCGAATGGCAATCTTTTTCATATTGATCCTCCTAAGGAATATGGGGGCGAGGCGTTAACCCCGCCCCCCAAAGTCAAAGTGTTATTTGGCTTTACGCTTTTTGATGAAGTAGTAAGTTAATCCACCCGCCCCGGCGAGAACGAGAACTCCGCCGATGACGATGAGGGCGATGCCCCAAACTGGTAATCCTGAAGAAACCACAGGAGCAGTTTCGTGGTTAAGCACGGTAACAGTGAATGTCGTAGAACCGACTGGAGTTGTAAGAGTAAAGACGTGATCTCCGTTTCCCAGAGTGGCCAAATACTCCTTTTTCATCGAAAGTGTAGTCCCTTCGACAGAGAAGTACTTACTTTCGATTCTTTGTCCATCAAGTTTGATCGAAGAGATGTTGTAACTCTTGAGATCAACAGTGAAGGCAACGTCAGCTGCGGTCTTGTTGTCGAAAACCGCCGTAGCCGGAGTGATGGTTGGGGTCTCGTCCGCCGTGGCGGCGACCCAGCGGATCAGTTCAACGTTGTCGATGAATAAGGAATCGTTGTCGTTGAGAATCTGCATGAGGAAACGAAGTGAGTTGGTACTGTTGAGGAAGGCAAAGTCCACGATGTAACTCATCTCGACATGGGTATAGCCCGTTGCGAGTTCCGTGTAGGCGATGCTGTAGGTGTATTCGTCGGAATTCCCTTCGCTCGTTGCGTTGGGTTTCGATCCGTCGAGGGCAATTTGGTGATAAGCGGTATTGCTTCCACCGACGAAGCAGACGTTAATGCCTTTGCCAAGGACGTTGGCGGCATCGGTCGTATTCATCTTGTAATCGAATTTTAAGGTGACAATATCGTTTTTCGCAATGTCAGTCGAGGTCATGCAGAAGGCACTCGAGTACATCTTGCCGGAGCCGGCCGCGCGCTTCAGTTGAAGAGCATGGTTTCCCGTCCCGTCGTTAACGATTTCGCCCGGATCGTCATAGCTCGACAAGCTGCCCCAAGCTTCATCGGTTTGCTTCTCAGAAAACGTCTTGCCGATTTCGTAGGACTCAAACGTTCCGCCAAGCATGGTCGGAGTTAAGGTGTAGCCATCGGTTGAGGTTGGAATTGTGCCCTTGGCCGCGATAGTCGTGATGACGACCTGGACGGTTCCTTTTTCGGTGGCGATGGTGAAGATGTGGGCGCCCGAATCAATCGAAGCAAGATAAGCGGATTTAAAGGTTAAACTCGTTCCGCTTAAGGAGCACTGATCGGCAGTTAATGCCGTTCCGCCTTCGTCGGTTACACTCGAAAGGGCGAATCCCTTAAGGTCAACGGTGAAGACAATATCGGCCGGAGTATCCGGATGCCAAGTCGCGACACCTTGAGTAACACTTGGAACAGAGGCTTCAGGAACGATTGCGGTGATCTTGACGTTATCGACGTCGAGAACGTTGAGGGTCGTGCCATCTTTGGTATTGAACCAGAGCTGGAAAGAATCGGCCCCAACCGCGGCCTGAGCGGCGCTTAATTCGTAAGTAGTCGTAACGGTGAACCACGATCCAACGGGTTCAGAATTGATCTTGCTGGCCAAAGGTTCGCCATCTTTGAGGGTGGCGGCGTCGGTCCAGAAACGGAAGCCGAGGTTATCGGTCGAAGTAAAACCAGCTTCTTTTCTAAAATCAATCGAGATGTTGAAGGTCTTGGCTTCAATGAGCTTGCTCGGAAAAAGGGCGAAGGTGTTGGCAAAGCTGTCGGCTCCGCCGCCATTGCTCATCTGAAGATAAGTATTGGAAACTTCACCGATAGTTTCTTTTTGGATTTTAACTGAAGCCCCGACTTGGCCGACTCCATGACGGAGTCCAGCGCCAAGATCGTAAGTGGTTTCAGCCCCTTCGAGCATGTTCTCGTAACCTTCGGACGGATAAACGTTCTCGCCGACGTTCCAATCGTAAGTGATGGAGACGTTATCAACGTCGAGGACATTAAGAGTCGTGGCATCTTTGGTGTTGAACCAAATTTGAAGCGAATCTGCCCCGACAGCGGCTTGAGCGGCGCTCATTTCGTAGGTGGCCGCGACGGTGACCCATTTCCCGTTTTCGGCCTCGTTGATTTTGCTCGCGAGGGCCTCCCCATCCTTAAGGGTGGCGGGATCGGTCCAGAAACGGAAACCGACGTTGTCGGTCGTGGTAAACCCAGCTTCTTTCCGGAAATCGAATGATAGCGAATACTTCCGAGCGGTCGTGAGTTTGCTTGGGAAAAGGGCAAATGTGTTGGCAAAGCTGTCGGCTCCGCCGCCATTGCTCATCTGAAGATAGGTGTTAGACGACCCCCCAACAGTTTCGCGAAGGGCTTTGATGGACGCTCCAGCTTGGCCGACTCCGCTGCGAACTCCGCCGGAGAAATCGTAAATATCTTCGCCTGCGGTCAGAATGTTTTCAAAACCAACTGACGGATAAATGTTCGTACTCTTCTCAGCCTTCGTTCCGATTGAGCTTTGAGCAGCGACCGCAACGGCGGCGCCAGCTAAAGTCAGGACGGAAAGAGCGGCGTAAGTGAGTATATTTTTTCGTTCTTTCATTGTTATTTTTTTCCTCTCATAATGTTTCCGGTGCATATCAACCGAATTGGTGGGAAGCTTCTTCGGTACATCCCTCAGGGGACGACATGCACCTTTTTTCGACCCCGAGGGTAGACATCATTTGATTTCCTTTGCGTCCTCCTTAACGAGCCGATGGCTCAGTTTGCTTTTTGAATGATCGAGAGGCATTCTCTCTTCGACCGTTAGAAGAGCGGGGAAGGGGGCGTGCGGTTCTTTTTGGTACCAGTAGGCCGTTGAGGAGTAATCGTCTGATCGATGGTTGGCGTGTCCGTGTTCGATCGTGACCCGAATCGACTTCTCAAAATTGATTGGATCGACGATGTGATAACGATAATAAGTAATGAGGTTCTTCCAATTCGGATCGCCTCCGAGAATAAGTCCATTAAAGGGCGCGTTGTATTCTTGAGTTGGACACCAGGCTAAGCCGAAGTAATCTTCGGTTCCCGTTCCGTTAATTGTCGGTTCCACCGCCCCATCGATGAAGATCATGTCATCGCCTTCACCCGGCCAATCCCATTCGGAATCTTCGTTGTAGTTATCGATGTCAAGATGGCAGCCGACATAGTGACCTTCGCCTTTGGCATCGAGAATTAGGTAATTATCTTTTCCTAAAAGATTCGAACCGCCAAAGTTATAGTCGAGACGGTCTTTGAAGGATTTGGGATCGACCCCGACGCAGGGGCAGACCCTACGCCAAGAGGCGTGGAAACGTAAGACATCATCTTCTGGGGCTTTGGGAAGCTCGCGGTAATCGACATAGAAATAGAGAATTAATGTCGTTTGGCAGTTGTTTTCAATTTCGACCCGGGCCTTTTTGTAGGGCATAGGCCACCAACAATTTAGACCGAGGCCGTTTTCTGGACCCATCTGAAGCGGAGCCGAAACGAAATTCTTGCTCTTGGCATGACCCATGCCGAAGAAATCACCAAGGGGAGTTTCAACGGACGGGGCGGTTTCATCATCCCAATACATGCGGATAACGGCTTTTCGAAGAGCATTTTTTTCGATGACGAAGTTCGCGTTGGAAATCGTCATCCAAATGTGTTCGATTTGGCCCGGTTTATCCATTAATGCAATCGTTCGTTTCTCTCCGGGCTCAATATAAATGCGATCGTCGTTTCCGCCCGTGCGATCAAAGGAAGAGAAACGTAATCTCTTGCCTTCTTTTTTCTTTGCCAGTGAGGCAAAGGCTGATTGATAGTCCATGATTGGACCTCCTTTTTCGTTGTCGTTTTTCATCATTTGAGACCACTGATGGCGATTCCGGCGATGATCTTTTTCTGGAACACCGCGAAGATCAGTATTGGAATGGCGATGGCCATGAGAGTGGCGGCGATGACGATCCCGTAGTTCGATGAATAGTTCGAATTGAGAATTCGGATGACTTGCATGACCTGGGCGATCTTGGTGTTATTGACGATCGTGAGGGAAGGCCAGACGAAGCTGTTCCAGTAACCCATGAAGGTCGTGACCCCAATGATGACCATCGGAGTTGACGACATTGGGAAGAACACTCGCCAGAAAATCCCCCAGCGGCTGCAGCCATCAATCGTGGCCGCTTCTTCAAGTGAGACGGGAATGCCATAAAAGAATTGGCGGAAGAAGAAAATGTTATACGCGCTCACAACACCCGGGATGATTAAGACCCAAATGGTGTCGACCATGTGAAGGAAATAGACAACTTTGATTGAAGTGAGAAGGATGGTGATGCCAGGGATAAACATCGTGATGATGAAATACCACCACAAAGCTTTTTTCCCACGGAATTCCATGGTCGCAAAAGCATATGCAGCGAGCATATTGACAAAAAGGCTAAGAACGACGGCCACGACGCTCACAAGGAGGGTGCAACCCAAACTCGAGAGGAAGTTGTAACCATTAAGATCGCTCGTCAGGACCTTCGAGAAGTTTTCCCAAGTAAAGTTGGAGGGCCAGAAAGAGTTGGGAAGTTGCCAAATCTCTCTCCGTCCTTTAAAGGCGGCGGGAATCATCCAAATAATCGGGAAAAGAATCAAAACGCATACCAAAGCCGCGACGATTCCGAGAACGATTTTTTTGGCAATCCGCTTTTTGGTAAAAATGTTTTTCGGTGTTTTCATATCAAGCGTCCTCACTCCGTTTCGACTGTAACAAGCGGAAAACCAAGATATTCACGCCCATGATGACGAGCATAACGATAAGAGCTCCGGCAATGGTCGCATTCGCGGGGCGTGAAGGATCCCGGAAAGCGTTAAATAGATAAAGAACCGGAGTAAGGGTTTCGTTGAGCGGTCCCCCTTCCGTCATGATTAATGGAATCTCCATCATCTGCATGGAAGTCGTAATGAGGTTGACGATGATTAGGACAAGGTAATTTCGCATACTGGGGACGGTGACGTGAACCATCGTTTGCCACCAACTAGCCCCATCGATCTTCGCTGCATCAAAGTAATCATTAGGAATATTGATGAGACCCGCGTACATGACTAAGGTGTTGTAACCGAACCCGAGCCAAACAGTCGGAACGATGATGGCGGCATAAGCCAAAACCTCATCGCTAGTGAAACTGACGGGGTCTTGATTCAAGGAAATGAGAATCGAGGTGATAAGGCCCCCACCGTAGTTCGTAAGGAGAGTGAAGATGACGGAAGCGGCAATACCAGAAATAAAGAAAGGAACGAAGATGATTATTTTGACAAATGATCCGAACTTGTTGTTCAGGGCCTTAAGGACGAGAGCAAAGAGAAAGGTGATGACAATCATGACGACGGTGATGATGAGCGTCATGACGAGAACGTTGCGGAAACTTTGGGCGAAGAGATCGGTCCCAAAAATAAATTCGTAGTTCTGAAGTCCGATATAGGCCGACGTGTTGTAATCCTGAAAGCTTCGAACAAGAGCCATGACAAGCGGAACGACAACAAAGAGAGTGAGAAGAAGGAAAGCGGGCAGGAGCATGAGATAAGCCGGCCATTGGTGACGAAAGGCAAAACGATTCCGCCGCTTCTTATCGAGGCGGAACATTTCGTTATCAACCAAGGGCCGGGAATCGTTCATGTCTATTCTTCCTTACGCTAAATAGGGGTTGGTTTGATAATCAGAGGCGGAAATCAAAGAGTTAATGGTTTGAGTCGCGGTCGAAATGGCATTGTTGATCGTCGAAGTCCGGAAAGTTGCGCCTTTGGCGGGATCGCATTTCACGGCCATGGTTTCGAACATGGCTCCAACGGCCGTCGAGATGCCCCAAAGGTATTTCGGTTCGGCCTGAGCTAGCGAACTGACTTCGTTAACGATCTTTAGCATGTCTTTGTATTCGTCGGTTACGTTAGCGGACAGATAAGTCTGAACGCTCTTCGTCACCGCGGCTTTGCTGTAGCAAGCGGCTTTAAAGAAATCGGCAGTTCTTTCGGCGTTATCAGATAAAAGCCATTTGAGAACCGTCGCGGCTTTTTCTTTGTTTTTGCTGCCTGAAGAGATGGCGTAAGTCCAGCCACCATTCGTGGCGCTGCACTTGCTTGCATCTCCCGTCGCGGTTGGAATCATGCCAATTCCAATGTCACTTAGGACATCGGGATAATCATTCACGATTTCGGCAATCGACCAACTACCGGCCAAAGTCATCGCGAGTTTATCTTCGCAAAGACCTTCGACGATGTCGGTGTAGCCTTTCGGCGAGACGTTGCCAGCCGGGCAATAACCACCGGCATAGACGTCATAGAAGAAACCATTAAGATCACGATAACCTTGAGAATCAACGAGACATTTGTCCCATTTTTCGTTAACGGCGAGTCCGCCGGTCGCGTTGATTTGCATCCCATAAGTCGCCCAGCCTAACGCGGTTCCGATTGGTAAGCCCAAACAGTATTGACCTTTGCGAAGGGTTGGGAGCACCTTCGAACAGGCCGAAAGGAGATCTGTCCAGGTCGAAGGTGCGGAAGTAACCCCAGCCTTAGCAAACATCGACTTGCGATAGAAGAAGAGAGTCGAAGGTTCGACCAATTGAGGATAGGCGTACACCTTTCCTTTATATGAAACCATGTCTTTGACGTTCGGGAGGATGTCGTCAATCGCCGATTTCCCCATTAGATCATCGAGAGGTTCGCCATAGTTAGGAATAATGAGGTCATGGTAGATGTTTCCATAGCTGATCATGAAGATGTCGGGGGAGGCGTTATTCTCCCGAGCGCTCGTTAAGGCGTCGCTATAAACGGAATCCTCAAAAAGTTTGATGTCGAGCTGAATTCCATCGTCTTTAATCGAATTGAATTGTTTCTTCATCTTGGCCAGATGAGAATTGCTCCAATCCTCGAAACTTTGGGCGTACATCGTGATGACGGTCGCACCGGGTTCGACATACTCCTCGTCATCTGAGGTTTGGCAGCCCGCCAAGCCAATAGCCGCAAGCGCGGCGAGACTGAGGGCCTTCAACGACTTTCTGTGATCCATTTTTGGACCTCCTTTTTTTGTTTCAATGTTTGTTTGGAAAAGCAATCGACTCGCCGAGTTTTCCACCCGGATGCCACATTACGTATTGCGCCGGAGAGATTTTCTTTTTGGCTTGAAGAATGATTGAAAGACCTTGGAGAACAAGGATTTCCGAAATTATTGAAGAACGCGGGGCCTTGTTGAGCGGGCCACCTTCTTGATCGATGTGAGCCAAAAGAAAAGCGTCAGCATTGTGAGCCAGCCAACTGTCAGGGCAGCCTGAAACACCAATAACCTTGCAACCGTTTTTCTTCACAGCAATGAGGGTAGCCTTGAGTTCGGCGGTTTCACCCGAGTTTGAGATGGCGATTACGACATCTCCAGGGACCAGTTGTCCGCACGAACCATGGACCGCTTCCGTTCCATGAAGATAATATGTCGGCGTACCCGTACTTGAAAGTAAAGAAGCTAAATATTCAGCCACATGAGAAGGTTTTCCAATTCCGGTGATATGGACGCGATTACCGTTCTCTTCGGCGTGTTCGATGAGACAAACGGCTTTTTCATACGACGAATAATCCATTCCCTTTAAAGTTTTTTCGGTTTCTTTGGCAACACAATCTTTAAAGTCGAAGAACATCTCGGCCTCATTTTTCATCTGAGGGAAAACCGATTTGATCCGTTTGGCAAATTCTTCGTCATGAGACTTAGCGATATAGGCTTCGACTTCGGCAAGGGTTGGGAGAGAAGGCATCGCCCCTAATTTCTGAACGGTGAGAGCCGCGACATAGGAACCAAAATGAAGGGCGTCTTTATGAGAAAGACCTTGAACGAGACCTGAGGCGAAGGCCCCGATAAACGAATCGCCCGCGGCCGTTGGATCAACAACCTTAACATCCGGAATGGCGGGGTTCACAATTCGCTCTTTTTTATTAATTAGGACCGAACCGGCTCCGCCAAGGGTAATGAGAACGTTTTTCACACCCTTTTGAAGCAAGAAACTAGCACTTTTAGTGATATCGTTATCATCTGCTTTTTTGCCAAGATTCTTAATTTGGATCCCGGTTAAATCGGTTGCTTCGTGCTCATTGGGAGTCAGATAGTCAACGCATTTTAAGAAGGCCTCGCTCATTGAATGACTTGGAGCAGGGTTGACGACAACAATCACCCCGTGTTCGTGAGCCAGTTTAGCTAAAAATTCATTCACTTCGAGAGGGATTTCGAATTGGAGAATAAGGCAAGCGTAATCATCGATGCTCTTTTCGAGGAAACGGACGTCTTCAATGGTGATATCGAAGTTCGCTCCTGGATTCATAATAATTCGATTACATTTGATTCCATCGATAGTTTCTATACTCACTCCTGAAGCGCCAGATGATGAATGATCGCGTCGAGAAATTTTTGATGTGTCAACCCCGGCTGAACGAACGGCGCTCACGAGTTCATGCGAGAAAACGTCATCACCGGTCATGCCATAGAAATCAACTGCCACGCCTAGACGCGCGGCTTGAACAGCCTGATTAGCCCCCTTGCCACCGGGTGCTTTCGAAAAACCGGCCCCCACTACCGTTTCACCTGAAGAGGGAAAACGGATGGTTTGAGAAATCAAATCCTCAACGAGGCTACCGACAACAAGAATTTTCTTGGTTACCATTTTGTGTTACTTTTGTGATACCGATATCACATAATGCGACTTTATTATAACGAACCCGGTCGCCATGTCAAGTAAGCGCTTCCATTTTCTTTTTTGGCAAAATGAAGAAAAAGGAATCCAATCGCCGGATTCCTTAAATCGTCACATCGTCAGCAATGCTATTTTATCAATGCCAATCGCCGATCTTCTTTTCGCTGATAAATGAATTTCACCAGACTCGTTAAGGCCATGTACGACACGATCACGAGACCAAGGAAAACATAGAATTCCCATCCAAGTGGAGATAGAGATAGATAATTCCCCAATGGGGTATAAGGAAGAGCCGTCACCACCGCTAAGCTTGCGCAAGCGGAAAAGAGTAGGAATCTTGCGGGCCGGTTCTTTCCAAAGGGAAGACGTCGGCTTCGTAAGAGAAGAATGATCGAGATCTGCGTCCACATGCTTTCGACGAACCAACCTGTTTGAAATAGCGAGGCGAAATGGCTTTGGTCAACGCCGGCGGCGTTATAGGCTCCACCCGCAAATCGGGGGCAAAGAATGAAGAACAAGGTGGCATAAGTCACCCAGTCGAAGATCGAGCTGATGGGGCCGAAAACGAGCATGAACTTACCAATTCCATTGGCATCCCATTTCTTTGGTTTCAAGAGCATTTCTTCATCGACATGATCCCAAGGTATCGCTGTGCAGGCCATATCGTTCATCAAATTTAGAATAAGCAGATGAATTGGAAGCATCGGAAGGAAAGGCAGGAAGATCGCGGCGACGAGTTCGGAAAAGATGTTCCCAAAATTCGACGAGGCGGTCATCTTGATGTACTTCAACATGTTGCCATAGGTGCGGCGACCCTCGATAATTCCGTCTTCAAGAACCAAGAGGTCCTTTTCAAGAAGAATAACCTGGGCCGATTCCTTGGCGATGTCGGCGGCCGAATCAACGGAAATGCCAATATCGGCGCTCTTAAGAGCCGGAGCGTCGTTAATGCCATCTCCCATATATCCGACGACGTGGCCATTCTTCTTCAATGCGTCGACGACGATGGCTTTGTCTTCGGGAGAAAGCTTAGCGAAGATCGAAATCTCTTCCACGGCCTTAGCAAGACCTTCCTCATTTAAAGCTTCGACGTCGAAACCCGTCATCACTTTATCGGAGGCAATTCCAACTTTGTCGGCGATGGCAACGGAAACCTCGACGTTGTCCCCGGTCAGAATCTTCGTCGTAACGCCATATTTCTTAAGGGAAGCGATGGTCGCCGCGGCGCTTTCTTTTGGCGGGTCATAGAAAGTGAGATAACCAATGAAGACCATGTCGGCTTCATCCTTAACGGAGAAAGCCCCGACCGCGGCGGGGTTAGTTTTCTGGGCGACCGCAATCACGCGGTAACCTTTTTTAGAACACGTGCTCACGCGCGCGAGTATCTTCTTCTTCAGTTTGTCATCGAGGATAACGGCTTTCCCATTAATCTCGGCAAAGGAACAAATCGAGAGGACTTCCTCGACTGCGCCTTTTGTGATGAGTTGGGTTTTCTCGCTCTTGTCCTTAACGACGACCGACATTCTCTTCCGCTGGAAATCGAAAGGAATCTCGTCAATTTTGACGAAGGAGTTCTGGAGACCAAGAAGCATCGGGTATTCAATTTCGAGTTCGTGGGTTTTAGCGATGACGGATTTATCCATTAAATTCTTAAGCCCCGTTTGAAAATAGGAGTTCAGGAAGGCGTGACGAAGGACTTTAGGATCCGTTTTCCCCATGACATTAAAATGGTTTTCGAGCGCGACCTTATCCTGAGTTAATGTTCCGGTCTTGTCGGTGCACAGTATGTCGATGGCCCCAAAGTTTTGAATGGAATCAATCGATTTAACAATGACTTTGTGTTTGCTCATCATGATGGCGCCCTTGGCCAAGCACGAGGTGACAATCATTGGCAGCATCTCAGGGGTGAGGCCAACGGTGACTGAAAGAGCGAAGAGGAAGCTGGAAAGCCAATCCCCTTTGGTGAAGCCGTTGATCAAAAAGACGGCCGGAACGAGGACGATCATGAAACGAATAAAAAGCCACGAGATCTTATCGATCCCTTGGTTAAAGGCCGATTTGCCTTTCTTAACTCCAAGTTTGCTGGCGATCTGGCCGAAATACGTTCCGTTTCCGACTTTGACGACGACGGCACTCGCCGAACCCGAGATGACGGTTGAACCCATGAAGGCCAGATTTTGGCAATCCGTTATCGAAAGTTTTGATCCCGCCGCGATGGGGAAAGAAACTTTTTCGATTGGTTCGCTTTCGCCCGTAAGCGAAGATTGGGAAACGAAGAAGTCCTTCGTCTCAAGAAGACGAATATCGGCTGGGATAATGTCGCCATTAGCCAAATGCACGATATCGCCAGTGACGATTTCGCGAATAGGGATCTCTTCATTTTTTCCATCCCTGGTCACTGCGACCGTCGTCTCGACCATTTCCGAAAGCTTGGCGATGGCCTTGGAGCTTCGATCTTCGGTGACGAAACGAAAGATTGATGAAAGGATGACAAGAGAAAGGATGACGATCGGAGTTGATGGATCTTTATCCGTCGCGATGATGACGTTCGTGATAAACGAAACGACTCCAAGGATGAGAAGGACGGCGCTAAAAGGATTGGCGAAAGCAAGGAGAAACCTTTTTATCCCGCTGTCGCGATGGCCTTTTGCCAAGACGTTGGAACCGTATTGTTTTCTGTTTTCTTCAATGTCGTCCTCTTTAAGCCCATTCGTTGCTGAGGAATTGAAACGGGCAAGAACGGTTTCCGAAGTGAGCTCAGACATTTCACTGAGGTACGAGGAAAAACCGCCTTTGATCTTCTTTGGGGGGACGTTGGTTGTGTTTTCTTTGTTCATGGAACTTATCTCCTAAGATGAAGGAAATAGGCCATTACAATGACTAAAAGGTTATAGAGTAGCCATGGTAACGTCTTTTTCCGTTATTGGTCGGCACGCACAACATTTACCATCACCAGCCATGGCTACCACTTCCTTTCGTTCTTAATTCGACACCACTATAAACCCTTCCCCTTAGGGAAAGGAACCAATTTCGACACTTTCGCCCAAGATGATAAAAGGGTTCGTTTTTTGGGATTTCTCCTTTTCAGAAAAATGATGCAAAATGAAAAGCCCGAGACCATAAAGAAATAAGTGACTATCGTCGCCCAAAACCTAAACCGAAACTTCTAACACCGGCGATCGTGACCAGGTGTCTTTTCATCTAATCCCAAAATAGTGCCCATTTTATCGTCATTTGTGCCAATTGACGGAAACTAGAAGGCCCCATATAATCAATTCAGCAAGTGTCCGAATCGTAATTCAATCACTAAGGGGCTCAACCATGAAAGCTAAAGGCTTGATTATCGCCGGCGTCGCCGTTTTGGTCGTTGGTCTTGTTTTCGGAGGTATCACAATCGGGGGATACAACTCTCTCGTTAAGCAAGACGAAACGACGAGTTCGAACTACGCTCAAATTGAGAATTTACTTAAAGCCCGACACGACAAAATCACCGAACTCTTAGGGGTCGTTCAAGCGGAGATCGGGCAAGAAGCCGCCATCTACGCCGCCATTACCGCAGTTCGCGATTCTTATGCCACTTCACCTTCGGGCGACGCGGGAGAAATCACGGCCTTCAACAATCTCTTGGCCGTCATTGAAGACAATCAACCGAACTTCATGAGTGAATCAGGCTTTAGGAGCCTCATGGACGAAATCTCGGAGGCCGAGAACAAACTCGAAATCGGCCGGAAGGATTTCAACGAATCCGTTCGGAGTTACAACACTTCGATCAAACTCTTCCCGACCAATATGGTCGCGGGAATGTTCGGGCTTAACAAAGAAAAAGAATATTGGTCTGTCAGCCCAACCGACACCGAAATGCCGAGCATCAGTTTCAATTTTTCATCAATCAATTCGTAATCTTCATCTTCCCTTTATCTACTTATGAGGAGAAAAACATTCGGCATTGTCTCCTTCCTCGGCTTTGCCGCCGTGGCCATTTATTACATGGTCATGTTCTTCTCCCCAAAGGATTTCACCCGTCCGACATCCGAGTTTTATGTCAACGATTACGCGGATGTCCTTTCGAGCGCCACCAAGGACTTCTTCATTAGCAAATCGGATGAAGTCTTCACGAAGACGAAAGGCGACGAACCTGGAGGTCTTCAAATCGTCGTCGCCACTTACAAAATTTCTTCCGAATCCGAAATCGATGAGGTTTATAACAAAACCGATCTTTATCGAAAATGGGCTATCGGCGAAAACGACATGGGCCTTCTTTTTATCTATTACTATCAAAACGTGCCCGATGGAACATTATCTCTTCACAAAATCTCCACGGAGATTGGCTATCGCTTAACCACTTACTTAACCGCGACGGCGATGGGCCAAATAATCGACAAAGATTTTGCCGCCGGGGAAGATGAGGAAACCGCTCAAGCCCACACCTACTCCGATGTTCTGGCTCATGTCCTTCCTGAGGCCTATGGGATTGAAGTCACGCCTTTTGACAAGGAAGCTTACCTCGATTACCAAATCCAATACGATGGGCCGGCCTATGGCAAATCGGAACCATTAAATAACCTTCAATACGCCTTCGCGAATAACGATTTCTGGAGTCAATTCGGAATTCCGCTTGTGATTGTGGCCTTCACTCTGTTAGGCGACATTGGAGTCGCTACCGTCGGAGGCGGGGGTTCGTCGGGCGGGGCGGGAGTATCACGGTGGAGGCATTAAGGGGGTAAACAATGTTTACTGCAATCAAGAGGTGGTTTTCGATCCAAATGGTGAAGCATGCCCATTTGATGATTCTATTGGGTATCGTCATCTTCAACGTCTTATTGTGGCTTTCCGCTTCGTTGGTGGCGTTCTTGATCGACCGAGGTGACTTTGCAAATTATGGAGAAGCATTAGCTTGGTGCATTGCTTGGCTCCTCGATCCTGGAACCTACAATTCCTCGACCCCGTTTGCGGTTCGACTTCTCTCCGTCATCGTCATCGTCACCGCGATGGTGACCTTCAGCGGTGGGATTATTGCTTATGTAGCAAGTTTATTCTCAACCGTCATCGAGAATTCGAAAAAGGGCAAAGGGCGGTTGTTCCTCAAAGACCACATCATCATCCTGAACTGGAATTCCGAAGCTCCGGAAATCGTCTGCGATTTCTGTTGCCGAGATGAGAAGGAGGACATCGTGGTCTTGTCTAATAACGATCGGGACACGATTGAGAAGCAGGTCAAGAACAAAGCCTTCGAACAGAAAAGACAATTGAAGAATTGCAACCTGATCGTGCGAACGGGATCGGTCTTTTCGGCCGCGAACCTCGATCGAATCGGAATCAAGAAAGCGAAATCGATTATCATTCTCCGCGATGAAAGCCAAAAAGGGATGTCGGACGAAGAAGCCGACATCATCAGTCTCAAAGCCATGATGATGGCCTTGTCTGAGGTTGTTAATGTCGAGCAAACCATCATCGTCGAAGTAGCGAGGAAAGAAACCATCGATTTAATTCGGGCCGATAAATCGAGAAACGGCCAAGTAATACCCATCATCGCCCGAGAACTCATGGGTTATCTCATTGCTCAGACAATCCTGATTCCGAAGATCAACGAGGTCTATGGCGAATTGTTCTCCTTTGAAGGAGCCGAGTTCTATGAGATTCCTCACGTCGACGAATTAAAGGCTCTCGAAACTTTTTCTCACATCATCCCGATCGAAGAAGGCGAAAGAACATTTGCCTTGTCGGAGGGAATAAGGGATCTACGCCGAACGAGAAACAATCCCCTTTCGGAACCAATCAAGATGAAACTGAAAGAACCCTTAAACGGAGAAAAACGAACCGTCATTGTTTTTGGGCGAAGCACCAAGCGGCCATATATCGAAGATTCGATCCGTCGCTTTTCGCTCGACTCGGGTCAAAAGACTGACATCCGGTTTATAGAAGAAACGTCGCCCCAAACAATTTTAGCGACGATCGAGAAGAATCTCGAAATCGACACGATCGTCATCTTGTCCGATGACACCTTGCCCGAAGACCATCTCGATTCGAATGTTCTTTTCACCCTTCTCTTGATCAAAGACATCACGAAAAAGAGGAACATCACCGTCATCGTCGAAATCCTCAATCAACTCCATCAAGAGATTTCAAAACGTTATAACGTCGACAACGTCATCGTCAGTACGACCTACGTCAGCCACATCATCACGCAAATAAGCGAGAACCGGAATCTCTTCACACTTTTTGAAGATCTTCTTACGTATGACGATGGGAAAGACGCATCTTATGAGATCTACACCTACGACGCCGAAAAACTATTCGGAGATCCCCTGCCTCTATCTTTCGAAAGCAAGAGTCTTTTTATCTATTCACTGTATCAGGCTTCCAAGAGACGAATGATTCCAATTGGTATTATCCACGAGGGACGGTCACTTCTCTTCAAGGGGAACCTCGATAAAGAAAACCTAAGGATTGAAAAGGGCGATCGGATCGTCGTCGTCGACCGTTAGGCTTCTTGTTAGTCAAAAACGACTCTAACAATATTGGAGACTTCTCGACGAAAGTAATAAAATATCCGCGAGGGGCTCAAAATGAAAAAATTTTCATTATACATCTTGGGAATTGTCGCGCTCGCCGGTCCATTAATGGTGCTGTCGGGGTTTAGCAAGCCAGAGACTGCACTTGCGACAACGGTTACTTACGTCGTTGACACGAAGACCGATGTCACGGTTTCGGGTCTCGTAAATGGGGGCCGTTATTTATTTTGTCAATACGCCGACAATACATCGAAATACGAAATCGTAAACGGAACATCAAATTCCGATATACAAATACCATTCGCGACACCCGATTACGGGTCTCTCACCGAATTAAAAGCTGGAGTCAACACCATTGCCAATCGTTTTCTAACCCTTTCTTCGGCTGGAGGCTCGAATTGGTATATTAAACGGACTTACGGGGGGAAATATCTTTGTTCCAATGCGAACAGCGATCTTGTTTTCACCACATCAACAACCTATTCGAGCGACACCCGAACCTACTTTGTGCCCATCGTCGGAAGCCAACCCAATCTTATTCGTTTCTACATCTCGAACGACACGAGCCTATATTTGGGAACAAAAATTGACAAAGCTTTATTTGACACATGGCATGACCAAACCAATTCGGTCGCCACTAAAGACTTTTTGCTTTATCGGGTTTACACCACCGACGAAGAGGCAGACAATTACGCGACCTCATTTAATACAAACCTCGGTGGAACTTGCGCCGCTGACGGAAGCACATCAATTTCTTCTCTCCGGAGTACATGGGCAACGATGTCGACCAATTGGAACGATCTTTCGATCACAACTAAAACGACACTAAAAGGTACGGCCGCCAATTCCTCGACCACGGCAAACGTGAAATCGCAATATAAGGCCAAATATCTTTATATCGCCAACAAATACCGATCTGATACCCAGATCAACGACTTTATGGGCGTCAGGACGGCCAGTCTCAGCGATGCCAGATTAAATAGCGAAAACACCAAAGCCATAATGGGTATTTTGGCCGTTGCCTGCTTGTCGATTATATGCACAATCGGCTTGGTCGCTTTTTCGAGAAAACGTAGCCGCCGTTAATAATTATTCATAGTCACTTGGCCAATAAAACAAACGACAATTTTTTGTTTGCAAAGTAAACGAGTCGTTTTAGTTTTTCAAACGACGAATATATAAAATTCATATATTGCTGCGAATTATTTGATGCTCGATTCATGCTGAAGGAACAAACAAACCCCCGTCTCATTTCTCATGAACGGGGGCGTATATTGCGTATTGGTGACCCAGCCGGGAGTCGAACCCGGGATTCAACCTTGAGAGGGTTGCGTCTTAACCATTTGACCACAGGGCCGCGACATAGATTAAAGCACTAGGGGGCAAAGAAAACAACTAATGAATTGGGTTGATGAAGCGGTTCGCGATTCTCACGGCGAAGGCTTTGGCTTCGTCGAGGTCATCTTCATTGGGACGATCCTTTTTCATGCTCATGAAATGCCCCATCACGTGAAGGCTTTCCTCATCGAGAGTAAGTCCAGTCTTCTTCGCTAAGGAGCGTATTTTTTCGTTCGCGTCTCCACTCCACGTATTGGTCGAGAAGGTCACGACGGTTCCCACCATCTTGGGGTCAAGGGATTTGATGAATTTCTTGAGGTCGCCGTCAAGCCCCCCGGCGTAAATCGCTCCCCCGACGAAAAGGATGTCCACGGGAGCCTCGAGATGGGTCTTGGAATCAACTTTGATGGGAGAGACCGACAATTCCTCGGCTAAAACCTCGGCCACCTTGGCGGTGTTGCCGGTTCTCGATGCGAAATAGACACCGAATCGAGCCATTATTTTGCCAAGAAGGACGCGACCTTGTTAAGGCGGATCGTGACCTCGCTCTTTCCTAATATCTCAATGATCTCGTGAAGGTTCGGCGATTGGACGGAACCCGTAAGCGAAACCCGAAGGATCTCGGCGGCATCGGAAACGGAACCGACGAAAGCTGTAGGGTTAGCTTTGTATTCTTTATTCGATTCGGCGAAGCCATGAGTCTTGGCGATGTCCTTCACGCCCGCCCACCACGTCATCTCGTCCCCTCCAAATGGCATATGTTCGGAAAGGTCATTAAGAAGGACGACGATCGCCTTCTTTGGGAACTTGGCGTTAAAGGGGAGGCCGGAAGCAAAGATCTTGGACCATTCTTCGTAATAGAAGAAACGGGTCAAAGGCCAAATGTCCGAATACTTGGCATAGTCTTTACGAGGATTGGGACGGTTCTTTTCGATGTTAAGGATCTTCGTGAAATATGTCTCGTTGTGATCGATTCTTTGGTAGAAGTCCGGGTCATGGGCAAGGGCCCATTTCTTGGTCGCGGAAAGAAGGGACGAAGCGCTCATGTGGGCGATGATTTCCTTCGAGAAATAATTAAGTTTATCGATATCGAAAAGAGCTCCATCAAGAGACATCTTTTCAAGGCTGAACGGAAAGAGTTTTAGGTCGAAGGATTTGTTCTCGATGACCCACTCCTCAAAGTTGGAGTTGGCGATCGACATCAAATAGACGAGAAGAGCGTTGGGGTTATAGCCTTCATCGAGGAAGTAGGAAACCGCGGCTTCGGGATCCTTCCGTTTGGAAAGTTTTCTCTTGTTCCCGTGATCAAGTTTCATGATATTAGGAATGTGGGCGTAACGGGGGGCCTTCCATCCAAGAGTCTTGAACATATCAAGGTGAATCGGAGTCGAAGGAATCCATTCTTCGCCGCGCGTAATGAGGGTCGTTCTCATGAAATGGTCGTCGACGACGTGGGCGAAGTGATAGGTCGGAAGGCCATCGCTCTTCAAGATGACGACATCGACGTCGTTATCCTGAAGTTCAATCTCCCCCCGGATGGCATCATTAAACTTAGTTTTCTTGTCGTGGTCGCCATTGGAGCGGTAGCGGATGACCCAAGGAGTTCCATCTTTGATACGGGCGATCCGTTCATCGACGCTGAGGTTCCGATCGCGGGCGTAGGATCCGTAATAACCCGGCAAGACTTTGTTGGCTTCTTGAGCGGTCCGAATCTTTTCTAAGTCTTCAGTCGAGCAGAAATCGGGATAGGCCCGACCGCGCCTGATGAGTTCTTTGATAACGATTTTATAGATGTCTTTGCGTAAAGATTGCTGATAAGGGCCATAAAGACCTTTGTCGCCGTTAGGGAAATAGCCTTCATCGGCCGCGATGCCAAATTCATGGAGTTGTTCGATTAATTGATCGCCGCTTCCTTCGACCGTTCTCTTAGTGTCGGTGTCCTCAAGACGGAAATAGAAGATTCCTTTGGTTTGTTTGGCAATGGTATATCCGATTAATGACGTGAAAAGAGAGCCCGTGTGAAGGAATCCGGTTGGAGAAGGAGCAAAACGCGTTACTTCGGCGCCTTCTGGTAAATGACGAAGGGGATAACGATCTTCCAATTCGGAAATCGTCCCTTTGATTTCGGGAAACAAGAGTTCAGCTAATTCTTCGTTCGTGGCCATATAAATACCAACCTTTTAGTGTCCTTTAGGATTATACCTTCCCCCGTTTGATAGTGCCACTTGATTAACAAAAAGCCATTATCTATAATGGACGAGCCCAAAAAGGGTGATTGCAGGTGTAGTTCAGTGGTAGAACATTACCTTGCCAAGGTAAATATGCGGGTTCGATTCCCGTCACTTGCTCCAAAAGCCAGAAAGCCCCGAATTTATTGGGGCTTTATTTTTGTGCAACGGAATAGAAACGATATAGTCAATTTAGAAAACAATAACTCATAACAGAAAGCAGGAGAACTTTCTATGTCTGTCAACATTTTTTGAACGCAATCGCCAAGGTTTTTGGCATCGACACGATTGACGCCGCCCAGGGAGCCAAATGCGTTTCTTTCGTCGCCGATTCATTTGGATACGTTATGTATTTCTTTCTCTATTCGTTTCTTTGCTTGTATGCAATCATCGTCGTCATGACCGTCGTGAAGGGTTCCTGCAAGAAGAAACTAGTCGCGACATCGAAAAAATCGGATAAAAACTGATAGATAAACGAGCGGCGTCAGCCGGCGGATGAAAAGAAGAAAGGAAATTAAAAAATATAAAGCCTGAAGGTACGCAAGATTGATTATCTGTGCATGATGTCCAGCACAAGAGAAAAAGGTCGATGAATACATAAATAATAATATAAAATGAACGTGAATAATTCCAAATACGATTTTGGTGGCGATGCAGAAAACGGTTGCCGCATTGCCTAGATGAAGCATGGCGCATTTGCATTTAAAGCATGCATTAATAACGTGTCATCGAAGCTTCGATAAGAAAATGGTTCGGTTCTTCCTTCGTTCTGAAAGTAAAGCAATTTAAACCGCGGGGGGTAAAGTGCGGAGTCACTACAAGGTGTTTATGGGTCTAGCGCATAAGTGATGCTTTCACTAAAGACAAAAAACCAATTGAAAGTTGATAGTAAATAAATGGGCCGTTCAACTGGGCGTGTCTTTGTCTCATATAAGCGCGGTCGCACCGCAAATTGAACGATGCGCAATCCAAATAAATAAAGTTTTTCACTATACTTTATTTAACATAGACTAGAAAAAATGGTAATTTATTGCATAATATAGACCGTTTAGATTCGAGTTTATAATGCAATTTTTTGAGTCAAATTGTATAAAGGACCCGACCGTGACACAAAAAATAGATATAGAAAAAAATCTGAAAGACTATCAAAAATGCCAATTTTTCACGTCGGAAAAATACGCAAAAACTATGTTGGATATCGTAGATTACAATTCAAATCTCTATGGAATTAAAGTGCTTGAAAATTCTTGCGGAAACGGAAACATTTTGGTTCCGATTGTTGAAAGGTACATCTTTTGGTGCAAAAAAGCCGGTTATAATCCCTCTTTCATTGTTGAGGGGCTTGAACGGGACATCGTTGGCGTCGAACTCGATCCAGAAAAAGCAAAGGAGTGCGTTTCCAACCTAAATAAGGTAGCTGAAAAATATCTTGGCGGAAGAGATGTGAAATGGAAAATTTTAAACAAAGACGCATTGAGAGACGATTACGGAACTGGATTTGACTACATCATCGGAAATCCCCCATACATAGCGTACGAAGACCTTTCAGACGAAACAAGAAATTACGTCGCGTCCTCGTTTTCGTCTTGCAAAAAAGGAAAGTTCGATTATTGCTATGCTTTCATCGAATCTGCAATTTCAAAACTGAGGCTTGGTGGAAAGCTCTGTTTCATTGTTCCAAGCAGCATTTTCAAAAATGTTTTCGGATCCGAACTTCGGAAACTTTTATTGCCTGGTGTAACAATCATTGCAGACGATTTTCCAGGAAAAGTTTTTCCGACCGCCTCTGTTTCGCCTTCTATTTTCGTTTTTCAGAATGGGACAAATTCTCAAAAAATTAAATATTTTGACGTAAGCAAAAATGCCAACGATCCGATCTTTCTAGAAAAAGAATCCTTTGGCTCAAAATGGGCTTTGTCCTCCTATAAGAAGACACCTGATTCAGAGAACAGCATTAAGTTCGGCGATGCCTTCCACGTCGGGAATTCCGTTGCCACTTTGTTTAACGAGGGGTTTCTTCTTCCAAAAGGGACTGTATTCGCGAATGACCATTACGATCTTCCGGACGGCAGAAAAATCGAAAAGGGCGTCGTAAGGAAGGCTGTGAGCCCTAAATCGGTTTCGAAGAACCGAGAAATGTTTATCATTTTTCCTTATTTTTTCGACAATGGTGCCCTGACTAGATACACCCAAGACCAGTTCGTTAAGAATTTCCCTTCGGCCGCTTCTTTTCTTCAAACGAATAGACTAATATTAGACAATAGAGATGTAGATTCTGGTGTTGAATGGTATGAATATGGACGATCTCAGGCTCTTTCCTATATGGATACAGAGAAGCTCATGATTTCGATTCTATTTACCGAGACTGCAAAAGTTTATTGTGCATCATCTTCAGAGATTGTTTTTTCAGGTATTTACATCACTCAGAATAACCCTGATTATCCATTGATTATGGCAAAACAAATTCTTGAAAGCGGCGATTTCGTCGATTACGTTAGGGCTGTCGGCATCAAATCTGGGGGTTTGTCGCGAAGGATAACTTGTAATGACGTTAAGGAATACCGGTTTTTAAATCGAAAAGGCAAGAATTCATGGAAAAACTAAAGTATCAGGTTGACGACAAGACCATTGCTCAACTACTTGGCGTGCAAAACTTCATCAATCCGGAAGCGGCCATCCTTGAGTTGGTAAAAAACGCATATGACGCACATTCTCCCGAATTGTCGATTGCTTTTTCTAAAGACAAGATAGTAGTCGAAGACAAAGGCGTGGGAATGTCAAAAAAGGATATCAAAGGCGCCTGGATGACTGTTGGCCTTAGCGAAAAAGGGTATGACACAAAGGACCACGAACGCGTCTTGGCCGGATCAAAAGGAATTGGAAGGTTTGCCATGGCGAGACTTGGTGCGGAAGCGGAAGTTGTCTCAAAAAAAGATGGTTTCGAGGGGGTTCTTTGGAAAACCAACTGGTCAGAGAACTATCTTTTCGAAGACAACGGCAAAGAAAGCGGAACAAAAATAACAATAAGTAAGTTGCGTGACAGATGGTCGGATACTGCAATAGAAGATCTTAAGCATTATCTGGACAAAACCTACAATAATTCCATGATGAAAATAACTATTTTTTCTTCTGATAAAGAATTCAAAGTGTCTCCCTATTTTGGAAAAGCCAAGATCGGGGTTAACTATCTCACTGAATTTGATCTTTTATTTGATTCGACAACCGGAATTCTGAAATTCGAAATGAAATCTGACGAATTCTCAGAAGAAGCGAAAAAATATTACCCAGCCAAATCACTTAATTCGTATTCCACTGAAATCAACATCCCGGAAGAACTCTCAGGACAAACTGACATTGACATTGATAACAACGACATAAATAAGAATCTACAAAAACTCGGGTCGTTTTCCGGTACGTTTTATTTCGGAATGTTCCGCCTTACCGAATCCGAAAAAGACGAGTTTCTATATAAGCACACACTAACTGATCGTCTCGACGATGGCATCGTCCTTTATAGAAACGCTTTTAGCATCTCTTCGTTTGAAGGAGAAAAAGACTGGCTTCAATTTGGGAAGAGATCAAGAAGATCACCTGCCGCCGCATCACACCCATCAGGTTCTTGGAGAGTGAGAGAAAACCAAATATCCGGTTTTGTAGACATAGATAAAAGGACCAATGTGGAAATTAAGGACCTATCGAACAGACAGGGTGTCGAAGAAGACAATTACTACATGCTTTTCAAGAAGATAATTCAATTAGGAATTGAAGAATTTGAGCGAAAACGCCAGGAAATCATTAGAGCCATCGACAGAAAGAACGTTTTTGTCCCGCGCGTGTCAACAACCATATCCGATAAAATAGTCAACAACCCAAATACGGCCCAGAATCTCAGCAAAAACGACGCCCAAAAACTGGCAGGTGAAATAGCCGGCTTCAAGCAAGACGAAAAAAAGATCGTTGAAGAAAAAGAAAAGTCCGAGCAGAGATACAAATACGACATTCGAATTCTCAATGTATTATCAACTCTTGGGCTCCGTGCCTCATCTATCGCTCATGAAATGGAAAACGATCGGACGGCCATATACGAAAACGTCGACAACACCATTTCAAGACTTCAAGCTCTCGGAGTTTGGGATTTAGTATCGTCTCCTGAAAACACAAAGATCGCAGCCAAAAACGTTCCCGGAATGCTTCAGAAAAACAAGGAAGTCAACAAAAAGATCGTTGAGTTCATGGATACGATGTTGACAGACATCGAACAGGACCAATTCGATGTCAAGGACATTGCGCTCAATAAAGAAATTAATGCGATTGTTGATAACTGGAAAAATGATTATTCATGGGCCAAATTTCATATTGAAATCGACTTATCGATTATTATACACACTACCGAAGATGCGTTGAAGGTAATTTTCGATAACCTTATTCTTAATAGCCTTCAGCAAAACGAATTGAGACAATCGCTCAATATATCGATCCAAGCCGAGAGATGTGCCGAGAGTACTTTTTTGTTCAAATACAGTGACGACGGGGTCGGACTCCCGCCAAAATTCGAGGGGAACCCAATGAAAATACTGGAGCCGCACCAAACATCGAGGAAAAAAGGGCACGGCCTTGGAATGTGGATTGTTAACAACACGCTTATCATGACAGGAGGCTGCGTTATCGAAATTCCTTATAAAAAGGGCTTCTCTATTTCGTTCACCATGGGGGAAATTCTATGAATGAGGACATTTCAATTGTTTATGTTGATGACGAAATCGATATATATTTGTCTAAATTTCTTTTGAATGAATTTAAAGACAATTACTCTGAAATCGTTTTTAAAAATGACGAAACAAGCTATCAAGATTTAATTGACCAATTGACTAGGTTGAACGCAAACATTGTTATAATCGACTCGCGATTATTCGAGAATGGGAAAGTTAAGTACAAGTTTACTGGCGAGGAGCTCAAAATGGCCTTCCGCAAAATTTTCCCATTCATGGAAACAATCGTCATTACGCAGAACGACTATGCGGACAAATATGACGACTTTGAGAAATACCGGCCGAATACAATCAAAGGCGGAGAGAGTTTTTTAAGTTATTACCAAACCCATCTAGATCCGGCGATTATGAAAGCGAAACGGATCATAGAGATTTCAAGGAACGTTATCAGCGAAATCGGGAAAGATTCTGCCATAGATTTGGTTCTTGTTGAAAGGCTAAAAAACGAAATTAACGGACTTTACGAATATAAGGACTTGACGAAGAAAGACGTTGACCAGTTAATAAAAACCTTTAAAGAAATGAAAAAGGAGCTCGACGATGTCAAAAGATGATTATCGAAACACAGATTACTGTCCATCTCTAGATAATATTTGCTACAAAAAACTGAAGCTGAGAAAAAAGATAATTTCTCAACATTCGAGATGCAGGAATTTTTACTCTTTCGTATCAAAGGAAAGCGGCTCTTATAAAGGGGATTTTCTTAAAATATATAACGAAAAATGCGCCTATTGCGGTAACAGTATAGAAAATCTCACCATGGACCAATTTGAAATTGACCATTTTGTTGACAGATCGTGCTTTGGCTCAAACCATATCGGCGCCGGCAAAATGAAAAATCTAGTTGCCTCTTGTCGAACATGTAACAGACTAAAAAGTGATTTCCCGATAAGAGGGAAATACAAAGTGCTTTTTGATGCTTATAGTGGATTGCCAAGGATTTTTGAAAGACTAGACGATTTTTCCATTGCAATTAGGACAGAATTCCAAAATGACACAATTATTAATTCGTTTTATTCACAACTCGGTTTTGATAGACAGTTCCGAAGGATTGATTTTCTTTTGCTGACGTTAAGGGGTATGGTGCACGATCCAGAATTATCAAAACAAAAAAGTGAACTTTGCGATATTTTACTGAATCTACAAGAGAAAAGGAACAAAGTCAAATAATGCTTTTTTTCCATTAAAAGGGTATCTAAAAACTGAAAAAGGTGAGCCGATTGCAATGACGTTTGTTTTCTTTCCTTATTTATAGGTTTGTCTTTTAACAAAAGTTTGTGCGCTTATTGATCGGCCTCTATGCATACTAAATTCTTGTTAATTGACTCGCAAGTTTCATTCGAAGAGAACAGTTACGAAAGGACCGGCAATCCAAAAACCAGCAGTCAGGTTATGGCTAATTGCTTTTTTGCAAGAGGGAATGATATTTCAAATAATCAAAGCAGTTTGGCGGTTAATATGGACTAATTTACAAAGAAAATGAAGCACACAAAATGATTATATATATTAAAGTTGAAGTAATAACGAGATCCAACAAGTGAAGTTTTTGATTACACAGCGAAGTATCAAAAGCGTCGAACTTCTTCTTTTTATACGACGAGCAAATAACTCTCGTTGCTCCTCTTTGTCACAACAATGACTCATAAACGCCTTCTTCCATAAAGAATTTCTTACAGCATTTTTATCTCGTTTTGTGTTTAAGACATCAATGAGCGACAATGGGTTCGTTTTGGTTGAAAAACGAAGCGAAGGCTTTGTCTTTACATTGATGAAACCAATCAAAACACTTGGTTAAAGGAAGTGAGTGACCCGGTTCTAGCTGTAACGAAAACCAACACGTGTACTAAATCTCAGGATCATCAGCTTTCACGGGTTCTTCGACGGTTTTGGATTTTTTGAAGTATCTTGAAAACTTGACCCATAAAACAAGGCTGCGAATGAAGAGGACCAAGCCAACGATCGTAACGATGAAGCCAAAGACGACGGCAATCACAATCCTCCACTGCTCACCGATTTTCGCGAATAAGTCGATTGGGGCATTCGCCAAGGCCAGCATATCCATAAACGGTTTTATATCGAGGAAGACGCTGAGGAACAATATGCCCCCAGCCGTGATGAAGAAGGTGCAGGAGAAGAAAAACGCCAGTCCAAGAAGAAGGCGACGATCTTTAATTTTTATGGCCGTTAAGACAAGAACGACGACGGTTTCAACGGCTAAAGCGATGCTAAGAATCCAAAGAAGGCTGAGGTCGACGTCCGCGGGAAGAAAATACTGGGAACAGCCAAGCAAGGCCATAATAAGGCCGAAAATCGACCGGCCGATAATACTTCGGCCTTGTCGACGGATTTTTTCTTCCGGAGAATCGTCGTCCTTCTCGTCGGCTTTGTTCTTTTTCGATTTCGAAGGCTCAGGATCGGCGCGAAGCCTCTTCCCACAAGTCGGGCAGAAGGTTACGAGACGATAAGGAAGATGGGACCCGCACTTGGTGCAGCAACCTGGATTAACGGGAGCCGAGAGGTCGGCTCCGCAGCTGGGGCAGAAATGATGGTCGGACTTAGCAAGATAAGCTCCGCAATTGGGACACGAAGAAAGCTTTCGCCCTTCGGGCATGATCTTTTCTTTGGGCGTTGGTTTACTTTCTTCAGACGAGGCTTTTTTATCTTCGTCTATTGGAGGATTGGGCTCGCATAAAGGAGAGGACACGACGATCTCCCCCGTCTCCTTGTCCTTTTGGGCAACGCCTTCGATGCTGTGACTCTTAGCCATAGGTTCTTTTTATTTATTTTAGAGGCTATGAGGCAAAAATACACTAAAAACCAGTAAATCGGGCCAGTATCGTTCGGAACAAGGTGCTTTCCATACGGTCAAGTTACATAATTTTGTATGAAAGAGAAGGGGGTTTTGCTAAAATTGACCGCTATGATTGACCTACACTTACATTTAGATGGATCGCTAAGCCAAGAAGACATCGCCTACCTTTCGAAACTAAACGGCGTCGAATTCGACCCGAATAAAAACCGTCTATCAGTCGACAAAACCTGCACAAGTCTTAATGATTACTTGGAGTGTTTTGCTTTCCCTCTCGAAGTCCTCCAGAGTGAAGAGAGCTTAACCTATGCCAGCTATTCATTATATAAGAGGCTTGCCCTTCAGGGACTTATTTACGCTGAGGTCCGCTTTGCCCCCCAGTTATCTCTATCAAAGGGCTTAACTCAAGCTCAAGTCGTGAAAGCCGTCATCAAGGGATATGAGAAGGCCCATAAAGAAAACGGAATCATCGGAAACTTGATTTTGTGTTGTATGCGAGGCGACAAGAATCACGCCTTAAATCTCGAAACGGTCGCCGTCGCCTCGAAATTCCTTCATAAAGGGGTCGTGGCCCTCGATCTCGCTGGGGCCGAAGCCCTTTATAAAACCAAGACCTTTGAGGAAGAATTCCTCATGGCGAAGAAACTTGGAATCCCCTTCACGATCCACGCCGGGGAAGCTGATGGACCCGAATCCGTTTGGGAAGCCCTCCGTTTAGGGGCGAGTCGAATCGGACATGGCGTTCACGCCATCGCCGACCCGAAACTCGTCGCCTATCTCGCGGAAAAGAAAATCCCCTTAGAGATATGTCCGACCAGCGAAGTCGATACCCATGCCGTCAAGTCAATCGCCGACCTCCCCATTAGGCAGTTCCTTACGGCGGGGATACCAGTCACGATCAACACCGATGATATGACGGTCTCGAACGTCACCCTTGAAGGTGAATACGAAAAAGTTATTGAAACCTTCAAACTTACTGACGAAGAAGTCGAAACCCTCTGGTCAAACGCAATCGACGCCGCTTTCCTTGATGACAAAGGAAAAGCTGAATTAAGAAAGAAACTCAAGGAGAGATTATGAGTTCAACCCACATCGAGCAAAAAGAAAACTTCGTGAGTCGTTTCTTCCACGTCCGCGAACGCGGAGGGAAGATGTCGAGCGATATCCTGGGAGGGTTTGTGACCTTCCTTGCCATGTGTTATATCCTTCCCGTCAACGCTCAAATCCTCGCCAACACCGGCATGAACAGCTTTGGAGTCTTTGGCTCCACCGCTCTCGTCTCGGCCATTGTGACCTTAATCATGGCTTTCGTCGCCAATTGCCCAATCGCCTTAAGCGCCGGCATGGGATTAAACGCTTATTTAACCTATACCGTCTGCGGAGTTCTCGGCTACTCTTGGCAAGAAGCGATGATTCTTCTCACCGTGACGGGAATCGTTTTCTTCATCTTCTCCCTCACTCCCGTTCGTCGGAAAATTATCGAAGCCTTCCCCGGAGACCTTAAAGCCATCGTTTCAGCGGGCTTAGGGGCCTTCATCGCCTTCGTCGGCCTTAAAGGATCGGGTATCATCGTCGCCAACTCAGCGACTCTCGTCGGACTCGGCTCCTTAAGCGATCCGACCGTCCTTTTAGCGCTTTTCGGCATCATTTTCGTCATCCTCTTGATGAATATCAAAACGAAGAAGGGCCTTCTTTCGTCCCTTGCCGTTCCGCTTGGGATGCTGACGGTCGCCATCGTTGGTGTCATCATGCGGGCCTCGGGTGTGGCCTATAACGCCAACAACCCTCTCCCGTGGGCCGATTTCTCAAGCCACTGGGGACTAAACAATTTCCAAGATGTTTTTCTTTATGGTATTTTCTCGGGCGATCCTTCCGTCAAGACCGGTTCCGATTTCTGGGTCTTGGTGGGCGACGTCTTCAAGAACCCGGCCTCGTACGCCGTTATCTTCTCTTTGATCTTCGTTAACCTCTTTGACACCTCCGCGACCCTCATCGCCGTTGGCAAAGACGCTAACATCTTCGATTCCAAAGGCAAAATGAGCGGCAACCGCGTCATCATGGCCGATGCGACCGGAGCCCTCATCTGCGCGCCGCTTGGAACCTCCACCGTCACGTCTTTCGTCGAATCGACGATCGGGGTGAAAGTTGGGGCAAAGACAGGTTTGGCCTCCCTCGTCACCGGCTCCCTTTTCCTTCTTTCGGCCTTCATCTATCCGGTCTTTGAACTCTTCACCTATTCCTGCGTTTCCTGCGCCGCCCTTGTCGCGGTCGGTTCGATGATCTTCGCTGGAAACCTTAAGGACATCAAATGGACCGATCCGGCCATTGGCTTCTCGGCCTTCATCACCATTCTTATGATCATCCTCACCTATTCCCTCACGAACGGGATCGGATTCGGGCTTATCTGCTACGTCGTCATCATGCTCGCCCGTGGAAAAGGCAAAGAGGTAAGTGGAATCCTATATGGGGTTTCGCTCTTCTACCTCGTGAGTTTCGCCGTCAACGAAATCGTGGCACGGCTTCTATAAATAAAAAAAGAAATAGGCTGGTTCGCCAGCCTATTTTTTATTGTCTTTCGAATCGTCTTTTTTCTCGTTCTCATCAGGGTTGGTCTTCGTTTCATTTTGGAGATCTTGGGCCCGACGCAACTGATCTTCCATGTCTTTGATCTCTTTCTCGGAGAGGTTCTGCTCAGCCTTTAATCGGTCAAGGGTTTGTTTTGCCACGTTGATCGAATACTCGACGAAGCCCTTTTCGTATCGGGTGGCAAGGAGTTCGATGACGTTGAGAAGATAAGGGATGTAAGCGAAGGTGAATAAAGCCGATCCGGCAAGTCCAAGGACGAAGAGGCGCTCAAAATCGCTAAACCAGATGAGCCCTACCCCAATCCCCGTCAGGTAACCCCCGACAAGGAGAAGGATGCCAAGCCACAAAGCCCCGTAATAGTCTTTGTAGAAGCTTTTGCGGATTTGGCGAAGGCCGCCGACGAAGATGCTGTTAGCCAAACGGGAAGAAGTTCCTTGAAGGCCCATGCGAACGTAAGGGTTGAAGGAATTGACGGAAAGGGAATGGACGAACTCATAAAGGCCGAAGCCATAACTCGATAAAATGACGACCCTTTGATACATCAGGATCGATTCGTTACTCGTCATGAAATCCATGAATTCCTGGTTCGTTCCGCTTTCAAGGAGAGAGCTGAATTTATTGATGGCGTCGAGGAAGGAGGGGTCGGCCGAGACGGCAACGAAATAATAAACCCCACCGACGAGAAAAGAGGCCAAGATGGCGATTCCGATGGCCTTAAGCAAACTGATGCAGACCCGATAGACCCCGTAAAATGGGGCCGCGGGATTGAAATAGAGGCCGAAGAAACGAAAAAAGACTCGGCTCGAAAGCGGGGCCCCGCCTTTATATGAGGAAACCGACATCTGAAGGGCAAAGAAACAGGGAATTAAAACGAAGGGAATACTGATAAGAAGCGAATAACTGAAAGCGAAAGCCACGGCAATGACCATGACCTCGATCATCAAAAAGGTGAAAGAGGCGGCGAGGGTCTTCCGATAGTCTTTTTTGAAAAGGAGAAAGGCCGCGGAGGCCAATGAATTCTTGGGAGAATTTGCTTCGTTATTTTCCATTTTGATTCAACTCCGCGAGATCGCGGACGGCGATCGCGAGTTCGTCTGGGGTAAAAGCATCGACGTCTTTGCTCTTTTCCTTCGCTTCGATGAACTTTCCAAGTTTCGAAAGAGGAACAAGGAAATTGTCGTTGGTCGTGTTCTTAAAGGGGGTGACGAGACAATCGTCATTCACGAGGACGATGGAAACGAAATAGCTCCGGCTTAATCCCGATGCGAGGGAAAGACGGTCGGCCCGGACGTGATTGAGGATCAGAGGATTGTCGATGTACTTCTTCTTCCGCTTACCAAGGTAATAGATCCAACTTTGGTCATCGGGTTTAGCCGAGATGGCCCCATGGTAATAACGATCTTTGACGACATAAATGAACTTGTCCCCAAAGATGATGTGATCGATGTGAACTCCGGAATCGTCTTCGCCAATCGCGAGGGCCCATTTATTGATGAGATAGAAATCGTTGTCGAGGGTCACGCGGTGGACTTTTCCGTAATACATCCGAATCGTCCGTCTCTCATAGAGAAAACGTTTGATGGGTGAATAGAGCAAAAGGAAGAGGAAAAAGGCACCTAGCAATGAGGCCGAGACAATATAAATGGTTAACTCGACGAAATGGCTCATTAGGCAAATTTTTCGGCGGCCGCGATGGCGGTTTTCACCATGTTGCCAAGGCCAGTTTGCCTCTGTTCGGCACTGAGTTTTTCTTTGATGAGGAAGGAATCGCTGACGGTAAGGATGCAAAGGGCTTTCTTGTGGAGAAGAGCCGCGGTCTGATATAAGGCGTAGCTTTCCATTTCGACCCCGAGAATGCCGAGTTCGGCCCATTTCTTCCAGATGTCGCGATCATAATCGTAGAAGACATCAGCCGACAAGACGTTCCCGACGTGGTACTTTTGTTTGGTGAGTTTGGCCACGTCGACAGCCTCCGAGAGAAGAAAAAAATCGGCGATGGCGCTATAGGTGCAGCCTTGAAGATGGAACTGACCCATCCAGTTTGAATCAGTCGAAGCCCCTTCGGCGAAAATCAGTTCATTGAGGCCAATGTCGGGGCTATAGCTTCCACAGGTTCCAATCCGAATGATGGCTTCAACGCCATAACCGGTGTAGAGCTCGTGGCAATAGATTCCGATTGAGGGCATGCCCATTCCCGAAGCCATGACCGATAGGCGTTTGCCCTTTTCGGTTAAGCCAGTAAAACCAAGGATACCGCGGACATCGGTGACCTGTTTGACATCATGAAGGAAATTGTCGGCGATCCATTTGGCTCTTTTCGGATCTCCTGGCATCAGGACGACTTTAGCGAAATCGCCTTCGGAAGCGGAAATGTGTGGAGTAGGCATGTGATTTGACCTCCTATGATCAATTTTCATCGATATCGATGACGTAGATGCGGCTTACCGTGTCGGTGAAGCAGCGATGATTCGAGCTCATCAAGACGGCGATGAACTCAACGAGAAAGTATACCCCAAAGGTCGCAAAGGCCAAAGTGATAGAAACAGCCGATTCGACCAAAAGCGGGGTGATTCCGCATTCTTCCCCTTCTTCGCCCACCATTTTGATGCGAAAGAAGCGCATGCCGAGGGTTTGACCCTTCCAGCGATAAGGAAGAACTACTTGATAGGTCATGGCCCCAATAGCGATAAGACCACCCGAAATAAAAGTGACGATGAAGGAAGCGGTGATGGTCCAAGGGGATTTATCGAGATAGGCATTCATGAGGGCGGCGATTGAAGGAAGCATAAGTAAAAGCGAGGCAGTGATAACAATGGCCAAATCGAAAAGGGTGGCCACGATTCGGTGGCTCGGGGACGTAAGGGATTTAAGGGCGATCGTGCTCTTCACGCCATTATCTTAGCAAAGCCCGCCTGCGGGTGTGATAAAAAACGGCTTTCAATTCCCACAATCTTCTCTATAGTATGGCTTATGGATCCCATTCTTCGGTATTTGCTTATCGCCTTCGCCATCCTGGTTTTCGGAGTGGGACTTTTCTTTGCTTCGGGCCTCTCTTTTCTGAAGAAAAACCGGGTCGCGATTGTCTACAAAGCGGGCCGCTATTACAAAACGATCTTCACAGGAACGCATTATTTCCTTCCTCTTTTATATAAGGTCTCGAAATCTTATCGCTTAGGCCCTCAATCGCACGAGATCCGTTTAGGCAAAGAGAAGATCATCCTCCTAACGGAAATCGTCGATCCCCGCCGCTACGACGAAGCGAGGGCATCTATCGAGAAAACGGCTCTCGACGTTTATCGTCATAACCATTCGGTCAATAAGAAAAGCGCCCTTCGGAAGGCGCTTATGGAGATTGGAGTTAAGCTCGACAGTTAATTCTATTCGACGGTGACTGATTTGGCGAGGTTTCGAGGCTTGTCGATGGGCAGACCTTTTTTTAGCGCCACATAGTATGAAAGGAACTGAGCCACCACCACTTCGGCCGCTCCAGCGAGATACGGCTTCACATCTTTCACGATGAAAGCGTCCCCAGTGTTCTTGAGTGGCTCGTTGGAGATGACGACAATGTTGGCTTTGCGGGCATGCAATTCTTCGAGGTTGTTTCTCATTGAGGAAGCAATCGACGGATCGGAGACGAGACCGACGACGAGAGTGTTTTCTTCGATGAGGGCGATCGGGCCGTGCTTCAGTTCGCCACCCGGATAGGCCTCGGCGTGAATGTAGCTCACTTCCTTAAGTTTCAAGGCCCCTTCCATTCCAGCCAGGTAATCATAACCGCGGCCGACGTAGAAGGCGTCTTTCGTCTGAGAAAGCGAATCGGCGATTTTCTTAATCTCCTCTTTCCGAGCGATGATGTCCTTGCAGGCATCAATTAACCCATAGAGATGGGTGATGACATTCGTCTTATGGTCGAGGGCGCCAGTGAGCATGGCGAGGAACGAAACTTGGGCCAAATAGCTCTTGGTTGAGGCGACCGCAACTTCGAGTCCGGCATAAAGGAGGCACGAATAAGTCGAGTTTCTCTCGATGGTCGAACCTTTGGAATTAGTGACGGCGATCGAAATCTCGCCCCGTTCGTTGATGACTTTTTGACATTTGATGAGATCGGCCGTTTCTCCCGATTGCGAAAGGAGAACATAGACTGGGTTCTTCGCGGTTTCGAAGGGATCATAAGCCCATTCAGAGGCCACATAAGCCCCGCTTCTCTTCCCAAGGAAGTGCATATAACGAACACCCATTAGGGAGGCGTAATAGGAAGTTCCACAGGCCAAGAAAACGATCTTGTCCGATTTTTCGAGGGCCTTAAGCATGTCGGGGCTGAAAAGGAATTTCTTTCCGTCGAAGTAGTTTTCCTCCAGACGTTTGATGACGCCGGGGATCTCTTCGATTTCTTTGAGCATGAAATGAGGATAATCGCCAAGTTCATGATTGAACTGGTCGACTGACCGGGTCGAGAACTTCGGATTCAGTTTTTCATATCCTTTGTAGATCTCGTAGGTCCCGGGTTCAACGAATCCATAGACCTTGTCGTCGAGATCGACGAACTTGTTGGTGAACTGAATCATCGGAAGAGGGTCGCTCGCCAAATAACTGGCATCCGAAGAGACGCCAATAAGAAGAGGCGAACTGTTCTTCATGAAATAAAGGCGATTGGGCTCACCCTTATGAAGGATAGCGCAGGCATAGGAACCTTCGATCGATTCGACCGTCGCTCGGATGGCGTCGAGGACGCTTCCGATCCGGAGGAAATTTCGTTCCAAAGTATTGGCGATGACTTCGGTGTCGGTTTGGCTTCCAAAAACATAGTCGCAGGCGATGAGCTGATTCTTTAAAGACCGGAAATTCTCGACGACGCCATTATGGACGACGTAGAATTCCCTCTTCATCGATTCCTGAGGATGGGCATTCTCTTTCGAAGGCTGTCCATGGGTAGCCCAGCGGGTGTGGGCGATACCGGCGGTCGCTCCAGAAAATTCGGGAACGATCGCATCGAGGGCTTCGACCCGCCCGGCGATTTTGTACATCTCGATCTTGTTCTTAAGGTAATAGGCACAGCCGGCGGAATCATATCCCCGGTAATCAAGTTTCTTTAAACCTTTAATAAGATAAGAACGGAAGTCGATCTTGCCGACTCCTCCAACAATTCCGCACATATTATTTTCCTCCTTGGACGAAGTTTACGAGATCGTCCACGACTTGCTGACAGAGAACCGGATCGAGAGCTTCGACCATCACCCGAATGACGGGTTCGGTTCCGCTCGGACGGATAAGGATTCGTCCAAAGTCTCCCAAACGTTTTTCTTCTAATTCGTTGAGATGCGCTAGTTTGTCGCTTTTCATGATCCGATCGACCGCGTCTTGCGTGGGGACGGGAACGTTCTTGAGAAGCTGAGGATAGACCTTAAGCGAGGAGAGGTGTCCATAGGCTGGACGATCAAGGACATAGAGATTCATAAGTTTGATGCAACTAAGTAATCCATCGCCCGTATTGAGGTCTTGAAGAAAGATGACGTGACCCGATTGCTCGCCGCCGAGCGAGAGGTCTTTCTCCTTGAGGCGGGCTTGGACGTATTTATCCCCGACCGTCACGATGTCGTAGCCAATTTTGGCTTCATCGAGAGCCTTTCGAAGGCCAAGGTTGCTCATGACCGTGATGACGACGCGGTGATCATGGAGCAGATCTTGCGAATCGAGGGAAAGGGCATTGAGGTAGATTAAGGCGTCGCCATCGAGAAGGCGGCCGTCGCTCGCAATGGCCACAAAACGATCGGCGTCCCCGTCAAATGCGAAACCGAATTGATATTTTCCATTATGGAAAGCATCGATGAGGGATTGGAGATGAGTCGATCCACATCCGGCATTGATGTTGGTGCCGTTGGGAGAAGCATTAATGAAGGTGGCGTCAACGCCTAGGCGTTTCATCAGTTCGGGGGCGATCGCGGAAGCCGAACCGTTCGCGCAGTCAACGATGACCTTAAGGCCCCTCATCTTGGGCGAAGCCTTAGCGACAAGCCACGAAATATAGCCTTCTTTCAGGGAAGGGTCGGTGATAAATTGCCCACTAACGAACGGAAGATTGTCTTCCGCTTGATCCATGTATTCTTCAATTTTCTCTTCGATTTCGTCGCTAAGCTTTTCCCCACAGGAATTAAAAATTTTGATTCCATTGTCGCTATAAGGATTGTGGGAGGCCGAAATCATGATTCCGTAATCGAAATCGTTCCTTTCAACCAAATAAGAAATAGAAGGGGTCGTCGAAACCCCTTCGTCATAGACTTTGGCCCCGGTCGCGACCATGCCTTTTACTAAGGCTTCAAGAAGCATGGACCCCGATTCGCGGGTGTCACGGGAAATAAGAATCTTGTTGGATCGACCATTGGGGTATTGCCCAATGTAACGTCCGATCCGATAGGCCATTTGGGCAGTCAAAACAACCCCAGCTTTGCCCCGAACCCCATCGGTTCCGAAATGATGTAAGGCCATTATGATTTTTTATCCTCCGGTGCGGGAGTTTCGTTTTCGCTTTCGCTTACCTTGGCGATGGCCATGTACTCTTCAAACGTCTTGAGGAAATTGTCCGAAGCGACGCTTTGGAGTTCTCCATCATAGGCGATTGAGATGCGGCCGGTCTCTTCGGAAACCACAACCGTGACCGCATCGCTGACTTCGCTGATGCCGATCGCGGCCCGGTGCCTCGAGCCGAACTTCCCGGTGAGGGGGCGGGTCGTCGGGGTGTAATAAACCGAGGCGGCCACGATTTTGTCGTCCCGAACGATGACCGCGCCATCATGGAGGCGGGTTCCAGGGTAGAAAATGGTTTGAAGAAGTTCAGCCGAAACCGGGGCGTTGATGATGGTGCCCGATTTCATGACGTCGCTGAGCGAATCTTTTTTCTCGAAGGTGATGAGGGCGCCGATTTTCTGTTTGCTGAGGGTGATGACTGCGGCCTCGATTTTCTGATACATGGCCTCCCGATCAAAAATCGTCTCGGGTTTGGTCTTATCTTTCGAACGTCCGAAGAGGGTGATGCCACCCGTTTTGCCTTTCATGGAGTTGGCAATGAAAACGCGGGCTTCGTTCATGTTGGCGAACAAGAAGAATACTAGACCCACACCAAGCCCAAGGGTGGTGACGATGACAAGGAGATCGATATTAAGATACCAAGCCGAAACAAGGATGATTTGGGCCGAAATGAGATAGATGAAAACAAATTTCCGATTGAAGATCTTGAAGAAAATGATGTCGAAGATAACAAAGGCAACAAAAGCGATCGCTAATCCAACGATGTCGTTGATCGACAAGGCCCGCAATTGAAATACGAGATCCAGCGAAGTCATTTTTTTACCTCACCCACCGATGGGCGAAACGCGAAGCCGCACTCGCGGCGATGGCTCCCACTATGTCATCGATGAAGGTATTGCAAACCCCAGAGTTCTTTCCGTTGTCGTTGAGTTTAGCAATAATCCCATATTTCTTCTTATCGATAAAACCGAAATTGGTCAAAGCGATGGACCCATAAAGGTTGCAAATTCCATAAGCGAGGACTTCATCGACCCCAAAAAGACCTTCATCGCGCATCAAAGTCGCCTGAAGGATTTTGTCGTCCATTTTTCCTTGTTCGGCCATCTTGTCGAGTTCGATACCCGTCATGATCGCATATTGGACTTCGCGTTTCTTGATAACCGAAATAACGGAGTCGAGCAATTCTTCCTTAACCAAATCAACGTGGTAATCCGCCTGAAGGTAACGAGCACAGTCAGCAATATCCTCAAGTCCGACGCCCCGCTCTTTGAGGAGGGCGATGCAATATTCCGTATTATCTTCCATAAATAATCCTTTCAAAAATAAAATAACGGCATTTCTCGCACTAACTATAGCAAAGCTATCATTCTTTTGAAATCACAAATAAGGCCTTTTTTCGGTTGATAGTTATTTTTCTATGGTTGACTCCATCGTACAAACATAAGGAAAAATAAAAAAAGCACGCCTCGAGAAGCGTGCGTAAGAACTTATGGAGCACCTGGCGGGAATCGAACCCGTATAACCAGCTTGGGAAGCTGGTGTTCTACCACTGAACTACAGATGCAGGGCCTTTTGGGCACCAACAATTATACGAGTTGGGCCTCTCTTGTCTAGTTAGTCTCTTTTTTAATTTCTTTGGTCCGCGAAAATGTCCGAACGGAAACGCCTTCTTGGACGGCGAGAGACTTAGCAAAAGCAATCGCCTCTTCTTCCGAAGAAAAAAACTTTATGGCCGTTCCATCCGCGTAACGAACCTGCCATTTGTTGGTCTTTATCGGTTCGGTTTTTTTATACTCCGTCGGCTTGTCATCGTGAGAAGGCACGATATGAATTTGGGCTGAGGGGACCGGCTTTTCAGGTGGCACGTAGGAGTATGGTTTCATTTTTTCAGGCACGGAGCTCTCATCGATATCAGCATCAGGCGTGGAAGATAGATCCTTAACTAAAGGACGTTCCTCGACAAGAGGGGTCTCAGAACCAAACGACGACATATTCATTTTGGCTTCGGGCAGATCCCGACCTTCGTTAATCGCAATTTCGACATGGTTCAAGGCGGTCAAAAAGCGATGCCATCCGATCCATGGTCCGACGAGAATGAAAATTCCGAAAAAGTTCCAGCAGAAAAGTGAATGAAATGAAGTCCGGGGGCGATCGATTCCGATCGCGGCTTCTTCATCCTCGATCTTTTGAGCCACACGACACGCCCAAAAAAGAGGAACGAGGCCAAGCGTGACCCAGCCAAAAAGCCACGCCAACCAAAAAGGCATTGATTTCCGATCTTCGTCACCACGGATTTCATTTATTTCCTGACCGATTTGATTAAGGACGACCGCGTTATAAATGGTGAGGGTCACAAGACCTAGCAAGAAAAATGAGACAACTCCACGCCGGGTATGGGCAAACTTCATAGTGGCCTCCCAAGGGATTTCTGGTTTCATTTTATATGAACGCAGTCCTTCTTTCCATAAACATTTCGGACGAAAAAAGCCCGCCGAAGCGGGCTCATATTTCGATGGTGGGTGCTAAGGGAATCGGACCCATGACCTTCTGTACGTCAAACAGATGCTCTCCCAGCTGAGCTAAACACCCATCTGTATAATGCCGTCTCACTGACGGCTACGATATTATAATGACCCAAGTTTCGTTTAACAAGAGATAAAAGGAAAGGTCGAAAAAGTGAGTGATAGCACATGGTTGTTTGTTAGGCAAATAAAGAAAAAGGGCCTTGGCGATAATGCCCTTATTCCGGTTGAATGTTTTCTCTAAATCAGGCGGCGTTCTTAGAGATATCGCTCACACTTCCATCAACTTCATATTGAAGAAGGGAGGAAATAGTTTCTTTGTTGGAAGAAACAATTTTTGCAAATTGGCGGCTCCGTTTAAGCGGATCGACATTGTTGACATCGATCCACGTTCCAGTGTTGATGTAGGTCTTGCCAGGATGGTTTTCGATGCTCGACCAATACTTTGGGGCATGGGTGTGTCCATATATGACAACATCGACACCCTTTTCAACATCGAGACGTTCAGTAATGGCGGTTTCGTTACACCACGAAGTGTCGGCCGCATTCTTGACGGCGGTGATGAAATCGTATTGTTTGTTCACGCGATTCTTTTCTTGAAGAACCGCCCAACGTCTTTGAATGTCGGGGAAAAGCTTGGCTTGAATTCGTCCGTCTTTCATGGTCGGAACAAGATCGGAGAGGGAATAGTAGTCTTCAAACCCATCCATCCCAGCCGGAAGGAATTTGTCATCCATGGTTTTGTTGACGCCGAATTGAGAAATGACGTCCTTCCACAGTAAATAATACGCGTAGGCGCCCATCTGATCGGTATCCGAGGGATCAGGTTGAGCGATTTCAGGAACGGCGATTTTGTTCTTCGGATGGCCTTCAGCAACCCATTCAGTGGCCAAACGAGTATAAAAATAGCCAGCCGGAAGAATCGAATTGATGCCAACGGCTTCATTGCTCAGCGTGTCGGGCGCGCAAAAAACGTTATACCGATGGCCGTGTTCAATCGAGACTTCGCTTCGATAACCAGTTCGATAGGTTCCAAGTCCTTCTTCGTCACGAATCTGAGTAATTCCCGGAATAATGGAGGCCAAAATGTCATGCGAAAGGGTCATGTCGTGATTGCCGGGGATGTAAACGACCTTCTTCCCTTTTTCGATGCAACGTTTGACCGCCGCAATGATCTCGGCGTTGTTGCTGGCAATTTTTTTATACAGTTCGGAATAGGATTTAATCGGTCCGAAAGAGGTTGGAAGGAACCAACCATCGAGGAAGTCGCCATCAATGACGATTTCGTCGAGCGAGTCGGTAACGGAAGCCCGATTAAAGAAATCCGCGGTATAGCCTTTATTCTTACTATTCTCGGCATACGCATCATCGACGCCAAGGTGAATATCGGAGACCACCACTGACACCAGTTCTTCGGAATTGACTGAATCGTTCCATAAAGGACGATATGTTGAATTTCCACACGAGGCAACAGCCGAGGCCAAAAATGGAACGGCCAGCAAACTTAACGACTTTTTCTTCATGAAGATGTCCTCCTTTTGGGCAAATGGCACGAATCAAATCCGCGCCACATCGATATACATCATAAGACGTCATTATAATATGCTTTGCTCATTCTTTCGTACATCAAAAAATGTCATAATCAGGATTGTCGGGTCAAGATTGATTTCGAAGAGAAAATCGTTATATAGGCGATAAATATCATTTAAAAGTAAGTTGCAGTGAATTCAATCTATCGTCAATATGCTGGCAGAAAAGGCGACGTTATGCGGTTAAGTCCGTTTTCGCGCCCGTCGAAATATCTCGCAATCTTTTGTTTTGTTACGAGAAAAACGAAGTTTTCGCTTCATCAAAGATCGACCGAGAGAATGGTTTTCATTATTACTTCGCAGCCGTCATAAACCGCCTTAGGGGATCGTCGACCTTTCTAAACTAGGTTTGACCCTAAACGAGATCACGGTCTATATCGAAAAGGCAATTCTAATTCTCTTTCTTAATGTCTTTATGATGAGAAACCATCACTCAAGAAAGACATCGAAATGTTTGAGTTAAAACTAAGCGTCACCCAAACACTATTTTTGATCGCGTTGGGAAATGTAGTTATAGAAAAAGAAGAGACGACGAAAACCCGAAGCCGTAAAAATCATCAAACGCGATTTCGAAACCCTTCTCTCCGCTTGTCATACGTCCTCTTTAAGCGAACCACATTTCATTCGGAGATTTCGGATTTTTAGAAAAGCATTTCACAAGCATTTCATCATCATGGTCGAATTATTGGAATCGGGCGGAATTTATAACTGCCATGACCCTAAGATCATTTGCGGTTAATCATTTTAACGAAACAAAGCGATTATTCGATTTGCTTATTATGATGACGAACTCAGTTAACCTTTTTTGTTTGATGCTGTTTCGTCTTCATTCTGTCGACAACAAAAACAATAAAGAAAAAGGCGGCAAGAAGAAGGATCGAAGAGATTCCGACAATAAGGAAACACGTCCCAATCGAAACCTGATTTCCGAAGAATTCAATTTCGGTGTCGAAACCCTTCTTAAGATTCGATATGCCTTCGGGAGGAAGAACCGTTCCGAATTGTTCCACCGCTCCTCGCGTGAAGTAATAACGGAAAATAATGGTTCCATAGGTCCCTGGAAGAAATTTCAAAACATTCTGAATGCCTGCCGCGAATTGAGAAATTGGCATATAGGCCCCGCAGACAAACCCATACATGGATGACACCAATGTCGTCAAGGCCGTTCCGACGCCCATCGAAGAAATGAAGTATTCGATTATGGTGGCGAGGGCCGAACCGAAAAGGGTTAATAAACCTATATTGAGTATGATCATCATGACGTCTTCAAAGCTAAGATACCAACCCACGATGGCCACATAAGCAAAGCCTAAAGCAAGACAGACAAAGCACACGATAAGCGTAGTGAAGAAATTGGAAACGAGATAGCTAAGAGAAAGAACTGTTCTTTTGACCGGAGCCACCAAAATGTCATTCACGGCCCCACTCGATTTATCGGAAATGATAATCGTGTTACTACAGAAAGCAATCGTCACGCAAGATGTCGCAAGAATCGAGGAAACGAGCCAACCACCGGTGAATCCATCAATCAAGCGTGAAGATACTTCAACGCCTTGGGGAATGAACGACTGAAGAGAATTGGTGTAGACACTTTTTAGGAAGGTCACAAAAAGAATTAGTAAAATGGCCGGAGTGATTAAGGAAATCAGAAAAACCGATTTGTCCTTAAAGTACATCTTGATGTTTCGACGAACCAAAAATGCGAGATCGCTTAAGTTCTTATTCATTTTCTGATCCTCCCTTTAGTTCTTTGCCTGTGACATTAAGAAAGACTTCGTCCATCGTTCCCTTAAGCAATTCGAAGTCTTTGAACAAATCCGGATGCTTGAGGATAAAGGTCTTTCCGACCTCGACGTTCGCGAGTTCAATTCGAACATAATCATCGGTCTCTTCGAAAATGGTTTTCTCTTCTTTGAGAATCGAAATGAGTTCGTCGCTTTTATCGTAAATCTTCAAAAAATCATGGGCGTATTTGTTCTTAAGATGGTTTGGCAAATCATCCGCGACGATATGTCCCGAATCAAGAATAACCACGAAGTCGGCATTCGCCGCTTCTTCCATGTAGTGGGTGGTCAAGAAGATCGTGACTTTATCGATTGTCCTTAGCTTATCGAGACAAGACCAAACCATGATCCGGGTCTGAGGATCTAATCCCGTCGTCGGTTCATCCAAAATCAGTATCTTCGGTTTGTGAAGAAGGGCCCGGGCGATGTCGATGCGACGTCTTTGCCCGCCCGAAAGTTTGCCAAGTGTTTTATTGAGAAGATCCTTGAGATCCAAAAGTTCGGATAATTCACAAAGCCGTTCTTCGAATGCTTTCCCTTTAATGCCATAGAGGGCGGCCTTAAGCGTAAGGTTGTCGCGAACGTTTAACTGTTTATCGAGGCAAGTGTTTTGAAAGACGATCCCGACTTTGGATTTAGTTTCTTCTGACTTTTCGTCGATATTCACCCCATCAATCAAAATAGTTCCCCGATCTTTGGGAGTAATGCCGGCGATAATGTTAATCGTGGTCGATTTCCCCGCTCCGTTAAGACCAAGAAAAGCAAAGAGTTCGCCTTCTTTAACGCGGAACGAAATGTCATCGACTGCTTTGACCGCGCCGTAATGCTTAACGAGGTGTTTCACCTCAAGAATATTTCTCTCTTCTTTTTCCATTCGTTTGTGGCCTCCGCGAAAACCGGTTTCTAATAGAGAAATACTAATCAAAATAACCATCGTTGACAATTTACTTTTCAAAAAGCAAAGTAAAAGTGTCAAAAGTAACTCAGTTTTAAACTAATCGGCCGTTCATCCACATCAAAACTAGTCCGTAAGAGAAAGCATGACTATATCTTAGCGTTGTATTTCGTATCGATATTAGTAAGCATTTTTCTTTCGATTTCTTTATGTTGTTTTGTCAAATAGTAATAAACGGGAATTTTCTTCCCTTGAAGATAGTTATCTAAAACAATTTAATTCAGTTGTCTACAAATTGTCGATAACTGAATAAATAATTTCGATTGAATCGAACTTTTGAGTCAATGATGAGTTTCAATATAAACGATAATAAAAAGTGTCGATTCTAAGTAAATCGACACTGTAATACGCGATGGTGCCGACGAGGGGAATCGAACCTCCAACCTACTGATTACGATTCAGTTGCTCTGCCAATTGAGCTACGTCGGCGCGCCAAATAAATATAGACCTTAGGGGGCCATCTAGACAAGTCAATTATGCCCGTACTTAAACATTCCCCAAATAGACGGAATTAAGGTAACGTTTGGCGATGGCCTTAAGAGAAGTCAAAGAAGAAAGGGGAGTCATGGGTTCCGTTTCTTCGTACCGTGGGAAGTAACGGCTGAGGTGAAGAGGGATCTTTGGGTCGAGCGAAGCGATCCATTTTGCTTCTTCCTTCATAGCCTCAGGCGAATCGTTTTTCCCGGGAATGATGAGGGTCGTGAGTTCGATGTGACATTTCTTATAAGCGGAGGCAATAAAGGCTTTGACCATCTCTAAACTCCCACCCACATACTTATAAAACGACTCATCAAAAGCTTTGAGGTCGATATTCATCGCATCGATATATGGCAAGATCTCTTTGAGAACCTCAAGAGTAGCCGTTCCATTCGTCACGAGAACTGTTCGCAGTCCATTTTCTTTAGCAAGTTTCGCGGCATCCTTGACGTATTCATAGCTGACGAGGGGTTCGTTATAAGTAAAGGCCAGTCCAATGTTTCCTTGAGGGACGAGAGAAAGAGCCGATTCGACGAGACTTTGAGGAGAAACATATTCGGAATCAGTCAATAGGTTGTTTTGAGATATTTCGTAGTTTTGGCAAAAGGGGCAATGAAGATTGCAACCGAACGAACCATACGAAAGGATCATTGAACCTGGGCAGAATTCCTTGAGGGGCTTTTTCTCGATTGGGTCGAGAGCGAGCGACGTGCAACGCCCATAGTTCAGAGAAACGACCTTACTCGCCCCGCCGATTCGCGCTCGGCAAAGACCTATCTGGCCCCGCGATAAATCGCAATGATGAAAACAAACCGGGCATTTCATACGTGACGAACCACCTTGAAGCGATGGAGCACAACCTCATCCTCAATGGCGATGCCAGCCTTTTCTTTGGCGATCGCAATCTGGTCATCAACCGTGTCGACGCCATCAAGATTTGGCAACAGGAGGCCCCGTCGAGATCCTTTCTCGACGATGACACCGTAAATCTTTGGATTGAGATCCTTTTTCGATGATATTGGCTCGGACTCGCTTAAGACATCGACGGATATTGAGAGATAAGCCAAATCTTCCTTGGCCACGGGATCAAAACGGGGATCTCCCACCGCCGCATCGACGGCGTTCGTCGCAATCTCTTCCCCGATTGAGTTCTTGGTGGGCTTGATCGTCCCAATACAGCCCCGAAGACGTCCGAATTCATGAAGAGAAACGAAAACCCCAGCCCGAGAATCCAGAAGGACCCTTGGAATGGCGGTTAAATCGCTAATTGGGCGACTAAAGGAAAAATAGTTAACGAGGCATTCTTTGGCAAAAAGAACATACGGGTCAGCCTTGATCATTTCCTTTTCGACTTTTTCTTTTTCTCGCTTCAAGTATTGAGAAAGAAAACGTCTTTTTAGATCTTTTCCTTCGACGAAATATTCGCATACCCCATACCCAACTCCAAACGTCGCTTCATGGGAAAGAAGAACAGGTTTGACTTTCAATCCATCGAGAGCCCCCGCCATCATAATGAAAGAATCATGGCCACAGGTTTCGGCTTTCGCTAAGAACTGAGGGTCGAAATCGAAAAGATCGCCGAAGTGACCCTTGGCCAAGACATCCATAATCTGCTCATCGTATTTCGGTCCTTCGGGCCGATAACCATAAGGTCCGGTTTCCTTTTGACAATGGGAAAGATCACCGCTGGCAATGAAAATGGCTTTTCGTCCTAGACGATCGACGGTTTTTTGGATCAACTGCCCCATCTCATAATGCTGAGGGAGAGAAAGGCCCGAAAGAGCGAGGCGGACGAGATGGTAATTTTGGTAATGGCGATTAACGAAATAAAGAGGGACCATGGTCCCGTGGTCAAGAGAGGTCATCTCGGTCTCGTTTCCCGCTGGGAAACCAATCTTGTGGGCCTCCACATTGAAGGCGTTAACAAACTCCTCGTCGCCCGAAAGACGAAACGAGACATCGGGAGCCCCAAAGGAAGAAAGGTCGCCTTCTTGATGAAGGCGGCTACTTACGCTGAAATAATCGCGATACCCTTCCATGTGGGGAGACGAAAGGATAATCAAATCGGGTTTTAGCAAAGCAATCGCTTCGCCTACTTTGTTGAGCGAAGTGAAAGTTAAAACGATCTTCTCCTCTTCGCCCTTCCCGATTTCCGGAATGATGATAGGAGGGTGCGGTAAAACAAAACTAGCAAGAATTGGCATATCTTTACGTTTATGATACCACAATCCTACTAAGGCTAAAAAAGAGACATCCTTTCGGATGCCTCTCTCGCGTTATTGAATGTCGGGATTCGGTTGAACTTTCTTCGCTTCTTTTCGCCTCTTAAGTTGAATCCCAAGGGCGACGAATTCGTGGGCCACGAGTGGCATCACCGCCAAAGCGAAGACGTAGACGTAATCAATCGGACTATCGGACAAGGCGTAGACACCGAAGAACGTATTAATGGTTGGGGTCTCGATGACGAAGATCTGAAGGGCAAGGCCCAAGAAAAAGGAAATCCACAGCATCAGGTTCTTGTCTTTGAAAACGTAGACGAAACTCCGACGGATATCGGTCATCCCGAGCATGTGGAAGAGTTCACTGAAGGCCAAGACGCAGAACGCCATCGATTGCGCTTCCTCAAGATTAGCTGGGACGCCAGCCGCGTTCTTAACCGCGAAGTAATCATTGATCTGAGCGAGCGAGAAAGCCCCACTTTGCCATGGTTTAACTAAGAAGGCGATAAGGGTGATGGCCCCAATAAGCAATCCATACCCGAACGTGATCGCGTATCCGCCATGGGCGAAAAGCGATTCCTTCGGATTACGGGGTTTGTCATTCATGATGTCCTTCGGTTTCCGATCGGCACCAAGGGCGACGGCCGGCAAGGAATCGGTGATGAGGTTAACCCACAAAAGATGGATGGCGACGAGTGGGGCGGGAAGACCAATCGCGATGGCGACGAACATGCAGACGACCTCACCAATATTTGACGAGATAAGGAAGAGAATGGTCTTCTTGATATTGGCGTATATGCCACGGCCTTCTTCGACGGCTTTTTCAATCGAAGCGAAGTTGTCGTCGGCAAGGACCATGTCGGCCGCGCCTTTCGCAACGTCCGTTCCGGTGATACCCATGGCAATTCCGATGTCGGCACTCTTAAGGGATGGAGCATCGTTTACTCCATCGCCAGTCATGGCGCAAATATGGCCATTGGCTTTAAAGGCTTTGACGATGGCGACCTTGTTCGAGGGAGAGACACGAGCGAAGACGCGAACGGTTTTGACCTTTTCACGAAGCTCAGCTTCACTGCTGGCGTCGATTTGGTCACCGGACATACATTGATCAGGAGATTTGGCGATTCCAAGTTCCTTCGCGATCGCAAAAGCCGTGTCTTTGTGGTCTCCGGTAATCATGACCGTCGTGATACCAGCACTCTTAAAGGTTTTGACGGCCGGACCCGCCTCTTTGCGAGGAGGATCGACCATGCCGACGAGACCAACGAAGATAAGTTCGCTTTCTTTGATTTTATCTTTATAGGAAACGGCAAGGGCCAGGACGCGGAGGGCGTCATTCGCCATCAAAGCCGCTGCGGCTCCGATATGATCGCGATCTTCGGGCGTGATGTCGCGAATTTGACCATTAAGAAGAATCTGAGTGGTGTTATTAAGAATCCGATCCATGGCCCCTTTGGTGTAGATGACGACTTTATCGCCTTCCCGATGCATGGTCGACATCATCTTCCTGACAGAATCGAATGGGATCTCATCAATCCGGGGTGAAGCCTTTTCGAGGTCAGCCTTATGCATTTCTAAGCGATTAGCAAATTCGACAAGGGCGACTTCGGTCGGATCGCCATAAACCCCTCCGTCAACAGTGGCGTCGGAACAAAGGGACATGCCCGTGGCGAGGAGCGAAAGACTATCCTTTTTAAAATCGATTTGGTCATAAACCTTTTCATCGGTGTAGGCCCGAACGACGGTCATCTTGTTTTGCGTTAAGGTCCCGGTCTTATCGGAGCAGACAATGGAGACCGCGCCCAGGGTTTCAACGGAAGCAAGCTTTCTGACAATGGTGTTGACCTTAACCATCTTTTGCATGCCCATAGCGAGAACGATGGTGACGACCGCAGGTAAGCCTTCAGGAATAGCGGCAACGGCTAAGGCGACGGCGTTAAGAAGGGCATTGGCCCAACCCGAGGCAATCGTACCCCCGATGAGTTCGTAAATAAGAGAAACGCCAAACATCAAGACGACAATGGCAACGGTTAGGTAGCCGAGGAACTTCGATAATTGGGCCAACTTCTTTTGAAGTGGGGTCTCGTCGTCGGTTTCGCCTTCAAGCATGGTGGCGATTTTTCCGATTTCGGTCTTCATCCCGATCGCGATGACAACGCCTTCCCCACGTCCATAGACGATTGGGGTCGACATATAAACTTCATTAATTCGTTCGGCGACGACGACGGCATCCGACATGACGATATTCGCGTCCTTTTCAACCGGCGTCGATTCGCCAGTAAGAGATGATTCGTCGGTTTTTAGTGAGAATGATTTAATGAGCCGGAGATCGGCCGGGACCGTTCGACCTTCTTCCAAAATAACGATATCGCCCACGACCAATTCCGAGGCTTTGATATCGACGATTTTGCCATCCCGACGGACGGTTGCGGTTGGAGAAGACAGCTTTTTGAGGGCATCGAGAGCCTTCTCAGCTCGACCTTCTTGAACGGTTCCAATGATCGCATTAAGGAAAACGACACCGAAGATGATGAAGACATCAGCGTAGTTGTTGTCACCATTAAATGGCGGGAAGGGCAAAGCCACCACTAAAGAGATGATGGCCGCCGCGAAGAGAATGTAGATCATCGGATCGTTGAACTGGCTGAGGAAGACAATAAAAAGAGATTTTTTAGCCTTCTCTACCAACTTGTTTGGGCCATCGGTTTGTTGTTTGGTTTCGACTTCGGATAAAGAAAGTCCTCGAGCGGAGTCAACGTTGAGCTCCCGGAGCGAGGCTTCGGCTGATTTGTCTTCAAACATAATGCTTTTTCTCCTTTACGCATTAGCCAAAAACGGCTTAGGCATAAAGGTCTCGCGAGGCAACAGTTGCCACCCTTTTCCGGCCGTTTTACCGGCGTGCTGACGGAAGGTAGGATTTGACGCTACTCCCCTTTATAGGAAGAAGTTTAGCACGAGCGCGGGCGGGCGAAAAGGAAGAGAAAGAAGAAAAACAAAAAGCCGCCGAAGAGCCTCATGTATTACTGCAATGAAATGGCATTCGGCGGCTTAATAGTTCGATTGGCGGTTATTTCGGAACTGCGCGCCCTAAGCAGACGAACCGCTGGCTCTTTCGGTCAAAGAGCATGAGACCATCGCCGGCAAACGAGATGCTGACTTCTTCATCGAGCTTAAGCTTAAGATTTGAGAAAATGACACCCGTGAGAAGGAAGCCATCGAGCGCCACCCGAATCGTCGTTTCCATTCCAGCTGGCATGGCAGAATAAATCCGGCCTTTATGACCACCGACTTTTGGATCTTCTTCGAGATGAATGGCTTCTGGACGAACTCCAAGGACGAAATCGTCATCCCCCACGATTGGTTCCTCATCGACCGGAGCCTCGACGATCTTCGAGATGTGATATTTGAAAATTGAATCTTTGTTGTCTTTTTCGACGAAGCCTTTGCCCTCGCCCTTTTTCTTTTCATCGTCATTCGTCTTAGCAATTTCAACCGATGTGGATGAACGCCATTTGGCGAGATCGAGATGTTCATTTGGAACGAAACGGATGGTCTCTTTGCCATCGAAAAAGTTAAGAGATAAAGACCCGTCTTTGTCTTGGTGACCTTTGACTTCGATGAAATTGATCGAAGGGTTCCCGACGAAGTCCGCGGAGAAGAGATTGTTCGGCATTTTGTAGACGTCGAGCGGGGCATCGTATTGCTGCAAAACCCCATTGTTAATTAAACATATCTTTGAAGCCAAGGTCATGGCTTCGAGTTGATCGTGGGTGACGTAAACGAAGGTCGCCCCCAAGTCGGCGTGGAGACGTTGAAGTTCGGCTCTCATCTCGAGACGAAGTTTGGCATCGAGGTTCGAAAGAGGTTCGTCCATGAACAGGACGGAAGGACGAGGAGCAAGGGTTCGCGCAATGGCAACTCGCTGCTGCTGACCACCCGAAAGTTCAGAGGGATAACGGTCCATAAACTCCCCGATCTTAACGACCCTGGAGCTTCTTCGAACAGTAATATCGACTTCTTCATTAGTCAAATGGCGGTTCTTGACCAGAACTTTTCCATTTTGTGAGAGTTCGCCTTTTTTAGTGATTTCATAGCCTTTCTCTTTCATGGCAAGAACTTCTTTTTCAGCCGCGGCTTTGTACTCATCCGCAATGACTTTGGCTTTTGCCAGAGGAGTTTTCTCGTTTTCAAGATGAAGATTGAAAATGATCTTCGCCCCATTCATGGAAAGATCGAGGAGATCGATCAAATGGACGAGCGAACGTGTGCGATTGACTTCGCCGTTCTTTTCTTTGGTATCATTGACACATTTCACGATATCCTTGGCGTGGATAAGAGCCGCGGAAAGCTGGAGATCGAGGACATAGGTTTCGTCATAAACAGGAAGTCCTTCTTTAATATTCTTAAGACCGAAGGCGATATTTTTATAAACGGTCATGTTCGGCCACAAAGCGTAGTTTTGAAAAAGGAAGCCCACCCGTCTTTTGGCGGCCGGAACGTTAATCCCGAGACGGGAGTCATAAACGATTTTGTCTCCGATCGTAATCCGACCGCTGGTTGGAGTTTCGAGACCGGCAATCATTCGAAGGGTTGTCGTTTTTCCACATCCCGATGGGCCCAGAAGGGTGACGAATGAATGGTCGTCCATCACAAGATTGAGGTCATCGACGGCGTAGAAGCCTCCCCATCTTTTGCAAACGTGTTCCAATACAATCTTTGGCATATTATTTTCCTCCAATGCCTTTGTCGAGCGAGGCTCCAGTTAATTTGTTCATTAAGAAATTGACCAACAAAATAATGACGATGATAATGAGGTTGATCCCGTTTGAGAGGCCATAAAGGTTCATTTCGTCAAAGTAGCCAAGTAAAGTCGTGACAATCGTTCCTTCGGCGCAAAGCATCATGAATAGAGTCCATTCCCTCATCGAGGTGATGAAAGGTAGTAAGTACCCAGAAAGGATTGAGGTCTTTTGAATTGGAATAATGATTCTTACCATCCGCTTCCACCACGGAATGCCTTCGATGACAGCACTTTCTTCGATTTCACTCGAAATCTGCATCATGGCGTTTTGTGAAGCACGGGAGGCAAACGGAATGTACTTAATCGTTCCGACGAGAACAAGTAGGAAAATTGTGTTCCAAATACGAAGCGCGTTGCCGAATACGAAGTAAGCCGCACCGACCGAAAGGGCAGGGAGAAGATACGGAAGGAAAGCCATCCCTCCGACATAATTTGCCCATTTGCTCTTTCGATTCTTGGCAACCGCGTAACCAATTAAGAGACCAATTGTTCCAGCGAAAAGCGAACAAAGCAAAGCGGTTTCGATTTGACCGCCAAAGGCAGTCCAAATCATTTTGTTATAAAGCAAACCCGATTGACCATACATTCCGTTTTCGCCCCCGGAGTTTGGGGTGTTCCACCACTTTAAGGTCCAGGAGGTGTAGTCTCCGCGGGTGCTCATGAAAGTACCCATCGCGAAACTCACGACCGGATAAAGCGAGGTGAAGGTCGTAATCACAACAAGAATCGAACCGATTAACCATTTGCCGACTGAGCCTAGATTGGTTTTGGAAACCTGGCCGCTTTTCCCGGTGACGGTCGTGAACTGTTTCCGCCCGCTCGTCGTCTTTTGATTGATAAGGAGAATAGTGACACCAATTACCATCATGACGATGGAAATGATACTGGAATAAGCCGGCGTGTTGACCTCAAGATCAATGTACTTGGTGGCCAATGTCGAGAAATTCAAATAATGTGGGACTGGGTAGGAACCCATGGCCGATGAAAAGACGAGAAGAACGGTGCTAAGAACAGCCGGCATAACGATTGGTAGCGTGACCCGCATGAATATTTTCCATTTTGGTGTGTCAAGAATCGTGGCTGCTTCTTCAAGGTTGGCGTCCATGTTACGAAGAATGCCGCCAATAAGAATGTAGGCAAAAGGGGCGTAATGAATTCCAAGAACGACCGCAGAGGGGAAAAGCCCTTCGCACCACCACTGTGGCATATTGATTCCCGTAAGGTAATGCCAAAGTCCGTTATAGGTGCTGAGGTTGGCGGTGTTGCTCCACAAATCTTTCCAAACAACAGCGATGGTCCATTGGGGCATGACGTAAGGGAGAATGAAGATGGCGCTGATCCATTTCTTCATTTTCATGTTCGTCCGGGTCACAAAGTAAGCGACTCCACCACCAAAGAGAATGGCGACAAAACACGTGGAAACAGCAAGCTCCATAGTATTCGAAAAAGGAATCCAGAAATTGTTTTTAGATAGTTTCCCTGTAAAACTGTCAATAAAGTTTGAAAGCGTCATGCTTCCCGCGGGTTGACCGGAAATGAAGATTTCGTTAGTTCCGACATGGACTACGAAAGCATCGATCAAAACCATCACCAGAGGAGTGACGGTGAGAAAAGTCAAAACGATTCCAAGAAGTAGAAGGATCAGATTATCGGGTTTTGACAAAAACGATCCAGTTTTGTGAAGAATCGATTTGCTCTTTTTGGGATATTCGTTTTCGTAGGTTGTATCCATGTGTCCTCCAGCTCAATACCGAGAAAGGCTAGGGGTCCAAAGTGAGGGCCCCTAGCATGAAATTGCGATGAGAATTAGGCGCGAAGCGAATCGATCCAGCTGCCGATGTTGTAGTTCATCTTGGCAGCGTAGGCCGGATCTTCGACAACAAGATTGCCCTTGCCTTCGCCGGTCGCTGACCACCAATCGTAGCCTTTGTCATTCTTGATGGGGAAATCAGTTCCGCCGTCTTTCGAGTGATCTTGGTTGGAAGTTGGATCTGAGCAATATCCGCCCATATCTTTTCCCCAAGGGGAGAAGCCATATTTGGTAGTAGTGATGAAGTTAATAAGAGCGCAGCTGGTCCATGGATACGGGGAGGTCTTGAGGACTTGGAGATAATGCTTGTACATGTATCCACCAATTCCTTTATAGCCATCCTGATAAGCGGCACAGGTGACGTTCTTGTTGCTGGTGCTTTCGGATTCGGTCGTCGAGCGGAACTTCGAATAAACAAGAAGTCCAGCTGTGTCGGCGTTGGCTTTATTCACGAGGTTGGTCGAGATCGGGCCATCGTCTTCAACTGAGGTGTACTGTTTGACGAACATTTGAATGTAAGCCAAAGAGTATTTGGCATCGGCCCCGACACCGAATTCGGTGGCTAAGGCAGCACTTTCGTCGATCGTCTTTTGAATGGCTTCCTTGTCGCTTCCGGAATAAGCCGCAAAAGCGGTTTTCAGGACGGCCGCGTACTTGTCTTGAGTCAACATGTAGAGGAAGTTTTTGCCGACCGGCTCACTGTTGGGGGCCATGAATTGAGTCTTGAAACCATTGCCGACGAAGTCCCAGCAATTGGTGAAGGTCTTGGTACCTTGATTGTTAAAGACAAAGACCTTATTAAGAGATTGAAGGGCCAACGGTTCGCCATTGGCTGCCTTGTCTCCTGCCCATTCTTTCGGAATGTAGTTGCTGAGATAGCCAGTATCAAGCATTTTGCTCTTGATTTGGTTTCCGTCTTGGATGAGCGTCATCGAGAAAGTGTGACTGCTGCTCGTGACGTCACTGGCGATTTGTGTGAAGATACGATTGTTCTTCGGTTGTGACCACTGCGGTTTGGCCGTAAAGGTGGCATCATAAGCCGGAAATTCAGTCTTGACTTCAGCGCTGTCGACATAACTAGAAGTTGCACTATCGTATTTCTTCCCAGCGTAGTAGTTGAAGAGGTATTCGATCGCAGTCTTTCCACGGCTCGAATTGCCGAGCGCGTAGAAATCCTTGCCCCTGATTTCCTCCATCGACTTCTTGAAGATTTCAGCCCGATCCATTGTCTGGGCTTGGGCAATGACCTTCTCGACTTCGCTCTGGTTTGTGTTGTCACAACCAGCCATTAACGGAGCCATTAAGGCCGCCGCCGTGATGAGGATAAGACGACTTCTGTTTCGCTTCATGTGTTTTGAATTCCTCCTTACATGTAGCTACGTCCGAAAAGATTGGCTATAAACGGCAACCACTTGTTTTCCGAACGAATCACATTGTAAATGAAAGCGCTTGCATTGTCAACTATTTGTAAATTATGATTAGAGAGCCAAAGAAATAATGACGATGTTTAGGAGGCAAATTAGTAATATGAAAACGATAGAAGGAGTGATATTTGATCTCGATGGGGTTCTAGTTTCGACGGACGAGCAAAATTACCAAGCGTGGAAAAAGGTGGCCGACGATTGCCAAGTTTCCTTCAATCGAGAGACTAACAATCGACTCCGTGGGATATCTCGCCAAGACTGCATCGATATCGTTTTAGAAAAGTCCACACGCGAATATAGTAAGGAAGAAAAAGCAAATCTTTGTGCAAAAAAGAACGAATACTATTTAGCTTCGTTATCTTGCTTATCGGAAAATACCATCGACGAATCCGAACGCAATATGCTCAAAATGTTAAAAAGTAAAGGTTTGCGACTCGCCGTCGCCAGCGGGAGTCGAAATTGTCGAATCGTTATGGAGAAGACGAATCTCATTCCCTACTTCGACGCGATCGTCGACGGCACGATGATAAAAAACGGAAAACCCAATCCCGAGGTTTTTCTTCTCGCTGCCAAGATGATTGGTCTTGAGGCATCAAAATGCTTAATCGTCGAAGACGCGGCTGTGTGCTTTCCGTATTTCGAACCATTGGGCTTCACTGGTGTCTCAATTGGCGACGCGAAAAGAAAAGGGGCCGGTTCTTATCGTCTAGATAAGATTACTGACCTCTCTTCGCTTTTCGAATAAACCGTTACTTCACCGAAGAAATGACAATAACGCCATCCTTATCGACATCGGCAAGGTACTTCTTTTCAGTCGTCACGTCCCCTTTAACGATCTTCTCGGCAATTGCCGTTTCAATCTTGTCTTGGATGAACCGTTTGATCGGCCGGGCCCCAAAATCGGGGTTATAGGCCATATCAAGAATCCATTTCTCAAGCGCCGGAGAGAACGAGAACGAGTAATATTGTTCCTTAAGTCTTTTTGCTAGATCATCAAGCATCTTCGCAACGATCTTCAACTGCGTTTGTTTATTTAATGGATTGAAATATACGATTTCGTCAATCCGATTTAGAAACTCTGGCTTGAAAGCCTTGTGAAGGATGGCTTCAACCGCGGACCGGTCATTCTTTAGAAGATATTCGCTCCCAAGGTTTGAAGTCATGATGATGACGGTGTTTTTAAAATCGACCACGCGACCCTGGGAGTCGGTAAGCCGGCCATCATCAAGAACCTGGAGAAGAAGATTGAAGACTTCAGGATCGGCCTTCTCAATTTCGTCAAAAAGAACGATTGAATAAGGGTTTCTCCTGACCTTTTCGGTGAGTTGTCCGCCTTCTTCATAACCCACGTAACCAGGTGGAGCACCGATCAAACGACTGACGGAATACTTTTCCATATACTCAGACATGTCGATGCGGATGATGTTGTTTTCGTTGTCGAAAAGAGCTTCGGCTAAAGCCCGAGCCACTTCGGTTTTGCCTACCCCGGTCGGCCCCAAGAAAAGGAAAGATCCGATTGGCCGATTAGGATTCTTGATTCCCGCCCTTTGACGAAGGATGGCATTCGAAACGAGAGTGATGGCTTCGTCTTGACCAATGACCCGTTTTTCCAAAGTGGCCTTAAGGTCAAGAACCTTCTCACGGTCTCCCTTTTCAATTCGAGAAACAGGGATCCCTGTCATCCGCGAAACGATACGGGCCACCGATTCCTCGTCCACCATTTCATCAATAAGTCGGTTTCCTTCTTTGCTCTGAATTTCGAGTTCGCGAAGTTTTTTCTCCATCTCGGGAATTTGTTTATATTGAAGGGTCGAGGCCTTTTCGTAATTTCCTTCTTGGAAAAAGCTTTGCAACTCAAAACGGGCCTTCTCAAGCTCGCCTTTCAAGGTTTTGGTTTCAAGGACGGAGGCCTTCTCTTTTTCCCATTCAGCGGTCAAAGAGGCCTTTTTCTTATTGGCTCCGTCAAGTTCCTTGAGGACGGCTACGAGACGTTTTTTCGATGAGTCGTCGCTCTCTTTACTGAGCGCGGCCCGTTCGACTTCTAGAGTTCTGATCTCTCTTTCAACATCGTCGAGTTCACTCGGCATTGAAGAAACCTGAACCTTAATCGTCGCGCATGCTTCGTCGATCAGGTCGATGGCCTTATCGGGAAGGAAGCGATTGGTAATGTAACGATTTGAAAGGGTGGCCGCGGCAATGAGAGCCCCATCCGTAATCTGAACGCCATGATAGGATTCGAAACGTTCCTTTAATCCACGTAAAATCGTAATGGTGTCGAGAACCGTCGGCTCCCCAACCAAAACGGTTTGAAAACGTCTCTCAAGAGCCCGATCCTTTTCGATATATTGGCGATATTCGTTTAGGGTCGTCGCCCCAACGCAATCAATCTCTCCGCGAGCCAGCAAAGGTTTTAGCATGTTGGAAGCGTCAAGAGCTCCATCGGCCTTTCCCGCTCCGACGATTAAATGTATCTCATCGATGAAAAGGATAATCTGGTGATTGCTGTCTTTAATCTTTTTTAAAACGGCCTTGAGGCGTTCCTCAAATTCGCCACGATACTTGGCTCCAGCGACTAAAGAACCCATGTCGAGTTCGTAAATCTCTTTATTGGCTAAGGTCGTTGGCACGTCATTCTTAACGATGCGTTCCGCAAGTCCTTCAACAATAGCGGTCTTCCCCACTCCTGGTTCGCCAATCAAAATGACGTTGTTTTTTGTTTTACGGGCTAACACTTCGACCACTTTGCGAATTTCTTCATCGCGTCCGATAACGGGATCGACTTTCCCGCTTCGAACGGCATCACAAATATTTCGGCCAAACTTTTCGAGAATGTCCGGGTCCTGGGAGTAATCTTCCATTCCATCTTGATTAATGTTCATTTTTTCGTCCTCGTTATATCTTTAGCCGCGATGGCTAAGACCATTATAGCGAGGTATTTAGCACTCGCAAGTTAAGAGTGCCAATTATCATTAAACAACAAGAAATTTGATAAACTCGAGGTGTTCCTTAAAGGGACGTTAGTTCCGACGAAGCCGTTCGATGGTGAAAATCACAGCCACGGCGACAAACAAGGTCGAGACGGATAAAGCGGTCGGAAGAACGAAAACGCCTGTCCCCGAAAAAAGAATAATGAGAATATAGATTAGTCCTTGCGAAAGGGCGACGCAGCAAGCGAAGCAAATCGCAAGCACTCTTAAGACAATGAAGTTTGAATACGTCCCTTTCATGTACTGATAGCTTCGAACATAAAGGAAAATGCCCAATAAAACCAAACCAACAATCGATGCACATTCTAAAAAGAACGGAATCAGACTGACATCAAAGCGCGACCCTTGGAAAATGCTTAACGCGTCTTTTCCATATTTGATGACGGTACTCCCGGCATCAAGACCCATATAGCAGACAAACATCAAAATCCCCGTGTAGGCCACCGAGTCGTTACGGATATTGCCGATAAGGATAATTAAAAACACCACCGCGTAAACAAACAGGTTCCAAATCTCTCCCGGATCTTTTTGAAAATACGACCATCCGGTCATCACTTCGAGACTTAAATAATGAACGGCCAAGAAAATAATGGCCAAGGAAGAGAAAAGAATTGCAAAAACCTTGTTGTGCTTCTTATACCAAAAATCGGAAAATTTTGCTTTATTCATACGCAATATTATGCCTTTTAAAACTCGTCATTTAAAGACACAAAAAGAGGCCGTGGATTCACGAAATCGTGACGCGCCTAGAAGGAAGGATGCAAAGGCCTAACCTCGGTAGTACCAAGCCGAGAGAGTCAAATAAGAAACGATAACGGATAAAGCAAAACAAGCCGAGAAACCCAAAACAAAATCACGGAAAATCCTCTTCGTTCCGATCCATTTCCCTTTTGAAGGTTCTTCAAGGGCCTCGATAAGAATGCCTAGCGCGCCAGAAACAGGGAGAACGAGAAGAGGGACGTAACGGATGTCTTCATTACAGGTATAAGGATATTTGGTGACGAACCAGACGGCCCAACCATACATAACGACAAGAAGGAGAATAAGAAAAAGATTGCGTTCAAGATCAAGAGGCTTTTTTCTTATGAAAATTGCTTTTATTAGTAAATAAGGAACGGCAACGATTGCCGAAAGGAAAAGCAAGGAACCAAAGAGATAGATAAGAAAGAGCTGAACTTCGCTTCGCCCAAAACCATATTCACCGTAAAAAGAGGTTTTAAGTAGAGCGGTGATAAGGGAGGTGTCTTGGAAATACATAGGCGCGTCCCCGTTAGAATGATAAACGTAGATCATCCGGAAGACATCACTGTTCGGATACCAAATGAAGCGGTCGAAGAAGCTGGTGTTGGTGATGTAAAGGTATTGATTATCAACGGGAGAGAAGAAGAGGATTGGTTGCCCAAATTTGAAATAGTTATAGAGTGGCCACCCCAACCCAAGCGGAAAGACGACAAGAGCGAAAACGAAACCCTGAAGAATGACTCTTTTCGTCGTCTTGTTTCGGAAGCTGAGAACGAAAACATAAATGAGAAATGGCAATGCCACGAGAGCCATAAGGGCTCCTCCGAGTTTGCACGACATCGAAAGGCCAATCGAAGCGGCAAGACCGATGGCGTTGGCCCAATTTTTCTTTTTCATATAACCGAGAAGAAAGTAAACCGATAAGACGGAAAAGAAAGACGACATTCCATCGTTGTTGACCCAGTTGGCGAAATAGCACCAAATCGGAGTGAAGACCGCGACCCCATAAGCAACAATAAGCGCCTTGCCTTTAAAACGCAGTCGCTCGAATATTTTGTAGATAAAATACATCTGAACAAGCTCCATAAAGCAATAGAGGATCCGCAAACTTTCAAATAGAGCCCAATCGGTTTGGGTGAGTCCATAAGCAGTGCTTCCATAAATTGAGACAATGCCATCACCCGAATGAACAAAAAGTGAATTAAACTTCATGAAACCAGCCGAGACAAAATAGAAAGTCTTGGGCTGATAACGTTCGACAACGGATGAGAAATCAAAGAGATATTGGCCACTCGAATCTTGGAGAATTGCGGGAATTTTGCCAGTTTTAAAGATGGTCATAATAAGACCAAAATGCCCTGATCCGTAATCGCTATTTGAAGAGGCGCCATAATAGATATCGTGTTGATTCCAAACCATCCCAAAATCGTAAATCGGAGTTCCAAAGCTATAGGCCACGATGACACTCATGGCCAATCCCGTGATAATTAAAGCCGCCTCCCGGGTCGCAAGTTTCCGCTTATAAAACCGGTAGATAAACAAACCCACCAATCCAATATCAATAAGACCAAGAAGAATTCTAAAAGCCCACTGCCGAGGATCGCTCCAATAAGACGCGTCTACATTCCCTAGGCTCGGTGAAGATTTATATATGAATGCGAAATAGATTAAATAAAGAAAGACGAGAAGTGAGGGAAAAATAATGGCGAAACGCCATTTTCCATAGTTGAGGTAATTCCAAAAATGCTTAAGAAAAGATGAAAACGATTTCTTTTCTGTCAATATGTTATTCACGACAAATAAGTGAGGTGTAATAACATTTTCGTCGTGATTTGTCTGTTGGTCCACGGTGTGAATTTTATCATAATCGAAGGCCACATGACCTATAATTAGCAGCATGGTTGAACCGGTATTCAAATTTGGCTTGATGGATGATGCGAAGAAAATTCGCCAAGAGGTTTTCGTTGAAGAACAAGGTTATAAAAACGAATTCGGCGATAACGAAGATAAATGTTGGAACCTTGTCTTATATCTCAACAAAACCCCAATTTCGACTGGACGGCTCCAGGAAATCGATCCCGAAACTTATCGAATCGGACGTCTCGCCGTCAGGGCGCCTTACCGCCATCAACATGTTGGAAGTTATACAGTCAAATTTTTAATAACCAAAGCCCGATCTCTTGGGGCTCGAAAAGTTATTCTTGGAGCCCAAATGGATAAGGAGGGTTTTTATCGAAATCTTGGGTTCCGTCCATACCCAGAAGGCGAAGTATACTTCGACGAAGGCCATCCCCATATCATGATGTATCGAATTATCGTGACGAAAAATCGACCTCACCGAATCGTTTACTGATGTTCTTTAATTAACAAACCTTCGACACCAAAAGGGATTGAGCAAAGAACCTTTCCCGAGGCAAAAACGGCGGCGGGACCAACGGCCTTTGGGGAAGAAGAAATTGACCCAATGAGATAAGTCTCAGCATCAATTGATGAGGCCCGTTTGGCATAAATTGGAAGTTCACGGGTCCACCGCTTTTCGTCCCAACTCAGATAGACTGGCCAAATAAAGCCATCATACTTTTCACTTTGAGCGGATGACAGAATCTTATCGTCGAATAAATCCCCACAAAGGGCTAAACCAAAATAATGACCGTTGAGATTGAAGCCTTTTATTTCTGTGCCCGATGCATAATGCGAATCAGCCGTTTTTGTTTTCCATCCCGAAGAGAATCGATCATAAAGTAGCAAAGTCGATCCGTTTGCCTCGTAAACAAGATAGGAAGAGAAAATCTTTCCCTTCTCTTGACGGTAGAAGCCAAAACCGATGGCAATTTTCTTGTCGGCCGCAAGACGGGACAAGAAATATAGCTCAGGGGATTGAGAAGATAGGGCAATCGCCTTGTCGGTCTCATAATTGAAACTCAAAGCTCCAAAACCTTGCAAAAATGCCTCACCGAAGAAAACGGAATCGGTTCCCGCTTCTTTCGCGCGCAGAACGTATTTATGAAGGGTCAAAAGATTGGCTTTGATATCGTTATTTTTCGAAATGGCTTGGGCCAAGGCAATTTTCATGCGATCTCGTCTTTAATCTCTTCGTCGTTCTTATACGTGATTCGATAGGCGTGATGATCGTTCCATCCCCACGCTTTCCAGTTCCCAATCAATTCTCCATCGATGAAAATAAGGGCAACTCCTGAATCAATGGCATAGCCAGGTATGTTAAGTTTCTTCAAATCAAGATCGAAACCCTTGCGGTTCTCTTCCTCGTAATGAGGAGTGCTGGCAAAAGGGAGAAAGGCCAAAGCATCGAGCCAATACATCTCGGGAAATTCGGGTTGATGGTTCTGATTGTTACAGTAAGCCTTTTCAAACCAGCAACTGCTACCGGCCGATAAGCCAGCAAGGATGGTGCCTTTGGCGGCCGCTTTCTTTAGTAAAGACGCGACCCCATAACAGGTCCACATCAGGAGTAGTTCTTTTGTGAAACCACCGCCAACGTAAATAATGTCTGCCCAATCAATTAACTTTTTTATCGATGTCTTCGTTGGGTCGTCATAGAGAAATAGTCCCTCGACTTCGCATCCCAACTCTTCGTACATCCTTCTTACCGCATCCATGTAAGACTGGTCATCATGACTGGCAGTTGGAATAAAGAGGAAATGCGGATTTTCTTTGTTGGCCATCGAAACCAAATGTTTATCGATTTCGTAAGTTTCGCGGTTGGCGATTTCGCCACCCCCGATGCAGTAGACGAGACCTTTCATGTTAACTTTTTTTCCCTTGGCGATTATTCATCGCAGATCCCATAAACGAAATGAGCGGCCGTTAAACAATTCTCAAGAGCTTTGCAGTAAATGAGCATCGTGTTCTTCGACCTTTCCGCATTATTATGCCACTCTCAGTTAAAAAGGTTTACTTTCATGGGCTTACTTTAGGTTTATAATCGGGCCCGAGGCTTACGAGAATGACAAACATTTTATCTTCGCTTCCGTTCTTAGGGGAAAACCCCTTGTCCGCTGTTAATGGAGAACCATATGAGCTCCTACTCCCACTTGGCTTGATTCTCTTATTTAGCAAACTTATCTCTTTGCTTTTGGGCAAACTCAAGATTCCTCAGGTCGTCGGTTTTCTCATTGGCGGCCTTCTCGTCGGATGCATTTTCTTTATCCCTAATCAAACGATCCTCACCGATTACACGATGACAGGGATTAACGATTTAGCCAAAATCGGGGTCATATTGATTCTCTTTAGCGCGGGGCTTGGAACCGATTTAAAACAAATCAAAGCCGAAGGCGTCGCTTCCGTCGTCATTACCTCTTTGGGGGTCATTGTTCCCCTTGGACTTGGCTTCCTCGCGGCCTGGCTCTTTCTCGATCCCACACTCTCCAATCCCTATGAGGACATTTATTACGGGGTCATTTTAACCGCGACCTCGGTTTCGATCACCGTCGCCACCCTCAAGGAACTTGGACGTCTTAAGAGCCGAGTTGGGACGGCCCTCGTGGCCGCCGCCATCCTTGATGACATCATCGGGGTCATTCTTCTTTCCGTCGTCATCGCCCTTTCGGGAAAGGGAAGTGGAAATGTCCACTACACCGGGAACACCGCTTGGGACATCATCATCCTTCTTCTCATAATGGTTGGCTTCTTCGCCGTTTCTTTCGTCTTAGGAATCTTCGTCCACAAACTATTCGATTGGATGGGAAAGAAGTGGCCTAATCATCGTCGAATCCCGATGTTCTCTTTAGCGTTTTGCTTTATTTGGAGCTACCTAGCGGAAAAGTTCTTTAACATTGCCGATATCACCGGGGCGTACGTCGCCGGGCTCATCTTGGCCAACACTTCCGCGATGTCTTACGTCGATAAGAGAACTGACGAAATCGCTAATCTTCTTTTCATCCCTGTATTCTTTGCTTCCGTTGCCTTAAAGATGTTCACCTCCTTCAACTCAGGCCTTGGGGTCATCAGTTGGCAATTCGTCCTCTTTGGGATCGTTTGGATCTTTGTCGGTCTCTTAGGCAAGGTCGTTGGGGCCGGAACCGGATCTCTTATCAGCAAATTCAAATTCAAGGATTCGTTACGAATTGGCATTGGAATGATGGCTCGAGCCGAGGTCTTGATCGTCACCGCCCAGAAAGGCGTCGATTCAGGATTGGTGAACCCCATGATTATTCCTTTCACCCTTGGGCTTATTCTTGTTTCGAGTTTCGTAACGCCAATCCTTCTCAAGCTTCTTTACAAGAACGAACCGCCCGAATCAGGCAAGAAAAACGAACTACCACCACCACTTCCGCAAACAGAAAAAAAAGTATGAAAAAAACGCCCTCGCAAATGAGGACGTTTTTCTTTATGTTTTCTCTGAAGACCGATAATTTAACTTTGACTAATTTTCCGATATTTTAATGGTGTCATTCCAAATTCTTCCTTAAAGGAATTAACGAAAAAACTTGGTGAGGAATAACCGCATTTATATCCGATGTCCTGTACCTGAGCGTCAGTACTTTGTAGCATCTCACTTGCCCGGTGAAGACGATACGTAATGAGATAAGCCTTGGGCGACATGTGAAGATAGGAAGAGAAGAAACGATTCGCGCTTCGAAGAGAGACGTTACCCGCGACAGCAATGTCTTTAAGCGTAATATTCCTGGAATAGCTTTCATCGATGAATCCTAACATATTTTGCATAATCGGAAGGAAATGGGTTTTGGCACTTTCGTTTTCGATTGGAACGTGAGGGAAAAGAAGATAAACCATTTTGTAGAATAGCGAAACGATCTGAAGTTCATTTGAATTCCGTAGAGAGGATTTAGAGTCGAAGATATCTTGCATGCATTTAAGTACTTCGCGTTGATAAGGGACGTCGGGAAGAAGGGAGAAGTGGTCAACGCCACGTTCAAGAACGGGGAGAATGAGTTCTTTGCCTATTTCCAGATTCACGTTAAGTAAAAGTGGCGAAAAAACGATTACTTGGAAAAGACAATCGCGTTTCTTTTTCGAAAAACCGAAATGAAGTGCTTTGGCGTTCACGAAAAGCCCTTCGCCTTCGTTAATCTGATAAACAATTCCGTTAACCGAATAGGAAAGTGAACCTTGAAGAACCCTGATGAACTCAAGATCACTATGGAAATGGGCTTCTGCCCGGTAACCTCGATAGTCTTTTAAATGGGACTCGCGGATGTAGGCCAGAAGTAAAGGTGAGTCATATCTGACCTTCTCTTCTTTTAATGAATTGGTCTGAACCTCGAATAATTCCATTTTGGCCTTTTTCTTATATTTTAAAGCACTATAATAATACCAATGTGGTTTGTTTTAGCAATATAATGCAATTAATTAAAAGGAAAGAATGGTATGAAAAGCGACAAAATGCACTCGGTAATGAACGATGGTTCGATTTATGATCCCGGTCAACCCGAGATGCTCATCGATCAATTAAAACTCATTCAAAGGGTGAATAAATGGAACCGCATCCCGGCATCCCCTTTAGGATATTTAAGACGGACTCACTTATTAAAAAAGATGTTCGCTTCCGTTGGTGAGAATTGCTATATCGAACCGCCATTTCATTCGAATTGGGGCGGTCACCACGTACATTTCGGTAATTGGGTATATGCGAATTTCAACCTCACTTTAGTCGATGACGCAGACATCTTCGTCGCCGATCACGTTATGTTCGGCCCGAATGTGACTTTGGTAACGGCTAGTCATCCTTTGGGAGGAGAATACCGGTCTAAAGGTCTTCAGTACAGTTTGCCGATCCACATCGAAAAGAATTGCTGGATTGGGGCAAACGCCGTAATACTGCCCGGCATCACGATAGGCGAAGGTTCCGTTGTCGGAGCTTGCTCCTTGGTGACGAAAGATATACCACCTCATAGCCTAGCGTATGGTGTTCCTTGTAAGGTAATCCGTCCGTTAGACGAAAGGGATGCCGATACATATCAACATGGAATGAAGATCCCCGAAAGATTCAAGAAACCCCAATAATTATGCCAATTGATCACGTTTGTCTTATCGTAAAAGACATCGAAAAACAACGGGCTTTTTATTGTCGATACTTTGGCTTTGTTTCGAATGTTTTGTATCATAATCCTATTTCGGGGTGGGAAAACTACTTCCTTTCGTCAAATTGCCACTTAACAAGGCTAGAACTTTTGTACCACGACAAGGTGACGATGAATAAAACCTCATCTTTTGAAACCGGTTGGCAACATATCGCATTTTCTTTAGGAGGAAAGAGGGAAGTAGATCTCAAAACCGACGAACTTAAAAAGGATGGGTTTAGTATTCTTTCTGGCCCCCGAATTACGGGCGACGGTTATTATGAATCGTCAGTCCTTGATCCCGAAGAAAACGTCATTGAATTGACTATTTGACACAACGGGTATCGTTGTTTCGTACAATTCTTTTTATTCAGCTTGTGTTAACGTTAGAAATTTTTCCGAAAAGGGGTTGCCCATTATTATGAAGGGTAGTGGTGGGACGAACAAAAAGTAACCGATGCAATGCTATCTCGCCTCTTGCAAAAAAGCGAAAATCATATTATTGGTATCGCGTCAGAACAGTGGTAGGTAAGATTTAGAGAAACCACATGATCATCACGAAACTGATATATATAAATATATATAAATGGGAAACCGATGTAGTTTAGATTTTGTCGGTACTTCTATCGCTTTACTTTGTAACCAGACGACCTCATAATCTAGATGCATTTGAGGGGTATTTTTATGACGAAAAAACATTATTCGCAGGTCGTGATTGCTTCACTTATTCTGACCCTCGCATCCTGTAATGGCATTACTTCATCGCCTTCATCTTCCCAATCGAGCGGTTCTTCTTCAAGTGAACATTCTTCAGTAAACTCCTCGACGACGAGCCAAGGGTCTACGTCCACCAATACAAGTTTGTCGTCTTCATCGACGAGTCAAGGCTCGTCAAGCCTCACGACCTCAACATCGACTTCGACGTCAACCCCAACGTCGAACTCCTCGTCCTCGTCTTCTTCGACAAGCGTTGAACCTGGCGATATGGTCGTTACAGGTGTCGGGGATGGTGGAACCATCGTCGGTCATTACTTCAATCCTCTTAAAGGGGTTAAGGCCATCGATTCGGCATCGGGAAAAGACATCACCTCTTACCTTGAAGTTTTCGGATCTGTCGATTATGGAACCGTCGGAACCTATCAATTGGTTTATAAAGCCTCGTATAACGGAAAAACATATAGTCACACTCGAAATGTCCAAATCGATGAGGGAACTTATTCGGCCCCAAAAAGAACTAAATCCTACATAACATCTTCTTCTCTATCAGTTGGATCGGGTTCGGTCAGGACGGGAAATGCGCCTGATATCGAACACGTAAAATTCGCCCCAAACTACATCGCGGGAGATTTGATGGATCGACCTTTGCCAACCAACAATTGGTGGGGGACCCTCATCAGTCAGAACTATGGTGGTGGTCAATACTCTTCAGGCGGAAATGGCATCTACACCAATTACACACGGAACGCCTTTTCGTCCCAAGGCCTTGAAGTCACCAACGACGGCGAGGGTTTTGTCGAATACATGTCGACTCCGCTTAACGAAAGTACCGCAGCCGTTCATTGTCCGTTCTATCAAGACATGTTCATTAAACCAACCAACCTTTCATCGTCTTATCAAACTCAAGTCATCGATTATGGCGAAAACAACGTCAAGGTGGCTTGCCGGAACGGGAACGAAAACACGCAAGACGAAATGGTAGTCTCCTTTGCCCAAGGATCGCCCTTTACCTTGATTGAAAGTCGGACGAAGAACCTTCAGGCCACATTCCGGGTTCCCGGAATCATCGGAGCATATAACTGGTATTCACTTGACGGAAAACTCATCACCAAAGATACGCCATATAGTGGCAGTTCGGTCCTTCTTGAACTCGCTGGCGATCATGTTGCCTACGCCCAAACGGGGCAGTGGAGCAAAGCGATTGGCGGGGCAATCTATAAGAATGTTTATTTCCTTTTCAGCGCTTCAAAACTCACGACTTTTGCCCCTGTCCATGGGGATCATCCTTCAGATATCATGCTCAACAAACTTAATGTTACTCTTGGATCAGGCAACTATATGACGGTGGCCCCAATCACGGGAAACCCAGAAGCCGCCAACACGTTGGTTCCAGCCTTGGCGGAAGCTAACTATTTTGCCGCTCACGCCCCATCGGTTATCGCCGGAAGTCAAACCTCATTCGAGGTCAATCACGAGACGAGCGTCGTCACGACTTCTTTCCGCGACAACGTTCAACATCTCGACAAAGATTCGACCGCCGATTCTCTCTTAGCCTTGATGCCTCATCAATATAAGAAGAGCGATGCCGCCCTTACTCAGTATTACCACAAAGGCTTCAAAGGGACTTTCAAAGTCATGGAAGGACATGCCTTTTCGACCGCGCTTAGTTTCGCTGGGATGTTACCAAGTTTCACTCTTCCTAACGATGCCTCCTATAGTGCGTCGACAGTCAAGGAATACCTTCAAAGCCTCGACAGTTACAACACCATTGTTGAAAAGCCCGATTACAACAACGACACGAACAGCTATATCAATAAATCGGCCCCATATTGGAACAGTAAGGCCCTTTATCCGCTTTCCCAGGGGCTGATCATCGCCGCCCAAACGGGCAACGACGATCTTAAGAGCAGTTTCATTAAAAAACTTGAACACGTCCTTGCCGACTGGTTCACGTATGACACCACGAAGCCACTCCGTAACAAAGACACCAACGAACCTGGTGATCGTTATTTCTATTATGACGACGTGTGGGGGACACTTTATTTCTCTGATGGAGCTTTCAGCACGGCCGGAGAGTTAAGTGACCATCATTTCACCCATGGATATTTAACTTATGCCGCGGGCGTCCTTGCGATGTATGACCAAACATTCTATGCCAAATACAAAGAAATCATCGACTTTGAAGTCAACGATTACGCCGCGACCGAGAAAGGCAATTCCAAGTATCCTTATCTCCGGTGTTTTGATTCATGGGCCGGTCACAGTTGGGCCGATGGGTTAGGTTATTTCACCGAAGGCAACAATGAAGAGAGCGAAGGCGAATCTTTGAACGCCTGGGTCGGGGCCTACCTTATTGGTTTGGCCGATGGCGATCAAAGCCGCATCGACGCCTCGATTTATGGTTTTACCACCGAGATGTACAGCGCGAAGCAGTACTGGTTTGACTACGATGGCGACGTTTGGCTCAACGAACTTCATTTAGCTGGTGTTGGTTGCTGCGCCATTCAATGGGCTGGTAAATACGATTATGCGACCTGGTTTGGAGCCAATCCATCCTTCATCTATGGCATTGAATGGCTCCCGATTGGCGAATATCTCACAAGCTATGCCCTTGGGACATCGGAAGTAAGCAAACTCAGCAGTATTTATGGTTTGTGGAAGACCGCCCAAGCCAAGAGTCCAGATAAAGCGGTCTGGGCTGCCAATTTCCGTAGCGTTCAATCGATATTTGATCCAACCGCGGCCATCAGTGAGTTTTCGAAAGACGCCATCATCAACGACGATTATCCATCCGAACTTACAACCGCCTATTGGATGGTCCACGCGTTAAAGAGCGTCGGACGTCATAGCGAAAACGTTTATATTTCGAATCCTCTTGTTGGAGGATCGGTCTACGTCAGCGGATCAACGTACACGGCCGAAATTTGGAATCCGACATCCTCTGTTCAAAATGTTGATATCAAGAACGGCGGATCAACAGTTAAGACGATCAGCATTGCGGCCAAAACGTTTGCCAGTTTTAATTTCTAATTTCGTTACCACTAAATTGTAAAGAATTGCACTTAGCAAAAGAAATCGGTTTCTTTGAATATTTCAGAATTCTCCGTTATTTTTGCTAAAACTTAGTTTTCATCGCCATCTAAGCGCTTACATTATTTCTTGAAAACCGATTTCCTAATTTCTAATATGTAGTTAGCCTCAATGGGCAAATTTGTCCATGCAATAACAAAGAGGGGGGCTAAAACAATGAAAGCAAAGTCAACGTTCATTGCGATCCTCGCTTCCGGAATCGTCACGCTAGGCGTAGGTGCCAGCGTGATCCTTTCGAGCGGAGGACGTTCTGAAAAGGTGAACGCCACAAAGGTCGTTGAAGTCGGAGATTTGGCGACGTTCAATTCGGTTTTTAACGGATCGGCTCAGTATTACGCAAGTTATATTGTACTGACCGCCGACATCGATTACGGCGGGGGATCGGCAGTCGGTCTTAGAATGGCCGGCAGTTTCTCGGGGACGTTTGATGGTCAAGGCCACACGATCTCCAACATTCCTTTATCGCAATCGTTCTTCAATCTCATCAGCGGGACTGTCGAGAATCTTGCCTTGTCCTGCACCTCAACGGGTTCGGGTTTTGGAGGCTTGGCCTATGCGGTCGAAGGAACGGGACACATCAATAAAGTGACCGTGAACGCGACCCTCGGTGCATCCGTCAATAACTGGGGACCAGTTGCGTTCTGGAGTTCGGGAAATATCGAAAACTGCATCGCAAACATTACTGTCCCTTCGGCTTATTCAGCCGCTAATACGCTCTTTCACATCGCCCGCAAAGATGGCGGCACGATGACGAACAACCTCTATAGTGTGACTGGAAGTGCTTCGTTTCTTCCCGATCCGTCTGGAGTGAGTCAAGCCACCAATGTCTCGGCCGTCTCGGTCGGAGACATCACCGTCGCGGCTGGATCCGCGGTCACCGCGACCGCGACCTTAACCGGAAATGTTTATAACCACATCAAATGGGAACTGGCCGATTCAGGAAAAGCGACCTTGGCTTCCGCTACGACGACCGGTAACACCGTCTCAGTCACGGGCGCCGTCGCCGGTTCCACCACTTTGACCGCTTATGTCTATGCCGATTTGGGCGAAACGACTCTTCTCGCGACCAGTTCGGCCGCGAGCGTCACCGTCACCGACGCAAGCCCAGTAACTGGAGTGAGCCTCAATTCTTCTTCGATGGAGGTCAAGGTTCAAAAGACCGGATCTCTCGTTGCCACACTTACTGGAAATATGTATACGTCCATCACTTGGAGCTCGTCTGCCGAATCTTACGCAACCGTCTCCGGCAGCGGAGTTAACGGAACCGTAACAGGCGTCGCCCAAGGGAGTTCGACCATTACCGTCAGCGTTCTCTCGACGAATGGGTCGACCTACACCGCCACGTGTTCAGTCACCGTTCCGGTGGCGGCTGGATTTAACATCTACTTCCTCGATGACAATGCTTGGAGCACCGCCTATTGCTTCGTTTATGGTGATGGTGCGTCCAATACCCCTATGCAGATGAGCCGCGTTACCGCTAATTCCAAAAACGTCAATCTTCTTAAGGTCGACGCCAATAAGAGCAACGCCTTGACGAGCTATGGATTATGGAAATTCTTCTATAACACCGATGTGAATGCTGGGGCCGCCACTTCGTACATCCAGTTCTATAACGCCACCAGCGGACGTTGGGGCGCAGGTGTCCAACTAAACAATGGTTGGAACACCGACGTCATTATTTATAACACTGGCAACAATCCAGCGACGAACAACCTCAAGGACAGCGGAACTGCCGCCAACCTTCTCTCCGCCATCGCCTTTGCTTCATCTTACGGAACCTACGCCACCAGCGGATTCCGCGATGAAAACGGAAGCATTTGCTACCTTCTAACGGCGGAAAACTCGACGGCCAAGAACGCCCTTTTAAACCAGTACAATTCTCTCACCGGTGGAGTTCTGACCTTCGTTAACGAAATCGACGACACTGTCACCGTCTCGGGATCGACCTATGTCTCGACTCTTGGAGAAACCTATTCCAAATTGAGCAACGGAACCGCGAGTGGAAACGCCGGAATGCTCAACGGAGAAAGCGATCTATTCCTCTGGGCTTCGATTGCCTCCGTCTCGGCCATCGGACTTATTGGAACCGTCCTGGCCTTCAAGAAGAAACGCCACATCCGCGCTTAATCAACCAATCGATTAAGGGCGCTCATCTCGAGCGCCCTTTGTTTGTCCCTTCGAGGTAAAATAGTGACAATGGAAAAAGAGCTGATCGGGCCCGAATCGACCCGAAAATTAGAAAAGCAGAACATCCTTTTGCTCGTCCTTGGGATTGCCTGGCTTCTCCTTATCGGCGGATGGATTGCCATCGTTTTCCTTTTTCAAACCCGGACCTACGAGTACCTTTGGATTGTCATCGGATCTTTGGTCACCACCCTCTTTGTGACCGTTTTTCTATATGTTTTGTTCAAAGCATCCATTCCTTTATGGGCGATGCTGCGCTTTGCCCATAAGGCAGCGAAAAAAGACCACGTAATCAACGACGTGGTCGTCGTTAGCCTTGATCCCGAACTCGAGACCTACAAAGGGATATTGGTTCATAGCATCACGGTCCGAGAAATCGATGAAGGGACTGTTTGGAAAATTCGTTACGAAGCCGAGGCCGGTGTTTTAATCGAAGCCGGCAAGCATTATGCGGTCGAGACCTACGATGAGGTTCTCCTTAGAATCAGGGAAAAAGAATGAAACTTGGACCCAACAAAAAAAGAATTAAAGAATTCCTCATCATGAACGGATGGACCGTCATTTTGATTGGCCTCCTTTCTTATATGGGTTTTTATTGGGCCCTCAATGCGATCGATTCGATCAAGGATTATGAACGAATCGATTATTTCATTGAAAGTTATTCGGTCAAAGTTAACACCTTAGCGGCCGACACCGTTTCTTTATTAAAAGATAATGGAGTCCTTGAGAGCCACGTCTATGACGTCAGCCCGGACGCCGACAACAAGAACACGAAGTTTGCCCGCTTCGGTGCCTATAGCGACATTTGCATTCTAAATCGAAGTGATCTTGACGATGTCAAAGAAGTGATCGGCGACAATTTCGTGCCCCTCTCTTCCGCGTTCAAAGCCAACTTTTCTTCGGGGCTCACCAAGAATTATTCTTTTTATTCGGCCTATGGCGACGATTATGCAATCAAGATCTATGACCCTTCCGATCCGACCTATAGCAATCAGTTCACTTTCACGAATCTCATGGCTTTTTCGAAGGAAGGAAGCACTCCTGAAGCCTATTATCTTGTCGTTCCGATTTTGAGCGTAAACTATGGGGCGAAAACGACGAACGGTTTTGCGGCCCTTAACTATTTTTTGTCCACATACGAGGCCCAATGAAAAAACAAAAACCCCTTTTTGATCCAAGTAGTGACCATCCTCTTCCTTCTTCGCGGTGGATCCTTTTAGGCGACACCCTCCGTTATCGTTTTTGGGACGTTGTCGGGGCCTCGATCCTGGCCGGCGTCTTCTTCGTGCCTTTTTTCGCTTGGCTGATGTTCGTCTATTTGACTGGCCGGGCCGATCCAAGCAACTTCTTCAGCATTCTCATGACCTATCTCGTCGCCGTTCCTCTTTTGATGATTGGGGGGTTAGGAGAAGCTGGACTTTCCTACTTTTTTAAGAAATTAGTCTGGGGTCAAGGCGCGAGCCTTCCGGGCGACTTCTTCGAAGGCATTGCGAAGAATTTCAAAACCTTCTTAGGGGTCTTTTTAGGGATTGGCCTCCTTTATCTCCTCCTCAAACTCGATCTCGTCAGTCTTTCGATTTCGACGTTGCCGGGCGCGGCGAAAGCTGCTCTTGAAGGAGCCAGCTATGCCCTTTTCTTTATCCTATTGATGCCCTTCCTCTTTCTCATGAGTGAAACCGTGATTTATGAAGGTGGGTTCTTCTCGCTTCTTTCGAACGGTTTCCGTTTCACCTTCGGGGCCATTCTCCTCAATATCCCCCTCATCGGAGCCTACCTCCTTCCTTTCATCATCTTGGAATTCATTCCTTATATTGCCGCGATTGTCACTTCCTATTTATTCGCGACGATTTTTTACTTCGCCTTCGCCTCCCTTTTCTTCACTCTTTATTCGCATTCTCTTTTTGACCGTTCCATCAACAAAGACCATTATCCGGAAATCATCAGGAAAGGATTGGCAAAAACCAATGAAAGCCACGATCACGACCAGTGAAGAGGGACACTATTTCCTCACCAGTGAATTAAAACGAGCCCCGATCGGAAGCAAGGCCGATTTTCATATCGATCTTACGGCAACGGGCCAAACAATCAGGGGTTTTGGAGGAGCCGTGACAGATGCCGCGATCGCCGTTTATGAAAGCCTAGACCTCAAGAAACAAGAAGAAGTTCGAAGCCTTCTCTATTCGAAGAAGGGTTTGAACTATAACCTCGCCCGTCTCAGTCTTGGTTCTTGTGATTTCTCGAGGAAAGAATACGACTATGCCTCGAAAGACGACCTAAGTGATTTCTCGCTTCAAAACGACAAAGGGATAATTGCTTTTCTCCGCGACGTCCAAAAGGACAAGAAACTTCATATTCTCTCTTCCGTTTGGAGCCCTATCGCCAAATACAAAACGACAGGTGAGAAATGTCATGGAGGAAAGCTTCGGGCCGACTGCTACGAAAAGCAGGCAAACTATGTCGCCCTTTACGTGAACAAGATGAGGGAAGAAGGAATCACAATCGAAGCCTTAACGGTCCAAAACGAACCCGAAGCCACCCAGATTTGGGAAAGCTGCCTTTATAGCGAAGAAGAGGAAGCTCGTCTTGGGATCCTGATTCATGAAAAATTGCCGACCATCAAGCTTTATGCCTGGGACCATAATCGCGATGGACTTGTCCGGCGGGCCAAGAAAACCTTTCGAGTCCCCGGGGCCGCGGAAGCCTTTTATGGCTTAGCCTATCATTGGTACGACGGGGGCGATTACGCTAAACTCCGCGAAGTTCACGAACTCTTCAAGGATAAGGAATTGCTCTTTACCGAAGGATGCGTCGAGCTTCTCCTTCTTAATCACGATGACCCCAGCGCGGCCATCGGTTTCTTTCAAGGAGCCCTTCGCTATGCCGAAAACTACCTTCAGGATCTCAACAATTTCTCGACCGGATTCATCGACTGGAACGTCCTCCTCGACAATCATGGGGGTCCAAACCACGTCGGGAACTTCTGTGAAGCCCCTTTGATGTATGGGAACGGGAAACTTTCCATCAATCCTTCCTATTACGCGATAAAACATTTCTCACATTTCATTGATGAAGGGGCCGTTTTCCTTCGTTTACCTGATGTTTCCCACGTTATTTCCGCCGGGGCGATCAACCCCGATGGGTCACTTATCCTAATCTTTCTGAATAAAAACGAAGGGAAACCCATTTCTTTCGTCTTTGATAAAGTCGTATACCAGTGCTATCTTAATAGAAACCAAATTACGACAATCGCTTTTAATCACTAAGGGGGCCGATGATGAGTAACATCACTATTTACGACATCGCGAAACAATGCGGGGTTTCCCCTTCAACGGTGAGCAAAGTAGTCAATAACTACCAAGCCATTCCGCAGGAAACCAAAGATAAAATCCAAAAGTGCATGAAGGATATGAACTATATCCCGAACGTCGGGGCCAAGTCCCTTTCGAAGCGGACTTCGCGCAACGTCGGGGTTTTGGCTTATTTCGGTCTTAACATGTCGCCCTTTAAATACACTCTTTTCACCGAGATTCTCGATAGTTTTCAAAGCGAGGTCAATGCGAATAACTACGATCTTCTCTTCGTTTCCCATAACGTTGATGGTCGCGATGGCTCCTTCTATCAAAACTGCATTTCCCGCAACGTCGCCGGAGTCATTCTTTTCGGAGAGATGAACAGTCAGGAAATGATGGAAGTCATCGATTCGAGGATTCCGAAGGTCGGCTTCGATTATGTTGGCAATAAAATGACGGGAGTCTTCTCCGACAACTACGACAAGATGAAGGAAATGACTGAGCACCTCATCGAACTTGGCCACCGCCGCATCGTCTTCATCCACGGTGAGGCCGCCTCAATCATCACCCAAGAGCGAATTCGGGGTTTCGTCGATGGCATGAAGGATCATGGGATTGAAATAAAACCCGAGACCCTCGTCGAATCGAAGTATCTCGATGTCGAGTCAATCAAGAACATCACCAAGAACGTCCTTCGCCGAGTCAACGTCCCGACCGCGATTATGTTCCCTGATGATCGAAGCGCCATGCAAGGCCTTTTGGCTCTTAAAGAAGAAGGCTTTAAATGCCCGCAGGATATCTCGGTGACGGGATTTGACGGCATCGAATCAAGCCAAATCGTCTCCCCTCACCTTACGACCGTGAAGCAGGACAGCGAAAAGATTGGCAAAACCCTCGCCCATAAACTCATTGATCTCATGGAGAAAAAGGAATCGGCCCCCGAGCCGATTGAAGTCCGTGGATTCCTCATCATTGGAGAATCGACCGGGCCCGTTAATTCGACCAAATAAAGAAAAGCCTTGGTTCCGAGATGAATCATTCATCCCCTTCAGCCAAGGCTTTTGTTTTGCTGATAAAAGAGTTAGGCCAACTGGCTAACGAATTTCACTGAAGCGTTGTCATAAAGAACCGACCCGTCTTCGGCGGTGATGGAGATTTGAAGCGAAACGGATTTGTCTGGCATCGTGATCGTCCCCGAAAAAGTCTTCCAGGTCAATGAATCAACTTTCGTAACATCGGTTTTAATGGTTTTCCCGCCTTTATCCTTATAACGAATCTCGATGTTGCCGGTACTTTGAGCGGATAAGAGCTTCGCATCAATGGAATAACGGTATTGATAACCCGGATAGGCAAGGCTGACCTTTTGATCGAGATATTCCCCATGGTAGGTATCGCTTGAGGTGGTCGAAGCATTGAGTTGGAACGAATGGCTTCCCTCACTATGGTCGTCGCTCAACGTGACACTTCCTTCGGAGGCCGTCTCTCTCACCCAGCCAAAATAGCTGTTATCGGTCACGCAGTTCTCGAGGGATTCAAAGGACGTATTCGAGAATTTCTCAACGTCTTGGGTCTCGGCGAAGGTCGCGGTCTTGATATTGGAAACGCTCGGAAGGGTATGGCCATAGGCGGGGTTTCCACGGGCGTCGAGGCAATATTGGGACGCGGAATCAAATTGACTGTATTTGACGTTTTTGATCAGCATGTAATCATCGATAAAGCAGGAACTGCCAGCCCAAGACGGGCACCAGAGTCCGATCCAAAGCGGCATCGCGGTTTCTGGAACCGCGGATCCGGTGATGGATTTAATCAAGATTCCATCGACGAACCAATCGACCCTTCTTTTTCCGCTTCCCATGTAATCGGTATACCAATCAAAACTGTATTTGTGGAGTTTCCCATCGTTTAGGTAGGCAATTTTGGTAACGTCGACCGAATCGGTTTCTTTGTCGCTATGGGTGGTCCAGGTCGTGGTCCATTCGTTCGTGTATTGGGCCTCGCCCCCGATTTCGATGTCGATTTCGTTTTGGGACGTGGCTTCGCTTCCTTTTGAATAATATGTCCACATGGCCGTGACCGCGCCCTCGCGAGGCATGGTCGCCATCTCGATTTCAAAGCGGCCGGGCTTGAGGAAGTTTTGACTCATGATGCAAGCCCCTTCGGCCTTGATGTGACCGCTCGAGGACTTCGCCATATCGGGATCGCGAGAATAAGATCCTCGGGCCTTCACGGCGAGGTAGTTGTCTTTCCCACCTTGGATATAGCGGAGGTTTCTTGCTCGGACGCCATTGTGCCAATCGGTCGCCCCTCCGGCATCCCAATATCCATCGATAACCCACCACAACTTATCGTTGAGGGTTCCGTTAGCCATCTTCTCGTCAAACGACAAACTGCTATCCGGTTCAAGGCCAACTCGATCGGCCAGTTTATCGTAATAATCGGTTCCGTTAAATGTCACCGGCTCTTCGAAAGATTTATTCGATGAATTTGAATTGCTCACCTCGCACCCGAAGAGCATGACCCCTCCGGCAAGGGATGGAATGACGATGGCGGCTAACGTTTTGTTTTTTTTCATTATTAATGGCCCTTTTTAGTAAACCGATTTCTTAAGAAAAATCTAGCACCATGATTAATGTTTTACAACAAAGGCCAACAAATAGTGTAAGCGCTTTCGGTTTTCGGTTGACAGGGTAGCGGTATCGTTCATATAATGAAATCGCATTTAAGAAACCGATTTCGTAAATCGAGTTTCAAGAGGTAAAACATGAATAAAGCGAAACTGTTCGTTGGTTCGACTGCGGTCCTATTCGGGAGCTTGGCTGTTTTGGCCGGTTGTGGACCGACCTCATCGAGCGCGGGGGAGAAAGAACTCTACATCTGCGCCTACGACGGAGGATATGGTTCAACCTGGATTGAAAACATGGCCGCCGAATTTACGGCTAAGACCGGAATTAAGGTCCACGCCGATGTTTCGACCACCTTATTGGACCGCTTAGAAGACGCCCTTAAGAATGGCGGAGACTATGACATCTATATGTCACACGATATCAACTGGCAAACCTACGCTGCCAATGGTTACCTTGCTAACCTCGACGATCTTTATGAGACGCCGATCGATGGCTTCGCGGGCAAGACCTTTAAAGATCGCCTCGTCGCCGGGGCAGCCGATCTTTCGAAAGCTGAAGGTCCGACGGCCGGAGAAAAGCACTACTACAAAGCCTGCTATACCCAAGGAGCAGGCGGATTGATCTATAACGTCAGCATGTTCAAGGAGCATGGTTGGACCGTTCCCGCCACCTACGCCGATCTCGTGACATTATGCAAAACCATCACCGACGCCAAGATTGAAGTCGGCGACCGCCAATACCTCACTCCGTTTGCTTGGAGCGGAGCCGATCGTCAGTATTATTGGGATTATCCCGTCTTTGAATGGTGGGCCCAACTCGCGGGAGCCGATAAGATCAACACCATCAAGAAATACCTCGGACCTACTGGCCAATATAGCGATGGCTATGAGATGTACAACCCGAGTACATACTACAAAGAATTCCTCGACGCTTACGATATGTGGTGGGGCTTAATCGCCAACACCCCAGCGAACAGCACCGCTTCTTCCTATAGCGATTCCTTGGGCTCCGCTCAAAGCAATTTCAACCATGGCAAAGCGGCCATGATTCCTTATGCTCAATGGGGCAAATACGAACTTGAATCAACCAATGGTGGCAAACTCGATTTCGATATCGCCATGATGAAGACTCCAAAAGCCAAAGCCGATTCCATTGACGTTAACTACATGGTCGGATTTGGTGATTCGATGATTGTCCCATCTAACAGTCCGAACCAAGATCTCGCCAAACAGTTCTTGGCCTATATGGCGACCGCCGACGGATGCCGGACCTTCGTGAAAGATGCCAAAGGCTCATTCTTGGCCTTCGATTACAGTTCCGTCGATCTAAGCGACATTGAAACCACCGACCTTTACACCAAATCGATCCACGAGAAGCTTTCGGCGACCAACATCAACCTCGCCTCCAACAATCCGATCACCTGGTGGAACACCAACAAGGTCATGCCATGGATCACCAACGTCTATTACTACACCAAAGCCGCGGCCAAACCTTCTGATAACAAGGGTGCCAATATTGGTCCCACGATGTACGACACGGCCAAAAAGGGCTGGGCTGGTTGGCTCAGTAACGCTGGCTTATAAACCCCACCGCTTTAGGAGCAAGTAGATGACCACCATCATCAAAGCAACTGGCGAAGCACCCGTCCCGAACAAGGCCAAAAAGTCGAAGAAAAGACTGAAGGCCAGTCACGTCGCGACCTATGTTTTCGTCGCTTTGATGTTGATCTATCCTCTCTTTCACTTTCTCTTGATGTGGCTTGGCGTGAACATCAATTCGATCCTTTTGACCTTTAAGACTCCAGTTCGAGGCAAACTCGTTTACGTCCTTTCGACCTGGAATGGGGAACTTGGGACTTTCTTCTCGACCCTGTTTAAAAATTACATCAACCTCTTTAGTGGCTTCAATGACACTTCTGAAGCTCCAATCTATCCGAACTCCTTAGCCTATTTCGTCGTCAGCTGCCTTGTCACGTTGCCGATCGCCATGTTCTTCAGCTATTTCGTCTTCAAGAAAATCTGGGGCAGTACCTTTTATAAGGTCATCTTCTTCATTCCCTCGATTTTGCCTCTTTTCATCCTTTGTATGGTCTACAAGTATTCGCTTAACCAAAATGGCCTCATCACCGGAATCCTCGATTGGTTTCACGTCGATTATGGCTCGTTCTTTCAAAACCTCTTTATCCTCGACGAAACAAAACGCTGGGTAGTGTGGGTTTTCTGTGTTTGGGCTGGCATCGGTTATGACGTCATTCTTTTGACGGCTGGTATGTCGCGAATCCCAAGGGACATCCTCGAATCCTGCAAGATGGATGGGGTCAATCCCTTCAAGGAATTCTTCCGTATCATCATCCCTTTGACCTGGCCCACCTTCACGACTCTCTTCATCTTTGGAATGATGAGCGTCTTCTCGGTGACCTTCCAGCCGTTCTTCTTGACCGCGGTCGATAATTCCACCCAGACAATCGGTCTATATATCTACAACGCCTCGCGGGGCTCTGGGCTTCAGGCCCCAGCCACCCTTGGCCTTTTCTGCTCCTTGATTGGGGCCCCGATCATTTGCTTAGTCCGGTTTGGTCTCAATAAGCGCTACAAGAATGTGGGTTTTTAACGATATGGGCATCAAGAACGCGACCAAAAAAATGGTACGAGGCAAACGGGAAATCACCCGTCAGGGCTTTTACGAACGGAAGCACGACATTCTTTATAAACGCCATGGGGGCGAAAAGACTCTTTTCACCGTCATGACCGTCCTTTTTGTTCTCTTCTCGGTGACCTTTATCTTCCCTTTCCTTTGGGTCATCCTGAACGCTCTTAAGACAACCGATCAATTCGCGAGTAATTCGATGAGCTGGCCAACGACATGGGAATGGAAAAACTTCGTCGATGCCTTCTCTTTCTCCGATAGTGCCACCAACAACTTCAATCTCTTCCAAATGCTTGGAATGTCAGTCTTAGTCGCGGGCGGAGGAACGATTGCCACCGTCATCACCAGCAGTTGCGCCGCTTGGGTGGTCGCCAAATACCGTTTCCCCGGCCGCAACGTCATTTTTGGGGTTGTCATCTTCTCCCTCATCGTCCCAATCGTTGGAGCCCTCCCATCGCAGATTCAATTGATGAATTCAATGCACCTCTCCAACACCGTCATCGGCTGTATCTTCCTTTATTCGGGTGGCTTTGGGACCAACTTCCTTCTCCTATATTCATTCTTCAAGAATCTCAGTTGGACCTACGTCGAAGCAGCCAAGATCGATGGCGCGTCGGATTTCCGGATCTTCCTTCAGATCGTCCTTCCGATGGCCCGCGGTCCGATGGTCGCCGTCACGATTTTGACTCTTATCGGCCTTTGGAACGACTATCTCACCCCTTCGATCTATCTGCCTAACCAACCGACGATTGCTTATGGAATTTATATCCTTCAGTCAACGATGGTCCAAACGAAGCAAATGTACCCGCTCTTCTTCGCCACCATCATCCTCACCATGCTCCCCATCATCTTGGTCTTCGTCGTATTCAACAAGACCATCATGGAGAACACCTCCGTTGGGGGTTTAAAAGGGTAATTTGAGGCTCAGCCTCAGTTATATATTCGTGTTTCCAAAAATAGTGAAAGGAGGAAACAAGATATGCCAAGCAAAAAGTTAGGACTAATGGTTCTAGCCGCCACAGCATTGGGCCTTGCGGCCTGTGGACCCTCTTCATCGTCGGTCTCGTCATCATCTAATAAGACAGTGACCTCATCTGCCTCGGAGAGTACCACCGTCGCCTCGTCGACCACTTCAACCTCAATCGCGACCTCGACGTCCACTTCGAGTCCGAGTTCCAGCAGTCAGCAAAACGATCTCAACATCGCCTACGCGGACGATACCTTTGTCTATGGAGGGGCCGGAGACGCCGGCACCGGACGTTTCGTCTATTGGGCTGGAGATGGCGGAAGCGTCGCCAGTGCGACGAAAACCGATGGCAAATACACCTTCAGTTATACTTCGGCCGGGCAATGGTATGGCGTTCAAGCCTTCTATAAGCTCCCCTACGCCGAAGTCGGAGATTCTTATCAGATCAAAATGAGCCTGACAAGCGACATCGCGGGCAAGATGACCATTAATGGCGGCGCGGTGGATCTCATCGCCGGCACCGTTGATTATCAAGCCAACTTTGCTCAAGCCGCGGGTAACACCATCGAGCTTCAACTCGGAATCATTGGGACCCCCTTAGCGGGCCACAGCTTAAGTTTCACCACCCCAGTCATCGTTGATAAGACCGCCGGAGCCAATTATCACGAGATAAAATTCATGAACGGCGAAACAACCGCCAAACAGATCGAAGTAAAACACGGAAAAACCGTGACCGCCCCAGCCGATCCAGCTCCCGCTCAGGGTTACATCTTCGATGGTTGGTTTGCTGGCGAGACCGCCTTCGATTCGAAGGTTGCCGTCAACGCCGCAGCGACCTACACCGCTAAATTCATCAATGAAAGCGAAGTTACTCGTTACACCGTGACCTTTATGAATGGAGGTACCGTCCTTGGAACGACTCAGATCGTCAAAGGCAAAACCGTCGTCGTCCCCGCCCTCGTCCTTCCGTTTGGCTATACGGTCGGTGGCTGGTATAGCGACGCGGGCTTAGCGACCGCTTGGAATCTGGCGAGTGCGACCGTCCAAGCCGACATCACCCTTTATGCCAAGCTTCTCGTCACGCCAAGTGCAACCTTCATGAACACTGGCGATACTGGCTGGAAAATCCCCGACATCAACATCTTCCACAACGATGATGGATCCTTAAAAATCTCCGGATTCGCCGGATGGGGTGCCGCTTCATGGGTCGTTCAAGTCAACTTTGCCCCCGTTCCGAAAGGTGATGCTGGCAAAACCTACAAGCTCAGCTTCGAATACAAGATCAACGGAAACGGAGCCGATGCCCAAATCTATGACGGAGCGACCGTGGGGAGTCTCGTAAACCTCACCACCACTTCGACTTGGACCAAAGCCTCGATCAGTTTCGCGGGTGGAAGTCTCTCAACCAACAACAAGTTCACCTTCGAGCTTGGTGCCATCCCCGCATCCGTTGCCTCCGTCGACTTCGAATTGACCAATATCGTCCTCGCCGCTATCTGACCTATCAACAATCGTCTTCGAACGGGCCCTCTCCGATCTCCTTTCTGAGGGGACCCGTCGAACAAGGAGAAAAAAACATGAAAAGAATCACAACCTTCTGCGCGCTTGCTCTTTTAGCTCTTGGGGCTTTGACCGCCTGCAATGAACAGAGCGTTCACCTCGACCCGGCCGCGAACATCTTCGACGGCGCCAACGTCTATTTCGAATCAGGATCAACCGAAAACCTCTCGGCCAAAATCGCCCTCGACGGCTCCATCAGTGAAGTCGCCTGCGGACGAACGAAAGCCGCGTCTGGAGAGTACTCCTATTCCGATGGGGTTCTCACCTTGGCAGGTAACTTTATCAAAGCCATCACCGGAAGCGGAGAAAAAACCGTGACCGTTACCACTTCTTCGGGCAAGAAAGCCCTCAATGCCTTGGTTTGCACCAAAGTCATCTCGACCGCGGACCAATTCCAAGCCATCAATACCGATGCCGCGAGCCTCGCCGGGACCTATGTCCTTGCTAACGACATCGACCTCACTTCAATCGACAATTTCGAGCCACTTGGCTGGTATGTTTCCGAACAAGACCCCAACAACGCCTATTTCCATGGGATCCTTGAAGGCAATGGCCACACCATCAAGAACGGAAAGGTCTATTACAGCGACTCGGTCGCCTCGAACTACAACGTTTATTCCGAATCCGGAACTCGGTTCAGCCATGCCGGACACATTAATGGCGACAATATCGGCCTCTTCCAAGTCATCGGAAGCTCGGGCATCGTCCGCAACGTCAACTTCTCGAACATCAAAGTTCGGGGTCGGACCATCGTCGGCGTCATCGCCGGCAACGTCATGGGAACGGTTCAAAACTGTTTCGTCGATGCTTCGTGCAGCGTTGAGATGGGAACCCACTTCTACGATGATGACTGCAATATGGGCGGATGCTTTGGGATCGTGGCCGGAAGCGGCAACGTCAGCAATGTCATCAGCCGCGTGACGAATCTTACCATCGGATCGACTGGATCAGCCTCCTTTGGCGGCGTCGCCATCGAAAAAGGCGGGATTTACCTCGACTTCGACGATGTCTACAAAGGCAAAACGGGAAATGGTTGGGATCATGGCGACAATAACCCTGACATCAACTGGTGGAAGTATTGCGGCGTCGATCGGGATTACGCTACGACAACGGGTTTATCAGGCAAAGCCATCGACTCCAACGGTTCGCAGTCAAACGGCGAATACGCCTTCGTTGGTAAATGCTGGGGCACCGTCTCGAGTTGCGTAGCCCAGACCTTCAAGATCACCCCGATGGACGGCAGCGCCCGGACGGTCAACTTCGGACAAACCCACATTGGCATTAACAAGCCAACGTCCGGGGCCTCCGACATGGGAACGCTCACGAACAATCAGCTTCTCAGCCTTGAGGACATGAAACTGGCCGCGAAATACAGCGCCTTCGACGGAACCGTCTGGAAGATCGCGGATGGCGCGCTTCCGACTCTTCTTAATCAATATAACTTCGTTGCCAAGGTCCAAGCCTAAGACTAACCGCCAATTCGTTCCCTCGGGGGCCCGAACAAGGGTCCCTGAGGCCTTAATTAAGGAAAAACATCATTATGGTCAAATACACACATGTCGGAGACCGCTTCGTCGTCTCCGATTTCCAAAAAGCCAAGACATTTGCTTCTTTCTTGCCCGCGGTCGCGGGAAAAGACGGAAAGCCCTTATGGGCCTTTTATGCGAACGTCGGTCAATGCATGGGGGGTTTTGGAGTCACCTCGCGCGATACCCCCATCACGCCTTTCGATTCCGCCAATCTGGCCTATCAGAACATCCCCATCAAATCATTCCGGACGTTCATAAAAATCGATGGGGTCTTGAAGACACCGTTCTTCAACCACGATGATGTTTCGACGAAAATGGACATCGGCATGGCCGATTTCTCCATCTCCGAAGAGGGCGAGAACTATCGAATGGACGTCACCTATAGCTCGGTGAGTCATCGGAGTTACCCCGCGCTTATCCGCAAAGTCACCTATACCAACACCTCGAAGAAGGACGAAGTCTTTGAAGTTTGCGATGGCCTTCCCATTTTCTTCCCCCATGGACTAAGCAACATCTGCTACAAGGAACTCGTTTCTTTGATGGCGGCTTATTGCATCATCTCGGGATTAAAAAAGAAAACCCCATTCGTCAAATTCAAAACCTCGACGGGGGATAATTCACTCGTTCAGGAAGCCGTCGATGGCAATGGTTTCATCGCGGTCGACGAAAAGGGAAAGAAATTAGATTGCGTCGTCGATCCGAGCATTATCTTTGGCGATGATCTCAGCCTTTTGACCGCCATCCCCTTCGCCAAAAAGAGTTATGCCTCTCTTCTGAAGAGCGAGCAGCAAACCGAAAACAAACTCCCATCCGCTTTCTCTCTCTTCAAAAAGACTCTCAAACCCAAAGAGAGCTATACCGTCGTGACCATCTACGGGACCTTTGAAAATGAAGACCGTTATCTCGCCGCCACGAAAGAAATCACCCTTCCGAAAATCGATAAAATGATCGAGGAGACCAGGACCCTCATCCACGAACTCGTGGAACCGGCGACCGTTCATACCTCATCCCCCCTTTTCGATAAGTACGTTCAACAGAGTTACCTCGACAACAATCTCCGCGGGGGTTTTCCAACCTTACTCGAAAACGCCAATGGGGGCGAAGTCTATTACCTCTATGGCCGCAAACACGGCGATATGGAAAGAGACTACAACCAATTTCAGATCCCCTCACGTTATTACTCGTCGGGCCCAGGAAATTTCCGCGACGTTAACCAAAACCGAAGGAGCGATCTTTTCTTTCATCCCTTCGTTGGAGATTACAACATCCGTCTCTTCTTTAACTTGATTCAAGTCGATGGTCAAAACCCCCTCAACGTCAAACCGGAAGCCTTCAGTCTCAACAAAGATGCCGACGTCGCTTTCCTTAAGGTCTTAAAAGACGAAAACCGTCATTATGTTGAACGGCTTCTGAATCTCTATGAACCCGCGGCCATGTACACCTATCTCCGCGACGAAACGGGCCTTGGCCTCAAGGACGTCGATGCGCTTTTCAAAAAGATCATCGGCATCTCCCATCAAGAGATCGAAGCCAATTTCGCCGAGGGCTATTGGGTCGACCATTGGACCTATAACGTCGATCTTCTCGAAAATTATTCCTCAATCTTCCCCGACGAGGAGAAAACCCTTTTCTTCGACAAGGAATACAACTATTTCTATTCGCCCGTCTATGTCAAACCCCGGAAAGAAAAGTATTGTCTCCTTCCCGATGGGAAAATCCGTCAATATGGCGCGATCGACCTCAAAGTCCTCAAAAAAGACTGCGAAAAGAGAAGCCTCGATCTTGAAAAGACCTATTGGCTCAGCGACAAGAATGGAGAAAAAGTCGTCACCAACCTCGCGGGTAAAATCCTGAATCTTATCCTCATCAAATTCTCGACTCTCGATAGCGAACAGCTCGGAATCGAGATGGAATGCGAAAAACCCGGCTGGAATGACGCGATGAATGGCCTCCCAGGTCTCTTCTCAAGCGGGATGTCCGAGAGTGTCGAACTCCTCCGCCTCGTCGAATACGCGATTAAACACTTCGAGCCTTTCGGAAGCGAAACGGTCCCCTTTCTTAAAGAACAGGCGACCTTCTATGAAGCGATTAAAAAAGACCTTCAGGGTCTCCTTAGTAAACGCCTAAGTCGTTTTGAATACTGGGATAAGGCCACCGCGGCTAGAGAAAGCCTCCGTTATGAGCTGAAGGAGAATGCGAGCGGCGAAATGGTTCGCCTCCCGATTTCGTCTTTCCTTCCTCTCTTAAAGGATTTTCAGACTCTTCTCCTCGACGCGATCAAACGGGCCAAGAAAATCGGTGACGGAATCCTTCCGTCCTATTTAATCTATGACGTCGCCACTTACGAAAAGACAGATCACGTCAATCATTTAGGCTTCCCAACCGTTCGGGCCACTTCCTTCAAGATGCGGACCATCCCGCCCTTCCTCGAAGCGAGCGCGAGAGCCATGAAGCTTGGACCCGAAGTTATGGGGGTGAAGGATTACGAGACCATTAAGGACAGCGGTCTCTACGACCGTTCGCTCCGTTTCTACAAGACCTGCGCCGCCCTCGACGATGCCCCCTTTGAGATTGGACGGGTCCACGCCTTCACCAAAGGCTGGCTCGAGAGGGAATGTAACTTCCTTCACATGTCCTACAAATACATGTTGGGTTTACTAAAGGCCGAGCTCTACGAACAGTTCTTTGATGAAATCAAAACGAATTTCGTCGTCTACATGAAGCCCGAGATCTATGGCCGGGACCCGGCCGAAGCCTCCTCCTTCGTGGTTCCGACCTGCAACCCCGATCCGAAGAATTGGGGACGCGGCTACTTTGCCCGCCTCACTGGGGCGAACGCCGAATTCCTCAACATCCTGACGATTCTCTTCGCGGGCGAGAGCCTCTACGAAGAAGACCATGGAGTTCTCCGTTTCCACCTTGACCCGAAGCTTCCATCTTCCTTCTTCGATGAGAAAGACATGGCTTCGTTCCTCCTCTTCTCAAAGGTCAACATCGTTTACCACAATCCGCTCCGGCTTGACTGCTATAAGGGTGTTACCCTCACCTATCGAATCGAAGGGAAAACCTATCGAGTTATCGAAGGAGCCCTCGCTATGAAAATCCGTGAAGGGCGAATTGCCCGCATCGACGTGGAGGTCGAAAAACAATGATCAAATATAAAAGATTCCTAACCTGTACGCCTTTGCTTCTCGTGTCTCTTTCGTCATGCACCTTTCAATTTGGAACCTCTTCCTCAGCGAATAGTAGCGACAGTCTCATTTCGAGCGGAAATAGCGAAATCAGTACCAACTCGACGGTCTCGACTTCGCTTCCTAGTTCGCCAAGCTCTTCCTCATCGCAATCCTCGGCGCTTGTCGATAGTCCCTACGTTCCAAACGGATACCATCTTTCTTGGAGCGACGAATTCGCGGGGACAAGCCTCGATGAATCAACCTGGAGTTACCAGATTGGAAATGGCGATTGGGGTTGGGGAAATGGTGAAAGCGAATACTATACCTCCAGCAACGATACCTTAACCAATGGCAATCTCCTTATCACGGCCAAAAAAGAAGTCATGGGCGGACAAGCTTACACCTCGTCCCGAATCCGGACCAAGGGCAAAGTCTCCACCACTTATGGATACGTCGAAGGACGAATCAAGCTCCCGGCGGTTCAAGGGATGTGGCCAGCATTCTGGATGATGCCCGAAGGAGCCTATTCTGGCCTTGGCTGGCCGGGGGCGGGCGAAATCGACATCATGGAGAACCGGGGCCGCGTTTCGAACATTACCTCGGGGGCCCTTCATTACGCCTCGGACGGCTTAGGGAACACCCACACTTATAAAACCGCGGAGCATCAGACCGATTCGATTGAGAATTGGCACGTCTATGCGGTTCTTTGGACGGCCGATTCAATCTCATGGTACGTCGACGGAGCCTCCTTCCTCACAGTTTCTCGTTCGACTTGGAACGCCGGCTATGCGACAGGCGATTCCGCCCCATTTAACGCTTCGTTCTATCTCATCCTCAACCTCGCCATCGGAGGACAATTTGATGGCAATCGCCTTCCCCCAAGCGGGTTTGAAGAAGCTTCGATGGCGGTCGACTACGTGAGGATCTACGCCCAATGAAAAAGTTATCCCTCTTCGTTCTCTCGCTTGGTTTCGTGACTCTCTTTTCCTGCGGTCAGGTCTCTTCTTCATCCGCACCCGAGGGCATGGAACTCATCTGGAGCGACGAATTTAGTGGCGACAAGCTCGACGAAGCCTCGTGGTCATTTGATCAAGGAGGCGGAGGTTGGGGCAACAACGAACTCGAATATTACACCAAGGACAATGCCATCCTCGCCGATGGAACCCTTTCGATCACCGCCAAAAAAGAAATGATGGGAAACTGTGCCTACACTTCGAGCCGGATCAAAACGGCTCGGAAAGCCTCGACTACCTATGGACGAATTGAAGCCCGGATTAAACTCTCGGCCCAAAACGCCATGTGGCCCGCTTTTTGGATGATGCCCGAAGTGAATAACGGCTGGCCGTTGTCAGGCGAAATCGACATTATGGAGAACAAAGGGAGTGATGGTCATTCCACGAGCTCCGCCCTCCATTACGTCAATGGAAACGGCGAGCCCGATTACGTCGCCGGTTCGCACACCTGGAGCACACGTTACGACAATACCTCGATCGAGGATTGGCATCTTTATTACGTCGTATGGGATGAGGAAAGCTTCACGTTCTATGTCGATGATGCGGTGAAACTCACAGTCCCAAAAAGGACATGGCATCCGGAGAACGGCCAAACCTACAAAACCAACGACGACGCTCCCTTTAACAAAGACTTCTACGTCATCTTGAATCTCGCCGTCGGAGGTAATTTCGACGGAGGTCGGAAACCCGACGCCGATTTCGAATCCGCGAGCATGCAAGTCGATTACGTCAGGATGTACGCATTCAAGTAGAATGGAGGAGAAGATGAACCCACTTAAAGAGCTCTTTAAAAAGAAGCACCCGGACGGTACTCCTTTTAGCGACGAGGAAATTCTCGCCGCGAAGAAGGCGAAAGCCGCCAAAAAGGCTCAAGAGAGGGATGATCTATCCGCCGAAGAGAAAGATCTTGAACGACGAGAAGCCATCTATAAGGCGACTCAGCTCGAAGCTAAAGCGCACGACAAGGAAGAACATCAAGCCCCACCGGACGCTTTCCTTTCCTGCCGCCACGTCAATAAAATCTATTCCAACCGCGTTCAAGCCGTTTATGATTTCAACCTCGATATCAAGGAAAAAGAATTCATCGTCCTCGTCGGTCCATCGGGATGTGGCAAATCCACCACTCTGCGGATGATCGCCGGACTCGAGGACTTAACCTCGGGTGACCTTTTCATCGACGGAATGTGGGCTAACAAACTCGAACCGAAGCAACGGGGCGTGGCCATGGTCTTCCAAAGCTATGCTCTTTATCCCCATATGAGCGTCTACGACAACATGGCTTTTGGTTTATCGGGTCTTGAGAAAGAAGAAATCGACCGCCGAATCGCCAAAGCCGCGAAGATCTTGCAAATCGAAGATTATCTGAAACGGAAACCGACCGAGCTTTCAGGGGGCCAATGCCAACGGGTAGCTCTAGGAAGAGCGATCGTGCGCAACGCCAAGGTCTTCCTCCTCGATGAGCCGCTAAGTAACCTCGACGCTAAACTTCGAGTTCAAATGCGAAGCGAACTCGTCAAACTCCATGGTGAGCTTCAAAACACCATGATCTACGTCACCCACGACCAGACGGAAGCCATGACGATGGCCGACCGGATCGTCGTCATGAAAGCTGGGAAAATCCAACAGATCGGAACCCCACGCGAAGTCTACGACAAACCTGCGAACGTTTTCGTCGCTACCTTTATTGGAAGTCCGACCATGAACGTTTTCGACGCCCTCTATGAAGACGGAAAAATCGCTGTCGGGGGCATGGAATTCATGATTAGCGACGAAGAGAAGAAAACCCATGACGAGTATTACCGCGAACGAATTAGGGAAGAGAAGAAAGGGGTCGCGGCCCTTGAAAAAGAGCCGAAGATCATCCGCAAAGGCAAAAAAGAGATTGCCGAAGCGAAGACTGAACGCGATTTAGAAACCCTCAAAGAAGACCTTAAGCGCGACGAAGAAATTTATAAATCCAAAGCACATTCTCTATATTTTGGGATTCGACCTGAAGATATTGCGATGGCGGGCCACAAAGACGACGAACCAATGACCGCGCCCTTCTTAGCCAAGATCGAAGTCGCCGAACTCTTGGGCTCCGAATACTTCATCCACTTCCCCTTCGCCCAAAAGGACGCGATCGCCAAAGTCCAAGCCCTCCATGCTCTTGGGGCGGGCGGAAACGGTTCGTTCTCGTTCCGACTTCAGAAGATTCACCTCTTCGACAAAGAAACGAAAAAGATCATCTTCTAGAATATGTTTCCAAGTTGGCCGTCTCTTCGGGGGCGGCCTTTTTTAATTCTTTGTGGCTTGCGTGAGAAAGGAGTTGTCGCATAATTACGGCATGGACAAGAAAATCAATGTGATCCTGGACTCGGATCCGGGTCATGACGATGCCGTCGCCATCATGCTCGCGGGGATTTCGCCCCGCATCAATCTCCTTGGGATATCCGTTTGTTCAGGCAACCAAACCATCGAGAAAACGACGAGGAACGCCCTCAACATCTGTCAATATCTCGAACTCGATGTTCCCGTCGCCGCCGGATCACCCCAGCCTCTTGAAAAGGCCCCGATGATCTGTCCTGAGATTCATGGGGAAACGGGTCTCGATGGTTTTGAGTTCCCACCTCTTCATAAGAAAGTCGAATCGATTTCTGGATCGGACCTTATCATCAAACTCTGCCTTCGACATGAGAACGTCGTTCTCGTTCCAACGGGGCCCTTAACGAATATTGCCCTCGCCCTCGTCAAGAATCCGAACATCAAGAGTCACATCAAAGAAATCATGTTGATGGGCGGATCAATTGGGTTTGGAAACGTCTCTCCGGCCGCGGAATTTAATATCCTCGTCGACCCTGAAGCCGCGGATATCGTCTTCCGTTCAGGCTTATCAATCTATATGAATGGCCTTGACGTCACGAGAAAGGCCCTTGTCCTACCCGAGATTATCAAACGAATCGAACGCCTTCATAACCGAGCCTCGAAACTCTTCGTCCCCCTGATGAAGAAGTATAACGAAAACCAAAAGAAGATCTTCTCGTGGAACAAAGGCGGACCCCTTCACGATCCCGTCACCATCGTCTCTCTTCTCGACCCTTCAATCATCACCTACAAATACATGAATGCTGAGATTGATGTGAGCCACGGACCAAGTTATGGGCGAACCAATTGCGACCAATTCGATTTCCTCCATAAGAAGCCAAACGCTCATGTCGCGGTCGACATCGACGTCGAGAAATACTGGAAAGTAATTGAAGAAACATTGAGGCTCTACAAATGAAGAACATCTATATCCTTGGATCATTAAATACGGACTTAGCCATTTATCTTGAACGCTTCCCGCGGCCCGGAGAAACCCTTCGAGGATCTTCTTTCCGAATTGGTTCAGGAGGCAAAGGACTTAATCAGGCCATCGCCGCCGCAAAGCTCGGGGGCAAGGTTCATTTCCTCGGAGCGGTTGGCAAAGACGCCTTTGGGAAAACGATGAAGGCCGAACTCCGGAAAGCCGGGGTCAACGTCGCTCACATCAAAGAAAAGGACGATGTGGCTTCGGGCGTGGCCTTAATTGAAGTGAGCAAGGACGAAAACGCCATTGCCCTCGATTTAGGGGCCAACGAAAGAATCGAAAAATCCGATGTCGATTCCTTTTTGGAGAAAGCTGAAGCGGGAGACGTTTTCCTCTCTCAAGGAGAAAACAACTTCGAAGCCCTCGAATATGCCCTTCCTCTTGCTAAAGCTAAAAAAATGATCACGGTCCTTAATCCCGCGCCGGCTGATAAGAAGATACTTGCCCTCCTCGATAAAGTCGATGTCTTGCTTCCTAACGAAAAAGAAGCCGCACTCTTAAGCGGTTCGGCCGACGTTCGGAAAGGGGCGACCCTTCTAAAAGCCAAGACCGTCGTCATCACGTTAGGAAAAGATGGCTACTTCGCCAAGGATGGGGACGACCTTTATTCCGAACCGGCGGTCGAAGTCGATGTCATCGACACGACGGGGGCCGGAGACGCTTTCTGCGGTTCCTTTGCCTTCTTCCTCTCTGGGGAGGTGGCTTTGAAGAACTCGCTCCGTTTAGCCTCACTTTACGCCTCTTTGGAAACGACGAAAAAAGGGACTTCGGCCGCGATGGCGGATCCGAAAAGTTTCAAGGCCTTCGTGAAGAAAGAAAAACCCGATCTCCTCTACCTACTTAGGTAAGGCTTCCTTGATTGCTTCGATTTTATGGTATCGACAGCATTTATTCGTTGGTAAAAGTGTAATCAATTACATTTATTGGTACTTAAAAGTGTACAAGTTTGCATTTATTGGTACGAATAAGTGTATAATACAATCGAGGTGAGACCATGGAACGGAAAATTGAAAACAGAATATTAGAATGGATCAGAGCATCATCAAAAAGGGCAGAAACGAAAGAAACGAAGACTTTGATCGTCGTCGGCCAAAGACAGATTGGAAAGACTTATTCAATCAGGAAGGCCATCGAAAAGATCAAACCATTTGATCACGGCAAATTGTATAGTTCAATTGAGCTGAATTTCGAAGAGAATCCCGAGTATAAGGAATTCTTTGCCAAAGCCAGGGATTCGGAGACGGTCCTTGAGAATATTGCGTTATCCAAGAAATTCCGTGATCAAGACCTTACTCATTCTTTGGATCAACAGTTAATTGTCTTCCTTGACGAAATTCAAGCGTGCCCAGACGCGTTGGTCTCACTGAAGTTTTTGGCGACCGATCCAGGGCTCATCATCATCGCTTCCGGTTCTTTATTGGGAATAGCTCTAGAAAAGGTCACCAGTTTTCCAGTCGGTTACGTCGACATCATGCATATGTATCAATTGGATTTCGAGGAATTCCTTTGGGCCCGTGAATATACCTCGTCAACTATTGAAAGCATGTTCAAGCATGGGGCGAAACTAGCACCATTAACCCCTTCCGCTCACGAAGAATTTATGAACCAGTTTCGCGAATATCTCGTTATCGGAGGAATGCCCTTTATTGTCGATCATTACGCAAAAATAAAGCCTCTTCCTTTGTTGGACATCTTCGCCGCGCAGCGCAACCTTCTTACAGCTTTTCGAAACGACGTAGCAAAATACGCCGAATCTACAGAAAGAGCAAAAGCGCTCGAATGCTTTGATTCGATTCCCAGGCAATTAGCTAAAGACAATCAAAAATTCACCTATAAAGTCCTGAATTCCAAAGCCCGAGCTTCCACTTACGAGTCGAGCATCGCGTGGCTTCAAAACGCCGGCATGATCAACAAGTGTATCCGTTTGAACTCCTTAAATGATCCTCTTGCTGCCGAGGCGATAGTGGATCAATTCAAAATCTTTCATTCCGACACCGGATTACTGCTTGCGTTGATCGGTGACGAGACTCTCGGCGAGAGGATTCTCAAAGACGATCCTTTTATCTATAAAGGAGCGATATACGAAAACGTGAGTGCTCAATGCCTTTCGCAACAGGATCTGCCTCTCTATTATTTTACGAAAGACAGTGGTCTCGAGATCGATTTCGTCATCGCGAAAAAAGGCGTAGCCGTTCCTCTCGAAATAAAGTCGAGCGACAACACGAAATCGAAATCGCTTGTCTCGGTCATTGAAGAATTCAAATTACCAAAAGGATTCCGCTTCTCGTCAAAAGAAACAGGAACCAACAAAAAAATCGTTTCTTTGCCCCTTTATCTGCTTCCATTTATCAAGCGTTTATTCGATCAGGACAACGGTGAAATCTGATCTTATTTTGTCGGTTCGTCAATCGCGACCATTTTTTCGATGATGACTGGCTTGTTTGGACGATCGCCCGAGCCTTTAGCAACGCCTGCAATCTTGTCCACCACATCCATTCCCGCCGTGACCTTTCCAAAGGCCGCGTAATTGCCATCGAGGAACTCGTCGTTCTTGTCGCAGATGAAGAACTGGCTCCCAGCCGAATCTGGATCTTGGGACCGAGCCATCGAGATGACGCCTCGTTGATGGGACAGCATGTTCTTGACTCCATTAGAACGGAATTCGCCCTTAATCGAGTAGCCTGGACCACCCGAACCTGTTCCTTTTGGATCGCCGCCCTGAATCATGAAACCTTTGATGATTCGGTGGAAAGTCAATCCGTTATAGAATCCCTTATTCACGAGCGAAACGAAGTTGGCGGAAGAAAGCGGAGCGTTCTGATAATCGAGGGCGATGTGGATGTCCCCAAAGTCTTTGACCGAGATAATGATCATGTTTATTTCCTCTTTAGGTGCAATTATACGGCCAAATGATTGTTAATGGTCGTCACTTCACATAAACTTACTGACGATGGAAAATAATAAAACTTCGAAAAAGAAAATGGACCCGGTCAAAAAGGTCAAACTCATCTATAGCGGAGAGCTTCTCTTTTTCTCACTCGTCTTTCTCACGATTGGCTTACTCGTCATCTTAAAACTCATTCCCCTCTCTTCGACCCGAAAAGCCATCTTCACTTGGGTCACGATCTTCGGCGGAGCGATTGGAATCGCCGATTTCCTCTGGGCTCTCATCTCCAAGAAGAGGAGACGGAAAGTAGCCTTGATCGATAAAATTTTGGTCTTACCAGCCGGAATCGCGGCCATTACGATGGACATTATCGCCTTCTCGAATGGAATCGACACCCGCCCCGACGAACATTTCCAATGGACTATGGGGTTGATCTTCGTCTATCTCGGGCTCGTTTATCTGTTCGAATGCTTCTATCATTATCAGAAGCCGATTCCGGGCCTCATCGAAGAAGAGGAAACTCCGACTTTAGAAGAAACGAAGAAAGAAGAAAATCAGGATTCACCCAATGAGAAACAATGATAAAGCTCCTTACGACATCCTCTATGAAGATGAGGACGTCATCGTCGTCTATAAGAAAAGGGATGTTTTTTCCGTCAGCACCACCGACAAGGCGACATATACCCATAACCTGTTTCAATACCTTCAATGGTATGCGAACCGGAAAAAGGAAAAGGTCTTCGTCGTCCACCGCCTCGACTATGAAACTTCGGGGATCATGATCTTCGCCAAAAAGGCGAAGGCGAAGGAAAACCTCCAAAAGGCCTTTGAGGAGAGGAAAGTCGGTCGTTACTACGAAGCCGTCATCAAAGAGAAAGTCCCCTTAAACCAAGATTTCTTGGTCAAGCAGTACATCCTCGAAGATGGAATCAAAGTCTCGGTCACTCCCGATCCGACCTTAGGTAAAGAAGCCATCACCTCGATTCACACGCAGAACTACATCAATATCGGAACCGCCTTAAAGATTAAGATCGAAACAGGAAGACGAAACCAGATCCGCTTCGCCCTGCTTCATGAAGGTTTCACCCTCCTTGGCGATAAGCGGCTCGCTCACGACGAAGCCAAACGGATGTACCTCAACGCCTATAAGTTAACTTTCCCGAAAGAGACGGGACTTAAGAAACTCGAATTCGAAACGACGCCCATTTGGATCGTAGACGAAAAAAAAGACCCCGCCATTTAAGGAAGGGTCGACTCATGACCTCTTCGGAGGTCTTTTTCTTTAGTACTTCTTCGGCTTCTTGTTGAAGCGGCGGTTTCCCTCGTGGAAGGATGAGCCGTGCGATTCGCCATGCGAATATCCGCTTCCAGAATCATGCGAGTATCCGCTTCCGGAATCATGCGAGTATCCGCCTTCGTGGGATCCGCCTTCATGCGAACTGCCATGAGAGGAATAACCATGTGACGAATAACCATGGGAAGCATAACCGTGAGAGGAGGAGGCGCCATCGCTGTGGCCACCATAGGAATGGCCTTCATGATGGAATCCGCCTGGCTTATGATCGCCATAGCTCTTCTTTTGGTATGGTTTCCATCCGCCGCGGGATCCACCGCCGCTACGGGAACTGTCGCGAGGTTCAGCAATCTTCACGCGGACGTCGCGATCGCCAAACTTCGACCCTTCCATTCCGGAAAGGACCGCATCGGCTTTTGAAGCGTCGACGGTGAAGAAGGAGAAGGTCTCCTTGAGATAGATATCAGTGAAATCGGCGGCGGTAAGTCCGGGAACGGATTGAATGATGTAACTCGACAAATTCTTTTCATCGAGGCGATCGGCCGTGCCGAGGTTGATGAAGAAACGCTGACCACCGGTCGAACTAACGTCTCTTGCTTCGACGTCCATTCTGGGACGGCGTTCTGGTTTCGGAGCTTCGGGTTCCTCGATGAGTTTGGTTGATTGCTTGACGAGCATCATCGCGGCGATCTCGACTGGGAGAACGGTCCGCCCTTCTTTTTCCGAATATTCTTTGCAGGCCTCTTGAATCTCTTCGAGGGCTTGGTCTTTGTTGACCTTGAGTAACGGCGCGAGCGATTCTAGATACTTGTTCATAATGACATTGTTCCCTTCCTTATTAAGGATATACTGGCTGATCGTGTTGTTCGACATCGACTCGTACTTTCTGAGGAGAGGTCGTTGAGATTTCGTGAGGAATGTGAAGGAAGTCCCTTTGGCCTCAACCCGTCCCGTTCGTCCAATCCGATGGAGGTAGAATTCGTCTTGTTCGGGAACGTCGTAGTTGACGACGAGATCAACGTCGCTCACATCGATTCCGCGAGCCGCGATGTCGGTTGCTACCATGACGTCGCATTTGTAGTTCCGGAAATCCTGCATGGCCCGATCGCGCTTGTTCTGGGAGAGGTTCCCCTGGAGCGAGGTGATCGCATGGTTGGTGTTCGCGGAGAGGACTTTTTCAATCTGCATGACCTTATGCTTGGTCCGGCAGAAGACGAAGGCCCGAGAGAATTTAAGAGTATTGATGAGGGTGACGATCGCGTCTTTCTTTTCAGCTTCAGCGACCTCGACGTATTTCTGCTCAATCTGATGTTGATGGGAGAGATCGCGTTCGACCTTGACCCCATCATAAGTCGGACTGAGGTATTTCTTCGAGACTTTTTTTATTTCCGGAGAAATGGTCGCACTGAAGAGGGAGGTTTGGTGAGGGCCCTTAATGTAGGCGATCACCTTGTCGATGTCGCGGATGAAGCCCATGTCGAGCATTTCATCGCATTCATCGAGGACGAGGTAATTAACGTGAGAGAAATCTAGTCTCCGCCGAGCGAGAAGATCGAGGATCCGTCCGGGGGTTCCGACGATGATCGAGGGTTGACTCTTGAGAGCCTTAAGCTGCCGGTCGATGCTTTGTCCGCCATAGATGGCGACGGTTCGGATCGAAGGAAGGAATTTGGCGAATTTGGCGATTTCCTTAACGACTTGAATTGCAAGTTCGCGCGTTGGGCAAATGACGAGCCCGGAGATCGAACCGTTCGGATTGAGGTCGTTGAGCATTGGAAGGCTATAGCAGGCGGTCTTGCCGGTTCCGGTTGGGGCTTCGGCTTCGACGTCTTTCTTCGCTAAAAGGATCGGGAGGACTTTCTCCTGAACGGGAGTGAGATCAACATAACCCATCTCGTCGACGGCTTTTAGGAGTTCTTTTTTTAATGGTAATTCGGTGATTTTCATTTTTGGGGCAATGGATAGTAACACATTTCGGCCAAGAAGCACCACATTTCGTAAGAAAAAGCCATTATTCTTTGGCCTTTAACCCCTAAAATAATCAAATTACCAAGCCTTCATCGAAGTAAAAAGACCTCGACGGGCAAAGACAAAAGAAAGCGCTTTTACGATGAGGGGGTTCATTTATGAACACAGGCCACGATAATGGCAATTTTCGCTCTTATTTGCTAACTCTCTTGAACGTCGCGGCGCTTCCTCCGAAAATCCTCTTCAAGAAGGCCCAGACAATGAGGGATATGAGAGAAAGCGAGACGATGTAGGAAAGGATGACGGTAAGGGGGTTAACGAGCATGTAGTATTCCATCGCTTCCGAGAACTTCGTGAGGTAAAGGGCTAGAAGCGTCCCCCCGGCGATTCCAACGAGGCTCGAAATGAGGACGGACCTCATGATGGAGAGGAAATTGGTCTTGATCAGTTCTTTCTTGTTGACCCCCAGCGAACGGAGAACCATCAATTCGTTTCGGTTTCCCGCGACATAGGATGAAACGTCGACGTTGAAGAAGAAAATCGCCATGAGAAGAATGACGAAAAGGATGGAGCCGAAGATCAGAACGGCGAAACCGCTTGTTTTGGTGTTGTTCTCCTTCTCAATGTCGTAATGCGATTGGATTGGAAGGTGGTTGGTTTTGATCGTTTTTGCGAATTGCTCGGGGTTCGAGGAGTAAAAAACCGAATTGGGGGAAATGAGGTAGAAAAGATAATCGGGCAGAACGACATTCACATTTCCTTTAAGAGTCGAAGACACCTCAAAACGGTATTGCTTCGAATAGAACGTTTCCCCGATGGGAACGCTAATATCGATTGTGTCGCGAACGATTCCAGTCTCGTCCTTTGCAAAGATGGTTGAGACGATGAAAATCCGATCGTCGTTTGCAAAATCGCTTCCGTATAGTTCGTTGTACTTGCTAACGCTCATATAATTCCCGCAATCCCTGTAAGTCGGGGCCGTCCGAAGAGAAGAATTCCAATAATTGTTTTCAAGAAAAAATTCGTTGTCATTAAGGTAAACGACATACCGAGGTTCGTCGCTGATTCCAACAATCCGTTTACCGTAAGTTCCCATGGTGAGCCCGATTAAATCATCTTCTTTCTCAATTCCAAAATCACGAAGAGGGATGTTGGTTGAGGTTTTCCCATTTAGTAACACCTGGTCGGCGAAACCGGAAGACAATGCGACTTCGCCTAATCCGATTGTTTTCGATCCGTTTTTTATCCCCGTGATATTGCTCGCCGGGAGGAATTCCGCGGTCGAGGAAGCAAAGAAACTCCCGCCGAAGCGTTGATCGGAATTGGGATTTAGATAAATTGAGAGATTTGAAAACCGTTCACTATCATTCCAAAACACCGAGGCTTCATTGTTTAAAGAGGAAAACTCATCCTTGTTCAAAACGCGCGAAGCAAAAAATGTATTCGCCGAAACGTGAATCATCTCGTCGGGCTTAGCAACGATCAAAGCCGAGCATATAGAGGTGAAAACTGTCGCGATCACGGTGAGAAAAATGGCGATGTAATTCGTCTTGGCTTTGAAGAACTTCTTGTAGATGGGGCGATATTCAATTTTTCTTCCTGGCTGTACCGGCACCGTTTCTATTTCGGGTTCTTTCTTTTTTACGTCACGGACAACGGACCCATCGACGAGATAAATGATCCGATCGGAATATTCTTCAGTTAATTCCCGGTCATGGGAGACGAGGATGACGAGGTAATGCTTCGAAAGGGATTTGAGGATATCCATGATAAGAACGCGGTTCTTTTCATCAAGGTTCCCAGTTGGTTCATCGCACACGATGAAACGAGGTTTTTTGACGATGGCACGGGCGATGCTGACGCGTTGTCTCTCCCCACCCGAAAGCCTTCCAGCCTTCCTTTCTTTAAGCGAAAGGATGCCTAAACTCCCAAGAGTTTCATCAATCTCCTTTTGGGTAATGCTTTTATCGACGAGGGTAATGTTTTCTTCAACCGTCACATCATCGCAGAGAACGAAATCCTGAAAGACGAGACCGATGTTATTGAGACGATAATCGTCATCGACTTCCTCCCCATCGATCGTAACGGTCCCACTAGTCGGATGGTCCATACCAGTGATGAGGTTAAGAAGAGTAGTCTTCCCACATCCCGAAGGTCCAAAAATGGAAACAAGTCCACGTTCCTCGATGTCAAGGCTCACGTGACTAATCGCCACGTTGGCCTTCAAGGTCTTTTTGTCATAGATTTTGGAGACATCATTGAGTTTAATCATTGGATTTACCACCGTTCATTGCCGAAAGCTTCTTCGTGATGTAGGTGAGGGTGAAATAGGCATAAAGAACGATCTCCACAAAACCAAGAAACAAGAAATCATACGAGGTGAAATGATAGAAAAAGGGAACGATACAGTTAGCAAGGAGGAAAAACGCCATCGGAATGACAAGAATGATCACGTTCGCCGACAAAACCTCACGATGTCGGAAACCGAGTTTCCGCAAAAGATCCATTTCTCCGCCTCCGCCTTTCATCACTACGAAAATCAGCTTTCGGCTCACAAGAAGGAGGAGTACAAAAGCCACGATCGAACCCAAAACCATGAATGACTCCGAAAAGAAAAGCGTGGTTTGAGTTTGGTAATTGGACACTTCGTCCTCGCTGCTCACAGAGCGGATCCCCATCTTCTCGAAAGTACTTTTTATTGAGACTTTCATCTTCTCATCGACTAGGAGAAGCAAATTCGTTCCATAGGTTTCTGATTCGATGTGGTCCATAAGAAAAATTCGACCGACTGAGATACTTCCGGAAGTGTAAAACGAAGACGCCGCAATGAATGGGACATCCGCAACGCCTAAAAATGACAAATGATCGATTTGAGCCAAGTCATTGTCGGAGACTTGAAGCGTGATCGCGCTCGATTCAGAACTAAAATCGACATCGATTTTTTCAAAAGTATCTGTGTTACTGTCTTTGTAATGCAAAGTCGGCACTTTTGAGTAATCGCTTAAATCGGCGCAAAGCGATTGCAAAAGGCGATAGGCCAACAAAGGAATATAAACGTTTTTGTCCTTTGGATCCGCATTTGTCTCCGTATTGAAATCGGCAGATATGACTCTTCCTTGATTCCCATTCTCCTCGGTTTTTGCATAATAATACGACACATCAAGGTTGAACGTTCCTTCGATTTTCGAAGGAATGATGGCCGTGTCGATCGGAAGATCGGGTTTGGCGACAACGTATCCTTTGGGGGCACCACTTTGATCAGTAAAATAATTCTGATTACCAATCAGAACACTTTTAACCCCATCGATTTCGAGTATTTGATCAACCTTTGCTTGCGATAATCCCAAGCTATCGATTGCCAACATCTCGTCGTTTTTATATATATGGTTCTCGTAGGCGCCTTTCGTGGCAAAATAGGCGTAATCGAGTCCACAATTGCCAGCGAGCAAGGCCGAAAGAGGAACGGCGATAAGGAAAGCCAGTAAGAGGCTTCGCCCAATATTGTTCTTTACCATTTTGCGGAATAGTTCAAAGCTGAGAAGAGTGGATGATTTCTTTTTCTCTTCCTCAAGAACGAGGGGCTTCTTCTCGACGGGTCGGAGGATTTCATCACTCACGACCTCGCCACCGACGAGAACGATTTTCCTCGTGCAGTATTCCTCAAGTTCTTCAAAATGGTGGGTAACAAGGACGACGAGTTTGTTAACGGAGTTGGAAAAAAGAAGTTTGAGGATCTCTTTCCCTTGCTTCGAATCGAGGGAGGCCGTGATCTCGTCCCCAAGGATAATCGGCGTGTCTTTGATAAGGGCCCGAGCAACGGCTAATTTCTGCTTTTGTCCACCGGAGAGTTTGTTGGCTTTCTTTCCGCGGAAGGGATAAAGAGATATCTTCTTTAGCATCGATTCGCTTTTTTCTTTTGCCAAGGCATAAGAATCGCCCATCATCAGGCGAACAAGAATCAAATTGTCGAGAAGCGAATACTTTTCGAGAATGCCATATTCTTGAAAAATGTAGGAAATGTATTTTTTCCGATAGGCCTCGTAATCGTTCTCGTCGTAACGGGAGATGCCTTGGCTCTCAAGATAGATCTCGCCTTGTTCGAAAGAATCCATGCCACCAATCGTTTTGAGGAGAGTGGTTTTCCCGCTTCCGGAAACACCCGTCACCGCCACCACTTCGCCAAGGTTGAAAGTGAGATTCACGTCTTTGAGGCCGATGTTGACCCGGGAATCATCACGGTAATACTTCGAAACGTGGATAAGGCGGGAAAGATCATCAAGGACGGGCGAAGAAGAAACGGGATCTCTTTTTCCATTGAGGAGTTCACCGAGAGTAATTCCAAGAAGCTCGCAAAGAGAAGGCATGATCTTGGTATCGGGTAAGCCCTTGCCGTTTTCCCATTTCGAAACCGACTTATTCGTCACACCCAAAAGCTCACCGAGTTTAGCTTGGGTAAGTTTCTTTTCTTCCCGGCAAGCGGCAATGAAGTTACCAATCTCGAAATTCTTATCCATATCTGCGACCCTCCAAAATGACAACGGGATAATAGCAATGGCTCGACGAAATAACTAGAAAACGGGAAAACATTTTGTCTACTTTTGGTAGAACATGACCTCGCGATGCTTTTCTCGATTCGTAAATAAACGAATTTCAATCGAAATCGAGACGAAAAGCCATCAGGATTGGCTTAATTAAATTATAAATCTAACATTGAGGAATAAACGAAAAATCTTTGGTTAAACGAACAAAAAAGGGCACCCGTGAGGATGCCCTGATGTCTATTAGGTGTTGTGATCAGGCGTAGGTGACGCCGAAGATCTCGAGAGTGCCGCTATATCCGACGGTCTTGCAGAAGACAACCAGAAGGTTGAGATCAGCCACGTGGGCTGCGTCAATCTGAGCGAGGCTCAATTCGAAGGTCTGGCGTTCGCCAGTCGCAACGGTTGAGTCTTCGGTGGATCCCCATCCTTCGACCTTGAAGAGGAAGGTGGTTCCGGCATCGCCCTTGAAATCAAAGATGATCTTGGTGCTGGCATTCGTTAGTTTGCCGGCTTCGATCCCGTACTGGGCGTTTTCGCCCCACCAGGAATCGGGGACGTTACTGAAGGTGATCTTCGAGGAGTTTGCATCCTCGACGACGGTGACTCCAGCTGGTCTCCACTTGGTGTCGTAGGCATCTCCGATGTGTTCGAAGAGTTTGTAGTCATGAATGGTGGCACTTCCAGAAGCCCCGACGGTTTCAACGAACATTAAGATGTTGCAGAGTTGGGCTTTCTGATCGAGGGTCATGTTGGTCAAACTGATGACGGCCCTCTGTTTTTCGCCGGTTCCGGCGACGGTGATGTTGGAATAGACCGAGCTGCTCATGCCTTCGATCTTGAATTGATAGGACTGGTCTTTAACGCCAGTGAAGTCAATCGCGAGGGCTTCCATATTGGTCTTATCGCTGAAGTCGTAGATCCGGGCGTTCTTCTCCCAGAAGCTTGAACCGATGTTGCTGTAGGTGATGACGGTATCAGTTCCGCTCGCCTCGACGGTCATGTCGGCTCCGCTCCAAGAGGTTGAAGTCGGAAGAGCTTTGAGCGAGAGGTCTTTGACCTCGATGCTGCAGGCTCCGATCGTTCCCATGTCTTCCTTACCGAATTGGATGGAAGCTTGATAGGACGAACCGATGGTGAGCGGCATATCCTTCTTGTAAACGTTGTCGCCAACGTTAAGGGTGAAGGCGGCACCATCAAGTTTGATGGTTCCGGCGACGTCGGAGTTAATGGTGTAAGAGATTTCGTAGAGAGCGAAGGTAGTGACTTTAAGGCTCTTGAAGAAGAGCTGAGTCGCATACCAATCGGCCGTTTTGGCCTGATCGGAAGTGAACTTGAAGTCGGTGTCTCCGACGACTGCCGAGGTGGTTTTGACCCCATCAGCGTGCCAGAGGAAGCCTTCAGTCGGATCGTTCAGCTGCCATTCCTCACCATAGACGAGGGATTGGATGGCGAAGCCGTTGGTTCCGGTAGGAAGAGCTTTGACGAGGTAATAGGCTTTGAAGAGTCGGACGTTGCCAGCCGCATCGGTTCCTTTGAAGACGATGTAGTAGGTTCCGCCAGTGGTGAGAGCACCATTAACAGTAGGCGGAAGGTTCGATTGATCAGCGACAATTTCGAGTTTCGGAGCGGAGTCTCTGTTATCAGAGATGCCGACGGTGGTAAGTGGGTCAAAGGCATCGCCGACGAAGTAGGTCTTGACCTCATTGAGCTTGATGATCGGAGCGATGGTGTCATCGGTTCCGCTCAAAACGAAGCTGAAGTTCGAGATCGTGGCCGTGAAGGCTCCGATGTTCTGTTGAGGTTGTTGAATCGAGACATGAGTCCCGAAGACAATGGTGAGATCGGCGTAGTTGTTGGCCCAGGCGTTCTTCTCAAGAGCGATGTGATTGGTCCCGACTTTGACTTCAAAGCCGATCGGATCAACCCAGTTGGACGCGACTTGGATATAGCCAGCCACACTAGATTCGATGTCGAACGAGAGGGTATAGTTCCCTCCTTTATCAACGCGGATCGAACGGGCAAACACTTGCGTGGCAGTCCATTCATCCTTCGCTTGGTCTTGGACCGAGTTGATGGTGAGTTTTCCTTCTTTAAACTCGAAGGTGGTTCCGGCGTTGGCCGAATAGACGACGCCGATCGAGGGATCGCCCTCGACGAGATCATTGGCACTATCACCTTTCTTGAAGGAGGCGAGGTTGAAGTTGTTGGTGACGACGTTCTTGGCTTTTACTTCAAAGTTCCAAACGGCGGTCGCAATGTTGCCGGCCGCGTCAGTGGCTTTGTAGCTGACTTTGTATTGTCCGGGAGCCGCAGTGATTTTGCCATCGGCGTCGACGGAAGGAAGAACCGAAGCGGTCTCATCCACGACGAGTTTGGTTTCTTTGCTGCTGTTATCACGGACGGTGGCGTAATCCAAAGGTTTGAAGTCATCTTCGACATAAAGATAGTCCTTGCCTTGGACGGTGATGATCGGAGCGACAGAATCGGGGACCAAAGCGGAGGTCTCCTTGAGGCTGATGTTGTCGAGATAAACATTGGTAGCGCCACTTGGGGCTCCATTGGTCATCTTTCCAAATTCCATGAGGAGAGAAAGCTTTGAGAGATCGGCTGAACCAACGGACGAATCAGCGACGAATGACCATTGATAGTTGGCCTTGCTCGTCGTGAGATCGAAAAACATCGTGTCGGAGGTCGCGGCATGAAACCACGGGTCGGCAGCGAGAACTTCGCCGACTTGGGCATGCATGGTCCGCGCGGTCTCGGCGTAGGCGTCAAAAGTCAATAAATAGATCTTTTGATTGGTGAGGGCGAGCGAATTGTATTCGATACGAGGAGAAGCTTGGCCCCAGGAAACGGCCTGAATGGCAAGTTTGAGTTCTTTCTCTTCGCCTTTCGACACGACTTCCATCGTCGAGGTCGCGCCTTCGAAATCGCTCTTCGTGAATGGAGCGACGGATCCAGTTCCGAAGTTTCCGTTAGTGATGAGCTCGACCGGAGCCTGACTCGTATTTCCCGACGAGGAGGACGAAGAGCTGGTCACCGTCGAAGTACTAGTAGGAACGGTGCTGGACGGCGCACTGCTAGAAGTTGTGCTTCCTTGGCTTTGGCTATTAGCTGAACTAGTCGAAGACGAACTCGAGGACGGCCCACACCCGGCAAGGGCGAAGACGGTCCCGACTAAGACGACTCGGATCGGAATCTTTTTCATCTTTGTTTTCCTCCATAAGAAAACACCATATAAGAATTAGTTCATTAGGTTGGGAAATCGGTTTCCCTAATGTTGATTCCATTATAAAAACTTGCCATTTTACTTGTCAATACATTTAGGAAAGCGCTTTCACTGATCATTTCAAAAAGTTCGAAGATATGGGGAGGATTGCCTCAATTATTTGATTTTGCACATTTATCACTTTTTTTCTCTTCGAAACAAGAAAACGGCTAAAAAAGTGAAAATGAACGGCTTCAACGATGCTCGCCTAAACGTTTAACCGAAATTGTCTGACCATTAAGTAACGCGCTAATTCAAAAACTTGTCTTAATCCACTGCCTCTTCCGTTCAACTGGGGCTTATATGCTAAATGCCTTGAATCCGCGTTACTCCAAAGATTGCTTCCAGCGTGGAAGCAATTTAAAAATGCCACAAAAATGTAAATCGTTTCGAACTGATTATGATCCAGAATTAATTATTACTTAACAACGTCGTGATGGGTAACGTCAACGGGTTCTTTACTAGGTTCAGAGAGGTCTTTGCAATAGGAATCTTGATGTTCTAGTTTCATAGAAATCTTTGTAAAACGTCCGGAGAAATGGCCAGATGGACCAGGAAACGGAATGATCATGATGATTAGACCTCCTTTATTATTTACAAAAAGATTATATAACGCCGAAACCATTTCACATATTCTTTAATTGCGTTAAGCGTTGCTCATAAGCATGGTTTTCCTCTCGTTTTTCTAGTTTTACCAAGATGCAGGCTTATCCCAAGTCGTTTTTTCAAATTGCTAATCAATATAAAACAAAATCAAAAGATGAGGCGGCAAAACTAGCAACCTATTACATTGATTTGAAGGATGCGTCAAAACAGAACGCACTTACCACTCGGGGAATGACAGGTCCAACAAACCGTAAACCTCTTTATACGAAGCAATCGCGTCAGGCGTGTTGACTGAGCCATGGTGTAATTCACTTTCCAAAGGTGGAACGCTGACAATACACACAAAAGCGTAATCGGTATCTTCTTTTGGATAGGTCGTTAGTATTTCTCTCATTGTGTAAATTGGACAGGGTTTTGTCTGAATCATTTTTATTTCTTCGACAGTCTTAAAGCGATTGGTCCCCGGGAGTAACCCAGTAAACCAAGAATCATTTAATTTCCAACAATAAACCTCAATCCCTTTGCCGGAGGCGCTGTAATAACAGGAAAAATCATTACTTGAATAAGTCCCGTTTCCGCCAACCGAGCATCCTGCCAAAAAGAGCGGAAGCAAAAGCGTCGATGAGCGTAATCTTTTTATTGTTGTCATCATCAGCTTACCCCCCTTCGTATCAGCTGCGGCATCAAAGTAATACCATCTTTATTATTTAATGAACCTACCAATTTGTTTGGGTCAAAAGTCTCTTAATCTAAAAGTATAATATCATCCAGCGCTAGAGTAAGGAATGGCGAGTTTGACGTTCTTGACGCTGACTTGGCCCATTCCAGTCTTATCGACGTTTCACGTAGAGTCACAGTACTCGAAGTACATGTCAATTTGTCTTCTAAGCTTGGTCGATTCTCAAAGAAAAATCCCCTCAAGATTTGAAGGGATTTCATTCGAGGTGGTGCCCGTGGCCGGAATCGAACCGGCATGGATTATTCGTCCACGGGATTTTGAGTCCCGCGCGTCTACCAATTCCACCACACGGGCGCGTGATGAATTATAGAATAACTAACGTAAAAAAGGAAACGTGAAGTTGCTTTAATGACCAAATAATGTTTGTTTGAGATGATTCGTATTTCCATTAACACGTCGTCACACTATAAGCATTTAGTTAACTTATCGTTTTGCAATACTTATACGCCTTTTTACGTGTTAACTTATCGTTTATAATAAGTTATATATAAACACATTGGTTTGTTTCTTCTTATCAAGATTGTTCGTTGCTGTCTTTTGAACTTACCATTTTTATCGAAATGCCATAATTAAACAGAAAAACAAGAAAAGGCTAGACGAATCTAGCCTTTTTTTGATACATGGTGCGCCCGAGGCGATTCGAACGCCTGACCCCAACCTTCGGAGGGTTGTACTCTATCCAGCTGAGCTACGAGCGCATATGGAGAATTGGTGCACTGGATGAGACTTGAACTCATACCGGTTTCCCGACTAGCTCCTGAAACTAGCGCGTATACCAATTCCGCCACCAGTGCACGCTTAAGTAATATACCCTCATGCGGACAAAAAGTCGATTATGCTTTTCATCACGACTGGATCGTCTTGGCTGATTCGGGAATAATCGATTTTTAAGTCAAGATCGCGGTTAAGCGACAAAATGCTTTTCTCTCCTTCGGAAATGCTTTCGAAGTATCGTTCGGAATCAAGGGTCCAATATGGCTGATGCCCGAGATCCTTCCGGATGAGGAAACGAACGTTGGAATGACCTTCAAGTTCGTGTTTAAAAAGAAGGCCATTGTCGTTATAGGAAACGGTTTTGTCGCGGTCGCCTTGGATGTAGAGGACCGGGACTGAGGTCGTTTTTAGGAGTTTGAGTCCCGAAACGGTTCCGTCTTTCCCGTAATAGAGCCATTGCGAGGCTTTAATTAAAAAGAGACTCGATTTAAGTTTTGGGTACATGCTCGCGGCAAGAGAAGAGACCGAATCGAAGCCGGCGATAGAAACGACTTTCTTAACGTTGTAGTTTTCGTTTAAGGACGAAAGAGCGAGGAAGCCACCCCACGAATGCCCAACGACGTAACGGGCTTTGCCTTTTGCTAAAGGGTCATTGTCCAAGAAGCGGAAGAAGGCTCTTTGATCGCGGATCGCGCCCGAGAAGCCATCGACATAAGGCCCTTCCGAAAGTCCGCAAGCCGTATAGTCGTAGGCGTAAACAAGGTAACCCTGACGGGTGAAATAATCGATTTCTGTCGTATAGGCAAAATGACCGGCCCCCACACCATGGAAAAAGATGATGAGTTTGGTCTGGTCATAATTTTCGCGATGATATCGAAAACCTCGAAGGAGATAACGGCCCGAATAAAAAGCGAAAGGTTCAGCGATAAGGCCTGAAAAATCGTCGGGGTGAAAATACGGTAGATTCGGGACCCCATCAAATCGTTGATGAAAAGGCTTCTTGAAAAGATGGCCGACGATGAGGCAGAGAATTAAGAAGGTAATCATCTTTTCACTCCGAACAAAAGGTGATGGATGGCTTTGAAGGGTTTCCGATTGGCGAGGTCGACAACCGCGGCCAAATAGTTTTCCTTCACGCCCGCCATCGTCCCCGCGCGAAAGGGAGAAGAAAGCGATCCTTCGAGAGTCATATTCTTCTCGGCTTCGCTTTTGGCGTTTTTGGTCAGGCTTTTGACAATAAGTTTCTTAGCGATTTTTCCAATCAAGGTTCCATCGATGTCACTGAGCGTCGAATTCATTCCAAAAGGTCGAACCTTGGGGTTAGATAAGGTTGGGACCGAATGTCCTAAAAGGGCCTCGAATTCTATCTGAGGAACATCCATTCCCCGTCCTGAAACGAAATAATAATCGGGAAGCGAAGAACGTTGGTTCTCGACTTTGTAGGAAGAGGAAACCTCGATCGTCCGCGAGGAACGGATATCGAGAGACGATTCGCCGATTTCGATTCGATAGGTTAACGGTTCAACGGCGAAGGAATGAGATTTGACGTCATAATGAGAGAAGATCGACCAATCGAGATCAAACGCGACCTCCTGTTTCTCATGGGGTTTTAGAAAGATCTTTTTAAAGGCTTTAAGTTCGCGGAAGGGTCGAACGAGATGGCTTCCGATTGGATGAACGTAGAGCTCGATAACGCATTTCCCCGCGACCTCGGACACGTTCTCGACGCTTAAGGAGACGACGAAAGGCGACGAATCCTTGACGCTTGGTGAACTGAGATCTAAAAGTCCATATTTGAAAGAGGAATAAGTGAGTCCGAAACCAAATGGGAAGGCCACTTCCTTTTCGCAACTCCCATAAAAACGGTAACCGACGAAAAGACCTTCTTTATAAAGAGCCTGACGGTTCCTTCCAGGATAGAATTCGCGGTTGGGGACATCGTAATAATGAAGAGGCCATGTCTCGGCGAGGTGACCTGAAGGCGATTGTTTGCCCACGAGGAGGCGGAATAACCCTTCAGACGCCCCTTCACCCCCAAGGTAGATGAGGAAAAGGCCGCGGATCTTCGAGAGAAAAGGAAGTTCGACGGGAGAGCCGCACGAAAGGACGACAACGATGTTGGAATTAACTTTCGCTAGTTCATTGACCAAGGTGATCTGTTCTTCGGGAAGGTCCATGTCAAGACGGTCATAACCCTCCGATTCTTTGGAGGAAGGAAGTCCGAGGAAGAGCAAAACCCCTTGGCTTTTTGAGGCCAAATCGACCGCTTCGAGGAGGAGATCGTCTTTTTTCTCCTCGAGGCTATAACCAGAAGCGTATTTTATCTCCTCCCCCAGATTGCGTTTGGCGTTAACAAAATCAAGGAAGGAGACGAGACCGAGAGGGTTGACCCCGCTCGAGCCATTGCCCTGATAACGTGGGGTCTTCGCTAAGGCTCCAATAAGGCAATATTGAGAAAGATCCTTCAAAGGCAGAACCCCATCGTTCTTCAGAAGAACGACCGATTCGGCGACGGCTTCAACCGCGGCCTTATGGGACAAACCATAAGAAAACGGCATCTCTTTTTGCGGACCATTGACCTTTTCGGAAAGTTCAATGACATGCCGAGAGCAAGAATCGAATTCTTCGTGTTTCAACTGACCTTTTTCGAGAGCCCGGAGAATCTGCTTTCTTCGATTCCAAGGGCATGGCATCTCGACGTCGAGCCCATGGTTATGCGAATCGATGTAATCGTTGGTTCCGCCCCAATCGGACATGACGAGGCCTTGAAAGCCGAATTGACCGCGGAGAACGTCTTTGAGGAGATAGTCGCTATCGGAGGCGTAAATCCCGTTGATTTTGTTATATGAAGACATGACGGTCCACGGGTCCCCGTCTTTGATCGCGATGCCAAAGGGTTTGAGATAGATCTCTTGAAGAGTCCTCTCATCGACGATCGAATCGGATATCATCCGTTCAGTTTCTTGATTATTGCAGGCAAAGTGTTTTAGGGAAGTCCCAACCCCGACCGATTGGACTCCTGAGATAAAGGCCCCGCCCATTTTTCCAGAAAGATAAGGATCCTCACTGAAGTATTCGAAATTGCGACCGCATAAGGGATTTCTTTTGATGTTGACCCCTGGGGCCAAAATGACTTGAGTCTTCTGATCGCGGGCTTCAAGACCCATCATGACCCCGATGCGCTTTTCAAGTTCAGTGTCCCAACTGCAGGCCAAGAGGCATGGCGCGGGGAAGCAGGTCGCGGGAAGAGATTCCCCAAGGCCCATCGTACCCACGTCTTCGCTCACCTTTCGAAGGCCAAGGGGGCCATCGTGAAGTTCGATGGGACGAACCTTTCTTCCAATTCCATGGAAATGCCACGCCCCGGCACCATAGAGTAAAGGGGCTTTTTGTTCATCGGAAAGGGTATCGAACAAAGACTTAAGTTCTTTATGTTTGTCCATTGATATAAATTGTACCCACCCAGCGGGAAAAGAAAACCCCTCAAAGAGGGGTCATATCGACTTATGTCAATGATGGGAAGGAAGAGGCCAGGAACGGAAGGCGGCATTTTGCTCTTCGACCGAATCGGGAAGAGAAGGGCTTTTCGTCAGGTATTCTTTGACGGAGATAATTTTATCGGCCAGGACGACGATCCAACCTTCACGACAATGCGGGAAGGAAAAGAAAGGATGGGGCCACATATGATGAAGGATGATATCTTTTTCTTTCGCGTTGAGATCGTCAAAATCCCGACACGCATTGACGTAGGCGATCTTTGGATGCTTCTTGATGTGATGATAATGCCAAATCTCCCGATCCCGCCAATTATAGAGGTAATAATCGTGGAGCATGGCCCCGCGAAGAAGCGATTTCATGTCGAAATCCCCATGGAACTTCTGAGCCAGTTCATAGGCTTTCGTGGCGACCTTTACGACATGATCATAGGTTTTGAACTTATGGTGATGGACGAAGCATTTCATCCTCAGGATATAGGGATCGTGCATGAGGTCGTCGAGGTATTCATCGTATTCGTGTTTTTGTTCGGCGGTCAATTTCATTACGGACAATTTACACCGTCTTTGGTTAGGCGCAAGGGATATAATCCGACAAAGCGATGTTGTTCACAAAACATCGAAACAAATCTATACTGGCCTCATGAAGAGAACCATTTATCTAGCCGGCGGTTGTTTCTGGGGCGTTGAAGCCTATTTTAAACAGTTACGAGGAATCGTCGCGACAAAGGCCGGGTACTGCAACGGCACCACGTCTTTCCCAAAATACGAAGACCTGAGATCGGGTAAGGCCACCCATGCCGAAACGGTCAAGATCGACTATGACGATGATGTTATAACCTTAGACAAAATCCTTGAGCATTATCTCCGCTTCGTGGAACCCTACTCGCTTAATAAACAAGGCGAAGATGAAGGAATCCAATATCGAACCGGCGTCTATTACACCGATCTTCTCGATGGCGTGACGGCTGAGAAATATTTCACCGACCGCCTTAATCCCGGATGGAAGATCGAAATCAAAAAGATGAACAATTTCTACTCCGCCGAAGAATACCATCAGGATTATCTTTCCAAGCATCCGGGCGGATACTGTCACATCAATCTCAATCTTGCTAAAGGTAGCGAGAAGAAAGATTGAGAGACTTGTAAGCGAGAAAAAAGGCCTAAGCAAGAAAAAAGTCCGACGTTTGTCGGACTGTTTTGTTTGTCTGGTGGAGCGTAAGAGGATCGAACTCTCGACCTCCTCCATGCCATGGAGGCGCTCTCCCAGCTGAGCTAACGCCCCAGACTATTTAATCGAATGCGCCTCACTGGCGCGTCTATAAGAATAGTAGCGGGCTCCTTTCTTGTCAAATGAATAATCTTCCCCTTTAGGGGAATTGATTATTTCGTCTCTTCCTTCTCACTTGGCTTATTGATGAGACCCCCGGCTTTCTCGAAAAGCCAGAACACCAAAGCCCCGATGACGTTACCTAAGGTCACGAAGAGAATATTGATAAGCATTCCCCAAGTCCAATGGCCCGCCGCGGCGAAATAAAACATGTTGGCAATACAGTGCTCGGCCCCAACGATCACGAAGACGGCAACGGAAAGAATAAGGCCCAGCGTTCCGACAATACCGGGTTTCCTTTTGAAAAGATCGACCGCAACGAAAACGAGAACCCCACAAAGAATGGCCATGATAAAGGCCGCATACCACGTCTCTCCCCCCTCGACGATGTCTTTGGCGTCGGCAATGGCTTTAAGGGCCGATCCGATTTTGCCCGAACCAGTTGGAATGGCGAGATTAACAAGAGCTCCGACCGAGAAGGCTCCGGCCGCGTTAGCAAGCAAACCTTCGAATAGAAGTACAAAGTAATCAGCCTTCTTCTCGAAGGCATATCCGATTTTGCCCGTGAATAGGAAAAGGCCAAACCCGCAGACGGCGAGAAGGCCAAGGGAAAAGAAAACAGATCCGAGGATTTTTCCGACGCCCGTGATTTCAGCGGCGGAGCAAGCCACATTGGCAAGACCGCCGAGAGCAATCATGACTCCCGCCAAAAACGCCAACGGCAAAACCTTTAAATACTTCATGAGGCACCTCTTTATTGATTGACGAAAGTATGTAACACAAAAGAATTGTGGGCAACGAAAAAAGGAGAGTCGCCTCTCCTTTTGATGTGACAGTGTCTAAGAATCAAGACTTCTTATCTTCGGACTTGGCATCGACGACTTTTTGTTCGTCTCCGCGTCTCTTGGCCCGCTCGGCTTTCTCAAGCAGGACCTGATAGTCAGCTTCAGCGGATCTTTGATTCTCTTTAGCCTCATCGAGATCTTCTTTGGCATCATCGACTTCTTCTCTCGCATCGTCGAGTTCGTCTTGGGCATCATCGATATCGTCGTCTTTATCTTCGTAGGCTTCGGGGGCGGCTTTGGCAGCGGCGAGATCTTCTTCTTTGAGTTTCACGTTTTGCTCATAACGGGAGACCTTGGCTTCCGAGGCTTCGACTTTGGCTTCGGCGGCATCAAGTTCGCTTTTCGCTTCCTTTAATTGGTCGTCGAGCGAGGAGGAATCGGATGAGTCGGAGCAACTCGAGCAACCGGAGCAATCGGAACAATCAGAATGGCTCGAAGAGCAAGACCAATCGACGAATTTGTCTTCATGGAGATGAATGGCCTTATCGATCGGACCAAAGAGGCAGTAATAGGCGGGAATGGCTAAGAATTCAACCCAATATGGATGCCAGAAATTGAAACCATAGACACTTCCGTACATCGCCATCGTGAGATAGACGAGGCAGACAAGAACCGGGAAGGCAAAGACACAGAACCGACGTTTCCTGACCGCTTCCATAAACGAAGTGACAATGGGAATTAAGAAGAAGACGTTCCAGCCGATGACCCATCCGGCTGCATTTTCAGTCCATAAGAATCCCATCAGGAGATAAGCGATCGTGCACAATATGGCAATCGAACCCGAGACGATCTCCATCGCGAGGCCATAACCTTTATTTGGAAAATACTCTTTACCGTGGACGAAGATATGTCCATGGCCGACATGGGTGTTCCCGTCTTTTGGATCAAAGACATGGATGCCATTCTTGTCGATATCGACCTTGGTTCCATTCTTGTCGAAGGTGTGGATACCCGTCGAATCGATCCGAATCTGATCGTCTCCGTCTTTGAAGTATCCCGCCCGTTCACCTGAGCCCGAGGCAGTTTGCTCGGCCTTGGGGGCCTCTTGCTTCGGGGCTTCTTGTTTGGGGGCCTCTTGCTTAGGCGGTTCCGTTTGGGCCGAAGTCTGTTCCTTCGTCTCGCGGGCAATGTCCTCAACCCGTTGATCGGTATTAAGGAGATCGTCGAGTGAGACCCCATAGAGTTTGGCGAGGCAGATAAGGTTATCCGTGTCCGGACTCGCTTCCGCCCGCTCCCATTTACTGACCGCTTGGCGCGAGAGGCCAAGTTTGTCGGCGAGCTGCTCTTGGGAGAACCCGCTTTTCTTGCGAAGATCAACTAGGCGATTTGCGATTTCGATGTTCATTTTGTTTTCCTCCATCGACACGGTAATATTAGAAAAGTCCGCGCCACTACTCAACCAACTCTAGTTTTCACTTCCGCAACTGGCGGTTGCAACCACTATATGATACCTCTTTTCAATCGTTCGCTAAGAAAAAAGCGAATAGAGGCAGTTTTACAAAGAAAAAAGGTCCGGCGGAACCCGCAACCGGACCAAATTTGGTTCTTCTTCATTGAGGCAACCGATCGAACGAGCCGCCAAGAAGCGAACATCGGAACCCGGAGCTCAAACCCCTTTTCAGCGACTCTTTTTTCTCCGCCAGTTTGACTTTCTCGCGGTCGATGAGACGCGTTCCCTCAACGATGTATTTTCCGTCCATACCTTTTTCCTCCGCTACAGTAACATTAGGCCACATCGAAAGACGAACCACCGCTTCGAGGCGTCAAAAGTGAACCCATGGTTTCGGAGAAGGAAACAATTAGAGGAATTCGAAAAGACGAGAAGGCCCTGAAGCAAAGACTTCGACCAGAATCATTTCTTTATTGTTGTTTTTTCTTCTTAAAAAGGTTGGCGATGTTTTTACGGTATCGGTAAGACAAATATCCAATTGGGATAAGAAGCAGCAGTAAGAACCACCACGCCCAATTGGCGTTTGCGGTCGGCGTATCGGTATTTGCGGGAGGCACAATATCAAGCAAGGTCGGTGTACCATTATCAGAATTTGTGCCATCTCCAAGCTGACCAAATGTATTCCTTCCCCAAATGAAGAGATGACCCTTCGAGGATAAAGAAGCTGAATGGTTAAACCCTAAGGCGATCTGAGTGATCGTTTCGCCTGAAGCTAAATCAAAACGAGAAGTAATGTCGACAGGGGATGACTTCGCGACCGTCGTCCCGTCGCCAAGTTGACCAAAACCATTGTTTCCCCAAGTGAAGACGCGAGCCGACGAAGTGATCGCCGAGGAATTGCCACCACGCAATAAAACTTGCGTGATCGTTTCGCCTGCGGTCAACGCGAATTGCGGAGTGATGTCAACGGGCGATAGTTTTGCGACCATCGTCCCGTCGCCAAGTTGGCCGGAGATGTTGTCTCCCCACATGAAGAGACGATTTTCGGACGTGAGGGCCGAAGAGTGCCCGCCGCCTGGGCAAATATCGACAACCGATTCGCCAGCATGAAGGTCGAACTTTGCGGTTATGTCCGTTGGTGTTAAGCGATTGGTCTTCGAGCCATCACCAACTTGGCCAGTCGTGTTGAGTCCCCAAAACAAAACTCGGTTTGTCGAGGTGAGGGCCGAGGAGTCAAACTCTCCTAAAACGATCTTTTTAATTGTTTCATCAACGTTTAAATTGAAATTCGCCGTCATGTCGGTCGGAATTAGATAATTGGTTTGGGAATTGTCGCCAAGTTGACCGTAATTGTTATATCCCCAGAGGAAAACGCGACTCTTTGAAGTCAAAACCGCGGAGTGATTTGATCCCAAACTGACCTGGGAGATTTTTTCGTCTGAAGACAAATTAAACTTTGAAGTGAGGTCGACGGGAGCCGATTTTCCTACGACCGTGCCATCCCCGACTTGACCAAAGTCATTCCTTCCCCAAGCCAAAAAACGACCGTTAGAAGTGAGGGCCGAGGAATGATTGTATCCAAAGGTAATCCCGACAATCGTTTCATCAGCCGTAAGGTTTAGGCTCTTTGAAATGGAAAGTGGGACGTTTCGATTTGCATCCGCGCCATCGCCCAATTGCCCGTTGCCGTTATATCCCCAAGTAAATAAGTGACCGCTTTTGCTGAGCGCCGAGGAGTGAGACCCTCCTAAAGCGATCTGCGTAATAATTTCCTTTTCATCCAAGGAAGCGGCCACGACATGAACCGCGGGCTTCGTGATAACGGAAAGAAGCGAAACGGAGACGAGCACCAACAAAAAGGGCTGATAAGTCGAGCTTCGATGCATGAGTCAATCCTCCTATTAGATTGTTCAATGTGAATAAGCAGTATTCTTCAATTTTTACTAACAACTAAATCATGATACCAAACAATCATTTTTACGACAATAAACCTTAACTTTCGATTCTTAGACACAAAACAAGATATTAAGAAAAATCTCAATACTATCTAAGGACAAATTGACGTTTTAAATTACACGCCAGAATTGCCTATATCAAGAGACGCGTGTCGGTAATCGAACGTTAATAATAAAAAAGATCTGATATTTCATCAAATCCTTAACAACAATTTGGCGCGCCCGAGCCGATTCGAACGGCTGACCCCTTCCTTAGGAGGGAAGTGCTCTATCCAGCTGAGCTACGGGCGCATCCAGCGGGCAATATTTTATACCATTAGGAAGATGAAGGAAAGGAAAGGGCCGAGGTTTTCTTTCTTTCTTGGGGGATTTACTGCTAATGTGTCACGAACAAGTGTCACGAACAAAATAAAACCCCCGAAATATTCGAGGGAATTATACGTTTGGTCGGAACAATGGGGATCGAACCCATGACCTCCTGGTCCCGAACCAGGCGCACTACCAAGCTGTGCTATGTCCCGAGTTTCGCAAGAGGAGACGAATCCGCTCGCGAGCGATAGTATATCCCTAGTTTTACATGAATTCAAATAGGGACATTTGATTGGTCTCGCCCAGTCCATCGAGGACACCGAGGTCACTCAGGTCTTTGAGGTTGGTGCCATTAAGTTTGGCTGCCCGTTTGAGAAGATCTTCCTTCGAAAGGAAGGGACCGGCCTTCCGAGCTTCGACAATGCTTTCGCCAGCCGCTGAGCCTAATCCATCGAGGACGCCGAAAGGCGGGATCAAGGAATTGTGTTCGTGATCGACGACGAAGGCGGTCGCCGAGCTTCGATAGAGATCGATGTTCTCGAATTTGTAGCCACGCTCCACCATTTCAAGAGCGATCTGGAGGGTCTTGTTGATGTTCTCTTCCTTCGGAGTAAGAGGGTTGTCGCGGTTCATTGACCGGCGCTTGAATTCTTCGAGGCGGGCGATGATGGGCTCTTCGCCCCCGATCATGGCCTTGATATCCCAATCGTCGCTTCGGACGCTGAAGAAGACCGCGTAATATTCGAGGGGGAAATAGACTTTAAAATAACCGACTCGAACCGCCATCATGACGTAAGCGGTCGCGTGGGCCCGTGGGAAGAGGTAGTGAATCTTATTGCACGAATCGAGGTAATACTGAGGAACATTGTGAGCCCTCATTAAATCGGAATATTCCTTCTTGAGTTTTTTGCCATGGCGAACGTCTTCCATGATTGAGAAGGAAACCTGCGAAGGGAGACCCATCGAAATTAGGTAGGTCATGATATCGTCACGGCATCCGATGACTTGTTGAAGGGAGGCGGTTCCCGATTGGATGAGGTCTTCGGCGTTGTTGTTCCAAACATCGGTCCCGTGAGCAAGACCCGAGATGATGAGAAGATCGTTGAAGGTCGTCGGATGGGCTTCTTTAAGCATCCGCTGCGCAAGGTCGGTCCCGAATTCGGGCAGACCCGAAGCCCCGGTTTCGACTTTGAGGTAATTGCGTTGCATCCCTAAAGCCAAAGGGGAATTGAACAAGGAAAGGACTTTCCGATCATTCATCGGAATTTTGGTGATATCGACTTTGGTAAGGAGCGACATCATCCGCATCGCGAGCGGATCGACGTGGCCCAAAAGGTCAAGCTTCAGTAGTTCATCGTGCATGCTCCGAAAGTCGTAATGGGTCGTGAGCCAATCCGAATCGCGGTCATCGGCCGGATGCTGAATGGCGGTGAAATCGTAGACTGAGTAATTCTTGGGGATAACAACGATGCCCCCCGGGTGCTGACCCGTGGTCCGCTTAACCCCTTGGCATTTGGAGGCGATGTAGGAAATGGTCGCGGTCGAAATCTCATCGGGGTTCTTGCCGATTCGCTCATAATAGCCGCGGACGTAACCAAAAGCCGTCTTCTCGGCGACCGTTTCAATCGTTCCTGCGCGGAAGACATTGTTCTCACCTAAGAGAACCCGCGTGTAATCGTGGGCCTTCGATTGATAATCGGGCGGGAAGTTCAAATCGATATCCGGGACCTTATCGGCCTCGAAGCCAAGGAAGGTTTCGAAAGGGATGTTTTGACCATCGGCAATCATCTTGCTTCCGCAATGGGGGCAATTCTTGTCGGGAAGATCGAAGCCGGATTTGACTGATTTATCATTTACCCACTCAAAGTGTTTGCAGTTCGGGCAGAGGTAATGAGGAGCGAGAGGATTGACCTCGGTGATGTCGGCCATGTTCGCGGCGAAAGAGGAACCGACCGATCCGCGAGACCCGACAATGTAGCCATCGTCATTGGCCTTCTTGATGATGCAATGGGCGATGTAATAGGTGACGGCGTAGCCGTTCCCGATGACGCCTTCGAGTTCGCGGTCAAGACGCTTTTTGACCTCGGGATCGGGATTGTCCCCATAACGGGCCTTAAAGTTGTCGAGACAGAGTTTTCTGATCTTCTCTTCGCTGTTAGGAAGGTTGGCATTCGGGGTGAAGAGATCATCCTTGACGGGTTCCACCACCTCAATCTGATCGGCGATCATATTGGTGTTCTTGATGACGACTTCGCGGGCCTTGTCTTCACTCATCCATTTCCGGAAGGAATCAAGCATCTCCTTCGTTGAACGGAAATGCTGATCGGGATTAGCAAAAGGCGGAAGCTTTTCGCGGTAACGGGGATTAAGGGGGTGGAGACCACCACCGATTGATTTGGCAAAGATGTAAACATCGCGGGAGATCTTGTCTTCGGGATTGACGTAATGGCAGTCCCCAGTCGCGCAGATGGGTTTGCCAAGTTCGTCCGCCGCCTCGACGATGTCCTTAAGAAGACGAATAAGCTGTTCTTCATTAGCGATATCGCCAACGTTCAAAAGAAAACTATAGTTCTCGAGAGGTTGAAGCTCGATGTAATCATAGAATTTCATGGCCTCTTGAAGGGCCGACTTGGACCTCGTCCGGGCTAATTCGAAAATCTCTCCATTGAAACAGGCCGAACCGATTAGAAGGTTTTTCCGATATTTTTCAATTTCGCTTCGCGGGGTTTTTGGAACCTCGGCGAGATAAGTGATGTGGGACTCAGAAACGAGGCGATAAAGATCTTTAAGCCCATCTTCATTCTTGGCAAGGGCCGTGACGTGGTAGGCCCGCATGTGTTTGAAGATGTTCGGATTATCGCTCCGCAGGAGGGCGAGATCGCGATGAAGGAGATCGTGCTTCCCTTTGGTGACGATCCCAAGAATCGAAAACCAAACATCGCTCAAAGCCTTGGCGTCGAAATCCGCGCGGTGAGCGTCATCGTCGTTATAAGTAGAGAGACCAAGGTTCCGGCTGAGGGCACCGAGGTTATGGTACGCGGCTTCTGGGAAAAGATAGTGGCTGAGAGCCAATGTATCGATGACAGGATTCTTGACGTTTTCGAGGCCTAAACGTTCCCGAGCCGAATTGAGGAAGCCGACGTCGAAGGTGGCGTTGTGGCTCACGAGAATATGGTCGCCCATAAAAGCGGCAATCTTCTTGACCGCGACATCAATCTTGTCCGCGTCTTTGACCATGTCGTCGGTGATGTGGGTTTTGGCCGAGATCTTTTCAGGAATGGGCATTTCCGGGTTCACCATCAAATCCATTGATTTGGTGACCATCCCATTTTCGACAATGACGGCGCCGAATTCGGTGATTCGGTCATACTTCGCGCTTAAGCCCGTGGTTTCGAAGTCGAACACGCAGTACGAAGCCTTTTGAAGGTTTCGATCGCAAGGATTGAAGATGTATTGAGGAATGAGATCAAACATGTAGAGTTCGGATCCATATATGACCTTAAGGCCCGTTTTCTTGCCCGCCGATTGGGCGTCGGGGAAGGATTGAACAACGCCATGGTCGGTGATGGCGATGGCCTTCATCCCCATGTTTTGGGCAACTTTGAAATAGTCGATTGGATCGGCGAGACCATCCATGTTCGACATTTTGGTATGAAGGTGGAGTTCAACCCGTTTTTCGCTTTCGGGATCACTCCGAAGCGGACGGGAAGGAAGAGGGTCGATGAAATGAGCAACGATCATGCGGTTGCCCGAGAATTTGTCGGTGTCGATGGCTCCGCGGACGCGAACTCGTTGGCCGACTTTAAAGCCCGCGAGAACGTCAGGGGACAGAGTTGTCGCGTTGGAAAAAGCCTTAGCTTCGATTCCAGCCGTTTCATCCCCCACGCCAAAGGAAAGGATCGTCTTGCCCGTTCGCGTGACCCGGGTCTCGGCTTCAAAGACTTCACCGGAGAAATCAACCGATTCGAGACCCATTGAGGCGATTTCGCCAATGGTATTGACGGGGCGGTACTCGCCTTTGCGGAAAACCCGTTGACGGTTTCGTTCCTCTTCCATCTTCTTTTGATTTTCCTTCATGACGTCGATCATGGATTTTTCCGCGTCCTTCAGCTCTTCTTCGTGAGTGACGGGAGTCTTCTTCGTCATAGAATCGCCAAGATAGGATTCTTCCTTTTTCGTGGCTTCGATGGAGATAGCCTTGTCGGCTTCCTTGACAGCTTTTTTCTCAATCTTGTTAACCGTGGCTTTCGGGAGTTCGACCTTCGCGTCTTCGATTTTGGTTTCTTCGTTAATCGAAAACGAATAGTTCAACCATTTGAGATAGGAGCGGAAATCCTCAATGATCGAAGGGGATTCTTTGGCGGATTTCTCGCTTGGGTAGATGACCTTGATCGAGCCCTCGCAGGACTCGAAATGAAAACCCGGAAGGCCATGATACAAAGAAAGGTACCATCCATTAAATAGAGAGACGCAATCTTCGCAACTTGGAGCCACCACATAGGAAAAACGAAGAGAATATGGATATTTTATCTCGCCAAGAGCTTCTTGAAATTCTTGGAGCAAGCCATATTCCCAAGGGGTTTGTTTGGCGATGGCCATATTGACCTTTTTCCGATCGTACGAGTCACGGGCCACAAGGTCGAAATCCAAGTCAAAACGTCCGGCGTCCGCAATGCCGATCGAGTTAAGAAAACGAAGCATTTTCTCTTGCATGATCAGAATAACCCGATGACTTCTTTCACCATGATTCCCAGCATGAGAATCATCAATAAAGCGAGGCCAATATAGGAAACGATGGCCTTGACCTTGCTGGGGATTTTCCAGGGCTTATAGGGGGCGAGAGGTTCAGTCGCGGAAGCTTTTTTGGCCGCGGCCTGATATTTGCTCTTTTTGATCGAGTCGACCGATCCTTCGATGACGGTAACGAGAAGCTGCCACCCGTCGAGACCGGGGAAAGGCAAAAGATTGAAGATCGCGAGGTTAATGGAGATGAGCCCGGCATAAAGGAAGATTGAGGCCGCGCCCCCCATCGCCGAATACGTTCCGACCGCGACCGTCATGTTAACGATTCCAGAGAGGTTATTGAAACCCGTCGGGGTAAAGAGACTGAAGATCCCCTTCACGATGGCAATGTTGCTTTCGGGGACGTAATAAGCCCATTCCCGCCACGCTTCGCTCCAGGAATTCCGACTTGAGAAGACACTGACGGAAAGACCAGGATTGCTCCAAGTTCCGCCTACGACCTCGAGACGGGGAGAAATACTAATTCTCCTATCCCAGGGCGATAAAGACGAGAGATCGCTTTTTAAGGGCATCAAGGTCACGTCGAGATTGAAATAATATGACCCGTCGACCAGATCATTCGGTTTAAAGAAACCTTTTTCCGGATCGGGGAAATGCGATACTCCGATTTTGGTATAAAGAGGACTCACGGAACCTGGGTCGAGAGAAGAGGCGGGATAAAGCTGGAGATTTCCGCTTAAAGAATGAGCGGAGGTTAAGGTGCTGGGGGCATAAACGGCCACATAAGTCACGACTGAACCGTCAATTTTATAGGGATTGTCGTTCTTATCGAAAAGGGTCACATCGCTATCGATGATGGTCCCATATTGGCTTTGACTTTCAAGGGTGGGATAGGAATTCGTCCCGTCAAAGAGAACGTAATCGTTCACCTCTAATGAGCTTTCCTTTTTCGCAAGGATTTCGTTGTAGGCGGCGGAATTTTCGGCATAGGTTGATGGAGTATAGGCGGCAATCAAAGAGGTTGTTCCATCATCTGACGAAAAACGGATTCCTTGACCATAGTAGTATTGCTCGAAGCAGCTGACCGAAAGGAAAATCAAAATGAGGCCGAGGAGATAATTCAAAACGACGCCCGCCAAAAGAATAATGGCTTTCTTCCATTTGGCAACGCCTTCGAGACTCCGTCCTTCCGGGGGTGGAGTCACGCCTTCGGGGACCGCGCCTTCTTCGCCATACATCGAAACATAACCGCCGATTGGAAGAGCCCGGATCGAGAAATAGGTCTCGCCGTTCTTCTTTTTGACGTGGAGAAGTTTTGGTCCGAAGCCGAGCGAATACTCAAAGCAATAAACCTTGAAGAGTTTGGCCATGCTGAGGTGACCGGCTTCGTGGATGGAAATGAGAACGCCGAGGATGATGAGCATCACGACGATGTCGAAGATGATTTGCATCAGAGAGATTTCCTTTCGATGTGACGAGCGACGAAGAGACGGGCGAAACGATCGGCCGCGAGGATGTCGCGGAGCGAAGGATTGGCGATGTTCTGAATCGAATCGAGAGCCAAACGAACTTCCTTCTCAATATCGAGGAAGGGAATCTTTTTTGCTAAAAAGGCCTGAACGGCGATTTCGTTGGCGGCGTTAAGGACGGCGCAGGCAGTCCCGCCGGCTCGATAGGCTTCTAGAGCCAAGGCGACGGCCGGATAACGTTCCGAATCAAACGCATGGAAATGGAATTCGCCCAGTTGATCAAGATCGCTCTCGTGCCGGAGGCGGAATTCGACGTTGCCACCATATAAGGCCCAACGAATCGGAACCCGCATGTCAGGGGCGGAGACATCGGCAAAATAAGTTCCATCCTTCATGAGAAGGAGGGAATGAACGTGGCTTTCGTCATGCATCAAAATCTCCGTCCGATGAAGAGGGAAATCATAAAGCCACTTGGCTTCAATGACCTCGAAACCTTTATTCATCATCGTGGCCGAATCGATTGTGATCTTCGCTCCCATCTTCCAGGTTGGATGGTTGAGCGCCATTTCGGGGGTAACGTTAACTAGTTCGCGCCGAGAAAGATTTCGGAACGAACCACCGCTCGCGGTAATAACTAGTTTATCGACGTCTTCGCGCCGGACCCGGCTGAGGAGTTTAGCAAGAGCGACGTGTTCGGAATCGATGGGGTAGAGAGAACCCTTTCCTTCCGCGAGCATCCTCGTGATAATGGCTCCTCCGACGACGAGGGATTCTTTGTTAGCGAGGCAAAGGGTCTTGTCGCATTGAAGGGCGACGATCGAAGGAACGAGACCGACGAAACCCACGAGGGCATTGACGACGATGTCCGAATCGCATTTCTCGACGATTTCCTTCAGCCCCTCATCACCAGAATGGAACGTGATGAAAGGGTAGACGGCCTTCAAAGGGGCCACATCCTCCTCGCGTTCGACGCAGATATGATGGACAAAAGGAAAATCGCCGATGATCGCTGGAACCTTTTCGATTCTTAAGCCAACCGAGAAACCCGTGAGTAAAAAGGTCTTCGGGTCGGAACGAAGAACGTCGAGAGTCTGACTTCCGATTGAGCCTGAAGCCCCGAGCAGGAGGATTTTTTTCATACGAAGAAATTCCACCCTCCTTGAATGAAGACGACAAGAACGGATGACGCAATCGAAGCAAAGATAAGGGAATCGGCTCGATCGAGGACTCCGCCGTGGGCCTTAAGGATGGTTCCGAAATCCTTAACCCCGAAGAAGCGTTTGATCAGGCTGAAGGAGAAATCGCCGAGATCGCCGAAAAGCGGGATCAAGATGCTGACGAGAAGAACCCAATACCAATGGCTGATATCCATCGTCGGGAGAATGGGAGTCCCAAGGGCCGCGGTGATGAGACCAAAAGCCAAGCATAAGGCGCTTCCGAAGAACCATCCCCCGAAGAAACCTTCCCACGTCTTTTTGGGGGAGATTCTCTCGTTCATATGGTGCTTGCCGAAGAACATACCAACGAAATAGGCGAAGGTGTCATTAAGAATGGTCCCAAGGGCGACGAAGATAAGAAGTTCAGACGATTGCCAATACTTGAAAAGCGGTTCGTCGACCACCCCGACGCCCGATGAATACCATCCTTTGGCCCCGAGGTAAGTCGGGTAGAAGCGAAGGAACATCAAAGCTTGAAAGCCGAGACCGACAAGCAAAGAGATCGTGAAGAGATAGCAAACGTCCTGAAGCGAGAAATCGTCATGGATGATGGCGACGAAGAAATAAAACACGAGGGCCACCGCCACCCCATATAGAGATATCGAGAGGTTGGAGAAATAGTCTTCGAGTTTCGGGGAGAATTCCGTTGTGGCCCCGCTGAGAAGGAAATCATTGTAGGCGATGACGTTGCATCGCAATAAAAACCAATAGACGAAACTCACGATGAGGATGTAGGTGAAAAGATAGATATACCAACGGTATTTCCGGTTCGGAGCCTTGATGACTTCATGAATCGCGATGAGAAGAAAGATCGAAATGATTCCAAACCAATACCATCCGCCCAAGATGATGCACGGAAGAGTGAGAGCAATTAAGACCCCGGCCACAAGGATGCGGCTCTTAAGCGAGGCCTTGCCCTTTTCGCCAATGTCGTTAACTTTGATGATGTCGTTCTTCTTATTCATTCCTCAGACCTCCGTACCGGCGATCCCGGTTTTGATATTCCTTCAGGCAATCGATGAAGGCATCGCGTTTGAAATCCGGCCATTTGACTTTTGTGAAGACAAATTCGGCGTAGGCGCTTTGATAGAGAAGATAATTCGAAAGGCGTTCTTCCCCCGAGGTTCTGATCATGAGATCGACGTCGGGAAGACCCGAAGTATATAAATATGAGGAAAATTTCTCTTCGTTTAGGCTTTCAAGGGCAATTTTCCCGTCCTTATAATCCAAAGCGAAATGCTTCGCGGCTTGAACGATGTCATCTCTTCCGCCGTAATTGAGGCAAACATTAATGACCCACTGCTTATTGTTTTTTGTTCTGGCGATCGCTTCAAGACACACTTTCCGCGTCTTCTCGCGGATCCGCGACAAATCGCCCGAGACCCGAATACAGGTTCCAACCGAATCGAGGTAATCAATTTCTTTGTAGAAAAAGTCTTCAAGGTAATCCATGAGGTGATCAATCTCGTCTTGGGGGCGGTTCCAATTCTCGGTCGAGAAAGCGTAGAACGACATGACGTGGATATTAAATTCGCGGCACACCTCGAAGAGTTCGATAATGCGGTTGCAGGCTTCTTTGTGTCCAAGGTAACGAGGAAGTCCACGAAGTTTGGCCCATCTTCCGTTTCCATCCATGATGAAAGCGACGTGATCCAATTTCTTGTTGAGATGAAAAACTTCCTTAGCCATATGGCTAGATTATACAACGCGGGGGCACGGGGAAAGAAACAAACATTATGTTTCTTTCGGGGAGAGAAAAAGAAAAGGGGGACAGCCCCCTTAAATCGTCAAAATTTCTTTTTGTTTATAGGTCAATAATTCGTCGATTTTCTTGTTCGAGGAATCGACGACTTTCTGCATCTCATCCTCAACCCGTTCTTTGTAGTCGTCGCTCATGGAATCGTCTTCCTTTAGCAGATCGAGGTAATCGCGGCGGATGTTGCGGATCGAAACCTTGGCTTCATCCGAAAGGCCTTTGGCTTGTTTGGCGATTTGTTCGCGGATGTCCTGAGTTAATGGAGGAACGATGAGGCGGATGGCGTCAGCTTCGACAAGCGGGTTAATCCCGATGTTGGCCGAGGATATGGCGGCCGCGATGGTCTTTAGATCATCTCGGCTATAGGGTTTAACCAAAAGCTGACGAGCTTCGGGCATCGAGACGGAACTCAGGGTGTTGATGTCCATCTTCTCCCCATAGTAATCGCATTGGATTCCTTCAAGCATCGAGGGGTTGGCCCGGCCTGAACGGAGTTTAGAAAGCGCGCCTTTGAATGATTCAATGGATTTGTCCATCTTCGACGAGGCTTCAGTAACGTATGAGTCCATGATTTTGTTTACTCCTTAGTGATGGTCGTCCCGATATCTTCGCCGGCAATGATACGAACGAAGTTGTTGATGTCATCCATATTGAAGACTCGGATGGCAACGTTCGTTCCTTCGAGCATGGCAACGGCTGTAAGATCCATGACGGCTAATTTCTTCTCGACGACGGCATGGAAACTGAGATGCTTGAAGAGTTTGGCGGATGGATTCTTGTGCGGATCGGAATCATAGACTCCATCCACATCGTTCTTCGCCATCAAGATAGCATCGGCGCCGACTTCGAGGGCCCGTAAGGTCGCGGTCGAATCGGTCGTGAAGTAGGGGTTTCCCGTTCCTCCGGCAAAGATGACGACGATCCCATCATCGAGATGGGCCATGGCTTTCCGGCGGATATAGGGTTCGCAGACCTGAGGCATGTCGATAGCCGACATGACACGGCAACGAAGGCCTTTCTCTTCGACGGCGCTTTGGATGGCAAGGGCGTTGATGATCGTTCCGAGCATTCCCATGTAATCGGCGGTCGAATGTTCGATGCCGATCTTTTCAGCGAGGCGGCCCCGCCAAATGTTACCTGCTCCGACCACGACTCCAACATCGACTCCGCTTTGGCTCACCTCGGAGATAACCGAGGCGATCTTGGCCAAACGTTGCTTATCGAGGATGGTTCGATCCTTCTCATCGGCGAGGGCTTCGCCCGAGAGTTTAATGATCACGCGTTTATAAATGCTTTTCATGTTGCTCCTATTATACAAAAAACGCCCCACAAGGGGGCGTATTTGTTTACTCGGCTTCGCGCTTGGCGATTCCCTCACCGACTTGGTAACGGGTGAAGGCGACGATTTCGAGCGCGTTCTCCTTGAGAACCTGCCCGACGGTCTTGGTGTCGTCCATCAGGTAATTCTGGAGGACGAGGCAACTCGTTGAGAGAGTCTTGTCGACTTTCTTCTCGACGATCATAGCCTTGACCTGATCGGGTTTTCCCTGAAGTTTCGGATCATCTTTGACTTCGGCTTCAGCGATGGCTTTTTCCCGAACGCGGTCCGCGGTGGGAACATCCTTGAGGTCGATGTAGAGCGGGTTGTTGGCGGCGATATGCATGGCAAGAGGCTTAGCAAGTTCGTCGCAAGGTTTGTTGAAGAGGACGAGGACGGAGATCTTTCCACCCATGTGGATGTAGGATCCGAAAGCCTGAGCGGCCTTCTTGGTCACGATCTCATAACGACGGAGATCGAGTTTTTCGCCCATCGAAACGGTCGCGTCAGTGAAGAGAGTCGCGGTGAGGCTCTTGGCTTCTTCGAGGGTTTTAGGCTGTTTCTTGAAGAGAACGTCAACGACGTCCTCGACGAGTTTGTGAAATTTGTCGGAACTGGAGACGAAATCGGTCTCGCAGTTGATTTCGACGATGACGGCTTTTTCGCACTTCTCGCAAACCGAGACAGCGGTGAGGCCTTCAGCGGCGATTCGGGTTGACTTCGAGGCGGCTTTGGCGATTCCCTTCTCACGAAGGAAGTCGACGGCTTTCTCGACGTTTCCGCCATTCTCTTGGAGTGCTCGTTTGCAATCCATGATTCCGGCGCCAGTCCTTTCCCGGAGGACTTTGATTAGTTCAATGGTGACTTCAGCCATTACTTCTTTTCTCCTTCGGCGGTGTGAGTCTCAACTGGCTTAACTTCGGCCTTGGGGGCTTCGGCTTGGCGAGGAGATTCATACGAGCGCGGTTCGCGATGTCCGAAACGATCGCCCTGCATCTTGGCATAGCGTTCTTCGCGTTCCTTGCGGGCGGCGCGGATAGCGGCTTTGCGTTGTTCATTGGCGATGTCGGCGACGCGGATGGCGTCCTGCATCGTGGATTCGGGTCCGACGTCTTTGACGTAGGCGACTTCGGTGACTCCACCGCGAGCTTCGACGACGGCGTCGGCGAAGGCTCCGATCAGGAGTTTGATGGCCGAGGAGGCGTCATTGTTGGATGGGATTGGGAAATCGACGGTCTCTGGATCATCCGAAGTGTCGCAGATGGCAAACACTGGGATCCGAAGCTTGCGGGCTTCGAGGACGGCGTTGTGGTCAAGGGATGGATCGACGAGGACAAGAGCATTCGGAAGGCGTCTCATTTCTTTGATGCCTTCGAGGTTCTTGGCAAGCTTGGCTTGTTCTTTGCGAAGAAGCGAAACTTCCTTTTTCGGGAGTTTGTCCCAGGTTCCGTCGGCCTGTTGCATCTCAAGATCGCGGAGATACTTGATACGGCCAAGGATGGTCCGGAAATTGGTGAGGGTTCCGCCTAACCAACGATTGGTGATGTAAAACGAACCAGAGCGGACAGCTTCGTCGATGACGATTTGCTGAGCTTGGGGTTTAGTTCCGACAAAGAGGATTTTGCCGCCGTCGGCGACGATGGCCTTGAGGGCTTTATAGGACGCGTTGACGCGTTCGACGGTCTTGCCGAGATCGATGATGTATATGCCATTGCGGGCTCCGTAGATGAACTTGCCCATCTTCGGGTTCCAGCGCCGGGTCTGATGTCCGAAATGGACTCCAGCTTCGAGGAGCTTCTTCATCGTCATAATCGGAGCGTTCGGATCGTGCATGACTTCCGCCATGGTGGGCTGTGCGGCAGCCTGAGCCGGGGCAGCGGCGGGCTGTGCTACTGCTTCTTTCTTGATTTCGTCACTCATTTTTGGTGACCTCCATTCGTTTAAGCCTCCCCCGTTTCGAACAACTGACCACCTGTTCGATTTTTGAGCCTTCGAGCGGCCCGAGCAGGAACGCGGCGTTGAATCCGCGGGGTGTGTATTGGGCGCGTATTGCGCCGGTGGAAATGATAGCACAAGCCCTCGCGCGTAGGAAGAAATACTTTCTTTGCGAACAAAAACGCCTATTTATCGGGTGTTTTCTTAGCTCGGGGGAAATAGAGTTCGTATTGGTTTTTCATGGCTTGTTGGCTGACGTGCGTATAGACCTGAGTGGTATTGATCGACTGGTGTCCGAGAAGCTCTTGAATGAGGCGAAGGTCGGCACCGTTTTCAAGCAGATGGGTGGCGAAGGTGTGACGGAGTTCATGGGGATGAAGACCGCAGAAATGCCCCGTCTTCTGTTCAACGGTTTTGAGGATGTATTCTAGTCCCCTCACCGTTAAAGCCCGACCTCCATGGTTGAGGAAAAAACGATCCGTCTTGACGTCGGCGTGGTTCCGTTCGAGAAGGGTGGTTCGAAGGGAGGAATAATAGACTTTCATCGCTGCTTCCGCCGTGCGGGAAAACGGGACGAGTCGCTCTTTCCGACCTTTGCCAAAAACCCGGATCATCCTCGTTTTGTAATCAATTTGGCGAATGGTGAGGTTGCAAAGTTCCGAAGCGCGCATCCCCGAAGCGTATAAGAGTTCGAGAATCGCTTGATCACGGCTCATGAGCTCATCGGTCCGTTTGGCATTGGCGTCGAATAGAGAGGTGACTTCTTCAAGATAAAGGGCCTTCGGGTATTTGATCTCCGATTTCGGGGAATGAACGAAACGAAAAGGGTTATCGACCACGTAATTCTTTGAAAGGAGGAAATCATAAAAAGAACGGAGGGCACTCATCCGCCGCTGGCAGCTCCGGTGAGAGATATCACGGTTTTGGATTTCGACCGTAAGGAAATCGCGAATGATCTGGGCGTCGACTTTGTCGAAAAGAACCCCTTCCCCGTTGATGTAGGAAAAGAATCGATCGATGTCACGTCGATAAGAATCCACGGTCTTGTCTGAATAATTTCGTTCAAGCCGGAGATGATCGCAATATTCTTGTTCGGGTTTGTTCATTTAACGCTCGACCAATAAGATTCTATCAAAGACAAACTTCGCATAATAGTTTCTTCGCGATTGTTTTTATCGCTTTCGGGGAAAAGAGCCCAGTTGGCGTTCATGGGCGAAAAGGAATCGCCTGAGGCTTGAAGAAGATAGGAAATCAAAGCCCCGCAAACAGTTTCGTTCGGGACGCGGGTCCACCGCTTCCCTTCGATTTTTCTTGAAGCATTGATCGCGGCGATGATCCCCATGGCGGCCGATTCGACATAACCTTCGACCCCCGAAAGTTGACCAGCGATGAAAACATTATCATCGGCTTTAAGGGAGAGATCCGAATTAAGGGAAAGCGGCGCGTCGATATAGGCGTTTCGATGCATCAACCCATAACGGAGAAACTCGGCTTTCTCAAGCCCAGGAATCAATGAAAACACCCGTTTTTGCTCAGGATAAGTGAGGTTCGTTTGAAAACCGACGATGTTGTAATAATCGCCCAGTTTCGTGTCTTGACGGAGTTGAGCAACCGCATAAGGGTGAGGATGTTCAGGGGTCTCAAGTCCAAAGGGTTTAAGAGGGCCATGACGGAGGGTCTCGAGACCTCTTGAAGCGATTATTTCAACCGGAAGGCAGCCTTCAAAGTATTGGGCGTCAAAGGTATGGATGAGGGCCTTTTTAGCCCCCAAAAGTTCCTCAACAAAATGAATGTATTCATCTCTTGTGAAGGGACAGTTGATGTAGGAGGAATCTCCTTGTTCATACCGAGATTTCAGATAGGCTCTGGAGAAATCGATCGTATCTTTTTTCACGATTGGGGCCGAAGCATCGAAGAAAAAGAGATTCTCTTTTCCGATCTTCGCGGAGAGTTCCGTCAAAAGATCACTCCCCGTCAAGGGACCGGTCGCCACGATCGTGACTCCATCCGGGATCTTTTTAACGTCCTCAAGATGAACAATGAGATTGGGGTAAGAACGAAGCTCGGCGGTGATTGAGGAAGAAAACTCATCGCGGTCGACCGAAAGGGCGTTCCCCGAAGGGACCTCAGAGTGAAGGGCGGCCCGCATGGTGATCGAATCCATTCGCCGCATCTCTTCTTTGAGGAGCCCACAAGCATTATCGAGGCGTTTTGATTTCAGCGAGTTGGAGCAAACCAGTTCGCCAAAATCGCCCGTGACATGAGCTCCGTCATCAAAAAGAGGACGACGTTCATAAAGATGAACTTCGTAACCCCTTTTTAAAAGATAGGAAGCGGCCTCGCTTCCTGCGAGACCGCCTCCAATGACGTTAATCTTCGGCATACTCAGTTCTTCTTATCTTTTTTATCGATCCATTCGTGGTAATGGCATTTCGGATAATTCGTGCATCCGAGGAAGTCGGAACGCTTGCCATGTTTAACGACAAGATGTCCATCCTTGCAACTTGGGCACTTCTTGACGAAATCGGCCTCGGTGTAGGCTTTTCGAGCTGGTTTATCCTCGTTCCCCTTGATGTAGTCGCAATCTGGGAAGCCTGAACAGGCCACGAAGGCCCGACCTTTTTTGTCCTTCCTCTCGACGAGGGGACGACCGCACTTGGGGCACATTTCCCCAGTTTGCTTAGGAGCAACTTTGGGTTCACGTTTGATATAAGTGCATTTCGGATAATTGGAGCAAGCCACGAAGGTCCCAAAACGAGACTTCTTGATGACGAGGGGCGATCCGCAGACAGGGCACATCTCGCCGGTTTGCTGATCAGGATCCTTGTACATGACCTTTTGAACCTCATCGAATTTTTTAATGAACGGCTCATAGAAATTGTTCATCGCTCCGAGACGGGTTTCTTTCCCTTCTTGGATTTCATCGAGTTTGGTTTCCATCTCGGCCGTATATTTGGTCGAAACGATGTCGGGGAAGTACTTGTTGAGAACGAAAGTGGTCCGAAGACCGACTTCGGTTGGGGTGAGAATTCCACTCTTGGAAGTCACGTATCCGCGAGTCTCGAGGGTTTTGATGGTCGAGGCGTAGGTCGATGGACGGCCAATGCCTTTTTCTTCCATTAATTTAACGACCTTGGCTTCGCTATAGGCGGCCGGGGCTTGAGTGAATTTCTGCTCGGAGTCGACCTTTTTGATCTTGTAGATGGCCTTGTCTTTGATTTCGGGGAGTAGTTTCGTCTCGTCATCTTCAAATTCGCCATAGATGGCTTCGTAACCTTTGAAGACAGTCCGGTTTCCGCTCACTTGGAAATCAAGTCCATTGGCAGAGAAGATGGCCGTTGTCACTTCGACGGTTTTCGGGGCCATGACCGAGGCTAAAGCCCGGTCATAAATGAGACGATAGAGTTTGGCTTCATCGGGATCGACGTACTTAGCGACGACATCTGGGGTCCGGTGAGTGCCGGTCGGGCGTATGGCTTCGTGGGCGTCCTGAGTGAGAATGCCATTCTTGGCCTCTTTAAGACGGCCGAGATATTCCTCGCCATAGGTCTCGAGAATGAATGGTTTCGCGTGGTTAGTGAAAAAATCAGGGCTGAGGCGAGTCGAATCGGTTCTCATGTAAGTGATCAAGCCAACATGTTCCCCGCCGATCGTCAAACCTTCATAAAGCTTTTGAGCAATGGATTGGGTTCTCGAAGTCGAGAATTTATAACGGTTGAAGGCCTCTTGCTGCATGGTCGAGGTCGTGAAAGGGAGTTTGGATTCGACTTTCTTTGTGACCTTGGCTAAAGAGACAACAGGAAGTTCGGCCTTAATCCGTTTTAAAACGGCTTCCGCTTCATCCTTGTTCTTGATCTTGGCGGTCACCCCATCAACTTTGGTTAAGGAAGCCGTCACGAGTTTACCATTGATTTCGAAGTTAACGTCGATCGTCCAGTACTCTTCGGGTTTAAAGGCTTTTCGTTCGGCGTCGTTGTCGCAAATCATCTTTAAGGTGACGGACTGAACGCGGCCGGCCGATTTGCTTCCCATTTTCTTTTGGAGAAGGGAAGAAAGCTTGAAACCGATGATTCGGTCGTACATTCTTCTCGTTTCTTGAGAATCAACGAGTTTCATGTCGATGTGCTGCGGGGCTTTGATGGCCGCGAGGATCGCCGGCTCGGTGATTTCGTGGAATTGGAGACGTTTCGTTTTCTTGATGTCGAGACCTAAAACCTGGGCCAGGTGCCAAGAAATGGCTTCCCCTTCACGGTCAGGGTCGGTCGCGAGGAGAACTTCGTCGGATTGTTTGGAGGCGGCCTTCAGTTTGTTGACGATATCGCGTTTCTTGACCGAAATGGCCCAGTCCGGCTCAAAATCGTTGGCAACATCGATGCCAAGTCCGCCTTTGCCTTTGGTCGAAAGATCACGGATATGGCCCTGAGAAGCCATAACCTTATAATCTGCGCCTAAGTAACGGCCGATCGTTTCGCATTTTTTCGGAGATTCTACAATTACAAGTTTCATAATTTCCCGCTTTTTCGTCACTGACTATAAAGATGGATTGCGACCTTGTCAAACGCCAGCTTTCCGTTTCCCCTATATATAAATAAAGGATTATTTATAGAGTACTGATAAATATTTTTTCCGCTTTCGTTAGGCCATCCCCTTCCGCGCTCCAACTAAATCGAGAACATCTTCCAAGTTTTCGACCATTGGGGCTCCTTCCTTGATGAGGGCGTTGCAGGCGCTTTCTTCATCCGCTCGATACGGGACGCAGGCGACGTCACGGCCAATCGAGAGGGCATATCCGACGGTGATCAACGTTCCGCTTCGGGATTTGGCCTCTCCAACGATCGTCAGTTGGCTGAGGGCGGCGAGGATTCGATTGCGGGCGGGGAAGCACTCAGGGCGCGGCGGGGTGGCAAAGGGATACTCGCTGAGGACGAGGCCCTTCGTCTTCATGTCTCTTTGAAGGGCACTGTTCTCGGCGGGATAGAAATAATCGATTCCATTACCGAGAACGGCGACGGCTTTCCCTTGAGATAAAGCGGCTTTTTCGGCCGCGCCATCGATTCCTTTGGCTAAGCCCGAGATAATGGCGAAGCCCTCTTTCGAAGCCGCCTCGCAAATGGATTTCGTCATCTTGAGGCCATAGTTCGAAGCTTGACGGCTTCCGATATATGTCAGGCACTTCTTTCGGTCATCAATGAGTGAAAGGTCCCCATAGTAATAAAGGACAAATGGAGGCTTCGGGGCCTCTTTTAACGAAACCGGATAATCGGGATCGACGATGGTAACGACTTTGGAAGTCAGGCTTTTCACGGCCGAAGCGACGGCCGTCAAGCTAACATCGTCGCGATGTTTGATCGAAGTGACGATCTTGTCCCAGTCGCCAAGATGATGGATTGAAAGATAAATCAAGATATCGCGGCCATTCATGAAAAGCCTCCTACTTAGGAAATAGGAGAAACCGTGACCGTGGGGGCTAAAATAATTTTATTTGTTTTTCGTAAGCTGCGCGAACCGGGGCGTACGATTTGCGATGAACGCCTTCGATGGGACCGTTTTTCTCGATTTCCTCAAGATGACGTTTGGTGCCATAGCCCTTATGAACGGAAAAAGCGAAACTAGGGTACTTTTTTTCGAGCTCAGTCATATAACGATCACGGCTCACTTTGGCAAGGATTGAGGCCGCGGCCACATTGAGGCATTGGCCATCGCCTCTAATGATAGGAACGACCGGAGAAGATAGACCCGAAAGAGGCATGGCGTCGGTGATAATGAGCTGATAAGGGCAGGAGATCGCCGCAATGGCTTTCTTCATGCAAACCTTCGTGGCTTCGTAGATGTTGAGGCGGTCGATGTCTTCGGCCGAAACCGAGGCGATTCCATAACCCAAAGCATGTTTTTTTATTACCTCGAATAACTCTTCCCGTTTCTTAGCCGAAAGCTTCTTCGAATCGTTGATTTCCTCGTTCTTGTAGCCCCGAGGGAAAACGACCGCCGCGGCATAGACCGGACCCGCTAAAGGACCCCGACCCGCTTCGTCGACCCCGACGATGGCCTTCACGTCCTTTGAGTAATATTCTCTTTCGAGTTTAAGCATTTGGAATTTCGAGCGAATACGGCCCCATTTGGCCGTCTTTGAATTCCTTGATCAAAAGATAAGCCGCCTTAACGGCCGAGGGTTTATTTCCTTCAAGAAGTCCTCTTCGAAGAGCGACTTTATCGTAAATCTCCTCAGTCGAAAGCTTAGCGATATCCGCAATATCAAAACGAGCCTTGAGGGCATGCGGATAATTCTCTTTGAGGTAGCCCAGCAACGCTAAAGACAGTTCTTCGGTTGGAAGGACTTCTTCTTTCATCGTGCCAAGGATCGCAAGACGAACGGCTTGGGATCCATCGAGATAGTTCATCGGCAAGACCCCTGGGGTATCGAGAAGGACGAAATCGTCTGATAACTTGATCCACTGTTCGCTTCGCGTCACGCCAGCTTTGTTGCCGACGATGGCGATGGCTCGATGACCGAGGTTATTAATGAACGTTGATTTGCCAACATTAGGAACTCCAACGACCATGACCCTGAGAGGTTGGGGTTTCATTCCGAGTTTCTTTTCCTTCGTCCTCTTTTCAGCGATTAAAGGGGCGGAGGCCCTGGTCAAGGTTTCGAGGATTCGATCTTTTTTGAGGTTACCTGAAATGGCCGAGATTCCTTGTTCGACAAAATAAGCCAACCATTTCTTCGTCACCGAAGGATCGGCAAAATCGCTTTTAGAAAGAAGAACGATTCGGGCTTTCGAACCAATTATGTCGCGCAAAAGAGGATTGGAAGACGATAAAGGCGCTCTCGCGTCGACAATCTCCACCACCAAGTCAACAGTCTTAACGAAGGGAGCAATGTCGCGAAGGGCCTTGCTCATATGTCCGGGGAAATAATGGATGTTTTGGTGTTTCATAGTCTTTGGACGTTCCAAGGCCATTTTATCGTGCTGTATTCCAGATTGCAGGAGGAATCGCTCGAGATCTTGCACCGCCCGATCATCATAACGACCTTCGATTGGATGTAATAACGGTAGACGGGACCTATTTCAAGCCAACGAGAGTCTAGACTGTTTGATCCGGTCCGGTTGTCGCCCATGACGAGGTATTCGTCCGCGTTGATTCCAGTGTCACCAAGGATGGAATCTTTCTTTCCGAGAACCCAAGTATGGGAGGCAATGTAATTGGAATTACTACCGTAATAAGCGGCGGCCATTGGTGGATAAGTTTGATTCTCAAAACCTTTGATGGCTTGAAGAGGACGATCGTAGTCGGCTTGAGTTAGAGGCTGAGCCACCACATCGCTCTCACTCGGCTCCGTCTTTGAAGCTGTTTCGGTCCAGACATAAAGTTTCCCCATCGGGGTCCCATCAGTCTTCAGGGTGATGGTTTCGCCCGGCATGCCGATCAATCGCTTGATTTTGGGGGCGTGATTGGCGTCGTCTATGTGGTTTTTCGACAAATCGAGATCGAAATTATAGGGTTCGATGAAATCCTTCTTGTAATAAGTGACCACTATGTCAAAACGTTTAATGCCGTCAATAGCATCTTTGGAGTCGTCGGTAAAACCATAATCTACCGAATCGTCCTTTCCTTGGTTGCTGTCGGTGTAACGGAGAGGCCGGTAGACTCCGCCTTCGTATTTAAACCCATCCGCATTAAGCGTTGGATACATTGACATCCCATTGACGTAGCAAGGATTGGGGTATTTGACACGAACATAAATCAAAAAGGCCGAGATTGACAACGAAGCAACGAAAATCAAAATGAGAAAAACCCTGAGGATGATGAGGAGGGCATTCTTTTTTTTCTTAACGGGAGGCTTGACGTCCCCGGCGAGTTCGCTTGTGGTTTCGAGGTAATAATCGGGCATGCTTAGGCAATTATATAGTTCATGACACCCGATATCAAATAAACGAAGAGTTGACCATCGCAAAATAAAAGGGCCCATTAGGGCCCTTCGTCACTGTTTCAATATCGTTAGTCTTTGTTAACTTCGTCCGCACTCTTGATACGGGCGGCTTTGCCAGAGAGCTCACGCATATAGTGGATCTTGTTCCGTCTCACTTTGCCAACTTTGAGGACTTCAATCTTGGCAATGGCCGGGCTGTTGAGCGCAAACGTACGTTCTACGCCGACACCGGAGGAGATTTTGCGAACGGTGAAGGTCTCAGAGACCCCATGTCCGCGGCGTTGGATGACAACGCCTTCATAGATCTGGATACGTTCCTTCTTATTTTCGAGAATTCGGACGGACACCGCGACGGTGTCACCGCTCGAGAACGAGGGGACGTCATGCTTGAGCTGACGGGCGGTGATCTCATTGACAATGTTGTTGTTCATGGATTGACCTCCTTGTTTTTGTCAGCTTCGACGGTTTCTCTTCAGGTTCAATGTCCGTGACGAGGATAGCGGAGCCTGCGTATCATCTCTAAGAGATGCGCGATTATGATAGTCGTTTCCCTTCGCTTAGGCAAGGGATAATTTCTTGTTACGTGTTAAGTAAACTTACTTGACACCACAAATGCCGGTCGCTAGTATTAGCGTAGAAAAGGAGAATAAACCCAATGTCAGTCAAAATCAGATTAACCCGGATTGGCCGTCATAAGGACCCGTTCTACCGTATCGTCGCTGCGGACTCTCGCTTTGCCCGCGATGGACGCTACATCGAACAAATCGGAACTTATGATCCAGCTTTAGGAACCGAAAAGGCCGAGATCAACGAAGAACTCGCCCTTAAGTGGCTCCACCTTGGCGCCACCCCGAGCGACAGCATCCGCGCTATGTTCAACCGTAAAGGCATCTTAGCGAAGTTCGCCGCCAGCAAGGTTAAAAAAGGACCAGCCAAGAAGACCGTGAAGAAAACGGTCGTCAAAAAGGCCGTCAAAGCCGCTAAACCTGCCGAAGGAGCTAAGTAATCATGAGAGACTATGAGGCTTTGCTTCATCCCCTCATCGATTCGCTCGTCGAGAAGCCCGAATCAATCATGATCCGTGAGCTTCCGGGCGGAGATGACAAGGACGTCACCGTCCTCATCGTCGCCGAAGATGACGACACCGCGCGCCTTATTGGCAAACGCGGCGTAGTCGCCAATGCCCTTCGTGAAGTTATTTCGGTCGCCGGCAAAGCTGACGACAGCAATCAACGAATTCACCTGAAGTTCGAAAGCTTCGGCGAAGAAAGCAAGGAAAAAAAGGACGACGGGAAGTAATTCCCGCCGTTTCTTTCTCGAATGGAATACATACGCTTAGGTCAAATCACCAAGACCTTTGGCCTCGATGGAGTGGTCAAATGTTTTTCTCTTACCGATTTCCCCCAAGAACGTTTCCGTCCGAGAACGAAACTGTCGCTCCTCAATGAACAAACCGGCGAACGGAAAGAAGTTACGATCAAATCCTTCCGCGATTCGGGTCAATTCGTCTTTTTGGGTTTTGCCGAAATCGCCGATATCTCCGAAGCAGAAAAACTTCAAGGTCTCTTCATTGAAGTCGAGAAAAGCAAAGCTCCCCTCCCGAAAGGCTATATTCGTCTTAATGACATCATCGGATGCCAAATCCAAGACGAAAAAGGAACTCTCCTAGGCCATGTGGCGGAAGTTCTTTCTTATTCCTCGACCAAAACTTTGCGGGTGAGCCGTTCGACTGGTAAGGATTTCTTCGTCCCCTTCGTCGGCGAGTTCATCGTCTCAACTGATGTCGAGAACAAATTAATCGTCATTCACGTCATTGAGGGCCTGCTATGAAAATCACGATCCTAACCCTTTTCCCCGAGATGTTCGAGGGCTTTTTGACTAACTCGATCATCAAACGGGCCATTGCCAAACAGTGTGTCGAAGTGAAGGTCGCGAATATCCGGGAGTACACCAAAGACAAATATGGACGGACTGACACCCCACCGATCGGAGGTGGAGCCGGCCTCATTCAAAAATGCCAGCCCATCGTCGACGCCATCAAAGCGAGCAAAACAAGCGCCACCCACACTATCCTCATGGCGGCTCAAGGAACGACCTATACCGAGAAAAAGGCCAAGGAATATTCGTCCCTTCCCGATCTTCTCATCGTCTGCGGACATTACGAAGGAATCGACGAACGGGTTAATTCCTACGTCGATGAACTCGTCTCGATTGGGGACTTTGTCTTGACTGGTGGGGAGATTCCCGCCATGGCCATCGCCGATTCGGTGATCCGCCTCCTCGATGGGGCGATCGCTTCGGAGAGCTTAGAAAAAGAAAGCTTCAACGACAACCTCCTCGAATACCCCCAATACACGGAGCCCTACGATTACGAAGGACAGACAGTCCCTGATATCCTTTATTCGGGCAACCACGAAGCCATTGAGAAGTGGAGACGGAAGCAAAGCCTTCTCCTCACGAAGAAACTTCGCCCCGACCTGTTTATGAAGTTGAGCCTCACGAAACTCGATAAGAAACTCCTCGCCGAAGAAGACGGCACGACCCCGAAATGGGAAGCAGACGCCATCCTCAAAGGCCGGAAGTTCATGAAAAAGGATTAAGAAGCGAAAAGAAAAGGGATGTCTTCACATCCCCATTCCTGGAAACCCGCCTGGCGGCATCTTCCCGGATTTTTGATATTGTTTAAGCTGCTTCATCATCTCTTTCGACTGTTCGAATTTCCTGAGGACGCGGTTGATGTCGGCGTTATTCTTCCCCGAACCTTTGGCGATCCGCGCCTTTTGGCTGAAGCGGAGACATTCAGGATGGGCCCGTTCGTAAGGAGTCATGGAATTGACGACGGCCTCGAAGCTCTTCATCTCTTTCTCGGCGGTTTCCTTTTGCTCATCGCTGAGTTTTGGCATCCCCGGAATGAGACGGGCGATGGCCCCGAGGTTCCCGATTTTCTGAACCTGTTTCATTTGCCGAAGCATGTCGTCGAGGGTGAATTCGCCCTCCATCATTTTCTTCGCGTCTTTTTCGGCTTGTTTCTCGTCGATCTGCTCTTTGGCCTTTTCGACGAGGGTGACGACATCCCCCATCCCGAGGATCCGGTCGGCCATCCGGTCCGGATAGAAAACATCGAGGTCGGTAAGCTTTTCGCCCACCCCCGCGAATTTGATGGGAATCCCCGTCAGGTATTTGATCGAAAGAGCGGCACCCCCGCGGGCATCGCCATCGAGTTTCGACATAATGACGCCGGAGAGACGGAGATCGGCGTTGAAGGCATTGGCGACGTTGACGGCATCTTGACCTGCCATCGCGTCGACGAGGAGAAGAGTTTCTTCGGGATGGACTTCAGCGGTGATGTCCCGAAGTTCTTTCATGAGATTCTGATCGATCTGAAGACGGCCAGCCGTATCGAGGATAAGAACATCATAGTGATCGTCATAGGCTTTTTTGCGGGCCGCGGCCGCGATCGTAACCGGGTTCGTCCCTTTTTCCATGGAAAAGAAATCGACCCCGACCTGGACGCTGATTTGTTTTAGTTGGTCAATGGCGGCCGGACGGTAGACGTCGAGCGCGGCCAAAAGGACTTTCTTGTTCAGCTTGTTTTTTTGGAGATAGGCTAACTTGCCGGCGCTCGTGGTTTTGCCCGAGCCCTGAAGCCCGACCAGCATGATGATGGTCGGTTTATTGGCGTTGTAATTGATCCCCGTCTGGTCTTTTCCTAAAAGTTCTTCAATCTCGTCGTGGCAGATCTTGACGAGCATCTGGCTCGGGTTGACCTTGGCGTAAACGTCCTGTCCCACCGCTTTCTCTTTGACGTCTTCGACGAAAGATTTGACGACTTTGAAATTGACGTCGGCCTCAAGGAGAGCGACGCGGATTTCCTTCAGCATCTCATCGACGTTCTGCTCGGTGATTCGCGATTGACCGCGGAGTTTTTTGAAAATGGACCCAAAGCGATCGGACAATGATTCAAATGCCATCTTCACTTACCTCCTTGGCGATTTTGCTAAGCGCTTCTAAACGTTTTTTGGGATCGGCGATTTGGAGAGCTTCATGAAGCAAAGCTTTAAGAACCCCCTTCTTCTCGACGAGTTGAAGTTTTATGTCGAACTCTTCCATCTTGTCGATTGAGCTCCGCAGAGCCTCGCTCACGGCCGCACGGGAGATTTTCTCCTGCTCGGCGATCTCGGAAAGCGAAAGATCGTAGATATAGTAAGCGTTCGTGATTTTGGCTTGGGTCTCGGTGAGGAGTTTCTCATATGATCCTAGAAGGGCGAAAACCCGTTCCCGCGAAGCCAAACGATCGGCGTTCTCGTTCATGATTTGCCTCCTAAAAGAAGTCCATAGAGATAATTGTCGAGGTCGAATTCTTTGAGGTCTTCCATTTTTTCGCCTAAGCCAATGAAACGAACGGGAACCCCAAGCTCATCGCGGATGGAAAGAATGATCCCGCCTTTTGACGTGCCATCCATCTTGGTGATGACGATCCCAGTGAGCGGAGTCACTTCTTTAAAGGCTTTGGCTTGGATAACGCCATTTTGGCCGGTCGTCGCGTCGATAACGAGGAAGGATTCATGCGGAGCCCCAGGTATTTCTCGAGCGAGGACGCGATTAATTTTTCCTAGTTCCTGCATCAAATTGGCTTTGGTCTGAAGGCGACCAGCCGTATCGACGATCATGAGATCGATGTTGTGCTCTTTGGCGTATTTGGCTCCGTCATAAGCGACCGAGGCCGGATCGCCATTCGGCTTTCCAAGGATGATCGGGCAGTTAAGACGCTCGGCCCAAACATTTAATTGTTCAAGGGCCCCAGCTCGAAACGTATCCCCAGCGACAAGAAGAACTGTTTTCCCTTGGTGAAGATAGCGGTAAGCAAGTTTAGCGATCGAAGTGGTTTTTCCAACCCCATTGACCCCGACGACCAAAAGGACGGTCGGACCGACGGGCGCGAACTCGATCTCGTTCTGGATGGTTTCGCCCGCGGTCGCATACGAAACGAACATCTCATCGATGAGGAGTTCATTGATCTTCGCCGGTTCACCGATCTTGTTCGTTGAGGCCTCATTAAGAAGCTTCTCGATGAGGCGGATCGAAAGATCGACCCCGACATCGGACTCGACCAGGATCTGCTCTAATTCGTCGAAATACTCTTTGTTGACGCTTTTATAACGCCTAGAAAGATCGTCGAGGCGGGAAGCGAAGGCCTTTCGGCTTTTCTCCATCCCTTTGCCATAGGAATCGGCTTCCTCGTCTTTCTTCTTGGCGAATTTGGTTTTTAAGAACGAAAAGAATCCCATCAGGCTTTGTCTTTCTTGGGGTTCTGGGCCATCTTGGCCAAAGCATCCGCGGCCGCGGCCGTTTCGGCGGCTTTCTTGTTCTTCCCTTTGCCTCGGCCGAGTTCCTCGCCTTCGAAATACACCGCGGAGACGAACATCTTGTCGTGACTGGGGCCTTCTTCGGAAAGGATTTTGTAGAAGACGCTTTCTTTTTTATCGGCTTGCATGGCTTCCTGGAGAGTACTCTTGGGATTCTGGGCGATTTCAATCCGACCAGCCTTGATGTCCTCTTCGAAAAATCCTCGGACCATCCGATAGGTGAAATCGACTCCTTGATCGAGATAAACCGCTCCGATGAACGATTCGAAAACATCTTCAAGAACTGATTGGGCATCCTCGACATGGCCTTGGAAAGAGGCTCCGACGCGGATGAACTTCGCTAAACCAAGCTTAAGGCAATACGAGGCTTCGCTTTGGGTCCGAATGAATTGGGCCTTGAGGATGCTGAGCTCCCCCTGTTCCATCTCCGGATGGTAGATATAGCACATCTCGCTCGTGACCATTCCAATCACTGAATCGCCCAAAAATTCGAGGCGTTCATAATCCTGATGACGGGTCCCCACCATGCCATTAAATGACGAATGGGTGAAGGCCAAAAGATAGAGTTCCTCGTTATGAGGAAGAATCTTGAATTGATGATAAAGGGGTGAGAACTCACTCATGGGAGAAACCATCCTGGATCTTTTCGATCAGATCGGCTTTGGCAAGTTTATAAGCAACGTCGATCGCATGGTAAAAAGCCATCGCATCGCTGTTGCCGTGGGCCTTAACGACGATGCCATTGACTCCGATCAATAAAGCTCCGCCGGTATTTTTGTAGTCCATCATGCGCGACATTTCGTCAAAACCCTTCTTGGCGAAAAGATATCCGATCTTGGAAAGGAGGTTCCTTTTGAAGGCGGCCTTCATCATCCCCGACATCATTTTGGCGATTCCTTCGTCGGCCTTTAGCATGACGTTGCCAGAGAAACCATCGGTGGCGATGACGTCGGCTTCGCCCGAGAGGGCTTCCCGCGCTTCGATGTTCCCACCGAAAACGATCCGTTTATCTTCCTTAAGGATTTTGGCTGCTTCTTTCCCTTCAGGCGAGCCCTTGCCTTCCTCGGTTCCGTTTGAAAGAAGATAGACCTTCGGAGACGGGACTCCGAGGACGCTTTGGGAAAATAAACTTCCCATCAAAGCGAACTGGGCGATCTCTTCGGGAGAGTTTTCGTTCGAAGCCCCGACGTCGAGGATGACGACCTTCTTCCCTTTGATCTTCGTTGGGAAGGGGCTGATGAGGGCGGGACGCGAAACACCTGGAATCTTTTTTAGAAGAACGGCCGAGGCCGATAAATACGCTCCAGTCGATCCGCAGGAAACAACTCCAACGGCCTTTTTGGCCGCGACGAGTTCGATGGCTTTATACATCGACGAACCTTTGGCCCGGAGGGCGTCGAGGGCCCCGGCCGTCATCGGGAGGACATCGCGGGCGTCCACAACTTCATAACCGCTTTCGGGGATCTCTTCTTTTTTGCCAACCAAAACAAAAGAAACGTCGGGGTATTCTTTTCCGAATTTCTTGACCCCTTCGATTAGGACTTCGGGACCGATGTCCCCGCCCATCATATCAATCGCTAAAGTGACCATATTAAGTTTCTTTCTTCGATAGTATATCGAACCAGTCTAATAATATCACGCCATTGAGACGCCTTCGGTCTCTTTATTGGCTTCGGCGAGAATATAAGCGAATTGTTTTTCGTCCGCATGGCTAAGGATGTAGGCCGCGTCGTCTCGAGCATACTCGAACATCCGGAAATCATCGACGATGTTGACGAACTGGAAATCCGGGAGGCCCGACTGCCTCGTTCCGGCTAACTGCCCTGGGCCCCGGCGGCGGAGATCCTCTTCGGCGATCTTAAAACCGTCTTCGCTCTTTTCGAGGACCCGTAGTTTATCAAGTTCGTCTTCTTCGGCGTCGTCGTAGAGCAAGAAGCATTTCGCGGGGCTTCCATCGCGACCAATCCGCCCCCGAAGCTGATGGAGAGAGGAGAGGGCGAAATGCGAAGGATCATAGATGAGCATAAGATTCGCTTCCTTCACGTCGATCCCAACTTCGATCAAAGAAGTCGAGACGAGGATTGGGCAAAGCCCGGTCCTAAATGCCAATAGCGAGGCTTCTTTTTCTTCGGCGTTCATTTTCCCATGGAGCAATGCGACCTTATTCGGATAGAGTTTTTGGTAACGAGCAAAGATAGCCTTCACCGAGGAATCGTTTTTCTCGCCTTCGCTTTCTTCGATCTGGGGAGCGATCACGAAAACGCGGTGATTGGTGGCGAGCGACTCTTTGATGCATAAAGGAAGATCTTTATCTGAACTCGGAACGATTTTGGTGACGATGTCTCTTTTCTTATTCGGAAACTGGGTGAGCGAAGAAACGTCGAGGTCACCATAGAGGGTGAGCGACAAGGTCCTTGGGATTGGGGTGGCGCTCATGAGAAGCACATCCGCGTGTTCGCCTTTATAGGCGAGGAGAGAACGCTGGTTAACTCCGAATTTATGTTGTTCATCGATGATGGCAAGACCTAAATAAGCATAATTGACGTCTTTGCTAAATAAGGCATGCGTCCCGACGATGATGTCAGTCGTCCCGTCATCTAATTCTTCAAGCACTTCATGACGGTCAACCGCGCTCATCCCGCCAACGAGAAGGGAGATTTGGATTTTCGTTCCTTCATAAATCTTCTTCAGGGTTTCGTAATGCTGACGGGCCAACGCGTCCGTCGGGGCCATCAAGGCCGATTGAGCGCTTCGAAGATGGTTCGCGTACATGAGAATCGCCGCCACGAGGGTCTTCCCAGTCCCGACATCGCCTTGGATCAATCGATACATGAGAGAGAGCTTGTCCATGTCGCCTAGACATTCGGAAACAACTTTCTCTTGATCGGAAGTGAGCTGATAAGGAAGAGACGAAACAAAGGACTTCAGTTTGTCCATGTCGATCTTCCGTCTTCGGTCTTTTTTAAGAGCCTTGTTCTCTCCGCGAATGATTTGGTTCTTAAGAGAAAACAGAAGAGCCTCTTCGTATTTTAAAACCCTCTGCCCTTGATGAATGTCTTCAGGAGAAGATGGAAAGTGGCATCGCTTTAAAGCTTCGCCACGTGATATAAAACGGTACTTTTCGACGAAGACCCTCGGAATGTGATCGTAGATCTTGCCTTCGCATTCACGAAGAGCCTTTTGAACGAGTTGGCTCCACGAATGGCTGGGATATTCGTTGGGGAGAGAATAGATGGGCTGAAGGGCATGTTCAGGGGCGATACGACCTTTCTTGATCGAAAGGAGATTCAACTCGTGTTTCTTTTTATCGTACGAGGCTTGAAGGGTATATTCGTCGTGGTCGTTAAGCATCGTCGAAAGATAGGCTCGGTTCCACGCTTCGACGAGAAAGTCGGTCCCAAGATCGCTTCGAAAATAAAATTTGCTGTTGAGGAACCTTGAAAAGCGGAGGGTGCGGACATTGCCAATGATCTTGCCAAAGAGAACGATCTTTTGTTTATCTTCGAGATGAAGCAATTGGTCTTTTGAAGAATACAGATAGCTTTCGTAACGGCGAGGAAGATGTTCGAGGACCTGATAATAATTAAAAATACCCATCTTCTCGAGCAGGAAATTCAATCTTGGAGAGCTCGTCAAAGTCATGGGCATATTTTAACACGGAGAGAATGGGCGAAGATTACCAAACTATTTGGAGGTGAGCAATGACGAAGGCATCGAGTCACTATCGTAATGCATATAGTACACTCCAGGAAGAACCGAGCGTCTGTTCTCCGGCATAAAATAAGCGTAATCGCCCTGATTTTGACTTTTTAAAAATAGAAAAGCGCCATCATAACGCATTAGGTTATTTGACGGTGACCAAGGAACATAGAAATAATCGTCTCGGAAGATGAAATCGATCTTGTAGGTCGCACCCGGTTTGATGGCCAAAGAACTTCCCGAAGTGACCACGACGTCGTCAACTCTCGTTTCCTTGACCCCGACCTCGACATCAGAATGAGAAGTAAAGCCGACATAATCGCTTGGTAGCGAAGCCCGAGTTGGAAGGCTAGCAGAACCATCCAAAATAAGCAACATTGTGAGATCTCCGCCACAATCGGTTTCCGCAGTCACGAGAAAAGAAATTTTCCCAGCCGTATAGGTTTCCCATTTGATCTCCGCCGCTTTTTTGATGGTCTTGTAATAAATAGGGACGCTATCCCCAACGGTACTCTCGTGAACCGAATCGTTAAAATACGGCCAGCAAGATGAAAGACTGATCGCAAGAGACGAAAAACACAAACCGAGAAAAACATTTTTCACAAGTTTCATTTTTTTGCCCCCGTAAGCTCAATTTTTATTGTAAGCGCAAAAAAGATAATGACAATGCAATTTAATTATTAATTCACAATTATTCAACGCCGACGAGAAAACTGTAAACTGGCTGATCGCCGCGCTTCACATCGACTTCGAGTTGATCGCCATACCGTTCGTTGAGATCGTCGAGAATCCTCTTATCCTCTTCGGGAGTGATGTCCTCGCCAACGAGAACCGTCAAAATGGCGGAATCCTTTTTGACCATCGAATCGATGAGGTCGCCAAGGGCCTCGAATTTGTCTTTCACGCACGAGACGATCTTCTTGTCCTTCATCGCCATGTAATAGTCTTTGGTGATGTGGACCCCTTCGATCTCCGTGTTCTTGATCGCGTAAGTGACGGAACCGGAATTGACGGTCCGAAGAGCCGCTTTCATGTCGCGGTAAACTTCATCGGGAGCTAAATCCGGATTGAATTGAAGGATGCTCACAAGTCCTTGGGGAACGGTTTTCGAAGGGACGACCCGAGCGGTCGTTTTGCTGCCTTCAAGAACGTCGCAGGCTTGGGAGGCCGCCATCACGATGTTGGAGTTATTGGGAAGGATAAAGACATTTTCAGCATGGGCTTTCTTGATCGCATCGACGAAATCTTGCGTCGATGGATTCATGGTTTGGCCGCCAGAAACAATTTGACTGATCCCGAGTTCCTTAAAGATCTCGTTGAGTCCTTTGCCAGCGGAAACGGCAATAATGGCATATTTATCAAGAGGCTTTTCTTCCTCTTTGTTTTTCTCGGTTTCTTTTTTCGCCAGTGCCAAGTTCGCATCCATGTCGGTCGCGATGAGGCCATGCTCGATGTTATGATGCTCTTCCGACATATTCTCAATCGTGATGTTGACGAATTCGCCGAAGTTCTGGGCATAGTTGAGCATGTTGCCCGGAGTCAAGGTGTGGACGTGAACCTTGACGATGTTATCATCGCGGACGAGAACAAGGGACTTGCCCCGACTCGCCAAAAAGGAACGGAATTTCTTTTCCATGAAGGGTTTCTTGCCTTCATTGGGTTCAGCTAAACGGAGAATGAATTGGGTGCAGTAACCATACCCTTCTTCTCCTTCGGTTAGTTTGGCTCCGGCGTACATCGGAACTTCGGCTTGGGTTGGAGTTGAGGAAGATCCGATCTCGGAAAGACGTTGAACCATCTCCCCATGGACCGCTTTGTCCATTCCTTCGAAGAGGCGGCATAAACCCGCTCCGCCTGAATCGACAACCCCTACTTCCTTTAAAACAGGGAGTAAATCAGGAGTTCTTTGCAACGAGGCAAGGGCCTCTTTAAGAAGAAAATCCATCGCGTCTTCGATGGAAGTATCTTTGCCAATGTGTTCGTTAAGGGCGGCTGAAGACTCGCGGATGACCGTGAGGATTGTTCCTTCAACTGGTTTCATGACGGCTTTGTAGGCTACGTCTTTGGCCATCATGAAGGCCGAGGCGAGGTCGCGGGCCGTTATATCTTTTTTTCCTTCGAGGGCTTTAGCAAATCCCCGGAAAATCTGACTCGTGATGACGCCGGAATTTCCTCTCGCACCCATCAAAAGGCCCTTGGAGAAAGCAAGGGCAAGGTCAGAAACTGAATCATCGTTCCGATTCTGTATTTCCTTCGAACCGCTGGTGATGGTCAGGTTCATGTTCATTCCTGTGTCGCCATCTGGGACAGGGAAAACGTTGAGCTGGTCAATCTCCGGGTAATGATTGTAGAGGTTATTGGCCCCTGATATGTACATTTGCTTAAGCAAATTTGCGTCGATTATTTTCATGTTATTCGATATCTTTCACGTCACGGACGAAGACGTTAACTTGGTTAAAAGGGATCTGAAAGGTCTTCTCAAGGACGTATTTGACTTTCTTTTGGACTTCGCTCACGACTTCGGTGATCTTCACACCATAAGCCACGATGATATAAACGTCTACTTGGTAGCTGTCTTTTTTATTCTTCGAGGCATAAATGCCTTTGATATAGTCTTCTTTTTTCAGCAACTCGTTGATGTTCTCGCGAAGAGAATTCTTGTTGGCGAGTCCAACCACTCCATAACATTCGCTTGCGGCGCTTCCGGCGACCGAGGCGATGGCTTCCATCGAGATGGCGATTCCGCCATATGGGGTTTTCCGATTGATGTTCATATTGAACTTGAAATTTGAAGGCTAGACGTAAAAACGTCTAGTAGCATTATCTCACTAAAACACCCCATTGGAAAGCCGACGTTTTTCGTCAGAAAAGTGAGAAGAAAACATCGAATAAGTCTTTATAATCACCATAAGTGAAAAGAAGATGGTTTCCGTATGGTTTTTTTACAAGGTCTTCGATGGGTTGGTCGAACTTAACCCGAATCTGACTTCGGCACAGTTGGGCTTCGGAAAGATTGTCAACAATCGTCCCTGTGAGAACGCGAAAGGAAAGGAGGTCGGGAGAGAGTTTGGCCGCCGTGAATTTCATTGGTTTGAAAGTCCCGCGAATCCCAAAACCGAGACCCGATTCGAAGTGGGTCGAAAGAGAGTAATCCGTCAACATGTCGAGGGGACAAGTGCAATGGGCGTAAACGGCTTCGCCGCTTGTTACATCGATCCGCGCGGGATTGGCCATAAAAGTCGATTGGCCGGTGAGGGCTTTGATCATTGCCATAGTAATTAAAGACGGAACGTCGCCTTCGCAGCCCGCCGTGATTCCATCGCGGTTAAGAAGAGCAAAAGCTAAGCAACTTGTCTGCTGCATTTTCTTCACGAGATCGAAGCATCGGAGGGTGAAACCCGAAAGGCGATACGTCTCGCAAAGAGCTTTAAGGGCGGCATGAATATAAAAGGATTCGCGTAGATCGTCGATTCGTCGCGTCTTTTTCATCATCGCCGCCAAAGTCTTCTCATCGGCAATCTGATGAAGATCGATGGCCTGGAGAAACTCACGGATGGAAATGTCGACGAGTTCGATCCCAAACTTTTTGTAAACGGCTTTGAAGTCGACTTTCGAAGCGATCAGCCAGTCGCTTGGTTCACCAATAACCCCCAAGCGAAGACCCTTTAAGGAATTTTTGGCTTCATAAGCTGAGGAATAAAGCATTAATTCATCGTGGATGGCTTGAGGGGAACCGGATATTAGGCACCCTTCAAGACCTTCTTGATGAAGAAAAGAAAGGATTTCGAGCGATGAGGCAAGAGAATTACGAGTTCCTTGAACGAGAAGATAATAGGGAGAAGGATAACGTTCATAGAGATCTTTGAAATAGATTTCGCTTCCGCCGGTCTCGATAAAGAAAACGGTGAACGATCCTTTTCCAGGTTTCCCAAAAACGAAATCGCCTTTCGGATCGATCGCGTGGAGAAATTCAAGTTCCTCTTTTTCTAAGGACGGATCGTGACCCGACATAATTGAACGAAGTTTGATTAAACCGATTTTTTTCATAGGTTTTTATTATGAGGCAAAAACGGAGATTTGAAAACGCTCGAATCAAAGCCTTCTGTCGCTAAAAGAAACCGCGAACAGTCCATATAAAGAACAAAAAAAGGGGTCAAATTGACCCCCATAAAAGAAAAAGCCCGGCAGCGCGCTATTCTTTCCCAATGAAGGGATACCTTCGCCACTGCGGTGCTTAACTTCCGTGTTCGGGATGGGAACGGGTGTGCCCACCGCGCCATCGCCACCAGACTTTTTCTCAAGACATGACTCTATGTTCCTTGAAAACCGGATTTATCATTACATGTTCTTAGCAAATTGTTATTAATAATGCGCCTGACTTAGCTTACTCATCTCTATTTAAAGAGAATTTGATGAAATTAAGTCCTCGAGCTATTAGTATCAGTCAGCTGAACGCCTTACAGCGCTTACACTTCTGACCTATCAACCTCCTAACATTGGAGGGCTCTTACTTCTTTCGAATGGGAAATCTAATCTTATGGTTGGCTTCACGCTTATATGCTTTCAGCGTTTATCCGTTCCAAAGGTGGCTACCCAGCCATGCCACTGGCGTGACAACTGGTAGACCATTGCTTTGTTAATCCCGGTCCTCTCGTACTAGGGACTAGTCCATTCAAATTTCCTGCGCCCACGACAGATAGGGACCAAACTGTCTCACGACGTTTTGAACCCAGCTCGCGTACCACTTTAATTGGCGAACAGCCAAACCCTTGGAAGGTACTTCCCCTCCAGGATGTGATGGGCCGACATCGAGGTGCCAAACCTGGTCGTCGATGTGAACTCTTGGACCAGATCAGCCTGTTATCCCCAGGGTAGCTTTTATCCGTTAAGTTACGACCCTTCCATTCGGGATCGCAAGATCACTAAGTCCGACTTTCGTCCCTGCTCGACTTGTAAGTCTCGCAGTCAAGCACCCTTATGCCTTTGCACTCGATGCATGATTTCCAACCATGCTGAGGGTACCTTGGAGCGCCTCCGTTACAATTTGGGAGGCGACCGCCCCAGTCAAACTACCCGCCTAACACTGTCCGCTGGTCTGTGAAACCATACGTTAGAACAATCAAGCGACAATAGTAGTATCTCACTGACCGCTCCGCCAAGGCCAAAGCCCTGACATCAAAGCGTCCTACCTATTCTGCGAATGACTCTCGATTGCTCAATATTAAGTTATAGTAAAGCTCCATGGGGTCTTTCCGTCTAGTCGCGGGTAACCTGCATCTTCACAGGTCGTAAGATTTCACCGAGTCTGCTGTCGAGACAGCGCCCAAATTATTATACCATTCATGCGCGTCAGAACTTGCCTGACAAGGAATTTCGCTACCTTAGGACCGTTATAGTTACGGCCGCCGTTCACTGGGGCTTCAATTAGGGGCTTCGCCTTGCGGCTAACTCCACCTTTTAACCTTCCAGCACTGGGCAGGCATCACCTCATATACATCGCCTTGCGGCTTAGCATAAAGCTGTGTTTTTGATAAACAGTTACTTGGGCCTCTTCACTGCGACCGGCTTGCGCCGGCACTTCTTCTTCCGAAGTTACGAAGTAATTTTGCAGAGTTCCTTAACAACAGTTCACTCGCTCACCTTAGGATACTCTCCTTGACCACGTGTGTCCGTTCTTGGTACGGGCCATATGCACTTAAGCTAGCAGTTTTTCTCGAGACCTGGCATCGCGGAGTTCGCTACTAGGATTGCTCCATTCGCTCCCATTCGCCGCTCACTTTGACGCGCGGATTTGCCAACGCGCCAGTCACACGGCTTAGCCCCTAATCCAATAAAGGGGATCCGCTATCCAAATCTGTCACTACATCGCATGCATACGGGTGCTGGAATATCGACCAGCTGTCCATCGGCTACGCCTTTCGGCCTCGTCTTAGGTCCCGACTAACCCTGGGAGGACGACCCTTGCCCAGGAAACCTTGGTCTAATGGTGCGGGGGATTCTCACCCCCAATCGTTACTGACACCGGCATACTCACTCCCATACAGTCCACTGCTCGTTATCGTGCAGCTTCGCCCCGTATGGGACGCTCCTCTACCACTCTAGATTGCTCTAAAATCCGTGAATTCGGTATCATGCTTAGCCCCGGTAAATCTTCGGTGCAGAGGCACTCGACTAGTGAGCTGTTACGCACTCTTTAAATGATGGCTGCTTCTGAGTCAACATCCTAGTTGTTTATGTATCTCCACTTCCTTTAACACTTAGCATGAATTTAGGGACCTTATTCGACGGTCTGGGCTGTTTCCCTTTTGTCCATGGAACTTATCTCCCACAGACTGACTGCCTGGATACGCCTAATGGAATTCGGAGTTTGATTGCATTCAGTACCGCTAAACGCGGCCATCAGGCATTCAGTGCTCTACCTCCACTAGGTAAACCAAACGCTAGCCCTAAAGCTATTTCGAGGAGAACCAGCTATCTCCCAACTCGATTGGAATTTCTCCCCTATCCACAACTCATCCGCGGGCATTGCAACGAACGTCGGTTCGGCCCTCCGGAGGGTTTTACCCCTCTTTCAGCCTGGTCATGGATAGATCGTCGGGTTTCGGGTCTGCGCACACGTACTATAGCCCTATTCAGGCTCGCTTTCGCTATGGCTCCGCCTCTTCGGCTTAACCTTGCACGTGAACGTAACTCGCCGGCTCATTCTTCAATAGGCACGTCATCAGGCTTTAACGCCCTCTGACTTATTGTAGGTATACAGTTTCAGAATCTTTTCACTCCCCTCCCGGGGTTCTTTTCACCTTTCCCTCACGGTACTGGTTCACTATCGGTCACTAGATAGTATTTAGCCTTATGCAATGGTCTGCACATTTTCCGACAGGATTACACGTGCCCCGTCGTACTTTGGAACTCACTAGGGTCCTTGACAATTTTGCCTACGGGGCTATCACCCTCTATGGCCGGCCTTCCCAGGCCGCTCGGCTGTCGTCAAGATATCCCATAACGTGGTCCGAACCCCACCCGAAGGTGGTTTAGGCTTCTCCGCTTTCGCTCGCCGCTACTGACGGAATCGATCAAATCTTTCTTTTCCTCTAGGTACTAAGATGTTTCAATTCCCTAGGTATTTCTCCTTCCAGCATACGCCGGAAGGTGACTGGCGGTAAAGCCAGCCGGGTTACCCCATTCGGACATCGGTGGATCAAAGCTCACATCCAGCTCCCCATCGCTTTTCGCAGGTAGTCGCGTCCTTCGTCGTCTTCTAGTGCCAAGGCATTCACTGTACGCCCTTAAAAACTTAACTTCGTAAGTTAAATCGGCTTAAAATTAGTAATTGTTTTGTTACGACCTAAATAAATAGGTCGATTTTGTCCTTGCTACTAGCATCAACCTGGTAAAACCAGTCTTTTGCTCGCAACAACAACAGAAAGAACATGTTATGTAATATCCGGTTTTCAAAGAACAATGAGTTGAGAGAATCTGATCTCTCAAAACTAAACAGAAATGACAGCGTGCACCAAACAACAACCAAATTTTTAAGACTAAATCGATTTAGGTAAAAAACGAATGTACTGTCTGAACGCGCTATGCGTCAGACAACTTTCTCCTTAGAAAGGAGGTGATCCATCCCCACGTTCCCGTAGGGATACCTTGTTACGACTTAACCCCAATCAGCGATCCTGCCCTAGACGCCTTCCTCCTTGCGGTTGGAACAGCGGCTTCAAGCATTATCACCTCTCATGGTTTGACGGGCGGTGTGTACAAACCCCGGGAACGTATTCACCGCGGCATGCTGATCCGCGATTACTAGCAATTCCGCCTTCGTGAAGTCGAATTGCAGACTTCAGTCTGAACTGAGACCGTCTTTATGAGATTTGCTCCATCTCGCGATTTCGCGTCTCTTTGTAACGGCCATTGTAGCACGTGTGTCGCCCAGGACATAAAGGGCATGCTGATTTGACGTCATCCCCACCTTCCTCCGATTTACATCGGCAGTCTCCCTAGAGTTCCCAACTTAATGATGGTAACTAAGGACAAGGGTTGCGCTCGTTGCGGGACTTAACCCAACATCTCACGACACGAGCTGACGACAACCATGCACCACCTGTGTGCGGGTATTATCCCCTCATTTCTGAGGTCTTATCCGCCATGTCAAGTTCTGGTAAGGTTTTCCGCGTAGCGTCGAATTAAACCACATGCTCCACTGCTTGTGCGGGGTCCCGTCAATTCCTTTAAGTTTCAGTCTTGCGACCGTACTTCCCAGGCGGATGACTTAATGCGTTAGCTTCACCACTGCCTCACGGCAATAGTTAGTCATCATCGTTTACAGCGTGGACTACTAGGGTATCTAATCCTATTTGCTCCCCACGCTTTCGTGACTGAGCGTCAGTATTGTGCTGGTTAACCGCCTTCGCCACCGGTGTTCTTCCATATATCTACGCATTTCACCGCTACACATGGAGTTCCGTTAACCTCTCACATACTCTAGCTAGGTAGTTTTCGAAGCTGTATGGGGTTAAGCCCCACGCTTTCACTCCAAACTTACCTTGCCGCCTGCTCACTCTTTACGCCCAATAATTCCGGATAACGCTCGTGACCTACGTATTACCGCGGCTGCTGGCACGTAGTTAGCCGTCACTTTCTGGCGTGGTACCGTCAAACCGCCCCCATTTCCTGAAGCGATCATTCGTCCCACGTAACAGAGCTTTACAATCCGAAGACCTTCTCACTCACGCGGCGTTGCTCGGTCAGGGTTTCCCCCATTGCCGAAAACTCCCTACTGCTGCCTCCCGTAGGAGTATGGACCGTGTCTCAGTTCCATTGTGGCCGTTCACCCTCTCAGGTCGGCTACACATCCTCGCCTTGGTGGGCTATTATCTCACCAACTAGCTAATGTGCCGCAGGTCCATCTAAGAGTGTCGCCGAAGCGACTTTCAAGCTAAGGACATGTGTCCCCAGTTGTTATCCGGTATTAGCCAAGGTTTCCCTCGGGTATCCCAGTCTCAAAGGCAGGTTACCTACGTGTTACTCACCCGTTCGCCACTGATGTATTGCTACATCCGTTCGACTTGCATGTATTAGGCACGCCGCCAGCGTTCATCCTGAGCCAGGATCAAACTCTCAATAAGTTAGATCTAGTTCAATTTAAATTATCTGGTTTTGTTGATTCAAAAGAATCGACGTTTAGTGTTTGTTGTCAATCTGTTTAGTTTTCAAAGATCAGTCACGTGCGAGGCGCTCAGCACCCGAGGTCTCCCTCGTAAATCGCACGCTCGAATAGTATATTCGTCTCATTTTTGGCTGTCAACCACTTTCGCAACTTTAGCGATTTGTGAGTCAGCAAGCCATTTTTTTCATCCTATCGCTAGGATTTCTGAGACGCGTTTTCTCCGTCAACCGCAGCCCACCATTCGAAGGGCGCGATTGGTGTTAAGTTTACTCGCGCAGGTGCGTGTGTCAAGGGATAAAAACAAAAACCGCATTCCCCTTTAGGGGAACACGGCTTTGTATCGGAGATTTCGTTGGAAAGTTATTCCAATTTAGCGGCCCACAGACCATGGAGGTTGCAGTACGCCATGACTTCAAGAACGACTTCGTTGGGGGCAATGTCGAAGATAACCTTCGGTTCCATACCCGGTTTGAGAATCTTGCGCTGGGCCCCTTTATCAGTGAGGAGATAGACCCACTCAATGTGGTGTTCGGGAAGCATCGGATGCAGAACCGATCCAACCTGGACGTAGACTTTGCCCTTCTCTTCGTGAACGACGGGAATGTGCTTCTCAGTCGAGACGCCTTCTTTGGTGTTCGGGATGAGCTCTTCCATCGGCTCGCCACAGCAGACGAGCGTACCTCCGCCCTCCTTGATGAGACCGACGATGTTGCCGCAGACATTACAACGGTAGAATTTCGCCATATTTTTCCCCTTTCCTAATATATACATTATATATATTGGCTAGATAAATGATAAGGCGGTCGAAGAAGGATGTCTTTTAAAACGCTTGCTTCGCAATCTCTTCCCATGGTTCACCGACAATCGGAAGAGGTTTACGTCTCTTTAGAAGATGAAGTTTCTTTAAGACTTGATGGCTTTCTTTTTTGCCAAGGCCCGCTTCTTTCGATAAGCCAAGGTCATAACGAAGCGAAAGCTTCATTCTCCAGACCCGGTGACGAACGATCTTGATGAGCTTCGGATCGAGGCTTCGATCGGCGAAGATCCTCATGAGGGCGAAGGACTCGAGATGCTGTTTGGCTCGGTCGGTCCGTTTGGCGTTAGTCAACGTATCGCCTTTGCTTTTCCGATAATGATATAAGGGTTCTTCGAGGACGACAATGCGCGAGAGTTTAGCAATAGCGGCGAAATTCATCGGCATGTCTTCGAACATATGGCCCGATGGAATCGATAAGGATGGCTTGGAGATGAGTTTGTCCTTCTTATAGACCTTGCTCCACAAAAAGCCTCGCATATAGGTATCGGCGAGGAGCATCTTGGCCGCTTCGTACTTCCCGACGACCTTGGTGTGACCCCGAAGCGGATAACGTTTTTCGTCCTTCTCGTCATTAAGGATATAAAAGGAGCAGTCCGCCATATCGGCGTCATGAACCTCGAGAGCCTCGACCATCTTCCTTAAAAAGGAAGGTTCAAGATAATCGTCCGCGTCCAAAAAGCCAACGTATTTGCCCCGCGATTCCTTAATGCCTAGTTCCCTGGAAGCGAAAAGCCCGAGACGGGTTTTGTTGGCGATGACCCGAATCCGGGAATCACTTAAGGAAGAAAGGAACGTCATCGTCCCATCGGAACTCGGATCGACGACGAAGATGAGCTCGCTCGAGCCTTTGTAGTCCTGATGGATAAAGCTTTCAACGGCGGGAGAAAGATACTTCAAAGAGTTGTAGCACGGACAGATGATGGAGATCGACAGGGAAGAATCCATGCCCATATTCTATGACGGCAAAAGAAAAACCCCAACCTTTTGCGGTTGGGGCTGCGTTTTGTATCTTTACCGGCGCGATTTACTCGCGGCGAGAAGATAGAGGATCCGGATGAAGATCATGATGAAATCGACGTACATCGAGAAAGCCGAATAGAGGGCGAGGTTATTGGTGACGACGCCCGACTGCCCGAGTTTCCGGATGTTATAGCCATCGACCGCGCAGACGATCATGACGATGACGGCGACGGCGACTGAGTAAACGATGTTCCAAACGTCCCAGGTCCCGGTGGCGATGAAGATGATCCCAAAGAAGAGACTGATCAAGGTCAAGACGAGGAGTAAGCCAATGGCAATCGTTCCGAGGAAGTTGAGGTTCACGGGGCTGAAGTAGCCGATGAAGAACATCAAGAGGAAGACGACGGCCGTAATGGCAAAGGCTTCGCCGATCGTGTAGAAGTCGATCCCGATAATGAGGAACGACGACATGAAGACGCCCATGAGGACGGCATAGATGATGTAAGGAATCCAAAGGGAGTGTTTCCCTTTCCGTAAGACGGCATGCATCACGAAAGTGTCGATCAGAAGGGCAATCCCACTGACGACCATGATGATGAGATAAGTCGTGAAGGCGGCATTGGCTTTACTGGTATCGGGATCATTGATCGTCCCAATGAACCAATTCGAGAAGATAAGGGCCAAAACAAAACTCACCACCGCGGTGATGGCTAGGCCGATCGCCATGTAGCCGTAAATTCTGGCGAGAAAGCGAGATTGCTCCCGCTTGCCTTCTTGTTCGAGTGTCTGTTCCATAATTATTTAACCGCGTTCTCGATGAGGGCTTTGAAGGATTCAGGGGCTAAAGAAGCTCCTCCAATCAAGGCGCCGTCGATATCGGGCTCCGAAAGGTATTCAGCGATGTTCTCGGGTTTGACCGATCCGCCATAGAGGATGCGGATGTCGAGAGCGACATTGCCAAAGGTTTCTCTTAAACTGCGTCTGATGAAGCCAATGGTATCCTCCGCGGTCTCTTTGGTCGCGGATTTGCCAGTGCCGATGGCCCAAATGGGCTCATAGGCAATGATGACGTGAGCAGCCTGCTCAGGGGATAAGCCCGCTAAGCCGGCCTTAATCTGTTCGGCGACGAATTTTTTCGTTTCGCCTTTGTTATAAGTCTCAAGGGATTCGCCACAGCAATAGACGGGGACGAAACCCGCGGCGAGGAGAGCCTTGATTTTGGCATTGCACTTCTCGCTTGTCTCCGCGTCATAACCACGCCTTTCGGAATGGCCAATGATACAGTAATCGACGCCGAGTTCCTTCAGCATGGGAATGCTGATCTCGCCCGTATAAGCGCCGTGATCGAACTGGCTGCAGTTCTGAGCGGAAACGATAAGATGAGGATTGCGATTGGCGACGACTGTCTCAAGCGAGAGATAGGTCGGGGCGACCCCCACATCGATCGAATGGCTGACGGCAAAGTCTACCATCTCTTTGGAAGCCAAGGCAAAAGCCTTGGCCTCCGAGACGGTCTTGTTCATTTTCCAGTTACCTAAAAGAAGTTTCTTACGCATTTCTAATCTCTTCTCCTTTACTTAAGAACGTCAACGCCGGGGAGATGGCCATCGTTCTCGATCATCTCGAGCGAGGCGCCACCACCGGTCGAAACGTGGCTGAATTTGTCCATGAAACCAAACTGTTTAACGGCCGAAGCGCTGTCGCCCCCGCCGCAGACGGTGAAGGCTTTGCCTTCGATCTTGGCGATGGCTTGGCAGATGGCGATCGTCCCAGCTTGGAATTCTTTTTGTTCGAAGACACCCATCGGTCCGTTCCAGAAGACCATGTGGGCTTTGGCGATTTGTTCGGCGAAGAGCTTTTCGGTCTTCGGTCCGATGTCGAGTCCTTGGAAGCCATCAGGGATATCGTCTCCGACGACCTTGATGAGTTTGCGAAGGTTCGGATCGAATTCATCGCCGACGACGGAATCGACGGGAAGAATGATGCGACCCTTAGCGTCTTCGAAGCATTTCTTGGCATAGGCTAACTGATCGTCTTCGCAGGGCGAATTTCCGATCTTGCGGCCCAAAGCCTTCTTGAAGGTGTAAGCCATGGCCCCACCGATAAGGATCTTGTCGCATTTCTTAAGAAGCGAATCGATGACCTTGATCTTGTCGGAGACTTTGAGTCCTCCGAGGATGGCGATATAAGGACGGTCGGCGGGTTTGACGTCGACGCAACGAGTAAGATTCTCGACTTCCTTGATCATGAGATAGCCTTCGGCGACAGGTTTTCCCGCCGCTTTTAAGATGGCAGGAACGCCGACGGTCGAGCTATGAGCCCGATGGGCCGATCCGAACGCATCCATGACGAAGGCATCGACAAGCGAAGCCCATTCCGCGGCCAAAGCCTGATCGTTCTTTTCTTCGCCCTTTTCATAACGGGTGTTCTGAACGAGGAGGACGTCGCCGTCCTTGAGGGTGTTAACGAAATACTTGAGTTGATCGCCACGAGTAACCGGGCAGAAAGCCACGGTGGTCGGGGATAAAAGTTCGCTGAGACGTTTAGCAACCGGGGCCATATCGTTGTCTTTCTTCATGGCTTCGATCTTCGTTGGATCGGGTTCTTTCCAGTCGATCTTTCCAAGGTGAGACATGAGGATGACCCTCGCGCCTTGCCCAGCAAGATATTTTATGGTCGGGAGAGCGGCCACAATGCGGTTATCATCGCGAATGACGCCATTTTTCTGCGGAACGTTGAAATCGACGCGGACGTAGACTTTCTTTCCTTTGAGGTCCTTGAGATTTTCGACAGTTAACATAAATGTTATGTTCTCCTTACGGCATAAATACTATCACCCTGCAAGGGTGCCTGCCATATCGTTACTTAAATGGCGATTAGGAATTGAGTTGTTTTCGTATTTGCGGGACGAGAATAAGAGAACGGGTATCAGAAAGACGCCTTGACTGATGAATTATTGTTTAACAATATCTTTATATTGAAGATTGAATTTCCCTTCGTATGAAGACGAATGGGAATCATTTCCAAAGAACGTGAGAACAACGATACCGAAGGCTACAGGCTGCTCTTTAATCCCAGCCTCAATCTTTTTGGTAAGTTGGTCATCAAGCGAAAAGACTAGCGTGAGTTTCTCATCGATGATACTGAGCGAATATAGAGGAATGGGATCCCACAAAGCTGGTGCTTCGACGCAATCGACAAGATTAATTCTCTTTTCGTCAATTTCAGGAGCAGTCACATTTATCAACGAGAGATCATAAGTTAAGGAGCCTGGATAAAAAACGCACGAGTTCAGTTCTATGGAGCCTTCGTCGTAAACAATCAAATCACCAAGACCTCCCTGATTTAGTTTGGCGGATTGGCCTCGATCGTCGCACCCCGAAAGAACCAAACAAGAAACAGGAATTAGAATCGCAAGTAGTTTGTTCATTTGGAATATTTTATCAATAATTGCTTAATATTTCAATTTCATAACCCATGGCTAAATGTTTTTTATTGGCATTTTAAGACCGTTTATCCGCACGTTTCGTAGTAAAAACATGAAAGAAAAAGCGTCCCTTCATAAGAAGAGGCGCCTTAACGATCAAATGTCGAAGATTACTTAACGCCGAGGACTTTGGCGAAGGCTCCGGCAAGACGGATGTACTGGCAGGTGAAGCTGTACTCGTTGTCATACCAAGAGACGACCTTGACGTGTTGGATTCCAGTCGTGTCGGTGAAGACGACGGTCTGGGTGGCATCAAAGATGCTTCCTTCGGTACGGCCAAGGATATCGGAACTGACGATTTCATCTTCGGTATAGCCGAGGACTTCTTTGAGTTCTTTTTGCGAGGCGGCCTTCATGACAGCATTGATTTCAGCGGCATCGGCGACCGGTTTCTCGAGAACGAGCGAGAGGTCGACGAGCGATCCATCGATCACTGGGACACGGATGGCTCCGCCCATGAGTTTGCCCTTAAGTTCAGGGATGACGAGGTTGATGGCCTTAGCGGCACCAGTGGTCGTCGGGACGATGTTGGCGGCGGCGGCACGGCCACGACGGAGATCGCCTTTGGCGAGATCGAGAGTGGTTTGGTCGTTGGTGTAAGCGTGAACGGTGGTCATAAAGCCGCCCTTAACGCCATATTTCTTGACGAGGACGTCCATAACCGGGGCTAAGCAGTTGGTTGTGCAGCTGCCGCCGGAGATGATCTTCATGTCGGCGGTCAATTTGTTGGTGTTGACGCCATAGACGAAGGTCGGGGTGTCTTTATCGGAGGATGGGGCTGAGATGATGACGCCTTTGGCGCCATTGTCGATATGGACTTGGCCATCGGCTTTGCCCTTAAGGCGGCCGGTGCATTCAAGAACGATGTCGACTTGGAAATCGCCCCACTTGAGATCTTTCGGATCCTTCTTGCCAAGGACCGGAATTTTCTTGCCGCGGAAGATGAGGTTGTTGACCGTGAATTCTTTGGTTGTCGGGTCCTGAACCACTTCCGAGTCGATTTCGTCCTGGTGCCATCCTCTGTGGGTGGTGTCGTACTTCAGAAGATAGGCGAGAGTCTTCGCATCGACGAGATCGTTGATGGCGACGACTTCATAACCGCCCACTTCGTAGGCGCGGCGGAAAGCTAGACGCCCGATGCGTCCAAATCCGTTGATTGCAAGTTTGATGGACATTGTTTTTTAGTCCTCCTTAATTAACTGCGAGGTTATTATAGCGAGTTGATTGGGGAGTTCAAAGACACTTACACGCTTTAGCGTGGTGAAACGGGTTACAGAAGCTGATCGAGGCCCACCACTCCTCGTAATAGTTCTTCGAGGGTGACCCCAAGGCCTTTGGAAAGACGGTAAAGAACATTGAGGGTCGGATTCCGGCGTCCATTCTCGAGATCGGAGACATAATTCTTCGAGATTTTGGCTTCGAGGGAAAGCTGAAGTTGGCTCATGTTCTTTTCGAGCCGAAGATAGGCGATCCGCTTCCCAAGCTGCGAATAGACGGTCAAGGAATCATTCGTCATGGCGGGCCCTTTCGTATTCTTGATGGACGTAACGGAACAAGTGATTGATGTTTGATTTAGTGACGGTCGCGGCTAGTTCTTCGCTTAACATCTCCGCCAGTTCATCGAGGGTGGCGTCTTCATGGGCGAGGCGAAGTTTCATCAGGGCTTTGAGTTTGGGGTTATCGATTCTCTCCCAGCCAATCGTCTTCACGAAGAATTCGATCTCGCTTTTTTGACGTTTGGAGGCGGAAAGGGTTTTGCCCATATTCGCGGTGTCGAGGTTCTGAAGGCGGTTGCCGATGTTAGCAAAATCCCGATCGACCCGAACGTTTTCGAATTCGAGGCAGGAATCGGGAGCTCCGACGAGGACGAGGAAGTCACTGATCTGATCGCTCCGCTTCAAATAGACGATCCATTGGCCCCTTCTCTTGGAGACTTTGGAATTGAATTGATGGCCTTGGACTTTATTGAGAAGATGGCTGAACCATTTGGCGAAGTTCGCGTCGCTGAGAGCGATCTCAAGATGATAGTTGCTGCTTTTCGGGTCGTTAACTGAGCCCGAAGCAAGGAACCCGCCGGCGAGATAAGCGGCCGAAAGGAGATCGTTCGCCACCGCATTATGAGGAATCTTGCCTTCGAGGAAATCGACCTCGAGGTCACCCAAAATGGAATCGGGTTCATCGACGAGGACGTGGTATTTCACTCTTTTGTGGAAGCCAATCCCCCGGGTGTAAGCAAAACGAACCTCGACCCCATAAAGATCATAGATAAAGGAATATAAGGTTTTGGCGATCTGGGCGTTCTCGCTTGAGAGCTCCAATGATTCTTTTCCATCCGAAAGACGAATATGACCGTTGATCTTAAGAAAAGCGGAAAGAATGCTCCGCTTCATCTCGTCGGTCCAATTCTGCCTAGTGATTTCTTCCTTAGCTTCGCGAGCAAAGGAAATAGTCTTGATCTCCATGAATAAACCTATTTGGCGATCTTCAAGTACCGTGGGAGTTCGCGATGGACAATCGTCGAAAGATATTTGTCCTTATAACGTTCATAAAGTTTCTGGGCGAAATAGACTGAACGATGTTGGCCACCGCTGCAGCCGATATCGATGAAAACGTAGTTCCGTCCTTCTTTTTCGAGGTTCTCAAGATAGAAGTCGAGATAGGAAGTGATGTGATCGAATAGAGAAGCGGATTCCGGTTGAGCTTCGAGGAAATCGATGACTGGTTTATCAAGGCCGTTATAATCCTTGAGGCCTTTGACCCAAAAGGGATTAGGAACGATTCGAGTGTCGAAAATAATCTCGGCATCTTGAGGAATCCCAAACTTGTAACCGAAGGAAGCGAAAGTGACCGTCATCCGATTGAGGTTCTCGCCATCGATGCTATTGAAGGCAATCTTCCGCAAATCGGTTGAAGCGAGATTGGTCGTATCGATGTAGAGATCGGCCATCGGCCTGATCTTTTCCATGAGTTTCCGATCGTGATCAAGACATTCTTCAAGGGTTTTGCCCTTGGCTTCGAGCGGATGAACGTGACGGGTAAGACGAAAACGGCTGCGTAGTTCTTGAACCGAGCAATCGAGGGCGAGGACCGAGGTGCTGAGGTCTTTGTCGGCCCGAGCCATTTCGATGATCGGTCGTGCTTCGTCGAGAGGAGTCTGAATGAGGGTCTTCCCGTACTTTTGAGGATTGTCTTTGATGACGCGAAGAAGATTGGGGAAAACGGCTTCGGGGATGTTTTCGATGATCCGGTAATCCTTCTCTTCGAAGGTGTGTCCAATTGTGGATTTGCCGGCTCCGGAAACGCCGGTCAGGATGACTAGTTTTATCATGATGAAAACATTATAGCCCATTCTCCACGGCTTTCGGTGTACCACGAGCAGCGAACGCTTTAATTATGTGAACTGATTATCACCGAACAAAGATATGAACGAAGAAAAGAAGAAAAAGCGAAGCGACAATGATTTGGTGAACAAGGGTGAGAATCTTTCTCTTCGGTGTCTTGCTGAAGAAGGCGATGAATCCAAATGTCACGGTTAAGGCCATGAGGCCAACCATGCAATAACCGGTCACATAGTGAATGTGGGAAGGATCATGGATATCGAACACGAGAGCGAAATGAAGATCCATAAGGGCGATCGCCACGAGTCCAAACGGCATATGAAATTGATTGGCGAGAGAGTAAATCGGAAGGAGTTTTTCTTTCGTCGCGACCGATGTTTTTGGTGAGCGAACGATGGTCCTGATGACAAAGATGGCCATCAGAATGACAAGAACTCCAGCGAGGGTCCAACCAACTTTCTCTCCGGCTTCGGAGTGACGAAGAGCGGGATTCGATTGAAATGGATAAAGGAAGAAGAGAACGGCGGCCGTAACGAAAATGGCTCCGGCTAAAACGAAGAGGGCGATCTTGCTCGCTTTCATGGATGTTCCTGCTTTCGTCATTATCATAACCTAGAAAAGAATCGTCCGCTATTTCGTTAAAGCGTGAACATAGGCAATTGAAGAAGTCGCGGCCACCGCCCCATCGCTCGAAGCCGTCACGATTTGGCGTAAGCTCCGATCAACGATGTCGCCCGCGGCAAAGAGACCTGAAATCGACGTCTTCATATTGAGATCGACCGTGAGGAAGCCATTGCGGTTATCGGGTTTTAGCCCCGCTAAGAAATCGCTCGAAGACCGTTCGCCCGACAACGGGAAAACGCCAGAAACGAGATACTCTTTTACTTTTCCTTCAACCATGACCTCGATCGAAGAGACCGTCCGTTCGCCCTTAATGGTTTTTAACAAGGCGTGATCAATAATCTCAACGTTCTTAAAAGCCTTTAAAGTCTTGAGATGAGTTTCGGGGGCGTCGATTTCGCTCGGGGCGAGGAAATAAAGACGATGGACGAGTCCCGCGAGATAAATCGCTTCCTCGACCGCCTGATCTTTCGCGCCCGAGACGGCGACGTCTTTTCCTTTAAAGAAATTCCCGTCGCACGTCGCACAATAGGAAACGCCGCGGCCAAGGAATTCCTTTTCCCCCGCGACCCCTAAAGTTCTAATTAAGGTCCCGGTCGCCACAATGACAGCCTTGGCCTCGATTTGCTCCGAATCGGTGACAATGAGAAAGAAACCATTGTCCTTCGTGAGGCTAAGAACGTTGCCATACGCAATCTCAACCCCCAGAGCAGCCGCATGAGCCGCGGTTTTCTCGGCTAATGCCGGTCCGGAGATTCGAATTTCACTCGGATAATTATCGATGTCATGGATGGTGAGAAGTTTGCCGCCGGGGGCCGACTTCTCAATCAGCATAGAGGAAACGGAACTGCGTTTAAGATAGATCCCGGCGCTTAAACCAGCGATCCCCGCTCCGATCACGGCAACATCGATTTGTTTTTTCATTCGCCAATTACCTTGAAGAAATACTTCCAGTCGTCCAAGAAATACCGGGGTTTCAGTTCAGGGGGCAAAAGGCGTGGGGTCCAGGTGACAAGCATGCACGGAACCGAGGCATTCGCGGCCGTCTGATAATCGTAGATGGTGTCCCCGATATAAAGGACGTCTTCCTTATTATCAATCTTGAAGAGGCGAATTACCTCATTGACGCCTTCGGGGTTAGGTTTATGGAAGGCGACATCGTCCCCCGCCACAATCGCATCGAAGAGACCTTCAAGACCCGTGATCTTGAGGGTATAAAGGGTTTCTTCGTGGAGTTTGCTCGTGACGATCGCAGTCTTAATCCCCTCCGTTTTCAGTTGAAGAAGAACCTCTTTTAAGCCCGTATAGGCATAGACGGTTTCGTCGTAATGCTTCTTCGCGGTTTTCCGGAAGAAAGCGAGAGCCTCATCAAAAGGGACATCAGGGAATTCGGCTTTGAAAGTATCGACAAGAGGGGGACCGGAGAAATACAGGAGCTTCTTGACGCTGGGTTTATAGGTTGGGCGGTATTTACGGTACATGTCGACATAGGAAAGAACGATCATCATGTCGGTATCGACAATCGTGCCATCCATGTCGAAAACGACGGCCTTGTACATACTTATTTCTTTTCCTTGGGTTCGGTTTCGAGAGGTTTATCAACGCTGACGTGATCAATTGGTTTTTCTTGATTTTCAAGAGGCGGAACGGGCATCGCGAAAAGAGCTTTGTCATCTTCTTTATGATGCTTCTTAAGAAGGATGAAATCAGTCAGATGGAAAACGATGATCATAAGGACGCCGAGACCCACGTAGATCAAGCTCCAGATGATCGACCATTTGCCATTCGAACCCATATTGAAATTCGGATCCCTCATCGGTTCCATGATGAAACGGACGACCCCATACCAAATCATGTAGCCGGCAGCAAGGTCGCCTTTGGCGAGCCATTTCTTGAGGGGCTTTCCAATCGCGTACTTGATGATGAAATAACCAGAGAGGTTACAAACCGATTCAATAAGGAAAAGCGGGACATACATATTGGTTGTACCCGCGACGCCCCCACTGAAGGAGGTCGACATCTGATAACGGAGCCAGGTTGGCAAGAAGCTCCACGATGCCATGGCGGTCGAAACGCCATAGACCTCATGGTTGAAGAAATTGCCCCACCGGCCGATGGCTTGGGCGACAAGAATAGCGGGAATCACGATATCCATGGCCCAGCGGACATTGACATAGCGGCGTCTCCAGCGGAAGAAAATGATCCCGGCGATGATGCCGCCGAGCGCGCCCCCAAGAATGGTGAGGCCCCCCGTCCAGACTTCGAACATCCGGTACCATTGGCCATGATCGACATAATAATGAAAACTATAAGTTCCAACGTCCCAGTTCCCGATCACGTAGCCAATGCGGCCCCCGATGATCCCAGCGGGAAAGCAAACGAGAAGAACGGAATCGAGGATCCCGTGTTTATGGAACTCTTTATAGAATTCGTGGTCACAGATCCAATAGACCACGATGGCGGAGAAAACCATGATGATGCCATAAAAGGCGACATGAACGCCCCCAAGCGAGGAGGTGTCGGAATAAGCATTGGTCCAAACCCAGCCTTGACTGCAAATCGAGAAGCCGGAGATCAAAGGATAGAAAAGATGCTCCGCCACCCCTTCGCCGAGAATGAGAAAGGCGATAAGAGAAAGCGGGATCGAACCGAACATCATCCGTTTGATCCATTTGGCTTGGTTAGTGACAGTCTCTGGTTTATAGAAATGAATATAGAAACTGGACCAGAGGGCACTGAAGAAAAGGAAAAACAAAGCCGCCCCAAGAATTGAAAAGGAGGCTTGGTAATTCGTCATCGGCCACTGATTGAAAACGTTGATTGAGGCTTGAAGGAATCCGCCCGCGACCGCTAGGCCAAATAAAGAGACGGTCCAACGGAACTTGCTTTTGCGGTCAAGAGTATTGATTTTGGGGCTATGAACATAACCGCGGAGGTCTTTGATCAAAACGTAGAGGCCGCCCCCGGAAAGGATGATTCCGATGATAAGAAATACGATTGCCATAGAATGATATTACTCTATTTGTCCTTTCTTACGAGCCTCATCTAAAACTTTTTTCAAATACTGCCCGGTGAAGGAGTCTTTATTCTCGCTCACTTGCTCCGGTGTTCCTTCGGCGATAACTTGACCACCACGATACCCACCAAGCGGACCTAAATCGATGATCCAGTCGGCAACTTTGACGACATCAAGGTTATGCTCAATCACGATCACCGTGTCCCCGGCATCAACAATGGATTGGAGGACGCCAATGAGACGTTTGACATCGTCGGTATGAAGGCCGGTCGTTGGTTCATCAAGAATATAAATCGTTTTGCCCGTCGGTTTTCTTTGAAGTTCGGAAGCGAGTTTGACGCGTTGGGCTTCGCCGCCCGAAAGTTCCGTCGCGGGTTGCCCGAGTTTGATGTAACCGAGTCCAACGTCGTTGAGGGTCTTGATCTTGCGGAGGATTTCGTGGCGGTTCGCAAAAAAGGGAATGGCCTCTTCGATTCGCATCTCAAGGACATCGTGAATATTCTTGCCTTTGTACTCGCAAAGAAGGGTTTCGTCGTTGTATCTTTTGCCTTCGCATTCGTCGCAGCGGACATAGACGTCAGGCAGAAAGGACATTGGGATCTTGGTCACGCCCGCCCCTTGGCATTTCTCGCATCGACCGCCGGGGACATTGAACGAGAATCGACCCTTATCATAACCACGGGCGCGGGCTTCGTCGGTCTCGGCGAAAAGCGCGCGGATGTCGTCAAAGACCCCAGTGTAGGTCGCCGGATTGCTCCGAGGGGTTCGACCGATCGGTTCTTGGGTGATGTTGATGACTTTATCGATGTTTTTAAGACCAATAATCTCTTTGTATTCGCCCGGATCGGTTCGGTTGCCATTTAGTTCGTGGTCAATGGCTTTGACAAGGGTTTCGTTGATGAGCGAACTCTTCCCAGAACCCGAAACACCCGTCACGAGGATGAGCTTTCCAAGGGGGAATTTGACATCGACGTTCTGAAGGTTATGGCACCTGGCCCCTTTGACCTCGATGAACTTGCCATTGCCTTTTCTTCGCTTCGAAGGAACGGCGATGAATTTACGGCCCGAAAGATAATCGCCAGTGATGGAACGAGGGGCTTTCATGATGGTCTCAAGCGGCCCTTCGGCCACCACTTCGCCCCCATGAATACCAGCTCCAGGTCCGATATCGACGATGTAATCGGCTTGACGCATGGTTTCTTCGTCATGTTCGACGACAATGAGAGTATTGCCAAGATCACGCATATCCTTCAAAGTGACGATCAGTTTATCGTTGTCGCGTTGATGAAGTCCGATTGAAGGTTCATCAAGGACATAAAGAACGCCTGAAAGACGGGAACCGATTTGAGTGGCGAGACGAATCCGTTGAGCTTCGCCCCCCGATAAGGTCATGGCGTATCGCGATAAGGTCAGGTAATCGAGTCCAACGTTAATTAGGAAGAGGGTCCGATGACGGATCTCTTTGAGGACCATGTCGGCGATTTGATGTTCAGTATCTGAAAGCGCGGACGAGGTCTTATCGACCCAGATCAAAAAACGGTCGAGAGAAAGAGAGACGGCTTCGTAGATATTGAGTCCGCCAACCTTAACAGAAAGGGCCGCGGTATTAAGCCTCGCCCCATGACAGGTCGTACAGACGGTATCGCGCATAAATGATTCATAGTAGGAGGACATCCATTCGCTCGAAGTCTCGCGGTAGAGACGTTCGATCCGAGTCTTGACCCCTTCGATGAACTGATGACGGTTCATTTTGTTACCTGAAGCGGTCGTGATGACGTAATCGATTGAGCGATCAGAACCAAAAAGAACAATCTTCTTGTCCTCTTCCTTCATGTCCTTCCAAGCAACGTCGAGAGGGACCTTATAGGTTTCGCAAAGGTATTTGAATTCCTTCCATTCGATGTTGGTGGTGTTGATGATATGGGAGAAATAACGGATGCACCCATCTTCGATCGAAAGGTTCGGATCGGGTATCAGAAGATCCTCCGCGACTTCGCGTTTAATCCCAAGGCCTTTGCAGTCTGGGCAATAGCCAAGTGGAGCATTAAAAGAGAAAAGGCGGGGTTCGATATTCGGAACCGAGAAACCGCATTTGGGACAGCTGTGATGCTGCGAAAGGAGACGTTCGCCCTTATCGGAAAGAATGATTAAGTAACCGTGTCCCCAATCGAGGGCTAATTCGACATCTTCAGCAACGCGGCTCCGAAGGCCTTCCTTAATCACAAGACGGTCAATGACGATGTCGATGTCATGACGTTTGTTCTTATCGAGATCCCCTACTTCTTCGATAAGGCGGATCTCCCCATCGACCCGAAGGCGGGCGAAACCTTGCTTCTTGAGTTTATCGAGGGTTTCCTTTTGGCTTCCTTTTTCGTGCTTCACGACTGGAGAAAGGATCTGAACCTTCGATCCATCTTCATATTGGAGGATGGCGGAGGACATGGCGGCTGGACTATAAGCCAAAATTGGTTCGTTGTGAGTTGGGCAATAAGGAACGCCGATATGGGCGAAAAGAAGACGGAGATAATCGTAGATCTCAGTGACGGTCCCAACGGTTGAACGCGGGTTATGACTCGTTGATTTCTGGTCGATGGAAATGGCGGGGCTTAAACCTTCGATCGAATCAACGTCGGGTTTATCGACCGAGCCCAAAAACTGACGGGCGTAACTCGATAAGGATTCCACATAGCGGCGTTGACCTTCGTTATAGATGGTGTTGAAGGCGAGAGTTGTTTTCCCTGATCCCGAAAGACCGGTGAAAACCGTGAGTGAGCCTTTTGGAATCTCGACATCGACGTTTTTTAGGTTATTCTCCCGGGCCCCTTTGACGAGGATCCAGTTCTTTGAGTTTTTTTCGTTTTCCATAGCGAGGCAATTATAGCGAACCCCTCATGCGCGCGCCACCCATATACGCGAATACTGTCTCTCCTGTGACATAGTCACAAACGCATAGTATTAACTTATCGGCCGTTTAACGATTATTTAATGTGGCAATGCGAAAGGGTTTGAGTATAATTACTCTCGCCGGGACGTAGCACAGCTTGGTAGTGCACTACCTTGGGGTGGTAGGGGTCATGGGTTCGAATCCCACCGTTCCGACCATTTGCCTAATTCCCCCGATTATGTCGGGGGTTTTATTTTGCTCGTGACACTTGCTCGTGACAACTCGTGACATTTCGATAATAAATTGACTTTATGATCCTATAAAATCCAAGGCTTCGAAAACGTGCGACTTGTTTTTAATGTAGTGTCCGTAAACGTCTATTGTCATTTTCACCGAGGAATGGCCCAGCCAACGCGAAACCTCCAAGAGGTCCCCCATGTCGCTGCAGTTGCCCACAAGCCAAGATGCAACCGTGTGCCTTATTTCATGTGGGCTAATAACTGGTATGCCAGCCATCAAACAATGCTTATGCAATTGATAAACAATGGGCTTCTTTGATATGGGGCTTTTGAAGAAAAGGAAATCATCGGGCGAGTATTTGTAGGCATAATTCAATTGAGTTAGCAGCGAGACGATGGAATCTGAAAGCCTTAGATGCCTTCTTCCGGCTTTGGTTTTGGTAGGAGATATACGCCATAGTTTGTCGTTTTTTGAATATTCGAGTTGCTTTGAAATATATATGTCCTTCTTGTCCGGATCATAGTCCGACCATTGAATGCCCATCAATTCTCCGCATCGCAACCCCAAGAAAAAAGCCAAAACGAATAGGGCCTTATACCGGTCACCATCAGAGAAGGTATTTATAAACGCCGAATATTGTTCTTGGGTAATTGCTCGTTTTTCGGCCTTGATCTCGAAAGAATCGTTTTTGATTGGCGTAATGCAGGCTTCGGCCAATCTATATTGCTCAGCGGTTAAAAATCTATTCACGAATCCGAATTTCGATGCGATAACAAAACAAGATAGAATTCTATTCTTTCTAGCGGCCTTAACGTTGAGCTTAGACACTTGCGACCGGAAGGATTTGAGATTCGCTTCATTGAAAAAAGTGGAGAGGTTCTTACCGAACCAAAAAGCATTGATGTGATTGTCGAACAACTCCTTTTCCTTATCGAGAGAGCTTACGCGCTTTTGAGTGGATGCATATTCCCAATAACTTTCCATTAAATGCTCAAAGGTCTTTTTGCTTTCATCAATAGAATTCTTTTTGCTTATAGCTTTGTCGATTACGGAACGAATGTCTTTTCTTGCGGAGGCTTCAGTTGGATAACCGCGTTTCTCGATGTGAATTCTTTTCCCCTTCGAGTTTATTTTCATGTCTATTCGCCACGTGCCGTCTTTCGATTTGAAAATATTCGCCATAAAACCTCCTAGGCGATTATATCATCAAAAGCGAGCGATTATCGCTTTTTCTCCGAGTTTTCTTTTTCGAAGAACTCGATCAATTGGAGAAGCATTTCTCGTTGGCCTTTGGTGAGGCCCTTTGTTTTTCCCGGGTTAATAGAATCTAAAAGTTCTTTTGATTCCAAAGGTCCTCCCATTAAATATATTAAAGAAACTCCGAAAAATTTAGATAAGGCCTCTACTTCATCAGGTCCGGGAATCCTTTTCCCGTTTTCGTAATTGGCAACGCTCTTCGCCGAGATTTTTAAAAAACCAGCCACTTCTTTTTGAGTCTTATCCTGGCTCAATCTGATTTCTTTAAGTCTCTCCGGTGTGAACACTTTTTTAGTATAGACCAACAGGAACAAATGTAGCATTCAGTATTGCAAAGGAGAACGAACGGGGATATTATGGGTCACAAAGGGAACAATCGTTCCCCTAAAGGAGTTCAAATGGAACAATCAATCGAGACGATCAAATCGAGGTTGGTAAGAGCGTCCAGCCCCACCGTCAGCACATCCGACATCCAAGTGATCTTCGGTTTTGGTATAAGGGCCGCCAAACAATTAAAGGCTAAGGCAATAAAAGAAGGTGGATTGGTTCCATTCAATTCCCATCTAGTTAAAACCGAATCCGTTTTCAAGGTTATTGGCATCGATCAAAACCACTCAATTCAATTGATGAAAAAAGCATTGAGCGAGTCCGAAGCATCTTCGTGATGCTTCTTTTTTCTATTTGCCAAAAAGGGGATTGGAGGCCCCATGAAAATATGAGCGAGATACGCAAGGCCGAGAAGGCCATAGGCGCGGCGCTGAAGGCCATCGCCAAGGAGAAGGAGTCCAAGCCGTTCCTCTCCGTCATCTACGAAAGGCTTAGAAGCTGCAAAGACGGGCTTAGGGGGGCCAAGGCATCATGAACTACAAAGAGGCGAAATCGAAATACGCAGGGTATTCGATCATCGCGCAGGGGGCGAAGGACTGCGTCCCGTTCACCCAACTCCCGAAGGATTGGGAGAAGAGGGAAGCGACCGAGGTCATCGTTGACGACACGCCGTCGAAAAACATAATCCTCGCAATCAAGCCCGGCGAAGGATTGGTTTGCACCGGGGAAGAGAAAATCAATGGCAGGGTCACCTTGATCTACGGGAGGCAACGGCAATGTGGGACAGCGAAAAAATAATCATGAAGGCATTCCGGTCCCGAAGGCTAAAAAGGGTGTTTGAAAGAAACGGGATTGAGGTCAATCAAGTTTACCCCGGACAACTTTCACATAAGTTTTTGCCAGCCGCCTTCGCTTACAAAATTTGTTTGACTATCAGCGTGGCGATATTTTCCCACACTGTGCCTACTGAGCCTGAGTATTATGAAAGCAAAATTTTCGTTTCAAAAAACTACTGCAAGGATTCGAAGAAAGTCCTTCGGATAACTTCCGCAATCCACGAAGAGGTTTTAAAAGCCGCCAAAGAGGAAGGGGTGATTTTGCAATGAATGAGCAAATCAAGCCAGTTAATCCCGTCGATTACGCGATCAACCACGATCCGGATTGCGTGGCCATGCACCAGGCGAACCACCCTCAGCCGGACATCGAGGCCGAGCTGATGGAGACGTTCGAGGCAAAATACGCGCCTCCCAAAGAGCCTACCCCACGCGCCTTCGAATTGAGGCGGGTCCTCGAAGAGAAGGGCGACTGGATGAAATCGACGTTCATCTACGAGGCCATGAAGAACGGGCCGTTCTCGTACACTTGGCCCCTAGGCACAAAGTTCGTCGGAACCGTCGGCAAGGAGATACAGGAGGATGTGCGCTCCCTCAATTACTCCGGCGCGTTCCAAAGCATCATCGTTTCGAGCAAGGCTAAGGGCTACAAGATCGCGACCAAGGAGGAGTTCGACCGCTATTCGGCGAACGCCATCAGGTCGCACAGGAAAAGCCTCTACGAGCTCTCTCTCCTAAGGAAGAGGGCATCGCTCGACGGGCAGGGGATGATCCTCTTCACCCACTCCGCCGATCAGACGGGAGAGATCGGCTTCCACGATGTGTTCCCCAAAAACAACGAATCTAGGGGGAGCGCGAAATGAGAAACGGCATCGTTGTTTGGAAGGATATATCCGGATTGCCCGGTTATGAGGTTTCCTCGTCGGGGCACGTACGTAACAAAGAGACCCGCAAGAGGCTCGCCGAGAACGTCAACGGCTCGTCATCCCGTTACCTTAGGGTAACTATCTCCAAAAGGCATTACGCGGTCCACCGCTTGGTGGCAATGGCCTTCATACCGAACCCGGAAGGCTACGCGGAGGTCGATCACATCAGCCGCGACAAGACCGACAACGGAATAGCCAATTTACGATGGGTGGACCACAGGACCAACATCATCGAATGGTGGGCCTCAGTCATGAGGGGCGAATCGGGCAAAACTGCCCGGAGAAGGAACAAAAGGAAAGGGGCGGTATGCCAATGAACGAAATCGAAACCATAAACGGGAAGACGATCCCAGTCGATGGGCCCGTGGGGGCCTACGCGGTATATCCGGGCTACACATTAAACGCGCCGATAGTTTGCTCGACCCCCAAGAAGGCCGCCAAGGCGCTCAAGACGGAAGTCGTGGCGATGAAGGGGGCCTTGGGGGCCGAAAGCCTCACAGCCGACGTTAAGGACCATATCCGGGACCGCTTGGCTAGGGTCTCTATATACAAAATCGTCGAGACCGCCAAGGTCAGGATGGACCGCGAGATCGAAAAGGCGCGAAGGGCCATGAGGAAGGCCGCCGACGAAGGCGACCTCAAAACAGTGTCCAAGCTCAACCATCAGATAAACGTCGGTCTCGAAATACAGGCCGAAAGGAGCCAAGCGCAATGAAGGTCTCAATGGAAGGCTTCCGCAAAAGAGCCGAATGGCTAAGCCAACTGCTTTTAAAGGCTAGGGGCAAAGCCGCAAACTCCCAAGCCGACGAACAAGTGGATTGCGAAGACCAAGAAGACTTTGAGGAAGAGCTCGACGAAGAGATATACGACTTCCTCCAATCTTGCACGTGCATGTACGACGACAGCGAGAAAGACAAATTGATGAAGGCCCGAACCGAAATCGATCCGGAGCTTCAAGACAAGGAAGGGGAAAAACAATGAAAAACCAAGATACGAAAACTCCCAAGAAGATCATGGACGAGTGCTCATACCAAGCCATTCGATATGCGATTGAATGCGTTGAGTGGAAGTTCGCCAAAACCCAAAGACAGGCGGCGATAAGCCTAAAAAGGGAACTAAGGGCCCTTTTCGAATCGCAAAGCAACAAAATCAACGGCCCTGCATTGGAGAAGCTGACCCACATAATCCTCCGGAAGCACCTATCGGCTGTCCCTCCCACAGGAAACCCACAAACCATCCGCATACATTCATCGGACGATTACAAGTGGTCTGAATACATCGAGGAGCTTACCGAAGACGAAATCACGGCCATATCAAAAGCGATCGAAGACGAGAAAAGGCAAAGGGGGACTTCCGAATGAAAGGCAAAAGGCAGTTCGTTTGCTCTATCAACCGAAGGAAGAGGACCGTTTCGGCCTCGGGCCGATTGGCTAAGGCCATCAAATCGGCGAAATCCGAAAAGAAAAGGCTACGCCATTTCTTCAATTCAACATTCGGTTGCGGAAGCATTCGCCACTATGTTGACGATATGTGCCTCGGATGCTCAAACGCCTATGCCGGTGAATGCCAACTATACCAGCTGACAAAAGAAACCGAAGAAGAGGGCGAGTTGGAAAAGGGGAAAGAGCAATGAGGAAACGCGATAAAGACAAATGGGTGAAGAAGTTCCAAGCGATGAGCGACGAAGACCTTTCCAAAGAATATTCAAAGCACCTAGATACGGTCTTGCACAGCGAAGTCGAGATAATGGCCGAAAGGCAATACCCCAAGCAAGACATCATCGACCGCGAGCGTTACGAAGACCTCGAATCCGATTTGTGCGATCTCGCCGAAACGGTCCTCAACCAAAGGGGGATCGACTTATGGAAAAGGATGGAAAACACGAAATGAAAACCAAAATCTTGAACGATGGAAGACTGCTTTACGTGCAAATCCATTCGGCAACGACAGCGGACCCCGAGGCAATCAAACGCGAAGGAGATTTCCAACAAGTCGAACCGGAAGCAAACTCGGCCATATTCTCTCTCCAAAACGAGGCTCACCTAAACGCGGTCAAGCATGGATGGTGGGGAAACGATGCCAAAGAGGACGATAGGAACTTCGGCGAATTGCTGATGCTTATTGTAAGCGAGTGCTCCGAGGCTTTGGAGGAGTACCGAAAAGGCAAAGGGCCGACCGAGACCTACTATTCCGAATCGGCTGACGGCTCGATGAAGATGGAGGGAATCCCTTCAGAGTTGGCCGACATAGTAATCCGCGTTCTAGATCTCTGCGGACATTATGGGATCGACCTCGAAAAGGCAATATCCGAGAAGATGGCATACAACAAAACTCGCCCATTCCGACACGGCGGCAAGAAATGCTGAAGAGGAGAACCATCAATGAGCGAACAAAACCAAAAGCGAATTCCTATCCATATTCACTTCATGAAGGCCGAGGATATTCAGTTTGTCTTCATAAAAGGCAAAGGCGACCCGAATTCATACTCGGTCTTCGTCAAGCTGAAGAATCACAAAGCGGTGAATGCTATGAATGACGTTTCACTTAGGATCGCCAAGAAATACGCCGAAACGTACGTGTGGGCATCAGACGTTGAGTATATACGAATCAAAGACGATGCGTTGAAGACCGTCAAAACCTACAAAAACACGATGGGGGAAACCAAATGAATTACGGACTCATAATCGATAATTTCGCCGGAGGTGGAGGAGCCTCTACGGGCATTGAATTGGCCTTGGGTGGCCATCCGGTTGACTACGCCATCAACCACGATCCCGTTTCGATAGCCATGCACCAGGCTAACCATCCCCACACGAAGCATCTTTGCGAGGATGTCTTCGCCGTCAATCCCGTTTCGATATGCGGGGGCCGTCCCGTCGATCTCGCGTGGTTCTCGCCCGACTGCAAGCATTTCAGCAAGGCCAAGGGCGGAAAGCCAAGGGACAAGCACATCCGTGGCCTCGCGTGGGTCGCCATCAAATGGGCCAAGGCCGTTAGGCCGAAGGTCATCATGCTCGAGAACGTCGAGGAGTTCAAAACTTGGGGCCCTCTCGACGAGAACGGCGACCCAATAAAGGAGAAAGCCGGATCGACCTTCAGGAAGTTCGTGAAGGAACTCGAAAACCTCGGCTACGTTGTCGAATTCAGGGAGCTCATCGCCGCCGACTACGGAGCGCCCACAAAGCGCAAGCGGTTCTTCATGGTCGCCCGTTGCGACGGCAAGCCCATAATTTGGCCCGAGAAGACCTACGCGGAGAAGGGCAAATGCCAGCCCGGGCAAAGGCCTTGGAGGAGCGCGGCCTCCATCATCGACTTCGCTTTGCCGACGAAATCCATCTTCAAGCGTGAGAAGGAACTCGCCGAGCCGACCAAGAAACGCATAGGGCGCGGATTGGAGAAGTTCGTCCTCACGTCGGCGGACCCGTTCATCATCCCCGTTGGCTACGGAGAGGCGAAAGGCCAATCGCCTAGGTGCAATTCCATAAAAGAGCCAGTCTCAACGGTCGTCTCTTCGATCAAGCAAAACGTCGTGATCCCATATTACCAAGATGCGCAGTTCATGAAGAGCCAAACGCGACGGCTTTTAAATCTGAACGAACCGACCCCGACGATTTCGGCAGGGGGCAACCATTTAGAGCTGTCCGAGGCCAAATTGTCGCCGTTCATGGGTTTGAATAATTTCCTCGACGGCGGAAGGTCGGCGCAAAAGCCCCTTGCGACAATAACCCAATGCAACAAGGAAACCTTGCTCGCACCAAAACTTTTGCCTTTCCTTTCCCAAAACTACGGCGGTTCGTACAAGGGCAACGGATGCCCTCTAACCCATCCGTGCCCGACAGTCACCGCCTTCGACCACAACCGGATCATATTCCCGAAGATCTTGCCGTTCATCGGCGTTAACAACTTCGGCAACAAGGGAGCCGATGCCGAAAAGCCATTGCCGGTCATAACGTCCGCGCCCAGCAAAAACGTATTGCTGTCCCCCGTAATCACCGATTACAAGTTCTCCAACGACGGGAGCCGGGCGGACTCGCCCATGCCAACCGAGACGGCGGTCCGAAGCCATTGCCTAACCGCGCCCCTTCTTTGCGAATACTACGGCAACTCCAAGGAAGCCGTCCGAGCCGACAAGCCCCTCCCGACCGTAACCGGCAAGGACAGGCACGCCCTTTCATCGGCCTTCATCCAGGAATACTACGGGGGCTTCTACAAAGGCAATGGGGCCAAGATCAATCAACCGTTGCCGACAGCCACGACCAAGCCGCGATTTTGGATCGTCGACGTCTCCCTTTCCAAGGAAGACGAGGAAACGCTTGGGAATTGGCATTTCGTCCGCGATTTCATAAACCAATACACAACGGTCAAGGTCGGCGAAGGCCAAATGCTTTTGATAAAGGTCGAAGGCCGCGATTACTTCATCAGCGACATCGGCATGAGGATGCTCACCCCGAGGGAATTGTACGATGCCCAAGGGTTCCCCCACGATTACGTGATTGACCGCGACTGCAACGGGAAGGCATACCCATCGTCGAAGCAGGTGGCTAGGTGCGGAAACGCGGTCCCTCCGCCCTTCGCCGAGGCCCTTGTGAGATCGAACCTCCCCGAACTGTGCCCAAGCAAGAAAGTGCCCAGCATGAAGGCCTTGGAAATCCTTCAGGACGCGTTCGACGTGGAGAAGCTACTCTACGGCGAGCAATCGTCCAACGGGCAAATGTCGATATTCTCCAATTTCAAAGCGATAAAGAAGCAGGTCAAGGAAGAGCGAAAAGGCTCTATGGGAGGGGAAAAATGATAAACGTGAAATGGAAGTACCTCAAACTCTCACGGAAGTTCTTCGACGACCCTAGGGAAATCATTTTGGAGTCCATGCCCGGAGGGATGGGATTCATGGGCGTTGTGCTCTACTTGAAGATACTTTGCGAGGCAGTCAACCACGAAGCCTATCTGAACATGGGCAACGGCTCGAAATACACCCCCGAGACCATTTGCATCAAGTACCGCATACCCATCAAGACAGGGGTCAAGACCCTTTCCAAGATGGTGGAGCTGGCATTGATAGAATGGGTCCCCAATTCACCCAAAACCGAACATTCGGGCGATCTTTTCGTGCCGATGGCAATGTCGATGGTCGGAAAGGACAGCGATGCCGCCCAATACTGGAGAGAACACAGGAAGGAAAAACAGCCCGAGGGAGAAATAGACGGTTCGTCATTATATGACGAAGAAGCGGACAAAGAACCGCAAACGAGTAAGCAATGCTTACCGAGTGCTCACCAAGTGCTTACCGAGTGCTCACCTAGTGCTACTTCCCCCTTAAACCCTCATAAGAATAAAGAACCTATAGGGAAGAGTGATTACGTAGCCGTTTCCGTAGAACAAAAAAGTTCTACTGAGGAAACGTCTACTTCATCATCCCCAACCCCTTTGGCAAGGGGAGCGAAGAAAGCCGATGAGGACGATGAACGGAATTGTGTCAAGGATTCAAGCCTCGACGGTAAAGAAAAGGCGAGGATGGCCGGAGAGTTCTTCGCCGCATACCCACAGCCCAAAAGGAAATACTACGGCCAAGTCCTACATTGGTTCTTCTTCAAAAGCGCCGGGGAGTCGGAATTCAAAAAGATCATGTCGGCCCTCGAGGCCGCCAAGCAAACCGACGATTGGGCAAAAGACGAAGGTCGCTACATCCCTTTGCCGGGCAAATGGCTAGACGACATGCGATGGCTTGATGCTCGCCCTGGTACCGAACCCAAAGAGGGGCGGCCAAAATCCGAAAGCGAAACTGTCCACGACGAAGACTCGGGAAGCGAAAAAACAATATCGGACGATGAAGTCGACATTGCATTAGCCAATTTCTACAGCCCAGGGGCTTTCGAAATCGCCGAGAAGGAGTTCCCCGGCAAGGAAAAAATCTCGCTAAAACTCAAACTTATCGCGCTCAGCAAGGAAGAGCCCACATCCGAGAAGATAGCCGATGCCCTTGCCTGCGGAGCCACCGAGGAGCAAATAGCCGTGGCAAGGAAAATCAGAAGGGAGGAATTCCGCAATGAACGCTAAATTAGATTCGCTTCCAAATGGAAACCTCTTCTTCACCGATCACGAAAACTATTGCCTGATTAACTCCAAAATGCAGGATTCTCTTTCAAAAATGGAGCCAAACTCGGTCGATTGCATAATTACCGATCCGCCATATCACTTGGAATCAATAACGAAACGTTTTGGAAAACCCAATAGTTCTAGATGTCAATTCGGAAATGATGGCTCTTTCTCTCGTATATCTAGAGGGTTCATGGGAAAGGAATGGGATGGCGGAGATACGTCTTTTAGAAAAGAGACTTGGCAACTTTGCCTTAAAGTCCTGAAACCCGGAGGAAACCTTATCGTCTTCGGCGGTTCAAGGACGTTTTCTCGCATTTCGGTCGCAATCGAGGATGCGGGATTCGAGGTCAAGGACACTTTGATGTGGCTTTACGGAAGCGGATTTCCTAAATCAATGGACATAAGCAAAGCCATCGAAAGCCAAATACTCTTCGGGAAAAGCTCGACCCAAAGAAAAAGGGAGATCGAGCAATGTTCGGACGGAGAAGAATACCGAACCGTCGAAACGAGAAACGGCGCAATGGGTGTGAAGGAAGCGAAAACGCGGAAGAGGTTTAGCCCCACAAAAGCCGAATCCAAAAGGTTTGAAGGCTACGGAACGTGCCTCAAACCAGCATATGAGCCGATCATTTGGGCGATGAAGCCCTTGGACGGAACCTACGCCAGCAATGCGCTCAAATGGGGAACAGCCGGGATAAACGTCAAAGAGGCCAGGATCGCCGACGAAGCCAGTCGGTCAGAAGGCCGTTTCCCTTCAAACGTCGTGTTGACCTTCTCCGACGAAGACAAATCCGAAGTGTGCGGAGCAATGCCCGAAGGCGACAAAAACGGAACCATCGGGAAGGTTTACGAAAACGGCTCGAAGATCTACGGCAAGTACGATCACGTTAACGAGTTCGATGCCTACGAGGACGAGGGAAGCGCATCCCGTTATTTCTACTGCGCCAAAGCCTCGACCAAGGACAGGGACGAAGGTCTTGAATTGGGGTTCGAGAAAACCGATTCCCACGTTCTCCAAGGCCGAAAAGAGGGTTCGGAGGGAAGCGTTTGCCTACGAGAAAACGGAACTATGCACCCAAATCAATTCGCCGGTTGCGGAGCCTCGAAAAGAAACATCCACCCTACAGTAAAACCCACCGAACTGATGCAATACCTTTGCCGTCTCTTCGCCGTCAGGGGGGGGTTAATTCTAGATCCGTTCATGGGGTCGGGATCGACCGGGAAGGCTGCGATGTTCGAGAACAGGGAAAGGCGCTCAGGATACTCGTTCGTAGGAATCGAGATGACGGACGAATACCTGCCCTTGGCGAAAGCGAGGATCGAATACGCCCTGCATGGCTTCGAATACGAGCAAAGGAAGGAGGAGGCGGATAAAGGCCAGCTCCACCTATTCTGAATGGGAACGATAATCAACGAGTGCCGATCATCGGCGAATTGGATCGATTCGAGGACTCCGATCCAAAAAGAGATAGACGAGACGAAATACTCAATCGAGAAAGCGTTAAGGCGCGGCAACTGGAAGGCTTTGAGGGATTTGAAGAAGCACCTTAGGAAATTGGAGGCAAAACAATGGAAACCAAAATCATACTAGGCGATGCGTTTGAACTGATAAAATCCATCCCCGATCAGTCGGTGGACCTCGTTTTGACTTCCCCCCCCTACGGTATCGGGAAGGAATACGAGAAGAGGTCCAAAAACGTGGATGAGTACATTGAAGGGTTCATCCCTTTGCTCGACGAGATCAAAAGGGTCCTAAAACCGACTGGCTCCGTTTGCTGGCAGGTCGGAAACCGCATCGAAGGCGCTTCCCACGAGCACAAGGCATCGGAGAGCAAATCCAAGCCAGCGCCCGAAACGTACCCACTCGAATTCTATTTCTACTTCGAGTTCAAGAAACTCGGATTCCTCCTCCGGAACAACATCGCGTGGGTCTCTAGAAACACGATACCGTTCCGCGATCAGAAGTTCTTGACGGGCCAGCACGAAGCGGTGCTTTGGTTCACCAAAGGCGACGATTACTACTGCGACATCGACTCGATCCGGGTTCCGCAAAAATACCCGGACAAGAAATATTTCTACAAAGACGGCAACTACACCAGGGTCCGATTCCCGAACCCGAAAGGGAAGAACCCCGGCGATGCGTGGGAAATCGTCCTATCGACCCACTCAAACGAAAGATGGGACCACCCGGCGCAGTTCCCCGAGGAATTGGTTAGGCGGCTGATATTGATGTCCTGCCCTGTCGGGGGCACGGTCTTGGACCCATTCGCCGGAGTGGCCACAACTCTGAAAGTCGCGCAAGACCTCGAAAGGGTCGGCATCGGCTTTGAGAAGGAGCCGAAATACTACAACCAGGCTTTGCTCAGGCTCAACGGAGTGGACCAAAAGGGGCAAATGTCGCTAGACACCGACTGGAAGAAGGTCATGGACGAAAGCCTAGGGTCATTCGGCCCAAAGGGGGAAGAGAAGAATGGAAACTCTGAAAAAAGCATTGGATGAACTGTTGTCGTTCCCAAAAAACCGCGAGATACTTCTGAAATCTCCCGATTGGAAATACGAAATGAGCCTATCCTGCCCATTCGAAAGCGAGTCGGTGCTTGGAATCATAGACCCCACAGCGGATCAGGCCCTATTCTCGAAAAGGCCATACGAGCTCGTCTACCCAATCGCCAAAAAACTCAAAGTGATCGAAGTTTGGCAAAGGGCGAGGACGAAAAAGGAAACGGTGGCCGTGATAAGGGTCACGCTCTCCGAAAGCTCTTGGAAGAAACTCCAAAAACGTCTCTCGAAGGAAGCCGAAAAGGCGAAAAGATGGGCCAAGACCGCCTGAAAGGAAATCAACTATGGAAACCAATCAATACGCGCAAAGCCACGATGCCTCGATAATCTCCAACCCCGATTTGGAATTGGCGGAAGAACTCATAGAGCAGGTGCTGAAGCTCGTTTGCCCTTACCGAGTTAAGAAGGGGCGAGATTGCCTCAATCAAAAAAGGCTCGACTCGATGATAAAGTCGCTGAATTCAGCCCTTTCGAAGTCAAACGCCATAAGGACCCAAAAGAAAGCCTCTCTCTTCCGCGACAAGTATTACGCCTCGGTACTCGACAAAGAGGGATCGACAATAGGCGTTTGCGAAAATCCCACCGAGCTCTCGACTTTGCTTCACATACCGATCGAGAAGGCCTATTGGATCTTCGCCAATCGCATACCAGGCAAGGAAAAAGCGGGTCCGAAGGTCTATCCGGGCTACAAAATCACCCTCATGCAATCCGAAAACTGAAATCCATACAGGGTCAAGCCCCCTAAAGGGGGCTTTTTATTTAGTTTGCAGCGTTTGGGTAAAACGGCCCATGTCGGGTTTATCTTTGCTTTGGGCCCAAACCTCAAGCCCACGGGGTGGCTCCTCCAAGACCGCCCCCAAAAGAAAAAAAACAAAGGAGGGCAATGAAAATGGGTTCTTCAACAGTTCCGCGAATAACTATCTCGGTAGACATGCACAAGGACACCTACGAGCTCCTTCAGAAACTGAAGGAAAGGCACAAATCCGAAATGCTCCGCTACACCAAGCGCGACACGCCCGGCGATTCATGCGCCATAGCCTACCTCGTCGAGAACAAAAACACGGCCGATCTGAAAGGCCTAGCCAAGAAAGAGAAAAACAGAATCAAATTCCAAACGGCCGCGGAAGCCGGCATCAAGCAGCCTTCCGACACCACCTAACAAATCCCCCATCGGTCTTCCCGCCGAAAAGGGAGCCTTCCCAGGAACCCCATCGCCTGGGAGGGCGTTGAACTGACGGGACTCAAAACAAAAGGAGCAAACGAGATGAAGAAAGCAAAAAGCGGAAAAGGATTGATCGTGGGAGGAATAGTGCTTACGTCTTTGGCCGCCCTTTCGGTCGGGGCAGTCGCAATAGCCTCAGGGAATCAATGGTTCGATTGGTTCGGAACGAGCCAAGCGACATCCTCAACGCAAACCCAATCTTCTTCGGCGCAGTCCGCATCGGACTCATCGGGAACCGGGACTTCGATCCAATCGCAAACCACGAGCCAACCAAGCTCCAGCTCCACCGTCGAGCCATACACCTTAAATTTCCCCACCGACACAACGGTTCAGGGTTCCTCCCTATCCACCGATTCGCTCCTTCTCACCTTCCTTAACGCGCAGGCCCCTTCGGGAGCCTCGTTCGTATCGGTGATCCAAGGGCAATACGGCGACAACGTGACTTCGCTCGGATTCTCCAAATGCTACAAGGACAACGGCGGTTTGAAGCTCGGGACCTCCACCGCCCTAGGCTTTTTTTGCGTTCAGTCTTCGAGGGAATTCAACAAAGTCGTCATCACAGGCCACGCGTTCGGCGAGGCCTCAACCATCACTTCGGAACACCAAACGCAAACCTACAGCTGCGACGCATCGGGCATTTCGGTCAACGGACTTAACGGCTTGATGTTCGGCGCGAACACTTCAGACACCACCTTGCCTCCCCCAACCGAATCCAAGGAATTCGATTTGGGCTCAGCGACCCAAACCCTTTACGTCTCGGCCGTTTCAAAAAGGGCGACGATCCTGTCAATCAGGCTGATGAGGACTGCGTGAGGGGGAAGAAAAAAAGAAATCTAAAACCAGCCGATACTACTCGAAAAATGGGCGAAAAGCCCGGAAGGAGTTCCAATATGGAACAAAAGAACAACAAGAAGAAAATCGCCGCCATCGCCCTTATCTCATTGCTTGCGTTTGCAGGCGTGGGAACCGCTTTGGCGCTTACCAACAATCCGATCAAAGACTACGTGATCGACAAATTCGACACCGGAACCTTAGCCAACAAGCCCGATACGGTCGGCCTCGATTATTCAGTCAACGACACCGACAAAACGGCCTCGGTCATCGGGATCGGAACCGCGTACGACCAAGAAATCGTCAAGATTCCGAAATCGGTCCGAATCAACGGTCAAACCTACGCCGTCACCTCAATCGGAAACGCTAACCTTGAATCAGGGAACGGGAAATACCTCTACATTCCGGAAACAGTGAAAAATTACTCAGGCGGAGCCATCTTCGCAAACGGAACCGATTTTTCAAATTCCTCGTTCGAGGTTATAGAGTTCGCGCCGAACGCCGGATTCGGAGAGCTTCAAACGTACACCGGCAAGGATTTATACGCCGGCTCAAAATCGCTGAGGAAAGTCATCCTTCCGAATGGGCTCACCGCGATCGGGTCTTTTTGGAGATTCTCGAACTGCAAATCGCTTGAAGAGGTCAAAATCCCCTCAACGGTAACCGCGCTAACCTCAGCCTCTTTTGATAACTGCTCTTCACTCAGGGAATTCGAAATCCCAGCAACTGTCACCACGCTCGGAAACTACGTTTTCGAGGGATGCACTTCGCTGGAGAAAGGCGAAATCCCAAACACCGTGACCGCGATCGGTTTTGGCGTTTACCAAGGAGATACGTCGCTGAAATCGGCGAAAATCCCATCCAACACAACCGCGATCCCATCGTATTTCTTTGAAGGATGCGTTTCGTTGGAATCCTTCGCCATTCCGGAAACCGTGACGACAATCGGCGATTACGCCTTCTACAACTGCAAAAAAATCAATTCGGCGGTTCTTCCAAATGCCGTGACTTCTCTAGGCCAGTACGCCTACGCCGGATGCTCCAAGTTATCCGATTTCAAGTCAGGAACAGGTTTGACCGCAGCCGGAGCCAGCGCCTTCATTGACGATTGGAACCTCAGAACCGCCGAATTCGACGGAACCGCTTTGGCGACGGTCGGTGCCGATGCCTTCAGACATTGCTACAACCTAGTCATCTTCACCAACAACGCCACCGAAGCCATCTTCACCTTGGTCAACAACCCCGAACAGAGGGAAGTCTACGCAAAAGACGAATGGCATCTCGTGGACGGCAAACCCATTGTGGGTCAGCCTGCAGCCGTTTCAATCTCTTCGGCCCCGGCCTCCACGACCGTAGTTACTTCTTCCGCTTCGTCCGTCTCTTCGCATTAACTAGAAGCCAAACAAACTCCCCGGGTGGATTCATCCCCCCTCCCGGGGAAACTGGATGACGGGATGGAAAAGGGGAACAAAAAACCATGAAAAAAGGAAGATTAGGATTGCTATTCGCCGCGATAATCATCGGAGGGGGCGTGGTCGCCGTAGGCGCGACTTCTGCCTGGTTCACGAATTGGAGCAAATACAAAGGGGTAGCCGACTGGTTCGACAGCCTTTCTCCGTCGTCTTCGTCAATCAGCTCATCGTCCTCGGACGGAAGCTCGGGGCTGTTCGCGGCTCACAAGACACTAACGACCAATCAAGGAGAGACGGGCACCGATGCCCACAACGAGATAACGATCACCGGCACGGTCAATCAGAACGCGACCTACAAAGCCCTTGCCTGGTCTAGATCGTGGGCCTCTTCAGGCATCACCGCCAACATAGTGGATTACGTCGATATCACTTCGACTTCCGACACGACAACCGGAGGGATTTGCACGATCAAGGCGAAGAAGGCCTTCACCTCTTTGGGGAAGGCCCGGATAACCGCTACAACCTTCGACGGGGCCACCGCTCACCTCGACTTCGATTGCTACAACCAGGTCAAAATCATGAACGCACCGGCCTATTGGGACGATGCCGCCATTTCCTTCGCCGCCGCTAGATTCAACCTCAATCCGGTTCTTTGCAAAACTCTCGGAGGAACCGTCAAGACCGTTTCGTCCGGAAGGATGGTTTCTCCGACCGGTCTCAACTATGAAGTAGGAAAATGCTTCGCCGCCGACTTCATAGTCAGGGTGGAGGACGGCGGAGCCGCCCCTTCCTACCTAGATCCGGTCTATGAGCCAGGCATCACAAATCAATGCTTCGCCGAATTCACCAAGAAGGATTCCGACTACACCGCTAAGCAAAGATCATTGGCCGCAGCCACCATATCGGCCGCAAACATGGCTTCAGGGAACCAAAAACTTATTTTGGACTACGTTGGGGCCTACAGTTACAACGATTACATGGGTTCCACAGCCCAATCAACATACGACCAATGGATCATAAACACGGTTTGGCATTTCACCGAGGCCGCGGAATCTCTCATCCAACATCTAACTATAGACGGGATCACGGACTTCAACGCACAGCCTATCACCGGATACATCCCAGCATCCGAGATCAATACTTCTTCGTCTTCCTGTCAAATGTAGAAAGGGGGGAACAAATGACCCCTATCATCGCAAAAATCTCATTGATGCTACTCGCCGTTAATTCGGCGGGGGGATTCGCCGTGAAGAACGTAGCAACAAGCACGTCAAACTCCTCATTGCCCGACATATCGGACACATCAGCTTTGACCGACCTCTCGACATCGAAAGATTTCAAGCTAACGGATTATCCGGCGATCGATTCCTCGGTATATTCGAATTGGGGCGATTCGGAAAAGAAGTCGAAGACTTGGCAAATCATCACCATGACCGACGCGGTGAGGGATTTCAAGGAAACTTATTTCTATTTTTATCATCCAACAACCGAGCCACCTCGATTCGTTTCTAGAGTCGACCACACATCTACTTTCGATGTTGTGTTCAGAATCTCTATGGCCCTCACTGGCTCGCTTTCCGATTATTCGCATCATGACATGAAACTAGTCAATCGATCATCAGATTTTTTGTTTTGGAAATTCGTTGTCAAGGACGATTTCTCCACCGTGATGAAAACGGCAACCTCCCGGTTCTACGACATATCCGAATTAGAAGTATTGCCGAAGGACAAAAGCGAAAGCAATTCGTTTTCGGTCTCTAAGCGATTCACGTGGTCCAAAGGAGAGGACGGACTATACCATCAAAAAGTGGATGTCCTCAACACGATTTCGTTAGACATCGACTACCAGTATTTCAGAGTGCCGGGCGCAATCAGCGAATCGGGCAACCTGAATCTAACCGCCGACGAGAAGGCAAAATACATAACCCCGAACAGAAGCGGAATCAATTATACATACCTCGGAAATGCCAACGGGGAGGAATACTTCTCTCAAAACGACATATTCTACTGCACGTTCAATTTGGCCCGGGACAGGGGAACCCTAGTCGGAGCGAAAATGGAATACAGGATGGACAAAGTCCAGTCTTGGCTGAAGAACTCCGACGGATCGGAAATCCAACGTTACGAGGATGAACCAGACACAACCAAGGTCGTCAGCTACCAAGACGACCTTTCCTCGGAAGAGGACAAAACGGTTTGGCTTCGAAGCGGCATTGACGGGCCGTACACCGACATAACCAAGTGGGATTTGGTTACACAACAAACGAAATGGTCTTTCCTCGATTGGCTTTCCCATCCGAACGATTGGCTGAACGGCCACGAAGCAGGATGGGCCGACAACTATTCCCTTTCATCGATCCAAAAGCTTTCGCCGATCAATTCGTCCGGAGATTTCACAACCGGCGATGCCAGCGATTCGATTAAGAATCCATACGCCATCAATTCGGCTACTTCAGAGGCGGTGAAATCATCCTATCCGATAAACAACGCAATAGGCATCGACACGTGGATAATGCGCTTCGACGTTAGAACCGTAACATGGTGGACGGATTCGGGAATACTTACCAGCACATCAATAGACGGAAGCAGCATCATGGCAATTTATTATAAATGGTTTTGCCAGCATTACTGCGCCTACGACACCGACGTCCTTTCGCTGACTTTCGTTAAGGACGGCCAAGTATACACGTTAGGCGTGATTGCCGATTCAGGGAAGATCATCACGTCGGTTGACAGCGTTCCTCGGGACATGAACCAATTCAATTGGACGTGGCTTCTAGTCTTCTTGGGCATAGTGGCGATATTCGCCGTCATCGCTTTGGGAATTTGGGCCTTATCAAAGGCTTTCGGAGGCACAAAATGAACCCTATAATCGCCGTAGTCAAAGCGTACATAACCGTCCTATTCAATTTTTCGCAATGGTTCGAAGACCTGAAAAAATCTTGGAACGAGGACTTCGTCCCGCAGTTCATGTCGGGCTTCAAAATCTTCTTGATATGCCTTGCCGCTATTGCGGCGATAGTCGGAATAATCTTCCTAATTCGTTTCTTCGTGCTCTTGGCTTCCGCCAAAAATAAAAAGTGAGGCAAAAAGATGGGGGACAAAAAAGTCAAGATCGACAATTCGAAGGACGGAAAGGGCAAGAAGGTCATTAAGGGCCTGCTCGCCGTTTCCGTTTTGCTCGTTGTGGTAGTCGGACTCGTATATTTCTTCTCCGGCTTCTCTTTTTTCGGAAAAGGCAAAAGCGTTGCTCTCGAGGATTTGTCGTCTATGGTTTCATCGCATGACGGCGAAACATCGCTTACGTTGGACAAAGTGAAGATGACCGGAGAGCTGAACGAAGGCTCTTCGGCTTACCAAGGCAAGTTCGCATACTCAGACGGAACTATATGCCTTTCGTGCGAAGGATCGTCTTTCGATTTTCAGGTGGCAGAGTACAACGTATTCTATTTTTCGGCCAAGAACTTATTCCTGGTGGGAGCAAAAAAATGAAAACCGATAAATCGGCGATTTCTATAAAAATCTCCGCTTATTTGATTATGTTTTTCGCTTTGGCTTGGTGCCTATTGACTCCGAAAGCGTTTTTGGACCTTTTCTATTCTCTTTTTTGCCTCGTAATAGGCCTATTCCGCTACTTCGCGGTACTTGCTACCGGAAATTTCTCGTTGTTTTCTAAATCTCCCTTGCCCTTCGATTATTCGGACGTGGGATCGGTAAAATCTCCCATTAGCCCGGATCAAGGAGCTACATCGGCGTATTTCTCTTCTTCAATATCGGTGCTTTTCAACAAAGACTATTTCATGTACTCGCTTTCGGGAGCGAGCCTTTGGCTTTCCGGTGCATGCCGCGTTTTGATGCTCATAACGATGTTCATACCGATATTCTTCTTGGCTGGAAAGGAATACCTCTCCCCGAACAAGAACGCCCTTTGCTATCGGACCAAGCCTCTAAAACTTTTCGATAGGCTCGAAGCGAAGGCCATCGACCCGGCGAAGATATGGCTAAAGGGCCTGCTCAAATACTTCAAAGATCATCGATGGATGATCGTCGGGCTGATAATGTCGGCCGCCTTTTGCTTCGGTGTCATTTCGTTCGTTTTGGATTTCTTCACCTACTACCTCGCGTTCTTCATCAGCCTTTTCGATTTCTCGATAATCTACAAGGGCTTGGCCTCGGGAGCTGCGCTTTTGTGGCCACTCATTAAGCTGTTGGGGTGGTTCGGCGTTTGCGCATTGCTTTATTTGCTCTTCGATTTCATACGATGCAAAATCGGGACGAGGAAGCAATACGAGATGAGGGAAAAGAACAAGGAATTCATCAGCAACATAGGCGTAACAGTCATACTAACCGGCCCCCCCGACAAGGGCAAGACTTTGACTAACGCATCAATCTCCCGGACCAAGGACGAAATGAACAGGGAAGCGATCAGGAAAAAGATAATCATCTATTGCATGAACGCTTTCCCGAAGTTCAGATGGTCGGCTTTCTACGCCGATATGGAATCCAAGATGAGCGATGGAAAGCAGCATTTCAAGAACCTCGGATCGATCGACAATTGGTTTTCCGCAAACGAAAGCCAATGGGTCGAGGCCAACAATAAAAAAGACTTCGAGCTGGCTCGCAAGCTCCTTTGGGGCTACGACACCGAAAAGGAGCCTTCAGCGTTCTACAACGAGCTTCACGTGATGTCCATAAACGAGGCTGTGAAGGTTTGCGCGGAGGGTTATTTCCTGTTCAGGAGCGAAAAGCCTTTGCTAAAAGCGACTTTTCCACAGCAATGCTTCTACTCCTACGATTTCTCTAACGGGATAATCCCAAAGATCGTCTACAAAGTCTTCGACGTTGATTACCGGACCGAGAAAGGAAAGCACATGTGCGTACATTTCGACATGAACGAATTCCGATTGATCCACCCAATATCCGATAAAAAGGATAATTCCGGCTATCCGATCACATTGGAGCCGAAAGATGTTAAGGAGGTCGGAATAATCGAGCCATTGGTCTATTCGGCTCAGGAGATCAACAAAATATACGGCAACAAGAACGACGGCGACACCACCGCGAAGAACGCGGACGGCTTCAGGACAACGGTCTCCATCTTCCGGCATTTGGGTACTTTGATGAATATGTCGTTAATAATGCTGATCGTCGATTCACAAAAAATGTCCGACACGTCTATTGCGCTCACTTCTCGCTTCGAGAGCGAGCTTTCGATCATCGACTCGGATAAGAACTTCAAGACGACATTGCCGCTTTGGATCTTCACGAAATGGATCTCCGAGGGTCTGATCGCTTTTCACGATTGGTTCCTTCAAAAATACTGCGAGAACCGGAAGGACGAGGCCCTGTTCATGACTTTGTGGGATCGCGCTAACCATTTCCTATTTACCAGGTATCAACGCCGTTACAACCGTTGGAGATTCATTCGGGAACGCATACTCGGAACCAATCACATAAACGAGAATTCGGCCGAGACCACGGAATCTATCTATTTCATAATCCCAAAGGACGATTTCGGCGACAAATACGCTACCGACAACCTCAAAAAAGAGCTCAGCAAATTCAAGTCCGACAGGCCTGACTCGTCTTGGACCGATGCCGGGACGTTCGAAGGCCTTTATCTAAGCGACAAAGACGAGAAGAGCATCCACAGCTATTTCTCCAATTCCATAGGAAATTAAAGCCCGTGCGTTATCGCTTGCGAGGAATTAGAATGTCCTCATGGCTAAGAAAAATAACAGGAAAGGAACCCTAATCTTGCTATCTGATGGGGTCCTTTCTTCGCAAACGCCCGAAAGAATCAAGACGAGCCTCGCGCTGTTCGTCAAAACGAGCAAACTTCCCCGGGATTGGGCAGTGGACGAAAGCAAAGGCTGTTTGGCCTTTCATCTAATCGACGAACCGGGGAATATCTTCGGCGATCCGAAAAAGGAAGGCTACCAGGAATACACCGATTATTTCTCTTATAGAATCGGAAACGCATAAAAAAGGGGCATCGGCCCCTTTATTTTTTGGATATATCCTTCTTGACGAGCCTGCGGACGTAATCGGTCTTGTTAGGCTGCACGGCGATCCTCTTCAGGACCTCCGCATCTTCCTCGACGTTGAATCTAAGCGAAACGTTTTTTGTGTGGGCACGGTTCCATTTGCTGACCCTAATCGCGTCTTTTTTGTTAACCATCGGGATCAGCCTCAATGATGACAGTCGCCGAGCGCGTTCTGAAGCATCCTGTCTTCGCGTTCGTCGAGCTTTGAGCCTTTGCCAGCCTCACATACATCATAGACGATCGAATCGAACACCTTATCGGAAACGCCGTCGATGGCTTCCACCAACGCGGTCCATGCCTTCGTGTGCTGCTTGTCGGTTCGGACGGATTCGCTCGGATCGGCGATCGACTCGTAGATCAGCTTCGCTTTTGTCTTTTCCATGTTTCTTTCTTCCTTTCCTTAGGCCCGGATGGCCCCTTCCCTCAAAGCACGTTCGATGATGTTCTTCTCGCCTAAGTTGTAGTAATACGGGCTGTAATCCGTTCCGTAATCGGCTTTGTCATCCTTTTGCCTTCGAGCATAATTGTGATCGCCCATCTTCAGTATGGCGTAATTTCCGAGGACGATCTCGGTGGAGCATTCGGGCATCGTGCGCAAGGCCTTCCTGACTTCTTTGGCTTCCTTCCCGGTCATGTCGATTTTGTTTTTCATATTGCGTCCCCCTTTGTTTTGGACACCCATAGTCTAGCATACGGACGGCCATAGTCAAGACTACGGAGCAGTGTTTTACATTTGTTCAATATGGTAGTTGCTTTCATGCTTTCAAAAACACAAAAGTCCATTCGATTTTTTCGCCTCCGGGCTTCGCCCTCGGGAAGGGCGCTCGCCGCCTATTCGGCGTTAACGAGTTGTGGTGAGCGTGAAAATTCTAATCGAATTTTCAGCTCGCCATCACATCGTTTTTTTGCTTTATGCTTTCTTTTTCAATGAAATAAGAAAGTAATATGCAAATAAAAAGGCGTGCGAGCGCAGGAACATTCGGGAACAAGGAGCGCAATTCCCCATCCAAGGGCCAATGGCCGAAGGCACAGGCCGACGATCAACGGGCCAAAGGCTTTCGGTGGCCACGGAGAGGAGGACGATCAGCGCAACCTCAAGACGGCTAAAAGAAAAGGCCGACGTTGGAGCGACGGCCTTCTTCGAATAGAGTGTACTATCTATCCGGGACAAGAATATTATAAGGCACGGCCACAATGCCGTCAAACCGTCACTTGGCTTCTTGCCCGGGCTTTTCGTCCTTCGGCTTGTAATATAGATGAAAGTATTTAACGCCGAACAGGATTGCCAAGAACGAGGCCAGCAGCAGGAACAGGCAAAGCATGACGACTATGACCACCATCACGTTGAGCTCGCTCATCAGCGCGGCGATCTGATCCTGTTCTGTTCTTGGCGTTGAGCCTACCCCAGTCGAAATAACCCCGGCGAGAATAATAGGATTGAGCATTGTGCGATTCCCCTTTGCAATTGATTATAAATGACGAAAAGGCTTTCGGGTACTTTTTGTCACGAACTAAGCGTTTTTTAGGAACTCTTTAAAACTTTGAAGTTCTCATTGCTCCGAGTTCATGCGACTAAGTTCGTTTCTTTCAACAAGGAAACGATTCCCACCGTTCCGACCAAACGCATAATTCCCTCGATTCCATCGGGGGTTTTATTTGTGTGTATCAAATCAATGTATCAAAATAGTAAAAAATGATATTCACAATTCAACAGCAACGAAAAAGAGGATATTGGTTTGGTCAGCCTTTGCAGATCGTTCCGACGATGGAAGTTTGACGCATCTCATATTACAAGCTCATCCTAGATTCTGTCGACGTCGAACGCGACAGGTCCCCCATATCCAAGGCACGTCTTTCTCGGCTCAGAGACAAGCAAAATAGAGTTTCCTTAATCTCCTCTCAACCTCGATCATTATTCCTTTTTCGAAAGATGAAACTAAGGAAACGTAGAACTGCTCGAAATCGTAGGAATGGCGCATCCCGTAATAGTGTTCCGCCGCCGTTTGGACCGCTTCGAAATATGATGACACAAAAGAAGAAAAAGACGGATTTGATTATTCCGTTAAAATCAAGCACGAATCGATACTAGTTGATTGTCGGAACGAGGCCGGAGAAAAAATCATTTTCGGCGAAATAATATATCGCTTGTGTGTATGTGTTTACGGCCCGTTTTAGAAGGGAAACATCAATTCCGCTTGGTAATTTATCGAAACGCGATCCCCTTAGGATCGTGAACCCGTTGCCTTTTCTTTCGTAATAAACAAAACAGTGAGAAGTCTTCGCAACGCCGCCATCCTTAGCACGCTTCGATGCCACGAATGGGAAAAAGCTAGGCTTAATTTCGCCGACGTGTAGGAACGCCACGGTGAAAAGAGGAACGTAGGACCACTCTCCATTAGGAGAGATCTTGACGTCCAGAATCCCGTTCATAAAGGCATCTCCTAAGCTGCCATCATTGAAGAAGTGTAGGAGCACGCCATCCATACATTTTCCGGTGTTTTTTCGTCTTTCGATGAAAGGGATGACATGAACGCCTGTCGGTTCCGAGAATACCGTACTTCCGCCTTTTATCCTTTCCGCCGCCTCAACTAGTTCTTCGCCTATAGTCAAAACGCACTCCTCATAGAGGCTGTTCATGGGAAAGCCGGAGTAGCCGGTCGAAGAGAAGAATCTCCACCCAATCGCCTCGCCTTCGACCTCATCCTTTTTATCATCCGTTTCAGGATCCGTATGAGCGCCAAATTTGTCAGCTACTGTCCTGATGATCTCCTCCCTGGTAATGAGTATCTCGTTGCCTGAGTTGGGGAGTGACACCACGATTTCGTGCCACCAACAATAGAAATCAAAAAAAAGCCGGAAAGGAAGTTCCAATGGCAGCGCTTTGACATAGAAGTGATTCGGCGAGAGTTCCATTTCACAAAGTTTGTTCCAACCTGCCATGTTAGCGGCAAACGCCGAGTAATCCATTCTAAATCCGAAAACCATCTTCTCTTCAAGTCCTGATGATACTAGCAAGGATGGATTTCCTGGCTTGTTATAACAAATCGACCTTATGGTGGTCGCCATCGAACACACCTCGGAATGGAAGACGGTGTCCCTTTCTTCCGTTCCCCTAAGTCTCTTTGCTTGTTCTTTAATCAAAAAAATCTTCCCGAAAAACTCCACGCGAAGCTCTTCCATGCTTCTTTTCATAATTCCCCACTTTTTGGTATCAAGCTAGGCAAAGATATTCGTCGGCTCACTGCTTTCGCGAAGGTGCCAACGGACCCCGCTCGTTGATGCGTCTTTAATGGTATTGATTATACAACCGATCGGTTATATCGTATTCAAAAAATAAAGGTGCAAAGCGTTCGGGAGGCATTTTGAGGGCTCTCTGGCGCTTTTCAGACTGCCTCCTACCTTTTGTCTATCTCTCCATCTCTTTGGCATCATTAGCCTCTTTAACGGTCGAACACCCGTACAAATCGCAGAAGCGGAATATTGGAATTTATCCATTGTCGAATTTGCATCTCAGAAACGCCAATTTTTAGGAAATTAATGGGAATAGTCTCTTCACTATAAAAAACCCACACAATGGCATATTCAAAAAACTTCTATGACACCCGTTTCGATGAAAGGTATAAGAAAAATTCTTTTCCTATATTCTTTATATATATTAAAAGAATAGTTATTAATTTAATCAACAAAATAGACACTTGAAACGTAGAGAAAATGAGTTCCATAAATCTCAACACCACCGGAACTTGCTAATTCCTCTTCCTGCTTGTTGTCGTTATGGAACGTCACTTGCATGGTCGTCCCATCTTTGATGTCGAACTCAAACATGATCACGCCTGATCCGACTTCTCTTTGAGGCTTTCCAATACCTTTTATGACATCATCAATGTACATCCCGCTCACAATGTTTTTGCACTCTTCGAGTGTCGGAAAATCAACTTTTTCAGGATCCACCCAACTCGCCGGATCGCTTTTGTCTAACACATCAACATTAGAAATGACCATATCATCGTTTTTTCCGTTCATAAAAATTCTTCGAACATTTCCATCAGGACAAGAAAAATCCAAGGAAAGCGTGTCGGCGAGACCGAAGAAAGTAGGACATCCTACAAATTCGATCGAATCGACAAGATTGTGTCCAACGACGCCAGAAAAAGAATTAACGGAAAAACCAGTGTCATAATATTCCGCTATTTTTTCTGCGTCCGAACCAATAATGCGATAAACATAATTCTTGCTTTGATGATTTAAGAAAGCCAAATCGTCGAGCCTTACCCCACCATCTTCCTCTATTTCTTTAAGGGTCAACGGTACCGATGAAGACGTTTGAGAACAAGAAAAACAAATAAACAGCGCGGAAACTAACGAACCGAAAACCAACACCTTACGCTTCAAAATAGTTCCCCCATGGAGTTAAAGCATAATAACCGAGGAAATAAGAATAATATCCTTTGTCGCAGAATTGCGGATTGATAATGGTTTCGTTAGAATTGTCGTAATTTCTCACAGGCGTTGTTCCAGGTTTATGTGACCAAGTCCCATCGGGATTTTCCCCATACCAACAGTAATCCACCAAGGCAGCCTTGAACGTTCCGACTGAACAAACTTCAAAACAACCAAGCTTTCTGAAAACTAAAACCAGTTCGCCATCGAAAAAACCATGATCGCACATTGTTTGTTCGACGTTAACAAAAGAAGCCAAACGAAAAGAGGAACTTACCGCCATTATAGATGAAGTTTTTCTTAACATGTTCAAGGCCAGTATATGTGATTGTAAATCGTATTGCAAACACAAAAACAATGGCCTCTTTAGTGGTCTTTTCTGAAATCAAAAATCCATTGTTTTAGAATTTAATCTTTGATAGTGGTCGCATGAGCATCTTTGGTGGATCTGGAACAAGTAACAATTGTCACGATTCAAATGGCGATTTTCCAAAGCGCAATCAGTTATTTAGACTGCTGGAAAAACTTTACTTACTTTATGTGAGCCAAACGAAAACTCTTTAATGCATTTCGTGCTGATGGTTATTTCTGTTTTCATTAAAAATTAACAACTTTTGATTATTGCTGTAATATCTATTGTTGATTATATTTTGTAAAAAACAAAACGTCTTTATCAAAAGTAACGTAAGACGGTTCATTCAAGGAGATGTCACAAGTGAACACAAGCATTACTAAAACGGGATTAACAAAAGAAGAAGTCAAACAATCGCTGACGTATAAACAGAATCTGTTTGTCGGACTTCTTTCCTTGATCTTGATCATTGCCTTTGTCGCTTTGACGTTCTTGTATCCGTTTTTCTTTTTAAGACCTTTCCCCACGTGGTGGTGGGCCGGAATTGCAGCGCTCGACCTTCCGATGTGTTATTGGGCTTACGCTGGGATTGTTTGTCTTGTTAGAAATGGTCTCTATATGAGGGGAAGAGACAAAATGCAGGTGTACGGAGTTAATCTCAGCAAGGTCGATCTTCTCTCTCAAGGAAGACGGATATCAATTATCATCAATGCCGGTGAAAGGAAAGATTTCGAACTTGATTACACTTTTTATACCAAATCCACAAAACTTGATCTCTTTGAAGCCCAAAACGACATGATGATTGAAGTCGCCATCGCTCCTAAGGGCGATAGAGCATTGCTTATCTCATTCGAAAAATAGTCTAGATCATTTTTGGTCTCTTTTTAGTGCGCACACGTGTTCTATATTCTTATCCCTTCAACGAACTATCATTTCTATTCTTACGCCATCCGTTGAGAAAAAAATGCGATACAAAACTTAACAAATTCCCTCTATAGTCGTCGAAGATCTCAAACGGATTTGCTTTACCAACAAAAAGAAAGGGATTAGTGTAGATTTGTGATAATTGAAAATACGTCCTTTCGCAACCTTGGTTATGCAATTGTGTTTGTATATCCAGTCGATACTCGTCTTGTCATTATCTAAAACGAAGGACAAATATGAGAATTAAACGCACACGTATTAATTCGTCGGAAGAACTTGGCTGGCATCGCAATGTTTATTACGGACTCGAGTTCACGTTTTCCATTATTGCGGTCGTCTTAATGAGTGTTCTGTTATTTCAAGCCTCTCAGGTCACCCCCGAAAACGCCGACCAGACCTCTCAGGTTTTTGGCGCCTACATATTGTGTTCATGTCTTATCGGTCTTTTTGGATTATGGATCATTGGGCTTCTCGTCGAGATTATTTGCGGATTCGACGTGATTGTTCGCATCCATTTCGCTCTCTTTTACCCCATTCATTGGTGGAAGTTTGTGATAGCAGTATTGCTAATTGTCCCGCTTGCTTATCTCCTTTTTCCTTGCGGTTTTACCTTCCCATCTTTGCAGCAGCAAACTGTTGATGGCAAATTGATCAACATAAAGATGTTCATGCTAGCGGCTTTTGAGGGGTATGCGGTTTTCTTGGGTGCTTTGTTCTGCCCCCTCTTTTCCGGCGCCCCCAGGAACAGAATCTAATTTCAAAGTAACAAGTCAGATATTATGGCTGCAGATTTAATTAACAGGAACAAGTCCATACGAAATAGATTTGTTCACCAATTTGGTCTTTTGCTAATCCCTTAAGCAAACTTTGAGGTATGGCTTTTCCAATTTAGGTACATTCCGTTTCTTTCATCTGATAAGCAATTAATCAAATCGTATAAGAATCCCAAAAGACTATTTATCTCTATAACAGTCCAAAAACCCGCTCGTATATTTTATAATCAACCCATGACAAACATCACCTTACGTCCCGAAACCCCTTCTGACTTCCACGAAGCCGAATGGGTCTGCCAGCAATCCTTCTATAACGAATTCATCCCTGGATGCGCTGAACACTATCTGCTTCATACGCTCCGCAGTGATCCATGCTACGTCAAAGAACTCACCCGCCTCGCCATCCTCGATGGCCGAATCGTCGGAGGGATCTATTACTCGAAAGCTTTGATTAAAGATGGCAAGAAAGAAACGCCCGTCCTGTGCCTTGGACCCGTCTTTGTCCATCCCCTTCATCAAGGCGAAGGAATCGGAAAGGCCCTCATTGAAGCGACTTTAGAGGAAGCGAAGAAACTCCCCTACCCCGCCGCAATCTTATTTGGCCATCCCACCTATTACCCCCGCTTTGGCTTCGTCGATTGTGAGAAGCACAAAATCACGACCAAAGACGGCTCGAACTTCTCAGCCTTCATGGCTTATGAGATCCATAAGGGATCATTAAACGGAATCGAAGGACGGTTCTTCGACTCCCCAATCTTTGAAGAAGCGACTCCTAGTAAGGGAAACGAATACGATAAGAACTTCCCGCCCCTCGAGAAACACGCTCCAAAGCATCCGTTAGGTTAAGCCAATATAAAGAAAGCCCCGTCATAATGACGGGGCTTTTCGTTAGTGATGAGGAATTATAATCCGAACTTCTTGATGTCTTCCCAGCGGCCCTTAGCGTAGGTCTCGCATTTAGCGAGGAGCTCTTCGGCGTGGGCGGGGTTAACAACTGGAAGCTGACTGAAACGAGTCTCATGCATGACGAAGTCGCGAAGCTTCGTGAAGTCTGGCTCCGGGCAATCAAGCTCAAGAGCAGGTTTTCCTTCGGCGAGCTTCCGCGGATCGTAACGGAAGGTCGTGAAGTAACCGCTGGCGACCGCGTCCTTCTCCTCTTGAATGGAGTTGACGAGTCCGCCTTTGATCCCTTGGTTGACGCACGGGCAATAGCAGATGACGAGCGAAGGTCCGTTGTAGGACTCGGCTTCCTTGAGGGCCTGAATGGCCTTCATCGGATTGGCGCCAAGCGCGATTTGGGCGACGTAGACGTGCTTGTAGGCCATGGCCATGAGAGCTAAGTTCTTCTTAGCTTCTTTCTTGCCGGAGGCCGTGAACTTGTTGATCGAACCGGTCTGGGAGGACTTGCTGGCCTGACCGCCGGTGTTGGAATAGAGTTCGGTGTCGAGGACGAGGATGTTAACGTCGCCTTCGCTGGCGATGACGTGATCGAGTCCGCCGTAGCCGATGTCGTAACTCCAGCCATCTCCGCCGATGATCCAAACCGACTTATCGATGAGGTCACGGTAGAAGAGCTTGAGTTCTTTAACAGCCGCGTTCTTGCTCTTTTCGACGAGTTCGATGAGAGTCGGAACAATCTTCCGTTCCTCAACGCGGTTCTTGATGTTGGCTAAATAGGAATCGATGACGGTCTTGAGCTCGGGCTCAACGTCCGCGGCCGCCTTCGCGGCTTCGAGGATCCGAACGATTTGGAGCATCTTGTAGTCAGTGGCGATCCGCATGCCAAAGCCATACTCGGCGTTATCTTCGAATAAACTGTTGGCCCAAGCGACACCATTGCCTTCTTTGTCATTGACGAAGGGGGTTAACGGAGTCGAGCCACAGTAGATGGAGGAACAGCCGGTCGCGTTGGCGACGAGCATGTCTTTCCCGAAGAGTTGGCTCACAAGGCGGTAATATGGCGTCTCGCCGCATCCGGCGCAAGCTCCGCTCACTTCCATGTAAGGCATTAAGAAGCCAACGCCCTTAACGGTATTAGTCGGGAACTTATCGCTCTTATAGGAAACGTGCTTATAGAGGTAATTGGCCCCTTCTTCTTGGGCGATTTGGCTCTTGGCCTCAACCATCTTGAGAGCAAAATGATCGTTGCCTTGGCGCTTGGCGGCACCATTAGCCATACATTCGGAAGCGCAGAGTCCACATCCGACGCAGTTCTCCGGAGAGACCTGAATACGGAACTTGTAGCCTTTGACGCTCGGTCCACCGACCGCGTCCTTGACGGCCGCTTTGACGATCGCGGGGGCGGCGGCTAGTTCCTGCTCATCGAGGAGGAAGGGCCGAATCGTGGAGTGTGGGCAAACAAACGAGCACTGGTTGCACTGGATGCAATAGGTCGGATTCCATTCCGGAACCATGTCGGCGATCGCTCTCTTCTCTTTGAAGGTGATGTCTTCGCCCATTGTTCCATCGAGGAGTTCGAACTTGGTGAATTCGCTCGTTGGGATATCGTCGCCATCGAGTTCGCCGATGACGTTGACGTATTCGTCGAAATAAGGATCGCCCGTCTCTTGATGTTTACGGCCGATCGGAAGTTTCGCCCATTCGGGGTCAACCTTAATCTCACGGAGTCCATCCGCGCCGGCATCAATGGCTTTGTAGTTCAACTCAACGACGTCCATGCCCTTCTTTTGATAAGACTTCAGGGCGAACTTCTTCATCCAGGCCACAGCCTCGCTATAGGCCATGATGCTCTCGTTCAGTTTGAAGAACGAGGCTTGGAGAGTCGTATTGGTATGACGGCCCATTCCGATTTCGGAAGCGATCTTGTTGGCGTTGATGACGAAGAGTTTGGCGTGCTTGGCGGCCAAGATATGCTTCATCCGGTCCGGCATCGATTTGATGAGTTCAGCATCATCCATATCGGTGTTGAGGAGGAAGGTTCCGCCTTCTTTAAGGTTATTGGCCATGTCGAAGCGGAAGATGTAGGTATCAAGCGAGCACGACACGAAGTCGGCGTTCTTGACGTAGTAGGTCGAATGGATCGGTTCTTTGCCGAAGCGGAGATGGCTTCTGGTGACGCCGCCAGCTTTCCGGGAATCGTATTGGAAATAGGCTTGGGCGTACTGGTGAGTCGCATCGCCAATGATCTTGATCGAGCTCTTGTTCGCGGAAACGGTTCCGTCTGATCCTAAACCATAGAAGAGGCACGAAGTGTAATTGCTCTTCACGTGGAAAGTCTCATCGACAGTGATATTAAGATGGGTTAAATCGTCGACGATGCCGACGGTGAAACCATTCCAGTTCTTTTTCGCATCGAGGAAGTCATAGACCGACTTGATGTCTTTGGGCTGGGTGTCTTTGCTCGATAAGCCATAACGTCCGCCGATGAGAAGGTCGAACTTTCTTCCTTCTTGAGCCAGAGCGGAAAGGACATCGAGATAAAGCGGTTCGCCTGTCGCACCGGCTTCTTTCGTCCGGTCGAGAACGGCGATCTTCTTAACAGAAGTTGGAATGACCGCGGAAAGAAGTTTCGCGGAGAAAGGACGATAGAGATGAACTTTGACGAGACCGACTTTCTGGCCTTGAGCGTTGAGGGCGTCAATGACTTCTTGGGCGCATTCGTCGACGCTGCCCATGGCGATGAGAATCTTATCGGCATCTTTGGCGCCGTAATAGACGAACGGGGCGTATTCGCGTCCAGTGAGGCGCGTCGCTTCTTTGAAGTATTTGATCGCAACATCGATCACGTGTTCGTAATGAAGATTCTGGGCTTCGCGAGCCTGGAAATAGATATCATCGTTCTCGGCTCCACCACGAGTGACCGCGTGGCCATGGGGATTAAGAGCCCGTTTACGGAAGTCTTCGATCTTTTCGAGCGGAAGAAGTTTCTTCCATTCCTCGGGATCGACGAATTCGACGTTCTGGACTTCGTGCGAAGTTCTGAAACCATCGAAGAAATGAAGAACTGGGACTTGAGACTCGATCGCCACAAGGTGAGCGACTGGAGTTAAGTCGGCAATTTCTTGAACGGAATTCGAGCAGATCATGGTCGCGCCCGTCTGACGGCAAGCGTAGATATCGGCCTGATCGCCGAAGATCGAAAGGCTGCGGGAGGCTAAGCTCCGAGCCGAAACGTGCATAACGGCGGGAAGAAGCTCGCCGCACCACTTATAGAGATTCGGAATCATGAGGAGCAAGCCTTGGCTCGCGGTGTAGGTCGTTGCTAAAGCGCCCCCTTGAAGGGCTCCATGGACCGCGCCGGAAGCGCCAGCTTCGGATTGCATCTCGACGACTTTAACGGGAGACCCGAAAAAGTTCTTTTGCCCTTTCGAGGCAAAAACGTCGACGAGTTCCGCCATCGGGGAGCTTGGGGTGATCGGATAGATAGCCGCGACTTCGGTGAAGTAGTAGCTTTCCATAGCCGCGGCGGTATTGCCGTCGACGGACTGGAACGTCTTTTTGATATCAGCCATTGTGTCTGAAATTCTCCTTAACGCCTTTTAGTATAGGCTCTGATTACTATGTAATCAATTGACGTGCCAAGAAAGCCTTTTCATAGAAAAAGCCCCGCCGTAAGGCAGGGCTTAAACTCTCACAATATGAGATTAGGCGTAGAAGACGATCTTGACGGAATCGATGTATTCGCTTCCGGTGGTGACCGAGTGGTGTCCGATGCTTAAGAAGGTAACGGCATCCGCTTGGGCAAAGCTAGCAGTGTAAACGTTGTTGACGATGCTGGCGGCGCCGATGACTTTCGCATCATTCGGGGTCGCAACAACGGCAGTTCCGCTCGTGAGGCAGATCACATCTTTGGTGTGAGTCTTCGTGGCGTTGAAGTTAAGGGTGACACTCTTAACGGCGTGGGCGAAGGCGGCGGTGTTGTGGAATTCGGAGGTTCCGGTCGTGGCGTTGATTCTCAACTGAATGCCAGTTCCGTAGTTGCCACATCCGACTTGAGACCAAGCAACATTATCGATCGTAGCGGTCGAGGAATTGGTGTAGGCGTTAAGCGGTAAGGCAAGGTTATCAACGGTGATGGTCGAAGAGAGTTCAGCATTGCTCGCGAAGGTGGCTCCAACGAGGTTGGCCGATTGAGCGGCGAAGGTGTAGGTGCCGGCAGTTGCGCCCGCAGTGCAGTTCACTTTGACGCCCTGACGGTTCGTGACGAAGACGGAGTCAATCTTGTAGCCATCGGCAGCGGCGACGGTCGCAGTGACAGTTTCGCCATAGGCAATGCCTGTGGTCTTGTCGATGGTGACAGTGCCGTGTTCGATGCCTTCGGCAACGGAAGCGGTGTATTTGGTGTCATCCGCGACGTGGGAGACGAAGTAGCCGAGAAGCTCAAGTTTTCCGAAATAAGCTTCGCGGATGCATTTCAAGGTGACTTTTTCACCATTGTTGTAATCGGCGAGGGTCGTGACCGCGTCTGCTGGGTTCTTGAAGGCAAGAGCGCCCGGGTCGCCAGAGATGCAAGTCGCAGTCGTTGTCGATCCATAGATGAGGGCGGTTTGTTCGCCATCGGTGAGGTAGGCATCGCCATACTTGTCGGTGTGGCTTAGTCCTTCAAGGATGCCGGTGACAGTCCAGACAGTGTCGCCGTCGATAACGGCTTTGGTGCTGTCCTGTTCGCCAGTCCATTCGATGAGCTTGGCAACGGAAGTGATGGTTTTGTCGACGCTGGAAGTGCTAGTGACGCTGGTTCCGGTGCTGGCTGAAGTGCCAGTGCTGACGGAAGTCCCCGATTTGGTCGAGGTGACGCTTGCGACGGAAGTCGCGGTCGAAGTCGATTGGCTGCTAGTCTCATTGCAAGCAACGAGGCCAAGGATTGCGGCCATGGCTAAGGGTAATAGAATGATCTTACGATTCATTGTGATGATTTTTCTCCTCTCTATTACAAATAGTATTCTAGGCTAATTTGCCAAGCCTGACAACTAGTTAGTGGGAGCGCTTTCTTTTTCCTAAAGAAAAAGGGCCCCAGCGAACGAGACCCCGATTTACCGATTCGTCCCCTACTACTTCTTTTTCTTTTTCCGCGCTGCTTTTTTTCGAGCCGCGACTTCCGCGTTCACGAGTTTTTGGAGAATGTGAAGATTTTGATCGGAGAGGGAAAGCGAAGTATCGACGAGACCCCCGATCGAAGTCATCTTCTTATAGACGAAATCGGTGATGGATGGATACTCAGATAGTTCTTTCTTCGTCACCACCACTCGCTTTGGATGATCGACTTTGACTTTCGGAGATTCGGGCCCGAGGTAAACTTCCATCGCCCCAAGGAGATCGCGGGTGTTAACGGTTGGATCAAACTTAATCATCGGGTCAAAAAAGACAAGTTCGTCGGAAATGACGTCGGGATAAAGCCCCACTAAACGCGAAAGCTTATCAAGCGGGATAAATTTGAGGCTGCTTCGCTTGATGGCCCCGACAATCATCTTAATGTCGTTTTTCTTCGGTTCGCCCATGTGTATGTATATTATAGCAACGAAAATAAAGAAAACCACGGGACATCCGTGGTTTGACTTTTCTGGTGATCCGTGAGGGACTCGAACCCGCGACCCGCTGATTAAGAGTCAGCTGCTCTACCAACTGAGCTAACGGACCAAAGGCGCTTTGGCGCTTGGATATTCTATATCCATGTGACTTTGGGTGCAAGAGATAAAAAGCCCTCGCCGTGAGGCGGGGGCTATATGGCTTCCTGAAAGAGATTATCAGGCTTTGGCAATGAGGGTGATGTTATAGACAAGAGTGTTCGAGGCCGTCCCGTATGTCACGGTCGCGGTCAAGGTGCAAGCAAGGTTTTCGCTGCCCTTCACGGGATAGGTCGGAACGTACTTATCGTGCGAAGCATCGAAGGGGGAAGTGATATCCCAAGTATCCGGATTGCTCGCGACCCACGAGATCGTCGCCGTCACATCCTGTTTGGAACTCTCAACCGTGAGGTTCTTTTTGAAGGTCGTGGTGAGATAGAGATAAGCCGAGGATTTCATCGAATTCGATTCGTTAGCCCCTGAGCGGAGGACCGATCCGGTGCTGGCGACAGCGAAGCCGCCCTCGAACTGATTGACGATCGACTGATCCGAGGTGATGGGAGTTGGTTTCGTCTCACAGGAGGCGAGGAGGAGGACGGAGCAGAGAGCCGCCGTGGCGAAGTAAGCAAAGCGTTTCATATTGTTTTTCTCCTTTCAATTATGAAAGCCATCAAGAATCGAGGATGTGGACGTAATCGGCGCTGGCGAGGTTGTTGAGGAGCTGGAGCTGGTAATTCGTGTAATAAGGGACAAGGTAAGCCTTGACGTTATACGATTCGCCAACTGCGAAATCCGTATAGTGAAGAAGCGGATAAGACGAACTGTCGATCCGGAGGTTGCAAATGATCGTGGTTCCTTTGATGTAACCATAAATGGTGCAGCCCGAGGTTCCTTGATTGTAATAAGTCTCCTGACCGTTCGGGATGTAATTGCCGTTCTCGTCGTAGTCACCGCTCTGAATGTTCCGGACGGTGATCTGGGTCTCAACGAAGACACCCGAGAACTTGGCGAGAACATCTTTGGAGTTGACGGAGGCGGAAGGCATGGAGAACGGATTGATTCCGTTGTCGCCCGAAACGTAGTCACTCCAATTGGGATCGCTCATATGAGCCAAGATTTCAAACTTTTGCGACCCATAGGTCGAGGTCTTGAGGTCGCTCAGCTGAATGTTGGTCGAATCTTTCGGATACTTCGTCGCGCGGCAATAGAAGTAGACGACGTCCCCGACCGCGACTTTGCTCGCGAGGGAGGTGTTGTATCCAGCATAGGCATAGATGCAAGTATACGGATCGGTTTCAGCTTGACTGAGATCGCGAACGAGATCGCGAAGGACGAGGTTATCGCCAATCTGACCAACCACGAGGGCCTTGACTCGAAGCTGCTTGCCCGAGGTTCCAGTCGTCGGATCAATTCCAAGATCGGAGTAATCGTTGCGAATCTTGAAGAGAGTCGCCTCGACGACGGTGTTGGAGTAATCGTAATCGGGGTCTTTCGTCGCATAGACGCGGTAGCCGCACTTCTCACCAAAGGCTCCGGCCTTGACGAAACTATCGAGATAACCAAGAGTCGAATCGGCAAAGAGTTGGTTTTTGGAATAGCATTGCTCAACCAATTCAAGATTGAGGCAACGCCACGGATCAGAAGCGGTCTCTTGGTACCAAACGAAACCGAGGTTGCGTCCACCCGAGCTATCGTACTTGGTGTAGGCGTCAATATCGTTAACGAGGCAAATACTGGTGGCCGCAGACAGCTTCTTCTCGGTGAATTTGCTGGCTTTGACCCCCCACGGCTCAACCTTGGCGGTCGATTCGGGAGTGTTGATACCCAGGAAGCGAACCTTCACGGAGGTATTGTCCAAGGTGATGAAATTGCAGGTATCGCCATCGGTGCAGCTCGAAAGGCGGGCTTTGCCATAAGCAACACCCGATTCAGGCTTCGCAAAATCGCTTGTAAGGTAGGTGTCGGCGAACTTGAACTGGAGGGCGTCGGTGATCGGCGTCGCCGGAAGAAGATCGTCGGGGGTCGAAAGGACGGGGCAGGTCGAAACGCTGCTCGTCTCATTGCACGACGCGAGCAAAGCCGCGAAGGCCAATGTTAAGATAAATAGATTGCTTTTTTTCATATTATTTCCTGACGTAGTCTCCTAATTGGCTATAGAGCGCGGCAACGATCTCGCTCGGCGTTTTGCCGTCGATGAAGAGTTGGGCCATGGCGCTATCGACGGCGTTCCGAACGGTGGATGAGCCACTGAATGGAGGGTCGACGAATTTCGTCCAGGTCGATCCGCTAGCCATATAGATGTCGCGGTTGACGAGGGCGGTGTTCCGACGAATTTTATCGGCCGTCGAAGCCGGAACTTGAGAGAGGAAGGTTGAATAGGCTTCACTTTGGGAAGCGTATTCGCATGACGGGAAATAACCAGTCAAAGCCGAGAACTCGCCATTGGCCTCTTTCGAAAGGTACTTTATCAGTTTCCAAGCCGCGATCCGCTGAGCGTTCGTGCCTTGGTCAAGCATGACAAGGTTGGTGCCTTGCGAAATGACGAATTTCTTGTCGGCCTCGTGATATGGAAGCGGAGCGACGTTGATGGTGAATTTGTTGCCAGTCGGAGCGTCATTGCTGACGCCGGCCGAAGAGCCGATCGCCATGACGGTCTCGAGGTATTTGAACGGAGTTGACGAATATTTCGCCTCGTCCCAGTTGGCAGGGATGCCAAGAGCCTTGCGGTTATAACCATCTTGGAAATAACTAAGGGCCGATTTAACTTCGGTGCTATCGAAGGCGAGATAGCCATTGCCTTTCTCGACTTCGGTGTACTTACCACCCCATTGACGGCAGGCGGTGATGAAGAAGTTCGATTGGGAATCGTAGGAAAGCGGACGGAAATCGGATTCGGCGACAGTCGAGAAATCAAAGATGGTCGATACACCCGCGGGCATATCGGATTCTTTGTTGTAAGCAATCGAATTAGATCCGATGTACTTGCCAAAATACGGAGCAAGAAGAGTGTTGATCTTCGGTCCGACGGTAAGAAGTTCGTCCCAGGTCGAAGGGACGGTGATCGAAGCGTCGCGGGTCGTGGCCCAATTGAAGAACGATTCGTTATAGACAAGAACCTCAGTCGATTTGTTGAAGGGGACACCTAAAGTATAGGGGGTGCCGTCATCCTGAAACTCGATGGCTTGGTTCTCGGCCATGTAGTCTTTATAGAAATCAGAAATGTTGAACGTATCGTCGCCATCGTTCTCGAAGTAATAATTCAGGCGAACGATGGAGTTATTCTCCACGTAGGCCGCTTCGTGATCGGGGTAGGCGAAGGTGAGATTCGGCATGGTGTTGGTCGAAGCCGAGAGGACGATGGCCTTTTCGAGGTTGTCGTAACCGCCTTTGGACTCCATCTTAACGGTGATGCCGGTGTCTTCTTCAAACTTGCCAACGAGATTCTCAAGGACGGCTTCGATATCGGATCCGAATGGGGTCCAAAAATTGATGGTCGTGCCACTAGTGTCCTCGCTCCAGTTAATGTTGTAGGCAAGATCTGTCTGGCCGCAGGAACTAAGTCCGGCGGTAAGGCAGCCAGCCGCAAGAACGAGCGGGGCAATAAACTTTAGTCTGTTGTTTTTCTTCATCTTATATCTCCGCGACGGTTAGCGGACATAGTCCGAAAGTTCAGCGTACTTGGCTTTGACGACGTCTTCCGGCGAAGTCTTGTCCATGAAAACCTGAGCGGTCACGGTTCCGACCGAAGTCCGAATGGTCGAAGATCCATTGAAGCCCGGATCAACGAATTTGTGCCAGCCATTTTCGCTGGTGTACATGGTTCCGTTGACGATGGCGGCGCTCCGATTCAGCTTATCGACGGCTGAGCCACCGGTCGAATTGATGAATTCCTGATAGACGGTCGAATTGTAGGCCGACTTGCAGGTTGGATAGTAGCCAGAGAGAGCGGCGAATTCGCCGTTGTTGATTTGGCTGAGGTACTTTAAGAGCTTCCAAGAAGCGACTTGTTCAACGTCTCCGCCTTTATCGAACATGCAGAGGTTGGTGCCCTGGGAGATGACGTATTGGTTTTCAGCGGTGTTAAATGGGATTGGAGCGCAAGCGGTCTCGAAAGCCGAGCCGGCTGGGACGCAGTTGCTGACACCAGCCGAAGAGCCGATGTTCATGAGCGACTGATAGATTTTGAAGTGAGCCGAGCAATAGGAAGCTTCGGCAAAGGTCTGAGGAATAGCTAGACCATTGGCCTGATAGATCTCATTGAAGGCATTGAGCGAATCATAGGTCTTCTGATTCTGGAAGGCGACATAGCCCCGGAGGGTGCTCTTATCGACTTCGGTGTAGGCTCCGCCCCACTGACGGATGCCAGTGATGAAGAAGTTCGATTGCGAGTCATAAGAAAGCGGATAGAGTCCGCCTTCATTGATGGCAGTTAAATCGAGTAAGACAGTGACGCCGGTCGGGAGGGCGGTCGTGCTGGTGTAGACGATTCCGTCTGAGCCGAGGACCTTGCCATAGGCGCCTTTATCCTTCACGAAAGAGAGAATCTTGGCGGATTGAGTCTTGACCTCGCCCCACGTAGTTGGGAGGGCGATCCCCGCTGCCAAAACGGCCGCGTTCGTGAAGAAGGTCTTGTTGTAGACCATGACTTCAGTCGATTTGTTGAAGGGAAGGCCAAGCGTATAGCCGGTTCCGTCATCCTTATATTCGAGAGTTTGGTTTTCGACCATGTAGTCGCTGTAGAAATCGCTCATATCGATCGGAGCGAGTTCATTGAAGGTTTCACCAACTTTGCTCGTTTCGGTCGCCGTGCCAACGCGGGTCGCGGGGATGTCTTTGTCGTGGGCAATGAAGCCATCAAGACGAAGCTGAATGTTGCTGTCGATATAGCCAGCGAAATGGTCAGGATAACCGACGGCGACATTCGGATAAGTTCCGGTCGAGGCCGAGAGGTTGATAGCTTTCTGAAGATTGTCGTAGCCGCCTTTTCCTTCATGGGTGACGGTGATGCCGGTCTCTTTGCTGAATTCATCGAGAATGGTTTGGAGTTGGCTCGTCACAGTGGCTCCGAAGCCGGTCCACATCGTAATGTTGGCCCCGCGGGTGTCGACGGTCATGTCGACCTTGAAATCATCAGAGGCTGTCGGTCCGCACGAAGCGATGGTTCCTCCGCAGATCGCGATAAGCGCAGCCGCGGAAAGCATTTTGACTGAAGTTTTGTTTTTCATGTTTCCTTCCTTTTTAGGACCGCCACAAAGGGCGGAGTTCAATCTCCTATCTAACTAACAATATTCTAACCCTTGATTCCCGAACGTGAAACACCGCGCATGATAAATTTACGGAAAATCAAGAAGAAGACGAAGAGAGGCGCGGTAACAACGACGGATCCGGCAATTCTCACGGTGTCGTGGGAAAGCCCGGTGTCGGAATTGGTGAAGAGAGACATCAAGCCATTTGAGACGAGAGCCATGCTCCACCCATTGGAAAGGCTGTGGAAATTCCCGGAAGCAACCAAGTTCGGCCAAACATAGGCGTTCCAAGAGCCCATGAGGGAGAGGATGGCGATGGTGACAATCGTCGGGGAGGCGATTGGGATCATAACTCTCCACAAATACCGGAAATGGCCATAGCCGTCAACTTTGGCGGCGAGGAAGAGCTCATTCGGAATCTGCTGGAAAGTCTGACGAAGATAGAAAATGTAGAAGACCGAAACGCCGTGAACAAAGATGAGGGCGGCGTAGGTGTTCTCCCAAGAGAATGATTTGACGGTCTGGAAGTTCGTGATGACCATCATCTCGCCCGGAATCATCATCGTGGCGAGCAAAATCGTGAAGAGGAGGTTCTTGCCTTTAAAGTCACAACGGGCGAAAGCGAAGGCGGCAAGAACGGACGTGATGAGGGTGAAGATCGTCCCAACGACCGAGACATAGATGGTGTTGAGATAATAAAGACCAAAGTTGATTGTGGATCCACTCACCGGGTTTTTATAAGTGAAGACGGTGATGAAGTTGTGCATCGTGTAGTTTGAGGTCGCGAAATGTTCGTTCCACCAACTCGGAATCAGGTTGAAGACCCGGGTCGCAACATCGTAATCGTAGCAATCCGGATCGCGGAAAGCCGTGATGATCATGAAGACGAATGGGACGAGCATGAAGATTCCAAGAAGCGAGAGGAAAACGTAGAGGATGGTCGTCCGGGCGATGGTCCGGGCTTTATACTGCCTAAGTTGCGCGGGCGTCGCGAAATACATATCGGATTCGTGCGCGTTGGCGGCTTTGACGACAGGCGTATTGCGGGCGGGGGTCGTCACGGCCGGTTGTTGCTTAACTGTTTTGTTTGCCATGATGTTTACCTCCTTAATAAACGACTTTCTTTTTGCTGACACCCATTTGTACGAGAGTGATAAGCAAAATTACGAGCAAGAGAATGAATGAGGCAGCGGCCGCGCGGCCTTGCTTCGTTTGGTCTTGCATGACGACGTAGATGTAACCGACGACGGTTTCCCAGTTCTTGGCCGTCGTGCCGCCGAAGTTATAGGCCCCGGCTCCGAAGAGGGCGATGATCGAAGCATAAGCTTTGAAGGCCCCGATGAAGGACGTGATGGTGATGTAGAGAATCTGAGGCGAAAGGAGAGGGACGGTGATCCGCCGGAAGATGGTCGAACGGCTGGCGCCGTCGATCTTCGCGGCATCGTAGTACTGATTGTCGATCGAACTTAAGCCCGACATGAAGACGAGGATCTTAAAGGCGATCCCGTTCCAGATCGAATAGACGGTGATGACAAAGAGCATGTTCCATTTGCTGGCGACGACACTGAGCCAGGCCTGGGCTGGAACTCCAAAGATCCCGAGCATGGCATTGAAGAGACCGGCATCGCCATCGGTGAAGATGATCTTGAAGACCATCCCGAGGGCGATCGCGTTCGTGACGTATGGAAGGAAGAAGACGGTTTGGAAGAAACCCTGAAGCGGTTTGATCGAATGGAGGCAAACCGCGATCAAGAGACCGACAACGATGGTGAGAGGAACGGAAATGGCGACGATGATGAGGGTATTGAAGAAAGCCCCAATCGTCCCCGCCGCCCACGTAGCCGTCCACCCTTGAGTGGCCCACGTTCCGATGAACTCGGAATCCGAAAGGACCTTGAGGTAGTTATCAAAACCGATATAGGGTCGCGAAGATCCGCGACCGGTATTGATGGCGACGATGAAGTTCGAAATGGCGAAAGAGCCACCGCTGCCCTTCATGAATTTGAAGTCAACCATGAAAGACATGATGAAGGTGTTGATGATCGGGTAGATCATGAACATCAAAAGGAAGATCAAAGCTGGGATTAAAGCAATCCAAGCTTTTCCAGACTCGCCGATATGGAATCGGGTTGCCCGCTTTACTTGAAGGGTATCATGCGTCCGGTGATAAGTAGCTTGCTTGACCGTCTCTTCGGCCGAGAGATTCTCGGCATAGGAGAAAGAGAAGCGGTTTTTCTGCTTCTTCGCCGGCATGTCCTTTGTTAAGGTACTGGCCATTACTTAATCCTCTCTCCGCCGGTTTCAAAGACGTAGAAACGCTTGGCTTGGAAATTAAGGGTCTTTTTGCCGATGACTTCCTCGCGCATTTCGCTGGGGATGATGATGCGAAGATGATTGTCGGCTTGATCGCGAACGGTTCCGATGATCGAGATGTCGCGTCCAATGTGCTGGACCATTTCGACATCGGCTGGAATGATGGCTTTCTCGCCAACGGCAAGCTTGAATGATTCGGGGCGGACGCCGATTTTGACTGGGCGATCCTTGACCTCGACGAGTTTGAATGAGCGTTCGATATTGGCGACATCGGGGTTTTCTTCAGCCTCGGCGCCTTTCTTCTTGCCCTTCTTCGGAGCTTCGGCGACGGGTTTGATTTCCTCGTCATAGACTTTTTTCTTATAGGCTTTGGCATAGGACTTGTCATCATCGAAAACCTGTCCATCGACGTAGAGTTTGCCATCCTTGATCTCACCATCGAAAACGTTGATGGCGGGGGACCCGAGGAATTGGGCGACGAAGAGGTTGGCGGGTTCGTCGTAGACGTGCTGCGGCTCACCGATTTGCTGGATGATGCCGAGCTTCATAACGACGATGATATCGGAAATTGACATGGCCTCTTCTTGGTCGTGAGTGACGAAGACCGTGGTGATTCCGGTCGTTCTCTGAATCCGTTTGATTTCTTCGCGGGTCTGGAGACGGAGACGGGCATCGAGGTTCGAAAGAGGTTCGTCGAGAAGAAGGACGCCAGGCTTTTTGGAGAGGGCGCGGGCAATGGCAACACGCTGTTGCTGACCACCCGAGAGTTCCTTCGGTTTCCGTTCGAGATAAGGTTCGATATCAACGATCCGAGCCATTTCGTGGGCGATTTCCACTTTGTCGGCTTTGGTGAGTTTCTTCTTATCAAGGGCGGAGGCTTTGACGGCCCCGTCTTTTAAGACGATCTTCAGCGCTTCGACGTTTTCGTTCAGTTTGGCTTCGAGGATCTCGAGGGGTTTGCCTTCGGCTTTGGCCTTCTCGATCTTCTCTTTGGCTTCGGCAATAGCTTTCTCAAGCTTTTCGCCTTCGGCTCCGCCTTTTTTCACGAATTCGAATCCGGCTTCGGCTTCGGCGAGTTCTTCTTCGGCCCGCTTCAATGAGGCTTCGGCTTCGGCGATGGCTTTGTTATCGGCTTCGATGGTTTTGGCGCTCACGAGAGGGAGAGCCATAAGTTTCTTGCTGCGTTTCTCTTCCGGTTTCGCCGCTTCTTCTTGTTGGCGAGCTTGGAGGTTGAGGTCAGCTTTTAAATCCTTGTTGGCCCAAGCCAAAGCGGATTTAGCGCTGGAGACGCCATCCTTCTGGGCACCGGTGGCTCCAGGAAGGCGAACGTTGTCGAGCGGGAAGCAAATGTTCTGCATAACCGTGAAATGGGGGTAAAGGGCATAGTTTTGGAAGACAAGTCCAATTCCGCGATTCTCCGGCGGAACGTTGGTGACGTCCTCATCGCCGAAATAGATGTGTCCGCCGGTCGGCTTATGCAAGCCAGCGATCATGTAAAGAGTGGTCGATTTGCCACAGCCCGACGGGCCAAGCAGTCCGACGAGTTTTCCGTCGGGAATAACAAAAGACATATTGTCGACCGCGGTCGTGTGAGTTCCTTTATGGCCCTCGAACACTTTGGTCAGACCTTCGATGCGCACTTCCATTTATGAAGCCTCCATTGTGAAACGGCACGAAAACAACGTAAGAATACTACCATTGCGCACGTGTGGGGTCAAGCGCATAGGCGAAAGGGCTTACATCACGATGGATACTGAAAATTCGGTATTTCGAGAAAGCCCAAAAATCAACCTATTTATCCTCAGGAGAAACATCAGGAGTTTTCGAGTCAACCGGCGCAATGTTCACGGATTCGCGAATCTTATCGGCCTCGATCATGGCCTCCGAGTAGGCTTTCTCCTGACGGTCCTGCTCTTCAATGTTCTTGAAAAAGACCGAATCCTTCTTGTCCACCACATAGGTCAAAGCCATGAAATCGTGAATAGCCGTGTGGTTCTTGGTAAAGATGACGAGGACATAGGAAACCATGAGGATAAAAAGGGTGATCATAATCCCGTAGATATTGCCGAGGAAAAAGAACAAAGCCAGCATGATGAGGGCGAGAGGAAGAGTCCGGATTACGACCTGAGGTTTTTGAACCTGGAACCCATTCTTGTTGACGAGGCAAAGATTAAACATCCGCTTCCCGAAAGTTTCCCCATCTTGGAAAATGAGAGGAACCAAAAGGTAGTAAAGCGAATATGAAATGGCAATTCCAACGAGAAGAGGATAGGTTTTTTCCATCGCTGAGTAGGCGGCGTTAGGCTCGCTATAAAAGGGCAATTGGAAGAGACTATTCCCGGCATTGTAATAAACGGATTGACGGCTCGGGGAGTAATAGAAAGCCAGAAGTTTTGCTTTCCCGTCGTCACTCAAACCTTTCGTCCGATCGCTTTCGACGTAAAGGCTACTTTTCGGAAGGGCCAAGGAATCATAGTTCGTTCCATCGTATTCGAAATAAGTAGCTCCATCCGGTTTTGAAGGGGCTTCGCGGGACGATAAAGCTTCGGAGGTATAAAGAGACTTAACATCATCTTGGCCAAGGATGAAAACGTTGTACCAATAGGTCGTGTATTTGGCGTTTCGATATTCTTCGGGGCATTTATTGACCAAATAATCGGTGTAATAGGAAACGATCATCCCTTGGTAGCTTTCATAAGCTGCGTAGTCATCATGAGCGGCGACGTTCCCGTCAGTCCCGATGTAGTAAAGACCACTCGCCACCTGATAAGACGTCAACTCGGAGGCCAGATTCTTCGAATAATCAACCGAAAGGAAAATAGCTTGAGCTCCAGCGAAAACGCCAAGCCAAATGAAGAGAGCGAGGATGAGGTCAATAATTGCGGCGAAAGCCCGTTTGCCAACGGGGGCCAAAACGATCTTATGCACCCGGTAACTCCTTTCGGGCCACCACCGACATCACGAGATAATCGTGAGCGGCTTGCCGACGCGGAGTCAAAAGTCCAAGCGAAAGGGTGATGAGGAAAACGGCCAAGATGACGGCGAGGGAAGAGACGACGTTATCAAGAAGAAGGGCGACGAGAAGCGTGAGGAACAAAGGAATATTTCTAAGCAACGCCCGCCACCACGGAAGGGGCTCGCCTTTAATCGCGACGAGGCGAAGCTTCATAATCAGTTTCCCTAACGTCGCCCGGGAGGAATTGCATAAAGGTGGGATCGCGTAAACCGCGAAAGCCGCGACGAAGGTAATAAGCGACAAGAGGCCAAGCGATTGGCCCTGAACTTCGGAGGCGATGGAAGCGTAATAAGGTTCAGCCGAAAGAAGCGCGATGGCCTGATTGATCGCCCCTTGATAAAAGGTGAGGAGATTAGCCTTAGCGTCCGCCGTCAAAGCCCCATCGACGTAAAGCGAAGCCTTAATGACCCCGATCTTCGTCGGATCTGGTTTCTCGTCGGAGCCTTTCGCCCACTCGAACAAAGCCGAATTATTGATCTTGTCGACGCCATCGGGAAGTCCAAGAACGTTTTGGTTATAGAAGGAGACCGTATAGCCCTCGGGATGAGGATTATCGCTATTCGTCAAAGCATTGTAGACGAAGTAATAAGTCTCGACCGCGGCTTTGTAATCCTCGTAATTCGATCCGCTCACGTCCTCCACGACCCCATCTTTTTCAATCATGAGGCCAGCCGCAAGGCGATAAGAAATGAGTTGATCTTGCCGGTCGTATAAGCCAACCGCCGATCCGATGTTTTGAAAGGCCGCAAAATATAAGGCAATCAAAAGGGCGACGAAAAAACTGAGATCAAGGGCCGCCGCGGCAACGCGGAGGAGGGTCGGAGCAAGGATGTAGCCTTCCGGCATGGCTTTTTCAGTGGCTTTTTCCATTATTTTCCGTTCTTATCTTCAGGTTCTGTTTTGGTCTCAATCGGGGTTTCTGATGTTACGTTAACGTCTTTCTTCGCTTCGAATTCATCAAAGGAGTTCATATTGCGGGCTTCGTCGCGGTTTTTGTTGATGGTCGAGAGATCGAGGATCGAATCGGCCGCGGCGATCTGCTCGTCGGTGGCGACGAGGCGACGCTCGATGGGTTTATCTTCATTTAAGGTGACTCCCGATAACTGGGCGGCCAGCGAAGAAGGATGGGTATGGACGTAATCCTGTTCCGCCTCTTTCGAGCTGAACCAAACCGAAGCCTTCGCGTCCACCACCACACTCTTGGAAAGCATGTCGTGAAGCGACTGATGTTTCTTTGAAAGGATGAGGACGACGTAATCGATGATGAAGAGAAGGGCAAAAAGAGGGAAACCGATGATTTGGTCGGGTAAAAGAAGAACTTCATAGACCAACATGATAATGAAATAATGAAGGACAATGTTAATCTTATGAGCCTTATAGCCATCATCACCGAGGACAGCAAGGCCAAGCATCAATTTGCCAAGGGTTCGGCCATTCGGGACGGCTAAAGGAATGATGAAGAAAAAGATCAAAGATGGACCAAGGATGGCCGGGATCGTCGCGAGATACCTAATGCGGTTGCAGGAGGCGATTGGAGTCGAATAGGAAGTCTGACTCTTGAGGTTCACGATGGCGTCGATGTAAAGACCCGCGCTGCCGTCAGATGAACGGAAGGAATAAAGAAGAGGACGAAGGCCGTCTTCAAGGTTCCCCGCGTCGACGAGGGCCTGGTAATGCGAATTGAGGACCGGTTGAAGGGCGAAGTTATTTCCGCCTACACCGTCCGGCGCCGGAACGTAATAGTCGTTCCCTTTTCCATCGTCAGTAAGTCCATAAATGGATTTCGTGACAAATTCGGGAGTGTAATAAGCGGAGGCCGAGACTCCTTTTACGTCATCGCCATGCGAAGGCAAAAAGGCGGTGTAATAATCCCAAACGATCTTCTCATAAAGATGATAGCCATTTTCGCTCGTCCCACCGGGAAGAGTTTCGACGGTTTTGTATTGGTAGGTATTGACCGCATCGATGGTGACGCCATCGCTCTTATAGACCAAGGAGGCCAAACCCGAATCAGCGGAATATTGGCAATAAGCGTCGACTTCTTTTTGATAGCCTAAACCCGGGAGCATCAGCTTCTCGCCCACGAGAAAATAAACGAGGAACATAAAGCCGATGGCGATCGCCGAATCAATCAAGAAAGCGAAACTCGCCCGCATGTAGGAGGCGGGCTTGACGGTTTTGGAAATCATGGAATAACTTTAACCTAATTCGCCCCTTAGATAAACAAGGAGGAAACGGAAGAAGACTTCGCTCTTTTCTTTTGGCGAAAATAAATGGAGAAAAAGAAAAGGCCAAAAAGGACGAGAAATCACTTTTGTAAGAGGATAAGAAAAGCCCCAAACCATAGAGGCTTGGGGCTTGATGTCGCTTGAAGAATCTCTTAGTGGAGAATCTCGGTGACGGTTCCGGCGCCGACGGTACGTCCACCCTCACGGATGGAGAACTTGGTGCCCTGTTCCATAGCGATCGGGTGAATTAACTCGACGGTTAAGGTAACGTGGTCGCCCGGCATGACCATGTCGGTTCCAGCGGGAAGCGTGATGCTCCCGGTGATATCGGTGGTCCGGAAGAAGAACTGCGGACGGTAGCCGTTTAAGAAAGCGGTATGACGTCCACCTTCGTCCTTGGTGAGAACGTAGACGGTCGCGGTAAACTTATCGTGCGGGACGATCGAGCCCGGCTTAGCAAGAACCTGACCACGTTCGACTTGGTCATGGGTGATGCCACGGAGAAGGGCACCGACGTTATCGCCACCCTCAGCGTAGTCGAGGGTTTTGCGGAACATTTCGAGTCCGGTGACGACGGTCTTGATGGTCGGACGGACACCGATGAGTTCAACTTCGTCGTTGATTTTCACGGTTCCACGTTCGACACGGCCAGTGACAACGGTTCCACGTCCAGAGATGGTGAGAACGTCTTCGATCGGGAGAAGGAAGGGTTTGTCGTTATCACGAGCTGGATTTGGGATGTAGGTATCAAGGGCTTCGAGAAGCTCAAGAATCGGTTTGACGTTCGGGTCGGTAAGCGATTTGGCTTCGCCGGCGAGTTTGGCCGAACCACGGATGACCGGAAGCTTGTCGCCAGGGAAACTGTACTTGGTGAGAAGGTCGCGGACGTCCATTTCGACGAGGTCGATAAGTTCGGGATCGTCCACCATGTCAACCTTGTTGAGGAAGACGATGATGTACGGAACTCCGACTTGGCGGGCGAGAAGAACGTGTTCGCGGGTCTGCGGCATGACGCCGTCAGCGGCCGAGACAACGAGGATCGCGCCATCCATTTGAGCGGCGCCGGTGATCATGTTTTTGACATAGTCAGCGTGCCCCGGGCAGTCGACGTGAGCGTAGTGACGCTTTTCGGTCTCGTACTCCATGTGGGCGGTGTTGATGGTAATACCACGAGCTCTTTCCTCAGGGGTCGAGTCGATGCCGGAATAACCGACGTCTTTGGCTAAGCCTTTGAGCGAAAGGACGTGCATGATAGCAGCGGTGAGAGTGGTCTTGCCGTGGTCGACGTGGCCGATGGTGCCAACGTTAACGTGGACACGGTCACGGTTGAATTTTTCTTTTGCCATTGTGAATTTTCCTCCAAATAATGGTTTTTTAGACTGGCTGATTAATGATAGAACAAGGTTCTTTCTTTCGCAATACTAATTAGTATTGGTCGGAGTTTACCTCTTCGACATGTTGGACTTCTTGATGATCTCGTCTTGAATGAAACGAGGGCATTCGCCGTAATGGTCGAAACTCATCGTGAAGTTGCCGCGGCCCTGAGTGATCGAACGAAGGTCGGTCACGTAGCCGAACATCTCAGCGAGCGGGACGATGCAATCGACCTGCTTGGCGTTGCCACGCTGAGTTTCCCCAGTCATGATTCCGCGCCGACGAGAGATGTCGCCGATGACGTCGCCGTAATACTGTTCGGGGACGGTGACCTCAACCTTCATGAGCGGTTCAAGGATGACGGGGTCGCACTTTGCGGCCGCGGCCTTGAGGGCCAAAGAGGAAGCGATCTTGTAGGCGGCTTCGGAGCTATCGACTTCGTGGTATGAACCGTCGAAGAGGGTGGCTTTGAGGTCGATGATGGGGAAGCCGGCGATGAGGCCGCGGTTAAGCGCTTCTTCAAGGCCTTGTTGGCTTGGCTTAATGAATTCCCGAGGAATCGAGCCGCCGACGATCGCGTCGACGAATTCAAATCCTTTGCCCGGGTTCGGTTCGAAGCGGAACCAGACGTCGCCATATTGTCCGTGACCGCCGGTCTGCTTGATGTAACGACCTTCGGTTTCGCCAGTCTTGCGGATGGTCTCGCGGTAGTTGACCTGCGGGGCTCCGACATTGACTTCGACTCCGAATTCGCGGCGCATCCGCTCGACGAGAATGTCGAGTTGGAGTTCGCCGACACCCGCGATGATGGTCTGACCGGTTTCCTGATCCGTGTGGACGCGGAAGGTCGGATCTTCTTCGGCGAGTTTGGTGAGGGCAACACCCATCTTTTCCTGATCGGCTTTGGTCTTAGGTTCCACCGCTTCTTCAAGAACGGGGTCCGGGAAGATAAGCTTCTCAAGAACGACTGGGTAGTCTTCATCGGTCAAGGTATCGCCGGTGGTCGTGGCTTTGAGGCCGACGACGGCGCCGATTTCTCCAGCGTGGAGAGAATCGACTTCCTGACGATGGTTGGCGTGCATAAGGACGAGACGAGCGATACGCTCTTTCGTTCCATGGCTGCTGTTGAGGACGTAGGATCCGCTCTTCAGGACGCCCTGATAGACACGGACGAAGGCCAAACGCCCGATGAAGGGGTCGGTGGCGATCTTGAAGGCTAGTCCGACGAAGGGCTTTTTGTCAGTCGCTTCACAGACGTACTTTTCACCGTTGAGCTCGCCTTTTTCGCCAGCAATTTCTACTGGGGAGGGCAAGTAATCGATGACGCCGTCGAGAAGAAGCTGAATGCCTTTGTTCTTGTAGGCGGAACCGCAGAAGACTGGGAAGAACGTTCCAGTCAAAACAGCTTTGCGGATCGTGTTTTTGATGAGTGGGATCGGAACTTCTTTTCCATCGAGAACCATCATCATGAGTTCATCGTCGAAGGCGGCGAGTTTCTCAATGAGAACCGCGCGGTAATATTCGACTTTGTCCTTAAGTTCGGCTGGAATCTCGATTTTCTTCGCTGGGGCGTCTTTGTCATCGCTATAAATCCAAGCTTCGCGAGTGATGATATCGACGGCTCCTTTGAAGTCCTGTTCTTTGCCGATCGGGCATTGAAGGGCGGGAGCGTTGGCGGCGAGTCTCTCTTTAAGAGAGGCTAAGCACATATCGAAGTCAGCTCCGGTCGCGTCCATCTTGTTGCAGAAGACGAGCCGAGGGACTCCGTATTTCGTGCCTTGACGCCAAACAGTTTCGGTTTGCGGTTCGACTCCGTTTTTGGAATCGAGAACGGTGACGGCGCCATCGAGGACGCGGAGAGAACGTTCGACTTCAACGGTGAAGTCAACGTGCCCCGGAGTGTCGATGAGGTTGATACGGTTTCCCTTCCAGAAGCAAGTGGTTGCCGAGGAAGTGATAGTGATACCGCGTTCTTGTTCCTCTTCCATCCAGTCCATGACGGCGGTGCCTTCGTGGACTTCGCCGATTTTGTGCGTACGGCCGGTGTAATAGAGGATGCGCTCTGAAGTGGTTGTTTTGCCAGCGTCGATGTGGGCCATGATCCCGATGTTGCGGGTATGGGGAAGGTCGTACTTGGCAGCGTCTTTTATTTCTAGTTCGTTTTCAGCCATTGGTGATCCTCCTTATCTTTACCAGCGGTAATGGGCATAAGCCTTGTTGGCTTCGGCCATCTTGTGAACGTCTTCCTTCTTCTTGACTGAGCCACCGGTGCCATTGGCGGCGTCGATGATTTCAGCAGAAAGTTTGTCTTCCATAGTCTTCTCGCCGCGTAAACGGGCGTAGGAGACGAGCCAGCGTAAACCAAGGGTCTGTTTGCGTTCGGGGGTAACCTCGACTGGGACCTGGTAGTTGGCGGCGCCGATACGGCGCACTTTGAGTTCGACTTCCGGCATGATGTTGTTGACCGCCGTCGCAAAGACGTCGATCGCCGGTTTCTTGGTCTTCTCTTCGATTTGTTTGAAGGCCTTGTAGATGATGGTTTGAGCTGTGCCTCTCTTGCCGCCGTACATGATGCGGTTGATGAGACGGGTGACTAATTTCGAATTGTAGACCGGATCGGGCAGAACGTCCCGTTTGGCTACTGAACCTTTTCTTGGCATTGTTGATGTCCTCCTTATTTAGCCGCTTTCGGCTTTTTGGTGCCGTATTGGCTACGGCCTTGACGACGGGCTTCGATGCCGGCGCAGTCGAGGCAACCACGGATGATGTGGTAGCGAACGCCCGGGAGATCCTTAACACGTCCGCCACGGATCATGACGGTCGAGTGTTCCTGAAGGTTGTGGCCTTCTCCGCCGATGTAGGCAGTGACTTCGTATCCGTTGGATAAACGGACACGAGCGTACTTACGTAAAGCCGAGTTCGGCTTCTTCGGGGTCATCGTTCCGACACGGGTGCAAACTCCGCGTTTTTGAGCCGATGGCTGATTGGTGTTCGTCTTGGTCAAGCTGTTCCACCGCTTGCTGAGAGCAGGCGTCTTGGACTTCTTGGCAGCGCTCGCGCGTCCGTCCCTAACTAACTGGTTAATGGTTGGCATTTTGTGTAAATCTCCTTTTGTTTTCTTGCACACAATTCCCGGTGTGTCCAACACCGTGGTAAATAAAACGCCTAAAAGGCCTTTACTTATGTCCGTGGTAGATGATACGCGGGCGGAAAAGGGTTGTCAACGTCAAACTTTTTTCTAATTGAAACGTGATTAATTAAACGACGTCGATGAACTCAATAAGTCGCCCCATCCCAAATCGCATGAGCGGCTTCTGGATGGTCGATAAAGGGATTGCGGTTATTCTGAATGGCATAGATGGCGTTGTTCCGGGCGATCTCTTTCTCGGAAACTGGATCGTGGTCATTCCATTCGAGGTAAACCTGACGAGCCCAATCGGAAAGAGTTGGATAAGTCGTCTTGTTGAAGGAGTCAAAAGCCCCCCACGAGGTCAACTGGCTTTGGTAACGGGTCGCCATGTAGAAATACATCCGGGCAAAATCGCCTTTATATTGATCGATGACTTCGAAGACCAATCCGGTGTAACCGTGATTCGTCGAAGTGGAACCATTTCCCAATTTGGATCCGTTCATCGAAGTGTACTTGAGGGTCTCGCCAACGTTTCCATGAGGATAATTGCTTCTTCGGTTGTTGACGTAACCATCGGTCGGGACGAGATGATGAAGATCGCTCTTCATTGGTGAAGCTTCGTTAAAGATCGATTGGGGAATCGTATGTTCGCGGTTGAGGGAGTCCCCTTCTTTCTTGTAATCTCCATGATCACAATTCGGATCCCAATGGTAATTGCTGTACATGTCGATAATCTTGCCATCCGAATCACAATCGGTCGTGAGATAGGCCGTATAAGCGTAGTCGTAACTCTTCGTGACGTATCCGCTCGAGATAAGACTTGATAGAGAGGACTTGAGCGAAGCGCCTTTGCTTGAGAAATCAATTGAGGAATAGTATTGCCCTTCCCCCGTTGGCAAAGAAACTGATGAGGTGACGGGCGAAGATGAGATTAAGGAAGAACTCGAGGAAGAGCTAGAAGACGAAGAGGATGAAGATGATGAAGAAAACGATGCGCTGGAACTTGAAGAGGATGAGCCTCCGATCGTGAAAACAATTTTGCAGAGGTTGAAACGTCCGCTGCTGGCGGTTCCACCGGCGATGGTGAAAGTCGTCGAAGGAGTCAGATTTCCATTATCGAGGTTAGAGAAAACGTAACCTGAATCAATCGACGCATCAGTAATATCGGGAACGACTTTGGTGAGGGTATCCGCGGATTGGGCGGAGGAGTTAGCCGAAGAACTGACAAGGACTTTGGCTTTGGTATCGGTTCCGTAATAATAGCAAAGCAACTTAGCCTTCGTGATGATGACCGAACCAGAGAAGGTGATGACAAGTTTGCCGGCGTTCGAACCACTGCCTAACTTTGCCGCATCGCCTTTGCCATTCGAGTAGAGTTTTGTGGAACCGGTAAGCGAAGAAACGGCGATGTTCTTCGCGGTGAAGAAATTCATGTCTTTCACTTCGGTGCTGGCACTCGTCTGGGTGGTTCCGAATGTGATGTCCGCACACGTGATGGAACCACCACTTGGGATGGCCATCAGCTTTTGCGCGCTGAGGAGAGCGATCGAAAGAACGGAAATAAAGCCAAGGCTTCCTGCCGTGATCGAGTAAAAAGTTTTGCTGTGTTTTGATTTCATAACAAGGTAGGTTACCAAAAAGATTCATTCAAGGGAAGCGAAATTACAAATTAAACGTTTAATTAAAATCAACAGTTATTTGGGCGTAAGTTGAAGTAAGAGAAGAAACTTTGAAGGAAAACGGAAATTCTCTGCCATCATGAAAAGTGAAATCCAAAAACGAACTTTTACCGAACTCATCGCCCGCGTAGAAAAGCGAATCCCGAAGGACGGAACCGTCTCCGAGCGTTTCAATATGATCGGACGCCACATAGTTTTTTATCAGTCGAGCCGAACCCGATGATTTATCGAGAAGTTGATAAAGAAGGCGCGAGGTATCGACAAATTCGCCGGAAGAAACCGCGCTGTTATCATTGGCGACGTCAACTCGATAATTCGATGCCGTGGCAATGGATTCGTCTAAGTACCCCCGACAGTTTCCGGGATCAATGAAATAACCAAGGCGCGAATCGACGTGATAAACCTTGACGCCCGGTTTTTGGAAAAGCCGTTCGCCCGAATTCCTTAAAGTCGCATCGACGTAGTTCAAATAAGAAGGAACGTAGAATTCGAGGAGGAGGTATTCGTCATAAGGAGAACCATTCCAAGAAGGGGAAAGCAAAAGGAGATCGCCCGAACTCGAAAACGGACGGAGAGTCACCTCGCAGGACGAAGTCGCGACATAGGGCCGCGTCCAATCGAGAATCAGTTTGCTATAAGCCGTTTCGTCTCCGATCGAATAATCCATGATGTCCATCCGACCCGTCGGGGCACAAGCCCCAAAATCGGAACCGCCATTCACGTCATAGTAATCGCGGAGCCCCATCAAGTGACCCGTCTCGTGGATGAAGGTGTGAGAATCGACTTTGCCTTCATTGAGATAAGTTAAACTAAACGAACTCCAGGCCGTTGGGGCGGGGTTATTGATCGTGAAAGCCCACAACATTGAGTTTCGATGTCCTGAAACATCATTCGAAAGACTGGGCATGCTGTAAATGAGATAAACCGCCGTCGCTTGCCCTATCTTGTTAACAGGGAAAACGTAGTTCGATAAGGGGTCATCCGGATAGGCGGATGCGTACCACTTGAGGGCTTCTTCGCGTATTGCATTCAAAGCTTTTGAATTATTGCTCGCGGAACCATTCAAAGCTTTCAGCCCCGCATAGGTATATTTAGATGAACGGAACCACGATGTGACTTTCCCTTCGAGATGAAGACGTCCATAGGAGGATTTATCAAAGAACGAGGCGACGCTGAAGAATTGGTTATGCTTCTCGCCACCGAAAAACGATTCGTTGATCATGTCGAGAGATTCATTAGGAAGATTAGTCGAAGGGTAATCGACAAAGTCGACGGGGATCACGAGGAGCTTCTGCTCCCCTGATGAGGGCAAATTGACCCGCCAGGAAGAATAGTAATTGGGATCCCCGATTTTGTTACGGTAAACATCGCTATAGGAATCAAAATTTTCGTCTAAAGAAGAAACGCGAGAAAAAGAACCGGCCTTATAGAAGCCTTCCTTTTGCTCCAAATCGAAACTCGAAGTGTTCAATGAAGAATAAGCATAGGCTTCATAAGAAAAGGGAAAGAGCGAACAACCGGCCAAAAGGCCAACGAACAAAGTGAGGGTGAGGAGAAGGCTCTTTTTCATGTCAGTTGTTATTTTCCACCACTACGGCATTAATGTGAAGATAAAGAAAAGGCCCGCGCTGAAGCGCGAGCCTTGACCGATTTAGTTTCGATCAGTCGTTGATGTCGGGACGATCGTGTTTCTCGACGTACTGGGCTTTGACATCTTTCATCTTGGTGAGGACGTCGAAGTTGTTGAGCGAGGAATTCTCTTCCTCTTCGGTCCTGAGGCCAGTTCCGGCTGGGATGAGTTTGCCAGTGATGACATTCTCCTTAAGACCATGGAGGTTATCTCTCTTCGCCTTGATGGCCGCATCGGTGAGGACGCGGGTGGTCTCCTGGAAGGAGGCGGCGGATAGGAAGCTTTCGGTTTCGAGAGCGGCTTTGGTGATGCCAAGAACGAGCGGCTGGGCGAGGGCCGGGCGCTTTCCCGAAAGGAGGACTTGTTCGTTCTCTTCGGTGAAACGTTCGACACCAACGCGGGTGCCCGGAAGCATCGAGGTGTTGCCACCATCGACGACGACGACTTTGCGGAGCATCTGACGGATGATGACTTCAAGGTGTTTATCGGAAATGCCGATACCCTGAGCGGCGTAGACCTTCTGAATCTCCTTGATCATGTAGACTTCGACTTTTTCGATGTCGCTGACTTCGAGGAGTTGCTTCGGGTTGATGGCGCCTTCGGTGATCTTCCCACCGTTTTCGACCTCGTCACCCTTCTTCACGCGAAGACGGACGCCGAAGCCAGTCGTATAGGATTTGCTTTCAAGATCATTTGTGACGGTCACTTCGTAACGGCCACCGATGTCTTTGATTTCACTGATTTTGCCCGAGATCTCGGAGATCATGGCTTCGCCTTTTGGATTGCGAGCCTCGACGAGTTCCTGAACACGAGGTAAACCTTGAGTGATGTCGGTTCCGGCCATACCACCAGTGTGGAAGACACGCATGGTGAGCTGAGTGCCCGGTTCGCCGATCGATTGAGCGGCCATAATGCCAACCGCTTCTCCGACGTCGACGAGCTTGCCCGTCGCCATGTTCTGTCCATAGCAGTGTTGGCAGACCCCGTCTTTGGTCTGGCAGGTAAAGAGCGAACGAATCTCGACTTCCTTGATGCCAGCGCCGACGATGGCGTTAGCTTCTTCTTCGCCCATCATGGCATTGCCCTTGGCGAGGACCGCGTTGGTCTTCGGATCAAGGATGTCGTGCATGGCGAAACGGCCGACGAGACGCGAGAAGAGCGAAACGATTTCCGTGTCGCGGGAAGTATCGCGAATGGCCCGGACTTTGAATCCGTGGTCGCAATGGCAATCTTCTTCGCGAACGATGACGTCTTGGGAGACGTCGACGAGACGGCGGGTGAGGTAGCCGGAGTCGGCGGTCTTAAGGGCCGTATCGGCGCCGCCCTTACGGGCACCGTGGGTGTTGATGAAGAATTCGCTGACCTTCATACCTTCACGGTAGGAGGAGACGATCGGGAGTTCGATTTCTTCGTTCTTCGGGTTGGCGACAAGGCCTTTCATACCGATGAGCTGTTTGAAGTTATCGAGGTTTCCACGAGCGCCGGAATCCGCCATGATGACGATCGGGTTGCGCTTATCTTCGGAGAGACGTTCGGCGACCTTCTTTTTGACATCGTCGGTGACTTTCGACCAAACGCGGACGACTTGGGTGTGACGTTCTTTGTCGCTCAGCATACCCTTGCGATAGAGACTGTTGACCTTGTCGACCTGGAGTTGGCCTTTGTCGACTTCTTCGTACTTTCCATCAACCGGGACGATGTCCGAAATGGCGATCGTGACCGAGGAGACGGTCGAATACTTGAAGCCTTGGTCCTTGATTTTGTCGAGGACGGCGCTGGTCTTGCTCGTGCCATACTGATGGAAGACGGCGTCGATGATGTAACCGAGCTGCTTCTTTTTGATCGGCTGGCGGAGCGGAAGTTTGGAGATGTAAGCCTTAAGAAGGCTCGTGGAGTCATCGGCGACAGCCGAATTCTCCTTCGCCCACTTAGCGATATCGGCTAACGAGACAAAGTACGACTCGGCGAACTTGCCGAAGTCTCCCTTGTTCTTGTCGGTGATTTCGTTGATGTAAGGGAAATTGTCCGGGAAAATCAGGTTGAAGATGATCTTTCCGACAGTGGTGATGAGGTATTTGCCGCGGACGTCCTCGGGGATGCCGACGCCGAATTCCTTGTGGATCGACTCGGCCCTGATGGCGATACGGTTATGGAGAGAGGCCTGCTTCGTTTCGTAGGCTTCCACCACTTCGTCAACGTTGGCGAAGACTTTGCCTTCGACCGTGGCGAATCTTTCATAGAGATCAGCCTGGTCGAGGTTGGCGGCTTTGTTGACGCCGTCTTTCTCGGCGAGGATGCGGTCTTGTTTGGCGCGGTCGAGGAAATCCTTGGCCGATTCTTCAACGGTCAGATAGTAGTTTCCAAGGACCATGTCCTGAGATGGAATGACAATAGGTTTGCCATCTTTCGGTCCCAAGATGTTGTTGGAGGCCAGCATGAGCTCGAGAGCTTCTTGCTGAGCGGCTTTGCCAAGCGGAACGTGAACGGCCATCTGGTCGCCGTCGAAGTCGGCGTTGAAGCCAGGGCAAACGAGCGGGTGGAGACGGATGGCGCGGCCATCGACGAGCTTCGGCTGGAAGGCTTGAATGCCTAAACGGTGAAGGGTCGGGGCGCGGTTAAGGAGAACCGGGTGTTGCGAGATGATCTCTTCGACAATGTCAAAGACGATCGAATCGTACCGGTCGATGATCTTATCAGCTTGTTTGTGGGCGGTGACGTAGCCACGTTTAATAAGGATGGCGGCGATGAAAGGACGGAGAAGCTGGATCGCCATCTCGCGGGGAAGACCACATTGGTACATCTTGAGATCCGGTCCAACGGCAATGACGGAACGACCTGAATAGTCGACGCGTTTGCCAAGGAGATTCTGACGGAAGCGGCCTTGTTTGCCTTTTAATCCCGAAGAAAGCGACTTGAGCGGACGGCCCGCGGGGCCGACGACCGGCTTGTTGCGGCGGCCGTTGTCGACGAGAGCATCCACCGCTTCTTGAAGCATACGTTTCTCGTTCATCAAAATGACGTACGGGGCGTTCATGTCGATCAATTTCTTAAGACGGGTATTACGGGAGATGACACGGCGATAGAGATCGTTGAGGTCACTCGCGGCGAAACGTCCGCCGTCGAGTTGAAGCATCGGGCGAAGATCGGGTGGGATGACGGGGATGACGTCGAGGACCATCCATTCGGGCTTCTGCTTGGAATCGCGGAAGGCCTGGATGACTTCGAGACGCTTGGCTAGTTTAAGGCGGCGTTGGCCCGAGAAATCCTTGATTTCGTTTTCGATGGCGTCGAATTCTTTGTCGAGGTCGACTTCGTGGAGAAGACGCTTAACAGCCGCGGCTCCTTCGCCGAATTCGGCGTCGGTGTATTTGGCGATAAAGGCGGAGTTGGTGAAGAAGTCGAAGGTCTCGGCGGGGTTCTGCATCTTGGTGACGAGTTCCTGAGCCTTGAGATCATCGGCCGTTCCCGGCTCGATCCATTTGACGGAAGGGTTGGCAAGATCTTGAGCCCTCGGGATCGACCCGATGGCGTCAACGAACTCAACGCGGGCAACTTTTTCGTCTAAGAAGTCTTTGTACTTCAGGACTTTTGAGGTGCCGGGATTGAGAACGATATGGGCGGCGAAATAAATGACTTCTTCGAGCTGTTTCGGGGAGATGTCGAGGACAAGTCCCATCCGGCTCGGGATGCCTTTGAGGTACCAGATGTGCGAGCACGGGGAGACGAGTTCGATGTGGCCCATCCTCTCGCGGCGGAATTCCTTCGAGATAACCTCGACTCCGCACTTTTCGCAGGTGATGCCCTGATAACGGATCTTCTTATATTTGCCACAATGGCATTCGTAGTCCTTGGAAGGACCAAAAATCTTTTCGCAGAAAAGCCCGCCCATCTCCGGTTTTTGGGACCGGTAGTTGATGGTTTCGGGTTTGGTGACTTCGCCATGGCTCCAGGAACGGATGGTGTCCGGGGAAGCGAGGCCGACTTGGACGGCCGCTAAGTTATTGATATCAAACATTGGTTATTACCTCCCTGTTAGTCATCGATGGGCTTCGCGGGCCCAGCGCTGACGGACAAACCTTCCTCTTCAACCTGATCGCGGGCCACTTCCGTGGCGGCGACGACATCGGGTTGTTCTTCGCGAGGCGAAGTGAGGTTGCGGATGGCCGAGTTGACCTTCCTCTCCTCAATGAGGGCTTCTTTGGCGAGGGCGTCCATGTCGATGGAATCGCCTTCGGTGTCGATGAGGCTGACGTTCATGCCAAGGCCTTTGAGTTCCTTGGTGAAGACCTTAAAGGCTTCCGGCATGCCCGGTTTCGGGATCGGATAACCCTTGATGATCGATTCGTAAGTCTTGCGGCGGCCAACGCGGTCGTCGGATTTGATGGTGAGCATCTCTTGGAGAGTGTGGGCGGCTCCATAAGCTTCGAGGGCCCAGACTTCCATTTCGCCGAAACGCTGACCACCGTTTTGGGCTTTGCCCCCGAGCGGTTGCTGGGTAACAAGGCTGTAAGGTCCGGTCGCGCGGGCATGGAGTTTATCGTCGACCATGTGCACGAGTTTGATCATGTACTGGATACCGACGCTGATACGTTCGTCGAAACGCTCGCCAGTCCGTCCATCATAGAGGACGGTCTTTCCATCGGCGGGAAGTCCGGCTTTGCGCATCAAATCGAAGATTTCGTCATTGGAGACGCCATCGAAGACTGGAGTCGCAACTCTCATCCCCAAACGGCGGCAGGCAAGACCAAGGTGGACTTCAAGAATCTGCCCGATGTTCATACGGGAAGGAACGCCCATCGGTGAAAGCATGATGTCGACTGGAGTTCCATCGGGAAGGAATGGCATATCCTCGATCGGAAGGATCTTGGAAATGACGCCCTTGTTTCCGTGACGGCCTGACATCTTATCGCCTTCGGAGATCTTTCTCTTCTGGACGATGTAGACGTGGACGACTTCGTTAACTCCGGGTGGGAGCGGATCTTTGTTTTTGCGTGAGAAAGTCTTAACGGCAAGAACGATGCCAGCGCCGCCGTGTGGAACGCGGAGCGAGGAATCCTTGCCCTCTTTGGTCTTTTCGGCGAAGATGGCCATTAAAAGCTTTTCTTCGGGGGTCGGCTCGGTTTGGCCTTTCGGCGTGACTTTGCCAACGAGGATGTCGCCTTCTTTAACTTCGGCGCCTTTGACGATGATGCCGCGTTCGTCGAGGAAGGTCTTCGATTCATCGGAGACGTTCGGAACATCGCGGGTAATCTCTTCGGCCCCGAGTTTGGTGTCGCGGCATTCGAGTTCGTATTTCTCGATGTGGATTGAGGTATAGATATCTTCCTTCACCATTCTTTCGGACATGATGACGGCGTCTTCGTAGTTGTATCCATTCCAGGTCATGTAGGCGACGAGGACGTTCTGTCCAAGGGCGAGTTCGCCCTTCTTCATAGCGGGTCCGTCGGCGATGATCGCGCCTTGTTTAATCTCGTCTCCGATCTTGACGATCGGGGTCTGGTTAATGCAGGTGCCTTGGTTGGAACGATCGAATTTCTGAAGATGATAAGTCCGGCTGTCTTTGCCTTCCTTAACGATGATGGTCTGACTGTCGATATAGGTAACTTTGCCATCGGCGACCGCCACCACGGCTAAGCCTGAGTCTTTGGCGATGACGCCTTCTAGACCCGTCCCGACGTAAGGGATCGACGGACGGAGAAGCGGTAAAGCCTGACGTTGCATGTTGGCGCCCATGAGAGCCCGGGTGCTGTCGTCATTTTCAAGGAAGGGAATGCAAGCCGCGGCGATCGAAACGATCTGTTTCGGGGAGACGTCGACGTAGTCAACGATCTCTTTCCGAGCGAGGGTATTGTCGTCGTCGTGACGGGTAACGACTTCCTCGTCGAGCATCTCTTTGACGCTCTTGCCATCAACGATGACGGGAGTGCCAAGACGGAGGTTGGCTTCGGCGATGTAGTGACCGCGTTCGGCATCGGCGGAGAGGTATTCGGCTTCATCGGAGACGAAGTCGTGGCCATCTTTGTGGATGACGATGCGATATGGAGTCTCAAGGAATCCGTATTTGTTGATCTTGGCGTAGGTCGAAAGGTTGTTGATAAGACCGATGTTCTGACCTTCTGGGGTCTCGATCGGGCAGATGCGACCATAGTGAGTGTAATGGACGTCGCGGACTTCCATCGAGGCGCGGTCGCGGGTTAAGCCTCCAGGGCCTAAGGCCGAAATGCGGCGCTTGTTGGTAAGTTCGGCGAGCGGATTGGTCTGATCCATGAATTGGCTGAGCTGACTCGAGGCGAAGAACTCGCGGATCGAGGAAGTGAGCGGACGGATGTTGACGAGGGACTGGGGGGTAACGGACTCCATATCCGAGATCGACATCTTCTGTTGGACCGTTTTCGACATCTTGCTGAGGCCGATGCGGAATTGGTTCTGCATAAGTTCGCCAACGCAGCGAACCCGGCGGTTGCCAAGGTGATCGATATCGTCGGTTTGGCCGATGCCATCCATGATGTTGCAGAAATAGGAGAAGCACGCCACCATATCGGAAATGGTGACTCTCGAAAGGGTCTGATTGAGGTCGGTTCCGATGATGGAAACGACGCGGTCGCCCTTCTTATCGTGGGCGTAGACCTTAACGACGGTGATTTTGGAATTGGTGTCGAGTTTCTTGTTGGCTTTGATCTCTTTTTGGTTGGCGCCTTTTTCAAAGAATTCGGCATCCTTTAACTCTTGGACGTCTTCTTTGCTAAGACGGTATTCCTTAACGAACGGCTTTCCAGCTTTGTTCGTGAAGATCTCGCCATCGGCCGAGAAAAGATTCTCAGCGAGGACGCGGTCGATTAAACGATCGTAGATCCCAAGTTTGCTTTCGTATTTGAAACGTCCGGCCCGTCCGAGGTCGTAACGCTTGTCATCGAAGAATTTCTGGATGAGGAAGTTGGCGACGCCTTCTTGAGTGATTGGCTCGCCCGGTTTCAGTTTACGGAAGATATCGACGAGGGCGCCCGTGGCGTCCTTGATGCCAGAATCCTTGGCAAGGGTGTTTCTCATCGGTTCGGTATCGCCGAAAAGGGAGATGAGTTCCTTTTCGCTGTCGATCCCAAGAGCCTTAAAGAGGATGGTCGCCGGCATCTTCCTTTGACGGTCGATGCGGACCCACATAACGTTCTTTAAATCGCTCTCGAATTGGAGCCAAGTTCCGCGGGTCGGGATGATTTCGCCATTATAAACGTGGGCGCCCGATTTGTCGGCGGTGTCTTGAAAATAAGCTCCAGGTGAACGAACGATCTGGGAAACGATGACACGTTCGGCCCCGTTCACGATGAAGGTTCCGGAATCGGTCATCAAGGGGACGTCTCCCATGAAGACTTCGGCTTCTTTGATTTCGCCGGAATTCTTGAAGGAAAGGCGAAGGGTGACTTTTAACTTGCTTGAATAAGTTAAATCGTTGGCCTTGCAATCAAGAGGCCCGTATTCGGGTTTCTCGAAGCGGCAGCTGACATAATTGATAGCGATGGTTCCGGAATAATTCTCGATCGGGAAGGTCTCTTTCAAGACTTCATTGATCCCGGTTTCCTTGAACCACTTATAGGAATCGGTTTGGATTTCGACAAGATAGGGAAGCGGAAGGGTTCCGCTAATCTTGCTGAAGTCGATCCGGTCATTGAGGCCGGCCTTGTAATTCTTGTAGCTCGTGATGAACTTCTCTTCTTGTGCCATTGAAGTTGCTCCTTACTTTCTCGCGATATAGACGCGATATCCTTTTTTCTGCGCGACTTTATTCACATCTTTGAACAAAGTTCGCAGGTAGCGTTCGCAGGACTCGGCGCCCTGCTGCTTTCTGATGACGAGGATCAACCGGCCATCTTCATTAAGATGGCTAGGCGCGCCCGCGTACATCGCGTATGTGACCGCTTTGCCCGCCCGAATCGGCGGATTGGTCACAATGCAATCGAATGTAGAGGTGATGCTGTGGTAAACGTCTGAAGGGACGATCTCGACTTGTGAAGCGACGCCGAGCGTTTCGGCATTCTCTTTTACGCAGTCGAGGGCCCGGAGGTTCACGTCGGATAGAACGACGTGTCTTTTCGGGTCGAGGTGAGCCAGGATTAGTCCGATTGGTCCGACTCCACACCCAAGGTCGAGGATATTCTCCCCAAGAGGGGTCTTGGCGATGGTTTCAAGCAACAATCTCGTGCCATCGTCGAGGCCTTCTTTAGAGAAGACTCCGGCATCGCTTTTGAAGCGGTATTTTTCACCAAGGAGCATAAACTCCAAGATTAAATCTTGATGAGGCAATGTTTCGACGTTATCGAAGTATTGGCTCATTTTTTTCTACCCCTTCTAAAGCGCAAATAGTCCCCGCCCCAAGTAGACGAAGATGGGGCGGGAACATGTAAGCGGAAAACTATTTGACTTCGACTTCGGCGCCGGCGGCGACAAGAGCCTTCTTGTGCTCTTCGGCTTCCACGGGAGAAATCTTCTCCTTGATGGTGGCCGGAGTGGCGTCAACAAGCTTCTTGGCATCCATAAGGCCTAAGCCAGTGATGGCTTGAACAGCCTTGATGATGGCGACTTTTGAGCCGGTTCCAAGTCCTTTGAGGATGAGGGAAACTTCGGTCGGTCCAGCCTTGACTGGTCCTTCTTCGACGGCGGCGGCAGCGGCAACAGGGGCTGCGGCGGAAACGCCGAACTCCTTTTCGACGGCCTTGACGAGCTCATTGAGCTCAAGGACCGACATCTCTTTGAGAGAGGAGATGATTTCTTCGGTGGTTAATTTAGCCATTGTTTGATCCTCCTTATAGATCAGTTGGCGGCCGGTGCCGGGGTGGCAGCCGGAGCTGCGGCGGCCGAGGCCGTGACAGCGGACTTCTTATCCGCGATCGATTGGACCGCGAAGGCGAAGTTGCGAATAGGTGCTTGTAAGCACTGTAGGAACATGCTGATCAAGCCATCTTTGCCCGGAAGTCTCGAGATCTCGGTGATATCGTCTTTCGTGGCAGGTTTGCCTCCGATTAAGCCGCCTTTGATGACGAGCTTTTCGTGGAAACGGGAGAACTTGACAAGGGCTTTTGGTCCTTTGGTGATGTCTTTCGAGAAGACGAAGCCATTGGGGCCGTTAAGTAAGCTGGCGATATCCGGATTTCCGTTGTCCTTGAGGGCGCGGGCGACGAGGGTGTTTTTGAAAACACCGAACGAAGCGTCTTCCTTTTCGAGGGTGCGACGGAGTTCCTGGAGTTCGGCGACGGTGAGTCCCTGATAAGAGACAACCGCGACGGTTTGACTGACCTTTAGACCATCGCTGATCTTGGTGACAGAAGCCTTCTTGGCTTGCAGAACTTGCTGGTTCATGTTTCTACCTCCTTTCTTGTCGACTTTCGACTATGTGAGGCTTTCATATACTATTGAGTGTGAATGTTAACCTCAGCAGGGTGGAATTTTAAGGCCTGTGCCCCCGGCTATCTTCGGTATATGAAGCTATTCACCTAATTCAGATCGTCTCGGATCGTTTGATTAACTACGTCCTGGGAAGGTGATCTTGAGGGATGGTCCCATCGTGGTGTGGATGGCGGCGGTCCGGATGAAGATGCCTTTCACGGTCGAGGGACGGCTCTTGGCGATATGCTCGCAAACAAGAGTGATGTTTTCTTCAAGATCCTTGTCGGAGAAGCTGACGCGGCCGATCGAGAGGGCAAGGTTGCCATCTTTGTCGACGCGGTATGAGATTTTGCCTTTTTTGATTTCCTGGATGGCCTGTCCGATTTGCATCGTGACGGTTCCGGTCTTCGGGTTCGGCATTAAGCCTTTAGGTCCGAGCAAACGGCCCATTTTGCCGAGCTCGCCCATCATGTCGGGAGTAGCAACGATGACATCGAATCCGAACCAGTTTTCGTTCTGGATCTTCTCGAGCAGTTCTTTTCCTCCGACGAAATCGGCTCCGGCGGCTTTGGCTTCGTCACCTTTGGTCGCGGTGAGGGCTAAGACCTTCTTGGTCTTGCCGTTTCCGTGAGGAAGGGAGATGGTGCCGCGGATAAGCTGATCGGCTAAGGTTGGATCGACGTTGAGGCGGAACGAGAGATCAATCGTGGAATCGAATTTGGTGACCGAAGTCTTTTTGACGGCTTTGGCGGCTTCAGCGATTTCATAGATCTTCGTGGCGTCGTACTGTTTAAGGGCGGCAGCGAATTTCTTAGTTGTTTTTTTCATTGTTGGGCCCCTATTACTTCGCATCGACGGCGATGCCCATTTGACGGCAGCTACCGGCGACGACTTTCTTGGCTTCCTCGAGATCCTCACAATTGAGGTCCGGGAGTTTGTATTTGGCGATTTCGACGAGTTGGGCTTGGGAGATGTGTCCGACGATGTTCTTCGGATTTCCTGATCCCTTCTCGACACCGGCGGCCTTGAGGATCAATCCAGCGACGGGGCTGGTCTTGATGACGAAGCTGTGGCTCTTGTCCTCGTAAGCGGTGATGATAACCGGAACGATCTGACCTTTTCTGTCAGCGGTCTTCGCGTTGAAGTCCGTGCAGAATTTGTTCATGACGACGCCCGCGGAAGCGAGCTTCGGTCCCGGATGAGCATCCCCACCGGGGAGTTCCATCTTGACGACTTTGATGATTTTTTTATTCATGTGTGTCCTCCTTTGGATACCATGCAGTGGTTATACGGGCCCTCATCATGGACCCTCCCACGCATCCGTGTATCGGCTACACGCGTTTGTGATTATACGCGAGCGCGTAAGATGTCGCAACAAGATTTTGGACTGGTTCTTTTGTTCACAATGCACAAAAACCTCTCGAAGATGGCTTCCCACCTCGACAGGTTCTTATTTGACCTTTGAATAGACCAAAAGTAGCGAATTGATGACGAGAAGAATCGTGAGGCCCGTATCGGCGAGAACGGCCGCCCACAACGGGAAGGCGCTCCACGAGAGGGAGACGACCATGACGGAGAGCTTGACGAGAAGAGCGACAACGATGTTGAAAATGGCTCGTCGTTCAGTCTTTTTGGCAATGGCCATGGCGGTTAATATTTTCTCTGGTTCGTCGTTCATCAAAACGACGTCGGCGTTGGCGATCGCCATGTCGCTGCCTAGACCCCCCATCGCGATGCCGACATCGCTGAGGACGATCGAAGGAGCATCGTTGATGCCATCGCCCAAAAAGGCGACCGCACCACCGCTTTTGCCAAGTTTCTCTTTGATGAAATCCGTTTTCTCTTCTGGCAGAAGTTCGGCGTGATATTCATCGATCCCAAGGTTCGAAGCCGCGGCGGCCACATTGGCTTCCCGGTCCCCGGAAAGGAGCATGGTTTTGACTTTCTTTTCGTGCAATTTTTCGATCAGATAAGCGCTCGATGGACGGAGGACGTCGTTAAGGACGATATAGCCCCGGTATTCGTTATCGACGGCAAGGTAGGTGACGGAACCCGGACCCTTTTCGGGATCGAAGGCAATGGCTTTGGAATTGAGGAGATTGACCTTCCCCGCGAGAATGACGTGGCCTTTATAAACGGCCCGTATTCCAAAACCCGTAATCTCTTCGTAAGTCGTGAGGCTTTCATTAATCTTCGCGATCTCATGGCCTTTCGTGATGGCTTTGGCAATCGGGTGGGTCGAACGGCATTCCGCGGCCAAAAGATATTCCATGAATTGAGATTCCGAAATTCCAACGGGGTGGATGGAATCGACGACCATTTCTCCCTTGGTGAGAGTCCCGGTCTTATCGAACGCGACATACGATAAATGATTGAGTTTATCGAAATATTCGGCCCCTTTGATAACGATTCCGTTTTTCGAAGCGAGGCCAAGGCCGGCGAAGAAAGAAAGAGGAACTGAGATGACGATCGCACAGGGGCAAGCGATGACGAGGAAACAAAGCGAGGTATAAAGCCAACGCGACCAAACATCGCCATTATTAACCCCAAGGAAAAGAGGAGGAAGGGCGGCAACGAGGATGGCCAAAATCATCACGATTGGGGTATAGACCTTCGAAAAGCGCGAGATAAAGCGATCGGCTTTGGATTTTTTCGAGGCCGAATTCTCCACTAACTCAAGAAGCTTCGCCACGGTCGAGTCCGCGTAGGGCTTCTCAACTACAATTTTGACCGAACCCTTTTTGAGGATGGTTCCGGACAGAACGGTGTCACCCTTCGTCTTGTCGATCGGTTCGAATTCTCCCGTCAAAGAGCTTTCGTCAAGCGAACCCCCACCTTCGACGATGCGACCATCGCAAAGGACTTTTTCGCCGACCTTCACTTGGCACACATCGCCAAGAAGCAACTCTTCGGGGCTTTTTTCAATAAGCGAGCCGTCGGCGATAACCATGGCTTTTTGGTTCCGAAGATCGATCGCGTCGGTGATGGCTTTCCGGGATTTCCCTTCGGCCAGATCGCCAAAGAACTCCCCAATTTGATAAAGGAGCATAACCAAAACCCCTTCGGCGAATTCGTTATGGCCTTCCCCGAACATGCGGAGGGCAAAAGCCCCAAGGGAAGCAATACTCATAAGCATGAATTCGTTGAATGGATTGTGCTCTTTGACGAGTTCTTCGAAAGCGTGATAGACAATGTCATAGGAGATGATGAGCCACGCCGTCGCCATGACGATGAGGTTGGCCCATAAAGGGAAACGAGGTTCAGAGATATAGGTGATGCCGAGGATCAAGAGACCTAAAGAAACGAGGACCCGAGCCCCCAAAACTAGCATTTCCTTTTTGTTGATGCGTTCTTCTTCCATGGGGCTATTTACTTTCGCTCACGTGTTCATAAACGACATTAAGAAGATCGATGACGTGACTGTCGGCCAAGCGATAAAAGACTTTGGTCTTATCCTTCCGGGTCGTGACGAGATTAGCTTTCCGAAGGACTCGAAGCTGATGGGACACAAGCGATTGGCTGGCCCCCACTTCCGCGACGATCTCGGAAACGTTCTTCTCGCCTTCGCTGATGGCGTACATGATTTTTAGACGGGTGAAATCGCTCGTGATATTGAGCATCCCCTCCATGCGGTCAAGAATCTGGTCGGACGGTGTTTTCGGCATCGCTTTATCCTCCTATATATGAATCATTATTCATAATTCACAAGAACTATTATATGAATAGATAATCATATTTCAAGACCGAAAGTCTTTCTTCCGACGAAAAGTCATCGCAAAGAAACTAATCTTGTATAATAAGAATAAGAATTTAAGGATTGGAGACCGACAATGAAAAGATGCGATTTGTGCGGCGAAGAAGTTGACGATGAAGTCAAACGTTGTCCCCAATGTGGGGCCGAAATAAAGCCCCTTCCTTTCGCTCAGAGTGACCTCTACGCCATCTTGGGCGCCATTTTCACGGTGAGTCAGGTCCTTGCTCCGGCCGGGTTTATTTTTTCCTTGGCTTCCGTCAATAAAACAAAGAAATACAAAACCCTGGCGATTCTCTCAATCGTCTTTTCGAGTTTATTGACACTGGCTTGGCTCATCGCGGCCGTCTTTTTCGTCGTTGGGGTTGGTTCAAATAGGCAATATTGATATGAAAACAAAAAAGATTGCAACAATCGGCTTAATTTCTTCTTTTCTCGTTCTTGGCGCTTCATTTTCGTTCGTCTTTCTCGCTCGGCCTCAAGCCGTCAAAGCTAATTCGGCGGAAATAATTTATCCCGGCGGAACGGCTACGACCATCGCCCCTGTTCAAGACAGCAGCATCGCCGTCAAAGGGGAAAACCTGACAATCGATTTAGGAAGCGTTCAAGCAATGGCGAATAGAGGGAACGCGACCATCACCGCTTCCTACCATCTCGTCGACGAAGGGAGTTCGGCCCGCACCAGTACTTTTGCTTTTCCACTTTTAGCGAGTTATAAGGACCTTCATAAAGAAGAAGCACTACCAACAATATCCTTTGGGGATTATGGCCACGAACCCGAGAAAAAGCCCATTACGAAAATCATCTATCTTGAAGAATCGAGGAATGACGATCGGGAACTCGAGTACCAATTAGGTGACGAGACTTTGAATCAAATGATCGATCACTATAACGAAGAACTGAGTTCAATCCCAGGGAAGGATGATACTTTCTACCACTACCGTTGCAGTTTGGACCTTACTGACGCCATCGACATCCAGTCTCCCGACATCCGTTTCGCCGACCTTTACTTCAAGACAGAGAAAAGCGATGGAATCATCTATCAGGGAGAATCGGGGACGGTTCATAACAACCTGAAAGACATGGACGAGGTCTTTGACCGATACGCTTTCGTGAGTGATGAGAAAACGGCCACGGTCGATTTTTATACCAACCGGCTGGTCACATCCGCAACGTGGTTTACGGAAGACGAACTAGAAAGGTCCAAAGAATACAAAATTGATCCGATAAGTTATGAATCTGAATCGACCTGGACCGAACTTTTCTCCGCGGTCACGACCAAACGTTCACTCGACGCCGATTGGCTCACATTTAGGTTAACTTCAAATCGAGCCCAATTCCGGAAGAACGTCATTAACTTAACGGATTTAACAACCGATACCTATCAGAATTACGACCAATTCCTAGCGTTTTTGATTTACAGTATCGACCTTGGGGGCGGAGGAAAAGAATACAGCATGGACGTTTCTTATTCTCTCACTCCATCTCTACATAGCGAATATAACCCCTCCTGTTATCGAATTAACTACGTTTTGACGCCCGCCAAACTTTGGAAATCATTCGAAAACTTCCAAATCAATGTCAACGCTTCCGATGGTTATCTCATCCATTCTTCACACGCTTTCAAGAGAACGGACACTGGTTGGACAAACGCCAATGAAAATCCTTCAATCGATAACAATCTCGAATTTGATTATTGCAGGTCCGAAAATCCGATTTATTCAAATCCGTATAGTTCGCACATGCCAGGTTATGTCTACGTCATTATAGGGATTCTGTTTTTCTTCTTCCCAGCCTTCATGGCGGGCGCCGTACCTTGGGCCATCAATCTCATTTCCCTGAACGTCATCGCCGGGGTTTTGATCACTTTTGCTCTTATATCGGGTCTTGTGGCTCTCATCATCGTCGCGACGAAAAAGAATTCAGACCCTCCAAAGTAATAAACAAAATCAGAGTTCGATTTGAGAAAGCATCTTCATATCGCCAAGACGGAACAAAGCGACCGTCCCGTTTTCTAGTAAAGCATAGGAAGCACATTCGTCGCGGGGAAGAGCGCACGACCCGGGATTGAGATAGATTACGCCCAAGACGCTTTCGAGCTTTTTGACGTGCGTGTGTCCGTTCATCACAATGTCGCCCGGCGGAAAGCTGATCGCGTATTGAGGATGATGGCTGAGATGGCAGGAATGACCTTCGAAATCGAAACTCGCAAAACGAGGCAAAGAGAAAAGGAGCATCTCCTCATCGCTTTCATAGTCCCCGTTTCCGCGGACCGCGGTGATGATGTTGGCGTATCGCCTTAATAAGGTTGGAACTTCGCTCCCACCTTCATTAGCCCCATGGAGAAGGTCACCTAGAAGAATAATCCGGTCAGGTTTTATTTTATTAATGACTTTGCGCATCAAAGTGGCCGCTTCAGCGGAACCATGGATATCGGAAAAGACCAAAACCTTCATAAGGCCGTCGGACGTTTGATCTCCGGATAAACAAAAAGCCAGTTATCAAAAATCTGACTCGAAATGCTGTAGGGAAGACTTTTGAGAAAGGCCCCGACATCGCCCTTCGCTAAAAGAGTCTCATCGATTTTAATAAAATACGGGACCAATTCGGCGTAGGAACGAGATAACACCAGGTAATGAGGGTTATAGGCTTTTTTATAAAAATCGCTATGACGAAGAGGTTTCAAGCCCCCTTCTCGATAGGAGGCGCAATAGGTCTTGCACTCTTCTTTCGTAAACGGAAGGTCGCATTGGCGAATGGCTTTTTCGAGGTCATTCAAAAATGAAACAAACTCCTTCTCATCGCCTTTTGGGGCTTTTCTCGAGAGGAGATATAGACGAACCAACGTTTTGGGACTAAGACTCGTGGCAACGGCTTTCGAAAGATAGATCCGCGAAAAACGATTTCCAAGATGTTCGATGAGAGGATCTTCGTGCTTAGGCGAAAGCTCGGCTTTCTCGCTTTCGAGAAATTTCATCGCCGAAATTTCGTCGGCCTCAATGGCGACGGATCCAAACGTGGCCTCGTAAAGCGATTTGACGTAATCGTCGATCTCGGCTCCCGGATATGCGGAGCGAAGATATCTGATCAAAGCCAGGTGTTCAGGGTTCATGTACTAGGTATTCTAACCCAGGAAAAAAGAAAAAGAACAAAAACAAAAGACCGTGATGAAATGACTCTCATCAGATAAATGCGAAAAAGAAAGGGGTCGCATTAAGCGACCCCTTTAGAATATTTAGTTAACTCAGCCGACGATCTCGGACCGTTTCTTTTCGAATTCTTCGTCGGAAATCTTCTTGGCGTCATGCTTGGCCTTGAGGGCTTTTAGCTCCTCGACCTTCTCCTCCGAAAGACGGTGAGAGACGACGGGTTCCGGATTCCGTTCGGCGATGAGGCGCGGAAGCGAAAGGACGAAGACGGCGATTCCAATGAAGAAGTAGCCGAAGAAAGAGAGGACGTAGATGAAGTCATAAGATGAGGCATAAGTGGTGAAGCCCACGATCCCCGTGACGAGGAGTAGGAGCAAGCTGATAGAAGCAAAAACGAAGGGGAGGATTTTGAAGATCTTCTTATCGATGTATAGACCAAGGATGTCGAAGATCGCAAAAGCGAAGAGAACGATGCCGGCGAGAACGCCGACGCCCGTCGAAGCGGCATTGAGGAAAAGAAGAATCACAACCCCAAGGACATTAAGGAGCATCCCGAGCATCTCGATATCTTTCCGTTTTTTGATTTCGGCGATGAGGAGGGCCACCCCGCCCATGACGATCATGGCCGAGATGATAAAGAACATGGTGGCCCGTCCGTAAACGGGGTAAGTCACTATCAGAAGGTTGATTCCGGAATAAACGCCAAGGAACGTCAAGACGATGGTCGCCAACATAGAAAAGGCGATGTAAACAATGTTCGGTTTATCTAATTTCATAAGTTTTCTCCATTTGTTATATGAATTATAGCCCATAACCTTTCTTTTGGCTAATAAGTAAAAGTCGAAACGATATTCGTCGGTTGATTTATCAAGATGAATCGAAGAAGTTGATAGGATATAGTTGTTTCATGAAAAACGCGATCAATGTCTTCGCCGAGCTTCAAGACGCCACCGCTTACGCTCTTAAAGATTGGCTTCGCCTTCCACTCGAAGAAGAAGATGAGGCCGAAACAATCAATCTTAATGCCGCGGCCGCTTTCCTCTTCGACCGTCTCTTTGCTAAGGAAAACGCCGGGAGCGAAATCACCGCCGCCGCCAAAGACGAACTTAAGGACCGCTTCAACCCCCATAAACTTTCTCTTCTCGCCTCCGAACTCTTAACGAGAACAAAAGGGATCGACTTTGAAAAAGACCCCAGTCCTTTTTCGCAGTATTACCGTTTCATCGTCAAAACCGAAAACTACGTTAAAAAGGGCCTTGAAGACGAACAAGGTCTTCTCACTCTCGTCTACATTGAGAAGTTCGTTTCGATCGTCATGAAGGCTCATCGCGATCAATCAAACCTCCGCGTGGGCGAAATCGCCTTTGTGAATCTCACGGCGTCCTGGAGACTGATATACAAAGACTTCTATCAAGAACGTTTCACCTCCTTGCAGAGTTATCCTTACTTTGAAGGGGTCGAAGAAGCCGCCGAACAAATCCGTTCCGCCATCAACGAGTAGGCAAAATAAAAGGGGCCGCCAAGGCGGTCCCTTTTTTGTGTCGTTAGATCTTCTCGATTTCGGAGAAATCAACGTCGACGGGAGTGCTTCTTCCAAAGAAGAGGGTCTCGACGCGGCAAGCGCCGGTCGTCTTGTCGATGCTGATGATCTTTCCTTCGGTTCCTTCAAGGGCTCCGTGGATGACCTTGACGGTATCACCAACGCTGTAACGGTCGTACATTGAACTGTCGACCATGCCCATTCTCTTAAGGACCGGTTCGATTTCTTCGCGGGTAACCGGGGTCGGCTTTTGGCCACCGCCGGAGCTTCCGGCGATGCCGGTGACGCCCGGAGTGTTACGAACGATGTACCATGACTGATCGGTCATGATCATTTCGACGAAGACATAACCTGGATAAAGGTTATGCATCTTGGTTTTTCCAGTCGGGAGTCCATCTTTAAGGACGGGGACTTCCTGCTCGGCCACAAGAACGCGCAGAATCTGATCCTGCATGTTCATGGAGTTGATGCGTTTGCGGAGATTGTCCGCGGTCTTGGCTTCGTGCATCGAATAGGTGGTGACGATGTACCACTGCTTTTCGCTTAATTCTGCTGGCATGTTTATTTCCCTCCGAAGGCGGCTTTGAGTTGACTGATCAAGCTTCCGGCCGTGAAATCCTCAAGACTGAGGAAGATGGCCGCGAAAGCCGCGATCGCAAGAACGACGACAATAATCGGAAAAAGTTCTTCACGGTGAGGCCAACGAATACGTTTGCCTTCCTTGACGACTTCTTTGGTGTACTTGACGGGTCCTGTCATGTGCCCTCCTTCATTTACTCTCTTTGTGGAGAGTGTATTTCCCGCAATGCGGGCAAAACTTGTTGAGTTCGAGGCGGTGAGGATCGTCTTTCCGCTTACTAAAAGTATAGTTTCGCGATAGACACTCCGAGCAAATCAAAAAAACCTTTTCCCTTCCCATATAACCTCTATTCTAAATCTCAGCGTAGTGAAGTGTATAACGAGAGAAGGTCGATGTCAACCATGAGGGTTTCACCGCTTGTCGATCGAAGCCTTCTTTTGAAGATCGCGAACGAATTTTCGATATTTGGAAAGCATGGTTTTAGCGCTCCGATAAGGCACGCCCGCCTTCCTCGCGGCCTCGACGTAACTATAGCCATCAAGATGAAGGGAAACGATCGCTAAAACCCGAGGGGAGAGACCTTTGGGAAGCTTCTTGATCTTTTCAAGGGTCTCAAAGTAATTAAGAAAAATGCGAGGATCGTTCGGCGATTGATTGTCCGCGACGACGTCGTGGAGGGTGGCTCTTTCTTCATCGGGCCGAAGAGGCGAATCGAGCGAAGTCGAAAGACGAAGGATTTCTTTGCCCGAGAAAAGTTTTTGACATTCTTTGAAAATCTGATGGGCTAACAGTAGTTCGAAATAGTTCTGAAAACGGGCCCCTCCGAACCGGAAAGAATTTTCGCAATCGAGATAACAGCGAAAGAATAAGGCCCCGTAATCAATTGGATCGAGAAGATGATACTGAGCGGGAGCCGCTCGACGGCCATGATATTGCCTCTTGGAGTAATAACGGACCGCTAAGGCACTCCGAGCAGTTTCGTCACCCTGTCGAACAAGAAGGAGAAGTTCTTCGTCAGTCAACTTTTCGTGATCGGGCATATAAAAAACGCATTCCTTTCTTCATCACGACGGGAATGCGCTTATTTACGAGAACGAACGATTTCGGAGATCAAGATGGCCGCGGCGACGGAAGCATTGAGCGAGTTCACGTGACCGATCATGGGGATCTTCACGATGAAGTCACTGTTTTTGAGGACGAGAGGGGCAATGCCAGAACCTTCGCTTCCGATCACGAGGGCGATCGGACTCTTATAGTCGGCTTTGTCATACTCCTGTTTGCCGGAGCCATCGCTCGCGACGACCCAGAACCCAGCCTTTTTGAGCTGTTCGATCGCTTGAGAGAGATTAGCCACGACTGCCACCTTAACCCAGTTTATGGCCCCGGTCGAAACCTTGGCCACAGTCGAATTAAGAGGGACCTCATTCCGCTTCTTGATGACGATACCATCGACTCCAAACGCATCAGCGGATCGTAAAATCGCGCCGAAATTATGGGGGTCTTCGATTCCGTCGAGCATCAAAACCAGCGGATACTGCTTCGCTTTAGAGGACGTGATAATGTCCTCGAGGGAAACGGTCTCGTAGTCTTTCACGATGGCCACAAAGCCTTGATGAGAAGGATCTCTGGCCATCTGGGTCAATTCGTTTTCCTCAACGAATTTGACGGAGATGTTCTCGCTCCGCGCTTCGCCGATCAAAGGATCGTTGGCGAATCGTTTCAAAACAAAGAGGGAAGTAACCTTCTCAGCTTTGAGGCTTTCGCGGATGGCATTCCTGCCATAAATAATCATATATGAATTTTACCTTTGGTCGGTGAATAAAGTTTCACTGTTCAGTCGAGACTTTGAGTTCAAGAGGATGAATTGTCATTCTTAATTCGTCCACGAAAGCGTTGACGGAAGCTTGCGAGGCGTAAGAGCACCGCATGACGATCCGAAGAGCGCTCGAATCCTGATAGGTCACGAGTTCGCTTGAGGTATCGCGAAGGTTGATGCCATAACGGTTGGCGACCAAAAGAACATCACGGAGAATCGGACGATCGCTCGGCACGACGACCATAACGACCGGATTGCGACGAGAAGCGTATTTCTCGACCTTCCGCATGGAGACGAGGGCAATGAAGGCGACGAGGGTCGCGATGGCGGCAATGACGAAGTTCCCCGATCCGCAGGCTAAGCCGATGGCCATCGCCACCCAGATGGTGGTCGCGGTCGTGAGCCCTTTGACGGAGACTCCAGTTTGAACGATGGTGCCGGCGCCAAGGAAGCCGATGCCGGTGACGACCTGAGCGGCTAAACGAGCCGGGTCGCGGGTGATATGTTCGGTGGCGACGTAGATGCTATCCCAATACGAGAAACCATAGATCGAAATGATCATGACGAGCGCGCTGCCGATCGAGACCAAAAGATGGGTCCGTAGACCAGCCGAATGGCCATGATATTCACGTTCGAAACCGATGACGCCGCTTAGTACGGCCGCCATCAGAAGGGACGTGGCCATGAGAAGTAAGTTACCGACAACTCCTCCTGAAAAGTTGGTCCCGAAATCGGTACTGAACCATTTGATAATTTCCTGATCGATCGAATTCATAAATCTACCCCCTTATTAATAACTTATAGAATGCCTTTTTCGATGAGGCGTCCCCTTATTTCGTCGCTCTTTTGGAAGTCTTTGGCCTTTTTATAAGCCAAATACTTCGAATAGGATTCGACGTCCTCTTTAGAGAGGTTTGGATATTGTAGCCCAAGACCAAGGACAAAGAAATAGTCTCTTAGGCGGGCGAAAGAAAGGCCGAGTGAAGCAAGATCGAGCGGATTGGCCCGAAGTAATTGATTGGCCAATTTGATCTCTTCATAGAGAACGGAAAGGGCGTTTGGAGTATTGAGATCGTCGCAGATCGCGTCATAAAAGGAATCTTCCTTCTCACTCCTGAGGGTTTTGAGGTCGACACCATGAATCTGCAGTTGAACGGCGAGCTGACGGTAAGTCGTCTGAAGCTTCGCCAAATTGGTCTCGGCTTCCTTGATCGTTTCAAGGCTGAAAGAGACGGGGGCCCGATAATGGGCATTGAGGACCATGAGGCGAAAAGCCATGCCTCCATATTCGGCCACCACATCTTTGGCGAGAAGAACGTTGCCAAGGCTCTTGGACATTTTCTCGTTGTTGATGTTGATGAAACCATTGTGGAGCCAATAATGGGCCAACTTGTTGTCGTTGTGGGCTTTAGCTTGGGCGATTTCATTCTCGTGATGCGGGAACTTCAAATCAAATCCCCCACCATGGATATCGATGAGACCACCTTGATCTTTAAAGATTGAATTAATCATGACGCAGCATTCGGTGTGCCAACCCGGACGCCCCTCCGACCACTTCGTCGGCCACTTGATGCCATCCTCGGTCTTCTTCCAAAGGGCAAAGTCGATCGGCGACTCCTTTTTGGAGCTCACTTCGATTCGGGCCCCGTTAAGCAATTGTTCGGGGGTGTTGCCTGATAGTTCGCCATATCCGCTGATCGAGGAGATGCGGAAATAAACGTCGCCATCGACGACATAGGCCGCGCCTTTATCGACGAGTTCGGCAATGTAGGTAATCATTTGGGGCATATAGACGGTCGGACGGGGTTTGATGTCCGGTTGGAGAGAGCCGACGGCATCAACGAGCGAAGAAAACTCTTTGATGACCGATTCGGTGAGTTCCTTCTCGCTGATCTTGAGTTCCTTGGCCCGGGCGATGATCTTGTCATCGACGTCGGTGTAGTTGCTCACGAACGTCACTTTGTAACCGAGGGCGATAAAAAGCCTTCGGAGAACATCAAAAACGATGACGGGACGGAAGTTCCCAATATGAGGAGAACTGTAAACGGTCGGTCCGCAAACGTAGATCGAGACCTGACCAGGGACGATTGGTTTGAATTCTTGAAGTTGATTCCCGAGGGAATTCCATAATCTCACTGTACGCATAGGGTTATATTACCATAAATAGAGGCAATCGGTCGGACAAAAAGACCATTTGAAGTCGATGGTTCATTATTGGCGGAAATGTTAAATATCCCGAGAAAACGAATTTGATCAATGGGCGGGTTGGTCTTTATTTATAGGATTCTTTTCGGCAATCGTTTCCATCTGATAGAACTTACCCTTTTTCTCCATGAGAGAATCGTAGTTCCCTTGTTCTTGAATAACGCCGTTCTCGATGTAGACAATCAGATCGGCATTTTGAATCGTCGAAATACGGTGAGCGACGATGAAGGTCGTCCGACCCGAGATTGAAGAAGCGATGGCTTCCTGAACGTGATGCTCGGAGATCGTATCGAGGGCCGAGGTCGCCTCATCGAAGATTAGAATCTGCGGATCGCGAATCAAGGCTCTAGCGATGGTGATGCGTTGTTTTTGCCCTCCGCTGAGGTTTGAACCATGTTCCTCAATCACGAAATCGGATCCACCCGGAAGTTGAGAAATGAACTCGTCGCAGTTAGCAAGATGGAGGGCGTTATTGACGTCTTCGTCCGTGTAATGGGCGAGGCCATAGGTAATGTTGTCCTTGATGCTGCCTTTAAAGAGAATCGGAGTCTGCGAGACGACCGAAATATGGTGACGGTAATCGTGAAGAGCGATTTTATCCATCGGGGTCCCATCGATCAAAATGTCGCCTTTGGTGGGCTTAAGGAGACCGATGACGAGATTCAAAGTGGTTGTTTTTCCGCTTCCAGAGGGCCCAACGAAAGCCACGCATTCGCCCGCATCGACGTGAAGAGAGAAATCAGTAATCGCGTCTTTGCCATTATTGGAGTAAGAGAAATAAACATGGGAGAACTCGACTTCGCCTTTCAACTTCTCGATATGAATTTTGTCCTTTTCGTCCTCAATCTCCTCCGAGGTCATAAGCTCGGAAAGCGAAGAGATGGCTTCGCGACCAACCGAAAGGGTGGGGTATAGACCCACGATCGAGGCAACCGAACCATTGATGTTGGCAAAAAGTGATTGGAACAAGACGATGTCCCCGATCTGAATCTTCCCGTTCATCGCGAGAAAGACGCAAAAGAGAACGCAGCTGAAACTGAGGAGGTTCCCAAGAATCCAAATCGAAGAGCCAAAGATGGCGATCGAGAAATCGAAATGGAGACCCTTGGAACGGACTTCCGAAACCTGAGCATCGAGATCGTGGATCTCCTTGTCTTCAAGACCATGAGCCTTCGTGATCGGGATCATCTCGATCATCGAGACGAAACGCTTAGAAAGGCTTTCGTTCGCAAGACGGTACTGACGGCTTTGCTGACCGATTTTGTTGCGAAAGATCTGCGAAACACCAACATTAAGAGGAATAACAAGAAGGAAGAAAAGACTGATCCAAAGATTGTTATACATCGCGATGCCAAAGGCGATCGTGGCCGTGAGGATGGCGGGGATCAAAGCCTTGACGACGGTGTTGAGATAGTTCTCGGTGTTGTCGATATCGCGGATGAATTTCGATTGAATGGCCCCGCTTTCCATCTCCTGTTGATGGGAGATCGAAAGATGTTGGAGTTTTCGGACCACCGCTTCTCGTAAACCCGCCGAGGAATTCCGGAGCATGTTGTCGGTTAGTTTGGCGTAAATGGTATGGGTAAGAAGATTTTGGACGAGGAAAAAAACAATGATGATGGAGTTGATGGTGATGGGGAGCCAGCAATCCGCGGAAGACATCTTGTTGGTGATGACGTCATAGGCGGTGTTGATGATGTTGGTCGTGCAAATCGGGACGACGTAAATCGGGCTGTCCTTAATGATGTAAACGAGAAGCGAAAGAATGAATTTCCATCCATTCGAATGGAAAATCGTCTTTAAGATCGGGGCTTTTGGGCCGTCCTTGAAAGCTTTATCGAAGTCGGGAGAATCATGTTTTTTTTCTTCGTAAATGAAGGCCATATTTCATTCCTGCGATGATGATGTTCGTTTGAAGCTGATCGCGCTTCTAAGCAAAATGAGGATTCTTCACGTCAACACTATGGGACATTTTATCCCAAAGCGAAGAAGCAAGAAACGAAAGAACGAAAAAGAAAACATTTTTTCGTAATGATATAAAAAAAGTCCATCGAAAGATAACTAATGGGGATCTTTGAGGCTGAATGGACGACCAAAAAGAACCACTTGGGCCAAATTCTTGGGCTTCTTCAGAACGAATTTCGCTTTTTCAAGAAGCGCGGGTTTATAGAAACCATAACCCCAAGTCACAAGGGCCATGTCGATCCCGGCGTTTTTCGCCGTATCGACATCGGTCACCGAGTCGCCAACATAAAGACAGTCTTCTCTTTTGATCGAAAAACCATCGAGGATTTTGTTAACAAGGATCGGATCGGGTTTAACCGGTTCCCCTTCGGTGTGACCATAGATCCCAGCGAAAGTCTCTTTCCCATAATGGGAAACGACAATGAGCTTCGCGAGGGCATCGGGTTTGTTCGTGACGACGAATAACTTAAGACCTCTTTCCGAAAGGAATTTGAGAGTCTCGGGAAGGCCATTGTAGGCTTTGGTGTGAAGATCTTGATAAGCTTTATAACGCGGAAGATAGGCGGCCTTGAGTTTCTTAAATGCCTCAGGATCCTCACCCTGATCTTTTAAGGCCCTTTTAATTAATGTGTCCGCTCCATCCCCAATGAGGCTCTGAGCATCCTTAAGGGAAAATTCATAGGAATACCCGCACTCCTTCAAAGCTTCGTTGAGGGCGGTTCGAATATCTCCAAGGGTGTCGAGCAAGGTCCCATCGAGGTCGAATATTAGGGCTCTATACATGAATTCTCCTTTCCTAATTTAAGCAAAGAGGCGGGGTTTAACCCGCCTCTTAGGGCGATTAGTTTTGACCTTACTTCTTGATATCGCGGAAGGTCGGGCGATTGCTGACATACGTCGTGTGGAGAAGCTCTTCGGCCACTCCTTCGCAGGGCTTGCCAAGGAAATCCTGGTAGGCCTTAATGATGTCGGGGTTGTTATGCGACTGACGAACCACGCTCTTCTCATCAATCGAATAGATGAGATTCGCTCTCTTTTGACGATAGGTGTCAAGGATGTCGGGATCTTCGGAGGGAAGAAGGCTTGGTTTGACGAAGGGTTGTCCGCCTCCGTTAATGCAGCCGCCGGGGCAGCACATGATCTCGACGAAGGCGTAAGGCGAGGTGCCATTACGGATCTGATCGAGAAGAGGTTTGGCGTTAGCCATGCCCGAGGTGACGGCGACTTTGACCTTGAGGCCATTGATGTCGACTTCGGCTTCTTTGACGGCGTCTTGACCGCGAACGGCTTGGAATTCGATCTTGGCGTATTCCTTGCCCGTGAGGGTGTGGTAAGCAGTCCGAAGGGCCGCTTCCATGACTCCGCCCGTGACGCCAAACAAGGCACCAGCTCCCGAGTACTGACCGACCATATCCTGATCGAAGTCCTCTTCGGGAAGGGCGTCCCAGATGAGACCAGCCCGTTTAATCATCAGGGCAAGTTCGCGAGTTGTGATGACCGCATCGACGTCGGGGAGATGCTCCACCGCCGCATTCTGCGGACGAACCTTTTCGTACTTCTTGGCCGTGCAGGGCATGACCGAGACGATGTAAACGTTCTTCGGATCGAGGTTGTGATTCTTCGCAAAGTAACTCTTCAAGAGGGCGCCGAACATTTCGTGCGGGCTCTTGCAGGTTGAGACATGGGGGATGAGATCCGAATAGAAGAATTCCATGTAGTTGATCCAGCCGGGCGAGCAGGAAGTGATCTGAGGCAAAACGCCTTTGTTCTTGATCCGGTTGACGAGTTCCTGCGCCTCTTCGATGATCGTGAGGTCAGCGGAGAAGTTGGTATCGAAGACGCGGGAGAAACCAAGGCGATGCAAAGCGGCGACCATGCGGCCGGTTCCGTTCTGTTCGCCAATCTTGTGGCCGAATTCTTCGGCGATGGCGGCCCGAACGGCTGGGGCGGTCTGGACGATGACGAATTTGCCTTCGGCCATGGCCTTGTCGACTTTATCGATCTCGCGGTGTTCCGCTAAGGCGCCCGTCGGGCAAACCTGGATGCATTGGCCGCATTGGAGACAAGGAACTTCGGCGAAGGATCTATTGTCGGCTGGGCCGACGATGGTCTTAAAGCCGCGGTTTTCGAAACCGAGGATGCCAATCCCTTGGGCTTCTTTGCACCGTTCGATGCAACGTCCGCAAAGGATGCACTTCGAAGTGTCGCGAATAAGGCCCGGGGCCACCATATCGAGGGTCGCCGGGGTCATCGTGCCGAGGAACTTGCCGGATTCGGCGCCAGTGATATTGGCGACGTGAAGCAGCTCGCATTGGCCATTCTTGACGCAGGTTTGGCAGTCTTTGCTGTGGTTAGAAAGAAGGAGTTCGACCGAAGTCTTGCGGGCTTCGGTGGCCATCGGGGAGGAGATGAAAATCTCGAATCCCTTATCGGCGGGGATGTCGCTCACCGGATAGACGCAGGAGGCGAAAAGCTTTCCGCCGCGAGCCGTCCGGATTTCGACTAAGCAAACGCGGCACGAAGCCAAAGAGCATTTGCCATGATTCCAGGAGCAAAGGGTCGGGATGCTATAACCGCATTGACGGGCTGCTTCGAGGACGGTGAGATTCGAAGGAACGGAATAAACCTTGCCTTCGATTTTGATGTTGATGTTCGGAATTGCGTTTTCCATTGGCTTTCTCCTTTACCGCTTGCTGATGGCGCCGAAAGGGCAGCCGGACAAGCAGGTGCCACATTTGATGCACTTGCTCTGATCGATGACGTAAGGCTCTTTGCCCGGAACGCCGCTGATGCAGTTAACTGGGCAGGCGCGAGCGCACTTCGAGCATTTCTTGCACTTGATTGGATCGATCCAATATTGCATGAGCTTTTTGCAGACGTGAGACGGGCAGGTCTTATCGATGACGTGGGCCCGATACTCGTCGGGGAAATTGTTCATGGTCGAGAGAATCGGGTTGGCCGCGGTCTGTCCAAGGGCGCAAAGCGATCCATTCTTGATGACGTTAGCTAGAGTCCTCATATCGGTGAGGGTCTGTTCGTCGCCTTGGCCGTTGGTGACCTTGGTGAGCATCTCATAGAGACGCTTGGTCCCAATCCGGCAGGGCGAGCATTTGCCACAGCTTTCGCTGCAGATGAAATCCATATAGAAGTGAGCGACGTCGACCATGCAGTTGTCTTCGTCCATGACGATGGCACCGCCCGATCCCATCATCGATCCCTTGGCGATCAAGGAATCGTAATCGATTGGGGTGTCGAGGTCTTTATCGGTCAAGCAGCCGCCGGAAGGTCCGCCGGTCTGAATGGCTTTGAATTTCTTTCCTTTCGGAATGCCACCGCCAATGTCGAAGATGAGGGTCCGAAGGGTGGTTCCCATCGGGACTTCAACGAGTCCGACGTTGTTGATCTTTCCGCCGAGGGCGAAGACTTTGGTGCCTTTGCTCCCCACGGTTCCGATCTTGGCATATTCCGCAGCTCCGACCCGAATGATGTACGGGACTTGGGCCAAGGTTTCGACGTTGTTGACGCAGGTTGGTTTGCCCCAAAGACCTTTGATCGCGGGGAAAGGAGGACGAGGACGAGGCATGCCGCGTTTTCCTTCAATCGAATTAAGAAGGGCGGTTTCTTCGCCGCAGACGAAAGCGCCAGCTCCAAGACGGAGATGGGCGTGGAAGCTGAAGGCCGTTCCAAGGATGTGATCCCCGAGTAAGCCGACCTGTTCCATGTCCTTGATGGCTCTTTCAAGACGTTCGACCGCGACCGGGTATTCGGCCCGGACGTAGAAATAACCTTCGCTGGCACCATAGGCGTAGCCAGCAATCATCATGCCTTCGATGACTTCAAAGGGGTTGCCTTCAAGGATCGAACGGTCCATGAACGCGCCGGGGTCGCCCTCGTCGCCATTGCAGACCACGTATTTCATGTCGGAGACCTGATTGGCCGCAAACTGCCACTTCTTCCCAGTCGGGAAGCCAGCGCCGCCGCGTCCACGAATACCCGAGGCCGAAACTTCGTCGATGACCTGTTGCGGGGTCATTTCGGTTAGAACCTTCTTCAAAGCCTTGAAGCCATCGTAACCGAGGGATTCTTCGAGAAGATCCGGGTTGATGACCGAACAGCCATGAAGAGCGATTCGAAGTTGCTTTTTGTAGAAGTTGATGTCGTCTTGACGGACCACTTTTTCATTGGTGACCGGATCGACGTAGAGAAGATTCTCACAGACTTTGTGGCCAATGAGGTCATCTTCGACGATCTGTTTGACGTCGGAAAGCGCGACCGCGTGGTAGAGGGTATCTTCAGGGAAAATCTTCACGAACGGGCCCTGGCTGCAGAAGCCGAAGCATCCGACGTGATTGATCGTGACCTTGTCTTCGAGATGGTTTTCTTTGATGAGTTTCTTAAATTCGACAATAAGATCATCGGAACCATTGGCTAAGCAGCCCGTCCCTCCGCAGATGAGAAGGGCGCGTTTGCCGTTTGCGCCTTTGAGCTTGGCGTCGATGACGGACGTACATTCTTTGATGCTTTTATCGAGGACTTCAGCGGTTTTAATAGATTGCATAATTAAGCTTTAACCTCCAAGGAACGGTATTCGGCAAGGATCTTCTCAACCTGATCCGGGGTGACCCGCGGATAGACTTTGCCGTTGACGGACATCGCGGGAGCTAGAGCGCAGGCCCCCATGCAACGGATGGCTTCGATCGTGAAGAGACCATCGCCCGTCGTCTGTCCGGCTTTAATGCCGAGAAGCATTTCGAATTTGTCGAGGATCTGTTGGCTGCTCTTGACGTAGCAAGCGGTTCCAAGGCAAATGCCGACAACGTATTTTCCTTTCGGTTGAAGGGAGAAGAAACTGTAGAAAGTGACGACGCCGTAAATCTCGGCGACGGGGATCCCTGTCTTATTGGAGACGATTTCCTGAATCTCCAAAGGGATGTAACCGTATTTCTTCTGAATCGATGAGAGAATCATCATGAGAGGAGAAGGCTCTTTGCTGTGCTCGTCGCAGATTGCTTCGACGCCTTTCCTGACTTCCGGCTTAATGGGCATATTGACCTCCATGGGCCCAAGAAAAAAATGGGCGCCATATAACGCCCTCTATTTTATAGATGGAACCTTGATAACGCAATAATGACTGGGGGTTCTTTGGGGTCGACTATTGGAATTTGAAGGAATCGAGATCGAGATAATCGACCACGATCTTGGGAAGAGAGGCCAAAACGAAAATCTTTTTAATGTCGTCCGCGCTTATTTCTCTGAGGAAGGAAATTTTAATTTTTTCGTCAGGGTCGTCGAGAAGGACATAGAACGAATCACCAGAAAAGGAGAAGGAAACCGCGCCATAGAAAAGATTCTCGAGATCAATCAGTTTCTCCTGAACCTGCGGGGTTAAAAGGTAGAAGGCTCCCTTCGCGTCATTGCTTGAAGCTTCGAAGGTTTCGTTAAAGGCCCGATACTCGGTCTTGATGGAAGTCAGGGTCTTGTCATTGACGTAACCGAACCTTCGATTTCGAAACAAGACCTTGAGAGAGAAAGGAAAACTTTTATTGAAACGGAAACGATAAAGCGTCCCAATCCGATACGTTGAATAGTTCTTCATTGAATCGTGCGGGGAGTTGAGGAGAGAAAGATGCTGAAGGCGAAAATGGGCCTTTTGAAAATTAATCCCGGAATAGGAAGCGGAATAGGCGTCGCTATCTTGATATTTTTCGGGTTCTGAGAAGAAACCGGAAGCGACGAATTCGTCATAAGTGAAACCCTTCGCCTCAGCTTTAGGTGTTTTCGCGAAGAAGGTTTTTTCGATTTGCGCCCCGACCTCTTTCTTAATTGAATCGACATAGCTCTCTTTGATTAAGATAGCTTTGCCAAGGAAGAAGAGCGACGCCAATAACGAAAGACCCGAAACCCAACCGAGAATTTCAAAAAGCGAGCCATCTTCTTCACCCGAAAAAAGGTGAAAGTCGACGGCGAGAAGGGTTAGCGACGCGGCGAGGATGATTAGTCCGAGAAAGACGTAAACGAAATATTTTTTTTCGATCGCCTTTCGTTTGGTGCGAAATTCAGTGACGAAACTATCGAGTTCTTTTTGGTCCACCAGAGGGACCGGTTCAGGTTCATTCATGAAATGACGACTCCCGCGTCTTTTTTGAATTTGCTCTTATCGAGTCCCAAGAGTTTGATGAAAACCATCGGGATTCCATAGACGGTGTTAATGTGGCTGATCGTCTCTTCGGTGATCGGCTTGAGAATTTTGACGACGATCGATTGGTGGGAATCGTCGACGGCGATGAAAAGTTCGTTCCCCATGAAGCAGAGGTAAAAATGTCCGGCGAATGTCCCCTCCAGCTCCATGATCTTCTCTTGAATCTGCGGGGTCAAAAGGTAGAAGACGGTCGTCTCGTCGCTCGCAAGGGTCGCAAATTTCTTGTTGAAGAGGATGTATTCGGTCTCAAGACGTTTTAGTCCCGCCGAGCCAAAGGACACGAGTCCTTGCTTCTCCATTACTTTGACGATTTGCCCAAAATCTCTTTCGAAAGTGAAATGATACATGGTCCCTTCGGCGTAGGTCACGTATTCGACATAGGTGTGTTTCCCATCGGAACGAACTTGCTTCTCTTGAAGTTGATAAGAAGCCTTTTCAAAAGGGATGCCATCGTATGAAGATCGCATATAGTCGCGACCGATGTAGCGGTCGGCTTTATGAAAGAAACCGGGTTTCATCAAGAGCTCGTAATTAAGTCCAATCGCATCGTTGACACTCCGATTGGGGAACAACGTATCGAGGACGCGCTTTTGGACGGTCGAGAGAAGACTCGTGGTGAATTTCCGACGAATCGAACTGGCGGAATAACCTAAGATGCCCGCGACAATAAGTGAAATCACGAAGGCAACCATCATCCACACGCTTTCGAAATGGAAGAGGAAATAATCGAGAATTAAGAAAAGGGCGGCCACGAAAAGAAAACCAAGGGTGACGAAAACGAAAGTTAGGTATTTCTTCGCGATGACGCGACGGCCCGCCTCGAACGAGGAGGCGAAGTTCTTGATGTCTTGATTGTCCATTACTACCTCTTATAGAGAAAGGGGCCACCACTATGAAGGCAGCCCCTCTTTTTCATCGTGATTAGAACTCGATTTTCACGTCTTGGCGTTTGGTTTCTTCGGCTTCGAAGAAATCGCGTTTAGCAAAGCCATAATGACGAACGACGATGGTGGTCGGGAAGGTGACGATGTGCTGGTTGTAGACGCTCACATTGGAGTTATAAACCCGACGGGAGGCCTGAAGCTGTTCCTCGACTTCGGAGATTTGATTCTGAAGGGTAAGGAAGTTAGTGTTGGCCTTAAGATCCGGATATTGTTCGGCCACGACGTTGATTGAATCGAAGGCCTTAGTGACTTCTTTCGAGAAGGCGGCTTTTTCGGACATCGGGGCGGTCGGGGCGGGTTTGCGCATCTCAACCACTTTGGTCAAGGTTTCAAATTCGTGCTTCGCGTAGCCTTTGACGGCGGCCACGGTCTTCGTTAGAAGGTCGAATCTCTTGGTGAGGGCGACGTCGATGCCAGACGCGGATTCATCGATCTTGACTTGCTCTCTTCGTAAGCTGTTCGCGGCCTTGATCCACCAGATGACGATGATGAGGGCGATGAGGAGAAGAATCCCTCCGATGACGATTAAGGCAATTGCCCATGGTTCCATAATTTATTGATCCTCCTTTTTAAGGACGAGTATAGATTAGGTTAACTTTTTCTCATCTACAAGGGAAAAAATGCATTTTTCCCCCTTCAAGGCCATCAAAGGCCAAAACCTAGTCCCCACCGCTTCGACTTCGCCATATTAGGTTGACGAAAAAAGCCCCTCCAAGCGGAGAGGCTTATTTAGTAGAGATGAGAATTACTTGTCGGTCCAACGAACGAGGGTGACCTCGGCATTATCGCCACGACGGCCTCCGAGTTTAAAGGACTTGGTGTATCCACCCTTGCGGGTAGCGAACCGAGGTCCGATTTCGGTAAAGAGCTTGTCGAGAGCGGTTGCGCCGGTCGCTTCATCAGCGACGATCGGGCGAATGACGCGGGCGGCTTGACGCCGGGCGGCTAAATCGCCTTTTTTGGCCAAGGTGACCATGTGGTCGGCGAGGGACTTAAGATCCTTCGTGACTCCCGAGGTGACTTTGACTTCGCCGTAGATAATGAGATCGGTCACGACATTGCGGAGCATCGACTTGTTCTTCGAGGGGGTATAAGCCGCCTTGAAGCGGACGCCGGTTTTGCCGTGAACGTTTTTTCTTCCTTGTGCTGCCATTTTGTTATTCTCCTACGTAATCGCGGAAGTGCAGTCCGATCGAAGCGAGCTTCTCCTTGACTTCCTTGAGCGATTTCTTGCCTAAGTTGCGGACCTTCATCATCTCGTCCTCGCTCTTTTGAGTGAGTTCCATGACGGTGGAGATTCCAGCGCGCTTCAGGCAGTTGTTGCTACGAACACTGAGGTCAAGCTCTTCGATGAGCATGCCTTGGTATTTGTTGTCTTCGGTCTTGACCTCTTCTTTGACGAGTTTGTAGGACTTGACGATTTCGTCAAGCTTAGTGAACTCGTTGAAGTGAGCGACAAGAAGTTGGGCGGCCATCGCAACGGCCTCGTGCGGTTTAACGGAACCGTTCGTGGTCACTTCGAGGGTCAGCTGATCGAATTTCGAATCGTGCCCGACACGGGTCGGTTCGACGAGGTAAGCGACTTTGGTGACCGGGCTGTAGTTCGAGTCGGTGGAGATGACTCCGACCGTCTTGACGTTCCGCTCGATCTTGTTGGCTTCGCTCGTGACGTATCCACGGCCATTGGCGGCGTAGATCGTCATCTTGATCGTCCCATCTTTGTTAAGGTGGGCGATTTCGAGTTCGGGGTTAACGACGCTCACGAAGGCTGGGCAAACGAGGTCGCCGGCCTTGAGGACGCGAAGTCCATTCGCATCTTCGGAGAGCTTCGCGGCATCGGTATCGATTTCGATGCGCTTGGTTTCGTTGGTGGTGTCATCGATCTTCAGGACGAGGTCCTTGAGATTCAGGATGATCGAGGTGACGTCTTCTTGGACGCCTTTGATCGCGGTGAACTCATGACGGACGCCTTCGATTTCGACGGCGTAAACGCTGGCGCCGGGAAGGGCGCTGAGGAGAACGCGGCGAAGGGCGTTGCCGAGGGTTAATCCGAAGCCTCTTTCAAGCGGTTTGACGACGATGCGGGCGAAGTGCTCGCTTTCATCGTTGATTTCGACTTTCATGTCGATCGGTTCGAAAGGATCGGGTAACTTAAGCTCTTCAGCTTTGACGTCGGCTTTATTGACAGTTGCCATTATTGGTAAATCCTCCTATATGGTTCAATTGTTCCGTAGCGATGCGCGAGGGACTAGCCCCTCGGCCGTTTCGGAGGACGGCATCCGTTGTGCGGGATTGGAGTGGTATCGACGATCGAGAGGATCTGAAGACCGACGGTTCCAAGGGCGCGGACGGCGGATTCGCGGCCCGGACCCGGGCCTTTAACATCAACATCGACCTGACGGAGACCTTGATCGAAAGCCGATTTGCCAGCAGCTTCGCCCGCGAGTTGGGCGGCGAAGGGGGTCGACTTCTTGGCTCCTTTGTAGCCGAGGGCTCCAGCGGAGCTCCAGGCGATCACGTTCCCTTGCGGGTCGGTGATGGTGACGATCGTGTTGTTGAATGTGCTGTGGATGTGAGCGACGCCTTTGACGAAGGAGCGTTTGATCTTCTTCTTGCGGGCGGACGTCGATTTTCCTTTGCCTTTGGCGGCTGGGGCGGCTCCAGCGGGAGCTTCCGCAGTCGGAGCGGCGGCAACGGCTTCGGCGGGTTTCTTTTGTTCTTCTGCCATTTTCAGTTACCTCATTAAGCCTGCGTGGCTTCCTTCTTGTTAGCGATGGTCTTTCTCTTGCCCTTACGGGTCCGAGCATTAGTGCGGGTGCGCTGGCCCCGGACTGGAAGACCTTTCTTGTGGCGGATGCCACGATAGCATCCGATTTCGGTTAACCGTTTGATGTTAAGAGCGACTTCACGGCGGAGATCGCCTTCGGTCCGGTACTTAGCGACTTCACTCCGGAGAGCGACGAGTTGATCATCGGTTAAATTCTTAACCCGGATGTCCTCGCTGACTTTCGCGGCGGCGCAGATCTTCTTCGCGGTCGAATCGCCAATACCAAAGACGTAGGTAAGGCTCACGACAACGCGTTTCTCATTGGGGATATCTACCCCGACAATACGTGCCATATTTATTGCATTTCCTTTCTAATAATCAACCCTGGCGCTGCTTGTGCTTGGGGTTGGAGCAAATGACCATGACGACGCCATGGCGCCGGATGACTTTGCATTTGTCGCAGATTGGTTTGACGGATGGACGAACTTTCATAATCTGACTCCTTTTCAGCTCCGATAACGGAACGTTATACGCCCGCGTGTTAAATCGTAGGGTGAGAATTGGACAGTGACCCGATCGCCGGGAAGAATGCGGATGTAATGCATCCGAATTTTACCCGAAACGCAGGCTAGGACCACGGCTCCATTGGCGAGTTTCACCTTGAACATGGCGTTAGGTAAACACTCTAACACCGTCGCCTCGACTTCGATGCAGTCTTCTTTGCTCAAATGGATTCCTCCTTTTCCTTACTTATAGTTTCGTCAGAATCTCATAGCCGTCTTTCGTGACGACGATGGTGTTCTCGTAGTGGCTGGTCAGTTTGCCATCTTTGGCGATGACGGTCCAACCATCGGCGAGCGTCCTGACGTCGGGACGCCCTTCGAGGATCATGGGTTCAATGGCAAGGGTCATTCCTTCTTCAAGGATCGGACCGGTGCCGGCTTTGCCATAATTCGGAATGTAGGGATCTTCGTGCATATGGGTTCCGATTCCGTGACCTGTATAGTCGCGGGGAACGGAGCAGCCGTTGGCCTTGGCGGTTTTTTCAATCGCCTCTTCGATATCGCCTAGATGAGCTCCCGAATGGACCTTTGCGACCGCGGAAGCGAAGCACTGCTCCGCGACCTTGATCATTCTTAAGGGACGTTCGCCGCATACTCCAACCGGATAGGTCCGACAAGCGTCGGCCACATAACCGTCCAGAGTCGCGCAGAGATCTAGACTCACGATGTCTCCGTCTTTGAGGATGGTCTTTTCCGAAGGGATGCCATGGATCAGGACTTCGTTCACCGAGAGGCAAACGGAGGCTGGATAGCCACAGTATCCGAGTTCGGTCGGGATCGCCCTTTCGGAGCGGATGACCTTATCGGCTTCGTCGTTGAGGAATTTGGTCGAGACGCCTGGTTTGACAAGCGGCCCGACTTTTTCGAAGACCAGGGCGACGACCCGCCCGGCCTTCCTCATGAGTTCCACTTCGCGTGGGCTCTTGATGATGATCATTTCACCTTTCCTAGGAGAAGTTGAATCTCCTTGTAGAGGGCGACATGTCCGATCATTCCATCGAAACGATGGAGAAGATTGGCTTTTTTATAGAAATCGAGGAGAGGTTGGGTGGACTTGTAGTAATTGGCAAGTCGAACCTTGAAGCTCTCAGGATTGTCGTCTTTGCGTTGAATGAGGGGGGAACCGCAACGATCGCAGATTCCTTCCTTCTTCGGCTTCATGTCATTGACGTTATAGGAAGCTCCGCATTTTGGGCAGACCCTCCGTCCGCCGATTCGGCGGATCAGTTCCTCATCGGGAACCGTCATGTCGATGACGACGTTGACCGGGCGGCCGATTTCTTGGCCCATCTTCGCAAGCTCTTCGGCCTGGGGGATGGTACGCGGGAAGCCATCGAGGAGATAGCCATCCGCGCAATCGGGCTGACTCAGTCTTTCACGGACGAGACCGACCGTGATGTCGTCGGGGACGAGATCGCCCCTTTCGATGATGGCTTGGGCCTTAAGTCCAAGCGGAGTCTTCTTGGCGATGGCTTCACGGAACATGTCGCCAGTCGAGATGTGAGGGATCTTGTAATCCTCCACGATCTTCACGGCTTGGGTTCCTTTTCCAGCGCCAGGCGGACCCATCAGAATGATGTTTAACATATTAAATGCTCACTCCTTGTACTTCCTCGAAGGATTTGCCAGCCAGCAACCCATCGATCTGCGCGTTGATTTCGATCGCAACGCCAACGATGATGATCATACTGGTGCCGCCAATGGCTAGCGAGGTGTCAGTCCCGAAGACTCCCGTGAGAACGAGAATAATCGGAAGGGCGGCGATGCAAGCGAGGGCGACGGCGCCGATGCAGGTGACCCGGTTAAGGATCTTCCCGACATAGCGTTCCGTTTCCTTGCCTGGACGGATTCCAGGGATGTAGGAGCCGTTCTTTTGGAAGTTATCCGCGAGTTGCTCCGGATCGATTTGCATCTGGGCGTAGAAGAAGGCGAAGGCGACATTGAGGACCGTGTAGATGATTAGACCCCACGGCATTTTCCACGTCGAGCCATCGACCCCGGCCATTTCGTACATGGTCGAATAGTTGAAGATCTTGAGCCAACCGGCTTGGGCGGCGCTCGACGAGATGAAACTCGCGATGACGCTCGGGGCCATGAGAAGGCTGCTCGAGAAGATGATAGGGATGACGCCAGCCGAGTTCACTTTGATCGGGAGGAAGCTCGCCTTCGCCATTGAAGAGGAAGGTCCGCCTTTCCCAGCGTGCTGGACTGGTATCTTGCGCTTCGAGAGTTCGAAGAACACGACAAGGCCCGTAATAAGAATAAAGGCCAAGATGTAGAGCGAGAATTGGAACGAACCTTTGATGATGTCGTTCGAGCCGTGGCTCTGGTTCGCGATGACCCACTTCGACCAAGCGGTCGAGATTTGGATCGGAAGCGAACGGACGCACCCGGCGAAGATGATGACGGAAATTCCGTTGCCAAGGCCTTTTTCGGTCACTTGGTCGCCCAGCCACATGACGAGCATGGAGCCAGCGAGCATGATGGTGACGAGATAGGCATAGCGCCAGAATCCGGTAATCGCGGTATTGGTGAAAGTAATGTAGGAGTTGTTCTCCATCGTCTTGATGATGCCATAGGCCTGAACCGCTCCAAGAAGGAGGGTGAGGTAACGGACAGCCATTTCCTTTTTCTTACGGCCGTACTCGCCTTGTTTGGAGAGTTCCGTCAGAGCGGGAAGGACGTCCTTGGACAGCAATTCGATGATGATCTGGGCGGTGATATAGGGCGAAACGCCGAGGGCGAAGACGGAGAAATTGCTTAACGCGCCTCCTCCGAGGAGGTCCATAAGGGCGATCGCATTGCCGGAGTTCATCGCGTTTTGGAGTTGATCTCCAACCTTGACGCCCGGCACCGTGATGGCCGCCCCGATCCTCACGATGAAGAGGATCATGACCGTAAAGAAGATACGGCCGACGATTTCCTTGTTCTTGAAGATCGAGACGAACTTTTTCATTACTTGATTTCCTCAGCGACCCCGCCCTTGGCCTCGATGGCCTTTTTGGCGGAAGCGGAGAAGGCCACCGCTTTCACGGTGAGCTTCTTACTTAGAGTTCCATTACCGAGGATTTTAACCCCGTCGAACTCCTTTTTCACTAAGCCTTTTTCGATGAGCTCAGTGGCCGAGACGATGGTGCCGTCCTCGAAGACGTTGAGCTTTTCAACGTTCACGATGGCGTAAACGACTTTGGCGTTCTTGTGAGTTTTGCGGTAACCGCCGAATTTTGGAAGACGGCGATAAAGTGGGGTTTGCCCGCCTTCGAATCCGCCCTTCTTGGTGTGGGCGTGCGCGCCCTGACCTTTCGTGCCTTTGCCGCAGGTTTTGCCGTTTCCGCTTCCGCGGCCACGGCCCTTGTTGAACTTTTTGATCTTCGATCCTTTGGTGATCGAGAGAGTGGAAAGAGAAGACATGATTACTTATCTCCTTTCGCGACCTCGGCCTTGGGGGCTTCCTCTTTCGGGGCAGCCGGTTTAGCAAACGGTCGGTACATTGGACGTGGAGCAGCGGCTTTCGGGGCCGGTGCTGGGTGCATTGCTTTGATTTCCTCGGGGGTCTTGAGTCCGCGGAGGAGCATGACCTTGTCATAATCCTTCATTGATTGAAGACCAGCGTGGGTGGCGCGGATGACGTTGATCGGAGCGCGCGAACCATAGACTTTGCTCACGACATTTTTGATGCCCGAGAGTTCAAGGATGGCGCGGACTGGTCCGCCGGCGACGATGCCGGTGCCGGGTTTAGCGGGTTTGAGGACGACCTTCGTGGCCGCGAATTTGCCTTCGACGTCATGGCTAAGGGTGTCGCCCTTGGCGATGTGGATGACGAAGAGTTCTTTGCGGGCCTTTTCGAGGGCCTTTTTGATGGCGTCAGGGACTTCTCCCGACTTGGCGTCGGCGAAGCTATAACGGCCTTTGCCATCACCAATGACGACGAGGGCGGCGAAGCGAATGTGCTTTCCACCTTGGACGGTCTTGGAAACGCGGTTGATGTCAACTACGCGTTCTTCGTACTCATTCTCGCCATTGCGGAATCCACCACGGCCACCGCGTCTTTCGGACGGGCGTCCTTTGTGGTCTCCGAATTTCCGATCACCTGGACGAGTGGACGACTGCGAGCCATGTGGCTCCGTCCCTCCGCGGCGTTGGCCGTTTCCGTGGAAGCCAAATTTATTGGCATCAGCGGGCTTGGTTTCAACTTTAGGAGCATCGGCAGGCTTGGTTTCGCTCGTGGCCGCGATGGGCTGAGCGATGACTTTCTTTTCTTCTTCCATGTTCGTTCTCCTTAAAACTGAAGGCCGGCCTTACGGGCGGCGTCGGCGACCGCGGCCACGCGGCCGTGATAGAGATAGCCAGCGCGATCAAACGCGATGACTTTGATGCCTTTGGCAAGAGCTTTCTTGGCCAGATCTTCTCCGACCTTGGCAGCGCCTTGGCAATTGCCTCCGTCTTTGAGTTTAAGCTGGACGGAAGAACTGGAGACGATGGTGACGCCTTTGACGTCATCAATGATCTGCGCTTCGATGTTCTTGTTGGAACGGAAGACGCAGAGACGCGGTTTAGCGGCCGTGCCGGAGATCTTTTCGCGGACCCTGACATGCTTGCGCTGACGGACCGCGGTTCTCGATAATTTTTCGATCATGTGTTCCTAATCTCCTTTATTTCTTGGCAGTCGCAGCGGCGCGCTTGCCTTCCTTACGGATGATGTATTCGCCTTTGTACTTGATACCTTTTCCGCCGTAAGGCTCCGGACGTTTGGTATCGTGGATGAGGGCCGCAGTTTGACCGACGGCTTGCTTATCGCAGCCTTCGACCGCGATGTGGGTCTCGTCCGCGAGGACAATCTTGACGCCCTTAAGCGGGGCGATCACAACTTCGTGGCTGAAGCCGACAGCGAGGACGACCGAAGTCCCCCTCAAGGCGGCACGGAAGCCGATTCCGTTGATCTCAAGTTCTTTTTTGAAGCCTTCGCTCACGCCTTTGACGGCGTTGGCGAGGTTGGCACGAGTGGTACCATGGTTTTCGAGGTTGTGCTGCTCTTCGCCGAGGCGTTTGCAGTGCAACGCGCCGTCCTTGACCTCGACGCTCACGTCGGCAGGGATGCTGACGCTTAATTCGCCTTTGGTTCCTTTGACGGTCGCGACGCCACCAACGATGTTGAAGGTGACGCCGGCAGGAAGAACGACGGGTTTAAATCCGATACGTGACATATATGTTTCTTCCTCCTTTTTTTACCAAATGTAGCAGAGGATTTCTCCTCCGATTTTTTCTTTGCGGGCTTGGGAATCGGTGAGGATTCCTTTTGGAGTGCTAACGATCGCGACTCCAAGTCCCCGTAAAACTCTCGGAAGCTTGTCGGACGGGCAATAAACCCGTAAGCCCGGCTTGCTGATGCGCTTTAGGCCCGAGATGACTCTCTCGCCCGAAGTGCTGTACTTGAGGATGAGGGTGAGGGTTTTGACGCCTTCCACTTCCTCAACGCGGACATCGGTGACGAATCCTTGATCTTTAAGGATCTTGGCGATGCCCTCTTTTTGTTTGCTGGTGGGAACGGAGACTTCCTCGTAGCGTAACGCGTTGGCATTACGGATGCGGGTAAGCATGTCGGCGATAGGATCTGCGTTCATGTTAATGTTCTCCTTTCCTTACCATGAAGACTTCTTCATGCCCGGAATTTCACCCTTATAGGCGAGTTCACGGAGGCAGATGCGGCAGAGCTTGAACTTACGAAGGACGGCGTGGGGACGTCCGCAGCGTTCGCAGCGGGTGTACTCACGGACCTTGAACTTCGGGGTCCGATGATCTTTGACGATTAAACTTGTTTTTGCCATATGCGCTTCTCCTTATTTCCTGAAGGGCATGCCCATTTTATCGAGGAGGGCATAGGCTTCTTTGTCGGATTTGGCGGTCGTGACGATGACGATGTCCATTCCGCGGATTTTCGAGATCTTATCGTAATCGATTTCCGGGAAAATGAGCTGTTCTTTCACGCCGAGGGTGTAGTTTCCGTGTCCATCGAAGGCATTCTTACTCACGCCGCGGAAGTCGCGAACGCGAGGGAGAGAGATGCTGATGAGCTTGTCGAGGAATTCGTACATCCGTAAGCCACGAAGAGTGACTTTGCAGCCAATTTCTTGGCCTTCGCGAACCTTGAAGGTCGCGATACTCTTTTTGGCTTTGGTGGTCACTGGGTGTTGTCCGGTGATGGTCGCGAGCTCGCTGACGCTGTCTTCGAGCGCTTTGGAGTTCTGGGTGGCGTCGCCGACGCCGATGTTGATGACGACCTTCTCAAGACGTGGGGCTTGCATAACGCTCGTGTAGCCGAACTCTTTGACGAGAGCGGGAACGATCGCGGTCCGATACTTCTTGAGGAGACGGTTGTTAGCTTTGGTCTCGAGGACTTCGGCCTTCGCGGGGGCTTTCGCCGGGGCTTTGGCTTCCACCTTGGCCTCAACTTTGACGCTCGCTTTGACTTCGGGCTTCGCTTCGACCTTGGCTTCGGCGGCTTTCGGGGCCTTGACGACCTTTTCAGCTTTCGGAGCGACGGCTTTAGCGGCCTTCGGGGCAGCCGGTTTCGCGGCTTCGATCTTCTTTTCTTCTGCCATGATTGGTTACCTCCTTAGTCGAGCGCTTCGCCAGATTTGGCGAGGCGGACTTTTTTGCCTTTGATTTCGCCCATGTGGACTCGAGTGGCCTTTTTGGTCTTCGGGTCGATGATGGCTACTTTGCTGGCGTCGAACGGCACGTAGACGTCGACGACGGATCCTTCCGGAGTCTGCTGAGTCGGCTTCTTGTGCTTTTTGTGAACATTGATGCCTTCCACGACGACGCGGTTGAGCTTCGGGAACACGCGTTGGACGGTTCCTTGCTTTCCTTTGTCGGCGCCGGACAGGACAATGACTTTATCGCCTTTTTTGATGTTCATGTCTTTTCTCCTTATAGAACCTCGGTGGCGAGCGAGATGATCTTCATGTAGCCTTTGTCGCGAAGTTCGCGAGCCACAGGTCCGAAGACGCGGGTGCCGATCGGGGCTCCGTCATTGTCGATGAGGACGATGGCGTTGTCGTCGAAGCTGATGGTCGATCCATCCTTGCGGAGGACGGCGTGCTTGACGCGGACGATGACGCCTTTGACGACGTCACTCTTCTTGACCTTTCCGTTCGGGGTCGCTTCCTTAACGGCGCACATCACGATATCGCCAAGGCTTGAGACCTTGCGGTGACTGCCGCCGTATTGACGGAAAACCCGAACGATGCGGGCGCCGGAATTGTCGGCGACCACAAGGTTGGTTTCGTTCTGAACCATGATTACTTGACCTCCTTAGCGGGGGCTTTGACGGCAGGAGCCGCCTCTTTCGGGGCCACTTCGACCGTTTTGATTTCTTTAAGCGAGCCTTCTTTAGCTTCAAGCGAAGCCTCGACGGCATCGGCCTTCACGAGTTCAACGGCGTGCTTATCGACCGAGACCAGACGGAACCGTTTGGTTTTCGAGATCGGGCGGCAGGCCATGATGGAGACGCTATCACCAACTTTGGCGATGTTCTCTTCGTCGTGGGCGTAGTACTTTTTGGAGTAGCCGACGCGCTTGTTGTAAAGAGGATCATTGCGTTCGGTGGAGACGGTCACAGCGATCGTCTTGTTCATCTTGATGGAGGTGACGGTGCCCTGAAGGGTCGTTCTCTGATGTCTTTCCATGTTCGTTTCTCCTTCCTTACTTCTTAATGTTAAGTTGGAGTTCGCGCTCCCTCTTAACAGTTTCGGCTTTAGCGATATCCTTGCGGATGGCGTGTAGTTGTTCACCATGCTCTAGTTGCCCCACCGCTTTCTTGCGGCGAAGTTCGAAGAGTTGGGTCTTAAGCTCATAGATCTTGTCGTTGAGCTCGTCCGGGGTTAAACCCCGAAGTTCTTTGATTTCCATCACTTGTCTCCCTTCTCGGCCTTGGCCTCGCCTTCGGCGGGTTTGGCTTCGGTTGTGACGGCAGCGGCTTCTCCAGCCGGGGCGGTTTCGCCTTCGACCGGGGTCTCGTTGCCAGTATCGGAGACGGTGACTTTGGCCACTTCGTCTTCCTTTTGAATGGCTTCGACTGAGGACTCGTGTTGAGCTCTCATCTTAAGGAGTTCCTGCTCGGTGAGGGCTTTGGTGCGCTTCACGATGCGGGTGCGGAGCGGAAGCTTATATCCAGCGAGGTGGAGGGCTTCCATGGCTAGTTTCGGATCGATGCCGCCAATCTCAAAGAGAATGCGGCCGGTCTTCACGACGGCGACCCAGGATTCGGGGTTGCCTTTGCCGGAACCCATACGGACTTCGGCCGGCTTCCTCGTTTTGGCGAGGTGCGGGAAGATGCGGATCCAGACTTTTCCAGCCCGGTCGGTGTAACGAGCCAAGACGATACGGGCCGATTCGATCTGATGATCGGTGACCCAGTTTCCGTCAATGGCTTGAAGGCCGAATTCCCCGAAGTCGACATTGGTGCCGGCTTTGGATTTGCCTTCGTACTTAATGCCATGCGGACGGCGGTATTTAACGCGCTTTGGCTGCAGCATTTTTGTAATCTCCTCTCGGAGCGGCCTCTTCCTTAACGGACTCGGTTTGCTCCTGCTTCTTGGCTAATTGTTCGTCCGCTTCCTTGTTGACGGAGCGGCAGATCCAGACTTTGACACCGATGCGGCCATAAGCGGTCGCGGCGTCAATGTGGGCGAAATCGATGTCGGCGCGTAAGGTATGAAGAGGAACAACGCCCTCTTTATAGCCTTCGCTGCGGGCAATTTCAGCTCCGCCAAGACGGCCTCCGCAGATGGTGCGGCAACCTTTGGCTCCGGCTTTGCGCATTCTTTGAATGGCTTTCTTTTGAGTGGCGCGGTAGGAAGCCCGGTTCTCGAGCTCGCTGGCGATCCACTTGGCGACTAAGGTCGCATCGAGGTCAGGATTCTTCACGTCGACGACGTCGATGTGGAGAGTGCCGGACTTGACGATCTTGCCGAGTTCTTTGCGGATGCGGGCGATGTTGGCCCCATCCTGTCCGATCACGACGCCCGGGTGGGCGACGAAGGCAACGATTTTGACATCATGGCCTTTATCGGTCTTGACGCGGCCGATCTCGATGTGCGAGACCATGGCGTCCTTAAGGTTCTTCTCGAGATAACGCCGAATGGCGATGTCTTCGAGTAAGAAAGAGCTATATTCCTGATTGTTGGCGAACCATTTAGATTCCCAGTCGCGGTTTACGCCGATGCGCATTCCGACGGCATTAGTTTTATGTCCCATAGGTTTGTGGTGTCCTCCTTACTTTCTTTCCTTCACGACGCAAAGGATGTTGGCGTTTCTCCGGATGAGCGGAGAGGCGCTGCCTTTAGCGCGCGGAGTGAAGCGTTTGATGCGGACGCCATCGGAAACTTGAAGTTCGGCGATGAAAAGGGTGTCCTTGTTCATTCCGAAATTGTTAACGGCGTTGGCGGCCGCGGACTTGATGATCTTTTCGAGTGGGAGGCATCCGACCTTGTTGACGCGGGAAAGGATTCCGAGAGCATCGGAAACGTTCTTGCCGCGGATGAAGTCGGCGACGAAGCGGACTTTACGTGGGGTGACGCGAACGTCACGAGAGAAAGCGCGGGCTTCGGTTACCTGGGGCTTTTCAACCGTTTTGGCGGCTTCAGCCTTCTTGGCTTCTTTTTCGGCCTTCTTGGCTTCCTTAGCGGTAACCTTGACGGCTTTCTTGTCTTCTTTGACGGCGGCGACTTCTTTGACAGCTTCAGCCTTCTTTTCGGGAGCGGCTTTCACGGTCTTTTTCTTTGTGATTTCAGCCATGGTGTTTCACTCCTTATTTCTTGGCAGCCGGTGCAGCCGGTGCAGCCGAAGTAGCTTGATCGCCGAGGTTGTTGCCGTGGTGTCCGGCGAACTTCCGGGTTGGGGCGAACTCTCCGAGTTTGTGCCCAACCATGTCTTCGGTGACGTAGACGGTGATGTGTTCGTGGCCGTTATAGACCGCGAAGGTCTGCTCGACGAAAGCGGGATAGATCGTCGAACGACGAGACCAAGTTTTGATGATCTCTTTCTTCCCAGACTTCTGTAACGCTTCGACCTTCTTGAGAAGGTAAGCATCGACGAACGGTCCTTTTTTAGATGAACGTGACATGTTCTATCTCCTTTCTTTACTTATCGTTCTTCCGTCTCATGATGAGGCGAGAAGAATTTTTCTTGAAGTGACGAGTCTTAACGCCTTGCGTACGCTTGCCCCAAGGAGACCTTGGCGCATCGCGTCCGACCGGGCATTTGCCTTCGCCGCCGCCGTGCGGGTGATCGCAGGGGTTCATGGCCGCGCCGCGGACGGTTGGACGAACGTTCATCCAGCGGTTCTTACCGGCTTTGCCTTTGTTGATGAGGTTGAAGTCTTCATTGCCGACCACGCCAATCGTGGCGCGGCAGTTATTGAGGAGCTTGCGAACTTCGCTCGAGGCAAGACGCACGATGACGTAATTGCCTTCGGAGCCGAGGACCTGAGCGGAGGTTCCGGCCGCGCGGCACATCTGGCCGCCTTTTCCTGGCTGGAGCTCAACGTTGTGAACGAAGGTTCCTTCCGGGATGTTCTTGAGTTGGCAGCAGTTGCCGGCTTTGATGTCGGTCGCTTCTCCCGAGATGACGACGTCGCCCACCTTAAGGCCTTGCGGCTGAATGATGTAGCGCTTCTCACCATCGGCGTAGAAGATGAGGGAGATGTTGGCGTTGCGGTTAGGATCGTATTCAACGGTCTTGACGACGCCTTTAACTCCATCTTTATCGCGACGGAAGTCGATGAGACGGTAACGGTTCTTGTTTCCACCGCCGATGTGTCGGCAGGTGATCACTCCTTGGTTGTTGCGTCCGCCCGTGTGTTTTTTCGGGGCAAGCAACGATTTTTCAGGAGTGGCTGTGGTAATTTCGCCGAACGTCGAGTTCGTCATTCCGCGACGACTCTTCGTGTAGGGGCGGTATGTTCTGATAGCCATTTTCTTTTCTCCTATATTGGATTCTTCCTAGTTGAACTAGCGGTGATTCCTTACTCCTTAAAGAGGTCGATCGCGGAACCTTCGTGAACGGTCACGATGGCTTTCTTGAATCCGCCGATCTTTCCTTGATAACGTCCGCCACGAGTCGTGGTTTTCGCAATCTGATTGATGATCTTGACGTCGTCGACCTGGACTTGGAAGACCCGTTCGAAGGCATTCTTGACATCAATCTTATTCGCGCTCGCGAGCACGCAGATGGTGACCTTATTGGAATTTTGCATGAGAGCCATACTCTTTTCGGTGATGTGCGGGGCCTTGATGACCTCGAGATCATGAGCAGTGGCTTTCGGGAAGGCCTTCTTCGGAGCTTCCTTGACAGCTTCTTTTTTCTCGGCCTTGGGGGCTGAGGCCTTTTTCGTCGCCTTGGGGGCTTCCACCGCTTCCTCTTTCGGGGCTTCGGCTTTAACTTCCACGGCTTCGACTTTCTTTGCTTCTTCCATTATTTGAGGGCCTCCTCGATTTTCTTAATATCGGCTTTCGTGACCACGATGTGGTCGAAGTTGAGGACGTCATAGACCGCGATGTTGCTCGGTTCGACGAGCGCGACCTGGTTGCGGGCGGAGAGGATGAGTTTCTCGTTATCGCCTGAGGTGACGACGAGAACCTTTCCCTCGGCCTTGATGGCCTTGAGGTCTTTGGCGAACTGCTTGGTTGAGATTTTGGCAAGCTTCAGATCGTCGACGACGATGAGGCCTTTAGCAGCCTTCTCGGAGAGGACGGTGCGGAGGGCCAACTTGTGGGCCTTCTTGTTCTGGGAGAGCTTGTAGGATTGGTGTCCATCCGGTCCGAAGACGTTGCCGCCTCCGACCCAAAGTGGACTCTGACGATCGCCAGCGCGGGCGCGCCCGGTGCCTTTTTGACGCCAGGGTTTAATTCCTGATCCGTTGACATCATGGCGTTTCTTCGTTTTGGCAGTCGCCTGACGGAGATTGGCTTGATAGACAACAACGGCATCATGAACGGCTTGGGAATTGGGATCGGTGACCCCGAAGACTTCGGAGGACACCGCGACGGTGCCGACCTTTTCTCCGGCGAGATTAACCACCGGTAAGTTGATTGATTTCTCGGCCATGGTTATTCTCCTTTCTTCTCGACGGCGGGAGCAGCGGCTTCCGCGGCGAGTTTAACTTCTTCAGCCCGTTTCTTCGCAGCTTCAGCGGCAGCTTTGTCCGCTTCGGCTTTGATGCGAGCGATTTCTTCGTCTTGCTTTTTCTTCTCGGCAGCGGCCTTGGCAGCTTCCTCAGCAGCTTTCGCGGCTTCGGCGGCTTTGACTTTGGCGGCTTCTTCGAGTTGTTTGACATCGACGATGGTTTTGACTTCGGGTTTTCCGAATTGAACCTTGATCGGAGTCCGGAGCATCACGATGCTGCGGCGCGGTCCGGGAAGTCCACCCTTAATAAGGATGTAGCCTTTTTCGGCATTGGCTTCGACGACGACGACGTTGAGCATAGTGGCCTGATGGGGTCCGACGTGGCCCGCCATGGCTTTGCCTGGAATAACGCGGTTGTTGGTACGGCCGTTATTGGCAAGCGAACCGACTTGGCGGTGATAACCAGATCCATGGGCTTTCGGCCCGATCTTGTGGTGGAAACGTTTGATCGAACCAGTGAAGCCGTGGCCTTTGGTGGTTCCGATGACGTCGACGACTTCGCCCGCCTTGAACAAATCGGCGGTAAGAGTCTCTCCGACTTTCTTGGAGTAGACTTCGTCGCCCTTTAGTTCATAAAGATGCTGTTTGGGCGAGACGTCGGCTTTCTTGAAGATGCCCTTCTCGGCCTTATTGGCTGAGCGTTCGAGCTTATCTTCGTAACCGACTTGGATGGCTTCATAGCCATCGTGTTCTTTGGTCTTTTTGGCGATGACCGCGTTAGGCAATACCTCGACGACAGTGACCGGATACATGGTCCCGTCTGAGGCAAAGACCTCGGTCATGCCCATTTTTCTTCCGATGATGGATTTCATGCTGCGGTCCTCCTTTATAACTTAATGTCGATATCGACGCCCGACGGTAAATCGAGCTTACGTAAGGTTTCGACTGTTTCCTTCGTAGGATTGGTGATGAAGAGCAATCTCTTGTGAGTGCGGATTTCGAATTGCTCCCGGCTGTCTTTGTACTTAAATGTCGCTCTTAGAACCGTATAGACTTGCTTCTCAGTCGGTAATGGGACTGGTCCCACCACACCGGCTCCGGTCTTCTTAGCCACGTCCATGATCTTTTCGACGCTGAGGTCGAGGATCTTGTGATCGTAGGCAAGTAAGCGCACCCGGATCTGTTTTTCTTTCGCCATGAATGTTCCTCCTTCAGAAATGTTTCAGGCTACTTGGCGATTTTGCTCTCCGCGAATTCCCCGGCCACCCATTCATGACAACGCCTGTGGGTGTGTCGGCAACCTCGCGTCTCAACGCAAACGCCAGCGTGTATGACTATACGCGTGCGGGGGTGAAGCCGTCAACTCAAAAAGCGAGATTTGTTGCGTTGCAACTAGAAAAAACGGAAGGAAGGTATCCGGGGTGGTAAAAAAACGAAAGGCCCCGCCGAAAGAACTATTTAAAACTAGATTTCTTTGTGCACCGTGCACAAAGTTTTCTTTTTCGCATGTCTTAGAAACGGTTTTTCAGGCATAAATTAGAAAGAATGAAGAAAAAGGCGCCGAAAAGAGGAGATATCATTCTTTTTTCGAAGTTTTGAGAGAATAGCGGCAACCGCAGTAAAGTTGGTTGTAGAGATCGTAATGAATCCGCATCTCCCGCGCGAGGTCGATTCCCTTGTTCTTTTTGAAGTCGCTGTAAAAGTATTTCGTTGGAAGATGGGCGGGCTCTAGTTCTTTAGCAATCGCGTTAAGAATCTCGGAATCCTTTTGACGGGAAATCGTCATGACGGTCGTGAACCAGTCATAACCTTCTTTCGTGGCGAAATCATAGGCCTCTTCCATTCTTTTCTTGTAGCAAAGATGGCAACGGAGCTGGCCTTCTTTCATGTCGCCATACGGGCGAAGGAATTCATCGTAACCAGCTGGATCATAGGGAGGGACGATGAGGTTGACGTCGTAACCGTAATCGCGTTTAAAAAGGACGAGGAAGCGTTTCAGCTCTTCAAGTCTCCGGGCGTATTCCGCTTCGGGGAAGATATTGGAATTGTTGTAATAGATCGTGACCGCGAAATGGGGGCATAAGAAAGTCAAAGGAAAGGTCGAGCAAGGCCCGCAACAGGCATGGAGCAAAAGGGTCGGTTTCGGCGAGGAAGCGACATTCTTCAAGAGCTCGAGGCTCTTTTTGTAATAGTTGATGTACGCTTCGGGCATGACTTAATCCTCAAGGTTATGGGAATAATCATACTTCCCATAGATGAACATCGCGTCCCCGAAGGAGAAGAAACGGTATTTCTCTTTGACCGCTTCTTCATAACAATGAAGGGTCCATTTTCGGCCCATGAAGGCCGAGACGAGCATGACCAACGTGCTCTTTGGCAGATGGAAGTTGGTGATGATCCCATCAATGGCTCGATACTCGTATCCGGGATTGATGAAAATGCAGGTGTCTTCTTTCGTCGCGACGAATTTCCCGTATTTTGAATAGATGGCCTCGAGGGTTCGAACCGAGGTGGTTCCGATCGCGATAATCCGTCGTCCTTCGGCTTTGGCGAGGTTGAGGCGAGACGCCGCTTCTTTATTCATTTCGAAAAGCTCGCTGTGCATGACGTGGTCTTTGGTGTCATGAACCTTGACGGGCCGGAAAGTCCCGAGCCCGATATTGAGCGTAATGTCGATGACTTCAATCCCTTTGGCCTTGATGCGGTCAAAAAGTTCATTCGTGAAATGAAAACCAGCGGTCGGTGCGGCCGCCGAACCAGGGACTTTGGCGTAGACGGTTTGATAGTCGCTGTTATCGGAGATCTGCTTTTTGATGTAGGGAGGTAAAGGCATTTTGCCAAGGCGGTCGAGAACCTCGAGGAAGATACCCGCATAATGGAATTCCATATGACGAATCCCTTCGGGCAAAACTTTGACGCAGACGGCGGAAAGCGATCCGTCGCCGAACTCAACTTCGGATCCGACTTTGACGGAATGGGCTCCACCGAGGAGGCACTCCCAGGTATCGCCTTCGAGTTGCTTAAGAAGGAGAACCTCGCAATGGCCTTTCGTATCTTTCTTGATCCCAATAAGGCGGGCAGGAATGACTTTGGTGTTGTTCCGGACCAAGACGTCTCCGGGGACAAGGTAATCAATGAGGTCGAAAAACTTTCGGTTTTCGATCGTTTTATGTTCGCGGTCCACCACCATCAAACGCGATTCGTCGCGTTGCTTAAGCGGAGTTTGGGCGATCAGTTCCTCGGGTAAAGGAAAATCAAATAATTCGATATCCATATCAAAAGCCTCTTTCGTCGCCATATTGAGCTAACATCGTGGCTTTAAATTCGGCGAAACGATCTTCTTGGATCGCTTTTCTCGCCCCCTCCATCATCTTGATGAGGAAGCGGATGTTATGAATCGAATTGAGGGTTTTTCCGAATTCTTCCTTCGCGAGGTAAAGGTGACGGAGATAAGCCCTCGAATAATGGGCGCAGGTGTAGCAATCGCATTGATCGTCGAGAGGAGTGAAATCTTCTTTGTATTTGGCGTCTTGAATATTGACTCGTCCATGGCTCGTCATCAACGTCCCATGGCGGGCGATCCGCGTTGGGAGGACGCAGTCGAACATATCGACTCCTCTTGTAATCCCTTCAAGAAGATAATCGATCGATCCAACCCCCATCAAATAACGGGGTTTATCGGGTGGAAGATACCTTACGGCATCCTCGACCATTTTAAGGCAAACATCCTTCGGCTCGCCGATGGACGTGCCCCCGATCGAATAACCGGGGAAATCCATTTTTGCTAACTCTTTGGCAGCTTTTTCTCGTAAAGCCGTGAAAGAGCCTCCTTGGACAATTCCAAAAAGAGCTTGATCCTCGCGGGTGTGGGCAATTTGTCCACGTTTGGCCCACCGCAAAGTCCGTTCGGTCGATTTATCGGCGTATTCATAACTGCAAGGATAAGGAATGCACTCATCGAAGGACATGATGATGTCGGCCCCTAAAGCCTCTTCGATCGTAATCGCGGTCTCGGGGGAGAAGAAATCTTTGTCTCCATTTAAATCGTTGCGGAACTCGACTCCTTCTTCGGAGATGGTCCGGTTGGATTGAAGGGAAAAAACCTGGAATCCTCCCGAATCGGTGAGGATCGGCCCATCGTAATTCATGAAACGATGCAAACCTCCGGCTTTGGCGACGATGGCCTCACCCGGACGAAGATGTAGATGATAGGTGTTAGCTAAAATGACTCCCGACCCACAAGCTTTGACCATTTCAGGCGAAAGGCATTTGACGGTCGCGTTGGTTCCGACTGGCATAAACATCGGGACTTCCACGTCTCCATGCGGAGTGTGGAGGATCCCATAACGGGCCCCGGTTGTTTTGTCGATGTGTTTGATTTCGAGATAAAAGTTCTTTGCCATGCCGCACTATTCTAGTTTTTTCCTTGCCTTTAGGCAAACCTTGATATGACTTGAGAAGTTCAGAACTTGAAATCTAAATGCCTCTCAGCCTTAAAAGAGGCGAAGAAGCCTTTTCTTTTCTTCATGATAAGGAAAAAGAAATACCCGAGGAAAATGGCGATGCTCTCCCCGATGGCGACGAAGAGGACGCTCTCCCAATAAGGAAGAGAAAGGACAAAATTAAGTTCCCAGCCGACGGCGAAGGCGTTGATGACGATCGGGTAAATCGTGGCCACGAGAAGCCGGGGTGAACAATAGGCGACGAGAAGAGAAGAGATTAATGTGGCCCCCGTCCCAACAAGGAGATCCCAATAACCAAGGGGGGAAGCGAGGTTCGAAAGGAAACACCCAAGGGTCACCCCGAAGACGAAATCCCTCCGGAAAAAACAGAGGAAAATCAAAGCTTCAGCAATCCGGATTTGGATTTGGCCGAACGCGAACGGAGTGGAAATGATGGTGAGAACAAAATAAATCGCCGCGACGATACCGTTGCTGGCGATTTTGTAGACGTTTTGATTGGACATGGTGATGTCCTCCTGATTTTTTTAACGCTGGGTTCCGAGGAATAACAGCGAGGCCCGAGTAGTATAACAAACAATCAATAGAATGACATCCAAGAATCGGGAACGGCCCGGCCTTCTTCGGTCGCTTTGATGACTTCGGCGATCATCGGGGCAAGAGAAATGACATTGATGCCTTTGACGTTTCTTTCGATGGAATTGGTAACGACGATGTCTTTGATCTTGCTCTTGAGGAGGAGGTCGATGGAGTTGCGAGATAAGACGGCGTGCGTCCCAGCGATCATCACTTCTTTGGCTCCGCGTTTAATCAGGGCGTCGGTCGTCGCCAAAGCGGTTCCGGCCGTATCGATAATATCATCGATGACGATACAGACTTTGTCGTGAACGTCGCCAACCACGTTGATGACTTCGGCCACATTCGGAGCCGGACGCCGTTTGTCGATCACGGCGAGACCCGAATTCGGAAGTTCGGTCGCGAGGTCGCGGGCCCGGTGGATCGAGCCATGGTCAGGCGAAACGACCACCACATCCTCGGTCTTGATTTTCATCAAGGCCAATTTTTTTCGATAGTATTCGCCAAAAAGCGGGACCGATGATAAATCGTCGACCGGGCACGAGAAGAAACCTTGAATTTGTTGGGTGTGAAGATCGATGGTGATAAGGTGATTGACCCCGACCGTCTCCAGCATATCCGCGACAAGCTTAGCCGTGATCGGTTCCCCCGGACGAGCGATCCGGTCCTGGCGAGAGAAACCATAATATGGAAGAACGAGGTCGATTTCTTTGGCTTTGGCATTGCGAAGGCCATCGAGGAAAACCAAGGTCTCCATAAGGCGTTCGGCGACCGGAGTTGAGGTTGATTGGATAACATAGCAGATTTTGCCGCGGACCGAATCGGGGCATCGAGCCAAGACTTCGCCATCGGCAAAGTGTTCAATCTCGCTCCGGCCAAGAGGAATCCCCAAAATATCGGCGACCTCTTTAGCAAGTTTCGGGCTACTCGTTAGTTTAAACAAAACGATGCTATCTTTGTTCATTGCACTTCACCAATACGCCACCGACATCAAAACCATGTTTTTGTTCACCTGATTGGTGGGCAAAGGTTTAATGGATGAGACGTCGAATCCTTTCCTTTTGAGGAGTCCCAGGCATTCTTCGCCTCGGAACCAATAACGGAGCCCTTCCTTTTCGAGGCGGTTGACCTCGCTCATGGGGGCTTGCTTTAGCGGAAGATAAAACATCTGGCTCCCCCGCAGCATAAAGTTTTGGGGTTCCCAATCGAGGGCGACTTTAGAAAAACGCGAGAAACGATAAAGACTGAAAAGAGCTTTGAAGTATTCTTCGGGAAGTTCCTTCTCAGCCAAGATATCAAGAACAGATTTCTCGGGGAAATAATCGAAGGCAATCACTTTATTTTCGTCGTCGTGATAGGAGACTTTGGCCATATTGATGCCAGCGTGTTTTAAGGTCTTGTATTCGGAAAGGGCCTCTTCGTATCCGGCCATATAAACCCGGACGAGATAACGAACCCCGCAGTAACTACAAATATAGGAAATATGATCAGGGTGCGAAGCCTTGATTGATTCGATAGTGAACTTTTTATTTTTGATGAGGATCGTTTCCATGGCGATATTATAGCAAAATTCGCGGCAAATAAGAGGGTGGGCGTGATAATTTAGACTTTTTCCGACTCTTTCAGGATTTCGGCTAGACCCCCTTGGGCAGTTTCTTTATAGGCTTTCTTGAGCGAAGCCCCCGTGAGTTTCATCGCCGCCACCACGTTATCAAAGCTGACGCGGTTTTGTCTGATGGGAGCAACGAATTTAGCGTAAATATATGAGGTATAAGCCCGGATGGCCCCAATCCCATTTCTCTCTATGCACGGGATAATGACGTAACCGTCAACTGGGTCACAGCTAAGGCCAAGGAAGTGTTCCATCGCCACTTCGGCCGCATATTCTTCTTGATGTAGCGAAAGGCCATCGAGGTAGCAAAGGGCCGAAGCGGCCATCGAGGAAGCGGTTCCGATCTCGGCCTGGCACCCGCCAATCGAGCCGGCGATAGAAGCATTTTGCTTCACGATGTTGCCAAAGATCCCGGCCGTGAACAATGCATCGCGACATTTCTCGAAACTGACGCCTTTTATTTTGTGCATGTAATAAAGGACGGCGGGCAGCACTCCGCTCGAACCGCACGTCGGAGCCGTCACCACCACTTTTCCACAGGCCGATTCTTCGCTCACGGCATAGGCATAACTCGACATCAAAAGAGTTTCAAAACCTTCTCGTCCTTTAATCGAAAGAGCGACCTGATGCATGTTTTTCGCGCTTCGATCAACCTGAAGACGGGGATTGCCGTTGGCTGGGATTTGGCCCTCTTCAGTTAAGCCATTATCGATCGACGAGAACATTTGCTTTAAGGCCGACGATAGATAATCCTCTATTGATTGATCTTCATAACGGAGGCAGAACTCCTTGAGGTCGGTGAGATTGTTCTTGGTCATATAGGCTTTGATCTCTTCAAAATCGCGAAACGGATAGACGTCCTTTTCGTTGACCGTGGGATCTTCTTGGCTTCGGATCTCGCCCCCACCAAGAGAAATATACGACGCCTCTTTAATTGGCTTTCCTTTATTAAAGGCTCGAAAACGCATTGTCAAAGGATGAGGTTTTTTGCTTTGAAGATCAAAAATCATTTTCACGGGCAAAGGTTTAAAAGCTTCTTCGATGGCAAATTCGCTATGGTGGCCCTGCCCCGTTAAAGCCAAGGAGCCATAGAATGTTGCCTCAATGGAATCGACCCGTCCTTGAAAGGAAGCGGAAAAAGCCCGCGCGGCATTATAGGGAGCGATGGTGTGACTGCTCGATGGACCAGGGCCCAGGCGATAAAGATTCCGAAGGCTTTTCACGGCTATAATCTTAGGCTATTTACGAAAAAGAAAATAGAGCCCGACGAGGTTGTTGCCTTTCGGTATGGAAAAATATGGATAGCGAAGCTATCATAACGAGAGTATGTCGACATTCATCCTTCTCTCCGCGATCCCCGGAAGCGGAAAATCCACATGGGCAAAGCAATACAAGGCCTTACACCCCCACGTTCACGTCGTCTCGAGTGATGACGTCAGAAAAAAACTCACCGGAAGTCAGCAAGATTTTGGCCAAGAGGCCCTCGTTTGGAAAACCTTTTTGGACACGATCAACGACTATGCGATAAATGAGAAAGACAGCATCGTTATCGCCGACGCGACCAACCTTGAAAACAAGTTCCGCCGCTACTACCTTGAAATGACACCCGATTTTGATAAACACGTCCTCGTCGTCTTCAACATTCCCTACGACATCTGCCTCAAACAAAATCAAATGCGAGAGATCGAGAAGATCGTTCCCCTCGCCGCCATGGAGAGACTTCATAACCAATTCGAACCACCGACTGAGGAAATTATCAGCCTCTACGATGAATACCTCGTCATCAACAAAACCTTCGTGAGCAAAGAAATCGCTCGTGAAGAAGCCGCGAAACAAAACGACGAAGAAAAATAAAACGCCCCCAGAACGGAGGCGTTTTTGTTAACAAGACAATTAGGCTTTCTTCTTGGCCGAAGCGGCTTTCTTATCTCCGATTAAGTTGGAGAGGAGAAGGACAAGGGCCGAAGCGGCGACGAGGCCGCCGAAGATGTAACCGACGACCACGAAATCGAGTCCGGCGTAGGCGCCATCAAGACCTTGGAACGAAACGTGGTATTTGGTGGTGTCGCGATAAACGTATTCAATGATCGAAGTGGCAATGATTTCGCCGCCGACGAGGAAGAGAGCAACGTCACCAAGTAATGACGGAAGTTTCTTCGTCACGCCGGCCTTATGGTTCTTGAAGAAGATAAGGGAAGCGGCAAGAGAGATTGCGAAGATGGCGAGGTTGATAAGAGTGAAGATAAAGAGCTTCAGAATCTGAATATCAACGTTCGTTCCATAAGGATTGAACTTCGTGGTAAGAAGGGAGATCCCAAGAGTCACAGTCAAGGCGAATCCCACCACCGCGAGAACGCTGGTGAGGACGATCATGATGACATTGGAATCGGCATCTTCGAGCATTTTCATCATCGGGATGTTGCTGCCGATTAATGTGGCGATGAGAAGGATAAGGGAGACGATGATCCACCAAGCGACTTGGCTCTTGCCAATAAGGCGGTAGAACCAAACACAGTTAACGAGGAGGAAGGCGCAGACGATGTAGCCGATGGCGACGTAGCAAAGGAAACTGGCAGTGACGATTTTGTCATCGTTTTCTTTTTTGACGGACCGGATGCTGAGGATTAAACCAAGGAGGGCGACGATCATGATGGAGAGACCGAGGACCCCGAATTCCATCGCGAAGTTATAGGGGACGTTCCCGGTGAAGAATTGAGCTTGCCCCGTCGTTGGAATGAAGAATTCTGGAGTAACGAAGAACGAGAAGTAGCAGCCGAGGGCTCCGAAGGCCGCGAAGAGTATCGCGAAAATCGCGACGTTGATCGAGCGGATTGATGATGAATATTTCATGATTAACCTCTTTTTTCTAAGCCGCGACCGAACTTCATAGGAATGAGGGAAGCAGCAAGTATTAATTAAAGTCTATCTTATAGAGATAGTCAAATGACATTTCAGTCGTTGGCGAGCATCGCCAAAGCCACTTTAATCCCATCAAGGGCGCTTGACATGATGCCCCCCGCGAAGGCCGCCCCTTCGCCCGCTGGATAAATGCCTTTGATATTCGACATGCATTTTTCATCCCGCGGAATCTTAACTGGAGACGAGGAACGGGTCTCAACGCCAGTTAGAACGGCCTCGGGATCGGAGAAGAAGGATTGGTTATTGGCAAATAACGGCAAGGCCTCTTTGAGGGACGAGGAAATATAAGAAGGAAGAATAGTTGAGAGATCCTTTAAATAAACACCCGGGCGATAACTGGGTTTCACTTTGCCAAAACGCATCGGTTCTTTGCCCGAAAGGAAATCGCGGACCATTTCGGCTGGGGCATGATACGGAAGTTCATTTCGATACGCGGCGTTCTCGAGGCGTTCCTGATAAGTGAATCCATCTAAAGGGCTGCCTTGAAAATAATCTTCGACCTTCACGTTAACAAGGAGGGCGGCGTTCCCATTCACTCCATCGCGAGCGTTATAGGACATCCCATTAGTCACGACCTGATTAGGCGAAGAAGAGGAATTCACGACCAAACCACCGGGGCACATGCAGAAGCTGTAGACGACCCGTCCGCTTGAAAGATGAACTACGCATCGATAGGAAGCGGGAGGAAGTTTCTTGTTGAGGAAAGCGTCATGATATTGGCTGCGATCGATGTCTCTTTGAAGATGTTCAATCCGAACCCCCATTGAAAAATCTTTGGGTTCCATGTGGATCTTCGAGTTGTATAGTTCCCCCACTGTATCCCGAGCCGAATGGCCAAGGGCGAGGACAAGGTTTCTTGTTTTAATGATTTTTTGCTCGCCGCTTTTATCAACGAAGGTGACGGAAACGAGTTTACCCAAACGATGATCAACTTTGCTGAGGCGGGAATCGAAACGAACCTCGCCCCCCAAAGAGATGATCTCCTCGCGGAATGATTTGACGATCTTTTTAAGATAATCACTTCCGATATGAGGAAGGGAGTCCGTCAAAATATCATCCTTGGCTCCGTGCTTGATGAATTCATTGAGAACGAAAGTAATCCGGGAATCCCGAACGCCAGTATTGAGTTTCCCATCGCTGAAGGTCCCGGCTCCGCCTTCGCCATAGCACATATTACTCTCGGGGTTGAAGATACCATTTTTCTGAATGGAATCGATGTCCCTTTCTCTCTCCTCGACGGCTTTTCCGCGTTCGATGATGATAGGCCGAGCCCCCGCTCGAGCCAAAATAAGCCCAGCGAAAATCCCCGTCGGACCAAAACCGGCGATGACGGGGCGGTCCTTCAAGGTCGACTGAGGAATGAGCACTGGTTCGGGCTCATCATAAAAGGAAACGTTTCGGCCGCGGACGAATTCCGTCGTCTCGATATAAATCGTGTAGACGAAAGTTACTCTTTCTTTTCGAGCATCAATCGATTTACGGATAATGCGCCAAGAAAAACGCGACGGTGGGAGACGGATTTCCTTTGAGACTTTGACGGGGATGAGTTTTTCATCTTCGTCCAAATTAAGGGTGATGTTGTTGACTATATATTTCATAAAACCTCGCTGATGATAAGGGCGGAAATCAAACACCATGTCAGATTGTGGCCCCCGCATAGGCCATCGATGTCGAGGCATTCGCCCGCAAAAGCGATCCCCTTTTCGGATTTAGAGCAAAAGGAAGCGTCAACGTCGGAAAGAGCGATTCCGCCCGAAGTGACCTGGGAGTTTTCAAATGGATAAGCGCGAGAATAATGAAAGACGAGATTCTTCATGGTCTTAACAAGAGGAATGAGATCGGTTTTCTTTAGGGAACCATTTTTCTCAACTAAACCCGCTTCCTTAAGAACGTAATCGCGAAGGGCGGGGACAAAAAAAGCGTCGAGGAAAAAAGAAGGATTGAGAAGGTGGTCGCGTTCAAGCCGAAGAAGCAGTTCCTCTTCGGATAGAGAAGGGAAAAGATCAACGAAGAGAATAACGTTCTTCGGTGAAGGAAGACGAGCAATCGCGGCTTCGCAATTAAAGGCCACGATACCCGATAATCCATCGTCCTTAAACAAAAGCTCCCCCGCTTCTTCGTGAATTATTGAGACATCGACGTGAACGGAAAGATGAGCTTCATGACGAAGACCGGAGAGACTTTTTGTTTTCTCTAATGTAACGATGGGGCAAAGGCTTGGCTTAAGAGGGACAAGGCGATAACCGTGCGCGGAAAAAACGGGAAAGAGGGAGCCATCGCTCCCGAGTTTGGGTTGCGATTTTCCGCCGGTCGCAAAAACGATTTTGTCAAAGGAGGAAGCCCCTTGATCGGTTTCCAGGATCCAATTCTTGGCATGATGATAGCCAACTATCTTGGTCGAGAGACGAAACTCGACGCCCAACTTCAGAGCGAGATCAGTGAGGTATTTAACGAATGACGAAGCTTGAAGAGAGGCCGGATAAACATTGACCCCTTCGGACACAACCTCGATTCCTAAACCATTGAGTTCAGCTTTTAGACGCGGATAATCATAGGTTTTAAGAAGCGGTTCCATATATGATGGGTGGTTATAATCTTTAGGAGAAGTCGCGGTGTTAAGAAGATTGCATCTTCCATTTCCAGTCGCATATATTTTCTTGCCAATTTTCTCATTCTTATCAAAAACCACCACCTCGTATTCGGGGTGATTTTTCTTCAAGAAGATGGCGAGGTAGAGCCCGGCGCTTGAAGCGCCAATAATGGCTGTTTTCATGGAGATAGTTTAAGCCAAAGGCTTAGGAAGATGTTAGAAGAAAAAGAACCCAGCAAAGAATTGCTGGGTCCCGTGATATCAAATTGGCGTCACTTCGCTAGGTAATAGCTTAGTTCCCATTCAGTGACTAAGGTCCTGAATTTGTCCCATTCGATCTCTTTGGCTTCCACGTATTTGTTGAAGGTGTGATCGCCAAGAACTTCAAGCATCAACGGATCGGCTTTCAATTCCTTGATCGCGTCTTTGAGGTTTTCGGGGAGATTAGGAATCCCTTGGGCTTCCCGTTGTTCCCTCGTCAAAGCGAAGATATTGTCATAAACCGGAGGAATGGTTTGATCGCCTTTGACACTCACAATTCCATCAAGTCCTGCTCCGAGGATCCCGGCGAGAGCCAAATATGGGTTCGCGGCCCCGTCGACGTTGCGGATTTCGGTCCGGGTAGCTTTGCCGCGAGCGGCAGGAATACGAATCATTGAAGAACGGTTGGCATCGCTCCAGCAAACATAGCACGGGGCTTCATAGCCCGGGACAAGACGTTTGTAGGAGTTAACGGTTGAATTGGTGAGGGCGGCAAGACCGCGAGCATGTTTGATGATGCCCGTAATCCATTTGCGGCAAAGAAGTGAAAGTTGCATCGGATCTTTTTCGTCAAAGAAAATATCGTTCCCGTCTTTATCTTCGAGCGAGCAGTTGGTGTGCATTCCACTGCCATTCATTCCAAAGACCGGCTTTGGCATGAAAGTGGCAAGATAGCCGTGTTTACGGGCAATGAATTTGACGACCTGTTTGAAGGTCTGAACATTGTCGCAAGCTTCGACGACGTTAGCAAAACGAAAGTTGATTTCTTCTTGTCCCGGAGCAACTTCGTGATGGGCGGTTTGGATAATGAAACCGAGTTTTTCGAGTTCGAGGGCAATTTCCCGACGGATGTATTCGGCTCCGTCGACCGGGGCGAGATCGAAATACGAACCTTGATCGACCGGTTCCATGATCGGATCGCCTTTTTCGTTAAGTTTGAAGAGGAAGAATTCGGGTTCAAAGCCGACGTCGAGCGCGGCATAGCCGAGGTCGTTCATCTTCTTGACCATCTTTTTTAGGATGTAACGAGGATCCCCAACGAAGGGTTTCCCATAAGGGGTATAAACATCGCAGATGAGACGGGCGACCTTCCCATAGGTCGAGTCCTCGAAGTTGAGAATCATCCAGGTTGAGAAATCAGGATGAAGGTACATGTCGGCTTCTTTGATGCGGACAAAGCCTTCAATGGAGGAACCGTCGAACATGATTTTGTTGTCGAGGGCGCTCTCAAGCTGACTAACGGAAATCTCGACGGCTTTGATCGTCCCAAGGATGTCGGTGAACTGGAGGCGGACATAACTGACGCCTTCCGTTTTTGCCATCTCGAGGATGTCTTTTCTGCTGTATTTTGCCATAAATTGGTCTCCTATGACCCAAAAGACGCTTAAATTATGGGTCTTCGCGCCTTTCAATCAAGGTTTATTTTCTTTTCAAGGATAGAATATAGGGTTCATCGACACTTTATGAAGAGTCTCAAAGGCCATTCATTTCCGTTTTCACCTTCGATATGGTCATTTTTGATAAGAAAAACGGGGTTTTGACCCCGCTTAACGACAATTAGTGATGGTTCAAACGCTAAACGAGATAAGTCATCGAAATCCATAATCCGCCTAGAGCTACAACGATTGAGACGAGGGCAATCGGAGCCCCATAAAGAATGAACTTTCCGAAACTAAGATTGATGTTGTCTTTGTGAAGAAGGGAGAGCCACATAATCCCCGCCAAGGCTCCGATCGGGGTCAGTAAGGCCCCAAGGTTACTGCCAATGATGGAGGCATAAACCGCCTCAAGCGAATTGCCACCACTCGAAATGATTGAAGCGAAGAGGACCGACATCGGAATATTGTTCATGAGGTCGCAGGCGAAGAACGACGAGATTCCAAACGTGAAGACCTTGGGTCCCGATGAAAGCCAATTGGATAGTTGCTGGCTGACTCCGTATTTTGTCAAAGCCAAAACAAAGGCGAACATCGAAAGAACAAAAGGAATGACATCATAAGGTATCCGTTTAAGAAGATTGGGGAAAAGCGAAACGTCTTTCTTAATTAAACCAACGATGAGGAGGGCAATGATATCCGCCACCGCAAAACCCAAAGAGACTAAGTACATCTCGAGATGGATGTAATTGCTGACGGCTAAGCAAACAATGCAGCCGATGAGCGATGATAAGGCAATCGCGAGGGAAACACGGTCCTTGATGTGACGGACGGGCTCGAGTTCGCCATGGATCGGAGAAGCCAAACGTTTATGGAAAATAAGAAGGGTGACTCCTAAAGCCACCAAACTCGAAAGGACGCTCGGAAGCCACATGGCTCTGAAATAGGAAGCGAAATCGATGCCGGCGCTTTGGGCCAAATAAATGTTGGTGACGTTGCCAATAAGGAGAATTTGCGACCAGGAATTGGCACCGACGAATTCTGCGAAGAGAAACGGAAGAGGATCGATTTTCGCGTCTTTGCAAAAGCAAACGATGAAAGGGGTGAAGGTTAAAATAATGATGTCGTTGCTTGTGAAGATTGTGAGAATCGAGACGAAGATATATAAAATGAAGAATAAGAGGTATTGGCTTTTGCCCGCATGGCGAAGAGCCCACGAAGCCAAAAAAGCAAAAAAGCCAAGCTCATCGAGAACGATGGAGAGCACGGCCATCGACGTGAACAGAACCAAAATCTTGAGGGGGTTGACCGCGGTGTCCGCGGTTAAACCCGACCATAATTCCACTGGCGAAAGAATCCAAGAAAGAACAAGAACTAAGGCTCCAGTTAGGGCAATCACCCAATAAAGTTGAAGAGTGTGACCCTTGATTTGAACATTGGGTTTAACGATGAGGCACGTCACCATCGCGAGGATGGTAATGGCGAAGATAATGATGCTGGCGATCATGCGAGGCTATTCTATCCCTCGCGAAGAACCTTTCAAGTACACGCACGCGAGAATAAGATAGAATGTTCATTAGAAAACCTAGGAGATACACAATGACAATCAGTCCTGAACAATTGTTCGCCGAAGCCAAAACCACTTATGGGTCTCTTGGGATAACTCTTCGCGAAATTTACGACAAGTTAGAAGAAAAAGAGCAAAAAGAATATTTCAAAGGCAGCTTTAAAAACATGGAAATGGCCTTTGAGCTCCTTTTCCAGAACACGTTGCTAAAAATCGCCACCGCCGATGGAGATGTCTCTCCGAACGAAGCGGTTTTTCTTTCGCGTCTTGGCGCCTGCGGATTTGATTTATGCGAATACGTTAAATCCTATGCCAAAGCGGCGGGGGAAAAAGTCGACGTCAATTGGGGAGCCTTCACCACTTCTCCGATTCCGACAATTAAGAAGTTTACGAAAATGATCGACGCCGCTATCGCTCCTTTGGCGGAGAAATTCTTCGCGGCCTTCGCCGAAGTCGATATGTTAGACAAAAAGGACTACTTCACAATTCTCGAGGATGGGATCCTCAAAATCGCCGACGCTTTCTTAACCATCGATTATGATCGAAATGAATACGAGAACAACGCCGCGATCGCCGAGATCAAAAAAGGCATCCTTCAACCGATTGTAGATGGAAACGTCGCCCTCACAATTGCCCTTGGGGAAAAGAAAAAAGAGTCAAAAGTCGCAGTCAAGAAAGCGGCTAAAAAAAGGAAATAGAAATGCTGATGAAGGCCTCGGAGAATCCGGGGTCTTTATTTTTTGTAATCAACGACGAGACGGATGGTGTCCTCAGGGGCACTTCCTCCATCCATGGCTTCGCACGAAATATCGATTTTGAATTTCGTTTTGCCGGCGTCGATCATGGCCTGACTCAATATGTTCTCTTTAATTAGGATGGACCCGGCGTTAGCGGCCAGGACGTTGTCGGGGTTGAAGATGACAAAATTGTTCTCGCCAAAGGAATACTGAAAGTTCCGATAGGTCACGTTTTCTGGATAAACGGTTGTCGTGAAGATGTATCCGATATAATTCGACCCATCAAGCTCGATCGATGTGTAACGATCACGATCATAGTAATTAAGATCAATGGTCTTGACATGGGTGCTCTCGTTGACCGTTGGATTTTCTCCAAACATCGACCTTATGGAAACGCTCTCGATATAGATGACGGGAACGATACCGGTCGGTATCGAACCAAGGAAGCCAACCAAAACAAAAGCGAGGATGGTTACGCCGGCGATAAAGATTAGAAGACCCTTTTTCATTGGACTTGACCCTCCATATAAATAAGCTGGATTTTGCGGTAAAAGAGAAGAAGGTTGACGAGAAGGAAGCCAAGGCTCATCAGCATAAGTTTCAGCGAAGCCGTCTCTTCGCGACTCAACTGCCACCAGGGACTGAAATCTTGAAGGAAGAGGTAATAAAGAACGGCCGCCATAATAGCGACGAAGATCCCAATTACAATAACGCGGTTTTCGCCTTCGCTCATGAAATCATTGTTCGCGAAATGATCCTTCTTGGTGGTGAAATCGAGACCAGCGGCAAAAAGCAGATGCCCAAGATAAAGCGATACGACCGCGACCCCAAGTAAAGAAGCCGAACCGACTTCTAAGCCTTTCATCGAGGCAAAGAAATAGACCGATAAAGCCACACTAAACGTCCCCATTAAAGCTGGGAAGAGAAGTTTGGTCGAAAGCATAAAAACTTGGTTACGGGGATAAGAACGGGTTAAGGCAAAGGCATCCCCTTCTTCACTGAAAATCCGAGAGATCACGGTATTTGAGGTCAAAGCCACCATGAGAACTAAAAGGACATTAATCGAGAGAACCATCATGTCGCCCCGGATGTTCGTCGTCATGGCCCCGAAGACTTTGTCGATCAAAGAAATATAGATTGGCAAAAAGACAAAGGTCCCGAAGAGACCGCTGAAAATATTGGGGTCCTTGAAGAACAGAAGAGCTTCTTTAAAGATTTGGGCAAGCCAATAAGGATAGACGTGAAGCTTTTTCCCATTCTTTTCATTACCTTCTGAAAGATCGTTTGAGAAACTAGCAAGACGAAAATACAACGGGTTGATCAGATAGACGACGAGGAAGAAGCAAACGATGATGATACCAATCATGATCGCAAGGGCGAGCCATGATCCTCTCGTAAAAACCACGACCCCAAAACCGCTGTTGCTGCCAATAGACATGGTCGTAAGGTTTAAGAGGAAGGAAAGCTCGGTCTGATAGAAGATTAAAACTTTCTGAATTTTGGCAAAATAAGGACCCCATGAAGAGAAAAGATTGACCTCATCCGGAAGAAGATTGATAAGAAAAGCCACCACCACAACTAAGGCAATAAAGAAAAGCCCGCTAAGCACAATTTTAACGATGCTGTGTCGTTTCAAATAGAGCCCGACGTAATAGGCGGGGACCGAAACAAGACTAAGGAAAAGAACCTCGGCCAGGGTAAGAATCATCCATCCGAATAAAGCCCAAATAAACATGAACCAAGGAAAACGAGCGAAAATCATATACCCAAACAAAAACGATACCTCGATGAGAAGCATCTTCAGATATTGGCCAACGAAGAAAACAAACATTCTCGCAGCGAAAACCGTGTTCCCGTTGCAGGGGAAAGTGATCATCAGTTTATTGTCGGGACTCCAATAAAGCGTTCTCGTAAGACTAAATAAGGCCGGGACAAAACCAACGAAGAAAACGGCCATGGCAATAATTGACGGAACACTTTCGGGAACGAAAGCCAAGATTGAGAAAATATTGAATTTGCTGGCGAAGAAAAAGAAGCCAAAGGAAATGGCCACAAAGACGACGAACCCAATTACGGCCGAAGTAAGTTTGATAACGGCTTGCTTTGTCTTGGTCCGAAAATCCAAATTAAGCGTGTTGACCAAAAGCATTCGGGTGATGATGCGAAAACTCGCCCAATCGATCCCAAAGCGATCTTTTAATCGCCGTTCTTTGATTTTTTTGGCTTCATTTCCCGTCATCGCTACCTTCTCCGAATTTTCTTTCTTCTTCTAATAAGGCCGCTGCTTCATCTCCGTCTTCGCTCGTTAAGGTAAGGAATTTAGTTTCGAGATCAATGCGGTGTTTCTTGAGGTCGGACAAAACATAATGCTCAACGAGGTGTCCTTGTTTGATGATGAAAACTTCGTCGCAGAGATTCTTCACAACATCGATAATGTGACTTGAGAAAAAGACGATGTTGCCTTTGGCGGAATGGGCTCTCATAAGTTCCTTAATTTGGAAGATGGAGTTGGGGTCGAGACCCGTCATCGGTTCGTCGAGAATCCAGATTTTCGGTTCATGAATAAGAGCGGCGATAATGGCGATTTTTTGCTTCATACCATGAGAATAGGTTTTGATTGGGCGATCGAATTGCTCCTTCATTTCAAGACGCGAAAGGAGATCGGCGAGCCGCGTTGTTCTCTCTTCCCTACTTACCTTATAAAGATCGGCGATATAGGAAATATATTGCCTTCCGGTGAGGTTCTCATAAAGAGCATAGTTGTCCGGAACGTAGCCAATCAACATCTTGGCTTCCGAAGGCTCGCTCATGACATCGTATCCGCACACACTAATGGTGCCTTCGTTGAACCCATGAAGGCCAACAACGGCTTTAATGATCGTTGATTTGCCAGCTCCGTTTTTACCAAGAAAACCGTATATTTTCCCACCATCGATCTCAAGATTGAAATCGGTGACCGCGTTCTTTTGGGCATTACCATAACGTTTCGATAAATGATTAATCTTCAAAGTGACTTCCTGATGATCTTCTTTAACCATACCTCGTTCCTCCCCGCCTTGATGGGCGATCGAAACAGCCTTTTCTTTCATCGCACGTTTTGCCGCGGCCGTATCGAGCAAAAGCGAAACTTCATCCACTCCTTTAAAAAGGAGTTCATACACATACCACATCGCCAAAGAAAGTCCGCAATACACCAAGTAATAAAGAACAAGATAAGTTACGTGGATGTTATAAGTATATCCGCCCGATGAGAAAGTCACGGTCTGCTTGAAAAGCCGATTGGCCCACGATCCGAGTTTATCGGCGATGAAATTGGAATTGATGAAAAAGAAATCGATACTTTGGCCAGCCGGAAGACGCGGAGTCATGTAATTGTTAACAAAGACGACAAGGATATAGTAAAAGAAAAATCCGATCATCGAATAACCGAAATATTTCATTTTTGGGCGTTTATATACCCCAAGACAAATGACAAGGATCGGAAGGAAAAAGGCATAAAAATGATTGATGTAGAAATGAACGACGTCGGGAGCGAAGGGGGCCAAAGAGGCACTGTAATTTGGCATCATGAGGGCCAAAAAAGCTCCAATCACGTTGACGAACATCGTGAAATAAAACAAACCATATGTCTGGAAGACAAGCGTCAAAGGCATGGTATACATCGCGGTGTTGCATATATGAAGAGGCCACGTGGTGACGCTCGACCAAATCGAAACCCGATTAACGGAAATATAACCAAAGAAAACCCCATACGAAACGCAAACGAGGAAAGCCCGACGATGAACGGCGTCGAATGGATAAAGAAGGAAAAAATAGAACACCGGTAGAAGAAAGCAAAGATAGATCAAAAGCCGATGGGAGACATTTAAATCGAGGGCTAAAGGAAGAATTCGGGAATAAGGACCGAAAAGATTTTGCCAAAGATAAGCGCTCATGTTGCAGATTATAAGAATAAGTACGCCGACCACGATGCCATAACGTTCCTTTTTCGTGCAGACGAGAGAGGAGTCTTTCCGCCAATCCGAAAGAGAAAAGGCTAACAAAAGTCCGAGTTCAATTCCCATCAACAAGGCCCGATATTGAAATAATGAAACGTCAACTTTCCCCACCACGCCTTCGACGATGAATGGGAAAAAGAAAAGCGAAAGAATGAGGACCGGAGTAAGGACGAATTTTCTAATCCTGATAAAAATGTTAGTGGGATAGAACTCAACAACCGTCGAAAAGATGACCGTACCAATCCAAAGACAATTGAAAATCGAACTCATGGCCACCTCAAATGGATTCATGTAGTCACACTGAAGGTTTGAAATCGTCTCTAAGGCATCACCGGAACCATTGAAATAAAAGCGGACAAAAAAGATCGCGGCGGTTGCCAAAGCAATGCCTTTTCGAATCGAAGCTTCGCGTTTCTCAGGAATGGCCCAAGATAGATAGAGATTGGTCATCCATTTGAACCTAAATGAACGTGGAGGATAGGCTTTTGCGGTCATTTTGGGAAGAAAATAGAAAAGGAGATAGATTGAGGCAAAGGCGGCAAAAAGGGCCCAAACGTAGATCGCGAAAGCTCCCAATGAAGGCCAAAAGGAAAAGAAAAGCGAAAAGAGAAATACGCATCCAAGGGGGATGAGATTCAAAAGATATATTCGACGGGGAGATTTCAAACGATCAAACCTCTGGATGTTTGATTCCGAGAAGTAATCCATACGAATTGCTTCCTAAATAGTTTCCATAAGGATTGGGGGAACTAAAATCAGTTCCCTGATGAGAACCAAGCATGTTTATGTTCATATAATTCATCGTCCCGAAAGTCGGATCAAGGGCCTCACTTGCCGAAGAGCCAAGCATCGACATAACTGTCGAATCAAGACTCACGAGACGAAGATCAGAAGTCATGTTGGCAAAATGATAACCATTGGTCTGATCACCGGTTCCGAAAAGCATGGCGTTTGGAGAACTTCCGAACATCGTATCGAGGACGGACAAGGCTCCGAATGGGGTCGTGTATAGACCTGATGGATCTTGAGTCGCAAGCTTTCCTAAACAAGCTAAACGGCCGCCGTCATAATCGACGATGGCTTTATTAGCGATATTAACCTTCGCGAAGACCGCGGCGTCGGTAGCGGTAATGCCCGAGGCATTGGGCATCGTCAAAACCAAAAGATTGAGACGTCCTACCCCAGTTTCAGAGGGAGCGGAGAAGCCATTATCGAGGAAACTAGACTTGCTTCCGGTATAGGGAACGAGAAGGCGATTGACGGTCTTCAATGTCGTAACTGAGCTTTCGGCGGCATACTGCTTAAACCAGCCGCCGGCTCCAACGACCCAGTTTTCTAGGTACGACGCGGCATCGACGTTGATCGTGGCGGTCGCGGGAGTCGGATGAGCCGAGGTCCCATCGCCGAAAGTCGGCGAGGAAATACCGTAGTTTCGATAATCGTAGTGAGGTGATTGATTGAAAATGAGAGGCCCGCCAGCATTCATAATCTCGGAGTTGAGAACATCGATACGCGTCGCGTTCCAATTGAAGATCGAGGTGTTGAAGGTGTTATTGAAGCGGGAGTCTTTAACCGAGATCGTGGGTTGAGCCCCGGTGACGTTGTCATAACGACAAGCGACAATCGCGGTATAGAAATTGGTGGAAATGCAGTTTTCGATGTCTGAGTCGACAAATGGTTTAAAGAAAATAAGACCGGTTTTAAGACCATCGCTGTCGGTCGAGACACCTTGATTGCCGACGCTCTGAAGATCCTGAATAACGACACGGCTATTATTCATCAACGCGAGGCCAGGAGCTCCATCCTCGGTGAAAGCACTAAATAACGAAGCGTGACCTTCAACCATATTGCCAGTTATGGCTCCGCTTGCGGTTCCCTGTTTAGTGATGAATGGGAAGTCGGGGGCTAACGAGATCTTGTGATAATTTCCAAAGATAGATAGAGTTTTGTTTTCTTCGGAATCGCTTGATAAGAAGGTGTGTTTGACGATAGGCGAAAAATCCTTCAAAGACCCATCGAGTTGATCGAGAGAATTATCACGAACGTGATCCCAAATATAGTTATCGGGAATATCGTTGGGCCCAAGAATAACGTCGTTTTGGAAAATGCCAGTCGAGTAAATGCGATCGGTAGGAATTCCTTTGGATAGTTTCCAGGAGGCAATTTTCGCGTCGTTATCCGTCACGCCTTCGCCGTTATTGCCATCACGGTCGTCGTTATTTAAGACGAAGAGGTCTTTGGCTTCGTTGATGTTGTAACCAGAAATAACGTTAATTGAATAAGTAATATCGGGCATTTGCGAATCGCTGCCATCGAGATAGCGAAGTTTCAAAGTGAATTTGCCAGTCTGGCTTTCTTTGAATTTCACAAGACCTTTGGTGTAAAGATTTGTCAAATCGGTCTCGTCAAAATAATCCGTGAGACGAAGAGCTTGGGAATTCCCATCGAAAAGGAAAACCGAAATGTCATTCTTGTCGAGGGTATCAATGAAACTAACCGTCAAATCATCATTGTCAGGTATGATATGCGGAAACAGACTCATCGAATTTTGATTTCCGACATAAAAATCGGTCTTTTTCATAAAGGGAAACGGATTGCCAACCTTAATATTTTTGGCTTCGCTGACGCTGGAGACAACTTTCTGGAAATCCGAGTAATTCTTATTTGGAGTCCAACTGGAAGGAATGTCGGGAATAACGACATAATGAACCATGGTCTTAAGCGTTCTTAAACCAACGCGAACCGAAAGTTCAAAAGTAAAATCGTTTCCGATGATGGTCGTATCAATGGCGCCATGTGAGAAAGACGCGGAAGAAAAAGCATAATTGATCTCGCCGATGACGCCGCCCGACTTATTGACAGTCTGAACGATAAGCCCGTTAAGCAAGTTAGCGTTTTTGGAAGTGTCATAGTACTGTTGGAAAGACGGGTGATAGGTACCATCTTTGACTTGAACACCGGCAATTGATGAATCGGTCGAAACTACGGAGGTGGACGAAGATGTCGAGGAGGTTTTGTCGCACGAAGCCAGGGCGCTTCCGGCGATGAAGCAAAGGGCGAACACACCTAAGCATTGAATTGATCTTTTCATACGATGTTATTTTCCTCTTATTTATATATAAGCGACTTAATCCGTTAATCGTTTCGCGAACTTTTTGATCTATCGATTAGGGATAAGTCGATGTCAAACAAGTTGATAATGTTTCGCAATATTCCTTTTTCCGTTTCCTCCTTTTATTGATTTTATCATAATAAGTATACGCAAACTCGTCAAATCGTCGGAAATATTCTTAAAATATAAATTTCCAAGAAACTGATCCTCTTAAGTGGGGATGAAATCGGATTATTCCATTTTCTTTCCTGAAAGTCCATTAGTTTCCCACCCATCAATTAATAAGTGAAAAATCAAGCCCAATTCCTCGGTCCGATTTACCTAGGTAACAAAAAGCGAAAAAGTCCTGTCGAAATGACGTAGGAATATCGTCTAATTTTTTGACTTCAGGGTTGATTCAATAACGGAAAAAGTTTCATCCGAAATTACGTGTTCAATTAGGCAACAGTCTTTTTCAGCGTTCGTTTCACCAACGCCGAGTTGAAGAAGGTAGGCTTTTAAAACCTCGTGGCGATGAAAGATTTTTTCCCCGAGTTTTCTTCCTTTCGGGGTGAAGCTCATATCCCCGTAATCTTTTCTCGTAATATAACCTTTTTCGATAAGCTCGTGACCCATTTGATGAACCGCGGGTTTCGAAATCTTAAGAATTTCAGCAACCTTGGTGGTCTCCAAAGGCTCACCGCCTCTTTCGAGCATCGAGAGGGCCTCCAAAAAATCTTCGACTGATTTACTTTCTTTGACCATTCTTTAATTTTAAGCAAAATATAGGGTATTTCAAGAATAAGTTAATTTAGATTAACAACTTCTTGCCTCGGTTCGCGAAATGGAATATCATACAAACGTCAAAGTTAACCTTTATTAACTTTTTGGAGGACTCCATGTCAGAACCCGATAACTACGGATTACGCAAAAGCCTTCGGCCAGGCGAATTTGGCCATCTATCCGATCTTAAAAGAGGTCAAAAGGGAGTCGTCATGGATTTCCACAACGATAACGAGGCCTTAAGAAGGCATCTCTTAGACATGGGTATCACCAAAGGAGTCTTGATCGAAGTCAAAAAGATTGCTCCTTTAGGCGACCCGGTCGATGTTCTCCTACGTGGTTACGAGCTTTGCATCCGACGAATCGATATGCGCGGAATTGATATCAAGGTGGTTGAATAATTATGTTAATCGGATTAGTCGGAAACCAAAACTCCGGAAAGACAACTCTCTTTAATTTATTAACCGGATCAAATCAGAAAGTCGGCAATTGGCCGGGCGTTACCATCGAGCGGAAAGAGGGCCTCGTCAAAGGCACGAATGACCTCTCCATCGTCGATACTCCGGGGGTTTATTCGCTTTCGCCTTATACCGATGAAGAAAAGGTGACGAGAAAGTTCTGTTTATCAGCAAAGCCAGACGTCATCATCAACATCATCGACGCCACTTCCCTTGAGCGATCTCTTTATCTCACCACTCAACTTCTTGAACTCAGCACCGACGTCATCGTCGCCTGTAATATGTCAGACATACTCGAACAAAACGGTATTACCCTCGATGAGGAGAAATTACAGAATCTTCTTGGTGTGACCGTCGTAAAGATTTCGGCCAAGAAGGGAACGGGGATTGATACTTTAATCTCATTTTTGAAGAACAAGAATTATCGAAAGAATCCCCACACGAAGATCTTTGAGGCCCCGATTCAAAAAGAAATCGATCACCTAGAAGGCGACCTCAATAACGAGCTAGAAGAGGCTCGGAATCCGAAATTCGCCGCGGTGAAACTCTTTGAACGCGACCCCTATTTCCAAGCCCTCACGAACACCTCGACTGAACAAGAAATAAAGGCCATCGAAAAGTCTTATGGAATGGATGCTGAACAAATCATTGCTGATCAACGTTACGACTACGTGACCAAAATCAAAGAATCGGCTGTCCACCAAAAAGACGTTGGGGAAAGCGTCACCGATAAACTCGACAAGATCTTTCTCAACAAATGGGCGGCCCTACCGATCTTTGTCCTTGTCATGGGCCTCGTCTATTTCCTCGCCGTCGGACTCGTCGGATCCCTCACGACCGACTTCATGGACGCCTTATTCAATGGAAGTGAGACCATCGAGGTTTTCTACCACGAAGTTCCATTTGCCATTAAGGGTCTCGGACCTCTTCTTGGAGACGCCATTCTCAATGCCGGAGGTTCGGCCTGGGCAGCTGATTTAGTTCAGGATGGAATCGTGGCTGGGGTTGGGGCAGTTTGCAATTTCATTCCTCAACTAATCATTCTTTTCTTCTGCTTGGCCCTTTTGGAAACAACAGGTTACATGTCGCGAATTTCCTTCTTCCTTGATCGCATCTTTAAAAAGTTTGGTCTCTCGGGGAAATCACTCATCCCCTTTATCGTCGGAAGCGGATGCTCGGTCCCCGCCATTATGTCGGCCCGAACCATTGAGGATCCGAAAGAAAGAAAGATGACGATCATGTTGACGCCCTTCATCCCCTGCTCAGCTAAACTCCCGATCATCGCCCTCTTCTCTTCGGTCGTTTTCCCTAGTTATGGATGGATGGTATCGTTAAGCCTTTATCTCCTCGCGGTCGTTTTGATTCTCGTCAACGCCTTGATTCTCCGCCCCTTCCTCAAGAGCAATACTTCTTCATTCATCAGCGAACTCCCGGCATATAAACTCCCATCGCCGAAATACGTGGGGAGAGATGTCTATGACAAAACCGTGGCCTTTGTGAAAAGGGCCGGCACTATCATTCTCCTTTGCTCAGTCGTCGTTTGGCTTCTCTCGCGCTTCACCTGGTCGTGGCAATATGTCTACGACTTATCAAATGCGGCCTTAGAAGAAGGGCCGTTACGCTCCTGGCAGATCAGCCAATCGATGCTGGGCGGAATTGGTCGCGTCGCCGCTTATCTCTTTATTCCAACTTTGGGTGGAAACTACTCTTGGGGGGCGGCCGTCTCCGCTCTTCAGGGCTTGATTGCCAAGGAACAGGTCGTTTCATCAATGAGCGTTATTGCTGGAGGAGGCAAAATCCTCACAAGCGGCATCTTCTCGTTCTTCGCCACGAACCCTTGGGCCGCCTATGGATTTGTGGTCTTCAACCTCTTCAGCGCTCCGTGCTTCGGAGCCATCTCGGCCATGAGAAAGGAGCTCGGATCGGCGAAAGCCGCCATCCAAACCGTGCTCTTTGAAACATCCGTGGCTTTCCTCTTGTCGAGTCTTGTCGGGACGATTGGATGGGCCCTTAATGGATGGCAGGTATATGGATTATGAACTGGATTGATTTTATCGTCGTCGCGGTTGTCGTCATTCTCATTGGTTTGATCGTCTTCTTTTCCTTCATCTACAAGCGGAAGGAAAGGAAAGACCGCTGCGCCTATTGCTCAGAAGGCGCTGGCAAAAAGAAAAATCGCCTAAAAGCCGATTTCGACAAAAAATTCCGCAAAAAGAAATAAATCATCGCGATTATTCTTGGTCGATTCGATATTTTTTTATTGAAAAAAACATGGCAAGACCCAAAATAGGCCTACACATAAAACCATGTCACTCAACAAAAACGGAAAAGAAAACAAATTCGACCAAATTCGAGCGAAACAAAAAGAGAAGATAGTTCACACCGCCTTCAATCTTTTAATCAAAGAATCGTTTACAAAAGTGTCGATGAAAGACATCGCCAAAAAGGCCCGCATTTCGAGACAAACTCTTTATAAATACTTCCCCACCATCGATGACATTGTGGCTGAGATTGAAGAACGAGTCGGCAAACACGCGTTGTCAGAAGTCGTAAAACAATTTCAAAGTCTTGCCTCTTCAAATGGCCGTCAAGCGATAATCAACATGCTGAAAAGCGTCTTCGACTTTGGGATGAATTATCCTGATGAAACTTATTTCGCCACCCTTTTTGACATTTATAACCGGTCTCGCAACGACAAGGAACGGATCGGAAGCAAGATCATTCAAAGATTCCGAGAAAGTCATCTCGGATATAACGCCATGGCCGCCGGCATGAAGGACGGATCGATCCGGGCCGACATCGACGCCCAACTCGTCTCGGCCCTTCTCTTTAATGAGGCCATCGCCATGACCCTTCGTTTTGCGGTCGTTGGAGGGGTTCCTTTCCCGCCCGACGCATCGATAACAATTAAAAGTATTACCGATCAGTTCATTGACATCGCCGATCGGGATTTGACACCGATCAAAAAATAAAAAGAAAACCACGCTCATTCGGGCGTGGCTGGAGTTGAAGGCTCAAGAAGGGATGTGCTCTTTAACACTTCCTAATCCTCAGAGAGCTTCTTTCGCTAGATTGCAGGACCGCATAACCGCTTGTAGTCGCACACGCTGGCTCGATAACATCCCTTCGGCACCCTCAGTATAGCCTATGAAAGCGTTTTCTCCAAATTTAGAGCTCAAAAATGACCAACTTTCATGGTTTTAACACTATGAAGTAGTATTATTCAAATATGCACAAATTGATGCTCGTCTGCGGCCCTGCCGGAATTGGTAAATCGACGTTCTGCGCGAACTACAAAAAAGAGCATCTCGACGAAGACGTTTACATCCTCGCGGCCGATGAAGTCCGAAAAGCTTTATACGGAGGATACGACAAGTTTCCACCCGACCACAACATGATGCACGTCTATCAAGAGATGGTTCGAATCGGAACTGAACTTTGGGCGAAGCGTCCGAACCTCACCCTCATCCTCGACACGACGATGCTTTACGACGAACGGAGACTCTACTTCGTTCGCAATCTCCCACCCTTTGAAGAACGCATTCTCGTCCTACTTAAGCTTCACGACTATGCGACCTGTCTCGCCCGCAATCACGAACGGGGAAAAGATAAATGGGTTCCAGAGGAAGTCATTCTCTCAATGAGCCGGAATTATGTCGATCCGGATCCTGACTGCCGCCGCCACTTCACGGAAGTAAAAGAAATCTACGTCGATTAAAAAAGAGGGCAACCGCCCTCTTTGTTTTTGCCTTGCTTAGGCTTCGTCTTTCTTTGGGGCCCGAAACAAAAGGAATTTCCGCGAGACGTAGTTATAAACCATCGTCACCGATGTTTTAATGACAAAGACAACGCAGAAGGCCCAGAACGGTCCTGAATTTTGGGTGAACACGTTAGTAAAGCTCACCTTTGAAATGTCGATGGCGAAATTCGATGAGCAAATGAGCTGCCCCGCTTCTTGTAAACCAATTCCGAGGGCAAGGCCAATCGCAGAAAGAAGAACGAAAACGAGGATTGAGGAAGGGCTTTTAACCTTCTTTTCGTCTTTCACGTTTTTGAAAACCCACACAAGCGAAAGCACGTAATTAAAGATGGTCGAAACGAGAAAGCCGACCGTGACGGCGATCGCGTTGCTCCAAATGCTGTCGATTCGTCCGCCAATAATGGCAAAGACGGCCCATTCGCAGATGAAATCGATAATGGTCGCCCCGCCTCCGACGACGACGAAACGAAGGATTTCGAGGAAGAGATTTTTGTTCTTGCTGGTGTTTTCGGTGTCCATGCGGGTTATCTTAGCACTCGATAAGTGTTTATGGCATCCTCAAAACGTCGAATAACGAGGAAAGAATGGTCAAATCTCATCGCATTCTTTAAGGTAATCTTCGCTTGAAGCGTCGCTTGGCATCCGCAGGTCGCCGCGGGGGGAGATGGCAACAGTTCCAACTTTCGCTCCGTCAGGAAGGCACGAACGTTTGAATTCGTTTTGAAAGAATCGGCGGAAGAAAACCTTGAGCCATTTCTTAATCGTCTCGTCATCGTATTTTCCATGATAAGCTTCGTGGGCGATAAAGAAAATTTTCTTCGGTCCGAAACCAAAGCGAAGGAAATGGAAGATAAAGAAATCATGGAGTTCGTAGGGTCCAATCTTGTCTTCGGTCATTTGGGCAATATGGCCTTTTTCGTCGGTCGGAAGAAGCTCCGGAGAAATTGGGGTCGCAACAATGTCATCAAGGGCTTTCGAAGCTTCAGGATGAAGGAGAGAGTAACCTTGGCAAAGATAACGGACCAAGGTTTTTGGGATCGAGGCGTTGACACCATACATCGACATGTGGTCGCCATTATACGTGCACCAGCCAAGGCAAAGTTCGCTTAGGTCTCCAGTTCCGACCATTAAGGCCCCAATGTCGTTGGCAAGGTCCATCAAGACCTGAGTCCGTTCCCGGGCTTGAGCGTTTTCATAAGTGACGTTGAGGTCATTTGGAGAGTGACCAATGTCTTCAAGATGGCTGAGGAGGGTCTTCTTGATATTGATTTCTTTAAAACTGAGCCCCAATGAATCGGCGAGAAGTTTGGCGTTATCGTGAGTCCGAATGCTGGTCCCAAAAGCCGGCATCGTGACGGCAATGATGCCTTTAGCATCGTAATGAAGCCGCTTAAAAGCCTCAACCGAAACAAGAAGGGCCAAAGTCGAATCAAGACCCCCACTGAGACCGATCACGACTTTTTGTTGATGAACGGTTTTTAGTCTCTTGGCGAGGCCCATGGCTTGCATATCCAAAATCGATTTCACGCGGTCAAGGTCGATTTCCTTTTGCTCGGGAATGAAGGGGTTCATTGAATAATGACGGTTAAGCGAAAGAGGCGCCCGAAGTTCCATGTCAAACGGAATGTAGAAATATCCGGGAAGATTGCCATTCATAAAAGACGTCGTCTTAACCCGTTCGGCCTTTAGTTTCTCTAAATCAATATCGGCGATGGCCGGACTTTGCTCGAATAAAGGCGATTCAGAAAGGATCTTGCCATTCTCGGCGATGAGGTTATGGCCTGAGAAAACGAGATCGGTCGTCGATTCGCCATTCCCAGCGTCGGAATATAAATAAGCGGCGATGAGTTTGGCCGAAGTTATTGAGACGAGGCTCCGCCGGTATTCTTTCTTCCCCACCACTTCGTTTGAGGCTGAAAGATTGGCAATGACCATCGCCCCCATGAGGGCTTGGCCAATCGAGGGTGAATTGGGGATCCAAGCGTCCTCGCAGATCTCGACGGCGATCTTGAGATCAGGGTAGCGGCGATCAACAAAGATGATTTTGCTGCCAAAAGGATAGGTGGATCCTCCAAAAGTGATGGTTGAATTCTCTTTGGGGGCCTCAGAAAAATAACGCTTCTCATAGAACTCGGAGTAATTGGGAATAAAGCTTTTCGGAGTAACGCCGAGGATTGTGCCATGGTGAATATTAACCGCGCAGTTATAGAGGGAATTCTCTTTCACAAGAGGGGCGCCGACGACGAAATATAGATCGTAGGCCTTAGAGAACTCGCACAATTTCTTAATCCCCTCAATGACCTTTTGCTGAAGGGTCGAGGTGAGAAGCATGTCACCCGAAGTGTATCCGCATAAAGAAAGCTCAGGGAAAACGAGGATTTTAACGCCCTTCTCCGCCGCTTCGACGATCTTCTTTTCGATCTCCTTCACGTTATGAGAAACGCCAGTCACTTCAATATCGATTGAAACGCATTCGGCTTTAACAAAACCCAATGGTTCATCAAGATTCTTGGTGTCGAAATTGGAAATGGAGGCTAAGGATTGGCCCTTGGAAGCAAAATCCATCCCAAACCGTTCATCAAAGAAATCCTGGGAAACGATGACGAAATCGTTGTAACCATTTTTCGTAATAAAAAGAGGTTCTCGATTTTCGTTGATAATTTCGTCGATTTTGGCCGTATCCCGAAGGGCGGTGATGGGGATGATTCGATGTTTCATGACACGATTATAGCATAATTATGTACATTGGTCTTTTGTGACCCTGATGAAACTCTTTTTGTGGCCGAAACGACTAATGCTATAATCATGACCATGATTAGAACAGGAAAGCTCCATAAAGGGCTCATCGTCGTTAACGCCTACGAAGTCTTCCCGGCCGTTCAGCACATGGTCGATCGCCTCGCGGCCGAATTTGCTGCCCTTAAAATCGATATCGAAGTCAAAACCAACGCCGAAATCCTCTCGTACATCGGGAGCGACGGCGAGCTTTATTCCGCCGACCTTGAGGACGATTTTTGCATCTTCCTCGATAAGGACCTCTACACCTCCCATCTTCTTGAACAAGCTGGTATTCGCTTATTTAATTCGGCTGACGCCATCGAGGCCTGCGACGATAAGATGCTGACCTACATGCGTCTCATCCACTTTGGAATCCCAATGCCAAAAACTGTTCCCGGACCACTTCACTATGGAGTTAAGACCAACGAGGTTTTTATCACCAACCTCCCGAAAGTCATCCCCTTTCCGATTGTCTGCAAAGAGAATTACGGAAGCATGGGTCAAAACGTCTATTTGGCCGCTAACGCCGAGGACCTAAAATCGATCGAGCAAAAGATCACGACCGAACCTCGCTTATTCCAAGAACTCATCAAATCCTCTTGGGGCATCGACTATCGCCTCATCGTCATTGGGGGCCGATTCAAAGTTGGGATGAGACGCCGTTCCCTCACTGGTGATTTCCGAAGTAATATTGCTTTAGGTGGAGTTGGGGAGGCCGTTACCATCCCCGATGACTTCATTCGTGTGGCCGAGAGAGCCGCGTCGATCCTCAAACTCGATTACTGTGGGGTCGATCTCCTCGAAGGTCCACATGGCGAGGCCATCCTATGTGAGGTGAACTCCAACGCCTTTATCCAAGGAATCGAACAAGTCACCAAATACAACGTCGCGGCTGAATACGCTAAATACGTCTACAAACAAATTTACACGATGTGATAAAAAAGAAAGCCGGCTTCACGAAGTCGGCTTTTTTTGATAGAAAAAGCCCCCACCGTTCGATGGAGGCAAAGTTAAAATGATGAATTAGGCGACGGAGATTGTCCCCACTCCTCCCGAAACCGCAACGGCTCCGGACAGGGTAACGGTGATATCGGCGCCCGAAATGGTGAAGGTGAAATCGGTGCCGACCGCGTCGGCGAAGTAGTCATATTGAGTCCAGGGGGAATTGACCTCCCAGAGAGAAACATGGCATTGGTAGACTCCGTTTTGGAGACCGCCCATTGAACTAGTGAATTTGGTCTTATCGACCGCATCCTGTTTGAAGCCATTTAAATAAGTGTAATTTTCGTCTCCTGACTTCTTATAAACAGCCTGGGGGAATTGGAAAGTCGAAGTGTAGTTCGTGACGATAACGGCGAACGTTACTAAGTGCCCAGCGTCCGGATCAGAAGGCTGACCCGCGAAGGTCGCGGTATAAGAGATTACCTTCGTGTCCGCGGTGACGTTCGTTTCCATCGAATCGACATCGGAGGACTTGAACGCCCAATCGATCGCAGTGACCGTGCCGAGGCAAGCCGTCACTTTGAAAGTGCTGTTGACGGAGACTTTGCTGATGACAACCGACCAAACGTCGCCAGCCCCTTTGGTAAGGATCGTTCCGGTTCCAAGATTGGTCTTGGAGTCCCAAATCCAAACGCGGGTCCAACTCTCAAGGGTAAGTCCCGTTGGAGTAATGTTGACCGTGATATCGACCGTCTTCGCGTTGTCGGGTTGCTTAGTGAAGGTCGCGTCGATTTTGATTTCGCTGCTACTTTCAACGAGCAAGGTTCGAGGGGTGGAAGAACTGCCTTCGGCGTTGATGTTGTTCCAGACAAACGCGTCTTTGTTATCGACATAGATGTTGTATTTGTATGAGGCACATTCGACGCTGGCAAAATCGTGATACCATTCGCCAGTCACGCTTTCGTTCTTGGTGAACTTGTATGTTGCCCAGGCGGCCGAAGTTCCGCCGAGGGCGGTGCCCATCCAGACGGCGTTTTGACTATCATCAACAGTAATGCCCTTCACGCTCACGGCGAGGCGGAAGGAAACGATGTCGCCATCTTCGCTCGACGAAGAAGACGAAGTTGAAACCGTTGAGGAAATAGAAGAGGCCGAACTAACAGAAGAAGAGTCTTTGCTCGATGAAGAAGATGAAACGCTGGTCTCATTACAGGCCGATAAGCCCATCAAAGAGGCGATCACGAGCAAAGGAAGCAATGTTTTTTTCATGTTTTTCCTTTCTTTCAAGGCCTTACGTTAAGGCAATGAGATGACTACGATGCACAACTGGTGACCCTTTATTCCTTATCCTCGATTACCCCCTTATCTTCGAATAGACTTTTAATGATCCCAAAGCTTTTCCGTTATAGGAGAAGAGGCCTTGGTTAGCCCACGTCACGAGACTCGTCTTATCGGCCCATCCGCAGAAGGCAGTCGCCGTCCATGCCCCTTCCCAATAAAAGACCCCAAACCCATTGGGAATCGCAGCCACCTCCGCCATCGTGTCCCGAAGAATCGAAGCCTGACCTTGGATGGTGACGGGATAGCCAGAAACTGGTCGGCAGGTGTCGGAGGATAATGAAAAGCTGTTTTGGCACCTGACATCCTCTTCGTAGGTGAAGCCGTAGGACGTTTCCGCCAAACAGATCTTCTTGCTTGGGAAGGCATTGGAGAGATATTCCATGGCACTTTTTAGAACGCTCATCGTCGAGAAATGCCAATACGAATACCCGCTTAGTCCGATGATGTCGTAATTGATCGACGAAAAACCATCGTATATCGATTTGATGTAATCCTTGGCGCTGAGACCTTTGGCCATATGAATCATGGTAAGGATGGTGGGGTCCACCGCTTTTACGGCATCGACGCCCGCTTTGAGGTATTTGACGAGATTAGCGGAGCCAATCTTCCCCGCAAGAGTTGCCGGAGCAGTCGTTTTGTTAGCAATATATCCCGGATTTCCATTTGAATACGTCGTGTAATCGGCCCCCGGGAGCGAAAGGAACATCCCGGCGATGGTCTCATTGCCAAGCGAAACGAGGTTCGGCAACGCCTCGGCCTCTTTCATGGCTTCAAGGGTCGAGGTTACATAAGTCGAAACATCGCCAGCGAGTTCGTCCGCGGTCGCGGCTCCGCTCCAGGCTTTTGGAATAACTTGGTTGGAAGGGTCGGCCCAGAAATCGCTGAAATGGAAATCAAGGTAAACCTGAAGGCCAAAGCGCTTGGCTTCCCGAGCCATCCAAATAACATCGGGTAAATCGCATACTCCACCCCCATAAGGAGTTGGGTTCCCATCCTTATCGAGGAAATTGTGGTTGTACGGATCATTCCATAAACGGAAGCGGGCCCAGTTCACGCCACTATCCTTCAGAATCCGGAAGAGGCTTTCCTCGACTCCGGAGGCGTTATAGAACTTCTGACCCGCGTCGTAGAGTTCCTTCGAACTTGAAACGTCGATCCCCGAGGCAAAGGAGGGATTGATTCCTTCGATCGGGGAAACGGAAACGTCGTTAAACCAGCCTTCGCTAAGTTCGCTCGCGCTATGTTTTGAGGAGTAAGGACGATTCAGAACCTTGACGTTGACGAGGATCTTCTTTGATCCGTTATCCATTAAGAGGAGGGTCGCGGTGTCAGCTAGAGTCCCACAGACTGAGTGGTTCTTTTCATCGATCTCGATGTTTTGCCCTTCATAGGAATAGGTAATGGTTCCATCAAGCGAAGGAAGAGGAACGTAATCGTAAACATGGCATTCGACATCGTTTGGAATCAATGACGAATAAGAAGATGAAGAAGACGAAACGGACTCGCATCCGCCAAGGAGGGGAACAAGAAGGAAGGCCAAAGCGGCCCAAATTAGTTTTTTCATCCTTTGATCGCCCCCGCGGAAATGCCCGAGACGAAGAACCTTTGAAGGCCGACGTAGAGGGCGACGATTGGAACGGCCACGACGACGCATCCGGCCGCGAAATCGAAGAAGTAAATGTTGATTTTCGTTGGCGACATCCATTCGTAGAGACCGACCGCGACCGTTTTGGCCGCGTCCCCATTAAGAACAAGGCCCGCCAAGATGTAATCGGTCCACGGGGCCATGAAGGCCAATAAGGCGGTATAAATGATGATGGGCTTAGCTAGAGGCAAAAAGATCTGGAAGAAGATCCTAATCTGAGAGGCCCCGTCGAGCATGGCCGCTTCATCAATCTCCTTCCCAATCGTGTCGAAATAACCTTTCGCGGTGAAGAAGCCAAGACCAGCTCCAGCCACATAGAAAATGAGCAAGGCCCAGATACTGTTAATGAGACCGATCATGTTGAGCATGAGATAAACGGCAATCATGGCCATGAAACCTGGGAACATTCCCAAGATGAGGGAGATGTTCATCAGGGCTTTCCGCCCATGGAAACGAAACCGAGAGATGATGAAAGCCGTCAAAATGGTGACAAGGGTCGTGGCCACGCAGTTGACGAGGGCGATGGCAAGGGTATTACCGAGCCACGTTAAGAAGGAAGTCTTGGTAAAGAGCTCGATAAAATTATGAAAACTCCACGACGTGGGGAAAAATGTTTGGCTTACATACCCAGAAGAATAGTTGCCGTCGAAGGCTTTGCAAACAATCCACACGACCGGAACCATCCAAAGAGCCGTTAAGACAAAGGCGAGAAGGTTGCTCCAAATCGAATCGAAAACCCGGGCGGCTTTTTGGGAGCCTTTCTTTTTTGATGCATTTTGGCGCGACAAAGCGTCGACTTTGATTTCCATTAACGGAATTCCTCCTCATTTTTGTAGCTGCTGGACCGCCGATAGACGATGAGGGAGACCGAGGCCGTGATGACAAACATGACGATGCCAATCGCGGCTCCGAAGTTATAGTCGTGAAGCTGAGAGCCAATCGTGATTTTGTAGAGCCACGTGATCAAAATGTCCGTCTGGTCGGCCTTGGCGTCGTTAGTCCCGGTTAAAAACCAGATGACGTTGAAGTTGTTGATGTTGCTCACGAAAGAAGTGATCAAACATGGAGTCGTCATGTAGAGGATGTACGGGAAAGTGATTTTCCTGAATATCTGGCCTCGAGAGGCCCCTTCGATCTTGGCCGCATCATAGAAATCGGATGGGACGTTGATGAGAAGCCCGCTCATGAGAAGCATGTAATATGGGATTCCCACCCACATATTGATGAGAATGACGAGGGCCTTAGCAAGGACGGGGGTGCTCCAAAAAGCCACGAAGTTATCGAGAGAAGAAATCCATCCCGCCTGTTGAAGCCACGAGATGAAACCCCATTGGAGAAAGAGTTTATTGACCGCGCCGTTATTGGCGAACATCGTTCGCATGACGAGGAGAGAGACGAATTGAGGAAGGGCCATCGAGATCACTAAAAGACTCCGATAAACCACTTTCCCTTTGATGCATTTCTTATTGAGAAGCATCGCGAAGAACAAGCCGCCGAAATAGCAGGTAAAAGTAGCAAGAAGAGCCCAGATCATCGTCCACGAGAAGACCGTCAACATATCCTTGAGGTTGTTCGCGTCTCCGAAAAGACGGGCGAAGGTCCCCGTTCCAATCCAACTCAGATATTTATCAAGATTCGGCGCCGGGATAAGGTTACCAGGCCAGTTTTGATTCCCCGAGTAATTGGTGAAAGCCACGAGAATCATGAAACAAAGAGGAATGACTGTGAAAAGCAAAGCCCCGACGACAGGGATGATGAGGGCCGAGACATAGAACTTTCCGTTGGCGTATTCTCGCGCTTCGTTTTTGAATCCGGGGCCGTGAATTTCCTCGTTGTCTTCTTCAACGGCCATCAGAGTAGACCTAAGGTTCATGACATAAATGGCAAGAAAGGCGATTAAGAAGCAAGAAGCCAAGATTCCATAGACCATGGTGTTCGAACTCGCGACCCCTTCTTGATGGAGGGTGAAAAGGCCCAAAAGATCGCTCGCGCCACGGGCAATCATGTAGGAAATAAAGAGAAGCTGAGACAAGAGATAAATCAAACCCCGAAGGGCCCGGTCATAGAAAAAGAGAGGAAAGCCACAGACAAACCACGACAAAGCCAAGAAGGTTTTGTTCTTTTTCCCCGAAGCCAACCATTCGTGGTTGTAGCGTTCAAAAAAGGTTTCGATCTTTTTTGTTTGGCTTCGGAAGAAACGAAAAACGTAGGAACCAGGAAGTTTCTTCTTTTCGTTGAGGCGGACGTTATCGCCGACGCTCTTTGATAAACCCGCGTACCACAAAGCAAAGAAAGCCAATATGAGAACGAGAATCACGAAGAAGGCATCAACGCCAGGAAGGAGGAGAAAGCCACTTGTTAATGAAACGATAACGTAAACGAGAAGAGACCCGACGAGGCCATATCCCACGAGAAGTCCAAGGCCGATCTCAACCTCACCGAGAAGAATGCTTGAAAGACCAGAAATCAAGCATCCGATTAGAAGGTTAATCTTTCGATACCAAGGAGCGTTTAGATATGTTTCGCGAAAGGATGAGAAAGGAATAAGAAAGCGTATCAGCCCATTCCGAAATCCGCTATTGGCGGGGCTCTCGGTTAAGGGAGACCGCGAGACAAGTTTGGAGTTATCTCTTCCTTTCATTCCTTTGTCCTTATGCGGTTTGGAGTTTGGCTTCGACGGCCGCAAGACCAGCTTTGGCAATGTCGGCGGTCATGGTGCCACGATGATCATTCCAAAATGAAGTGAACATCGATTGAGCGGGCGACCAATAGTTGGCCATCCGGGCGATTGAGGGCATCCGTTTAGAGACGGAAAGGGCAGATCCGAAAACTTGATCGGCCTCGGAAGAAGCGATGGTTGAGCTAATATCGGCTGTGAAAGAGGATGCGTCGAGCGCGGGGTAATAATGTTTCTCGTCAAGGCGAGTCCATTGGGAATCGGGCGAAGTGAGAAAGCGGGCGAGTTCCTGAGCAATGGAAGGGTTAGGAGAATAACTATTCACGCAATAAGCCTTGTAGCCTGAGAAGGGTCGTTCGTCGAGGCCATTGATCATCGGGAGCTTAGCAATCCCAACTCGGTCTTGGCCCAGCGCCGAAACAACGGAACTGTATATGAAGGGCGAAGTGGCAAGTCCCACCACGTCTCCAGCCACGAGCGAAGATAAGGCGTCCTCGGGTTTAAGGCTCAGAACACTCGAAGAATAATCGTTATAAAAGCTCACGATGTTGGCAACCGATTGGTTTGTTTGAAGATTTATCGAATTGACGCTCGTTCCATCTTCACCAAATAAGACCGCGTCATTAAGAAGGCCAAACATGTAATATCCCGACCCATCGTCGGTCGCGTTCATGGCGATCTTTTTGTTCGCGGATTTTAGGGAATTAAAACTTGCAAGTTCAGTCGGTGTAACCTTGGTTTTGTCATAGATGACGGTTTGGGATTCAGCAGTGATTGGATAGCCATACAGGGTGGCGTTCCCGTTTGAAGAAATCGTTGAGCAGGCCAGTAAAGCGTCCTTCGACATAATCTTTTCGATATCGGCTTGAAAACTGGCAGGGGCAATGACCCCCGCATTGGCCGCGGTAATAATCGTGTCGTGGGTGACGGCCAAGACATCGGGCCCGTTTCCCGTCGAGGCGACGGTGACTAGCTTTTCGACCGCGCTCGCCTCAGCTTGTTCGACCCATTTGATGGTGACGGCGGGCGCTCCCGGATAGGTTTTCTTGTAAAGACGAACGAAATCGTCCCCCAAGGCCTTGAGGGTCTCGATGTTCGATTGGTCCTCCCAAACGGTCAAAGTGATCCCCGACGACGTTTCTCCGCATCCGGCGAGGATGGGAAGGGCAAGGAAAAGGAGAAACGTTCCTCTTTTGGCGAAGTTCTTCATATCATTTGCCTCCTTTAGGCGTTCGAAATACTGATAAAGCCGGTAGGGCTCGACCTTCATAATCGAAAAGACACTGATTGGCCCATTCGTTGCGGGTGGGTTTCCCGTTTTCACCAATATAAGCCAGACCCTCGGTACTTGACCACGAGACGCCAGGGCCTGGAATCCAAAACGGCTCCCAATAGAAAACTCCGACCGCCCCATGTTCTTCGGCGGTTTTGAGGAGCCCGCTTAAGAAGGATTTTTGGCCCGCGGGCGAAAGAGGATAAGGAAGAGGCGAAGGCATTCCCTTCACGAACTCGGGGTTCACGACTAACTCAGACTTCCCATCGGGCAAGCGAAGATAATCCTCCATCGTGAAGCCGTATCCGGTCTCCATGATCATGATGGGCTTTTTGTAACGTTGCTTTACGTCGTCGAGGTTGTGGAGAAAGGCCTCCATCGTTCCATGCCAATATGGATAATACGACATCCCAATGACATCAAACGGGACATGTAAACGTTCCATTTGGTCGAAGAATTCGCGGTAGATGACATTATCGCCGCTCCGTTCGAGATGAATGATGAGTTTGGATTCGGGAAGCTTATCTCGAGCGGCCGCGGCAATCGTCTTCAGAATGGTGGCGAGTTTGTCGTAATTCTTCCGGGGCGAACCCTCGCCGAGTTTGCCATAAGGCCAAAGAAGACCATTGGTGATCTCGTTCCCAAGTTGGATGTAGGAAGGAATAATCCCATCGGCCCGGCTTTCGGCAAAGAGCGTTTCGCAATATTCCTTAAGTTTCGCCAGCAGAGCACTTTCCGAAAGCTTTTCCCAACCTTTGGGCAGGGTTTGCTTACCAGGATCGCACCAGAAATCGCTGAAATGGGGATCAAGGACGATCTGATAGCCAAGGGATTGACCTAATTGAGCGAGTTTCCGGTAATTGCCATAGTCGCAGGTTCCGCCTAGATAAGGTTCGCCTTTCGGGCCATAAGGGTTCTTCCAAACCCGGATCCGAAGTTCCGAAACCCCCTGCTTCTTTAAAAGTTTAAGGGGGTCGACAGGAAGACCACCCGAAGAAAACTTCGCTCCCGAAGCGAGGACTTCGAAGTACGTCGATGGATCAATGCCGAGAATCATTAAAAGGTCCCCTTCTTGTGCTTCTTGAATTTGATCGACCCATTGTCGGGTCCAAAATCAACAACCCGATCATATCGATTCCCGTATTTTTTCTTGGTGTCCTCATTGAGGGCCTTGACCTCAGATTCGGTGCCGTGAAAAGCGCAACGGAGGCAGTAATACTCTTTCTTTTTGGCATCATAAAACATGTCCATGTCGATGTCCCGCCGAAAACAGTTGGGGCACCGGTAATTCAGTTTTCCTTTTCGAGCTTGAGCCATGTTTTTACGCTTCCTTTCGTGATTTTCTTGCTGAGGGAAAGACGGTAGACGGGCGAGAAGGCATGCCCTTCTTCGAAGGAGCCGAAATCGTTGTCCCCACCAAGCGAAACGATCGTGTGAACGTCGGGGATGATCGCCGCGACTTCCTTAACTTTTTCGAGAGTCACACTCCGGCACTTATAAGCGAACGCGATCTTTTCTTCATCCGAGGAGTTTTTCACCAAGAGAGAAATCTTTGACATATCGGCTTGATATTCGGTTGTCCCAAAGGCTCCGACGAAGTATTCCTCGAAGGTCACCTCTTCGCCATGGAGGTCATTGAGGATGGCCCGTTCGAAAATGATCTTTCCGCTTCCTTTTTCGAAGATGATGGTCGATTGAACCCGAACTTTGAGCCCTGGGAATTCGACAAAAACCGGATCGACGAGAATGACGGTGTTGCCGTCACTTTCGCTGCAGGAGGCCTTCGCCCTTTCCAGACAGAGATCGACTTCTTGTCCCTTATAGAGAAGCTTGCAGGATTTAATGGTCCCCGCCCCGGCGTAATGGGTGAAGTAACCGGCTCGGTAATTGGCTTGAATGATATAAGGGTAGGAACAATCGTAGATATGATCGGTCCCGATCCCCACCCGATAATCGAGTTTGGCGACATAAGGCCGAAGATCGATAAGGGCTCCGCCCTGATTGAAATCGAGGCAAGCCCGAAGGAAAGGATCGCTGTACCAAAAGATTTCCTTCTCGGAGCCATAGAGGATGTCTTTCCATAAGGCCCTTTCGGGTTCCATATAGGTTTTTTTCGACCGATAAAATTCGGCGAATTCGCTCATCGTCATATCGATGAGTTCTCCATCCTTCTTGAGTTTCCCATAGTAGGCCATCGCGTCCGCGTAGCTCTTCTTAAGAAGGGGATAAGGGGCTTCCCAACGCCCGGCCTTGTTCATCCAACCGGGACCGACGAACATCATGTTATAAGAGAAACCAGCGTTGTACTTCCCTAAATGGCGATACTGATCGATGAGGTTATAGAGATACGGATAATCCCCATTTTCATAGACAAGGCCCCGTAAAACATTCTGGGGATGGGTGCCGAAATTGGACCCATTGCCATCGTAACAAGCCAAAAGATCGCGGCTGAGATGGGGAATGGCCACGATTCCCGAGTCGTCCTTTGTATCGGAGGCGGGGCAATGAGAGTTCTTCTTCGAGGGGATCCAGGGAGCCCAAGGTCCGCCGTCGAGGAAGGTATACCAAGAGTTGTTGCAGGTGTGATAAGCCTTCGGCCCTTCTTCCCAACACGTCGCAACGGCCGCGATAAGCGAAGGGTAGCGTTCCTTGATGTAATTGATGGTGAAGGCGTCGAGGAAGTACGACGAAGTTGACTTCGGGTAGAAGCCAAACTTCAGGAAAAAGAGGGAGAAAACGTCATCGACGATCGAACGTTTGTCTTCTTCCGAGAACATCCAAATGCAGAAATCCTTGGTGTGATATTTGTCGCGGAACTGTTTGCAGGGCAGCCCCAAGAGCGAGACTCCAATCTCATCGCCATATTTCTCATGATCGGCCTTAGCAAGGGCCACCGCTTCTTCGTTATAGAGCGAAGCGTAGGTCATTTGGATCGTCGTCTTCAGACCGTTTTCATGGGCGAGGCGTTGTTGGGTCTTGAAGATATCAAGTGATTCGGTAATCAAAGAAGAACTGGAAATATCCTCTTTTTGGCCATGCTGAGTGATTTTCTCGGCATACTCGGGAACCATCTCGGGGCGATGGATAATGTTGACTGCAAAGACGTTTTTCATGACCTTATTCCTTTGAGATGAGTGACCAATCGTCGTTATGACCCCAGGCACCAGCTTTACCCGCTCCTCGGATCCCAATCACGACGTCGGAGGTCGCGCTTAAGACGATGCCATCGATTTGGGCGAGCTTGTAATGATCGGGCACTCCCCAACCATCGATGACGTTCTTCATGTCGACCACCTTTTCGTTTTGGCCAGGAATCTGAACATAGACATCGAGTTTGGTGTGGGCGATTTTGCTTGGGGCGATGGCCATGATATAGGTCGATAAGGTGTAACTTCCACTCGGAAGGGATTTAATCGTTTGGTAGACATCGAAGGTAAAGTCTTGGGAACCGTGATACCAGTTGAGGTCGGTCTTGCCGTTCCGAATATCCTTTTTCCGGTCGAGTTTCGCGACTTTATCTCCGACTGGAGTGCTGCTTCTTAGAACCCATGGGCTCTTAATGGAATCGGTCTCGCCTTGGTTTTCATAGCCTGGATCGACGACGAAATTCTCAATACAGGTTACTTCGACTTGAATGGCGTATTGTCCGTCGATGGTCGCGGAGAAGGTGTAGGAACCCTTGACCTTGACCTTATCGGCCGCCCCGGCTTCATAGACGACGGGGAATTGACGGATAGCGTCGAAATTGGTCTCACAAGGTAAGAGGGAGGGGAGAGTCTCCTTAGCCGCGACGTTGATGGCGACCTTTTGTTCGAGATGACGGGCCGAAACCGAGGTTTCGCTAATCTCGTTAAATCCCGCTTTGACCTTCGCAAAGACCTGCAGGGAAGACAAAGCCTTTCCCGAATAGCTGAAGAGGCCTTGGTTGGCCCAGGTGTCGAGACCATCGCTATAGTCGCTCCACTGGGAATCGTCCCCGGTGTATTGATAAGCTTGGCCGTATTTTGAGGCCCACATGACCTCGGAGGAGACGGGAAGCCAACCTGGCTCCCAATAGAAGATCCCCAAACCTTTTTGGCCCGGGACTTTGGAAAGAACGTTGATGACGTCGCGGATGGCGGTCGCTTGGGCTTGTTCGGACGTTAGATAACCCCCAACGTCTTCGTCATCGGTCGTGTATTGATTGGCGGTGAAATCGTTGAAATCAGTCGTAAAGCCCCAACTCATCTCGCAGATCATGACGGGTTTACCCGTGATGGTCGAGATGTTGTCGAGGTTCGTTTGGAGGGAGTCGAGGGAGCCAGCCAGATAGGGATAATAGGAAGCCCCGATGATGTCATAGTCGACCTTATGAGAGTCCATGGCCTCAAAGAAGGTCTGGAATTCGTCTTTGTTGCCCCCATTAGCAAGGTGGATGACGCTTCGGACGTTGGGGTTGACGGATTTCGCCCCTTCAATGCCGGCGGAAAGGACCTTGGCCACATAGGAGAAACTGGTCGTCATGTCATTCCAATCGATCGCGTAGCCGGCGATTCCATTATTGATCTCGTTTCCGATCTGGACGGCATCTACCACCACGCCTTCATTCTTGAAATCGGATAAGGTCGAAGCGGTGAAGGTTTTGACCGCGTTTGGGATGTCGGCATTCGCTGGATTCTTATAGTCGAAGGTCTGCCAGGCTTTCGGACATTGCTGGTAGTCGGGATCGGCCCAAAAATCGCTGTAATGGAAGTCGATCATGACGTTGAGGCCCGCCGCTTTAACGCGCTTAGCCATGGCGAGGTCGACCGCGTAACTATTGTCGCCTCCCCCGTAAGGATGTTTTCCCACCTTTCGAACCGGATCGTTCCAAAGACGGAATCTGACGAAATTAACTCCATTGTCACGGAGAATTTCGAAAATGTCTTGTTCTTGGCCCTTGGCGTTAAAGTAAACCCCACCGGCCTTTTCGACGTCATAAACCATCGAGGCGTCGACCCCCATGGCAAAATCATCGCGAAGAGAGTCATCCACCTTATCGACTTTCAATGAGGAATAGGGATGAGATTCGGCATTGGTCTTTGCCCCGATCGTTGTGGAAGAAGTCGGCGAATAAGAGAAATAAGCGCTCGAAGTCGAGGAGGAGTTTTCGTTACATGAGACGAGACTTAAAACCCCAAAGACGGACAAAGCGATAAGAAGATGCTTTCTATTCATGGCCTTTCTCCTTTTTGTTTAGCCAAGTATGCAGAGGGCGATACCCCATAGTATTTATGAAAAGCGTTGCTGAAATGAAGCTGACTCTTGAAAGAAACCATCTTCGCCACGTCCTTGATTTTGTCTTGACCGATCGAAAGGATGAGGGCGGCTTTTTCCATTCGGACCTTGATCAGGTATTTCTTCGGCGAAGAATGGTCGAGCTCCCGGAAAATGTTGGCGAGGTAGTTTGGTGAAACCCCAACGCTTTTGGCGATGTCATGGGCGGAAATGTCGAAGGCGTAGTTGTTGTGGACAAATTCCTTCGCGGCCTCAACGTGCCGGCGTTTGGCATTGAGTTCGACCCCACTAACGAGGTATGGTTCAACGAGTTTGGCGAAAAGATGGTAGGCCTCGCCAAGCGCAAAGAGATCAAAGAAGCCTTTGGCTCTTTTCTCATTTTCGATGCTTTCGAAATAGGGCTTAAGAATCCTCTCGGGGTCACTATAGACCGGGGAGTCGCTAGAAATGCCGGATAGTTGAAGGAAACGTTTGGCGTTGGCCCCGCCAAAGCCGAGCCAGACATAAGACCACGGATCGCGAGGATCGGGCTTGTAGAGAGGCTTGTCCCCGGGGGCGATATAGAACAGCTGCCCGGCGTGGATGCTGTAAACGACCCCTTTGTATTCAAGGGTCCCCTTCCCCGTCGCGACGTAATGAAAGAGATGGTAAGACTTCGGGGTGAAGGAAAAGACTTTGTCAGGCACGCAGACTTCCCGTCCGGCCTCATGAAGAGATAACTCCACGTATTTTGAGGCGTCGTTAATCCGGTCCATATTTGGATCCTTCTTTCTCTCGTAAGCGCTTTCAATACACCTTGATTTTAGAGTCAAATAGTTTGATTTGATAATATATTTCAAAAAATACATTACTTTTTCGTATATTGAATCCGAATGTATATTTTCTGAAAACATGGAAAGGAGTTTTTGGCATATCGATTTTGAAGGGAGAAAGCCATAATTGTTGAGCCTTTGCCTAAATTAAACATAAATTAAATAGTTCGGGCACCTACACCAAATGTTACTTTTTAGCATACTTTCATAAGTTATTTTTCCATATACCATCCGTTTTGCTGATCGACCCTATTTTGAAAGAAGAATGAAATGTAGAATAAGACCGATGAAAATCAACGAAAAACGCAAGGTCGAGATCAACGGTTTTATTCAAAAAATCCACATTTGGGGCACCGACTCCCATAATCCGATCATCCTTTTTGTTCATGGAGGACCCGGCAACCCCTTCCGCCACCGCATTAGGGACCACTTTCTTCCTTTGACCGATAGTTACATCCTTGCCGCCTATGACGAGCGAGGGGCCGGAGGTTCCTATCGAAAGATGGATCCGCAGGGCCTTCATTTTCAAGATTACGTCAAAGACATCGAGACTTGGGCCGAATGGCTCTGTTCTCGTTTTGGTCAGAAACAGGTTTATCTCGTGGGTGAAAGTTGGGGCTCTTTAATCGGAACCTTGGCCCTTGAGGAAAGGCCCGAACTCTTCAAGGCTTATATCGGTTATGGGCAAGTCGTCGATATGCAATCTTCGCTTCTCATCCAATATCGTCTTGCGCTTGAGGCGGCGAAAAAATACGGCGATAAAGAAAAGGAAAACCTCCTGATCGACCTCAAAGAACCGACCGAAGAAGGCTTTTCTAACAAGAAAGGGATCGACATCTTCTCCTCGATAATGTACGACCTCCTTAAGAATCCCCATGAGGCAAGTTATCGAAAAAGAGAGGTCTACCCGTTCTATTTTTCCCCCGAATATTCATTAAAAGAGAAAATCAATTGGTCAAAAGGCCTCGCCTTATCAAGCAAAGCTTATCGTCTCTGGGGCGTTGGCACGGCCTCTATCTATGACTTCCTTGGCCCCACGCCTCACTTCGCCATGCCCTATTACGTTTTCCAAGGGCACAAGGACTTCATAACTCCTTGGCAGCAAATCCCCGACTACATCAAAAGGATCTCCGCGCCCGAAAAAGGTTATCTTTTCTTCGAAAACTCAGGCCACGTTTCGGCTTTTGAAGAACCCGAAAGGTTCATGAACGAGCTTCGCAAAAGATTCAAATAGACTTATTTACTCTTTTCGTTAAGCCATTTGGCCGCTTCGGCGACAATTCTTTTGTCGCTATCATGGCTCAAAACTCGCATGGCATCCGCGGGCGAAAGCCAATGGATTGATTCGACTTCTTCGATTTGGGGTTTGACGGTTTCGCTCACGGATTGGGCAAGAAAGAAGACGACCCGTTTTGCCACTCCGTCATTGGGCGAGTAGTCAGTCACGCTTCTAAATCCTTCGACAAAGCGGACCGCCAAGCCCGTTTCTTCTTTGATTTCCCGGCGGGCGGTCGCTTCTTCGTTTTTATCAATCTCTTCGACGTGGCCTTTCGGAATCGAGTAATGGCCTTTTTGCATATGTTCAACAAGGACCTTGCCTTGATGGAAAACAACGGCCCCACAAGACTTTTCCTGCTTACCGAGCAAACTCGACAAAAGGGCAATCTCGTCTTCGCTTAGGCCGATGATCTCACAGTATTTCTGAGCCGACCCGTATCGCGAATTGAACAAGGCTTCGACATTTCGAAGGAAACTGATATCGGGTGTGAGAACGGCTTCTGGGAATTCCGGATACTTTTCACGCGTTTGCTTGGTCAATCTCTCAAGAAGAGGGAACGACATCATGTAATCAGCGTTGATGTCTTCGAACGGGACGCCGTTAAGGAGAAGAAGAACCATGATGAAAGAACCGGTCCGATCCTTTCCGGCCGTGCAATGGATAACACAGGGTTTTTCGGCGTGCATCAAGGCTTGGAAGACCCGGCGGGCCGAATACGGCTCCTCGAGCATCTCCAAATAGCTTTCAACCATATCCTGACGGGAAGTCGGAATCCGTCCATTCCCATTCACAGGGAGAAGGACATTGATGAAACGGGGATCCCCGACGGTTTTGTCAGGATGGTCCTTTTTAGCCGGGTCGTCCCGAAGGTCGATGATTGTTTTAAGACCAAGCGAAGCGAGGCGCTCGACATCATCCGAAGTGGCCTCCGAAAGGGTCCCCGACCGATAGATGACGTTGAAGTGAGTCTCGCCGTATCTAGTCGCGTATCCGCCTAGATCCCGGAAATTGTCGATTTTCTCAAAGGGAATGCGTTTTAACATATTGGACATAATCTTAACGGGAAAGAGGACGAATGACCAACAAAAAAGCAGACCGAACGGCCTGCTTTAATTGTTTATACCTTTTTCTTAGCGCTTGATTGCTGGTTTTTGAGGAGGTCGCGAATCTGAACGAGAAGATCGGTTTCGGAGAGTTTCGGGGCACCCGGAACGACTGGAGCCGGCCTTTCTTCGGGATGCTTCTTGTAATACTCCTCTTGGGTCTTGGCGGCGAGTTCAGCTCTCTTGTTGCGAAGGCCGTTGACGATCTTAAGAATGATGAATAGGGTCAAGGCGACGATGAAGAAAGCAATGATGGCATTAATGAAGGAGCCCCAGTCGATGATGGCGCTTCCCTTGTAGTAATAGGTTCCGCCATAGTTCGTGTATTTGGTTCCCAAGAAGGTCTCGATCGTGAGAAGACTCGAAGAAGTGTCGCCGTGTTTATTCGCGTAAGCCTGAGCCAATTGGTCGAGTTGGTCGGAAGTAAAACTCTGGCCAAGGCCAATCGAAGGATCAAGACCGGCTTGCCCGGCGTTCATGGCGGGAAGGAGGGTGACAAGTCCACTTAGTCCACCCGGGACGCCCCAAGTGGCAAGACTAAGCAAAATGTTGACCATGGTGGTGACAATCGCATTGAAGGCTCCGCCGATGATGACGCCAACGGCGAGATCAATGACGCTTCCTCGCGAGATAAAGGCTTTAAATTCACCCCATAGACTAAGGCTTTTCTTCGCAAGTTTCTTGTTCTCTTCTTTGATAACGGCAACAGCTTCCTCTTCTTTTACTTCAATTTTCTCTTTCTGCTCGATCTTCTTTTTCATGGGCGATCCGCCTCCGATTACTGATTTATTTTACCCTCGGAGAACGAAAGAAGGAATAAACCAATGGAGGAAAACGATCCAATTATTTAAATCTGTATCCCCCGCCATATCTTTTATTCCGTTATCTTTTTACTAAATCAGTCAGCACGTTTTGTGCCGACTTCTCGAAGAAATGGCGATGAGAGGGTAGGTCACAGATCGTTTTCCGTTTTCTTCGCGGTGAGGAAGAGAGATTGCCAGCATTGGTCGGCTTTATTCATATGAACCAATTAGGCAGTTCAAATTGATAAACCCTAAGTGTTTGTCGTTCTTTTCGCTTTTCTTTTACACTGTCAAAAGTTCTGTTTTGGTTTATAAAGCCTCGCCAAGAGAAAACCAAATGACATTTTCCGTAGTTTTAAATGAAAGGACCTTATCTTTTGATTGAATTTTCTTGCACGCAAAGCTGTCAAGAAAACTCCGTTGAGGCTCGAAACGATGTTTTGCAAATTACTGGTGGGCCGATATTATATTCACCGCAAGGGTTCAAAGAAGGACCCTCATCCGAAGTCGCCATAAATAATGCGTAATTTCGAAAAGAGATTTTCGAGGACCATTGTTGTGCGCGCCTTGATGAAGAAAAATGCAAGCATAGGGAGGACATAATTATGCTAACTGTCATGAAAAGAGATGGGACAAAAGTCCCGTTTGATCTATCAAAAATCGAAAGTGCAATCGAAAGGGCTTTCGTCGCCGAGCACGCCGACATCAGTAAGGACATCACTGAGCTCCTAGCTCTTCGCGTAACCGCCGATTTCAACAAAAAGATCAAAGACGATTCAGTCGGAGTCGAAGCCATTCAGGATTCCGTCGAAATCGTCCTTATTCAAGCCGGTTACGTCGAAATCGCCCGCAGTTACATGGATTACCGTAAACGCCACGAGGCTCTCCGTCAGGTCAAAACCACCAATCTTGACTTCAAGAACGTCGTTGATAGTTACCTTCACGTCTCCGATTGGCGGGTCAAAGAAAACTCGACCGTGACTTATTCGGTTGGAGGTTTAATCCTTTCCAATTCCGGCGCCGTCACGGCCAATTATTGGCTCAGTGAAATCTACGACAAAGAAATCGCCGACGCTCATCGGAGCGCTGACATGCACATCCACGATCTTTCGATGCTAACTGGTTACTGTGCCGGTTGGTCGCTTAAGCAACTGATTCGCGAAGGCCTAGGTGGAGTCGCGGGCAAGATTACTTCCTCCCCAGCCAAGCACCTCATGACCCTCTGCAACCAAATGGTCAATTTCCTCGGCATCATGCAGAACGAATGGGCGGGCGCTCAGGCTTTCTCGTCATTCGACACCTATTTAGCTCCGTTCGTCAAAGCCGACAATCTATCCTATAAAGAAGTAAAACAAGCCATTCAATCGTTCATTTATGGGGTCAACACTCCATCCCGATGGGGCACTCAGGCCCCGTTCACCAACATCACTCTCGACTGGACCGTCCCTAATGACATGGCAGAACTGAACGCCGTCGTCGGGGGCAAGGAAATGCCCTTCAAGTACAAGGATTGTGCCAAGGAAATGGCGATGGTGAACAAAGCCTTCATCGAAACCATGATTGAGGGCGACGCCAATGGCCGTGGTTTCCAATACCCGATCCCGACCTATTCAATCACCAAGAATTTCGATTGGTCCGAAAATGAGAACAACCGCCTTCTCTTCACGATGACGGCTAAATACGGAACCCCCTACTTCTCGAACTACATCAATTCCGACATGGAACCGAGCGACGTTCGCTCGATGTGCTGCCGTCTCCGCCTCGACCTTAGGGAACTTAGAAAGAAATCCGGAGGTTTCTTCGGCTCGGGTGAATCGACGGGATCAATTGGAGTCGTCACCCTCAACATGGCGCGACTTGCCTACCTCAGCACCGACGTCAAAGACTTCTACGTCCGTTTGGATCATCTTATGGACGTCGCCGCCCGCTCGCTCGACGTTAAGCGCAAGACCATCACCAAACTCCTCGAAGCCGGCCTTTACCCCTATACTGGCCATTACCTTGGTTCCTTTAAGAATCACTTCTCGACGATCGGCCTTGTGGGCATGAACGAAGCCTGTCTCAATGCTCGCTGGATCAAAAAGGATCTCACGAACAAAGACGCTCAAGATTTCACCGTCGAAGTCCTCAACCATATGCGGAACCGCCTCAGCGACTATCAGGAACAATACGGCGACCTCTTCAATCTCGAGGCCACTCCAGCCGAATCGACTTCCTATCGCCTTGCCAAGCACGACAAAGAGAAATATCCTGACATCATCACCGCCAACAAAGACGGTGGGGATCCTTATTACACCAACAGTTCCCATCTTCCCGTCGGCTACACCGATGATATCTTCCAAGCCCTCGACATCGAGGACCGCTTCCAAATGCTCTATACGTCCGGGACGGTTTTCCATACCTTCCTTGGCCAACGTCTACCAAGCTGGGAGAGCTGCATGAAGCTTGTCCGAAAGATCGCCGAGAACTACAAACTCCCCTACTACACCATGAGCCCGACCTACAGCATCTGCGCCGACCACGGCTACCTTAATGGTGAACAATGGAAGTGCCCGATCTGTGGAAAGGAAACTGAGGTTTATTCCCGAATCACCGGATACTATCGCCCCGTCAAGAACTGGAACGCCGGCAAAGTCGCCGAGTTCAAAGCCCGCCGGACCTACGCCCCCGAAGAAACCAATGAAGCCCATCATAACGAAGCCGAAAAGTGTTCCTGCGGCGAAGAACATAGCAAACTCACTCCAAAAGTGAGCGAACTGATGCTCTTTACGTCCCCAACCTGCCCCAACTGCAAGATGGCCAAGATGATCCTCGATCAGAATGGAATCAAATACACCTGCATCGACGCCATCGCGAGCAAAGACGTCACTTTGGCTTATGGCATCAAGAAAGCCCCGACCCTTTTAGTCCCAGAAGGCGATTCCTTCAAGGCTTTCGAAAACGCCTCTCTCATCAAGGGCTACGTCGAATCAGTCAAAGCGGCCGCCTCGAAGTAAGCATTTAAACCCTGAAATGTTTCGGGGCTTGATATGCTAAGTAGGGTAAACACATGAACATCGATACCATCATCATCGGAGGCGGGCCGGCTGGAATGACCAGCGCCCTCTACCTCCTCCGGGCTGGAAAGTCCGTCCTCATCCTTGAGAAAGAGACCTTCGGCGGTCAAATCGCCGAAAGCCCCCGACTCGAGAACTATCCTTCCGTGAAAACCATTTCCGGAATGGACTTTTCAAGTAAACTATTCGACCAGATTGTCGATCTCGGAGCCACCTTTGAAGTGGAAGACGCAAAATCCATCGAGAAGATTGCTGGAGGTTTCAAAGTCACGACTGACTATGGCGTCCACGAAGCCAAAAGCGTCATCATCGCCTCGGGAGTCAAACACCGAACGCTTGGTAATCCTCGCGAAAACGAACTTATCGGACATGGCCTTTCCTATTGTGCCGTGTGCGATGGGGCCTTCTATAAAGGCAAGGAAGTGGTTCTAATTGGTGACGCCAATACCGCCCTTCAATACGCGATCATGCTTTCTGAGAGCAGTTCCAAAGTCACGGTCTGCACGTTGTTTGATCGCTTTTTCGCCGATGACATCCTCGTCAAGACCATGAAGAAGATCCCCAACATCGTTTATTACCACAACCTCGCGCTCGAAGAGTTCAAAGGCGACAAGGAACTTACTTCGTGCGTGTTCGTCGATACGAAGACAAAAGAAAAGAAGGAAATTCCCTGCGCTGGAGCCTTCATCGCCATTGGGCAGATTCCTGATAACGAAAGGTTCGCAAATCTCGTCGAACTTGAAAAGGGCTTTATCAAAACTGACGAAAGTATGCAAACAAAGACCCCAGGACTCTACGCGATCGGCGATTGCCGGATTAAAAAGATCCGTCAAGTCCTCACCGCCTCAAGCGATGGAGCCATCGCCGCGGTCAGCATCACGAATTATCTCAATACCTTATAAAAGAAAAGCCCTCTTCAGGGCCGAACGACAAAAGGCGGACACCCGCCTTTTTTTATTCGTAGCTTCGAAGCGCGACTTCCTTAATAAAGGGGGAAAGAATCTTAACGAAACCCTCGGCTTTATCCTTTTCCACCATATGAAGGCCTCTTTTAATGCAGTTCTCGTTATCGATGTAGCGTTGAAGGTAATACCGCTTCGCTCCTTTGATCCAAGAGCCGATGTCCTTCATGGAACCTTCGTCATGAAACTCATCAATAATCGTGGTCCGAAATTCGTAGTCGATACCAGAGGACATAATAAAACGGACCGCTTCCTCGATGGGTGAAAGATCAAGATGGGCGAGGCCTGATGTTTTGGCATATTCGCCCTTCGAGTTCTTTATGTCCATCGCAATATAATCAACGAGATGGAGAGCAACGGCTTTTTTGAGGATTTCGGGGTTTGAACCATTGGAATCGAGTTTGACCTTGTAGCCCAAGGATTTGATGTCGCGAAGTTTGTCGAGAAGATCAGGCATGAGAGTTGGCTCGCCGCCCGAAACACAGACGGCGTCGATAATCTCTACCCTCTTCCGAAGATAGGACATAATCTCATCCCAAGGGATCTTTGGGGCCTTCTCGGGATGAAGAACGAGATCGCCATTATGGCAGAACGGGCACCGGAAGGCGCACCCGGCGGCAAAAAGGGTTGTCGTAATGTTGTCGTCAAAGTCGACGAGCGACAGTTTTTCCCATCCGCTGAAGTCCATATGTTAGTAGTATAAGCCTTTAGGCTTAGGGCCACTAGATGGCTGGGAAGAGATTGACACTTTCGTCAACATAATCGAGAATTATGGTGGCGGAACGTCCATCGGATATCATTTGCATATCTGATGAGGGGGAACACGCCGAAGCCTTGTCATCTTAGTGAAAGCTGGCGAGGCTTTTTATCCCTCAAGGAGCCAAAGCCTTTTATAAACTCTAGAGTTTAATAAGGCCTTCGGCTAGAATGATTCGCTATGAAAAAACTTTGGAAACGTTTATTCGACTATCTCCATGGGGCCCAAGACTCAAATCTCTTCAGCCTCGAAGGGGCCGTCCCTCTCTCGAAAGCCATTCCTTTTGGCTTTCAGCACGTCTTATCGATGTTCGTCGCCAACGTTGCCCCACTTCTCATCATCTTTTCGATGATCGGTAGTTCGGCCACGCCCGAGATAATCGAAAACGGAATCCGCTCTGCCATCTTCATCGCCGCCCTCGGAACCACTATTCAGCTCTTTCCGATTTGGCGAATCGGAAGTCGCCTTCCAATCGTCGTTGGTCTCTCTTTCACTTTCGTCGGGGTTTTAGGCCTCGTCGGTTCGACCTATGGGATTGGGACTATGTTCATCTCGATTATTATCGGCGGTCTTTTTATCGGCATCCTTGGGATCTTTGCCAAGTACTGGAGTCACCTCATCCGTCCGATCGTGAGCGCCTGTGTGGTCCTTGGAATTGGGCTTTCGCTTCTCATTGTCGGAGTCCAAGAGTTTTTCCAATATGGAACCGAAACCCTCAGCGTCACTTCGACTGGCACCACTTATTACGATTTCGTGAAAGCTTGGCCTTATCTTATCGTTTCGATGAGTGCCTTACTTACTTGCATCCTCTTTTACATCTTTGTCCCAGGAGTTTGGAAGAATATCAATATTCTCGCGGGCCTCGTCGTCGGTTATCTCGTCGCCCTTTGTTTCCCGGGGATGATCGATTTCTCGGGGATCCATTTCAATACCTTGACCGATTTTATCAATGTCCCCCGCCCCATCTTCACTCTCTTAAGCTTCTCGTGGGGTGACTTCAATGTCGGGGCCATCGTCACCGTTTGCTTGATTTATCTTGTGGCATCGACCGAAGGAATCGGCGACATCAGCAGCCTTGTAGCCGCCGGTTTGGGTCGCAACCCAACCGACAAAGAAATCGCCGGGGGCTTGGCTTGCGATGGCTTCACGAGCGCCCTCTCCGGATGCTTTGGGGCTCTTCCTTTAACGACCTTCACTCAGAACGTCGGAATCGTCGGACAAACTAAAATCGTCAATCGCTTCACGATTTTTCAAGGCGTACTCTTCCTCTTCTTGGCTTCGTTCTTCCCCATCATCTCGCGCGCTTTGATGACGATCCCAGCTGCGGCTCTCGGAGGATGCATGATCATGCTCTTCTCCTCCATCGTCGTCATTGGGATGCAGATGCTCTCCAAGTGCGGGTGGAACCAAAAGAATCTCATCATCGCGTCTTTGTCTCTTGGTTTAGGATATGGAATCACTCTCATCCCAGCCTTCACCGCCGGCAAATACGGAATTGAATTCGTCGATTATCTCTTTCTTATCATTCAGAACCCGGTCGCGAACATGTTCGTCATTTCGCTTATCCTTTCCTACGTCCTTCCCGACAGCATGAATGGACCGAAGGGAAAAGAGCCAGTCGAAGTCGCATCCGAGAAGGCCGAAAACAGCAGTCAAAATAAAGCCAAGGCGTAAAGAGTGCCTTTGCTTTTCATTAATTTGTCATAGAATAATGGGTACAAGAGGTAACAATTATGAAACTTTGCCCTTTATGTGGTCATCAGAACAAAGACGAAGATAAATACTGCGCTTATTGCGGGACGAAAATCGAAGATGTCGCTTCGCAAGCGAAACCCGCCGCTGAAGTTAAACCCACTGTCGAAGCTCAACCTGTTAAAACCGACAGTAATCCTTGGGTGGCTGCTGACACTTTTGCCATCATCGGATTTGCTGGCGCTCTTGGGAGCGCAGGCACTTTGGCCATTGTTGCCCTTGTCTTCTCAATCCTCGGTTTGAGATCGAAACGGCTTCATGGCATGGCCGTCGCAGGATTGGTTCTTAGCATCATCGGTATCGTCTTTTACGCCCTCTACTTCTTCATTTTGCTTTCTCTCGGTTATAGCATTGGGTACCCGTTCTCCTCGTACTTTTTCTGAATCATATAAATGACCACGGCCATTGGGCTGTGGTTTTTTATTTAGATGCTCTTCAAATTCGGCAGAATGTTCGACCCACCGCTTACGAAAGAAAAAAGACCACCCTTTCGGATGGTCTTATTCAAGTGCAGAGGACGGACTCGTCCTGCTTCATCTGATATTTCTTTTGGTGGAGCAGGCCGGGATCGAACCGGTGACCTCATCGTTGCGAACGATGCGCTCTCCCAACTGAGCTACAGCCCCAAAACGGCCCTGTAATTATAGTTAAGGCCAATTAGGTTTACAACGGCCAGGGCCTATTTTTCTTCTGAACTCGGCTCGGACGACTCGATCTTTTCGGGTTCGTCGGGATTCTCGATCTCTTCTGGCTGATCAAATTTACTCGACTGGATACGATCGAATTTGCGGTCGATCTTCGTGACTGTGGTCGCGAATTGATCGCTTGATTTGCTGAGACTGCCAATATCCTTTTGGAGCTTTTCCCACCGTGGGATGAAACGATCGAATTCGTCGCTCAAAGCGTTGAGGGCCAAGTTGATTTTCTCGATGTTTTTGCTCTTAGCCGCGTCGATCTGAACAACCTTGAAAGTGGCGATGAGCGGTTGAAGGATCGTCGGGGAAGCCAGAATCACGTTCTCCCCGCGCGCATATTCAACGAGATCAGAGAATTCGTTCTCCACGAAAGCAAAGATTCCATCATTGGGGATGAACATAATGGATTGGTTGACCGTCCGACCCCGAATGACGTATTTGCTCGTCTCGTTGATCCGGAGTTTGAGGGCTCCTTTGAATTGAGTTTTAAGAGCCTCTTTCTCGGCATCGCTAAAGGTTTTGGAACTGTCGAAAAGAGATTCGTAGCCAATGAGGGAGAATTTGCTGTCGATGCAGATGATTTGATGATGTTCGGCCCCATCGAGGAAAACAACGGCGTCAGGCTTCAATTCAGGTAATCCATCCCCAGCTTTTTGCAGGAGGTATTGGGTGTCGTACAAAGTGCCTTTCGTGCTTTCGTCGAAAGTCGCGGCCAAGATCATTTCAAGTTGCATCTCCCCATATTTGCCTCGTTGTTGGTTATTGGAAAGAATGCCTTTAAGGGAAACAACTTCTCCCGAGAGGGATTCGATGTTCTTTTGGGCGGTGCCGATTTCTCCGAGGGCCTTCTGAAGTTTTTCCATGGAATCGGAGGTTCCTTTGAAGCCATCGGTAAGGGATTTGTCGACTTTATCGTTGATGGATTTAAGGTTCAAATCAACCTTGTCGTTAAGAGTTTTGATGGAGGCGGTGAGATTGGTGTTGATGGTGTTCTGGAACGCGATAAGCCTTTGGTTATCGACTTCGGCTTGTTTGGCTAGTTGTTCATTAACGTGAATCATCTGGTCGGTGACGTTCTTGTTGATGGTGACCATTTGATCAGAAACCGATTTGCTGACTTGAAGAGGAATCGTCTCTTTAAGTGACTCAATGGAGGCTTTGATTTGCTCGGTGGATTGAATTTCGGAAGAGAGACTCGCCGGCTTTTTGTTCGATTTTACGATCAAAACGATGGCGACGATCACAAGAGACAAAACCACAACGGACAAACAGGAAACTACGATGATTAAAGTGAGTTCCATAACGCTTCCTCCACGGTCTTAGACATAGTCTAACACAATTACTTCCGACCACTAGGGAGTTATGTCATGTCAAGACTGGAAAGAGTTTGCGTTACCCGTAAACTGATGGGGTGGAAAGGAGGCCAAGATCATGAACACGAAACCCTTATATACCGTTATCGATTTAAAGAGCTTTTATGCTTCCTGCGAATGCGCTTCCCGCCACCTCGATGGTTTTACCACTCCTCTCGCCGTCTGCGACCCGACTCGCGGGCTTAATTCGATCGTGATGTCCACCACTCCTTACCTCAAACAGAAATACGGCGCCCCCAGCGTCTGCCGTCGTCGGGATCTTCCTGTCGTCGAAGGAATGATTTTGGCTCAACCGCGAATGGCCTATTACGTCGAAATGTCGGCCCGTGTCGTTTCCATCTTTCTTGATTTCGTCGATGAACCCGACCTGCATGTGTATTCGATTGATGAATCGTTTCTCAACATCGGGCCTTATCTTTCCATTTCAAAGTGCACAGCCGAAGAATACGTCGCCCGGATCCAAAAGCGAATCAAGGATGAATTAGGCCTCATCGCGACCGCCGGAATCGGACCCAATATGTTTTTAGCCAAGATCAGCCTCGATAACGAAGGGAAGAAATGTCCTCCCTATATTGCTCATTGGACAATGGAGGACGTTCCGACAAAACTCTGGAAGATCAGCCCCATAACCGATGTGTGGGGGATTTCTTCCGGCCTTGAAGCACGGCTCAAAGCCATGGGGATAAGGAACCTGGAGCAATTGGCAAAAACTCCGACCGAACTCTTGGTTAAACAGTTCGGAGTTTTGGGCAATCAGCTCCATAACCTCGCCAATGGAATCGATGAGACCGATATTCGGGAGAAATATATCCCGAAGGAGAATCACATTTCGGTTGGACAGGTTTTACGTCGAGATTACAAAGCCGAGGAAGCGAAGTTGATCCTCCGCGAGATGTGTGACGACCTTTGCCTTCGCCTTCGCTTATTAGGAGAAAAAAGCGGCCTCGTTTCACTTTTCGTCGGTTATTCAGCAGACGATGCCTCCCATCTGTCCCATCAACTTTCGCTCAACAAACCGACCGACGACAACGATGTCCTTTATGAGGCTCTCATGACGATTTTTGATCAATACATCACCTCCCACCCAATCAAGGATCTAGGGATCAGCTTTGGAAAACTCGGTTCCTATCCCCATGAACAACTCGATGTTTTTCTTTCGAGTGAAGAAATCGCCGAGAGACAAAAACTTCATAAAGCCATCGACAAGATTCAAACGACCTACGGAAAAAACGCCTGCCTTCGTCTATCGTCGCTCACCAAATCCAGCACCATTCACGAACGTCACACACAGATCGGGGGCCATAAAGCATGAACGGAACCGATCGGGGAATGATTAAATGGGCGCCTTATCAATCGCTTGTCGAACAGGCGACCTCTTTGGCGCGCATGAAGCATAAGAAGAGCAAAATCGAGAAACCCCTCATCTCAAACGAACGGGCAAGCGAGATCAACGAAATACTTTCTAACTACAATCACGAGACTGTCACCATTCGTTATTGGGTCGATGGAGTAATTTATTCCTACCAAGGAACAATAGATAAAATCGATGTTTTTGAGAAACGCGTTGAGGCGGGTGGCAAAAAGATTAGCTTCTCTTCTTTCGTTCAAATTATCAGTAAGTGAAACCGCTTCGGTGAGCACGTCCAATAAAATCGATAATTAAGTAAGTTAATATGGTATAGCCATCCGAAAGGACGGCTGGGAGGGACGTCCCTTGAGCCCCTATATCAACGGGGCGTCCCTACTCCAATTTGTCCGCAAATAGGGAAAAGCGCGATAATATCGCCATAGGGGCGGCACCATGAAAGAAGAAAAACTGGAGAAAGCGATCCTGCGTCTCCGCGAAGGAGAATCAAACGCTTTGTCCGATGTCTATGAAATAACCTCGCGAGGAATTTTCACATTCGTCCTCCCGATTCTTCATGACTATCAGCTGGCGGAAGACGTCATGCAGCAGACTTACGTGACCGCCTACGAGAACATTCAGTCATATCAACCGGGCACCAATGCCCGAAATTGGCTTCTCACCATCGCCAAGAACATGGCGCTCACGGAAATAAAGAAAAGAAAAAGGGAAATTTCATACGATTTTTCTCAAGAGAATCGCCCCGACGGGGTTTATTTCCTTGGCAACGTCGACTCCCCCACCATCGCTCTTGCCAATAAGGTCTTAGCAGAAGATGAGTTCAACATCGTCATCATGTACGCGGTCGGCGAATATAAGCATCGCGAAATCGCCGAATTCCTTCACATGCCTCTCGGGACAGTGACCTGGAAATATAACAACGCCCTCATGAAGATGCGCAAAGCGATTGAGAACAGTCAAACAAGGTATGAAAGAGAAGCGGCCAAAGCTAAAATCTGAATCTTTTAAGCAAGGAACATTCGTTCCTGATGCTTTGAACCGTATTTATGATCGGCTCGGCATTTCAGCAACCCAAGAAAAGATTTCGAAAAAAGAAGAGAAAGCCCTTCTCGCCCATTTTGCTAATGAGGCTTCGTCTTTCGTCCCAAATGCTTGGCCCGTGATAAAACAGAAATGCCATGTTATCGAAAAAGCGGAACTCGTTGCTTATAAAGATGAGAAACGAATCATTGCGAGAATCGCAAGAGAAGGAGATGCCTTCGTGCCTGCCGATCTTTCTCTTATTGAGCAAGCCTGCGGCACCACAAAGATCCTCGATTCTCAAGAAACGCTTTCCTTTAATGAAAAGATGAAGAATGAAGCCGGATCGTTCTTGGCCTCCTCAAAGGACGATTTGATCTCGCAAACAGGAATAAAAGAGAAATCGGGATTTTGGAGTCGCGGCCGTCTGGCAAAGCGTCTAGCCATCCCAGGAGGCGCTCTTGGGGCGGCAGCTATCGTCACCATTTTGGCTATTGGTTTAACCGCCAGCACCGGGGCCGCATTAACTCCCGCCGCCGGTTCTGTCTCTTTCGTCAATCTCAAAATCACCCCCGCCTCTGCCAAAACCGATGAAAACGGTGATACGAATGGCCAATATGGGCCGCTTCTTGCCCCTCCCGCCCAATCAATCGCCAATACTTATAAGCCCGAATCATCATTCAAGATCGAGGACAACGGAAACGGTTCCGCCCCATCCTTGACCGCCAAGAATTATTCCGGAGCCCAAGTCAAGAAAGCCATCAAGTTAGATAGCGACGTCGCGGCCCCGAAGTTCTCAACCGCTTGGCTAGCGGGATCTTTTGAAAAAGGTTATTTGGAGACTAAACAAAAAGATACCGCCAACACGATCGAAGTCAAAATTGCCTCGAGCGACAAAAATTACGCGACCAACGACCAAATCCAAAACATGTATCGCCAACAGATCGTTTCGTTCCTTAAGAGCAACTACATTTATTCTGAGATCGTTTTCGCCAACACAAGCAATTTGTCAGAAGAAATGTCGAAATTCGCTTTGACCCATTCTGCTGAAGAAACCTCGCAAATCTATGATATTTACGACTGCTTGATCCCTGACGAAAAAGGAACCGATTTCACGACCTACGCCTCATATCTCGATACTGACAGCGAAACATTTCGAGCGTCGTTCAGCGAGTCTCTCAAGCAAATTGCGGCTGCTCCTTTAAGCGATAATGGCCGCAATGGCGTCCTAGCGGCGGTCGACATCGCCTATCGTACTTATAAACAAGCAATGAAGACTTCGGTTTGGTCTCCTTTCTTTGACGACGAATATTCTTATGAAAGATGCCGCGATGATTTTATCGAGATTATATCTTCGAAGTTTGCACTCGACTCCTACTTCTTCTATAGCGATGTCGGCGCCGAAAACTATCTCCCCGTGAGCGCCCCGACCGATCCTTATGAATTCTTCGGACACGACTACAACGAGTTTAAACAAGCGTTCCAGGCGGTCCGGGATTATCTCATCCTGACGCGTTGCGGAACAGAAGAGGATTTCCTGGATTTGGTAGATGAACTCGGCCAGGCGGCTGTGCTCGAAAGCGAAAACCCGAACAGTGATTTTAACAATTATCTTTTCGATCCCGACTTTGAAGATCGCGACCCTGGTGATTGGCATCATGGGGACGGCCCCGAAGATCATCCCGATTGGGGCCATGGGGGCGAATGGGGAAATGATGGCGATGATGGTTGGGGCGGAGATTGGTAATATAAATAAAACCCTCGGATCTCACTGAACCGAGGGTTTTTATTTCGCTTCGTTAGCGGTTTTTGAAGAATGACAAGCCAACTTCGCTCACGCCGGTATATTCGCAGTTGAGTGCGGCATACGTATTGGCGAGATTGATGTTTTGCTCATCGAAATCATTTTTCTCTTCAGCTTCAGAAGCTTCGAGTGAATAATCGCGTTTCATCGTGTGTCCCCTCCTTTTTTGTTAGGTTTCGACCGTGGGGTTTTCCCAGCGGCCACCCTCAATATAGATGAGGAGCGGGGACATCCAAAAGTGAAAGGGGTTTCGGTAAGGCCTTTCAAGAAGACGATTAACAAATATAGTAGATTACATCGGCATTATCGGAAGACGAATGATAGCGTTTTCATGGAGTGCGAATGGCAAATGAGCCTAAAAAGCCCAATTCCCGTTTTTGAAGAGAGGAATTTCCTTCCCTTCGATCGTTGTTCCAATGATATTCAAGTCTTCGCTTCCGACCATAAAATCAACGTGGCTCGCCGATTTATTGATCCCAAAGGCATGAAGTTCATCCTCACTATACTTTTGAAAATCCGGATAAAGACTCGTGAAACCCCGCCCTAATGCGAGGTGACAACAAGCGTTCTCATCATAAAGAGTATTGAGAAAAAGAATGCCGGTGTTGTTGATTGGCGAATCGAAGGGGACCAAAGCACATTCGCCGAGATAAGAAGACCCTTCATCGATCGCAAGGATTCCTTTTAAAATTTCTTCGCCTTGCTTGGCGTGAACCTCAACCGCTCGTCCTTTTTCAAACCGAACTGAGAAGTCCTCAACCAGTTGTCCTTGATAGGCCAACGGACGAGCCGAATAAACGATGCCTTCAGCTTCGCCTTTCATCGGAGAGGTGAAACATTCTTCGCTCGGAATATTGGGTTGGAAGAACGTCCCTTGAACGGTTTTTTCTCCCCCGCCGAGAAAGATGACGCCCGGAATAAGCCCGACTATTAGATCAGTTCCGTTTTTTGAAAGGTAATGCAGGGACTTCAACTTCAACGAATTAAGGTAATCGCACCGCTTCTTGAGATCAATCTCGTGCGCTTCCCAATTCTCGATTCCCTTTCCCTCCGCCGCGCGCGAGGTGGCGATGATGGCTTCCCAAAGTTTCTCGACCCCTTTATTTCCTCTTTCTTTCGGAAAGACGCGTTTGGCCCACAGTTTGCTTGCGGCCCCGGCGATGCACCATTGATATTTGTTCTCTCTTTTTTCCCGATAAGGCATGATTTGACTCATCTGCATGGCTTGGACGGCCGCAATTTTTTCAGGCTTTATTCCATTAAGGGCATTGGGATCGTCGGAAACGATCCAAATAAGGCATGGAAGAACATCGTTATTGTATTTCTGAAATTCGATATCGAAAGGCAAAACTTGGCCAAGATTCTTAACTTTGCCCCGTTTCAAGGCCGCGCGTTTTTCCTTTTGACTGTACCAACGAACAACGACATGTTTAGCTCCGTTGCGATAACAGCTTTCGACCACCAACGCGGTGAAGTCTTCCGTCACGACATTGGACTGAATGATGACGTCTTGGCCTCTATGTAAGGCGATTCCGCTTTTAACGATTAAATCGGCATAGGCTTTGAGAATGCTTTTCTTCATACAACACCTCCGGGATATACTATGATTTAGGTTAGAATAACTTCAAGGAGAGAATCATGAAAAAAACCAATTTGCTTTGGGGGATTTGGAATTTCGTCGAGGCGGCCATACTCCTCACGGCTGGAGTTTTGGCCATCATCTACAACGAAAGCGGTTCAGGCAATCAAAGTCTCTTGTTCACGATTGCTTTTGTGATCGGAAGTTTCGTTATCCTCGATGGTCTCCTCCGGATTCTCATGGTCATCACTGGAGTTGAGACAAGCAAAGAATCGATCATGTTAATCGGCGGTTTTGAAATCACTCTTGGAATCCTCATCATGATCGAATGCAATTCCTTTATTCGAATCGTCATCGAGTTCTTATACGTTCTTTTAATAATCATGGGGGCCTTATTAATCATCTTCTCAATCCTCCAAATCGCGAAAAAAAGCGAAAAGCTCTACATGCCGATTTTAGAAATTTTGTTCGCCGCGGTTTTGATTGCTTTGGGGATTGCCGTGGCCGTCCTCCATTCCTCAAGCAATGAGAATTTCAACCGCATCGTCCTCATTGTTGTCGGAATGATCCTCCTCGTCGCCGGACTGGCGCAGGGCATCATTACCGGAATTACAATGGCTAAGGCCAAGAAAAAGGCTAAAACCCCGAGTTCAAACAGTAAATCTCCCGCAAAAGCCGACTCAAAACCTCTTGAGGCCGAAGTAAAAGAGGCCCCCAAAGAGATCGAGGAGAAGAAATAAGGATGCAAGAAAAAGGTTCCGCGAGAACCTTTTTTCTTTAATGAGAATATAGATAGGCTAAAATATGTGACATCAAGGAGAACCATATGCTTGATCGCGGGAGCCTTCGTTGGGCCATCTGGAGTTATGTCGAATCGTCATTGCTTGTCATCGCCGGCATTCTTTGCATCGTCTTCAGCGGAAACGATAATCTGCAGAAATGGGCCATCGTGGCTTTGGGAGTCCTCATAATCATCGACGCTGGTGCCCGTCTTCTTCTTGGCGTCATGAGCATCGTTGAAACGAAGCCCGGGAAAATCGTCTCCACTTCTTTTTCTAGAGCCGTGGCCGGTTCATTTGAATTGGCTGGCGGAATTTCCGTTGTATTAATCGGGACCGAAATGTCAAATGCGACCGCCATCTTCCAATTCATTGGCAATTTCATTGGGATCCTTCTAATGGTTTTTGGGGTTATTCTCGCCTCCTATGCGATTGTCTACCTCATCAGGAAGTCCCAAGGAAAATTCTTAAGTGTCGTGGAACTGGTTTTCTCGGCTGGGCTAATTAGCCTTGGCGTCCTCTGCCTTGTCTATCTTCAAAACCAGGCCATTGTGGTTCAGGCTGCCCTCGTGGCCTTTGGCGTCTCGATACTCGTTATTGGTTTGTTCTTTCTTCTTTCGACCACTTTTATTCTTCGGGTTCAGGCGAAGAAAAAACGTCTTGAAAAAGAAAGAGTCGTCGAGGCCGAGACAACTGAGAAAAAGAAATAAAACGGAGGTTTGACCTCCGTTTTTCTTTCATTTAGAAACCGTTTGCGTTTGTTAGTTCGAGGAAGTGCGGAAGAGTCTCGCACCATTGGCAAAACGAATGCCATTCTTGCAATTTGTGGTTTTTCCGTTGGTGGTACATAGTCTTCAATTGTTGGTAATTGGTAATCATCGTCGCGGCGAGGCAGAAACCTTCGGGAAGAGAAGCGACCAAAACCCTCCATTTGGCTTTTTGCTCTTCGCGGTGAGCCTCGTCGTCTGGGATCTTTCCATACTCGGCGACAAGTTCCTTCATTCTTTGAAGAATAAGGGGATCGGTATCGTCAACGCATTGAGCGGCCACATCGAATTTAAGAAGGCAGTGCATCGTCGATTCGCTCGAGACGAAATCGAACCAGTGGTAACGTTGAGCTTCTTTCCACCAGAATAGCGGAGCGCACACATCAAGCTGAACGGTAATGCCCTTGAGATAGTTGTCATGCCCCTCGCCATTATGGCAAGAACCAAGCTTTTGAGCCCGAAGGAAATCCTTGTCGTTGGGGGCGGTCGTGTCGATGACGGTCCGCATCGGATTGCCCGAAGCCTTCACCGCTCGATCGAGACCGAAGACGTACGAGTTTGAAATTGAGAAATTCATTTTGTTGAGACCTCCAGAAGATTTTCGAACAAAGCCAAGCGAGTCAAGAGACCAACCCCACCCGGAACCGGGGTTTGAAGCTTGACGGGGAGATTAGGCACGCAATCGCCATGAAGCTTTCCATCATCGCCGCGATTAATTCCAACATCGACGACATAAGCGTCGCTTTTAAGCGTGAAAGATGTGTCGAGGAATCCAAGGTGCCCGACCGCGACGATGATGAGATCGGCGTGTCCAAGATAGAATTGCATATCTTCGGGGCTCGTTTTGCTATGAATGATCGTGACATTGCAGTCGGCATTTGTGAGAAGCTTAGCCATTGGGCGACCGACGATATTGCTTCGGCCCACCACAACCGCGTTCTTCCCGCGGAAGGGGAAGCCAACGAATTTTAAGTAGTCGATGATGCCTTTCGGAGTGCAAGGTTCGCAAGGAGATAAAGGATGAAAGCCATCAACGTCTTTCGAGGGATCGATGGCCATTTTCACATCCGCTTCAGAAATTCCTTTCGGAAGGGGAAGCTGAACGATGAGACCATCGACTTCCGGATCCTTGTTATGTTTATTGATTAAGCCAAGAAGTTCGCCCTCGCTTAACGTTGGGCTCAGTTTTTCGAGACTCACAAGGGCCCCGACCTCTTCGCCGTCTTTTAGTTTACCGCGAATATACGAATCGCTGGCTGGATCATCGTTGACCTGAATGATGATTAAATGTGGTTTTTTGGGCAGAGAAAAAATAGCCTTTTTGATTTCTTCTTTTCGCATTAAAACGTAGTCTTTGATTTCCATGGATATAAACCTATTTCAACGTGAGAAGTCTAACATAGGCCCATAGTCATTTCACCGATTAACTAAGTTAATTATGACAGCGACTAGAAAAGATAAAAATAAGGGCCTCTTTTCTCGCAAGAACAAAAAAATGGCCCGAAGGCCATCAGGAATCTAAACGGAATTACTTCCCCGAAAGAACGCTGATAAGAAGGGCGAGGAAGAGGAAGAGGACCGCGAAACCAAATGTTAACCACGTGATAATTTTCTCAGATCCGCGTTCCTGTTTTTTTGCAAAAACGTTGAGCCCGCCGCCAGTGATGGCGCCCGAAGCTCCTTCGGATTTTCCGCCTTGAAGAAGTCCTAGAACGATCACGATTAAGGAAACGACGATGAACACGATATCGTACCACTTCATGATTTTGACCTCCTTAATGCGTCGAAATACGCTACAAAAATATAGACTATGGAACGCGAAATGGCAACTATTTAATAAGTTCAAGAAGGGAATTGATCTTCTCGCCTTTGAAGGAAGGGTACTGATTGGTCCGATCGACGAGGACGGCATCGATTTTAGCGTTATGCCCGCTCTCGATGTCTTGAAGAGAATCGCCGATGTAGATAATATCGTCACTCGCCACGATTTTGAGTTTCTTCATCGCTACCAGACAGGGTTCGGCATCTGGTTTAGGATGGGTGAAGGATTCGTTTCCGGTCCATTCGTCGAAAAGATCGGCGATTCCGAAGCGCTGTAAAACCTTAATCATGTGGCTTTCGTTGTTGCCGGAGACAATGCCTATTTTGACACCCGATGCTTTCAAGGTCCGAATCGTCTGAAGAGTGTCGGGAAAGATTTCGATTAACTCCATCGATTCCTCACGGTCGAGACCATCCCGAACGGCTTGAAGAAACATGGGCCACAATTTGGCATCGACATGGCGCTCGGCGGCCGTTTGAGTAAGAGAAATGTGAATGTAATGGCTGGCTTGTTCTTCGCTGCAATCCATGCCAATCGCTTCGAAGCCATACCGATACACGGGGTAAAGGGATTTAAGGGTGTCAAAAAGAGTTCCGTCGAAATCGAAGAGATAGGTTTTGTACTTCTTCATTTGTCGATGTTCGCTTTCGCCTCGAGGATGATATCGCGAAGTTCGGCCGCCCGTTCGAAGTCAAAGGATTTAGCGGCTTCTTTCATTTGCTTTTCAAGGTCTTTCAACCGAGCCTCGATTTGGCTGCGGCTGCTCTTGCCATCGGAATTCACCAAGGATTTGATTTCGATTTCGCTGTTATGAAGAGGCGGTCGGATTTCCTTGATGATGGTCGTAGGAACGATACCGTATTTCGCGTTGTAGGCTTCTTGAATCTTTCGACGACGATTCGTCTCGCCGATCGCTTCGGTCATCGAATCGGTCATCGTGTCGGCGTACATGATGACTTGGCCATGAGAATTTCGGGCGGCTCGACCAATAATCTGAATAAGGCTCCGGGTGCTGCGAAGAAATCCTTCTTTGTCGGCGTCGAGGATGCAAATCAAGGACACCTCCGGAATGTCGAGACCTTCACGGAGCAGATTGATGCCAATTAGGACATCGTATTTGCCTTTGCGGAGTTGATAGATGATTTCCGTTCTTTCCAGAGTCTTCGTCTCGTTGTGAAGGTAGGCGACCTTGAAGCCTCTTTCCTTCAAATACGAAGTCAGGTCCTCAGCCATTTTGATGGTGATGGTAACGATCATGACCCGTTCATGGGCTTCGATCCGTTTCTTAATTTCGAACATGATATCGTCGATTTGCCCCATTGTGGAACGGACCACGATCTGCGGATCGAGAAGACCCGTCGGACGGATAATCTGTTCCGCGACATCGTGGTGGCATTTCTCGAGTTCATAGTCGCCCGGGGTGGCCGAAGTACACACGACCGAACGCGGCATTAAGGCTTCGAACTCTTCAAAATTAAGCGGCCGGTTATCGATCGCCGAAGGGAGGCGGAAACCATAATCCACGAGAACTTGTTTCCGGGAATGGTCGCCATTATACATACCCCGAATCTGGGGGATCGAGACATGGCTTTCGTCAATCAGCAAAAGATAGTCCTTCGGGAAATAATCAAGAAGGGTAAATGGTCTTTGGCCGGGAAGACGCTTGTCAATGTGGCGCGAGTAGTTTTCAATCCCTGGGCACTTTCCGAATTCGAGCATGCTCTCCATATCCTGACGGGTCCGCATCTCAAGCCGTTCCGCCTCGAGAAGTTTTCCTTGACTTTTAAATTTTTTGAGGGATTCCTCAAGTTCGACCGAGATGGTTTTGCAAGCCTCTTCTATTCTTTTCCGACTCGAAGCGTGATCGTAAGCAGGGTAAAACGGATAAGTCGAAAAGGTCTTTTCGATGACCCCCGTGAGTGAATTGACTTGGGTGATGGATTCAACCTCATCCCCGAAGCAATCAATCCGAATATAGTAATCGCTGGTGTTGGCTGGGGCGATGTCGATGATGTCGCCATGAACGCGGAAAGTCCCGGGAAGCAAATCGAGGTTGTTCCGTGTGTACTGAGAATCAAGAAGCTGTTGGAAAAGACGTTTTCGGTTAATCGTTTCTTTGACGCGAACCTCGAAAAGAAGGCCTCGATATTCTTCAGGATCGCTTAATCCATAAATCGCCGCGACCGAGGCAACGACGATCGTGTCTCTTCTCTCCAAAACGGAGTTAACGGCCGAAGTCCTGAGCATCTCGATCTCATCATTCATGACCGCTTCTTTATCGATATAGGTATCGGTCTTGGCAATATAGGCCTCCGGTTGGTAGAAATCGAAATTTGACACGAAATACTCGACGCGGTTTTCTGGAAAGAGCTCTTTAAATTCGCCATAAAGCTGGGAAGCGAGGGTTTTGTTGTGGACGAGAACGAGGGTAGGCCGATTAAGCGCCGCCACAATATTCGCATCGGTAAAAGTCTTTCCCGTCCCGGTCGCGCCCAAAACGACTTGAATCTGCTTGCCATCTTCAATACCTTTTAGAATGGTTTTGATGGCCTCTGGCTGATCCCCAGTCGGTTTATATGATGAGGTTAATTTAAAGAGCTTATTTTCCACTCGGATCCTTCTCCTTTGGCTCCGCAGCCGCTCCTTCTTTGCTCTCTTTCGTGCCTTCCGGATATTGGCGGTCAACAAGCGGCTTCGCGATCTTTCTGTCTTTCCTTTTCGGGACTAAGAAAGGAACGAAACCTTCGCCATTGATGGTCGAAGCCTGAGTGAAGGTGACGAAAGCTTTCGGATCGACTTTGGCAATGAAGGCCCGAAGTTCGCCCGTTTCGATTTTGTTGAAGGCAACGCGAACGAGTTTTCGATCTTCCCCCGTAAAGCCCCCGACGGTATCAATGAGGGTTGTTCCGTGCCCCATCTCGTTATGGATGAATTCCATAATCTCCTGATAGTGTTCGGAAATGATGTCGGCGATGACGTAGGAGTTTGAATAAATGTAGATGAACTGAACGGCAAAGGCACACGTGATAGCGGAAAGGATGCCGATGAGGGCATGGGGGATTTCGTTAGGAAGTTGCCACATGCAGACGGCACCGATGACGATAATCGAGCCATCGATGAGAAAACCAGAAACGTCCTGTTTCATGTCCGTGTATTTGGCGATGATAAACGAGACGATGTCAAAGCCGCCGGTCGATCCGTTCCCAAGGAAGGAACAGGCGACGCCAGCCCCGGCAAAAGCCCCTCCGAAGACACCGGCCAAAAGGGTCTTCGAAAGATCCTCATTAACGACTCCGCCGCTTGTCGTTGGAATTAATTCATTGGTGATGAATGATCCGATATTTAAGCGATAGAACAAAGCGAGAATCACCGGATAGAGAAGGGAGGCAAACAAGGTGTGGATGGAGAATTTTTTGCCTAGAATCGCCAACCCGATTAGGAAAAGAACAACCTGAAGAACTCCGACCACAATATCGACTGAATCAAAATTGGGGAAGGCTTTCTTGACGAAATAATCGACGATGATGCCGATACTGGAAACCCCACCGCTCACGATATTACAAGGGACGAGGAAAACGGCGTCGGCGAAAGCGAGTAGGGTACACCCTAGCGCAATCAAGAGAAAATTCTTTATCGATGTTAAGACCTGTGATTTTGAGATCTTATTTCTTAACTGATGCATCTTTCTTTGCCTCCATTTCGAGGTAAGCGAAGATAAAGCCATCAAAGTCCCCATCCATCACGCCTTGGACATCACCGGTTTCATAATCGGTCCGGTGATCTTTGACCATGGTATATGGTTGAAATACATAACTGCGGATCTGCGAACCCCATTCGATATTCTTCTGTTCGCCCACGATCGATTTGAGTTTAGCGTCTCTCTCGTCGAGTTTGCGTTGCATCAGTTTATCGGTGAGCATGCTCATGCAGGTGGCCTTATTCATCAACTGACTTCGTTCGATTTCGCACTGAACGACAATGCCGGTAGGATTGTGTGTAATACGGACGGCACTCGAGACTTTGTTGACGTTTTGACCACCGGCTCCACCCGAACGGAAGATGTCGACTCGGATGTCCTTGGGGTCGATAACAATATCGCTCACGGCACCGAATTCGGGGACGACGTTGACGCTCGCGAAGGAAGTATGTCTCCTGGCGTTGGCGTCAAAAGGCGAAATGCGGACCAAACGGTGCACGCCTTTCTCTCCTTTTAGCATTCCATAGGCGTCGTGTCCGCTCATGCGGATGGCCGCCGATTTGATGCCGGCTTCGTCTCCGTCCTCAAGGCTCAGAACTTGGCAATTGAAGCCATTTCTTTCCGCCCATCTTCCATACATACGGAGAAGCATTGAGGCCCAATCTTGAGCTTCAGTTCCCCCGGCGCCTGGATGGATTTCGAGGATGCAGTTCAGCGAATCATATTCTCCCGAGAATAAGAGCAAACTCCTAAGGTCCCCGACCTCTTTGTCGAGATCGTTTTCCATGGAGCCGATCAGCTCGAGGACATCGGTGTCTTTTTCACCAACGTCCCCCAGCATGTCAATAACGTCTTTGTAGTCCCGGCTAATCTTCGTATAGCCATCGACCTTACCCTTGATGTCACTAAGTCTCGAAACGACAGCAAGAGCAGACTTCTGGTCATTCCAAAAGCCTTCTATATTCTGTTCCGCCTCTAAAGCGGATATCTCTTCTCGCAGTTTAGGGAGGTCAAAGAGAATCACCGAGCTGCGAGACAAGTTCACCCAGAGATTGAGCTTTTTGTTTTAACTCGACAAGTTCTTTCATATTCCCTTCTTTGCTCCTTTTTACTTCTTATTGTTTCCGTCGGATTTCGATGAGTCCCGATTGAGGACCAACGTCGGAATGACGGTTTTCTTATTTGGATCAGCGCCTTGTTGACCGGGGGCGCGTTCCCGGACAGTCGATGGAGGAACCGTCGAGGACGGGACTTCTCCATTGTTTGATTCTTTTTTGGGTTGCGAGGTCTCTTCCACCACTTTGCCTTGATCGGTTGGGGTGTGTTCGCCCTCAATAATCGGAACCGCGTTCGAGATCACTGATTTTGAAGCGTTGATTATGGCTTCGTTGCTGTTGACTGGGTGTTCAGGCGCCGGCTCTTTCTTCTCGATGCGGACATTCATGAAATTGTAGACCGAATCAACGGCGATCTTGTCGTTCATTTCCCGGAAAAGGGAATAGCCTTCATTAACATAGTCCTGAAGAGGATTGGTTTGAGCATAACTGCGGAGGGAGATGCCTTCGCGGAGATGTGACATCGTGTCGATATGGCGGGTCCAGTTCTGATCAATGACCCCTAAAGAGATTTGTCTCTCGGCGACATTAGCTTCTTCTTTCGGCCAAGCTGCTCTCTTCTTTAAATAGATGGCATAGAAGGCTTCACCAAGGTCGTCGCCAGCTTCTTCAACTGGTGATTCGTCATAAGCGGAGACGGGCAAAGATCCCTCGGGCATGAAAGCCGGTTCGACAAGTTTCTTTAGAGCTTCTCCAGAGATCAGTCCTTCATCGTGTCCAGGAATGATGGCTTTCTTGGCAAGGTATTTACCACAAGAAATAAAGTACCCATGTATAAGCTCAGAGATATCAGACGCCATCATTATCGAATCGCGATGGTTGTAGACAATCTGCCTTTGCTTGGCGAGAACGTCATCGTAATCAAGAAGGTTTTTCCGAGTGTCGAAGTTCTGCCCTTCAATCTGTTTTTGGGCATTGGTGACGGCATTGACGAGAGTCTTATTTTCTAGAGGCTTATCTTGAAGCTGCGAAACAAACATCTTCCGTAGATTCTCAGGAGCAAAACGTTTCATTAATTCGTCGTCGAAAGAAACATAGAAGCGAGAAAAGCCTGGGTCGCCTTGACGTCCACCACGACCGCGCAACTGGTTGTCGATGCGTCGTGATTCATGACGTTCGGTTCCAAAGACGCACAAACCTCCAAGTTCCTTGACGCCGGGACCAAGTTTAATATCGGTACCACGACCAGCCATATTGGTGGCTAAGGTGATGGAGCCTTTTTCGCCAGCGTGAGAAATAATCTCAGCTTCGCGAGCCTGATTCTTAGCGTTCAACACTTCGTGGGGAAGTCCAGCGTCGGTTAAAAGTTTAGAGATCTCTTCGTTCGATTCAACCGAGACGGTGCCGATAAGCATCGGCTGACCTTTTTCATGTCGTTCCTTAATTTCGTCAATTAAGGCTTTGAGTTTGGCATCGTGAGTTCCAAAGATATAATCAACCGCATCGTTACGGACAACTGGTTTGTTCGTCGGGATGCAAATGACCTTCATGTTGTAAATCTTCTCGAATTCTTCTTCTTCGGTTTTAGCGGTTCCGGTCATGCCCGAAAGCTTTTTATAAAGACGGAAGAAATTCTGATAAGTGATCGTGGCTAAAACTACGGTCTCTTGTTTTATCTCGACGCCTTCTTTGGCTTGGATGGCTTGTTGAAGCCCATCATTGTATTCGCGGCCTTTCATAATACGACCGGTGAATTGGTCGATTAATTGGATAGATTGCGCGGGGTCAACCATGTATTCAACATCACGGCCCATAACGAAATTGGCCTTCAGAGCTTGGTGAATACGGTGAACAAGATCTTGGTTTTCCGGATCATAAAGGTTGCGAATTCCAAACATTCTTTCGGCTTTGGTATTTCCATCGTCAGTCAAGTTGCAGGTCTTTGTTTTAATGTCGATCGTGTAATCGATTTCCTTACGAAGGGTCTTAACGAAACGATCGGCAACAAGATATTGGCTGGCGGCGGCTTTGGTACCACCAGAAATAATGAGCGGGGTGCGAGATTCATCGACAAGAATTGAGTCAGCTTCATCGACGACGGCGTATTTTAGTCCGCGCAAAACTCGACCCTGAACGACTGGTGACATATTATCGCGCAGGTAATCAAAACCCAGTTCGCTGTTGGTCGTATAAGTGATATCGCAAAGATAAGCTTCACGCTTTTCGGCCGTGGTTTTGCTAGCAAGGTTAACACCGACGCTGAGGCCGAGGAAACGGTAAATTTGACCCATCCATTCGGCGTCACGAGCGGCTAGATATTCGTTAACAGTAACGACATGAACGCCATCTCCAGATAGTGCATTGAGATAAACGGTCATAGTGGCGGTAAGGGTTTTTCCTTCGCCAGTCTTCATTTCGGCGACATTGCCATTATTTAGAACGAGAGCCCCAATGATCTGAACGCGGAATGGGAATTGGCCAAGCGTCCTTCTGGCGGCCTCACGGGCGACAGCAAAGGCCTCAAACTTAATGTCGTTCAAACTCTTGCCTTTAGAAAGGAAATCTTTGAATTCCTGAGTTTTGGCGCGCAGCTGCTCGTCGGATAAAGCTTTCATGGTATTTTCGAAAGCGATAACACGGTCGGCTTCATGACCATAACGGGTCAATTCACGGGCCTCTAGACGAAAGATTTTTTCAATGAAATTGGACACGGTTTTCTCCTAACGTAGAGCGGGGTAATTCTACCATTTAAATAAATGGTAAGCAATCAACGACCACTACCAATCTTGGCAGTTTTCGACATAACAAGAATCTCGACCTTTCGGGGATGGTGTTGCTTAACCAAATGAAGACAGGCCTTTATTGTAGCGCCAGTCGTATAAACATCGTCGACGAGAAGTATCTTTTTGCCCTTAATATCAACATCGCATTTCCATTCCAAAACATCTCCGATTTTTTGCCTTTCTTCATAATCCAAATCCGCCTGTTTGACTGGCGATGTTTTATTAATTGCCGAAACGATGGGCAAATCAATCAGGCGAAACATTTCCACAACATGATTAAACCCACGAACGTAATCCGAATCGGGACTGGACGGAGCACAAATCATTGTAAATCCCCTATATTTCATATGAAGAAACGAAGATTGATAATTAAAGAAAATGGACGATAATTCAATGTCATAACAGCCTTTTAATTGGAATAAAGCTGACCGAATGCCGTCGTTATATTCATAAAGATAATGGGCGATCGTCCCTTGGACCACGAATCGGCGAAATATGGGGTTGAGTTCTTTCATGCACTTTGAGCAAAGACAGATGTCCTTTCCGAAAAGAGTATTCCAATTCCCTATATCAATTGGTCCGAAACACCGTTTACAAAAAGGTGTTGCAGAATTTGATTTCGTTAATCGCTTTTTGCATTTCTTCACTAACTTTTTGAGCCAAGAAAATAACCTCTCCATTGGGCGCATCGCTTTTCCTCCCCGCTCTTCCGCTAATTTGAATCAACGACGAACTGTCGTATATCGAGTGGTCCGATTCGAAAATGACAACCTGAACGTTTTTTATCGTGACACCTCGTTCCAAGACGGCTGTTGTAACAAGGTAAGAAAGGAGACCATTTCTGAACGAATTGATGATTATTCCTCGGTCCTTTCTTTTTGAAGACACAAAATCTCCACCCGAGACAAAAAAAGAAATAATGCGAAACACTTTTTCTGCCATATCAATCGTCGGAACAAATACGAGGCAAGGAAGATGTTTAGTCCGATAAATTCTAACTTTATTTATCGTGTAAACGTATTTAAAAAGACCGAATCTTACAACACTTGTCGGAACCGGAATCAAATGTTTGTGGAAGCGAGTTTTAAGTTCAACAATCGAACGTCCGGGTTTTCGAAACGCCTCCTTAATTGCTTCGCTGGGCGTTGCCGACATCAAGACATAATGACCACGTAAAGAAGCCTTGAAAAAACTAATCAAAGTTTTATTACCTTTAAACGGAAAGGCATCGATTTCGTCCATAACGAGCAAGTCGAAATAATTGGGGTAACGATAAAGTTGATGGGTGGTCAAAATAACAAGATCGCCTTCGAGTTTTGAGGAGTGCTGCCCATATACAGCAACAATCGAGTTCGAAGGGAAGGCACTTCGCAATCGAAAAAATAATTCGATAACAACGTCTCGTCGAGGAAGGGCGAACCCACACTTCAGGCCTTTACTCATGGCATAAGCCAAAACACCATAACTAATTTCGGTCTTTCCCGATCCACAAACGGCCCAGCACAAAGTATCGATACCGTTTTTATAGTTATTTACGATAGAATCAGACAATTTCATTTGTTCTTGCGTTAAGTGATAGGGAATAGAAAGGACAACGTTTTTGGGCGTTCTTGGCGAAGGCTCAACAGAGTTACCACGAAACGATATGCATCTCCGACAATATGGAACTCCGTTGCGTCGTCCTATGTATTTCAAATCGGAGTTTCCGCATCGAGGACAAACAAAAACGTTATTCATAAGTAAAGATAGGTAACCGTTTCGAACTCTGGACCGACGATGCTGATAATCAAATAGGTTTTTCAACGTCTATTCTTATTTATATATTTATTTACATAAGCTATACTTATTGAAATGATTGACACAAGACTGAAAACATTAATCGTGTTGAGCGAGAATGGCAGCTATACGAAAACTGCGGAAATACTTGGGATTTCTCAACCCGCTGTATCCCAACACATCAAGGGTCTAGAAACTGAATTTAATGTTACGCTTTTGAGTAAAACAGAAAAAGGAATAGTTCCGACCCCACAAGGCAATATCATTATTCGCTATGCTAAAAGATCAGAATCACTTTTTGAAGTCACAAAAAAGGCGATCGAAGAAAACAGAACCAACATCTTTTCTGTTACAGTTGGTGTTACATCAACTTCGGAGAGTTCCGTCATATCGGAAGCCTTGGGAGAGTATGCCCTCAGAACACCGGGTGTTCATATAAGGCTTTCTTCTTTTCCTATAAGTGATATTTATGCAAAATTAGAAAGCTACGAAATTGACCTCGCCATTATTCAAGGACACAATTCCGATTCAAGGTATCGTTCGCTGCTTCTTGAAACCGACAGCCTCATGCTCACCGTCAGTTCAGAAAGCCCCTGGGCCAAAAAATCATTAATTCGAATTGAGGATATCAAAAAGCTAAAGCTTATTCTGCGTTCCACCGCTTCCGGACTCCGCCAGCAATTCGAATCCGCCCTCAAAACAATGGATTTATCGACGAAAGATTTTAATGTCGTACTTGAGGTCGACGATCTATCAATTATTAAAACATTGGTCGAAAAGAATTTTGGTGTTTCAATCCTCCCTCGTTCGATCTGCCTTGAGGAGGAAAACGCGAACAAAATTGTTCTCCTTCCAATTGAAGGAATGTCAATGATTCAAGAAGTCAGTCTCGTTTACCCTAAAGATTTTGAACATCAAGATATCATCGATGGAATCGCACATTCGTATCAAACAATGAAAAGAAAATAAAAAGACCAGGAAGAAAATTCCATGGTCTTTTTTTCTTAGCACTTTTCGGCGTCGATTATTTCTTTGACTCGGCGAGCGTGTCTTAACCCATCGGGTTTCGCGCCAGCAAAAGGGGTACTTAGAAAGATGTCGACCCGTCGTAAGACGTCAGAAAGCTCCATTTCGCCTTGTCCAAAAGCAATCATGTTGCAATCGTTATGTTCGCGAGTCTTCTCCGTCGCCGCATCATCGTAACCGATTCCGCAGCGGATGCCCTTGACCTTGTTGGCGGCGATGCTAATGCCTTCGCCAGTCGTGCAAACAACGATTCCGTATTCGGCCTGGCCTGAAGCAACGGCGCGCGCCGCCTTGATGCCAAAAACCGGGTAATCGACCGATTCTTTTCCAAAAGTCCCGACATCGAGTACCTCAAAACCTTTTTGAATGAGATGCTTTTTAATAGCTTCTTTGTACTCGAATCCGCCTTGATCTGAACCTAATGAGATTTTCATTTAGCATTCCTCCATATTTCTTCAATTTTCTCGAAAGCAATCGGACCAGGTCGTACGAGTTTAACTTGCGACGGATCCGAAAGGTCAACAATGGTGGAGGCCACAAGGGACGTGCATTCGCCTTTCACGATTCCTTTTACCTCACCTTCAAAAGCTTTTTTTGTCTCTTCGAAAGACGTTGATGTCGGGTCGCCCGAATGGTTTGCGGAAGTAACAAGACAAGGTGAGCCAACGCGACCGATAAGGTCGAGCACGTACTTGCTGTCAGGGACGCGAATTCCAATAACCGGGGTCCCTAAAGTAATCCAATGATCGAGACCGGCTTTTGCTTTAACAAGAACGGTAATTTCGCCTGGCATAAAAGCTTTCATGACCGCTTTAGCCTTCACATCGACATCGCAGAAAGCGAAAGCTTCCTTTAATGACGAGCACATGAGGGAAAAGGGTTTAGTCGGTGGACGTCTCTTAGCTTCGACGAGTTTATCGAAAGCCCTTTGACTATTGGCAATAACGCCAATCCCATAAACGGTTTCCGTAGGGAAGCACACAACCTCCCCGTTTTTTAGCCATTGAGCGGCTACCTCAACAGCAGTTTCATCAATGATTTCAGTTTTCATACACCAATATCCTAACCTTATTTCAAGAAAATGAACAAAAAACGCGGCCTTCCGTTTAAATCATCAACAAACTTGTATTGGAAATCCGATAAGTACTTGTTCATCAAATCGGTCAAAAAAGGAACCAGGTCATAACCAATTTCAAAACACATCAGAAGAGAACCCTTCTTAACTTGCTTGTAGTTCTTAAAGATCTCTTCGTAAACGGAATCGTTCGGATTTAACCATAATGCCGATGATGGCTCGTATTTCTTAACTGAATCTTGAGTCTCTTCTTCTTTCGTAACATATGGGGGATTGCAAACAATGATATCGAGAAAAATGTTGTTAGAAATAAACGGCGTCAAGGAAGATCCGAGATAAGTGGTGACGGATAAAGCGTTCGAGGCGATGTTGATACGCGCGACCTCTAAAGCCTTGGGGCTGATATCGCTCGCCAAGACGATCCAATTCGGGAAAAGTGATTTCAAGGCAATCGCAATCGCGCCGGATCCGGTTCCAATATCGGCACATACCAAGTAGTTCCTTGGATCAAAATAATCGTCAATTTTTTCTGTAATGTTCGCAACCAATTCTTCGGTTTCCATCCTTGGGATAAGGACTCGTTCATCAACAAAGAGTTTTCGTTCGAGAAACGTGGCTTCGTTAACAATATATTCAACAGGCTTTTCCTTAATTAAGTCCGCAAATTGCCTCTCAAATAGATCAACATGCCGCATTTCATCGTCTTTATGAAGCAACGTGTCAATTGGCAAATTAAAACCTTCGTCATGAGCAATTAAGACACGAAGATCAGCACTTAAAACACCAAAAGGTTTGCCTTTCGATATGGCCGCGTTATAGATTTCATAAATCTTTGGCATCAGTTCGCCCCTTCAGCGAGAAGTTTTTGTTCCTGATCGAAATGGATCAAGGCGTCAATGACTTCATCTAGTTCACCTTCCATAACCCGATCAAGTTTTTGGGTTGTGAAACCAATGCGGTGATCCGTCACCCGATTCTGAGGATAGTTATAGGTTCGAATTTTCTCCGAACGTTCACCAGTTCCGACTTTGAGTTTTCTTTCCGAGTCTCGAGCCGAATCCTGTTTCTCTTGGTAAAACGCCAGGACTTTAGCTCTGATCATGCGCATGCAAATCTCTTTATTTTGGAGTTGGGCTTTTTCGGTCTGACAAGAGACAACGATTCCCGTTGGGATGTGGGTGACACGGACGGCCGATTCGGTTTTATTAACGTTTTGACCTCCAGCACCTTGACTTCGATACGTATCAATTTTCAAATCGTTCGGATTGATGGCGACGTCGACTTCTTCGGCTTCTGGCATCACCAAAACAGTGGCGGTGGAGGTATGAATTCGGCCCGAGGCTTCGGTTTTCGGAACCCGTTGGACGCGGTGGGCACCGCTTTCGAATTTTAGTTTGGAGTAAACATTATCGCCCTTGACCATAAAGGAAACGTAGGAATAACCTCCGGCCGCCCCGAGCGAAGCATCGACGAGCTGGACTCGCCAATTCTGCTTTTCACAGTATTTCGTATACATTCGCAGAAGATCGCCAGCGAATAAGTTCGCTTCGTCTCCTCCGACCGCACCACGAAGTTCAACGATGATGTTCTTTGAATCGTTTGGATCTTTTGGAATGAGCAAAGTCTTAAGCTCTTCTTCGAGCGAGGCCATTTTCTCAAAAGCTTCTTTTCTTTCTTCTTTCGCGAGTTCTGAAAGTTCAGCGTCGGATCCGCCGATCATTTCCAAAGCATCTTCGGATTCCTTTTCGCATTTCAAAAAGACATCGTATTTGTTAACGGAGTCCTCCAAAGACGATTTCTCCTTACTCAAACCTGTCAGCTTCTTAATATCGTTTGCAATCTCGGGGCTCGACAATTCATTCTCGATCTCTAGGTATCGGGTTTTTGTCGCCTCGAGGCGTTTTCGCATGCTGTCTTCCATTTTCTTTTCCTTAAAATTAAGCCACGGCGATTATATCATGCTAGGCCTCATCGAGGGAACTCGACTAATCGAAGATTAGCCCCTAGTGAGAAAGAGAGCCAAAAGGTATAATCTCTCATGAACCAATGGCATACAAATCACTATATAACAAGTATCGTCCGACCACTTTCGATGAGGTAGCGGGGCAAAGAAGCATCGTTCGAACTCTCAAGAACGCGATTGCGACTGGAAAAATCGCTCATGCTTATTTGTTTTGCGGTCCCCGTGGAACGGGAAAAACTTCCTTAGCGCGTTTATTCGCTAAAGCCCTGAACTGCGAAAAGGGAATAGGCCAGCAATGCAATGAATGTTCGAACTGCATCGCGATCAATGAAGGTAACCACCCAGACGTCGTTGAAATCGACGCCGCCTCGAATAATGGCGTTGACCAAGTCCGAGACCTAATCGACAAAGTTCGTTACGCCCCCATTAAGGGCCGCTACAAAATCTATATCATCGACGAAGTCCATATGATGAGCGCCGGGGCTTTTAATGCTCTACTTAAGACCCTTGAAGAACCGCCCGAACAGGTGATATTCATTTTGGCGACGACCGAACCATACAAGGTTCTTCCGACCATCCTTTCTCGTTGCCAGAGATTTGATTTTGGGAAAATCGACGAAGAAGACATCCGCCAACGTTTGATTTGGATTTTAGACAAAGAGAAAATCGAATACGACGAAAACGGCATCAAAGCCATCATCGATTTGGCCGATGGGGGCATGAGAGACGCCTTATCCATCCTCGATCAGGTTCTCGCTTATAGCGGCAACGCCCTCAAAGAGCGCGACGTCTTGGCGTTATTTGGACTCGCCTCCGTTTCTCAAAAGATTGAGTTACTTAAACTTGTTCGGCAGGGAAACGTCTCGGGCGTTTTGGCAAAACTCGAAGAATTTTTGGCCTCAGGAATCGACATAAAGCGGCTTAGCGATAACCTCCTTGAGATTTTAAAAGACCTCGTCATTTACGAAAAAACGCATGAAGAAAACCTTTTAACTTCCTTAAACGAAAAAGAAGCTTTGGAGTTAGAACCTTTCATCGACAGCATTTTCGCAAATAAGATGATTCAGATTCTTCTCAAAGCTCAAATTGATTTCAAGAACGTTTCCAATATTCGCTCCTTATTTGAATTGACTCTTTTGCAGCTCTGCTCATTGAGCGATGTGCCCGCCCCCGAAACGGTGACGAAAGTTATTCCTTCGATCGCCGTTGTTCCAACTCCTTTCTCCGCCTCCATTGCTCCCGCTACTTCCACCTCCAAAAAAGCGAAACCCGAAGTCCAACCGGCCACGGTCGTAACAAAACCCGTCGCCGAACCGATCGCACCGAAAAAGGACCTCACGCCTCCCGTATCAGCCCCCGAAGCTCCGGCTTTCCTCTTCGACGAAGAAGCCAAAACGGAACCGACGGCAATTAAGAAAAACGTTTCCGTTCCTCCCGCCGCCCCCGTTATTTCGCCCGCCGCACCCGAACCAGAAGAACCGCCTCTTGATTTGAAGATTATCAAAAACGCCACCATCGTCAATGAAGGCGACGTCAACAAACTCGATGACGAGACCGTCGTCGATATCATGGTTCTCGGAAACAAAGACGGACGTTATTCCTTAACAAAGAAATGGCCACAAATCGAAGCCCTCAAGAGCCATCCGACCCTCGGAAATCTTGCCTCTTTGCTTGCTGATGGTCATCCATTCTGCCTCTGCGATGATGCCCTCTTATTGACCTACAATTTCACCCGCTTACGGGACAAAGCCAATATTAAGGAAAACCAAAAGGCTCTCCAACAAATGGTCCAGTCTCTATTGGGCCGTAAGGTCTTTGTCTACGCTCTCGATCGAATCGATGCCAACAAATATCAGCAGGACTACTTCAATCTCTTGCAGGTGAACAAATTGCCGGATAAAAAGAAGATCGAATTGAATCTTCCAAAAGGAGAATAACTATGAATCAGATGCAACAGATGTTGATGCAAGCCCAAAAGATGCAGAGAGAAATGAAACGGGCTCACGAAGAACTTGATGCCAAGGAATTTAAGGTTGCGAAGAACGGCCTCGTCGAAATAGTCGTGATGGGAGACAAAACCATCAAATCAATTTCGATTGAGAAAGACGCTCTCGAACCCGCGAACAAAGAAATGATCGAAGACGCGATTAAGATGGCCTTAGAAGAAGCTTTTGCTTCGATCGATGCCGCCAACGAACAAATTGAAGAGAAAGTCACCGGGCAAAAGGGAGGCTTAGGCTTCTAATGAAAGAGCTCCCGACCTATTTGGCTTTGGTGGACAGCTTTTCAAAGCTCCCTGGCATCGGCGTCAAGTCAGCCGAGAGAATGGCCTATGCCGTCATCGAGATGAAAGAGGACGATGCTTTAGAATTTTCTACCGCCATTTCGGCCGCGAAAAAGAGAGTTCATAAATGTCCGACCTGCGGTCTCTACACCGAAAGCGAACTTTGTGACATCTGCTCCGACCCGAACCGCGATCATTCAACATGCATTGTCGTTTCCTTCCCTAAAGATGCTTTGGCTTTCGAAAAACTAAACGATTTTCATGGGATCTACCATGTTCTTGGCGGCGTCATCGCCCCCACGAAAGGCATCGGAGCCGAAGAACTGAACATCGATAAACTCATCGAGAGGATCGACGAAGAAAAAATCCATGAGATCATTGTCGCGACCAATCCGACCCTCGATGGCGAAACAACGGCCTTGTTCATCGCCCATCTCCTTTCGAAAAAAGACGTCAACGTGACTCGCCTTGGTTATGGACTTCCGATGGGGGCCTCGCTCGATTATGCCGATACCCTGACTTTGAAAAGAGCTTTAGAAGGAAGAAAAAAATTATGAGTATCTTTATCACTTTCGAAGGCGGGGAAGGATCGGGAAAATCGACCGTCCTCAAACTAATAGCCGAACGTTTAACTAAAGAAGGAGTCAAGATCTTGACCACCCGCGAACCGGGCGGAACTCCGATCAGCGAACAAATTCGTTCGGTCATCCTTGATAAAGCCAACACGGCCATGGATCCGCGAACCGAAGCTTTGCTCTATGCGGCCAGCCGGCGTCAACACCTCGTTGAAAAGGTTTGGCCAGCCTTAAAAGAAGGAAAGATCGTTCTTTGCGACCGGTTCCTTGATTCCTCTTTGGCCTATCAAGGCGGAGCCCGTGATCTTGGGATTGCCAACGTCCTCGGAATCAATCTTTTCGCAACGGAAGGCACTTATCCTGACCTCACGCTTCTTTTTGACATTGCCCCCGAAGTGGGCCTTGAAAGAATTGCCAAAAACAAAGGACGGGAAGTCAACCGCCTCGACCTCGAAAAAATGGCCTTCCATCAAAAAGTTCGCAAAGCTTTTCATGAATTAGCAAAAACATACGCCGATCGTTACGTCATTATCGATGCCTCGAAACCTCTCGAGGAAGTCGTTGATCAAGTTTATCAGGTCATTGAAAAACGACTTAAGAAGATATGAAAATCAAGGGCTATATCGAAGACAAACAGCCCATTCTTTTTCAGACCTTTAAAAACGCCCTTCAAAATGGTCGTTTGGCCCATGCATATTTAGTAGTCGGCGAAGCTGGGACCCCATTAAAAGAGACGGCGATGTATATGGCCAAGTCGATTCTCTGCGACCACCCTTCTCCTTTGGCCGACGAAGAATGCGTGACCTGCCGCCGAATCGATAAAGGCGAATATCCGGATTTAATCGTTCTCGATGGTGAGAAAGCCCTCATCAAAAAGGATGAAGTGGAAACGGTGGTGGCGGACTTTCAGAAAACCGCTCTCGAAGCTAAAGGAATCACGATTTACGTAATTCATCAGGTCGAGAACATGACCATCGAAGCGGTCAACTCCCTCCTGAAGTTCCTCGAGGAGCCAACTGCCGATACCTATGCCATATTAACGAGCCAGAACGAAGCCAAGGTTCTTCCAACGATCGTCTCCCGCTGCCAAACGATGCGTTTGCTTTTACTTCCTCGCCAAGAAGTCATCGCCGACGCCGTGGGTCTCGGAGTGCTTCAAGACGATGCCGAAATCCTTTCCTACTTCTATAACGATGGTTCCATCATCGCTCAAGAAGCCCAAAGCGAAGATTATCAAAACGCCAAGAAGGCTTTTTTGGACGAACTCGATGCCCTCAATCAAAACCCCTCGATGGCCCGTTTCGTCATGGAAAGGGACGTCACGCCCCTCGTCTCTGATAAACCCTCGGCCCGATTCTACTTCGACATGCTTTCTCTAGCCTTTCAAGATGTCGTCGGAGCCAAAAGGGGAAACCCAATAAAACTCTCCGCATATGGTAAGATATTAACCGATCTATCCAAGAAGCTTCCGCACGTGGAGCAATCACTGCTCTCGATAATGACCCTTCGAAGCCAGGTCGAATTGAACATTAACATGGGCTTACTGCTCGTGCATTTGGTCGACGCCATCACAAAGGAGTGAAATTATGGAACAAGAAAAGCGCTATTTCGTCGGTATCAGATTCAAAGGAACCAATAAGTCATATTATTTCTCGACGTCTTTTTCGGATCTCAAAACTGGCGATCTCGTCGTCGTGGAAACAATTGCCGGATATGAAATCGGAACCGTTTGCACTGCGCTCATGGATCAGGCGACGTATAACAACAATCTCGAACTCAAACCAATTCTCCGCAAACCAACATCCGAAGACATCAGTGATTACAACCTGGGGATCGAAGAGAGCGAAAAAGCTCTGAAGGTCACCGAGGATGAAATCAAGAGACTTGGCCTTCCGATGAATCTCCTTGAAGCCAATTACACTCTTGATGGCAGCAAGATCACCATCACCTATACCTCGGAAACCCGTGTCGATTTCCGTGAACTTCTCCACAACCTCGCCCCTGTGCTTAAATGCCGAATCGAACTTCGCCAAATCGCCTCGCGAGACAAAGCCAAGGCCATCGGAGGAATCGCCATCTGCGGTCTTCCTCTTTGCTGTTCGACTTTCCTCGATCAATTCGATGGCATTTCCATCAGCAGAGCCAAGAATCAAATGTTGACTCTGAACATTCCAAAACTATCAGGCCCGTGTGGCAAACTCATTTGCTGTTTGCTTTATGAAGACGATGCCTACACCGAGGCGAAGAAAGAATTTCCGCGCCTTGGCACGGTCGTTCATCTCCCGGAAGGCGATTACACCATCGTCGGAATGAACATCCTCAACAAGCAGATCAAACTTTCCAGTTATTCGGACCTTCGTTTCCTCCCTCTCGAAACCGTTAACGAAGCCATCAAAAATCCAAAAGGACCGCTCTCTCATCCGAGCACGACCAAAGTCGAGGAACCAGCCAAAGCCGTCCCGACTCCAGTTTTCAAAAACGAGAAATGAAGTGAAGGCCATCGACCATGAACCGGGAACTAAATTTTGAAGGAGCGTCACCTCTTCTTTATTTAATTGCCACTCCGATTGGAAACCTTTCGGAGATGAGTCCACGGGCGTTAGAAGTTATTAAATCCTGCGATTATATCGCCGCGGAAGACACGCGAAACTCTGGTCAATTAATGGCGCATTTTGGAATCGACAAACCCTTTTTGTCCTGCCACGAACATAACGAAGAAGAAGCCGCGGCGAAAATCGTCGCGCTCCTAAAAACTGGCAAGAAAATCTGTTACATGTCGGACGCCGGTTACCCAACTTTCAGCGATCCCGGTGAACGCCTCGTGGCCCAATGCCTTCAAAATGGTATTAAGGTCTCGGTCATCTCCGGACCCAACGCCGCCACAAACGCCCTTGTCTGTTCCGGGCTCGATTCCTCTCATTTTTACTTTGAAGGTTTTTTGCCTGCCAAGGATTCGGAACGAAAGGCCGAACTCCGTTTGTTATCTTCCCGCACGGAAACCATCATCTTCTACGAATCGCCTCACCGCATCCTTAAAACCCTTTCGGGGATGTTTGAAACGCTCGGTGACCGAGAAGCGGTGATCGCCCGCGAACTAACGAAAGCGCATGAAGAATTCATCCGCGGCCACCTTAAGGATATGGTTGCCATCCCCGAAGAGACCCTACGCGGAGAGATGGTTATCGTCGTCGAAGGAACGAAGGAAGCAAAAACCGATATAGACGAAGAAGGCTTGAAGAAGCTTTTAGCCAAAGCCCTCAAAGAAACCTCGCCCAAAATGGCCATCGCCCAAGTCGCGAAAGAAAACGCGATTCCGAAGAACCGCGTCTACGATCTTTATCTAAAATCCTTTAAGCAGTAGGAATGTGACCCTCGGGACCTTGATCGGGACTGGAGGGTTTTTTCTTGTCCTTCGATTTGGCATTAATCAAAGCCGTTTCTTTCTCGATCGCTCGGGCGTCGCGAACGAAGCCATATCCGAGATAGGAGATATAAATCACCATGCCAACCGTGAAGAGGATGGAACCCGTTACGAGTTTAGGCGTCATATATTCCATGCGGTAAGAAGTCGATCCTGATGGAGCAAGGAAGCCGACAAAGCCTCCATCAAGACGGTAAGTTGGTATTTCGTGCCCCGCGGCATAAACGTGCCATCCTTCGTCGTAAGCGATTTGAGTGACGACGAATTGGCTTTGGGTGTAGGCCGTGGTAAAGGTGAAGGCGTTCTCGCCATCCTTGGCCACGTTTTGAAGAGAGAGATCCTTCATGAAGGCCTGGTCGGAATCGACTTGGGACTTATCCTGCATGTGGAGAAAAAGCGAATCAGGATATTTGCAAGAACCGCCGCCCATCCCAAGAAGAGTAATGTACTTGACCTTCCCCGGGGCATATAAGCCAATCAAAGGCAAAGCACCTTTATTGTTCATAACGTCTAAGGCTCGGTATTCGTAATTGAGAACGACGTCGGGACCATAGGCGTTTCCATTAGCATCAGTCTTTTGGCCAATCATGTAGATGCGGGTGGCGGAGCCTCCCGAATACCACATATCGAAATAGGCGCCGGTCGATGCGGGGTCGTTGTTGAAAGGAGTTCCCCATTTCCCAGTTGGGTAAAGAACGACGTGATCGGAATCGCCCGTGTAGTAGGAAGGGGCTTTCGAAACTTCAGAGGCGTGATTGTTAATGAAATAGGCTGGTCCTTCGGAAGCGTACGACGCAGAAGACGAAGGGAGGTATTTGTCATCTCCGGTTGTCGTCAGAACCTTGACGGAATAGCCGACATCAATGCCTTGATAATAACGCTGCGGCGTTGAGTATTCTAAATTTTCTGGGAGAACGGTTCCGTCATCGAAGATGGCGCCGCGCATCATCTTTTGTTCAGCCATCATAACAGTTTGATAAGAGCCATCGTAAAAGACGGATTTGCCATCGTCGTCGTTCATTTTGTAGAGCGAACTCGAGTTAACCGCGTGGCCAAGTGAGGGCAATGCGTCATTACGGAAGACACGGAAACGGCTCGTTTCCATTTCTGGGACTTCGACGGATCCGAAAGGAACGTTCTGGCTCTCATAGTCGCCATAACCGCCCTTCTCGATCACGTAATACTTAACTCCGAGTTGAGAATCGGTCGCGAAACGTTTGTTAAAATAGTGCCCGCTCCAACTAGCGTTCGAATAGGCTTTGCCAAAGGCCACACCGCCACTGGGCGGATCGGAGATCTTGAGCATGACCGCGTAATCGTAGACATTGAAATTCATGAGAGAGTGAAAGGAGGAGGTTCCGTTATACCCAACACCCATGGCGAAATTGTCTTCGCCCGAAGCGGCACTGCCACCAGCGATTTCGTCATAATAGGAACGATAGAAAGTCGAACTATCGGAAGCTTCGATTCGATCGTTGATGCTTGTGTATTCGGCAAAACCCGACGGGCCACCGTTGAAGCTCTCAAGAGGCCACATCGATCCATAAACGAAAGAGGCGTTACCCATCACGACGGCTTCAATCGAAACGAAAACCGCCAAGGCTTTCCAAAGCCAATCTTGTTTTCGGAAGTAAACCATGACCCCACCTTCGATGACGACAAGGGCGATCTGATAGTAAACGTACCATATGAGTTTCGTCGGGGCTTGCGAAGTCCCGCTGGTTTGATCGGCAGTAAAGTATTGGCTGATCCAATAAGTCATCCCATTGAGGTTGGAAAAGGATTGGTTCTTAAGTATCGCAATGGTAAGGATAAAGGTTAAAACGGTTCCAAAAAGAGACAACAAAGTCCCACCGAGCATAAACCATTTGGGTTGCTCTTTGCGGTCGTCGAAGGCCCAGCATCCGTAATAGATAATCTCCGGAACGAGAATGATGAACCAACGACCATATCCGTTTCCGCTGAAGGCATAGAAAAAATAGTAGGCAAAAGTCGTGAAAACCAAGTAGAAACCCAAAAGAACCGCGATAAGGTGGTTCCATTTCCTTTTGCGGATGGAGTTCATGATGGCGACAAAGAAGAGAATGATGAATGGGGTATAACAGAATATCGAGGCCGTCCAAGCATCGTAGACATAGTTGCTGTTCGCGACCGCCAAGGGCAAATAAAGATAACCGCTCGTAGGATAGAAGAAGGAGATCAGCCCCATTAATTCGCGGCCAGGATTATCGCCAACCTGTTTAAAAATCAATCCGAAAAAACTTCCGAAATCATGATTTTGGAGAGAAGCGACAATCGCGTCGAGATAAGCGCGGCCAATCGAAGTGGTGCGGCCCGACAAAGAGCTTTCGCGTATTGATGGGAGCAAGGTCCAAGCACATAACATGAGGCCAACCGCGAACGAGCCAATACCAACCGCGATCACGAGGCCATTGTCTTTGAGCGATCGGCTTCTTATGGTCCAGAGATAACGCCACAAAGCGTAAATTACGCCCCAGATGCAAATGACGACGAGGAAGAAGAAGGAGGTAATGCCTTCGAGGAAGAGACCCCAAATGAGGTAACTCGGTTTTTTCTCTTTGATGACCTTCTCGATTCCCAAAAGAATCAATGGGATCCACGTGCAGGCCGCGACGGTGGTGGGAAAGCCAACCATGAAATTCATGTAGCCGGAGAAAGCGAAGGCCAAAGCCCCAACGCGGGCCGTTCCTTCTTTGATACCCATGTATTTCAAATAGGCCCGCATGCAGAAAGCGGAGACAACGACCTTAGCAATGGTCATGATGGCGACCATCTGAGGAATGGCAACGCGTGGGAAAAAGATCATCGCCACGACGAAGGGATCGAAAAGACCATAGTATGAGTTCGAACCGATATTGTCTGTCCCAAAGAAAGTCTGGTGATCATAGAGGACGAACTGCCCAGTTTTGAAAAAGGTGTGCCAACAATCATAGAAGTCATAATAGAAGGTCACATATTGAGTTGAATAGTCCCATCCATAGAGCTGAGTGAAATGATTATTGAGGAGGGAATAGCCACACCAGATCATCGCGACGAAGATCACGAAGAAAGCAAAAAAGAAAAGCGATCCGATGTTGAAAAGCCATGGGCAATGAACCCGCAGCCACTTCATAAAGGCCCCGTCTTCTTTCTTAACGGTCGAGATATTAGTCGATCCACCGCTTGGAGAGGCGGCTTGAGGAGTTAGTTCGGCAAGAGAAAGATAATGAGGCTCTTCCTGTGAGTCGAGATGATCCTCAGGTTTCGCAACTTTCTTGTTCTTTTCGTCTTTATTTTCCATTCGTTTCTGCCTTAGCGATCTGATCGTCGGTCACGAGACCGACCACGTCGTCGACAGGCATTGAGAAAGCGATTCCTTGACTCTTGGTGTCAATTCCAGCTTCTTTGTTGAGAGCAAGAAGGACATTATCTTTGATCTCTTTCGGAACAAGAATCATGACGATTTCCTTTTCCGGGGTGATGACGACACCAAAGAATTTTTCGATATCCTTATTCCCAGTTCCGCGAGCGTTGATGATAGTTCCGCCACGGGCACCGGCCGCTTTGGCCGCGGTCATGACCAAATCCGTGAACCCGCTGTTCACGATCGCCATGATGACTTCGTAGTTCTTCTTTCCCTCACTCATTTGTTCTGTCCTCCAATAAGTGTCTTCTTAGGTTTATTTGGTTTATCGAGTTGTTGAATGTTAGCTAACATCTTGTAAACGGAGACCCCAATAAGCGAATCGATTGGGATAATAAATGAAATCCCTTTGGCGTATTCGCTGACGGAGAAACGCTCCCCAAGCGCGGCTTTGAGCGCGGGCCACTTATCCTTTTTTATAATGGTGACGACAATCTGTTTTTTAGCTTCGCCAATGCCAAGGACCTCATAGAAATCGCTGGTCGCCGTCCCTTTTCCATGGCTGATGAAAGCGACGGCCGCTTCATTCTTTTCGAGCAGTTCGACAACGGCAGAGGCTTGATTATCGGGAACAACCGTTACGCAAAAGCATAACGAAAGAAGTTTGTGATTCTCCTCATATGGAACGAAAGCTTTGTTTTCTTCAACCATTAGGCCTTCTCCTCCTCAAAATGAATGATTTGATTGTCATTGGGCTCAGTGACACTCCGACGGGCTTGCTTGTAGACCTGCTCTTTGCGAATCTTGATGAAGAAACCGAAAACCTGAAGGACGATGATCGGCATCATCGAGACCATGGTCACAAGGCCGAAGCCATATTGAAAGACGTAATCGGGAGCGATGGCGAAGGCGAAACCGATGCAAAAAGGCGAGATGAAGGTCGAGGTCATTGGTCCAGACGCGACGCCTCCCGAATCGAAGGCGATCGCGGTGTAGATCTTCGGAACGAGGAAGGTCAGGATGAGGGCGATGGCGTATCCGGGCAAAAGGTAATACATGATGTCAAATCGGAAATAGGCCCGGACGATCTGAAGGGCGACCGCAATCCCGATGGAGATGGCAAGCGAACCGAGGAGGAAGTTCTTTTTGATTGTTCCTTCACTGACGGATTCGACTTGGTAACCAAGGACATGAACTCCCGGCTCGGCCAAAACGCCGAAGAAGCCGAAGAGGAAACCGAATCCGATGGCAATGGGGAGATAGGCGGCGTTTTCCCCGAAGGAAAGGCCGACTTTAAAAGCAACTGGCAAGAAGCCCGAACGGACCGCGGTCAGGAAGAAGGTCAAGCCAATGAAAGCATAGACAAGACCCATCAGGATCTTCAGAAGTTTGATGAATGGAAGACGGATGACGATGAGTTCATAAACGACGAAGAGAAGGACGATGGGGATAATGGCAAGGCCGACCTCGTACATGGCGGCCAAGATGTTTTGGCCCACTCCCGAAACGACCGAGGTGTTGAGGACATCAAGGTAATCGTTGATCGGATATGCTGGTGGAAGATGAATCAAACGCGAAATAATCATGACAGTGAAAATAGGCCCAATACTGCAAAGCGCGCTCATGCCGAAGGATTCGTCTCCGCTCGGCTGACTTCCAGCCCGGGAGGCCGCGATGCCGACGCCAAAGGCCAAGATAAATGGAACCGTGACCGGCCCGGTGGTGACGCCTCCGGAATCAAAGCAAAGGGGAAGAAGATCTTTGTCGACGAAATAGGTTAAGGAAAAAATGATCGCGTAGAAAGCCAAGAACATGATGTTGAGGTTCTTTTGGAAAAGGACGCGGAGAACGCCGATCACGAGGAAAAGCCCAACTCCGGCCCCCATGGTCCAGATAAGCATTTGGCGGCCTAAGAAATCCTTGATTCCGATTTGGTCGCTGAGGACGTTGATGTCCGGTTCGGCGATAGTGACGAAAACACCGAGTAAGAAAGTCATGGCGACCACGAAGAACATGTTACGGCGCTTCGTTAAGGAGCCGCCGATCAATTGTCCAATTTCGGACATCGACTGTTCGGTTCCAATCGTGAAAAGACCAAGGCCAAAGGCAATGAAAATCGTGCAGATGGCGAAAGCGATCATATCGCTGTCGGTGATGAGATATTGACTCGATGAGATTCCGGTTGGAAGACCGAATTTCTCCAAAATATAGAGAAAGAAAATAACGGCGAGAATCGGCAAAGCCGATAAACTCGCTTCTTTGAATTTGCTCAATACGTATTTAACCATGACGAACTTTCCTCTTCTTCACTTTGAAGTGACCTTTACGGGAATAAAGCGGCCAGGGCTTCCCTTGAGGTTGTTGAGTTCTCTTCTCAGCAGTCGCTTTCGCTCTCTCTTTTTGATCGAGGGTTTTGCCGAAGAACATCGTCTTAAATGCCAACGGCATTGGGGCAGTGAAATGATACTCCTTCCCATTCAGAGGGTTTGTTAAATCTAGTTCATAGGCATGAAGACCTAATCTCTTTAAAGGATCGGAAGGTTCGCCGTATTTGTCGTCTCCGACGACGTAATGCCCAATGTTTCCAAGTTGGACGCGAATTTGGTTCTTTCGTCCCGAATCAATATGGACATCAAGAAGCGAAAAGGTCTTTTTTGCCGCCATGACTTTGTATGAAGTGATGGCCAATTTGCCTCTCTTCGGGTTTCCAGTCACGTAAACAAGTTGCGCTTTGTCTTGATCAAGATAGTCGCGGAGAGTGTCTTCTTTCTCTGGCATTTCTCCCTCGACGATCGCGTAATAGGCCCGATTCTTAACGATATCCTGCCAAGAATTCTGAAGGGCTTCGCGAACTTCCCAATTTTTAGCAAAAATAAGAACTCCCGATGTGTCTTCATCAAGACGATGAACGACGAAGATACGGGCTTTGGGGTCTGTTTGAGTCAAGTAATCGGAAACAAGGCGATAAGCAGTCTTGCCCTTTTCTCTTTCGGTGGCAGTGCTAAGAAGACCCGAGGGTTTATCGATGGCAATGAGATCATTGTCTTCGTAGATAATGGGCAAGTCTTTCCGTTCATGTTTAGCAATTCGGTTCCGGGAAATAACCACGACGTCTTCGGGATAGAGCTTGAAATTAAACTGGGTGACGGGAGCCCCGCCCACCGAGATCTGGTGATTGGAAAGAATTCGTTTAATGTTCTTTTTGCTTTGAGGGGCTAGTTTTTCGTAGAGAAACGGCAAAAGCTCGCTTTCGTGGAAGACGATGTATTCTTTGACGGAGCGGGGATCGATGATTCCTCTTTGCGGGCGATTCTTTTTCTTATCGTTCTTGTTCATGCGGTTAATGAATATTGTTATTCATTTAACCGAGGAAAGAAAGAGGCGGAGCGAAGGAAGAAGACGTTTAGCCACTTCTTGCCCTTCGTGATAGAGGGCGAGGAGTTTAGCTTTTTTCCTCTCGGTTCGCCCGATAGTCACGGGTCGGTCAGGACGGATAATAAAGGCCTGGCCTGACTTCTCGAGCAAATCCAGTTCTTCAACGGCACGGTTATAGGCAAAATGCTGATTCGAAAAAGCTTTCAAAAATTCAGGATATTTTTTGTAGAGAAATTCCGCTTCATGGATATGAGTTCGCTTCGGCTCGTCCTTTCGGAACCCTTTGGCCCTGGTTGCGACGACCACGATCCGAAAGCACCCGTCATCAAGAGCCTTGCGAAACGGAATGTTCGCGGTCGGTCCCCCGTCAAGACACGGGTGACCGTCGACGATAATCGGTTTTCGGGTCAACAAAGGCAAAGAGGAAGAGGCGGCGATCGCCGACCACATATTTTCGCATTCGCCTTTAGCAAAATATCGAGGCAAACCGGTTTCTAGATCGGTCGTTGCTACGACGAAACGAGTTGGATTCTCGGTGTAGGTTTTCTTGTCGAAAGGAATTATGGTTTTGGGAACTACTTCAAAAAGATAGTCAAAATCAAAAACCGAACCCTTAAAAACGAGGTTCGAGAGCGAGACGAAACGGGCGTCGCGCATCAAGGTAATTTCGATTTCCTTGCTCCGGCCTTTGTCTCCGGAAAGAAAGTTAATCGCATTGAGGGCTCCAGCCGAAGTCCCGATAACGTAAGGAAAGTCAATTTTGTTGTCCATCAAAACGTCAAGGACGCCAGCCGTGAAGGCCGATCTTGTTCCCCCGCCTTGAAGAACCAAACCGCATTGGTATTCCATGTTGGTTTTATTATAGGGTTTCCGCGATAAACTGGTGTAAAATAGCGACATGAATTCAAAGAAAACCACATTACCTCTTCTTATTCTTTCTCTCTTGGTCTTGACGGGATGCAACCCCATTTCCTCGCAGTCAAGTTCGTCATTATCTCAGTCAACATCTTCCCCAAGTTCCACTTCGAGTAACCATTCTTCGAGTCAGAGTTCGTCAACTACGAAGTCGGGGGCCACTTCCTCAGGAACAGGTTCAACGAATTCTTCGGGTCAAAGCGATTCCCGAAATGGCGTTTTCCAATTTTACGCAATTAATGATTTTCATGGTTCGATTTTAGAAAATAACTCGGGATATTATTACGAAGGCGGTTTGAGTCGAGTGGGCGGATTCTTGAAAGCCAGAAAAGATGCCGACCCCGACCACACTTTCATTATCTCAAGCGGCGACATGTGGCAAGGATCGCTCGAAAGCAATAGCAACTATGGGGCCTGTATTACCGAAGCAATGAATTACATCGGCTTCGATTCCATGACGCTTGGAAACCACGAATTCGATTATGGACAATCCTACATCGAACAAAACGAAGCCGCGGCAAACTTTCCATTCTTAGCTGGCAACATCATGAAATGGAATGGCGGAGCAACGTCGACCCCGTGGAGCAAAAGCCAAATATCGACCGTCGTCGAACGCGGCGGACTCAAAGTCGGAATCATCGGAATGATCGGCGAAGGCGAAACGACCTCCATCACGTCCAAGAATGTTTCCGACATCACCTTTGTTAACCCAGAAAACTTGGTCGAAAATGAGGCCCTCCGTCTCCGCAACGAAGTGGGCTGCAGCATTGTCGTTCTTTCGATCCACGATGACTATTCCTCGGTTTATGGAAGTTGGTCAAAATCTAATAGCCTAAAAACCTATCTCGATGGAGTTTTCTGTGCCCATACCCATAGAGTTCAAAATTATTTGACCGATGATGGTGTTCCATTATTGCAAGCCGCATGTAATGGTGAGGATGTCTCGCATTTTGAGCTCACCGTAACCAACGGAAGCGTTACGTGCACGCAAAATGAGGTTCTTGCAGCCGACACGACATGGAGCGAAAACGCTGGTATCCAAAACATCGAGAACAAATACATTGGAACCACTGATTTCATTGCCAAATCAACCGCCTCATGTGGCAACCTCGTTGGTAGTTTCACCTCATCGACGATCGCGGACGCTTCCTGCAAGGCGATTTACGAAAAGTACCACGGTACATATCCAAATTTGGTCCTTGCCATGGAAAACTCTCAACGAGCGTCCGTCCCATCCGGAAAATTAACTTATAGCACGCTCTATAAAGCCACCCCCTTCACGAACAATATCGTCATCATGAAGGCGCTTGGAAAAGAGATCATTAACGAAGCCAGTTATGGTCAACACACCTATACGGGCGACACCACGTCATATGGAACGCTCGATTCAAATACTTATTACACGATCGCCGTCATCGATTACGTGGCCTATCACCAAAGTGTAAACAAACAATATAATTATTTCCCTGATTTGAATACTCATCCCGAAGACGTTTTAGCGGAGTTCAACACCTATCCCGTCGATGTTACTTTTGATTATTTCAAAACTCTCGGAGGAACGATCAATGCGAGTTCCTTCACGGGATCCGGTTACAACATCTACGCCTAAATATTAAACTTTTGCAGGATTTTAATTAGTCTAGCCGATATAACTTTGAACGACGACATTGATGGCAAGAGCAATCAAAACCGCACCTCCGACTAGTTCGGAGATTTCATATTTCCCTTTAAGGAGTTTGTTGATCCATTTTCCAGCCGAAACGCCAAATAAAGAAACGCCAAAACTCACAACCGCGATTATGAGGAAGCAAACATAGATCTGATAATCGGATGTCGGGGTGAGGGTTGAGCGGATGGCAATTCCAACCGCGAAGGCATCAATCGAATCAGCCACGCCTTGGACGAGGACTTCGGGATAAGAGAATTTCTTCGGTTCTTTTTCTTCGGGCTTAACTAGACCCTTGATTCCATCGAAAACCATTTTGCCTCCGATGAGAAGCAATAAACCAAAAGCGACCCAATGATCATAATTTTTGATCTGTTCATAGAAGGTTTCGCCAAGTAAGAACCCAAGAAGGGGGAACAGACCTTGAAGAAGACCGAAAACTAAAGCGATGAAAAAGTGTTTGCGGCGATTAAAGTCCTGATAAACAAGACCATCGGTGATCGATAAAGCCAGGCAATCCATTGAGAGCCCGAGACCAAGTAATAATGATGTTAGTACCCACATAGCAACGGGTTTTAGTATATAGTTTTATGTAGGCATGGCAAAGAAAAATCGCAAGGGTTTTGACCCAATGTATATCTTCCCGATTCTAATCGGTCTCACGGCGATCGGGGTTTTGGTCGCCATTATCGTCTTATCGCTGATCTAATTACTTCTTTTCCGCGCTAAGTTTAATGATGTCGCCATATAAATCGACGCGGCGATCACGGAAGGATCCCCAATCGGATCTTTCTTTATCAATGAGAGGCAAATCGAAACCAGCCAAGATAAAGCCTTCCTCGTCACGGTCAAGTTGCTTAATGCAATTTCCATACTGATTGGCAATGAATGACGATCCGAAGAATTTCATCGAAGAGTTGTTCGCGGTTTCAATCCCAACTCGGTTGGCGGCGAGAACTGGAAGGATGTTGGCGGCGGCGTGGCCACGCATAACGTTTTCCCAATGATCTTTTGAATCTTTTGGCAAAACCGGTTCGGAACCGATAGCGGTCGGATAGCAAATAAGTTCCGCCCCCTTAAGAGCGAGGATTCGCGCGCATTCAGGAAACCATTGATCCCAGCAAATGCCGATTCCGATCTTTCCGGCCGCAGTGGGGAAGACCATAAAACCCGTATCACCAGGACTGAAATAAAACTTTTCTTCGTAGCACTGACCAGTAGGAATATGGCTTTTCCGATAGATGCCAACGAGACTGCCATCCGCATCAATCATCGCCAAAGAATTGAAATACACGGGCCCGCTTTTTTCGAAAAACGAGATTGGAAGAACGACATGATTAGCTTTAGCAACTTTTTGGAAATGGGCAATGGTTTTTGACGATTCCGCCACCTCGGCCAATTCAAATTTCGAATAGTCTTCGACTTGGCAGAAATAATGGCTCTCGAAAAGCTCTGGGAGAAGAACGAGGATGGCGCCTTTTTGAGCCGCTTGAGAAATAAACTTATCGGCTTTGGCAACGTTGTCCTCATATTTGTCGCTCATCGCGAACTGGACAACGGCGTACTTCTTTTCCATGGCTACTTGGCCTCCGGGATTTGCATGGTGATGCAGTGAATGTTGCCACCGCCTAGAAGAATTTCGCGGGTGTTGATCTGATGGATCTCTTTGTTAGGGAAGAGTTCTACCATTTGATGATACGCCAACTCGTCTTCTTTGACTCCGAAAGCGGGAAGGATAACAAAATCTTTTCCTTGATAGAAGTTAATATAACTGGCGGCCAAGCGGGCCCCTTCTTTACGGGAAACGGCACCATAACGGCCCTTCGTGATTCCCTTGGCTTCGACCTTAGTTAAGTAAAGCGGAGGATTGGGAACAAGGATCTTATGGATCTCGAAAGGACGGCCTTTTGCGTCGTTAACCTTCGAAAGGACGGCGTATGTCTGGCGGCAATAATCATATTGTTCATCGTTAGGATCATCCGACCAAGCGAGAGCCAAGACTCCCGGACGAACGAAAGCCACCATGTTGTCGATGTGTTCGTCGGTCTCGTCCATATAGATTCCATGCGGAACCCAAATCAGTTTCTCAACTCCAAGATAAGATTTGATCGTTTCTTCGATCTCGTCCTTACTGAGGGTTGGGTTACGGCCGGGAGATAAAAGACAGGCTTCAGTTACGATGCAGGTCCCTTCGCCATCAACGGCGATTGAACCGCCTTCAAGAACAAAATTAGGGAGATAGTAATCGATCATCTTGGTTCTCTTAGCAAAAACGGAAGCCAAACGATCGTCATCGCGATAGTTTTTGTAGAGGCCATCATAATCTCCGCCCCAGGCGTTGAAACGGAAATCAACGGAACGGACATTCTTTCCATTGCTCACGAAGAGAGCCATGTTATCACGGGCCCATGAATCGTTATAACGGATGGAAATAGGTTTGACGTTAGGAAGATTTTCGTAATCTTTCAAAACTTTGTCGTAAATGGCGGGATGAATACCGACGATGACCTTTTCGTGTTTGGAAATGGCCATAATGACTTCGCGGAAATTGTTCTGAGCGGCGATCGCCCCTTCTCTCCAGGTGTCCTTACGGAATGGCAAAAGAATGACGGTGGCTTCGTGAGAGGATCCTTCAAAAGGCAAATGGTAGCCATCCGCGGAAGGAGTCGTCTTTCGATTCTTGTAATAATCCTGAAGACGTTTTTGATAAAGCGAATAACGTTTCCAGTTCTTTGTGTCAACGACCTCGAAACCGTGCGGGTAGTTACTGAGAACCGTGATACCCGTCGTTTGGTAATGCTTGACTCTCGCGATTAATTCCTTCGTCCAAACTTCACCCGGACAAATAAGTGGAATTCCAGGCGGATAGATCATGACCTGTTCCCGCGAGATGGCCCCATCACATTGATCGATGAGGGAAACAACACCGGGAGCGTGGAACGCGGCCCGAGGGCGGATGAGCATATAAGGAAAGGATGAATCGAATGGGTGATCAGGATAGTTAATGTCTTGATGGTAGTGCTTTTTGGATATTTCAGTTAAGGCGTGAAGCAGTTTTTGGACATGCTCGAGCTTGGTTCCAATCGCAAAGATGCAAAGAACGGCGTAGGTTTCAGCAAGCTCAAATTGAATGCCGTACTCCTTTTTGATCATGTAAAAAAGTTCGAACCCATTGATATCGAGATGATCGAGACCGATCACGAGTTTGCTTTCGTCGTAGTCATAGCAACCGTGTTTGAGGAAATGCTCTTTCCCCTCGACAACGAAGCCCGGAATCTTGGCAATGCCTTCGCGAGCAATTCGTGCAAGTTCATAGGCCTTATCCATGGCCTTTTCGCCTTCATTAACCATGTATGCCCGAGCGGCATCAAGCGAGGCAATAAGAATTGGCGAAGGGGATGTCGTGTTAAGAATGTTCAAAGATTTTTGAATGTCATAACGGGAAAAAAGTTTCGTGTGGGCAAGAAGAGCCGAACTTTGGGTAAGGGATCCGCCGGTTTTATGGAAGGAAACGGAAGACATGTCAGCCCCAGCATCCATTGCCGTAATGGGGCAGTGATCACTATGAAAATAATAATGGGCCCCATGGGCTTCATCGACCAAAACGGCCATGTGGTGTTCATGGGCGATTTTCACGATTTCTTTCAGGTTGGAAACCGCGCCGAAATAAGTCGGATTGATAACGAAAACGGCTTTGGCGGACGGATAACGAATGATGGCTTTCTTAAATGCCTCGACCGAGGGCTGGTTAGCGATTTCTAAATCATCATCAATCTCGGGCATGACGTATTCGGGAACTGCACCCGAAAGAATGAGACCATTAATAATTGATTTGTGAACATTGCGAGGAAGGATGATTTTTTCTCCAGCCTTAACGGCGGTGAGAAGCATGGCGATGATGCCGCTGCTGGTGCCGTTGATGAGGAAGAAAGCTTCGTCGGCCCCGCAAGCTTCGGCCATAAGATTCTCGGCTTCAAGTATCACCCCAGTCGGCTTAGCAAGGTTATCAAGCCCGATTGGAGCGTTGAGGTCACAACGATAAACTTCATGACCAAATAAGGCTGTTGCCGCATTGTTAATATTCCCCATGTGATGGCCCGGAACATCGAAAGGCGAAACATCATGAGAAATGTATTCTTTTATCGCGTCGACGAACGGAGTTTTCTTTTGATCTTTTTTGTCCATAATTTCCAGACCATAGTGTACACGCGTAGGGGTGTGGGCGCAACGCTCATAAAGGGACTTTAATGAACGTTCCATCACTCATTGTTTCGACGGAACCGCCATTGCCCATCCATGGACATTATTGAACGACACGTTTTGAATTTTAGGATCGAAAAAGAAACTAGATCAAATCGAAATGGCGAAGCGCTTCTTCGATTCCGCCGTCAATAATCGGTTTGGAAACAAAGGTCGCTTTCTGTTTCACTTCGTCTTTTCCATTGCCAACGCAAACGAAAATCCCCACTTGTGGAGCCATCGTAAGATCCTGATGGTCGTCGCCAAAGGCAATGGCCTCGTCTTTCTTAAACCCATAGGCTTTCAAAACATCCTTAATTCCATCGCCTTTTTCATGAGGGGCATTCATGACGTCGACGCCGTATTCCGAGAAGCGTTGAAAAAGCAATTCGGGACATGATTTCATTAGTCCTTCATCAAACTCTTTGGGGGCAAAAAGAAGAGCGCTCGTAATCGGAGTTCCCCGATACGACCGCACAGGGCAAACGACGTCGTTAAATATGGCATGATACGAATCGACGTAACCGTTTTTCTTCGCAATCAAGAAGCGGGAACGCAAGCCAATCAGTTCCATCGTTAAGCCACGCTCCCGAACAACATCGATCAGGTGATAAATGCCCTTCTTGGGGACGATCAAGGATCGAACATAATGATGTTCGGCATAAGCCACCGCTCCGGCGGAAGCAATATAACCATCCCACTTAATCCCTAGGTTAAACGAACCAAATAAACGCATTGAATCATAGGGTCGAGCCGAACAAAGAAAAACTTTAACCCCTTCGGTCTGAAGACGTTTGATTGAGGAAAGGCCCGAAGCAACCCAAGTATGCGAAAAATGATCATAAAGGGTCCAATCAATGTCGAAGAAAGCGATTTTGATTTTTGGCACGAAGAATATTATGACAAAAAACGAAAATTAGCCAACACGAACCGTTCCATCAAGATCGATTTCAATGTGATCGCCGGTGTTAACGCTGGCGAGGAATTCATCCCCGAGTTCATCGATGGCGATGATGGGGGAATTTTCCCAAACGTGCGCCAACACAATCCCCGAGGCCGCTAAGGAATCGATGTGTTTGCTAAAGAGGAAGGCGGCTGGAGCGATGTTCCGAGCACAGACCGTTTGAATCACGAGTCCGCCCGTCGTTGAACCAATAGTCTGAGGCAAACAAACGGCTTTATTAGTGATTTTAAGACCATAAAGGTCCTTGTTATCCTGATCAGAAACGACAACGTCTTTGCAATGTTTCATCAACGCGCTTTTTTGAAATGATGCCAAGGTATTGAAGCCTTGATGAGAGACCGCGGCTTCTCCTTTATAAGTCCCTTCGGCCAAGACACGTCCTTTGAATGTTTTCATTATTTTCTCTCCTTGCCGGTGATGATGTCGGCGAGTTCGGCATCCTTGTAGTAACGAGCCGAAGTATAGGTTCGAAGTTTATTCGAATTGGTCATCATACGATGAAAACTGCTTAATGGGCTGTCGGCATACATCAACGGGCAGATGGATGAGAGAGTGCAGCCCGTTGATAGCAATTCCTGATATTTCGGTGAAGCTCGGAATTTCTCGGCCACGGCGGGAGCCGTCGTCAGAACAGTGCGGACCACAACCTTCTTTCTTCCCTTCCTCTTTAGTTCAGCGTTGATACGATCGGTCCAATCTTCCAGTTGATGATAAGTAAGGTGGGGGCAGCCAATAAAGCATCGGTTCCCGATTTTCTTCTTATTCTTCCACAAAATTGGATAACTCTGATAAACCCTCTCGAGTTCCGCATCGTCAATCACATACGTTTGAGCATCGGCTTTAATTAGGGATTCACCCGATTCGTGAGCTTCGGGGGTAATGCCGGCGATGTGATAAAGACCAACGGCTCCATTCGAAGCGGTCGCGGCCCCAAAGTCTTTCAAGTAAGCAATGGTCTTATCGTCAGGAAGAGGCTTCAACCATTTATCGAGACCTTCGACATAAGGAACTTGTTCCTGAACCTTAATCCCAATGGCGCTGCCAAGGATCTGAGCTTCAGGAAGGTGGGCGGCTTTAATGACAATTTTCCATGTGGCTTTTCGTCCTTCGGGCGTTAGCAAACCAAACTCGGGAACATAGCCGAGGATGGTTCCGAATAAATCGAGAACCCCGGAATTGCGGTTGCAGCGAGCGCCAAGAACGGAATTCGCGTACACGACCGCGCTACTTTCGGCCCACGAAAGAACATCGCCTTCTTTTGGGGTGTTGCCCACTTCGGGAAAATAACAAGCGCAGGTGAAATCATTTTTGCTCTTTAGACCAAGCTTCGTTAGTTGTTCTTCGTAATGGGCTTGTTTGGAAAAGATTATCTTCGTGAAAACCAACTTCTCGAGAGGATCGCATTTTACGTTCTTAAAATCATAAGGACGAGGGTCAACGGTAAAACCTTCCGGAGCCTTGACACCAGCCGCGATCATTTTGTCCATCAAAGGATACATGGCAACCAATAGGCCAATGCCGAAACTTGAAACGAGGTGACCTTCTTTGTGGGTGACTTTGGCGAGCCGTGGCGCTTCAAACATATCGCCCAAGCGGACGATCGTCTCCATCATTTTGGCTTTCGTTTCGCCTTCCTTGCCGTTCAAGATATTCTCTTGTTCGGGCGTCAATTGCATTTTTGGCTTGTACATGAAGCCTCCTTTTTGTTGGCCTCGTCGGGCCAAGGGAGAGGACCGAGATAAAGCGAGGAGTAAAAGGATTAAATCCGTTTTCGTTTCTCTTCTATGACGGTTCGGTTGTGACACTATATCGGTATTTTGTTCCCGATATTAATATCTATATTATAAAACCTTTTTTTGAATTTAGAAAGTCAGCTTGTCATTGATAAGACGCATGGTCTCGGGATCGACCTTAACGACTTGGCGGTCATAAGTGATGAGACCATTGGTTTCTTCTTCGACATCCGAGAGTTGGGTAAGAACACTTATCGAAAGACCTTCATTTTTAATAAGGGGGAGAACTTGATCGGTGTATAGAGAAACGATCCCGCGCGTTAATTCGTCTTTCCGGGAATAATTCTTATATCCGAAATTGCGGTTCGAGAAAACGTGATCTTTGATCCGGTAAGAATAACCGCCGAATTCCGAAAGAGAAAGAATGCGTTTTTTATCGTTCGATAATCTCAATTTGCGAAAATATATGTGATGCGAATCGAAATCTCCAAGACCCTGATCGTACCATCCGGAATCGGCGTCGATCAGTCTGGTATTGTCTTGGATCTTTAAAAGGGAAAGACATTGGAAGGTGTCGAATTGTCCCCAACCTTCGTTGAAGATGGTCCATCCACAAATCGAGGGGCAGTTATAAAGACGTTTAACCGTTTCGTGAAGACCCTCAATAAAGCGGCTCCGCGAACGAATGTCTTCCCGTCCAAGATTCTTCTTGGTTTTCGAAAGGGTGTCGTCCATTCCAAAATTAAGCAAAGGCCGTAAAACGATGTATTTCATTTTGTAAGGGGCGCCGCCGGAAACGAAATCCTGCATGACTAAAAGACCAAGCCGATCGCAATGAAAATACCAACGCATGGGTTCGATCTTTATGTGCTTCCTAACCATGTTAAAACCCATGCCTTTAACCATCTCAAGATCGTCGATCATGGCCTTATCGCTCGGCGGGGTTAAGCCACCAGTCGGAAAATATCCTTGATCGAGGACACCCGAAAGAAATAAAGGTCCATTATTGAGGGCAAAGACTTTCCACCCACCAAAATCGATCGAGGAGAACTTCCTCATCGCGAAATAGGAGGTCACTTCGTCATCGTTAATTTTAATCCGCAAATCATAAAGAAACGGATGAGAAGGCGACCAAGGTTCGAAAAAATTTTTGAGATCGACAATCCCATTTCCCCGGTCGTCGAGAAGTACTTTGGCAAGCGATTTCTCGTGAGTGAAAACCTCGGCTTCAGCCTCAACTATTTTTCCCTCGAAATCACAATTAATTTGTAAGATCTTCTCGTCGAATTTCGGCGTTAAACGAATACTTCTAATCACTTCTTTCGGCACCGATTCAACCCAAACCGTGCCCCAGATTCCGGATGTTGGGGTATACCAAATACCACCGTTTTTATCCATCTGTTTACCACGAGGAAAAATCGGGCTCGAGGTATCGTCACTCACTTCGACTTGAAGGCAATTCTCGCCATCCTTTAACTCCATCATGTCAACTGCAAAAGGAAGATAGCCGCCTTCATGATGGGCAATTTTGACCCCATTTAAGAAAACGTCACAAATCTGATCGACGGCTTCGAAATGAAGCAAGACGCGACCATGATTAAAACCATTGGGGAGAGAAAAGAAAAGCCGGTAATGGAGAAAGTCTTGAGGGGTGATTCTTTGAGCTAAACCCGAGAGGGGGGCTTCGATGGCAAACGGAACAAGAATCTTGTTGGTGTACGAAATTGGATGTTCAAACGATTTGGTGATTTCAAAATCCCATTTGCCATTTAGGCAAAAATACGAATCGCGTTTGAATTGGGGGGTCGGATATTCTTGAAGAGGCTTTTCCAAATCAAGGTTCCGACATTCGGGCGAAACAAGCATGGTTTTATTTTACCCTAATTTCGATATCAATGGTGCGTGATATACTAAAGATTAATGGGAGGTTTGTCATGAAAATCGAACAAATTCAAAAATCAATCGCGGAATCGGGCGCGGAAGCCTGGATCATGGTTGATTATGAGAATAAAAACAAAACCTTGGTCACGCTCCTCGGAGAAAAAATGCTTACGAGGAAGATTTTCATGATCATACCGAAAACGGGAAAGCCATATCTAATCTGCCATGCAATTGACACCGTATATCTAGGCGACAAAACGACGAAAGAGCATTTAAATCTTTGTGTTTACAAGACCTGGAAGGAAATGCTGGCCTTAGAAAAAGAGCATTTCTCCACCTATAAAAGAGTCCTAATGGATATCTCGGATAAAGGTCTCTTGCCAAGAGTTTCTTTGGCGGACTATGGCTCCGTTGATTACGTGAAATCTCTTGGGCTAAAAGTTCTTTCCAGCGCCGACGTCCTGCAAGAATTGACCGCGGTTTATTCTCCTCGGGCCTACAAACTTCAACTAAAGGCCGACAAACTTACCCTTAAGATTAAAGACGAAGCCTTCAAGCAGATTAAACGTCTAATCGAGCGCAATGGCGAAACCGACGAACTCGAGATACAAAAATTCATCTCCGATCGTTTTCATGAAGAAGGAATGGTCTATGACGATCCTCCTCTTGTCGCAATCGGCAGCAACGCCAGCAATCCTCATTACACACCAACCCTCGAAAGTCATTCGAAGATTCGTCGAGGCGATCTCGTCCTCATTGATATGTGGGCCAAAATGGACGATCCGGAAGGCGTCTATGCCGACATCACATGGATGGGGTATGTTGGAACGAAAATCCCAAAGGCTTATGCCGATCGCTTTTCCATCGTCAAAGCCGCCCGCGATGGGGTTATCGCTTTTTTGCGAAAAGAACTGCCGCTAAGAAAAGTCAAAGCCTATGAAGCCGATGATGTGGCCCGAAAAATTATCACCGAGGCCGGTTATGGTGAATTCTTTATCCACCGGGTTGGGCACAACATCGCGGTCGATGTCTCTCCGCATGGTCCGGGGGCCAACCTCGATGACTATGAATCAAAAGATACGCGAAGCCTCATCGAAGGAACGAGCTTTTCCGATGAACCCGGAATCTACGCGAAGGACTTCGGAGTGAGAAGCGAAACCAACCTTCACATCCTAAATCGAAAACTCGTCGTGGTGGCTGGACTCCAAAAAGAAATAATCCCGATCTTAAAATAAGCTTCTATTCGCCCATTCTCGTCAAAACGGAATCAATCTCTTTGAGTTTGGCCCCAAGTTTTTTGTTATCTTTGGCATTTTTAACACACGAAGCCAAATGGGCCATCACGACTTTTTGGTTCGCTTTCTTAAGCAACGCAATCGTCGCCAAAAGTTGATTGGAGACGTCGATGCAATAGGCATCTTGGTCGATCATTTTGCTAATGCCTTCAATCTGCCCTTTAGCAATCGAAAGCTGATGCTTGATCTCGGCGTGATCGGCTTTCATTATTTGACTCCAATGAATTTGTAACCGGCTTCGGCAATGGCTTTCTGAATGATGGCTGGATGAAGACCTTCAGACGATTTAATGACGGCTTCTTTCTTTTCGAGCGAAACCTCAACCGATTTCACGCCCGGGAGCTTTTTGAGAGCTTCCTCGACATGATGAACGCATCCGCGGCACATCATGCCATCAACTTCAACGACTTGAATCTTGGACATATATTTTCTCCTTTCCGTTATCCTTTCTTTTATAGAAACGGAGTCTTAATGCATTTAAGACGACCGTAACGGAACTAAGCGACATCGCGATCGAGGCAATCGTCGGAGTGAGAATTAATGGATCGCCGAAGATCTTCACCCCATAAAGAACGCCAGCGGCCACCGGGATAAGAATGATGTTATATAGGAAGGCCCAGGCAAGGTTCTCTTTGATGTTCTTCACCACGCGGTGAGAAAGTTCAATCGTCATGACGACATCAAGAGGATCACTATGAACGAGGATGATGTCGGCCGAATCGATAGCGACGTCCGAACCAGCCCCGATGGCGATTCCAATATCGGCCCGCGTTAATGATGGGGCGTCATTGACGCCGTCCCCGACGAAAGCGACTTTAAAGCCTTTTTCTTGAAGGGAGGATACGATGCGTTCCTTCTCCTGAGGCAGAACCTCGCTAAAGACTTCATCGATCCCAAGGCGTTCAGCCACCGAGGCGGCTGATTGACGGTTATCGCCAGTCACCAAAGCCACTCGTTTCCCGAGTCGCTTCAATTGGTTAACGGTCGCGCGGGCGTCGTCTTTAATCTGATCGCCAAGAGCAACAAGACCGATGAGGACCTCGTCTTTGGCGACGTAAAGAACCGTGTCTCCGCTTTTAGCAAGGCGCGAAAAATCATCAATAGACCGTTTGAGATCAATCTTGTGATTTTCCATATACGGACGATTGCCGATTAAAAGGCCATTTCCAGAAACCCCGAGACCAGGTTCGTAAACAAAATCAGAACTCTTATCTAGACTTAGTCCCCGAGATAAGGCTTCGGTCACGACGGCTTTCGAAAGCGGATGTTCGGAATAGGTTTCTAAACTAGCAGCTTCCCGTAAGAGGGAATTCTCGTCGCCAAGATAAGATAAAAGAGAGTGAAAGGCCATTTCGCCTTTGGTCAATGTTCCCGTTTTATCAAAGAGAACGTAATCGACTTTTTCGACTTTCTCAAATGCTTCGGCCGATTTGATCAAGATGCCATTCTCAGCTCCCTTCCCCGTCCCCACCATGATGGCGACCGGAGTGGCGAGTCCAAGGGCGCATGGGCACGAAATCACGAGGACGGAGATGGCTAACTGAATTGATAAAGAAACGTTCACGCCTCCATTAAAGGAAGTAAAGATAAGCCAAGAGATAAGGGTCAAAATGGATAGAGCGATAACGATGGGAACAAAGATTAACGATATCCGGTCGGCAAGACGGGCAATCGGGGCTTTGGATTCGCTCGCTTGCTCAACCAAACTAACGATTTTGCTCATCGTCGTGTCTTTTCCAACCGAGGTGACTTTAAAACGAAACGAACCGAATTTATTAACCGATCCGCCGATGACCCGATCACCGACTTTTTTATAAACAGGATTAGACTCACCTGTCAGGAGGGATTCATCGACATCTCCATTGCCCTCGCTGATAACGCCATCCGTGGGAATACCTTCTCCGGGTTTAACGACAACAATATCGCCCACTTCGAGAAGTGATGTTTCGATCTCTTCAATCCGTTCATTGCGAACGACATAAGCCGTGTCGGGAGTCAAAGACATCAAATCGGCGATTGAGGATGTCGTTTTGTTCGTCGCTCTTGTTTCAAAGTACTTCCCTAAAGAAACGAAGAAGACGATCGTCCCAGCCGATTCGATATAGATGTTCATGGAATTGGCCATGACCAAATCGTGATTCGATGAAGCCCATCCAATAATGATCATGACGAATGAATACAAACCATAAGCGAGGGAGACGGTGCTTCCTAAGGCGACCAAACTATCCATGTTCGGATGAAGTTTGAAGAGGGTTTTGTATCCTGAAATAAAGTAATGGAAATTAAGGACGATGATTGGGGCGACAAAAAGGATTTCGAGGGCGATTTGCGCGAAAACGAATGCCGGATAGGTCGTCGCGTCGTGATCGGGAAAGGAAAAGAACCTTTCGGATATCATCCCCCCCATTGAAACGGTCAAAAGCAAGACAAGAAAAACGAGCGAAATAATCAAACGAATAAAGCGGCGGTGGAGTTCGGCTTTTTTCTTCTCTTGAATCTTGAGAACACTCTGATTGACGAATGGAGCGGCTCCATATCCCGAATCGGCAACGGCTTTAATGATGTCATCCTCTTTAATCTTCTTTTCGTCATATTCAACAACCATGCTTCTCGATAACAGGGAAACGTTCGCCGAGTCGACACCATCGAGTTTTCCAACCACTCTGGTGATTGTAGCTTGGCAAGCTGAGCAGCTCATTCCTGTTACTTCGAATTTCTTTTTCATGATATACCCCCATGGGGTGTCTTAAATTTAGCACTCACTCGAAACCTTATCCACGAAGATGCAAAAAAAGGAGGCGCCCATAACGCCTCCTATATCGACCGCCACCAATATTTATTCGATGGCGATTGAATGCTTCTCGTCGATCTTCTTCATTTCCTCTTTGGGGAAGACGACCGCGAGAACGCCGTCCTTGTACGACGCTTTGATGTTCTTTTCTTCGATTTCACCGACATAGTAGCTACGGGACGAAACACCGGAGAATCTTTCGCGATGGATGTAATTCCCCTTCTTGTCCTTCTCACTTTCGTCGCGATCGACTTTGGCGGTAATCGTGAGATAACCGTCCTTAAGGTCAAGACCGATGTTCTTTTTCTCGAATCCAGGAAGCTCGACGTTCATGACGTAATTGTTTCCCTCTTCTTTAATATCGGTCTTCATGGTGAGAACCCCATAGTTCTTTCCTTCCGAGCCATCATTAAACAAGGCTTCAAAGAACGGATCGAACAGTCCGACCTCGCCAGTTCTAGTAAGTAATTCGCGATTCATAATTAAACCTCCTATGGTTTTGAATTGGCACTCCATGTGTCCGAGTGCTACTTATATGATAGCGGTCGTTTTAGCACTGTCAAGTAATGAGTGCTAACTTGATGTTATTTCTTACTATTCGGAAGGAATACGAATTACACTTTTGAAGATAAAAAGGCCATTACAACTGATGAATACGGTCGATAGTCGGGTGAAAGAAAAAAGTTTGACGAAGCCTTATTTCTAGCCTTGTTTTCAACAATTAGCGTAATTTTGCTCAAGAATTGATCGATGGCGTTTTGGTTTGAGAGACCTTCATAGAATGAAAGACGATCGCCAATTTGAGTAAACGTTCCTTTGTCTAAACTAAATAACGAAAGTTGATCGAGAGATAAAGGTATATTCGAAAAGTGATCGAAAAGGGCAATCGTTTCCTCTAACGTCTCCATTAATGTCCCTTCGTCGATGGGATAAAACGCCCGAATCCGAAATAAGGGAAGGGCTCCTTCGTGAAGGATTCTTTCGATCAAACTAACAAAATCGACTAAGCGATTAGCTAAGCGGGCCTCGTTGTCCAATTTCTCATTACCCCCGAAACAAGATAGGGCGTTTCTTCGACCTTTGGACAGAGAAGTTTTGCTGTTAGAATAAACTCATGGAAAACTTTGACCGAACCTCTCTCCTTCTTTCTTTGAAGGGTTTAGGGGATGGCAATGTCCATCTGAAGTTAAGCCACCTCTATAATGCCTTATCGCTTCTTCACATAACGCTTCCGAAAGGCAATTGGATTGGCGTATATCTTTATGACAATAACGAAAAGAACCTCGTTTTAGGGCCCTTTGCCGGAACACCGGCTTGCGAAACGATTCCATCCGGAAAAGGAGTCGTTGGTACGTGCTACAAAGAAAAGAAATCTATCGTCGTCGAAGACGTTTCGACTTTCCCGGGCTATATATGTTGCGACCCGCTCGCGAAGGCTGAGATCGTTGTCCCCTTAAAGAAAAACGGAATCATCAAAGGTGTTCTCGATGTCGATTATCCTGAAGGCCATTCCTTGAAAGACGAAAAGCAATTCTACGAGGATGTCGCGGAGATTTTATCTACTTGGATTTGGTAAGCTCGGCGAAAGAAGCTTTTAAATATTGAACTAAATCATCGACCTTGAGTCCGACCTGATATCCTCTTTTCCCTGCCGAAACGAAAATCGACTGATGCCTTTGAGCACTGGAATCAATTAAGACGGGAAAAGGTTTCTTTAATCCAATCGGAGAACAACCCCCATGAACATATCCCGTTAAGGGCAATAGTTCCTTTTGGGGGATCATTTCGATGGCCTTCTCGTTAACCGCCTTCGCGGCTTTCTTGAGATCAAGTTCGTCCATAACGGGGATCGAGAAGACGTAGTAATGCTTCTTTTCGCCTTCCGTGACCAAGGTCTTGAAAACAATCGCCGGGTCTTCGTGAAGAGCGTTGGCGACGCTGACGCCATCAACCAAGGCCTCGTCATACTCGCGGGCCTCATAATCGACGTGAGCGACCTCGAGGAGACGTAGGACATTGGTTTTTAGCATTTTAGAAACCGGCTTTATAGTGAATTAATACTTACGGAATTGAAGAGTAGCCGAATTGGCATCGCATTCGAGAACGGTGACAACCCAACTGAGTTTATTTCCGTTGTTGAAGTGGCCAGGATTGGTGGTGAAGTATTTGCTTCCTTTTCTCGCCATGTCCCACGAATCTCCTTTTTGGAAAAGAGAGTCGGCAGAGGCAAATTTGAGATCGGTTTCGCAGTTGACTGAATCGCGGGTTACGATCGTAAGAAGCCTGTTGTCTTTGTATGGCGATTTACTAATCGAAGATCTGGATGCGCAGTTGGCGTTGATAACGTTATATCCAGGGGTTCTCTCATTGACGCTTTGACTTCTTTCGGTCGACATTCTCCCTAAAGAGCCCTTCGCAGCCAAGGCTTCGACTTGCTCGTCGGTAAGATAATAATCGCTGGAGGTATCGTCTTCGGTCACCCAATATGTTCCTTCGTTCTTAACGTCGCTGAAATCTCCTGGGTATAAATACATCAGTTCGCCCATTCGAGCATCAACGTGATAAGCGCGAACGCCGGGTTTATTGAAGTAAAGCGGACGGGAACTGTATGAATTTTCCGAATCGAGTTTGTTGAGACCAGTCGGAGTCTGAAGGTCGAAAAGCATGTATTCGTCAAAGGCCGTGCCGTTCCAGTTATCGGCCAAAAGGACACAATCTCCCGTGGCTTCATTAGGATTGATGGTTACGATGCAATCTTCCGTAACGACATATGGATCAGCCCAACCAAGAGACATCTTTGAAAAAGCATCTTGATCGCCGATGTTTAAATCCATCATGGCAAGACCGCCTTGGCAACCGCTGGAAGTGGCGGATGAAATATCGTAGGAATAGTAATCGGGAAGCGAAGTAAGGTGCCCTGTCTCGTGAATAAAGGTATGGGCGTCGACTCCGTCAGCCGCCACAACGCCCTCATTCATAAAGGTCTCACTGGCCCAGCCAAACGAATGAACGGTTGGCGAGGCAAGGTTCGGCAGGTTTTCAGATGTGTCGGTGCAAAAAGCCCAGAAAATGTCTTTGTTCTTATAATCGCCAATGGTCGAGCTAGTTTGGTAATCCGGCGCACTATAAACGACCCAAAGACCATCGATATAACCGTCTTTGTCATTGTCGAATTTCTTAATCGACTCGTCACCATTGACAACCTTATATTGGTTGATGCATTCTTCAACCATTTTCAACGCGACGTTATATGAAGCGTTAGCAGAAGAATCCATATCGTTAAGGTCTTTGGAGCTCTTTCCGCATTGGTAAGTTGGGGCAATTTCAAAATTGAAATTCAATTTTCCCATTGAAGATTTACGGTAAAAACTGGAAACCGATTCCCAATAACCGGTGTCGGCGGCGCCGTCACCGTTAAATGTCGCATTCAAGGCATCGCGATATTTGTCGCCATGGCCCGAACGGCTAAACGGAAAATCGGTCAATTCAAGAGGAATGACCAAGGTGTTAATGTTGCCAACAGATGGAAAAGAAAGATTGCTCACCGAACTGTCTTCAAGGGTGCTGTAATTAAATGAAGCCGTCGCAGCCGTTTTCTTGTCGTTAAGATTGGTCAAAGGCGATCCGACGTGAACGGTGATCGGATCGGAAATGATTTTCGGATTGCTCCGATAAGCAACCTGAACTTTGTAATCGCCGACAACGGAAAATGGTTTTGAACCATCGAAATCGGCCCCAGATGGATCTTTAATTGAGTATTTGTAATACGAGGCCTTTGAGCTAACGTCGCGAATGTTTCCGTCCGTGTAATGAAGATTGACGCTAAGATCAAAAATTGAAGCGAAAGTCTCTCCAATCGTATAGTGACCGATATTATCGGAAACGGTGATTCCGTCGGCCACGACTTCCTGAGATCCGGAGGTCGTCGAAGTTGAAGAGGGGACGCTCGTCACCGACGAAAGGGTTGACGAACTTTGCGAATCGCAAGCGGAGAGAACCAAGATGACGGCAAACGGGATTAATAATTTCCAATTCTTTTGCATAAGAACTCCTTTTTTACATGTTCACTATATTGATGAAACTGAATTTTTCAAGGATTTGTTTTCCAAATTATACGGACTGAATGACATAAAGAAGAGAAAAAACAGCACCCACCAAGAAAAAGACCCCACTGATGATCAAAAGCGGAAAATTACGGTTTTTCGTTTTCGCTCGCCGAATCGTGACGTAATCGAAATAAGTCGCAGGAAGACGACTTCTCTCGGGGCCGATGTTGAAAGTAACCTCGAAAAGTTTCCTAACCCCATAAACAATCATGTCGAAAGCCCCAGCCGATGCTGTAAATAACAAGCCCCAAAGGCAAATCCCGAAGCACCCAGGAACCCAGAACGCGTCCCCGATAATCATCATTAGTTGCGTGTCGAGGTTTCTCTCCCGTCCATAGACATCCAAAAAGCCGATACCGACGCACACCGCGCACATCACGAAAAGCACGATTATTGTTTCAATAACATAGCTTTTCTTCGAACGCTTTTGTTTGAAAGACTCTTTTTTCTCTTGCTTCTCTTGTTCCATCATTTCTCCAAAAGTGACAAACGGTATTTCTTCAATTCGTTTTCCGTGCAGCGAACGAAGTGACCGTTTCCAACTTCCCGAAGACGGGGTTGATCGGACGAAGTCTCGTGATCGTTCATCGGATTATATGTCGTTCTCTTCCGACTTTTCTCATAGTGAGGATCGGGGAAAGGAATAGCTGATAAAAGGGCCTTGGTGTACGGATGAAGTGGGTGAGCAAACAATTCGTCGCTCGTGGCGAGCTCAACAAGATTGCCAAAATACATGACGGCGATCCGGTTGCAGAAGTATTTGACAACCGATAAGTCATGGGCAATGAAGAGAATCGTCAAATGACGGTCGTGCCGCAAATCATTAAGAAGGTTGATGACTTGGGCTTGAATTGAAACATCAAGCGCAGAGATAGGTTCGTCAGCAATGATCAAATCCGGATCCATAATAAGGGCTCGGGCAATGCCAATTCTCTGTCTCTGACCTCCGGAGAATTCGTGAGGATAACGGGAGGCGTGCTCCGGCAAAAGACCGACTTCTTTCAAAACGGCTTCGACTCTCTCTTGAATATAAGCGTTGTCTTTAACTCCGCGGATACGGAGACCTTCGGCAATGATTTCCTTAACGGTCATTCGAGGATCGAGAGACGCGATTGGATCTTGAAAAATCATCTGCATCCTTGAGGTGATCTTTTCGTGTTTCGCGACGTGACGTTCGATGAAATAATCGCGAACCAGTTTTACCCCATTAGAATAAGTTTTGTCGTAGGCATCGATCGGAAGAGCCTTGATAAGGCCAAAATACCCTTTGTCCAACCTGGTGTAGAGATCGAGATCGACTTTGTCGAATTTCGTTGAATCGATCTTTGAATTCACCGTTTGAACGAAAGCGCAAAGTTTTTCAACAAAAGCAAATTTGTCAGAGCCATCGTGAGTTTTCGATTTGAAATACACGTCAGAAATGGCGAGAAGCTCATCTTCGGCTGCTTTGACCAATGGCAATTCCTGCTTGTATGAAGTGGAGTAGGAAAGCTTTTTCGAGCCGTATTTTTTTAAAATTGAGACAAGTTGTTCAAAATTAACAGCATTGAGGTCCTTGTTTTCGAAAAGAGTTTTAGCAAAAACAATGAATTTGACATTTACTTCGGCAATCTTTTGCTTCCCGAAATCAATGTTGCAAAGAGCGTTGTCATGCCTTGCCAATGCAATCTCTTTATACTGTAGTTTCACCAGTTCCGATAATTGAATCCGGACATCTTCGATCTGTTTGTCATATTTGAGGGCAATGATCTCTTTGTCGTCTTCAAAAGAGGGGCTTTCGGAATCGAGGGCCGAAATCTCATCGGCCTTTTTCCCTTTAATGATGGATATTTCAGAGGCGGCCTTTTTGCGTTTGAATTTAATTTCTTTCTCGTTCCAACGAGTTCCGGCGCCGATCCGATATCCCTCGAAATAAACCGATCCAGAGGTAATGTCATAGAGTTTGATGATGGAACGGCCGGTCGTTGTTTTACCGCATCCTGATTCGCCGACGAGACCCAATACTTCACCCCGATGAATGTCGAACGAAACGTCATGGACCGCTTTGTTGTACTTCGAAATGCCGGTTCCAAAACGGAAGAATTGCTTTAAATGACTAACCGAAAGAATCACGTCGTCTTGAGACGAGGCACAACTCTCCGTCGAAACCCCAGTCGCCTTCACATCTTCAACGATTTTCGCTTCTTCGGCGATTGACTCGCCCGCCGCAACCGCTTTTTCGGCTTTGGCAAGGGAAGCTTTTGAGGCTTTGGTTCCGGCCGCCTTGACGACCGTTTTCTTTTTCGCATTATCGGGTTTGCTCATAATCACTCCTTTTCCGCCTTGCCGGACATATAGCGTTTCTTGTTGCGTTCAATACGTTCGGTGACGATAGCTGGCGGATCGACCTTGGGGGCGCCTTCGGCCAAAAGCCAAGTCGCGGCCCAGTGTGTTGGAGAAACGTAGAAATGAGGCGGCTCCTCCTCGAAGTCGATCTTCATAGCATATTTGTTACGAGGGGCAAAAGCGTCTCCCTTCGGGGGGATGATCATGTTGGGCGGAGCGCCTGGAATAGCATCGAGACGGGATTTGGTTTCGAGATCAGGCATCGAAGCCAACAAAGCCCAAGTGTAGGGGTGTTTTGGCTCGTAGAAAATTTCATCGACGGTTCCATATTCGACGATCTTCCCGGCGTACATAACGGCAATATCGTCGGCCATGTTGGCAACAACACCGAGGTTATGGGTAATAAATATGATCGAAAGGTCGAGTTTCTTCTTCAGGTCATTGATAAGCTCGAGGATCTGAGCCTGAATGGTCACGTCGAGAGCCGTCGTCGGCTCATCACAAATTAGAATTTCCGGATTGGAGCTTAAGGCAATGGCGATGACGATTCTTTGTCTCATGCCACCCGAGAACTCGAATGGATACTGTTTGATACGCTTCTGAGGTTCTGGAATTCCGACCAAACCCAAAAGCTCGATCACGCGTTCCATTATTTCTTCGTTTCGCGTCTTGTGAGAGAAAGTGACGATATTGGAAGTGAAGACCTTGACGTATTCTTCTGCTTTCTTCGCAGTGTTTTCCGGTTTCATCTCGTCAGCTAAACGACCGATATAATCCTTTTCCAAGGTGTCGATCGTCGAACGGATTTGGTCTTTGATCTTTTGAACGATGGAAACGCTGGAGATGTCGATTTCACTTGACCAAGCCTTTTGTTTGGAGGTCATTTCCTTCGGGCCAGCATTGCCGGTCTTTTTTTCGTTTTTCAAAGCAAGTTTGGCTTGTCTGGCTTCGTATTTCTTGAGCTTGTAGAATTCTTTGACCAAATGTTTAAGAGAAACGGAAAAGGTGAAGACCAATTCGTCTTTTTCGAGGGCCAAATCATTTCGGCAGTCCAAAACAATCGTTCCCATTGCATCAATATTACGAGTTAGGGTTTCGATAAAATCGTCGCCATTCAAAGAAGAGAATTCGCCGAATTTCTGATCAAGCAAAACGAAGTTCTTTTGATAACGGCCAATAAGATCTTTGTGATACTCAACGAACATTTCATTCGTCACTGAAACAAGACCACTGAGATCAAATTTCGTATAATCGGTGTGCGATTCCTCCAAACCTTGGATTCGTTCATCCAATTTCTTCTGGAGTTCGTCATGACCGGCTTTCCTTTCAACGGCAAAAGCATCTCTTTGAGCAACCAAAGATTTCTTTTTTTCTTCGTTGACGGTGGCCTCGATGGTTTTGTTGAAGGTGACCAGATTGTCGTTCGTGATCCGATCAAATTTTTTCAGTTTAAAAGCCTCAACGGAGGTGTCTTTGTTTTGAAACATCGCCACGGCGGCATCCAAATCGTCAAGCGTGTAAGTCAAACCTTGATGATCGGCCAAAAAAGTTTTGTAGATTTTATAAGAGGCCTCGAAGTCGGCTCGAGCTTCTTTTCGCGCCGAAGCCCTTTTGAGTTTCATGCTTTCCATGACTTGAGCTCCGACCTTTTTGATCGGGTTAAGCGAACTTAACGGGTCCTGAAAAATCATGGAAATCTTTGATCCACGTAACTTGCAAAATTCCTCTTCGCTGATTTGAAGAAGATCTTTGTCGCCATATAAAATTTCCCCGTCTTCGACGATTTTATTCGAAGCGAGAATGCCCATGACGGCACGCGACGTAACGGATTTCCCAGATCCAGATTCTCCGACGATGGCCAAAGTCTTACCGCGGTACAGGGAAAAATCGATCCCCCGAACGGCCTTAACGGTTCCATTGATGGTACGGAAAGAAATCCGAAGATTTTTGCAATCAAGCAGTTTGGTGTTGTCCATAATTATTCCTCCGATCCCCTGAGCGTCGGGTTAAACGCGTCTCGTAGACCATTGCCGAAGACGTTGAAACAAATCATGAGCAAAGAGATGAACAATGCCGGCCAGATAATCAAATTTGGATAAACGGTGAAGCTTGTTTGCCCATCCGAAAGCATGGTTCCTATCGAAGTGATTCCAGAACTCGAAAGATCGATGATCTTCAGGTAGGAAAGTGAGGATTCGGTAAAGATTACGCCAGGAATCATAAGAACCGAACTGGTAACGACGGTTCCAAGAGCGTTGGGGAAGATATGCTTAATAATCAAACGCGAATCTTTGGCGCCCAAAGTCCGAGCGGCAAGGACGTACTCTTGATTCTTGAATCGATAAAATTGCATACGAACGGTCGCGGCCGTTCCGAGCCAACCGACGAAGATAAAGGCAAGGAACAAAAGCAAAACCACAGGAACCTTGTCCTTCAAATACCAGTTAAACAAAACAAAGATGATCGTGGTTGGGACTTCGGCGAGAATTTCGCTGATACGTTCCATCACCAAATCGATTTTACCGCCATAATAACCTTCGATGGCGCCATAGATGGCACCAATGATGAAATTCAAAGCCGAGACGATAATGCCGAGAGCCAACGACAACCGTCCGCCCAAGGCAAGACGAGTCATAATGTCACGCCCTTGGTTATCGGAGCCCAAAACGAAGACCGGGGCTTTTCCGTGAAGTCTCAAATAATAGTTGTCGTAGTTGATGCGGCAAGAATAAGAATAGGCCCCTTCGCTTCCGGTTTTTTCATAATAGACGTAATTCCCTGTCGAATCGGTTGTATAAATGTATTGAAGTTCGACGGCTCCTGTCTGGGGGTTAATGACGGCATCGCCATTAGCGTCGGTGACGTAAATCGGCTGACCATTTTTGGCTAATTTATAGGCAATGTACGCCTTTTGGGTATACGAAGCAGTCAATTGAGTTCTGGTGCCTGGATTGTCGAAAGTGGTCTCGATATAATTGGCATAATCGACAAGGGGATTGAGAATACGGGCGCTAGCCTCAACGGTAGCGTCGTAGGCTTGGAGGGAAAGGAATTCGCTTTCTTCAAAAGACTTATAGGCATAGCCTTTTTTGTAGGTGTCGTGCCGAACGGTGTAATACGAATCGATGTTGGTTTTGTCTGCGTCTTTCTTTTTGACGCTGATGACCTGAGTGCTTTCATAAAACTCAACATACTTTTGAATGGCCACGTCTTCGGTCTCGGTGCCATCCCAAAAGCCAGTTCCGGCGAACATCGGGTTCTTTGGTTTGCAGTACGAATAATAGGCATCGGCTTGGGTGGCGGTATAACCCGAGAAGAATGGAGTGATGATGGAGAAGGTTAGTAAGAAAAGAATGATCACGCCGGCGACAACGCTTCCTTTATTCTGAGCAAAGCGTCTGAAAGCGTCTTGGAAGAACGACATTTGCTTGGTTTCAAACTTAGTGTCGGTCAACTCCGAATTTGATTGAACGAAAGTCGCTTCTTCTTTGGTAAGCGCAACTTTTTCGGTGCCGTTCATATTGTTTTCCTTGTTTTCCATGGTAATTACTTGGCCCCCATTCTGATTCGCGGATCGACTATGCCATAACTAAGGTCGATGATGAGTCCGCTCAAAAGACCGATGACGACGTAGAACATCGAAAGGAACATGAAGAAGTTGTAATCCACCAAGTTGATGGAAGTTAGATAAAGAGCTCCTACTCCGGGAATTGAGAAGAACTGCTCGATGATCAGCGAGCCGCCGATAATCGCAATGAACTCGCCCATGATCATCGGGAAAATAGGCACCATGGCATTACGCAAGGCGTGTTTGACCGTGGCTTGGGCCCTAGTCAAGCCTTTGGCGCGGGCAAGCAACATGAAATCACTGGTAAGAACCTCGGTCAATTCGGCTCGAGTGAAGCGAGTCAAACCAGCGATGGTTCCGAGTGAGAGACAGAGAATCGCAGGAATGTAGGAGAAAAAAGCCTGCCAGTTACCAAGTTCAGCAAACGTTGAAGCGTTGACAACGGTCATCGGAAAAATGCCTTTCGCGCAAAGAACCCATTGAATGATGAAAGCATAGACGAAGCTCGGAACGGAAATAACAAGCATAACAAGAACGGAAATGACTTGGTCTTCCCATTTGTTCTTTCTTAGTGCGGAAAAAATCCCAAGCCCTAAACCTACTGGGATAGCTAGAATTAACGACCAAAAATTGACGTAAATGGTTGGAGCCATTTTCGAGAACACTTTATCGGTGACGCTTTGGAAAGCGTACATCTTAAACCCAACTCCGAAACTCCCTTTGGTAAATAAATTAGTTAAATAAATCCAATACTGAACCATTATTGGCTTGTCGTAACCGAGGGCTTCCCTCCAAATGATTTCCGATTGGCAAGCGCTCGTTCCTGGGGCGCATTTAACAGGATCGGGTAAGAGTTTAACGAAGACAAAAAGCATCGTCATGATGAAAAAGGCGGTAAAGACCATAAGCAAGAGTCGTTTTAATATGTATTGCGCCATTGAATTCATCTTGATGATGCCTCTTTTCTTAATTCGTATCGACGAGGACTAATATACAACAGATTCGCAACAAAATAACCATATAATCCAGTTTTTTGGGATAAAACATGGACACCCGCATTTGAAGCGAGTGCCCATGTCCACGATTAATCGACGAGACTCGTATAGGAACTACTTGGTGTAATCGAGACCGCCAGCGGTTTTGTTGGCCCAATCCCCATCGGATTGAGTGAGCTTAAGGCTGCGGATTCCACCATAACCGACAAGAGCCTGATACTCGTCAACACCTTCTTTGACGCGGAAGGAATCGATCGAGACGCTGTTGCGGGCACGGAGGGCGATGAAGTACTGCTTTTGGAGCATGTATTCTTCAAGGTAGGAGAGAACGAGGCAGCGAGTTTCGTAAGCCGCTTTGGCGGCAGAGAACTCACCAGTGGAGAGGGCAGTGTACCAAGCAGTGTTCGATCTGCGTTCGGTGGCAACATCAATAGTCCCGTTGCCGTTCAAATCGATGTCGATGGTCTCGGCGTCGGGGCTGAACCCATAGCAGGTGCGGTCGGCGGCGGCGATCCAGGTGTTAGGAATGCCGTACGGATCCATCTGAGCACCACCCCAGATGTCCATGCAAAGTTCGGCGTTACCGGCAAGGATTTCGGCTTGGTTGTTCGTGGTGATCTCAATGTTCACTTCGAACTTGCCTTCAAGCGGAGTCCCGACGGTGGCATCGACGAAGTCATCGATGTTGTTCTGAATGGCAGTTCTCCAGTCTTCGTTATAGACGACGAACGTTAACGAGACTTTGTCGCCAGTCTTGTAGCTTCCGGCTTTGGCGCTGCCGTTCTCTTCGGTGCAGGCGTCTCTGATGAGCTGTTTGGCTTTGGCCAAATTGAACCCGTCTTTAGAATCGCCGTAGATGTCGGAGATGACACGCTTGGCAGGAGTGGTATCTCTGTAAAGAGTACCTGAAGCCTGATCGGCGACGTACATCTGGTTGATGACGCCAAGAGCCGGAGTGGATCCAGCGGTTTGGGTCTGAACGAATGTGGTTCTATCAAGAGCCCAGCTGAGAGCCTGACGGAACTTGACGTTGCTGAGAATAGTCTTGTTGATCGAGCCGGTCGCACCTTCTTGGTTCGATTTAAGTTTATCGAACGAAGAGTTGAGGGCGATCTTGTCGGTGTAGGATTGCGGAGTGTACATAAGATAAGGAGAGGTAGAATACTTCTTCATATCTTGCGAACGGAGAGAGATGGTGTCGAGCTGGCCCTTCTCGAACATAAGGAGTTGGGTATCAGCACTGGCGACGACTGGCATATCGATGGCTTCGATTTGGTATTCACCTTCGTGTTGTCCATCGGTGTAGCCATACCACTTATCGTTCTTCTCAACCTTGACATCCTTATCAGCAAGGAAATTAGTGAGTTTGTACGGCCCATAAGACATATATTTGTCAAGGGCGGTGGCGTAGGTGGTAGAGGTCAAATCTCCGGAGACAACCTTGTTGGCGTCGTAGAGATCGGTTTTGACGATCCAGTTGCCAGAGAGTTGCATCTTGAGATTGAAGAGAGAAGCCGGTCTTTCAAGATAAAGGGCAATTTGGAAATCACCGGTCTTCTTGATGCCGACGTTATCAAAAGCACATACCGGCGAATTGGTCTTAACAAAACTGAAGAACAGGGCGGAATCGTTCGTCGCACCAGCAGGATCGGTCAAAACCGGTTCGACAACATATCCGGCGGGGACGTTAAACGCGTTGGAGATCTGATAAGTCAAGGCAGTTGCGTAGGCGGTCAAAGCGCTAGGATTGGTGCTTAAATCCGGGCGCTTCGGGTTGGCTGAAGTTCCCCAGGTATTCTCGTCATTGAGTAAACTTTCGACTTCAGTTTTTCCGGCTCCGATTCCATATTGAGAATAGAGGCCGTAGATTGAATAGCCGCCCATGTAAGGAATGGCGGTATAAGCGTCGCCGTAGAAGTCGGCGTCGAGCCGAGTTCCGCTGAAAGGCTTGTTATCCGCGTCAAGATAGGGCATGTAAAGAGTGCGCCCCGACTGGAAACGAGCTTTGGCGTTTCCAAGGACGACGTCGCCATCATACCAGCTTGAGGCGCGGTAGTTAGCCATGCCCGGATCGAGAAGACGATCCATAGATTGAACGTAGGTTTCGGCATTGATCGGGGTGCCGTCCTGCCAAACAGCCTTCTGGTTAAGGTTAATTAACCATTTGCTGCCCGGTTCGACGTTTCCTTCGGTGTCTTCGATACCGGTAAGGCCAAGTTTTTCAATTTCCTCCGGTGTGACATTCGCAGAATCGTCGACTGGTTCGCCAGCGGCCATTTCTGGCACGATCTGGTAGCCTTTTCCACCGGCGCCAAGTTTGAAATCGAAAAGGCCCATCTCGGTATAACCGAAAATGATGCTTTCTGTGGTTTCTTTCCAGGTGTGAACGTTCCACGTAGCCGGGGACGAAGAGAGAGCTTCAACGTATGTGTAAGTTCCCTTCGATGGTCCGTTGCAGCCGATCGCCACAACGCTCATCAGCCCCAAAAACGGGGCGACGAGGAGAAGATTTTTTGATTTCTTCATGTTTTTCCTCCATTTCCTGTTTCCTCAGGAATGCGACCATTATGAGTATGAGAGGAATATTGTCAATTTTTATTTTATGTAAATGAAAAACGTTGATAGGTTTATATCTATATATAAATAAAAGACATTTCTTCAAATATTTCTCGTTTTTTTCGTGTAACTCAACCGACATTTGTTGTATGAGAACCCATGAAGAGATTAAGGAAAAGAGAAATGGGTTTACTAAATAGATAAAGAAAACCGTCCTTTTTGAGAACGGTTCACTTTTACTTTAAGAGCGACAACATCGATTTTAAACTGTCCGGCCGGTAACGAAGGGTTTTGGCTTCTTCGGGTTTCAGTTTGCCCAATAACTGGAGCTGAGCCTCGATGTCCTTAGCCTTGTTCTCTTTGGGATAATTGGGGTTGTTGATATTGGCCATCAAGCGCTTCTCGGCCTTTTGGGCCACAACGAGCGGAGAGTCAACACCAGCAACAACTTTCGGCGCGATCTGAACTTGTTGCTTAGGTTGAGCGGGGACGATCGGTTTCGGGGCAACGATTTTCGGCTGCGGGGCCTTAACTGGTTTCGCCGGACGTTCAGCAGGGCGAGGGCCAGGACCAGTCTTCGGTTTCATAATTGATCCAGAAGTGGTCCGATCGACCTTGATATCGCTCTTTTTGTTGGTGACGGGAAGCGGCGACTTCTTGGGGGCTGGAACTTGGTTCATCTTCTTTTTGAAAGAAGTTGGTTTCGACTGTTCCTTCCCTTCGGCGTCGCGACGCGATTTCCGTTCGATGTACTCGCGTTTATCATCGTCATCCGGAACAGCGACGATGAGGGTGGCGCCATGAGCGGCCACGGGAGTAGAAGGAGAGGCTGGCTTGGTAATGGAGACGGATGGGGCACGGCGATGGACCGGTTCCTTTTTAAGGGTCGTCGGTTTCAAGGTTCCGAGCGTCATCGGTTTTATGGTCTCGACCGAAGTGGCCGGGGCCGTAATAACCGGCTTTGGGGCCTCGTGAGTTGGAGTGACAGTAACATGAACAACCGGAGTTGTAGAAACGATAGGCTGAATCTTCTCCGGAGCCTTTTCCTCAACGTGAGGAGCTGGATGGATGTCGATGTAGACTTTGTAACCCATCGCGTTCTTCTCGGCTTTGTAGAAAGAACCCTTATAGAGGATTTCGGCTTTATCGGAAAGCAAAGCGGAGACAACCGTGTGACGGTCGAGATCAGTAAGATCGGTCGGCCCATGGACGCCGGGCACGTAGGGGATCGTGTGATCGCGGAAGAGAAGACCATAATGTTGCGCGCATTGGTCGAGGGCGAATTCGATCGTCCGTCCTTCCCCAAACCAAAGCCTTTTTTCGACGGGCTTATTAAAGGATGGGAAAAGCTTAGGGCTTTCGACGGGCTTCAGCGGCTCAGGCGAAATCTCGATTTGCGGTTTGACGGGCGAAAGCGGAGCGGCCTGAACTTTGGCGTTCAAGAGTTTCGTCTTCTCCTCGTGAAGGGCGGAGTCATTAAGCAGTAACTTAAGGGTCGTTTTCTTTTCTTCGGGGAGCTTCATGATCATCGAAAGCTGTGCATCGATGTCCTTGAGTTTGTTCTCTTTCGGATAGTTGGTGTTGTTAAGGTCGGAGCGAAGTTTCTTATCGTTCGCGATGACCTTAGTCAGTAGATCTTCTTCATCGTCCTTTAGGGGCGAAGGAAAAAATGGTTTCGGAGCTAATTTGGTTTCACCTTCATCGGGTGATTTGTGATTCTGATGGAAATGGTCGGCCTGTCCGAAGTTGACGTCGAGCGTCCCGTCGGGCATAAGCTTGTACGTTGCGACTTTCCGTCCGCGTTGGCTATCGAGAAGATTCAATCTTCTTAAATCTTCAGCGAGGCCTTTATCTTGGGTGAGGATCAAGACTTTATAACGGATTCGTAGATTAGATACGGTCGTGTATATCACATTGTCCGCGAAATTCTGGTCTTTTTCTTTTTTGGTCAGTTCGAAGATTTTTTTCCGTTTGACCTGACGCAGAATCTTAAGCGCGCGTTTGGCGGCGATTCGAGCGGAATCGTCTTCCCGGTTCTTTGAATGTTTTTTCAATTCATCGACGCACTTATTTGGGATTTGGATATGCAGATCTTCCCGTAAGTATTCTTTCGCGTTAACAAGGATGTCCATCCACGCGGGGAAGCTGTCTTCCATCAGAGAACACGTATCCACGATCACATAGTCGAAGCTGTTTAAGAACTTCGCTAGAGACGAGGACTTGTTCTCGTCATTAAACATAATAATTGGTTTTTTAAAACCTCCTTAGGAGCATTATACGCGAAGCGAGATGAATAAAGGGAAAAACATTCCGTTTCGATTAATTCGCACTTTTTCCATTATCTTTAAGAGAAAAAGCCCGTCTTTCCAAGGTGGAAGTGCTTTCAGAAAACGCTATCAGGAGCGTTCGCCTTCTTTGCTCGGGTTTCCTCATGGACAATAGGTCTCGCCAAAGGGAAACCGGAGGCCAAGAAATGGGGGTATCGATATGATCGAAACCATGAAAGAAATGCTCAAAGAGCAAGACGTCCATAAACATGAAGAAACCGAGAAGGAAAACGCCTTCATCGCCGCCGTGTACATGGATTTTCAAAAAGCCTACGCCGGAAATCGGTAAGACATTTATTCGTCGTACGTTAATTTCTTCTTATACGTCTCTTCGTAGCAGCGTTTGCAACTCTCGAAGGCCGCGTCCTTAAGAAAGTCGCGGTTCGCGATCGCGTCGAGTTCGGCCTTCGGATAAATCGGGGAAAGAATGTGAACGATCATCCCATAGGGGTACATCCCCTCGGGGGTCGTGTCAGGTTTCTTCCGCGGCTTATAAGTGATGAAACACGGAATGACGGGAACGTCGTTCTTCGCGGCATAGTAGAAAGCCCCAGGCTTGAATGGCCGGGGTTTTTCGTAATACCACCATTCGGACTGTTCAGGATAGATGAGGACGTACCTCTTCATTGAGAGAGCCTTCTTAATGGCTTCATCGAAAACGCGCATGTCATGGAAATCGTTAGGGAGAGGCATCATCCCCGCCGTCCTCATTGAATCGCCCATCGGGCCTTTCATGTTATTGAAGGAAGCGGCGACGATGTGGGTGTAATGGGGACGAAGAGCGGCTTTTAGAGCAATGCAATCGAACATCTGAACGTGATTCGAGATGACGACCGCGGAGTCGATCCCCTTGAGATTTTCTTCGCCAATGACTTCGAGTTCCAGCCACTTGTGGGTGACTTTCCGCATGAACTGGCGAAGGCCGAAATTCATGATGCAAAAATTGTGAAACTTATCTTTGAAGCCTTCCGGGAAGTAATGAAAAGACGAGTCGACGGGAAGCGCGATCGAATAATCGATCGGATCGACGTGGACATCGAATTTCTTTTGCTTTTCGAGTTCGAGAATCCGTTTTCGGATCTCTTCCCGCGTGGCGTTCTCTTTGGCCATAACTAGGCGTTCTTGACCTCTGAGCCTTCTTCGACCCGGGCGATCGCGTCCCAGCGTTTGGAATTGAGATTAAGAAGAGCTCCGCCGACGATCCGGATGTAATCCATATAGAAAGCTGGATGGAGGAAAAGGAGAAGAATTTTCTTGTAGGCGGGCATCTTGTAATTCTTCCAGTCGATGATGACGGCGAAGAGGGTCATAACGAAGAAGGAGAGATAAACGATGCCAAGCGATGCCCCAGAAACGATGAGGGCCATTTTGAAGGCCGGGTTCTCAAGAATGAGGAGAACGGTTCCCATGACGAAGGCCGAAACGGAATAAATCACGGCCGCGCCAATATAGAAATAGATAATCCAAAGGCAATGGACATAATAACGGTTAGAGACCGAGGCCATCTTGTTGACCTTGTCGTTATAGAGACGTCGGCTGTCGACGACACCAGTCATCCAACGTTTGCGGCGTTTGTTGGTCATCACGAGCGACGGGGCTTCTTCCATGTAAAGTTTGGCAAAGCCGTAATAAAAGGTCGTGTAACCATTAGCGGCGATGTCGTTCATGAATTCCATATCTTCGGTAAGGGTGGTCCGATAAGGCCAGCCATCGTTGATATCGATAATGTCGCGACGGATCATGATACCCGTCCCGACCGTGAAATTGACGTAACCATGACGGCTCTTCCACCGATTGCCCATGTCATCCATCAAAGTCCAGATGACACCATTACAGGCTTGCTGCATGGTAATGGGTTTCTCCATGTAATAGTTTTTGACAAGTTTCTTGCCTTGGATGATTTGGCATCCGGAAGCAAGGGCGTTGTTCATCTCTTCGAGGTAGTTGGAGGCGATGGCACAGTCAGCATCGATGATAAGGTAGGCGTCAAAGCCTTCCCGGTCGCGATGCATAATCGAATGGAGACAACTATCGAGGGCGTCGCCTTTGCAGGTTTGATTAGGAGCGACGTGAGCGTGGAAGCCATAACGATGGGTAATGGCGATGGTCGGGTCGGCCTTCTCTTTGACGATGACGAAAACATCAAAGTTCGAATAGGTTTGGCCTTTGAGGTTCTTGAGGAGTCCTTCAATCGTGGCGGATTCGTTTCGGGCAGGAACGAGAACGGCAATGCGATTCTTTTTGTCGTTATGGAGATGTTGCTCTTTCTTAAGCGCTCCGAACCAGCCCATTAAGCGGGGACTATAAATGACGAGGCAAAGAGCCAAGATGAAGCAGAGGATGATGAATGAGAAGAGAATCCATTTTTCCATAATCAGTTCTCCAGGGGATTTTCCCGTTTGATCTTCAGAAACTCATAGAAAAGAGCGTCGTGACGATAGACGTGCCATTTCTTGTGGATATCGTCGATCATCCACGGTTTGACGTTGATGATATGAAACGGGAACCAGATGATCATCTTGCAGTAATGGCGGATGACGGTCTTCTTCGTGAGGTGACGCATGGCGTTGAACTTGCGGGGGAGATAGCATTTCTTATTGACGAGGCAGTTATTGAGGGCGGTTTGATCGGGAAAACTCATGACGAGTTTGTTCACGAGGCCGCGAGCCCGGAAGAAGAGGGCCTCTTCGCGAGCTTTTTTCATATCAATCAGCATGACCCCGGCATTAAGGTAATTAACGCCGATGAAGAAACGACCGAGATAATCGCGGACGCCCCCGACGGTTTTATTGTGGAGATCATATTCAAAGAGTTCTTTGATGTCTCCGGTCACGATCGTGTCAGCGTCGATGTAGATTAAGCGATCGGGAATTCCTGGAATTAAATCGAGGAGCAAACGAAGAAGGGTATATGGGGTATAACCGGTTTTGAGATTGACCGAATCCTTTAATTCCTTATTAAAGAGATCGCGGACGTCAATGAGGTGCATCCGGCTTTCGTCGTTATAATGGCGGATCGTCTTTTCGAGGAGTTCGCTTTGTTTTGGGCTAATCGGCGTGAAGCGCGGATCGAGGTCAGTGAAATCAGCGGTCAAAAGATAAACCGCTAAAGGTTCTTTGGTGTTTTGAGCCATCGAAAGAAGCGAGAGCATGAAGCCATCGTAGACGGCGGTGTTCCCAGAATAAACAACGTTAATCATGGGGAAGTCTCCTTGGATCTTTGACGTATTTGATCGTCACGTAAGTCGATTCTTTCTCGGCCCGATCTTTCATCGTCTGGTAGATGCGGTCGCGAAGGTCGATGTGTCTTTCGTTTTCCGGGAGTTCAAGGTTCGGGTAAAACGGTCCATCGATGTAGGTAACGATCCGTGGAGTCTTTCCGAAACGACGTTTCTTGTAGCAGTTAGTAAAGCAAAAGGAGGGATCACCAAAACGTACCGGGTATTTAAAGGAGACGGGACGGAAATTCCGAATTCCAGTGTAATAGGGCCAGAGATGGGCCTCGGGGTAAACCATGATGACGTTCCGTTGAATCGAGCGACGTTCGACCGCGTTGAGGAAGTTCGTCATCCCATGGATCGTGCTCGGTAAGGGCATAGCCCCAAGCATCTTCATAAAGGTTTCGGTTCCTTTGGCGGCCATATTGTCGGAATTGACGATGTCATAGACGTCCTTAGGAAAGCAGACAAGGTTGGGGACGTAACCGTCGCCCGCGACTTGAGTATGATTCCCATACATGAAGTAACCATGGCGGCTATAAGGACGAAGAACTTTCTTGTTGACGATTTTGTGGTGGAACTTGAACTTCATATAAAGAAAAGCCACCGGAGTCATGACAACGCGGTAAACAAAGAAACGAGCGATCCGAAAAAAGATGTTGTTATTGATGTAGCGATAATCATCGGCGATGAATTTCGATTCTCTTTTAATCCCAGAGAACTCGTCATTCAATTCGTCGTGGTAATAAATTGTATCTGCTGTTGCGCGGGTGCTTGCCATAATTGACGGCCTCTTTGGGCCCAACGATAGTCTAAATGACGCCCAACAATTTTCCTATCTATTCATCTAGTCCGACTTACGAGATAGGAAATCTCATGAAACGAGAGAGGTTCCTCTACTCTCGCAAAAAGGGAATGTGTCGTTAATATCGTTGCTTTTTCTTTCTTTTCGGTCTATTCTAGTTGCGTTATGGAACCTCTCAAAATAACGATTGCCCACAACCTAATTGAATTACGCAAGGGTAAAAACCTCACGCAAAGCGAGCTCGCCGAGATGTTTAGTTACAGTGACAAATCCGTCTCCAAGTGGGAACATGGCGAGACGACTCCCGATATCGAAACCCTTAAACAGCTATGCGATTTTTATGGTGTAACTCTTGATTACCTTCTTTCTTCCGCCCCAAAAGAAGAGAAGAAGAATTACGTTAAGGTCCGGGGTCAGCAAGCGAACAAAAGTGTTATCACTGCTTTATCCGTTTCCGTCATTTGGATTCTCGCGATCGTCATCTACATCGGCACTGAAGCCCTCATGAACGTCCGTTATTGGATGGCCTATGTTTGGGCCGTTCCTATTTCCTGCATCGTGATGGTAATCTTTAATGCCATCTGGGGAAAGAAACCGTGGAGAGCGGTTGTCATTATCTCCCTCATTTGGACTTTACTCGCCGCCATCTACCTTGAACTTGGTGTCGACTTACCTGAAGGTAATGGTTGGCGCTTCTGGATGCTCTTTCTCATGGGAATTCCTTTAACAGTCGCGGCCATCTTGTGGGGACATTTAAAAAGCGACGTTAATTCGAACACGAAATAAGACAGCATTTTCATATAGTTAAGTCCACTTTGATATTTCTTCCAAAACGTGATATTTTCATTGTTAGATAAATAAATGAAAAGACACATATTTCCTTTACTGACACTTGGCGCTCTTCTTTCTTCATGCGTAAACTCGACTTCATCTTCGATTACCTATTGCCCTTGCTTCACCGCGTCTTCAATCCCAAGCGGTTTGAATTTAGTCGAAGTCCAACAGATACGGCACATTCTCAACACGGGATTCGGATCTCTGCCAGTAAAGATCTCAAGCGTCGACGAACTTAACGCCTTCAAAAAGGAACATCCCTACCTCGATATCAACGGAGGCGAACCGCTCTTTAATGAATTTAATATGGTTATACTACCTATCTGGTATTCGAAATACAGCCTTAATTTTTTGTTGTTCTATGCCGCCTTGAAGGACGAAACGATCGAATTCAATTACAGATTTGATTCGTTTAATCACGATGATGATTTAACACAAGATTTGTTCGTTTATAAAATAAGTAAAACCATTCCTTTTGAGACAATCAAAGTCTCTTATACCGCTTTTCATTACTGCCAAGAAGGCCAAACCCAATACGCCACGAGTTGCTACTGCAACTAAAAACGCTTAATCCACGATCCGAGATTCGTAACCTTTTGGGATTGAAATATTTCGCTTCCCGTTTTTCACGGCGATTGATATATGGCCTTTAGATAATGGAATCGAAATCAAACCCTCTTTAATTAAATACGATGAACGCATGTTAACCGCTTTATCTTGAACCGAGAAAGACTCGAGACCAAATAACGTCGATGTTAAGATGCGAAGGATAACGCTTGTGAAGGCATGGTTAAGAGAAGCAAAGGTCGAGGCGTGTTCCCATAAAGTTCCCGTCTTAATGGCCATTTGGTAAAAGTAATCTAAACTCTCGGCCTCAACTAGATTCCGGTTCGCTACGTCACCATCAAGAAGCGAAAGTCTCATGATGTATCCGGGCAATACGGCGGAAGGAGATATCGACGTTTCAAATCCCTCTTTTCGAGTCGGTCCGAAATTCTTTATCAGGTTTTGATAAAGCGAAGCAAATCGTTTATCGGTTTTCTCAACCGTTTTTAAATAGAAAGCGTAGTACTGGCAAGTCTCGGAATAGAGTCCGCTTGAAACCAAGGCTTTGTTCTTCCGAATTAGATTATCAACGAAATAATGTCCATCGAAACCTTTCGCGACGATATTCTCTTTGAGCTTCGTTATTTTCTTCTCTTCAACCGAGCCATATAGATCATGAAGGGCCGATAAGAAAGCACCATAAAGTATATTCGATGGTATGTTGACCCCACGGATATGGTCATCATCATTGCAATGGCTCCACTCGACAAAGACCCAGCTCTTGAGATCCTCGAGCATGCCAAATTCATTTTCAAAGGAAGCGAAGTATTTTTGGAGATTGAGAACCTTCATTTTTGACTTCTCGATAAGCGAACGATCGCCGGTCCGTTTTAAATAGTCCTCTAATTCAAGAACGTACCACATGGCCCAATTGGGGATAAAGAAATCGTCCTGCTCAAAATCGGCCGGGTAGCACATCGGGACCATAGAAGGTGGGATATTGGGGACATTAGAAGAGGCATAATTCTCGAGAAATGCCTTTTCGACGAGGTTATTACCCGTAACAAATTGTTCGGCTTTTGCGGTGAAATATGAATCGAAGAGCCATCCCGCGCGTTCGCGAGATGGGCAGTCGGTTAAGAGGTCAACCGCGTTCTGCTTGAAGGTATTGAGCGCGGCTTCGTAAACAACTTGGAGCTTTTTATCCGGGAAAGAGAAAGAAAGGCATTTTTCTCCGTTCTCGTACTTACGAATTCCAACCGCGACGATTTCGGTTTCTCCTTGAAGGGCGATGACCCGAATGTATTTCGCGGTATAAGGTTCAAAGGAGAGAAGTTGGTAATGCCCTTTCGCCAAATCATAGGTCACGATATTGTGAGTCGTGTTTCGAGAGAAACTGATTCCGATCGGCTGATCATGCTTTGTGGCCCCATCGATTTCGTCAAACACAATGGCAATCCGACTTGGCTTATTAACCTTGAGGGATAAGGAAATGAAACCAGTTAAAGAACGCACATAACTATAGGTGACGAATTGGCCTTGTCGGATTTTTGTCTTTCCAAGAGGTTCCTTAAAATACTGGAGTTGAGAGATTTCTTTATTCGGATCGATCTCGAGTTCATTTGTTTCAAAGATCCCAAGTTTCTTGTTAAACATATACCGATCTTGATAAACATCCTTTTGGTGGTCGACGAGAAAATGGCCATTCTCCACGTGGCGAAGTTTTGCTTTCGCGAAGGAGGCAAATGGAACGTCGCGCGTTTCGTAATGAACCGAATGGATTGCGACGGTTTCTTCTAAAGGATAGGCATCGTTATCTCGAGTAAAGAAATCATTCTCGCTTTGATTGAGGCGATAGGATTCGGAGAAAGCCCGTTGGTAAGAAAAACGAACTACTTTTTGAAGACGCGACGAATTCCGGCTGCAACGGAACCCATCGGGCGTTGAAGCGATAACCTTGTCTCCCTTGATGATTTCGGCAGCCACGAAGGGTTCTGAATTTAAGGCGTAGAAGGAAGTGCAAAGCGAACCGCTCACCTCAATTACGAGGTAATTCTTTTCTTTCGTCCCCTGAAGAGGATATTCCTCAATCCGATAGAGACCCTTGGCCGCTCTTTGGGGACCATATCCAACGAAATTGCCATTAAGGAAAATGCGATAAAAGTTGTTCCCGGTGATTCTTAACGTAACGGACCCCTTTCGAAACGAAGAGGTAAAGAAAAGGACGATGTTCTTCTCTCCGATATACTTCTTCGCCCAGATGGGCTTCGCTATGCTAAACATTGATGACAACATCCTGGCTTTCTTTTTCATCGATGTCCAGAAACGAGGGAAGACGAACATAGGATTCGCCTTGGTATTTATAGATCTTGCCATGAGGGAAATTGCCAACTCGAGCGAGCAAACAATCGCCCTGGAAACGGATTTTCTTTTCGCTATGGATCTTCTTCTTGAGATGAATGACGTTCTCGCCTTTCGATAGATGAATGGTAACGAAATTGCCTTTTCTTTCTCCTAACGAAAGCGAGGTGTCTTGATGGAGATAAAGAACAAACGAGACATCCTTTTCTCCTTCGTTCACAATCGTAATTTCGTCGTCGGAATAGATGTCGCCTTTGACAGAAAAGCGTTTATCATCGAAACGATACTCGCCTTCGAAAAGGCAGGCGACAAATGGTAACGAGGAGAAGAAAGAAGAAATCTTCTCGAGACCTTCCGCCAGACGCATCGAGCAGCAGAAGAACGCCTCATAAAGCGAAACCTTAAGAGTCTTGTTCTCTTCGTAGAGGCAGGTGTTGCAACCCGCTCCGCCATTGTTCCGCTGCGCTAAGCGGAGAGCGTTCAGATAAACTCGCAAACAGAAGGAAAGGTATTTTTCTTCTTTCGTTTCTTCATATAAAGACGAAGCAACGATGAAGCTATCGACGACCGCGCACGGTTCGGTCCACGTTTCTGGACGTCCGAACCAATTGAAATTGGAATTGTCGATGGTTGAACCATTCGCGACGTAATCGTCGAAAACCTTCTTGGCCAAATCCCAGTACTCAGCTTTCTTGGCGATTTTATTAAACCTAATGAGGCCGCGAACAAAAGAAAGGGTAGCGTGCGTTTGCAAACGCAGGCTGACATAATTAAGCCCGCGGAACCTTTCAATCATGTCGACAGCGATTTTTGCGAGTTTCGGATCGTGAGTTATTTCGTAGACATTGGAAAGGCCATCAAGAAGGATGAACGCGCATCCGGTGTCGCTCGAATGGACCCAGCCCCCGATATGGGAATCGCCCGTATGGCCATCGATCCCGCCGGATGAGATTTCCTGAACGACATAGGAGAGATAACGACCCTTCAAGGGTATGAGCAAACGTCTCTCGATTTTGTGAATCGCCGCCAAAGTTTTTTTGTCGTGCTTAAGTTCATATAGCGCGCATAAGGCCCGGCAGAACCACGAGTTGCCGGATATCTGTTGTTCATTGATGTCACTAAAGTCGATAAGGGGGCCGAAATAACCTCCGCTGTTGGTAAAGTCACCTAAATGGGATAGATAATCGTCGATCGAAACAAGAAGCTCTTTCTGAGCCTTTTTGTCGAAGGAGTAAGCCTTCGCTAACATCGCTTTGGCGAGCAAAGTCCGACCTGGATAGTCGCCAGGCCATTCTTTCTCGTTGAAAGTGAAGCAGTACGGATAGGTGTACTCTTCGGAAAGCATGCGCTTTTTGCTTAGTGCTAGACGGGCAAGGAATTCTTTGTTGTAGATGATTTCCATAAGGTGATTTTACCAACAGCCCTGCAACGGATTTTCGTCACAGGGCTGGAACGATTCGAATCGATTAGGCGGAGACGACCTCACTCAAAGTGATCTTGATTGAGGCGAGATAGATAGTGCCAAAAGCCGGAGTTCCATTGACGTACCAGCAGAAGTAATCGGTGCTCTTAACCGTTTGATCGGTCAAGACGACGTGGTGGAAGCCAACGCTCGCGCCATCCGGAAGTTCACGGAAGTCACTGTTGTCGATGTTGAGATAAACGTTTCCCGACAAAGCGGATTCGACGTAATAGATGAAATCCATCGTGTACTTCTGATTGAGTTCGACCCGTCCGGCTCCTTGGAACCATTCAAGACTCCATTTAGCCGAAACATCCCATCTGGTAACCGTGGCCTGGGTAACATCGGCGTTGTCCTTAAGCGGCGATTCCGAGGTGTTGACGATCGTCGTCGAAGCATCGGTGCCGAAAGCCCGCGAATTGACTTCAACGTTGAAGCCGACTTCGTATCCATTCGGAGTCTTGCCAGCTTCGATTGGAGCCGGTTCGGTGAGTTTGACCGACATGTCACCGATGTACCAATCAAGCGAAGCCCCCGTGCCATAGATGTTGAGACCAGACGCCCCATCTTGGAGAGCCGTCGCGATGACGACCTTCTTGATGTTGCCGCTGAGTGTAGTAACAGTGTAATCGGTAGCTCCGACTGTGCGGTTTCCGCCACCCATGATGATGAAGGCAAACGGATAATCGGCCGCTTCGTAGTAATTGAATTCGACGTTTAGGATGTAACGAGCTTGCAGGTTCGTGGCGTTCACGTTGGCGAGAGTGTGGGTTGAAGCCCCGGTCCCGTGCATGACGTTCGTCGAGAAGCCCGAAGCGCCTTTGATGGCGGTCTTGATCGAATCATCGGCGATGTTGTCGACGATCGTGGTTTCGCAAGCGGAAATGGCCGACCATTTATCGCCCCAGTTATAGGTGACACCAGTCATGAGTTCGGACTGGGTAGGGACGTAATCGGTCGTCTCGGCGCATTGCGTGGCCGTGATGACGAAATCGTCAACGGCGATGAGGGCGTCGCCCGTTCCTTGGCGAGCCATCTTCCAGAACGAGAACCAAGCGTGTCCGGTCGCAGGGATCGAGACCTCAGGGAACTTTTTCTCGTAGTGATAGACAGAACCGGAAGTCGCGGTGCTAGGAACGAAGAGGTTGTTGTTACCATCGTATCCGTCCCACATCATCGCGAAGTAGAGGTCGTTGTATTTAGCGGCTTCTTCGCTGATCTTGTAATCGAAGCTCACGGTGTAGGTGACGTTCTTCCCCCGGAGGAAGAAATCGTTGAAGGCCATCATGAAGACTTGGTTAGAAGCGCTGCCAGCGAGGTTGTTGCTCTTAATCATGAGGGAGTTGCCGGCGATGGCTTCCGAAGTGGCGGAGATATAAGAAGCCCCCGTCGAGTCGTTGACGTTAGCGAGCGGAGCCTTCTTTCCTTTGGAGAAGTTCTCTTTGAAGGTGCCATAAGTGCCAATGACGGCTGGATCTTCGTAACCAGTGACGTCGAAGGTTTCGTTCGTCGCGGCGGTGACGTTGACCGTGATGGTCGCTTCGCCGTTTAGCTTCGAATTCGCGCTTTCGCAATAATAGGAGATGGTGTGGGCGCCAGCGATCTTCGAGGAGAAGGTCTGACCGGTGACGGCCTTGCTGTCGTTGTAGTCTTCAATCTCGATCGCGGCCGAGAGATCGGTCCCGTCGTTATCAAAGCAAGTTGCGGTTGGAAGAGTCAAAGACGCCCCGGCGTTCACGGTGTAAGTGGCTTGGCCGGAAACGTTGATTTCGAGGTTGGTGATGGCCGAGACAACCGTGAAGGACACAGCCGCGGTTTTAGCCCCATCTTCGCTCGTGAGAGTGACGGTGGCCTTGCCAATTCCTTTGGCGACGGCTTTGCCGCCTTCGATGGCGATGACTGTGGTTTTATCGCTTACAAGAGTGACGTTCTTGTTTGAGGCATTCGCCGGCAGAACCTCGACGGTGAGATCTGAACTCTCCCCGACCTTGAGGCTGTTATTTGCGGCCGTAAGGTTAACTGAACTGACGTGAATGATTTCGGAGACGACCGAAGAGGTTGTGCTGCTCGTCGGCTGGCTCGTTGGTTGGCTCGTCGGCAGCGACGAACTTAAACTCGTGGAAGTGGAAGTCTCTCCGCAGCCTCCAAGTAAGAGCGCCGCGGCCATGACTAGGATAAATGGATATTTTTTCATTGATTAAGTCGCTTCTAAATAGTTGCGACATTCCTTTCGTTGATCGATAGACTCAGTTAGATTTCCTGCTAAGCAAACAAGTAGTTTAGCTTTTGCTTCCTCCTTTTCTCCAAACACATGTGTTTTATCAACGCCTTTGGGAGTATTTCGGCTCTCACGCAAAGGTATACTGTGGCATTTTTTCAGTCTTCGTCTTGTACTCCTCGACGAAGTGCGGAACGTTCGAGGCCTGGAGGCGTTTCACGCTTCCGCGGTCGTTATCGGCCACGACGATCGCCATGTCGACGGGTTGTCCAGCGAGGATGGTGGACTGAAGATGGGGCATCATCGTGAAGGGGATTTCAATCTCTCCGCGATATCCGGCGGACGTGAGGGTAAAAACGGACTTCAGCATCGAGCGATTGTCATAGACGCTCGAATTGGTCCTCGTGTTCCACACGATGTTGTCGTTGTAGTTGGCCCATGTCGGGGCGAAAGCCATCTGAGCGATCGCGCCTTGTTCCTTATAGACTTGAACGTCGGCCCCAGGATAAGCGATGATGTCGCTCATGATGATTTCGATGCAATCCCCGGTCCAAAAGTCCATTGGAGTCTTGAAATCGAGAAGGTCATCTTTGATGTCGAAGGCGAGGTAGAGACCCGTATCGTCGTAGGCTAGTTTCGAAGTCATAATGGCGAAGTGTTCGCTCACGGCTTCGGCGGTTGTGGCACTGCCATCGGCGTAACTATATCCGTCATAGACGACGTCATGGGCGACGGCTCCATTCCACTCGCCAAGATCACCATCGATGGTGATCGCACTCGTTAATTTCGGAACTGTGTACTTTGTTCCTCCCGCTTCCGATTTCTTGAAAGTGATAGCGGTGTTGTTGGTGTTTTTGACATCGGACTCCGTCGTCAAACCTTGAAGGATGATTCCTGAAAGGCCTTTGTCTAGGTGATATTCGTTATAGGAAGAATCAATGGTGATGCCCGAACCGTTGTAGATGTAGAAGAGGCAGTTATAGAGCGATCCGGCCGGTTGACTGTTCGAGCAGTTGTAGAAGAAGCAATTCTTGACGCTCGATGAACCAACCCCACGTAAGGCGATGGCGGCGTTGCTGTTATGAGAGATAAAATTGTTCTCGATCGTGACGTTGCTGATCGTCCCCGCCGGACCGACGGTTCCGTTGGTCGAGATGGCGAAGATCGAGATATCGCCCGGCAAAGCTCCGGGAGCGCTGTAGCAGTTATTAATGAATTTGTTGTTCCGAACGATAAGACCATTTGGAATCGTCGCTTCGTTGAAGACGTCCATCGATGTATGGGCACTTAAAGCCCCATGGCCAATGTTGCGGAAGACGTTGTTCTCAATGATGGCAAGCGGAACCTGGACCAATAATCCGCGGTTCTTTTTGTTCTGAACGATATTGTTTTTGAAGAGGAAGGAAACGGTGTTGCTGAGGAAGGTCACTCGGCAGCTGCCCCATTCGGAAGCCCCCGAAATCCTCTCGTTGACGACGATCGATAAACGTCCGGCCGATTCACTGCAGCTCGCGACGGTGTAGTAACCGATTGCTGGGTTATGAGAAACGAGACTTTCTTCGTCGTAGACAGCGATTTTGTCGCCCGCGACCGGAGTTTTGACCGCCCCCGTGATTTTGCTCGCGATGATCGTTTTGTCGACTCCGCTCACGTCAGCGAGTTTGTACCAATAGCCATGTTTGATATTGAGAGCGTCGTCTTGGGCGTATTCGATCAAAGAATTGGTGACGGTGCAGACGCCAGACAACGCATTGAAATGAAGGCCATCCGCGCAGGAGGTGCAAATGGCTTTGCTTCCTTCGGGGCGAGTCAAGGCGAAGCGATTGACGTAGACGTTATTGATCGAGTCGGCAGTGAAGGCCATACCCGGGCAATCGTTCATGGTGACGGTTTCGACGTAGAGGTCTTTGCCAGTGTTAAACGACATGCCATTCCGGTCATATTGGGCGAATTGAAGAGAGGCGAAATCGCCTTTCGCGGGACGGGAGATGGCACTTGGAGGAGTGATGAGGCAGGTGTATTTATCCCCTGACTTATTTAATGAATAATTGATGACTCCGTCGCTACTGGCGACGATGTTATTTCCGCCATCGCGCGGGGCATTGGTGATCGAGTCGAATTCGAAGTAGGACTTGATGGCGATTTTGTTGGCCATGAGACGGTCGCAAAGAGCATTGAATTCCGGATAGATCTCAAGCGCGATCGACGTGTCGGTGCTCCCTGTCACGAACCCCGTCATGCTGGCCGTGATATCGGATTTCAAAGTGATGTTGTTGAAATGGATATTCTCCGAATTCGAGAAGATGAAATAGGATTTCCAATCGAAGGAGGAAACCTGATGAACGATCGTGCAATCGTTACTGCCGACGAGATAGACGTTCTTCATACCATCGGCTTCGAATAAGGCCCAAGAAGTCACTAACGAACCTTCGCAATTATAGGTTCCGCTCAACTTGATCTTCGTCGTTCCTGCGGAATTGTTCTTGGCTTTCAGAAGGGCGGCATAAATTCGATAGTAATCGGTGAGGGTCGTGATAGAAGGCATGACGGATTGGACATCGGAAAGCGTCATGGCGTTTACATCGATGACGAGATTCGCTTGATCGTCGGAAATCGTCGGATATTTCTCTTCACTGAATTCGCTTTCTTTGACTCCGACATTTTCTCCGCCATCGAGTAAGCCATAGGAGCCAGCCGTGAGGTATTTTTGCGCGTAAGGTGTGGCGGCTAAAGCCTGACCGAACTCTTCGGCGTTATAGGTGTCTTCCTTAGCCGAAATCGAGAAGTCGATCCCTTTCGAGATGTTCTCGCAGTTCACGGTGATGGTGATGTTTCCAGCCTCGAGGGCGCTCACGAGACCGGTCGAGGAAACGGAAGCGACGTCGGGGTTAGAGGAAATATAAGTTAGAGGAAAGGAGACGGTCGTCGGAACAAAGGCGACGTTGATCTGGCTCGTGTCCCCGACCTTCATGTCCGTTTGGGCGGCCGTGACCACGATGTCGGTCAAGGTTTCGGACGAACTCGAAGTCTTTTGTTCTTCGCAAGAGATGAGACTCAAGCAGAAGAAGAGGCCCAAAGTCGCGTAGAGGTGTTTCTTTCTCATATGTTTTCCTTCCTATATGAATTGTTTTTTAATTCGCAGTCCGTCGTATTCGTCTGGGTGCAGAAGGTGTAGCCGGAAGCGATCGAAGAATAGAAGATGGAGCAGTTGTCGATAACGGAGCAGCCGCTTACCGTCGTAAGAGAAAGCGAGTAATCTTTCGTTGGAGAATAGATGAGGTTTCCAGTCACGGTGACGTCGTTCGCCCCGCTCACGTTGATTTCGTTACTGACGTTCCGCGAGAAGAAGTTATTCGCGATCGTCACATCGCTGATCGTGGTGGGAGAGGATTTGCCGGCGCTATCGTAACTGAAGACGCTGAGGGCCCCGATATTGTTGATGAATTTGTTGTTGGTAACCTTCACGTCTTTTGGGGCGATCCCTTCGCCGAAACCATCTTGGTTGGTGAAGATCATGATTCCGCCGTGAATGATGTTTTCGAACGTGCAGTTCTTGATTTCGCTATGCCGGCATTGAAGAAGGATGCCACGGTTTCTCTTGTTGCCGATGAGCGAGTTATCGAGCGAAAGATGAGTCGATTGAGTGTCGTTGGCGACGTAGTAGTCCTTAAAGCTTCTCGAGGGTCTTTGATCGAGGGTCAAAGTGTAGGCTGAGCCGCTTTTAACGGCCGCCGTGACTTTATACGTCCCAGCAAGAGCAAAGGAATCGGGGGCAAAGAGATCGATGGTGTCACCCACCGCGTAATCGATGGTCACCTCATTCGTCGTTTGGCGGATGGTGATGTCATTGCCTTGAATGCTGTCGATGCGGGTGTAATATGCCTTGATGTTGAGGGCGTCGTCATGGCTCCCTTCAAGAACGCAGTTGGTGATCTTGAGATCGCCCGTTAGGTCGGCGGTATGGATGATGTCCGCGGTGCAGGTGAGAAGACGGTCGCTTGCCTTATCGCGCATAAAACGCACGCGGTTCAAATACATGTTGTGACCTTCGTCGTTTCTTAAGCCCATGCCAGCCGTCGAATAAACAGTCACGTTCTCCATGTGAACGTTCTCGCATGAATTGAAATAGAAGCCGAAGATCTCATAGACCGAGAAACCAATCGCGACCCGTTTTCCAAGAGCGGGGCTTTTGAAACCAGCGAAGGATTGATTGAGGACGACGGTCAGCTGTTTGGTTGAAGAAGAATAATCCATCGAGGCAATGCCATGAGCACTGCTCGCGACTCCGTTTGAGTAATAAAGGTTTCCTCGGGAGTCGGGATAATACTCATCGGTTATTGAGTCATAAACGTATTCGGCATAACTCCCCGATTGACGGGTATTCCAGCTCGCGTAACTCGATGAAGCAAGGTCAAATTGACTGGGGATGTCGAGCACGACGGTCGCGGTCGAAGCGTTCGACGTATAACTGGCGATCGTCCCGACGATCGTCGGTGAGGGATCATAATCAAAGACGATGTCCTTAATGAAGATGTTGTTGCAGCTCCGGAAATCGAGATAAGTAACCCAAGAGGTGTAGATGAATTTCGTTCCAGCGGTCCCAACGAGATAAACGTCATTGGTGAGGCTGGCGGAAACCGCAGCTCCAAAGTAATACGTATCTCCAACGAAGCGGATAACTTTCACGCCCTCAACGTTTTTAGCTTTGGCGAGCAAAGCGATGAGATTCGAAGCGTTGGTCTTCCCATCAGGACTCACGCCATAATCGGAAGCGAGGTATTCGGTCGCGTCGCTAGGAACATTAACGACGGTTTCGTTTTCGAACCGTTCCTTGTCAATCCCGACTTCCCGCCCCTCGAAAGACCCCACGGAGGATGCGGTCGTGACGTTCTCGATGAAGGGAGAACTACCAAGCCGCGTCAGATAATCGTGTTCTTTAAGGACTTCCGAAGTTGGATCAACGACCTCGAGAGAGGCCGTATCGGTAAGAGAAGGATTGCTGATGAGGGACACGCTGATGGTGTCGTCCCCAGCCCGCAAACCGAGGATATCGTTCCCTTCGATCTGCACCCGTCCAATAAGGAACGAAACGACGTATTCCTTGTTTAGGGCGTTGCTTGGAAGGACTTCGACGGTGAACGAAATGGATGAGCCTTTGTTAACCGTAGGTGAAGAAAGAGTGAGGTGAACGGATGTCGCGTCGACCGGGCCTTGGCTCGTCGAACTCGTTCCGCTCGATGACGATCCTGAACTCTCGATGGATGAAGAAGACGATGATTCGCTGGAGGTGCTCGAAATCGATCCGCACCCCGCGAGGAGAAGAGTTAAAGCCATGAGGATATAGGGTTTCCTTTTCATGATGTTCCCATTCACGCCACGTACCGCTTGAGCATGGTGTTATAGATAGTCTCAAGGTCATCGGAACCATAGTTCTTGAGAAGGGAAACAAACTTGGCCCATGAGGCGTCGTCATTCGGATCGCAATTATCCACTCCACGGACATAGCACGATTCGTAATAGGAATATTGGGTATCGAGGTTGGCCTTGATACGAGCGATCTCTTCGTACTCCGCGCCCGTGAACTTGTATTTAGCTGGCTCCGGGACTTTGAGGTATTGGGTATAGATCGAAGACTGTTGATTTAATTTGTGGATGATCGGATCGTTCATCTTTTCGACGAAATCCTTGCTCCAGCAAAGAGCGCTTCCGCTTCCGACGTTCGGGGAAATGGTAGCCCGGTATTCTTCTTGGGTCCCCGTCCAGGAAGTCGGGACTTTGAAGGTCCACGAGGTATGAGCCTCATCGTCCCAGGTCCAGTTCTCGCCTTCGACCCCATAGGAGATGAGCTGCTTGCCGACATCGCTGTACATGATGTCGAGTAAACGGGCTACTTCGCGGGCGTAGGCACTCGACTGAGGAATGCAGGCTCCGTCGGGGAAGAAGAAGCCAAATCCCCACTGTTTTTTCCCTCCGGTGTATTGCTCACTATTAAGAGGGGCAACGGTCGTGTATTGGCTTTCGTATGTCATACCCGAAACGATGTAGGCCGCGGCCGCGACATAGCTCCCTAAACGTCCTTTGAGACCCTTGGTCGCCATTTGGGCATCGGTCTTGATTGAGAACGTGGTTTGGTCAATGAGACCCTCATTCCACATGGTGTTCATAGTCTTAAGGTAATTCCGATAGGCTTCGCTTTTCGGAACGTAGACGAAGCTCTTCCCATCGTCGCTGATCTCCATCCCCGTTTGGACATAGCCATAGGATTGGAGGATGTAGTTGCGGAGGAAAAGAAGCGATTCGCTTGAGACTGGGATTTCGTCATTGGGATCGCCATTAAGGTTGGCGTCGTATTTCTTGAAGGCTCTTAGGACGGTCAGATATTGATCGATGGTCGAAATCTGATCGGCGTTAGGAAGAGCAAGGTCATAACGGCTGTTGAGGTTATCGATCCATTGCTGGTTGATGAACATCTTGTAGGTTAAGTCGCGGGCCACATCGCGGGCCGAGATGGCGACGTACATCTTGCCATCGGCGAGGGTCGCGCATTCTTTCGCGCTCTCAACGTTCTCATCGACCCCGAAATTGGTGTCGAGGATCTTTTTGTAATTGGGCATGTACTGGTTGATCAGATTGCCAACCTTCAAATCGCCTGGAAGGCCCACTAAGGTGCTGCCCTGATGGAGGGTGAAACTATCGTCGTTAAAGGGGACGAAAGCATTGAAGCCATTCTCGGCGAAGAGAACCTGCTCGTTGATCGGGTTGTTGAAGAGGAAGAGGTCGGGCTTGTAACTCGGGTCTTGCCAAATCGCCGACCGGCGGGTGTTATAGGCCGAGGTATCCGCGGTCGTGAAATTGAACTTCAGGTTCGTGATCTTCGAAAGGTACTTGAACATCGTGAGGTCCGCGTACTCGGGATTGCCCGAACTATGGGGAGCGAAGACTTCGATGGTGACCGGTTCCTTCACGATCTGATAAGGATTCTCGGAGGTTCCTTCGGGAAGGAAATTGTCCGGGTCGTATTGGGATGCGGGCCCGCCGCAACTGGCGAGGCCAGCTCCGATGACGAGCAAGGGAAGAGATAAAGCGATGACCTTGTTTTTCATATAGGTGAAAACCTCCTTTACCCTTTCATGCCACCGATGGTGACGCCTTTTTCGAAGTACTTCTGGAAGAAGGGGAAAATGACCAGAAGGGGGAGACTCGAAACGACGATGACAACGTATTTCAACTGCTCAGAGGCGGAAGGATCGCTGTCGAGAGATCCGTTCGTCGAGACGATGAGATCCTGAAGGACTCTTTGAAGAGGCCAGAGGCTGGAGTTTTGGATGTACATGAGAGCGTTGAAGTAGTTGTTCCAATAACCGACGATGGTGAAGAGGGCGACGACGATGAGGATGGGGCGAGAAAGGGGAATGATGATCCGGAAGAAGATTCCGAAATCCCCGCATCCATCGACCCGAGCCGCTTCCTGAAGCTCATAGGGGATTGAGGTATCGATATAGGTCTTGATGACGATGACGTTGAAGGTGCTGACGACGCCGGGGATGATCAAAGCCCAAATGGTGTTGATCATCTTGAGTTGGCTGATGAGGAGGAAGGTGGGGATCATCCCACCCGAGACGAACATCGTGATGAGAAGGAGGACGCTCACGACTTTGCGGCCCTTGAAGTCTTTTCTTGATAAGGGATAAGCGCACAGCATCTCCATCCCAACCCCGAGGATGGTCCCGGAGGACGTGACGAGAAGCGAAATCCCAAAGCCATTAAGGAGCGAACTCATGCCGAAGACCTTCTGGTATCCGCTGAGGGAGAAGGAGACTGGGAAGAGACCGACGCTTCCGGAGACGACTTCGTTCGCGTCGCTGAAGCTGCAAGCCAAAACATGGATGAGGGGGATGAGGAAAAGGAAAGCGATGAGGCCCATGATCACGGCGATCACGATGTCGAAGATTCGATCGTGTTTAGAGAATGAATTCATCGGTTTTTCCTTTCTACCAAAGCGAGGTGTCGCTCACCTTTTTGCTGATTTGGTTGGCAGCGATGAGAATGACGATGTTGATGAGGCTGTTGAAGAGACCGATCGCCGTCGCGTAGCTGTACTGCGGGATAGCGGTCGCGAAGGAAATGCGGTAAGTGAAAGTGGAGATGATTTCCGAAGTGCTGAGGTTCGTGGAGAGTTGCATGAGCCAAACTTTTTCGAATCCGACATTGAGAACGTTGCCGATCGACATGATAAACATCGTGACGGCAAGCGGAACGATTGAAGGGAGGTTGACGAACCAAATCCGTTGGAAGCGGCTTGCCCCATCGATCGTCGCCGCATCGTGAAGATTGGGATCGACGTTAGCGAGGGTTCCCATGTAGATGATCGACCACCATCCGAGGCCCTGCCAAATGCCCGAGATGACGTAGATGGCCGCGAAGGCATCCGGATTTTCCATTTGGGAACCCGAGAAGCCAAAGATGGAAAGAAGACGGGTGAAGATACCGCTATCGCCATCGAAGAACTTGAGGAGCATCCCCACCAAGACGACGGTCGAGATGAAATAAGGGGCATACATGATGGTTTGGATGACGCGCTTGTAGTGGGGGAAGCGAATTTCATTAAGAAACAAGGCGAAGACGATTGGGAGGAAGGTGTTGAAGACGATCGAGAGAACCGAGAGGACCAAGGTGTTACGAACAATAGGCCAGAAATTGGGGAGGGTGACGAAGTTGTAGAAGTGCTTAAAGCCCCCCATGCTAGTCCAAGGCGAATTGAAGATCCCATTGAAGGAGTTGTAATCCTTGAAGGCGATGAGAAGACCGCCGAAGGGAAGATACTGAAAGATAATGAGATAGACGACCGCCGGCATGACCATGAGGAAAAGGGAGATGCCGTATCGGGAATAGAACGAACTCGGACGAGGTTTCCGAATGAGGGAGAGATCGGCGGGAACAGGGATATCGGGATTAACCGTTTTCGCGTTCATTTTCATTTTCCGTTCGTCTCCTTTCTTTCGGCATTGTCGAAGGTGGTGGAATCAAGGACCGGGGCGCTGGAAGAAGCGGGCACGGCGTCGCTCGGATCCTTTTTCTCCTTTTCGAGGAGGATTTCATTTTTGAGGGCCGGGTTAAAGAGACGGTAATCGACGACCACCATGCCACTTGCATAATCGGTGAGGGTCCGTTTGGTCGAATTAACCCCCGACATGATGAGATTGATGATGGAAATAACGATGAGGAAGGAAAGGATATGAATGAGGGAAAAACCGCCGCTCCCGATACTGATCAAGGGGTAGAAAAGACCGCTTGAGGAACCATAAGCGAGGAAGGCCGCGCCGACGAGGACGGGGGCGAAACTAAATAAGCCCACCAAACCCCGGACGATGATCATGGGGACGCTCGGTTCATAACCATCCTTATCGAGGGGATAAAGATGAAAGATCTTGTTCCCGAAGGTTTGGCCATTTTTGAAGATGAGGACGGCCGCCCCAAAGAGAAGGACATAAGCAAGGAGTCCGGTTGCGACGCTGACCCCATCAAGGATGTAGGCACATTCCTGATATGTTGAAAGATAAGATTGATATGGGGTTTTGTATTCGGGGGAGAGGAAAAGAAGGTTCGCTTCTTTCTCCCAAACGGCATGGAAGCCGCTCGCGAGGTAGTTATAATCGGTCAAACCCGTTTGAAACGAGGTCTCACCTAAGAAGAGATAACGATAGAGATCGCAAGCGAAGGAACCTTTGAGATAGGGGAAGGCGAGACTCGCTTCGTCGTTGACCCAATAATCGGTCTTGGGGGATGAGGATTTGAGTTCGCGGATGAAGTAGAGTTTTGGATCGACGCCCGCAAAATCGACGACGTTGTGGCTCGCGGAATAGACGGTATAGAAAGAGGACAGTTGATCGCTTTCGTAACTGGCTTTAGTGACGTTAAGACTATTGACGGGTTCAACGTTATAGGCCTTGAAAGCATCGGGGTCTTTGTCGTACGAAAGAAGGATGTGCGACAAGGCGTATTTCTCGATGAGCGAATCGATGCTCACTGGATTCTCGTATTGGCCATTTCCGTTGTCGGCGAATTCGTAGATGCCGGCTTCCTCTTCAATCTTGTAGCAACTCACCCGGTCTTCGTTGATCGAGGCGAGTTTAGAGGCGTAAGTTGGGGTGACGGTCAGGATCGTCGACGAGAGGATAAGAAGCGGAGTGGTAAGAATAAGCAAGAAAAGAGAATCGAGAATGCCACTAAAAAACCTTCGGGTCCCATAAGCAAGGGGCTCGTCTTTGTAGCGGCTCAGGATTTTTTTCCTATTCATTCTTCCTCCTTTCCCTTAGTGGATCAGTTTCTTCGATAAGGTGTCGAAGAGATGGAAACGATTGAGATCGAAGACCTCTTTGATCTTCATACCAGCGGCGATGACGGATTTAGCGTCGAACTTCGCGACCATGTCCTTGCCTTCGAAATCGCTATGGACGAAATATTCGTACCCCATGAGTTCGGAGACGCTGACGGTGAGTTCGATCGGTTCGGTGAAACCTTTGGTTCCTTTGGCGATTTCGTTGCCATCGTAGATGTCTTCTGGACGAATGCCGAAGGTGACGGGATAAACCCCTTCTTTCAGGGCCTTTTCGAAAGCGGCGATGTAGGTGACGAACTTTTTCCGTTCGTGATGGGAGGCTTCGACGAAGGCGATCTTCTCGATGAGCTCGGTTTTCTTCGCTTCGTATTCGGGTTCGTTTTTTCCAAGCGCTTCAAGATTCTCGAGGCGTTTAAGGAGTTGACTTCGATCAGGGAAGTCGGCGTCGATGTCCTCGATCCCTTTCTTCGAGAGAACGATTCCATTCTTATAGAAATCCTCGATCTCTTTAGTAAGGTCGGATGGCAATTTGATGCTCTTCCCGCTTTCGAAAGCGAAGGAGCCTTTTTTGTAGCTGCCCTCAAAACAGTTCATCGAAGGCGAACCGATGAAGGTGGCGACGAAGAGATTCGCGGGGTGGTTATAGATCTCGCTTGGGGTTCCGACCTGTTGGACGTAGCCCTTATTCATGACGACGATCCGGGTAGCCATGGTCATGGCCTCGGTTTGGTCGTGGGTGACATAGATGGTCGTGGCCTTGAGGTTGTTATGAAGCTTGACGATTTCGCTCCGCATTTGAACCCGGAGTTTGGCGTCGAGGTTACTGAGAGGTTCATCCATGAGGAAGACCTTGGCTTTTCGAACGATGGCTCTCCCCAAAGCGACTCTTTGGCATTGGCCACCCGACAAGGCTTTCGGTTTCCGGTCCATGTAATCCTCAATTTGGAGGATGGTCGCGGCATCGTTGACCCGTTTATTGATCTCATCCGCGGAAATATGGACCTTCTTGTAGTAATCGACAGGCGTGGCTTCTAGATATGCAATCTTCTCTTTGATGGATTCGATGTCCTTTTTGTAGCCTTCGATCTCGAGGGGATCTTTAGCTTTCGAAAGGACCCATTCGAGGTTCTTCAGTTCGCGTTTGTTGTCGCGAATAAGCCCGTAATTGATTCGTTTGATGGGCTGACCATTCTTATCGAGTTGAAGGCGCGGGACTTTTCGGATTCTAAGGGAAAAGGCCATGTTGCCCCGAACCGACATATTTGGATAAAGGGCATAGCTTTGGAAGACCATGGCGATCCCGCGATCCTTCGGTTCGAGAAGGTTCGCATGGACTCCATCGATGAAAAGGTCGCCCCCAGTGATTTCTTCTAGACCCGCGATCATGCGAAGGGTGGTGGATTTACCACATCCCGACGGACCGACGAGGACGATGAATTCGCCCTTCTTGATCTTGAGGTTGAAATCGAAGACCGCTTGAACTCGGTTGTTGTAGATCTTGTTGACGTGCTCGATGGCGATGCAGACGTTCTTCGGGGCCAGTTTATGTTGGCGAAGTGAAATCTTCTGCTTCGAGACCATGTCCTGATAGATCTTCTCGCGAAGCCTCTGGCGGACTTTCTCTTTGGATTTAGCGGCTTTGATCTCCGCTTTCTTTTGGGCCTTTTCTTCTTTGTTCATGCACTTACCTACTTCAGGATGTCCTTATTGATCGTGACGTGGAAAGCGTCGGCCAAACAGATGAGTTGGTCCTTGGAGATGGTGTTCTTTTTATGGAGATAATCGGGATTGACGGAGAGGACCTTGATCAAAATCGACGCGGCCTTCTCGATCGTGTCGGCAAGGCCATAGGTGCTGTCAAAGGTCTCGCCCATGACGAAGAGTCCATGGAAGGACCACACGACCGCGTTATACTTCTCCATCTTGTGGCTGGTTTTTTCGCCGATATCGACACAACCCGGAACGTCATAAGGGAGGACCCCCAGACCTTCGGGGAAAACGACCGCGCACTCGACGCTCGACTCGAAGAGCTGTCTCGAGAAGACTTCATCTTCAAGAGGAAGGATATAGGTGAGGGCAATGAGGTTGGTCGGATGGAGGTGGTAGACGATCCGGATTTTGCCGTTCGACTTCCTCTTTCCGACTTGGTGATTGAGGAGATGGGTCGGAAGTTCGCTCGTGGGTTTGCCACCGTCGGCGAAGCCCCACATGATCGTGTACTCTGTTCCATCGTGGGAAATTTGAATGATTCCGAGGCCAATCTCTGGTTCATAAGGGACGTTGCCAAGGAACTTGCCAGTCGCGGTGACGAGGAAATACTCGTCGGCCAAATCTTTGACCGTCACCCCCGTCGGATAAGTCCGGCTCGGGACGAAGCCGCTTTTTAAAGACGCGACGTCAGTTTCGCTGAGGCGGTAGGAGATATTGCCCCCATTCCGTTCATGGAAATTGCGGCGATAAGCGTCGGCGCAGAGTCTCTCGACTCTTGTGATGAGGGGTGATTCTAGGATATTCATGTTATTTTCTCTCTCCCGAGATTTTCTTTTCGTAGGCATGGATGGCGGACACATAGTCATTTCCGTATTTGACCCCATTCTTCGCGCAGTAGTAATCGAAGACGGTCCCGAACGGAAGTTCCTTCAGCTCTTCGCTTAGGAGCAAGCGGTCGGTGTAGTCGTATTCCTTTTCCATCTTCTTTAAGGCGGCGGTTGGCTCAAGGTAGGCTTTGAGAATGGCTTTGAGGGTACTTCGCGCCCCGATGGTCCAGGCGGCGATCCGATTGATCGATCCGTCGAAGAAGTCGAGGGCGATGCTCGTCTTGTCGATGAGGTTGTTACGGACCAAGGAACGGGCGATCTCGACGAGTTCATCATCGAGGATCACGACGTGGTCACTGTCCCAACGGACCGGACGGGAGACATGGAGAAGAAGATGAGGAACAAAGAGCAAGGTGGAGGATATTTTGTCGGACACCATCTCGGTCGGATGGAAGTGGCCGCTGTCGAGAGTGACCGCGATCTGATTCTTAACCGCGTAGCCGAGGTAGAACTCATTTGAACCGACCGTATAGGATTCAAGGCCGATCCCGAAGAGTTTGCTTTCGACCGCGTCGATGACGTATTTCTTGTTGACCTTCGAGGCCAAGATCTCGTCGAGGGATTTTTTAAGGCGTTCCCGGGGAGCGAGGCGGTCAATCGGGGTGTCTTTCATTCCATCGGGGATCCAGTAATTGATAAGGGAAGGAATTCCCAATTCTTTGCCAAAGTATTCGGCGATCTTCCGGGAGGCGATGCAATGACGGACCCAGAACTCTCTCGTCTTTTCGTCCTGGCTTGAGAGGGTGAAGCCCCTAGAAGCCATCGGATGGGAGAAGCAGGTCGGATTGAAGTCGAGTCCCAAATGGTTCTTCTTGGCAAATTCGACCCAGGAAGCAAAGTGCCGGGGTTCGATTTGATCAAGCTCGACCTTCTCATCGCTATCTAGATAGATCGCGTGAAGGTTGAGGGAATAGTTCTTCCCCGGGAGAAGGGTGAGGACTTCGAGGATGTCGTTTCGGAGCTCGGAGACGTTCGTGGCCTTATAAGGGTAGTTGCCAGTGACCTGAATCCCACCCGTTAGGTTCCCCTTATTGAAGAAACCGGTCACATCGTCACCCTGCCAGCAGTGGAGGGAGAGCCTTACCTTTGAAAGTTTTTCGAGGGCTTCGTCAACGTCAATGTCAAAAGATGCATACTTCTTTTTTGCTAGTTCGAATTCGGCGGAAAGCGATTTGTCCATAAGCCACCTCGTTTTTGGCGTCTGATTTTGCACGACCCCATTATAATGAAAGCCCTTTCTTGTGACTACTTTTGAGCGAATGTTGACATTTTGCTATTTTTTTATTACATTGTTAGTCATACTTAATCACAATTAATCATATGTACGAAATTGAGAGACAACGGAAGATTATGGAGGTTTTGACGGACAGAAAGTCCATGTCCGTCAAAGACCTTTCGAAAATCATGTTCACGAGCGACGCCACCACGCGCCGTGACCTTAGCAAAATGGAACGCCAAGGTCTCGTAATCAAGACTTTTGGCGGAGTTGTATTGGCTCATATGCAGCCCAATAAAGAGACTTCGATTTACTCGCGGAGCAACGTCAATCTATCCGAGAAAAAGTATCTCTGTTCGAAGCTCACTGTCTTCCTTCATGACAACATGTGCGTTTTTGCTGATTCTTCGACGACCGTCCTCCAAGCCGTCTCGATTTTTGCTAAATATAAAGGCCTCATTGTCATCACCAATGGGATCCTTTTGGCCTCCGAGCTCATTCAGAACACCGATAACCAAGTCATCCTCACCGGGGGCCTCGTTCAAAGGAACACCAACTCGATGCTTGGGAGCGACGCCAACCGGATGATCGAGAGAACCCACGTTGACCTCGCCATCCTCTCGACGACGGCCTATGACTTCGATTTCGGGTTCAGCGAAAGCGCGATTGAACAATCGAGCATTAAACGCCTCATGATTGAACGGGCCGATAAGACGGTCTATCTCATCGCCGCGGACAAGATTGGGAAGAAGTCCCTTTCATCGACCTGCCTTGCCAAAGACATCGACGCGATCATCACAAACGAAAAACCCGACGATTCTTTGTCGCGAAAACTCGCGCAGCAAGGCGTCAAGGTTATTTATTAGTCTTCGATATCTTTAATGGAGAAGGCGAAGCCGAACGACAGGGCTTGGCCTTTTTTGATTGAGGAATAGGCGAACTTATCGTCGAGGAAGGTGGTGGTCGGTTCTAGTCCCAGGGCGTAGTCATGAGAAGCGCACGACTTCCAAAGGACGAAGTGGGGCATGTTCTCATTAAGGAACGAGAAGGTGAGTTCGACTTCATGATTTCTCACTTTCACTTCTGGCGTTTTGAGATCGATGAAATAGACCGATTCGAATTCGTTGTCGATTGGACGAGAGAAGCTCTTCAAACTTGGGAGGTTCTCCTTGGCTTTGGGGGTCCGTGAGAGGATGGACTTCTCTTTGAAACTAAGCGCGCAGTCCTCGCTGAGGAAGGGATAACCGAAGTTGCAGTGGTAGAGGAGACAATAGTCTTCGTCTTTGTCACCCTCGTTAACGAGGGTGTCGGAAACACTCACTAGGCTTTCGTTCTTCGCTAAGCGGATCCGCCTTTTTAGAAGCAGGTTCTTGCCGAAAAGAGCTGAGTCGCGGATTTCGCCCACGACTTCGATCGCGTCCTCACTTTCGAGGATATTGACTCTCTCGGGAGCAAGAAGATGGTAGGAGCCATGAAGGGGGAAGCCCTCCCGGACACCCGCCGAATCGAGACCGACGGTATAAAGGGAACCGCCTTCGAAACGCTTAACGAAATCACCCGTTAAGTTATTGAGCCCATTCTTGGAGATGAAGGAAAGGTTCTGACCTTTATAGCACGCTTCAAAGATGTCGAGGCCTCGCGATTCATTGATGAGAAGGCGAAGGGTCCCGTTATCAATCTCAATGAGGCGAATACCCTTGGCGGGACCTTCATTCATTTCGTAACGGCGAATCGCGTATAGCTGCGAGGGGTTTGAAACGTGCTTATCCATGTTTATTTACCTGAGAACACCATCATGGCGGCCATGGCGTTCTTTTTCATCGCTTCTTTGACCGCGAAGGCGACATCGTGATAGAAGCCGCTTTCTTTTCCTTCGAGATACGTCTTGGCTTCGGCAAAACCCGCATAGGACATATAGGTGTAGTAGTTGATCTTGTTAATCCCACGCTTAATGACGTCGCGGTAAACCTCGGGGGAGATGCCGCTTCCGCCGTGCATGACGAGGAAGGTATCGGTTTCGGCCCGGACGGCGTTGATGATATCGAGGTTGAGGACCGGCTTCACTTTATAGATGCCATGGGCCGTCCCAAAGGCGATCGCGAGGGCATCGACCCCCGTGGCCTTGATGAAGGGGACGACGTCGGCGGGGTTCGTGTATAAATCGCAGGGCGAACCATTGTCACCCCCGCCTTCGCGGGTCGGGAGTTTGCCGAGTTCGGCTTCGACGGACACCCCATGCTTATGGGCGTAGTCGACGACGCGCTTGGTGATGGCAATATTCTCTTTGAAGGGCTTAGTTGAGGCGTCGATCATGACGCTTGTGAAGCCCATGTCGATCGCCCGGGCGCAATATTCGTAATTCTCTCCATGGTCGAGATGAACGCAGACCTTGGTCTTCGAGGCCTTGGCGATGGCGAGCATGACGGGCCCGATCTCGGAAAGAGGGGCGATGCTTTCATGGAGCTCGGCGTGAGCAACGATGACGGGGACGCCTAGTTCTTCGGCACATTCGACGACGGCTAAGAGGCATTCGAGGTTCGGGGTGTTGAAGGCCCCGATCGCGATACCTTTTTTCTTTCCGATCGCGAGAACTTCACTTAAGGTTGCGAGCATGGTTACTTCTCCTCGATCGAGACTAAGTTATAGCCTAGATAGGTCGTGAAGGCTTCTTCAAGGACGCTCTTCATGTGGCCCATCCCGATTGTCGTGTGGTGTTTGAATCCACCTTTAGCCAGGCGGATAAGTTTATTTTGAAGATCGGGGATCTCAGCGACGCCTCCACAGCCGAAATATCCCTTCTCGATGTCTTCACCAGTGAAACGTCCTTCTGAGACGTAGATCGTGAGTTTGCCATTCTCGGTGAAACAGTTGCTGAAGGTCATATCAAAGGCCTTGATTCGACCTTCGTTGGTGCCCCAGCCCGAGCCCGGATCGTTTTTGGCGAACATCTTGTGCTCGGTGACGGTCCCTTTCTTGGCCATGAGGGTTTGCGCGACTGGTCCGCAATGGAAGAGGATGACCTTGTTCGGATCGGTCCCGTAGTTGTTGTTCCAATCGAGGCAGGTGACGGGGGTCATTGAGGCGAGAGCCATGGCCCGCATCGAAATCGCCGACGTGACGTCGATCTCGCAGGAGGCGACGATCCCACGGTCATTGAGTTCGCTTAATAAAACGCAGGGGCAGATTCGAAGAATCGTTTCAAGTTCGTTCCAGCACCGCAAAGAGATGGCGTCGAGGTGATATTCCTCGATGTAGCCATCGATCACGACCGAGAGCTTGGCGAGGTTATGCATCGGAGCGTCTTTCACGTGGGAGAAATCCGAATAGGCTCGTAGATAAGCAATCTTGGCGATGACTTTCGGGTCATCATCCGCGATCTTGCCAACCTTGTAGATCACCTCCGACAAATCGAAGGATTCGATATTGATCCCATAACGTTGCAAAGCGACCTCGTCGAAACGAACGGTCTTAAAAGCCGTGGTCCGGGCCCCAAGGACCCCGAGGTTGAATCTCCGCATCCCTTTGACGACGCGGCAGATGGCGGCGAAATCGGTTAGATTCGCCTCAAACTCCTTCGAAAGAGGATTGACGACATGGGGTTTCATGACGGTGAAGGGGATCTGATATTGATAGAAGACATCGGTGACTGAGAACTTGCCGCAGAAAGCATCGCGCCTTCGGGCAAAGTCCATCTTTCCAATTTCATCGGGATAGGCTTGCATGAGGATTGGGACTCCGGCGTCCTGAAGGGCATTCACGGCCCCATTCTCGTCGATAAAGATCGGCATGCAGAGGATGACTCCGTCGTATTCCCCTTGATGGGAACGAAGCCAATCGTGGTAGACGAGTCCTTCATCTCGGGTTTCGACCGCCCCATAACGGGTGGCCTTTTCGTCCATCACCAAAACTTCATAACCAAGCGAGGTGACGGCTTTGATCATGTCTTTGCGGGCTCCAGCGATCAGTTCGGCTGGCATAAACCCACGGTTTCCGAAGTACAATGCGAATTTCATATTTATTCAAACTCCTTTAATGTTTGATACAGTTTTCGGTATTTCGAATACGGCTTTTCGTACAGTTCCTGTGCTTCTAAATTCGGATGATGGACCTCCTTGATTTTGCGATAAGCCTTGATGGCTGATTCGTAGTCGATGAAGAGACGGGCGTGGACGGCTTGGATGACGGCTAAGCCCAAGAGGCCGCCTTCATTGGTGATGAGGCTTGAGATGGTGAGTCCCGTGATGTCGCTTTTGATCTGAAGCCATTTGGAGGAAACGCTTCCGCCCCCCGAGGCGACCGCTTCGTTGATCTTGACCCCATATTGCGACAAGACATCGAGGTTAAGGCGCATCTCGAAGGCGATCCCTTCGAGCATGGCCTGATAGATATCCGAATCCTTGGTGTCGAGAGTGAGGTTGAGGATGGCCCCTTTGGCGGAGGTGTCCTCGTTGGGAGTCGCGGCCCCACCAAAATAGGGGAGGACCAAAACCGATGAGGGTTTATTCGTAAAACCGTTCTCGATGTACTTGAAGAAGGAGTTCTCGCTTCCCTGAAATTTATGAAGGATCTCGTTCTTGAACCAGTTCACAAGAGAACCGGAAGAAAAGTTGAGGATATAAGTGCAATATAGGCCCTCGATCGCATAGGGAACGACCGAGTAGCCCATCCTCCCGACTTCAAGCTTCGAAGGGGGATTCTTGTAGACGGCGGTGAGGCATTCAACGGTCCCCATCCCATCCGCGGCCCCGCCGTCGAAGTAGACGCCCGCCCCAAGGGTCGCGCAAACCTGATCGTGGCTCCCGAGGATGACTTTCGTTGTTGAGGAGAGACCCGTCTCTTCGGCGATGACCGGCAGGATCTTGCCAACAAGGGAACCGGTTGGATGCGGGGTGGAAAACATCGCAAGAGGGATCTTGAGTCCTCCGAGGATCTTTTCGTCGAACTTCTTGGCTTTGATATCGAAGGCCCCAGTTCGCGCGGCGAGGGAATAATCGATCGAGCGGTTGCCCGTCAAAAGGTAATTGACGTAATCGCCGATCAGCATTATCTTCTTGGCTTTCTTATAGATCTCGCTCCGATGCTTCTTGATCCAAAGGAGCTTATAGATCGAGTACATCGGAGCGGGCACGGTCCCGGTTGAGGAGAAGAGATACTCATCCCCGAAGAGTTTAGAAACTTCGAGGCATTCCTCTTCGCCCCGGGGGTCGGTGTAGACCATGGGACGGAAAATAACGTCATCGTTCTCATCGAGGAGAACGAAAGATTCGCCTAAGGAAGAAATGGCGAGGCTCACGATGTCGCCAACCGAAGAAGCGGACTTCAACAACGAATGAACGATGGTAACAATCCGGTCGATGTCGATGTAGGAAAAGCCATCCGGGCCTTTAATTAAGGGCGATTCTTGGCCCAAGAAGAAGATGGGATGGCCCTTCTCGTCGAAAACGCCGCATTTGGTGCATGTCGTACCAATATCGATCGAGAGAAAGTTCACGCTTTCATTTAAGGTCGCGACGAGGGATAAAAATAGCCAATAGCATATACTTTTATGGTAAAATCGTATCAATGGGAACGGATACACAACCAATCTACAAAGACGAATTGGAACGTTTTTTAATCGATCTCTACACGCTTATTGGGATTAAGATCTCGATTTTCAACATCGATGGCGAAGAAATCGTCTATTACCCGAATAAATACAGTGGATTCTGTTCGTATGTCCGAAGCTTTCCCGTTCTCAATGAGCGGTGCGAGGCCTGCGACAAAAGAGCAATCGAAGAATGCAAAAAGACCCAGAAGAGTCAGTTCTATATCTGCCACGCGGGGCTCATGGAGAGCTTCTCGCCCATCATGATCGACAACACCGTCGCCGGCTATATCGTCATTGGCCAGTCCCGAAACGGGATGAACCCCTATTCGAATAACCTTCTCGACGAGAAACGGATCGACGGGAAGAAACTCCGTTCCCTTTTTGAGAAACTACCCGAGATCAAACGTTCGACCGTCGTCTCGGCCGCCCACATCGTCGAAGTCTGCGCGGCTTATAACCAACTGAAGACCCTTCTCTATGAAGAGAACCTTTCCGATGACATCCGGATCGAGCAATACGTTGGAAAGAACATTCAAAACGAATTCGGGGTTGAGGAGATGTGTGAGTTCTTGAAGATCTCGAGGCGAAGCCTTTACCGGACCTTCGCGACCTCCTTCAAAACGACACCCGCCAAGTACATCCTCATGCGACGTTTGTCCGAGGCGTGCCGCAATCTATCCGAGACGAAGAAAAGCGTCAAAGAAATTGCCTATCTATCGGGATTCAAAGACTATGGTTACTTTTCACGTCTCTTTAAAAGCGAATATAAGATGTCGGCTATCCAGTACCGTAAAAGCCGCTTAGGCGAGGTGAAGGATCTTTAGGAAAGCCGCATAGTCCTTTTCGGACTGTTCTTTATTCTGGGGGTTGTAGGTCTTTTCGGGGTACGAAGCTTTGATGAGATTTCGTCCTTCCGCGACGTTTTTGACTTCTTTGATGGCAATGAGTTGGGCGAGGGCATTCCCCACGACCGTGGCTTCATCGGGGCCGAGTTCGACTTGGCATCCGGTGATATCCGCGCTCATTTGGTTGAGGGCTTCGGCTTTATTCCCGCCTCCGCAGATGACGATTCGGCGATATTCATGGTTCGTCGTTTTCGAGAGGCGGTCCAAAACGAAACGGTATTTGCACGCCATCGACCGGTAGATTAGTTTCAACCATTCGCCTTGGGTGGAGGGGATGGTTTGCTTCGTGGACTTGAGGACGGCAATCAACTTCTTCTCCATATCGAAGGGGGTCGAGAGACGTTCATCGTCAGGATCGAAGTAGGAGGGGATGTCTTTAGCTTCTTTCACGAGGCGAGAGATGTCTTTGGTCTCAACGTCGCATCCTTCTTTTTTCCAATCGGAACGAAGGTTATTGACGATGAACATCCCCATGATGTTCTTAAGGAAATCAAAGGTCTGACCATAACCGAGTTCGTTGGTGAAATTGAACTTTTCGCATTTCTCGCTGATAAGGGGTGAAGTTAATTCAACCCCAAGAAGCGACCAGGTTCCGCTTGATAGATAGGCGGCGTCTTTATCGATGTTGGTTCCGAGGATGGCACTCGCGGTGTCGTGAGAGCAGACGGCTCGGACGGGATATTTCTTGTTCTTATAGACGTAATCGCCAATCTTCTCGCCCGGGTTGATGAGCGGAGGGAAGAGGGTCGCCGGGATCTTGAGGGTCTTCAATACATCTTCGTCGAGAACTAAGTGCTTTGGGTCAAGGAGCGAGGTAGTGGAAGCGTTCGTGATCTCGAGGCGTTTCTCGCCCGTTAGGAGAAAAGCGAGGTAATCCGGAAGCATTAAAAAAATCTTGGCTTTGCTCACTTCTTTTTTCCGGTGATTGAAATCGTCATAGAGTTGGAAGATGGTGTTGAATTTCAAAAACTGAATCCCAAAACGGGCATAGAGCTTCTCTTTGCTCATGAGGGATAGGACTTCTTCACTGGCTTTATCGACTCGGGGATCACGGTAGGAAAGGGGATCACGGACGAGTTTATCGTCTTTATCGAGATAGACGTAATCAACACCCCAGGTATCGATCCCAATCGAAGAGACGTCAGGATAGAGGGCAAGGGCTTTGTCGATCCCTTCTTTGACTTTGCGGTAGATGAAGTCAATGTCCCATGAAAGGGTTCCATCGTGATCGATGATGGAATGGTAGAAACGGTTCATTTCTTCAAGGACGATCTTGCCTTCGACGACCTTAGCGGCGATGACACGCCCACTGGAGGCGCCTAAGTCGACAGTGATGATTCGCATAGCTCAATAATATATGGCTTCTTCGTGATAAAAACGAGAAGGCGAATATTGAGAAAACGAATAGGCATATATGCCTAAGAATAACTAAGTCCATCTCAAATCGCGAGGCGACCATTATTCATGAACACTCATTTTAGGTTTTTTCTTGATGCCTCTTGCTGGGATTGTTTCTTTTTCATTATTTCGACGAAGAAAATATTTCATTTATTCTAAAAAGTAGAAGAATTCAGGCATAGTTAAAGCGTTACCTTTTGGTTGGCAAAGATGTGGTCTGCCAAACCTGGTTTTGCCATTGTTGGCATGAATTTTTGGCTTTCTCTTAATGAAAATTCACTCAATGACGATCGCTTCGTAAACGCATATAAAGCCGAACCATTCATCGCGTAAAAGAATTTGTCTACAATAGATTACGCTCGAGTAAATCGCTGATAATTCTCCGATTTCGGGTGGACATTTTCTCCGGGAGTTCTTTGGGATTGATCCATTCAAGTTTCGTGACTTCATCTTCTTGGGCAGCGAGGGTGCCATCGTAATCACGACATATGTAGACGACATCGACCCCCGAGACCACATCGCCATTAAAATATGTGTAGCAGGTCAAAGGACCCGAATAAACGTCAAGGAGCACAATGTCTTTCGCCTTTAGGCCCGTCTCTTCATAGAGCTCGCGCCTAGCCGCATCCGACGCGGTCTCATTGAACTCGATCGAACCACCGGGAATATCCCAATACCCATCGTCCTTCCGTTTTTCAAAAAGAATCAAACCTGCGGGCGAAATGACGACCATGACGGAAAAGGCGGCGACGATTGGCATTCGGCCAACTTTTTTCCTTAATTCAGAAATGTAACCCATATGTTCCTCTTTTTAATTCGAAATGTGTTTAATTATGATAACATAACATAATAAGAAAAAGATCTGATATTTTCAGATTCTATCGAGGGTAATCAAAATGGATTACAAAAAAATTGTTTACGAAAACTGGCTTTCGTCTCCTAAGGTGCTAGAGAGCGACAAAACGATCCTCAAGGGAATGAGCAAAGAAGAAATCGACGATGCCTTTTTCCAAAGCATCGCTTTCGGAACCGGAGGAATGAGGGGCATCCTCGGGCCGGGAACGAATCGCATCAACGAGTTCACCATCAAACGAGCGACAATCGCCCTCGGTCGAATGTTGTTGTCGCAATATTCCGACGCCAAGCAAAGAGGCGTCGTCATCTCCCATGACAACAGGCATCATAGTCGCGACTATGCCGAACAATGTGCCGACATCCTTAATGAGATGGGCATCAACGCCTTCCTTTTCGATTCGCTGCGGCCTACCCCCGAACTTTCCTTTGGGGTTCGATATGCCAAGGCGGTCGGAGGGATCATGATCACGGCTTCTCACAACCCAAAACAATATAACGGTTACAAGTTGTACGACGAAAAGGGATGCCAGTTGACTCCCTCGAAGACCCAACCTTTGGTGGATCTTTTGGATACTCTCCCGAACGAATTGGAGATTGAACCCCCAGCGGCGGACAAGCGGGGAAAAACGACGATTCTCTCAAAGAATGTCGATGATGAATACCTCCAAGCCGTTAAATCGATTCAGGTCAACCCCAATCTGGACAAGAAGGGTTTCAAGATCGTCTACACCCCCAATCACGGAGCTTCCTATGAAAACGCCATGCGAGTCTTCAAGGAATGCGGTTATGAAGTCTATCCGGTGTTGAAACAGTGCACCCATGACCCGGATTTCTCCCAAACCCTCTCCCCAAACCCAGAAATGGCCGAATCGTTCATCGAACCGCTTAAACAAGCCCAAGAGATCCATGCCGATTTCGTCGTCATGACCGATCCTGATGGCGACCGCTGCGGAGTCGCCTATCTTTCGAGTAAAGGAACGTATGAAAGGCTGACCGGCAACCAATCCGCGGCCTTGCTTATCGATTACGTCTTCAGTGAACGGAAGAAACGCGGCGAACTTCATTCCAATGGGGTGATGTACGACACGATCGTGACTTCGGATTTGGGACGGAAGATCGCCAAATATTACGGCGTTGGCAGCGAAAGTTTCCTTACTGGTTTCAAATACATTGGGGACCGGATCGGTTATTACGAAGACCGTGGCCAAGGTCCCGTCTTCGAATTCGGATACGAAGAGTCTTACGGCTGCCTCGTCGGCCCATTCGTGCGGGATAAAGACGGCATCCAAGCCATACTTTTATATTGTGAAATGGCCCTCTGGTACAAACTTGCAGGAATCCCCCTCGATATCGCCTTTGAAAACCTCGAAAAGCGATTTGGCTATCATGACACCATCACTGATTCAGTCTTCTTTGAGGGTTCGGAGGGAGCGAAGAAAATGAAAGCGATCATGAAAAAGCTTCATGCTAATTTTCCATCACGCGTAGGAAATACAAAAGTGATTAAAGTCGAGGATTATGCAAAAGGGGAAAGTATCGATTCCTTGGGCCACAAAAGCAAACTCCATCTTCCGAAAGAAGAAGTCATCCGTTGCTTTTTTGACGACGGTTCCTGGGCGGCCATTCGGCCAAGCGGAACCGAACCGAAGTGTAAGCTTTATGTCGAGACGGTCGCGAAAGATGGAAATGGCATCCGTGACAAAACGATTGGTTTATCCAACCTGTTAAAAAAGTCTCTCGGACTTGTCGGCTGATCGTCAAAGAACGATGGTGAACCAGTATCAAAAGATACTGATTGTCACTATAAACAAAATTTTTTGGTTTGTCGTATCAACAACCAATCTGATTTGTTTACAAGGCGGAGGGGCGATTCTTTCTATTCTTTTCCTTCGCTAAGTAAACAATGGTCGAAACGGATGAGAAAAACAATTAGTTTACAATACCTAAAAAGACCGATACATACTATAATATCGCTATGAAAAACTATCTCTTTCTCTTACCAATGTTTTGCCTTTCAGCCGCCGCCTCTTCTTGTGGCGTTAGCAAAACCGCCGTCGACGTCATCATCATGGCAGGGCAATCGAATATGGTTGGGTGCTCAACCGCCTCGACATTAAGCGATTCGGTTGGAAGCGTTAAATACAATGAATACATCGCCGGCTACAAAGGAATCAAAATCTCTTACGATTGCTGGACGAAAAATGGGACGAACGACTACGCGAGGCAGAATTCCTCAAACGGGAAATTCGTCACCTCTCTCCTTGGCGAAGGGAATTCTGATCTGACCTTCGGGCCCGAAATCGGAATGGCCGAAACCTTTTCAGCGAACCGAAACGGAAAGGTCTTCTTGATAAAATACGCCTGCGGAGCATCCAATCTTTTGGATGATTGGGCCGCTCCTGATTCGGGAAAAATCACGACGATGTACTCCAATTTCGTCGCCTATGTCACCAAGCAAATCCAGGTCCTATCCGATCAAGGATACGATCCAACCATCCGGGCGATGTGTTGGATGCAGGGCGAAGGCGATTCTTACGTCGGTTATTGTGGAGAGTATTATCAACAACTTCATTACTTCGTCAAAGACCTTCGAAACGATCTCTCTTCCTATTGTGGTGGGATAGAATTTGCCTTTATCGATGCCGGAATCAGCAATTCGACCTCATGGCCAAAATACGACGTCGTCAACGCTTCCAAGGAACAACTCGCCAACGAAGACGATCGCAATGTCTACATTGACACCATCGCCCACGGCCTCGACAAAACCAAACTTCAAAGCGACAATGCCCACTATGTATCATCCGCAATGGTGAGTTTAGGAAAACTGTTCGCTGAAGCGACCGCGCCTTTTTTGACCCCCATCGATTGATTTTTGCGCTAATAAAAATGAAACTGGATACCTTCGAGTTAACAAGCCTCGAGCTCGGGAACTCAAGAAAAATCCGAGTCCTCTCCCCTGAAGAAGATGGCGTTTATCCCGTTCTTTATGTCCATGATGGGGCTTTTTGCTTTCGGAAAGACACACCCCAAGAATCCGAATGCCTTTCCATTGATAAGGTTTTGGAAGAGAAGAGACTCGCGCTCATCGTCGTTTCAATCGAAGCCATGGATTGGATGACAAGGACAAGGGAATATTCACCCTTTCCATGGATTGGGGAAGCTGAACAATACCTAAAAAACGGAGAAGAAGAAGGAATGAAATACATCGATTGGATCGTCAAGTCGGTGAGGCCATACATCAACCAGCATTACAAAACCAAAACAGATTATTCGAACACCTTCATGCTCGGGTGTTCCCTTGGCGCGCAGATGAGCGTATTCGCAAGCGCCCGCTACCCCAAAATCTTTTCGAAGATCGGTTGCTTTTCTTTGGCCGATTGGGGAAATGAAAAGGCGTTCCTCGATTTCATTTTGAAAGCTCCGCTTCCCATCGCGACCTCATATTTCATCCGGGTTGGAACGTCGGAAGGGGAGCCTCGCAATATGGCAAGTTTAGGCGAATGTTACGAGAATATTTCGCGCAATCTCGCTAAAACCCTTCGCGAAAAGGGCATCCGCGACCTCGACTTCAAAGTAAATGAAGGCCGGCATCACAAAACGGCCGAATGGGAAAAAGACATCCCGTCATTTATTGATTGGCTTTTTAAGGATTGAATTTATTAAGGCGGTCAGTTCTTCGGCCGCCATTTTATGCATTGCCGCGTTGGGGTGGCCACCATTTGGCATATATCCACCCGCCTTCAATGATGTGAAAGCAAGATAATGGACATTGTCCCCGAAATTCTTCATGTTGGTTTCGAGAAGATTCTCCACGAGCGAAACTTTGATCATCCCTATCGAGACAATGACCTGGGTTTTCGGATAGGTTGCGACGATCTTTGAGACAAAGGAATTCATGGCTTCGAGATAACGCTGACCTTCGCGAGGCTGATTTGCCAGGGGAAGAGAACGCAGATATTGATCATCATTGGTCCCGAGGTTAATGACGACGACGTCGGGGATGAATCGCGAGTTGTCCCACGGAATGGCGTTTCCTGGATTCGTCGCCCAGGTGCAGTCGGCAAAAGAAAACATCTGGGGGATATTCTTGATTCCGGCCTCGACGTTCCAAGGGGATTTATAAACCGCAAAACCCCCGATGGCGATAATTGAGAAATCGGCATTGAGCTTTTCGCTCGCCAAAGCGGCATAGGACAAAAGAGAGTTCTCGGTTCGGGTCTCGAAGTCGTCGTCTCCCGGCTGTCCTTCCGATCCGTTTCCAGCCGTGATCGAATCGCCGTAGAACTCAATCTTGAGGCGGGGTTCTTTGGGGCCTTCGATGAAATAGCCATCGGTCCAAATCCGGGTCCATCCGGTCAAGGAACAGGCGCTTTCGGTCCGTTTATAAACCCGAACCCGGTGGGGTCCAAAAGGAAGATGGTCAACTAGGACGTAATCTTCGTCAGGCTTCGTTAGCAAAATGGCCTTGGCGGAATCGAACCTCGCCTCATCGACGAGGACGGCAATCCCCGCTTCCCCTTGAGGCTTCCCGCATTCGGTGGCGATGAGATGAACGCGGAGTTCGGTCCCGACGAACGATACATCGAAGCCAGAACAGGAGAAGGTGAAGTATTTGACGCCGGATATCTTGTTAAGATAGTACCGGCCCAGATCATGAAGAAAGGGTCCCTCATAAAAGGATGTTAGGGTTTTCATTCGACCACGGTGATCGCGCCGTCCTCCAAATAGAGCCCGAATTTCGGAGCTTGATAGACCGAGACGGAATCCGAAATAACGAAGGTCGCGTAATTATCAAAGCCACTCACTTCAACGAAGACGACATTCTTCTGGTTAACCTTGTCCTCGTCGTAAGCTGAGACCTTGATGAGACGCGAATGATCGTAATCCTCGTTCTTCAATTTGAGTTTCTTGCATTGCTTCTTGTTAAAGATTGGCCGCACCTTGTCTTCAGCGATGGAAATCTTCTTGATGCCTTCTCCGCCGGGAATCAAAGGCATGACGACCTTGTTGTTGCCAAAGCGGACGACCGTCTTCCCATTCTCGCTATGGAGGGAAGCAATGGTGACGTTCGGAAGGACATCCTCCTTGAGGACAAAACGGATTCCCAATTCATTTCGAATGGTCGAATCGTCAAAGGAAACATAAACCGTCTTCTTCTCCCCTTCATTGGCGATTTCTCCAAACGGAAGCGAATACACAAGGTGCTTATCGCATCCTTTAAGCGAGAGGAAAACGATGGAGGAATCGGTTTTTTGAACGACGAAATCGATGGTCCCGGAAATCGGGAACGAATTCGGGCGAGGAGAGGTCGCGACCGATTGAATGGGAAAGGCGAAGAAAAGCTTTTTCTCTTGATGGGCCACATCGAGAACCCGTTTTCTGTAATTCTCGGGGAGGGTCAATTCGTTATTGGCAAAGATGAGCTTGTCGGACGTGAGGTGACAGGGGAATGAGTTCTCCTGGGGGACGCCCATGATCGATTTTTGGCTCTTCCCGTCGAAGAGATGGGCTTGGTTCATGTCGGGGGCGAGGAAAACCTGGTCTTTGACCCGGCGCGTCCCGTCAAAAGGAACTTTGATAACGATGTCGTCGGGGAGGTCCAGCATCCGGACGTGAATGATCGTTTGATCGCCCAATTGCTCAACGACGTCAATCGTCGCGGGGATTCCCTCGGCGGCGATTTTGATGTGTTCCGGGCGTAACCCGAGAGATTGCTTTTTCCCAATGCAACTCGAATCCGAAAGCTCTTTGGCTTTGGTGGGTGGGATCTTTAAGCGATAGGTTTGGCTCTCTCCTATAACGACGAACAGCCCCTCCGCCGTTTGTTCCAATTGGCACGGAAGGATGTTCATCTGGGGGGAACCGAGGAAGGTAGCGACGAAGAGATTGGTCGGGTTCTCATAAAGATTGACCGGGGTATCGACTTGCTGAATGTAACCGGCCTTCATCACGACGATCCGATCGCCCATCGTCATGGCTTCCGTCTGATCGTGGGTGACGTAGACGAACGTCGTCTCCAATTTCTTATGAAGTTTGGTGATTTCCGTTCTCATTTGAACCCGAAGTTTGGCGTCGAGGTTGCTAAGCGGCTCGTCGAGGAGAAAGACCTTCGGTTCCCGGACAATGGCTCGGCCGAGGGCGACTCTTTGTCTTTGACCTCCGGAAAGGGCCTTGGGTTTTCGGGAAAGCAAATCGGTGATTTCGAGGGTTTCCGCGGCTTTTTTGACCCGCGCCTCGATTTCTTTGGGATCTTCCCGGCGAAGCTTAAGCCCAAAAGCCATGTTTTGGAAAACGGTCATATGGGGGTAAAGGGCGTAGTTTTGGAAGACCATGGCGATGTCGCGGTCTTTCGACTCGACGTCGTTGACCAAAACATCGTCGATGTAAATCTGGCCGGCGGTGATACTCTCGAGCCCGGCGATCATCCTGAGAGTGGTGGATTTGCCACATCCCGACGGACCGACGAAGACGATGAATTCCTTGTCTTTGATCTCGAGGTTATAGTCATTTACGGCCCGAACGCCTCCCTCATAGACTTTGTAGACGTGCTTCAACGTGACTTTTGACATACCGATTATTCCTCCTTCTTTTTGAATAATCCCTTGCCGAAAAGGGCAGGGTAATGATCTTTGTTGATGAAGCGATCGAAAATCGAAAACGCATAGAGATTCCAAACCAAGACCCCAAATGAATTGAAGATAGCAAAGAGAGCCATGGCCACGTAGGAGGTGATCCCATTAATCGCGAGCAAGGCTAAAATGATCCCCGGACTGAGAAGAAAGAGTGAGAGGTTAATCGGGAGACGAACGAAAGCGAAGATAAAAGAATTCTTGAGCATGGCGAAGAAGCCATTCGCGTAGACGAATTCCTGACTGAGGAAATAACGACCCATTGTCGAGACAATGAAAAACTGGGCGATCAAGAGGCCGATCCCCACTCCCGTCGCAATCGGGGATTGATTGGCGGTTAAGAGAAGAAAAATTGAACCCAGAAGAGCAAAAGCGAAGGAAAGGGCGACGATAAGTCCCATCAGAGCGGCCTTCTTCCAGCCGGACTTGACCCCATAATAAAAGCCCGAGACCGCGAAAGCCCCTTCGAGAAAGCACAGTCTTTTGGCGACTTGATAAGAGCCAGCAAGGCCAATGAAGAGGATGACGATACATGGGATCGAAATCAGGACCCCATAGAAGAAGAGGGAGAAGATTGAAGTTTCAGACGATCCCCCGGCGTACGCCATCGATATCAAGGTCGAGAAGACAAGGTAATCGGACAAGAGGGGAAGGGCGAAAAGAACCAAAAGAAACGAAACGGCAAATAGAGTCCGCGGCTGATGAAGGAGGAGGTCCTTCAAAAGCTCCCACCGATTATGTGGAAGACGATCGGGCGTGAAGTCGTTTGTGGGGGTCCGGTCTTTCTTGATCATGATCTCTCCTGAAGGTAAGTGAAGGCAAGAAGCGCGAGGTTATATTCGGGGTTGTCGTAGAGGCCCATGTTCCCGATGTTCTTGCTGGTCACGTTGAGGCAAAGATAGTAATCTTCGTTTAAAAACGCAATGTCGTGATCGAGCCAATTTTCTTCGCCCGCGGATTTGATGAGAAGACCCCAGGAAACGGAATCGGAAACGTAGTAAGAAGGTGAGGGTTTGGCCACGTAAGCAGATATAAAGGTGGCGGTGAAAGGAAGCAAAGACGCGGTCGGGTCGATCCCATCGAGGACGCTTTTAGGGAGAATGAAGAGATCGGATGATTTGTACCCGACAACGCTTAGCTTTTCAGCAAAGACGGGATCGGTGGGATTGCTTTGGGTTGAGGTGACTTCTTTAAGCCCTTTCGAGGAATACTTCTCTTGAATCTCATTGCAAAAGCCTTTGCCATTAAGGGAAGAGGAGGCCACGAAGATGTCGAGTTTTTCGTTGTCCCCCGGACGATGGACAATCATGAGGAGATAAGAGATGGTGAGGGAAGCCACGATGGGAAGAACGACGAAAAGGGGCCAGTCATAGACAAACGACCGTTTGAATTCGGACCCCTTCATTTTCTTCATTTCGTCACCTCATAAGATAAGACGACATTGGAAAAAGTCTCGACTTCGATCACAGACCCAGTTTCGAGGCCCTCAAGGGCGGCGAAGACATAAAGATCCCGTTCGAAGGTTTTCCCGTTTTCAAGGAAATGGGTCTTCATGATCTTCACTTTCATCCCGGCTTTGGTGATGGTTTCGTCATCAAGGAAGGAATCGAAGATCAAGTTCTCTTTTTCCCGCAGCCCCGAGAGGGCACTCTGGAAGAAACGGCAATAATGACTGATTCGCTTGTAAATGGCCCCGAAGAAATAAAGCACTCCCCATATGAAAAGGGTCGAGAGAATCATTAAGACGATCTCCAAAGCGAGGTAGTTGTCGGGGGAGAAGGCGATGGAGAAAGCCATGATGGCGAAAAAGCACAAAGTGGAAAGGAAAAAAGCGAAGAGCCATTTCGTCTTCAGGGAACGGTAATAGCCCGCTTCTTTTTTCACATCCACGATGGCGATCATCCGAGCCACGCCTCCAAGGCCTTTCGGATTTCGGCCGCCCAGAGGACGTAGCCGTAATACGACATATGGAGATTGTCCAAACGGTAATAGCCAGCGTCGGGATCCCCATTTTCCTTCAGGAGGGCCGCTCCGGCATCGACGCCTTCGACCCAACTCTTGTCGGCGATGAAAGTAGCCAAGGTCGAATTGATGGTTCGAATGTTCTCGTCATAGGAGAGAAAGTAACCCGGGAGGACATTGAGGTAGACGTAGAAGACATGAGAATTGGGTAGTTTTGTATGGGTGTCGGAAAGGAGTTGTTCGACGTTCTGGACGATTTTGGCGACCGAATCGCCCGAATTGACGAGATCATTGATCCCAACGTAATAGACGATGGCTTTGGGGCAATAAGGGACGATGAGGCGATCGAGAAGCGAAGAAACCCATTGGTCCGACGTCGTGCCGCCGATGCCATGGCTGTAGGTCACGATGGGATTGAGGTCTTTGGCATAGGTGTCCCAAAATTCGATCGAGGACGAACCCGCTAACATGACGTGATAGTTCTCTTTCGAGGCTCCGGCCGCTTCATAAGATACAGCCTTGGCTTCGTAGGTGCTGTTGGTAAGCGCGAGGTTGGAGGTCGTGAGTTTGACTCCAATCTCATCGGTTTCCTCGTTTCCGTCTTTGATGGAAACGACCGTGATCTTGTTCTGAGTCGAACTGTAGACGGCCGATTTGATCTCGACACCGGTCTTTTTGACGTAATTCAAGGCAAAAGCGACGTCATTTGGTTTGTTATTAAGCCGCAGCAAACCGCCGGCCGTGAGATAGCAGATTCCGTATGTCGGGGACACGTTGAGAATCCCGACGATCTTGAAATTATCTTCCATGGCGTCATCAATCGTCACAATCGGATTATAAACCGGTTCCGTATATCCGTCCTCCCCCGTCAATGTCCATCCGGCGTAAAGAAAGACGCTGGATTTAGCAATCGATACATCAAAATCCCAAGCCGAAGTGCATTCCTTGTCGGTGAACCAGCCGCCGAATTCATATCCGGTTCGAACGGGGTTTTCAGGGGCGCTAAGTAACGTTGGAGGCGTAATCTTTTTCTGAAGATAAAGCAGTTCGTTGGTAACTCCGGTTGTTCCATCGACGACATAGGAAGCTTTGCTGTAATTGAGATAATAGTTGGCCGTCGTCTCACTCTCCCAGGTGGCCATGCTCCCCGAAGCGATAATGAGCCCTTTCGTCACCTCCGGGGAGCAACCGCATAGAAGAAGAACACCGGCTAAAGCAAAGGGAATGATTATTCTTTTTTTCATTTTCGCTCCTCCAAAACGAGTTGATCGAGAAGATCGTTGAGACGGCACGTGGCGAGGCCGATGAAATGATCGGCCGCCCCATAGTAAACATAGAGAATGCCATCCTTGATAAGATTCCCGGTCGGGAAGACGCAGCCATTGTAATAACCGGAAGTTTCGTAATCCTCCGTTGGTTCCATCAAAGGTTCCTTGGTTCGGGCGAGAATCTTGCGAGGATCGTTCAAATCGAGGAGGAAGGCTCCAACCCGATAGGCTTTGTCGTGGGCCGAAACGCCATGATAGAGCATCAACCATCCTTTCGGGGTTTTTAGGGGCGGGCATGAAGCCCCGACCTTGAGGGATTCCCATTCCTCGTGGCCTTCATAGAAAAGTTCGAGGGGGCGATCCCACTCCAAGAGATCGTCGGAGGCGGTGATCCAAATTGCCGGGTGGGCCGAATGACCGGCGATGAGACGTTCCGAAGGGCGGGAAGTCCGATAAAATAAGCCGTTGATCTTCTCGGGGAATATCACGACGTCGCGATCGTCGTCCTTGGCGTTTGTGATCCGACCCATTTTTTTCCAAGAGCGTAAATCGCTGGAAACGGCAAGGTGGGTTTCGGTGTTATTGGTTAAGAGAACGGATGGTCCGAATTGGGGCTTGAAGCCGTAATTCTTGTGATCTAACTTCCAATACTGCCCAGGGGCAAAAACCCGAGAAGCATATGTCAGGTAATAGTAATCGCCGATCTTCACGAGACGCGGATCCTCCACGCCTCCTCCGTCGGCCCCGGATTTATCGGGGGAAAGAAGAGGTTCGGCACTTTGTCGTTCGAAATGGACCCCATCTTTGGAGGTAGCAAGACCGAGGTAAATGTAGTGTTCATCGTCCTCGCCCGCTGCCCGATACAACATGTAGAACAGCTTCTCGTCTTCCTTGTAGACGACGGCGGGATTGAGGACACAAAGGCTTTCCCATGGATTCGCTGGATTGGGCTTCAGGATCGGATTGAGTTTTGATTTGATGAATTGCATGCGGTGATTCTCCTTTTCTAGATGGCCGTAGCGGTGTCGGTCGTCCGGGTGATTGAATTGTCGAGGCGGAGGTTGTCCATGTAGATTGCCGAGCTTGAGTAGTCGGCGTTGACGATGCCAAAGGTGACTTGGTAGAGATAAGCGATGTTGTTGACGGTGACGCTCGCACCGGAGGGCGACACGTAATCGACGAACTGACCGAAGCCGATCGCGTAACGGGTCCAAGCCGAGCTGAGCTCCGAAGACTCGATCGTTTTGCGAACCAACATCGTGGTCCCGTTGACAAGAAGGTAGAGATTGATGTAAACGGTCGCCTTCCCATCGCCCTTCAGATCAACGACGATCCCTTTCGGTTTCATCGTCGAGGCGATTGAAGAATCGACGGTGGTGGGAATGGCGTAACTGACCGAGGAATAGGACTGGTAGTTCATCTTCAAGGAGTGGGCACCCCCATTCGAAGAGACCTCATTGGAGAGTTCGAGGTTATTCGAAGGATTGGTGTTTCCATATCCCCACACGCCCAAGACATCGGTGGTGTTTGAATAGCTTTCTCCGTTTTCGATCGTGGCCTTCGAAGGATCGGATGAATCGGCCGAAATCGATTTTTCCTTGGCCGTCTCGGTCAAAGCGGACGAAGAGGTCAGGCGGATGTTATCGACGTAAACGGGGTTCGACATCATATAGGTCGGATAGGCCACCCCATCTGAAGTGAAATAAACGTAGCTGAGAGCCAGAGTAAGTTTGCTGATCGAGGTCGCCGTCAAAACTTCGGTGCTCGATCCGGAGAAGGAAGAGAAAGGTATGGCAAAATCGGTCCAAACCTTGGGGACGGCCTTAATCTGGTAGGTAAAGAGACTTCCAGAAGAGGTCACCAAGCTGATGAGACAATTCGCTCGCACATCATCGAGATATGAGAAGACAGAATTATCGCTCTTGACCGAAGCGTCCTTAAGCCAAATAGAAAGGGACGTCGCATCGCTTTCGGCGATGGTGAGACCAAGGGAATAGGAAGCGGCGATCATGTCGGCCTTATAGGCCAATTTGGCGCAGTTCAGATTGCCTAGGCCCAAAGCGTGGGCCGAATCGAGGGTGATGAATTCATCCTTGTTTGAGGTCGAGAGATTCCATTGGTAGAAAGGTTCGGCCGCGGTGCGATAGGAATCGAAATTGTCGATGATTCCATTTGAGTCGACGACACGGTTGCCGGTCGCAATCGAGGTTTGTTCACTCTTGGTGACGATCTCGACGTTTTGGAATGTCAAAGTCCCGCTTCCGTACATATTGGTGAGGCCAAATTGAAGCTGGAGAATGAAGGAGAACTCGCGGCGGCCATTTCCGCCGAGATAAGTCGCCCCGAAAGCTTCAAAAGGGATGTAGATCGTTGTGAAAACATCTGTCGACAAGGAGGAGAAGGGTTGGAGATAATACCAATAGTCCCCGTCCTCTTCCTCTAAGCGAAAGCCCATGTTCCCACCGGTGGCGCCGCTGTATTTGGCTTCGAGTTTCACCATGTCGCCAGTATCGAAGAAACGATTGACGTAGATTTTCGTGAAACCATATCCCTTCGAAGACATCCCGACGTCATTTAAGGTGTTCGCCGTTTGATCGTAATGAAGGGTATAGGACGAGCCATCCTCAGAAATATCCGATCCGAAATTGTAGCCGTTTTCCCATTTCCAATCGGCCGTCGGGTAATCTTTGAAATTCAGTTTATCGATGAAGAGGTTGCTGTAATTCGATTTCTTGATCGTTTTGATGTCGCTCACGAGGCAGGCTCCATCGCCCCATGTTTGTTCAAAGACGATCTCCATGTACTTGATGTGGTAATAATCGAAGGTTCGATTGTTGACCGTCACGAGTTCGGTGTCCTGAGTGAACTCGTTGAAAGGCATAATGCAGATCTGTTTCGAATTGTTGGCGAGATCTATCTTATGACGCCAGAATTCGTCGTCGTTATCGCGAAGGCGAACATAGGCCGTCGCATCGTCCCCCGAATAGAAGAAACGGAGGTACAAAGCATCGGTCCCATAGGTATCCAATTCAATCGTTTTGGTTATGACGATCCAGCCGATCGATTTGGTATCTTCCTTCTCGAATTTCATGGCGAGGGATTCCTTGCCGTTATCAAAAAAGTCGGAGGTGTCGATCGAAAGGCCGACCGGGGCTCCTGATTCATGAACTGACCAATCGGAGGTGTCACCTAAGGGGAAATCGACCTCGTCGTGATCGATCGAGGCCAAAATGAAGGTGAAGACGTTGCTACACAATGTCGTCTTGCTCCCGCAATGGGCGGTGGCCTTCCAATAATAGGTGACGTTCTTTTGCGAAAGGTTAGCCGAGATGACGTAAGAAGTCGCGGCGATGTAATCGTGTTTGTAATAGACAGCGGTATCATCGTTGGAGGCAAAGCTCGAGGTCGAGGCAATTTCGAGGGTGTAGTAGGTAGCGTTCTCGGAAGCCGTCCACTCGAAAGTCGGGATTTCGGTCAAAGTGACGCCCGAGCCGGGAGTGAGGAGGGAGAACATTCCCGGGGTCCCGACACTGTCGGATTGGTTAAAAGAGTTCGCCTCATAGGAAGAGGTGATCCCATCGCAGCCAGTTAAGGCCAAGCTGAGTAAGACCCCCGCGAGAAGCAGTTTGCTTTTTCTCATTTCACAAGACCTCCGATGAAACGACGATCAGGGCGTTAGCTGGGATATCAAGACTGAGCCACTTGTTTAAGGAACCATCGATGGTGTAATTCGGAACGACGAAACCATCGGATCCAAGGCGGATTAAGCCCTCTCCAAAGGTGTAGACATAGAGTTTGCTCGCCTCGGGTATCTCCGGTCCGATCCGAAAACGTTTGGTGACCGTTTTGGTCCCGCGGTTCACCGCGACGACCCCGCCGCTTTTTCCATCCTTGCCCACGACCCCGAGACACCGGAAATCCGGATCGACGGAACGGGAATTGACGGCCGATCCATAGATTTTGGCTCCGGGAGCCATCAAATGAGTCAAAAGGCATGAGGAATGGAACCACGGACGGAGTTCCTGGTCGGAGGCTTGATCGCTTGAAAGAGAAGAGAACATCCCCCATTTTTTTGCAATTGGGGTCCCAGTCGAATACATGAAGTGCATTCCATCGTCAAAATCCCAATAGGTGACCGAATTGACCCCCGCCAGAGCGGTTTGAATCGTGAAATCCGCCATTCGGACTCCGTAAGTGACGGTTTTGATGAGGGAATTGCCATCGGTTTGGCTGTCCTTGCCATCAAGAAGCCCGCTTTCCCAGACGTTCAAGGGACGTTTCGTCCCATAACCGTTATCGATAGAATAAATGGTTTTGTTAAGAGCGCTGATGGAGTCGTAGACGTAGCCTCCGTCGATGTAATAGTTGGATAAATATAGGTGGCAGCCGTAATCAGCGACTTTATCACTGGCATTTTGGGCGATCCCCGTCCAATAGGCGGTCGTCCCTTCGACGCCCGTGGTGTCGCCTCCGACGATTCCGATATTATTCAAACCGCGAGAATCGAAAGCCGCCCGAACGTTTTTAACCCCTTGAATCCATTTTTCGAGGCTATTGTTGTAGTTTTTGCTCGAGCCTTTGACCCCAAGGTAATTCGGTTCGTTGCCATTAACGAACCAGCGAATGCAGGTAAAGCCTTTCTTATTAACGAGATAATCCAAGACGTCGGTGCTGATTTTGGCCCACCGAACGTCAGAGGTGCATTCTTCCATCATTCCCCAGACATCGTTGGTGAGACTCCCAATGACGTTCCAAGACCCGAAAGCGACCTCGATCTTGTGAACTTGGCAGTATTCGAGAAGCAAGGCGAGGTTCTCGCCCATGCGGTTCGTGAAGTTATAAGTCCATGTGTCGTTGGTCTTGTCCTTATCGCCTTTATCGTCAAAGTTCTCGGCAAACCAATCGTAATTGATCATGCAACGGATTCGGGCTGGGTTCAGCTTTTTGATGTTCGCATAGATCCGTTCCCACGAGTAATCGTCGAGTTTGCTGGTGTCTTCGTAGGCGCCCCATTCGACACCAAGTCCCCCATAGGAAGACTGGATGAGATCGGAATCGGTGAAAGTGATATTGGTGGTATCCATGGTGTTTCCTCCGCAGCTGAGCAAGGAGATGGAGGATGTCAGCATCCCCAATAAAAGAAGCCGCTTTTTCATGCTTTGTACCCCAATTTTCCGTTAATTTCCGCTAAGACTGGGGACCATTGTCCGCCCGTCACGGAAGAGATGTAGGTTTCTTTACTGTCCTTTCCATAGCAATAGCGGATCACTTCGTCGTTGGCGTTCTCAAGAAGAGCCGATTCGTATTGGTCTTTGAGATCGGAGGAGAGCCACATCACTTCGGAATTCTCTTTCAAGACCCGAAGAGCGCCCGCGGTGACGGCCGCATCCATTTCATCCGACCAATTGGAGATGATTTCGTAAGCGTCCTGATCAGTCAAGGGATCGTAATATGAATAATCATTGCCGAGGGTCGCGAGGTAACGAAGGTATTTGGCCCCGTTGGTCTTGGCCACGTATTTCCCATCATCCCCGACTGGCCATCCGTTCTCAGTGAGGGCGATGTTGCCCCCGCCATCGACGGTGTAGTCGTAACCTTCTTTGCCATAAACGGCGAGCTTGGTCCCTTCATCGGAAAGAAGATAATTCAGAAGATCGAGAATCTTGTTCATTTTGTTGTCGGAGATGTCGTAATTGAAAAGGCTCATCGAGAACCAATTGTCGGTCCCTTCGAGGGCGAACTTGCCATCCGGACCTTTGACCTTCATGATGGCGGTGGCATCCTCAAGCCCGAAGGATTTGTCGTTGGTGTTGGCAGTCGAAATGGCTTTCCGAACGGCTTGGTAATTCGAGAAGGATAGATTCTCGTAAAGGATCCCGCAGCTATTGGTGTCATAGGCCTTGCGGGCGCCTCCTTCGAGGGCCGAATACTGATCGTAGCCATAGATCTTCCGGTCGACGTAGTCTTTGGCAAGGTCCATCCCTTGGACGTAACCACTAGTCGCAAAATTACTGACATATTTTTGATTCGTCGAATCAAAGGCGAAGCAGTGGGGGACATCCTTGTAGAAATTGGTCAAAGATGGGAAACCCCATTCAACGTCTGCCATCGCGTACTTATCCGCGTTGCCATTCGGGTTGAGTTGGTTGTTAAAGACATTGATGAGGGCGAGGAATTGGTCCCAGGTGTAAACGTCGTTGTCTTGATAGACTCCCCATTTCTTGGCCCAATCGCGACGGTAGACGTAAGTAAATGGCGAATAATCGACTTGAGGTTTTTTGATGTTCTTGGCGATCGGAAGACCATAAAGATGGCCATCGATCTTGAGCGAATCGATGTCGGTAGTGTTTTCAACTAGGTTCTTGACGTTGGGCCAAGAAGACAGATCGTCAGGAAGGGATTTAATGACGTTCCCTTCGGCCCAATACTTGTAGGAGTTCGCGAAGTTGAATTGGGTGACGTTGAATTGGAAGACATCCGTCAGCATGTTCGCGTTGACGGCCGAGGAAACCTGCTGGTTCCAGTCGTTGTAAGAATAGGTGCTGGGATCGAAGCTCAGGTTGAACTTGCCTTCGAGGAGGTCGGTGTAGGCATCGTCCCCACCCCAGTTCTCAAAATATAAGTTCCGCATCGAGACGATGAGTTTGCCATCGTCCGTGTAGGCATCGTTGCCATTGCTTTGGTTGGTGCAACCGCCTAAAGCGGCCGCGGCTCCGATGAGCAAACTTACGAATGGGATCATCTTCTTTAAAGGGTTCATGAATATACCTCCTATCCTTTAATGGCACCGACAACGATGCCTTTGACGAAGAATCTTTGGAGAAACGGATAAAAACACATCATCGGGACGATGGTGAAAAAGATTGAGGCCATGATGAGGCTTTCGGAATAGGTATTCGTGGTTGGGGATTCGATGCTGCTCGAGATGCTGGCTATCATTTCCCGAAGCACGAGCTGAAGCGGCTTATAGTCTTGGTTCTTGATGAAGAGCATGGCGTTATACCATGAGTTCCAGTTCCCCACGGCGAAGAAAAGCCCAATTGTCGCCAACATCGGAAGCGAGAGGGGAAGATAAACTTTGACGAATATCTGAATATCGTTAGCCCCATCGATTTTGGCGCTCTCCTCAAGTTCTTTTGGCAAGGAGGCGAAATAGTTCCTCATCAAAAGCATGTTGAAGGTGTCGATCGCGCCTGGAATGATCATGACCCAGATCGAATCGTAGAGGCCAAGGGAGACGATGAGATAGTAATAAGGAACGAGGCCACCCCCGAAGAACATCGTGACGATGATCATATTCATGACGAAATTCTTCCCCGCCCACTTATCGCGCGAAAGGGCATAACCGGTGATGACCGTGAAGAAGAGCTGGTAGGCGGTCCCAAGGATTAAAAGAATCATTGTGATTCCAAATCCTTTCCACATCGCCGAATTGGTGAAGACGGCCTTATAAGCCTCGAAGGTAATGTCCTGGGGCCAGAGGAGAAGATCGGAATTGAAGTAAGCATTCTCGGAAGAGATAGAGATGACGAAGGCGTTGTAAAAAGGGAAGACGACGATGATGACGTAGAGGATAAGCATGATAAGAATAACGACATCAAGTCCCCCGAAGCGGTGATTGCTCGAGGCCCCGCGAGATCTTAAGGGAAGTCTTTCGAGATTCTTTTTGTTCTTGTTCCGATTCATCAGATAATCCCCCTTTCGCCGCAGAGCTTAGCGATCCGGTCAACGGAGATGACGAGGATGAAGGAAACGATCGACTTGAAAAGCCCGATCGCCGTCCCGACGCCAGGATTGACGAAATTCTCGAACGTTTGACGATAGATGTAGGTATCGAGAATGTCGACTTGGTCGTAAACGAGTGGGTTATAAAGGTTGAAGATCTGATCGAATCCCGCCGAGAGGATCCCTCCGACCGAGAGGATCAGAAGGAGGATAGCGGTCGATTTGATGCCCGGAAGGGTGATGTGCCACGTCTTCTGCAAACGTGTCGCCCCATCCATGTCCGCGGCCTCGTAGAGCTCGGGGGAGATTCCCGCCATTGTCGCGAGGTAAATGATCGAACTCCACCCAGCCTCTTTCCAAATGTCGCTCCCGAAAATGAGGTTCACGAAAAAGTTCCCATCCGCGAGGAATGAGACACGGGTTCCCCCACAGGCGGCGATGATGTCGTCAATGATGCCCGTTCTGGCGAAAAGGACATTAATGAAACCCGCCACGACCACCCACGAAAGGAAGTGGGGAAAGGTGACGATGATTTGGGCCGTCTTCTTGAAGAACCTCATTCGGAGGTCGTTGATGAGAAGAGCGACCACGATCGCGGCCACGAAGGAGATGACAATCTTGCCCGCCCCAATCAAAATCGTGTTCCGAATAACGTTGAGGAATTCCGGATCGTTGTTGAAGATGATCTTAAAGTTGTCAAAGCCGACGAAATGTTGCTGGAGGCTGCCCCAAATCCCAAGCTTTGGATAGTACTTGGTGAAGGCGATCAGAACTCCATACATCGGGATGTAGGAGAAAATGAAATAAAACGCCACCGCCGGGATGATCATCAAAATCAGGAATCGTGATTCCTTGATTCTCTTTCCGAGATTTCTCCACTTGTTTTCGCGAGCCGCGATGGTGATTTTTTCCATGGCTTACCGCTTGTGCTCCTTGATGAAGGCCACGAGCCGATCGATGGTCGAATAGCATAAACAGGTCGAGGTATCGGCCGCCCCATAATAGATGGCAATCCGACCCGTCTTCTGATCAACGAGGGCCGAGGTGGGGAAACAAACGTTGGGAACGAAGCCCTGAGTTTCGTAATCCTCCTCGGGAGTAAGGATATAATCGGCGGACCGATAAAGAACCTTCGAAGGGTCTTCGCGGTCGAGGATGGCGCCGCCGAAGGAATAGACGAAACCATTGCAGGTGTTGGTGACGCCATGAAATATCAAGAGCCACCCCTCATCGATTTCGATGGGGTTACATCCGGCGCCGATCTTTGTGAGATTCCACCATTCCCATCCCCGTTCCATCACGTGAGCGCAGTCGCCCCAATACTTGAGGTCGGGCGAACGAGAGAGAAAGATATCCCCAAAAGCCGTGTGACCCGAATCACTGGGTCGCGACAGCATGACGTATTTCCCTTTGATTCTCCGAGGGAAAAGAACCCCATTCCGATTGAAGGGGAGGTAAGGGTGATTGTATTTGACGAACGTCTTGAAATCGGTGGTTTTGGCGATGGCCAAAGCCGGTCCATGGAAATCGTCGCACCACGTGACGTAATAGCTCCCCTCGATTTCAATGAGGCGGGGATCGTATTGATAATGACTTGAAGCCGGTTGACCATCCTCATCGACGAAGGAAATCGGTTCCTTCTCGAAAGCGAAATGAAGACCATCGGGGCTTCTTCCGACGTAAAGATGAGGAACGCCCGTTCGGTCTTCGACCCGGAATACCCCAATAAAACCGCCTTTATAAGGAACGAGGGCCGAATTGAAGACTCGGGCCATCTTGGGCGTTATATTCCGCCCAATGATCGGATTGATCGAAGAACGCCACACTGGGGCTGAGACGCCTTTGGGGCATTCTTCGTAGGGGATGTTGCTGATCGTTTTTTCATTAATAACCATGGTGGTGATTCTCCTAAATGAGGCTGCGGACGGATGAGCGGGAAACGTAGGGGCAGTGAATGACGATTTGGGAATAACGAAGCTGTCTTTCGCCAAACATCCCAATGAGGTAATTAGCAATTTCTTTGCCTAGTTCCTCACGGGGGACATTGAAGGTCGATAGAGGAGGATTGGCGTATTCTCCGTCCCGAATGTTGTCGAATCCGATGACCGAAATGTCCTCAGGGATGCGTTTGCCGATTTTTTGAATAACCCGATAAGCGTTGAGGGCAATGATGTCGTTGGCACATATCAAGGCGGTGATCGGTGATGAGAGGAGAGTTTTCTCGAGGAGAACATCATCGGAGTAATTAAGGCTCGAGTTATCGAAGAGGATCGAAACCCCGGCGATTCCATCAGCCTTATTCGCGTCAATGCAGGCTAAGAAGCCTTCATGTCTTTCGCGGAAGGACGTCGAGTGCATGTCAGAGCCATAGAAGGCAATGACTTTATGACCTTTGTCGATGAGGTCCTGAGAAGCCTGATACATCGCATCGTAGTTGGAGAATTTGATTTTGGTGACACTGTCGCTATGAAAGAATTTGGGATCGACTTCCACGACCGGCTTATTGAGGTTCTTAAGGTGATCGTTGATGACTTTAGGATTCGAGTGGATGACGACGAAGGCATTACACTTCGAAGTGCTAAGTTTGGTGAGGGTCTCGTCGTCGATTTTGTTCTCTTCATAAACGAAGTACTCAAGAATGACCGAAGACATGTCTAAGGTTTTGGAAATCGATTTGATTATCGGTTGCCAATAGTCTTCCTTAAGCATGATCCGGCTCGAGATCACGACGAGAACCCGGCTGATCGTCTCGGGACGGGACCGGAGGTGGTTGTTGTCATAACCGAGTTCCGCGGCCTTTTGGACGATGTGATCGCGGGTTTCGTCGCTGACGTTGTATTTTCCAGTCAAAGCCCGGGAAACCAAGCCTTTGGTCACTCCGCAAGCCTTTGCAATCTCTTCGAGACGCACTCTTTTTGCCATTGTCTACCTCCTAACAATGTTCAGTAAACAAACCGCTATTTTGATTAACTTCCGCCTTTTGTTTACAAAGAAGGGTAGAAGAGAAGGGCGACTCATAATAAGCCGCCCTTTCGAAGAAGAATTACCAGGCGAGAACTTCGTCGATCCCGATAAAGCCCGTCACAATGTCAGTCGTGGGAGCGTTGGCGGTGGTAAAGAAGAAGGAATAGCCATAGATGGCAGTTGACGCAACGGTTCCACTATAAGTCGTCCAGCCGCTATTGGCGGCAAGATTGACATTAACTGTCGTTTGGGTCCGTCCGGTCTCGCTAGTTCCGGAAGCGGTGCAAACATAGAGATAACCAGTGATAGCCAAGGAACTGTCGTTACGAACGGTAATAGAGACATGAGTGAAAGTCCCGAATGAAGCAGCTTGGGCGAAACGGTAACGGTATTTGCCAACTTTGGCGGCCGTTGTGTCCATAGCCATAGCACCAAAGGCAAAACCTGTTTTCGGTGTGGTCGTGTTCAGCATGACGAAAGTTGAATTGTCGGTCGGATGGGTCCAAGTGCCGGAGTTGTTGAGATCCCGGTCGATCGTGTATTTGGTAGCAAGGGCGGCTGAAGTGGTATTTTCGAAACCCTCGATCCGAGTCTTGCCCGTGACGGTTCCTTCGAGGAAGAGGTTCGCGACATAAGTGCTGAGGGTCCCAGTCGCGCTGATATAGCTGATAGCCAAATGATCGGCGGAGATGAGACCGACGTAAACAAGGTCACTTCCGCAATCGATCGTGATGTTGTTGTTCGTGGAGTTCACGGCGTAGGTGCCGGAGAGGTTATGGGGGGCGTTGGCCGCATCGATAGCCACAACCGCGACTTTGGAATCGGCCGCGAAGGTCGCGGTGACCGATGGAAGATAAGTCGTTTTGCCAGTCATAACCGTCCCGTTAGGAACAACGGAGGTATCGACGTAGGCAGCCCATGGGTTACCTCCGGTATAGAGTTGAATGTCATCAATCGAAGGATAGACGGTGATCCAATCCGATGGGTGTTCGAAGGTCATGGAGAATCCATAATAGGTCTTCGTCGCATCGAGGGCCACCTTGTACTGGGTCCAACCGGAAGAAGCAGGAAGAGTGAGTGTGCTAGCGGCAACTGAATAGTTCGAGGAATTAACCAAATTGGTGGTGAATAGACGAACCGACATTGAGAGATCGACCGCGCCCGGGCTCTTCATCCAGAAGGAGAAGGTGTTGGCTTTCGGCCAGGCCAAGGCAGTCCCGTCAGCGAGTCCATAGGTGGTATGGCGCATGGCGTTCCCGACTTTGACGATGGCGGAATTCTTGCCCGAGTGGGCATTCGCTTCGGTGGTATCGAGATTGAGGTAATCGGCCGAACCCATGAGGGACCAGCCCGATCCGCTGATGGCGGTGCTGCCCGATCCAGCGTAGAAGTCGCTGAAGTAATGTCCGCGGAGACCCGAAAGGGCCGTGACGTCGGAATGGCTTTGGTCGTAGCCAACGCCAGTTTCGCTATAGTTTTCGAATGTATCAAGATTGAAGACGTAATTAAGGCTGAGGCCTTGGACGGAGGCGGCGTAAGTCCCACTCGCCGATTTGAAGACGATGGAACGACCTTTATCGCCAACCGTTCCGACGTAAGTTAGGGCGGCTCCGTCGTCGCCATGGCTCTTGATCGTCACTTCATTAGCGCCCTTAACCACATCGACCGGGGTCGAGAGATTCGAACTAAGGTCGAGAGTGGCGAAGGTGAAGGAACCGTCTTCGGCTTGTGAAAGCTTGAAGACTGGTCCTCCGGAGACGGTTCCCGTGTAGGAGCCGGCGATGATGTAGGTTTGAACATCGGTTTGGATGCTTCCTTCATCGGTCGCGACCAAGATGAGGTTTTTCACGTACATATGCGTCGAGGCATAGTTAGAATCAGAAACGGTTTTGAAGACCAAATCGATCGAGGTGAACGCATAAAGGGCCGCCCCGGCATTTGGGAAACCTTGTGACAAGGCGTATTCACTTAACGTCACGGCCGTCCCGTTGAGTTTCCATCCGGCATCGGCGAAGGGAATGACAACGCTGTGCCAATTGTCATTGAGGACGCCAATCGAATAGGAGGCATATCCGTTTGCGCACTTAAGCTGAACGAAGGCCGAACTTTTCCCGTCTCCTTTTAGGGTGATGCTCAATCCTTTATAGGCATCCAAGCCGACAGGGAGAGTCAAACCGAAGTCATAGGCGTTATAAAGCTGTTGGATCTTGAAGTCGATCGCCTCGTCCGTTTCTTCAATATCGGACTTGACGATGGACACGGAGGCTTTGGCGCCTGGATCCTCCCAGCCGGAGGTGATATAGGTTTTAGCGGTCAAATCGTCAGCGACATCGGTCGTTTTGTCGAGAATGGTTCTATTCTCGGTCGCGATGTTGATAGCCCATCCATATTTGGAAATGACATCACCGACGTAATTGATGTTTCCGGTTTCGTCATATCCACCGGAGACGACGACCCCGACTTTTCCACTGGCAGCGGCGACATAAGAGGAAGAAGTCGTTTCGGCCCAAGATGAAGTGGTGATGTTGCCATCGGAAGCATAGCCAACCCCAACCTTACAGGCGGACGCGGTCCAAGAAACGCTGAGACCCGTGATCGATAAATCACTGAGGCTGATGGCTTTGGTTTCGTAATTCCACGTCGCTTCTTGGCTCTCGGTGTAATGAACACCATCGCCGATGGCTTTGACCTTAACGGCGTAGATGGCGACTTCCGAAGCGAAGGGGTAAGAGACTCCGTCGGCGTAGTTACCGTCGTTCACCTTGATTTGGTATTTGACGGCGTTTGCGACGTCGGCCCAGATGAGGCCCGTTTTCCCCCCATTAAGCGTTAAGACTGGCGCGCCAAGCGGAACTGGAACGATAGATGACGAACTGGAGGTTGTCGAGGAAGATGTTGAAGTCGAGGCAGAGGTCGAAGTCGGTGTAGAAGTAGAAGTGGAAACAGACGTGGAGGATGAAGCGGTCGATTCAGATGATTCGATCGAGGATGAGGAGCTGGTTGAGGTTTCGCAGGAGGCAAGCATGAAAATAGCCCCAAGACTGGCCACAACAAGAGTTCTTTTTTTCATATTATCCTTTCTCCGCGCGTGATGTGCGGAAGGGACGTTTTGAGGCATCCATTAAAGTCCTTGGTTTCGACAACTGTTTAGACTAATGGGCCGAAAATGTCCTAATACATTCTCATTATTGTCGTGGTAAGCGCTTTCACAATGAAATTTTAGTAAACTTATGCCACTTTTTAATAAACAAATGCAATTTGTTTACTAAAACATCTTAACCATTTATTTACTTATAGGTTACAAACAAGGTTATATTCGACAATGGCAATATTTTCTGCAAATTGCAAACTAATGGATGAGGAGGGCGGCCGCTCCAAGGATTCCGGCATCGTTGCCAAGTTTTGAGACGAGGATCCTTACTCGGGGCGAATGTTCTCCACCGAAACCGAAATGTTCTTTTTCAATGTACTTGGTTAGTGGAACAATGAGGGCTTCTTTCTGTCCCGATATCCCACCGCCCAAGATAATGGCATCAGGTCGAAAGATGTTGATGTAGCTGAGGCATGATTCGCCTAGATACTTGATGTACTGATCGACGACCCTTTTCGCCGATTCATCGCCTTTTTTCGCGCATTCGAACGCCGTGAGGCCATCAACGAGTTTCAAATCGCCTTTGGAGTAGGTCCACATGAGGGAATTGCGATTGCTCTTCATCATTTTTTTGGTGTCATCGATAAGGGCGCTTGCCGAACAGTAGGCCTCAATGCATCCATTTCTTCCGCAGGTGCAGGGACGACCATCCATGACGAGGGTGGCGTGTCCAAGTTCCGCCCCTTTGGAATCAGTCCCCTCATAGAGATGACCATTCAGATAAAGACCTCCGCCGACTCCCGTCCCAAGGGTCAGAAGAACGACGTTTTTGAATTCTCGGGCCGCCCCGAATCGGACTTCGCCCAGAATGGCGGCGTTGGCATCGTTAGCGATCCTCGTCCTGATTCCGGTCCTTTTTTTGATCATCTTGCAAATCGCGAGATTCTCCCATTGGAGGTTGTTCGAATAGTCGCAACATCCCTTCTTGGAATTGATCGAACCCGGACATCCGATCCCAATGCCAAGTATGTCGGAAGGCCAAAGCGAATTCTCGCCCAAGGCTTTTTTGATCCTGAGGCCTAACTCATCGATAACTTCTTCTTGAGACTTGGAGTGATCAACGGGGAACGAAAACCGTGAAAGAATTTTGCCATCAGGACGGACGAAGGCTCCTTTGATGGAAGTCCCGCCGATATCGATCCCGATGAATTCCTTTTCGGGAAGAAGTTCGGTTTTCACATAGTGGCCAGTACCATGAAACACTCCAACGTGACCGGCGGGGACGAAGAAGGTATCGCCGCGATGATAAGGTATGTCAGAGAATGTTCCTTCGCCTTCGTCGACGATGGTTAATGAAACAAAAGAACGATTGGTAGCGGCAATTCTCTTTTGTTGCTTCGCCTCGCCTAAACTCGAAGTGAAGTACGAAGAAGAACCGATGATGGGCTTCTTGAAATGTGGTTGGCGATAGGGCTCATAATCCAAAACCTGAAGGGCTTTGGCGACATGAAGTTCTCTTTTTTGCCCATTCTTATCGAGGCGATTATAGTCAAAAAGGCGATAGGTGAGGGTGCTGTTCTGCTGGATCTCCATCACCATGACCCCTTTGCCGATTGCGTGGACTGTTCCGGCTTTGATGAAATAGGTCTCGCCCGGATGGACTTCGACGAAGTTCAATAGATCGATGATCGAACCGGCGGCGATCGCGGCTTCGACTTCCTGGGGGGAGGTCTTTTTCTTAAAACCAATATAGAGTCCGGCATGGGGTTCGGAAGCGATGACATACCACATCTCGGTCTTTCCGTATTGGCCTTCATTCTTAAGCGCGTATTCATCTGAGGGATGAACTTGGACCGAGAGGTTTTCGGCAGCGTCGATCAATTTGATCAAGACCGGAAAGAAACGGAATGAGCAGGGGATTGATCCGAGATCCTCATTCGTGGCCACGTCCATGAGAGGTTTGCCTTGATCAGAACCAGTCGCGATAAAGGATGGACCATCTTTATTGAGCGAGAGTTCCCAGGTCTCGGCAATCTTTTCCTCAAGGGCCGATTTGCCCATTGCCGAAAGTTTATGACCGCCCCAAATATAGTCTTTGATCGAGGGCTTCAGTTTCACGATATCCATTTTTTGAAGTAATCCAGCTTCAAAAACAAGCATATTCTGGTAGTTTGTAAACAAATGGCATGAAAGAGTAAACAAATTCAAAGGAACAATATGCCTTCTTGTTTGCTCAAGCGCGTTCCAATGAAAAGTGTTGGCGACACGGGTTCGACATTTATCACGGACCAAATCGCAGATGAATCATTAATGCATTTAAATATCTCAAGATTTTAGAAACGTCGCTCGTTGCTTTATTTGAATTATTTCTATACTGTGGAGTCGGTTAGTATTGCTTTTCATTTTATTGCCTTGCCCAGTTGTTATTGCGTTCTATAATACAATATGAATCCCTGACTATACGAAAAGGTCGAAACGATGAAAACATTATTTGAAGCAGTTGGAGTTACTAAAAGATATTCGACTACCAAAGTTACTACTGAAGCTTTGACGAACGTCGATCTTCGTTTGCCGGAAAAGGGTCTTGTTTTTCTCGTTGGAGAATCTGGATCAGGCAAATCAACTCTCCTCAATCTTCTTGGAGGTCTCGACCATCCAACTTCAGGTGTGATTTGCTATAAGGGCAAGTCCTTGGCCGCCATGAAAAATGAGGAGATTAGTTATTTTCGTGCGAACGAGACCTCCTTTGTGTTTCAAGAATGGAATCTAATCGAAGATCAAAGCGTTGAGGAGAACGTTTCTCTCGGCAAAAAGGTCATGGGAACCAAACCCACTTCGGCGGACATCGAATCTGTTTTATTAAAAGTGGGGCTCGAAGGCTTAGAAAAGAAAAAAGTGGCCTGTCTCTCTGGGGGTCAGAAACAAAGGGTCGCGATCGCCCGCGCATTAATTAAGGATCCGAAGGTCCTCTTTGCCGACGAACCAACCGGATCGCTCGACGAAAAAAATGGACTTCAGATTATGTCGATCTTCACGTCAATCAGGAATGAACGATTGGTTCTTGTCGTCACCCATAACAGGGAATACGCCTACGCCTTTGGCGATCGGATCATCTTTCTAGAAAAAGGCCGGGTCGTGAATGATTTATCGAGGCTGACAGATAAAGCACCAGACGGCTTAATCTTTGGCCAAGACGAGATGATTGTCGACCCGTCTTTCCGATTTAAGGAAAGCGACATCGAAAGACTAAATGATTATGTTACGAAAAGGGACCGCCAAACCCCGATCAGGATCGATCCTAACGCCTCGTATTTTCAAAAAACTGATTCGGCCTCATTGGAGCCTCAAAGTGGAACCTCGTTTGTCATGGCTGAAGCCGATAAACCTACTTCGCTCCTTTTTCATTGGGCTTTCCGACCCTTCAAAAAAACGAAAGTCCGGACCGCATTATCGATATTCCTTTCGAGTATCAGTTTGGCTTTCTTGGCCCTTTCAGGAACGATCTTCTCTTCTAATCCAATCGATTCTGGAATATCAGGAATGGTAAATTCCGGTAACAAAGACATCGCTTACAGGGCTTTATCAAATAGTGGTGGCCAAGATAACGAACTTTCTCTTTTTAGCGATTCGGCGATTGAGAAGATCGAACGCGATACAAACCGGATCTGGCTCCCAGTATCCCAATACTTCTCGCTTCTCGACGTAAATGAGGATAGTTATCTATTAACGAATCAGTATCTTCGGGTTGGATTTAGCAAAATACAAGGGTTATGCGGAGGAAGTGCTGCCGATTTCAAGAACTCGGGTTTATCGCTTTCATTTGGTTCATGGCCCGAAAATGAAAACGAGATCGCCGTATCTTCTCATTGGCTTTTCCTTCATGAAAAGATGGGGGCGAGGCTTTATGATCCGTCGAGTGGTTCGATTTGGACTGCCGAGGCCGAAAAAGTAAATGAGTCCAACGTTATCGGAAAAGGGTTCCGAAAAAACTTAAGTACTTATTTCACCATTACCGGAATTGTTGACACCGCTTTTCAATATGACCGTTATTCGCCCTTGATTGATCGGACCGATCTCCGTTCACTTGAAACCGAATGCCGTTTATCTTTCTCAAGCGGCTTTACCGGCATGGCCTTTTGCTCCAGGGAGACGATGATTAATTCAATCAACAACAATCAAAAATTGCCCGATATGGTTCTTTCCCATTTCGATGGTTCGAGAGAAGACGCGAAAAGAATAGTCGAGTACGCGGATGACGTGAATTTCAATGCCTCGAACGTTAATAAGGACATGGGTCTTACTTTCCAGAGCCCGGGTTTTTCCGATCCTTTTAGTTATTCGGAAACGATCCTTAATTTTGCTAAACCTTCACTGTATTTTGGGATCGGCTTTGGCGTCTTTTCCATTCTTCTTTCGTTCACGTTCTTTGGATCCATCGCCGGCGAGAAGAAGCACGAATATGGAATCCTCTCTTCTCTGGGGGTCACGAATAAGGGCCTTTCATCGTTAACATCTTTATCAGGCTTGATTGTTTATGTTCCTTCATTAGTCTTGGGCTTCGCATTTTCATCCATTGCTATTTATGGCATTAATCTTGCCGTTTCTAATCATATCGGTGTTTCAATGTCATTGCTTAACGTTAACGTTGGAGGAGTGTTGATTTTGGTTCTTTCGTTCATCGTAATTGGGTTGATGTCAATTTTGCCGGCATTGATCACGTGCAAAAGAAGTATTCCAGCAAAACTGTTATTAAGAGGATAAACACGGCGGTGTTTTTCGAAACATAATGATCTTACTAGTTGGGGAATTTTGTTTAATCTCAACCCAGGCAAGCTGCTATACTGTTTACAATTATGGATAAGGACTTGTTGACAAATTATTCGGAAATTACTTTTCTCGATAAGATAATTGCTGATTTGAATGAATGCACATCATTCGACTTCTCGGTTTCCTTTATTAAAAAGGCCGGGCTCGTTTTGCTATACAAGCAGATTGAATCCGCGCTTCAACGCGGAGCAAAAGGAAGGGTCATCACATCAACCTACCAAAATTTTACCGACGTTCCTTCACTAGAGATGTTTCTGGCCCTCCAAGATAAATATCCAAATTTTGAATGTCATTTAGAATACGAAAGTTTTGGTGATGGTGGTTTCCACACCAAAGGCTATCTTTTTGGTTTCGAAGACCACCATGAGGTCATAATCGGTTCGAGTAACATTACCTATTTCGCAATTATGAAAAACGTCGAATGGGATCTTGCCGTGATTGCCAATCCACGCGATTCATTGCTTATTTCGACATTGGCAGAGTTTGAACGGCTCTGGTCAAAGACAAATCCGCTGAACAAGGAAATAATTCGAAGATATCAGACCCGTCTCGAATATGCGATTGAACAATGGGACATGGATTTCTTTGATCCGGAAACTAATCGTCCGGTCAGACCAAATTTGATGCAAAGACAGGCCTTGAAGGAGATTGCCCGATACCGCTCAATGGGAGCGGATAAGGCTTTGGTGGTGGCCGCCACCGGTTCAGGGAAAACATACTTAGCGGCTTTCGACGCTTTGAACTTTCAGGCTAAGAAAGTCCTTTTTGTTGTTCATAAAGACATGATTCTCGAAGAAGCGATGAAGACCTTCATGAAGGTTTTCCAGACTTCGAGGACTTATGGGATGTATACGTGGCAATCGAAAAACACTGATGCCGATTTTGTTTTTGCCTCCAATCAGATGTTAGCTCTCCATTTAGATTTATTCGCAAAAGACGAATTCGATTACATCGTGATCGATGAGGTTCATCACGCAGCCGCTTCGACATATCAAAAGATCATGTCTCACTTCAAACCTCAGTTTTATCTTGGCTTAACCGCGACGCCCGATCGGATGGATGAACAATCCATCTATGACTTATTTGGCAAGAACGTTCCTTATGATCTCAGGCTTCGCGAGGCATTAGAAAACGATCTTATCGTTCCGTTCCATTATTATGGAATTAAAGACTCGTTGGTCGATTTTAAAGATGACCTAACCTCGGAAGGCGTAAGACGAATCGTCATGGAGCTTTCAAGCGAGGCCAACTGTGAATTCGTGGCATCGGAAATCGAGAAGCATCGGGGGCCTGGGAAATTAAAATGCGTGGCGTTTTGCCGCAATATCGAGCACGCCAGACTTATGGAACAAGGTATGGGCCGATTAGGTTATACCTGTGTCTCCCTCACTGGAAGAAACAGCACCGGCGAAAGAATGAAGGTCTTTCAAGACCTCCAAGACGAAAAGAATCCGCTCTCCATTGTCTTCTGCGTCGACATCCTCAATGAAGGCGTCGATGTCCCGGCCATGAACATGGTTCTTTTTCTTCGTCCAACCGAATCGAGCACCATCTTTATCCAACAACTCGGCCGTGGATTACGAAAATACGAGAACAAGCCATATTTAACCGTTCTCGATTTCATTGGAAATTCATATACACGATCCGTTCAAATCGCTTTGGCGTTAGGATCTTTATCAAAATCGGGAATGGTCGATAAACGGACTTTGCTCGATCACATGAGAACCAATTTCTCAGAGATAGCAATCCCGGGGGTGAAAATCGAAATTGACCCTCAATCAAGAGAAGAAATACTCCAGTCGATCGAAAGGACAAACTTCAACCGATTTGATCTCCTCCTTCAGGATTACAAGAACTTCAAAACCTATTTGAAGCTTAAACCCGGTGAATACCCTTTGCATGTTGATTTCTTGAATGCTGAGGTCTCTGCCGATTTGCTTCGTTATACAAAGAAATTCGAATCATATTACGATTTCCTTGTTAAGGCCAACGAGGATGTGCCCTATTTCAAGGAGAACGAAATAGCCATCATCAGGACTTTATCGTGGTATCTTCCTTTGATCAGAAGCGAAGAGTTCATGATCGTCCGTTGTTTGTTATCAGGCGGCAAAACCTTGAAAGAACTCGAAGAGTTTTGTCATGGCGACGAAAACTTCGACGAAGAGAGTTTTAAGCACGCGTTAAAGATGCTAAAAAATGAAGTGGTATGCACCTGGTCAGACAGTCATGTGGCCATCATAAAAATGGAAGGCGAACGTTATGTTTTGACCTTTGAAGTAAATGATCATCTGAAGGAATGGCTTGAAGATCTACTTAGTTATGGGCTTGAGCGTTATCAAAGCGAATTCTATGAGAAGAAAGGGCTTCTTCGCTTATATGGTCCATATACGGGGCCAAAGAGCTTTATGGCATTAAACAACGACAATCTTTTCTATATGTCCGGGGTCCATTACATAAAAGGGAAGCTGTGTCTTTACGTCAACCTGAATAAAGATGGGCAACCCGAGGAAAGACTAAAGTACAAGGACCGTTTCCTTTCAAACAAGGTTCTTCAATGGGAGAGCCAAACCTCAACCACCTTGACGAATAAGAAGGGGCAGAGGCTAATAAAAACGGGCCGGGCCGAAATTTTTGTTCGGAAAACGAAGAAAGAAGACGGAGTCGAAACTCCTTTCGTTTATCTCGGAGAAGGGGAACTCACAAACGCCAGGTCATCGGATAATGCCGCCAAGGCAGTTCTCTTTGATATTGTTCTCAAAAACCAAGTCCCAAAAGAATACAAATATGACTTTGGAATCGAAGAAACCGAAAAAGAAGACGATTAAAGTCGCCGCGGCCATCATTAGGAAAAACGGCAAAGTTTTTTGCGCGGAAAGAGCATATGGATTCCTAAAAGGGAAATGGGAATTCCCGGGCGGAAAAGTCGAAGATGGCGAAAAGCCAGAAGAAGCGGTCATTCGAGAAATAAAAGAAGAACTTGGAACAGAAATCGCGGTCGATCGTTTCCTTCTTAACGTCAAATACGAGTATCCCGGCTTTTTATTGGATATGGATTGTTTTGAGTGTCATGTCATTAGAGGACGCCTCGAGACAGAAAAATCGATCCATTCAGCAGAAAAATGGGTTGAAGAGAAAGAATTAGATAAGGTCGATTGGTGCCCGGCAGATAAATCTATTGCGGAAAAACCAGCAATAGCAAAGAGAATTCTTTAACACTCGTGACATATTTACTAATTAACATAAAATAGCAAGAAGCATGCGTCTTACAAATATCCGTATTGCAGCATTGTTTATTTACTTTATAATATATTTAAGCATAGTTAATTTGGTTTTTGTTAGAAACGAGGCATAAAATGAAGGGGATAATTTCGTCGATCAACAAAAATAAAGAAGGCGAAAACACTTACGGTTTCATTCTGGGTGAGGATAAGATTTCGTATTTTTTCTATAAATACGATTTGCACAATTGCAGTATGTTTGACCTTTCGTATGGTGATTCAGTTGTTTTTGATCCTAATCCATCGAATCCCGAAGGTCCAGCCGCAACAAGTATTATGTTGGAAGAACAGGAAAATATTACTAATGCTGTTTCTGCCCCCGGATTGCATCAAGACTTTCCAATTGGTTTATTTTCCTCGGAAGAAAAAGACATTATTCGGTTTCTGAGTGGAGTCTTTTTCATCTCTACAGGAAACGTCATCAATATCGCCAACAGTAATTACAAATATTGTTATTTGAAACCAACTGAATTTTTTGCAAGAACATTTAAACTAAATCGTGAGATTGTTCTTGTTTTTTCTGATTATTCAGTTTTTCAACCTCGTTGTTTGGACGCAGCTTCTAGAGTGTATCGTCAGATAAACACAAAGCTACGACTCGAAAGAGCGTTTCACGTTTTTGTTTCAAGAGATACGAATGTGCAGGAAGGTATGAAAACCGTCATTAATGATGGCGATTTGAACCAAATAGTAATACCTTTTTCATATGAGGAATTAACAAGCGCAAATCGAACTGAGGAAATGATCAAGGAACGTTTCCGGAAGTATTTATTCGACCAAGATTTGTTCGCCGTAAGTACTCCAATCGAATCCAGCGTATTTTTCTTTGGACGTCGTGATTATTGTGCTGATTTGGTAACTAAGTGCAAAAACCACACAATATGCGGCATTTTTGGTTTGAGACGAAGCGGCAAAACATCAGCATTGTATGCGGTGCGCGATTCGTTACACGCAGAAAACCTTCCTGTAGTATTTATTCCGTGCGAAGGATCACTAAGCACCCTTAATTGGCGGTTGGCACTTCACAAGGTTGTAAGCTACGTTTACCAGGAGCTTGGGCTAAACCGAAACGACATTGATCAAAACGATTACAACACTATGTCTGCAGCGACCTTTTTTGAGGAGGACATGAATGCTGCTTTAAGCAAATGTTCATCAACCGTAACGCTTATGTTTGACGAAATTGAAAACATCACATTCGGTGTAAATCATGGTGAACAATCTGGAAATTTGTGGTTTGATGGAGAAGCGTTTGTAAACTTTTGGAATACAATAAAAAGCTATTATTCAAAATATCCAACTCGTCTGAGCATATTAATTGCCGGCACAAACCCAATGATAAATGAAGTCAATTTAATCGGTTCAAAGCATTTGACAAATCCGATGCTTGGACAATTGTCGTCTTCAAATCAAGGAGCATACCTTCCGGCTTTTTCTATGGACGATACTAAAAATATGGTTAACTCACTTGGTGGTTATATGGGACTCTCTTTCGATGATTACTGTATTTCTGCCCTTACCAAAGACTGTGCAGGGCACCCTTATTTAATTCGCATTCTATGTAGTCAAATTAATAAATGTATAAAAGAAGAAGCCGTTAAACGACCAATCGTTGTTACTAAGTCAATATATGTTAAAGCATATAAACAATTTAAAATAAGTGCAGAAGCATCAAGTTTTTTTACGATGGTTCTTGAGATATTAACTTCGAACTATGGAAAAGAGTTCAATACTCTTAAACAGTTAGCCCTCGGTAACGATGATATCATGTCTAAAACCCACGACGAACAAACACTTCTTCATTTAATTGGCTATGGCCTAGTAGATTGTAACGGAGGAAACTATGTTATACCCTTCGAAGCTATTGCGGATTATCTGTCTGGTGCATACAGGTTTGAACGACAAGGTTTGTCAATTGAAGACCAGGCCGAGGAAATAATCTTGCGAGTTAACGGTATTGAAAGAGCCCTAAGAAAACTGACTAAAAATACTCTTGTCGTACAATACGGAAAAGAAGCAACAAGAACCAAGGTGATTTCGGCTATGAGCCAATCAGCTTACGTAAGCAAACGAAACGTCGATGCTGCAAAAACTATGGACATCAAAGATTTATTTGATGCCAGTGTTAACGTAATCCTTTTGAGCGTTTTATTTAAACTAATACTTGATGATTTTAAACTGTTTGCCAATGTGTTCACTGACAGCAAGAATTCAGTTGAGAATAACTTTGATGTTCTAAATAGGGCCCGCAGATGCCCTAGCCATAGTTATTCGGAAGATGCTAAAAACTGGTCCTGGGAGTTTTTCACTCAATTTAGAAAAAGTGCTTCTTATTTTGAAAATATCTTAGCGGATCTCGAATAACTTAATAAAACGTCAATGATGCTGGGGTCATTTTAGGACTATACATGGATTCTTTAGGCATGCCCATTATTAGCGTGGCTTTTTGCTTTATCAGTTTTGGGCTTTTGAAAAGTAACGAAAATACACACTGAATAGTAATATTCAGATCATGTCAACTATCAAACGTTGCTTTGAATAAATACTGTTACTTAATTCATTGAGTTTGTTTGGAAGATCGAGATAGCTGTCGGTCCAGATGATAAAAATTCCTCGCCGAGAATAATAACTAATAATAAACAAAAGATCGTTTGGCGAAAGCCGTTTGAAACACATCAGGGCAAAACACTTCCAATTTGCTTGTTTTTGTCTTCGGCTTCTTTAACTTTCTCAATGATCGACATTTGAAAAACATCGGACATAGAGCTTCCGACAAAAATGCATGTATGGTTGCGGAGCAGTTTCGTTTGAATACGTGTGTTTTTTGTTTGGTTCAAATATACGTGAAAATAATCCAGATCGGACAAAATGAGTTTTGTTTTTTGTTGGCTGCCTAAAAAACCGTGCAAATGGTTGACACAGGGTTCACTAATCTTCCCAATTTCGTCAACAGATTTTGCGGAAAGCATTTTTTCATTTGGATAATATTAATGATAATCTTTCTCAATAAAACAATCGAAATTATAGGTAAACAAAGGCATGTCCATAAACTTGTGTTTGGCACTCGATATAGACCTAACGAGAGTGTATTGCGTGTGCATTTTTGTTTCGTACTTCCCGTATATCGATTCATAAATTGAAGAGTAAAAAAGATTCAAGGGAGCATTTTTTCTGCCAAGGCGGCTGACGAATAAAGTAAACCTCCTAACAACATTGATCGACTCAGTATCGTCAACATAGAAAGGGCTTAAATGGTTGGCAAGTTTATTTCTCATTTCTTGCCAAGAATCACTACCGAAAGTCATGGAAGCGCCATTGCCTACAACCATCGCAATATTTCTTTTTAAACGGGCTTGTTTAACAAAATTCATTTCGTTTGCTTCATTTATTACATGAATGTCATTTGTTGTTTATCTTGGTAATAATGGACTCAAAGCCCAGAATTTTGGCGTTTAGTATAAAAGAATGCTCATCAAGTTTTTCGATGGTTGCTTTCTGGTCAACAGTCACCGCAAATCTCCACCAAAGGGCTTGGTTTTTCTGCTAAGGAAAGAACAAAAAGTAGCCCTTATGTATTATTCTTTTTTCATTTTCGAAGAATGTTTCTTCCGGAAAAGCGGTCGATGCATCGATTAAACAAAGCATTATCTTTTGATCTTCGCGATTTTTTTCAAAAAATCTACGAATTGTCTGATCAAATATTTGAGGTTTATTTGTGTATTTGATTTCGACAAATGTGGGTTTACCATTCGTTCCCAATATTGCCAATCCGTTTGGAAAATATGCATCATAGTCTATGTTTTCTTTTTCTGTTTCCGAGACGTCATTATGACATTTATTTGAATGCTCTTTTTCCTCCTCATACAAAGAATTAATTACGAAGGATTCGAAAGCCTCTCCGCAAACGTTCATATCATAAAATCTTTTTGTTTTTATTCATATTTTCAAATATTCATTTCGAGAGCCAAATGATTCGATAATTTATAAATTATACCTTTTTGTAATGCTGCAAAACTCATTTGTGGTTTATTTCATATTTTACAACACGATTGAGGATGTAATTAATGCCATCGTTCGTGCTGCACCAAAGTAATTTTTGTAGTTTGATTAATACCATTTATAAAACATGTCGTTTTGGGCATGGGTTAACTGATTTCCGTAAGAATTCGAAAACGCCTATCAATGAATCCAAATGTTGATGGAAGCCAACTAACGCATTCCCCATTGAGACATGCAACATGGTCAATCAACAAAATAAAAAACGGAACTAATTGTTCTAACGAAACCAATTTGCTAAGTATAATTTAAACATTTGAAAAGACGCTAGAAGAACAGAATAACTCCTCTTTTTTTCTCCAGTCAATTTGCCGTGTGTCGCGTTATTTCTTAGGTTCCAACCAAAATCATCATTAAGCATCCAAGTGAGTGTAAAGTAGTAATCTTCATCGATGATCTCTTCAACGGCATCACGATATCGATTGTTCGTCGCGAAATTAAAAATATCAGTGAGACCAATATCGTCATTCGATTCTGGCTTCATTTTTTTGGTGCTAACCCCTTTGGCCGACAACCAAAAACGCAGACTTTTTTCGAGTTGAGAACAAAAATCATTAAACTTATCCCCAAATTTGGATAAAAAAAGGTTTCCAAAAATAACGATCATCTCTTTTTTGTCAGATTCTGAAATGAGTATGTTGGATGAAACGATTTTTTTGACAAAACCGTGAACGGCTTGAGTGTTGAGGCGATCCTTGTTTGCTCTAAAAAAACAATTAATTATATTAATATAAGAAATATCTATCAATATTGAGATTGGTTCGCGAGCATCTAACGAGAATTGTTCATATTTTTTGAGTTTTCTTCCATTAAGTAATTCTCCGTCCTCGCTTAGGTAGGTCTCGTTAAAAAGATCTCCAAAAACAGAATCCCTTTTTTTATCATCAATCGTTTTCTGTATCGTTTTAACGGAAAAAGGCTCAAGCAAATTTAGGAAATAATAGACAGAATCGGAAAAAGAACGGCGTTTAAATTCCGTTTCCATGTTTTCAAATTGATCTTTCAAGGATTTTGCCGATACTGGATCCAATGGAATTGCGTGAGATTTTATATTTTCAAGTGCTTTCTTATTTGCAAACGCTTTTTTGTTCGTAATTGAATCAATCAAACGGTAATCGGATGATTTAATTTCGAAGAGATAAGTAAGAGCGGTTTGGTAAGGCTCCTGCATTAGGAAGGCTTCATAACGTGGATTATTTGTAGATAGACCGTCGACAATCTTTGCATACAAGTATTTGAATGTGTCTTTGTCTTTGTCTTTTGCAATGAATATAAACCGTTTGATTAACTGGATTGCAGAAATGACGAAATTTAAATCATCCCTAGGATCATCGATTTTTTGTAAAATCAATGTGGAAAATGCTGAACGGTTCTCCTCGGACAGGGCACCGTATAGTTCCAAGAAATATCCAGAAAGTGAGAGCTGAGAAATAGTAATGTGGTCGGAGAATGAATACAAAAATTCGCGAAAAATCTCATTAAAGTCGTCAATGAAACAAGCGGAATCAAAACCAAGGAATAAACGTAAGTCATTCCACTTAAAATCGTTATTGTTTTTTATGTCAATAAAACATTTTTTTGCGTATTGGCTAAATTTTGCTGAAAAGCAGCTGTCTCTAAAATGCGCTTTGCATTTGCAGATCAACGCTTCGATATAAATAGACAACGAATCGGAAAGCGAATTTGATCGTAATTCGTTGAGGACAACGAAATCATTCTCTTCGCCTTGAAAGTGTTGGATTGTAGGAGGGAAATAATGCTTTAATGCCAGATATTTCTTGCAAAATGTGGAATCATAAGAAAAATAACCAGCAATATGATCAAGACTTGTTTCTTCTTTTTTAATTAATTCCTCGTCTAGTTCTAGAAACAAATCAGTTTTTTGCTTATTCTCTTCTGTTTGCATGATTTATCCCACAAGAAAATCGGTCAGCACATCGGGCTTTTTTGCGGGTTTTCCTGTCGACGGAACGAAGAAAGATCACCGATTTCACTCCATGTAATGGCAATTACGTGATTTTCCATCAAAGCAATTGCTTCAGCCCCAACAGGCACGCGAATCCCCCGCGTATTTTTTTCGCTGTCCATAAACCCCCAATTTAAACGATGAACCAGTAAAACTTAAGATTAGTTTACTCTTTGTTAAGATGTTTTGAATTTTTTCTATTGATTGTGGTAATTCCCATAATATCAGTTAGATATAATTTTACATATATTGAAAAGTCAATTTGAGGAGTAAGTATCTTCTTTGAAACAATTTTTCTCGACAGATTCTAGTTTATTTTTGTTTCTCAAAAATGTGGCGTTTCCAAACGAATTGAAAACGCACTCATCATTAATTTGAGAGGTATATTTATGCCACGCTTTTCTATTCGATAATGTATCAGCTATGGCTATATTTACTTCCGATTGAACATAAACTAACTGATAAGTTAAGTAATCCTGACAGGAAATCATGTCGTAGAAACGCTCATTATCATAAGAATGCTCAAAGGTGAAATCTTCGATTTTATAAAAGTCATATAAGGCGTTTATTTTTTCAATTTCTCTAAGCGCTTCACTATTGGTTAAGACAAAATTAACGTATTTCTTATTAATAACCAGGACAGGAATCAAAATACTTAGCGATATCGCCACCAAGATTACCAATGCAATAAGGAATTCCATTTTCGCCATTTAATGCGTTTCGTGTGTCACGTTTATAATAGACAAAATAACTATAGTTTTCTTTAAAATCCGATTTTTGTTTTGTAATTGTTTTGTCTTTTTCGGGCGATTAGTTAACCTTACGACAAAGTCATTATTTCAAAGATAAAGCGCGCACCGACGCCACATGGAACGACTGAGGAAACATGTCCACGGGCTGGACGCTGTCGACTTTGTGGCTCTTAGATATATAGGCTACATCCCTCGCCAAAGTGCTCGGGTCGTAGAAGATATATGCAATCCAACATAGTTCAATCGTGCATAAAAACTCTCAACCACATCTGATAATTTCCTGTAGAACATAATGATTAGTCTAAGACAATCTCACTGGTTTTCGTTGGAATCGTATATGTGGTTTTTGTCCAATCGAAATCTATCGAGAGATCGAATCCGAACTTGACCTGATCCGTTCCAGTCATCACATAGAAACCTTTAGACACTAACGCAATGGTATCGATTTTGCCATCTGGAGTGACGACCATCTCAAACGACAATCTCTTGGCGTTAAAGTCCGAATCGACATCGTAGACGGAGATGCTCTTAAGAAGATCGGCATCGAGGCGAATCGAAGAATTATAGGTTGATAGAAGATCCTTGATCGCCGCGCCGGTCAGACCGTATTTGATCGTCTTCGTTCCATCATTAGCGGTCGTGATTCGGCCAATCTTAATGAATTCAGGAGCGAGATACTTCTCTGGTAAGAGCATGTAGTATTCGTCGACCAAGCCATTGGAATAGTTATCGAGTTTCGTGTAAACGTTTGAGGCGGGCCAGACCTTGTCTTGGCAATCATAAACCGATCTATCGCTGAGATTCGCCCGATACCGTTCATAGTCTTCGACGTCGTTTGGGTATTGGTCATTGTTCTTGTAGTCGCTGTCGAGTTCAAGACGGTTATCGAAGTACACCTTTCCGTCTTTGAGCTTGCGAATGGTTTTACCAGCCGAAGTCGAATTGACCGCCAAGCCAAGAGGATTACCCTTGGAGATTCCGTGATCAACAAGCGTCTTCAAACTGTAATCGTAGTAACTGACTTCAGCGCTCTTAGAAGAGATAAGGGCCGATTTTCCGACGTTGATTAATGCCGATACGCCTTCATCATCGGTCACGACATTGGTGTATGTCGGAATCGAAATGGCGACTCCGCTTCCGATGTGGGTGTAATTCTGAGTGTATTCGAGTTCGACGGAGAAATCTTCATAAGTGATCTCAAACGAGAAATCGAACTCTTTGATGGCTTCGTTCTCGATCGTCGCCGAGGTCGTCATCTTAAGACCGACTCCCCATGTGGACTCTGCGATCGAGGAAATGGCATCGACAATCTTATTGCAGTCAATGTGACTAACCAAGTCATTGATGGCCTCTCTCGAACAAGTCGGTTTGATATCGAGAAGATAAGTCCCGTCTTGGTATCTGACCGTGTCCAGTTTATCGGCGTCAAGATAATTGAGAAGCTTGCCGAACGTCTTGCTCTCGAAGTTATAAGTAGATGTAACCGTTTCGGCATCGGTGACGGAGAAATCGCCGTCGTTCTCCGCGATCTTGATGTAGGTTGTGCCTTTGTTGTAGGTATAGGTGGTGCTGTCGATCAGAAGCACACCACTGGTGACTCTCTTTTGAACATAAGTGGTGTCACCCGCGCCGGCATTATAGGAAGTTGTTCCGGAGATGGTGGCGGGTGACCATTCAAAGGCCCCCTTGTATTTGAGTTTGGCCGAAAGCGAGAAATCGTATTGGAACTGATTTGAGGTCGTGGCTTTGTCTCGGGCTTCCTGAAAGACTTCGGCGGCCGTCTTGGTCCGGCTGGTCGTCGAAGTCTGATTGCTCGTCGAACTTTGGCCAGTGGTGCTTTGAGTGACATTCGTGTTCGAACTGCCTATCGTGGATTGACTGGTTGATGAGTTCTCCACGCCGCAGGAAACAAGAAGAAGCGATGAGGCTAGAACGCTAAGTAGAAGTGTTGCTTTTTTCATTTGTGTTTATTCCTTTTTTAATTCATTAAGACCGATTAGACGTCTTGCGTTGTCGAGAATCTCATCCATCTTCTTTCGCGCGAGATTGTTGGCCTCTATCATTTCTTTCTTTTTATTCTGCTTTAGATATATGTAGAGAATCCCCGGAACGATCAAGATTAGGAACAGCAGGATGGCGGTCGTGGCCTCGATTTCGGGGTAATTTCGTTTTATCGTCCCCGCCGCATCGCGATACATCGACTCCAATTCGGCTATTTCCTGGTGTTTTGGCATGTTGATGTTTCTCACAAGAACGTAAACGGTCCATGAGTGAATAGAACGCCCGGAAGTACGTCTCTCGGTGTATTCCTGCGTTTTGAGCCAACCGAAAGCGAGGATATTCTCAAGCGTTATATCCTCCGTCTCGACAAACTTCATCGTTTCGACTTCGCCGATGTCCATTGTTTGTTTACTCCTTATATGGCTTTTCCGTCACGATTGGCCATGAACGGAAAAGTGAAAACCGATAGTACGACGGAGACTCCGACGGCAAGACATAAACCAGCCAAAGCAAACAAAGCTCCAAGGATCCAGAAAATGATCTTCATGATAATTAAAAAGCCAACACCCTCTATATCCATGGTGAAGATAATCCCAGGGAATTTCACAAAGCCGATGACGAAAATCTCCGAGAAGACATTCATGATGTAAGTCTCGTCGCATAAGCAATAAACCAAAGAGAAGAAGGCATATGAAACGACGGGGCTAAGGGCAAAGACTACCCATTTTGTGTTTTGGTTCGGAAAATGGATGCCAAAAGCCACCCAAATCGTTATCGCAAGAGCGACAACTCCCGCGAAGATGCCCCAGCCATAGGAACGGAGGGCGAGCTCTCTGCCTGAAGATTTGAATCTCTGAAAGAAACCGACTTTTCCTGCCGACTCTTTCACTTCCTCCCCGTTCTTCTGCTTGTAGCATTCAAAGCAATACGGGGTCTTCTCGCCATTCGATTCGACGAACATCGTTTCGTCTTCGGACAGGGGTTTATCGCATTTGGCGCAATGAAAGGCAATTGTTTTGTCAGGTGTAATTTCTTTAGTTCCTTCTGTTTCGGCTGAAACGAAGGCGTTTTGTTCGACTGGCTTGATAATCACTGGAAGCGTTTCCGCTTCCGGAGCAACCTTTTCGGATTTGCCATAAAGGATATCGTCGATTGTGCAACCGAAGATGCCGGCCATTTTCTGGAGCATATCCAAATCGGGTTCGACTTCGTTCTTTTCCCAGCGTGATACGGCCTGGGCGGTAACGAACAAAAGATCGGCTAAACCTTTTTGGGTTAATCCTTTTTCGGATCTGAGAGACCTAATGTTGTTCCCTATTTCCATAAACAAACTCTTCCCCTTGCGTTCCAGTTTATTTCTATTAGGTTCGTGGAACCTAACAACCGTTATGTGAATTGCTCAACAAAATGTTGAACTATAACTTTTTCGCGAATTCTCGTTACATATTGGTTGATATGCAAAACATATTTAGCCGAAGAAACTAATCTTCGTTCGCAGTGGGTATGTAGACTCTCTTCAACTGTATGCTTGCTTGAAAATTATTTGGCATGGAGTCATAGTACTTCAAAATCAATCCGACAAAATCGTATCCGTTCAAAGCGCGAATGTTTGGTTTGCTTTCCAAAAAATCCAACGCCTGTTGACTGTAATCGGCAAGGGTGACGAAGATGCCCACATCGCCGCCTTGAAGTGTTGCAAAGAGATTCTTAATTTCATCAAGACCAGCGTTTTTTCCGTCATAGCTTTTCACTTGGACGACTATTCTAGGAGGAAATTCATCTTTGTACGCGACAAGATCGATACCGCCATCGGCCCCTTCGGGCCCCAATTTTGCGTTGTAGCCCATCGCTTCCAAAAGATTCTTAACCACTTCTTGGAGCGGGTATCCTTTATATATTTTGGCAAGTTGCTTTAGAACAAAATCTTTAGTCGATCTCTCGATGTCTTCTGCAGTCGATGCAACCGTTTCGTCATTCCCTTCAGCTTTCATTGGTCCTTGGACGATTTCCATTCCTCCAAGACCGGCAGCTTTCAAGAATTCATCTTTGTACTTTTTTATTCTGAAAACCGTCAAAAATGATCCAGATTCGTAGAGAGCCCCCTGACTAAAGGCGGTTCGAGGGCATCTTTTTATCCATTTAACAGATCTCCTATTCGGAAACACGGAATCGGACGAATCAAAACGATAACCGCCAGTAACCTCACCGATGTATATTGTGTGCTGACTCTTTGACGGAAATACAACGTAATCACCGATTTTGATGTCGTAGATAAAATGAAAAACCTGCCATGAGTTAACGGACACCGAAGTAGGCGTTGCGTCAGAAAAAACTTCCGCGTACTTCTTTTGCAGATCTTCCTGTCTACGGAATGAAGAAAGATCTCCGAGTTCATTCCAGGTAATTGCAAGTTCGTGATTGTTCTGCAAAGCAATGTTCTCGGCTTCGAAGGGCATGTGAATGCCCCACATATTTTTATCGCTGTTCATAAAGCCCCCATTCATGCGACGAAAAGAAGAACGATAAAAGCATTTTACACTTCGTAAAGATATTTTTGGAGATTATTGTAAATATGTTTGTTACGATGCGCAAAGCAATAAACTGCTTTTACTTCTAAAAACCCGTCTTTCCGAAGCCTCTATTCAGAAGATACTTGATAATGTGACCGATAATTCGCTCTTTAACAATTAAAGCGATTTAATCATTCTTTCGACGCACTTTCTCTTCTGTTCTTTATTTGGGTGAACGTATAAATTAAGAGTAGTAGATATATTGGAGTGCCCAAGCAAACAACTGACAGTCTTGTAATCGGAATTCGATTCGATGCAACGTGTAGCAAATGTGTGCCTAAGGGCGTGAAAATTGACATGTCCAATCTTGATGGAAAGAAGAATTTTGTCGAAATACTTCCTATATGTTCTTGGCTCGATCGGATTTTGGTTTCCGCTAAGTAAATACGATCCCGGTTCTAAATTGCTACACTTCTCCTTCAAAAGAGGAAATAGGTTGCTCGAAATAGGGACCCTTCTCCACGAAGAGGGAGTTTTTGGTTCGGTAATGATTATTTTCGTTCTTTTTTTGCCGCACGGAGAATAGATTCTTTGAACGGTTTTAGAAACGGTTATTTCTCTTAATGAGAAATCTATATCTTCGACGGTAAGGGCACAAATCTCTCCGATTCGTAAACCAGTGAACAGACAAACGATGATTCCGATTGCTTTGTTGGAACTATCTCCAGACAATTGATTTAACAGTTTCCTTTGTTCACTTCTTGTGATGATTGGCATTTCCTTTCTTGCTTCGTTTGCCGGATAGGTGATGTCAAAAGGTTCATATTTTAATATCCTGTTCTTTCTACCAAAGACACATATCATTTTTAAAACTACGATCATATCTTTTATCGACTTTTGGCTTAATCCTTCGCCTATCTTCGATAACACAAATTGTTGAGCGTTTTTTTCACAAATGCAGTGACAGTTTGCAAAAGACGGTAATAAATGAATTCTAACCGTTTCTTCATACACACTCATTGTCGATTCTTTCACATAGTTTGTTTTGCAAACAAGCCACTTCTCAGTCACATTCCTAAAACTCATGACCATAAAAAGTCCTCCTTGGGTCGAGGATAAGTCTACTTGATGAACGGTCCTTAATGTTCCACCTTTGAGATTTCCGGAATTCAAAGACGAATGGCAAACAAAACGTCTTTCTCAATTACTTCGTTTCCAAAATGGAATAAACGCCGATTCTGAGAAATATGGTAGAGGGGTAAAATATATATCCGTTTTAGATATCTTAAATAACGATTCTATAAACTATGATTGCATAAAAGGGCTAATAGACATTGACGAGGAAACACTGGATCATTTTTCTGTAACTGATGGCGATATTCTTTTCCAAAGATCATCCGAAACCATTGAAGATATCGGTCATTCCAATGTTTATCTAGATACTAAAAAAGCAGCATTCGGAGGTTTTGTGATTAGGGGCAAAAAGATTGGGTGTTACCACCCCTTATTTTTGAAATATCTTCTTGATTCACCAAGTTATAGGAAACAAATCTCAAGGCTTGGCGCCGGTGCACAGCATTACAACATTGGTCAAACAGAGTTGTGCTCTGTTATATTGAGGCTCCCGAGCACGGAAGAACAAAAGAAAATTGCTCAACTAAATTCATTTATTGATGGAAGAATAGCGACCCAAAAGAAAATCATTGAGGACCTATTTTATATTGAAAAATTCGTTGTGAATAAAACGTGTATAGGCGACAGAATCTCATCGATTCATGATTGCGTGACACAGGTTGCATCAAGAAATAAAGAAAAAACGGTTACGAATATTCTTTCTGTTAGCAATAAAAATGGATTTGTAAAACAATCCGAACAATTTGAAGACAGAGAATTGGCAAGCGAAGACACCTCAAAATATAAAATAATTAAACGCGATGGGTTTGTCTATAATCCAGCAAGAATAAATGTTGGATCAATTGCAAGATACGAAAAGGACGATAGTGGTATTGTAAGTCCTATGTACGTTTGCTTTGTATGTAAAAACAAAATACTACCAGGATATCTCGAACGTTATTTGAAGACGCAAGTGTTTAGGCACGAGATGTTTAAACGCCTGGAAGGAAGCGTGAGGCAATGCCTTTCTTTTGATGGATTTGCGAACATACCAATTTTTGTTCCATCTATCGATGCTCAGATTCTTTTAATAAAGAAATTATCATCTATATCAAACTCTATTGATATCGAAAGAACAATTCTGTCCGGCTTTGAAACGCAAAAAAGATTTTTTCTTGAGAATATGTTCGTTTAAATAAACAACGTACTAAGGAAAAATATTTTAGCTTTACTAAAAGAAACAAGCAATGCACTATTGCAGTCGACGAGTTGATCGATGGCATTGTACAACATGGAGTGGTTTTCCTGGATAGATTCGATTGGCAATCTTACCTGGAAATTCACCAAATCTTTTCTTTGAATATTTGGCAAACCGGTTCCAACTCTTAGTCTCATAATTTGTCGTTCGTGTGCTTTAAGTACATGGTACAAGTATGCATTGTTAATTCGACTTTCCTTATTGATATTTAAAGAATAGCAATGTCCACCATTCCAAAATCTCGTTTTGTTTAATTTCACAAAACCGCAAGAGTTACCGCCTTCACTGATTGTGATGGTCCCGGCTTCCGTGTTCCATTGTTGACAATACCCCGAATGAGTAATTCCGCCATTCTGGTAGTAATATACGCCATATGAAGATAATTCGCTTCCATTGATCTGTTCCCCCTTTTTTATCGAACACAAGTCACCCAAGTGAAAAACACTTCGAATGGAGGCTCCGTCCATTGTTAATTTGTACAACCAAGATTTCAGCAAGAATAAATCCTCAATGATTTTCTTTTGGGTTTCGATTCTTTTCTCAATAATGGAGAGCAATGCCACTATTTTCGTTTGTTCGTTTGACGAAGGGAATGCTATGTTAATTTTTTTTATTTGAGAATTTTGCAAATGAACAACCGAGTCCCCTTGGGCTATTCTGGCGATAAATTTTCTTTGCTTTGAACTACGTAATTGGTACGCAAGAAAATCACCATGGAAATCCTCCTCATTTCTTAATCGGATGATGTTGATGTCGCCACCAAACAAGACATCATTCTTAAGCACGCAACAGGCATTTGAGATGTCTTCGTGTGTTTCGCCTGACGCAGGCAAAATCACATCCATTTTTCTGCTTAATACCAAACAGTTAATATTTACTTGCGTCTTGAGCAACGGACTGTAAATCAACGTATTATCGGAAAAATGCGTATACATTTCCCCATAAAGAATACATTCGTGACCTATTTCAGTAAGACAATCCTTTGGAATTCCTTTTCCTTTGGCAAAGGATGCGATATCCGAAAGAGGATGATTTTGCCAATTATCGGCAAATTCGGGAAATCTCAAAGGTGGAACATTAAGGGCTTTATTTTCCGTCGTCATAATCAATGCCCAATTCCTTCAAAAAGCCTTGTATCTCAACGTCGAGTTTCTCTCTCTTGGCCTCAAGTTCATGTAGGTCTTTGAGAACTGCCTTTATATCAATCTGTTCTTCTTCTTCAAAAGTGTCTACATAGCGCGGAATGTTCAAATTGTATTCGTTCTCTTTTATCTCATCCACTGAAGCGACGTGCAAGTATTTGTCGATGTCTTTTCTAGCTTTATACCCTTCCAAAATACGAACAATATCTTCTTCGCGCAAATAATTCTGATTCTTCCCGTTTTCAAAGAATTTAGAGGAATCGATAAAAACCACATTGTTTGCGTTAGTCCTGCACTTTTTAAGAACGATGATACACGTTGGAATTGTTGTGCCGAAGAACAAATTAGCTGGCAAACCTATCACTGCATCTAGATAGTTGTAATCTTTGATCAGTTTCTTTCTTATAATCTCTTCCGACGATCCTCTAAAAAGAACGCCGTGAGGTAAAACAACAGCCAGTGTTCCGCTGTCGTTAAGGTGATAAATCATATGCTCAACGAATGCATAATCAGCTTTTGAGGATGGCGCATATTTTCCGTCATATGCATTAAAGCGCGGATCGTCTTCTTTCCCGGATGGTTCCCATTTGGCTGAATATGGCGGATTAGCCACAACGGCATCAAACTTAAGCGGCTTGTGCCTCTCCGAAGGATTCTCAAGCGTATCTCCGTTAGCGATATCGAACTTTTCATAATCGACACCATGCAGAAGCATATTCATTCTGGCTAAGTTATACGTGGTAGAGACCATTTCCTGGCCATATATCATCAGATCGTTTTTGTTATCGACGTTATTTCTTACTCTTAATAACAAAGAGCCGGAGCCGCAAGTCGGATCGTAAACCGACTTTAGGTTTTTATTCTCTAAAGTAACGATTCTAGCAAGCAATTCAGAAACTTGAGCCGGGGTGTAGAATTCTCCAGCTTTCTTTCCGGCGCTGGCGGCAAACTTGCCAATAAGATATTCGTAAGCATGGCCGAGAATATCAAAGTTAGTCTCAGAAATATCAAGATTCAAATCGTTTATCTTTGAGATTATCTTGCCAATGAGTTTGCTTCTTTCACCCTCGCCTTTGCCAAGTTTGTTTGAATCCAAATCCATGTCCTCAAACAAATCATCAAAGTCAGAATGCGATTTATTCCCTTCGGTAGATGAGACAATTGCTTTAATGCCTTCTTTTAGGTCCTCAACTGAGAACTTATTTGTATTTACTCTTTCGACGAAAGTAGAGAAAAGGAATGATGGTTCTAGAAAATAACCGTCTGTCCTGATTGATAAGGTTTTAATGTCTTCTCTTTGTGATTCGTCTTTCCAAGCTTCTACGAACGTGGTCCCATCATCCAAAAGCTCTTCGTTGATTGTCTTGGTGATTTTTTCAGAAAGAAACTTGTAGAAAATGAGTCCCAGAATATAGTTTTTAAACTCGCTGGCCTCCATCGAACCACGTAAATCGTTGGCCATTGCCCATAATTGGGTATCGACCTCGTTTTGCTGTTTAGCCAACAATTCATCTTTGTTTTCCATTTTTCCACCCCTTAATTACTTTCAGAATATTTTGTAGAAACGTAGACAATAAATGTCTCTATCTCTCCCATTAGCTTATTCGTTGCGGCAAGGTTGCTCGAGAGATTATGCAATGATTTGTATTTCTCTTTTGCTTTCTTCGATAACAGAGCTTTGATATCAACGTGATCGATAGAATTGAAATAATTATACTTGTTAACCAGCTTTTGAAGCTCATCTATCTGAACACCAAAAACGTCGGCTGCTTTAATTATTTCCTCTTTCTTCCTTTGTTCAACGTAATCGGCCAATTTTTCATCAACTGAATCGCCTTCCTCCAAGGTCGGGAAAACGGTTGTAATAAATGCCTCTAGCAATTCGCGTCGGCTTATTAATACTGGATCGGTTGAACGTTTTAGCAACGAAAGAATTGACGAGATTTGCGTAGTAACTGTTCCGGGTTTTGCATCGCCGAGTTTACGGAGTAATGAAAGAATGTAGTCAACGTCAATTCTTTCGGTCTGAACCAATTCGATGTCAAAAGTTACATCGGCAATTACCGAGGTCTTGTTTGGTCTGCTCTTAAAATCGTTGTATATATCAATGTATCTAGTTTTATATGAATTATATTCATCGGCCTTAATGTCATCTTTTAGGGTAATTGGGAATGAGAATTCGCAGAAGTTCTGTAAATAAAGAAGATCCTTTGCAACTTTCCGAAAGAGGTTAACGAATTGGACTTTTTGCGTGTCGCCTTCTAATTCATCTACGTCCTCTGGTGTAAGCACGTAATTCCTCAATTCTTGGAGGGCGGAACGAAAATCGATCAAATACTCCTCAAACGATTTCATCAAAACGATATCGTGATCTTCCTTCGAATATAGAGCCACCGCATTTTTAACGTCTCGAGGCGTTGTCCGGTAACAAACAATGTTTCCGAATGGTTTTGTCGGCGATTCTAATCGATTTGTTCTTGAGAACGCCTGAATCAAACCTTGATATTTTAGAGACTTGTCCAAGAAAAGCGTGTTTGTCATCTTGGAGTCGAACCCAGTGAGCATCATGTTTACGACAAGGATCAAATCGATCTTAGAACTCCTGAAACTTTCTCTCACATCGTTTAAGTATTCGGTGCAATTCGAAGTGTTGTAGTTCTTGCCTGTAAGCTTTGAGTAATCGTCCATTACAAACTGAAGATTTTGTTGAGCAATCTTCTCATTTGAACCAATTTCTTCGGTATCGATACTGTTTGGCGCGTATGTGAAAATAGAGGCAATCTTTATTCTTTTTTCATCCGGTAGTTTGTCAATTTGAATCTTAAATTCGCGATAGTATTTCATCAATAAATCGATACTGGAAACGGCAAATATTGCGTTGTATTTGCGATGAACTGTCAATTTGTCCATGTTATCTAAAATATGAGCAACAATGTTGGTTATCCTGGTTTGGGCGTTTATAAGTTCGTCTGCGTCAATGGCTTCGACGTCCTCATCAGCCGAGGCCCGTTTTACGATATCTAAGGTTTTGAAATATTGAACGCTAAAACCAAGAACCATCTTTGCGTTAATTGCGTCTTTAATCTTGTATGTGTGAACGGGTTTGCCACCAAAAATGGCCTCAGTGGTTAACCCTGTTGTATTCATGTTCTCGGCGAATATCGGCGTTCCGGTGAATCCAAACATTTGGGAATTGGGAAATGCCCTTAAAATGTGCTTTCTCATTTCTCCAAAGTTGCTTCTATGGCACTCATCGATTATGAAGATGGTGGCATCTCGATTGCTTTCAACCGCCTTGCCGAATCGAGGATTCTTGCAGAGATTCGACATCTTTTGAATCGTTGTGGTGATCATCTTCGTTGACGAATCGAGGAAAAGATCGTATAAAATTTCGGTCTCGTCAACGCTTACGACGGCCCCTTTTTCAAATGAGTTAAAATTTCTAATGGTTTGTGTATCCAAATCTCTTCTATCAACCAAGAAAACCACCTTAGAATACTTGCCCGTGTCTCTCAAGCATTGCGCGAGTTTAAAACTGGTAAGTGTTTTTCCGCTGCCAGTCGTGTGCCAAACAAAACCGTTGTTCTTTGTGTTCAAAGCTCTGTCGAGAAGCGATTCTACCGCCCAGATTTGATAGGGACGCAAAATCATCAAATCCTTTTCGCTTTGGTTTAAAACAATGTAATTTGATATTGTTCTGCAAATTAAGCATTTTGTAAGTCTCTCTAATGCGAAATCTCTCAGGGAATTGACCGAAATGTTATTTGGATCAGACCATGTAAAACGATTCTCTTTTTTGAATTGCTTATCGGAATTCGCAAAATATTGCGTCATCGAACCATTAGAAATTACAAAGAACTGGATATATTTAAACAAACCTTTATATACGGTCCTTCGGTATCTCTCGATCTGTCCAAAAGCCTCATCAAGAATAATACCGTTCTTCTTCAACTCAATTTGAACCAAAGGAAGACCGTTAACGAGAATCGTCACATCGAAACGACCATTAAATTCGTTGGTCTGATTTATTTGATGAGCAACTTGGACGATGTTCTTGCACCATCCTTCAGGAGTCTTATCGAAAATCTTGACGTTCTTTGTCTCGCCATTATCGAGAGAAATTGTTTGCATCTGCCTTAAATTTATAGACGACTTATACACCGTAGTTGGCGCAAGAAGCGAATTAAGCAAACGGCGGAATTCATTATCTGAAAACTTGAGATCGTTGATTTTTTCAAGTTGATTTCTGAGATTTTTAATTAGCGAATCATCATCATGGACCCGAACGAAAGCATCTTCCATTTCCGTTGAATGGAATTGTTGCCTTAACTGTTTTATCAATTCGTTCTCGATTTCGAGCTCAGTGGTTTCGCCATTTATATTCGGCATATTGTTCCTTCCACCATTTGTTGTTTATCGCAAGATCTGCTTGTCATCATGTGACAGATGAATTGTGATTTATGACGTTTTTCCGGAGACCGATTTGGCGACGGGGATCAAGTTTCGCATTATGATCTATCATCCTTATAAGAATTTAGACAGCACCATTGAAAAGAGGTAGACAAAAAAATTGAATTGTCACTATTATACCAATATTGTGCCAAGTTTTCACTTCTGTTATTTTCGGCCTTGTAACGGAAAAAGTACTTTGAAAAATTAAGAACAAATCGAAATGTTTCAATCAAAAAAGCCTGTTTTATCTGCCTAACTTCTTTTTTGCCGCTTCGTCAATCATTTTGGTCAAGGTTTCTGAAGATGGGCAACACTCCATAATTTCGTTAACATCTTTCTCAAAATCCGACAACTGAACGATCGGCAAACTTTCGACCTCTTTTTTGTGTTCTTCAACAGTTTTTTGCGAACTTGTTTCTATTTTTTGGCATAAGTTGCGAATGCTAATGTCGCATATTGCCTCTTTCGAACCATCTTCATGGATTACAATAGACGAATTGTTAATATAAATGCCAAAAGTATTTTCGCGTTCTGCTTTTAATCGCAGTTCGGTTATTTCGAAATCCGAGTACTTGCCATTTATTGATGAATGACCGTAGTTTTGAATGGCTTCCTTTAATTTGAAACAAAGTTCCCCCGATGGATATGGATATTCACTTTCTTTAGGGTTCTTTTCGTATTGGCCAATTACATCTTGATACCACTTTTCGTAGGCCTCTTGATATGGCAAATCCGGATAAACGATTTGTCCAAGAACGCCCGGTATCGTCAAAGCTATTGATAAAGCGGAGATAAAACAACTTGCCTTTAATGCGCGATTCATCTCATCGAAAAGAATGTCGACAGAATTGGCTTTTGGAATAAAACGATCCTCAGCTTTTTGAACTCGGTTCAAGTCAGGAACGATAGCATATCTGTCTTTGCTTTCTTTCATAAAAACCACAGGTATAGATCGTTTTTCTGCGGCTTTAAGTATTTTATTTAATGCTTCGCCATCGGCTTTTGTCCCAACCAAAACTTTTGTTATTTTCATATTAATAAAAGACCTTTCTCCATCCCATTGATACCCTTCTGTATTTGGTTCATTATCAGAAAGAACGCATCTAACCTCCTCTTCATACGACCATTCAGAAGATTTTGTGAAAAAAGGCTCCAGCATTTTCTTCGCAAATTTATAATCGTTATAAGAAATGACTTCACCCACATAATCAAAAGCTAAAATCCTAGAAACCGCTGAGTACAAGTCCAGACGCGGCTTGGACTTTGCATAATTGACATCTTTGAAGAAAGATCTTTCCTCATCAAACTCCAAACAGATTCCGTGATGCGAATCCGCATAATGACTCCACATTAAAACTGAATTAGACTTCTTGCTAAAACAACCGATTCTCGTTTTGTTTCGCAATGCCATAATTTGTGGAATGGTCTCGTTTTTAACCTTTTCTTCAGCGGCATCCTTCGCGTCTTTGAAGTCAGAGTTAATCAGAGAAAACATTTTGGGGTAGAGATTAAGAATGGGTATGGGAATGTATTTTTTATTTTTTCTGACACAACAATCAAATACTGACAGCTCAAAACGCAGAAAATTGATCAAAACGTTTTGCGTTGGGTTGAGTTTTAATTCATTTTTCTCCAAAATATCTTTAAAGATCTTTAAGAAAAAATAGTTCTCCACAAGTTTAAAGACCTTATTCTCTGCGTTTTTAGTAATCACTATCTGGCTATCGAATGGATCGTTGAATCGGACGGGATTGTTTAGGATGACCATGCCGGTTCTTATTATTTCCAAAGCCGTTTCCATCGAGACGTATTTGTAAATGTGTTTCATTGTTGATGGCCTCTGTTTTGTTTATTATAAATTAACGGTGGAAAAACCGTAAAATGAGAAAAAAGATCATAAATAACGTTTTTGTCGTATAGATCGGTGTCGTTGTTGGCGCAGTTTAGAAAGATAAACAATATTTCTCTTGCGAAGAATAATCAAAAAAAGATAAAAGATTCTGTCGAATTTTTAACGAACAAATGGTCTCCACATGGAACGACTGAGGGAACGTGTCGACGGGCTGGACGCTCTCGACTTTGTAGCTCTTCGATATGTAGGCCACGTCCCTCGCTAAAGTGCTCGGGTCGCAAAAGTTATAGAAGATCCAACATGGTTCGATCGTAAAAGAAAAAAACAGCAATACTTGGTAATTTTTTCAGAAGTAAATGATTGGTCTAAAACAATTTGCTCGTTTTTTATGGAATTTTGCGCGCGCTTTTTCCAGCCGAAATCTCCCGAGAGATCTAATTTAACTTGATCAGTTCAGATTATCATATTGAAGCCTTTAGAAACCAACGAGTCAGTATCAATAGATTTTATGCTTGTTTATTTTGCGATACATTTCTTGAAGTTCTTCCAAGGTTAATACAATGCCGGCTTCTTCTAATTTACTTTTTCTTTCGTTATATAGCTTTGTAATGATGGCTTCGGCGTTCTTGCCATAGTGAATTTCGTTGTGACAATTGCCGCAAAGGGAAACAATGTTTTCAGGGACATCTAAAGAAACATCGAAGCAATCGTAATAACAAAGTGGTATGAGGTGATGCACTTCCGTGTATGGTGTTTCGTTGCTTCTTCTTAGAAAACATTGATGATATTGGTCGTTTTCGCATTGATGTTTTGCGTTTGCCAAAGCATATAATGCCATCTTAGAATCTCGGGGGTAATAACATACTCCTTTGTCTCCCATTTTAGGGGTTTGCTTTTCTTGAGGATGTGTAATGTATTCATTTTGAGGGTCACTTTTGTTGTCGATGTCTCTATTCAATTTGTCATCAGAGGCATCATTGACTTCGTTAACTTGAGCTGCGTTGTACCTTCCATAAGTGCAATACAGTTGTTGCATAAACTCATGGTTGGTAAGTCCTGGATATTGGGCGTTTTTGTAACTTAACAACTGTTCTTGACATGCTTCATAAGTATCGCTCGGTTCTAGTTCCAGTTTTTCTTCAAAGTGTCGCATGTCTTCCTTAGAAAAAAACGGCAGCATGATATTTGGATTGTATAAATACATGATTTTGTATTTAAACATTCCATCGAGTATGAAATCTAAGTCTTTAAAGTGTGTTAGTTGTTTTGTATCTCTTATTAATTTTGCAACGGCTGCTTTCATATCGGAGAAGGCTTTGGTTACGTCACCATTGAAATGCAGTTTAGTCGCTCTATACTTCCTTATTTTATCGTTACGATAAGTCCCATACCACAAACCGAACCTAGATGATGTGGCGCCCCTTATTTCGCCAAAATCTTTTAATCCAACCTCGACCAAATAACAAAAAGACTTATTTTCACGTCCATAACCTATGACATATTCTTTCATGTCTGTCATAGACTCAATGTATTCTGGAGTAAAATGGCTGACCAAATAGTCCCATTGCTTTTTCCTTTGGGCTTTACTGCTTGTATCTTTTGCCATACTGATAATTCCCCTTTACGTATTTAATCTTTTAGTGACAAAGCACAAACCGTCTCCACATGGAACGACTGAGGGAACATGTCCACGGGCTGGACGCTGTCGACTTTGTAGCTCTTTGATATATAGGCGACATCTCTCGCCAAGGTGCTCGGGTCGCAGGAGATATAGACGATCCTAGACGGTTTAAGGCGACATACGGCATCAAGGAAATGAGCGTCGCTCCCTTTGCGGGGAGGATCCATGAAGAGGACGTCGAGGTGTTGGTTCTCTTTGGCCATCTGATTAATGAATATGGAGGCATCCGCGGCATACTCCCGGAAATTGGTAATCCCATTCCTCTTCGCGTTCCGGATCGCGTCTCTAACCGCTTCCGGAACGATTTCAACTGAGATAACTTCTTTCACGGACTTCGAGGCAATAAGCCCGATCGTCCCAATACCCGAATAGGCATCAAGGACAATATCGTCCTTCGTGAGTTTCGCCGCTTCCATCGCTTTCTTATAGAGAATCTCCGTCACCGGAGGATTCGTCTGATAGAAACTCTTGGACGAGATCTGAAAGGAGACCCCGCATAAAGAGTCCTCGATGACACCCCGTCCATAAAGAACATGTTCGTTCTCGCCTAAGATGACATTGGTCGAACGGTTATTGATGTTTTGGACGACGGTCGTGATCTCCGGGCATTCTTTGACGAGCTCATGAACGAAATTGTTCCGCGAAGGGAACGAATCAACGTTCGTGACGAGAACGACCATAACTTGTTTCTGGTAATACGAAGTCCGAATGAGAACATGACGAAGAACCCCATAACGGGCGTCTTCTTCGTAAGGGGCAATTCGGAAGCTCTTCAACAACCTCTTAATGACCGAAAGGATGCGGTCCGCTCGTTCATCCTCGATGAAACACTCATTGACGGGAACGATGACATGGGTCCCTTCTTTGTAGAACCCGCAATAGACGTTGCCCCGATCATCAATCGAAAAAGGCATTTGGATTTTATTGCGGTAAAAATAGGGGTTCTCCATTCCGATCGTCGGGAGAACTTCAAGATCCATATGACCGACTTTTCGAAATTGGTCTTTGACCTTGTTGGTCTTATATAGGAGTTGGGCCTTATAGGCGTATTGCTGAAAGGAACAGCCCCCGCAGGCTGAGCAGATCTTGCACCGCGGCTCGATCCGATCAGAAGAACTCTTCGTTAACGATTTGACGCGGCCGAAAAGCTGACCATTCCGGCGATAAACGATCTCGACCTCGCCTTCGTCCCCTGGGAACATCCCATCGACGAAAACGACGTCACGCCCAAAATGAACAACCCCTTTGCCTTCGTACGTGAGGTCGGTGCAAGGGGCCCGAAATGTTTCTTTCTCGAATCCGTTTCTCATCAGGCGGCCGCTTTCTCCTTCGGGGCAGCCATGAGACCGGCGATATAATCCGTTTCGACTTTGACGTCGAGACGGGGGAAGAGCTGTTCGCCCTTATTGACTTTGACCTTCTCGAGAATCCCGAACTTCGAAAGGGAATCGTAGTTCCGGATGGCGGAAGGGGCCCCAAGCTGATCGAAGATCTTCTCGCTCTTCTCGACGAGGACCGGCGAGAGGAGAATGCCCGCGACGTAAATGACGTTCGCGAGGTGCGACATGACGGAGGAGAGCTCTTTGGCTTTCGTTGGATCCTTCGCTAAGACCCACGGGGCGCTTTCTTCGATGTATTTGTTGGCTCTCGAGACCAAATCCATCACGGCCGTGTAGGCTTCCGTGACCTTTAATTGGTCGTTTAGGACTTCATAAGCTTTGATAGTCTTTTCACTCATTTCGCGTATCTCTTTATCAAGGGGATTGACGTCACCCTGATAGGCGGGAATGAGACCACCATAATACTTATCGATCATGGTGACGGTCCGGTTCAAAAGATTGCCAAGGTTATTGGCGAGATCGCTATTGATCCGTTCAACGAACTGCTCGGGGGTGAAAGTCCCATCGACTCCCCACGTCACTTCGCGGACGAGGTAGTAACGGACGGCATCGACTCCATATCGTTCAATGAGAGGATAAGCCGAGATGGCATTCCCTTTTGATTTGCTCATCTTGCCATCCTTCATCATGAGAAGGCCATGGACGAAGATCCGGTTCGGTTCGCGCAAACCAAGTGCCTCAAGGAACATCGGCCAATAAATGGTATGAAAACGAGTGATGTCGTTCCCTATCACATGGACGATCTCGCAATCCGGATCCTGCCAGAACTCTTTGAAGAGATGGTCGTCCTTCTGATCGTAACCAAGCGCGGTTATGTAGTTAGTCAAAGCATCGAGCCAGACATAGACGACGTGGCCTTTGTTCTCAAGGACGGGGATCCCCCAATCGAAGGAAGTCCGAGAAACGCAGAGATCGGCGAGCCCCGGTTTGATGAAGGTGTTGATCATCTCGTTCTTGCGGCTTTCGGGGGTGATGAAAAGGGGATGCTCATCGTAGAACTTCAGAAGAGAGTCGACATATTTTGAACACTTAAAGAAATACGATGGTTCAGCCTTTTTCTCGACTGGACGTCCGCATTCGGGGCAGAGATGTTCGGGTCCGACTTGGGTTTCGGTCCAATAGGATTCCTCATGGACGCAGTACCAGCCTTCGTAGGCCCCAAGATAGACATCGCCATCCTTAACGAACTTCGAGAAGATCTTCTGAACGGTCTTGACGTGACGGTCTTCGGTCGTGCGGATGAAATCGTCGTTCGAGATCTTCATCGCTGACCACAGGGAAGTGAAGCGGGTGACGATCGAGTCGACGAAAGCCTGGGGGGTGACCCCGGCCGCTTTGGCGTTGTCCTCGATCTTCTCGCCATGCTCATCGGTCCCGGTGAGGAAATAAGTCTCGTAACCCCGCATCCTCTTGCCACGGGCGATGACGTCGCAAAGGGTCGTGCAATAGGCATGGCCAAGATGCGGCGAGGCGCTTGGATAATATATCGGGGTCGTGATATAGAACTTCTTCTTTTTTTCTTTCATGGCTGATGATGCCTCCCGGATGGATAAAATAAAGCCGCGCTTTATACGCGGCTTATTCTAACATTTAGAACGCTAAGTTTCCTTAGGCTTTCTTCGTGTCTTGGGCTTTGGCAAGTTTCTTGTTGAAACGGTCGATACGGCCGTCGTTGGCGACATTGCGTTGCTTTCCAGTGTAGAAGGGATGGCAATTCGAGCAAGTATCAACCTTGATGTCTTTCATGGTCGATCCCGTTTCGAAGGTAGCCCCGCAGCTGACGCAGGTCACGGTGCACTTGTGGTACGCCGGGTGGATGTCTTTCTTCATGTCCATTACTCCTTTCGCCGTACGGTCAATGCCGCACAGAGAGTTCGGTGATAACAATACACGAAACCCTTAAGGGTTACAAGCGAGAAAGAAACCGCCTTGTCGACTAGAGAAGAATCTCGTCGCCCGGCTTAACGAGGAGCGCCCCACCATAGGTGACTTTCATGCATTGGTGATAATCCCAGAGCATTCCCGGCTTCATATGGATGGGGATCAAATGCTTCGGTTTGATGATATTCGCCGCCCTCGTCGCCTCTTCGGGACCCATGTTGTAGACTCCATCGATCGGAAGGAAGGCGTAGTCGATGTTCTTCGCAGCCAAAGTCGCCATGTAATCGGTCGTGCTGGTGTCGCCCGCCAAATAGAGAAGGACCCGATCGACGTCGACGAGATAGCCGACGCATTCTTTTTTGTCGTGGTGGTCGTTATAAGCGGGAACGGCCTCGATATGGACCCCAAAGTAATCAAATTGACGATAAACCCCGCCGGCGAGTCCGTTCGCCGCCCTGATAATGATCGTCCGCGGGGTCTGATGAACGAGATCGATCCGGTTATGGTCGTAATGCTCATGGGTGATGAGAATGAGATCGGCCGTTTTCTCATACCCTTCGCCGGCGAAAGGATCAACGTAAATGACCTTCCCCGATTTGGTGGTTATCCGAAGCGATGAATGACCTTGATAGAGAAGATTTGCCATACGCTTATGTTATATACCTTCTTCTTTGATCTCTTCGTACTCTTTATCGATCGAATCGAAGTAGCCATCGAAGCATCGATAGAACTTTTTGGCGTCTTTCCGTTCAAGTTTTGCAGGGATTTCATCGTTTTGAGCAATCTCTTCAAATCGATAAGCCCCGTTGACTTTCCAGTTCTCCAAAAAGCCCATTTTGATCGCGTTTGTCGGGCAATAGAAAGCGCATCGCATGCAGGTCAGACACTGATGCTTAAATACGATTCTTCCGTTCTTAACAATAATGTTCCCGTTCGGACATTCTTTGACGCACTTATGGCATTTGACGCATTTCTTCTCGTCGACCTTCATGAGAAAGGAATTCCAGTATCCGCAGGAATGTTCAACGAGGCAAACTCTGCTCATCAAGTCATCGATGAGATGAGGACGCTTCATCCGGACGGTTCCGTTCTCCAGATTGTTTACCATGATCTTCAACGCTTTTTCATCTTCCTTCAATGCCTCTTTGACGAATGGGTCAGGGGTTCGGAAAACGATGTTGTAGGGCATGACGAAATGATACTCACCAACCAAGAGGCATTTCTTTCGTTTGAGGACCTTTTTGGTGTAGCGGCTTGAAGCGTCGTTAAAGTGATAAACTTCGCCCGAGGTTTTATAGATGAAGACGCGTTGGCAATCGGCAAATTCAAGGCCCTTGATGAACTGACGGAAAATGCGTGGTTCGTTGAAGGCGTGTATTGGATATCCAAGTCCTACGAGATCGTAATTCGCGGGCTGGGGACAGGGTTTGTTGCCTTCGATCGCGTAGAGGTCGACTTGATGCCCTTTCGATTCAAAATCCCCGGCCGCTTTCTTTGAGATATAAGCCGTGTTGAAAGTACCCGTAAAGTAAATGAGAAGAATCTTCATAAGATAGGTTTATTTAGATAATAATCCATCCATTCTTTGCTCCAATATTCGGAGGGGAAGAAAAGGACTTCATCACTGATGCCTTGATTGGCCAAAATAAGGTTCAATCCGAGATGGAAAAGCGGCATCGTGCTGGTGCGGTGGTAGATGACCGAAAGATAGACCAATTTACCAGCGGTGAATTCGAGTGGGACTTCGATATAGGAGGCGTCGGCGAAGTGGTCGGTTATGGCATAGCTGAACTTCCGAAGATCTTTTCGGATGGGTTTCGAATCGCATAATCCTTGGATCCGCATGGCGACGTCTTTGAGGGGAGAAGGATCGGATTCAAACTCTTTCGATGGCGAAAAAAGGAGCCAGGTCGGATACCGCAATTCCGATTCATCTTGGTCCTGGCGGAACTCTTTGAAGACGTAAGCGTAGAGGACTTCCGAGGCGGCGATGAGTCTTTCTCTTTTGTAGTAAGCCGAGGTCATAAAACCCAAAAAGAGACCCCCGCGATTGTCTTTGTCGGCGATATGCTTGATGGCTTTCTTGTCGGCGGTGGCGATAGTTTGATGCCAACTCTCGTTTACGCGAGCGATAGTTCCTTGGTAATCCATTGCCACCATTCTAAACTTCAGAATACTTTAAGTGAACAAAAGGCATAACCGTGTTAATATGCCACCGCACTTAAGCAAGGAGGAACGCAATGATTTCTAAATCATTGGCTCTCAAGGTCCTGAACGCCGCCCTCGCCACTGGCGGGGACTACGCCGAGATCTATTTGGAGCAAACCGATGCCGATTCGGTCATGTTGGAAAACGGCAAAGTCGAGACCTGCGGAGGGAGTCAGAACTTTGGGACTGGGATTCGAATCCTCCATGATTTACGAAGCGTCTATGGCTACACGAGCAATCTCAAAGCCAAGAGCCTCATCGCCCTCGCCGAGAAACTCGCCGGGGCTTTCGATGGCCAAAGGGTCATCACCGTCACCTCGATCGAGAAACAGCACGTCAAAGTCATCAACAAGGTCGAAGAGCATCTCAAGGATGTCCCAACCGAAAAGAAGATCGCCTATTTGAAGGAATGCTACGCGATCACCTCGGGCGTCGATAAACGCCTGGTCCGCGTCCAAAACATGTTCGTTTCCGATTACAAACAGATCGAGATCTTCTCCGCGGAAGGAAGCGTGGGCAAAGAGTTCACGAACACCGAAGAGAGAGGACGGATGATCGATATCGCCATCGCCGCCGGCGAGAACGGACAAATCGAAAGCAATTATTCGGGTCCGGGCCGTTTTGCGGACTTCAAGTGGTTCACCGATGTCCTCAATTATAAGAAAATCGCCCGCGAAACGGGCGAGAAGGCCATCATGATGCTGACGGCCAAGGAATGCCCTTCGGGCCGTTTCCCGGTCGTCATCGCCAACGGTTGGGGTGGGGTTGTCTTCCACGAAGCCTGCGGGCACTCGCTCGAAGCGACGGCCACGGCCAAGCACCTCAGCGTCTTCTCCGATTCGATCGGCAAACCCATCGCCAGTCCCATCGTTTCCGCTTTTGACGACGGAACGATGCCGAATGAATGGGGTTCCAACAACATCGACTCCGAAGGTCACGTCACCCAGAACAACCAACTCATTAAGGATGGAATCTGCGTCGGCTTCTTAGTCGATAAGTTCAACGGACGCCGACTGAAGATGGAGGCCAACGGATCATCCCGTCGGCAATCCTATCGTTATGAGCCGACTTCGCGCATGAGCAACACCTATATTGCCCCCGGTCACGATAAGCCCGAGGACATCATCAAAGACACCAAGCTCGGGATCTACGTCGCCAATTTCGGCGGGGGATCGGTTGAGCCCACGACCGGAGAATTCAATTTCTCGGCCAGTGAAGCTTACATCATCCGCGATGGCAAAATCGCCGAACCCGTGAAAGGATGCACCCTCATTGGTTCAGGCAAAGAAGTGTTGCTTAACATCGACCGCGTCGGCGACGACGTCGCACTCGGTCAGGGCCAATGCGGCTCCGTCTCGGGATTGGTCCCCGTCAACGTCGGCCAGCCCACAATCCGCATCAAAGAGATCACCGTCGGTGGTCGGGGAGGAAAATTGGAATGAAATTCGAACCATTTTTCGAGTTGGCGAAACAGAAGGGGATTGAGCAGAGTCAGATTCAGATCAGCCGTTCAACCGCTCTTTCGATTAAGTTGTTCCATCACGAAATCGACAACTACAAGATCGCCGCTTCGCAGTCGATCATCGCCTGCGGGATCTACAAGGGACGCTTTGGAAGCGCCCGGACCCAGAAGCTCGACAAAGAAACCTTCGCCTACCTCGTCGACCAGATCATCATCTCCGCCACCTTCTCTGAGAAGGACGGGGCGGCTGATCTCTTCAAGGGAAGCGAAAAGTATCATAAAAAGAACGTCTTCAACAAAGAACTCGCCCTTCTCCCCGTCGAGAAGAAAATCGCCGTCCTCCACGAAATCGAAGATGGGCTCTTCGCCTACGATAAGCGCATCAGCGAAGTCGAGGAAGTGGCCTACGAAGAAAGGGAATCGGAGTCGGAGTTCTACAATTCCTTTGGCCTCAAGCTCAAGCAAAAAGGCAATTACTTTTACGTCGTGGCCGTGGCCGTCGCGAAGCAGAACGACGAAGTGAAGACCGATTTCGAACTCTTCATCGACAACGACTTCGCGAAGTTCGACCCCAAAGCCCTCGTCAAGAAGACCGCGGATCGGGCCATCGCCAAATTCGGTGGAGCCCCGTGCGAAGCCAAAAAATATCCGACCGTCCTCGCGAGCGACATCGTCGCCTCCCTCGTCGAATACTTCCTCGAATCAGCCTCGAGCGACGAGGTCCAACGCCAATCCTCCTTCCTCATCGGGAAGATCGGTCAGAAGATCGCCTCGAGCAAGGTCACGATCGAAGAGAAGCCTCTCACCAAGAACATCTTCTTCTCCTATTTTGATGACGAAGGCGTGGCCACGACGAACAAAGCCATCGTGAAACGTGGCGTCCTCCAGGGTTATTTCTATAACCTCGAGACCGCGAAGAAAGATGGAGTCCTGTCGACCGGGAACGGCCACTGGCAGGGCAGCAAGATCGGAATCGGCTTCAGCAACGTCTTCGTGAAGCCCGGAAAGGCGACGTTCGAAGAACTGATCGCCCCGATCCACGAAGGGGTCTACATCACCGACATCGCTGGCTTAGGGACGGGGATGAACTCCAACTCGGGAGACTTCTCGTGCCAAGCCCAAGGCTTCATGATCAAGGAAGGGAAGATCGCGGAACCCCTCAATCTCATCACCTTATCGGGCAACCTTCTTGAGATGCTTAAGAACCTCAAAGGCTTCGACAACAAAGTCGAGCTGAAGGATTCGGGGATCTCGATTGCGGATGCCTTCATCAAGTCGATGGCGATCGGCGGGAAATAATCTTCAGTCAATAAAAAGCGGCCCTTCCGCCATAACGCGGAGAGACCGCTTTTCTTATGCTCTTTATTTCTTTCGGATATAGAGGACCCCAATCGTTCCCCATCCGCAGTGGGAGGAGATGACGGCCCCGGCCCGCGTGACTTTGATGAGTTTCGGATCGACGATCTTGCCAAGGCGAGAAACGAGGTAATCGATGTGTTCCTGCTCGATCCCCGCATGGGTGACCATGACGTTCCCGTCGATCGGGAGTTCACTCTTGCAGATGGAGACGAGCTCGTCGTAGAAGGCTTCGCTTTTCCCGCGGGGCTTCTTATAGACCATCAGTTTCCCATCGACGACTTTCATGATCGGATGGATATGAAACAGACGCCCCATCATGGCGGCGAGGTTGGAGCAGCGGCCGCCCTTATTGAGATAATCGAGCCTCTCGACCCCGAATTGAGCCGAAACCAACGGAACGATCTTCGCGAGTTCATCCGCGATTTCTTTGGCGGATTTCCCTTCGTCGCGGAACTTGCAGGCCTTGATGGCCAGTAAGCCTGAGGCGCTCGAAAGGTTCTGACTGTCGACGGTATAGATCCGCCCGGCGGGGAAATCCTGACTGGCGATGAAGGAGGCTTGGACGGTCCCGGAGAGCTTGGCCCCGATCCCGACGAAGACGATGTCATAACCATCCTTGATGAAAGGGGCATAGGCCTCTTTAAGACGTTCGGATCCGACGGCCGCGGTGGTGGGGAGGTTCCCGGTTTTCTCGACCGACTGGTATATCTGGTCGGGCGTGATGGTCTCGCCATCGAAATAGTCTTTCCCTTCGAGGTTGACGATGAGGGGGACGATGTGGATGTTGAGTCGCTTGTAATCCTCCACCGTGAGGTCGATTGTCGAATCGGAGAAGATTGCTACTTTGTTCATGGAGCACCTCTTTATGGAAAGGTATTCTATCGGGCTTTTCCTAGTCACGCAAACTAGATGGAAAATAAAAGGGACTAGGCGCGTTCCTAATCCCTGACTTTGCTCACTTCACGGGTTCTTGTTTGTCTGAATCGTAATCTAGCTTCCAATCGGGGTGGAGGAGACGAATCCTCGTGAGCGAGAGATTGATGAGGTTCATTTCCGTCTTCTTGTTTTCCTCATCGACCCGCTTCAGAAGCTTTTCGACCTTGTCGAGCCCATAGTTGGTCTCGTTGAGGGAGTTCTCGATGATCCCCGAGATGAGGATGTAGCACCGCAAGGCCACGATGTCGGGGAACGAGGCGATGTATTTCCGTTGGTTGTTGTCGATCCCTTGGTAATAAGTCTCGCCATCCTCCCGCCTCGTGGTAAGAAGAACGAGGGAGAGCTTCATGGCCATGGCTTCGTCTTTGGTCGATTGGGAAAGATGCTCGACGCTATCGAGGCTCTTCTGAACGATCTGAATGGCCGCGCGATAGTTCTCTTTGTCGATCGCCTCATAGACGGCTTTGGTGTTGAGGGCGGCCGTGAAATCGGTCACGTCGTCATAGATCGGGGCTTCGCCAAGCGGCAAGCCCAATCTTTTCTTATCGTCAGCAATAAGGAGTTGGTTATAGGCTTGACGGTTAATGGCCTTATTGAGGAACGTCATCCGGTAGCCATCGGTCACCGCGTCGACGCGGGCGGGGAAGATATTGTAGAAGTAGATCATCCCCCCGATGGTGATGGCGACGATCGATCCGATGTAGAGCCAGCCGAGTTTGTTCGAACTGTTGACAACGTGTTCGCGATTGGCCCACGCCATGAGGATGACCCCACCGATCACTTCGAGGAGATAGCCAAGAAGCGGGAAGGCGATATAAGCCGACAGAGATGATTTCTTAATATCTTTCGGAACGACCTTCGTTTCACCCGTTAGGCCTTCAAAACCTGACAAAGAGAAATGAAATTTGCCATCCTTCTGCTTCTTGAAGGTCAGTCCGAGGACCGACCACATGGTGATGAGGTAACCTCCGGCTTTGGCCCCGAGGAGGTGACCTAGTTCAAGGAGAAGGGCATTGAAGACGACCCCAACCATGATCGAAAGGACAACCACGAGGATGGAGTTTTGAATCCCCCAATCGGAAATGGCCCCGCGGATGACGAAAAGCCCGACGAGCAAGGCCAAGGCAAACATCGCGATATACACGATGAAGGCAGCAAAATCACTCTTTTTCATATAAAGCCTCCTTAGTGGACGAGGGAAGCGTAGATGGCTTCGATGTCCTTAGCTTCTAGTGACTGGGGGTAACAGCCAATCACATGTGTTCCGTTACCACTGGCTAGATTCACTAAGTTCGGCAGGTCTTTTTTGCCTAATCCGACTTCCTCGAAGGAGGTCGGCATTCCAATCGAGGCGAAGAATTTTCGCATCGAACGTATACCCATTATAGCGACTTCTTCTTCATTAACACCTCGAATTTTGAATAAAGCCTTGGCGAGGTGGGCGAATTTCTTCGCATCTCGACGATAAACGTATTCGGCCCAAGCGGGATAGATGAGGGCGACGCCCGCCCCATGGGTGATGTCGCTGTGGTAGCCGCTTAAGGCGTGCTCAAGGGGATGGATGACGAACTGGACTTTCTTCCCGATTCCCGTGAGGCCGTTATGGGACAAAGAACTGTTGAGCATCAAAGCGGCCCGAGCTTCGTAATCGTGGGGGTCCTTGAGGGCCTTGAGACCGGCCTTCATCGTGTTCTTGATGAGATCGAGGGCCCATTCGTCGGCGAGTTGGAATTCGTCGCTTTGGGCGAAATATCGTTCGAGGGAATGCATCATGATGTCGGTGATCCCGCAGGCCGTCTGATAAGCGGGGACGGTGTAGGTCAGTTCGGGATCCTCGATCGCGAACAAGGGCCTCACGACATCGGAGTTGAAACCTTGTTTGAGTTTGGTTTCATCGTCCGAGATGACGCAGGAATTCGACAATTCGCTCCCCGAACTCGCGATCGTGACGATGACCCCGACCGGAAGGCTCTTCTTGGGAACGGCTTTATAAAGGTTGAAGTCGAAAGGATCGCCATCGTAATAATATCCGACCCCGATCGATTTGGCCGCGTCCATGACGGAGCCGCCTCCGATCGCGAGAAGGCATTGGACGTGATTGGCTTTGGCGATCTTGACCCCTTCGAGGACGATGGCTTTGCTCGGGTTGGCCCGAACGCCGGCGATCTCAGAGCGGGTGATCTTCGCTTTGTCGAGGAGGTTGACGATCTTATCGTATAAGCCACTTAATCTAATGGAGGACGATCCATAGACGAGCATGACGTTGGTGAAACCATACTCCTTGAGGAGGGAAGCGACTTTGTCTTCCGCCCTCTTGCCGAAGACGATTCGCGTCGGACTCACGAAATTAAAGTCGATCACTTAGCTTCCTCCTTCGACATGCTGACGATAGTCGGAAGAAGAACGACGATCGATGAATCGATGAAGTGGCTCATTTCCCTTTGGAACTTCTCGGGGGTGATTTTGATGTCTTTAAAGCAATATCCAAATTCGTCAGAGACGATGCGGGCATAACGGCGGCTCGCGGTCCGGCAGCCATCGATTTTGAGGCCATTGGTTTTCTTTTCGGCGGACATAATCGTGAAAAACTTGCTCATCAATTTGCCATAAATGAAATCGTCGGGCAAATCATGGGCGGCCGAGATGTAGGTCGAACGGAAGAAGACGAAATTCTCCTTAAAATAGGAAAGGAAGGCAAACAAGGCGTCCTTGATGGTCTTTGACTTATCGAGGGCCTCGAGATCCTCATTGAGGAAGATGGCGGCGATGAGGTCGTAGATGTCTTGGTAATGATAATAGAACGTCTGCCTGTGGCATCCGCATTTCGAGCATAAGGACGTGACGTTGATCTCTTCGAGGGGAAGGGTGAGCATCATCTCTTTGAGGGCGTATTTGAATTTGGCTTCGGTAGTCATCGCGTTCCCCTTTCCAGTTTATTTAGACGTGAATACTCAATGGCGATTTTCGCGCCCAAATGGGCATTGTTGACGACGAGGTGGATATTGGCCTCGAGGGATTTGCCTCCCGTGAGCTCAACAATCCGTTTAAGAAGGAAAGGCGTGACATCCTTTCCCTCAATGCCCTTGCGGGCAGCCTCTTTAACGACTTCATCGATTATTTTATCAATATATTCGTGGGGGAGGGCATCTTCTTCGGGGATCGGATTCGAAATGAGGATCCCACCCGTCAAATTCAGATCGCGTTTGGCCTTGATGATGGCGGCCGCTTCCTGGGGATTATGGAAGGCGTAATCAACCGGATCAGAAGAGGAGAGGCTATAGAAATTCGCGAAGGTCGGGGCTTTATTTGAAATAACGCTCACACCTTCAGTTTCTAAATATTCGAGAGTCTTTTTGATGTCGAGGATGGCTTTGGCCCCCGAGCAGATAACAGTGACGGGAGTCTCACCCAACTCTTTAAGATCACGGGAGACATCCCAGGTCGTTTCCGCCCCGCGATGAACCCCACCGATCCCACCGGTCACGAAGATTTCAATGCCCGCCATTTTTGCGATGAGCATCGTGGCGCTCACAGTGGTGGCTCCATAACGTTTGAGGGCGACGACGATCGGCAAATCACGCTTTGAGACTTTCGTGATTCCTTTTGTCTTCCCGAAGGACTCAATCTCTTCCGAACTCATCCCGACGATAATCTCGCCATCGATGATCCCAATAGTCGCGGGGACGGCCCCTTCTTCGCGGACGGCCTTCTCGACGAGAAGAGCGGTTTCGACGTTGCGGGGATAAGGCATCCCATGGCTGATGATCGTGCTTTCAAGCGCGACGACCGCTTTCCCTTTCTTTAAGGCCGCGGCGACTTCCGGATTGATTTTCATATCACACGTCCTCCCGAGGTTTTTTGAGCTATTTTCCTGATTCCCCAATCGACGAGGAAATAGAAACCGGTGCAGATGGCGACGATGGCAATCACAACGAGCGAGAAGCTCCAACTGAGATTGGCCCATGAGAGATTAAGGAGATGAAGGCGTGGGAAGAGCGCATCGAGCACGAAGAAGAGAACTCCGAACCCCATCATCGAAACGAAGAGAATCGAACGGTAACGATTGAGAGGTAAACAAATTCTGAATAAGACGACGAAACTCACGACCGTGAAGGAGATGACCGAAAGGATGACCATGACCGAGAACATTTCGGAAGAGGGTTCATGAAGCCAGGCGAGATCCGCAGGAATAGGAAGAGTGGTAACGAGATCCGGCCAAAGCATTAAGACAACGAGAGTGAGAACGACCGCCATAATCTCGGTGAGACCACCCGGGACGGACTTAACAATGATATTCTCGACGAAGGAACCCTTTAGGCGTTCATCGGAAGGCTGGAGGGCGAGGAAGAAGGCCGCGAAACCAATCGAAACGACTTCCCACACGAGCATGTTCTGAGTGGAGAAGGGATAGGTTCCAAAATGCGTGATGTGAAAGATCAAGAAGACGATGCTGATAACCATCGCGAACAAGGTTTTGCTTAAGAAGAGCGAACAGGTTCTTTGTAAGTTGTTGATGACTCTTCGTCCTTGATCGACGACGGAGGGAAGCTTGGCAAAATCATTATCAAGGGAAACGAGGTGACTGACGTTTCTCGCGGCCTCGGATCCCGAAGCCATGGCAATCGAACAATCGGCGTTCTTAAGAGCCAAAATATCGTTGACCCCATCCCCCGTCATGGCGACGGTGTGGCCTTGTCTTTGATAAGCCTTGATGAGAATTTCTTTTTGTTCAGGCGTCACCCGTCCGAAGACGGTGAAACTCTGGGCGAGCTTGATGAGATCGGCTTCGCTCCGGCCTTCGCAGGAAACGTAATTGGCCGCCCCATCGACCCCAACTTTGGTGGCGATTTGCGAGACGGTAAGAGGGTTGTCGCCCGAGATGACCCGAACCGAAACCCCATTTTTTTTAAACCAGGCGATATTCTCGGCCGCGTCTTCTTTGATGTGATCGCTTAAGAGGATGACGGCAACGATATCGCTTCCGCTCGGAAGGATGCCATTGACGATTTCTTTCTTGTTCCGATAAAGGCAGAGGCAGCGATAACCGGCTTTGCTTGAAGTATCAATTCGAACGGCCGCTTCTTCGTTCTCTTTGGCATCCACGAAGCCGAAAGCCCCCAAGATGAAAGTTCCTTTATCTTTAAAGGAGGCGGCTGAGAATTTGGTTTCCGAATCAAAGGAGATGACATGGGTTGGGGTCTCGGGATAGGGAGTTGAATAACGTTTCTTAAGGGCCAAAGCCGTGGCGTTGTTGTCACCAACCGAATAGATGACGGAGCGAATCGCATCCTCAATCTCTTCATCCGATAAGGCGGACGATGGATAGACATTCTCAACGCTCATCGTCCCATCGGTGAGGGTTCCGGTTTTATCAAGACACAGGACATCGACGCGAGCGAGCATCTCAATGCAGTAAAGTTCTTGGACAAGCATTCTTTTTCGAGCTAAAAGAATGACCCCGACCGCAAGGGTGAGCGAGGTCAAAAGATACATCCCCGCTGGAATCATGGCCACCATGGCGCCGGATAAAGCTTTGATGAACTCGTTGTAATACTGATGGTTTGAGAGATCCCCACGACGAGCCCAGGTAATGGTCATGGCGAGGCCGATGATAATGGCAATAAGACCGGCGATCCAGAAGATGTTGGTGATGCCGGATTTGATCTCGCTTCGAGGGCGACGGAAAGACATGGCTTGCTTTTGTAATGTCTCCGCGTAGTTAGCGGCCCCAACCTTAACGACCTTGACGTGGCAGTGGCCTTTGGTGACGTAGGTTCCCGAAAAAACGGTGCTGCCCGAAATCTTTTGAACAGGCGTCGATTCGCCAGTCAAAAGGCTTTCGTCGCAATGGATCGAACCTTCAATGAGGATTCCATCGGCGGAGATTTGGTCTCCGGATTCAAGGACAATGATGTCCCCAAGGACAATCCGATTGACCGACATGACGACGCGGATCCCATTACGAACGATCTTGGCTTTTGGTTCCGTCACGAGACGGAGTTTATCGACGAGGTGACGGGCGCGGATATCTTGAATAAGGCCGAGCATAATGTTGGCGAAAAGAATCAGGATGAAGAAGTACGACGAAGGAACGAGGCGGCCGAAGAGCATCAAGATAAAAATGAAAATCAGAAGGACGTTAAAGAAATTGAAAACATTATCAAAGACGATCTTGGCGTAGGACTTCGTGACGTGTTTCTTCGTCTTGTTAACTAAGCCCGCCTTTTCTCTTGATGCGACTTGCTCAGGCGAAAGGCCATCGCGAAAGGAAACGTCATATGCCGGGGCTTGGGCAATTTGTTCTTCAAGTTTTTTTCTCACTAAAGGCAACGCCATCACTCGCTCCTAAGGCATTCGACCGGATCTTTGCCGGCGGCAATGCGAGCGGGAATGAAGCCGCTGATGAAGGCAAGGAAAACGGCGAGGACGAGAAGGATCACGGCGTGAACCGGATTAAGTTGAGCGATCGAACTGAGCTGATAGTTGGAATAAAGGTGATCAAGAGTGAGGTTGATTGGGATACAAATAAGGAGAGAAACTCCAATCCCAATCACTCCGGCGACAAAACCCGTGATCATACACTCCGCTTCAAATAAGCGCCTGATATCGACCTTTCGGGCCCCACAGGCCCGGAGAATCCCAATCTCCTTGGTCCGTTCAAGGACCGAGACATAGGTGATGATCGCGGTCATGACGCTTGAGACGGCTAAAGAAATCGAAGCGAAGACAACGAGGACGGCCGAGATGACGTTAATGAGAATCCCTAAGGAAGAGGTATAGGTGTCCATGATGTCGGAATAGACGATTCGATCGGCATCGGGTTTTTGGTTCCCGTTCTTATCGACGTTATAGGAGTCGAGATAAGACTTCAGACGATCTTTGTTGGTGAGACTCGCCGGGAAGATGAGAATCGAAGAAATGACCGCATATGAGGAATAGTAGGCGAGATAATCGACGACCGTGGTGTTAAAGAAAGTCGGGTTCTCAAGAAGGGCAATCCATCCATCGAGATTATCGAAAGCAGGTGGGTTAACGTCGGCAAAAGAGGCCCCGACGTAATGGCACATGTTGAGGAAATTCGACATGTTGGTGGTCGTGCCAGGATCCGTCGAATCATAGGCGTAGGCATAACTGAAACGGAAGACTCCATTAAGGGCCCCAAGGAAGGTGTTCTGGGACATTGAAGTGATCGAGGAAGAGGATTGGGCGGCGAGAACTCCTTGAATGTTCGCATTAAGAATGGCTAAGCCATCATTCTTGTCGCCCGTCCGAGGAATGTACCAGTCGGCGGCTTGAGCGGTGGCGAGAGCTTCGCCTGGTCCACCTTGTTCGGTGTCCGCGGCCAAGGCGTCCTTCAGCGAAGGAAGATAACCCATCGAGGCTGGCATCAAGGAAATGAAGCTGTCCTTGGTTGGACGGAGAACCCCCACGACTTTAAGATCAATCGGGGCATACTTGGCGTCCCCGTTAAAAGCTTCATCGAGAGTCGGTTGAGGATAGTACGTAAGATCTTTGGTAATGGCCTTGCCCGAATAGGTCATGGTCGTCTCATCGAAAGAAGAGATCTCCCAGGCATCGACCGTTTTCGTTAACGGAGCGGACTTCCCAACTTGGAAGAAATCGCTGTTGCGGTAGCACTTGTACTTCTTGTAAGTGGCGTCGGTCCCATTCTCGGGGTCGTAGACCACATCGGAGAATTTGATTGTCTCCGGATGAGTTCCGGCCGAGTTGGTGATGATGCCGAGTTTCTTGAGGGTCGAGAGTTCGATCTGATTGTACTTATCGACGATGAGGACGACTTCGTCCATCTTCTCCGGGTACTTTCCATAAATGATCTCGTATTTGTCTTTGGCATAGAGTTCGTGGGCGACGGTCGCTGGAAGCGAGGTCGCGGAACTGATAATGCTTGAGGTCGAACCAGCCGAACTATATTGATTGACCTGCATGGCGGAACCGGAATCGCCGTCTTCCGTCAGCATATGGAAATCCAGTCCGCTGTGATTATAGGTGATACCCGAAACGAGACCTTTCTTGTCGGAATCGGTCACGAGTTTGTTGATGTAATTGATATAGTCCCCACCATCATTCACATAGTTGTTGCGGTGGGTGATATAGGTACTGGTCGAGGTGTCATTAACATGGATGTCGGTCTTATCAGGGAATTCCCCGGTCGTGTTGGTGTAATCCCGGCTGTAATCATAAACGGTGGGGGAGACAGAAATAGGAACGGAGCTCGCGATCGATCCTTCGACATTGCCAACGTAGATCGAAAAGCCATTGCGGGTCGCAAGGACGAGAGCCACCCCAATGATGCCAAAAGAACTGGCGACCGCAGTGAGGATGGTTCGACCTTTCTTCGTTAAAATGCTTTGGCCCGAAGAACGAATTGCCGTCCAAAAAGACATCGAGGTTTTTTTGGCGCTTTCACTCCCGACCGGTTCGACATTATCAGAGGCAAGGGGGGCGGAATCGCGTGACACTTCTCCGTCTTTCATCTCGATGATGCGATCGGCGTATTGCTCTGCTAATTCGCGGTTATGGGTGACCATGATGACGCAGTGGTTCTTCCCAACTTCCTTAATGAGGTCGATGACCTGAACCGAAGTATCGGAATCAAGAGCCCCCGTCGGTTCGTCGGCGAGGATGATCTCGGGGTCGTTAACAAGGGCGCGAGCGATCGCGACCCGTTGCATTTGTCCACCGGAAAGCTGATTGGGTTTCTTCGTAAGAATATCGCCGAGACCGACTTTTTCGAGGACGGTTTTGGCTTTTTCATAACGGGTCTTTCGATCGGCCCCGTTGAGGGTCATCGAAATCTCGACGTTCTGCAGAACCGAGTAGTGGGGGATGAGGTTATAGGTTTGGAAAACGAAACCGATCCGCTTATTGCGGTAACTGTCCCAATCGCGGTCGACGAAGCCTTTGGTCGAACGGCCGTTGATGAGAAGATCGCCCGAGGTGTAATGATCAAGCCCCCCAATGAGGTTCAATAAAGTCGTCTTCCCGCACCCTGAGGGTCCGAGGATGGCGACGAAGCCAGTTTTGGGGAAGCAAAGATTGAGATCTTTGATGGCCGTGAAGGGTTTGCGACCGACCATATAGTCTTTGCGAATATGACGCAGTTCAAGGATGATGGCCTTTGCGTCTTTGGGCGTTTCTTCGGATGGGGTGGCCTTTTTCGAAAAAAGGCCCTTAGAAAAAAATGATGTTAGTTTTGCCATTTGGTTTCCAGCACTTTAATATATCATATTAAAATCGACTTTCTATCATTATAAACTGACCGTTTTTATACAGCGACAAAAAGGCCCGATTCCATCGACAAAAGAAACGAAAGTTTCTTTTTTAGAAACCGAAGTCTTCGTTCGTCGCGCTTGGGAAGGAGGCGTAATCGATTTTGCTACCCGTATATGAAGTATATGAAGGATCAAAATTGAAATTTGAGGACTCTTCGTGGGAGGTCAAAGTTCTTTCGCTTCCCCCGACAAGCTTCGAAGTGGTGGATTCGTTGATGAGGAAGGATTTGACCGCTTCCCCTTCGACGACATAGGCGACATTGAGAGTGTTTTTAATCGTTTCATCGTCCGAAGCATCGCTTGGGGTGTTCTTGTTGTCGATGGCAATCCGTTGTTCTTTGTAGGACACCTCAAAACCTTTGACCCCGCCATTTTCATAGCAGCGGGCGGAATAAGAATATTGGCCTCCAGCAACATCGAGGAAGGATGTTATTGAAGAGGCATCAACAAAGTCCTTGGACCCTGAAAGATACGATTCAATCGAGGAAAGATAAGCTGAGGAATGGGCGAGAGTTAGTTTGTCGGCAAAAAGCGCGTGACTATAACCATTCGTGACTTTGAAGTCATAGGCCGAAGGGTCGGAAGCAACAGCCGAACCATTCACGGAAGCCGAAGCGGTCGTGAAGTCATAAGCGGAGACGATCTGGTCCTTCAGTTCGCAGCTTCCAGTTCGAACCGTTTGGGCTTTCCCATTCTTCGTGAGGGCGGCAACTTCAGGCGTTCCATCTTTGGTGTAGTCGTAGTAACCGGTGCTTGAAGCGGAAACGGTGGCGTCGACAAGCAATGAATCAACCGCGGAGTAACGGATGGCGGTCTCATCGACCTCATTGAGGTGGTCGTAGTTATTGGGATCCTTGTACCAATCGTAGGTCCCGGAGGTTAAGTAATCGGCCTTATCGAGGTAATGATAAACAAGGCGGTTTGGGTAGATGTCGCGGCTCGATGCAGCCTCAAAAACCGCCTCGATCGCTTCATCGTTCCCCTTCTCGAAATATCCGCCTAAATTCGCGACAACCGGCTCGCTAACGGGGACATAGGCCCCATCGGCCCGGTGGGTGAAATAGGTTTTCGAAGTGTTGATCGCGGTATCGGAAGTGAGGGCATAAGGAACCTTAATGACTTCCCCCGCGCTATGTAGAGCAAAAAAAGCCGTCAATTCGTTCCCGCCCGAAAAGGAAAAGGAAGAATCGACTTGGCAATAACCGGTATAGGACTGACTCCCCAAAGAGTTTTGGCTCCGATTGGACCCACATCCCGAAAGGAGGAGGCTGGAGGCTCCAAACATCACAAAGGGAAGAAGGCCCTTTTTCATATACGATGATTTTGACATCAAACGCGCTTGTTGGCAAAGAAAGACGCGAGGAGCCGCGCCGATTCATCCGCTAAAAGCCCATGACTCAGTAAGGGATGAGATTCCGATTTTGGATCGTCAAAGACGAAATAGGCCGAGGAAATCGCGCCTTTTTTATCGTCTGAAGCTCCATAAACGAGACGGAAAAGACGGGCTTGCATGATGGCCCCGGCACACATTAAACAGGGTTCGAGAGTGACGTAAAGGGTACAGCCTTCGAGATTCCAGCGGCCAAGTTTCTTTTCGGCCTCTTCGATGACCTCGATTTCGGCGTGACCCGTAATCGATAAGCGTTTCTCACGATGATTATGGCCTTTAGCCAATAGTTCGTTATTTTTCACGATGACGGCTCCGACCGGGACTTCTCCCTCTTCGAAAGCCTGTGTGGCTTCGAGGAGAGCCATCTTCATCCATTTCTCGTCGTTGATATCCATGGGTTAATAATAAACCACCGCACAAGGGCAGTAGGCTTAAGGCTGCTTGGTTCCCCACCTGACCTGGTTCGCGGAATGCCCCTTGCGATGGCCTGTTCATTATAGCAAAGCGAAGATAGGAAGCGATAAAGAAAAGCCCCTCGTGGAAGGGGCTTGCTTCTTTGCTAAATAGTCTTATTTAATCGGCTTGAGGACTTCGATCCCACCCATGAAGGGGCGGAGAGCCGGGGGGACGATGACGGAACCATCGGCCTGTTGGAACTGTTCAACGATCGCTGGGATCATCCGGCTCGTGGCAAGGCCCGAGCCATTAAGGGTGTGGCAATAATGAATCTTGCCATCTTTGTCCTTATAACGGATCATACCCCGCCGAGCTTGATAGTCGCGGGCGTTCGAGACGGACGAGACTTCCTTATAGATGTTCATTGAGGGGATCCAGACTTCGATGTCGTAAGTCCGGGCCATCGAATGGGAGCAATCGCCAGCCGCGAGTTTATCAACCTGGTAGCAGAGTCCTAAACCTTCGACGAGGCGTTTGGCTTTGTTCACCATTTCTTCGAAAGCGGCATCGCTTCCTTCTTCGCTGGTGTATTGAACCATCTCGACCTTATTGAATTGATAGCCTCTGATCATTCCGCGTTCTTCGGTCCGATAAGAACCGGCTTCTTTCCGGTAGCAGGGGGTATAGGCGAAATACTTCTTCGGGAGTTCATCGGGCGAGAGGATCTCGTCGCGGTGGAGGTTCACGAGAGCCGTCTCGGCGGTAGGAAGAAGGAACTTACGCGGTTCCATCCCTTCGAGCCAGAAGACGTCAGCGGCGAACTTCGGGAATTGACCAGCCGTATAACCTGAATCGTAATTGAGGATGTGCGGCGGGAGGATGAAGCAATACCCATCCGCGAGGTGGGTGGAGATGAAGTAGTTGAGGAGGGCCCATTCTAAACGGGCTCCGAGGTTGGTATAGATCCAGGTCCCCGATCCGGAGATCTTAGCGGCCCGTTTGTAATCGACGAGGCCGAGCGATTCGCAAAGCTCGACATGGTTCTTTGGGGCGAAACCCTTGAAGACAGGTTTCTTCCCGAAGTTATAGATTGGGTGGTTGTTTTCTTTCCCGCCCGCAAGGAGATCGGGATCCGGAAGGTTTGGCAAAACTTCGATCAGTTCTTTGATCTTGGCTTCGGTCTCGGCGAGCTTGGCTTCCGATTCCTTGTTGGCCGCCCCGAGATCCTTGACCTTGGCGAAGATGGTTTTGAGGTCGCCCCCGGCTTTTTTCACTTCGGGGACCGATGAGGAAAGCTTGTTTTGTTCGGACTTGTTGGCTTCGACCTTCTTGAGGAGCTCGAGGCGTTCCTTCGAAAGGGCGATGATGGGTTTCGGATCGAATTCCCATCCCTTCTTGGCTAAGGCTTCCTTGACGAATTCTGGCTTATCAAGTATTAATTTGACATCGATCATTGTGCGGTGTCCTCCATGTTAACGTTCTCCTTAAGCAAGTCGGCGTAGATCGCCTTGAGTTTCTTGGCGAGATTCGGCAAAGAATTCTGCTTCGCGAGGAGATACCCCTGCATTATAGTCGACTTCTCAAGGCCCTGGGAGAGGCTCTCGATCAGTTTTCCCGCTTTCTGGGGTGAAGAAACGATATAGCAGTTCTCTTTGTTTTTGAGGATGGGGTTGCACTTCTGATTGCCATAGGCCACGACCTGGGTCTTACTGGCGAAGGCATCGAGAAGGGTTTGGCAATCCGGATGGCTCTCATTGAGGAGAAGGTAACAGGAGGCATTAAGCATGGCGCTCCGATACACATCGTCCTCGACGATCGGGTTAAAACGAAGGTTCTTGGGGGCCTTCCGGGTATAATTCTTAAGTTGAATCGAGTAGATGGCCCCGTGCTTTTTCGTCCCAAAGAAGAAGAACTTCACCTTGGGGCACATCGTGGCAATCTCTTTGAGGAGGTCGAGGATCTTCCGGTCCCCATAATCTCCGGTCGCGATGACGTACTTATCTTCGTCCCGGATCCCAAAGTACCGCTTGAAGACATTCCGCTCCGCCAAGGAGGCGAACTCAAAACGAGTGAGGTTGACGGAAGGAGGCAGGACCTTAACCGGGGCCGCGACTCCTTGCTCCTTAAGTGAAGAAGCGATCGAATCGTTGGGGCAGAGGACAAGGTCGGCTTTTGAAAGGACGCGGGTGCTCTTCCCCTTGAGGGTTGGGGCTCCGTCCTTTGGATAATCGTAGAAACGAGCATTCGGATCGCCTTCGCAATAACCGACGGAGAAGACCATCTTCGTCCCGTCGAGGCCGGCATCGTTGGCTTTGTTCTCATCGTCTGGGGAAAGGAAGTGGACGATCTCGGGGAAGGCCAAGAAGCTGTCGACCCAGGTCACGCCGCCAATCTCGCAGGCGCCCTTAAGCGTTTTCCGCAAACGGGTTCCTTCGAAGACGTCATGGCCTTTCGGCGGTTGAAAATAGATCAGGACTTTCATCAAATATCGTCGTCTCCATCGTCTTTCTTCGCGAGCCCTTCATCAAGGGTATCGGGATTGACGGGGTGAGAATCGCGGAGTGAAGGATCGATAGTTGGAACCGTTAAGTTCTCGTTTGTCTCTTCGTTCTCTTCGGCTTCAGAGCCATCGTCTTGACCCGGCTCTTCATGCGGGACGATCGAAATCGAAGCGACTCGCTGTTTATCATCGAGGGCAATGATCTTGACGCCTTGGGTATTGCGCCCGGCGATCTTAACTTCCGAAAGGGGAGTCCGGATCACGATGCCTTGTTGCGTAATAACGAGGAGGTCTTCGTTGCCTTCGGCCGCCCGAACGGAGACGAGTTTGCCATTCTTTGGGGTGACCTTGACGGTGGTGACGCCTTTGGCGCCGCGCTTCGTCATCCGGTAACCATCATAGTGATGGCCATCGGGGGTGTCGGTATCTTTGGCGTAGCTCATCTTGCCATATCCAAGGCTTGTGAGAACGAGGATCAAATGGCCTTCAAGCGACGTGGTGACGCCGATGATGGTCGAACCATCTTTGAGGTTCATGCCCGTGACGCCAGCCGCACCGCGGCCCATCGCCCGAACCTGATCCTCGGTGAACGAGACGAGTTTCCCGTTGTTCGAGGCTAAGGAAACGACGCAGGTGCCGGTCGTGTGTTTGACGTCAAACAGGCAGTCGCCATCGCGTAAAGTAACGGCGATCTTCCCATTGGTGTGAATCGATTCAAACTCTTTGAGGGTCGTGCGTTTGATGACCCCGCGCTCCGTCACGAAGAGAAGGTATTCATTCTCTGGGTATTCATCGAGCGGAAGGATCGAGACGATCCTCTCGTCTTTGTCGAGATTGAGGAGGTTGACGACTGGCATTCCTTTGCCGATCCGTCCCGAATCAGGGATCTGATAACCCCTCATCCGATAGACTTTGCCAACCGAGCTGAAGAAGAGGATGTCGGTGTGGGTCTTGGTGTGACGCATCAGTTTGACGATGTCGCCAGTGGTGGTCTTGATGCCAGTGATGCCACGTCCGCCTCTATGCTGGGTTGAGAAGGTGTCATCGTCCATTCTCTTGAGGTAACCGTTGTTAGTTAAGACAACGAGGATGTTCTTCTGTGGAATGAGGTCTTCGTTTTCGATGTCGGCGGCTTCGTTGGTGATTTCGGTGAGACGGTCGTCTCCGAACTTGTCTTTGACCTCAAGGAGTTCCTTGATCATCAGTTCAACGATGTTGTCGCGGCTCGAGAGAAGGCGGGTGTATTCAGCGATATTGGCTTCGAGTTCGTTCTTTTCGGCGAGGAGCTTATCTTGCTCCATGCCCTGCAAGCGACGGAGGGTCATGGCTAAGATGGCGTCGATCTGCGGTTCGGAAAGCCCGAAGCGATCGCCGAGTTTCTTGGCCGATTCTTCATCGGTCTTGGATCCACGGATGATGTGGATGACTTCGTCGATGTTGTCGTGAGCAAGTAGTAAACCGATCACGATGTGGTCGCGGTCCGTGTCGCGGGTCAAAAGGAATTTGGTCCGGCGGGTCAGGACTTTGATTTGGAATTCGACGTAATCGCGGATGATGCGATCGATCGGAAGAATGGCCGGGGCCCCATCTTCGAGGCAGAGGTTGATGATCCCGAACGAAGTCTGAAGCTGGGTGTGCTTAAGAAGATTGTTGGCCACGACTTCGGGGATGCAATCCTTCCGAATTTCGATGACGACGCGAATTCCATCTTTGTTCGATTCGTCGCGGACATCGGTGATGCCATCGATGACTTTGTCGCGGACGAGATCGGCGATGTTTTCGATCATCAGGGATTTGTTGACCTGATAAGGAATCTCGGTGACGATGATGCGGCTCTTGCCGTTATCCATCTCTTCGACATGGTATTTGGAACGAATGGTGACGGAGCCTTGACCGGTCGTATAGGCATCGAGGATGCCCTGACGGCCTAAGATGGTCCCGCCAGTCGGGAAATCCGGTCCATGAAGGTAATTTTGCATGATGTCGACTGGGGTGAGAGCTGGGTTCTTGGCGACGGCAATCGTCGCGTCGATGGCTTCGCTGAGGTTATGAGGCGGCATGTTGGTCGCCATCCCAACGGCGATACCCTGAGAACCATTCACGAGAAGGTTCGGGAAACGGCAGGGAAGGACTTCTGGTTCCTTCTCGGTGCCATCGTAGTTGTCGACGAAATTGACGGTATCGCAATCGATGTCTTGAACCATTTCCATCGAGAGTTTGTTTAACCGGGCTTCGGTGTAACGCATGGCGGCGGGTTCGTCCCCGTCGATCGAACCGAAGTTTCCGTGCCCATCGACCAAGATGTAGCGGAGCGAGAAGGTCTGGGCAAGACGGACGAGGGTGAGGTACAGGGCGGAGTCACCGTGCGGGTGATATTTGCCCATGACGTCGCCGACGATACGAGCGCATTTCTTATAAGGTTTGTTCGGCTGCATCCCGGCTTCGTTCATGCCGAAAATGATGCGGCGTTGAACAGGCTTGAAACCATCGCGGACATCCGGAATGGCGCGGGCGACGATGACTGACATCGAATAGTCGAGGAAGGCGGTCCGCACTTCGTTGGCGACATCGCGGTCGAGAAGCCCCGGGATGATTCCCGAAACGGCGGCCTCGTGGCCAAACATCGCGTCTTCGCTTTGGAAACCTTCGTGCGAAATTTTGCTTTCGTCGGTCGCGGTTCCTTCGGCGGTTACGTCTTTATCGTCTTTTTCGTCCTCGGGGGCCACTTGGCCTTCAAGGTTCTTTTTTTCTTCGTTATCCATTGTTATTCCTCCCTTTCATCAGACATCGAGATTCTTGACGAATTTGGCGTTCTGGGAAATGAAGTCCCGGCGCGGTCCAACATCGTCGCCCATGAGGTCGGTGAAGGCTTTTTCGGCCTGCGCGGCATCCTCGATGGTGATCCTGATCATCTTGCGGCCTTTGGGGTCCATGGTGGTTTCCCAAAGTTGTTGAGCGTCCATTTCGCCCAATCCTTTATAACGTTGGAATGGGTAGCCAACCTTGAGTTGGAGGTCTTTCTTTAAGACTTCGAGTTGGGCGTCGTTATAGGCGTAATAGGCCGATCCTTTGTAGTCGATCTTATAAAGAGGCGGTTGGGCGATATAGACGTAGCCCCCATCGAGAAGCGGCCTCATGAAACGGTAGAAGAAGGTCAATAAAAGGATGCGGATGTGATCGCCATCGACGTCGGCATCGGTCATGATGACGACCTTGTGGTAACGGATCTTGGTAACATCAAAGTTATCGCGGATGCCGCCTCCGATGGCGGTGATCATGTTCCCGATTTCGGCGTTGGCCCAAATACGGTCTTCACGAGCCTTTTCGACGTTAAGAATCTTTCCACGAAGGGGAAGGATGGCCTGGGTCTCGCGGTCGCGTCCGTTTTTAGCGGAGCCACCGGCGGAATTACCCTCGACGATATAGAGCTCGCAGATGGCTGGATCGCGGCTGCTGCAGTCGGCGAGTTTGCCAGGAAGCGTGGTGATTTCGAGCGCGGATTTCCGAATCTTTTCTCTGGCGACTCTCGCGGCATCGCGGGCCTTCGAAGCGAGTTCGATCTTTTCGATGATGGCTTTGGCTTCGTTCGGGTTCTCGAGAAGGAACTTATTGAGATCTTCCCCGACGATCGTCGAGACGATCTTCCGGACTTCGGAGTTCCCGAGTTTGGTCTTGGTCTGGCCTTCGTATTGAGGATTCGGGTGCTTGACGGAAACGACGCAGGTGAGACCTTCGCGGCAATCGTCGCCGGTGAAGTTGGCTTGGTCTTCCTTGAGGAACTTGAACTGGCGGGCGTAGTCATTGATGACCCGGGTCAAGGCGAGGTTAAGACCTTCAACGTGGGTCCCACCTTCTTTGGTCGAGATGTTGTTGCAGAAGCTGTAGATCCCATCGCCCGAATAACTATCGGTCCATTGAAGGGCGATTTCGGCGTAGATCCGTTCGGCGTTCTTCCCATCGAGAAGGGTGACATCTTCGGCCCCTTGGCAATAGACGACGGTCGGGTTGATCGGAAGTTTGTTTTGATTGATGTAGGAAACGTATTCTTTGATTCCGCCTTCGTAAATGAAGGTTTCGGTAACCGGGGTTTCGCCGCGGTCATCGGTTAAAATGATCTTGATTCCCCCATTGAGGAAAGCCATCTGACGGAGGTGGTTCTTAATGGTTTCGTAATCATATTCCGTGGTCTCGGTGAAGATCGTGGGATCGGGTTGGAACGAGACGATGGTTCCGTGTTTGTCGGAGTCGCCAATCCGCTCTAGATGGGCGGCTGGATGGCCCCCGTTCTCGAAGCGAATCTTAAAGATGCCGCCGTCTTTATGAACGGTGACTTCCATCCAGGAACTGAGAGCGTTGACGACCGAGGCACCGACGCCATGGAGACCGCCGGAGACCTTATAGCCCCCGCCTTCTCCGAATTTGCCGCCGGCGTGAAGGATCGTGAAAACGGTCTCGACGCCCGATAATCCCGTCTTGGCCACGATGTCGACAGGGACGCCGCGTCCATCGTCTTCGACGGTGATCGAGTTCCCTTTGTTGATCGTGACTTCGATGTTTTGGCAATAACCCGCCAAAGCTTCGTCGATCGAATTGTCGACGATTTCCCACACGAGGTGGTGAAGTCCGGCGGAAGCCGTCGTGGCAATGTACATGCCCGGACGTTTCCTCACGGCTTCGAGGCCTTCGAGGACCTGGATGTTGCTACCGGTATACGACGCATCGGCCTTTTCGAGTTCTTTCTCGTTAGCGGTGCTGTCGACCTTGTAAGTGAACTTGTCTTCTTCTGCTGTTGCCATTGTGATTACCTCCTGATGGCTTTATTCGCGGAGACGTCAATGATGGACGCTCCTTCGATGTCTAATTTCGTGGCGGTTAGGAAGACCTGAGAGAGAGTTTTAACGAGCTCCAAGAGGTTTTTCTGATGCGCGCTATCGAGTTCGCTCGTCACGTCGTCGAGGACGCAAATCGGCTTCTTGTCCCCGTCTTCGATCAGGAAGTAGGGGGCGATTTTGAGGGCGAAGACCGCGAGGCGGTTCTCCCCTTGGCTTCCATACTCGGCGATATTCTTCCCATTCAAGCGGAAGGAGAAGTCTTCGCGGTGGGGGCCAACGGATGTCGAGCGGTGGAGCATATCAGCCTCCAGAGCCTCGGCAAACGCTTTTTCGGCTGCTTCGACGAACCCCTCGTCATCCCTCACAAACGGATGGTAGACGATGGAGGCTTTGCTTTCTTCCCCTCGAAGGCGACTGACGAGATCGGGGAGAACGCGGTTGATCTCATTGACGTACATATGGCGGAACCTCACGAGAGGCTCGGCCACTTCGATCATCTGCTTGGTGAGGACGGAAACGATTCCTCGATCAGGATTCTGACGTTTGAGAGCCGCGTTCCGTTCTTGGAGGAGGCGGTTATAACGGGAGATGAGGGAGAAATAGTCGAGCGACTGTTTGCCAAGGGCCACATCGAGGAAGCTGCGTCTTTCGCCGGGGCTCCCGAGGAAGAGCGAAACGTCACTCGGGGCAAAGACGATGACATTAACGAGCTTCGACAATTCGGACAAACGTCTGATGTTCTTGCCGTTGATGGCAATTTTCTTGCGATTCTTAGCGATTTCAATCTCAATTTCGCGATTCAGCCCGCCTTCTTGGATGGAGGCGTGGATGAGGGCGCTTTCGGAATGATCCCTGATGAGAAGCCGATCGTCCGGGGTCCGCCAGCTACGGGCCAGCGAGAGATAATGGACGGCTTCGGCCAGATTGCTTTTGCCAGCCCCATTGTCGCCAAGGATCAGGTTTAGTCCCTTTCCCGGGTCGAGAGTGAGACGCGGATAGTTCCGGAAATCCCGGAGCTCAAGGTGCGTGAGGATCATCGCACGATCTCAAAGCTCCCCTCATCGAGGACGATTTTGTCGCCAGGGTAGAGCTTTCGCCCTCTCCGGTTCTCAAGAACGCCATTGACGTGGGCTATGTGGGTAGAGAGATAAAGCTTCTCTTGGCTCCCGCTCGCAATGACGTGAGTGAACTTGAGAAGTTGACCCAAAGTGATGTAGTCGCTCACGATGGTTACTTTCTTCGTTTCCGTATTCATAAAAAGCAGGTTTTTTCCCATAGGTTTAGTTTACTACTACGTAGTAAAAAATGGTAGATGTTTTATCTACCACTTTTAGACATCGTTTTTAATGGCTCTAGAACGCTTAGAAAGTCCTCATAGGAGTGATGAGTTCGATGACCGAGGCATCTTTGGGGTTTTTCGCAACGAAGGGCTTCATTTCGCCAATGAAGCAAATACTGACGTCGTCACTCTTGATGGCTTTGATGGCATCGATGACAAACTGGCTGTTAAACGAGACATCGAGGAACTCGCCATTGAACTGGAAGGTCGAGATCTTTTCAACGGCCGATTGAGTGGCGTCGCTCTTAGCCGAAACTTCGACTTCGTCTTCTCTCATCGAGAGTTTGACGACCGGCTCGCTGTCGCCAGAAAGGATCCGAACGCGTTCCATGGCGCTTAGAAGCTCTTGGGAATTGGCCTGAAGGAAGAAATTGAAGGTCTGAGGGATGATGGCATCGGTGACTGGGTAATCGCCGGGAATGAGGCGAGAAGTCACGATCGTTGAATCGAAATTGAACAAGGCCTTCTTTTCGGCGATTGAGATGGTGACATCGGTGGTGTTCTCGAAAAGATGGACGATATCGAGGCAGACCCGAGCGGGGATGTTGCAGGCGAACTTGACGTCGGAATCGATGGTGATTTGTTTGCGGGCCAAACGAGCGGAGTCGGTCGCGGTGGCGACGAGAGTCCCTTCGGAGGCACGGAGATTGAGGGAAGTGAGGATCGGACGTTGTTCCTTTGCGGAAGCAGCGAAAGCCGATTGCTCAACGAGACGCTGGAAATCGGCACACTTCATTTCAAAGGTCGTTCCGGTCGGCTCCAAGTCGATGTCGGGGTATTCTTCGGCTTTGATGCAATTGAGCTTAAACGAAGACTTGCCATCATCGATCTTGGCGATGGCTTCGTCGATGACTTCAAACGAGAGTTCCGTTCCTTCGAGATGGCGGATGACTTCAGTGAGGATGTGGGCGTTGACGAGGATGGATCCAATGCCGGCGTTCCTAATGATTTCTTTTTCGCCAATCATGTATGGGACGGTGGCCTTGATCGTGATCTCGTTGTTGCTTCCGGTGACTTCGAGGCCTTTCTCGTTTAATTCGAGTTTGAGGTTCGTGAGAAGTGGCATCGGGGTCTTGGTCGCGACAGCATGGCTGGCAGCGTTTAAAGCCTTGAGAAATTGTTCTTTGTTAATCGTCAGGCGCATTTTGTAATTCCTCCTCACAAATATTTTGTTTTAAGAATAACGACAATAATTAATAGGCGGTGGATAATGTGGATAAGTGGTCTTCTAGCTTGGGTTAATTGTACCATGTCGAAGGGGTTGTTTGGTATTTTTTATTTCTTAAATAAACCTTCACTTATCTAGTTTTCCCTTCAATTCGGTGATGGCCTTCTGCATCTGCTCATCAGACTTCAGTTGGTTTTCCACTTTTTGTACACCGTTCATCACCGTCGCGTGGTCCTTGCCCCCGAAGGTGATTCCGATCTTCGTGAAGGGGACATCGAGGAGGGTGCGGATCAGATACATGGCGATGTGACGGGCGAGGGCGATCTGCGAGGTTCGGATCTTTCCGGTGAGCTGCGATGGGGTCAGGTTGTAATAATCGGCCACGACGGCGATTATCTTGTTTTCCGAGAGTTTCGTTTGGTCATCTTGGACGCTTATCAGTCCCTGGATGGCTTCCATAGCCGTATGAAGGTCGATGTGTTTCGTTGGTTTGATGTTGATCGTGTAGAAGAGAAGACGGTTAAGGGCTTCCTCGAGTTCACGGATGCTGCTCGAGAAACGTTCGGCGAAGAAGACTATGACGTCGTCGTCGAAGTCCTTGACGGCAAGGCCGTTGGCTTCGATTTTGGTTCGGAGGATCTGCTCGCTCGTTGAGAGGTCAGGGGCTTGGATCGAGAGAGTGAGGCCGGAGATGAAACGAGTTTTAAGACGTTGGTCGAGCCCATCTAATTGATTGGGGTGTTGGTCGGAGGTGATGACAATCTGCTTCCCTTGGCCATAGAGAGTCGAGAAAACGACGAAGAACATCTCCATCGTCCCTTTTTTGCCAACGAGGAACTGAATATCGTCGACCAAGAAGACATCGACGGAATTCTTGAAGTAGGAGGCGAGACTTTCGCCTTCTTTATCGCCGCGGGCATATTTGATGTACTCATCGACGAAATCGGCCGCGGTCACATAGAGGACGCGAGTGTTCGGGTACATTTCCTTGATCGAATTGCCGATCGCGTGGAGGAGATGGGTTTTCCCTAAGCCCGAATCGCTATATATAAGTAAAGGATTATAGAGTTTTCCCGGAGTCCGAGCCACCATGAGGGAGGCCTGGTAGGCTTCGCGGTTCGATGGTCCGACGACGAAACTTTTGAAGGTGTAGTTGGGGTTGAGGTGGGAATCGGAAAAGAACGATGGGGCACTCGTTTTCGGGAGCGCGTCCTTTTTAATCTCCGATTTCTGAAGAAAAAGAAGTTTGAAGTTCGTTCCAGTCGATTCGATGACGGATTCATCAAGGACGGGCTGATACTTTGTCTTCAGGATTTCCGCCGCGAGACCAGAGTTGACGATAACGTACATCGTCTGGTTGTCGATACGATCAATATACGAGTCAGCTAAGAAGGTATCAAAAACCCTTTGGTCGTTGAGCCGATCTTTTGTTTTGAGGAGGACTCGATCCCAAAGGGCGACAATTTCGGATACTGTTTCGGGCATCTTTTTTACCTGCGTCAATTAAACCATTTCCACAGTCATAAATCACTGAAAAATCGTCAAAAATTAAGTTTTCCACATTTTGAGCGAAAGAAAGCCTAGCAAATACGTTATTTAATGATTTCCACAACTTTATGAATGTGGATAACTTGTGGAAAACTTTCTTGGAAATTCAAAACTGTTGAAAACTCGGAATACATTAGATGGCCACATATTTTTTCCACAACGAATATGCCAGTAACCATCGAACCTTTGTTTTATTTGCCACCAAATGTGGGTTCCGTCTTCACAACGGTTGTTGATAAAGTTCGAAAAGGCCACGTTCCCATAGACTTTCAAACGTTTTTCACTAATTCGAAACGTATTTAGGTCAGCGCGCGCACATGTGATATTTATTGTCTTACTGGTTTCATGACCGTATAATTACCACGCACATACGCATTGTTTAGGAGAAACACGCTATGAAAAAGACCTACCAACCTTCGAAAAAAAAGCACACCAACGTTAACGGATTCCGCGCTAGAATGAGCGATGCAGGGGGACGTAAAGTCTTAGCCCGCCGTCGCGCCAAGAAACGCACCAAGCTTTCCGCTTAACCACCCCATCGGCATGAAAAGGCAGTTCCGGATCCTTAAACATCAGGAGTTCGACCGCATTATTCAAGCCGGCAAATCCGTTAAAAGCGCTCATTATTCGATTTTCTTTCAACCTAGCGAAGGAAAAACGCGTATCGGGATCGCCGTTTCGAAAAAGAACGGCGGGGCCGTTGCTCGAGTCAAAATGAAGCGCCAAATTCGGGCTATGATCGCGGAAAACTGCGATCTCTCAAGACCGATTGACCTCATCATCGTCGTTCGTCCCAGTTACAAAACTGAGGATTATGTAAACGAAAAAGAGGAACTTTATCGGTGCCTCACCAATATCAAGGAAACCCAGAATTGAAAAACACTACAAAGAAACTTCTCGGACTAGTCGGCCTTGGATTCGGCGTTGTTTTGCTTTCGGGCTGCACCGCGAATTTTTGTTCGAACGTCGATCAGGCCCAAATGGCCTATCCGTATGAACAAGGCGTCACCGTCTATTGCGATAAGTTAGCCGTTCCGTCTGCTTATGCTGCAGTTGCCACTCCGGCCTTAGTTGGAAATGATGTCATCTACAAATACATCCCGTATACAGTTGACGAAACTGACGGAAGCATTAGCTACACCGCCAAAAAAGCTTCGTCATTTTTCCAAGGCGACGTCATCGCTAACGCCAAGAGTTCGGGATATCGCGTTCCGAGCATCGAGTATTGGGCCGCGATTGATGATTACGTTTTGAAAGCCGCCGTTACCCAGGCCGCCGGAATTACCTATTCCGAACCATCTTCCTTTAATCTCGTTCCATCCACCTTCATTTCTAAGATCACGGTAAGTGATGTTTCCAATGGTCAGTGGTGCCTGAATCCTTATGAAGATGCCGATACCGATGGGTCGGGTTCCAAAATCATCCCCATTGTTGCCGCCGGCGCTTCGACTGGCAATTCGATTCTCCGCAAATACGGAGAAATGAAATTTTCCGGATCCCCATCCCCGGCTGATGGAAAAGACGCTTATTCCCTTTGGGGCTTTTGGGATGCTTGGACACAGGAATTGAAATTCTCCTCTGATCCGCATCTCGGATTAGACGGCTGCCCAAATGCCGACTTCACTTCCTATTACAAGAATAAAGTCGCTTCGAAGGTTAACGCCATCCGAAGCTGTATCGCCACGCGAACCGATGAATTCGGGCATTTCGGTGTCCAAAACGATTGGAAAGTTGCCATCGAGCAGAAAGACTGGGGCTATGCCTGGCACAAAGGCTTCCTCGAAGGTCTTCTTGTCTACCCGGTTTCTTGGATGGTCGATACATTTGCCTATGGAATGGATCCGGCTCTTTCGGGCGTCGGTCAAATCTGGGCCATTGTCCTCGTCACCCTCATCGTCCGCGGAGTCTTGATGCTTTTGACCTTCAAGAGCACTTTGGATCAGCAAAAGATGCAGGCCTTGCAGCCTCAGCTTGCTAAGCTCCAATCGAAATATCCTAATAGCAACACCAACACCGCCGAAAAACAGCGCCTTGCTCAAGAGCAGATGGCCATGTATAAGCGGAACAAGATCAACCCGATGAGCCAATTCATCGTTCTTATCTTCCAGTTCCCGATCTTCATCTGTGTGTGGTCGGCTCTTCAAGGAAGCGCGGCTCTTTCTTCAGGCGAATTCATCAACGTTCGTCTTTCCGACACCATCAAAGACATCCTCTTTAATGTGAGCGGAACCTGGTACCTCAACACCAGTGGGTGGTGGACGGCTCTCGTCCTCTTCATCCTCATGGCTGGGACGCAGTTCCTTGCTATGCTCCTTCCTCAGCTCATCACGAAGATCAGAACGAAGAAGGCTGTGACCAATCTCACGAAGAATCCGGCCCAAGACAAGAACACCAAGCAGATGAAGTGGATCACCTATGGCATGCTCGCCTTCACGGTCATCATGGGCTTCTTCTTACCGGCCGCCATGGGAGTCTATTGGTTAGTCGGGGCCGTGATCTCAATGATTCAGACCGCCATTACTCAGATAATCATGGCCCATCAGGCCAAGAAAAGAGGAATATAAACCATGAAGGAGTACTCTGGTAAAACCGTCGACGATTGCGTAGCGACCGCCGCGAGCGAACTTGGACTTACCGCCGAGACCCTCGTTTACACCGTCAAAGAAGAAAAGAAAGGCCTCTTCAAGAAGAGCGCCATCATCGAAGTCTATGACGCTAATGATGCCGTGACCTATGGAGAAGAATATCTCACGAAGGCCCTCAAAGCCTTGGGTCTTGAAGCCAAAGTCACGTCGGTCCTTGAACAAGACATCATCAAAATGACGATCAATTCCGAAAGGAACCCGATCCTCATTGGCAAGAACGGAAGAACCCTTCAATCCCTCAATGAGCTCGTCAAGCTCGCCGTCAGCAACAAATTCCGTCATCGTTATCGCATCCTCCTCGACGTTGGGGGATATAAAGAAGATAAGTACTCCCGCATCGCTTATATCGCCAAGAAGAATGCCGCCCAGGTTCTTAAGAGCCACATCGACGTTCATCTCGAACCGATGACTCCAGACGAGAGAAGGGTCGTTCATAACACCCTCTCGGGAATGGAACACATCAAAACCGAGAGTTCCGGCGAAGGGAAAGACCGTTCAGTCGCCATCAAGTACGTCGCCTAATTAACAACAAGATAAACGGATGGTTCGCCATCCGTTTTTTCATTCTTCTCCCCGTGTATAATGAACCCGTGAATAAACCGATTATCGCTTTAGCAACGCCGCCTCTAAAAGGGGCACTCGCCATCATCAGAGTTTCTGGTGAAGGAGTCTTTGCTATCACCGATAAGTTCTTTTCGAAGACCATCTCTGGAACAAGCGAGAGATCAATATTCCTCGGCACCTTCTCCGATAAAGATAAACCAGTCGATTTCGTTGTTCTTCTTGCCTATCCTGGCCCCAACACCATGACGGGCGAGGACATCGTTGAAATCATCCCTCATGGATCGATGCTGATCTGCAATCAAATCATCCAAGCCTATATTGGGGAAGGCGCCACCTACGCGACGAGGGGCGAGTTCTCTTCCCGGGCCTTTTTTAATGGCAAGATGGACCTCGTCGAAGCCGAAGCAGTGAACGACATGATCAATGCGACGACGGTCGAGGCCAAGGATTTGGCTTTCTTCTCCCTGAAAGGCGAGACCAGTAAATTGCTTCAACCCCTCAAAAAGGAAATCGCCGATCTTCTTTCTCTCGTCGAGGTTAATATCGACTTCCCCGAATACACCGATATCGAGGAAGCAAGCGACAATAAAATAGTCGATGGGGTCACGGCAATCCGTCAGGATATCGCCCAACTCCTCAAAGACGGACGGGAAGGCAAAATCATCGTCGAAGGGGTCAAGGTCGCGATCGTTGGGGAACCGAACGTCGGGAAATCCTCTTTGCTCAATGCTTTGCTCGACGAAGAGAAAGCTCTCGTCAGCGATATCCCTGGCACAACCCGGGACGTCGTCGAAGGCGAACTATCGGTCCATGGAGTCGCTCTCCATCTTCTCGATACGGCGGGAATCCGCACTTCAGACGATCAAGTCGAAAAGCTCGGGGTCGCCCTTTCTGAAAAGACAATCGAAGAAGCCGACGTCGTTGTCCTCGTCGTCGATGCGAGAGAAAAGACTTTCACCAAAGAAGAAAGCGATATTCGGGACTTGGCGAAAGATAAGCATTTGATCATCTGTTATAACAAAGACGATCTGATTGATGATAAAGATCCATCCAAACTCTATGTTTCGGCCCTCAAAAAGGACATCGAACCCCTCAAAAATGCTATATACGACAGTCTTTCTCTTAATGACGAATCCTTTTCTTCTCCTCGTTTGACGAATGCTCGCGAACTTGGCATCCTCCGTCAAATCGATTCCGATTTGGCTCAAGCCTCCACGGACGCGAAACAAGGCCAGCCGATGGATATTGTTTCCGTTAATCTTCAAGCCGCCTATAACGCGTCGAGGCAACTTCTCGGCGAAGACGTCACAACCGATCTCACCGATGAGATCTTCTCGCGTTTCTGCGTGGGGAAATAACATGTATCTCGATTCCCATTGTCATCTTAACGACCCCAAACTCTTCCCTCGGGTTGAAGAGATTATTCATTCGGCGCGCGACGTTGACGTCAAACTTTTCCTGGTCGTCGGATGGGACTTAGCAAGTAGCAAGAAGGCTATCGAGATTGCCGAAAAGTATCCTAATGTTTATGCCGCGGTTGGAATCCATCCTGAAAACATTGCCGAAGCGGGCGAGAACGATATAAAGAATCTTCTTAAACTCGCAAAGCATCCCAAAGTAAAAGCCATTGGGGAAATCGGACTCGATTACCATTGGTTCAAAGCCCCCGAGGATCGAGAAAAACAAAAGAAGTGGTTTATCGAGCAGATTGATTTAGCCAATAAACTCAACCTCCCGATCTCGATTCACGCCCGCGACGCGAGCGCAGATACCCTCGATATTCTTCGCTCTCATCCCCTTATGAGCAGTGGGGTTCTTCATTGTTATTCGGGCTCATCGGAAAACCTCCTCGATTTTGCTAAACTTGGCTTCTATTTCGGCTTCGATGGTCCTATTACTTATAAGAACGCGATCGAACCCAAGAGAAACGTCCAAATCTGTCCCCTTGAAAGGCTTCTTTCCGAGACCGATTCGCCTTATCTTGCCCCCGTTCCTTTTCGAGGTCACGATAACGAACCGAAAAACATCCCCTTAATCGTGAAGGAAATGGCCCTTATAAAGGAAATGCCGGTCGAAGCGGTGGCCCTTCAGATCGAGAAGAACTTCCGAACCCTCTTCCGCGTGAAACAATAATATGGAACATTATCCAGCGATAATCGTTGTCGAAGGCACCTCGGACGAAGCCTTTATTTCGAGTTTTCTTGATGCCGATATCGTTAAAACAAATGGTTCAGATGTTCCACGGGAAACTATTGAGTACCTTAAAAAAGCCAGTAAATATCGTGATATTGTTGTTTTGACCGATCCCGATTCGCCAGGTAAACGGATTCGCGATATCTTGGATCAGAACATCGCGGGCCTTCAACATGCCTTCGTTCTTAAAGAACACTCGATAAAGCACCATAAAGTCGGAGTGGCGGAGTCAACGAAGGAAGATATTTTAGGGGCTCTCGCCCATCTCATTCCTTCGAAAAACAACGTTCGCGGTGACCTTGTTATGGCCGATCTATTTTCCCTTGGTCTAACGGGTGGTGAGAAGGCCAGCCAAAAACGGTCCCTTTTGGAGCATAATCTCCATGTCGGACACACGAATGGGAAAACCCTGCTTAAAAGACTTAACGCTTTAGGGCTTTCGAGGAAAGAAATCGAGGACGCGCTCAATGAATGAAGAGAAGTTTTTTGAAACCGTCGTGGGTTACAAGTTTTTAGCCAAAAAAGAAGTGGGTCAAAACTTCTTGGCCGACCCCATCGCGGCCAAACGGATCGTTTCGCTCCTCGAAATGAAAAAAGGCGACCGGATTCTCGAAATCGGATCGGGGGCCGGATCCCTCAGTTTTTTCCTTTCTTTCGGTCCGGGCGAAAGTGACCTCATCGACATCGACGATGGCCTTGTGACAAAACTAAAAAACGATTTTTCGGATAGTTCTTTCGTAAAACCAATGATCGGGAACGCCATGCGGTTCGACTATTCGCCTTACGATAAAATCATCGGCAATCTCCCGTATTACATCACCTCGGGAATCATCGAAAAGATCCTTTTGGGGGCAAGGAAAACGAGTCGAGCGGTCTTAATGCTCCAAAAAGAAGCGGCCGAAAGACTCACATCCAAGCTCGGTGATTCTGACTATTCACCTCTTACTCTTTATCTTAATTACGTCGCCTCAGTCAAAAAAGCCTTCAACGTCCCACGGACAAGTTTCGTCCCCGCTCCTCACGTCGAGTCGACCGTCATCGTCATCGACTTTCTCCTTGATCGTCACAACGAGGAAAGCGAGAAGATGTACCTTTTGGCCTCGCGTCTCTTCTTATATCGGAGGAAAACCATCTACAACAATCTTCGGACGTACCTTAACGATGCGTCGAAGGCCTCGGAGGTTCTTAGGGAAGCTCATATACCCGAAACCGCCCGACCCGAAGATCTCAGCGCGGAAAGCTATCTTGCCCTCTCGCGTTTGCTAAATTGCTAGTAGAATCAAAGCCATGATAATCAAATCATTCGCCAAAATTAACGTCTCGCTCAAAGTCTTAGGCAAGCGGGAAGATGGATACCACAACCTTCAAATGGTCGATCTTCCGATCGATCTTCACGACATCATCGAGATCGAACCTCTTCCTTTTTCGCCTGATTCCTATGTCACCTGCGACGATGTCGAACTCGCCGCCCTTAAAGATAACCTCTGCAAGAAAGCCCTTGATGCGATGAGGAAGAAATATCTCTTCAAAGACAATTTCAATATCCACATCCACAAGGAAATACCTTTCGCCGCCGGACTCGGTGGTGGCTCTTCGAATGCCGCCGCGGTCATGACCGCGGTCAAGACTCTCCTTAAACTTCCCGCCACCGACGAAGAGATGAATCAAATCGGCCTTTCGATCGGAGCTGACGTTCCTTTCTTCCTTGTGAACAAACCCTGCCTCGTCGAAGGAATTGGCGAAAAGCTGACCCCGATTAAGGTCAAAAACGAATACGAATGTTTGATTGTGAAACCCCAAGATGGTCTTTCCACGAAGGACGTTTACGGAGCTTCCGATTCCTGCCAAAAATCTCGGATCGATACGAATGGGGTCCTTAAGGCCTTAGCAAACGGCGACGATCTTCTTTTGGCCAAAAGCCTTGGCAACGATTTGATGATTCCGGCCGAGAGACTCTGCCCCGAAGTCGGGGTCATTTATGATCTTTTGATGCGCGAAGGTTTCCAAATCGTCTCGATGTCGGGATCCGGCTCTTCTCTCTTCGCCCTCTCGATGGATGGCCATAAATGCAAAGAGGCCGCCAAGAAGTTCTCGCGATTAGGCTATATCGTCAGGCTCACCAAAATACTAAAATAAGAAAAAGGGGTACTCCTTCATGAACAAATACGCGATCATCCTTGCCGCCGGGAAAGGCACCCGGATGAAAAGCCTCCGGGACGACCTCAGCAAGGTTTCTTTCCCGATCCTTGGTCAACCGCTCGTCAAATACGTCCTCGAATCTTTGAAACCTTTGGGATTAGACCGAATCGTCACCGTCGTCGGCTTTGGCGGAGAGATGAGCAAATCCATCGTCGAAAAGGATTCCGAAGTCGTTTGGCAGCTTGAGCAGAAGGGGACCGGTCACGCCGTCAGTCAAGCCGCTCCGCTCCTCGAAAGCCAAAAAGGCGAAACGATCATTTGCTGCGGAGATACGCCGCTTTTAACGAGCAAGACCTTAGCCGCGCTTTTCTCCAGCCACGAAACCAATCACAACGCTCTCACCATCATGACGGCCGTCATGGACGATCCCCATGGTTATGGGAGAATCGTGAAGGAAAAGGGCCGCGTTCAGAAAATTGTTGAACAAAAAGACTGCACTCCGAAAGAAGATCTCATCAAAGAGGTTAACGCCGGGGTCTATATCTTCGATAACGAAGAGCTCTTTAAGAACCTTAAGAAACTCACCCCCAACAATGCGGCGGGCGAGTATTACCTCACCGATGTCATTGGGATGTTCGTCAAAGACGGTCTCAAGGTCTCGTCCTTCAGCGTCTCCGACCAAAACGAAACCCTTGGCATCAATGACCGTTATCAATTATCGGTCGCCTCGAAGATCATCCAGGCTCGCATCAACAAAGCCTTGATGCTTTCTGGCGTCACGATGGACGACCCCGATACGACTTACGTTTCCCCCATGGCGGAAATCGGACAGGACACGATCCTTCGTCCTGGAACCTCGATTTTCGGGAAAACCGTGATCGGAACCGGAAACATCATCGGACCGCAGACTTATCTTGAGAACTGCGTGGTCGGAAACGACAACGTCATCCTTTCTTCGTATATGAGTGACACCGTGATTGGGAACAAAACGACCTTAGGGCCTTATATGCGTTCCCGGAACAACGCCATTATCAAAGACGGGGCCCACATCGGGAACTTCGTCGAGATTAAGAATGTTCAGTTCGGTCGCGGATCGAAAGCCGCCCACCTTTCCTATTTAGGGGACGCGAAGATCGGCGAAGAGGTCAATGTCGGCTGCGGAACCATCATCGCCAATTACGATGGAGTCAATAAATTCTCGAGCGAAATCGGGGACAAATCCTTCGTCGGCTCTGGATCGACCATCATCAGTCCGGTCGTTCTTGGAGAGAGTTCGTTCATCGCCGCCGGAAGTACCATCAACCGCGATGTTCCCTCTCACGCCATGGGCATCGCCCGGGCGCGGCAAGAGAACAAAGAAGGTTATAGCGATATCCTCAAAGCTCGAGCCCTCGCGATCAAGAAAAAGTCGGGTAAATAATATGCTCACCGTCCCATGCTTCGGTCGAAACGTCTACATCGATTCAAGGCTCGTGGGCTATATCACGCAAAATCCATCGGGCGAAGGCGAGATCTATATATCCGGTCATCGTTTTTGCAAGATCACCGATCATGGCGTCATCTCCATCAATGGAGAGAAAGTCGGCTACGTCGAAGACGGTGGAGATATCTATCTTCACGATAAACTCGTCGGCGAAATCACCCCGCAATACGATTTCCGCTTCTTTGGGAATCGCCTAAACGGAGATTAACAAATTAAGAAATAAGAAAAGGCACGCTTTCTGGAAATCCAGAGCGTGCCTTTTTGATCAAACGTTACTTCTTGCCTTTGGCTTTCGCTTTGGCCTTAGCAGCTTTGACCGGTTTAACGGCCTTGGCGGCTTTGACGACCTTCGCAGCCTTAACGACTTTGGCGGCCTTGGCAGGTTTAGCACTGGCCTTGGCTGTTTCGCGTTCGTGAAGGATGCTGGCTTGGGCGGCCGCTAGACGGGCTAACGGGACGCGGAAGGGTGAGCAAGAGACGTAGTCGAGTCCGACGGCGTCGTAGAAGATGATGGAAGCGGCATCGCCTCCGGTTTCGCCGCAGACCCCGATGAGGAGATCCGGACGGGTGGCGCGGCCACGTTCGATGGCGATCTTAACGAGTTCACCAACTCCAGCTTGGTCGATGGTTTGGAACGGATCGAACTCATAGATCTTCTTGTCGTAGTAGAACGGCAGGAATTGTCCGGCGTCATCACGGGAGAAGCCCATGGTGAGCTGGGTGAGGTCGTTGGTTCCGAAGCTGAAGAACTCGGATTCCTTGGCGATGTTCCCGGCTTGGAGAGCACCCCTCGGAACCTCGATCATCGTGCCGATGTGGTAAACGAGTTTGACTTTTTCCTTCTTCATCTCGTTTTCGACGGCTTCGACGACGATGTTCTTGGCGAATTTGAATTCACGAAGCTCGCCGATGAGCGGGATCATGATTTCGGGTTCGACTTTAGCCTTGAGATCCTTGCTGGCCTTGATGGCGGCTTGGATGATGGCGGTGGCTTGCATGCGGTAGATTTCCGGATAAGCGACGCAGAGACGAACTCCGCGGAAGCCCATCATCGGGTTGGCCTGTTGGACTTGGCTAATCCGATCCTTGACCTTTTGGGCATCGACTTTGAGGGTCTTGGCGATTTCCGCGATCTTCTCGGTCTCATAGATGGTCGGGAGGAATTCGTGGAGAGGTGGATCGAGCAAGCGGATGCAAACGAGATCCTTCGGGCTCGACATATACATATGGTAGAAGTCCGAGACTTGGTAAGGCCGTAATCTTTCGAGGGCGGCTTCGCGTTGTTCGGTCGTGTCGGAGAGAATCATCGCTCTCATATTGAGGATGCGGTCTTCGGCGAAGAACATACGTTCAGTGCGGCAGAGGCCGATACCTTCGGCTCCGTACTTGTGGGCGTTGTCGGCATCGGTCGGGGTGTTGCAGTTGGCACGGATCTTGAGGCGGCGATACTTGTCGGCCCAAGACATAAGGCGGCCAAAATCTCCACCTAAATCAGCTTCGGTGGTTCCGATCGCGCCTTCATAGACGCTACCAGTGTTGCCATCGACGGAGACGATGTCCTTTTCGGTGTAGACCTTGCCCTTGATGGTCATGGTCTTCTTAACTTCATCGATGAGGGCGCCAGTGCAGCCAGCGGCGCAGCATTTGCCCATCGAACGGGCCACGACGGCCGCGTGGGAGGTCATACCGCCACGGGCGGTGATGATGGCTTCGGCGTTGACCATGCCGATGATATCCTCAGGAGAGGTTTCGGCACGGGCGAGAACGACTTTGGCTCCGGCATCATGCTTGGCTTTCGCTTCTTCAGCGGTGAAGACAAGAACGCCAGTTCCGGCACCCGGAGAAGCGGGCAACCCGACGATGATCGGGGTGTGTCTCTTGAGGTCGGCTGGATCGAAGGTCGGATGGAGAAGGTCGTTGAGTGACTTCGGTTCGACGCGTAAGCAGGCTTCCTTTTCGTCGATTAAACCTTCATCGACGAGGTCGGTCGCGATCTTGAGGGCGGCGCGGGCCGTTCTCTTGCCATTGCGGGTCTGTAAGAAATAGAGTTTGCCTTTTTCGACGGTGTACTCCATGTCTTGCATATCATGGAAATAATTTTCCATGCGCTTGATGGTTTCGTTGAACTGTTTGTAGACATCGGGCATGCGCTTGGCAAGCTCTTCGATGTGAAGCGGAGTCCGAACGCCGGCGACGACGTCTTCGCCCTGGGCGTTAGGAAGGAATTCGGCGTAGATCTTCTTTTCGCCGGTCGATGGGTTACGGGAGAAAGCGACACCGGTGCCGCTGTCTTCGCCCATGTTGCCGAAGACCATCGTCTGAACGTTGACGGCAGTGCCCCATTCATAGGGGATGCCATTCATCTGACGATAGACGTTGGCGCGCGGGTTGTCCCAGCTGCGGAAGACCGCGGAAATGGCTTCCTTAAGTTGGATGTACGGGTCAGTCGGGAAATCTTCCCCGAAAACGCCCTTGTAGTATTTCTTATATTCTTTGACGAGGGCTTTAAGTTCGGCGATGGTGACTTCGGTGTCGAGCTTGTAGCCTTTCTTCTCTTTGATTTCATCGAGCATCTTGTCCATCTCAACGCGTGGATGGCCTTTGGCGATGTTGGTGAACATCAAAATGAAGCGGCGGTAGCTATCGAAAGCGAATCTCTCGTTTCCGGTGACTTTGGCCAAGGCTTCGACGGTGACGTCGTTAAGACCGAGGTTGAGAATGGTGTCCATCATGCCCGGCATGGACATGCGGGCTCCTGAACGGACCGAGACAAGGAGCGGATACTTGGTGCCGCCAAATTCCTTACCATCGGTTTTCTCGACTTCGTGGAGGTGTTTCACGATGTCGCCCCAAACGGACTCGGGGATCTTCTTTCCGGAATCGTAGTAGAGAGTGCAGGCTTCAGTGGTGATGGTGAAACCGGCCGGAATGTTGATCCCGGCAGCAGTCATCTCGCAAAGTCCTGCGCCTTTTCCGCCAAGGATGTCTTTGCCTAAATGGGCTTCGTGAGCTTCCTTGAAGGAGTAGACGTACTTCTTTTCTGCCATGTTGTCCTCCTAAATGACAATATTGGATTCGGCTTTAGGCCAAACCTAGCGAACAAATATTAGCACTTAGGGCTTGTTCTTAGAACAAGAAAAGCGGTTAGGTCGTTCGAAAGGGTGTTTTGCCTAAAATCTTTGCCCGGGAGAGTCTGCTATCCGGATTAGTGTTTAGGCGAGGATATTTAATACGTTCAGTTTAATGAAGTTTTTGAATGAGCATGCACATGGTCGTTTTCCACAGAATTTCGGCCCACAAATAAACACGCAACCATTCGCCTCTATATACTTCCTTATTTTGGTTTCGACGTGCCTTTTGTAATATTCGACATGAATTCCATCTTACTTGCCGCGATCACGTCGGCAATCATTTGGTTAAAATACAACAAAAAGCAACAGGCCAATACAACAAAAAGCAGCAGGTCAATACAACAAAAAGCAGGATGCGAATACAGTAAAAAGCAGTAGAAACGACGATTGGAGAAAAACTCTTTTTGTCTTTTTATAAATGTGAAATAAAGAAGTTGTTTTGAAGAACTTCTCTCAAAATCTATTTATTAACTTTATATATGGCTTTTTTGCCGTTTTTCTTGGCTAAATACTTCCAGAAAATCTGCATGATCATATGATCGAAACCCATGTGAAGGTCTTCAGTTATCTGCATGTCATCGGCCGGGACGTGGAGTTTGTAGTCGCTCATGGCGGCAAGCTTTCCTCCATCGTATCCGGTCATTCCCATAATCTCCGCGCCCATGGTTTTCGCGTAGGTGACGGCCTTGATGACGTTATGAGAATTTCCTGAGCCCGAAATAGCCAAAACAAGGTCGCCCTTTTTGACTTTTCCTTGGAGTTGATAATAGAAAACGTCCTCGAATCCGACGTCGTTAGCAACCGCCATCATCATCGGGATATTGTCGTTGAGGCAGACGAAATTGAATTTCTTTTCGAGTTCGTAGCAGGTGCCTTTATTGAAATCGCACACCATGTGGGAGGCCGTCGCCGAACTGCCACCGTTGCCGAAAACAAAGACGGTTGAGCCTTTTTCGTAATGGCTTAGGAGGGCGTTCATGGCCTCGTTCAGCTCTTTCCGATTGAGTTTATCGATCGCGGCTTTTTCGCGTTCATAGTACTCGTTGATGTCTTTGGTGAAGTCCATGATTGCTGTCTCCTGTTTCAATATTATGCCCTATTTAAGGGACAAAATCTTTTCGACCGCCTCAAAAAGGTTCTTGGCGATGAAGTCTGGTTTGGCGTCTCCGTATTTCTTGTATGGATGCGGATCTCCGCTCATCACGAGGACCGTGTGGCAACCGGCATTGATGCCTGTTTGTACGTCCTGGCAAGTGTCACCGATGACCCATGATTCCTTGAAGTCGATGTTGTATTTGGCTTGGGCTTTAAGAAGCATTCCAATTTTCGGTTTACGGCAATCGCATTCGATCTTGAATTCCGGCCGTTCGCCCGGAAAACCTTTGTCCGGATGATGGGGACAAAAGAAAAGGTCATTGAGATAAGCCCCTTCTTGACCAAGTAGATCTTCTAACCGGTTATGGATGTTCTTTAATTCGGCAAGACTCGTTTCGCCACGGGCCACGACTGGTTGATTGGTGATGCAAACGGCAAGATAGGGCGAAGAATTGATTTTCTTTATAGCTTCGGCCGAGCCGGGTTCGAGATCAAGCATATCGGCTTTGGTGACGAAGTCGCCGAAATGATTGATGGTCCCGTCCCGATCGAGGAAAAGGCACTTTTGCGGGTGCGACAAATTACGCGCGGCGATAATGCCGGCTGTACAGTCTTCGACGACCGCGAAATACCGTTCGGGGGTTCCGCAATCCTTAACGTATTCGGAGCTCCGATAGGCATAGATAGTTTTTTCCTTCAGGGCGGGAGTAAGAATCTCTTTTTCGAAATCGATTTTTGTCGGTTCGTTCACTTTATGGAGGATTTCTTTACTCACGATATAGAGTCCGGCGTTTGTCAGGTTCTCGAAATAAAAATCCCGTTTGTCGTGCTTCGATAAAAGCGAGGTGATTCGGCTTTCCTCGTCGACGAGGAGAAGATCGCTGTCCGACGGATGGCCATTAGGATGAGCGAAGGCCGTGATCAAGGCGTGTTTCTCATTATGGAAAGCGAAGAAGCGTTTCCAATCGACATCAATCATGAGATCGCCAAAAAGAAGGGCGAAATCCTCATCGAAAAGTTTTGCCGCGTAATAAATGGCCCCGCCGGTCCCGAGGGGTTCATTCTCGACGATATATTCGATCTTGAGGCCGAATTTCGCTCCATTCCCGAAATAGTCTTGGACGGAATGACCAAGGTGGCTGACGACTAAAACGACGCGGTCGAATCCGCTTCGCTTAAGATTCTCGATTTGCCATTGAAGGATAGGTTTCCCGCAGATGGGAACCATCGGTTTTGGAAGATCGCCGGTGATGTCTTTTAAGCGTGTCCCGGCTCCGCCGGCTTGGATAAGGGCAATCATGTTATTCCATGAAGATGATCGAGACCCCGGCATTGTCGAGTTCGATTGGCATCTCTTTCAAATCTTTTAGCGCTTCTCTGACCCGATCTTTTTCCTTGTTGCCTGGAACGTAGAAAAGAAGGAATCCGCCGCCGCCGGCTCCGAGGAGTTTGCCGCCAGAGGCTCCGGCTTTGATAGCTTTATCATAGTATTCGTCGATCTTTGGATTGCTGATGCCACGGGCTAAACCCCGTTTAATCATCCACGATTCGTTGAGAATAGGTCCTAAGGCATCGACGTTGTTAGCTTCGAATTCGCCTTTGAGTTTCCTTGTCATCTCGCAGAGTTTTTTCGTTCCCTCGATCTTCTCTTGCTGAGTCGCAAGGTTTTTCGTTTCTTCGCCAAGGATTTTATTCGCGTCCCGGACATCGCCCGTGTAGAACATCATGAGGCTGTCCTCAAGTTTCTTATAGGATTCATGACGCATGATGATGGGTTCGACCTTAACAAAGCCATCGGGGCAGAATTCGTAATAACGAAGCCCTCCGAAGGCCGCGGCGAATTGATCTTGTTTGCCAATCGGATTTCCTAATTTGTTGATCTCCACTTCGCAGGCTTCTTTGGCCACGTGGTAGGTCGAAACGGATTGCTCGTTATAGGCATAAAGAAGTTTCAATAAAGCGACAGTGAAAGAACTGCTTGATCCCAGTCCCGTCCCTGAAGGGATGTCGGCCATCGAAGTGATTTCAATGCCCTTGGTTCCAAAGTCGGTCAGGACTTGTTTAAAAATCCGATGCTCGATTTTCGTGGGATCGTTAACGACCTCCGTCTGCGAGTATTTAAGGGTGATGGAATCTTTATTAAAGGCTTTGTTGACCGTCAGATAGACATATTTCCGAATTGACGTCGAAATAACGCATCCACCATATTTCTCGTAGAAAGACGGTATATCTGATCCCCCTCCGCAGAACGAGACGCGGAAGGGCGCGCGGGCTATGATCATGTTTGAATTTCTCTTTTCTCGGTAATCCATTTTAAGTTAGCCCTAAGGCTAAGGCAACAAAAGCCTTCCTTTCTCGGAGCTTGACACCAATAAGTTTCATCCTTATGAATGTTCGTCGGTTTTACTTATGGAGCTTCAACTTTTCCATTCGCTTTTTGATACGAAAAATGGTTGGCCCCGTGCGTGACTTTTTTCTCCTCTCTCTTTGATAGATAGCCCAATAAAGTCCAAGAGGAACTCGCCATCCATCGGTTTTTTCTTTTTCATTATCTCGTTAGTGCTACAATTTCCGTTAAGGAGCCTAGCATAAATGGCAGCAAAAGAACCTTTAATCCTGACGATTGATTTCGGTACTCAATCCGTCCGGGCGTCTATTTTCGATAAGCGCGGAAACGCCCTCGCGATGGAAAAGGAAGTTTATGCTCCGGCTTATTATTCCCCCAAACCTGGTTTTGCCGAACAGGACCCCGATTATTATTTCCGTTGTTTATGCAGTTGCACCAAACGTCTCGTCGAAAGCCACGCTGACCTCTTACCCCAAGTAAAAGGCATCACCGAAACTTGCTTCCGCGATTCGGCCGTTCTCCTCGATGAAGATAACCAAGTCGTCCGTCCGATGATCTTGTGGCTCGATCAACGTTTCGCTAAATGCGAAAAACCTCTTCCTCTCAAAGCCCGTTTGATATTTAACCTCGTTGGGATGGGCGAAACGATTCGCGTTAATCGTCAACGGACCGTCTCGAATTGGCTCATCGAAAACGAACCTGAAAATTGGGCTCGTGTCAAAAAATACCTTTCGGTTTCGACCTATTTCATCTTCCGCTTAACTGGTCAGATGAAAGAAGCCTCGGCTTCTCAAATTGGTCATTACCCCCTCGATTACAAGAATCGGACTTGGTATGGAGATCCTGAACATCATCTTCAAGGCCAGATTTTTTCGCTTAAGAAATCGCAACTCTGCGAACTCGTTCCTGAAGGGGCCCTCATCGCTGGCATTTCGGAAGAGGCCGCTAAACTCACGGGCCTTCCAGCTGGGATGCCAATCTACGCCTGCGGGGCCGACAAATCCTGCGAGACTCTTGGAGCAGGCGTCATCGATTCGACGATGGCCTCGATCAGTTTAGGCACGGCGTGCACGATCGAAACCACGACCAAAAAATGGGTCGCTCCGGAGAAGTTCCTTCCCGCTTATCCAAGCGTCCTTCCCGAATATTACAACATGGACGTTCAGATCTACCGCGGTTATTGGATGATCAACTGGTTCCTCAAAGAATTTGGGGCCAAGAACATCAACGACATCATCATCGATGACGTCGACGCGGATGAGTACAACAAAGACCTTCCCAACATCCCCGCCGGATCGGATGGTCTTATCCTTCAGCCATATTGGGGCGCGCCTCTTGCTCACCCTCTCGTCAAAGGGACGATCGTCGGTTTCTCGGATGTCACGACGAGAGAGCACGTCTATAAAGCCATCATCGAAGGTATTTCTTATGCCTTAAGAGAAGCCAAAGAAGGCTTCGAAAAGAATCTCAAACACGAATTCACTTCCCTTCGGATTTCGGGCGGAGGATCGAAGAGCGATGAGATTTGCCAAATCACTGCCGACGTCTTTGGAATCCCCGTTTCGCGGGTTCAGACCCACGAGACCTCGTCACTTGGGGCGGCCGTCGCCGGCTTTCTCGCCGTCCATGAATTCCATGACCCTTATGAAGCCGTTCAGGAAATGGTTCATGAATGCGATGTCTTCACGCCTGACATGAAGAACCACGAAACCTATAATTACCTCTATAAGAACGCTTATCGGAAACTCTATCCCGCCCTTCGCCCGACTTACGAAAACCTCTGCTATTTCACTAAGCGGTGAACGAGAGAAACAAAAACGCGGTCCATCAATGACGGGCCGCGTTTTCTTATCTTTAACTCACGTCGTTTCTTTGTCGACGGTGCCTTCGGCCGCCATCGGGTTCTTGCCAAGGAATTGCGAGTTGTAGAGATCGGCGTAGAAGCCTTTCTTCTCGAGGAGTTCCTTGTGGTTCCCCATTTCGATGATCGAGCCTTTGTTCATGACGAGGATGAGTTTGGCGTTTTTGATGGTGGAGAGACGGTGAGCGATGACGAAGGAAGTCCTTCCGTTCATCATTTTCTCCATGGCATCTTGAATCGCTTGCTCGGTTCTCGTGTCGACGCTTGAAGTCGCTTCGTCGAGGATCATGATCTTTGGTTTGCTGACGATGGCCCGGGCGATGGTGAGAAGCTGACGTTGACCCTGAGAAAGGTTCGAGCCTTCTTCCTTCAGGATGAAATCGTATCCTTCGGGTAAGGTTTCGATAAAGTGATCGGCGTGGGCCGCTTTCGCGGCTTCAATGACATCTTCGTCGGTAGCGTCGCTTCGCCCATAACGGATGTTCTCTTTGATAGAGCCGTTGAAGAGCCAAGTGTCCTGAAGAACCATTCCCACTGAGCCTCGGAGGGCTTCGCGAGAATAATGTTTGATGTTCACACCATCGAGAATGATGGATCCTGAATCAACTTCGTAGAACCGCATGAGAAGATTGACCAAGGTGGTTTTGCCTGCGCCGGTCGGTCCGACGATGGCGACCATTTCCCCTGGTTTGACATGGATGTTCATGTCGGTTATGAGGGGTTTGGTTGCTTCATAAGAGAAAGCGACGTGATCGAAGACGACCTCACCTTTGATCGGGTCTTCGGAATCGATGCAGTCGGGATCGTTTTTCACTTCTTCTTGCTCATCGAGAACCTTGTAGATTCTTTCCGCGGAAGCTCCAACCGATTGGATTGAAGAGAAGATTTGACCTAGTTCTTGGAAGGGTTGCTGGAAGATATTGAGGAACATGATAAAGGCGACGAGAAGACCCGCGGACTCGGTGTAGATCAGACCCGAGACGAGGGAGACGGCGACGAAGCCGATGTTGTAGATGAAACGCATGGTCGGATAGATGAAACCGCTGATCCACTGGGACTTGCGGTCAGCTTCGGTCATCTCGGCGTTGGTCTTGTCGAAAACGGCTTGGGCCGCATCTTCCCGGTTAAAGAGCTTAAGAAGAGTGAAGCCCGAATAGCCTTCTTCGATCTCCGATTCGAGTTCGCCATATTTGGTTCGGTAGATCTTAAACTGTTTCCGGCTTTGCTTGCCGATGACGGCAACGAAAATGAGAGTGATCGGCATCGTCGACAGGATGACGAGAGCGAGAGGCCACGACATGATGAACATGGCGATGATACAGCCAATGAAGACGGTGACTCCCCGCCCAAGCGAGGTGATGATCGAGGGGAGATTCCTCCCGATGTTATCGACGTCGTTCGTGCCGCGTTGGAGAATTTCACCGGTTTCGGTTTTGTCGAAATAGGCTAGAGGTAAAAGATCGAGTTTCTCCTTCACTCTTTTTCGCATTTGATAGCCATACACGGCCACGACCTTCTCAAGGATCCAGTCGCTGACCCAACTGAGGAAAGCGCTGAAAACGTAGAAGGCGAGAAGGATGCCAAATTGTCTAAGGGCGTAATCCCAGTTGACGCTGGCGACTCCATGAGGATCGATTTCCCCACCGATGAGCCGGGGGATGTTGATCATGTTGGAACTATCGATAATTCCACCGAGAAGGATCGGGGTGATGATAGTGAGAACTCCGCTCACGACGAGGAGAAGAATGACGATCGTGATGGTAATGTTTTGCGTCTTAAAATCGGCGATGAGACGCCCATATGTCTTCTTATAGTTCTTTGGTTTTTGGCCAAAATCCATATTCTCAGGCATTAGCGCTCACCCCCTTCCGCGGCGAAGCCTTTGGCAAGTTGCATTGTCTTGGCGATTTCTTCTTTGTCGAGCTGCGAATAGACGATCTCTTGATAGATTTGGCAGCTCTTCAAGAGTTCGCGGTGCGTTCCCTGGCCAACCATTTTTCCATCACTCATAACGATGATGTCGTCAGCATCCAAAATCGTCGAGACGCGTTGGGCCACGATGATGACGGAAGCGTTCTTGGTATAACTCTTTAAAGCGGTTCGTAATTTGATGTCGGTCTTGAAGTCGAGAGCACTGAAAGAATCGTCAAAGATGTAGATTTCAGGCTTCTTTACGAGGGCTCGGGCAATGGCTAAACGTTGTCTTTGCCCACCGGAGAAGTTCTTTCCGCCATGCTCGACTTCAGCATCAATTCCCTTTTCTTTTTTCGAAACGAAATGGGTGGCTTGAGCGATTTCGAGAGCGGTTTTGATTTCTTCTTCGGAAGCGTCTTGTTTTCCAAATTGAATGTTCGATCTGATTGTTCCCGTGAATAAAAGAGCCTGTTGAGGGACGAAGCCGATTTTTTCTCTAAGTTCGCGTTTATCATAATCGCGAGTATCGACCCCATCGACGAGGACGTGGCCTTCATTGACGTCGTAGAAACGCGGGATCAAATTGATGATCGAACTTTTTCCTGAACCCGTTGAACCAATGATCGCGGTTGTGCTTCCGGGTTTGGTTTTGAAAGAGATATGACTAAGTGAGGGCGCGGTCGCATCAGGGAAGATGAAAGTCACGTCTTTGAATTCCACGACCCCTTCATTTTTCTCCGGGTGAACTGGGTTCGGGTTATCGAGGATTGAATTCTTGACGGCGAGGACTTCGTTGATTCGTTTGGCCGAAGCGCTGGCGCGCGGGACCATGATGAAAAGCATCGAGAACATGATGAAGCTGAACATGATGTTCATCGCGTATTCGGCCGCGGCGATGATGTTACCAAAGTTCACGAAGACTTCAGGACCGGGTTTTCCATCCATAAGATAGAAGCCAAAGAAGAAGATGGCCATATAAGTTAAGTCGAAAGTAACTCCGACGACGGGGTTGCCAAAGCTGAGAATTCGCGTAAATTTAACGACGAGATCAGTCGCTTCTTTATTGGTGTCGTCAAAGCGTTTCTGCTCTTTTTTCTCTTGGTTAAAAGCCCGAATAACACGAACTCCGGTGATGGTTTCACGCAAGACCATCGTGACCTTATCAAAGAGAACTTGGAACTTTTCGAAAAGCGGATAGACAACCGCGAAGAGAATCCCAATGACGACGACGATGAGAGGGACGGAGACCGCCAAAATCAAAGCGATTCGAGCGTCTTCGGTCATAATCATGATGATCGCGACAATGAGAGTGACTGGACTTCGAACAAGGACGCGAAGACCCATTTGAACAAGCTGTTGGCATTGTTCGATATCGTTCGTGGTTCGGGTGATAAGAGTCGGGGTTCCAAATTTTCCGTATTCCGAAACCGAGAGGTTCGTGACTTTGTGGAAGACTTCTTGGCGAAGGGTTCGCCCGAAAAAGGCTCCGACGCGACTATTAAGGATTGAGCCGAAAAACGAAAGGACAAGGGCGATGAGGGAGATGACGGTCATGACCCCCCCGATGATCCAAATGTCGGTGACGTTATTGCCAGTTGGAGCGGCAAAATTGATGCCCCAAAAGGAAATGAGGACGTTGTTGAGGACCGAAACATAGTCGGTCGGTCTTTCCATGATCGTCGTGATCTTGGACATTAAATCAGGTAAAAGGAGCCCTAAATAGGCGTCGAGGGCCGTGATCAGCATTACCATCAGGACTTCAAACCAGATGGGTTTAAGGAAACGGAGCAATTTGGTCATAGCCGTATTCTATTACGAGGAATTTTTATTATCACCATGAACTTAATATTCCCATATAGTTAAGCAAAATTGGACAGTTTTATTCTTGGCGAGTCGCCGAAAGAAAAAGCCCCTAGAAACGATCTAGAGGCAAAATCGGCGAAAGTGCTTTCACCCTTCAATCGGAGTTTTTAGGAGCATTCCGAGGATGACGTCACTCGGGACGACGACGAAATTCTTTCTTCCCATCGTGACGCGGCTGATGATGGCTCCGATGATGAAATCATAAAATGCGAGGGCGATATGAAGAGGGCTTCCGTTGATCACTTTGCCCTCCGCTTGTCCTTGCTGAATCAGACTCTTGAGATAATGCATTGGTTCAATGGCGTTTTTCTTTAACTCAGGCTTTTCGCCAAGAGTTTGTTGCATATGCATCGTGACGTAAATCTCGGCGTAGTACATCAAATCGTCGCTTTTGGAGGCGGCGCTTTCGCAATACTCCGTTAAGATCTTGAGCCCTTTGACTCCACCGGCTTTCATGGCTTCCTCAAAAGGCGGCATTTCGGTTCCGACCATCACGCTCTCTTCGAGGATGGCGGCAAAGATGTCGTCCTTTGAATCGAAATAATGATAAAAAAGTCCATGTGAACATTTGGCTCCAACGGTGATGTCGTCGACAGTGACGGCATCGTATCCCTGCATGGCGAAAAGACGGAGAGCAACCCCCATGATCCTTTCGCGGCGGCGGTCTTTGATTCGCTTGTTCTGCTCCGGCGTTCTTGGCATAAATGGAACCCCTTGGCCGTTTCCGGCTTTACAAAGAAAATTGTATTGGCGTTGTATGAAATCGTCAATTAAAAAGAAGCCGAGTCATAATAGACAAGCGGTGGTCGAATCTATTTACTTATTCTCATTTCCTTCAATAGGGCCGTCGATAGTCGATTCAACCAAAATCCTTCTCTGATTGTGAATGATAAGGAAGGAAAGGACGACTGCTCCGGCGAGGAAGAGGACGATGGCGGCGGTGTAATCCCACCATTGGTATTTCGAATAGGTGTTCCAGATCTGATTGTTGATGAACATCGACACAATGCTTCCGAGAACGAATCCCATGACGACGGTGAAGGTTCCACGGTGATGCTTTTCCATTAAAGAAACCATGATTTTTGAAATGGTAAATAGACCGGCGATGACTCCAATAAGAAGGATGAAGGTCAAGAGGAGCCCAGTTCCAATCCGATCGTGGTTGGAAAACATCGATTGGTTTCCAATGAAAAGATCGACCACGGGGTTATATAGCCCGAAGATGAAGAGAACCATCGAGCCCGAGATTCCCGGAAGGATGCAGGCGGCCGCGGCCACGAAGCCGACGACGAAGATCACGGGATAAACCCACCAATTCTGATTTGGGTTAAGGAAAGCGTCTCCGAGATTGATACCAAAATACTTGTCGGCGACGACGGACATAATTCCAATTCCGGCCGCGACGAGGAAACCGATGACTATTCGCGTAATGTCCATGGCGGTGGCCTTTTTCTCTCTTAGTTCATAAAGGATGACTGGTAGTCCGCCCAAAATGAAACCGGCGAAAAGAGCCGTAATTTCTAACTGAAGAGAATCGTAGAGGAATTTTTGGCCAACGAGGAGAATAACGGCGGCGATCACGCAGCCGAGAGCGATCGGGAGAAGACGGAGAAATGCTTTTCCAAAGTGGTGACGGAGATCATTGATCGTTGAGAGAAGTTTGTCATAAATACCGACAATAATTCCTACGGTTCCGACGGAAACTCCAGGCAAGATTCCTGTTCCCAAGATCGCACCTTTTCCAAAGTCCGTAAACCACTCTTTTGTTTTCATAAGCCTCACTATACGGGTTTTTTCATCTTTTTCCTAGGCAAGTGTGTTACTATTGCTCCGATATGCGAACCCTGATTCTTTACGTCAGCCAAGCTGGCTCAACAAAAAAATATGCCGAAGACATTGCCGCCTCTTGCGGGGCCGACGTCACGCCATTAAAACGCTTCCGCGCGCGTAACTATAAGAATTACGACACGATCGTTTTCGGTGGCTGGATTATGGGCAACACCATTCAAGGCCTCAATAAATTCCTTTCGAACTATGGAGCCATGAAGGAGAAAAACGTCATCGTTTTTTCTTCGGGAATGTCTCTTCCGTCTTCTGAATCCCGTGAACTCATCATCGAGCAGAATATTCTTGATCTCTATCACGTCCGCTATTACCAACTTCGTGGTTCGTTCAATTTCAAGAACATCAAATTCCCGTACAATTTCCTTTTCAGCAACTCCCTAAGGATGATCGCTCGGAATCCGGACGCCACCCCCGATCAGAAAGTTCTCCTCGAACTAAAAGAAAGACCACTCAGTTATTACGACCAAGACAAAGTCGACAAAATTGTTTCGGTCATTCGCTCTTTTAATGTCATAGAAGCAAAAACCAAGGACAAATAATGAAGTTGATCGTTGGACTCGGAAACCCCGGAAAAGAATACCGCGGGACCCGTCATAACATGGGTTATATCGTTTTGGATAAGTTCGCCGAAATGGCCAACGGATCTTTTGACCGCACGATGTTCAAGGGCGTTTATGGCATCATCAAAAACCCGGCCTTAACGGATGACATCATCATTGCTAAGCCCGAAACTTTCATGAATCTTTCCGGCCAATTCGTTAGGCCACTAGCCGATTTTTTCAAAGTCTCAATCGATGATATTCTCGTTGTCTATGACGATATGGCTCTTCCCGAAGGAACGATTCGCCTTCGTGAAAACGGTTCAAGCGGCGGTCACAAAGGGATGCAAAATATCATCGAGCAATTTGCTTCTTCGTCCATAAAGCGGATTCGAATCGGGATTGGCGAACCACCTCACACCGGGGTGGATTGGGTGTTAAGCAAGCCAACTGGCGAAAGCGCGACTAAAATAGACACGGCCACCGATAGCGCGGCCAAAGCCATCCGGGACATCCTCGTTCACGGATTTGCCTACGCGATGTCGATCTACAATGGCCAGGGAGGCAAAGACGGACAACCTTCTTAAGCGATTAGTTGAATCAAATGCGACCTCCCCCCTTCTTGAGAAAAAGGGTTCTTTTGTCGTCGACGACACGCTTGGCGTATCCCTGCTTTTTGCATCGATATTCACGCAAAAGCCCAATAATTACACGATCGTTGCCAACAATTTGTACTCCGCTCAAAGGATCTACGAATTCCTTTTGAACTTCCTTAATGAAGATAATGTCGTTTTTTTCCCAGCCGACGAATTACTCCGGGCCGAAAGCCTCGCCTCCGGACGCGAACTTCTCTCGCAACGTCTTTACGCGATGGGGCAACTTGTCGATGACAAAAAGAAAATTCTCGTAACCCATCCCGCTGCCTTGCTTCGCTATCTACCTGACCCTCAACGTTTCAAGGAAGAAATCGTTAACCTCAAGAAAGGCGAACGGTTTGATTTAACGAAATTAAAGGCTCGTCTTGTTGAACTTGGATATACGTCGGTTAATAAAGTCGATCATTCTCTTCAATTTGCTTCTCGTGGCGACATCATCGACGTTTATAGCGTTTCTTATCTCGATCCGATTCGTATTGAATTCTTTGGGGATGAGATTGAATCCATTCGGACCTTTGATATCCAAACTCAATCTTCCAAAGGTGATATTGATGAATGCCGAATTCTTCCTGCGACGGACATCTTTCTTAATGACGATGAACTTTCAAGTTTCGTCGTTCGCGCAAAAGAGAGGCTCATCGAAGATAAAAGATCCATAAGTCGGGCAACCGGTGAACTGCTTGAACAGAATGTCGGCCTTGATCTCGAAAATTTTGTGACTCGCGATTATAAGAGCAATCTATATAAGTATTATGGCTTTGCCTTAGGCCAAGCTCATTCAATTGTTTCCTATTTTGAATCGGAGACGATTTATATCGCCAACAAAGAGCAGTTTATCGCCTCAACCGACCTTCTTCTTAATGAAGCTCATGACTATTTCAGCGATCTGCAGATTAAAGCCCGTATCATCTCTCATTTGGAAGAGTATATGCCGCTTGAAAAAGCACTCCCAAATCATTCACGGGTCCTCTATTCTCATAGTTTTGCGACTTCGGTTGATGATGTTCAATTTGTCGCCCGCGGCATCATTTCGACGGGGAGCAACATCGCCAACATTGTCCCAACAATTCAAACTTATCTTGGGTCAGGAAATAAAGTTGTTTTGGCTCTTGCCGAAAAACACCAAATCGAAACTGTCGAGAGCTTCTTGAAGGACGCGAAATTGCCTTATGAAAAACTTGAGGGATTCAATCTTCCAAAAGGCAATTTGGGTATCAGCGAAATCTCCATAAGTGAGGGTTTCGAGGTTCCCTCTCTTAAAATCGCCTATATCTCTTCGAATGAACTTTTCGGACATCGGATTGCCTCTTCGCGATTCACGAGCCGTTTTAAGGAAGCAACGATTCTTCGTTCTTATGAAGATCTTCATCCTGGTGATTATGTCGTTCATGAATATAACGGCATTGGCCAATTTATTGGTATTAAGACAATTGAGACGAACGGCATCCATCGCGATTACCTTCATATCGCTTACGCCGCGAACGAATTTCTTTATGTCCCTCTCGAGCAATTCCGCTTAGTAAGAAAATATGCTGGCAAAGAAGGAGCGGCCCCCAAACTCTCCCATCTTTCGAGCGGTGAATGGGAAAAGAAAAAGGCTCACATCAAGAAACGGGTCAATGAGCTCGCCGATCGCCTTACTCTTCTCTATGGCGAGCGGGCTAAAACCAATGGTTTCAGTTTTCCTCCTGACGATGAATTCCAACGTCAATTTGAAGAGGAATTCCCATACACGCTCACGTCGGATCAGTTGAAATCACTCGACGAAATCAAGCGCGACATGGAAAAGCCGGAGATCATGGATCGCTTGCTTTGCGGAGACGTTGGCTTTGGCAAAACCGAAGTCGCTTTTAGGTGCGCATTTAAAGCCATATTGGCGGGTAAGCAAGTCGCCCTTTTATGTCCGACCACCCTCCTTGCCCGACAGCATTACGAGGTCGCCCTTGAAAGGTTCGCGAACTATGGGGTCACGATGGCGGTTTTTTCGCGCCTCGTTCCGCTTGCCACTCAAAACAAGAACATCAAATTGATCGCCGAAGGAAAAATCAATCTCGTCATCGGAACTCATCGTCTGCTTTCGAAGGATTTTCATTTCAAGGATCTCGGACTTCTCATCGTCGACGAGGAACAGCGATTCGGCGTTGAACAAAAAGAACGGATCAAAGAAATGAAGAAAACGGTCGACGTTTTGACTTTGTCGGCCACCCCAATCCCTCGGACTCTGCAAATGTCCCTCGTTGGGATCCGTCCTCTATCCCAAATCAATACCGCCCCCGAATCTCGGATGCCGATCCAAACTTACGTCACCCCTTTTAAAGAGGATGTTGTCGAAGAACTCATTGAACGCGAATTGGCCCGCAATGGGCAGATATTCTATGTCCACAATGTTGTCGAAACGATTTACGCGACGGCTTCCAAGCTCGCCACCAGGATCAAAGGTTCCAAGGTTGGCGTCGTCCATGGAAAGATGAATAAGGATGAAATTGAAGACGTCATGACGAAGTTCTATGATAACGAACTCAATATTCTTGTTTGCACCTCAATCATCGAAAACGGTATTGATATCCCGAACGCCAATATGTTGATCGTCGAGGACGCGGACAAATTCGGTTTGTCGCAACTCTATCAAATTAAGGGTCGAGTGGGTCGCGGCAATCGGATCGCCTATGCCTATTTGATGTATAAGCCTCAAAAAGAAATGAACGAAGATGCCCAAAAGCGTCTGCAAGCCATTCAAGAGTTCACCGAACTCGGATCGGGTTACAAGATTGCCCAAAGAGATTTGATGATTCGCGGCGCGGGCGATATTTTGGGCCCCGAACAGGCTGGTTTTATCGATTCAATTGGGCTTGATCTCTATCTCAAACTGCTTAACGAAGCTGTGAAAGCCAAACAAACGGGAATTGTCATCGAGCCACCAAAACCCAACAAGCTTTTTCAAATTGACGCCTACATTCCGAAGAGCTTCGCGGTCAACTCCGACAAGATTGAACTCTATCAGGAACTTGAAGACATCAAAGACGACAAAAACCTCAATTCCTTCGCCAAGAAGATGAGAGATATTTACGGACGGATTCCCGATGAGACCCAACTCCTCATTCAAAAGAAACGAATTGATCTCTTGGCGTCGAACGAAGAATTCAAAACAATCGATGAAGGGGATGGCTATATTGACATTACCCTCGACGACAATTTCTCGCGGATGAACGGAATTGGAAGTGCTCTCTTCAATGACCTTATTCCTTACCTCAATCTCGTGACCGTCACTTTTGTCGATAAAAGACTTCGGATTCGGATGAAGAAAAAGGAGAAGTGGCTTGACTCCCTTGAGGCCATCATGACCCTTATCCATCGCCTCTATGCCCAACGCTCCGCACAATCCCTTTAGGGATTTGTGCTAGTATATTCCCGATGAGAATCGATAAGTTTTTGAAAGTATCACGACTCGTCAAGAGAAGGGAAACGGCCAAACAGCTTTGCGAGGACAACGACGTTCAATTGAACGGTAGGTCCGCGAAGCCGATGAGCGAGGTTAACGAAGGGGACGTTCTCGTCCTGACCCTCGGTCGTCACACCATCACCTTGACCATCGTTAGCGTCCGTCCGTTTGCTAATAAAGAGGACGCCTCGACGATGTATCAAATCACATCTGATGTCGTCAGCGAAAGGAGCAGCCAAAATGCTTGATTACAAGTTCGACCCCAAGAGCCAATATCTGCTCGCCTGTTCATATGGACCCGATTCAATGGGTCTTCTCGATATGATGCAAAAAGATGGGGTTCGCCCGATCGTCTGTTTCGTGAACTACCACAAAGTCCAGCAAAGCGACAAAGACGAAGAGGCCCTTCGCCTTTATTGCCTTGAAAAGAAACTCACATTCGAAGTTCTCGACGCCTCAAAAGATCTTCCTGAAGATCAGAAATACCGAAGCAAGCAAAACTACAAAGACTGGGCTCGGAAAGTCCGTTATGACTTTTTCCAGAAGATGATGGAAAAGTATCATGCGGTCGCTCTTTTAATTGCCCATCAACAAGACGATCTCATTGAAACTTACCTTCTTCAGAAAAAACAAAAGAAGAGCCAAATTGCCCACTATGGTTGGAACATGATTGGGAATATCGACGGTCTCATCGTGGTCCGTCCGCTCCTCAATTTCTCAAAACAAGATATTCTCGAATACGACAAAGAAAACCATGTTCCGTATTCCATCGAGATGTCGCATTTTGAAGACAAATACACTCACGACGCGATCCGCATGGGCGTGATCGATAAGCTCAACGAAGTCGATCGCGAGAATATCCTCGAGGAAATGCGGGCCGCCAACGACGAAGCCCGTTCCTTCCTCAAAGGTCTTGGCAGCATGGTCGATGGACGCGAAGAACTCAACATCCGCGAAATCATCGCCCTTGACCAGAACGAATTTGCCGAAGCCATCATCAAATACGTCTCGACCGTTCCGGTGAGAATCAATCTGAATTCCACCCAAATCGCCGAGATTCGAAAAATGGCCTTGGCCCCGCAGCCTAATATGTCGATGAGGCTTGCCGATAACGTCTATCTCATTAAGGAATATGACGTCCTCACGATCGGGACTAATATCGACGAAATCCCGTATTCTTACACTCTCGAAGCTCCGGGCAAAATGTCGAATGAGCATTTCGATCTCGACCTCTCCAAAGGGGTGGAGGATGGCTCAATCAAACTCGAAGATTATCCGCTTACGATCAGAACCGCTCTTCCAGGCGATAGCTACATCGCCCATGGCTATCTCCAACCCGTTCGCAGCCTCTACATCGACTGGAAGATGCCACCCACCATTCGCTGCATCTGGCCGATTTTCATCAATAAAGACGGGAAGATCGTCTACATTCCCCGCTTTCACCGTGTGGAGGCCCCGAAGGCCAAATCGGTCCTCAAAATGAAAATAAAAGAGGACGAAAAAAAGTAAAACTATGTTTTAGTTTTATTCTTTCTGGTGTATTGTGCCCTTGCATATTCCAACAAAAACCCTAAGGAATCGGTTAATCTTATTGCACTTCTAAAAAGGAGAACCCCATGAACGACGGACAGCAACCAAAACGCAACATATTCTCTTATATTCTTCCTTACCTTCTCATGGCCATCACGGTCGTTTTATTTGTGTGGCTCATCGTCTCGCAGATGAACACCGGAGCCGTCACGTGGAAAGAAGGGGACCTCGATGCCTATCTCGGCTACGACCCCGAAACCTCGCACATTGTTGCTGGCAAATATGACCTCAAAACGGTCAATATTTCCCAAGGCTATAAAGCCGTCACGGTAACGGGCGACTTCCTCGACGAGAACAAAGCTCAGAAGAAATACACCGTTACGATCGAAGAAGAGAAATGGAACAAACCCTTTGATATCTACGATGCGACCGGGGTCAAATACGCGACCCAGCACACCGCCTACACGACCGTTTTCGAGTTTAAAGTCAGTCTGACCGGTGGTAAACCCGTCGCTATCGACGCCTTCCAAGTCTCGTGGTGGGATACATGGGGTCCAACCATCATCATGATTGGTGTCGTCTCGGTCCTTGGCCTCATTTTCTTCATCCGTCTGAATGGTTCCGTCAATGGCGCTAACCGTCAAGCCATGGACTTCAATAAATCACCCGCTCGTCGGGAGGATTCATCGAAAGTTCGTTTCTCCGATGTGGCTGGATGCGACGAGGAAAAGGCCGAAATGGTCGAACTCGTCGAATACCTCAAAGATCCAAAGAAATATTCCAAATTCGGCGCTCGTTTACCTAAAGGCGTCCTTTTGATCGGTCCTCCTGGAACTGGCAAAACCTTGCTCGCGAAAGCGGTGGCGGGTGAAGCCAAAGTTCCGTTCTACAGCATCTCGGGTTCCGACTTTGTCGAAATGTTTGTCGGCGTCGGTGCCGGACGTGTTCGTGACCTCTTCAAACGGGCCAAACAAACGGCTCCTTGCCTTATCTTCATCGATGAAATCGACGCGGTCGGCCGTCAACGTGGCGCTGGCTTAGGCGGTGGAAACGACGAACGCGAACAAACCCTTAACCAATTACTCGTCGAAATGGATGGCTTTGAAGCCAACACCGGCATTCTTGTGATCGCCGCGACGAACCGCGACGATGTCCTCGATCCAGCGTTGCTCCGGGCAGGACGTTTCGACCGGACCATCACCGTCAGTCTTCCTGATCGAGCTGGTCGCGAAGCCATCTTCAAAGTTCATGCTCGCAATAAAAAGATCGATCCGAGTGTCGATTGGAACGCTTTAGCTAAGCGGACCGTTGGATTCTCGGGGGCCGATATTGAGAACATTCTCAACGAAGCCGCCATCCTTGCCGTGCGTCAAAACGAAGACCAGATCACTTTGCCGGATATCGACGAAGCCATCGACCGTCGGATCGCCGGACCGGCAAAATCAGGCAAAGGCCTTAATGCCCAAGAGAGGCGCGAAGTCGCCTACCATGAGGCTGGTCACGCCGTGATCGGACTCAATCTTCCCTTTAGCGATAAAGTCCAAAAGATCACCATCATTCCGCGTGGACGGACCGGAGGCCATGTTCTCATGACCCCAGACGACGATCGCTTCCTTCTCACCAAGCGCGAACTAATCGCCCAAATCACTGGGTATCTCGGTGGACGAACATCCGAAGAAATCTTCTTCGATGACGTCTCAACTGGAGCTCAGAACGATATCGAAGAGGCGACCCGCCTAGCTCGACTCATGGTCACCGAATTCGGAATGTCCGATCTCGGTCCGATCCAATACGAAAAGAACACTGGGTCCGTCTTCCTTGGCCGCGACTACGCGAACACCCAACGGAATTTCTCGACCCAAGTCGCTTACGAAATCGACAAAGCCGTTCGTCAGATCATCGATCAGGCTCACGAACAAGCCCGCAAGATCCTGAGCGAACATATCGCCGAGGTCAAACTCATCGCCGATACCCTTCTTGAAAAAGAAACGATCACGGCCGAAGAGATAGAGTCCTTGGTGAAGACGGGAAAGATCGCGCCTAAACCCGTCGATCCCCTTCTTAAGCAAATCGAAGACGCCGACAAAAAGGTCGAAGCGGAAGAAAAGGCCGATGCGGCCGACAAAGCTGCCCCGACCGATACGAAAGAGGAAGCCATTCCCGAAGTGAAAGCGGTCGCCAAGAAGCGCGTCAGCAAGAAAAAGGCTCCCGCCAAGAAGAGCGATAAGAAATAAAGATTTACCTCACGCGTCGCGCGTGGGGTTTTTCTTTTTCTCGGACGAGTAGTTAAAAGATGGCAAAATAAGTCGAGATGACTTAATCGGGAAGAGACAAAATCTTTCCTGGCAAGAGGAACGACATGGGAAATGTAGAAGCCGTCAGAAAGATGCAACGCTATATTGATAACCATTATCAAGAAGAGATCGTGGTGGCCGATTTAGCGCAAGCTTCTGACTACTCGCCCTGGTACGCTTATCGGCTTTTCGAAAAGTACACTTCGAAGAGCATGAGCGAGTATCTACGGCTTTATCGCCTCAGCCGAGCTGCGATCGAACTTCGAGATTCTTCCATTCACGTGGTGGAGGTGGCTTTGAAGTACGGTTATGATTCGCAGGAAGGATTCCAAAGGGCTTTTAAAAAGGCTTTCGGGATCAATCCCGTCACTTATGCGGCTCGTCCGATCCCCATTCCCCTTTTCATTCCTTATTTTGCCGAGGAAATCAATTTAAGAAAGGAAACGAAAATGACGAAATCTATTCAAAACGTCTTCATCAGTCTCGTCCACAAACCCAAACGGAAGGTCATTCTAAAAAGAGGATCGAAGGGTCACGACGATTATTGGTCCTATTCGACGGAAGTCGGGTGTGATCTCTGGGGCATTCTCCGGAGTATGAAATGCCTTAACGACGAGCCCGTCTGCCTCTATCTACCGAAGAATCTCATCAAAGAGGGAACTTCGTCCTATGTGCAAGGGGTCGAGGAACCTCTCGATTACGCGGGACCTGTTCCTGTGGGTTTCGAAACGATCGAACTCCCCGAATGCGATTACTTGATGTTTCAAGGCGATCCGTTCAAGGAAGAAGACTACAAAGAAGCGATCCTCTCGCTTCTCGAGGCGATCAAGAAATACGATCCAAAGACTCTTGGTTACCGTTATGACAACCTCAATCCTCGGATCCAGTTGGAACCGATCGGTTCGAGAGGTTACATCGAGCTCCTTCCCGTCAAAAAGATTTAGTTAGATCAGGAAGCGGCTTCTTCGGAGGCCGCTTTTTCATCTAGGAAAAAGACCTCTTTTCCCGTATAACAATAGGGCGATGAAAATCGGAGATATCGAAATCAAAGGCTCTGTCGTCTTGGGCCCGATGGCCGGGGTCACGACCTTGGCGTACCGGGAATTCATGAAGCCTTTCGGCGTCGGGCTTAGCTACAGCGAGATGATTTCCGACTGCGGGATCGATTATCTGAATCCCAAAACCCTCGAGTACATTAAAACCTCCAAAGAAGATCGTCCAATCGGACTTCAGCTGTTCGGATTCGACCTCAAGAACACTTTGTCGGCGATCAAATACCTTGAGAAAAACGCCACCTACGACCTTCTCGACATCAATTTGGGCTGCCCTGTTTATAAGGTCGTCAAAACGGGAGCGGGATCGGCTTGGCTTCGTCGTCCCGAAGAACTCGAAGCGTACATGAAGTCCGTCTGCGCGGCCTCGAAGAAACCCGTTACGGCGAAAATCCGTTTGGGGTGGGATGAAAGTTCCATCAACGTCATGGAAATCGCCCCCATGCTTGAAAGAGCCGGGGTCAAAGGTTTGACCGTCCATTGTCGAACCTCGAAGCAAGGCTATTCGGGGCAAGCCGATTACGAAGCCATCAAAGATCTTAAATCGATCCTTTCGATCCCACTTATCGTTTCTGGTGACATCTTCACCCCGGAAGATGCCCTCAAGGCGAGGACGATCACGAAGTGCGATGCGGTCATGGTGGCCCGTGGGGGTTTAGGAAATCCTTATCTCGTCACTCAAATCAATTCTCTTCTCGAATCGGGACATTATGAGCCCCGCCCCTCTGTCATGGAACAGGTCGATTACGCGGAAGATTTCGCCACCCGTCTTATCGAACTGAAAGGCGAAGTGGTGGCCATCATGGAACTTCGGGGCCTTATTCCTCATTTCTTCTCGGGTTTCCCGGGTTACAAAAAGATTCGGGCTGAAATCTCAACGAACATCGTGACGAAAAAAGATCTCTTCCTTCTCTTAGAGGGAATTAGGAAGCGTCAGGGATGTTAAATAAGGGCCAATCCCAAAAGCAAACTCATGGCTTCGGCCCCTTATTTGATAGTGAATCGCGAATCCTCATCCTCGGAAGTTTCCCCTCTACGCGAAGCCGGGAAGAGGGATTCTTCTATGGCCATCCGCAAAACCGTTTTTGGGCCGTCCTATCCGCGATTTATGGAGAAGATAAACCTCTAAGCATCGAAGAGAAGACAACCTTCATCCTTTCTCATCATCTCGCTTTATATGACGTCATTGAGAGCTGTTCGATCATCAATTCGAGCGACGTCTCGATCAAGGATGTCGAACCAGCGGACATCCTCTCAATAATCAAACATTCGAAGATCAAGAAAATCCTTCTGAATGGGAAAACCGCGGAGAAGTATTTTCACCTTTATCAGAAGGTTAATTCCTCGATTGACGTCCTTGTTCTTCCTTCGACTTCGCCCGCGAACGCAGCAGCAAAATTGGATGCATTGATTTCGATTTGGTCCAAGGCTCTTCGCGAATAGTTTCGCCTCTAGTTTTATTGAAGCGAATTTACACTTCATTTTCCCCTTGCTAACGGGAAACAAATGACTAGAATGTTCGCATACGAACCAAAATCAAATGGAACAAAAGCATTTAGCATCCGAAACCAAGATGGCCACGCACGCCATCCGTTCATACATCGACAAGGTCCTTTCGGAGAAACTAAGCGAAAAACTCACCGGGGTCGAAGGGATGACGATGGGATATTTCTTCCATCATCAAGACCGGGTATTGACCGCCCATTCGGTGATGGACCGTTTTCACATCACGAAAGCCACGGCCAGCCAAACCCTGAATGGCTTACGGAAGAAGGGGCTCATTTTGATGAACTCGCTCCCGAGCGATAAACGGATTAAGCGAATCGTTCTCACCGCGAAGGGGCAGGAGGTCCAAGCGGAGTTCAAAGTGATCTTCACCTCGATCAACGAAGAGATTGAGAAGGGGATCAGCGGCGAAGAAAAGACAACTTTCCGTGCCGTTCTCTCCAAAATGATGGACAATATCGGCTTTGATACGACGAAATGCGAATAGAAAGAAACAAAATGAAAACCTTCTCCCGAATCCTCTCCTTCGTCAAACAGTATTGGCGAGACACCATCTTAACTTGGTTTTTTGTTCTCCTTGAGAGCATCTGCGAAGTCTTCGTCGTCTATTTCATGCGTTATCTCATCGATGACGTTAAGCTCGTCGACATGAATGGGATTTATCTTTATAGCGCGGTCATCGCCCTTTTGGCCCTCATCGCCGCTGGAACGGGGATTTTAGCGGGGGTGTTCTCCGCGAGCGCCGCGGCGGGATTCGGGAAGAACCTCCGCGAAGAGATGTTCGTCCGGATTCAGGATTTCTCCTTCAAAAACATCGACAAATATTCGACGAGTTCGATCGTCACGCGGACGACGACCGACGTCACCAACGTCCAAAACGCCTTCCTTCAATCCATTCGAGCCGTTATTAGGGCTCCGTTGATGATGATTTTCGCCCTCATCATGTGTTTCTTCGTTGAACCGAAGTTGGCGTGGATCTTCCTCGTCATCATTCCTTTCGACCTTGTCGCGCTTCTTTTACTCGCTTCCAGAGTCCACCCGATCTTTGTCCGGGTCTTCGAGACCTACGATAACCTCAACCAAGTCGTTGAGGAAGACGTTGATGGGATCCGAGTCGTCAAATCCTTTGATCGAGAGGAACAAGAAAAGAAAAAGTTCCATGCGGTCGATGATTTCATCTATCGGAATTTCGTTAAAGCCGAGAAGATCATGGCGTTTAACTCCCCGCTTGTTAACCTCTCAGTTTTCGGGGCCATCATTCTCATCGCTTATTTCGGGGCCGAGATGATCGTGAGCAGCAACGGTTCGGATCTTAGTGTCGGCGGTCTTACGACCCTCATCACTTTCGTCATGCTCATCATGAACGCCTTGGTGATGGTGACGATGGTCTACGTCATGATCATCATTGGCCGGAACAGCGCTGAACGAATCGTCGAGATCATCTCTGAGAAGCCCGACATCGTTTCGCCAGCGAACGCTATGAAGACGATCGATAATGGAGCGGTGGATTTTGAGGGTGTCTCCTTCGCTTATAACGACGACAAATATGTTCTCAAGAACATTGATTGTCATTTCAAGTCTGGTGAACTAGTCGGTGTTCTTGGATCGACCGGATCTGGTAAAACAACCATGTTGTCTCTTATTGCCCGTCTCTATGATGCCAATAAGGGAATGGTCATGGTCGGCGGTCACGACGTGAAGGAATACGACCTCGTCGCCCTTCGTGATTCGGTGGCCGTTGTCCTTCAGAAGAACACTCTTTTCAGCGGAACGATCAGAAGCAACCTCCTTTGGGGGAACGCCGCGGCCAGCGAAGAAGATATCAAGGCGGCTTGCGACATCGCCCAAGTCACTCTCTTCCTTAAGGATCTTCCTCAAGGTCTCGACACTGTCCTCGATGAGGGCGGGACTAACGTTTCCGGTGGGCAAAAGCAACGTCTCTGCATTGCTAGAGCCCTCCTTAAGAACCCGAAGATTTTAATCCTCGACGATTCGACGAGCGCTTGCGACACCCATACCGATTCCCTTATTCGGGAGGCCCTTGAGACCTCGAGGAAAGACGTCACGAAATTCATCATTGCCCAGCGGGTCCTCTCCGTGAAGGACTGCGATACCATCCTCGTCATGAACGAGGGCGAGATCGTCGCCCAGGGGACGAGCGATGAGCTCCTTAAGAACTGCGCCGTCTATCAAGAACTCTATCAATCGCAGATCGGAGGAGGTGATTTCGATGCCCGCAATTAATTTAAGAGCTGTCAAAGGGGGTCGAAATATGGCCCCGGTCTCCCGTAAAGCCAAGATCCAATCGGTCAAACGGCTTCTCGGTTACGTTTTCAAATACTATCCATGGCAATTCATTCTCGTGATCGTTTGCGTTCTCCTAAGTAGCGGCGCGGGTGTTGTCGGATCCTATTTCCTTGGGACCGTCGTCATCGATGATTACATCAATCCTGCTTTGAAGGCCGGAAGCGCGATCGGCCCATATCAAGGGATCGATTTCGGAGTCGCAATCATGATCATGTCGCTAATTTACTTAGCGGGGATCTTGGCCACTTATCTCTATAACTTCTTGATGTCGATCATTGGCCAAGGAGTCCAAAAACGGATTCGCGATCAGCTCTTTGATCATCTTCAAACTCTTCCGATTTCCTATTTCGATAGTCGGGGCCATGGCGATTTGATGTCGGTTTTTACTAACGACGTCGATGCCCTTCGGGAAATGCTCTCGCGGGCTCTCCCGATGGTCGCTTCCTCGTTGATGACGATGGTGGTGTGCCTCGCGATGATGTTCTTCACCGACCTTCTTTTCTCGGGCATCGTCATCGCCTTTGCCGTCCTGATTTTCTTCATCACCAAATACTACGCGAAGATGTCGAGCAAATACTTCGTCCAACAGCAGATTGAATTAGGCAAGACGAACGGCTACATCGAAGAAATGACGACCGGTCAACGGGTCGTTAAGGTCTTCAATTATGAGGGACGGAACATCGAAGGTTTCAAAGACCATAACGAAGAGTATTTCCGTGACTCGGTCAAGGCGAACCGCTTTGCTAACGTCCTCATGCCGACCGTTAATCAGCTTGGTAACATCCAATACGCGTTGCTGGCCTTACTCGGCGGGATTGCAATCATCAATGGCGCCACCGGCTATTCGCTTATTGGGACTCACCCATTCGATGCTAACCACGTTGGGGTCGTCGTAAGCTTCCTTCTTTTCTCCAAATCTTTCACCCAACCGATTGGTCAGGTCAGTCAGCAGCTCAACGTCATCGCTTTGGCTTTGGCCGGTTCGACCCGAATCTTTGAAGTGGTCGATCAACCGAGCGAGACCGACGAAGGCTACGTCGAACTCGTGAACGCCGTTCCGGATGAACAAGGGAACCCCATCGAGAACAAAGAACGGACGGGCCGCTGGGCGTGGAAACACCCGCATAAAGACGGAAGTCCCACGACCTACGTTTGGCTCCAAGGCAAAATCACCTTCGAGCATGTCGATTTCGCCTATATTCCCGGAAAAACCGTTCTCCACGACATCTCGCTCTACGCTAAACCAGGTCAAAAAGTCGCCTTTGTTGGGCCAACCGGGGCCGGCAAGACCACGATCACCAACCTCATCAACCGGTTCTATGACATCGAGGATGGCAAGATCCGTTATGACGAGATCAACATCAACAAAATCAAGAAGGCCGATCTACGGAGATCCCTTGGAATGGTTCTTCAGGAGACGAAGCTCTTCACCGGAACCGTAAAGGAAAACATCCGTTATGGCAAACTCGATGCGAGCGACGAAGACATCGTGAAAGCCGCTAAACTCGCTAACGCCGATTCGTTTATCCAAAATCTACCTCAGGGTTACGACACTGTCCTTGAAGGTGGTGGCTCTTCCCTTTCTCAAGGTCAGAGGCAACTTCTCTCGATCGCCCGCTGCGCGGTCGCCGATCCGCCCGTCATGATCCTCGACGAAGCCACCAGCTCAATCGATACCCGGACCGAAAAACTCGTTCAACAGGGGATGGACGCCATCATGAAAGGGCGAACTGTCTTTGTGATCGCCCACCGTCTCTCGACCATTCAAAACGCCGATGTCATCATGGTCCTCCAGGATGGTCGGATCATCGAAAAAGGCAACCATCAACAACTCCTCGACGAAAAAGGGAAGTACTATCAGCTTTATACCGGAGGGATGGCGAGCGAGTAATTTCAATCCAAAACCTTCGAGCCCGCGCCTTAGGAGTACTCCGCGCGGGCTTTTTTATTTCCTTCCGTTGGTTTAGACTACTTTGGCAAGAAGAAGAGGTGCCACCATGGAAGAAATCAAACTTAACGACCAAGAACAAGCCCGTCAGGACAAACTCCCCAAATACGAAGCCCTTGGGGTCGATCCTTTCGGTTCCCGTTATCAATGGAAAGATCGAATCGTCGATATCCGGAAATCCATCGTCGGACTCACTCCCGAACAGGTAGCGGCCAAAGGCGCGGTTGTTAACGTCGCCGGACGCCTCGTCGCCATTCGTCGGATGGGCAAAGCCTCGTTCGTGAATCTCAAGGACGAATACGGCCTCATCCAAGCCTGGATTGGAATCGATGTGGTAGGGGAGCACGACTACGAAGTCTTTAAGCTCGCTGACCTTGGCGATATCGTTGGCCTCGAAGGAACATTGATGTTCTCCCGGACGGGCGAACTGACGATCAGGGTCACGAAATATACCCATATCACGAAGTGCCTCAAACCTCTTCCGGAGAAATTCCATGGTTTGACCGATACCGAAGATCGTTATCGTCACCGTTACGTCGACCTCATCGTTAATGACGATTCAAGGAAAATTGCCCTTCTTCGCCCGCGGATTATCCGCGATATTCAGAAATATTGCGACGATCTGGGTTTTGTCGAGGTCGAAACCAGCATCCTTTCGCCGATCCTTGGCGGAGCTTCGGCCCGTCCTTTCGTCACCCACCACAACGCCCTCGATAAGGATTTCTTCCTTCGGATCGCGACCGAATTGAACCTCAAGAAATGCATGGTTGGGGGGATCGACCGGGTCTATGAAATCGGCCGGATCTTCCGTAACGAAGGCATCGACACCCGTCATAACCCCGAATTCACGACCATCGAGCTTTATCAGGCCTATGGCGATTTAAGCGATATGCGGTCGTGGGTCGAAGGTCTCTACAAAGACATCGCCAAGAACGTCATTGGTTCCGAAATCATCAAATGGGGCGATAACACCTTTGATTTTGCTAAACCCTTCAAATGGATCTCAATGACTGAAGCCATCAAAGAAGAGACAGGAATCGACTTTGCCAAACCCATGAGCTTCGAAGAAGCCGTGAAGCTTGCCAAAGAACACAACGTCCCTCTCGAGAAGAGCTGGAATTCGGTCGGTTACATCATTGCCGCCTTCTTCGACGCCTTCGTCGAGGAGAAACTCATTCAGCCGACCTTCATCCATACCTATCCGATCGAGCTCTCCCCTCTTACTAAAAAGAACAAAGATCCGCGTTTCGTCGATCGGTTCGAGTTCTTCATGAATGGGATGGAGATGGGCAACGCCTACACCGAGCTCAACAACCCTTTCGACCAGAAAGAACGTTTCGAGGCTCAGCTCGCCGCCCGTAAACGCGGTGACGACGAGGCTAATGACATGGACCTCAACTTCCTCGACGCCCTTCAATATGGGATGCCGCCCGCTGGTGGGATTGGCGTTGGGATCGACCGTTTGGTCATGCTCTTCGCCGACGTTCAAAACATCCGCGAAGTTCTGCTTTTCCCGACCTTAAAAGACGAGAAGTAAGTTTTGGCATAACTAAAGAGGGCTTCGGCTCTCTTTTTTGTTGCTGTTTAATAGTGGGGATTCGGGTCGAAATCGTTTTCGTGATTCTCGGCTTCGCGGATCGCTTCCTCGACATCGACTTCCGCGTTGGCGGTTTGAACAATTTCGCAGAGATGGAGAACGAGGATAGCAGCGATGACGAGGGCCGAAGCGGCCGATTCGAAAACGACGGCGAATTGAACCACAAAGCCGGTCCTTGCTAAGCCAAAGCTGTTGCCCGACGTGCAAAAGAATTCGACGATGTAGAAAAACGAAAGGACTCCTTGAACGACGAGCGAGGCGATGAGGAGAGGCCGTTTCCTGAGCCATATGGCCAAGAAGATGAGGATGACTCCTACCCAGGCTAGAAGCTCAAGGGCAACGGCGGCGGTGGAGGCGTTGCTATCGCCAACAATTCCTGAAAGGGCTAGGTGAACCGTCCCATAGAAAAGACCGAACAAAGCAAAATACGTCCAATAGAAAGCCGCGGATAAGGCATGAAATATCGATAGATGGGTTATGGCGGCGATACCTCCGCAAACGAGGCCCAAAGCCCAGAGGACACCGAAAATTATGTAGTTGATCCAATCGGTCCCGCCACTTAGGCGGAGGTCGTAAACCATGAGGAGATCGGCCAAGACAAAGAAGACAAAACCGAAGAGCCCAAGGTAGAAAAAGGCCTTCTCGTTTTCCTTTTGCTTCACTACCCCCATTATAGTGCCGAACTTAAATTTCGAATCGGAGCCTAGACGAGGCCTTGATGATATTTTTGTCCCAATGGCCTAAAAGCAGGCTATTTATTGGTGAGGGTAAATCTGATTTCTGTTTCGCACCGCCGCGGTCGGGTTTGCTCTTCTTGGCCTGCCCTAATCCCAGTTAGGCCGACGTCAAGTGACGGAACTTTCCTTTACTTGCCCTCTCACCACCTATACAATAGGTGTCGCTCCATTGAAGGAATGGGGCACATACTCTTATGGTCGCACATAGCCATATGAGGCGATCCATTAGACCGAAACTAGGAGGTGCAGCAAATGGGAAAGTACGAGATCATGTACATCTTGTCGGCCAATCTTAATGATGAAGCCCGCAAGGTCGAGATCGAGAAGCTCCATGGCATTCTGAAAGCTAACAAAGTTAACGTCAGCGATGTCAAAGAATGGGGTCTCCGCGATTTTGCCTACGCGATCAAAAAACAAACCAAAGGCTACTACGTCGTTATCAAAGCTAACGGCGAAGCCAAAGGCTTAAAAGAATTTGATCGCTTAGCGAAACTTGATACCAACGTTATCCGCCACTTGATCACAGAAGATCAGGATTAAGGAGGACTACCAATGGTCAACAGTGTCGTATTAGTCGGTCGCTTAACCCGCGATCCGGAACTCAGAAAGACTACTTCGGGAATGAGCGTGGCATCCTTCACCCTCGCTGTCGATGATTCTCGAAAAGGTCCAAATGGGGAAAAGGTCACTATCTTCATGAACGTCTCCGTGTTCGGCAATTCAGCCGACACCGTCGTCAAGTTCACCCGGAAGGGCAATTTGGTCGGCGTGGTCGGACGCCTTACCCAACGGAAGTACGTCCGAAAAGCCGATAATGTCGAAATGACGTCGACCGATATCATCGCCACCCAAGTCGAATTCATGGAGCCGAAAGGCACCAAGGTTCAAGACGTGAATGGCTTTGTCCCCGATCAACCCGTTTCGGCTGGCCCAGAGAATCAAGCGGTCGCAAAAAAACAGCAAGAAGGAAAGAACCTGGATTCCATCGACGTGGTCGATGACGATCTTCCGTTCTGACATCTTAGCTAGAAAGGAACAACATGGGTTTTAAGAAAATGAGACCTCGGAAAAAGGTCTGCTTCTTCAAGAAGAACCATATCAAATACGTTGATTACAAGGACGTGGAGCTTCTTCAGAGGTTCGTTTCCCCTGATGGCAAAATCGAGCCGCGCAGCTCGACCGGAACTTCGGCCAAGTATCAGCGTCAACTTGCCCGAGCCGTCAAGAATGCTCGCTTCATGGCTTTGCTACCTGAAGTCGGACAATAATTTCTAAAATGTAGCAGGACAGATCCGTTCTTTCTCGAAAGGACAGGAATTTCCGTCCTGAAGCAAACTAACAAGGTCGATCGAAAGGTCGATCTTTTTTATACCCGGACGAGAAACGAAACTAGTTGCTTTGTCACCTGAATACTAAATAAACACTTTCACAAAAGCCAAAAGACGGCGGCAAAACAGCCTCCGCTTGAGAGTTCCGTTCGATCAAATCACATATCCCCAAGTGACGGAGAGGGTGTCCTGGCTCCAAACACTCGACCATCCACTAGGCTTTGATGAGGCTTGACAGAAAACTGATAGTTTGGTGTCGCCGACGAACGTGACACCCCAGATTCTCGTAACAGAGGAAGGAATGACAATAGAAGTTAGGGATGTGCAGCGGCTGAACGAGTTCATACCGATGGCCGTGACCGATGAGGCGATGGTGACAGACGTCAGGGATGAGCAGCCGTTGAACGAGGCGTTCCCAATTGACGAGGAGGCGATGGTGACCGACGTGAGGTGTGTACAGCCGTTGAACGCGCTGGACCCCAAGCTTGCTGTCGAGTCGACCGTGGCCGACGTCAGGGATGTGCAACCGTTGAATAGATTGATCCCGGTGCTCGTGACGGAAGAGGCGATGGTGGCAGACGTCAGGGATGTGCAGAATTGAAACGCTGAGTCCCCGATGCTCGTGACCGAGGAGGGGATGGTGGCCGACGTCAGGCCAAAGCAGCTGTTGAAAGCGTTGACTCCAATGCTCGTGACCGAGGAGGGGATGATTACCGACCTCAGTGATGAACGGCCTCGGAACGCCGCTTCCCCGATGCTCGTGACAGGAAGTCCATTGTAGGTCGAGGGGATGATAGCGAAAGGCGCCGAAGTATTGCAGGAGGTGACCGAATAAGCACCGTCAGCAAGGGACATGCTTAGATAACTGGTAGGATCCACCGTTGCCTTGCAACTGTACTTGACGGTTATGGAGATTATTTGGGTAATATCCGAGGCGGTGATTTTAAAGAAAGAAGGAGAATACTGGCCGAAATCGAAGGAGAGCGAGTCGGGGGTGATCAAACCATCAGTCATCTCGTAGACGATGGAGCTTGAGGAAGCGTCCCACCAGCCATAAGAGATTGCAAGATTTCCGTTGATGGCCCCATATGTCACTGACAGGTTAGTCAGACCGCTCAGAGCGGTCGTGTTTTCGATATGCCCGTCGGCGTTGATGAATCCCCACGCTCCCACAGATGTGAAATAGCCGTCGTAAGAGAACGAGACGGGATTGCCCAAAGTGGTTAGTACACTCTGATTGCCGGAACCTCCGGTAAGGATGTTGGATTCTTTAGTGAACGAGATGGTGTAGCCATCACTCGCTACCGCCGGCCTCCCGGGCTCGGTTCCAAGGCCTACGGTAGCAGCGACTACAAGGCCCAACGAAGCCAAAAAACAAACGGCGGATAGTATCGTTGCTTTTCTTTTCATTTTAAAATGTTCCCTATATTATCAAGAAATTATGAGGGAAAATACGCGCTAAAACAAATTATTTTAACAAAATATTCATTTACCGATTAAATGACGGAAACCCACCTCGCATTATCCTGTCTCAAAACTTCAACACGACAATTCGAAAGGTTTTACCTTCAAAAACAAAGATTACATGGCTAAAAAAGTCAGGACGGCCGAACCTGTTTGTCCGGGCCGACCTGGGGAAACCAAGCGGCTTTATTGGCCACGTTGGTCGTCGATGGTTTTTTGGAAACCTCAAAACGTTTCGGCGTCCAGCGTATAAGTCCCTGAAAAAACACCGCGTATTCAAGCGACTTTGGTTGACGATCATTTCCTTTTCCTTATTTTGGTTGTCAAAAATATAGGTTTTCCTATATCATATAAAGCCGTGCTCAGTTGCGGCGATAGAGGAAATATGATGAGAAATAATACTCGAGTCTTTTTTGGAGTCATCGCCGCGGCCATCCTTTCATTAAGCGCTGGCGCGGCTGTTTGGAGCGTTAATGAACTCTCGCACCAGGACCAAATTACCGAGGTTCAGGCCGGGGAAGGCAATTACTGGTCAGGTCTCGTAACTGATGGTTCCCAATATGGAAACACTTATCGGAAAGCCATTCAGGATGCCATTAAAGCCAAGAACCCGAAAACGATTGGATATAGTGCAAACAACGCGGTTTTGAAGCTCTCTGATGAAAATCCAAAACATAAAGGCAACATCACTCCTTTTTACCACGGACCCGATAAATACATCAGTTCTGGCTGGAACAAGGAACACGTCTGGCCGAACTCCCGCGGAGCGGGCGAATCAGGACCAGGATCCGATCCTCAAATGCTAAGACCAACCGTCTCGTCAGAAAATAGCGAACGTGGGAATAAAATGTACGCCGAATCGGGGGCCTATGATCCGGCTTCTCTTGGTTTTGCGGACGCTCGCGGGCAAGCCGCGCGTATCATTTTCTACACCGCGACCCGTTACTATCAAACCTGTGGGTCGGGCGGAAGTGCCAAAGGCAAAGGCGGCCTTGAACTTACCAACAACGTGAACGATGCTTCCTCGAACAATACCATGGGCAAGCTTTCCGACCTTTTGAAATGGAATGCCCAATATCCGGTCAGCGATTATGAGATCTATCGAAACAACTATCTCACCGACCAAGGTTTCTCCCGTAATCCTTTCATCGATCATCCGGATTGGGCCAATTTCATTTGGGATAGCACTGGTATCCGTTCATCGGCTTATAACCCCAGCAGTTCCTCCTATAGCGGATCTTCAACTTCAATCTCAACCTCATCCCCATCAACATCGACATCATCTTCGACCTCCTCTTCTTCCAGTTCTCAAGAGAGCAAAGACATCTTCGACCTTGTGAAGAATGCAGCCGATATCGTCACGACCAAAACCAACACCGTTTCTATCCTTGGCCAAGCGAGCGACGGGTCCTATCAAGCCCTTAAACCGGCGATGGTCAATAGTTATTACGTTGATCGCGTTCAGGTTTCCGTCTCGGGGACCTCGATGAATTATGCCGATGGAGTTGGGACCTTCGAAATCGAAGTCTCAAGCAAAAATCAAGGCTTCTATACCCTCAAAGACGCCGGAACGACGGCGATGGGGTATTTGTCTGGAACTGTGAGTGGGACCCATTACAATCTCGGTTTTGAAGCCTCCGAAAGTCAAAACAGCCAATGGGATATCTCGATCGCCACGGATGGTAAGATGATTCTTAAATCCGCGTCGGGAGTCTATGCCAAATACGATTCGACCTATTCGGACTTCACCGGAAGCAGCACGTCGGCCGAGCTCTTCGCCTTCAAGAAAAAAGAAGCGGCGATTGCCGTTACCTCACTTTCCCTCAACCTCGAGATCCTCACTCTCAAAGTCGATGAGTCATCGACCCTCGTTGTGAGCGTGAACCCCGAGAACGCGGCTAACAAGAGCGTGTCTTGGTCTTCAAGCGACGAAACCATCGTCTCAGTCGACCAGGCGGGCGTCGTCTTGGCCCATAAGGCGGGCGAAGCGAACATCACCGTCACCTCCGCCGATGGAGGCAAAACGGCTTCCTGTCTCGTCCACGTTAACGAAGACAAACCCGAGAATCCTGAAGGAGGAAGTTTCCCAACCTGGGCCATCGTCGCCATTGCGACTGGTGGATCCGTCATCGGAATCGGCCTTGCCATTCTCGCCACCTTCCTCGTCATCCATTCTCGAAAGAAGAAAGACGTCGCCTAACGATCCCGACCGCCTCGCCGAGGCGGTTTTCTTTATCCCTGTCTTCACGAAAAAAGGAAAGGGGATAGAATGGGATTGTTATTTAAAGGAGTCTAAATATGGACATCATCGAAACGGTGAAGAGTCAACGGGCCTATTTTTCCTCTGGAGCCACCCTTCCTCTTCCCATCCGTAAACAAGCCCTCGCGAAAATAAAATCCCTTCTTCTCAAATACCGTCCTCGTTTCGTCGAGGCCTTCAAAGCCGACTATAACAAATGCGAATTCGACGTTTTGGCCACCGAATTCACCTTGGTTCTCCGGGAATGCGACTACCAGATCAAACACCTCAATCGCTTAGCTAAGCCGCGAAGAGTTAAAACCTCTTTGGTCAATTTCCCCAGTAAGGGCTATCTCCTTGAGGAACCCTATGGGGTCGTTCTCATCATGGCCCCATGGAACTATCCGCTTCAACTGGCCTTAGAACCTCTTATGGGGGCGATCGCGGCCGGAAACACCTGCGTGATCAAACCCGCGAGCTACGCTGGAAACGTCTCGAAGGTTATCTACGATATGTTCGAGGAATTCGCGAATCCGCATCTCGTTGCCGTCGTCCTTGGAGGAAGAGAACAGAACCAAGCCCTTCTCGATCAGCATTTCGATTACATCTTCTTCACGGGCGGGGCGGCGGTGGGTCGCGTGGTCCTTGAGAAGGCCGCCGTTCATTTAACCCCAGTCTCGCTTGAGCTTGGAGGGAAGTCCCCCTGCATCGTCGACAAAGAAGCCGATATCGATTTAGCCGCTAAGCGGATCACCTGGGGCAAATTCCTCAATGCTGGGATGACCTGCGTCGCTCCCGATTACATCTATGTTCATAAAGACGTCCACGACGCCTTCATTCATTCCGTCATCAAGTACATCAAACAGTTCTATTACGTCGAAGGGAAACTGAGCGACGATTTTCCACACATCATCAACGAAAAACACCTCGAAAAGGTCCTTTCCTTCATCGAGCCGGGGAAAGTCATCTGGGGAGGTCGAGTCGCGGGACTATCGATGGAACCAACCGTCCTAGATAACGTCACTTGGGAAGATAAGTGCATGAAAGAAGAGATCTTCGGACCCATCATGCCAATTCTGACCTACGATGATTTTGAGGCGATGATCAAAACCGTGAACAGCCAAGAAAAGCCTTTGGCGTTCTATCTCTTCACGAAGAACAAAAAGAGGGCCAAGGAGACTTTGGCCGTTTCTCCTTTCGGCGGTTCCTGCCTTAATGACACGATTATGCACTTAACGAACGATGATCTACCCTTTGGAGGAGTGGGACGGTCGGGGATGGGCAATTACCATGGCGAGGCCTCCTTTCGAACCTTCTCTCACCAGAAGACTTGTTTAGCCAAGGGGCGGTGGGAAATCAACATTAAATATCCCCCTTATGGCAAGAAAAAACTCAAATATTTGAAGGCCTTTTCCGGAATCAAATGAGAAGTAGTCACTTCTTTTGACATTGGGCCCCTTTCTCCACCTTATTTGGCCGTCATATTGACGTTTTTTCCTCTTTCCTTTCAGTTTGATTGAGCTGACAAAGGAAAAAACCAATAAAACGGTTGCCTTGAGAGTTAATAACAATATGATCTAAGGTTCGATGTCTTTGTTCGCGCCTTGTGAAACGTTTTGTCAATCTTCATGGCCGGTCTCTTCGAGCGTGGTTCATGAATGGTTTGTAAAAAGAGGTATAAAATGACAGTGATGACGAAGATTTTTCAAAAGCCAGGCGCCTTATCCAATTATGTTTTTTCTTCACGCGCCTTGGCGGATAATGGAACGTTCTAAAAAGGAACAAACGATTTAGAGGTCATCAACATGTTAATGGAAAAAACAAAACAGAAAACAATCGGGCTCTTAGCGGCCTTCTCTTTACTTGTGAGCGCCGGAGCTGCTGCTTGGCTCGTCCATGAATCAAGCGTCGGCGTGGACGCCGTCGGGACCCAAGAAGGCTCTTATTGGTCTGCCTTACCCGCAACCAATGGTTCGGTTTATGGCAACTCTTTCCGTGCGGCCCTGAGGACCGTAATGGACAAGGACAGTACGAAAACCAATTCCTATAGTGGCCTCAACGCCATCCTTCCTTCTTCCGATTATGCTTCAAGCGGAGCCATCCACCCTTTCTACCGCGCGCCGAGCGAAACCTCGTCGAGCTGGAACAAGGAACACGTCTGGCCGAACTCGCGCGGAGCGGGCGAAAATGCTGGTTACGCCGGAGCGGATCCTCAGGTTATTCGTCCAACGAATAGCTCGGATAACAGTTCTCGTAGCAACTACATGTATGGTGAAACGACGGCCGCCTCATGGGCGAATGGCTGGGATCCGATTTCCATTAGCGGATACGCCTCGGCTCGTGGGGAAGCGGCTCGTATCATCTTTTACGCTGCGACCCGTTATTACAGTGAATCGACTGCGGGGGCTGGCGGAACGGCCGGATCAAGTGGCGATCCTCTTGAACTATCCGATGTTTTTGATAACTGCACCAGTGGTTCAAGCCACAAGATGGGCAAATTGTCCTATTTAATGAAATGGAACGATGAATATCCGGTCACGGCCGAAGAAGTCTACCGAAACGATTATCTCGATGGCCAAGGCTATGTCCGTAATCCTTTTATCGATCATCCGGATTGGGCCAATTTCATTTGGTCAGTGAACACGACCGATAACGGCGGTGGGACCTCAAGCAACAACTACACCCGAACCACAGCCTACACCCCAACCAATCCTTCGAGTTCGAGTTCGGCCGCGACCTCATCGGCATCGACCGTCACCTCGACTTCAACTTCGACTTCAACATCAATTTCGACCGTAACCTCGACCTCCTCGACCAGTACCGGTTCTTCTTCAACTTCCTCTTCGCCATCGCCCTCAGGAAGTTATACCCTCGTCGCTTCTTCGAGCGATCTCTCGGCTGGTAGCAATTATGTTTTGGGTTATTCGGCCACCCCGACGTCGGGAACGTTAATTCCTCTTGCTAACTCCACTATTTCGTCCATCGGAGGTGTTGGAACAAGCATCACCATTTCTTCATCGTACGTAACCCCGGCTTCTGACAACATGATCTTCACCCTTGAAGGTTCCTCGGGGGCTTGGAAACTCAAGACCACCAATTATTCAGGAACCGACGGGTATTTGACTTATGTGGCCGATAAAACGGTGTCGATCTCTTCGTCTGGATCTACTTTTGCCATCACTGTCTCAGGCGGTGTAGCGACTATTGCTCCGACTTCGGCCCCGACGGAGAAGTTTCAATATAACTCTGGCGCTCCTCGTTTCACCTTTTACACCTCGGCTCAGAAGCTTCTTTCGCTATATAAACAATCTAATACCACCGTATCTGTTACTGGCGTTGCTCTTTCGGACTCGAGCCTCAATTTGACCGAAGGCGGCTCGTCATCGACACTTACCGCGACCATCTCGCCAGCCAACGCGACCAACCAAAACGTTTCCTGGTCGAGCAATAACGAAAACGTCGCCACAGTCGCGAATGGGCTCGTCACCCCAGTCGGAGCCGGGAACGCGACCATTACCGTCACGACCGAAGATGGTGCTTTGAGTGCGACTTGCTCAGTGAGTGTCGTAGCTGCCGTTACGCTTACTTCGCTTTCAGTTTCAGGCTCGACCCCAAACTGCACCTTTGGCTCGACTTCTTACGTCCCATCGGGACTAACCGTCACTGCCCATTACAGCAATGGATCGACAGCCAATGTCACCGCCGATTCGATTTTCGGATCTCCGGATTCGAAAACCCTTGGCCCTCAGAATCCGACCATCACTTATAACGACAAAGCCACGACCTATGCGGTCAAGGTCACGAACGTCGGGGCCGAACAGGGCAGTGGATCGACTTCAACCGAATCACTCTCGATCGTTCCTAATGCCGCAACGACGGGCGCGAGCGGGTCAACCTATATTTCGACTCCTACAACCTTTACCTCGGGCTCGACCACCTTCTCGATGAACAACTGGAACCCTTCAACCCTTCAGGTTCGGGGCAACCAAGCCGTCGGTGCTTCCGACACGAACTTCTGCTTCTTTAATACGACCGCCCTTCCTGGCCCGATCACGAAGATCACTCTTAATGCCGCGAGTAGCTGCCTTCTTGGCTCGAAGTGGTCAGTAGCCACCGGAACCTCTTCGTTAGGCAAGACCATCACTGGTGGGACCGCCGGAAGCGGATCCTCGGCATCGACCTCAGTCTCGATTTCACTTGCCAATACGACCGATTCTTATTTCTGTCTCTTCGTTAACACCATCGGGGCAACCTCGGGAACGGCGTTACTTAGTTCGACCGATTCGATCGTCATTGAATACAGCTCGACGACCGGCTCCCAGTATTTCACTGATGAAGAACAGGCTTCGGCTTGGTCGGATTACTTCTTGGAACAGACGGATGGCAATTGCTCGAATGCAATCACCTGGGCTGATCTCGGAAACGAATACGCCGCCATGAGCCCGACAGCGAGGGCTTACTTCGTTTCACACGAAAGCACCACCTATGGCGCGAGCTATCAACGTTATGCCTCCGCGGTGTCTTGGTATCATCTTGATGCCTTCATCAGCGGTGGCTCATCCGCATTGGACACTTCGCCTTCGAACGAAACCGAATCCTCGATGGTCCTCGTTGGGATTATCTCTGGAATCTTCGCCTTGTCTCTCGTTGGCTACATCTACATTAACGGGCGGAAGAAGAAACACGAATAAAGACGATTAAAGGACGAGGCTTGAGAGAGCTTCGCCCTTTTCTTTTGCTGCGGCCGTTTGGATCCTCCTTCATCGACTTCGCCATGTTCTTGCGGCGGATCGAAGAGAACATCCTTGATATAAATTTGCTTCTTCATAATGCCATTGCTCATCAATGCCAGTTTAGTGAAATGTCTTCGCCGGTCATATTTACCTATCTGACGTCGCAATAGGAGGGTTTCTTTGACCAAAACAATTAATACCACTAATAACTGATCTGCATTCTTCTATTCGCGTGTTTCTTAAACCTACTACGCTCCTAAGAGAAGGAGAAAGAAAAAGGACGGATTCGTTTGAACCCGTCCTAGAAATCAGATTGCGCGATTAGGCGTTGTGCTTTTTGCGAATGAGGAAGAGACCAGCGACGGTCAGAATCCCGATAACCGCGATTGTCGAGACGGCGATGACGGTTCCGTTTTCGGCATTGACTGTGGATACCTTGCTAGCTCCGCTGATGGTGAGACCCATGAAGTTGGCGTAGTTGGTGGTTCCATACTTATGAACAATGTAGGTATAACGGGCCAAAGCCTTTTGAATGTCTGTTGCTGCGGCTAAACGAGGATCCGAAGAGAAGGCAAGTTTAGCATTGGCGGCAAGAGCGGTGTAAGAGGTGTTGAGCGTGGTCCATTGAGAAGTAGTAACGTTCATCGTGAGACCGTTGGCATCGCAAGAAGCGGTGGCAGTTAAGAAGCTGGCGGCCCAAGTCCGAGCGGCTTCGACAGTGCTATTGACGAGTTCGACAACGATCGACGTCATATAGAGAGTCGCAGTTGGGGCGCTGATCTTAAAGAATTGGAAGGATCCCGACGGAGTGAAGGTGTTGACGGTTCCATCGACGGTCGGAGTAACGGCGGTGTCAATGGTGTCGGTGTCCGGTCCCACAGCAAGCGTTGCGGGGAAGGTTCCGGCGGCGTTAAGAGTAATAGTAATTTTCTTAATGTCAGCAGGGTAAGCGCTGGTATTAAAGAGAATTCCGTTGGTCTTTTGTCCTTGAATGACTCCAGACATGGTTCCCACAGAGTTCGAGGAGTAGCTTACGCCATCCGTGGCCCAGTAATAGGTTCCAGTTCCGTAGCCGTTAAGAGGTCCACCCCAGTTTGTCGGGGCTGCAGTTGGCAACGGCGATAGAGTTTTGTCATAAACAGAAGCGGCAGGAGCATTAACGGTCACGTTCGCCGAACCAGAGATGGTCGCGATGGCAGCCGAAGTCGCCTTGATGCTCGCGGTTCCGTTAGAGATGGCAGTGACGACGCCAGTCGCACTTACGATTGCGACGGAAGTGTCGCTCGAGGACCAAGTAACGCTCTTGTTAGTCGCATTAGCTGGAGAAACGGTCGCAGTGGCTTGGGTAGTCGTTCCGAGTTCGGTGAGGGTGTTATTTCCAAGAGCGGCAGAGATGCCAGTTGGATCAACATTCACTATCGCTGATGTGTAATTAATAGTTATTGTTGCTGGGTGTAATTGAACATAGGCCGGAGTTCCACTGTAGCTGTTGTAACTATTTTGGATGTATACAGACTTGGCATTTCCTAAATCTGCGGTAGTCCATGAAAGACTGGTTGCGTTTTGAGTAAGCGTTATTCCTCCAGCTGGCTGAGTACCATCAAGAACTGGAACCGCTCCACCAGAAGTAGTACTTGCTCCGCATGTAAGTTGTGACCCTGTTTTTCCGCTGTCATATGTCAGCACAATACTATTGAACGTGACATTATCCGGAGCTTCAAAAGACAAATAGTGCCCTTTATACATACGCGGATCAGTAGAGTATGTGGTGTTAACAGGAGATGTGGAAGCACCTTGCATCTGTTTGACGGTCCAATAGGTTCCGGCCCAGGTGATATAAGCCTTGTCGGTTCCTGCCGCGGCAGTGAAGACGCCCTTCGAAAGGTCAACCGAGCCAGCGGTGGCTCCGACTTCGTGAGCGGTGTTGGCGGCAGTAACGAATCCACCAAAAGCGCCTCCTAGAAGGGCTAAGCTAAGTCCTAAGCCCATGGATGAAAGCAATGTTTTTTTCTTCATCAATTATTCCTCCCTAAATTTTAGGTGATGAGATATGGCTTCATTTTAAGGATGCAGAGACGCTTCGTGAAGAACGCGTCGAACAGCAACACTCAAAAAACCATTTAGACAAAATAATGTTACTCTCACGCGTAGACGCGTAAAACCTTTTTTAAGAATTGCAAACAAAAATGGTACGTTACAAAAGACAAAAAATCACATTTTAAAACGATATGTGCCTAAAGTGTAAAGAATGTCCTTTTTATCAATTTCCGTATGAAAAGAATTCCATATTTGTAAAGAAAAAGGGCGCTGGTTTCGAAAAGAAAAGCATCTCGGTTTTTTGCTTCGAGACGCTTTGAACTCTTTTTCAAGCTACTTCAGTCAAAATTTTGGCGGGTACGCCCCTCCAGTTGGAGTTCGTGGCTTTCAGATTGAGATTTTGAATTCCAACAAGGATGGTGACGGTGTCATCGAGGTAGTCATCAAGCCAGGCGTAATCGGCTCCAGAGTTCTGAGAATAAAGCGGAAGCGCGGTCGCGGTGTCGTCGGGATCCTGAAGAGAATAGGAAGGATAGGTTCCGCTGGCCTTATAGACCTTGGCCTTCACCTTGTAGAGAAGGCTCGAAAGATTGTTGGCCGGACGAGTTGAGACGATATCGGTTATCGTTTTGCCAATGATAATGGCTTCGGTGGGGATGTCATAGTTGTTGGCATCGACGTTTTTGACCGTGAAATTGGTTAATTGAACGTCGCCGGCATAGGATTCGGCCGTCGCGTTGGGGGCGTTTTTGATGTAGTGAGCCATTTTGCCCGTAATGACCACCTTGTTGCCTTCGACAACATTTGCCATCGTGTCGTCTCCGTTATAAGCGAAGAGCGATCCGGTAGTATCGGCGAGGAAGAGTCCTTGTTTTGTCATTGAACCTTTGTAGGTCACGCGACAGACAATCGCTTCAACGCTCACCTCGGCGTCATCGGGTTGGCTTTTTGCCGTAGCGATGCTGACGGTGTCGTAATGAACGGGACCGATGATGTCGACGTCATAGCTTCCTTCGGCCGTGGCTCCGTTATAAGAACAAAGAACCTTGATTGAGATCTTTCCAGTCGTGACCACGTCGATGGTAACCGTTGACTTGCCATTTTGATCGGAGACGGTGACTTCGCCCGACTCCGAACTGTAGTTTCTCGTTAATCCAGCAAGAACAGGGTCGACGTCGTCAATCTCCAACGTGGTTTTTACCGAGTAGGAAGAAACGAAATCCGAGAAGGCTCTCTTTGCCCCAAACTGGGCCTCTTCAAGGTTAGTGACAGTCACGTCGCCATTCTTTTCGACGGGGCAGAATCTCCAAGCTTTGACGGAGGGTTTTCCCAAGGAAAGGACGAGAGTCATTTCGAGGCATTGGCCTGAATAACCGTTCGTCCATTCGAAGTCCTTGCCGTTCGATTGGGTATAAGCCAAAAGATAATCGACCCGATTGAGATCGGTGATGGTGAAATTCGTGAAAGTGTCATTCGGAGTACTGAGATAACGCCCCTTGACCCGATAGATTTTTCCGCTCAAATCCTGAGTGAGAGGGATTTTATTGATGTCTTCGATGGTCGTGATGTTGATAGCCCCTTCAGGGATCACGTTATCTTCTTTGCCATCGTTTTCGACGATGGTGGGACTCGTGAGCTGAAGCATTCCGGCGTACCCAAGTTCGGTTGCGGCTCCTTGATCGTTCGCCGGGACATAATAACCTTTGGTTCCGGTAATGGTAACGAGGTTACCTTTTTGGATTTTGGAAGCGTCGTTCGGGGCGTAAACGTAGAGGGAATCGGCACTATCGGCAATCCAAAAACCAACGACATAAGGGGTGGTTTGACCCGTGTAGTTCATGCAGACGACCACGCCCCGAATTGTGTAGATGGAGGCAGTCGGCCCGGTCCTTACCGCGGCGATCGTAGTGATCGTGACTTCGCTCGAAGAAGACGAAGAGGTCGATTCGGCTATGGAAGTCGACGAAGAAAGAGATACGGAAGATGAACTTTCACTAGAAGGCGATTCGCTCGACATCGGTGACGATGACGATGAAGAAAGAGACGAAGGGCCACAAGAAGCTAAGAGGGCTCCTGCTGCTAAGAGAGTGAAGATCTTGAAATGACTTTTTTGAGCCATGTTATTTCCTTTCTGAAATTACGAAAATTTAATCGTGGGGTTCAACAATAATTGCTGACTAGCCCTATAAAAAACGTTCGCCTCCTCTCCCTTTGAACTAACCAAAAATTATGGTTTGGGGAGTTAGTGAACTTTCGTGACTAACTATTAACAATATAGCACCAAAAAACAGAACTTCAAACTTGTAAAGACGAATAAGGATTAAAAGAAAAGACGACTGGCAATGAAGTTTTCTTTCGTTATTCTCATAAACTATCGTGGCCGATATTCTTTTTATCTTGGCGGTGGTTTATCATGCTAAGTGCATGTTAACCATTCTGGCTTTATCAAATTCCGATATCATTGGCCTTATCATCGCCATCGCTTTGGTTGCTTTAACGATTGCCGTCTGTTTTTATCTCCTCTCGAAAAAAGACAAAAAGAACTAAGAGGTTTCGGCCTCCTTATTTTGTTAACCAACTCGGGTCTTTGCTTTCTAAATGCTCGAAGAAAGCTACGAGATTGCTGCTTGGGGCGGTGTAGACGTCGCCGCTATCGAGAGAACGAAAGTTGCTTTTCATCGAAGAGTAATTAACCTTATCGAATTCGGAACGTATGATCTCCAACTGATAATGTTTCGCCGAATACATTTTTCTGATTTTTGGCCAAATGCGTTTAATGGTGTCGGAGTTGTTCATCTTGCTTTGATTTGGAAGAATGGTCTTTTCAAAATGAAAAACCATTAACTGAAGGGTGCAGGGGTTGGTATAGAGAACGTGTTTCTCGAAAAGACGTGGCATGATCGCATTTACGTTTTTCTTCACGCTTTCAAAGGCTTCGTGAGGTTCGGCATCAACGTCGATCATGAAGTAAATCGCGTCATAGTTCGCCGTGGACCAATAGTATTGGAAAACCATCGGGACTTTCCCCGCCCCTCCGCTATCTCCTGGGGTTAAGGTGGCAAGTTTAGGTATGATTTCGTATTGAGGATCAAACACTCCAAGATCAACCAAGGCCTGAAGGTACATGACCTCTTCGTCGCCCTCGCAAATAACGAGGATGCGGTATTGGTGAATGAGCGTTTTCTCACTCATCTTTTAGCATCTCCATCAAGGAACGGATCAAGTCGGGATTAGGAATGGCTTTGAATGACCCTTTTGAGTATTTTCCATATAAGTTTGAGGTCTTCCGAACATTGGAGTTTTTGGCGGTGAAAGAAGCCAACGAATAAAGCTCCACTTTCTCCTTGGTCCGATTGGCGAACCAAATCTGCTCTTTTCTCATAAGCGAAGGGCAATCAAGAAGATCGACGTCCTGAGTCGAGAAAAGCAGTTGGGCTTTGGTGTTTCCCATGTTGTTGAACAACGCGACGATTGCTCGCGTCAAGGCGAAATGAAGGCTGCCTTCTAACTCATCGACAACCAAGGTTTTTCCTTCCGTAATCGCATCGACGATATAGGCGGCATAGGCTTCGATTTTTTTGGTCCCGGTTGAGTCGAAAGAAAAAGAAGGAACTTTGATTCCGTTATAGGTGCTGAAAAGACGAAGCTGTTCATCGAGTCCAACGCTCTTTAGAACATCCTCATTTATGGGATTGCCCTTTTGGTCTTTTGGGATGTAATTTTGCTCATAAGATAAGCCGTCAAGCGAGAGGTCGGCGTTCTTCAAGAATTCGACGACGAGTTTCTTTTTCTTTTGATCTTTCCCTTTGAGGATCGAAATCGTTTTGCCGATCGGGATGTTGTATCCGGAAACGACGTCAAGTGAATTGGCAAAATCTTGGCATTCTTTTCTCCAAGCCGAGAGTTTTTTCGACGATTCGATGTTCATCGCGTAAAGTAGAGGAGCTAAATACGTCGCATAGGCAATCGCCGGTTCGGCTTTTTTGTCTTCGCATCGATAAACTTTCTTTTCTTTATCCCGTTCGAAAAGCGTTGTCCGAGTCACGTTTCGAGACGAGGAATAGGAAAGCTTCTCCATTTTTTCGTATATATATTCTCGACTTGAGACGTCAAACGCGAACTCGTAATGAATGATTCCGAGACGGGTCTCGCGGTTAACAAACGTGATCGAATATCTCGTTATTTTGTCTTTGGTGAAAACATTAGTTACGAAAGGAACGTTTTGTACACCCAAAAGAACCGACCTCATGTTATCTAGGGCCTGCAATAAGCAAGTCTTGCCGGTATTGTTCGAACCATAAAGGGCGATTACTTTCACCAAGGCGACGTTATGAATGTCTGTTACGTTGCACTGCAAGGTCCTGATTCTTTTATCGGCAACAAAAGACATCTCGACTTTTTCGCTAAAGACTTTGTGATTCGAAACCCCGAAATCGATTATCATATCGTTCCTCCTACCATCACTATAACCTAGGCAATGCGCTTATACTACAATACAGCAAAAAAGCATAAATTGATTACCGTTTTTTCTCTCGTTTTCCGTACCAATTTTGCTTCAAAAAAGAAGCGTTATTTTAGCCATATTTTTTTCTTTTCTTCACACCTTCGTTTTTCTTAGAAAAATGGCGTATGATTTGAATCATCGATTTCTATTCCCTATCCTTGTTCTAGGATATCGACCATTAAGTCGATATAATTTAATGCGATATGACTCAAGCTCTTCATAACATGAGGCTTCGCGCCTTAATCATCATCTTCCTCGAACTCACGATCGTGGGTGTCGGGATTCTTTTGTATTTTTATGATTTCCCCGCCGGATTCCAAGAATGGATGAAGCCCGAGTATTGGATTGTGGCCCTCGTGGCCTCCCTTGTCCTCGACATCATCTTCTTATGGATTTCGCTTATTCACCTCAATGGCATTCGTCAGAAGAGCGACCTCAAAGCCGCGACCTTAATCGGAAGCGACGTTCAAGAAGCCTATAACTTCGGTCAACTCGGACTCGTCGTCTGCGATGAGCATGGCATCGTCATGTGGGACAATAACCTTTTCAAGGAAAGGCAAATCGACCTCCTCGATGAGAACATTCTTGATTGGCAGCCTAAACTCCGCGATCTTCAAGACGCGCCGAGCGACATGGTGGTCAAGATCGAGGCGAATGGCCGAAACTACGACGTCAAATACCTCAGCGAAGCCCATCTCTATATCTTCAAGGATTCGACCGAATACGAATCCATTTTCTCCTATAGCAAAGAACAAGCGGTGGTCCTTGGAATCATCATGCTCGACAACTACAGCGACATCGCCGGCAACTCCGAAGACGACAACAACGACGTCGTCTCGAAAGTCCGAAGTGCCATCTTCGAATATTCCAAGGACAACGGAGTATTGCTCCGTCGGTTCCGCGGGGATTCCTATTTCGCCGTCTGCAATTTCGCCTCCCTTAAAAAGATGGAAGACGATCAGTTCACGATTTTGGCCAAAGTCCGTTCCCAAGGAAAAGGAAACGACACCATCCCCACCCTTTCGATCGGCTTCGCTCATGATTTCCCCGACGTCAATAAACTCAACGAAATGGCCTCTAACGCGATCGACATCGCCATGTCCCGCGGCGGCGATCAGGCCGTTGTTTCAAAGTATGGTGACGAACTTAAATTCTTCGGTGGGAAGACCGAAGCGGTCGAAACGACCTCGAAGGTCAAAGTCCGTTCCATTGCCGATTCCATCTGCTCGATTATCAAAGAATCCACGAACGTCTTAATCATGGGCCACACCGATATGGATATGGACGCCCTTGGCGCCTGCTTAGGCGTTAAGGCCATGTGCGAGTGGTGCAAGAAACCATCTCTCATCGTCTACGATCCGAAAGCCACCGAAAAGAAAACCCGTTACGCTTTCCAAGGAGCCTTCAACAAAGTCGATTTGGACCATATGGTCATCAGCCCGAAGGATGCGGTCGACAAAGTCAAAGACGGAACCCTCGTCGTTGTCTGTGACGTCTCTCTCCCTTCCATGACCATGGCCCCGGAAATCCTCGAAAAGAGCACGAAGAGCCTTGTCATCGATCATCACCGTCGAGGTGAAGAATTCATCGATAAACCCGTTCTCGCCTATATTGAGCCAAGCGCCTCTTCCGCTTCCGAACTCGTGGCCGAACTTATCCATTACGTGACCGCGAACCCGCGAATCGATTTGAAGTCGACCTACGCGACCATCATGCTTTCGGGGATCTTCCTCGACACGAACTTCTTCAAGAGCCGAACGACGGGGATGCGAACCTTCGACGCGGCTGAGATCTTGAAGGCTTATGGGGCCGATAACAGCATTGCCGATGATTATCTTAAGGACGAATTCGAGGAATACTCGCTCGTCACCAAGATCATCGCTTCGATGAAAACCCCTTATTACGGAATCGTTTATTGCATCTCCGACGAGAAGGACATCATTGAGCGGAGCACCCTTGCCAAAGTCGCCAATCAGGTCATGCAACTAAAGGGCATCAACGCCTGTTTCGTGATCGGAAAGACCGAAGAAAAGGAAATCCGCATCTCGGCCCGGAGCGACGGGACCGTCAACGTTCAGCTTCTCACCGAGAAGATGGGCGGAGGAGGACACTTCTCCTCGGCTTCAGCCTTATTTAAGAATCAATCCATTTCGACCGTTGAGACGTCATTGATCGACACCCTCGATCAACATCTCAACGAAGCTCGCAGCGCTAAACCAACCGATGAGGAGGAATAATCGGATATGAAAGTCATACTTTTATCGGACGTCAAAGCCCTTGGCAAAAAGGGCGAAACCATTGTTGTCTCGGATGGATACGGGGCCAATTTCCTAATCCCGCGGGGCCTAGCCGCTCCCTCGACCGCCGGAACTCAGGCTTCCCTTATGAAACAGAACGCCGAAGAAACCGAACGCCAGATCGCCCTTAAGAAAAAAGCCGAAGCCCTTGCTCAACGCCTCGAGAACATCAATGTCGAATTCACCGCCAAAGTCGGAAGCGACGGACGGATGTTCGGCTCGATTTCGACCAAGCAAATCGAAGAAGGCCTTAAGGAGCAGTGGGATATTGAGATCGATAAGCGGAAGTTCATCGACAAATATCTCGCCAACGCGATTGGCTATACTCGCCTCAAAATCGAACTCTACAAAGGAAGCCAAGGGAGCGTCGTCGGAACCGTGAACGTTCATATCAGTGAGGAGAAATAACTATGGCCAAAGTTTTCACTTTGCCTTCTAACGTCGAGGCCGAACGTTCGGTCCTCGGGGCCATGCTCATGGATCCCTCGGCCGTCGCCATTGCCCTTGGTTCACTCACCGAGGAGACCTTCAGCGGAGCGGAAATGCGGAACAAATACGTTTTCCACGCGATTAAGGAATTAAGCGAACACCATATCCCCGTCGATCCGACGACCGTCACTGACGAACTCATCAACCTCAAACTCGAAAAGGATTCCGGAGGACCGGATTACCTTCTCACCCTCGTCGACAGTTCAATCAACCCCGATAACATTGATCACTACATCAAGATCGTCAAAGAGCAGGCCGTCCTTCGGGACCTCCTCCTCACCATGAAGAAGATCGAGGACGATTACTCCCAAGGCGGGATCTCCAACATTGGGGATTTCGTGATGGACGCGAACCGCCAGATCGGCGAAATTGCCTCGGCCCGTTCGGTCGGGGATTTCAAGAGTTCAAAGGAAGTCGCCGAATCGGTTCGAATCAAACTCAATCAAGAATCCCAAGCCTCGAATGATGGCATCACCGGGGTTACGACCGGCTATAAACGGCTCAATCTTTTGACTCATGGCTGGCAAAAAGAAGACCTGATTATCGTCGCCGCCCGTCCTTCGATGGGCAAGACCGCCCTTGCGATAAACTTTGCCTATAACGCCGCCGTCCGCGATGGTCGGCCCGTCGCTTTCTTCTCGCTTGAAATGAACAGCACCCTTCTTATGGAACGTTTGATTGCCAACCGGGCCTGCGTCTCGAACGACCGAATCCAAATTGGTTTCCTCAATTCGACCGAACGGGTCAAAATCGCCTCGGCGATCGAAGAAATCGGCAAGACCCAACTCTATTTTGATGACACCCCGAACTCGATGCTCGGCGATATCTTGGCCAAAGCCACCAAACTCAAAGCCGCTCATCCGGATCTTTCTCTCATCGTCGTCGATTACATGGGCCGTGTCCGGACGACCGCGAATGGCCAATCCGATTCCCGTCAACAGGAAGTATCCTTCATCTCAGGTTCGTTCAAGACCCTCGCCCGTCAACTTCATGTCGCGGTCATCGTCGTTTGTCAGCTAAACCGCAACGTCGAAGAAACCGACAGCAAAGTCCCTCAGCTCTCAAACCTCCGTGAATCTGGTTCCATCGAACAGGATGCCGATCAGGTCCTTCTTCTTTACCGTAAAGACTATTACACCTCGATTGGTCAAAGCGTGGGAGCCCGTGGGGCCTCATGGACCAAAGACAAGAAATACGGCGCCCCGCAGCAACCTCAAGCCATGCCGCAAGACGCTCCGAAAGCCCCAGAGATCCAAGATAAATCCGGAAATCCTTCCGTTATGCAGATCCTTCTCGCCAAGAACCGCAATGGCCAAACGGGCGAGCTTTCGCTTATCTTCTCGAAGAGTTATTCCCGCTTCGACGATCCGACCCCGGAATTCGAAGAGGCTCAACAACGTTACGAGAAGGAAGTCGGCACTTCTGGTTTCAACGAATAAATGAAATTCATTCTCGTCGGAAGCGGATCGAAGGGGAACGCCTCTTTGATCTATACCGACAAATCTTTAATTCAAATCGACATGGGCGTTCCCCTTAAGCGGATCGCCGAATCGCTTTCGTCTATCCGCCGGGAAGAGAAGAACATCGAAGGTCTTTTCCTCACTCATGAGCACGTCGACCACATCGGAACGATGGGTCTCTATCATGGGCGTGTTCCTCTTTTTGCGAGCGAAGGAACAATCGATGGGAAGAACGTCCACCTGATTGCTCCAGGGGAGTATCTCCGAATTGGGGATTTTTCTTTAATCCCTTTTAGCGTATCGCATGACGCGGCCAATCCTCTTGGTTATCTCATTTCCGATGGGGTGACGAAACTCGCCTATGTGACCGACACCGGTTATCTTCCCGACGATGATCTCAATCTCATCAAGGATTGCGAATACTATGTTTTTGAATCGAACCACGATCTCAAGATGCTCCTCAAAAGCGATCGTCCGGCCATCTTAAAGAAACGGATCCATTGCGACACAGGGCATCTTTCGAATGTCGATTCGGCGACCTATATGGCCGATCTAATTGGACCGCGAACGAAGAAGATTTATTTGGCTCATATCTCTGAAGAATGCAACACGCCGGAATTGGCCTTAATGACTTATCGGACTATCTTACGGAAAAAGGGAATCGATCTCGAAAAAATCGAACTCATCGCGGCGAAACAGTGGGAAGCGATTTATGGGGGCGATTGAATCATGAAGATCACCATTCTTGCGGTTGGACATCTAAAAGAAGCCTATTGGAAGGCCGCGTCCGACGAATACATAAAGCGTCTATCGGCTTACGCGAATGTCTCAATCATCGAAGTCGACGATCTCCCGTCGAAGGAGAAGGCTGGCGAAGCCAACGAAACCAAAGTCAAAAACGAAGAAGGGGCGAAGCTCCTTTCCAAAATTAAACCTGGCGATTACGTCTGCGCGCTTGACCTCGACAAAAAAGAAATGGATTCCGTTTCCTTTTCTTCGCATCTAGAAGAAATGATGGTCCGTGGGGGTTCCGCGGTCATCTTCCTCGTCGGCGGATCTCTTGGTCTCAGCGACGAAGTCAAAAAACGGGCCAATGAATCAATTTCTTTTTCGAAGATGACCTTCACTCATCAGATGAGCCGAATCATTCTTCTTGAGCAACTATATCGAGCTTATAAGCTCGCTCATCACGAGCCCTATCATAAATAAAGTTTTTCTTAGTCGCTTATAACAAAACTAAAAAAAGTGAAGTCATAATTTTAGGTAATTTGCGCGAAAATAGGAAAAATATGAATATTTGATAATGATCATTTCATTATTCGGATAATACTTTACAAAAAAGTGAACTAATCAATCAGTCCGAAGTGACGGCAAGCGTTAGCCCAACCATCTTTGTCGATGTGTTCGGTCACGTAGTCGGCGACCGCTTTGGCTTCGGGGACCCCATTGGACATGGCGACGCTCGTGCCGGTGAAAAGTAGCATTTCGATGTCGTTGGCGGCATCGCCTAAGCTCATGGCGTTTTCTTGTTTCAAGCCATAATATTCGAGGACTGCCATGATTCCCTTGGCTTTGTCGCTGTCCTTGAGCATGATGTCGACCGCGTATTCGTCCCAGCGGGCCGATTTGCAGTTCTCAAGGTGCGGGAGGAAAAGTGACTCGTCGAGTTCGTCGCAAAAAGCGATCATCTGATAGACGGTCCGGTCGTAATGATCCGGGAAGTGACGGGGCTGCGGGAAACGGGTCCCATATTTTTCGTGGGCCGAGATGACGCGGTCATCGATCATGTTGATATGGCCTTCGTTCTCCTCAATGAGAGTGAGACCGAATTTGAGACGTTTGGAGAATAGGATGAGCTTGTCGACGACGGAAGAGGGTATCGGATACTTGTAGATGATATTCCCATCGATGATGGCGTTTGATCCATTCATCGTCACGAGGCCATCGGGTTTCACAATGTCGAGGATTCCCGTTTTTCTGATAAGGTAGAAATTGCGGCCTGAGCAAAGGAAAACCTTGATGCCTCTGGATTGAAGTTCCTTGATGGCCGCGACCGCGGATGGCGGAACTTGGTTGGTGTAGTGAGAGAAGAGAGTTTGATCGATATCCGTGAAAACGATCTTGATGTCTTTGCTTCTATTATCGATTGCCATATCTAATATTATGAACGTCCTTTCGCCTTTTGTGGGGTGAACTATGAGCGGCATGCTATAGTAATTAGGCGTAATCATATGCTTTATCCCGACTTTAGCAAGTACAAAAACTACTCCGATCCCCAAAACCCTCTCGTTAACGCTTACGAGGACGAAAAAGGGAACGTCTTTTATGTCGAACCGGGCTTCTATATGGGCCTTATGGGTTTTAAGGAAAAGCGACCCGAACATTTTTCTACGATCATGGCTCGTCTCGATGAAGCCGTGAAGAAACACCATCATGTCATCTTCACCGCGGACTATGAGAATCCTTTCATCGAACGCGAGGGCTTTATCTACAAAGAGATCGCCGATCTCTCCGACCCCTTAAGCATCTACGTCGAAGACAAAAACTGTCCGAGCGACTATGGGGATTGAATAAAACAAAAGCACGCATCGCTGCGTGCTTTTTTCGTTTCGTCTTAATCGTTAGGCAGCGGTTGAATCGCTAAGTTCGACGATGATGCCTCCGGCGTAAGCTCCTTTATCGTCGACTTTTGCAGCGACGAGGATGGAGAGATTGTCTCCTAAGCTCAATTCTTCGTATCCGTCCTTGGCCCAGGTGTAGGTCGTGGCGAGGACGAATCCCGCGGTGGTGGCAAGACTCGTTAAGGTCGTGACGTAAGCATTGGCGTCAGCTTCGACGGCGATCGCGATCGTGACATCGATGAAGAGTTTGCAAGCCTTAAGGGTGGCGAAGTCATCGATATGGACGGCGGTTACTTTCTCGTTGGCGGCAAAAAGCGGGAAGGCTTTCGCGGCTGAGGAATTATAGGTTCCGATGATCTCGTTGGCCTTGGTGAAATCGACACCTTCATAGACTTTCGGATAAGAATAGGATTCGATGGTGGCATCGAATTCGCTGCTGTCGGGGTCGAAGGCCATGCTGATCCGGATGACGGTTTTGCCCGCGGTCGCGGTTTCTTCAACGATAGTCTTTTCGTGAGCGGTGAATTCCGATCCATATGAATCGGTTCCTGTTACTTCAACGTAACCGGCGGCGGTAAGGATGCCAGCGTAACTTTCCGAGATGTTGCCCGCTTGGAATTCAGAGAAGGATAAACTTTGAGCGGTTTTGTTATCGTCAGCTAAGACGACGTCATCGCGGAAGAGAGCCGAGGCGATTCCTGTCGGGAATGGAATCGTGACTCCTGCGCCAAAGAGCGAAACGGCGGCTTCGCTAAAAGCTGATGTGAAGGCTGTCCGCGCAGCTTGAATAACGGGGCTCGCGACATAGGCAGCGATTTTGGCGTCGGCCGTGGTGCCGATATTGCTGATGGTGTAGGAGGCCGTGGTGGTATCCAACTTGTAGGTGATGGTGGCTGACGAAAGGTCTTGTTCGATCTTGAGCGACATCGAATCGACGAGGCCGTATAAGGCGTAGGCTGGATTCCAGTCATCAAGACCGATCGCGTAGGCCGCGAAGTAACTCGATGGATCGACCGTGTAGGTGTATCCGCTCGTTGGAACGGTCACGTTGGCGGCGAGTTTGGTTAGCTGATAGGGGTTGATGTAATCTTCTTTGTAACTTCCTGGTCCGGTGGCTTGGCCGAATCACGACCGCGTCGTTTTTTACGGTGTATTCAAAGACTCCTTGTTCACCGTTTTGGATGAGGCCGGAAGGATCTTCTCCGCCTTCATCGTAAGTGACGAGTTTGGCGGCACCAAGATATTTGGCAACCATGTAGCCTTTTTCGGTCAACGTGCAGTTGTTGTCCTCGAGTTTGTCGAGGAAACCCTTGAGAATGGAGGCCGAAGTCGGTCCAGTCGAAGTAGATGAGGATGAAGTTGTCGAGACGGTTGAAACAACGGTCGAATCAGTCGATTTCGATCCGTCGACAGTGATGTTCGAGGAACTTCCTCCCGAACTAGGCGTACAGGACGCTAAGAGCATCGACGCGGCGAATAGTCCAATGGCAGCTTGTTTTTTCATTGACGGCTGTCCTCCTTAAAAAATGTATAAGGCACTATCACCCCAAAATCAAAAACATTCAATGATTATCTTTATTATTGTCAAAAAGAAAAGGCGGCGAGACCGCCGCCCATATCTTATTGTTGAATTATTTTGAAGCGACTTCAGGACGCAAAGTTTTCATCGAGAGCCACATCACCCTCATCCCATAAAGGAAGATGAACATGAAGATGGCATAAGTCGTGAAGGCGAAGCCTAAGCCAAGGGCCAAGATGGCAGGAGCGCCAGCCGCCCAATAGGCGATCTTCTGAGTTTCCCAGAAGGTGTAGATGCGGTAGGGGTTGTTCTTTCCCCGAGTCATGAAGAAGACCATGAGGCCCATGAAGAGGATAAAGCCAGCGAAGACGGCCGCCATGATCCCAGTCCATGTCCAGGCCGAAGTGACCTTGGTGCTGTAATAGGCGTCATTGAAGAACGTCTTCCAAGTATTGATGGTCTCCGTGACATAAGTGTCGTAGTTCGATGAATTAACTTCGGAGTAGGGGAGAGCGAGGGCGTTGCCATGGGTGTCTTGCTTCACTAAATCCTTAATGTCGAAGGTTGGGGTGACGTCATATTTGCCACCCTGCCCAAGCATATAGGAAGCGACGGACGAGGAACCGGCGGAAGTGGCACTCGTGGGGATTGCCGCGTATTTATATTTGAAGGCCCGGAATTCTTTCGATCCAAGGATGAGAAGGTTGCATGAATATCCACGTAACTGAGCGTTATATGGATTCTTGCCATCGGTCACGATCGCGGAGGCGAAGGTTGCGAAATCCGCATCTTCGGCCGTCGTGTAAAAGACTTCAAATTCGGGAGCGCTCGTCACGGCGTTGACGTATTGATACCAAGGTTCGGTTGTGCTCTTTTGAATTTTGTCGAAACCAGTCGCGGTTAAGGTTTGGGTTTCATGGTCAACGACGATTGAAACGCCAGAGGTTTCACTCACGCTCTTTTCAAACTGAACGAGGCCGACTTCATAACCATAGGTTGGAGTGGAGAAGAAGTCGCTTCCATTGACCCAGGCCCTCGAAACCCCGATTGGGATGATGGCCAAGATAACCGAAAGCAGTCCGACAGTGACGGCTCCGATCCAGGAATGATTCCTTCCAAGTTCGACGCAGGCTCCGTTGGAGATGAGACTCGATAAGCCGAGTTTGACTTTGGCCAGCACTTGGCCTTTGTTCTTTTTTTCCTTAGACATGTTTTACTTTCTCGCTTTGCTTTGCAAAGTACACAATACACGGAAATCCCCCCCAATAAAATAGATATAGGAAATCTTTCCGTTTTAGAACGAGGTGGACAAAATTTGATTCCCTTCGCGTATAATAACCGCAATGGAACTTAAGAAAGCGGAAAGATTGAGGGCCGCGGCTTGTTATTCTTCTTCGGCTTTTGGCCTTGCGGCTTTGGTTTTTTCTTTTCTTCCGCTTCTCAAAATGTCGACCGCGGGAGGCGAATGGATCTATTTTCAGAGCTTTCAGCTTTTTTTCGGAGGACGGGAATCCTTCGTCATGTCCGATGGCGTTTATTTCTTTGATTTTGGCATCAACATTTATCTCCTTGTCGCTCTTCAACTTTTTCTTTTGGGGTCTCTTAGTACGATCCTTGGCCGGAGATCGCCTCGGAATCTTTTGTTCGGATTCTTTCTCTTTCTTGGGGCTTTCGTCATGGGGATTTTGACTCCTCTTTGGATCAAGATGGTTAATCCCGGGATCACCTCATCGGGACTTCACCTTGGCTATGGCTATTTCCTCATGCTCTTTTTCGCATTTCTCGCCTTGGGGGACGCGATGCTTTCCTTTCTTATCTCTCGTCACCGCAAAATTAAAAAATGAACAAATAAAAAGCCCGGTCGGACTAACATCCCGCCGGGCTTTTTTGTTCTTTAGCCTAAATATGTTGGGGTCGCGGCCACTGAATAAATGCCCATGTTCCCGGTTACTTTGCTCGTGAAGGCGATCTTGAGTCCCGTCACACTTAACTGAGCCAGGGTGATGGTAAAGGTATAGGTCGTTTTCGAGAGGGCGAAGCTTCCGGTTTTGGCGACGTTTCCAACCGCGGTCGAACCGTTCATCGCGTAAACGGTCACGACGTTATTAGTCGAAGTCGTTCCGCCATTTTGCATGATGGCGACGGTTACAACAACCTTCGTCACTTTGGTGTAATTCCAGATCGAGGAATCGATCATGTAGTCACCAGCGGAATCCATTTTGATGGAGCCGTCGGAATAGGCACTCGTTCCCGAAGTGGTCCAGCCGGAAATGGCACCGCTAACGGCCGTCGCTGAGGTGTAGACGGTTCCGGTTTTGGACGTTAAGGAGGAACTACTTGAAGAAGAACTGCTCGACGTCGAAGTCGGCGTTGAGGTTGAAGTCGAGGTGGTGGTTGAAGAAGTCGAGGAAGAACTACCGGAAGTCCCGGCGTAAGCGATACTCACGGTCGCGATATAGGCCGCGCTTGTGCTCGTGAGATCAAGGTAGAAATACTTATAACTCCCTCCGACGGTCCAGGTGACGGAACCAGAATTACTCGAGGCGGTTTTAGCTCCGAGGGCGGTTCCGCTCGTAGAGAAATTCGAAGCGGTAAGTTTGGTCGATGCACTCACATAAGCGTTCCATTCGCGGGCCGTTCCTGTGGTGGCGTTCGCGATTGTGATGGTCGTAATGTTTCCCGGCATCGCGGTCGAATTGAGGTAAAGCGAGGTGCTCGATGAACCATTGACCTGCATGTAGCTGGTCGCGTTATAAAGATCGCACGTTCCGCTTACGGCACCGGCCGTCCAACTATCGACCGTGCCATATCCCGCCACACTCGAGAAACTCGAACGGGTGATGGCGATGCTTCCGGTTGAAGTCGACGAAGTAGGAACGGAGGTTGAAGTCGAAGAAGAAACGTTTGAACTGCTCGAGGAAGCGCTTGAAGACGAGGATGAAGTCGGATCAGTTTGACTTCCGCCCGCCCAAATGGCTCCGGCATAGGAAGCGTTATCGATGAACGGATTGCGGTTTCCTTGGTATTTAGCGGCTTGCTCGTTGCGGGCTCGTTCAAAGCTATCGACTGGATCTTGAGTGTTCCAAGCCAAGATTTTGGTCCAGGCCGCGGCATCGGCTCCCGTCGCCGTATAGAAGACGTCGGTGATGTTGAGGTTGCCCGTGTAACTATTAGTCGATCCGCCATAGTCGGTCGTGTAATGGACGTAGACATACATGAGAATTCGGGCAATGTCGCCTTTGACGGCGTCCCGCGGTTCGAAGTGATCGTTCGCATCGTAATAGCATCCGGTGGCGGAGCCGTTATAGGTCACGGACGTTCCAGTGTGATTCAGATCGGAATATAAACGGTTATTACGGGTTGAGTTGACGGTTGGGATCGAGGGACGGAGATGCTGAAGATCGCTTCCGGCTCCAGTTGTTCCCCAAAGTCCATTTGATAACGATTGGCACCAAACGTGTTCGCGGTTCCAGGTATTTCCTGAATCCCAAGCCCCCGCGACGGAGGCTCCCGAATAGAGGCAGATGATATTGGAAGAATTGTTCGGATCGGTATCGGTGTAGAGCGTGTAGTTCCCAACGTCGGCGTAGCTCGTGTAGGTCCGATGAGTTGAGATCATCAGATTGTGGAGAGAGAGGGCCAGTGAGGTCCCAGTCAGCGAAGTCGACACACCAGAATAATAGGTCGAGGCATTGGTCGAGTAGCCCCCTACGGATGCTGCGGTCTCGTTCGCTCCTTTGGCGAACAAGGCACCGGATACCAACGCTAAGCCTAAGGAAATACTGGTGAGTGTCGAGATGAGAATCTTCGACGATTTCCTCTTTGCCATAGCTCATTATCATAAGTCTCCTAAATTGGTTCGGCTGAAAATGTTGTAACCGCTTTCATTTACGATTTTTCTCTTCCAAAGGACGTTCGGGTCAGATGAAAGGAACGAAAAACAATGATTTTTGTCTTCTTAACGAAAAGTGATTAAGTGCCAGAAGGAAAGAAAACCGATATACTTCTTTTAACAAAGAGGAACCATTATGAAAGACACTTGGAACCTGTCGACTGTCTATTCGAACATCGAAGCTTTCGATAAAGATCTTGAAGACATCAAAACCCGTCTTCTGGAAGAGATGAAGAAGTGCGAAGGAAAACTTAATGACGAAAAGGTTTTCCTAAAATACATGAAGCTCAATAAGGAAGCCAACATCCAGTTCTACAAGCTTTATATGTATGCCCAGTCGGGATCCGATCTCGACAAAAAGGACGTCAAGAAAGCCGAACTCCTCAGCAAGGTTGAACTGGCGATTCATCTTTTCTCCCTCGCGACAAGCTATGCCGATCCGGAGATTCTCGCTTTAGGCGAAGAGAAGGTTAAATCCTTTATTAAGAAGAATTCCGAACTTGAGGAATTCAGTCTCATCCTCAACCGTCTTTTCCGTCAGAAGGAACACGTCCTCGGGGCGAACGAAGAAAAGCTTTTGTCGAATTACGCGCCGCTTCAGGGCGAAGGATCGTCCCTCTACTCAATGTTGACGGTCTCCGATTACAACCCCAAGAAAGCCAAACTCCAAGACGGGAAAGAAATCGAAGTCAATATGTCGAACTGGACTTCCCTCATCGCCGGCGCCAAAAACCCTCTCGACCGGAAAGCCATCTTCGAGTCCCTCTATTCCTATTACGATGAACACAAGAACGCCTATGGCGAAATCTATAATTCCGTCCTTCAAGGCGAACTAGCCACGATGCGAAGCCGAGGCTATAAATCGATTCTCGAAGAACATCTCTATGGCGAGAACATTCCTCTCGAGGTCTTCCATAATCTCGTCGAAACCGCGAGCAAGAATGCCGCTCCTCTTCATAAGTATTATCGGATCCGGGCTAAGTATCTTGGCCTTAAGAAACACCGTTCATATGATCGTTTCATCCAACTCGCCAAGAGCGAAAAGAAGTATACCTATGAAGAAGCCCGTGAGGTCTTCTTTGCCTCGTTAGGTTCATTCCCAGCCGACTTCCAAAAGAAGGCCCATGAGGTTCTTAAAGATGGCTTCGTCGATGTCTATCCGCATTTAGGAAAGAGAAGCGGGGCCTATTCGAATGGTTCTTATGGGATTCATCCTTTTATCCTCCTCAACTTCCAAGGCGAACTCGATGACGTCTTCACCTTGGCTCACGAATCGGGCCATTCGATCCATACCTTATATAGCGAAGAGAGTCAGCCCATCATGAAGCAGGACTACACGATCTTCGTGGCCGAGATTGCTTCGACTTTCAATGAGCACAATCTCCTCGACTACCTTCTTAATTCCGGGACCCTCACGAAGAACGATCAGATCTATCTTCTCCAAAAAGCCATCGACGAGATCGTCGGGACCTTCTACCGTCAAACCCTCTTTGCCCAATACGAATACGAGATTGCTCTTCTTGCCGAAAAGAATGAGCCGATCAATTACCAAATCCTTTCCGACAAGATGAAGGAACTCTATAAGACTTATTTCGGGATCGATATCGGCGAAGAGAAGGTCAAACCTCTTGTTTGGGCCTATATCCCCCATCTTTTCTACACCCCATTCTATGTCTATCAATATGCGACGAGTTTCACCGCCTCAATGCTTGTTTACGAGAAGGTCAAAGCCAAAGAACCAAAGGCCTTTGAAAAGTACATCGCCCTTCTTAAGAGCGGTTCTTCGGCTTACCCGATCGATGAGGTCAAGGCGGCGGGGGTCGATCTCACGAAGCCCGAAGCCTTCCTTTCCGTCACGAAGAGAATGGCCGAACTGGTCGATAAGTTAGAAAAGCTCCTCAAATAATTAAGGCTGTCATTCGTCGGTCTCGTTACTTAATCAATGATGTTCCTCTTGGGTCATATGATTTTGCAATCCCTCATTTTCGATGTATTATGTCTAGGCTTCGAGAGAAGCATTGTTCTGGGGCCGTTCAGGTTTTGACGGAGAATGACTTGGTAGTGGCTGCAGTGGAGTGGCGATCTTTAACGCCAAAACACAATAACTGATAACAGTTATATGAGAAGCACCCCGCGTGCTTCGTATGCTTGCGCTTAATCTTCGGATCTAAGCAACCGATATAGGTTCCCTGCCTAAGCAGGGCGGCACGCTCTCTGCGGTTTCATCACCTCACGCGCACTTGAGTGTCATAACAAGGCGATAAGCTTCCATCGACGGCTGTGGGTGGGAGACGAAAATGTTCCAGCCTCGTCTTAAGGGCTTGGTACCGTTCTTGCCTTAGGACTAGATCTGACGGTGCCTAAACTGTAGGCGCTGCTATAGGGTCTTCTTCGGACCGGGGTTCGATTCCCCGCGACTCCACCAAACAAACGAAATAGCCTCGAGGAATCGGGGCTTTTTGTTTCTATTGATGAAAAAATGTATCAAATAGTTTTTTCTTTAGCGTTTTCTAAGTCATCAATTCCAAGTGCTTTCGCGATTCTCGGCGGCCAATTAAGGCTATGACAATGTTATTTGAAGCAATAAATGTGTGTTTTTGCCACGCAACCATCGTGACGATTGGTTTTCCAGATTGGGCTGATATCTACTTTTCACTGCTTTTGCGAATAATCGGTTGTTATCATTTATTTAAAGGACAAATCATGGAAAATAAAAAAAGTTATCAGTCGTTTGTTAGAAGAGCGATTGAATGGCAAGAAAAAGGGGCGGGTTTCGAATCATTAGTTTCAATGATCTTGTTGTCTTTTTGCGCGTCGGGTATTGCTTTTGGTCTATATAAAACTGATTTCGCATTTCTTAGCAATATTGGATTCTGGGTTTCTAACGTTGCTTCTGGGGTTTTGTCCTATATTATTGCTTGGAGAGTATCTCACTTGTTCTTACAAAACTCGGAAAGAATAAGGGTGATTGTTGCGCTTCTTGTTTCGTTGCTTTTTTCGTCATCATTTTCATTTTCTCCATTTCCTAATGTTCAATGGTTTTCGTTTTTGCTCTCATGTCTTGTTTTTTTGATAGTGATGTTGTTATTTTTTGCGCGAATTCTTATTGGTTATCATCTTGAAGAAAAAGGTTGGGGATTGATTGGGAGGGCATCAGAGATATTCACCAATCTAGAATATATTCGTAAATCGAAGAAGAAAAAAACAATCATTAAGGTGCTAAAACTAATAACAAGAGACGAAGAGACTTACGATGCTATAGCACCACTTTTGCATGAAAGATCGTATTTGTCACTTAAGCAAACACTAGGCGAAATATCCGATAAAGACAAATTGAGTCAAAAAAATAGGAAATGATTAAAGATTAATATTTTAACCGTCGGGATTGTCAGCGTTTATTCAAAATTAAGTAAGTGGAACGGCATTAGTTCCATTTTTGTTGCGGGAAATTACATTACTATTTTTTGGTCAGTAATTTAGAAACGGCGGTTACTGATTGTCGAAACGATATGTGACGATATTTAAACAACGGACTTCATCATTCTCCATTGCATACTAAATAATTGAACTGTCTTTATACAAAACATTGATAAATACTAATATAATTACTATAATAAACAAGAATTTAAAGAATGTTTTCTACTTTATCGGAGGTCTTTTAAAAATATGGGAATCAACGACAGCACGAGATACCGTGTCACTCCTTTTGCGTCAGCGATAGAGCTAGAAAAGAAAATAGATTCTTTTCTTCACCTTTTTGTTTCAAAAGTTTCTCTGTTGAATGTAGACGACGACGCTTATCGTTATAAATGCAGTCACGATAAGAAAGAATATCCGCTTAAGCCGTGCGTCAGGTATTTGTCCAGCCTTGTTTCTTCGAGACCGCAAATTGGCAAAGTAAAATCACCACATTCGATTGAAATGAGAAAGAGAATCAAAGACGGTAACGCTGAAACCATAAAATTGGCGGAACAAATAATTAATGGCAATTCCACGAATAAAGATGACAGGTGGGCGTATTATGAGGGAACATCCTACCCAGATATATTTCTTCATAGAGGTAATTGTGTTGTCGTTGCCGAAGGAAAATGGACCGAACATTCTTTGACGAAAAGGACTTCGCACGACAGAAACAGAGATCAAATGGTCAGGCATATAGATGGGGCGTTACAAAAGTTTCCTGACGCTTGCATAATACCTCTATTTATTTTCGACATTGATTCATCGAAGCGACTCTTCGAAGAAGCTACACTGCTGAATCGTGAGGCAATCAAAGATGCATTGAAGCATCATGGAGAAGCAGAAGTTAGCTTGCTAATGAAGAGAATTATTCTCGATGACAAAGGATGCGTTTTTATCAAAACATTTCAAGGGATTGTTAAAGACCTAAACCTCTCCGTGACTTTCCTTGAAAAACAATCTACAAAAAGGATGAAAATCAATGAATAAAAACAAAACTCTACAGTTGGCTTCCTCCGAGTGTTTTGGAAAGGACGACTGGATTGAATACGATTTTTTCGATTTCTTCACTGTGATAGTTGGTAAAAATAATGCTGGCAAATCATATCTAACTTCGCTGATCGAAAGCATTTATCTGCCATTCTTTAAGGCCAAGACTACCCAAAATTTGTCAACAACAATAAAAGCAAAGAACTGTAAGGCCAGAATGAACGTTCTGCTGCGCGAAGGTGATTTTGGTAATCAAAATGAAACGATCATGGACTCAAGCGGCGATGAGTATCGGCCTCCGTTAAACATTGACGGCCGAAAAGCGACTATTGATTTCTCTTTTGCTGGTAGTGAGAAACCAACAATTATTTGCAGTTCTATTGATGGTGACGATAACTGGCGAACTAATCTTCAGCCCCCTTCTGGTGATTATTTTGCGTATCATTTTTTCTCCACGGTCGAAAAGCACTTATCAGACTTTTTCAATGTTAATCATTTTGTTCGTCTGGACGCAGAAAGGGATATCGTTCCCGAAAAAACATCGAAAAGCAAACCACAAATTCAGAAAAACGGCTCTGGAGCGACGAGTTTACTCGAATGGCGCCTTCAATCTAAAGAAGGAAACGAGTCTTTAGTCGATGAGAAAGTTCTCGGGCCACTCAACGAGATCTGCGGAAACGATGCCGGTTTTGAAAAACTTAGAGTTAAAAGAGACACCACCAACGATGTGAACGAAGTATTCTTAACGGAATCTGGACAAAAAGAGGGAGTCTCCATTAACAACATGGGGAGTGGGCTGAAAACAATTATTTTAGTTTTGCTTGCGCTCATGGAAAATGAAGAACAAGAAACGGTGTTCTGCTTTGAGGAACTCGAGAACAATCTGCATCCGTCGGTCCAACGAAGGCTCTTTGATTATCTCTATCAATACGCAAAAGAACACCATTGTTATTTCATCATTACAACCCATTCGAATGTTCCGATAAACCTTTTCTTTGCAAATCTTGGTGTTCAAGTTCTTCATGTTTGGAGAAGCAATTGTGTCAGTCATGCCGAGACGCTCACTTGTAACTCCGATGTTCGTTCCACTTTGGAAGATTTGGGGATTAAAGCCAGTGATATTATGCAGGCGAACGGCGTTATTTGGGTTGAAGGTCCTTCGGATCGTATTTACATAGAAAAATGGCTCAAATTGTATCGAGATATTTTGATTAATGGAAAGGACGTCGCCAAAGTCGATAAGGAATTTCCTCTGTTTAAAGAGGGAATTGATTATTCATATATCTATACGGGTGGAGCAAATTTGGCGAATTTGGATGCTGATGCTGAAAAAGACGGCATAGACAATTTGATCGATATTCTTAAAATAAACAGAAATGCTTTTATTGTTATGGATTCAGATAAAAATTCGTCTGAAACTCAAATATCTAAGACAAAGGAAAGAATATTAAACGAATTAACGCAAGATAAATGTTGGATAACTCAGGGGCGCGATATCGAAAACTATTTGAAACAGGATACCGTTAAAAAGCTTTATCCAAGTTTCGATCTTGCCGGAAAAAACGAATTCTTTGATTTTGGAAAAAGCATTGAGCCTTTCTATAAATCGTTCGAATCAACGAAGAGAGTATTTGCCGAAAGGATCAGTGCACTTTTTGAAGATGACGATATTAATAATTTTGATTTAAAAGCCAAAATAGAATCACTTTATCAAGCAATAAAGTCATGGAATGATCCTGCGTATAAGCCACATAAATAAGCATTGAGCATCTTTTTGTGAGAAAATCATCAGAACGTTATTATCCTTTTATTTAGAAAGGAACATTATGGACAATCGAATAAAGATCATGTGCACCTCGACTGGGTGCATCGAATACGCCCCTGAAAGATATCGGAACCGCGATATTGATATCATTAGGATCCATCTTTTCTTTAAAGGAAAAGAGTATCTTGAAGGATTGAACCTCGACCCAGTCGAACTCTACATGCGGATGGAGGACGTTAAAGATACCAAGAACGATCTTCCTCATACAGCCATCCCAACTTACGCTGAAGTGGCGGCTCATTTTCAGAAAGCCATCGAAGATGGGTATTCTGAGGTCATCGTCATCGTACTTTCGTCGTTCCTCGGCGGGACTTGGAATTTCATCAGTCTTGTTGCCAAGGACTTCGAGAAGAAGATTAAGATCCACGTTATCGACTCCAAGATTTCCTGTTTCCCAGAAGGCTATCTCGCCATCAAGGCCAAGGACTTCGCCGATGCGGGAATGCCCACCGAAAAGATCCTCAAAGAACTTGATTGGATCAAAGCTCATCAACAACTTATTGGAGTCGATGGCAAGCTGGATTATCTGATTTATAATGGCCGTCTTAAAGGTGGGAAAGCCTATCTTGGGAAGATGATCTCCCTTTGCCCCGTTATCTATTTCAACCGCGAAGGCGAACTTGCCCCCTTAACGAATGCGATCGGGGAGACCGCGGCCCTTAAGAAGAGCTGCCAATACCTGCAGAAGATCCTCTATGGACGGAGCCCAAGGGATTACATCCTTTATCACGTCTATACGGGTCCGAGCCTTCTTAAACGTCTTAAGATCGTTGAAGAGAAATTTGGCATCGTCACGAACCACGAAGATGTCATCATGTCCCCAGTCTCGGGATGCCATAATGGTCCTTGGCTTGCCGGGTACTGTGTCGATTTTATTCGTCGGGACGACGAACCTTTAGAGTGATTAAGCAAAAGAAAAAGCCGGAACCGCACCAATTAAACTAGTTAATTGATCCCTATTACGGATTCCAGCTTTAGGAGGCCGATCCCTGATAAGGGCCTCTATATATACATACAAAATAGACACCCTTTTTCGTCGTTTTCGCTTCTTAAATTACGATTGCGAAGAAAGAACCCACTCCGCCGTCCTCGTTTTTGTAGGCGTTAAGGTCGATATAACGTTCTTGGTCGATGAAATTGTCGTTCACCTCCATCAATTTGACGTAATCGGTGTGGGCAAAGATCCACCAACCGGTCGTTTTCCGGAAGAGGGTATAACCGACGACCGGCATTGAATGATTGGGATAAGTCCCATAGACCTGGTTCCAAATCATATAACGGTTGATATTGGTGATTGGAGATTCGACTTCGCTTTCAAAACTCCAATTGGTCACCATCGCGGATGTGAAAGTCGTTCCATTAAGAGTGTTGATCGCGGCTATGCAGTCTCCCGCTTTCGACGGATGGGCCGATTCAAAGGTATAGGAATCGTTGTCACGGAAATAATCCCGGATCTCTTTATAGAGGTGGGGGCAACTTGTATGGTAGACCGAATAACGGTTATGGCCATCGCCCGTCATCTGGCTCATGAACGAGGTGTAGAAAGAATCGTTCGAGAGATTTGAAAAGACGGTGTCGCTTGGAAGTGAGTAGCCTCTTGATGAGCGGATGTAGTCGAGCGATTTATAGAGCGAGGCCAAGAGGCAGTTGCCTTCATAAGAAGTGGTGCCGTCTTCGTTTCTCTTCGCGTATAAGGAAAAGGATTTCTGAATTTCGAAGTACCAGTTTGGGAGGGCCCGGATTTCATAGTTCTCGAAGCCGCTTCCGTACTTCGCGGTCACGTATTCGGACGGACGGACGATTTTGCCTGAACCCTCGGCCCCCGTTTCTTGCCCCGCGTAATGGGTTCCGTTTTGGGCTGAAGTCCAGTCATAGACCGCCCCGCTTCCAATCGGGTCGAAAGGGACATCGGTTCGACTATATCCCAGCCCATCGTAGAGACTATAAACAAGGTCCCCACGTGTTAAATCAAAGACAAGTTGGCCCGAGACGACCACTTTGTAGATCTCAAGGTTCTTTCCAACCACCGCGTAGCCATTCTCCCCATCGAAATCGAGATAGACGGCTGCCTCAAGGGTCTTCGTGAGAGCAATGTCGATTTTGTTTTCAACGTAAGAGGCGGAAAACGACGCTCCATTCTGGACGTTCTCCCGAACCATCGACGCGAAGTAGGAGAAATTACTGGCAATGAAAGACGCGGTCTCGTCCGCGCTGTATTCAGTGTTCTCTTCTTGTATCGCCATCCCACCTAGATAAAACGACGAGGTCACTAAAGCGACTAATCCCAATTTGAGGAGCATAAACGTTCCTCCTTTTCATATATACATACAAAAAGGGAGGACGTTTTAGTCGGGCTTAATGGGCGAGGACGTAGTTCATATAGGGGATAAGATCAATTGCGACGTCGGAGAAGGTGATGATTCCGTCATTCGTTAAGAATTCGATTTTCTTGATGGTGACGGTCGTACCACCAAAGGCAGAATACGAAAGGTCTTCTGTTGAAGAAGTGGAAACGTGGTCGAGGGTATCGAAATAGGAGAATTTGCTCGTTTCATCGAGACTCAAATGCATTGTGATATAACTGGTTTTATCGTCATTAAATGAGTAATACCATTCCCCGAGAAGGGTTCCGTTCCCGGTGAAGGATTTGACGGGTTGCAAATAAGCATGCGTGGCGATGCGTGAAACGTAAGTGATGACGTCGTCGTTCGTGGCGTGTCCCGTTGGCTTATTAAGACTCGTGATGTACCAGGTGAGTGGGATGGCGACAGCCGCGGTCAAAACGATGGAAGCGGCGTAGGTAAGAACCCGGGCGTAAAGCGGAAAAGCCTTTTTCTTCTCGAAGCGATTGGTGGTTTCGGTGAGGATTTCCCTCACGTCGCCTTTCTTCGAGTGGTTTTTCATTTCCTGAATTGTTTCATTAATTTCCATGGTTTTGCCTCTTTTCAATCTTGCCCGTCTCAAAGGAATAATCCTTAATGAGAGGGAGTGTGCGGATCTTCTCGATCGCCCGCGTGTATTTGCTCGTCACGGCGTTCACGCTCAAGGAGAGCATTCGGCTGATGTCCTTGAACTTATATTCGTAGACGGCTCGGAGATAGAAGATTTGGAAGTCCATTTCCCCAAGGGTGAGAGCAATGGCCTCGATGAGTTCGTGATAGTGGAGGTCATTTTCAACGTCATCCGAGGAGGGGCTTCTTTCTTCGTCTTCGCTCACGAGGCCTTTTCTCATCTTCGCCGCGTTGAGGGCGGCGTTCTTGACACAAGCCACGATGAAGCGTTTGACTCCGAAGGCCGGGACGAGGGATTGGGGGTCGTTGCAGATCCCGAGGAAGACGTTTTGGGCGATGTCCTTGGCCTCTTCTTCACTATGGGTGATTGAGAGGGCGACCGTGAAGGCTAAGCCCCATTATTTCTCATAGAGAAAAACGAAGGCCGATGAATCTCCACTTTGGAAACGTCGGATGTAATGGAAGTCGGTGAACTCTTCGATGTCCATGTGCGTTAATTATACGTTTCTTTACCCTTTGGGTAGTAGGCCCATTTTCTTGCGGGGTCAGGCGACTTCTTTTTCATTTCCTTCTTCGCGATATGTTAGGTATTGTTTGACCTCATCTTCCCTCGTGGGTTTAAAACCCATGTGGGCGGCGAGGCCAAGCGAAGCTTTGTTCGATAAATGGCATTCATAACGGAGGCTAGATAAACCCGCCTCTTCGACGCCCCATCTCATGATAAGGGCCATTGTCTCTTTGGCGTAGCCTTTGCCTTGTTCTTCTTCTTTGAGACGGATCCCAATCTCGCCGGAGTTATCGTCACGGAAATCATAGATCTCAGCTTCCCCTAAGAGCCTTCCATCCTCATTCGACTTGATCATGAAGGCGAGGCAGTTTTTGCTTTCGTAATCTTTTTCGACATCTTTGTAGAAGAAGTCAGGAGTCGCTTCTTCGTTGGGTCCAAGGTCTTTATGGTAGTCATATCCCCAGAAGACGTTGACCTTTGGGTCGGTGGCGAGGCGGAAATAGCTTTCCTTATCCTCTTCCTTCATCTTCAGGAGGGATAGGCGTTCCCCAATGACGTCGGGGATGTCCTTCAAGAGATCGATTTGGTTTGTTACTTCAAAGAAACGTTTCTCAAGCATCTTGACTGGGTGGAGCTGGGTTTTGGCTTCTCGGAGCCCGAGATTTCCATCGTCTTCTTCGCGGTTCACGTAGAGGGCGTCTCCTCCGAACATCTTGAGGAAATCGCTCGTGAGGGCTTGATAGATTCCATCGTAGTGGCGGAGGGCTTTTTCGATATGCTGATAAATGGTGTCGCCCTGCCTTTCGCCCATCGAAAAACCGATGATTTTTCCGTCTTTTTCGTAATAACCCATCTGGGCCCGGAGGCAGCAGAAGCGGGCGACCATTTCCTTCGCCAGATTGATCTCCTCAAGGGAGATGTCGCGTCCCTCGTTCTCCTCAAGGTAATGAGAAAGAAATTCATTGAGGCGAGGTTCATCCTCTTTTGTCGCCCGTTTGAAGGTGGCGGTGGGGTTCAGTTTATGGAATTTATTCGCGTTATGTCTCTTGCTTTCATAACGTTTCCCCGGAAAATCCCGGAGATCCGAAAGGCTGTAGAGATAATCGCTCCAATCGGCGTTTTGCTTAGTTTGCCGGTGAGGATAACGGCTTTCAAGGATTTTCTCTTCCGCCTCTCCAACCGCGTAAAAGGCGAGGGGGATCTTATTAAGGAAAGCGTACCGATCGATTTCGTCTAAGGCCTTTTCAACGTTTCGACCTAAAGGAAACAAGAAGGCGAAGCGACCCGTCTCAAATTCCTTTTTGACGATGAGGGTTTCTTCATAGAGGGCGAATTCGGTCGAGAGGTCGTTTCTCCACATATAGATGTTGCCAGGCGTGAGCTCGCAGAAGCGGTTCACATTGTTTTCGAGGAGGGAGGCAATTTCATCAAGCGAGGCAAAGTCGACATTTTTGAAGGTTAGCATGGCATTATTATCGCCAAAATGGGGCGGAGCCACAAATCATGTGCATTGACATAAAAGAAAAGCCGCCGCGGCATTAGGGGGAACGTCGCTGCGGTTTTCAAAGGCTGATTAGCCATCCGCCGAAGCGGACTGAATCGAGCCATTAGCCCCTTCGGTAGAGCGGTTATGTTCTATCCGTGGAGCGAGTTTAGTATAAATGAAATGGGCCCAATCGACAGGGTTGAGGTTAGGAAAGCGGTTACAGGATTTTTCTCTCCTTCCGCTTTTTGTCCCTCTTAATTCCTCCGACTGATGATAGAATAACCCCGATGCTTAAGATTGTTATCGCCGATGACGAAAGTAACGCCCGCGATCGTTTGTCTTCGATTTTGAAGGGCTTTTCGGCCGACTTCGAGATCGTGGGGGCCTATGCGAATGGGTACGACGCCCTTGAAGGGGTTTTGGCCTTGGAACCTGATCTTCTCATCACCGACATCAAAATGCCGTTCATTGACGGAATCGAGGTCATCAAAAGGGCCAAGATCGATCTTCCGCTTCTCCAATCCATCATCATCACCGGTTACGATTCATTCGATTTTGCTAAGCAAGCCATCGACCTCGGGGTCGTCGGATATATCTCCAAGCCCATCACCAAAGACGAGCTCGAAGTCGTTTTAGTTAAGGCCCGCGAAGCCATCACGAGACAAATGGCCATCGATACCAATATCACCGCCCTTCAAGAAAAGGAAGAGACTGAGCTCCGCCTTTTCCAACAGAACGACCTATGCCGCCTTCTCTCGATGAAAGAAGTCCCAGCCAATTTCTGGAAACGCCTAGAGGCCGACTCAATCGACATCGACAAGGAAAACCTCGTCATCGCCGTTTTCGATTTCGATCAGGAAATCGATGAGATTTCGTATGAAAAGGTCGAACTTGTGAGTTATTACGAACATCAATACACCAAATCCGAACTCGAAGGCAATCTCCATTATTACTGCTTCGATCGGAGCGAGAACGTCGTCGTTATCATCACCGAAGCTAAACCCATCAACCGCGACCACCTCGAAGCCATGTTCTCCCGGATCCGAAGCAAGATCGAGAAAACGACGGGGGTCTCCGTCTCGGTGGCCTTTTCCGAGATCGATTCTAATCCCGATTCCCGGAGTTTTCGAAAACTATTCCGTCACGCGATCAGGACCCTTTCGTTCCGGACCGTCACCGGCGGTTCCGAAGTCCTTTTCTTCGATGACGTCAAAAAGGAAGAGGTTACGGTTGGCAAAGTCGATGATCACGAATACGACACCTTAACCTACGATCTTCTTTATGGACGTCCGAAAGAAGTGAAGAAGCGGATTGCCGAGCTCGTTGAGCTTATCACCTCGGTCGATTATGCCGATTCCCATACCTTCATCGTCACCAACATCACCAATTCTCTTCTTAAGGCCTGCACCTCGCTTCATGACCTTTACGTCGATTACATGTCGAACGCCGACATCTTGGCTGCCCTCATCGCCGCCAAAGGGGCGGATAGTTTGACCTCTCTTCTTTCCCGCCTCGTCGATGAGATCATCAAAGTCAACGAAAAGACCCGTTCGGGCGGCATTAAATCCTCTCTTTCGCAGCTCAAGGATTACCTTGAACTTCATTATGCCGAAACGGACATTTCTCTCGATGCGGTCGCGGGGGCCCTTTCCTATAGCATCTCCTATATTTCTCTATTGCTAAAAAAAGACGGGACTTCCTTCACGAAATACGTGACCGAACTTCGGATGGAGAAGGCCAAGGTTCTTCTTGCTGACCCCGAGGCCAAAGTCATAGTGGTGGCCTCGAAAGTCGGATACAGCGATCCTTTCTACTTCTCCCATTGCTTCAAAAAGTATTATGGAATCAGCCCAGCAGACTACCGGAAAAAGTAACTTCTTCCATACGCTGGCCTTCCGGATGGGGGCCACGTTTGGAACCCTCGTCCTTTTCTTTACCTCGGCCTTCGCGACGACGGCCTACTTCACCTTCAACAACTACGTCACGACGACGGCGAAGACCCAGGCCGAAGCGACAAGCAACACCATGGCCGCGAACTACGACGATTACTTCTCCTCGGTCATTTCGGTTTCGAACTTCGTTGCCTCCGAGGTTTATAACATCGTCGATCCTTCGGCTTCCGCGGAGAAAATCTCCTCGGATTTCGATTCGATAATCGCGGTTAAAACCGATCTCTCCTCGGTGGCTTTCTTCTCCTATGACGGGTCGACGTGTTTGGTCCACGATTCCTCGTTCTCGTTCGATGGGCACAACATTTCGGCGACCGATTGGTTCCTCAATGCCGTCCGGAACCCAACCCTCAATATCTTCACGCCCTCCGAGAACAATTCCTTTAAGCTCAGCAAGGTTCTCTCCTTCGCCAAAGGATCCTCGCTTGGGGTTCTCGTGGTTCAGGTCTCGTCCCTTGTCTCCTCCGTCTATAAGGTCGATCTCGGCGGTGGGGGTCACGCGGTCATTTACGACAAAGATTACAAAGCCATCTACGATTCGGGGGATGGAACGTTGACTGATGATGAGGTCACGGCCCTTAAAAGCACGGTCCTTGGCTACCAAGTGTGCGATTTTGGAAAACACACCTACCTCATTTCCCAATACACGATCAGCAATACCCGGTGGCGGCTCGCCATCTTTCAAAACTTCGACGCGGTCGGTTTGACCCTTCAGAGCTTCGTCATCACGACCGTCATCATCGCCGCCGCCTTCTTCCTTGTTTCGATGGTGGTCCTTTCCGTTCTTTCCAACTCCGTTACGCGGCCTCTTAAGAGTCTTCGTTCATCCATGCAGGTGGTCGAGGACAAAGGCTATACGTCCTACGAACCCGTCCCCGTCTCAGGGACCATCGAGACTAAGGATCTGGCCCGTAACTACAACGAGATGATGCTTCGAATCAAAGCTCTGACCGATGACGTCATCCAGGAACAGAACGCTCAGCGCCTCGCCGAACTCCACGCCCTTCAGAACCAAATCAACCCGCACTTTCTCTACAATACCCTCGATTCGATCGTCTTCTTGATTGACGATGGAAAAAAGAAAGAGGCTTCGGAGATGGTGGTGGCCTTGTCTCGTTTCTTCCGTATCTCCATCTCGAAAGGACGAAATATCATCCCCCTTCAAGACGAGATCGAACACGTTCGAAATTACCTCCTTATCCAAAAGCTCCGTTATAAGGAAAGTTTCAAATATTCCTTTGATGTCGATCCCTCCCTCCACGATCTTCAAGTCAATAAGCTCATCCTTCAACCCCTCGTCGAGAACGCCATTCAACATGGCCTTCTCAATAAAGAAGGGGTCGGGCGGATTGCCATCTCGGGTCACATGAACGGGGACCTTCTCGTCCTCACCGTGAGCGACAATGGTTTTGGGATCATGCCCGATAAGATTGAGGAGATTTACTCGTCCTTCAAAGACAAGAACGTTTATAACGGAGTCGGCCTCAAGAATGTCTATCAACGTTTAAAGGTCTATTTTGGCGAAAAAGCCGAAGTTAAGATCGAATCGGTCCTCGACGAGGGGACGACCATCACCCTTCTCATCCCAGTCAAAGAAAGGAAAATCAATGAAGAATAGATTTATTGCCTTATCGATCCTTTCCCTTCTTTCGCTTGCCTCCTGCGGGAGCCACGAGAACACGGTCGGGCTTTTCATCTACGATTCGACGGACACCTTCATGACTTCTTTTGCTGGGACGATCGAACAAGGTTTTGACGATATGGGCGTCAAATACCTCTTCAAAGGGGCGGAACGGAACCAAACCATTCAGAATCAGCAGGTGATCTCCCTTCTTGATGAAGGCAGCAACCTTCTCGTCATCAACCTCGTCGATCGTTTAGCCGCATCAGCCCTCATCGAAATGGCCGATGAGAAGAACACCAATCTGATCTTCATTAACCGCGAACCTCTTCAAGGCGATCTCTCGGGTCATAAGAATACCTTTTACGTCGGGTCGGACTCTGAGCAAGCCGGGGACCTCCAAGCCAGTTTGGCTGAGCAGCTCTTCACGAAATCCGAGATGGACAATAAAACCTGCCCTTACGACAAAAACAAAGACGGGATCATCAACCTCGTCGTCATCAAAGGCGAAGAAGGGCATCAGGACACCGAACTAAGGACTGACCGCTGCACGAAGCGCCTCGTCGAAGACGGTTACGCCATCAACGTCCTCACGACTGCGACGGGAAACTGGACGACCAGCGGTGGTTACGAAGCCATGGGCAAAATAGCCAAAGAGTATTACGACCTTGAAGATCCCGAAAAACAGCAGATTGAACTCGTTTATTGCAATAACGACGATATGGCGGCTGGGGCGGTCAACTACCTCAGAGACAACAAGATCCTGAAGTCGAACGTCTCGTACGCCGATCAACCAATTCAAATCATTGGCTTTGATGGAACCCAGACGGGCCTCAAGTTAGTCAATGATGGATTTATCTATGGGACGGTTCTTAACGACGCGGTAACCCAAGGTTCGCACGTGTGCGCCTTAGCAAATAAGATTCTTAACGGCGAAGATACATCCAATGTAATTCAAATTGATCGCGTGAGCGGAAAAACCATTACCAAATCTACACTTTAGGTCATGTTGTGGCTAATTTTCCATTGTCGTTGTTCTTTTCTTCATGTTAAGTAAAGCGCTTACATTGGACAATATGAACGCTTTATTGCAAAGGAGGTAAATTTAGCAATGAAGAAAAATCTAATCGCGTCGAGCGCTTTGCTTGCGTTAGGCAGCATCGTGCTTGCCGCCTGCGGAGGAACTGGCGTCAATGCCGGGAAACCCACAGTCTTCTTCAACCGCCAGCCGTCTGATCCATCTACTGGAAAGATCGACATGGCAACGATGAACTTCAACGACAAGACTCTCTACGTTGGGTTCGATGCCGCGGGTGGTGGTGCCATCCAGGGCAAACTCATCACCGACTTCATCGCCACCAAGACTTTGGCGGAACTCGATCGCAACGGCGACGGGACAATCGGATACGTTCTCTGCATTGGCGACTCAGCCCACAACGACTCCATCGCCCGTACGTCTGGTATTCGCAAAGCCCTCGCAACTTGGGATACGTCTGCTGCCGCCGACAACAAGAAGGAAGGTTCAGTCAAGGTTTCTGACGGAACTTCGCACAAAGTCGTCGAACTCGCTGCCCGACAGATGGTCAACTCCAGCGGTGGAACTTGGGACGCGGCTACTGCCGCCGACCAAATGACTGGCTGGGTCAGCCAATATGGTACCGCGATTGACCTCGTCGTCTCCAACAACGATGGTATGGCCATGGGATGCCTTGGCGTTGCTACTTATCCGGCTGGAGTTCCTTGCTTCGGCTACGATGCCAACGCTGATGCCATTCAATCGATCATCACTGGACATGCTGCGACCACTCCGGGCGCCTATCTTACCGGAACCGTCTCGCAGAACGCTGGTGCTCAGGCCTTCATGACCCTCCAGACTCTCCGCAACGCCCTTGATGGCGCGACTGGCGACAAGATTCATACTCTTGCCATCACCGAAGCGGATTCTCATGGTAACAAGATGAGTCCTGAAGCCGTTTGGGAAGCCGATACGAAGGCCCTCAAAGCCCTCAACGTCGGAATCACCGCGGCCAACGCCGATGCTTTCAAAGGCATCGTCATGGACACTGGAATCAAACAGCTTCCGTCAACTGTTGCCACGAAGAAAGTCCTTCTCACGATCTATAACTCTTCCGATAACTTCCTCTCCGGAACTTATAAACCGTACCTGAAGAACTATGCTTCGCTTCTCAACATTGCCCTCACCATTGTCGAAGGCGATGGTCAGAACGAACAAGTTTGCATTGATAAGTTCACCAACCTCGACAACTATGACGCTTACGCGATCAACCTCGTTCGCACGAACGATGGCCCGAGCTACACTGACCTTCTTAAGGCCTAAGGCTCGATAATTAGCCACCATGAGACCGTTTGGCCTCGTGGTGGCTTGTTCTGTATAATTAATAGGTAAAAAAATGAGCGAAATAATCCTAAAAATCGAGAACTTATCCAAGTCGTTTGGTAAGAACCGAGTCCTCTCGGGGATCACCCTCGAAGTCCGACGGGGAACCGTCATGGGCCTCATGGGGGAAAACGGCGCGGGAAAGTCCACCATGATGAAGTGCCTTTTCGGCATCTATTCTCACGATGAAGGCTCAATTTGGCTTGATGGCCGATTAACTGAATTCGCTGGTCCGAAAGAAGCGCTTGAACATGGTGTCTCCATGGTCCATCAGGAACTTAATCAATGCATCGACGAGACCATCGCCGACAACATGTTCTTGGGCCGTTATCCGACGAAATATGGAATAGTCGATGAAAGCAAGATGAAGTCGGAGTGCAATAAGCTCTTCCGTTCCTTGGGAATGAACATCAACCCCTCGACGATCATGCGGACGATGTCGGTTTCGCAACGTCAGATGGCAGAAATTGCCAAGGCCGTTTCCTATAACGCCAAGGTCATCGTCCTCGATGAACCAACCTCCTCCCTTTCGGAACGCGAGGTTAAGAAGCTCTTTGCCATTGTCAAAAGTCTTCGCGATAAAGGCGTTTCCTTTGTCTACATCTCCCACAAGATGGATGAGGTCTTCCAAATTTGCGACGATGTCGCGGTCCTTCGCGATGGCCACTTGATTTTCACGAAGGCCGTCAAAGACACCTCGATGAAGGAACTCGTCTCGGCCATGGTCGGACGGAGTCTTGATCAACGTTTCCCTCCTTTAACCAATAAACCTGGTGAGGAGATTCTTCGCATCGATGGTCTTTCAACCAAATACGAACCGTTCTTAAAGAATATTTCCTTTTCGGTCAAAAAAGGCGAAATCTTCGGCATCTATGGCCTTGTTGGGGCTGGCCGGAGCGAACTTCTCGAAGCCATTTTCGGTCTAAGGAAGCTTTCTTCCGGAAAGATCTATTATGCCGGGAAGAGAGTCACCTTCCAGACCTCTCGCCAAGCCATGGATTACAACTTCGCCCTCATCACCGAGGAAAGAAAGTTCAATGGGATGTTCGGGGCCGAAACTATTGCCTTCAACACCGTGATTGCCAACCTCGACCGATATAAACGCTTCGGCTTCCTTAGCAACAAGAAGATCAACGATGCGGCCAAGAAGGAAATCGCTCAGATGCACACCAAATGCATGGGCGGGGACGACAAGATCGGGGCCTTATCGGGCGGCAATCAGCAGAAGGTCATCGTCGGGAAGTGGATGGAACGCAATCCTGATATCTTCCTCATGGATGAGCCGACCCGCGGGATCGACGTCATGGCCAAGTATCAGATCTACGATCTCATGAACAAAATGGCAACGGCGGGAAAAACCATCGTAATGGTCTCCTCAGAAATGCCAGAAATCCTCGGCGTGACCAATCGGATCGCCGTCATTTCCAACCACCAGATCGCCGGAATCGTCGAGACGTCGAAAACTAATCAGGAAGAACTTTTGACGCTTTGCGCCAAATACTTGTAAGGAGAAAACCATGGAAAAGAAACAAGTCGCCCAATCCGTCGAGAGTAAGGTCGTCGCCATCACTCCTTTAAGTAGTGACGCCGCCATCTCCGAAGGAATCAAAAAAGCCGATTCCCTGCGAGCACCTGGCATCACCCGTCTTTCGGAGCTCCATGACGAAATCTACTCCCTCAAAAAGAACAAAGAGATTGAGGAAAAGACTAAAGCCCAATTGATCCTCGAAGATAAAAAAGAGATCTTCAAGGCTAAAAAAGCTCTCAAAGCCAATAAGAAAAAGCTTAAGGCGACCATCAAGGAAACCTCGAAACACATCGTCTCCAAATGGAAAGGTTCGTGGATCCAATCCAAGGCTAATTACAAAAACGAACTGGTTTCCCTTAAATCGTCATATCAAACGAAACTCGACGAGATCAAAAGAACTCATGTTCAGGCCTTAGCCGCCCTTGCCGCCGAGCCCGATACTCCCGAACGCAAACAATCCATCAAGGATGAGGATTTCGCCTTTAAATCAGCCTGTTCTGATGCCTCACGCGTCTACGTCGAAGGGGTTCAGAAAGCCAAAGACGACCACAATGACGTCTATCTTGATAAGTACAACACTCTCAACGCCCTCCGCGGGAATCACAACACCATCTCCGAGAGCCTCGAATATCGGATGAGGGAATACATCTATAAGTTCAACACCGCGCAGTTCTTCATGCGGAATGCTCTTTATATCGTCATTCTCCTTATTTATCTCTTCTGCATTATCTACGCCCCGATTAACGGGTATGGCAACCTCTTCAGCGCACGTAACATCCTGACGATTCTCTCCCAGTCCTCAACCCGTATCTTCTTCGCCCTCGGGGTCGCGGGTCTCATTCTTCTCGCCGGAACCGACCTCTCGATTGGACGACTCGCGGGAATGGGTATGACTGTTACGGCCGTCATTCTCCATGGCGGGGACAACGTTATTACCTTCTTTGGTCTTCCATCATGGAACTTCGATGCCTGGAACCCATTCGCCCGGATTATCGTCGCCTTGTCATTATCGATTCTCCTTTGCACGCTATTCAGTGCTCTTGCCGGTTTCTTCACCGCGAAATTCAAGATGCATCCTTTCATCACGACCCTTGCGACCCAATTGATCGTCTACGGTTTGATGATGTATTCGACTCAAGGCGTTAACTCTGGCTCCCTTGATTCAACAATCAAGAGCGGGATCGCCGGCAACTGGGGGGATTTCTCAAAACTCACCCTTTATGCCATCATCGCCATCGCCATCGTTTGGTTTATTTGGAACAAGACCAAATTCGGCAAGAACATGTACGCCGTCGGCGGAAACGCCGAGGCCGCCAGTGTCTCGGGAATCTCGGTTTTCTGGGTGACGGTTGGAGTCTTCATCTTGGCTGGTATTCTCTATGGTTTCGGGGCCTTCTTCGAAGCGACCCGTATTGGCTTAGGATCCGCTCAGTCGGGGTCGGGTTATGAACTTGACGCCATCGCCGCTTGCGTCGTTGGTGGCATCTCCTTCAGCGGTGGTATTGGCAAGATCAAAGGGGCCGTCATCGGCGTCATTATCTTCACTGGCCTCACTTATTGCCTCAGCTTCTTAAACTTCGATGTCAACTTCCAATTCATTCTTAAGGGCGCGATCATCATGGTCGCCTGCGCTCTTGATTCGGTCAAATACCTCAAGAAGAAATAAGACGTTTACAAAGCTGAGTCGTGGTTCCCCCAGACTCAGCTTTTCTTTTTGTTTTGGGACTTATTTAATGTAAAGCCAGCGTTTTGTCGTCTCGAGAGCCTTCGACATTCCGCCGAAGGTGGTGGAGTTTTCTAACCCCAAGATGGGGCAGGGATAGCCGAAGAGGATGAGCCCATTCCCATAAAATTTTCGGTCAAAGCGTTCCTTAAGGGTCTTGCGGACATCGCGAAGCCACCATAACCCAAAGCGGAAGAAGACCGATTTCTTGATCTCTTCGTTTCCGGTCTCGTAGATGGCGGCCATGGAGCCTTTTGCTCCTTCAAGGGCCGAGACGATGATGGAGCTTTCACCCACGACGATTTCGCTTTTTCCTTCGAGAATCTCGGAGGGTTTAATGATTCCAAGGTAGGATGAATCAAGATGAACAGATTGGTCGAAGGCGGCTGAAACGCTTTCATTGAGGAGTGTATCGGGATAGAGGAGGGTGTAACGGTTTTTCTTCGAAAGGAAAACCTTTTCCTCAAATTCGGTGGCCTCTTCAAGGCACTCTTTGAGATAGGATTCATCGCCTTGGGGATTTGCTCCAAGATCGACGAAGAAAACACTGCGGTTGCGGACTCTCGTCGGGATCAAAGCAGCGAGGATCGGGCGGTGGCCATCCTGAGGCTTAAGCTCCGCGGACGTTTCCATGAGGAGTTCTTCCCTTGATCCAAGGGCGATGACGGCTGTCTCTTGAGAGGACGAGGCTTTTTTAAAAGCCGCCTTTGGGGCATTTTCTTCCTCGATTAGGGTTTCGATGTCCTTATTTCCTTGAAGGATGTTTAGTTGCTTGGCGCTTCCTACGACAACGAGATGAATATCGGCATTGTGCTTAGCAAAAACCTTGAAGGCCGAGATGAGGTCTTTGAGATTGAGGGGGGTCTTCGACAAAGCGACAATGATGTCTTTCATTTCTTTATTGCCTCTTCTTCCTTGGCTTTTCGAGCCGTTCCCGTTTTTCCTTCGGGAGGTTAATAATCTTGATGATGAGGATGATCGAAGAGAGGACGGCGGTGATGCTGTTGGCCAAAATGAGGGCGAGGTCCATCTTATAGAAACCATAGGCCGCCCAGCAGACGACTCCGGCGACGAAAAGGATATACATCCAAAGGGAGATCGTTTCGGTCCTTCGGGTGACGATGCATTTGTAGGCTTGGGGAATGAAAGAAACAGTAGTTAAGACGGCAGCAACATAGCTTACGATTTTGAAAAAGAGATCCATAATTTTGGCTCCTTCGGCTCTATCTTCTTCTTATTAGAAGAAATCTTCAATCGCGACCGCATGGAAAAACCTCGAAAAGGTCCTTTTTCTTTGAAAGCGTTTTCTGAAAGCGTTTTACAAAGCGTCGAGCCCTTGTCTCCCTTTTCTTCGCGCCTATTATGTGAGGCTGGGTTTAGGAATAAACCCGAGGAGGATCAAAGTATGGAACAAAACAAAAAATACCAAACCCAAAGTCACAAGGATGAACTCTATAAAGGCGAATGGTACAGCAAAAAAGGCCATGAGTACACCCTTTGGCAGGACAATTACAACTACCGTCTCCGTAACAACTTCTAAGGCCGAAACGACTGAAGAAGCCCCAAGCGATGGGGCTTTTTTCTTTGCTTCGCGCTGGTGGTGGACTCAGTTTTTTGCGTCTATCCATCGTTTTTATTTCATTTTTCGCCGAGCGGAAAGAACGGGGATAATCTTTTTACCTCTTAAGGTCAACATTCTAACGATGGTCATTTGTGAGTTTTTACAACGTTAGATACTGCGTTTTTTGTGATAAAACATGAGGCGTTTTTACAGGCTCACTTGTTGTTTATCGATTTCGGGGCCCGTATCATATATGTGTATCATGATCGGAACAAAAACCAAAAACACACGGGACACGAGACAAAAAGACTTTGTCCATAATTTCCTCTCGCTCACCCATATCCATCCGACCGCTGACCAAGTCGTCAAGGAAGCCAAGAAGAAAGGCGTCCGCGTTTCCGTTACGACCGCTTACCGAATCCTCAATCGGATGGTCGAAACAGGGGATGCCGTTTATCTTTCGGGCAAAGACGGTCAACTTCATTACGATGCGATAAGAAATGACCATATTCACTTTGTTTGCCGTGATTGCGGGACCATTCAAGATGTTTTCCTAAGCCAAGAGGAAATCCATAAATTCGCTGATCAGATTCATCTCCATATCGGTCACATTCAAGAAGTCGTGGCCTATGGGGTCTGCACCGAGTGTTTAGCCAAAAAGAATTGAACTTGTTTTTTCTTTCTTTTTCTTCTTGTTTTCCTTTCGTTTTTAACCCTCAAAAAACCGTTAAAAAGTAATACAAATGCCCTTAAATCCTTGAATTAATATCCACGGGGTCTACAATTTTAAGTAACATAAGCAAGGAGGGATTTAACATGATTTGCTCATGCAAGAAGAAACCTGAACGCGTTTTCTTCGTCACCGGTTTGGTCGCTTTCGCCGTCGCCTTGATTACCCTGATGGTGGGGTTAATCATTCTCCCTTGGGACACCCCAGTGAACCCGACTTTATCGTGGGGTTATGGGCCAAGTTTACTAACCTATGTTGGTTTGTTCACCACCGACCTTGTTAACGGAAAAACCTTCTGGCATAACGAGGACCCGCTCTATCTTCTTGTTGTCGTCTTCACCCTCCTTTCGTTCATCGCTTGTGTGCTTTTAATCATCTTTTATGCCCTAAGAAAACAACAGAAGCACATCTTCCTTGCCATTTGCCAATTCGTCGCCATGGTTTTAGTGGGATATATCTTCACTCTTGTCATCTATGGCGTTGCTAATCAATGCATCGATCGCCGTCAATACTTTGTGGCGAGCCTTGGTCTCTTGTTCGCTTTGATTTCGTTGCTCTCATTTGGAATCGCGATCTTTGTTACCCTTCTCAACCATCACCTCGCCATGTTTGAACCGGCGAAGGAAGAAGTTGCTCCGGTTGCGGCTCCCGTCGCTCCGAAAGCCGTTGAGGCGGTCAAAGAAGAGAAAGTCTTAGCCCCGAAGAAGGAAAGCAAAGTAGTGGTCGCTAAGCCAGTAGAAAAAGCGGTCGTTAAACCAGTTGCTAAACCGGTTATCGTCCCCGAAGTTAAACCTGTCGAAAAGCCTGTTGCCGTCAAACCCGCCGTTAAAGTCGCGGTTAAAGCGGCGAGTAAACCCGCTCCCGCGGCGAAACCGGTCGTCAGCATCCCCGTCACGGGGAAACCTCGCCGTCACGTCTCTTTCGAAGAGAAAATCAAGACTGCCGATCAAGAGATGCGTCAGCAATACAACGAACTCCGCGATTACATTGTTTCTTATGGAATTCACAATCGCATTTCTTTCCCGGGTGATACCTTCTCGGCCCATCGGGAACGTTATGTCTTCGTGACCGTGAGTGGCAAACACCTCAAGGTGAACTTCGCCCTCGATCCGAAGAGCTACGCTGATGGAACGATCCCCGTCGACACCAACAAAGCCAAAAAGTTTGAGGATCTCCCGGTTGTTCTTAAGGTCCGGAGCGGTCTCTCATTCCGTCGGGCGAAAGCTCTCGTCGACGATGTCATGAAGAAGAAAGGCGTCGTTAAACCCGTCGTTAAGCCCGCCAAGAAAAGCTAAATAAGCTCATGAACCCTGCCAGGAATACCTAGCAGGGTTTTCTTTTGCCACAAAAAAGAGGGCGGAATTTACCGCCCTCAGTCGATCGGTAGTTAAAGGATGATGTCTTTGGTTTTCCGCTTGCCTTGGCGGCCTTTTTTGAACTCGACCTCACCCATCGAGATGGCCCCGACTGGGCAGACGTGTCCGCATAGGAGGCATCCGACGCACTTGTCATGGTTGCATTTGGGCTTTCGCGTCTCTTTATCCCATTCCATGGCTTGGTGGGCGCCATCGTAGCAGCTAATGACGCAGCGGCCGCATCCGACGCACTTGTTGAGATCAATTGAAGGATAGACTTTGTAGTCACGGTTAAGTTTTTCGGCTGGAATTATGTTCTTGTTGGCTAAGCCGACGAGGTCTTTAAGGTGATCGACCCCTTGCTCTTCCATGTAGTGCATCAAGCCGTTTTTCATATCTTCGACGATTCGGTAGCCATATTCCATGATTCCCGTCGTGACCTGAAGGGTTTTGGCTCCCAAAAGGATGAATTCGGCCGCGTCCACCCAGGTTTCGATACCACCGATTCCCGAGATCTGAACGTCGGGGATGGCTTGGCGGAGTTGCTGCATAAAGCGTAAGGCGATCGGTTTCACGGCTTTGCCCGAATAACCCGAGACTGATGATTTGCCATCGACGATTGGCATTCCAATGTGTTTCTCGAGATCGAGCGAGCAGATTGATTTGACCGTATTGATAGCGGCGATCCCATCGGCTCCGCCTTCAAGGCAGGCCGCGGCGACGGGGACCATATCGGTGATGTTCGGAGTCATTTTGGCCATAAAGGGGAGTTTCGTTCCTCTCCGGACGGCCGCGCAGTACTTCTTGCAGAGTTCGGGGCTGCTTCCGACGTCGCTTCCCATCGCGTGGGAGGTCATCTGGGGGCATGAGAAGTTCAGTTCGAGCATATCGGCCCCAGCCTCAGTTGAAAGGCGGGCGAGATCTTCCCATTCCTTTTCGTTGGCACCCATGATCGACGCGATTAGGACCTGATGAGGGTATTTCTTCTTGAGGTTGCGGATATCCCGGAGGTTGTCCTCAAGGGGATGCTCGGCAATCTGTTCCATATTCTTAAAACCGATGAAAGGAGTGCTTTCTTTGCCAATTTTGTCGAAACGGGGGGATACTTCGTCGGCGATGAAGAAGCCGATGGTCTTAAAGACCACCCCACCCCAGCCGACGTCATAAGCTTTGGCGCACATGTCATAGCAGTTGCCGACCGGAGAGGCGCTAAGGCAGAACGGATTGGGGAATTTGACACCCAAGAACGTGATCGAAAGATCTTTGTTGACCATTTATTTGCCCTCCAAATAGTTATCGATTTTGTAGGCGACTTCTTTTCCGGTTCGGACCGCGTAGACGACAGTTTTCTCGCCATGGGCGATGTCTCCGGCGAGGAAGACCTTTCCTTTGTCTTTCCCTTCGCCCTTTTCGAGCGCGATGTCGGTGATGCCATTTAGATCGGTAAATTGCCCGACGGCGAGGATGATGAGGTCGGCCGAAATGGTTAGATGGCTCTCTTTATAGCGGTGCTTGAAGGTGACGGTCCCGCCTTTGACCGTTTCAGGAATATAGCCATCGAAGATCGAGACCCCAAGTTTTTGAGCTCCTAAGAGTTCTTTCTTACTGGCCTTGAATTCTTCGAATGTTTCATAGACGATGTCGCTGACCTGTTTCGCTCCGAGGAGTTTCAAGGTCGTGACTGTGTCCATGGCGACGTCTCCGCCTCCGATGACAAGGATCTGTTCGGGGAGTTTGACTTGGCCTTTCTTCGATTTGACCTCGGCGAGGAAATCGACGGCTGTGATGGTTTTCTTGTTCTTTTCAAACATCGGGAGGACTTTGCCTTTATTGGCTCCTAAGGCTAAGACAACCGCGTCGAAGGCGGTTTTTAGTTCATCGAGTTTCTTTTGATCGACCTTCACCCCAAGGTGAATGAGGACGCCTAAATCCTCGATACGTTTAATTTCCGAATCGACGATTTCGTCGGATAAGCGATATTCGGGGATGCCATAACGGAGATATCCGCCGGCTTTCTTACTCTCTTCGTAGATTTCGGCTTTGTAGCCTAATTTAGCTAAAGTCGCCGCGGCCGTTAACCCCGCGGGTCCTGCGCCGACGATCGCGACTTTCTTTCCGTTTAGGCGGCCCTTTTTGAGGATCTTCATTCCATGGGCTTTTTCGTAATCGGTGATGAATTCTTGGATTCTTCCAATGTCGATTGGGTGATCAATCCCACTTCGGGAGCATCCTTTTTGGCAATATCTCTCAGTTGGGCAAACCCGAGCACAAATGGCTCCGAGGGGGTTATTCTCGCGGACCGTCTCGGCCGCGCCCATATAGTTCAAAAAACGAACGCTTCGAATGAATTTGGCAGGATCAGTTCCGGCGGGGCAATCGTTGCTGCACGGAGCATCGAGACAAAGTAGGCACCGATTGGCCTCTTCGCTAACCGTCTTCAAAGAAAGGGGTTCTTCGAATGGTTGAGAGTATTTGCAATTATCCATGTTTTTTCCTCGAGTGTTATTCTAGCAATTGAAAGCGCTTTCGTATATACGAAACACGCAGTTGGGATTTACCGATTTCGGCTATATGACTGACTTTTTTGTCTTTTGTTTTGACTGTTTAGGCTTAATCAACAAGACCCTGAAGATCTCAATCTTTGTTGAATATCGATAGATAATCCTGAGGATTCATGAGGTAACGGATTGTGTGTTCGTGATCATTTCGGTCGGTGATGATCAAGGTCCCATAGTGATGGAATTTTTCGAAGCGCGTCTGCACGACGGCCGCTTTTTTGATCTCGGCTTGCGTGAGGGTGAATCCTTTTTGAACTTTGCTTGGGAAAAGAGTCAAGGTCGAATCATCAACTATGCCGATTCGATCACTGGAATCGTAAAGGTTCTTCTTGATGTTTCTTACGGCAAAGGGGGTTTCGAAGATGATGAGTATGATTCCGATAAGGTAAAAGAAAAGAGGAGGCCAATAAAAGGCCGGGACTCCTGGATAAAGGAACGACGGGAGGACGAGCATCGTGATCGTCAAAAGGGCAAGGAAGGTATAGAGCCCCCAATTCCAAATGACGTTTTTCTTCGAGGAATAGCCGGAAATGTATAAATCGAAGGTGTAGACGTCCTTGTGATTTTTCATGTCACGACTATTTAAGACCCACTCCCCAATGAAATAAAGCCCAACTCGTTTTGGCTAAGGTAAAATACCTTTTAGGAGATTAAATTCCATGGAATGGTTACGGATTCTGCTTTTTGTCCTCGCTGGGATTCTCGTGGCATACCTTCTGATCGACACTTTCACCGCTTTGGCGATCTATTTAGTCTTGCGAAAGAAAGGATCTCAATCCCAACTAGCTTACGAAAAAATGAAGAAGGATCTCGATATCGCGACTTCTTCAAATGTCGAGTTCGTCGTGAACCCCAATCGTTTCACCCAAATGCTTTCCTCCGCCTTTCGTCATAATGGCTTCCCTCGTTATCGGATCGTCCTTCTCTTTCTCCGCCTAAAAGCCATTTTTCGCCTCTATAAGAAGGAAAAAATCCTCCAAACGGGGGCCGCGGCGGCCTCTTTGACCTTATGTGGCGATCTTTCCATGCAGATTGGCGATCTTCGGAATGGCGGGGTTATGAAACCATCTCTCATCCGAACCGATGTTGCTCTTGCGGGGCTTCAGGTCGTCCGTCTCTACATGACTGGTTATTCCAAGACGGAGACTTTTGCTGCCTCCCGCTTCGAATCGGCCCTTCGGGTCGACAACGCCCTTAATGGATCCTTCTATAAATACCGGTGCCTGGATGGGAATTATTTCTCCGCCCACGTTTATTACGAATCCCAGAAGGCCAAGCTCATGGCGGCTCTCTCTCTTCAAGCCAAACCTGAAGAATTTACTCTTGATTCGCTTAAAAAAGACCGAAAGAGTGTCGCTCAATGTCTTGAGGCCTATAATTCATTCGACCTTGAGAAATTGGCTTTCGATTGCGGAGCCTGCGGGTGCGTTCTCCGGAGTCGGGATGAATGGGAAAAGACCGATTTTGGATCGGCTGTTTTAGCCATGCCGCTCGTTCGGACGACAAAACTCGCGGATTCTCCAAAGAAGGATTATGGCCAATGTCGCGGGGCTTTGCCTTTGACGGGAATTAAAATCCTTGATCTCACTCACATCATCGCCGGTCCGGCTTGTTCGAGGATCCTTGCCGAATATGGGGCCGATGTCTTGCTCGTTCGACGGGGGAAGTTTGAATCTCAAGAACAGGCTATGCTCGAACTTGATGGCTGGGCGGGAAAGAATTCAATCCAGCTCGATTTGAATGATTCCCATCAACTCGAGACCTGCAAAGAACTAGTTAAAAATGCCGATGTCATCATCTATTCTTATCAAAATGGAGCTTTGGATCACTTCGGACTCAGCCGAGAAGATATGCATAAACTCAATCCCAATCTCATCTATGGTTCCTTGATGTGCTTCAGTGACACCGTTTGGAAAGATAAGCCCGGTTGGGCGCCTTTGGCGGAGGATGTGACGGGCCTCTCGATTCGAAACGGGAGTCGGGCCAAACCGAAGAATCTCAATGGGGTTCCACTCGATTACATTCCCGGTTTCATCTTGGCCGTCGGGGTTTTAAACGCCATTAAGAAAAACCTCGCCGAAGGCGGTTCCTACGACGTGACCGCCTCTCTCACGAGAACTGCTCAATGGCTCCACGAGATCAGTGACCTTAACGAACAAAAGGTCGCTCTTCCGACTTTGACGAAGGTCGTTCGGGGGGATGCCCCCATCTGGAAGAAACCCGTTCAGGAAATCGAACCGACCGCGGTTGGTCCAATCTTTTTCCCGGTTCCGGCCACCTACATCGAAACACTGCCTTCACAGTTCGATACCATGCGCTTTAATGACGGAAATGTTGATTGGCGGGGTTTTTAAATTTCATCAATTTCCAATAAAACATCCAGTTTCTTGTTTCATATTATGGAGAAAAATGGTACCTTCTATGACTCCCTTCAGCCAAAGATAGGGATGTTGAGGACCTTCACTTATGAACAAAAACATCAAAAAAAGCCTTCTCCTTGTCTCTTTCTTCATGCTTTTGACTTCCTGCAATGAGATTTCCACTTCCTCGAAGACGACTACCTCGTCGCCTGATTCAGTCGGGACTTCCACCTCGAGTGGAATTTCGAGTGGAGATTCGACCTCGAATCCTTCGAGTTCCTCTTCTTCGAGTTCCTCATCCTCCATTTCGACTTCTTCGAGTTCCTCGACCTCAAGCTCGTCTTCTTCCACCGCCTCGACCTCGGAAAGCAATACGGGATTAGGCTATCACCGAGCTTCGACTCCGAAGTTCAAACTGAAAGACGCTAATAACTCGATGGGTTATTACCCCTTGAATAGTCTTGGTGATCAAAAACTCCTCGTCGTTCCAGTTCAATTAAGCAACGGGACCGCTTGGACCGATACCATGAAGACTCGTCTTAACAACGCCATCTTTGGCACCTCCTCAGATACCTATTGGGAATCGGTTTCCTCTTTCTACAAAAAGTCATCCTATGGGGCCATCACCATCACGGGAGAAATCACCACTCCGCTTGTTATCTCGAATTACACGGTCTCATCTTTGAACAAAGTTGGCTCGAGCGCCCCCGACGACGTCGTTATTCCTGCCTTCTATAATTCCGCCAGCGCCGATCTTCTCAAGAAATACGATCAAGACGGCGATGGCCGGGTCGACGCTACCCTCTTTGTCTATAGCAACCCATACAATCAAGACGGCTCAGGCGCCTATTGGGCCTGGGTGTGGTATCCCGATAACGGAACCAATCTCAGCAAACCAAAAATCAGCACTTATTTTTGGGTTTCTTACACGTTCATGAACGATTCTGGCAGCAACTACATTGATGCCCACACCTTCATTCACGAATGCGGTCACATTCTCGGACTTGATGACTATTACTGCTATGACGAGACTAACGCCTATGACGCGGCTGGCGATAAGGAAATGCAGGCCTACAACATCGGCGACCAAGGAATGTTCTCCAAGCTTGAACTCGGCTGGGCCAATCCGTATGTCCTCGATTCTTCGCATGCCTCCTCGGTCACGATTCCTCTTCGTTCATCGGCTCTCTACCCCGACGCTCTTCTCCTCAACGATTCATGGAACGGAACTCCGAACGATGAATACATCCTCGTCGAGTATTACACCCCCGAAGGCAACAATTATTTGGACTCTCACACCCAATACTCGGGACGGGAATTGATGTACACCAATTCGGGTTTACGGATCTATCACGTCGACGCCCGACTTGCCAAACTCTCTTTCGACAATCAAGGCGCATCGACTTTCCATGGCTACAGCGATGAAATCAAAAACGACGGTTACGTCTATTTCACCGGGGCGAGCAATTCCTCTTCTTACTCCTATCTCGACACCGATCAACACCGTTATGACTATCGTTTGCTTTCGCTCCAACAAGCCGATGTCACTTCCGGCACTTCGACTAAGGCTCTTGTCAACGGGGGTTCTGCCTCCGTCACTGGGACCCTCTATACCCAAGGCAAGACCTGGACGGCTCTCGACAAGATCTTCATTAATGGGGCCAACACCTTCAACGACGGATCGAAGATTGGCTATTCCATCGCCCTCACCTCAACAGTCGATGGGACGGCGAACGTCACCGTGACGAAGATATAAATTGCTTCCTGCCTAAGGCCGCCCCACCGCGGCCTTTTTATTTTTTTAAACGCCCTGTCTCAATAATGCTAGAATCAAGCCTAGAGGTATCAATATGGATTCATACCAAGGAACGCATAAACGAGCTTACGAGAACTTTGGCCTTGCTGGGAGGATTCTTCTTCCAATTGGGATTTCTTTGAGTTCGGTCTTTCTCGTCTTGGCGATCACTTTCGCCATTTTCTTCGCTTCTGAAACCGCGAGTTTCACTTCGCCTCAAGATTGGACTCCGCTCGCCACGCTTTGGGTGAGTTTGCTCGGAGCCTCATGGTTCTTCTTCGCCCTTGGAATCATGTGTCTAGTTCCCGGCATTGTCTTCACCATCTTAAGCAAGAGTTTCCGTCAAAGCGACGAGCAAAAAGGTATCGATTACTCCGAATTTGATAAGAAAAAGTGACTTCTTGGTCTCTATCGGCCCCTTCGCGGGGCCTTTTTCTTTTCTTCTCTTTTCACGTCTATGTCTTTTATTGAGGCCTTAAAAAACCTATGATAACTAACGAGGTGACAACCTATGCATTGCGAAACCCAACTCGATAAAGATTTCTTTTTCATCGGAGGAAGCGATCGACGGATTCATCTGTTCGAAAACGTCTATCCTCTCGTAAATGGAATCAGCTATAACTCCTATCTCTATCTTGATGAAAAAACCGTTTTGCTCGACACGGTCGACCGCTCGATTTCGGGTGTTTTCTATGAGAATCTCGAATTCCTTCTCGGTTCAAGGAAGCTCGACTATCTGATCGTTAATCACATGGAACCCGACCACGCGGCCAATATTGGCGATCTTTTGCTCCGTCATCCGGAGACGACGATTGTCCTCAACGCCATGAGTGCCAAATTCTTTCATAATTTCTTTCCGAACCTCAACGCCAAACTCCAGATCGTCAAAGAGGGCGATACCTTATCGTCAGGTAAAAGAACCTTCACGTTCATCATGGCTCCGATGGTTCACTGGCCAGAAGTCATGTTCACCTTTGAAACTTCGGGCCGGGTCCTTTTCTCAGCTGATTCGTTCGGGACGTTTGGGGCCTTATCGGGGAACATCTACGCCGACGAGACGAACTTCGACAAACTTTACCTCGATGACTGCCGCCGCTATTACACCAACATCGTTGGCAAATATGGCGATCAGGTCATGGCCGCCCTCACGAAGACGAATAAACTCGACGTTAAGATGATCTGCCCTCTTCACGGGCCGGTTTATCAGAACAACCTTAATTTCGTTTTGACCCGTTACGCCAAATGGGCGACCTACACCCCCGAAGATCCCGAAGGAGTCATGATCGTCTATTCGTCAGTTTATGGCGATACCGCGAACGTGTGCGATATTTTGGCGAAGGACCTCGCTGAAAAGGGCGTCCGCAATCTTGTCATGTACGACGTCTCCAAGACTGATTGCAGCTATCTCATTTCCGAGGCGTTCCGGGTCAAGACCATTGTTTTGGCTGCGACGACGTATAACGCTGGAGTCTTCATCAAGATGGAGGATTTCCTCCATGATTTCGCTAACCACAAGATTCGGAATCGGACCTTGGCCTTCATTGAGAATGGGTCGTGGGCTCCAGCCGCTAAATCGGCCATGCAATCGATTTTAAGTCCCTTGCAAGGAATCACGTATCTCGAGAAATCGATGACCATTGTTTCCTCCATCAAGGAAGAACAACTCAAAGACGTCGAACTCTTGGCCGAATCTCTCATCGCCTCGATGCGTCCAAAAGACGAATCCCTTTCCGATTCTTCCGGGAGTCTGATTGAGACTGCCGCCCTCTTCGACATCTCTTATGGTCTTTTCGTCCTTCATACCAAAGACGCGAAAGGCCACGATGACGCCAGTATCAACAACACCTTCATTCAGTGCGCGGATAAACCCCAAAGAGTTCTCCTTGCCGTCAATAAGCTCAATTATTCTCATGAACTGATCGAAAAAACCGGTCTCTTCAATATATCTATTTTGACTGAAGACACTCCATTTTCGACCATCAAACGCTTTGGCTACCAATCGGGTCGAACCGTCGATAAACTTGCGGGTTTCGAGAATGAGATCGCCAGGTCGAAGAATGGTCTCGCTTACATTAAGTCGACTGCGAACAGCTTCATCTCCTGCCGAGTCCTTTCCTCCGTTGACTGTGGCTCTCACACCTTGTTCGTGTGCGAAATCACCGAGGCCAAAATCATTTCGAAAAAACCCGCGCTGACTTATGCCTATTACTTTGCCAACATCAAGCCTCGGCCTCTCGTCGAAGAGAAGAAGATTGGCTGGCGGTGCAAGATCTGCGGTTACTTCTATGAAGGAAAAGATCTTCCACCTGATTTCGTTTGCCCGATCTGCAAACATGGAGCCGCGGATTTCGAGAAGGTCGGCTTCTAATCTCGTTAATGAACAAAGAAAAGCCATATCTCCTGCGCTTATTCGACATCCGGAAGTTTCCGATGGATTTCGGGCGTTTTCTTATCGCTCCGGCCGTCCTTTTGGCCTATCGCCCCAAAATCGTTTTTGCTAACGAGAACGCGAAAAAATCTCTTCATTTCAAACACGGAGTCATTCTTACCAGCAATCACGTCTCTCTCCACGACCCCTTTGTTGTCGGGACGGCTTTTTGGAGACGGAGGATGTTCTTTCTCGTCGGCGAATTCATCATGGATTATCCGATCCGTGGGTTTTTGCTCCGCTTGGCGGGTTGCATTCGCGTCGATCGGAAAATACCAGACATCGAATCGATGGAGAAAACCGTTTCGAAACTTGAAAAAGGTGCTCTTGTGACGATTTTTGCCGAAGGGGGAATTCATCATGGAGAAGGTCCTGGACCGTATAAAAACGGGCCGGTCATGATGGCCCAAATGGCTAATGTTCCGATTATTCCGGTCTATTTTGAAAAGAGAAAACATTGGTGGAACCGTTACCGGGTCGCCGTGGGGGAAATGATCGATCCGAGGACGGAACTCGGCGAAGTTACCCCTTCCCTTGTTGCGCTTCGCTCCTGCACCCAAAAGGTTTGGGACAGAACAAAACATCTTGAGGAGATTTTGAAGCGATGAATGAACGCGAGATATTTTCGGAATTAGTTAAAATTGCGCAAGAGGTGACGGGTGGAGGCGTTGATTTCAGTCAAGCCACTCTCGATTCGCGGTTTCACGAAGACTTCGGGCTCGATAGTATCGCCATGATTTACATGATCTTGGCGATCGAAAAACGTTTTGGGGTTCGATTCGACAATAAGAGCCTTGCCGCTTCAAAAACGGTTCGCGACATTGTCATCTACATCAAAGCCAAATCTTAGGCTTCGACTCTTTTTAATAATTCTTCGTAGGTCACGAATTCGTAATTATCGTTTTTTACGAAGGCGATTATTTCCTCAATCCTTTTCATGAAACCCTTTCGGTGATGAAGATAGACGTAATTCAATGGTCCAATGGCTCCAACGTGCGGTATTTTGATTTGCGAAAGCTCGAAGGGGTGGCAATAAAAGACATATAGATCGGTTCTTTTAATTGTTTTTTCAACTACGTGCTTAACAAAACGATGAGGAGGTATTCGGCAGTAAGCCCCACCTCCGATTGGTAATCCCTTCAGAGGGTGGACCTGCGATTGGGGCATTTTGATTTCATATAAGCCATCGTGCATCAAAATCCCCTCGCGGACCGGCTTAAACGACGAGGTGTCAAGTTGGGCCCCAAAGGTTCCGAGTCGATAATTTTGCTGCGAGGCATCATAAAGGAAACCAAGAGACGGAAGGCGTTCGATTTCATCCTGCCGAACTGAAAAGCCCGGGGCCCGAAAGCCTTGGATTTTGATGGCGAAGGCTTCCTCGACGAGGCGTTTAGCTTCGGCGATTTGAGCAACGAAATCCTCACCCGTCTCATTGGAAGGCAGTTCATGATGGAGACCATGAAGGGCGAGACGATGGCCTCGCTTCAAGGCCTCTTCAAGAAACGGTCGATCTTTTTCGATGCGATCAGCCAAAACAAAAAAATCGGCTTTGATTTGATATTTGTCTAGGAGGTCGAGATAGGCTACAAACCCATCCATCATCGATGGATAGCGTTCTTTGTTCTTTTTTCGGAGGCAATATATGTCGGCGAAGTCCTCGACGTCCATTGTGAAAACGGCGTACTTTGTCATATTTCCTTGAGCCAATCGAGAATGGCCGTCTCATAGCCTTGTTCGTCGTTAATCTTGAGATGGCTGTGGGCCCCTTTGGGGAACCAAATGAGTTTTTTGTTGGGGGCGGCGAGGGCCGAAAAGAGTTCTTTGGTTTTGTCGGGCCGAGAATAGATGTCTTTCTCACCAGCGAGGAGAAGAGTCGGGACCTTAATGTGTTTGACGGCTTCGATCGGGGCTTCTTTCTTGATATCGCATCCGGTTTTCTTTTTGATGACGATTCTTAGGCACGTCATGACGGGCCAAACGGGATGACCGCCTTCGCTCAAATGGTTTTTGAATTGTTCATAAAAGGAGGTGAAAAGCCCATCGAGGACGATTCCTTTGACGTAAGTTGGAGCGTCTTTTTTCCCCATCAAAAGGGCGATCGATCCCCCACCGATACAGATTCCATGGAAGACGACGCTTTGATTATGGAGGTTGTCATGAGCGTATTTGGCAAAGGCCATGACGTCATCGGCCTCCCCAATTCCGCAATAAGAAAGTTCCCCCGTCGAAAGCCCATGGGCCCGGGGATCGAAGACGAGGATGTTATAACCGGCTTTTCGATATGGTTCGGCAAAATAAAGGGAATAGATTCCTGTCTCATTTCGCCCAGGGACGATGATGGCACATTTGTCATTTCCAAAGTCATAGTAATCGCCGATGAGGCTGAACTCGCCCGATTGGACGACGAGGCCTTGATGATAATGGGCATATTGGTCTTTCCAATCGTTCGCGATCTTCCACATTATTACCTGCTCAGGATTCGTCGGTTCGGAGCAGACTCGCCCCCACTTCTCATTTTTCCCTTTTTCTCGGGTCAAAACCTTTTTGTGAATGATTAAAGACGCGATGAAACCGAATGCGTACATGTTGGCGAGAAAGAAGAGACTGAGGGCGGCAATGATTGCGATAGCGAGAAGCCAGTCTTCCATTTTTCGCCCTCCTGAGGCCAATCTTCGGCTATTGTACCCTAGTTGGTCCTTTAAGGTGTTAATATTATCCGAGTTAATGGGTTTATGAAAGGAACAAACCAATGAGCACTTTCGCACTAATTTCCGATAACGCCTGCGACCTCACGAAGGATCTCCGCGACCGCTTCGGAATTGCCGATCTGATAATCGGAACCGTCACCTTTCCCGATGGTCACACCGAGAAGAGCGACGTCGATTGGGTTCGTCATACGCCCGATGAATATTTCCGTTCGATGAGCGACAAGAAACACATTTACAAAAGTTCGGCCGCGAACATCGAAGAAATCAAACAGGTTTTCATCAAACAACTTGATGCCGGCCTTCCGATTTTGGCCATCGTTCTTTCCTCCGCGCTTAGTGGGGTCTACAACTTCTGTCTCAAAGCGGCTGAACAATTAGTAAAAGAGAGACCTGACGCCAAAATTCGCGTCATCGATTCTTTACGCTACAGCGGATCTTTGGCTTCTCTATTAATCTATGCTTCCGAATTACGGGCCCAAGGCCGAAGCTTTGAAGAGGTTGGCGATTGGATTGAGAAGAATAAAAATTGCTTTCACGAAATGGGGCCGATGGACGACCTCTTCTTCTTGGCCCGCACGGGGCGGATCTCCAAGGCCAAAGCTTTCATGGGGAATTTGGTTGGGGTTAAACCGCTCGCCGATTTTAATGGTCATGGCCTCAGCGAGGTCATAACGAAGGTCAAAGGACTAAAAAAATCCTTTGAGGTTTCGATTGAATACATCAAGAGAACAATCGTCGATCCCGATAAGCAGATCATCTTCATCGCCGAGTCGCTTCGCAAAGAAGAGGTCAAACTTTTCCGCGACATGATCGTCAAAGAAATCAAACCCAAAGATGTCATTTTGACTTCGGTCGATATGTCGAGCGGAGCCAACATTGGCCCTGGCCTGATGTGTTGCTTCTATTATGGGAAACCCATTAGCCAAGATCTCGTCGAAGAGAAGGCCTTGATGGCTGAGTTGACTTCCAAGTGATTTCTTTTCTTCGATGTAATTTGTATGAAGAGCGGATTCGATATAAAATTTTGGGCGTTAAAAGAATAAGGAATAAATGAACAGTATCGATGGCTTAATGTTCAAGGCGATGGTCACGAATGGCTATCGCGATTTGAAGAGCCACTATAAAAAGGTTAACGAGCTCAATGTTTTTCCTGTTCCCGATGGTGACACGGGAACCAATATGGGTTTGACGGTCAATGGGGGGATCGAAGCTTTAAAGAGCGTCGTGAGTCCCTCCCTTCAGGTAGTGGCCGAGCAAATCGGTCGAGGCATGCTTCTTTCGGCCCGTGGAAATTCTGGCGTTATTCTGTCTCAATTCTTCGCCGGTCTTGCGGATGGACTGAAAGGTTTTGACGAGGCCACCGTTCTTCAATTCGCCCAAGCCATGGAAATGGGCGTCAAATCGGCCTACGCCGTCGTTGTAAAACCCGTCGAGGGAACGATTTTGACCGTCATGAGAGAAGGGGTCGAATACGCTCTCAACACCCTTCGTTTCGATGATTCTTTCTCTGATTATTTCACCAGTCTCGTCCAAAAAATGAAGGAGAGCCTTGAAAAAACTCCTGAGCTTCTCCCAATCCTTAAAGAAGCCGGCGTCATCGATAGCGGAGGCGCGGGCCTCGTCTATATCATCGAAGGCATGGCTCAGGCCATCGGCGGTCGAATGATTGAAGACGTCAGTTTCGATTTCGACGCCCCTTCTCTTAGCATCGAAGGGTCTTTGGCTTTCACCGCCGACAGCAAACTTGACTACGGTTATTGCACGGAGTTCGTGATGCAGCTTTCTAACGAAAAAAATGGTCCCAAGAGTTTCGTTCTTAAGGACCTCATCGTTTTCTATGAAACCATTGGCGAATCGATCGTCGCGGTTCAAAAAGGCACCATCGTTAAAGTCCACGTTCACACCAAGAGCCCCGATCAAGTTGTGAACTACGCTTTGAAATACGGCGAATTTCTTTCGTTTAAAATGGAAAACATGGCTTTGCAGCATAACGAAACCATGGTCGAGAAATCGCGTTACATCGCTTCACAGGTTCGCCCGCCCCGCTCGCACGTTAAATTAGCCTGCGTCGCTGTCGTTCCAAGCCCTTCCCTCGAAAAACAATTCCGGGATTATGGGGCCACCGTCGTTATCAATGGGGGCGAAAACAACAACCCTGGAACTGACGATTTTCTCTCGGCCTATAAAGATGCGGACGCGGACGACATCATCGTTCTTCCCGATAACGGAAATTCTATCTTGAGCGCTAAACAAGCTGCCACGATCTACGGATCCGATCACGTTCACGTTGTTGAAAGTCGGAATCTAGGTGAAGGTTACGCGGCTATTTCAATCATGGATCTTTTCGATCTTGGCTTAGAAGAGAACATCCAACGGATGAAGAAAGCCCTCCACGATGTCGTGACGATGAATTTTTCAAAGGCCATTCGCGATTCCTCTTATAAAGGCATTGCCGTTAAGAAAGGCGAATACGTTGGCATTCTCGACACAGAAATATCCGGGAGCCGTCCGAGCCTCATCCAGACTTTCGAGTCCTTGATTACGAAAATCCCCGGGATTGAGAACAAAAACGTTATCACTTTGTTCTACGGAGCCACCCTTTCCTCCTCTTTGCGTACCGCCATTAAAACGTTTATCTCAGAAAAATTCCCCTTCCTCGAAATCTATGAGATCGACGGTGGGCAAAGCCTCTACGATCTGATCGCCGCTTTGGAGTGAAGCATGAAAAAAATAGTGATCGACATTTATGGTGGTGATAACGGTCCTGAGACCATTATTTCCGGAGTTTTGACTATCCTCAATGAACGAAAAGACATCGCCATCGTCTTTGCCGGAGAAAAAGCCCTCGTCGAGAGTTTGGCTAAGAAAAGGCACGCTGATTTGTCACGGGTGTTTTATCTCGACACCAAGGAGTTTATTTCTAATCACGACAATCCAAAGAATATTTTCCGCGGATTTGATGGGACTTCTCTTGTCCTCGCTCTCGAAGAGGCCAAGAAAGATGATGATGTTCTTGGCTTACTTTCGTGCGGCAACACCGGAGCGGTTTTGATTGGCTCGATGTTCCGTTTAGGTCTTATCGAGGGAGTGACGTTCCCCAGTTTGGCTTCTGCTCTTCCTCTTCCGTTAACGGGTGGCTTCGTGTGTCTTCTTGATTGCGGAGCGATGGTCGATTGCAAACCTGAGAATTTGAAAGAATTTGCCCTTTTTGGCAACGCCTATATGAAATGTGCATTTGGTCTAACGGAACCGCGCGTTGGCTTACTTAACGTCGGCGGAGAAGAAGGCAAAGGTAATGAACTCACGAAAGCGGCTTATCCTCTCTTGAAATCTCTTCCCATCAATTTTATAGGCAATATGGAGGGGAGCGACCTCCTTTCGGGTCGTTTCGACGTTTGCGTGACCGATGGCTTCTCCGGAAATATCATTCTTAAGAACGCCGAAGCGACTGGTTTATTAGCTCAGGGAATCGTTAAAACGGCGATGAATGGGGGCCAAGATCAGAAAACCAAAGATGTCTTGACCTCTCTTGGCGCTTCGCTTTATTCAAATTTCGCCTATAATGACTTGGGCTGTTCAATCCTTTTGGGGGCTAAGAAAATCGTGGCAAAACCCCATGGCAAAGCTTCCGAGAAAACGATTGTCAGCTCCTTACGCCAATTCCTGTCCTTAAGCGACGGGGATTTCATTAATAGGCTCAGTGCGAGCTTAAAAGGAAAGGTATAGAAGTTATGAGTGAAGAAGAAAAAAAGATAGTCGATGTCGAAGTCTCAGATAAAGGCGGAGCCAAAACCGAGACAAAGACCGAAACGAATTCGGCCGATCACGATCACCACCGCGCCATCCACGGATTTGGGACCGCGGCCCATTACATGTTTAAGCCGGGCATCATCGCTTCCTCGATCACCTTTGGACTTGGGATAACGTTCTCAGTTTTTGCTGGGATCTTAGCTTCAATTGGTCGTGAGCCAAACGTTGGATTCAGGATCATGGTCGCTTTTACGTCGCTCTCCTGGTCTTTATTTGGCCTTTTCATCCAAGTCATGATCGCTGGTATTGTCTTCCATTGTCTTACTCGTCATTTCAAAGCCGATGATCCCAATTGGAAAGACAAGGTCGACAACGACAACGCCTATTGATTCAAATGGCTGACATTGTTGTTAAAGATTTGTCGAAAATATATAACCTGGGTCTCGAAAACGAGGTCCGGGCTCTTTCCGACGTCTCATTTACGGCTTCTCAAGGTGAATTCATTGTCATTCTCGGGGCTTCGGGGGCGGGAAAATCGACTCTTCTCAACATTCTTGGTGGGATGGACAGCGCGACTTCGGGTGAGTATTTCGTTAATAACAAAGACGTCGTGAAATACAACGCCAAGCAATTAAGCAAATTCCGTCGGAATGAGATTGGCTTCGTTTTTCAGTTCTACAATTTGATGCCGAATTTAACCGCGGTTGAAAACGTCATGTTAGCGGCCTCGGTCGTTGACCATCCATTTGATTCCAAACAGATCCTCGAGGACGTTGGCCTCGCGAAACGGATCGATAATTTTCCTTCACAGCTTAGTGGCGGTGAACAACAACGCGTTGCTATCGCCAGGGCCCTCGTAAAAAATCCCGAGCTTCTTCTTTGCGACGAGCCGACTGGAGCCCTCGATTCAAAGACTGGGGCCTCCATCATCAAACTCCTGACCAACCTTTCCGAACAATACAAAAAGACCGTCATCATGGTCACGCACAACGCCAAAATTGCTGATGTGGCTGAGCGTCTTATTCGAATTCAAGACGGAAAGATTGTTCTCGATCAGAAAAATACCGATCGAAAAAAACCCGAAGAAATCGTCTGGTAATCTTTCGTTCCTTTGAGTGTAGAATTGTTTTATTCGTTTATGAGAAAAGGCCGAATAACTTATTTCCGTTACTTCCTAAGAAATCTGCCATCGAGTTTGGCGGTCAAACTTTTTCGTCGGCCGAAGAACCTTTCGCATTTTAATGGGATAAAAGGAATTGGGCTTCAGCAGACCGACGATCTGCTTCAAACGTATATTAAGTCTGGCAAGCCGTTCTGCGCGATTCATTTCGGCGGGAGCGAACTTGGGGCACTTAATAATTATGAAAAGATCCGTCTTGGATTAAAAAAGAGCTACAAGAAACCGGTTCGTTTCGCCATGAAGAATAACGCTGGGTTTTATCCCGTCGACGATGTTTCATTAAATCAATATGGCGAACTGTGGCTTTCAAAGTGCGGTGAGGCTGACCTAATCGGCTTGATGGGTCTTCATATGGAAGATTACTTTCAAAAAAAGTATCTTTCGCAGGCGGCGCCAATTCTCTATGAAGGCATGGAGCCTCTTCGCGGACATTGGACTCAATTATTGAAAGACAAGAAGGTTTTGGTCGTGACCCCTTTCGTCGATGAGGTGCGAGACCAATACGCGAAAAGGGAAAAACTCTTTTTAGATGATCCTTCTATTCTTCCGCCTTTCGATCTTAAACTTGTCCGTTCGCCAATTACTCTTGGAGATGAAAAAGGCGATTACGATTCATATTTCGATGGCTTAAAGGCAATGGAGAAAGAAATCGAGAGCATCGATTTTGATATCGCTCTCGTCGGATGTGGAGCCTATACCACGCCTCTCTGCCTCTATATAAAGTCCCTTGGTAAACAGGCGATTCAGACGGGTGGAGCAACTCCAACCCTTTTTGGAATCATGGGAAAACGTTGGGAGAAAAGAGAGCACGTCGCCAAACACGTGAACTCCGATTGGATTAGGCCGTATAAAAAAGCTCGTGGTTACGATAAAATTGAATCCGGAGCGTATTGGTGATGAACAGGTGGAAGGATTACGTTGAGCGTTATGACACCGTTTTGGCCTTTTTAGGGCTCGAACTTTCGGCCTTCGTCGCCTTTGGCCTTGGAGGGACATCGGGCATTTTAATTTTCCGCGTCATTGGTTTCTTTATTGCCATGGCGATGATCCCTTTCATTCGTAACAACCATTCCGATTCCGAAGTTCGTGGGTATTTGATCGGCTTATTGCCATTACTGGTTTTGGCTGTTTTTTTAGGTTTCTCGGGTTTTTGGTTAACGGCCTACAGTTCAATGCTTTCGGGGATCGTGAGCGATATCACGATTGTCCTTGGGGTCATTGGTTTCTTTATCATCGGTTATGGATTAAAGAACATCAAAGCTCTTAAGTTCGATCTCATCCTCTTAACTATTGGCGGGTCGCTCGTTCTTCTTACTCTTATCACAACAATTTATACCTTGATCCATTATGGATTTTTCTACGTCCAAAACTTTTCTGGAATGTTCTATTACTGGGATGGCGTCGTCTTCCCAGTTTCGGAAGAAACGAAAGTCCTCTTCGGGTGGAGTTTCGTCGAATCATCGCTCTCCTACGCTTCCTTATCACCGTTCCTTTTGGCTTCCGCCCTTCCAGCCGCCATCTATATTTCTCCCAAAAAAGATCCGAAACACTTCTTCATCGTTCTCATTTTTGGTTTGATTGGCTTGTTGGCTTTGCTTATCCTTCCATATAAAAAGGGTCTTATCATTCTCGTCCCCGTTTATCTTTTTGCCCTCATTTATCGTTTCATCAAAGTGAAGAAAGAAGCCCCCCGTTGGTTAAGAATCACGGCCTTCGTTTTAATGTGTGTTATTTCTCTTGGCATCTTATCTCTTTTCATCGATTCCTTTTTGGCTAATTCGATTTTGGCGCGTATCCCGTTACTCGGCCGATATTTTGCCCCCGCGACCTTTTTCGGACGAATCCGAACCGCCATTCAAGCGACGTTTTTCAAAACCAATGGTTCCTTTGACTTTGTCAGTTTCCTTTTCGGAAATTCGGTCGTAACCGATGCCAATGGATATATATCCGTTAAGGGTTTTGGCGTTGCTGAACTCATGACTCATTCTTTGGAATACAACATTCTTTGGCAAAATGGTTTCTTGGCTTTTGGGGCTTTGGTCGTCTTCATTTTCATGGTTTTCGTTTGGTCGAGGAATTTCTTGGCAAAAGGCGAAGGTTCATTATTTGAACGCCTGATCCCAGTCTTAATGCTCCTTGGAGCCTTACTCTATTTGTCCGTCGCCGATGACGAGCTTCCTTTCGTTCATATTAGCGATCTCGCACCCGGAAGTCGATCAACTCAGCTTTGTCTCGTTTTCTTACTCGCGGGTCTCGTTTATTTCCCTTCTTCGACCTCATCGTCACCGGTCCCCGCGACCGTTAAGAGCGAACCGGCGCCTAAGACCAATTCCTTTGAGGAGGTTCCCTTAGATGAAAACAAATAAGAAGAAACTTATTATCCTCCTTCCTTTTTTGGCCATGTCTTTGGCGTCGTGCACGGACACCGACGAGCTATATCGCGGCGACCAATATATCGGAGGCGGAGAATCCTTTGCCGATAACCGGTACAACGTTTGGTATTCCCCTCTTCAAGATGATCTTGGCCTAGTGACGGATTTCGATGTCCCATCCTCAAAACGTTTTTCGGGATCGGGCGACGATTCCAATCCAAGCGGGTATGGCCTTAATGGATATGGCGATTTAGCAAATAAACATCCTGAAGCTATTCAATACACCGATTCAAACGGTTATACCGCTCCTCTTCCTTGGCTCTATAACGGGATGGACAAGATGCCCTCCGGCGTTGGCCAATGGACCGACAATACCCCTCTCGTTGGTGAGGTTTATGGTCAAACCAAAAAGATGTCGCTTATTGATTCGACCTTTTCAAAAGGAATCCTAAGCAAACTATATAATGGCCAAATTCGTTGCGACGGATGGAACTCCTATGCCTACTTACAGCTCGATCAACATGGATATGGGGCTCTCTTTCCAAAAGAACTTAATACCGCGGATTATTTCGCCATGGTGATTCGCGGAGGATCCAACACCGATGCCTCGGTTGGGGGACGTCTCAGCTCTTTCGATCTTCAGGTGAATTTCTACAAATTCCCCTACTCGAGTCAAAAATACGATAAGTACACATTCAATTTATCTTCGGTTATTTTGGAAACAAACATTTCGGCTGAAAATACTTCGCTCGTTGGTTTCTACTTCAAAGATTTCGATTTCGACCCGAAAGGGATCGTTGGGATGTCGGTCAATTACTCAATCAAGGACGATTCCGAAGCCAAAGGTTATGTGAATGGGGTTCTCGAATCCGTCACGACCTCATCCGACATGGATCAGCCTGCGGACTATTACCTCTGCTTAATGCTTTATGAAGTCTTTTTCCCTGATTCGTCTTGGAACTAAGATTTAAAATCCCGCAAAAACCACTTATTTCTTTGTTTCTTTTTTCGTTAAGAAGCGACTGATATCTAACCATTTTCCCATTTCGAAATCACAACGATCATCATCGAGGATCAAGGTTCCTTTAGCTGGGGTGAAGGTCATTTCACCGAAGTAAATCTTTCCATCGACGTCATATAAATCAACGCGTACAAACGGAAAGGGTTTAGCCAAGGTTTCGGCCATCTTCACCATCTCGGCGAAGTTCGCGGGTTTTTCGAGGGGGTAATCAGTCTTCTTCCAACCGTTAAACTGACTTCCATCAAAGGGAGTCCAATCGATGTAGTAGTTGTTATATCGAATATTAATGCCTCTTCCCGTCACAACATATAAGGATTTCGCCACGCCATTGAAGACATGGAGTTTGTATTCGGTTGGGAGATTCTTTCCGTTTCCGATATATTTTTCGATGATGATCTGAGGCTTGATGCCAGAATAATGCTTTTCGATTGTTTTGGCCCCATAATCGGTTCTAAGCCAACGAGAGAATTTTTTGCGGGCAGCTTCAATGTCGAGTTCTTTTTTATCCCGGACAATCATGTTGTAGCCGGAGGCGTGGCTGCATTTCATGACGAATTGATCGGGGAGTTTTGAAAAATCAATGTCCTCGAAGGCGTCGTATATCCCTAACGAAGGGATCAAGGTTTCGCCATACCCCTGTTTTGCCACGTAATCGCGGACCGTTACTCGCCCCGCGCATTGGATGGTCTGAAAATCATAAGGATCGACAAAGAGGCGGAGGAATTGAAGTTTCTCGGTGTAACGGGTCGGGTTTTTCAGATTGCATTCGTGATGGGTGATGTACTTATATTGAAGTTTAACGTAAGCGACGGGCGAGAGTTTCTTCACGAGGCCACGGAAAGGAACCGCGAAGGCTCGTTTGACTTTGTTTTCATGGAGATTGGCGTTAGACATCTTTTTCCATTTCCTTTCGGTGATGGGGCAAAAACGAGGAGACGAGGTGTTCCTTGACGAGGAGAAGGCCTCCAACATAAATTATAGAATCAATCCCGACGACGATGACTAGTTCGAGGCAGTAGCCTTTCCATATTTCGTCTCCAGACCACGGAAGAGCTTTAAGAATCAAGGGTCCGATGAAATAGGAAAGAAGGCCAATAAATAGTCCAAACAAAACGATCTTGAGATTATTGAAGTTGATGAAAGCCTTTAATGAATACTCACGGGTGTTCCAAAGGAGAAATCCGAGAATTGAAAGATCGGCGATGCCAGTTCCAACCGCCACCCCGACGACGGGTTGCGATTTAAAAAGCGTCAACGAGAGCGTGAGAGACAAACCAATATTAAGCAGCACTCCGATCAGCATTGTGTAGAGATAAATTCTTTCCCTTTTGCCGGGGAGAAGTATTTCGGTATAAATGTTGTCGCCGATCGAATAAGTCAACATCATCGTCGAAAGGATCATCAAAACCAAAGCGGAATTTTGGAATTGGTCAGTTGATCCTGAAGAGTAGTTGCCAGAGATGAGCGAAGTAATGGGGATGGCCATCGGAATCATGGTCGCGATCGCAGGAATGGCGATGAAAAAGGTGATATTAAGAGAATAACCGACGAGGTTGCGGAAAAAACGTTTGTCTTCTTTTTGGTAATAATAATTCGCCCGCGGCATGAAGACGGCATATAGAGAAGTGATGATGGTGATGACGATATCTATCCCCTTCACTCCAACCGAATAGGCCCCGACGGATGATTTGCTGGGGTCCAAAAAGCCTAGTAAGAGAATGTCGGTCTCGTTATAAAGAGTGAGGACAAACGAGATCATGAAGAGAACGAATAAAGGTTTAAGAAGACTCTTAAAATCATAAGGGCCTTCTTTCTTAAAACTAACGTATTTCGGAAGGACGAGACAGTTGATGAGCGAAGTTAAAATCGTCGAGAGAATAGTGATGGAAGCATAAACGAAAATCTCCATTTCCGGTTGGGATTTCTTGCTCAAAAAGACAAATGTCAAAACTGCACTGAGAGCCAATAAAGAAATGGAACGGATCGCAATGTAGAAATGTTTCTCTAACGAAATATAAACCCATTCAAAAGAAAAGACGCCAGCAAGGAAATTGATCGAGAGGAGGAAAATAAGATCGGCCATGCTCCCTTCGCTTAAGGACGTGACGGAGAACATGATAACGACCATGAGGAAAAAACTTAAAAGAGTTGTGAATGATTGAAGCAAAAAGAACTGCTGTACTTTGTGGGAGAAGGCCTTTTTGTCGTCGCGTACTTTGACGCATTCACGGATCGCAATATTGGGAATCGAGATTTTGGCGAGAATCAAAAAATAATAAACGAAAGTATTGGCCCAGGTATAAAGACCAAGAGTGGCATCCCCTAGGATCCGGCACACATAAGGGAAGGTTATGAAAGAGAGGACCGTCAAAGTCAAAGTCCGAATCAAATTGATGATGATGTTGGCCCGGACGTTAGAAGATCCGGCTGGTTCCTTTTTCTTTTCGACGACCTGTTCCATGTGCGCTCATTATAACTATCTATTAAAACGTTTTCTCTCTTTTTGAGAGAAGAAAATGGCTTTTTATGAAGTCGCAAGAACGGCGGATTACTTAATGTCGGAATGGAGAACGCGAGAAAGAAGATTGTGGATTAAGGTTCCGGTCGCTTTAAAACCATAAGCCTCCAAAACGGCCGCTTCGGCGTTGTTGGGCTTCACGCCCACAAGTTTTCGGCTTTCGTTTAAGTGGTCATGAAACCATTTTTTGATTTCAACGACATTGTCTCCTGAATCGGCCCAGTTAACATCATTCGGGAAAAGAGTTTGAAGCCGCGTTTGCTTCGTCGACAAAATTGGTTGTCCGGCCGCTAAATACTCAAGCATCTTTGAAGGGACAGAATTTTTATCGAGGTCTTCGCTGTAACGGCGCGGGTTGACATTAAGGGAGGCGTGACGTTCGTAATTATAGTTATCGGAACGGCTGACCTGACCTAAATACACGATCCGAGGATTAAGGAATGAAGCGGCCCTCACTTGAGCTTCATAGGGTCCATGACCGGCGATCAATAAATCGTAATCGGGTTTTTCGAGTGTGTAGGAGGCGATTAAAGCCCCGATTCCATACTTTATATAGAGGGCTCCTCCAAAATAGATATACGGTTTGGTATAAAGTGGAAGGGTTCGCGGAGCCGGTTCCACCACACCTTCCGTGATTGCGAAGTTCTTCTGTTTCGGGTTAAAAAGATCAATAAGTCCATTCGAGAGTGAAAAATAACCGGAGACATTTTTCGACAAGCGCAGTACCTCGTGAACGTAGGGCCTTCTCACACCGGTGATATTGTTTGGATTGTCGGTCAGAATTGCCACTCGTTTGATTCCGAGTTTTTTCGATAGGATGATGCTGGTCTTGGCCATCGTGACATTGAGCGAGTCATAAATGATGACCGATTTAGGATTTAGTTTTTTGTCGTAATTTTCCATAACCTTTTTTGCAATGGTTTTTGGCAAATCAAAATATCGCTTAAATCTATTCGCGGGGGCCTCGAAATAATAAAAGTCGATTAATCCTTTTCCTTCGAAATGCCCTTCGTAAATTATGTGTTCGTATGATGGAACGATCGAGTAGACGTTGATATTGTCGACAAGGCTAATTGACCGAATGATCTTATTATGAAAATTCTGACCAGCCGGATTTGGTTTTTTCTGAGCCAAATGGTTAAGGAGACGGAAATCGTCGTCGCGCATGGCTGTTGTTAAATAGATGACATTCATTTACCGATTTCCTTTAGTATTTCCTTGAAGGCCGTTTCGTGGAAGCTGCTCATAGTTTCGAGTGTGTTTTCTTTCGCGACTTGGATGGCGTTTGTTTGCATCGTGGCGTTAAGTGTTTCGGAGATGGCTTTTTCGATTCCTTTGGGGTCGCCCAAATTAACCAAGTAACCATCATACCCGTTTTTGACGAGATGTCGGGCGGCATTAACGTGGCTCGAAGAAACAACTGGGAGTCCTTGTGAAAGTGCTTCGTTAATGACGTGACCATAAATATCTTCTTTGCTTAGAAAGACAAAAGCATCGCAAGCCCGGAACATTCTCAATAACTCATTATGAGGAACAAAAGGGCGAATGACGATATTGGAAAGGCCAAAACCTTGAACTTTCTTTTCGTACTTCTTCTTCTGTTTCCCTTCGCCAACCAAAAGAAGGGTCCAGGTTTTTGGCATGTCTTTCCAGAGATCAATCAACTCTGAAAAATTCTTTCTCTCGATAAACTGGCCCGAAGAAACAAATATCTTTTCTCCTTCGAGCTTTAAGTGCTTGCGAAGACTGGCTTTCTGATCTTCGTTATACGGAACCGGAAGGATTTCGTTTTCATAAATTGAAGAATATGGGTAAATCAAGATCTTCTTTGGATCGACCCCATAATGAGTTAGATAGTTTTCGGAGTTTTCGTCGGGGCAAAAATACGAACAAGCCCCGCGAATGTAACTGCCCTTGATTTGGGCTTTGATGCCGTTCTCTCGAGATTTAAGAATCCCACCATTGATGTAAAAAATGTAGGGAATTCGGTGTCTCTTCAAATATGAAATGGTGTTTCTTTCGGTCAAAGTCCGCCAACCGTTGATGACGATGAGGTCATAATGCCCAGTTCGAATTTCTTTCACTGGCTCTCTCGTCCAATTGTTGACTCCACCCAAAAGAAGAGATTTCGCAATCTTGGCGGTGAAGTTCAAAGGATGCTCATTATAAAAAATGGTGTTTCTCCCCGCTTCGTTAGCTCGTTCGAACAAAACGGTCAAGTCACATGTTTTCCCAAGTTCGTTGAAGAAATCAACTTTGTAGGGGGCGGGATGGTTGAAAAGCCAAAAGACTTTCATATAAAGATAAGTATATCGCACACGCAAGGCTCTAAAAAACTATAATAGTGACATGCTAAGCGACTGGAAAGCCCTCTTCGATTCCGTAAAAGAAGCGGAGTATTCGAAATCTCTTCATTCATTTCTTGATCAGGAATACGCGTCTCACACCATCTATCCGCCGCGTAATCTCGTCTATCAAGCTTTCGCCCTTACGAAACCTCAAGACCTCAAAGTTGTCATTATTGGTCAGGATCCATACCACAATCCCGGTCAAGCCATGGGCTTATCGTTTTCGGTCCCCCAAGGAATCCAACTTCCCCCATCGCTGCAGAACATCTATAAGGAAATTGAATCGGATCTTAAAATAAAAATGAATTTTAAGAATGGAGATCTTACTTGTTGGGCCAAACAAGGGGTTCTCCTTCTGAACGCTTATCTTACTGTTAGAGCGGGCGAAGCATTGTCCCATCAAAAAGAGGAATATGACGATTTTATCGCGGACGTGATGTCATATATCGATTCTTTGGATCAGCCAATTGTCTTTATGCTTTGGGGGACCTTTGCCAAGAAATACGCCACTTCGATTCATAACCCCAAGCACTTTGCATTGATGGCCGCCCATCCTTCTCCGTTATCAGCGAATAACGGCGGTTGGTTTGGGAAGCATTTATTTTCTCAATGCAACGCATTGCTTAGCGAACACGGTCGCGAACCTATTGACTGGCGAAATATTTAGCCTAAACTGAACATATTCCGGAGCTCGCCAATAGCGGGCTGAGAGGAGCCTTGTGCAGGCTCGACGGCACCTGATCCAGGTAATGCTGGCGGAGGTAACGTTTTGTTCCTCCAAGGTGTGAAAACTCGGGAGGTTTTTTTATGAAAAACGACATGAATGGCGAGCGGCATTCGACACTTGCTTCAGTTGGAAAATGGATTCGTGACAACGTTTGGCTTCTTTCGGCTTTGGGAGGCATTATTGTTTTTATTGGGCTTCTTTTGCCACTAGTAAGCGCTAAACCGGTGACTGCCGTTTTTGAAAGCGATTATTGGTCCTTTTCCCATGGTGATCGGAGTGATATTTCTTCTTCGATAATTTTTGGACTTGGAACTCCAATTGTTTGGCCGTTAACTATTGCCTATTCGTTAATCGTTTGCGGCGTCATCTGCGCTTTCCTTGGAAAGAAATTTCCGCGTTTTCTTGCCGCTTCGATGCTTCTATACCTTGTCGGTGGGATTTTTATCCTTCTTTCCTCTCAGTTCTACGACTACGCGAATTGCCTATCAATCGTCGGAGGAGTTTCGTTTTGGGATTACATTAAGGACTATTCATCAAATTCATCGTCGCGTCTGGGAATTGGTTCAATCTTGGCTTCCGTTTTAGCGTTCGTTGCGGCTTTGTTTTCCTTTAGCGCTGCCTTCCAAGAAGAAAAGACTTCCGTTCGCGATTTAACCGAGATTTCCATTCTCTCGGCTGCCGCCATCATCATTGATGTCGTCTTTCATTTTATTCCGCATGTTCAGGGTCAATTCGGTGGAGTTAGTCTTGCCACGCTCCCCTTATTTTTCATCGCTCTTCGTCATGGACCGACCAAGGCATTCCTTGCTAGCGGTATCGTTTTCGGTCTTATCACGTGCTTTACCGATGGATATGGTTTCTTCCTCTACCCATTTGATTACCTAATCGGTTTTGGATCATGCGCCATTCTTGGCTTCTTTCAGCCCTATATTCTTAACGACAAAGTAAAAACGTATAACCTCAAAGGTGAGCTTTTTATCTTCTTGGGTGTCTTTTTGTCCGCCGTCGTTCGTTTCATTGGATCAACCGCCTCATCCATCATCAATTATGGTCTCGACCTCGGGCCGTCATTAATTGGCAACGCCATCTATATTCCTCTCTCGGCCGCTCTTTCAGCGATTGTCCTCATGGCTATTTATGGACCCCTTATTACTCTTAATCGTTACTTTAAAACCCATTCGATGAAAAGCGAATAATGTAGTTCATTTTCTAGCGCGCGTGTTATAGTCCTTATTAGCAAAAGGGCAAATTTATGGCATCACCTAAAACAACCAAAAAACTAGAAACGATAGAAAAAATTGAGCCGAAGGTCGAAGTCGTTGAGGAAAAAAAGGTTCTCGATGACGATGACGCTTTTACTGATGAAAAGACGTCTAAAACAGTCGAAGAAAAACCAGTCGAAGCCGTAAAAGAAGAACCCAAACCCGAACCTGTAAAGGAAGAGAAGAAAGAGAAGACCCCGGAACCACCGGAGCCGACATCCTATTCTTATGACAGTCCGAATCTCGAAGCTATTGAAACCGCTCGGAAAGCCTTCTTTGTCGATTACAAAAAAGGAAATCGTCTCAAAACCGTCGTTTCGATTGCCGTTCTCGTTGTCATCGTGGCTGGCTGGATCGTTCCCTCCGTTATTCCAGGATTGAACGGAACGACGTCGGCTTTAATTATTTCTCTCGTCGTTGTCGGCATGTCGATCGTTGCTCTTGGCCTTTATTCCTATTTCTTCCGGAAAAGAAGCGACCAAGGAATTAAGAAATATTTCGCAAAATATTACGAATTTATGTATGCCTATCTTTTTGAAACCATTTCCGTCAAAGGCTTTCATGGCGATCTCGACACCAAACTCGATCAAAAAGAGTTCACCGATTCCGGTATGTACGATGATATTTATAAGGTCGGAAGCCGTTTTGGGGTCACGTTTAACTACAAAGGTCTCGATTGTGCGATTATCGATTGCGCATCGCAGAATAAAGGAAAAAAAGCCCTCGAAACCACTTTTGTTGGAAAGTATCTTCGCGCCCCAAACACCTATGATGGAACTGGGATCGTGATTTATTTTAAAGGCAACGACCGCGCTCTCCCTCCGAATGGGCTCAAAAGGATGGAACTGATGGAAGAAGCGTCTTCCTATTCCGTTTATGGCGCCGCCACCGAGAAGAAATACTTAACTCACAACATCCGTCAGGCCTTGGCCCAAATCGTTACCAACAAGACGCTTGTCGATGTCGCGATTTCCATTAAACCTGGACGCACTTATTTCAGCCTTGGATATGAAGATACGTTGATGGTTATTCCTCTTCAGAAAGCCTTTGATCCGGCTCCCGTAATGGAATTCCGGAAAGATCTTACTCAATTTCTTGATTTAGCCGTTTTGTTCGATCAAAAAGCCGAGTAAGGCATTCTTCCATTGTCGTGGTGAATGTGAATCTCTTTCCGTTTGAGATGCCGCAACATAGTCAGTGAAAGATAATCTCATGAAAAACTATCAAAAAGAAAATATCAAAGCCATCGAGAGTTGGATTGACGAAGGATGGGTATGGGGTCGTCCTTTCGATCACGATCAGTGCGAACGGATAAGAAAAGGTGAATGGCCGTTCTTCCTTACCCCGATAAAACCAATGCCTCGTGATTGGCTTGGTGAAATTAAGGATATGAAGGTGTTTGGTCTTGCTTCGGGCGGCGGCCAACAAATGGCCATTCTTTCACTTCTCGGGGCAAATTGCGTTCTCCTCGATTACTCCAAAAAACAAATCGCGAGCGATCTTCTTGTTGCCCAGCGCGAAGGCTTTTCATTAAAAACACTGCAGGCTGATTTCACCAAGCCATTTAAAGTTGATTCGAATTCATTTGATGCGGTGGTGAACCCCGTCAGCCTTGTTTACGCGGAAAAAATCGAACCGATTTTTAAAGAGGTTTTTCGAATACTAAAAAAGGGCGGCACCTTCGTCGCGGGATTTGATAATGGTCTTAACTTCATTTCCGATGACGAAAAAGTCATATCCAATCGCTTCCCCGTCAATCCTTTATCGGATTTAGAAACGGAAAAAAAGTTTCTTCTTCGAAATGACGGCTATGAATTTTCTCATACAAGCGGCGAAATTCTTAAAGGGCTTCTGAATGTCGGATTTCGCATCGTTGATTGCTATGAAGACTACAACGATAAGGGCCCATTGGCCGATCTTCGGATTCCAACCTTTATTGCGATCAAAGCAGTGAAAGACTGAAACCTGACCGAACCTACTTTATGGCATTGCCATTAAGCATTGTTTTCGTTTTTTAGTTTCTCGGTTCGCATTATCGAGTAAAATAAAATGTTAGTTGAAAAGACCTCAATGGATTTATCTTCATTTTTAGGATATGCCTCCGCTCAACCGTGGCTTTGGGTTGCCTCTTTACTTACCCTCGGGGTTGTCTTTGTTAATGGCTGGAGCGATGCTCCAAATGCGATTGCGACTGCGGTTTCGACGAGATCAATTAGTGCAAAACACGCCGTCATCATGGCGGCAATCTTTAACGGGCTAGGAGTAATCTCAATGGGTTTTCTTTCCCAAACCATGAATATTGGGAACATTGCTTCTTCGATTGCAAAGATCGTCGTCTTGCCAACCGATTCAAGCGGCAACTTGTTGGCTCAAAAGGCTCTCATTATGATTAGTGTGGCAATGTTTTCCATCCTTGTCTTTTCTATTGTCGCGACACTTATTGGTTTTCCCTCAAGCGAGAGCAACGAACTGGTTGGAGGACTCACTGGGGCTTCGGTCGCATATGTGGCCATGAGCGGTTCATTGAACTGGTTTTCGGGAGTCAATTGGTCCCAATGGCTCTGGATCGTTGTCGGTCTTTTGGCCTCGTTGATTCTTGGCTTTTTATTAGGTTGGCTCTTCGTTCGGCTTATTGAACTCGTGTGCCGAAAGATGAGGCGAAGCAAAACAACGAAGTTCTTTGATATCGCACAAGATTTTTCGGCTGGAGCCATGGCTTATATGCATGGTGTTCAAGATGGTTTGAAATTTATCGGAATCTTTCTCATGATCGTCGCGGTAGCTGGTGGGTCACCTTCAGTTGATATTCGGGCCCCGACTTGGGTCATACTTGCCGTTAGCATCATCATGGTTATCGGAACATCTTTTGGCGGTTATAAGGTCATTAAAACTGTTGGGGTGGGAATGGTCAAACTTGAAAAATACCAAGGTTTTGCAACGGATTTAGCAGGAACTATCGGTCTTCTAGTTGCGACATTCCTAGGTTGGCCCGTTTCAACTGGTCAAGTCAAGATGAGTTCGATCCTTGGCTCGGGCGCGGCCAAAGGAATTCGGCGTGTTCGATGGGATGTCGCCGGATCGATGATTGCGACTTGGCTTATTACTTTACCCGTTTCGTTTCTTCTCGGTGGTGTTTTGACGGCTCTGCTATTACTTATATTCCGATAGGAGGAATATTTATGTTTGGAAAAGAAAAGACGAATTATTACTACGAAAGTTTTCCTCGTCTTTGCTCATACGCGGTGAGATGTTGCGAAGAATTGCTTTCTTTTATGAATTCTTTCGACCAAACCAAACTCAAAGAGATCAAAGAGAAAATTCATTTGATCGAACATGAAGCCGATGATCAAAAACACGAAGTGATGGAAAAACTCACACGAGAATTCATGACTCCGATTGATCGGGAAGACATTCTTGAGCTTCTTCGTCTGATTGATGACATCACGGACGCGATTGAAGAGGTTCCGTTAAAACTTTATATGTACGATTATCCTTCCCTTCCTCTCGACACCCTACCTTTCACTGAAGTTGTTTTAGAGTGTATTAAAACAACCGAAAACTGTTTGAAACATTTCTCAGACTTTCATAAAACGGGTGTTTTGAAACCCTATATCGATCAAGTCGTCGCTCTTGAAGAAAAGACCGATGATATTTATGAAGAAGACATGCATGTCATGTTTCTTTCCGTTCACGATGGCTTATCTCTCCACCGCGGAGAAGCAATGTACACGATGCTTGAAGAAACCGCTGACCGATGCCGAAACGTTTGCAAGTTCGTCGAGACCATCATGTACAAAAACTTGTAAAGACTTACCTTTAGGTTACAATGGCTTCGGACAAGGTGCTTCCGTTAATACGGATTTACCTTCGCAAGGTACAGTAAAGATGAGTTATTCTGATCCGCGTTTTAATCGTTGGATGAAAGTGCAGGCGTATAAGCATGATGGTCTTTTGCATCGGCAGTGGAGTTCGGCATATTTAGTTCAAGAAACTCTAGAATACTGGGCTTTGGCCAGTAAAGGCAGTTCGGTAACCGAAAGCGATGGACGCAAATGGATGACGCGTGAACATGCCGTTTTCCTTCTTTTCAAAAGAAAGTGGATGAACGTTATCGCCATGTTCAAAGAATCCGGAGGAATCTGTTATTACGTCAACATCGCGACACCCACGATATTGAACAATGGATATCTCCAATACATCGATTACGACCTCGACATAAAACTCTATCCCGACATGGTCGAAAGGACTCTCGACGAAAAAGAGTTCGAGCGCCATGTTTTAACTTATGGCTATCCGCCGGATTTAACGTCCGCGATTTCAAAAAGCAAAGCGGAGGTTCAGGCCATGATTGCCAAAAAAGAATTTCCATTTGTCGATGAGGTGATTGTTGCTCTTTATCAAAAATTTCTCGACGACAACAAAACCGTTACTTCTGAGAGATAACCGCCTTAATGGCTCGATTGGCGTCGTCCATTCCATGGGCGATGCGTTTGATTTTGCCTTCATAAGAAGAACAGTCACCGATAGCAAAAACGTGAGGCTCGGCCTCTCGATGTTCATCAACATAGGCCCCAAACGAAGGTCCGTTTTTCAATCCAAATAAGGATGGTGAAGGGACTGATCCATAACTAACGAGAATGTAATCCGCTGGCAAAGTAATCAACTCGTGGTTTTCGACGCCTTCGATTGTGACCCCAGTGCATTTACTCTCCTTCACAATCAAGGAGTGGGGGATGAAAGGAAGAAACAGTTTTATCGGTCGTCCTTTAATCGTTTCGGGGTTCCCACGAAATTCTGTTCGTCGATGCACTAAAGAAACGAAAGGCGAAATCTTCGATATTTCTTTCGCCCAATCAAGGGCCGAATCCCCACCTCCGAAAATGACGACCTTTTTATTGGCTAAAAAATCAAAATTCTTCAACGAATAGAGAATGTTTGAATGCTTTTCTTCATTCTCTAAACCCATAGTCCGAGGCTTATAAAAGCCTAACCCCGTGCAAATGAATACATTCTTTGCATCGAAGAACCCATGATTTGTCGAGACTCTTAAAAAATCATCGATCCGAAAATAGGAAGAAACCATCGTTTCCAAAAAAATATTTTCTTTTTTTATCGTTCCGCTCAGTTTGCTAATGAAGTCTTTGCTCTTGATGGAGGCGATGCCAGGGATATCAACTATTTCCTTTTCGGGATACAGTTCAATCGTTTGCCCGCCAAGGCAAGATGAGGCTTCTAAAAGATTAAATTTAAGACCCTTCTTTTGAAGTTGGGCCGCCGCATAGAGGCCAATAGGGCCGCCACCAACAATGATAACGTCCAGCATCTTTGTTTTTCCTAATCCATATCCTACCATATTTTAGGGTGATATAATCACCCTCGCATGGTAAAAATCATGGAATACAAATTTGTTACTCATAGCCAACATGAAACTCGTAAACTTGGCCAAACAATCGCCCCCTTCTTCGCCTCGGGGGATGTGGTTTTGCTTGAAGGGGATCTCGGAGCGGGTAAAACAACGCTCGTTGGTGGGGTCGCCGAAGCCCTTAAAGTTAAAGAGGATGTTATTTCTCCGACTTTTAACATCATGAAATGTTATTTCAAAGGGACTCTTCCTCTCTATCACATCGATGCCTATCGCCTTGAAAATCAAAACATCGAGTTGGGACTCGACGAATTTATTGAAGGAGATGGCGTTTGCTTCATTGAGTGGCCCCAATACGTGAAAAAACTTCTCCCCGATGAATGCTTACGAATTGTGATAAAGAATCTTGGCGGCGATGATCGCCAAATTGAGATCACCTCTCCCAACTCTCATTTCGATCGCCTTGTCGCGGCCGTGAAGGAGGCTTTCTAATGTATAGCCTGTTATTGGACTCTTCGAATACCAATCTTTCGGTTGGCCTCGCCTCCGATCATCGGATCGTCGACGAGATTTCCTATGAAGCTTGGCAAAAACAATCCGAGCTGATGGTGGCCGAGATCGATAAACTTCTAAAAAAGTATCACGTTCAAAGATCGGAGATCGCTTTTGTGACAGTTGGAAAAGGTCCTGGCTCCTATACGGGTGTTCGCATCGCCATGACAATCGCCAAGACCATTGTCTTCGCTTTGAACGTCCCTCTTTATATCGTCAGTTCCCTGGAGATCATGCGCTTTGAGAACAAACCGACTATTTGCTTAACTAACGCTCGGAGCAAGAGAAGCTATATCGGCGTTTATGAAGGCGAAAAAGAACTTATGAATGATCGGATCATGGATAACGTTCAGGTTCTTGAATACGCTAAAAATCATCCCGATTACATCCTTTCGGGTGATTTAGCTTATCTAGGTCTTGACGGACAATCAGTCGACGTCATCGCCAATCTCAATCGGGCCGACGTGAAGAGAAATCTGTGCCTTGAACCTCTCGGCGCTCGCCCGATTTACCTCAAGGACTCCTACAGCAATTCGGAGATGAAGATCGTCGTCAGGAAAATGAATGCTTCGGACATCACCTCGGTTATGAGGATCGAAGATGCTTCCTTCAAGAACCCCTATACCGAAAAGCAAATGATGTATGAGCTTTTAGAAAACCCCGTAGGCAACATTTTGGTCGCAGTCGTTGATTCCAACGTCGTGGGTTTTATTGATTTCATGATTACCTTTGATTCCTCCACCATCAACCAAATCGCGGTCGATGAAAAATTCAGAAAACACGGAATCGGAACAATGCTTATCGGCGAGATGGTCAAGGTTTGCAAAAAACAGGAAGACGAAGTCGATTTCGTCACGCTGGAAGTCCGAAAGAGTAACGAAGTCGCGCAACGTTTTTACAAGAAACATGCTTTTGAGCTCATCACAACGAAGACGTCGTATTACGACGATGGAGAAGACGCGCTCTACATGGTAAGGAGCATCATCAATGACTAGAATCCTAGCAATCGAATCCTCTTGCGATGAGACGAGCATCGCCATCACCGAAGATGGGAAACTTTTAACCAATGTTGTCGCTACCCAAATTGACGTCCACGAGAAATACGGTGGAGTCATGCCCGAAATCGCTTCCCGTCTTCATACGGAAAACATTACCGTCTGTCTGACCGAGGCTTTTCGCCAAGCAAAGCTGAAACCAGAAGACATTGATGCTTTCGCCGTCACGAGGGGACCAGGCCTTATTGGCTGTCTCCACGTTGGAGTTCAGGCCGCGAAGACTCTTGCCATGCTTTACGATAAGCCCTTAATTCCCGTCCACCATTTGGCTGGACACATATACGCCAATGAATATGTTGGGAAACTTCAATACCCCCTTCTTTGCGTGGTTGTTTCGGGCGGGAACACCGAACTTGTCATCATGAAGGGCGATCTTGATTTCACCATTATCGGGGAAACGCGGGATGATGCCGTCGGCGAATGCTACGACAAAGTGGCTCGCGTTCTTGGCCTACCTTATCCGGGTGGTCTTCCGATTGATCAGCACGCCAAACTTGGGAAGCACACTTATGACCTTCCTGAACCGGAGGCCGGTGGTGGCAAATACGATTTCTCTTATTCGGGACTAAAAACTTCGGTCATCAATTTGGTTAATACCTTGAAGATGAAAGGCGAATCCGTTCGCTTGGATGACATGGCGAAATCTTTCCAAGACGTCGCCATCGGGATGGTTTTGAAGAAATCCATCGCAGCCGCTCAAGATTTCCATGTTAAACAAATGGTTTTGGCTGGGGGCGTGTCAGCCAATTCCTATCTTCGTGAGCAGATGAAAAATCGTCTCGAAGGAACGGGCATTGATCTTATTATTCCTCCCCTTTGGTGCACGACCGACAATGCGGCCATGATCGCCAAAGTTGCCGAACATCTTTATGAAAGAAAAGTTTTTGCCCCTTTGACTCTTGGGGTTGATCCAAACTGGAAGATTTCCGATTGGGCGAAATTCACCGATTAGAGAGCGATTTTGATTTCTTTGACGTAAGCGACCCGTTCTCCGCCGGTTTCGGCAATCGAGAAAAAGGATTCGGTAAGCGCGTACGTATAGACATCGTAATTGAAAGTGCCATCACTAAGTGAAGTTTTTTCAGACGTCAATTCATTCGTCGTCGGTTTCTCTTCAGTCGAGGCGTAAACGGTGATAGTCGGTTTAACGGTGTTCCATTGATCGGTTTTGTCGAGAACCGTGATCGTCAAAGTCCCTTTCATCGGGGTGAGGTTACAAATAAAGGATGTGGATTTAGCCATTTGGATATGGTTGGCGTACGATCCGGTTCCTTGTTGGATTTGGTCAATCCAGTAGATGGCGTTTCGGATGGTAATTTCTTGGTTTGACAAGTATTTGCTTTGCTCGGTCGCAGGTATGTCGGCGCTAACAATGGTGTGTTCTTTTTCTTCGACGCTTTCCTGGCTTGATGAAGTCGAGGTTTGACTTTGCGATGAGGAGGAAACAACGCTCGATGAGGGCAAAGAAGATTGGCTCATTTGCGTAGAAAGGCTAGAGTTCGAAGTGGTGACGTCGCAACCCCCCAAAAAGAGGACCGACATCATTACGGGAATCAAGATTTTTTGTTTGTTCATAATTTATCTCCTTTGGCATTGTATATGCCTCGTCAATGTGTTGGTAGGTCTTTTTCGTATTTTGCTTATTAGCAAAGGCATCTACCAAAAAATATATTTCGCTCTTATACTAGTCACATGCAACAAAAAGCCATTATTGTCCGCGATCTCTTTGCTGAATTCAGCAAGAAGCAACCCATAGTCAAACACAATCCAGTGTTGATTGAAGGGTGGATCCGAACCAATCGAAATTCCGGTTCAATAGGTTTTATCGAATTGAACGACGGAAGCTGTTTTAAGAACGTTCAAATCGTTTACGATACCAAAATCAGCAATTTTGAAACCGTCAGTCATTTCTTGACCGGCGCTTCGCTTTCCGTTAAAGGGGAGATTGTTCTTACCCCAAATATGAAGCAACCCTTCGAAATCCATGCCTCGGAAATCTCATTAATCGGAGACGTCGATCCCGATTACCCCCTCCAAAAGAAATTTCACACCATGGAGTATCTTCGTGATCTTGCCTATCTTCGTCCGCGGACCAATACCTTTACGGCTTTATATCGCGTTCGCAGTGTTTTGGCTATGGCAATTCACGAGTTCTTTCAGACACGGGGCTTCGTTTACGTCCATACCCCCGAAATCACTGGTAATGATGCCGAAGGAGCCGGATCAATTTTCACCGTCACAACCGAGGCCAAAGATCCGATCAACGATTTCTATGGGCGGCGGGCGTCATTAACCGTTTCCGGTCAATTGCACGTTGAAGCTTTCGCCATGGCTTTTCGCGATGTCTACACTTTCGGTCCGACTTTCCGCGCCGAAAAGAGCAACACCCCGCGTCACGCTTCCGAATTCTGGATGATCGAACCGGAGATTGCTTTCGCCGATCTTGATGATGACATGGCTTTAATGGAGGACACGATTAAATTCTGTGTCCGTTATGTTCTTGAGAAATGCCCCGACGAGATGAATTTCTTTAACGCCTTCATCGACAAAGGGTTGCTTGAAAAGCTTAACCACGTCCTCAATACCCCATTCACCCACATGGATTACACCAAGGGCATCGAGATTCTTCGCGAGGCCGTTAAAAATGGTCACAAATTCGAGAATTCAGAGATCGCGTGGGGAATGGATCTCCAAAGCGAACACGAACGATATTTAACGGAAGAAATCGTTAAAGGACCAATGTTCCTTATCAACTATCCAAAAGAGATCAAAGCCTTTTATATGCGTGAAAACGATGACGGCAAAACCGTGGCCGCCTGCGATTGCCTCGTTCCAGGAGAAGGGGAGATCATCGGTGGATCACAACGCGAAGAACGTTATGACGTCCTCAAAAAGAAAATGGATGCGATCGGAAACACCAAGGGACTTGAATGGTATCTGAACCTCCGGAAATACGGATGCTGCGTCCATTCCGGTTTTGGAATTGGCTTCGACCGTCTTCTGATGTACATCACCGGCGTCGCCAACATTCGCGACACCGAACCTTTCCCGAGGACTTCAAGCGTTTTGAAGTACTGATATGAAAAAACAGCAGCAATCGATTCCCACGAATAATTTCGAGGATGAAGGCCCCAACGCCTTTGTCTCGACTTCTTCGCAAGTGGATCCCGATGTTCAAGCTCAAAAAGACACCGCCCGCCGGCGTCTATTTTGGGTTCTTGTTTTTGTTTGCCTTGTTATCGCCGGGCTTCTTGCCTGGGAAATCACCGATCAGATTCTTGCGTTAAAGAAATAGGAACTTATGGAAAATCAGGCCGCATTTCTCAAAAGGCAAGAGAAGGCGAAGCATCACATCAAAGTCGGATTCGTCCTTTTGGTTATCGGTTCGATCCTTTTCTTCATCGATGCGGCTTTTGAATTGGCGGAAATGATCTACGGTCCTTTACTCAATCAGGTCAACTGGTCGCAGTTTTCCGACACCTTCCAATACTTCACCCGCCTATTCATCATCCCATTCATGGTTCTTTCAGGGATTGGCGGACTCTCCTATGTTAAAAAGAAAGGCCCTTTCATTTCCTTCGTGGCCTTGATGGCCATTATCGTCGCCTTCCTCTTTGTCATGGACCTTGTTCAGTCGATCATCACCTTAGTAAATAACAAAGACTGGCTTCTTTTTTCCATTGAGCTCGTGTCGGTTCAGTTCGACGGGGGTTTATATTTCCTTGGATGGTTTCTTTCCAAGGATGATTTCGAATAGAAAAAGACTGTCTTAATCCATCGGCGGAAGCGGTGGGAGTTTGCTGGTGTCAATATCGTTGGCCTTATAACCTTCGAGGCTCTTGGAAAAGACGTCGCGACTTCTTTTTTCGATTTGAATGACACGAGAAATAAAAGCTTGAGTCACCAAAAGATAACCTAGTGAGCCAATGATGAGCAAAGGAACTTCAAAGTAGGCAGCGATGTGGTCGACTTCAATGAAGGGTCCATGAAGAAGAGCGGGCCATTGCTTCAAAATGGTCATGCCAAAGAAATCCGTATAATAAGCCGGGTTTTTAAAATCCCAAACGAACAATAGGTCCGAGAAAGAGAGGAAAATATTCTCTCCCCAGGTGTTGGCCACCCAGGAATAAATGATCCAAATGAGGAGACCAGTAAGGACGATGGCGAAGGGAATGAGGCTTTGCTTGTAATAAAGCCGGGCGTTCTTTTTTCTTCCTAGTGCTCGGAACTGATGGGGAGTCGTCACGACATGAGTGATCGTCACGTCGTGCATGAATGTATCGGCCCGCCGGGCTTGATAATTCATCGTCTTTCGGACGGCCATTCCAATTAGGCCAATCAAAACGAAAAGGACAACGAGGACAATGATAAGGGCGATTAAGGCCTTTTTGTCGTTCTCCGACATCTCGATGGAGGCGAAAATGATATGAGGGAAAAGCATTATTTCTTCTCCTCATTTCTCGATTCAATCACCGCGGTCGGGTCGGCCGGTTCATTGGTTAACTCAACGGGGCGAGGGCTGGCGTAGTTTTGATGGGAACTGAGTTGACCGTTTTGGGCATAGGGGTTTTGGTGGGGGACTTGACCCGGTTGATTTGGGGTTCCGTTGATCGGGGTTGGGGTTCCGCCTAAAGGCTGATTGCCATGATGATAATAGTTCTGTTGAACGTAGACATTCGTGGTCGCGGGTTTTGGATTCATCGCGCTCAGTTGGGCTTGCTGAAGTTGCGTAAGGATGGCATAGGCTTTTTCGTCTTCGGGGTAAGGGGCGAAAAGCTTCTTCCCCGAGAAGAAATTAATCAGCATAATCACGAGTTCAATGAAGAAATTGATGATCCCATAGACGGCGAAGAGAACGAGAATTATTAAAAAGAATGGGAAAAGAAGAGCGTATAGAATGCCTAAACCGAACATTTTGAGGAACTGCATGCTTACTTCTTTTCTTGCTCACCTATTCTAGAAGACTTACGGTTCTTTTTAAACAATAGAACATTGTTTAGGAGGGCCGAAAGACAAATCGCCGTCAAAGGGAGGGCGAAGAGGATAAGGGCCGTGTGATCAGGCATCTGCCCATAAAAGAGGGCGAAAAGGAAAAGGCTTACGAGGAGAAGAACGCCCCCAAGGATATAAATCCATACCTTGGTTAGCGGGAAGAAAAGGCCAATCGCGGCAAAGACGGTCCAATAAATGGCAATGATCAAGAGAACGTAACCAATCTGCGGGTTGAAGAAAACCAGGATCGTCGCGGCAAGAGAGAAAACGAGACCGATGATGGGGTAAAAGAAAGCGACCCGTTTGTCATCGACTTCCTCTTGTTTCATATAGATAAGTTCGCCCGACATGAAGAGATGCGAAAGGGCAATTTGAGCTAGGGAATAGGCAAAGATTGCTCCGGGGACAATGATCTTCACTAAGGGAGAATCCTTTAATCCAAACAGTTGCACGATGAAATCGATCATCTCGATTTCATAGATCCATTTAATGAGAAGGATCGAGAAATAAGCCAAGGCCAACTGGATGACCGTGACCGTAAAAACGTTAAACGAGGTCGGGATTTTGCTTTTCCTGAGAAGCCCATAGGTAAGGCCCGTGATGATCGAAGGGATAGTATAAAACAAGGTACTTTTTATGTCCCATGCCGTCGCGGCTAAACAAACCCCAATCGTCGCAGCGAGATAGATACCATAATATTTCGGCTTGCAGTAAATCGCGATAATGGCGCTCGTTAAGGGCAAAGCGATCACGACGAAAATCGCTCCGAGGGGGACGAAGACGGAAAAAACGGAAAAAATGACGTTGATGGCGGCCATCATCGCCATATACGTAATGTTCTCGGTGAGGCTTTCCCTCTTTTTGAAGAGATTCACTTCTCTATTTTATCCTTCAAACGTAATGGCTTCGATATAGAAATCGAACTAATGAAGTTTCTCCTTGCCCATTGTCGGGCTTTCAGATTCTTTAATTGAGGTTATTTGATTGATTTCATCATTTTTAGATCAAGGGGTAAAAAGACGATTTCCTTTTCGATTTTCCGTTATAGATATATTAATCGAGGGTTTATCGAGAGTTAGGCTTTTCCTTATTTATAAGGAATGGCACGCGTAGTAAACTATTTTAGAGAAAAAATGGATTACGCAACCCTTCTAAATAAAGATCAATTCGCCGCGGTCAAAACGACCTCTCAATATGTTCGAATCATTGCTGGGGCCGGATCGGGAAAAACCCGGGTTCTGACTTATCGGATGTCTTATCTCATTTCTGAGATGCACGCCGACCCATCACGGATCCTCGCGATTGCCTTCACCAATAAAGTCGCTAGCGAAATGAAAGATCGGGCTTGTAAGCTTATCCCCGACTCTTCGATGTTCCTCCACGTCTCAACTTTTCACTCGTTTTGCGCCAGATTTTTGCGAGCTGAACATTCCGCCATCAACTACCCAGCTGGTTTCACGATTTTTGATGAAGACGACCAAACGGCCCTTGTTAAGAATATCGCTGTTGGGTTTGGTTATAAAAAAGGTGACGAACTTGTCAAATTGGCTCTGAACTATATCCGCAATAAGAAATGCGAAGGGATTTATCCCTCCGATGTCGTCATTAATCGTGAGGCATTCGATCAGGAAAAAGAGTGTCTTCGCTTTTTTGCTACCTACGAAGAGAAGAAGACGGGGATGCAATGCTTAGATTTTGATGATCTCCTACTTAAGACGATTGAAATACTAGTTAATTTCCCCATTATTCGAGAAAAATGGCAAGACCGTTTCGATCACATTCTGGTCGATGAGTTTCAGGACACGAACGATGTTCAGTACAAACTCATGAAACTTCTTATTCGCCCCGAAACCTGCATCTACGTCGTCGGGGATCCAGATCAGACGATTTATACCTGGCGCGGAGCCAACCAAAACATCATTCTCAATTTCTCGAAGGAATTCCCCGAGGCCGAGACCATTATTTTGGATCGGAATTACCGAAGCACGAAGACGATCCTCGGCGCTGCCAACCAACTGATTTCGCACAACAAGAAAAGAGTTCCGAAAAACCTCTATACCATGGACGAAGGCGGAGAAGCGATTCAGGCGGAGAAGCTTTTTTCAGCCGAAGCCGAAGCCAAATGGGTCGTCGACAAGATTCAAAGTTTGGCGAAGAAGACAACGCCCCCTGATTATCGCAATATCGCCGTCCTCTATCGAAGCAGCTATGTCACCCGTCCTTTCGAAGCCGAGTTCGCGTCTCGAGGAATTCCTTATCGCATCTTCGGGGGCCTTCGCTTTTATCAAAGAATGGAAGTCAAAGACGTTTTGGCCTATTTCCGCCTTCTTCTTAATCCTCTTGATGACGTTTCCTTTGAGCGGATCGTCAACGTCCCAAAGAGAGGCATCGGCGATACCTCGATCGAAACGATTAGGGCCGAAGCCGGACTCGCTCAAAAGAGCGAATTTGAATATCTCGCAAACATTGACGCTTCAAAGAGCGATCTCTCGAGTCGGGTTTTGAACGCCCTTTCGATTCTGATCGCCAAAATGGAAGCGACGAAAAAGAAACTGAGTGATAACTATGAAACCTATTCGTCGGTCTTGAAGGACTTTATCACCGATATCGGTTATTACGCCTATATTGCTGAAGACGAGGACGTTGATGAAGATCGGGTCGCCAACGTCAACTCCTTGTTTGACGACATTACTCATTTTATTTCCAATAACCCTGAATCGACCTTTGAAGAATACCTTCAGAACGTCACCCTTTTAACGGCTCAAGACGACATGAATGAAGGAAACTACGTTACTTTGATGACCATTCACATCGCCAAAGGGTTGGAGTTCGATAACGTTTTCATCATCGCCATGAACGCCGGTTCCTTTCCTTCTATGCGAGCCGAAAACGAATCCGGTCATGACGGAAAAGAAGAAGAAAGACGTCTTGCTTACGTGGCCATGACCAGGGCCCGCAAAAGACTTTTCATGACCTGTAACACTGGTTATTCGTTCGTGACTGATAATCGAGCTATGCCGAGCGAATTCTTTGAAGACGCCGGATTAAAGTTTCCGCCTTCTCAAGGTTACGGGCCTTATGAAGGAGGAGCTTATGCCCCCCGTCAAACGGGTGGTGAATGGAAATCGTCCTCCAGAGGAACAACGAGTTTTTTTGCGGACGGAGAATCTATTGACCCCTTCGAAAAAGAGCCAGAAAACAAAGAATCAATTCCCGAAACCCCAAAAGACAATGGCATCACCGATTGGAAGGTGGGGGACATCGCCATCCATGAGAAATTTGGAGAAGGTATTGTCCTTTCCATAATCGACAAAACGATTATCGTTGTAGACTTTGTTTCAGCGGGGAAAAAGACTTTGCTTGCTAATCATCCGATGCTTTCGCGGAAAGCGTCGAAAGGGGGACTAGGCGCATGAGCATTATCGAGGCCCAAAAACGGATTAGTGAATTGACCGCGATCATCGAGAAATGCAACTACGAGTACTACGTTCTTGATAACTCCTCGTTGACGGATGCCGAATTCGATCGCTTCATGAACGAGTTAATTCTCCTTGAAAGCCAATTTCCCACCCTTAAGGATAAAAATTCACCAACTCAACGCGTTGGCGGTCAGGTCATTTCCGAGTTCAAGAAAATACCCCACAAGAGGTTGATGCTTTCGCTTGGTAACGTCTATAACGAAGACGAGATGAGAGATTTTGATCGGCGCGTTCGCGAGCTTCTTCATAAAGACGAAATCACCTACATGGGCGAAGTGAAAATCGATGGTCTTGGCATGTCGCTTATCTACGATCATGGCGAACTTCAGTATTGTGTTACCCGAGGCGATGGAGTGACGGGGGAAGATGTTACAAATAACGTCATGACTATTCGTTCCATCCCCGCTCATGTCGCGGAAAAGCGACCTTTCGAAATCCGAGGCGAAGTCTACATGCCGAAAAAGAGCCTCGAACGTTTAAACGAAGAAAGAACCAAGAACAACGAACCTCTTTTGGCCAATGCGCGCAATGCCGCGGCTGGATCGATCCGCCAACTTGATTCGTCAATTGCCGCCTCGAGAGGCCTGGAAGCATTTTGGTATTATCTTGTTAACGCGCGGGAACTTGGGCACCACGTTCATTCCGAATCATTGAATTACCTCGATTCGCTTGGTTTTCGAACAAATCATGAACGGAAGCTTCTTCATGGCATTGAGGAAGTTCTTGCCTACATCCGTGAATATTCCGAAAAGCGACCGACTCTCGGTTACGATATCGACGGTCTCGTTTTCAAAGTCGACGATATCGACGATTATGACATATTGGGTTACACCGCCAAAACTCCCCGCTGGGCCATTGCCTATAAATTCCCTCCAACTGAAGTGACGACCAAACTCCTCGACATCGTTTTGACGGTTGGACGAACTGGCCGGATTACTCCTAATGCCATTCTTGAACCCGTCCGCGTCCAAGGTTCTCTCGTTCAAAGAGCGACGCTAAACAACGAGGACTTCATTAAAGAAAAAGGTCTCATGATTGGCGATATTGTTTCTTTGCGAAAGGCCGCGGACGTCATCCCCGAAGTCGTTCGCCCCATCGTCGAGAGACGCGACGGAACGGAAAAGCCTTTCGTCATGGCCCCTCTTTGCCCGATATGCCATCAACCATTAACGAAAGTCCAAGGACTTCATTATTGTCTGAACCCCGAATGCCCTTCACGTCGTATCGAAGGAATGATTCATTTCGCTTCTCGCGACGCGATGGATATCGATGGAATGGGCGATAAAGTCGTTGAGGAGTTCTTCAACGAGGGTTTCATCTCCGATATTCCCTCGATTTTTCATCTTTCGGATCATGCGCTCAAAATCAAAGAGCTCGATGGTTGGAGCGACAAATCAATTAATTCCATAATCGAGGCGATTGAGGAGAGCAAAAAGAAATCCCTCGAACGGCTTCTCTTTGGTCTTGGGATTAAGGAAGTCGGAAACAAAACCGCCAAAGTCCTGGCCGCCTTATTTAAGAACCTCGATACCTTTAAAAGCCTGACCTTTGAAGATTACATGAAGGTTCCCGATCTCGGCCCCGTTTCATCGAAATCTCTCTTCGATTATTTCCATGAACCAAAGAATATCGAAACGATCGAGGATCTCCGTTCCGCGGGTGTTAATTTTGCCTACCTTGGAACCGATACTAGAGACGTCAATTCGTATTTTTATGGCAAAACAATTGTTTTGACTGGAACCCTCAACCATTACTCACGCGAAGAATTAACTGCTCTTCTTGAAGGGATTGGGGCTCACGTCTCTGGATCCGTTTCCAAGAAAACCGATGCCGTCATTGCCGGAGCCGATGCGGGAAGCAAACTTCAGAGGGCTCAAGAATTAGGGATTAAGGTCATGGATGAAGAAGAAGCGATATCTCACCTTCAGAAGATTGGACAATAGAAAGTAAGTAATAAAAGGGCACTGTTTTCGATGGCTTTCTTATGTCATCTTTCCATTCCCTTTTTATTCGTAAAATTCTGGTTTCTATTTTCTTAAAACGTTCAGTTTTTAGCATTATTAACAAGTTTTGTCGATAAAGTCTTTCAAAACAAGAATAAAGGTTGTAAAAACATTTTCCGTGGTTAGAATGTAAAACAGGCTTCGCGGATGAATCGTAAAGGCGTGGCCCAAGACCAAATAATTACCTAAAAATGAACCAAAAAACAGAAACTATGGAATCTAAAAAAAAGATCAAGTTTCTTTTTGTTAGTTCACTTATTAGCGCGATCTGTTTATGCACCGTCGTTTTTATCGGTCAACACGCCAATGACATTAGCCCCCTTAAGGGAGAACAACAGCATTACGACTTGATCCTTAATAGCGACAACGCTCCTGACTTCACGCTTTCTCCGACAATCAACACGATCAAATACACCGATTTTCAATATTCGAATGTCGGTGAAAGTCCTACGGGGCATGTGAAACTCAATAGTCTTGGTCTACTTACCAACACGACTCCGATCACCGGACTGTCGACGATCATTGTTTCTTTTACCCTCGATGCTGGCGTTTCGTTAACTCTTTATAGTGGAACCTACGCTCTCCCGATTGATAATCCGACTGAGCTGACGAGTGGCATCACGTTCTCTCTTCCATCCGATGTGACCTATTTCGTCTTACAAGCTAAAGGGGGAGAAGTCGACATTCACAATGTCGGCCTCGAATATACCTGTTCGGGTTCTTTTGGTGAACCTGATCTCCCTAAGGTTTATGTTCAGACCAATCTTCTTGCGAATGGAAAGCGAGATACAATCAGCAGCCGAACCGTCTATACGACGACTTCGTTATCGTTGAAGGACGATATCAATCCAATTAATTCGGTCGGTATCACCAAACCTCTTTCTGGAGGAATGAAGATCCGTGGCAATTCGACTTCCGATATGCCTAAAAAACCTTATCGGATCAAGCTTGATAAAAAACAGAGTTTCTTTGGCTTAACCGCGGCGAAAAGCTGGGTTCTTTTGGCCGAATACATGGATGGTTCCGCTTTGCACAATTTCAGCGCCTATACCTACGCTGGGCAACTCACCAATCTTTCCTTCACCCCTCATCCAAATTTTGTCGAATTATATCTTAATGGCGAATATAACGGGATCTATGTTTTTGCTGAAAACCCCGATGAAAACGTTGGCCGAATTAACGTTCAGCAAACGATTACCGCCGCGTTCACCCCACCCGACTTCAATTTCGAAATCGAATTGGATGAAAGTGCGCTTTCCGACCCCACCTCGGTTCTTGGCGAAACGTATTTCGCTTTTTCGCGACCCACTATCAGAACTCAATACTATTCCGTGAATTATCCCGGAATTACCGATTGTGTTTCGAAAGACCAATACATGTCGCTTTTCTCCTATATTCAAACCTACGTGGGCGAGATTTGGGATCTTTTCGAGGGCACTGATTTAGCGGCCTTATCGGCCCGGGTTGATGTTCCTTCGCTAATCGACTATATGTTAAATGATTGCGTTTTTGGGGAATCGGATCATTTCGCCAAGTCGTTCAAAATGTATTACACCGTCGCGGACGGAAAGCTTCATTTCGGACCAGTCTGGGATTATGACTCATGCAGTTTTTCCTTAGCTTATGAAGGCCATCCCGTTGAGTCGCCATTTGACGAATGCTATTCGAACCCATATTCTCGAACGGTCATATATAATCCTTTCTTCTCTCGTTTCTCTGATAACTTCTCTGGTTATTCAAAAATCAAACAACGTTATAACGAACTTGGAAAAACTGTCTTTGCCGATGTCGTTGTTAAAGAAAAACAGGCCCTTACCACCATTACCTCGAGCCTCATCGCGAACGCCAATTTGTGGTTCTCCGGTGATCTTTCGATGGTTTTCGAGAATTTGAAATTTACGAACGAATACATTTTGCAGCGCAAGGCCTTCCTCGATTACAAATTCGCCTGATCTTTTCCTTATGGGAATCGTTATCGTTCGGTTTTCGGTAAATCCTTTTTTGATTTCGGTTGGTTGTTTTGCTTTATCGGCAAAAATGGACTATAACCAAAATATTAAGTAGAATACTTAATATATGAAACAGATCACCATTGAAGTCTTACACGATGCCGCCGGTCGGCTTTTGTTCGACATGTCGGATGAACAATACCAAACCTTGTTCGAGGAATTTAAAGTCCTCACTAAGCAAATGGAGACGATTGGCAAAATCGAGGGGCTCGACAATTACCCACCAATGACTTTTCCTTTCGATTGCAGTGTCGATTATTTACGCGAAGACGTGGCTGAAACTCCGTTGCCAAGAGAAGCGGCTTTGAAAAATGCCGGTTCGGTTTTAGATAACGAGATCAAACTTCCGAAAGTGGTGGGATAAATGAATTACCTCGATTTGCCTCTACACGATATTCATGCGGCCTTAGTCGCGAAGAAAACGACTCCTTTGGCTTTGACGGAAGAAGCCATTAAACGAGCCAAAGCCGATCGCAATAACGCTTTTGAGTTCATTAACGAAGGTGAGGCCATCCGCTTTGCCGCCACCTTGAAGGAGGCGGAACCCGATAATGTGTTTTGGGGTGTGCCGTATCTTCTTAAGGATAATTTTTCGACAAAAGGCATTCCTACCACGGCCTCAAGCAACGTTTTAAACGGATACGTTCCACTTTTCGACGCGACAGTTGAATTGAAACTAAAAGCCGCGAAAGCCGTTCTTATTGGAAAAACCACGCTTGATGAACTCGCGATGGGGGGAACCGGCACGACTGGACACCTCGGAAAAACTTTTAACCCTTGGGATCCGACTCAAGAAAGAATGATCGGCGGGTCGAGCTGCGGATCGGCCGCGGCCGTTGCCTCCTCAATCGTTCCGTTTAGTTTAGGTAGCGATACGGGAGATTCCGTCCGGAAGCCCGCCTCCTTTGCGGGACTCGTTGGAATGAAACCGACCTGGGGAAGAATTTCTCGGTATGGCTTATTCCCGTTTGCCCCCTCTCTTGATCATGTCGGTTTTTTCACCCGAAACGCGATGGATTCCGCTCTTCTTCTTGATCTTCTTTCGGGTCGTGACGAACACGATTCAACCTCTTCATTTAGACCAGTCGAGAAATATGAATCAAAAATTGGGCAGCCGATAAAGGGATTAAAAATTGCCGTGATTAAAGAAATCACGGATTCGATTTCAAACAAAAAATTAAGTTTTTCCTTTAGCAAATCACTTGATGCTCTTGCTAAAGATGGCGCGGAAATTGAATACGTATCTTTTGGTCGCGATCTTCTCGAATCAATTTACGCGACCTACATCGTCATCAGCTGCGCGGAAGCGACTTCAAACGACGCGAATCTCGATGGCATTAAATTCGGTCCCTACTATGGCGGAAAGACTTATCAGGAAGTCATGTATAACGCTCGGACGAAAGGCTTTTCCGAACTGATCAAAAGACGCTTTGTCATCGGCTCATTCGCCTTGATGAGAGAAAATCAGGATGTGCTTTTTCTCCGAGCTCAAAAGAATCGCGCTAAAATCGTCGAACGAACAAACGCCATTCTGAAGGATCACGATTTCATTTTCGTCCCAGCCGCTTCTGGAGTTGCTCCGAAATTTTCCGATTCTGGTGACCGGTTAAGCGACGAATACTTGATTGCCGATAACCACTTAGCCCTGGGGAATTTCGCTGGTCTTCCTTCGATCACGATGCCTCTATCTCTTATCGATAATCTTCCTGTTGGAGTCAATATCATGGGAAGGGCGTTTGAGGAAACAAAGATTTATCAAATTGCCTCCGCTTTCGAGAAAATATCTGGGCTTGAAGGCCTTTCCATCCTCGACAAAAAGGAGGGAAATTTATGAATTTTGAACCGGTTATTGGCTTAGAGATCCACGTCGAAATGCGAACGAAGTCAAAGATGTTTTCAAGTGCTCCCGTCGGTTTTTCCCGGGAACCCAATACGGAGATTGCCCCTCTTGATATGGGCTTTCCAGGCACGATGCCGATTGTGAACAAGCAAGCCGTCATCAACGCCATTCGTGTGGCCAACGCTCTTCACATGACGATTGATCATACGGTTGTTTTTGACCGCAAGAACTATTTTTACAGCGATCTTCCAAAAGGATTTCAGATCACTCAACAATTCCGCCCCATTGGTAAAGAAGGCTATTTGGATATATTAGATAAAAGCGGCAAGGAAAAGAGAATTCGGATTGAACGAATTCACATGGAAGAAGATACGTGCAAGCAGTTGCATTTCGTCGATTACACCTTGCTCGATTATAACCGGGCCGGAGTGCCTCTTGTCGAGATCGTTTCTCTTCCCGATCTTCGGAGCGGAACGGAAGCGATGCATTATGTCGAAGCCATCCGCAACATAGTCATCTATTCCGGTACCAGCGATGGGAAAATGGAAGAAGGTTCACTTCGTTGCGACGTTAACATTTCTCTTCGTCCCTATGGGAGCGAAAAACTCGGAACAAAAGTTGAACTCAAGAATCTTAATTCGCTTAAAAACATCGAAATTGCCCTCGACTATGAGATCGCGAGACAAGCCTCTTTGCTTCTTTCCGGAACCCCTGTTCAACAAGAAACCCGTCGTTTCGATGAATCGACTGGACGGACGATTTTGATGCGCGTTAAAAGCGATGCCGTCGATTATAAGTACTTCTGCGAACCAAACATTGTTCCAATTAAGCTCAGTGACGATTTTATTGACGAAGCGATTAAAACTTGCCCCGAGCTATTTGATTCGAAAAAGAGTCGTTTCGTTCGTCTTGGATTAAACGAAACCGATGCCGATATTATTCTCAGCGACATGGAAATGGCTCGTTATTTTGAGAATGCCCTTCCTTTAGTTAAGAATCCAAAGACTTTGGCCAACTGGTTGATTGTCGAAGTTAATGGTTACCTAAATAAATTCGGGCAACCGATTGTTTCTTTCCCAGTTAAACCTTCTGTTCTCTCGGAAATCGTCAATATGCAGGAAGCCGGACTAACCCATAAACAATGCACGGATATCTTTAATTTCGTTCTTACTCACGGCGTGACTCCTAAAAAAGCCGAAGAAGAACTTCATATTGTCCTTCAGGTAAGCGATGATTCGGCAATTCAAGTCATCGTCGATCAAATTCTCGAAGCCAATCCTCAATCGATTATCGATTTCAAAGCCGGAAAAGATCGGGCGGTTGGTTTCTTGATTGGCCAAGTAATGAAGCAGAGCCATGGGAAATTTAATCCGGCGGCGGTCGCTAAAGTGATGGATGTTGAAATAAGGAAGAGATAAAGCGATGGAGAACGAGATCAAACAATTTCAAAAATGGCTTGAGGAAGTTGATGATTTCTCCCTTCCTAAGTTTAAAGAACTCCCAAACATCGATTTGTATATGGAGCAAGTTTTGAAATACATAAATGATGTTTTGGACGTGTTCTCCTCTGAAGATCAAAAGATGCTCACTTCATTCATGGTGAACAACTACGTTAAAGCCAAAATGATCAACGAACCGATTAAAAAGAGATATTCAAAAGAAGAAATTGGTTACTTAATCGCCATTACCTTGATGAAATCGACGATTTCGATGTCCGATATGTCTCTTCTTCTTGAAATGGACAAAAACGTTTCGTTAGATAAGGGCCGCCTTTATGCCTTCTATTCGGACATTCAATCCAGCATCCTTCACGAATCGACGAAAAAGACTAAATCGATTACTGATAGTCTCCTTCGCAAATACAAATCGGAAAAAGACAAGAATCCAACCGACGCTGATTTAAATCTTCGCAATTCTTTAGGATTTCTTGCTCTTCGTCTTGCCATAAGGTCACAGGCAAATAAGCTACTCAGTGACAAAATTCTTAAACAGATCAGAAAAGACCTTCATGGTGCGAAAGCCATCGAAATCGAATCGACACCGGGCCATAATGAGATAAGACGCGAAAATAAAATTGGCAAAGGCGAGGCCAAACGATTGGCGATCGCCAAGAAAACAGCCGAGAAAGGGAAATAATCATGAAAGTTCTTGTTACTGGAGGTCTTGGTTTTATTGGCTCAGAAACTGTTTTGGCTCTTCTTGCAAATAAGTATTCCGTTGTTATTGTCGACGATCTCGTAAATTCAAAAATCAAAGTCCTTGATCGGATCGAAGAACTATCGGGAGTTCGTCCTCCTTTTTATCAAATCGACTGCACGGATTACGAATCTTTCAAAAAAGTTTTCGAGACTGAAAAGTTCGATTCCGTCATCCATTTTGCTGGTTTAAAAGCTGTCGGCGAATCCGTTTCCAAGCCAATTGAGTACTACACAAACAACCTTCTTTCAACCCTTGTTCTTCTCCGATTAATGAAGGAATACGGAGTCAAGAATATCGTCTTTTCATCTAGCGCGACTGTTTATGGAATTCCAAAACGCGTTCCTCTTTATGAGTCGGATCCGATTGGGACCGCCACAAATCCATATGGGCAAACAAAAATAATGATCGAGAAGATTTTGGAAGATACCAATCATTCCGATCCAACGCTTAACATCGCCTTGCTTCGCTACTTTAACCCAATTGGTGCTCATCCATCCGGACTTTTAGGAGAGGATCCTAATGGTTTACCTAACAATTTGATGCCTTATATTACCCAAGTGGCCGTCGGCAAACTTCCTGAACTTCGGATTTGGGGTAATGATTACTCAACTCCTGATGGAACTGGCGTTCGTGATTATATTCACGTTGTTGATCTTGCTGAGGGCCATGTTGCCACCCTAAAAAAACTGGAAGAAAAGCCTGGTCTCGTTATCTATAATTTAGGTACCGGAAAAGGAACTTCCGTTCTTCAATTGGTTCACGCTTTTGAAAAAGCAAACGGCGTAAAAATTCCTTATAAATTTATGGCTCGTCGACCGGGCGATATTGCCGAGAATTTTGCCAACTGCGATAAGGCAAAAAAAGAACTTCATTGGAGCGCACGTTTTTCAATCGAAGACGCCTGCCGAGACGCGTTCGTTTTTCAGAAGAAAAATCCAAATGGTATTTGATGACTAAGGCCACTTCCCTTCACTTTCGGTTTTGACTTATGTGCGATTTTGAATCGTATCCTTACCATTAAATAAGTGCAAAAAAATAGCAAAAACTGACAATATGTAGTACTTTTCGTTATGAAAAGTCCTAATCATTGCAACATCTACCTTCTTCTTCTAGAATATCAGCGACCATTTTCCTGTTTTTCGAAAACTTAAGGGGGAAATGTATGAATAATGAAGGCAAGGGGATTGATGATAAAAATACCCCCAAAAGTTCTAACGAAATCACGTTAGAAAATGATAGCAATAATAGCACATCAAAAACTCAATCCGATGTGTCTTTAAACTCGGTATCTATTTCGGCTGTGTCTGAAAACATTTTAGAGAGCGAAAAATCGACTTCGAGTTCAGGAGTTTTGAGAAACAAAATCGAAAGCGAAATTAACAAAACTCGTAAGAAGAAAATTTCCAAGAAAACTTGGTATAATTCGCGTCCGTTTATTTTCAGTTTTGTCGTTGTGATTTATCTAGCCGCTTTTGTTGCCATGATTTACATGGATTCCGACAACTTTTTACGTCCAAAGTGGATGGACAGTTCAATCATTACTGACCTCTTTGATACTTTTGGTCTAAAACCCTTCAACGTTGGAATCGTCGCTTGGTTGTTTTTCTTTTTATTCACCGTCATTGGGGCATCGGGCTTTTTCGCTCTTTTCTTTATTAAGAATATAAGAGATAAGCAGATCAGAAAGAGAATTGCCGCCAAAAAAGCTGTTGATCAGAAGTGGCTGCATCGCTTTAACGTTCTCTACACTCTGTTTTTTTCCTCTATCGCATTATTTGGCGTTCTCGTAATTTGTGTTTTAATGCCGTGGCATTATCTCAGCGGACCGAAGAATTATGATGGCGCAGGCGTTGCCCTTAACCTTTTGGAATCCATGGGGATCCTTCTTATTTGGATCGCCATCGTTCCAGTTTTCTTAGGTCTCATTTGGGGATTGCTCCGATTCTTGGTCTGGATTTTTGGCGGATTCGCGGGTGCCATTGCCAAGAACATGATGACTACTGGCGACTATCAAGATTTCAAAGCTGCCGCTGAAGCGAGTGCCGCCCAGCGCCGCCGAGAAGCTGGTCTAGCCACCCCTCAAGACTTTAATGCGGCGGGGGCAAATAATGGTGGTCTTTCTAATGCTACAGTCTCGCTTGACCCCAATTCTCTTAGTCAACTAGGTCTTGGCCAACGTCCACGAAATGAGCAGGACCGTGTAGGTGATTTATTCCCTGCTTTAATGATGATTGATCATAAATGGGACGAGATACATAAAAATGAAGAAGACGAAAAAAACGCCAAGGTTAAACTCGAATTAGAACAAAAAACGGCTCAGGATAAATGGACTGCCGATTTCGCTCAAGCGCAAAAAGATTGGGACGCCCAATGTTTGCTTGCGAAACAAAATGGAACACCGGAACCGAACAAACCTTCAATTTTGACTTCAGTATCTCCAGATCAAATCCGAAATGAAGCGGAGTTAAAAAAACAAACTGAAAATGGAAATAATGGAACAAATGAAACCCTCTTGTTAAAAGAAGAGAATCGAAAGGCCATCATCGGAACGGCCGTTCAACAGGTTTTTGCTGGTAATGAAAATGAAATTTTCGAAGAAGCCAAAGAAAATCATAAGACGATGGATTACAAGGACTTCACTCAAATTGCTTACCGTTTTCAAAGCTATCTCTGCCATCGCCAACTTTATTATCCGATCGACGTTATTCGTTCCTGGATCGCCGGTTTTAGTTCATCCCGCTTAATTCTTCTCGAAGGTCTTTCGGGAACTGGGAAGTCAACTCTTCCTCGGATGTTCTTGGAATTCGTCGGAGGGAAAACTTTCTTCTTCCCGGTTCAAGCGACTTGGCGTGATCGTTCCGACATCCTCGGTTACTATTCGGACTTCACGGGTCAGTTCAAAGAGACCGAAATGCTCAAGCGTCTTTATGAAGCTTCTTATATCCAAAAGCAAATTAACATCATGGTTCTTGATGAAATGAATATCAGTCGCGTTGAGTATTACTTCGCCGACTTCCTCTCCATTTTCGAATACCCGCCCTCTGATTGGCTTGTTCCCTTGATGCAGGTTAAATTAGGAGACGTGACTCCTCGTTATCTTGAAGATGGGAAAGTCCGCATTCCAGTGAACACCTGGTTTGTTGGTACCGTGAACATCGACGATTCGACGTTTACGATTACGGATAAGGTTTATGACCGCGCGATCGTTATTGATTTCAAAGAGATTAATCTTCCTTTTGACAGCGATTATCCAAGCGATCCATACCCCCTTACTCTTGAGGAGTTCGCTGGATGCATTAACGATTCTCTTATTAAGGAAGAGAACAATCTTACTGAATCTGAGCAAGATAAGTTCCTTCGTCTTACGGAATTCGTTGGAGATACTTTTGATATTCGTTTTGGAAACCGCATCATGAATCAGATCAATCGTTTTGTTCCTGTTTTTGTTGCTCTTGGTGGAACAAAGGAATCTGCGCTCGACATCATGTTCGCGCGAAAGATTTTGCGTAAACTCGACGGGCATTTCGAATCCTACATTAAGGATGGTCTTGTCAAACTAACTCGGTATTTAAACCAAGAATATGGTAAGCACGTCTTCAAGGAATCCGAAGATTTGATCAATCGTCTCAATAAGAAGCTCTCGTAATTTTATTGGTGATATATGGCAGAAACCCTTCCAAAGTTCATTGAAGATTTCCAAGCCCAACTGGAAAAGAAGGGTGGGGCTTTCATTAACGGATCTTTGAAGGAAGATGCCGAAGCCGGTGTTTTCAGCGCCATAAACAAGGAGAGCGAGATCTACGATGAAAAAATTGCCTTTCCATGGCTTCCTGATTTTTCTAACGTTGTCGAGAAGATCATGGCGATATGTTCGGATCCCCGAACCCACCTTAAGGTTGTTAAAGAAGTAAAGAAAGCCGAAAAGGCCGTAAAGATTGATAACACCGATGTTCGAATGACTCTTCGTGTTCCTCGTTTCTGGCGCGAAAAAGGAAACCGGATGCTTCCAGAATATTTGTACTCCGATATTTTCGAAACGGAATATGCGATTTACGAGAATCGTTTTGTCGTCACTCTCATTGACCGCATGATCCTTTTTATTTCTCATGTCATCGCTGATTTATATTCTCAGGTTCGGTTTCTTTATCAATATGTTTATGACAAAGACATCGATATGCCAGACATCGACACTATTCAAGGACGGGTGGCTTCTTTTAAATCGCGAAGAAACCAAAGCGAAGCGTCAAAGGTTCAAAAAAAGGAGAACTTAATGCTCCTTACGACTCAGGATTCCCCGGTCGTGAAAACCTTGATGAAATTATTGAAACTTCGCAGCGACTTGAACCAAGCGGTTTCCACTCCCTTCTACAAAATTGTTAAAAAGTCCAAAGCCTTAACGGAATCGGATATTCATATCACCAATCTTTTGGCTGGCGACAGGAAATATGCTCCTTGTTTCCGTTTTTATCTTAAACTCCTTTCTCTTTTAGCCCATCAGCATGAGAAAGAAAGCGTTTTATCAAGGGGCTACATCAATTTCTGTCTCGCGGAACTTCTTCTCGCTTATCGCCGTTTGGGCTTTAAAACCGGGAAAAGGAAGATTCAACTTAGGAAACGGACTCTCGACGTTAAAAAACTTAAGCTTGCAAGAAAGAACCTTACCGCCGAATTAACCTTAAAAGGAAATCGTTTAACGACCATTTACCGCCTTTCCAGTCTTGAGAAAAACCCGCTGCAGAAATATGTGAATAGAGTGGCGATCGACATCGTTCCCTCTTTGACAGTCGACTTCCCCACGATCGAAGAGTTCGACCACCATGTCCATGGTCTCGTCGCCAAACATCTTTCCTTAAATGAGAACTTTTCGAACGCTTTTGTTCTTACAGCCGTGAGCGGTGTTACGGAAAGAGATGCCATCGTTTGTTCTCCGTTCTTCGGGAAAATCGATTCCAACATGGAGAACATGATTAAATCTTGTCTTACTTTCATTCCTGGCGATAAATGGACATACAGCAAAATATGCCCGGTTTGCGGGTTTTATATCGATGGTGAACAAGAAAATGGCAACTGTTATTGCCCGAACTGCGATTCCGTTTATTCGATCGTTAAAACGGCTCACAAAAAACCGGATAGTGAAGTCTTATGGATTAAACGTTTGCATAACGCGGAGAGAAAAACCTCAAATGACGAATCGATTCGCCTTGAAGTTATTCAAACGGAAGAAGATCTTTTCGGGGAGAAAGTTACGGTCAGACTTTTTGATGAGAATGATCTTCTTTCTTTATATTCGATTACCAAAAAAGCCGGCGCGATGGAAATGCACGGTCGTCAACATACAAAAGATAAGGATGACGCGAAAGCCTTGTTAACGGAACTAATCAAAACGAAGGGCCGGGCCATTGTTCGAAAAGAAGACGGACAACTTGTCGGCTATGTAACTTTATTAAAAACCCAACTTCAAGGTTATCGGCGATTCGAACAACTTCGAATCGATTTCTTCTTGGGCTCGAAGTTTTGGGGTTTCGGTTATGCGACCGATGCCTTAAAAGCAGTGGTGACGTATTGTTTTAAGAGACTTCGCATTGATATGCTTTGGGCTCAATGCGGTGATTTTAATAAAGCGGCTCAAAAAGTTTTGGCTCACAACAAATTCCTCTTCGTCGATGCGGTTCCCGATGAGGTTAATCGAGATATTCTCGAAGCGAAAAACATGAACCGTTATGTTTTATTCAATCCTTATCCAGTTCGCCATAGTGGAAAGAGCACTCCAGGCTCGACTCCAAAACCAATCGAGACCAAAAATCTTGCCCCCAATGTTTTGATTGAACCCCTAGCTCGAGAAAAAGGGACGACAACCAAATCACCCAATGAGCCAACCTATCATTTGATAAGCAAAGGCAAAAATGACGAAAAGAAGCCGACATCTGAAAACATTGACGAAGCTCGTTTTACGCCCGCTCCTCAAATCTCTAATCAAGTTGAAGAAGAGAATGATCCCTTTTCCGGTTTGAAAAATGTCACCTTCAAACAGAAACTATCAAAGAGTTCCGACGAACTTAGAAATGAATACGAAAGTCTTTCGAAATATGTGATTTCATATGGGGCCTCTTCCCGCGTTTCGAGAAAATATGATGCTTATCACGTTGGAAAAAAACGCCTCATCGTCATCAACATTCGGGGATCGCATCTTCGTATTTACGGAGCGATCGCGTCGAAGGTTTTGGCTGTGAGCACCATGAACGTTTATGACGATTCGAAAACAAAGATCTATGATGGAACACCGACCTTCTTGAAAGTAACTGGGACTCTCTCATATAAATGGGCTTTCCGTTTCATCGATGAAGTCATGAAGGCTAATTCCATTTCGAAACCTTCACTGGACGTTCCCGTGATTATCTCTCCCGCCGCTTTTGTAGAATCCAAACAAGAAAATGTTGAAATAAAAGATCTTCAAAAGGCCCCTCAACAAGAAGTGAAAAAGAATCCATTCGTCGGTCTTCACGGCGTCTCGTTTGACGAGAAACTGCAACGCGCGGATAACGAACTGAAAACTCGTTACGAAACAATCCGGGATTACCTCGTATCGAAAGGGGCTAATCACCACATTTCTAAGAAGTACGAGTCGTTTTGGATCGGTCGAAAAACCTTAGCTTTAATCTTCATTCGCGGAACCCATTTACGTGTTTACGGGGCCCTTAAAATAACCGATTTAGGCGAGACGACGATGAATGTTTATGACGCCTCAAAAACGAAACTCTACGAAGATACTCCATCTTATATAAAGGTGACGGGGGCTCTTTCTTTGAAATGGGCTTTCCGTTTCATCGATGAAGTTTTTTCTTTGAATCAAATCGCCAAGCCATCTTTGAAGTTGGAACTCCCAGCGCTTGTTGGCGAAGAGAAACAAAACCCGGTTCTTGTTTTGCCTCCCGTTGGTGAAAATAAAAATGAATCCAGTAATTCTATTTCGGCTTCGTCAAACTCATCTCTTGAACCTTCAAATGATGATACACTAGTGAAGCCAAATAAATAATTAAGGGGGTAGCGCAATGGCTGCTACATTTGACGTCGTCCTTCCTTGTGGGGAAACTTTGAAGGGTTATTTTTGGGTTTCAGCGAATCCCAAAAAGAACCTTATCATCCTTCCTGGCATGAATGAGTATGCTTATCGATACAACGATTTAGCTTCTTATCTTAGTAAAAATGGAATCTCGGTGTACGCTCTCGATTCTTTCGGACAAGGTTTAAACGCCAAGTCGGTTGATGAACAAGAGCAGTGGCCCGAGAACGCTTTTGAAAAGAACGTTGATGCCACGAATCTCCTGGCCGAAAAACTTAAGAAAGAAACGAAATTACCAGTCTCGATAATGGGACATTCAATGGGTTCGTTCATGGTTCAGAGTTATTTGGAAAGATACCCAGAAACCGTTGAATCCATGGTTCTTTGCGGAACCAACGGACCTTCTAATGCGAAACTAAAAATGGGTTATCTTTTAGCAAAGATGATCGTTAACAAAAAGAACTGGAATAAACCGGGAAAGTTTTTAACGGGAATGGGTCTTGGGCCTTACACGAAAGCCATTAAGAATAGGAAGACCGATCTCGATTGGCTGAGTTACAACGAGGACAACGTTGACGCTTATATCATCGATCCCTTTTGCGGCCATATGAATACCCAAGGTTTTTGGAAGGAATTTCTTAAAGGCATGAGTGGTTTATATGAGAAAAAGGCCATTAGGAACATTTCAAAAAAAGAGAAGATACTAATTATTTCTGGTGACGCTGATCCAGTTGGAAATAAAGGCAAGGGGCCGAACGCTCTTTTCAAGATGTACCAGAAAAGAGGCCTCGATGATTTGGCGATAAAGATTTACCCCCATATGCGCCACGAAATCCACAACGAGAAGAATAATAAAGTTGTTTATGAAGATCTTTTGGTCTTTCTTTTGCCTCCGTCCGTTAAGGCTTCCTGAAGTATGAATCAACATTTGGCTCTTTCTCTTTGTCCGCGTCCCTGCGCGCGATAAACTTAGTGCATGGAGTCAGCAAAGGCTCAGCCTAAATACGTTTATGTTTTGATGGGGGCCGTTTTGGCTGTCATGTTTATCGTTGGGGCATTTTTTGAAGAAGGCATTGCTTTTTTTGATCCGGTCTACACGACCCAAATGAGCGATATTGAATACTATCTTTCTTTTGTTGTCGTCTTGATTGTCGTCGGGATCTTTTTGTTCATGGCTCACCGTTATTATTCAATCCGTTTGAACTGGTGGTTTTTTTCTTTTGCCCTCGCTTTGTTTTTATCGAACCTCATCGCGATTCTAATTTTTCCTTCGATTGTTCAGGGTTTCGGTGAAGACTCCCTCGGCCACGTATATCCCTTTGTCTATCTTTTGACCGATTCGAGGAGAGTCAGGTTTATTTTGACCTTTGGGGTGGCCTGCCTTTATCTCTATCTTATTTTTGCTGTCGTGCCGAAAGTACTTCGTAATTCGAGGCAACTAAGTTTGTATTTCGTTGGCTGCGTTGCCGTTTCTTTAATCGCGATAATCTGGAGTTATGTTTTTGAGTTTAAGGTCTACCAATCGTATTTCGATTCCTCCATCACCCCCAACATCAACACGGTCGCCATGTCTTTTTTCAATAATCGAAACACTTACGGAACAATGCTTTTGCTTGGGATTTGTTCCTGCGCCTTTTTGCAAAACCAATCTCGGCATTGGTGGTATTACCTGCTTATGGGTTTTCTTAGCGTGAATCTTGCCTTCGTTCTTTCAAAGACTTCGATGATTCTGGCCATGATTTTTCTCCCGGCTTTTCTCCTTTATCGTTACATCTTCACGGTCAAGGCTCATCCCCTCAAAAACAATATTGTTTTGGGCATTTTCCTTTTGATCGGGGCTTTCTTCTTGTGGTTCCTTCTTTCGGGCGCGGTTTTCAATAACGGCGTCGTCGGGAAAGTCTATACGAACATTATCAACGCGATTACCGATCAATCGAACGACACCTTGTCAACCCGTGTGGCGACATGGCAAAGAATATTTGGCTTTCTCTCATCACCTGCCTCGGTTTTATTTGGTTTTGGGGACGGGAACTTTATGTGGTTCCTGGGGCAATACGAAGGAAACAACATCAGCCAACTCGGATATACCCATAATGGTTTTTTGGCCATGTTTGCCTATGGGGGAGTGATTCGTTTTCTGATCTATATTGCGATGCTGGTATATTTCTTTGCTGTTGTCGTGAAGAATTTGGCTCATCATCATTCGAACGCGATCGTGTCTTTGCTAATTTTTCTCATTTTTTTGGGCCACGGATTCATGGAAACCACTTCGTTTCTCGGAGCCGATTCCAAGACCATCATTCTTCTCATCATTGTCTTCCTTCCGGTTTTAACCGATCACTACCAAGATCGTCATCGCGAAATAGGTTTGGCTCAAGGAGCGTTTTGTTCCACGACGAGAAAACGGAAAGTGGTGTTTTCCTTAACTGATACCGAGGCCGCTCGTTTGGCCCTCTTCATTTTTGGGATTCCAGTTATCCTTTTCGTTGGACTCTATAATTCGCTTCAGATTTTTACCGATCCGCTCGTTTTGATTAATACGATCCTTGTCTATATCGCGGTCGGTTTCGCTGGGGGTTTCGTCAATGCTGTTTTTCATTGCAAGGAAAAACGTTTGTCCATTATCATTGCCGTTTCTTCAGCGATAATGGCGGTGGTTCTTCTTTTCTTACCCATTTTGATTCGAAGCTATTTGGGTTTCTTTTTCAGCTTGATTTTGCTTTCTGGTTTCTTGGCCCTTCTTTTTTTCCTTTCCCGCCATGGCCGCGAAGAACGCATCAAGGCCTATTTTCTCAAAGCATTTGTTCCTTATTTTGCCATTTGCGGAGGACTAATCATAATTGACATCGTTCTTTCCGCCGCGGCCGGTCCGTTAAGCCAGTATTCAGTTCTTTGTTTAGCCGCTTTTGATATTTTTGTTTTTGTCTTTATCACCGCTTTATCACCGCTTTCGAAACGTCTAATTTATCCTTTGGATGAGCGGTGGATGAGATTTGAACGATTGACTCTCCGTCTTGCCGTTCGATGGGAATCACATCTCGATCTAAAAGTCTCTCGTTATCGGAAGAAAACAGCGAAGTAAAACCTTTGCAAGGTTAGCTTTTTCTTTTACTTTCGGTATATCAATAATTTTCAGAAAATTTCATGATTTTTCTGTTCTTTTTCAGCGTCAAATGAAAATGAGAATTTTTTTGATCGCTTTTTTGTTCATTTTTTGCAACCTAATGACTATTAGGTTTTTTCTTTGCGTTGTGGGATAATTCTATCTATCGAAGAGAAGAGGAACCACAAAATGGACATTTTTGACGGTAAGGTTTTGCTCGTTACTGGCGGCACCGGATCATTCGGTCACGCGGTCGTGAATCGTTTTCTGAAAACCGGTATCAAAGAGATTCGGGTTTTGTCCCGCGACGAAAAGAAGCAGGACGATATGCGGAAGGAATACGACAACGACAAATTGAAGTTCTACATCGGCGATGTTCGCGATTACAACTCCATCGTTGATTCGTTTAAAGGAGTCGACTATGTTTTCTCGGCCGCGGCCTTGAAACAGGTCCCGTCTTGCGAATTCTATCCGCTTGAAGCGACCAAGACCAATGTCCTTGGCAGCAACAACGTCATCACGGCTTGTGTCGCCAACCACGTCAAAAAAGCCATTTTTCTTTCAACCGACAAAGCCGCTTATCCGATAAACGCCATGGGTATCACCAAGGCTTTGATGGAAAAGAACGTCATTGCCAGAAGCCGTCAAATGCTCCCGGAAGACACCGTCCTTTGCTTAACTCGTTATGGCAATGTCATGGCCTCTCGTGGGTCCGTCATTCCTCTCTTCCTTGAACAGATCAAAGCTGATAAACCCATCACCATCACCAATGCCAAGATGACGCGTTTCATGATGACTCTCGACGATGCGGTTGATCTCGTTTTGTTTGCCTTTGCTAATGGCAAGCAAGGAGATCTCTTCGTCCAAAAAGCACCTTCGGCCACGATCGACACCTTAGCCAAGGCCGTCCTTGAACTAACGGGAGCTAAGACGGGGATTCACAACATTGGAACCCGTCATGGTGAAAAACTTTTTGAAACTCTTGTGACGAGCGAAGAGATGGTCCGTTCAATCGACATGGGCAATTTCTTTAGAATCCCGGCCGATAACCGCGACCTCAATTACACCAAGTACTTCGATAAAGGCGGACACGAAGTCGAAGAAGTCGAACCCTACACGAGCCACAATACTTCTCGTCTTGACGTCGCGGGCATGAAGAAACTTCTGCTTAAACTGTCGTTATTCGGCGGGTCCTGCAAGTCATGAAAATTCTCGTCACTGGCGCGAAAGGCTTCATTGGGAAGAATCTTTGCTTAACTTTGGCAAACTCCCAACATACAGTTTTTGAATACGACCTTTCTTCCACCGACGAGGATCTCAAAAAGTTTGTTTCGGAAGCCGATTGGATCGTTCATCTTGCCGGTATCAATCGTCCATTAAAGCCGGAAGAATTCGTTGACGGAAACGTTAATTTTACGAAAAAACTTCTCGACATCGTTGCCGAGTCGGGTTCGAAAGCTCCGATTATTTTTTCTTCGAGCACCCAAGCCGTGCTCGATAATCCCTATGGCCAAAGCAAAAAAGCCGCGGAAGATGAGATTTTCGTCTTCTCGAAGGCTCATGACCACCCTGTTTACGTTTATCGTTTCTATAACGCGTTCGGAAAATGGTGCAAGCCCAATTACAACTCGGTCGTCGCGACGTTCTGCTATAACCTGACCCATAATTTGCCAATCACCGTCAACGATCAAGCTCCAGCCATCGATTTTGTCTATATCGATGACATCGTCGCGTCGATTTTGGCGACGATTCAAGGTTCAGGAACTGGCTCGAAAGACATTCTTTACCCTGAACCCCATTATTCGATCAAAATTAGCCAGATCGCCGACAAACTTAACTCCTTCAAAGAATCTCGCCTCAACTTTATGGTTCCGGAGATCGCCGATCCTTTTTCTAAGAAACTTTATTCGACCTACCTCTCTTATCTTGACGAAGGCGATTTTGCCTACCCCTTATTGGCCCACAAAGATCAACGCGGTTCCTTTACCGAAATTCTTAAGACCGTCGGCCAAGGTCAAATCTCGGTCAACATCTCCAAACCTGGGATTACCAAAGGCAACCATTACCACATGAGCAAGAACGAAAAGTATTTGGTCGTCTCTGGCACCTGCGAAATCAAGTTCCGGAAAGTCGGAACCGACAACGTCATTACCTACAAATGCACTGGAGATGATCTAAAAGTGGTGGATATCCCGCCCGGATACACCCACTCGATCACCAACGTCGGGAAAGACGATTCCGTCACCTTAATGTGGGCGAACGAACTCTATGATCCAAATGTCCCGGACACCATATTCTTACCGGTTGAGGAAACAAAAAAATGAGCACGAAAAAACTAAAAGTCATGACGATCATCGGGACGCGGCCCGAAATTATCCGCTTGTGCGAGGTCATCAAAGCCTGTGACAAGGCCTTTGACCATGTTTTGGTCCACACGGGTCAGAATTACGCCTATGAACTTAATGAAGTGTTTTTCAAAGAATTCGGTCTTCGCGAACCCGATTACTATCTCGAAGCCGTTGGTGAGAACCTCGGCCACACGATGGGTAACGTCATTGCTAAGGCTTATGACCTGATCGCCAAAGTAAAACCGGATGCCATCCTGATCCTCGGAGACACCAATTCGGCCTTAAGCGCGATTTCGGCAAAGCGTCTCAAAACCCCGATTTTCCATATGGAAGCCGGCAATCGGTGCTGGGACTGGAACGTCGCGGAAATGACTAACCGGACCATCGTCGATCATATCTCGGACGTCAATATGCCCTATAGTCATTACGCCTATGACAACCTCATCAAAGAGGGGATGCCGGCCGAAAAAACGATCATCACCGGTTCACCGATGAAGGAAGTTATCGATAAGTATCGCGACAAAATTGAAGCCTCCGACATCTTATCTCAGCTTTCATTAAAGAAAGATGGATTCATTCTTATGTCATCCCATCGCGAAGAAAACGTCGACATTGAATCGAAATTCCTTCGCCTTTTCCCGGCGCTGAATCAAATTGCCGACAAATATAAACTCCCAGTCATTTTCTCCGTCCACCCCCGGACGAGAAAGAAACTCGATGAACGGGGTTTCAAACTCAGCAAGTACATCCGCGAAGAAAAGCCGTTTGGCTTCTTCGAATACATCAAACTCCAAGAGAACGCCTTTTGCGTCCTCAGCGATTCAGGGACCCTGACCGAGGAATCCTCGATCCTCGATTTCCCTGCCGTCCTCATTCGGACTTCGACCGAACGCCAAGAAGGCATCATTCATGGATCGATGATCCAAGGCGGAGTCGATTTCGCCTCGATTGACGAAGCCATCTCCAAAGTTCGTCTCATTCATCGGGGATCTAATAAACTCTCCATCGTTCCCGACTACGACTGCGTCGATGTCTCCACAAAAGTGGTGGATATCATCAAAAAACACGTTGATGAAGTCAACAAGGAAACCTGGCTAAAAGAATGATCAAAGCCTCCTATCATTCAAATCTGCAGGCCGACAAAACGATTTCGTTTCAAACCGAAACCGACGGCTTTCTCTTAATTAATGGTAGGCAAGCTCGTTCCTTCTTCGACATCATTGCTCTTAAAGGCTTTAATACCTACTCTGGTTCTTTCATCGTGAACGGAAACGATTTGCTCGACGTCACAAATGCCAATCGCGATCGAAGCCCTGTTTCCGTTATTGCCTGCGGAACTTTGACTTTTCAGGTTTCGCGGAGCCAAGTCCCGCTTGGAGTCGTCGCCAAAACCGACAAGATCGACGCGGCGACGAAACGCTTCATCGATGAGAAGAATATCCCTCATGATTGGCAGCCTAATTTCACTCACCTCTTCCAAGCTGTCTACGCCGAACTTTGCGCCCATCCTTTCTATGTGGTTCTCGATCTTTCGCGGGCCGAAAAAGTCTTTGTGACCTATGTCGTCGATCTTATTGACAAGGTCTTGGGCAAATACCGTATTTACGCCTATGCTCCTCAGTTATTCTCTTTCCCGAGCGAAGACATCACCATCTATAACGACATCAAAGAGGTCCTCAATCCGAAGGCTAACGACCAAAAGCCGCTTAACCACGAACAGGCCGCCCGAACCCAAGCCGTTTTATCCTTTATGGATGATTTATCTGGCGTCACCCGAACTCCACCTCCTGCCCCCGAAAAACCTCGAGTTCTCGATCGAACAAAAATCGACGAAAACATCCATTCCGAGCCGGCACCAAACACTTTCATCGCCACGAGCGTCACTTCTTCTCCAAGCGAAGAGAAACCCGACAGCGGAATCTTCCGTTTCGACCCTAAGAAGACCGATATGTACAATTTCGTCTTCGCCAGCATCTTCGTTTTATTGGCCATCGTTATTTCGTTCCTTTTCTTCACCTTCTCCGGATCTAGTACCAATATTTTCTTTGGAATCTGTTTTGTGATGGCTCTTGTTTTCTCTATCATGTCGATTATTCCTATTCGTACCATTAACAAAGATAATTCGGGAAAAAGGATTCGCGATTCGCGTTATCTCTTTTTGTCGACCGTCCTTTTCCCTCTTTCTTACCTTGTTGGGGCCGGAGCCATGATCGGGGCTGGTATGTCGTTAGCATGGAACCCGTTGTTCTTCTGGCTTTTCGGATCTCTGTTCATCGTCTTCGCCCTCATCCTTTCTCTTTATGTCTACTTCACTAACAAAGTGTTCCTCCGGGAAGACAAAGATGGAAAATAACACCAACAAAAAACCCGCACGAGCGAAGTGGCGTTTTTCGGCCATGCGAATTACTGCTTTCGTGTGCCTCTTAGGGGCTTTTTCTCAACTTATGCTGTCCTCCAAAATCATCTTCGCCGATAAAGAGTTTGCCACTCTCGCCCTCTCGCTTGTTTTCTTTATTTTGTTCGGTTACGGCTATTATTTATGCGAAAAGGATTTGCCCTATAAGAAGAACGATTATATGTTCGATTCCTTTTCCTTGCTCGCGGTCAGTCTCTTCTGCGGGATTCTGATGGTTATTTTCCTCGATAAAAAAGGTGAGATTGCCGTCGCGGCAATCTGTTCGGCTTCCTGCTCGCAATTCTTACCTCTGTCGATGTTTTTACTCAAAAAATGGAAGAGTGGTAAACCAAATGAGAAATAAACGTTTCCTGTTTTTGTCTTTCGGCATCATGGCCTTGGCTTTGGTTTCGTGCGGGAAAACGGTCACCCTTAATTACTATCTTCATTATCGGGTTAGCGATGGTGGGAGTTTGACGGGCGATGTCGTTCAAGTCGTCCTCGACGGAAAAGACGGGACCCTTGTGACGGCGACTCCAAGCAATGGTTACTATTTCGTTTCGTGGAGCGATGGACTCAAGACAACGGACCGGATCGACACAAGAGTTCATGGCAATGTCGACGTGAAGGCCCTATTTGAGGTATCTTTGTGATCTTTCGCCTTTCATCTTTCTTCCAAAAAAAGAAGCTCATGTCTTTTATCGTCTCGATTTTGGTCTTTTTTTCTTTCACCCTTATTCTCTATGTTTTTGGCTGTCTCATTGATTCGGGCTTCGCTTCGTGGTGGATCGCTTTGATAGCTCTTCTCATCGTCTTGCCCGTTATCGGCGTCTCATTCGTTTTCGAATATTCTTATTATTTATCAAAACCCTCGGTCGTCATTTTGAATCAAAAACTCGGACGGGCCGCGATTTATCTTATCTCGATCATTCTCGGATCGTTCATGGTTTTCCTCGTTGTTCTTCCCTTTTATCTCGTCGATGGAGGATCGGACATCTCTTCGGGTTCATTCGCCCCTCTTGGTCTTTGCTTCTCGGCCCTCATTATTCTCACCATCGCCTGTCTTGGTGGTGGTCTAAATGATATGGCGGGCCGCGACGCTCCAAAAGCGGAGATGGAAGGAAAGGCTTTGCGCTTTGCTTCTCGGGTCAATAAGTTCATGGCCATCTTTCTCGTGACCTATTTCCTTTTGATCGCGGCTCCGTATTGCTTCGCCACCGTCCCAAAAATCAACGCTTTCTTCACGAACACTTATACGAAAATCCTTTATCGGGGATTTACCTGTCTATATTTCTTCGTCTATTCCTTCTTTCTCATGAAGGCCAATAAATTGAAGATCAGCCTTTCGTGGTCGATTGTTTTGATCGTCTTGGCGGTTATTTATCTTATTGCCTGGGCGATCGTTCCTCTTGGTTACCAGTATTACAGCGAGACCTTTGAACAAGGCGTTATTTTCTACACCATGAATATTGGGCAGATTTGGGTCTTGGAAGGTTTTTTGACCTTCTTGGTGGAAGAGGCCATCTTCCTTTGCATCGTCTCCTTCTTCCCATATTGTATCAAAAACCGGAAAGCTGTTATTTGGCCTCTTGTCACCGCGGTTGCTCTCATTGGTTTCGCCTGCTTATTCAGTTATGTTCATGAAATAAAACTCTATAAAGCCCTTTTGACAGGGGGACAGGAGCCGTCCGATAACCCGATCCGTTCGATCTTTCACAGTAAAAACGCTTTCGGAATCTTCCTTTTCAATGGATCGTTCGCTTCCCTTTTCCTCATTTATTACCTCAAGAAATTCCGTTGGGTTTTCGGCGTGTCGTATTTCGCCTTCCTATTGACCTCCGCTCTCATTCGTTGCTACACCGCCCTTGTCCCCTCTTTACTAATTGGCGTCATTCTCCTCTTCGCGCTTCTCTTTAAGCTTCGCCTCCATCACCCATGGTGGTTCTTATCTATCTTGGGATCGATCGTCATCGTGATATTCGTCGTCAGCATCGGCGCGATCGTGCCCGAGATTCGGTCTCGCGTTTCCATCTTCAACCTTATCTACAATAACGTGAATGGGATTTTCACAAAGGAAATCACCTCCCGAACCAAACTTTGGGATTATTGTCTCTCGCTTGTCCGCGGACCCTTCGTTTTCGTGGGGGAAACTGACGTGGTGGCCAGCAACCAGCTTGTCATGATCGAACAAATGGTGGGCGATTCTTCCTACAGCGATTTCCACAGCGCCTTCGTGAGTTTCTATTCAAGCCATGGTCTCATTGGCCTTGCCGCCTATGTTGGAATGCACGTTTATTCCCTGAAGGGCATTGGCAAGATCAAAGCCACGAACAAAACCCTGGGCGTGACCATGACCATCCTCTTTGTCGGAGCCGTTCTCTTCTCGATGCCAGAAACCTATACCCTCTTCATCAATATGTCGGCCTCGGTCTTCATCATCACCCTTCTTTTGCTCGTCTATCCGAAGTTCCTCAGCGAAGAGAATCCTCAGCCCTTAGGCGAAAAGGTGGCCGTCCATGAATAGGAAACCCCTGACTTTCTTATCCGTTATTTGCTTCTCCTTTTTAGCCACATCCTGTGATTGGATGGGCGGCATTGGCGAAACCGCGGTTTTCGATGCGACCTTCAATCTCGCGACGGCCGGCAACATGCTGAACCCGAATTACTCGACCCCGGAGATCGGTCCCGAAGGCTTTATCAGTTATAAATCCTATTTCACTAGCTGTTCTGTTGTTCTCGATTATGATTCCTCGATCGTTTTTTCCTATGAACTTACCGATGGGACTTCGGGAACAAAAGAAGGCCATTACACTTCCAAAACCCCGGAAAAAAACAATGTTCTGATCGCGACCTACCCCAACGAAACTCTCTCCTATATCTGGCCCAACTATTACGAGTTCTTCATCGTGGAATCCTATAATCTTCCAGGATTAGGAAATACCGAGGTCACCTGTCTTTTCCACGCGACCGTCATCTTCACCCGAACGAATAGTTGACTTGGAGCGATCTAAGGAAAGAGAATCAAGATATGAAAACCATTAAAGAAATCGCCTACATTCTTAATCGGAGAGAACGGACCGTCCTGATTCTCTTGCTTTTCGGAATGATCGTGAGCGCCGGGCTTGAGCTCGTCGGGATTTCCGTCCTCCTTCCGATCATCAACCTCATCGCGGCGCCCGATACGGCGGTCGCGGTCGGGGACAGCTGGTACCTTCAGATCGTCACCAATCTCTTTCGGATCGATCCCTCTGATTCAAAGAGACTCATTATTACCGTCATCCTCCTCGTCATGGCGATCTACGTGATCAAGGCCGCTTATACAATTCTCTTAAGTGCCCTCCAATCCAAATTCGCGAATGGCTTCAATCGAAAGCTCGCCACCTCGCTCTTTAGGACCTATCTCTATCAGCCCTATGACTTCTACCTTTATCAAAACAGCGCCGACCTTTTGCGAAGCGCGACGACCGACGTCGATGGGTTCATCAGTGCCATCATCACTCTGCTTTCGCTTCTTTCCGACATTATTTTCTGCATCGCCATTTTCGCCTACCTCATGATTCTTGATTACATCATCACTCTTATCGTCTTCTTCGTGATTGGGGGGATTTCCGTCGTTCTTCTTTTGGCCGTGAAGAAAAAAATGAAAGCCTATGGAGCCGAGATGCGGTGGCTCAACTCTCATGCGATCAAAGAGATTCAAGAATCGATCGGGGGTATCAAAGAAACGAAGGTTTCCGGCCGCGAAGAATACTTCCTTGGTAATTACGACTCCATCAAGAAAGGCCAGAGCGACGTTTCCTTTAAGAATACTTTCTTAGCCTCTTTCCCCCGAACCATCATAGAAGCGGTGGGAATGATCTCCATTTTGACCGCCTTACTAATTTATGCGGCGACCGGAAGTACGAACGCCGGCATCATTGCCACCTTCTCCCTCTTCGTCGTCGCCATCGTGAAACTTCTTCCCTATGTCTCAAGATTCAATGGGGAGATCAACAGCCTTCGTTATTCGATGGCGTCCGTGAACGCCGTCTACAATGACCTTCGCCTCATCAACAATTTCCAAGGGGTGAAAGTCGAAAAAGAAGAGACCGTTCCGATGCCTTTCGAGGACAAGATCGAGATGAAAGGCGTCTCCTTCATTTATAAGGGAACCGATAAGAAGGTTCTCTCTGGGGTCAACTGCACGATTGAGAAGGGCCAATCAACGGCTTTCTGTGGCCAGTCGGGCGCGGGGAAAACGACGACGGTCGACATCATCCTTGGCTTGCTTAAGCCAACGGAGGGCGAGGTCCTCTGCGATGGGGTCGATATCTCGAAGAGCCTCCGTTCTTGGCACCGCGATATCTCCTATATCCCCCAAGACATCTACCTCGTCGACGACACCATCCGGACCAACATCGCCTTCGGGCTTAATCCTTCCCTCGTGAAAGACGAGGATGTTTGGAAGGCCCTCGACGAAGCCCAACTCGGGGATTTTGTCCGCGGGTTGCCCGACAAACTCAATTCTTCGATTGGGGAGAAGGGGGTCCGTCTTTCGGGTGGGCAGCGGCAGAGGATCGGGATTGCCCGCGCCTTGTTCCGCAACACCCAAATCATTGTTTTCGATGAGGCGACCTCGGCCCTCGATTTTCAAACCGAAGGGGAGATTCTCAATACCGTGAACGGCCTCAAAGGCACGAAGACTTTGATCATCATTACTCACCGTCTCAATACCATTTCGAATTGCGATCGAATTTACGAGATCAAAGACGCGGCCATGACTTTAACTAAAGGCGAGGAGAGCAATGCGCATTAAGGTCCTGGTACCATGTCTCGACCGAAACCTCGATCAAATCAAGGAACTGGCCTCTTTTTTGCACATTGAAAGCGAAGCCATTTTCCTCAATCAATGCGGAAAAGATTCTCATGACCGTTTCGAGATGAATGGAAACGAAATCGAAGTGATCTCGACCTCAAAACGCGGGGTTTCGATGGCTCGGAACCTTCTCATCGAAAACGCCAAGTGCGATGTCGGGCTCTTCATCGATGATGATTGCGTTCTTTCGCCAGGCTACGTTCCCTCAATCGTCGCGGCCTATAACAAATTCCCGGCGGCCGAAGCCATTCGCTTCAACACCATCCGGAATTACTGGAACCCCGTTAAGGCCCATGCCGATCAGGAAAGAAAAGCCCGTTTTCGGGATTTATCGAGTTTTGGGGTCTGGGGGCTCACCTTCCGTCCGAATGTCCTCCTCGCCAAGGGCCTTCTCTTCAACGAGCATCTCGCCGCTCCCAATTATCTCTATAACGGCGAGGACAGCATCTTCCTCTTCGATTTAGTAAAAAAACTCGATCACGTCTATCTCGCTACTTTCGACATCTGCGAGGTCAAAGAAACGAAGAAGTCGACGTGGTTTGAGAATTTCGATAAACGGTATTTCGTCACGAAAGGCTATGTCTATACCCATCTCTATGGCTGGAAGTGGCGTCTCGCCATTCTTCGGATGTTCATGAAGTACCATAAAGACTACAAGTTAAAATACAGCGTCATCAAAAAATACGCCGCGACCGGCCACTTTATGTACGTTCATCATCAATACGAGGAACCGACAAATGAATAAAAGGATCCTCTTCGTTTGGAATTACTTCTATTTTCCCTTCGAAAAGGGGAAATCGCGATTCTCCGATCTCGTCGACTCCTTCGTGAAAGATGGTTACGAGGTCGAGGTCGTCTGTTCTTCCTTTTATCACATGGGCAAGATAACGAGGGAGATTGATGACCCCCGATATCAATCGTTCAATTTTAAGGTCTCGTTCATCCGTGAACCCGGTTATTCGAAAAACGTCTCCCTCGACCGCGTGAGGAGCATCCGATCTTTCAATCAGGGGGTTAAAGATTTCCTTTCGTCCCATGATCCCGTTGATTTCGTCTATGTTCCCGTCCCTTCGATGAAATTGGCTTCGATCTGCGAAAAATGGGCGAACAAAACAGGCGCCAAATGCCTTATCGATGTTGAGGATCTTTGGCCCGAATCCTTCGAGATGATCGTTCATCCTCGATGGCTTTCCCGCCTTTTCTTTTGGCCGATGAAGATTGAAGCGAATCGAACATACCGCCGGGCGGATGCCGTGGTCGCGGTTTCGAATACTTATCTTGATCGGGTGAAAAAGGTCCGGAAAAAACCTTTCCCGTCTGTCGTCGCCCCCATCGGGGCCGACCTTGAATATGTGTCTTCGCTTCTACCTAACTCTTCCATCAAGAAACCCCAAGAGGAGTTCTGGCTTTCCTATATCGGGACCTTTGGCAAATCCTATGATCTCCGACTTGTGATCGATGCCGTGAGCGAGCTCTATGAACGAGGCCGAGTCGAGCTCGTCTTTAAAATCATGGGTTCGGGGCCCGACGAAGAAGCGCTTAAGGCTTACGCCCTCACAAAGCCCGGCCGTTTTGATTTCCTTGGCATCCTTCCTTATGACCAGATGTGCCAAATCTTGGCCGTCTCCGATCTTGGGGTTAATCCAATCGTCAAAGGTTCCGCGGCCTCTTTGATCAATAAAGTCGCGGATTATGCCGCGTGTTCCTTGCCCGTTCTCAATACCCAGGACTGTCCCGAATACGTTGAGCTTCTTTCTTCCACAAAGAGCGGAATATCCGTTCCTCCTGGCGAAAAGGGACGTTTTGTGGAGGCTTTGTCTTCGCTTATCTATGATCGCTCAGCCTTGGAAGCGATGAGAAGCAAGGTCCCGACCCTCGCCCAAACATATTTCTCAAGGGCGAAAAGCCAAAGTGATATACTTGCACTAATCACTAGCATTTATGGAACTCAATCTAAAAAATAAAAGGGTCTTAATCGTGGGAGCCTCGAAGGGCATTGGAAAGACCATCGCCATGGCTTTTGCTCATGAAGGGGCCCAGCTTCTTCTGGTGGCTCGGACCGAAGAACTTATCAAAGAAGTGGTGGCCGAAGCCAAGAAAGCCGGCGCCGCCACGGCCGATTTCATTGTTTCCGATATCACCAAGGATCCGCGAAAAACTGCTTCCCTCTGCTTAGAAAAGTTATCTTCCTTCGACGTTGTCGTCCATAACGTCGGGACTTCCCTTGTCCCTCGGGATATTTTCGGGAGCCAAGAAGACTACCTCGCCGCGATCACCGAGAATGCCCTCGCCTCCATCCAAATGAACGGGGTTTTGATTCCCGACATGATCAAGAAAGGGATCAAAGGCCACGTTATTCATGTTTCTTCGATCTCGGCCGTCAACCTTCGTGGAAATGCCCTCTACGCTTCAAGCAAAGCCTTATTGAACGCTTATGTCACGAGCGCCGGCCGTCAATTAGCCCCCTCGGGGATTTGTCTCAATGCCATCATGCCGGGCGCCGTGAGCTTCGAAGGCGGTTATTGGGACTCGGCCATTAAAGCCAAAGACCCCAAAGTTGAGGATTTCCTTTCCCATCATCAAGCCATCGGCCGCTTCGGAACTCCCGATGACATCGCCAACTTTGTCCTTTTCCTCGCCAGCGATAAATCTTCATTCATCGTCGCTTCCAGTCTTCCGATCGACGGCGGAGCCATGTAACCATGAAGAGGTTTTTTGATATCGTTCTCTCATTTTTGGGGATATTGATCCTTTCGCCGCTTTTTTTGATTCTTGCTCTAATTACCGCCCTTAGTTCGCCCGGCGGAATCTTCTTCCGCGGTGAGAGGGTGGGCCGTCATGGCAAAACCTTTCGGATCTTTAAGTTTCGAAGCATGGTCAAAGACGCCGAAGGCCATGGGAAGTGGAACATCGGGGAGAACGATCCTCGGGTCACGAAGTGGGGACATTTCTTAAGAAAAAGCAAACTCGACGAACTTCCGCAGCTCTTTAATGTTTTTGTCGGGAATATGGCCCTTGTCGGGCCCCGCCCGGAACTTCAGGTTTATGTCGACATGTACACCGATGAGGAAAAACGGATCCTCGATAACCGTCCGGGAATCACTGATTGGGCTTCGATGGCGAACATTGAGCAATACCAGGTCTTCACGGCTTCTTCCGATCCTGACAAAGCCTATCTCGAACTTCTCCGCCCCCTCAAAATCCGCCTTCAACTTTATTATCATGACCATCGGAACCTTTGGATGGATTTCCGGATCCTCGTTTTGACTGTTCTGAAGGTAATTTTTCATTTCAAACGGCTTCCGAAAAAGGTCCAGGCCGTCGTCGACGATTTCATGAAGGAGAAAAATGGCAAATAAGGTTCAAAAAAGCGAAGATTTGGCTTGGCTCATCCGCCGGGATTCGGTCGAGATGACCCATGTTTCCGGGGCCTCGCACCTCGGATCGGACCTTTCGTGTGCCGACGTCCTCGCCGTGCTGTATTCTTCGGTGATGAAAATCGATCCGAAGAACCCGCTCGACCCGCACAGGGACTACTTCCTAATGGGCAAGGGCCACGCTTCGGCGGCCTTATATTCCTGCCTCGCCAACCGGGGTTTCTTCGCTCACGAACGCCTTAAGAGTTTCTATCAAGACGGTTCGGTCCTTTCGGGCCACGTCACCAAACACAATAATCCGGGGATCGAACTTTCGACTGGCTCCCTCGGCCATGCCCTTGGAATCGGGGTGGGGATCGCTTACGCCCACAAAAAAGACCATCAAACCAACCACGTCTATGTCCTGATGGGGGATGGCGAATGCCAAGAGGGATCGGTCTATGAGGCCGCCTCGGAAGCCGGTCGCGATGGTTTATCCAATCTAGTGGCCGTCATTGACTGCAACCACCAACAGGGTCTTGGGGACACGAAAGACATCGTCGGTTCGCTGGACCTTAAAACGCGTTTTGAATCTTTAGGGTGGGATGTCATTAAGGTCGATGGCCATAACCATCAGGCCCTTTTGAAGGCTTTTTCGTCTCTTCATCCAAGTAAGCCTCTTCTCGTTCTTGCCGAGACGATTAAAGGCTATCCGATCTCCTTCATGGAGAATCAGCTTCTTTGGCATTACCGCTTTCCTCACGATGGGGAAGAATACGACGGGGCAAGGAAAGAACTCCTTCTTAAGAAACCCCAAGACTTAGTTAACCCCTACGCGGAGGAGGATTTGTCATTATGAGAGATGCCTTCGCGAACGAACTCTTCCTTTTGGCCGAGAAGGATAAGAGCATCGAATTATTGACTGGTGACCTCGGATTTGGGGTTCTCCGTCCCTTTCAGGAAAACATGCCCGATCGTTTTCATAACGTCGGAATCGCCGAACAACTTCTTATCGAGATGGCGACTGGGATGGCTTTGTCGGGAAAGAAAGTCGTCTGTTATTCAATCGGCAATTTCCCCGTTTTCCGATGCCTTGAACAGATCCGGAACGATGCCGCCTATAGCGGAGCCGACGTCAAAATCGTCGCCATCGGAGGCGGCTACACCTATGGGGAACTTGGGATGTCCCATAACGCCCTGGAGGATATCGCCGTCCTTCGTCCTATCCCCTCAATTGCGATTTATACCCCCTGTGATAAGGTCGAGGCGGTTTTGGTCACCGATTTGATGATGAAAAGGAAAGGCACGACCTACCTTCGCCTTGAACGTCCCGATCCGGCCGTCCTTCACGACGCCCCAATCAAAAACTACGTCGAAGGAAGACCATTACAAATCATGGCGGGAACCAAATGCGCGGTTGTTTCCTATGGCAGCATCGCCCTAACGGCTAAAGAAGTGGCCCTCAAAAAAGGCTATGCCTTCTATACCTTCCCGATGCTTAAGCCTCTCGACGAGAAATGGATTACGAAAGAACTCGGACAATATCGCCGCCTTGTCGTGATTGAAGAGCATTCGGTAATTGGAGGCCTTGCTTCGGCTCTCGAAGCGATCTTTGCTGATCAAGAAAAATGCCCCTCAATAAAATCATTCGGGGTTCCTGATCTCGTTTCTCCGGTCGTCGGATCGCAAGAGTATCTTCGCGATAAAGCCGGTCTCAGCCTCAAGAAGATTCTTCTTCGCCTCGAAGAAAAGGATTGATTATGAGCGAACCTCGCGTCCTGGTAATTAGCAACACGGCGATCAAGAGGTCGAATTCAAACGGCCTCTCAATTTTAAACGCTCTTTCGGCCATTCCCCCATCATCAATTGCTTCATTTTTCATCCAGGATTCCATGCCCGACTCAGGAATCGCTTCGACGTCTTTTCGCTTAACCGATAAGGAAAAGCTCCACTCGTTTTTCTCTGGGCGGAACCAAGGATCGATCTTGGGTGATTGCTTAGAAACTTCTTCGGGAAGCCGCGACGTCCAAACGGGTCGGAAGAACGAATCCTTCTTTCGTCATTTAGTCCGGAACTTCGTCTGGAAGCATGGGCGGTGGAACAAACGCTTCCTTTATACTTGGATCTCGGCCTTTAGTCCAACGGTGATTTTCTTCATGAACGGCCGTTCGCCCTTCATGTTTGATTTAGTCGATGAAATCTCCCTTCACTTCAATATCCCCGTCGTCCTCTTTTCGAGCGAAGACGAGTTTTGGCACGCCCCCCAAAAAGGCAATCTCTTCGACGTTATCCTTCGCAATAAACTTAAAAAATCGACCTGGCGTCTCGTCAAACGGGTTTCCCACGTCATTGCCTTTTCCGATAAGCTGGCCGATCTTTATAAGAATGAATTTCATCTTCCCGTTTCGACCGTCATGCCCTCAGCCGTAAACGTGAACGCCCTCTCGAGCTCCGATTCGAAAGGCCCCCTCTTCTATGGGGGTAATCTTAAGCCTTATCGCTTTGAGGCTTTATCGGAAGTGAGTCACGCCCTGTCCTTTGTTGACCCCAAACGAAAAATCGAGGTCTATAGCAATGATGTCGATGATTCCGTCAGAAAATGGCTGGTTTCTCTTCCAAACGTCATTCTTCATGAAGCCGTTTCGAGATCCGAACTGGAAAGCCTCCGCTCCCAGGCCTCTCTTCTTCTTCATTTCGAGTCGTTCTCGCGGCGAGCCGAGCCTCTCATCCAAAACGCTTTCTCATCCAAGATCTCCGATTGCTTATCATCGGGCATTCCTTTCTTTGTCTTTGCCCCTTCCTATTGCGGGTTTAGCCCATATTTGGCTTCTCACCTCGATGCGGTCAGCTACGTCGACAATAAAGAGGTATTAACTTCCGCCCTCCAAAAGGCTCTTTACGACGAAAACTACCGGGCCTCGCTCGTTAAAAACGCCTTGGCCTTAGCGAAGAAAAATCACGATGTCGCGGTTAATGCCGTTTTGGTTAAAAATATACTCATGGAGGCCCATTTATGAAAGTCATTCAAATCAACGTCGTCTACGCCCAGGGTTCAACCGGTCGGATCGTTGAAACCCTTCATCGCGAATACTTAAAGCGAGGGATCGACAGTTATGTCATCTATGGTCGCGGCCCCCTTAGCGAAGATCCCCGAGCCATCCGTTCATCATATCTTTGGGAGGCGAAGCTCTGGCGTTTCATCTCCTTATTCACTGGGAACGTTAATGGGGGAGTTCCATTAAGCACCAGACATATCGAGAAGACGATCGCGAAGATTAAACCTGACGTTGTCCATCTCCATTGTATCAATGGGAATATGGTCAACATCTACGCCCTCCTCCGGTGGCTCCGCAAGCAGGGGATCAAGACGATCTTGACCCATCACGCCGAATTCATGTACACAGGCGGGTGTGGATTTGCGATGTGCGACAAGTGGAAGAGTGAATGCGAACATTGTCCTCATAAACGCGAGGTCTTTGGCAAGCTTTCCCTTGATCGTTCAAAGCGGAACTGGAATCGGTTTAAAGACGTTTTCACTGGTTTTACGGGCCTTACCAATGTCTATGTTTCCCCCTGGCTCAGCGAGAGAGCTAATCAATCGCCGTTTCTCAAAGATCTCCCCAAACAAACGATCCTTAACCCTATTGATATCACCATCTTCAATCATCCCTCTGTTCTTTCTTCTCCTCAGGAAGTTGAAGGCAAACCTTATGTTTTTCTCCCGATTTCGAAGTTCGGGGTCGATAACAAAGGTGCCGATTCCATTGAGGAAATCGCCGATCGGTTAGGTGAGCGGAACCTCATCCTTGCGATCGCTGGTGCCCCCCATGATCACCATTTCCTTTCTCCTAACATCGTCAATGTCGGCTTTGTCTCGTCTCCGAACCAGATGGCTTCTTTGTACTCTCAAGCGGTGTGCACTCTCATCGTGAGCAAGGTCGAATCCTTCTCAATGCCGGTGGCTGAATCGCTTTGCTGCGGGACTCCCGTCGTCGGTTTCAAGGCTGGCGGCCCCGAGAGCGTCGCCATTCCGAATTATTCCCAATTCGTCGAACTAGGTCACGTCGAGGATCTTATCGGGGCGGTGGAGAATTTTGTCAAAAACCCGATCGACCGCGTGGCGGCCGCTCAGATGGCGGCCGAAACCTATGCATCTTCCGTCGCGGCCGAGTCATATATTCATTTGTATTGATGGGGGATTTACCTTCCCTTTAGGAAACTCTTCGATAATGGTAAAATACAATAATCGCCAAAATGAACACTAAAAAGAACACGAGAATGTTACGGACGGCTTTACTTGTTTTCGGCGATCTTTGCATTGTCTTCATTCTTTATGCTTTAGCCGCCTGGTCGACATTTGACGATCTCTTCACTTCCATTCATGCCTGGGTCTTCTATTACGGCCTTATTTGGGTTTTCGCGACCGTCGCGGTCAACGCGGCATTTGGAATCTACCGCATGGAGACCGACAATTTCGGTCTTTTCGAGTCATTGCGGGTCATGTTTGTCACCTTGGCCCTGAATTTCGTTCTCTACGTTACGATGTACCTTCTCCATTACATTTCACCTTATTTCACTTACATCAACTGGAAAGCCTTCGCCCTTGAAACCATCGCTGAGCTCTTCTTCCTCGTCGTCTTCCGCTTCGTCCGCCGGGTTGTCGTCGCCGTGCGTGCCAAACATCGTCATCGCGAAAACCCCATAAAAACGATTGTCATCGGAGCCGGTGGGGCCGCGAAGATTGTCATCGATGATAGTCGGTCAAATCCCGAAAGCCTTATCAGCGTCGTTCGTCTCGTCGATGATGACCCGAATAAAATCGGCAACACCTTGTCGGGGATCCGCATTTTGGGCCCGATCAGTTCGGTCGCCAAATTCGTCGAGATGTATAAGGTCGAAGAAGTCATCATCGCCGTCGCCGCCTTGTCGGAAGACCGTCTTCACCAGATATTAGGCTACCTCCGGTCCTGCAACGTCCGAATTCGTCGTCTCCCGCTTCTAAATGAAATGGAAAACCTCCACGAGATGAAGGTTATTGACGTCGATTACGAGGAGTTGCTCGGTCGGGGAGGAGTTAGTGTCGACGAGCCTTCCATTACCGCGATGCTGAAAGATCAAACCGTTCTCGTGACTGGGGCCGGAGGCTCAATCGGGGGCAAATTAGCTCTCGACATTGCGTCTCGTTCGCCGAAGACCCTTATCCTTTTGGATTTCTATGAAGCCGGTCTCTATGACACCCAGCAGCATATCCGTTCCCGCTTGAACCGCCTTGGGATTACGACGGTCCAAGTCGTGGCCGTCATTGGATCGACTGCCCATCCAGAGACCATTAATCGAATCTTTTACGAATACCATCCGGACTTCATCTATCACGCGGCCTCCTATAAGCAGGTCCCCTTGATGGAAGATAACCCCGACGAAGCCATTCGGGCCAACGCGGTCGGAACTTATTACATCGCCAAAGCTGCGGCCGAATACAAAGCCAAGAAATTCCTTATCCTCTCATCGAACAAAGCTTCCAACCCAAGCAATGTCATGGCGGCGACAAAACGTTTTGCTGAGATGTGCTGCGCCCATTTCTCTCATTCCTCAAGCACAACCTACGCCAGCATCCGCTTTGGCAACGTTCTCGCAACCAGTGGTTCCGTCGTCCCTCTCTTTGCTAAGCAGATCAAGAATGGGGGACCTGTCACCGTCACCTCGGCCAATATGAGCCGCTACTTCATGTCGCTTGAAGAGGCGGACAAACTAATCCTCCAAGCCTCGGTTTATGCCTCTGGATATGAACTTTTCGATATCGACATGGGAGAGCCGGTCAGAATTCTTTATGTCGCTGAGCAGATGATTCGCCAAGCCGGCTATTTGCCCTATAAAGACATTGACATCAAGATCACCGGTCTCCGGCGCGGCGAGGAAGACACCGAACCCCCCGATTTTGACAAGAGACGGAGAAAGAGCACTCTTAACGACCGTATTTTCCTCGATCCCGGATGTCATGATTATCCCGTCGAAGAGACTCTAGCGAAGCTAATCTCCCTTCTTCAAAAGGATCCCCAAGCCCAAGATACTGCCAAGAGCGTCATTGAAATCGTCCACGATTGCGACGCTAAAGGAATAAAAAAATGACAAAATTTTTGATCGTCGGTTCCGCCGGCATGGCGGGCCATATGATTTACACCTACCTCAAAGAAAAAGGTCAGGAAGTTTATGGAGTCGACATCCGAAAAAATGGATTTTCGGTCGATGAAATCGTCGATATGGGCGATTGGGCTCAATTAAAAAAAGCCATTGTCGATAAAGGCTATGACTACGTAATCAACTGTGCGGCCATCCTTGGTCAGCCGATGCTCGATCATCCCGAACTAGCCAAACGGATCAACTGCGAAATGCCTCACGAGATCGCGGGCTTTTTATCGGGAACCTCTTCGAAACTAATCCATATCTCGACGGATTTCGTCTTTTCGGGCGACCGCCCTGGCGGCGGTTACCTCGAATCCGATGTCCCCGATAACCCCACGCCTTATGGCCTCTATAAACGGGAAGGTGAGGTTAATTCCGTTAACGTCATCAATCTCCGTCTCTCCATCATTGGCCCGACTCCTCTTAAGGTCATCCCCAACTATCTTAACAACATCATCGAAAGCCCCAATCCATCGCTTTGGGGTCTCACTAATGCCTATTGGACGGGAATAACGACCTTGGAATTAGCCAAAACCATCCTTGTCATCGCTCACCTTAAAGAACAGGCGAACATCTATCATCTTGTCTCCAAACAAAAGGAGACCCGCTATGGCACGATCAAGAACATCATGGAGATCTTTAAGATTGCGAAACCTCTTGAGGCCCGCGAAGGGGAAGCCAAGGATTATTCACTTCTTTCGACCCATCTCGCCTTCCGTAAACCCTTCAAAGTTCAACTCGAGGACCTGAAGCAATGGATGCTTGATCATCCAAAGCTTTACGGTGAATATCAATGTCTCAAAAACCGATAAGGGTCCTTCAGATTGGGATGTCCGACAATTATGGCGGGACCGAATCCGTCGTTTATGGCATCTACGAACGTTTGGATCGGTCCGCTATTCAGTTCGATTTCCTTAACGTCTATGGTCACCCTTTGGCGAAGCAAGCGCATCTCGAAGAACTGGGTGCTCACATCTATGACCTTCTCCTCAAAAGGCGGGAAGGCTATTTCAGATACATCAAAGGCATCAAGTCTTTCTATCGGGAACACGCCTCGGAATTCGACGCCGTCGTCGCGAATGTTCAATGCCTAGATCAGATCGCGATGCTCAAATATGCGAAGAGATTTGGGATTAAGAAAAGAGTGGTTTATGCTCACAACTCGGGTAATGGCATTGCTCCTTCTCGGTTTGCGAAGATTGCGATTTTCTGGAACAAACGGTTTTCTCATCATTACGTAACCGATTACGTTGGGGTCTCGGAGAATGCTTCAAAGTGGAGTTTTTCCCATCGTGACGCTTTAAAGGCCAAAACCATTTTGAGCGGGGTCGATTCCGAAGCCTTTTCCTTTGACGAAGGGAAAAGAGATCGTTTCCGGGCCACATATGGCATTCCAGACGACACCTTCCTCGTGGGCTCAGTGGGCCGTTTCGATCCGCAGAAGAACCAAATGTTTCTTCTCGATATCTATAAGGAAATCTCCATCATGAAGCCCGATGCCAAGTTTGTCTTGGCGGGTTTCGGTCCTCTCGAAAAGGACATTCGTTCCCGTATCTCGGCCCTTGCTCTCCAAGATAAAGTCCTCCTTTTGGTAGGGGTGAATGATCTTCGGTCCTTATATTCAGCCCTCGATGTCTTTGTCTTTCCGTCTCTTTTCGAAGGAATGGGAATGGTTCTCATTGAAGCCCAATGCGCGGGCTTAACGTGCTTTGCCAGCGCGAAGACAATCCCCTCGGAAGCCAAGATCCTTCCTTCATTCCAATTCATCTCGCTTTCCGAAAGTCCTCTTAATTGGGCCTCCGCGGTTGTTAAAGCCTCAGCTTCTATCGACCGTCACGGAGCCTATCTCGAAGTAAAAAAAGCCGGTCGGGACCTCGAGGAAACGATTAAGAAATACCAAGGTCTTTTCCAATGAACGTTTTGTTTGCCATCAATGAGAATTTCGTCCCTGGCCTTATCAGTGCGGCCGTTTCATTTTGTGTGAATAATCCGGGCCATCATCGTCTTTTCATCATGCATGACGGTCTTTCCCCACAGGGAGAAAAGAAAATCCGAAACACCCTCGCGCGATTTGATTGCGAAGTCTTCCTTGTCGACATTGGCCAAGGGGCTTTTGCTTCGGCTCTTTATACCTCATTGCCCCGTTACTACAGTCAAAGCATCAACCGTCTTCTTCCCCAACTCGCGGTGAAGGAGGACGTCGACCGCCTTCTTTATCTCGATGCCGATTTGGTCGTTAACGGTTCGCTTAAGGACTTCTACGAAACGCCATTTGGCGAAAACTTCCTTGTCGCTCCCTCGCTTCGCCGCGATGGGATGGACGGTGGTCCGTACTTCGACCAAGAGGCCGGTATCTATCCTTCCTTGAAGATTGAATTGAAGCCCGAGACCCTTTATTTCAACTCGGGTGTCCTTCTCATGAACGTCGCCAAATTCCGAACCGTCGGGGTTTCATTTTATGATCCGATCGTTGAGGCCAACAAAGGAAAGATCGTCTTTGCCGATCAGGATATCCTGAATTTGGCTTATGAAGGTTTAACTGTCAATGTGGTGGACCGTCGCCTCAATTGCACCGTCCCCGACAACATGCGCCTAAGGAAAGGCGAGTATCGCTGGATTAAAGATAACGTTAAGGTTCTTCACTTCGTCGTGGCTCGAAAGCCCTGGATGTATTTCAAATATCGAAATAAGGTCTTCCATATTTATATGCGTTATTACCGTCTGGAAGGTCATCCTTTCGCTTATGTGGGTCGCTACGTCGTCTGGTATTTAATGAAACCGATCCATTTTTTAGCCCATTGCTGGCGAAAAGGAACCTCAATCCTAAAAGGCAAACACTGAATCAATCTTTTTTCTTTAAGGCGTGATGCAAGGCTACAAAGGGACGAAAGAGAACGCGAACGACGGGCGAGTCGCTATAGATATAACGGGCTGAACTGCCACGCCCGAATTCCTTAAGGATTCTCAACCAGCCGTATAAATCGCCCCGATCTTTCGGCTCGGCGAATTTCGAAACGAATCGGATTCGGACCCGTTCGGATTCAAGGGTCGAATAGAGTTTTTTGTCGACTTTCCGTTTCTCGAAAACAAGAATCAAAATGACTTTCTTCGATTAACATAAGGAGAAAAGACTATCGCTTAAGGAAGAGATGTAACGGGCATCTTCGGCGTAATTCGATCCCTTCACGGCTTGAAGGAAACAGACTTCGGATTCGGGGTCGGAGAAGACTCTTTTCGTTTTCTCGATAAGATGATTCTCACGAGAGATCAATTCATTGAGGCCGTCTTCAGGAATCTCAGGACCTTCTTTGGCAAATTCCGGACGGATGTGAAAGGCCGATTTATATTCGGAAAAGCCAAGGATCGCGGCTTTTTCCTTGCTGACTTCACCCTTAAGAAGGCCTTCGAGATCATGAAGTGACCTGATGAAAAGTTCGCGGTCGTGGACCGCAGCCCAGGAATAGGCATAAGACTTTGCGTTCCGATCGTATTTGTGAATTTTGAAATCGGGTTCGCAATTCTCGCCGAGGCTGATCAATTCCCTTTGGTAACGGTGAGACATGCTTCATTAAGTATAATGGGTTTTATTGATAAAACCATTGGGTGAAAATTGGCCAAAAGAGAGAAAAAACACACGGCAAAGGCCTAAATGGCAATATAATCAAAAAGGATGAAAGTATCAGTCGCCCTCGTAACCTACAATTCCGAAAAGTATCTCCGCGAACAGGTTGATACGATTTTGTTGAACCTTGGCGAAGGGGATGAAGTCGTCGTTTCTGACGACGGGTCGAGCGATTCCACCTTGGCAATTCTTCAAGAATATGCCGAGAAAGACCCCCGGATCGCAATTTATCGGATCGCCCATTCGGGTTGCAATGGCAATTATGAGAATGCTATTTCCCATTGCACCGGAGACGTCATCTTTCTTTCCGACGATGACAATGTGTGGATGGAAGGCAAGGTCAAGAAAGTCCTTCAGGCCTTCGCCGAGCATCCTCGGGTCTGGTTCGTTCAACATGACTGTGTTGTAGGGGATAGTGCGCTTCGTACGATTTCTCCTTCCTTCTTCAAAGATCGGAAAGCCAAACCGGGTCTTTTTCGTAACATCATGAAAACGTCTTATGGGGGTTCTCTTATCGCTTTTAAGAAAGAGCTTACTTCCCGAATACTGCCCTTTCCGAAAAAGATGCCATTCTTTTATGATGAATGGATTGGTCTTGAAGCCACGAAACATGGAAAAGTCCTCTTCCTCAACGAAACCCTTTCCATTTGGCGGCGGCACGAAGGCTCGGCCTCGACCGGTTACATTGCTACAAATGGGAAAGTCGTGGCGAAAAAGAAAAATGGGGCCAAAGGTTCTTTCCATCGTTTATGGGAAAGGCTTTCGACCCGTTCGGTCAAGATCTGGTGGGCTCTCGTTAAATAGTTATTTCGTCAAATTTTGATAGAGTTTTTGGCAATATGGAAGGTCTTTTAACGGGAGGGCCGTAAGGATCTTCGTCATTTTTTTCTTGGCCATCGTTTTCGAAATCGCGACCTTTCCCTCATAACGGTCAAAGGTCTCGCAAATCGTTAACGCCAGATACTTATCACGGTCCTTCTTATCAAAGGGTTCTTTGAGGGCTGAAAAGACCATTTTGAACAGAGAATCAAAATCTCCCTTCAGGTAATCGCGAACAATCTTGTCACCGTCCGCCTTTCCTTCAAGGAGGCCTTCAATGAGCAAAAGGAGCATATCGAAACCCGCATAATAGGAATCGACGAGTTCCAAATCGATGAAGGTGAGTTTCTTGTTCTCGTCGCGAAGGAAGTTCTTCATGTGAATGTCGCCATGTTGGACATATCCAGGAATCGACGGGAGCGACAAAAGAGAAGCAAAGGAACCTTTTTTCGGAGTTAGGCGAGTGACTGATTCGCCTCGCGAAGCAATCATCTTCTCCTCGGCCTCGGCGATGATGGGGAGAAGTTCGGGGATAGAAGTATGGTCGGCTTTCCCTTTCACGAATTCCGTGGCGAAAGCCCTATTATTCTCATCCTTCCAGACGATAGACGGCAAAGGAAGATGGCCATCCATTAAGGAAATGTTCTTAAAAAATCGTTCGATCGTATCGGGGGTTTCGTAATCAGAGAAGATATAGATGACCGGATTGCCTTTTTTGCCTATGACCGTGATTTTACCTAAGGGCGAGACAAGGAGACAATTGCCATACGACCCTTTTCTCCCCGGCGTTTTAAACGTGAAAGTCGGATAGACGACTTTTTTTACCAAAGAAACATCGAAACCAACGGGATCCCTATAACAACTGACTTCTTTTTTTGACCCGTTTCGCCAAAAAAACCTCTCAGTCGGGGATACGCGATACGTCCCCTTTGAAAGAAAAGGTTCGGCTTTGGCGAAGAGTTGGGCCAATTCCTGCTTCTTTTCGTGGATTCTATTTCTCATCTTCAATTAACGGATCGTTTAGATCCTCGGCTTCTTCCCCAGCAAGGAGACGTCCATTTTTGTGGGCATGTTTTTGAAGAAGGCGATAAAGCCAGCGTGGGCACCAATCTCGAGGTTTGATGTGAGCGTTGAATTTAAACTCTTCCCACCTTGTCATTTCTCTTCTTGAACCCGTATAGAGGCCTGAAGAAATGGCCATCCGATAAGCTTTTCGGAAAAATAGTCCGCGCGTCAAAGCTTCCTGAAATGGGAAGTAACGGCTTTTCGCATAGGCCGCTTCGACCCCCATGGCGATAAAGCGTTTTGAAAGGCGTCTTTCATAAACGTGAGCCTCTTCGTCAGATGGGGCTCCGTTCTCAAGGATCTCTGTTCGGGCGATGAAAGGGTGGTTGTCGACGTCAAAGGCTCTTTCGATGGAAATGGAATGAACCCCTTTGCCGATTCTCTTTTTCTTTTTGAGACGTTGATATTGCTGCATTCGAAGATAACTAAGGCCTTTTTCGTCCATCAGGTCGAGCAGATACTCAATCTGGTCGGTATTAACATTTTTCGTAAGCCAGTATTCTTCGGGGACGAAAAGGACGTATGGGGTTTTGATTTCGGCACAGGCTTCGTGAATTCGACCGCCGAAATCATGGCCTTCGACGGCGATGACTTTGACTCCCGCATGGACGTAATCGGTCCGACGGTCGGTGACGAGGACTTTCGGATAAGGGCAATCCGCCCATCGCTTGTCGTAGAAATGAAATGTGCAATCCCAAAGCTCGCCATAAACGGCGCAGGTTGGAATCATGATCGTTAATCTATCGGGTTTCATTTTTGTTTTGTCCTCTTACGTAATTCTCGAGCATGGCAACAATCTCAAGATCGACGTTAGCGTAGAACTTTCGGGCAAAAAAGCAGTTCTTATTATGGACTATTTCGTTGAAATCGTCTTTTGTGAAAACAAGCGGTGTCCAATGGGCGGTGTTCCACTTGATCATTCTCTTACTGGCGTTCTGAGCATCGTCATGACCATCGTATCCATACATCCGATAACGGAAAGAGGAATTCATTCCGAGGCTTTGGAAAGCGTCTTCTTCGTTAGCAAGGACATCGGTGAAGGTCTTCTCAAGAAGAGGTTCCTTCTTCACGATGTAACGGACGAAATCGTCGGGGAACGAGAACCATTGCCAACCATTGTAGCAAACGGGAATCTCACTGTTGTGGCGAAGGCGGTTAATGCCAAAGGCGATCTTCAGACGGACGAGGATCTTGGCTAAAAGCTTAAGCCATTTCTTTTTCCGGAAATTCCGATCTTTGAGGAAGGGGTAGTGGGTTTGGCATTCCCTTTGAATCGATTTAAAGGTGTACCGGTTGACGTGAAGATAAATCATTTGTTCGTGATCATTATCAAAAAAAGCATGGATTTCGTCTTGGTTTTTGATCGGAAGACAGCAATCGGAGAGAAGGTGGTAATAACGGAAATGTCCTTTTGAAGAGGCGAACCGCAACAGGGCCAATTCGACGGGGAGGAAATCTCCCCACCCGAAATCGACATGATGGTGAAGAAAATGAACAGGTGCGTGTTGAGTTACAAAATCAGTTTCATGGACTTCGTTCCCGTCGATGTAGATAAAAATCTCGTTTCGGGGATCGTCGATCATCCGCAAGGCCGCTTGAGCGACCGGGAGATTCGAATGCTCCATGATCAGGTAGGCATGCTTAAGCATGGTACTATTATGTCATGCCAAGCGTTTCTTGGCTTTTCTTTCCCGCCGCACGAGGTGGAAAACGTTTGGGGAGGGGTCTAGAATGACTCAAATGGCCGCACCTTTCTGCACCTTCATCATTCCCCTTTATCGGACCAGCAACGAATTGTTTTCCCGGTGCCTCGATTCTATTGACCGTCAGAGTGATTCCGATTTTGAGGTCATCGTCGTCGAACGGGAAAGCGAATTGACCTCGACTCGACCATTTCGCGAAAATGACCGTCACCATCGAATTGTGACTTCGGAAAAAGGGGTCTCGATCGCTCGAAATACGGGTCTTGACAAGGCGACTGGAGAATATGTCGTCTTCGTGGATGCGGATGATTGGATCGACGAAAATTTCGTCAAAGAGATAAAGCGGAAATCTTCCGACTGGGACAATCCCGATCTCTTGGTTTTCGGGAGCGATGACGTCAAGTTCGATTCGGCCTCGATTGATGGAATCTATCGTCTTGATGGTCTTCGTTATCGTCTTTTTAACCCGTTCCTCGAACATAATCCTGGCTTCAATCAAAAATCGGTCTACGCGAAAGTCTTTCGAAGGCAAACCCTCGGAACGGTACGTTTCGATCTCTCCCTCACGATGGCCGAGGATCAATTCTTTCTCTTCAAAGCCCTCGACTTGATGACAAACATTGGCTTGGACCGAGCCTTCACCAGTTATCATTACGCGATCAGTGAAACCAGCAATACCTTCACCCTTGATAATAACCGTCCAGAAGTCTACCTCAATATCATCGAGGCCTGGAAACGTCATCTCCTCGCCATTCCTCGTCCCTCGTCCGAAAAACGTTATTTCCTCAGTTCAGTAACCGCCGTCTACATCCCGATGATGCTCGCCCATTATTTCTGCAACCATGACAATTCCCAAAGCGAAAAGGAACGTTTCCATTCCTTTAAAGCCCTTCTTAAGGAACCTGACTTTGTTTTTGCGATCAAAAAGAGCCGGTACCGCGATTGCGTAAATTTCAAAAAAAGAATTCAGCTCTTTTATTTAAAAACCGGGTTGGTGAGTTTTCTCTTCGCCTACTATGACAAACGGAAGAATCGTGACTAAATCCTGACGCAACTTAAGGAACACATTTTCATGAAAACGAAGAAAGAAAAAGTAATGGTTTTTGCCCTCACTCACCGTGAGGAATGGAAACATGGATATCCTCGTGGCTATCAAACTTTGTGGATGGGCTCGAAATCCCATACGATCGATCGCACTTATCCTTGGCGGGACGACAATCTATCAACCGGTGCGTTGACCGATGAAAATTTTCTATATTCTGAATACTCTGGTCTCTATTTTCTTTGGAAATATCTTCAAAACGAGGATCCTCAGACAATTATCGTTATCGATCATTACGACTGGTTTTTCTCCAAGAAGCGGATTTTTCGTTTCATGTTGAACGAGAAGGACATCCGGGCCCTCGTCCGGAAGCACCCACTCTACTTTCCAGTTCCGACCGATATCGCGAAGAATTTCGGCGGTATGAACGTCTATGAATTAAATAAGACGGCCCTTCTTCAGAATATCGATCTCATCGCCCCGGCGGTTCAAAAACTATATCCCGACGCCGCTGAAGCCCTTCAACGGGTTTATACTTCCCACGAAATGTGCTCGGGCAATATGATGATCTGCCGCAAACCCTTCTTCGACGAATACATGAGTTTTTTCTTTTCCCTTGTCAATGAGATGAAGGACCACGTCGACCTTTCGGGTCTTAAAGACCGCCGTGTTTTCGGTTTCATGGGTGAAATTCTCATCAACGTTTTTGCGATCTATAAAGGAATTGAACCCGCTCCTCTCGCCGCCAGTTCCTGCTTACCGATTCATGAGCAGATCGTTTTCAAAATAAAGGAACTCCGCGCGAAAAAGAAATAAGTGCCCATCAGACTATCGTTTCGATTTCATTTATCGCCCCTTTTATCCCAATTTCGATTCTAAGCAAGTAAAATACCCATATAAGAACCCATATTTGAGGAGGTTATCACCATGAAAATTGCCGTTGCCGGAATCGGTTATGTCGGGCTTTCGTTGGCCGTCCTTCTCGCCCAACATAACGAAGTCGTCGCCGTCGACGTTGTGAAAGAAAAAGTCGATAAGGTTAACAAAAGAATCTCTCCTTTCGAGGACAAAGAGATATCCGAATATTTAGCGAATCGGAAATTAAATCTTCGCGCCACCTTAACTGCGGCCGAAGCTTATAAAGATGCTGATTACGTCATCATTGCCACTCCGACCGATTACGATTCTAACTCCAACAAATTTGACACCTCGGCCGTCGAGTCCGTCATTTCCTCGGTCCTCAAGGTCAATACGAAGTGTTTCATTGTGATTAAGTCCACGGTTCCCGTTGGCTATACCGAACAGATCCGGAAAACATTTTCTTCTGAACGCATTCTCTTTTCGCCCGAATTTCTTCGCGAATCAAAAGCTCTTTACGATAACCTCTTCCCATCCCGAATCATTGTCGGCACCATCTTAAGTAATCAAACCCTCAAAGCTGCGGCGGAGGCCTTTGCCGCGCTTCTCAAAGAAGGGGCCAAAAAGACCGATATCCCCGTCCTTATCATGGGATCGACCGAAGCCGAGGCCGTTAAACTTTTCTCCAATACTTTTCTTGCCCTTCGAGTCAGCTATTTCAACGAACTCGATACTTTCGCCGAGAGCAAAAATCTTGATGCCAAAGCCATCATTTCGGGGGTGTGCTTTGATCCTCGCGTTGGCGATGTCTATAACAACCCTTCGTTCGGATACGGCGGGTATTGCTTACCAAAGGACACGAAACAGTTGAAAGCCAACTATTCGAATGTTCCTGAAAACCTAATCTCTGCGATCGTCGAGAGTAACGATACGAGGAAGGATTTCATTGCGAAAGAGATCCTTTCAAAGATTCGTCATTCCCAACAAGCAAAAGAAAAGCCCGTCGTCGGGATTTTCCGTTTGACGATGAAATCCAATTCTGACAATTTCAGGTCCTCGTCAATTCAAGGAATCATGGAGAGAATGACATCCGTCGGGGTTCATTTGATCGTCTATGAACCAGCACTAAAAGAAAAGACGTATTTTGGTTCGCCTGTTGTCAACGATCTCGACGCGTTTAAAGCGAAATCGGATTTGATCGTCGCCAATCGTTACGATAAATGTCTAAAAGACGTTAAAAAGAAAGTCTATACGCGAGACCTTTTTGGCCGCGATTAATCCCAAACTATTTCTTTCGGCGATGTCCAAAGACGATCCGACGGATCAGGACTGCCATTTTGGTATGAAGTCGGCTGAAGAACGTCGAACGATAAAAGCTTTTGTAACCGGGTTCATCATAGAAGGCCGGCGGTTCTCGAAGAGGAGTGACAATCGGATAGGTTTTGGCAAAGACTTGCTTCTGATTTTTCTTTGGCATGAGAGAAAGCTTGTCCGAACCATTTTGGGTCCCGGCGTCAACTCCGCAGTTCATGATGAGATTGCGGGAGGGGACGACCGATAACATATGGTGAAAAACCGTGGTTACGCAAGCTAAAATCTCGATATCGAGCTTCTTTTCAGCTCGTTTGGCCTTTGCGTTTTTGATCGTAGTTTTGGCCCCGTACGCATCGGTGCAGGATTCCATGAGGATTCCTTTGCAGTCTCGTAGATCGAGCCAACTGTAGTCGTCGTCAAATAGGTCGACGAAACGTTTCCATGTGCCCCAGCAATAGAGACTTCCGCGCGTTGAGAAAAAGTAATCGTAATTTGGATCGCCAAACAATCCCCAAGGATTAACTCCGGAGATATAGGAAATATCCTTGTTGTCCTTATATTTAAGAAGGAGTTCACGACAATAGTCGAAGAAAGTGACTTCGGGGTTTTGATCGTCTTCGATGAAAATCCCCATCTCTTCGGTCTTAAACATCCATTTGAGGGCATAGACGTCGGCCGCGGCGGAGCCCACATCTTCAGGGTAACGCATAAACTTGACGTCACACGGCCAATCAATAAGGGTGTTTACATATTCATGGCAGGAATCCAAAAGGGCATCGTCTTCTTCGTTATCGCCTCCATCTTGAAATAGATAGAGTTTCGTCGGTTTGACCTTGGATAAAACCCCGAAAAGTCTTTGAACTCGATGTTGGTTTTTGTAAAAGTTGACGAGAATGGGGATATCGTAACCAGTGCTTTGATCCATGTGTTTTTTCCTCTAGATTTTGGGAATCTAGCAATTATGAGAATAGACAATTATACGTGGCAATTTAGGTAATATTACTTCGTTCTTTGATAATTATTCTATTTTGAATGTTTACAAAAGGAAATACATAGCATAGTTTTTATAACTCAATAATTACTTTTCAATTAACTTATATAGGCTGATGCCGTTACGAATACTTTAACAATAAGAAGAACTAGCATAAGGATTATTGCTTTCACTAATTAACGCTCGGCAATGCGATTTTGCCCCAAAAAAGTCGGTCAAAATTTGATGAATTCGCACATTTTGCTATAATATTTTTAGAAACGAAATATGGACATATACATATCTACTTACACGGTTTGGGATAGTTACGGAGCAATACTTCAATCTTATGCTTTGGACACTTGTCTTCGAGGAAATGGGTTTCAGTCTTATGATCTAGTTCAAAAGAGCAATAAGTTCGTTTGGTTTTATAAACCCAAAACCATCAAGAATTTGGTAATGGAAATGGCCGGTTTTTATACTCGTTTTCCGATGAAGAAACGTTTCAAGAAGATTAATAGATTCACGGGTGCTCTTTGCCATTATGTCAAATTCGCGGATTACGATTCGCTTAAGAACCTCGATATCTATCATGACGGGACAGTATTTTTGTCGGGAAGCGATCAGGTTTGGAATCCCGCTCTTTGTGATCCTTTCTTCTTTTTGGATTTCGTTCCCGAAAAGTTCAAAAAAATCTCATACGCGGCGAGTCTTGGCATTTCCACGATGCCAGACAAAAACAAACAAAGAGTTCTTGACTACGTGAATGCGTTTTCGACTATTTCCGTTCGCGAAGAAGAAGGCAAAAAAATCTTGATGAATGCTGGGGTGACTAAACCGATTGAAGTCTCAATCGACCCAACTTTTCTTCTTTCGGCCGAGCATTACCGTTCAATTGAGAAAAAATACAAGAATCTGAAGCCCGGTTCTTATGTTCTTCTTTTTCCGATTTATTGGGAAAAACAATACAACCCGATAATCAAAGAATATGCGAAAAAGAACCATCTTAAGATCTTGGTGGTCCGTAACGATTTCTCTTTCTCGACTTTTGGTTTAGGCCATAACGTTTTTGATGCTGGAATCGAAGAATTTTTGTGGCTTATCGATAACGCGAACCGAATCGTGACATCCTCTTTTCACGGGGCGGCCTTTTCCTTTATTTTCAATAAACCGGTTAACGTCATTCTTAATCCTGTTACTCCTTCTCGGGTCGACAATATGCTTGATAAGTTTTTTGCCGACAAATCTTCTCTCTTTTTAACCTCAGAAAATTTGCAACGGACTATCGATTACTCGTCGGTTAACAAGATAGTGGCTGAAGAGAGATTGGCGTCCTCGTCCTATTTGATTAAGGCGGTTACGGATGAACGGTAACAACATTTCAATTGTTGAGCATTGTTCGACCTGTTCGGCCTGCGTTTCCATTTGTCCAAAAGACGCGATATCGACTTCGACCAAAAATGGGTTTTTCTATCCCCTTGTCGATGAGAATAAGTGTATCCATTGCGGTCTTTGCCTTTCTCATTGTCCGAATATTCATGACTTTCCATTTCACAGTCCTTTATCTGCTTTCTCGGCTTTTTCTCCCGATAAAAAGATAATCAAAAATAGCTCATCGGGCGGCGCTTTCACCTCTATTGCTTCAAGGTTCGCCAATGGCGATTCGGTTATCTATGCTTCGGTTTATGACAAAGACATGAATGTCGCCTTCAAATCTTCGAAAGTAGCAAAGCTCGAGGATTTCGTTAAAAGCAAATACGTTGAGTCATACGTTGGGGATCTTTACCGGGGCATAAAGAAGGATTTAGTAGATGGCCGTAACGTTCTCTTCTCGGGCACCCCTTGTCAATGTGCGGGGCTCAAGTCCTATTTGGGGCAGGAATATGAACGTCTCCTTCTCGTCGATTTTTCGTGCGGTGGTTATACGAGTCACGTGTTTTTCCGAAAATACCTTGATTCCTTAGAAAAGAAATACAAATCCAAAATCGTTTCTTTTGATTTCCGCCCCAAAGAATTCGGATGGGAAAGATATTCGGTTCTGGCCCGTTTTGCAAATGGGAAAAAATATTCCCGCTTAAGCGAAACCGATCCATATTTCCGGGCCTTTTTGATTTCTAAAGTTTTTGATAAACCTTATTGCTTGGAATGCAAATATGCAACCCGTCATCAATCGGATCTCACCATCGCCGATTTTTGGAGATACAAGAATTTCGTTTTGAAGAACACGAACGAAAGCGGGATGTCCCTCATTGTCGCAAACACTAAAAAAGGTGATGCCTTTATTCGGTCGCTCCCCTCAGAAGTTATGGTTAAAGAAGAAATTGATCTTTCGAAAGCCACCTATAACTTCGTTGAGAGAGATCTCGATTTAGCGAAGCGTTTTAACCTTGCCAAGGACTTTGAAAACAAAAGTTTCGAAGAATTGGCCGCGCAATATCATTTGAATGCCTCAAAGAAAGAACTTTTGAAAACCTGGTTAAAGCAAATATTGCTTAAACGCAAAAAAGTTAAGTAAAAAATTCCAGTCCGTTATTCTAAAACCTATTTCCGAAGAAAAAGGGTATAAAGTTTTGATTTCAGTTTCACGGGGGTCAGGACGAAAAGGGATTGGACGACCGAAATCCAACAATATTCGAAGACATTGATAAACTTGATGTGAAGCATAAATTTACGCAAGAATCTTAACGAGGCACGATAAACTTTGCCTGATCTCCGAGCTCGCATTTGTTTTCCTGATCGCATATTGACGAGGATGTCTGGAACGTTGCAAACTTTGTTCGTTACCTTAAGGACTTTAATCCAAAGGAGATGGTCCTCAACATAAAGGCAGGTTTGATAATTTCCAGCTTGGAGAATGACATCCTTCTTGTACATTACCGAAGGGTGATTAAAAGGCGATCTTGTTTTAGCGAATTTCCGAATTTTTTTATAGTCGAGCGGCGGTCTCCGATAACCGATGATGTTGGTCTCTTCGCCGTCGAATTCACTGATAGCTCCACCCACGAGGTCGTATTTTTCCATTAAAGGAAGTTCGATGCTGGCTCGTAAAGGCATGCAAATGTCATCGCTGTCCATTCTCATGACGATGGTGTGGCGGACGTTTGAAATACCGACGTTAAGCGCATTGCCTAATCCCGAATTCTTCTCAAGGCGGACGATATTGAACAATGTTGGGTAAAGCTCTGTGTATTTGGTAATGACGGCATTTAATTCGTCGGTTAGCTGTCCATCGCAGACGATGACAAACTCCGATGGTTTTACCGTTTGGGCAAGAACGGATTCGATACTGCGAGAAAAATTGGCGGCCGTTTCCTTAAAATACACCGACATTAAAACCGAGTATTCGCGGTTGGTCGTCTCGATTGGCTGGTTGTTTTCGTTCACGAAATGATTTTACCTCGTTTCCAGTTGCAGAAATAGTCGGCACTTTGTGTTGGCTCGTTTTCATAAAACAACGTGGTCTTTCGCGTCGCGTTTCCCTGTCATTTCTTTTTCTTTTCTTTAGGGCCGTGCCTAAATTAAGGACTTATGGTCTTTATTGGCCCCCACGTTAGGGCTTATAATTCCACTATTAGAGGGAAATTATGAAAGCAGTAATTTTGGCTGGTGGATTCGGGACGCGTATCGGTGAGGAAACCCATCTCAAACCTAAACCGATGATCGAAATCGGCGAAAAACCGATTCTTTGGCACATCATGAAGATGTATTCCCATTTTGGAATCAATGAATTCATTATTTGCGCTGGTTATAAGCAAGAAGTCATCAAAGAATATTTTGCCAATTACGCCCTTCATAATAGTAACGTCACCTTCGATTTCACCAAAGGCGGAGAGATCACTATCCACTCCAATGTCTCTGAGCATTGGAAGGTCACCATTGTCGATACTGGCCTCAACACCATGACCGGAGGACGGATCAAACGAATCGCTCCCTTTGTTGGGAAAGAGACGTTCTGCTTAACCTATGGTGACGGTGTCTCGGATGTTGATATCACCAAACTCATTTCTTTCCATAAGAAAAGCGGGCTTGTTGCCACGATGACGGCCATTCAGCCTGAAGGACGGTTTGGCATCATTGATTTTGTTCATGAAGATAAAATCAAAGCCTTCCGGGAAAAGGATAAAGCCGATTCTGGCTGGATTAACGGCGGATTCATGGTTTTGGAGCCGACCATTTTCGATTTTATCGATGGCGATTCGACTGTCTTCGAACGTGAACCGCTCGAACGCTGCGCGGCTAAAGGCGAACTAAATGCTTTCAAACACGATGGCTTCTGGCAATGCATGGACACCATGCGCGACAAAGAGAAACTTGAGGCTTTGTGGGCGAGTGGGAAAGCTCCCTGGAAGGTTTGGTAATTATGCTTAATTTCTATAAAGGCAAAACGGTTCTCGTAACCGGACATACTGGTTTTAAAGGATCGTGGCTTTGCCAAATTCTCCTCGAAAGTGGGGCCAAGGTTGTTGGCTATTCTCTTAATCCCCCAACTGAACCCAACCTCTTTTCGATAATTGGCCTCGAAAAGAATATGACGAGCGTCATCGGCGATGTTCGAGATGCTAAAAAACTGCTCGAAGTCTTCACGAAGTACAAACCAGAGATTGTTTTTCATTTAGCCGCACAGCCGATAGTTTTGATCGGTTATGAGAACCCTGCCTATACCTATGAAACTAATGTTATGGGGACCGTGAATGTTTTAGAAGCCATAAGAAAAACTTCTTCGGTTCGTTCTTTCCTCAATGTCACCACCGATAAGGTTTATGAGAACAACGATTTGGCCGACCACCCTTTTAAAGAAGACGAAAAACTGGATGGATTTGATCCTTATAGCAATTCCAAAAGCTGCAGTGAACTTGTAACCCATTCTTATAAGAGAAGTTTTTTTGCGAAGAGCAAGGTTGCCATTTCAACCGCCCGAGCTGGGAACGTTATCGGCGGAGGAGATTTCTCGCCGAATCGTATCATTCCTGATTGCATCCGAGCGGTTGAAGAAAAAAAGACGATTGATGTTCGCAATCCCTTCTCGACCCGTCCTTACCAGTTCGTTCTTGAACCGCTTTTTGTTTACCTTCTCATCGCCAAAAAACAATACGAAGACCTAACTTTTGCTGGGTATTACAACGTCGGTCCGGATCGCAGTGATGCGATTACGACTGGCAACTTGGTCGACCTCTTCTGCAAAAAGTGGGGCAAAGGTGCGGCGTGGAGCGATCACTCTATTCCCAACAGTCCTCACGAAGCTGGTTTTCTTGAACTCGACAACACTTTTGTCAAAACGAAATTCGGATGGAAACCAATTTATCATATCGACGGAGCAATTCTGAAAACCATCGAATGGACGAAAGCTTATCTAGAAAAAGGAAATGAGTCCGCTTTACTCGTCATGAAAAAACAAATAAATGAATTCTCAAAGGAGTTTGGCCAATGAACGCAATCGTAAGCGGTGCCGATGGTTTCATCGGTTCGAATCTTGTTAAGGAATTACTTCGTCACGGGTCGCATGTTTTAGCTTTTGACCTTGGGGCTACGCCTCGAAGAATTGACCTTCAAGAGAAGAATCTTCATTACGTCCAGTGTTCGCTCGAAGAAATCGACAAACTCGAAAAAATCGTAACTTTTGGCGAATACGATGTTTTCTATCATTTTGCCTGGAGAGGTTCGATGGGAGCCGAACGAGGCGACTACGCTATTCAACTCGCGAACGCATCCCTTTCGGTCAAGGCTCTCATTCTTGCTAAAAAAATCGGATGCAAAAAGTTTGTCTTCGCCAGTTCGATCGCCGAATTTGAAACCAATCAAGTCGTCTATCTCGACGGCAGCAAACCCGATACCCATTACTTATATGGAGCTGGGAAAGCCGCGGCCCATGAGATGTGCAAACCGGTTGCCAATTCGCTTGGTATCGACCTTGTTTGGGCTAACATCACGAATGCCTATGGTGTTGGGGATTTCTCAGATCGTTTTCTTAACTCGACTCTGAAAAAAATCATTCATGATCAGGATCTCGAATTTACGTCCGGCACTCAAAACTATGACTTTGCTTTCATCGATGACGTGGTCGTGGCCTTCCGTCTTCTTGGAGAGAAAGGCTTAGCTAACAAAACCTATATCATCGGCAGTGGAGAAGCCAAACCACTTCGTGCCTTTGTCGAAGATATGCTGAAGGAACTTAAACCGACTGGTAAAGTCGCTTTTGGGAGCGTCCCTTTCACTGGAACCCAGGCCCCTCTATCCAATTTCAGCATTGAAAACCTTGCCCATGACTGTGGCTATAAACCGAAAGTTCATTTCGTCGCTGGCGTTCGGCGAACGTATGAATGGCTGAAGGAACAAAAGGTATGACCAAATTCGCTTTTGAAAAACTTCCACTTGAAGGCGCTTATCTAATTACGCCTTTCTTCGCCCCGGATATTCGCGGCGGGTTCATCAAGGATTACTCCAAAGAAATCTTTGCTCAAAATGGCATCGAATACGATTTGAAGGAAGTTTTTTATACCCTTTCTCATAAAGGCGTTATTCGGGCCCTCCATTTTCAAAGGGTCAAACAACAACCGAAATTGGTCCGTTGCGTTTCGGGTCATGTTTTCGACGTTATTGTGGACCTAAGGAAAGATTCGCCGACTTTTCGAAAATGGCTTGGCTTCGACCTGACGGGCGAGAACATGAAAGAAATATTGGTTCCGGCTGGTTTCGCCCATGGATACTTGGTTTTAGAAGAATCAATTGTCTCTTATAAATGCGCGGAAAAGTTTTATGGTGAATACGATGGGGGGATCATGTGGAATGACCCGGACATCGGGGTTGAATGGCCCCTTCATCAACTTAATGGATCTCCAGTTATCGTTGCCGATAAAGACAAAACTCTTCCATCGTTTCGCCAGTTTTTGTCACCAGATTTTGAGTTTTGATCATTTCTTAATCGAAACTTATAATAAACCTTTGTTTCTCTCTCGCTGCTTAGCGAACTATTTAGTTATTTAGCGAAGTAGACATGTCTTTATGATAAAATCATAAAAATGATTGACGAAGAAAGAGCCGTTGAGGCTAAAACAAGTAAACAAGTCAAGCTAGGGACGATTCTCTCTTACGTCGCCCTCATTGCTGATTTCGTCATTAATCTTCTCTTTTTCCCGTGGCTCGCCCGTTCCATTGGTCAAAGCAACTACGGATTATATACTTTGGCTTCGTCGACAATCGGGATTTTTTTGCTCGATTTTGGTTTAAGCGCGGCCGTCACGAAGTTCTTGAGTCAGTATCGCGCCACCAACGACAAAGAGGGGGCTGCCAATTTCCTTGGTATCGTTTATAAACTCTACCTTCTAATCGACATTATTATTTTTGTTGTCATTTTCGGTATGTATTTTTTCTTAGGCGTTCTCAAAGGATTAAAAGACACCGAACTTGTGACCTTCCAGTCACTATATATTATCGTTGGCATTTATAGCGTTGCTTCCTTTCCTTTGATTCCTGTTAATGGAATCCTTGGTTCAAACGAGGATTACGTAGTTCTTAAGGTCTGCGCCTTGGTTCAAAAGGTTCTTTCGGTTGGTATCATGACGGCCGCCATCATGATGAATTTCGGCGTCTTCGGAGTGGTTATCGCAAGTGTCGGAACTAGCCTTCTAGTCTCAATTTTCAAGGTTTTATATATTCATTTTAAAATTAAACTTCGACCTCATTTTTCCTTTAAAGACAAGAAGCTTTTGAAAACCATTTTCCTTTTTTCTTTCTGGATCAGCATTACGGTCATCGGACAGAAAATAATTACGAACCTCGCTTCGCCTGTCATGGGGATTGTTTCGACTTCGACCGAAATGGCTATTTTTGGTTTTTCCATGACTCTCGAAACCTATGCGTATTCCTTGTCGACTGTTGTCAGCGATATGTTTTTGCCAAAGATCACCAGAATGATGGGCAAAAAAAATCAAACGGAAGCCTTGGACCGTCTCTTTCTATTCGTCGGCAAACTGCAGATGGTCATCATCGTCTTGGTGTTCATGGGTTTCTGCGTCTTTGGCAATGGCTTTACGGTCATGCTCATGGGCAAGGATTACCAAGAGGCATATATCTGTACCATTTTGCTGATCGCCCCTTTTATTCTTCAGGTTCCTAAACAAGCGATGGAATCTCAATCCTATGTCATGAATACCGTTAAGGATTCGGCCATTTACATGCTCATTACCTCAATTATTGGCTTGGGGCTCATGTTCCTTTTTGGAAAAATGTTCGGGGCCACGGGCATCGCCATCGCTATTTGCGTTGCCCGTGTCGGATATTCATTGCTACGTGACTTTTTGGTATTCCAAAAGAAACAGCATATTTCGATGGGGCGTTTCATTCTTAAAACCTATGTTCGTTTTATTCCAGTGGCATTAATTTGTGGCGCAGTTGGCGTCGTGATGGCGATAGCTAAACCAGTTGATTCCTGGAAACTTTTCTTAATCGAAGGCTCGGCCTTCACTTTGTTCTTCCTTGTCACTGTTTGGTTCTTGTATTTCTCGGACGAAGAAAAAATTAAGTTATCTAACCTTTTCTTTGCCAAACTAGAATCGGATTCATTTCCGAAAAAAACTTGGTCACCCTTTAAACAAAGCCTTGGACTCTTGGTGAAAAACATTCATTTGTTCTTCAAGAAACTGTTCTTTTCTAAAGCAAAGTCTGGGGCTCCGTACATCCTTTGTCTCGTTGCCGTTCTTCTATGCTTCTTCTCATCCGATTACGCGGTCGACAATGTCGCTTTGATCGCCACATGCGGTTCGTTCTTCATTGCTGTTTGTCTTTTCTTTATCTACCGCTTTCCACTTTTTGCTTTTGGAAAGAAACCCAAAGAATTTATTCTGTCCTTCTACGAAGCGCCATTCTTAGTGGCTATTGTAACGGCGGGAGCAATGGTGGCGACCTATTTCTTTATTCATGATTTCTCCGCTCCATTTGGAATCATTCGTGTTCTCATGATTGTAGCGACGGGTTTCTTACTTGTCGAAGTTGTTTCCTTCACGGAATTTCGTAATATTTATCGGAAAGTCCTTCCCGTTCTTTGTCTCTTTTCCTTTGTTCTCTTCATCGCGATTAACATCCCCGGTTATTCCTTCTTCCGGACCAGTTTCTCGACGTATGAAAGTTTCGGGCTTTTCTTCTTTACCAAGGATGGAGTCATTGACCGCAACTATGGACAATTCTGGGAGCCCGGTGTTTTCGCTTCCTTTATTTTGTTCGGATGTCTTCTAGAAGTGGCCTTCGAAAAGAAATCCGATTGGAAACGAATACTTCTTTACACGATCGCCGTCTTCTCAACCATCTCTCTTGCTGGCATTATTATTCTCCCGCTCGTTTTCCTTGTTTTGTTGTTAAAACATTTCCGAAGCAAATGGCTTCTTTTAATTCCAGGCTCGATCTTCCTTGCCATTGTTTTGACTTTGGGTTTCTGGGACAAGGTTGCTCCATATTTGGTCAGTTTCTTCCCAGCGGTTTTCTCGAAGGGAGCCAGTCTTTCGACTCGGGTCATGGCCATTCGCATTTCAATCGAAATTTACCTTCACTCCCCAATTTTCGGGGTGGGCAATCATTACGGATCATATTTTGATGCTTTGGCCAATGGACCTTATGCCGGTCTAGTCGATTCGTCGGTTTCGACGACCGGTTATCTCATCGCCTGTTATGGTCTTTTGGGTTTCCTTCTCTTCGGCCTTCTTATCGTTTCGTGTCTCTCTATTAACAACAAGCGTTTGGCCATGAATGGGGCACTTTTCCTTGCGATCATTCTCATCATCAACAAAGAACCCCATGTTCAATCGACTCTCTCGTGGACGATGTTCTTCTATCTAATTCAAGAAGGTCTTCAGAAAGGTTTGATTGAACGTAAAGTAAAGACTTCTTCCTTTGAGACTCTCAATGCCTACACCCACTTTAAGCAGCGGAAAGCCAAAAAACCGGCCTTGGAACCGGTGGAAATTAGCCATGAAACAATCAAAAACGAAAATTAACTGGAAACTTGTTGGGAAGCTGACACTTAGGAATGTTATTCCCTCCTTTTTCGTGGCCTTGATTGGCTCCGGGATCATGCTTGGCGGTTCTCTCTTCATTTCCCCTTCTCTCCCAACGGCCATGGCCAACGATGCCGCCGGACTAATCGCCGATACTGATGTTCCTCTTATTGGTTGCATTGCGAACAACGGCTCCTCCGTCAATTTTGAAAACCAAGGCATCGCTCTCTATTCTTTTATGGATACATACCGTTATTTAGGTTCCACAGAAATCTATCGAGCCGTGTTCGGCGATTCGGATTATTACCCAACTCTTACGGATGGCGAAGCGATAAACGAGAGAACTTCTTTCATCGAAACCAAAGCCTTTCAAGATGTTAATTACTCCGAGACTTCGCAAGGGAACGTTAAACTTGTTGCCACGGCGTATGAAGACCATACATGGAATTGCATTAACGTTACCGATAACTCAATCGTAATTTCTGATGTTTACGCTTCCGCTCTCGTCAATACTTTGGCTTTGTCGGCTCCGAGCGATTTATTAACAAAATCTTTCGATGTGCAATTTGGGTACAAACAGAAGGATGAAAGCATCGAAATGAAAACCGTCGCGACTTATCAAATCGTCGGTATCTTTGCGACCGATGATGCCAGTTATTCCGGAATTAACTATGGAAAAGGAATCACGGATGTTTATGGCGAAAGTGTCGCTGTCGGATCATATACAACTATTCGCCAATTGCCCGGCCTTTCTTTAATGTTCGAAACGCGACGAGGGAAAAAGACAAGCGAATTAGCCCATGCCTACAAAACGTTAGGAACCATTGTTCAAAAAGGAAAAAATTCCTGCACCTTTGCCTATACCCCCGATTCGGATTTACGGAAAACGGTCATGGCCAAAGAAGAGGCTTTCAATACCTACTTCTCCAAAATAAACGCCCCTCTGATGTGGACGGCCGTCATTGCTTTGGACGTTATTTGTTTTGCCATTTTCATTCGTCTTTCCTATGAACCAATCAAGGCACTTAAGGCTCATTTCTCGCCTTTTATATATATGTTCGTTGTCTTTATATTAACGGCTGTGCCTTATCTATTGATTTTGCTCATTGGTGACCTCATAAAGGGAATTCCTTTAGCGGGCATGTCTTCATTCCCAATTCTTGGCGACAACCAATACGCCACGATGTTTGCCGCGGTCGTTTGGCTTTTTGTCGAAGCAATCTATGCCTTGTTCGGCGTTCAGAAGCCGGAAGAACCAGCGATTTTCACTCAGTTCGTCCGTCCGTCGAAAGAAATCAACATCGATATTTTGGAGATTTGAGGAACATGGAAAAACACCCGAAGATTCTTATCGTAGGGACTCAGCCCTATAACAAAACCGTTCAATCTCGGGCTTTTGATTCTTATTTTCATAATTGGGAAAAGGAAAATTTAGCTCAGGTTTTTTCTGATTCGCGTATCCCCCCTCAAGGTCATTGTGAGACTCTTTATCAGATCACCGACAAAAGGCTTCTAAAGCGTCGTCTTCATAAAATCGACACTGGTCTCGTCTTTACTTTCGACGAACTACCGGTTGACGCGGCGGAAGGAGTTTCGGGTTTCGCCCCAAAACACCGCGGTTCTTTCTGGCATCTCGCCCGCAAAGCAATTTGGCGGAAACGGTATTGGAACACCCCAAAATTTAATCAATGGCTCGAAGCCTTTAAGCCTGACATCGTCTTTTTGGCTTGGTCGCGAGATTTTTTTATTTTTGATATCTCGATTTACATAGCTCAAAAATTCAATATCCCCATTATTCTTTCAATTACTGATGATTATGTTTTCGATCGCCACTTCTCGCTTTCGCCTCTCTATCTTATCTATCAAAACCAATATCAACGTTTGGTCCGTCGTCTCATGAAAATGAACGTTTATGGAAGCTTTGAAACCGAGAAGATTAAAGCTTTGTATGAGAAAAAATTCGGAATCCCTTCCAAAGTCCAATACATTGCGACCAACATCAAACCCGTCTTCAACGAATGGATCGCACCCATTAAAACGGTCAGATATTTTGGTAATCTCGAGGCCGGTCGCTTCTCTTCTCTCGTTGATGTCGCGGCTTCGCTTCATGCCGTTGATCCTTCTTTGACCCTTGAGGTTTATTCGAAGGATTTCACCCATTATGAAAAGAGTCACTTTCCGTCTTTGGTGATGAAACCTCCGCTTGCCTATTCGGAAGTGGTGAACCTCATGATGGAAACCGATCTTCTCGTCATCGTTGAAGGTTTTAAGAAATCGGATGTTCGGGCCGTTCGCTATTCGCTTTCTACCAAAGTTGCGGACACGCTTGCATCGGGACGACCGGTATTGGCCTACGGAGATAAAGACACGGGGGCTATGGACTTCCTAATTTCTAATAAATGTGCGGTTCCCGTGGCCACCAAGAAAGACCTTAACCAAGTTATGAAGGATCTCCTTGAGGGGACGCTTGATACCACCCCTTATCGAATTGCGGCTTACAAGGCGACGTGCGAATTCTTCGACCTCTCCGAACAAGCGGCGGAATTCGAGAAATTTGCTTCCGAGATCATAAAAGGAGAATTTGGAAAATGAGTGCTGAAATGCTTGAGACGTCGAAAACGATCGAATCAGCTTACGACGAGGAACGCGAGCTCATGACTTTCGTGTTTTTCTCATGTGAAAAATATTCTGATTTGTGGGAGGCGAATGTTACCCTATTAAACAAGAATTGGGAAGCACGGACCTGTCGGACTCTCCTTGTGACTGATAAGCCTACGGACAAGAAATTGGATCGAGTCGAGATTTTGGTCGTTGAAGACGATTCTTATGCCAAACGGTTCAAAGGCGCCTGCGAGAACATTAAAACGAAGTTTATTCTTATGTCGATGGATGATTATCTCATTACAAAACCCATCGATGATAAAGCCATTCGTGAGAGGCTCCATCAAGTGGTCGTCAATGACATCGATTATTTGACTTTATTCTATAATTTCCGTCATTGCGGGAAACATTTCCCCGGTGTTCACGATTTTCGTTATCTTCACCTCGAATACAATCATTACCAAATCAATCTTTATCCGGCCTTTTGGAAGGTTGCTTCGTTGGCCAAGACCACCGAAACTAATCTTTCCCCTTGGCTTTATGAAGTCTCTCTGACTAAAAACATGGCGGATCAAGGGGCGCTTTGCCTTGCTTGCACGAAGGACATATTCCCGATTATGGACACCGTTCGAAAAGGACATTTTCTTCATAAACCTTATCGTTACCTCAAAAAGAACAAGCTATATTCGGGTACGCGGGGTGTCATTTCCTATAAAGAAGAATGGAACATTGCCCTTCGAACTTTTGGGACTCAAATCATGCCGCGATGGATGTTTAAATGGATCAAGAGCATTGCCTTAAAACATGGCAAACACTATTTCAGTGGAAACGAATGAAATGGAAAAACGAAAACCTCGGTTAGTGTCGATTGCCCGTGGCGACAAAGCCGAAATTTTTCGTTCGATCAATAAAGAGGCGGTCGCGGAAGGATACGAAGTCCTTCGAGCCGTTAACAAAACGACGCCCGAAGACGGTGATTTTTTTGAACTCTACCAAGGAAAAGTTGACGATTTGTGGAACCGTTTTACGACGAAGGTTTCGGGTGCGGATGGTTTTAAGAACAAAAAAGGGACAAAGAAACTTATAAAGGTTCTCGAAAGCTATCAACCAGACCTGATCGTTGTTCATTTCGCTCATTCGCATTTCTTAAATTTTCCGTTGGTGGTGAACTATGCAAAAAGCCATAAAATACCTCTTGTTTTCGTGGCTAACGACTGCTGGGTTTTCACTGGCAAATGTCCATATTTCTTGGGCGTTAATTGTTTGAAGTGGAAAACCGCGTGCAGCCATTGCCCCGATAAGCGAAATTTCCCGCCGGCATTGATATTCGATGGAACAAAGAGACTATTCAAAGAAAAGGAAAACCTCTTATCTTCTTTCGAAGGATTAACCATCGTCGCTCCAACCAAATGGACTCTTGGTTTGCTGAAGGAATCGTTCCTTAAAGACAGAGATACGCGTCTCATCTATAACGGGACCAACCTTTCGCTTTTCTATCCAGTTGATCCATCACCGCTAAGAAAAAAACTTGGGCTTGCGGAGAGTTGCCATGTCCTTCTCTCTGTGGCTCGTCCCTGGTCGGCCCGAAAAGGTCTCTCCTATATCAACTATATCGCTTCAAAACTTGACCCCAATCAATATCGATGTGTGGTGGTGGGAGTGGGAAAAAACGATGTCACCCACCCTTCAATCATTCGCATCGAGGAACGTCTTTCGTATGAAGATTTCAGGCAAGTCTACTCAATGGCGGATGTTTTCGTCAATCCCACCATGGATGAAGTCTTTGGCCTCGTGAACACTGAGAGTTTGGCCTGTGGGACCCCAATCGTCGCCTTCGATTCAGGCGGGGTGAAAGAGGCTTTTGATTCGACCTGCGGTTACCTGGTAAAACGTGGGGATGTCGAAGACATGATAACGAAAATTAAACTGACATGCGAAAAACCGTTTTCTGAAGAAGCTTGCACCAAATTTGCGTCGTCTTTTGGAATTGAGAAAATGGCGAAAGAATATGTCTCTTTGTTCGATGAACTAATTAAACGTAGCCTCAATTAGGCTTCTTCGACTTCTTCAATCATCGTCTTCAATTGTTTTTCAAAACGTTGAGCTTCTTCTTTGATAATTTCCCGTCCGTTTTTCTTTTTCTCGTCATTAGCAAACGAAATAATGGCCTCGGCCATCGCTTTCGGCTCGTTTTCGTTCACCATCTTCACGCAAGATAAGAAGGGGGAATTGGCGATCACATCGAGTTTGGTGGCCACGACGGGAAGACCATTGGCGAGATAGACGACGATCTTCGAGGGGAATGAATAAAGGCCGAAGGCCGTTTTATCATCTTGGGGGCTGACGGCGACGTCGCAAGTTTGAAGGAAGTTATTGAAATCAGCACCTGTTTTCGTTCCTTCAAAAACAATGGGGCAGTGATTGGGATTGGCTTTTAGAAAATCATCGACGATCGTTTTCGCTCTGTCGGTGTTTGAAGAAGCGAGCAAGTGCATCGTGAAATCTTGTGGGAGGTGTTTCGTAATCTCAAGCGCCAGGGTTCCCCGATTCAATCCGTTTTCAAAAGTACCAGCGAAAACGATGTTTTTCCCATTACTATTCTTTTTTTCAACGAGAGTAGGAAGGTCGTAAGCCCCATAGAAAACAGCGAAGGGTTTGTTGTCTTTGTTTATTGCTTCGTTCAGTTTGGGCGTGATGGGAATGAAACCATCGGCCCTATCGAAAAACGCGAATTCCGTTTTGGATGAAACCGATGAGATTGGCATGAGGCCATATAACTCTTCCGCTTCAATAATGAGTTTAAACCCTATTTTCTTTTTGGCCTTGAGGAGTGGACGAATAAGACTTCCTGAATGATAGACAATGACGATTGAAGAGGCGTCAGTTGATTCGATGACTTTTTCGCTTAGCCATTTGGCTCGTTTCCTATTATCGAGAAAGCGGAGGATCTTATTACTTCTTTTTTGGCACGGGCTGAGAGTCAGCTTTCCGTATTCTTCTTCGTAATTCTCTTCCTCGATCGATGCATTCGAATCCGCGAGAGGGGCGGAAACAATGACATGGACGGAGTGATTCATCTGAGATAGAAGTTTGACCAAATAGAGACCTTTGGTTTCGGCCGCCAAAGAGATTGAACGTTTGAAAACGGCCTTCGTTTCGTTGATGAAACCGACATAAATCACTTTGCTCATGCTTGTATTTTAAGCATTTTCACGTTCGTTAGGTGACATTTTCGGTCGTTGGTGGTTTTTCTTTGTTGCGGAGAGAGATCTTTTTCTTCGCTTTCTAGCATTGTTCACCTTCTCACATTTGGGGTAACATATTGACTAAAGGCAACAATCAATGAGAATTCTCGTCGTAACTCAACAATACTGGCCCGAATCCTGGAGGATAGTTGACACCTGCGAGGAATTGGCAAAACGTGGTCATCACGTCACTGTTTTATGTGGCCTTCCTAATGATCAAGAAGGAAATCTTCTTCCCGAATATGAAAACAAAGCGAACTGGAAACAGGAACGAAATGGCGTTCATATCATCCGCGTCAGCGATCATCCACGGAAAAAGGGCGATCTCAGTTTATATTTTAAATATTTCAGTTTCGCTCATCGGGGAATTCGAGCGGCAAAGAAACTGCCTGGTGATTTTGATGTCGTTCTTCTGAACCAACTTTCCCCGGTTATGCAAGGCAAACCCGCGATCGCCTATGCGAAGAAGTGGAACAAAAAGATTTTTATGTACTGCCAGGACATCTGGCCCGAAAGCCTTTCAGCCCGTCACATTGTTGATTCGGGATTAACGAAATTTATTTATCGGCATTATCTCAAGGTTTCGAAAAAGGTCTATGGGGCGATGGATAAGATTCTCGTCACCTCACCTCGTTACGTCGATTATTTGCGAGACATTTGTCTCGTGAAGGCCGATAAACTTGGTTATCTGCCTCAATATGCCGAGGGTCTATTCTACCAACCGGCCCTTCCAAAGATTGATCAATCACGAAAACACAATTTCGTTTTCGCCGGGAACATCGGAAGGGAACAAGACGTTGAAACAATCGTCCGGGCCGCCGACCTTCTTAAAGAGAATAAGGAAATCGCCATTCACATCGTCGGTAGTGGTTCCGACCTTAATAACGTTAAAAAACTCGTCGAGTCTTTAAAAACCGATAATGTCTTCTTTCATGGCCGCGTGCCAGTCGAACAAATTCCGGGGATTTACGCCGCTTCCGATGCCTTGCTTGTGACGTTTGCTAAGGACTCACTTACTCCTTACGTTCTCCCAGCAAAACTTCAAACCTGCATGGCTTCGGGTAAGCCCATCATTGCGGCCGCGGTCGGGGCCGTCGCCGACGTCATAACCGATGCGAAATGTGGGGTCGCGGTCGCCCCTGGTGACTTTGTCGCCTTGGCTCGAGAAATTGAGAAAACGGTTTCGTGCGATCCCGAGATTCTGAAAGTCTTTTCCGTCAATGCCCAGAATTACGCAAAAGTCCATTTTGACAGGGCATCGTATTTTTCTAAATTGCAAGAGGCTCTCGAGGGTTTGTTAATTCGTTAATGGTTTGAGTTTGCCCTCTTTAAAAATTCCTTAACGGTACGTATGATAATTACCTAAACCCTAAATATGGATAATAAAAACAAAGCCAACCGCCGTCCCTGCACTCGCACGCGCTTTAAAATAATTGAACTCATCGGCATCACCCTGATAGCCACCGGAACGGCAATTTTGGGTTATTTTATTACCGTTTGGTCGGAGACTCATGGCGAACGGATGACCAACATCAATGAGATCAGTGCTCGTATTCTTTGGTTAACCGGAATCATCGTCGCTGCGGCTTTGATAAAGCTTCTCGCTGAGTCCTTAACTAAGAATTCAGTTTTCTTTAAAAGTATGTCAGCTTCTTTGGGCGGTTCTTTCGTCATAGCCATTTTCACCGATGCCGCTCTATGGCTGACGATTTATTTTTCTGGTTCATGGGTTTCGATGCGTCCTTTCTTTATTGATATCGGTCTTTACACCATTTTGGTCCCTTTGTTCCGTTCAGCGCTTCTTAAAATATTCTCCAAGAAGAAAAACGACTTGGTAATCGTTTCGACGAAAGACGAAGCCTTATTGATCGCCTCCAAGATGATCAAGTCCGGACGAGACAAGGACACGATGAGGGTTTTCTTCGTCGATGACCCCAATGTGAATGGCGATTCGATCAAAGCCGCGATCGATGAATGCGACATTCTTTACCTCGGTCGTCTCTTAAATGTCTGCTACAAAAACGATTTGATGGCCTATGCCACGATGGCCAGATATAAACAGGCCTATATTGTTCCTAATACCTTCGAAATCGCCGCTCTCAAACCCGATATTAGCCAAGCCGATGATATCTTGATGCTTGAAGCCCAACCACTTAAGCTGACGATTCTTCAACGGATGAACAAACGGGCTTTTGATATCTTTTGCAGTGCGTTAGCCCTTATCGTTCTTTCGCCCTTCATTGGCCTTACCGCCCTTATCATTCATCTTCAGGATGGAGGCCCGGCTATCTTCAAGCAGGAACGGGTCACCATGAACGCCCGTGTCTTCACGCTCTACAAATTCCGTTCGATGATTGTGAACGCCGAGCAGAAGACCGGCGCGGTCTTAATGAGCGAAGGCGATAACCGTCTGACCAAAATCGGAAAATTCATCCGCAAAACCCGCCTCGATGAACTTCCGCAGTTATGGAATATTTTCAAAGGCGATATGTCGATCGTCGGACCTCGCCCGGAAAGACCGGTTTTTGTTAACGAATTCCTTAAGGAAACCCCAGTATACGCCTATCGATTCAATGTTCGCGCGGGCCTCACGGGATATGCGCAAATTCGTGGCAACTATCATACCGACTATACCGACAAACTTCGTTGGGATCTTATGTACATTCGCAAGTATTCTTTCATCACTGATTTGTGGCTCATCGTCCTCACGGTCTTTGCGATGTTCGACCGCCGTTCATCCTCGGGAACCGAGATAAAACAAACCCCCGAAGTCTTCCTTGAGGGATGTGGACATCAAATCGAAAAAAGTGATTTAAGCTGGACGATCAAAGGTATCTAATTACGCCAAAAGTCGTTTTGTCCGTTCGTCTGACTCTTTGAGGATGGTCTTAGAATCGGGGTTAATATCTTTTCCGTCGATATAGACGGTTTTGACATCGCGGTCTTGGGCTTTTAGGACAAGATAGGGTATATCTTTTCCGTCAACGAGAATAAAGTCGGCTTTTTTGCCTTTTTCAAGGACGTCACATTCAGTTAGACCCATTGCCAAAGCCCCATTCACGGTCCCCATTTTTAGTATCTCGTAGAGGGGGATATCGGGGTTAGCTTTGGCGGCGAGATGCATCTCTCTCCACATCGAAAGCGAATCGTTCGAAGAAGCCCCATCCGTTCCTAAAGAAATTGTTATTCCTTTCGCAAAGTATTTCGATAAAGGGGCCACTCCGTCTTTAAGTTTCATGTTGGATCCGGGGCACGAAATAAGATGAAGGTGCCGCGAGGCGAAGATCCGTTGATCGTTTTCGCTTAGGTAGATGCAGTGATAACCTCCGCCTCCATATTGAAAGAGGTGGTGACTTTCCATAAACTCGGTCGGGGTTTTTCCTCCCCGTCGGAGTTTACATTCCTCGGTCTCTTTTTCCGTTTCAGAGATATGAGTGAAGATCGGCATTTTATACTTGGAAGAGAAAATCTTAACGGCTTCGAGTTCCTTAGGCGTGATCGTGTATTCGGCATGGTAGCCGATCCGAGGGTTAATGAGCGTTCCTCGGTTGAGGTATTTTGCAAATTCTTCTTCGATATCGTGGATATGTTCCCCATCGCTTCCGGGCGTATAGAGCATCGTGCAGCGGATCCCAAAATCTAACGCGGCTTTCACGATTGAAGGCGGAAAATAATACATATCGAAGAAAGCGGTGGTCCCACCGCGTATGTATTCAAGGAACGCGGCTTGGCTTAACCAATAGACATCGTCAGGGGTTAATTTATCTTCAACCGGATAAACCTTTTCAAGCCACTCCTGAAGGGGGAGCCCTTCTCCGAAGCCACGGAGAAAAACCATGGCCGAGTGGGTGTGGGCGTTCTTTAGGCCCGGCATCAAGATCATGTTGTGACAATCGACGATCTTATCGAAATGCCCCGAAGGTTTTTCTTCGCCGACATAAATGATTCGGCTATCTTCAATGGCGAGGTGGCCAAAGATTAATACTGGACCATCATTCATCGTCAAGACTCGGGCGTTTGTGAACAGGGTTTTCATGTTTATCAATTATATACTAAAGAGGAAAAACGTTTGAATGGGCTTTGCTCGACCTCGTCAACAAAATGAATGGCCTCAATGGTACAATAAACGGGTCAAGTGAGGTTTCATTCATGAAAGCATATGTCACGGGCGCCGGCGGAATGGTGGGCTCCCACCTTGTCGAAGTCCTAAAGAAACATGGTTATGAAGTCGTGGGGTCCTATTTCACCCCGACGACCGATATAAGTGAAATTGATCCGACGATCCGGCTTTTCGAACTCGATGTCCGAAAGCACGAAGCCATGAAGAACTGGATCAACGATTATCTTCCCGACAAGATCTTTCATCTCGCCGCCCAAAGCTTTCCGGTTGTGTCATGGAAGGAACCCTATTACACCGTCGACGTCAACGTCAATGGAACGATCGGGCTTTTCGAAGCCATCCGCGATGCTCGGGCCAACCATCCTGGATATGACCCGATGGTGGTGGTCATCTCCTCTTCAGCCATCTATGGCGAAGCCCTTCTCTCCTATGATCCCGATCATCTTCCTAAGGAAGACTGCCCGATGCTTCCGCTTCATCCCTATGGGGTTTCCAAGGCCGCGGAGGATCTCCTCTGCTTCCAATATTTCCGTAACTACGCTATCAAGACCGCCCGCGTTCGTCTCTTCAATTGCACTGGCCCTAAGAAAGTCGGAGACATTACGGCTGATTTCACCAAGAGAGCCGTTCTTCTTGAAAAAGAAGGCAGTAACAAACTCGTCGTCGGGAATCTCACGGCTTTACGAGCCATCCTCGATGTCCGTGACCTCTGCGAAGGGTTAATTATTTTGGCTGAGAAAGGGACTCCAGGCGAACCGTATAACATCTGCTCGAGCCACGTCTTCAAGATGAATCACGTCGTTAGCTGCATCGAGAAAGTCATGGGCGTGAAATACGAACTCGTTCAGGACCCCAAACTCCTTCGCCCCGCTGACGAAAGACTCTATGCCGGGAATTGCGATAAGATCAAAGCCCTCGGTTGGACTGAGAAATATACCTACGAAGAGACGGTCCGTGACATGATCGCCTATTGGAAAAAGAAGTTAGCGTAGTTTTGAATTAAGAGGCATTGAATTAGGCGCCTCTTTTTCTTTTTCGTTAACATAAATTAAATAGCGGTCAAAACTATGACATTTAGTGGGTGTAATTGTTATATCCATGAACATGAAAGCGCTTAATTTTGTGGCTTGGTGTGAAGAAAAAACTTTCCTTTTTTCATTCGGCCTCTATACTCCACATAAAAGGTCATCATCATGAAAAAACAACTTCTTCCATTGACGTGTCTATCGCTCCTCGCCTCATTGGGCTTAATGGGGTGCGAATCTTCATCTAGTTCCTCATCCTCTTTATCTTCCGTTTCTTCAAGCAGTCTCACATCTGTTTCGAGCGAAGAGGTTATTTCTTTATCGTTTAGCGATACGGTCCTAACTTCGACCGAAGAAATCAAAATCGGAACCACCGTCGATATGAGTCCATTTGTTGTCGTTAGTCCCTCTTCGGCCTCGTGGACATTGTCATCCTCAAGCCCCGCGATTCGAATTGATGGAAAGTCGTTTACGGCCGTGGCGGTGGGCCCCTATACCCTCACCGTTGCCGCTAAAGGGGTGAGCAAAGACCTCAATGGCCTTGTCATTTCGGAAGAGCTATTCGCGATCAAGGATTTTGATGCAGATAATGGGCTCTCAAATTGTACTAACTATTTGGTGAAGCTTTATAAAGACGAGGCCCTCATCGCGACAGGTTACCATAACGATTCCTTCGTCTACCGCAAAAGCGCGGTCGCTGAATATAACGATTCCGGCTATCTCACGTCGATGAACGAAGGAACGTGTTTTGCCTTCGTCACGGATAAAGATGGCGTCCTCACGGTTGGCGAAGAGGTTGAGAACGGTCTTCAAAGCGTCAAGTTCGGCGACGCCTTTCCTTTCACGATTACCGATTATGTTGATGAAATGGATTCGAGTGGTGTTGCGACGGGTCGGGTGGCCATCCTTAACCGTCCGGTCGCCATTCCGGCCTGCATGGATTTCTTACTTGGCATCGATTCTTCCTCTTTAATGTCTCCTGACGAAATCACCGTGAGTTTTTCTGAAGAAGAGCAGACCGTTACCTACGCTTTTCTTTCGGGTGGGGTTCCAACCGGTTACACCTTTGTTCTTTCTTCGTTCCAGGACGTTAGCAAGAATACCTTCTCCGAACTATCAACCATCTGGGATTGGATTGTGAATAACTGAACGGCCGTCACTTCAAGATAATGGGCATCCTCAAAGGATGCCTTTTCTTTTCTTCTTCCTCGTAAGTCAACCTCGGCCTCGCTATAATCGTTGCTGTAAATTATAGAAAGGAATTTCATTTACCATGATCAAATTAGTCTTAATCCGCCATGGCGAGTCGGCTTGGAATTTGGAGAACAAATTCACGGGCTGGACTGACGTACCTCTCTCTGAGAATGGCATCAAGGAAGCTAAAGAAGCCGGACAGCTTCTTAAGAAAGATGGCTATACTTTTGACGTCGCCTTCAGCTCGGTTCTTCAACGAGCCAACAAAACCGAGGATTACGTCCTCGAAGCTCTTGGCGAGACGAAGATTACCAAACATTATTCCTGGCGCTTAAATGAACGTCATTACGGTGCTCTTCAAGGCCTCAACAAAGCCGATTCTGCCAAAAAGTGGGGAGAAGATCAAGTCCACATTTGGCGGAGGAGCGCGGACGTTCAACCACCCGCTCTTACCTATGACGATCCTCGTTGGCCAGGCAATCAGGAGAAATACCAAAAGCTTGGACTGAAGAAAGAAGAAATGCCGCTTACCGAATGCCTTGTCGACACCGCGAACCGGGTTAAGCCCTACTTCGACAGCGACATCGCTCCCGCCATCAAATCGGGGAAGAAGGTTCTGATCGTTGCTCATGGTAATAGTCTCCGCGCTCTCGTCATGGAATTAGAACATCTGACTGCTCAGCAAATCGTCTCCGTCGAAATTCCAACTGGCAAACCGCTCGTATACGAACTCGATGAGAAGACCCTTAAGGTCTTGAACAAATATTACCTATAATCGTAAAAAAAGAAATCCGCCCATTCACTATTGAGTGGACGGATTTTTCTTTCACAACGAATTGACGTCGGGGACGAAATGGAACGATCCATATGGGAACGAGGGGAGAGATGACGACTCGACGGTCGCCTCCATGGCCCCCTTCGTCGTCGAGTATGATCCTGAGAATAGTATTTCGCCGTCCTTGCCGTCGTAGCGGAGCGCCTCGTAGCGGCCCCCGTCGAGGAAGGCCATCCTGAAGACGATCTTCGTCCCGAGGTAATCGAGCTTTCCTAGATAATGGTCGAGGGGGAGGGCGAGGTAATCGTCAGACCCATGGATATCGCCTTCGTCAGCGATCTTGCATCTTTGGGTGTAGAACTCTGCGCCTTGGGACGACCAATGGACGGTGCTGGTAAATTTTGCATCCCTCTCGGAGTCGGGGAACGGGTACCGGTAAAGGATCTTGCCATCGAGGTCGAGGTAAGACAGCCCCGTTTCGTTTTTCCCTTCCAAAAGGATGGAGGCCTGGTAAGCTTCGTCTTGATAGTACTTTTCGTCACTAAATCTACACCAAGCTGTACCGACGTATTCTCTGGTTTCTTTCGAAAACACATCGAAGTTCATGGTTAACAGTCGACTCCAAAGAATGACGTAATAGAAATACGTTTTTCCGCCTTCGGAAAATTCGCCCGCCCCATCTGATGGCTCAATTCCTTGGAAATCGAAGTGAATAGAATCGGAGTATACCCATCTTGAGCTTGGGGCGCTAACTTCGCGTCTTGTTAGCGTGCAGGAAGACAAGGAAGCGGTTACGAAAATCGAGCCAACGAGAAACATCGCCTTGTTTGCCTTTGCCATTAAATTCATTGAGCATGCGGTGGGTTTGCGGTTTTTTGTCATATTTTCCTACTCATGTTTCGTTTATGCATGACACATATCGTTTTTACAACCAGCCGACGTCGGGGACGAAATGGAACGATGCATACGGGAACGAGGGGAGCGAAGACGATTCGACGGTCGCCTCCATGGCCTCCTTCGTCGTCGAGTAGGATCCGGAGAAGAGGGCCTCGCCGTCCTTGCCGTCGTAGCGGATCGCCTCGTAGCGGCCCCCGTCGAGGAAGGCCATCCTGAAGACGATCTTCGTCCCGAGGTAGTCGAGCTTTCCTAGATAATGGTCGAGGGGGAGGGCAATGTCGTCCGTATAATTTATCTCGCCCTCTTTTGAAAGAACGCTGGAATAAGTTTGAAAAACCGCTCCATCGGCCGACCAACGAAGACACCATGCGAACCTCGCGTCCCTCTCGGAGTCGGGGAAGGTGTACCGGTAAATTGTCTTGCCGTCGAGGTCGAGGCACGAGAGGCCCGTCTCGTTTCCCCCGGTGAGGGTGATCGAGGCCCCGTAGGCCTTGTCTTTGTAGATTCTCTTATCGCTGATGTTGTACGAAGCCTCGCCTATGTATTCGCGGGTGGCCTTCGAATAGACCCGAACAGAAAGCCCGGCATCGTGAACCCCGAATCTGCTATAGAAATAATAGGACGCGTCGTCTTCAGTGATTTCGTTGGCCCCATAAGAATCTTGGAGTCCTTGGAAATCGAGGAAGACTTTAGGGTCCGCCGTCGACCACCGCGTGTCCTCTTTGCTGATGACGGGATGAGAGAAAATGCAGCTCGAAAGGCCGACGCACCCGACAGCGACAAACAACAAAGAGAAAATGACGTTGCGGCAATTTCTCGTCGTTTTGAGGTTCAAAGAATGACGGCAAAACACTTTGTTCATCTTTACATATACTATAAATGCGCTTGAAGGCTAATTAAAGTTATATTTGTAAACGATACATTATCGATTAGGAATCAACGATCCAAGTCAAAACGCTTTACGGAAATGTTTGAGCTGTCGATAGAGGACGAAAGAACGAGAAAATAACCTTCCGTTTGGCCTTTCAAGGAAGCGTTAACAGTTAACTCCTTCAAACAACGAATGGTCGATCAAAGTGAATGACGAAATAATACTTTGTGGCTCTCTTTTCAAAACGTCTCTGGAGGTGGGTTCTGACCATTGGCTCGGTAATGGCGTCTTCATAAGGGATCACGACATCAAAGATGATATTGGTATGGGTTTGACCTTTGACGATACGGAAATCGTGAGGCTTCAATTCGGGTGCAATGGACTTTAATTCGTCCTCTACTTCGGCCTTGAGAGCATCGACCTCGGGATCTCCGACCGCGATGGGGTCCATATGAATGGTGACTTCACAGCCATATTTCTTTCTTATATCGTCTTCGATGTTATCAATCACGTCATGGATTTCAGTCATTTTCTGATTTTGGTCGACTTCGGCGTGAAAAGTGACGAAATACTTCGTCGGTCCATAGGCGTGACAAAGGAAATCGTGAATCCCGATGACTTCGGGGTATTTTTTGACTTCGGCTTTGACTTTGTCGACGAAGTCTTTGTCGACTGCTTCGCCGATTAAAGGATTGGCGGTTTCTTTCATCATTTTGATACCGGAATAGGCGACGAAAAGTGAGACGGCCGTTCCCATATAACCATCGAGGAAGTCCCAATGAAGGGTGAGCGAAAGAATACCGGAGACCATAATGAAAGTGGTGGCGATGGAATCGGTGAAGGAATCGATCGAGGTAGCTTTTAATGGAAGACTATTGATAAGTTTTCCTAGTTTCCGATAGACATAGCATTGGATGAGTTTCAAAACGATCGAGACACCAAGGATGATGACCGACAATAAATCGTAAGCGGTTTGGCTGTTTGCAAAGATTTTCGTGATCGAGTCGCGAAACAATTGAACCGCGAGGACAACGACAATGATGGAGACGATGAGCCCGGCGATGTATTCGATTCTTTGATGACCGAAAGGATGCTCCTTGTCTGCCGGTTTAGAGGACATCTTAAAACCAATGAGGGTGACCATTGAGGTTCCCATATCCGAAAAGTTGTTGGCGGCGTCGCCAACAAGGGCCATCGGGAAGACCCAGTTCGATTGGCTTGCCAAAAGGATGGCAATGGCTAGCTTCATCCCGGCGATGATAAGGTTGGTGATAATACCAAACCAAGCGGCTAATTTGCCGTGAGCGGTGCGGACTTTATCGTTTTCGACCTTTTCATAATCCCTGATGAAAAGGCGTCTAAGTAATGTGACCATAGAATTTCCTTTTCCCTAAAGTATAAGGCTTGGGCTCCATTAGTCAAAAAGAACCACTTTTGCCTTCCATCTAGTTTTCAAAACTAAATGCCTTGACTTGGAATGGTTTCTTGATAGTATGATGTTCGTATGAAAGTAAATGACATTGAACTCCCAAAATACACCCTCGCCCAAGAGCTTTGGAACAGCATTTCCCATGGTTTAGGAACCGTCCTGACCTTGATTTTTGGGCCTTTTATGATTATCAAAGTGGCCAAAACCGGCGATCCCTTATCCATCGTCGCCGTTTCGATCTTTATCTTCACCCTCATTCTTCTCTTCACCATGAGTTGCCTCTATCATTCACTAGCTCCATGCAAAGGAAAGAAAGTCCTCCGAGTTATCGATCACGACATGGTTTTCGCCCTTATCATGGGTACTTATACCCCTTTCTGCTGGATTGGCTTACGTTCGATCCCTGGCGAATGGTTTCCATGGGGTTGGGTCATCTTCGGAGTGGTGTGGGCCGGTTGCATCTTAGGGATTGTCATGAACTCCATTAATATCAAAAAATACGCGGTTCTCTCGATGATTATCTACGTCGCCCTTGGTTCGGCGGTCCTTGTTGCCTTCTATCCTGTTTATAAAGGCATTGGATTACCTGGGACTCTCCTCCTGCTTGGAGGTGGGATCATGTATTGGGTCGGAGCAGTCCTCTATAACGTCGGAAAAAAGAAAAGTCCGTGGTGGCATACCGTCTTCCATTTCTTCGTCTTGGCGGGGGCCATCTTCATGTTTCTCTCGATTTATTACTGCGTCCTTATCTAGAATTAAGATATGGATCAAGACGCTCGAAGACATAAAAAGGAACGCGAAGAGGCTCGAATAAATCGTCCGGCGAAGATGTCGAAAGGCATTACGCTCGTCTTTATCCTCGTCCCTCTCGGCCTTCTCGCGGTAGCCGTTATTGTCACTTTCATTCTTCTAAAAGCCTCGGGAACGTTATAAAGAGCAAATAAACTCCCTCCTTTCCTTATTTATCTTCTTGTCCCTTCATTTTCTAGAAATGGAGGCTAAACTTGCATTATGAAAAAGAACCTCTTCAAATTCTTCCCAATCTTGATTCTTGGCTCCCTTAGTCTAACGGGGTGCACGATTTACGACTTTTTCCCATCCTCCAATCAAAACGCCTCCAATGGGGTTTCCCAATCCCAAAACGGCGATGGTTTTTACAAAGCCAGCAGCGTTCTTCCCTTTAGTTATCGCGATATTCAAAGAAGTCAGAGTCTTGATGCCGTTCCTTCGAGTGGAAACATTAATCTCCTCGTTCTTCCGATCGAACTGGCCGATTACAAATTTAACGCCCAGACCTTGACCGATCTTGGGGTTTGCCTCAATGCGAATGGGGCTTCCGAGACGGGTTATTGGGAATCTTTAGCCTCCTTTTATAAGAAGAGTTCCTTTGGGAAACTCAATCTCACCTATACCGTCGCCGAGAAGTATTCGACTTCCTATACCGCCCAAACGCTTTTTAATTACAACAGCGGAACTTCCGGGACCGCGGCGGCTCCCGATCTCATGCTCGAGAGGGCGGTCGCAAATTATAAGACTATTCACGGAAGCAATTCGACCCAAGCTTTCGACAATGATGCTGATGGTCAGATCGATGGAGTGGTGATGGTCTATAGCTGCCCCAGTTCTTATAGCAAATCGTCGCCCACCCATTCAATTGATCCGACCGCGAATCTTTATTGGGCTTTCACTTTCTGGGACTATCAAAACGCCTATAACAATAAGAACAAGAGCTCTCCAATTGGGAACCTATATTTCTGGATGTCCTACGATTTTGTCTATGAAGCCGTTTCGTCTCCTTCGGTCGATCCGCACACGATGATTCACGAATCGGGCCACATGCTCGGTCTCGACGATTATTATCCGAGTGGCGACGGCACCTATGGCGATTTCAACGCGGCCGGCGGTTGGCAGATGATGGACGAGAACATTCTCGATCATGACATCTTTTCGAAAATGGCCCTCGGCTGGACCGAACCTTACGTCGTGACCGCTTCGTGCACGATCGACATCAACCCAAGCGAAACTTCGGGGGATTGCATCCTTGTCGGCTCGTCATGGAACGGGACGGCTTTTGATGAATATCTCCTAATGGAGCTCTATACCCCGACGGATCTCAATTTCCTTGACTCCCATACGAAGTATTCGAGCCGTCAGATGCATTACACGACATATGGAGTGAAACTCTATCACGTCGATGCCCGTCTCATGCAGACCAACGATTTCAGTAATTACGCCTACTTCACGGGGTCGAGCCTCAACACTTCCTCTTTTGCTTATCAAGTTGGGGCCACGAACTGCAATAAATCCTATTCACCTGCCGACTCTTCATTCTCTTTGCTAAGGATGATATCCGCGGACAACACCAATACCTTCACCGGTGGAAGTCTCGCCGATGAGAACAGCCTCTTCGAGACGGGTGACGTTTTCTCGATGGCGACGTACTCCAAATACTTCCCCAAAGGCGCCATCCTCAATTCGGGCAAGAGCCTTAACTTCACCATCAATTTCCAAGATGTCACCGCGAGCCATGCCAAAATCGTCTTCACCAGTAAATAGAATCCAGCACTTCGTTATTCTTCATTAATAACAAAGCGGTCAATATAACGGCTAAAGAATTTATGGTTGTTGTGATAATTATTGTTTTGATGGTCGCTTCTTATCTGACCAGTTCTTTTACACATTCGTCATTGAAAAATTACAATAAGTAAAATTTATCAAATAAAAAGAGAAAGCTGTAAGCACTTTAAGACGGACTATTCTCCGAATCCGCTTTTTCTCCGTGACAACATCTACCTGTCATTCATAATGCCCTGTTCCTAATTATTGGGAAAGGATTTCATTATGACGAAAATGAATTCGAGAATAAAACGGCTGTCGTTCTTAGCCGTTTGCTCACTTACATTGGTTGGGGTGGTGGCAGCCTTCAGTGCGTCCTACCGAATCGATCATTACAACGCCGGAACCTATTCGCTCACATTGGATGCGAACAACGGGAAAATTACTTCGACTTCCTATGGAAGCGGGACTACGACCGCCAATACATCGAACGGGAATCCTATTGGAATTGCCTACACCGCTTGTATTGCCAAAGCTAATTATTTTGCTCAGCTCCAAGCTTCAAACGGAAATCTATATTCAACAACCCCAATCACGGGTTTGACCAGTATTATTGCGAATTTTACTCTATCGGGAGCTGATGGAGCCTTAAAGCTTTTCTCTTCCGACACAACTACGTTCGGCACTGATTACGTCACGCTTACGGACGGATCCTCGACGGCTGTTACCTCAAAGTACTTTATGCTTCAGGCTGGTAGCAGGGCCGTTTATCTGGAATCAGTTGTCCTGACCTATACCTGCGTTGCTGGGGCAAGTTCTTCATCAGGAGTCACTTCCTCGACTACCTCTTCAACTCCAACCTCGACTACCTCTTCGACGACTTCAACTTCTTCGGGTTCGCTCGTTTCGGCTTCGATTATCCCCGTCTCCAATAACAAGTCGGATTCAACCGCATTGCCGGGAACCACCGGGGCTTATGCTTTGACCAACATCACCCTCTCGAGTGTCGCTCACACTTCTGTTTATTACGGTGGGACCACTTCCTCGACGTACTATAAAGTTGGTGCCGGCAGCACACAAGGCATTATTACATTCAATTTTTCGTCTTCTGTCACAATAAAATCGATGGTTGTAACTCTTAAACAATATGGAACCGACGTCAACACGATCGCCGTGGTGGGTGGGGCTTCGGCCACTTCGGGAACGATATCTGCAAGCACGACTTCTTTCGACCTGACGTCGTCGTTCTCAACCAATTCGGTTGGAACCACTTCCCTTGTCGTGAAAGGTTCAGTCGCTAGCAAAGCCCGTTTCTATTTTGGCGGAGTTGCTTTCACTTATGCCTCTTCGGGAACTTCGTCTTCGGCTTCTTCGTCCGTTCCGACCTCAATCTCCTCGACCGTCACCAGCACCTCGGGTTCTTCTGCTTCGACCAGCAGTTCCTCTTCCGCTGGTTATTACAAACCAACCGGGGATATGACGACCCCGACCTTCAACTACAAGAAACTCAACAATACTCAGGATTGTGATGTTCTTCCGACCACTGGAAACCTCAAAGTCCTTGTCCTTCCGATTGAATTGACTGATTATCCGTTCTCTTCTCAAACTCTTTCCGATCTTGGCAACGCTTTTAACGGAGTGGGATCGGCGGATACGGGGTACTGGGAATCATTAGCTTCTTTCTACAAAAAAAGTTCATTCGGTAAACTCAATTTGACTTATACGATCGGGGCGAAGTTTTCGTCTGGTTATACCGCCCAAAGTCTTTATAACAAGAACTCGTCCGATCACTCACAAGGTTCGTCCGACATACTTCGTCTCGCCGTCGCCAACTATAAGAGCGTGACCAGTTCGACCTGCACGAGTTTTGATAGTGACACCAACGGCCTTATTGACGCCGTCATCATGGTCTACAGTTGCCCCGATGTTCAATCAAGCAGCGCGATTTCCAACATCGATTCCGGCGGTGATCTCTTTTGGGCTTATTGTTTCTGGGATTATAACAACTATGCGAATTCCTCGACAACTTCGCCAGTTGCCTGCAATTATTTCTGGATGTCTTATGACTTCCTCTATGAAGAGGCCGCTTCTCCCAAAGTCGATGCTCACACCCTCATCCATGAATCAGGTCACTTGATGGGCCTTGATGACTATTATTCCTATGACACGTTGACGACCGCATCGAGCGTTACCCCAGCTCCGGCTGGTGGAATTGACATGATGGACCTCAATATTTGCGACCACGACGTTTTCTCCAAGATGGCCCTCAACTGGACCAAACCTTATGTCGTGACCGGATCGTGCTCGATCACCATCAATCCTTCGGAAGAAGGTGGCGATTGCATCCTTGTTCCGACCAGCAGTGGGTGGAACGGAACGGCTTTTGATGAGTATCTCTTAATGGAACTTTATACTCCGACGAACCTCAATCAACTTGACGCCGAGACGAAATACAGTACTCGGGTCCAAGGTTATACGACTTCAGGGATCAAACTTTACCACGTCGATTCGAGGGTCACAAAGCTTACGAGCAGTACTGCCGGCACCTACGTCACGACGCCTCCAACTTCCTTCACGGCGGCTGGTTCGAATGGTTATCCGATCTACACCGTCGCCGCTACGAACTCTCGTGGACGCGATTCCTCGCCCGCTACCGGCAACAGCTTTGATTTGCTTCGCCTCATCGAGGCTGGAAAGACTAACACCTTTAACACCAATAATGGAACGGCCGGAGTTTACGGAACGAATGCGACGTTATTTAAGACCGGCGACACTTTCACCCTTGGGACCTATGGGAACAATTTCTTCCCGAAGAAGACGACCTTCAATAACGGAGCCACCCTCGGATTTAACATCTCATTCACGAGCGTTTCTTCCACTTCGGCGACTATTACTTTCACCGCGGCCTAAGCCTTGTCATCGTCCTTGCCACCCGTCCTCCTCGGGTGGCTTTTCTTTTTTCGATTGACCGATCGGTTAATCCTTTGTTTCATCGAGAAGTGGACAAAGGTATAATTTCTTTGCCTTAGGGCAAAACGCATGACCAGAAAGAAAGACAACTCCACCCTTCTCGAGAATCGAAAAGCCCATTTCGAGTATTTTCTTTCCGATTTCGTGACGGCGGGGATCGTCCTCACGGGAACCGAGATCAAATCCCTTCGGGCCCATAACGCCTCGTTGGCCGATGCCTATGTCTATATTCGATCTGGGGAAGTCTGGCTCGCGAACATGCACATTGCCCCCTATAAGGAAGGAACGATTTATAACGTCGATCATCTTCGGAATCGAAAACTCCTTCTCAATAAGCAAGAGATCAAACGCCTTTCATCCCGCCTCACCGGAGCCTCAATGACCTGTGTCCCAACCAAGGTGTTTTTAAGCCACGGCTACGCCAAGGTCGAAATCGCCCTGGCCCAAGGCAAACAAGCCCATGATAAGCGGGCGGCGATCAAGGAACGCGAGAACAAAATCAAACTTGGCCAAGCTAAACGCGAAGGCACAAAAGCCTCAGGTGAATGAATATGACGATGAACGAACTCGAACAATATTTTAAAGACCATTACTACGCTCGTTACGAGAGGGAACATTGGGACCGCTACGTCGCAAAGACGGGATTATCTCTTCTTCTTCCTGCGATTCATATCACCGGGACCAACGGGAAAGGGACGACCGCCTCTTACATCGCCTCGATCTATCGGGCCGCCGGTTATCGGGTAGGGATTTTCACGACTCCGTCTTTTTATCGGAGCAACGAAATAATCAAAGTCGGCGAGGAAGAAATAACCGATGATGATTTTGTCCGTCTTTTCCTCGAAGGGAAGAAGGATTTCGAAAAATACGACCTTTCCTCGTTCGAAATCGAGGTCGCGATCGCCTATCGTTACTTCAACGAGAAGAAACCTGACATCGCGGTTATTGAAGTGGGGATGGGGGGTCTGCTCGACGCGACCAATATCATTACCCCGATTCTCTCGATTGTGACTTCCGTCTCCCTCGAACACACCGCCTTCTTAGGCCGGACCGTTTCGGAGATTGCTTCTGCAAAAGGCGGGATCATCAAACAAGGGGTGCCGGTTTTGACTGGCAAACTAGAAGAAACGGCCGAAGCGACTCTCCGTGAGATTGCCCGTCGTCATAAATCACCATATTTCGTGGTCGACGATTACCACAATAGCCATCTCACTTCCGAAGGTTTCCGATTCGACTATCGTCCTTATCAGAACCTGCTCATCGCGACGCCTGCGAATTACCAACTCAAAAACGCCTCCCTCGCCCTCGAAGCGACGAAAATCCTGCGTGAAGCATTTCCCGTGAAGGAAGAGGACGTCCGTCGTGGCCTAGTGGCCCCGCCTCCGATCTGCCGTCTTGAAAGGCATGGAAACATTTGGATCGATGGAGCCCACAATCCCGAAGCCGTCGAGGCTTTGATGGGATGCTGGGGAACGATTTCGGAAGGAAAGCCCGTCCATGTTGTTTTTGCCGCTTTCCGCGACAAGAACATCGCCCTCGAGCTTCCAATGATCGGGAAAGAAGCCGCGGATATCACCCTCACGACCTTCGATCATCCGCGAGCTCGAGTCCAAGAGGATTATTTCCTCTATGAGGCCGATTATCCTTTCGATCCGGATTACCGGGAGGCCATTAAGAATGATATGTCAAAATACCCCGACGACATCATCCTTGTCACTGGCTCCTTGTCGTTCGCGGGAATCGCCCGCCGTTACATCATTGAGGAGCTAAAGAAATGAAAGCCAAATTAAGTACCACCCAAAAAATGGCCTTGGCGGCAATGCTTCTCGTGGTTAACATCCTCGGGACGCGTTTGCCAGGCCTTTTACAGCCCTCCCAACTTTTCGGTTTCAATCGGATCACCTTTGGCCCTTCGATCGTCATTTTCTCTTCCCTCATCCTCGGTCCGCTTTTCGGAGCGGTGGTGGGAGCGGGCGGCGATGCGCTTGGCTGGCTTCTTCTTGGAACCCAGACTGGGCCTCTCAATTTCTTCGTCACCATTCTTTATGGCTTACTAGGAATCGTTCCATGGCTCCTTTTGCTATTCACAAAAAGGATGCGGACTCTCAATAAACATCCGTGGTCACTGTACGCCGTGTCTCTCGTCCTTTGGTGTGTCTTTATCGTCTTCCTTTACTGCTCCGACGTTTTCGATGCGACTTTCATCAAATGGAACATGGATCTCCTTGCGGCGAAGATCACTTTTGGAATCCTTTCGGGCGTTCTTTTGATCTTAATGTGGGTTGGACTTTATTTCGAAAATCGTTATTACCAGAAACGGATTCTCGATTTTTCTTCGATCCCATCCCCGATCGAAGTAGCCTTCATCGTCATGTTCTCCGAGATCATTCTGATGGTCTTTCTCAAACCCTTATGTTTTTACCTCTACTACCCGTTGTTCTACGGGATCAGTTTCGAGGGGCAATTTCACATCACCTATTCGGTCCTCGTCCTCTTGTCGATCATGTTCAGTTTCGTTGACATACCTCTTAACGCCTTCGCGGTTAGCTGGCTTCTTATCTTCTCCAAACGCTTCATTCACAATTACGGTTATCCCGTTGTGAGAGAAGAAGGAGACGTCGGCTCGAACGTCGAAGATCTTAAGGATTCAAAAAAGAAACTCGAGGTCGATGAGACCCAATTAAGCGACGAAGATAAAGCCGTCCTTCACGAAAAGTTTCCGATCGGTTGGATCGTCTTCTTTGGTATCATTGTTCTCCTCATGATCGCCTGTATCATCGTGATCGCCTGTTTGGGTTGGCCGACGAAGTGAGATGTTAACCACGCTTTACACACTTGCAATAGTTTAGTTTTTGGCAACATCATTTTTATTACGTAAAAAAGTTCTTGCGTTTTTAGTTATAATAGGAGAATAATAACAACGCAGAATTATAGGGATCCTGCGTTATAGTAAGGAGTCCTTATATGGATATTATCAGAGCAAACGGATCCACAGTCACTGTGATCCCCGAGCAACGCGAAGTCATCGCGGGCCGCCACAAAGCCTTTTTCACTTGCAGTGAATGGGCCATTCTCGACTATCTTTATCAACGCAAAGGCCAAGTCGTTCCGCGTGAAGACCTTGTAAAGGCCATCTGGGGACCGGGCGAAGTCGTCCCGACTCGGACCGTTGACGTTCACATTTCGAACATCCGGAAGAAGATTTTCGTCCTCAAAGGAGCCCGTATCGACTCCATCTATGGACGGGGATACCGTTTCATCGAACTCACTAGGATCTAATCGATCCCTTTCGTTTATCAAGGAACGCGCCCATTTATAGGGTCGATTCTTTGACAGTGTCATACTCTCTTCTATTGAAAGATTTTCCCCTTGTGGTTAAGTTTTATTGCACCTTGAAAAAGGTTTCGGAAATAAAATAAGGAGCGGACTTCCATGGATGATGGTTTAGGCATTGCCGAAAAGGCCAAAATAGATCTCGTTGATATGGACGCTTTCATGGATTTAGCCCTCTCCAGCGAAGACGAAGCTGTGAAGCTCGCCCTTGAGAGTCAGAGCGAGAGGCCGACTAAATCCTATTGAGTCTTATCATGTTTTTTAACCGCGCCCTAACGCGCGGTTTTCTTTTTGTCCTATACTAAATCCATGGAAACGACAAAATACTGGCAACAAAATGCCGTCTATCAGATTTATCCTCGTTCTTTCGCCGATGCGAATGGCGATGGAATCGGGGATTTGAAGGGGATCATCTCCAAACTCGATTACCTCAAAGACTTGGGGGTCGGGATCGTCTGGCTCTCTCCGGTTTACGCTTCTCCTAACGACGACATGGGTTACGACGTCTCCGATTACCTCGCGATCAACCCCGAATACGGGACGATGAAGGATATGGAAAAGTTGATTGAAGAGGCGAAGAAACGCGGTATCCGGATCGTTATGGACCTCGTCGTCAACCACACCTCCGATGAACATAAATGGTTCATCGAGTCAAAGAAAGAGGGTTCGCCTTATTGTTCTTATTACTATTGGCGGCGGGGAAGGAAAAATAACGTTCTCCCACCCAATAACTGGACTGCTATGTTCCCTGGCCCAGCTTGGGAATTCGTTCCCGAGGTTGGCTTATGGTATCTCCATCTCTATGGAAAAAAGCAGCCCGATCTCGATTGGCATAATCCCAAAGTTTATGAAGAAGTGGTGGCCATTTTGAAATTCTGGCTCGACAAAGGGATTTATGGATTCCGATGCGACGTCATCAATCAGATTTGGAAAGAAAGCCTCGAAAACGGAAAAGGTCATGGCCAGTCGGCCCGCGGAATCGAACATTACCTCATGAAGGAGGGAAACCACGATATCCTCCGCCGCCTCCAAAAGGACGTTTTCTCCCATTACGACGCGGTCGTGATCGGCGAGACCTACAACGTCGACTACCCCAACGGGAAGCGTTTCCTCGATGGGGAAATGGATATGTTCTTCCAGTTCGACCATATGGGTCTTGATAAGCCGGCGACTCCTTTCTTCCCCAAGCATTTCTCGGTGAAGAAATTTATGGACATCATCTATGGCTGGCAGCTCAACTGCTCCTGGAACGCGAACTACCTCGAGAACCACGATCAACTCCGTTCGATCTCCCGTTTCGGGGACGAAAAGAGGCGGTGGAAGGAATCGGGCAAGATGCTCGCCACCCTCAACCTCACCCTCCGAGGGACCCCCTTCATCTACGAAGGGGAAGAGATTGGGATGCTTAACCTTCCCAAAGAAGAGCCAAGCCAATATAAAGACGTCTGCTGCCTCAACATTAATGACATCCTCAAACGTTTCCACCTCTCCAAGCGGGCGGCGGTCAATTTTATCGATCATTATAACCGCGACCACGCCCGGAGTCCGATGCAGTGGGACATGAGCCGGAACGCTGGCTTCTCCTCAACTTCGGGACCGACTTGGATCTCGACGAACCCCAATTACCACCGAATCAATGTCGAAGTGGAGAAGGATGATTCCGACTCGATCCTTTCCTTCTACAAAAACCTCCTTGAGCTTCGGAAAGGCTCGAAGGCTTTGACCATCGGGAGTTTCGTTCCCCTCAAAGCCCGTTCGCCCGTCTATGCCTATCGGAGGGATTTCGGAAGCGAAAAGGTCCTCATCGTCATCAATTTCTCCAAGAAGTCATCGCCTTTACCGAAATTGCTCAAAACCCATGGGGGTTCCGTCCTTCTTTCAAACTATGGGGTTCGATCGCTCTCTTCCTTAGCGAGATTGCGGCCCTTCGAGGCTCTCATCCTCGACGTAAAATAAAACGTCTCTTCACCTCTTTTAAGGTGAAACGAAACGCCTCTCCGCGTATGCTATAGGCGTAATGCGCGAGGAGGCTTTTATGCATCGGACTGACAATCTAAAATGGGATGAATACTTCATGGGGATCGCCTCCTTATCGGCCCTTCGGAGCAAGGATCCTTCGACTCAGGTCGGGGCCTGCATCGTCGACGTGAGCCATAAGGTCGTCTCCATTGGCTACAATGGGATGCCGCGGGGGGTCGATGACGAATGCATCCCTTGGGATCATGGCGAGGGGTTGGAATCGAAATACCTCTATGTTTGCCATGCCGAGTTTAATGCCATCCTCAACACCCGCGATGGGTCAGCCCTTAAGGATTGCACCCTCTACGTCACCCTTTTCCCCTGCAACGAATGCGCGAAGGCCATCATCCAGGTTGGAATCAAAGAAATCGTGTTTCTCGACGATAAATACCACGATCACATCGAGGAAAAGGCTTCAAGGAAGCTTCTCGATATGGCGGGGATCAAATACCGGGCCTACGTCGGGAGGAAGGTCGAGATCAGTGTTAAGTAAGAAGAGCCGGGCTTATCGCCTTATCGCCCTCTTTCTTGCCTGGTCGATGCTTGTCCTCGGCGTCATGGCTCCCATCGCTCTTTCGTTGTCGCTTGGCTTAATGGGCCTCTACCTTGCTTTAAGCATTTGGGCTGGGGGCTATCTCCTCGTTGGTCTTGTTAATGAACTCGTTATCTATTTCCGCCACAAAAGAAACAAAGAATGAATATCATCGAAATTCAAAACCTCTCTTTCTCCTACGACGGGGAACATTCGGCCCTCAATGGGGTTTCTTTCTCGGTCGAAGAAGGCAAAAGCGTCGCCATCATCGGACATAACGGCTCAGGTAAATCAACCCTCGCCAAGGTCATGATGGGGCTGCTTTCGGGCTTTGAGGGCGAAGTCAAAATCTTCTCGACCCCTTTAACGGGAAAAACTCTTTTCGCGATCCGGTCGCGAATTGGTATCGTCTTCCAAAACCCCGATAACCAATTCGTCGGTTCGACGGTCGCGGATGATATCGCCTTCGGGCTCGAAAACAAACAGGTTGGCCATGAAGAGATGGAAACGATCGTCAAGGAATACGCGGACGAAGCGGGGATGAAAGAGTTCCTTGAACGGGAACCTCAATCTCTCTCGGGCGGGCAGAAACAACGGGTCGCGATCGCCGGTGTTTTGGCCATGAACCCCGATATGGTCATCTTCGACGAGGCGACCGCCATGCTCGACCCAAAAGGGAAGAGAGAAATCGCCGAACTCGTTGCGAAAATGAAGGAAAAGAAACCGAATCTCACCCTTCTCTCCATCACCCATGACGTCGAAGAGGCCTCCCGAAGCGATCAGGTCATTGTCCTTAACGATGGTAAGGTCTTCTTAAGCGGAACTCCAGACGAGGTCTTCGCCCACGACGAAGAATTGCAAAAGATCAATCTTGATATCCCTTTCGTCTACGCCCTCAAAAAAGAACTCCTCGCTCGGGGCCTTAAAGTCCCTTCTTCCGTTAAAGACCTCCCGTCTTTTGAGGCTTTCTTATGGCGATAAACTTTAAGGATGTATTCTACGTCTATAACAAGAAAACCCCTCTTGAGACCGAGGCTTTAAATGGAGTTTCGCTTTCGATCGCCAAAGGGAGTTTCACGGCTCTCGTCGGGCGAACAGGATGTGGAAAATCGACCCTCGTTCAGCACATCAACGCTCTCTTGTCCCCTTCGGAAGGGGAGGTCGAGGTCGATGGATGGATCAATTCCTCCAACAAGAAAAAACGGAGCAAGCACGTCCGTGAACTCCGAAAGCATGTCGGCTTGGTCTTTCAGTTTCCCGAGTACCAGCTCTTCGAAGAAACGGTCGAAAAGGACGTCGCCTTTGCCCCAAAGAATTTCGGCTCCTCCGAAGAAGAGGCCCTTAAAGCCGCCCACGAGGCGTTAAACGAAGTCGGACTTGATGAATCGTTTTATAAGCGTTCGCCCTTCGAACTTTCGGGTGGGGAGAAGAGAAAGGTCGCCATCGCCGGCATCTTGGCTTTTCATCCCGATGTCCTCGTCGTCGATGAGCCAACGGCCGGACTCGATCCCCTTGGGGCCAAATCGATGATGACTTTGTTTGAAAAGATTCATAAAGAAGGCGTGACCGTCGTCCTCGTCACCCATGACATGAACATCGTTCTTTCCTACGCCGATCACGTCGTGGTCCTCGATTCGGGCCGGGTGGCGAGAATCACGGATCCCGTTTCGCTTTTCGGAGACGATATCGAAGCTTTTTCTCTTGAGACCCCGTTAATTTATCGCCTCGTCAAAGACCTTAAGGCCAAAGGGGCTCCTCTCGACCTCGAGAAGATCAAGGACATCCCAACTTTAGCCGATCAACTCGTCCGGATCGAAAAGGAGAAACCATGAACCAATTCTCCCTCGGCCGTTACGTCCCGTACGACACCTTTCTCCATCGCCTCGATCCCCGGGACAAAATCCTCGGTGTCATCCTCCTGATGGTGGCCATTTTCCTTCCGATCACTGGCTGGGCCATGACGTTCACGATGGGGGGCTTGGCCTTCCTCGTCACCCTTATTCTTCTCTATGCGACGAAGACCAGTTTCCTCACGATCCTCGGCAGCCTCAAATCGATGTGGTTGATGATCGCTTTCCTTCTTGCCATCTATGTTTTAATGCCTCATTCGAACCCGACTCTCGGGGTGGCTTGGAACCTCAACGGTTGGATTGTTTATTGGGATTCCTTCGCTGAAGCCGGGAAAATTATCCTTCGCCTCATCATGATGGTCGAACTGACGATGATTCTGACCGCCTCGACCAAACCTCTCGACATGACCTATGCTTTCGAGTGGTATCTGACCCCTCTTAAACTGATCCGTTTTCCAGCCCACGAAGTCGCCATGACAATCTCGATCGCCCTTCGCTTTATCCCCACCCTCCTCGATGACACCAACCGGGTGATGAAGGCTCAAGAAAGTCGGGGGGTCGATTTCAAACATGGGAACCCCTTCAAAAGGCTTTCGGCTTTGACCTCCCTCATCATTCCTCTTTTCGTCTCGGCCTTCATGCGAAGCGAAGAACTCGCCAATGCCATGGAATGTCGGGGTTATGACCCGAAGGCCAAACGGACCCGTTTCCGAATTCTTAAATGGAAATGGTTCGATTGGATGGGGCTGATCTTCTCAGCCGCCTTCCTCGCTTTCTTCCTATATGTTTCAATCTCGGGTTGGAACGTCTACGCCTTATTTGGCTTGGTGACCTTATGAAGAAATACTTAGCTACCGTCGCTTATAACGGGTCGCGGTTCTATGGCTTTGAAAGACAGCCCCATCTTCGGACCATTCAGGGGTGTTTGGAAAAAAGCCTCTCAAGGATTTTAGGTACAAAAACTCTCATCAAAGGCGCGGGACGAACCGACCGCGGGGTCCACGCTTTGGGGCAACGTTTTTCCTTTGAAGCCAAGGATATATCGGATTTATCTCATTTCGTCTTCTCATTGAACCGTCTTCTTCCTAATGACATTGTCATCAAAGACCTCATCGCGGTCGCGGATAGTTTCGACGCCCGTCATTCATCAAAGGGTAAGGTTTACCTTTATCAATTCTCGTGGGGCCTCCGCGATCCGCGCCTCAAGGACCTTTTGACCCAGTTAGAACGGCCCACTTTCGATTCAAAGAAATTCGTCGAGGCCCTCAGTTATTTCAAAGGAAAGCACGATTTCTCGAATTTCACGACCAAACCGACGGACGTCGACGACTTCGTCCGAACCATCTCCATCATTGAGCCCGACATCGCGGAAAATGAACAAATGGGAGCGGTGGTCTTTCGGGCCAATGGCTTTATGACCTATATGGTCCGTCTCATCGTCGGAACTTGTTTCAAGGCCGCCCTTGGAAAAATCGATCCTCAGGATATCCCCGCGCTTCTCGAAAAGAAGCCTCGTCACATTGTTTCTTATAAAGCCCCACCTGAAGGGCTCTTTCTTGTGGAGGTCATCTATGAAAAAAAAGATTGATTACACTTATCATTCCCACACGTGGCGGTGCGGACATGCGAGCGGAACCGACGAGGAATACGTCCTTTCGGCCCTCGAGAACGGTTACAAGATCCTCGGCTTCAGCGATCACGTTATGCTTCCAGGGGCTTCGCAGCCTGGCATCCGCGGCGAGTATTCGCTTTTTCAAGGTTATGTCGACTCAGTCCGCGAACTTCAAACCCGTTATAAAGGTCGCCTTGTCATTCATTTGGGATTTGAGGCCGAATGGTATGGCGATTTATACCGCGATTATTACCATGATCTCCTCAAGAGTAAGAAGATTGATTATCTAATCTTGGGACAGCATTGTTACTTGGAGGATGGTCACTTTCGCTGGTACGCCTCGGGGAATGACAAAGTTGCCTCATTAAAACATTACGTTCATGACGTCATCGAAGGCATGAAGACTGGTTTATTCACTTATGTCGCCCATCCTGATCATTTCATGTCGTGGTATGGGAAATGGGATGATCACACCTTGGAGGCGGCTAGGGCCATCGCCAAGGCCTCAAAAGAACTGGGTGTTCCTCTTGAAGTCAATATGGGTCCATCGCGTTGGGGCCGAAGGAATAAGGAAGGCGAAGCTATCGACGTCGCTTATCCCTGCCCTCAATTTTGGGATGTGGTGGGGGAAGTCGGTTCATTAGCGATTATTGGGGTCGATGATCATGATCCAAGTGAGCTCAAGAATAGCCCCTTCGAATGGGTGATATCCTTCGTCGAGAAGCACAATTTGAACTACATCGACCGGGTCCAAATCAAGCCCCGGGGTTAAAACTTGGTGTTTCTCTCGATAATATCGAGTGCTATCATACTAGAGCGATTCGAGGAGAATCATCATGGGAAGACATTTTGAAGTCAGGGCCGCCGCCATGGCTGCGACCGCCAAAGCCAAGAGCGCCGTTTACATGCGCGCCAGCAAGGAAATCTATGCTGCCGCCAAATCTGGAATTCCAGATCCCGAGAGCAACCTTGCCCTTCGGGCCGCAATCGACAAATTTCGGAAGACGACTCCGAAGGACGTTATCGAACGGGCCATCGAAAAAGCCAAGGGCAGCGATGCCGTCAGCTATATCAACGGCCGTTACGAGTTTTTCGGCCCGGGCGGAAGCTATATCGTCATCGATACTCTTACCGACAACGTGAACCGGGCTTTAGTCTCGGTTCGGACCATCGTCACCCGTAAGGGCGGCAAGATGGGAACCGTTGCCTATAACTTCGATTATCTCGGCGTCATCGACTTTAAAGGCGAAAACCGCCAAGACGTCGAAGACAACCTTATCCTCGCTGACATCGACGTGAAGTCGGTCACCCTCGAAGATGGGGAGATTGAGGTCCAAGTGGCCCCATCTGGTCTCGAAAAGAGCAAAGAAGTCCTCAAAGGGATGGGCATCACCGATTTCGATTCGGCCGAAACCACCCTCGTTCCGCAGCAATGGGTTACCCTCGATGCGGACGACGTTACTAAGTTCAAGACGATGCTGGAGGAACTCGATGAATGCGAGGACATCCAGGCCGTCTATCACAACGTCGAAAACGTCTAAACGATCCTCGTTTATGTCTCGAGGCCCCAAAAAGGCCTCTTTTTTATCAATATTGTTCCCTAAAGGGAACGAAAAACTTTGACAACGGGCCTATGCATAAGCATAATTACCGCTGGCACTACTTTGGACTAGTAAACCCCGGTAAAGTCTACAAATTCAAAAAAGTCGCACAAACTACGGCAAAAGGAGACTATTATGCAACGTCAGACCACACTGGCTAAACCACTCGAAATCAAACGCAATTGGTATCTTGTGGACGCCACCGATATCCCATTAGGACGTCTTGCGAGCAAGATCGCCGTCATTCTCATGGGCAAGAACAAACCGACCTTCACCCCGAACGTCGACTGCGGTGATTACATCATCGTCATCAACGCCAGCAAGGTGAAAATGACCGGCAACCATCCCGACACCAAGAAGAACTACTACAACGTTTCGGAGTACAACGGTGGCTTACGCACCCGTTCCTCCGGCGTCATGCTCAAGGAATTCCCCGAAGAACTCATCAAGCGTTCCGTCTGGGGCATGCTCCCGAAAGGACCTCTCGGCCGCGACATCGTCGCCAAACTCTTCGTCTACAAAGACGAGAAGCACGAACAAGAAGCCCAAAAGCCGATCGTCCTCGATCTTAGCAAATAAGGAGAATAACCATGGCAGAAAAAGCAACAAAGTATTACGGAACCGGACGTCGTAAATCCTCGATCGCCCGCGTCTATGTCCAAGCTGGCAAAGGCCAGATCACCATCAACGGTCGCGACGTCAAGGCCTATATGCCTTACGCCACCCTCGTCACCGATCTCTCACAGCCCTTGGTTCTTGAAGGCGCTGATAAGAAGTACGATGTCGTCGCCGAAGTTAAAGGCGGCGGATTCACCGGACAAGCTGAGGCCATTCGCCTTGGCATCGCCCGCGCCCTTCTCGAAGCCCATGAGGACCGCAAAGCCCTCAAGGTCGCCGGGATGCTTACCCGCAACGCCCGTTCCAAAGAACGTAAGAAGTACGGCCTCAAAGCCGCTCGTCGCGCTCCGCAGTTCTCCAAGCGTTAATCGCTTCCTGATGAACTTTTGCCCAGCCTCACGGTTGGGCTTTTTCTTTCCTTTTCTCTTTCCGACGATGGTATATCCTTATATGGTCATTAATCATATGAAGGAGATTCGTTATGGATCAGGAAATCGAACATTATTTCAAGGCCGAAGAAAAGAGACAAAACGACGGTATTGAGCTTATTTGCTCGGAGAATTACCCCTCGAAAGATACGCGGATTGCCATGGCTTCGATCATGTCGGCCAAATACGCGGAAGGTTATCCGGGCCACCGATACTATGGGGGATGCGAGAACATCGACGCGGTCGAAACGATCGCGATCAAACGGTGCTGTGAACTCTTCCATTGCCGTTTTGCTAACGTTCAACCCCATAGCGGCTCCCAGGCCAACTGCGCGGCTTACCATGCCCTCATGAACCCGGGCGAGACCGTCCTTGCCCTTCTCCTTAACGATGGGGGCCATCTCACCCATGGCTCGCCCGTCTCCTTCAGCGCCCAAACATATCATTTCGTCCATTATCCTTTAGGGGATGATGGCCGTCTCGACTACGAGAAGATCAAGGAATGCCTCGACCTAGAGAACCCCAATCTTTTCCTCGCTGGGTATTCGGCTTACCCCTATGCGATCGATTTTAGGAAGATGCGGGCCCTCGTCGATGAGCATAATGCCCATTCTCCGGTTCATTGCTATTTCATGGTCGATATGGCTCATATCGCCGGCATCGTTGCCGCGGGCTTATGCCAGAATCCATGCGACTACGCGGATGTCGTGACCTCAACCACCCACAAGACCCTCCGGGGACCTCGGGGTGGGTTGATCCTCACGAACGACGAGGAACTAGCTAAGAAGATCGATAAGGCCATCTTCCCGTATTCCCAAGGCGGGCCTCTTGAGCATGTCATCGCTGCCAAGGCCGTCAACTTCCGAGAGGACCTAAAGCCCGAGTTCAAAGACTACATTGCCAAAGTTCTAGCTAACACCAAAGCTTGCAGTGACGAACTCGCTAAGCGAGGGGCGGTGGTCTCCGGAAGCGAAAACCATCTTTTCCTCATGAATGTCGTCACTTCCTTCATGATGAACGGGAAAGCCGCTCAACTTCGCCTTGAGGCGTGCCACATCACCACGAACAAGAACATGATCCACGGCGACACCTTGAAGCCGACCGAGACAAGTGGGATCCGGATTGGTTTTCCAGCCGTCACTTCTCGCGGTTGCAGCAAGTCGGAAGCCATTGAGATTGGCGATCTGATCTACGACATCCTCAGCGATAAGGCCTTTACTCCCGAACCATATCTAAAACGGGTCGACGCCATCGTCAAACGGTGGAAGGACGTCATGGAACTTGAATATTGAAGATCCGTTCCAAGACTGGCATTTCCAATAAGAAATTTATCCGATTGCTCCTCTTCTTTCCCCTCAGGTTTTTCTTGTTGTTTCTTATCCTTGCGACTTGGGCTGGGTCGTTGTATATTATTAAGGCGCTTTTGAGGCGCCTGTGGGCCTTTAGCTCAGCTGGTTAGAGCGTGCGCTTGATAAGCGCAAGGTCGATGGTCCGAGCCCATTAAGGCCCACCACAGGAAAAAAGAAGCCCCGCCACAAACAAGCGGGGCTTTAATTCTTCTAATACACTCCTAGTCGCGGTACAATTCTTAAGCCTAGATTGGGTGCTTAGCTCAGCGGGAGAGCGCTTCCTTCACACGGAAGAGGCCGTAGGTTCGATCCCTATAGCACCCACCATTCGTAACCTCAGCCACGTCGGAAGCGTGGTTTTTCTTTCTTCTTCATCTTAAGAAGATAGTTACCGAAATGGCTACGAGAATGGTATTATCTATTTCGGCGTTTCACGCCATGCCGCCTTAGCTCAGTTGGTAGAGCAACTGATTTGTAATCAGTAGGTCATCGGTCCGATTCCGGTAGGCGGCACCAAAGCGAGATATAACCGATGCTGCTACGGCATCGGTTTTTAAATGTCTTTGCAAAAGAAAAGTGCGAAGAATCATGTTAAAAGCGTAAAAAAGCCGAATCGATATCTCGTTTCACTTTCCTTATAGCTAATTGTCGTTTTTTATCATCGAATTGACGAAAATTAACGACATTCGGCCGGCATTATAGATTGGGATAGGGGATCCGGAAATAGTCCATAATGGCTTTATACTTGTCTTGGCCAGTAAGACAAGTGTCCAACAATTGTTTCGGATAGCGATTGTAGTTCTTAAGACCCCGGTAATAGTAAGCCTTCATATCCTCATTGATGAGGAATGGAATGTGTCCGTTTTTTAGACATTCTTTGAACGCGATCAGGCGTCCGACCCTGCCATTCCCGTCTTGGAAAGGGTGGATGCTTTCGAATCGTTGATGAAATTCAATAATGTCCTCGAAGGAAATCGATCCCTTTTCAGAATAAGATGAGAGCAAAAAACCCATACTCTGCGGAACGTCTTCGGGGGCGACGGTGGAGACGCTCCCAATGATATTAGGGAGCTTTTTGTAATCGCCGACGGCAAACCAATCCAAATTGGCATCATGGGTCCCCGTCTTCAGTATCCGATGTAATTCTTTGATCATCGGTTCATTTAGTGGGTCAAAGACGTGATCAAGAATGTAACGAATACAGACGAAATGATTGGCGGTTTCTATGACATCGTCCACGGGTACTCCTTGGGTATTTTCGGGCAAGAGAGTGTTGGTTTCATAAATCAAACGCGTCTGGTCCTCGGTTAATTTCGATCCTTCGATATGATTGGAGTTATAGGTCATCACGATTTGGGTCTGATGATATATTCCGCCTTTTATTCCGTTCTTCTTTTCAGAAAGAAGCCTCTCGAGCAAAGGGCTAACCTCTTGCTCAGGAACATAAGAAAGCAAGTCGCCTGGCTGCACGTTGAGATAGCGGCAAATTCGTTCAACGACCGCAAGGGAAACAGGTTCGTTTTTGCTTAGTTTGGCTAAAGTTGCCGGTGCTAATGAAGCGGCTTTCGCCAAATCGGTTTTCTGCAGTTTTTGTTTGGCAAGAATCACGAATAATTTGTCATATGAAACACTCATAATAACTCCTCTTCATTAGTATACTCCAATATTCAATAAAGCGAATATCTACTATTTAAATATTCATAGTCACGAATATTGCCTTTAATCTATTATTATGTATTTTAAATCAATAATGCTAATTTTTAGCGCTAAATGTTCCTTGATAACTCTCAAAATATATTGAAACTTCCCGAAACAAAAAGACACGGAAATTGAATGATAACAGTGTCCGACCGAGAAAATGAGATGAATACTCTCAGACATCACCCAAGTCCATCTTCGCCTTTGTAACGGGTTGTTGATCTGCTTTGCTCCAGTATGCTGTGTCAGAAAGCAACGGTACAATTGATCAAAATGATCAATCATTTCATTTCCAAATTTATTTGTTTTGTAAAAACGCCCATTCATTCGAGAGAGAGGTAACAAAACCCTTAAAATAAACATCAAAAATCAAAACGCAGTAATGAAATTCGAACAAGAATACAATATTGAAGGATTTGCTCAAATAAGTCAGTATATTGTAAAGTGGTGGACAAGAAATGAAAGTTAAGCGCATCGTACCATTACTTTTGGCAACGATAGTCCTTTGTTCATGTGGTTTGGTCAAGAATGCCGGGTTTAACCAAAGTTTACTAAAGGACTACGGGATTAGTGATTTGCCCGAACTTTCGAACGAGATAACGTACGCAAACCAAGAAGGGAGCAGGATATTCGCCTCCATTGGCAACCAAGAGTACAACGATTACGTTAATTCCGTTGTGAATTATTTCCTTCATAAAGATACAATCCATCATTTTGGGAAAAAAGAACAAAAGGGATTAATGGCGGAGATGCTCCCCGATTATGTGGTAATCCCCTTGGAAGAGAATGGCAAATATGATTCATCGATTGTTCTTTGCTATTCATTGACTGAAGAACTCAGCGAAGGCGATGATGGAACGTTTTTACTCATAAACCCGCTGGAGATTGATTTTGATAGAGCTAACGCCAGTACTTTGAGTGTGTCTCACAATTTGACGATTGAAATTAGAGAATCTGTATCCGTTCATATCGTCAATGATTAATGGTTTTTCAATTTAGACCAACCTTGCCAATGTGATAGGATTCAGATTATAAAACGAATCGGTTTATGCCGTTGCATGGAAGCTGAACACTTGGTCGTCATTTCCTCATTGAAATGGTTTTACTAACTAATAAATTGCAAAAATTGGTTAGAAAACGTATATCATTAACTATTCTTTTAAAAAATTGATTAATCGTTCCAAAAACGTTGCTCCAAATTGCATAATTTGCAATCATTAAAACGAAGTCGGAATCAGGAAGCGTCATTTCCGGCTTAATTGAGATAAATTTGCGAAAGCCTGGAGAATTGTCGCCACTTATTCGAGCAAAGCCATTGGACTCAACAGATCAATGATCCGATTTCAATAGATATTGTTAAACCTGTTTCATCAATAAAAATGTTCTGCTAAACATTAAATTTCAATGAACCATAAATTGACGAATGAAAACTCGAGGTGGATTCTGAGAAAGTCTTTAAATTATTACAAAAATTCTGCTTCAGGGATTTAATAGTAGAGATCGAGCTGACCATACTTTTGGCCTTGGTTTGTTCCATTACAAGAAATTGTTCCGAAATAGGTCGAATTTGCGAAAAATGCATCTAAAGAATCGTTCGTTGTACATTTTAACCAACCGACGATCCCCCCAACGTTGTCTTTGCCAGTTAGATCTGCCGTTACCGTAACGTGATCAAGAACGGTGTCAAAATTTTCGTAGGAATATGTGAGATTAGCAGTTCCAATTGCCCCGCCAACCCCATTTTCTAATGTGTATTGTGGCCCATCATCCAAAGAAATGATTGTTCCCGAAAAAGAACAATTTTTTATTATCGTTCCATGTGCATAGCTAGAAAGGCCGCCAATGAGCCCTCGACCTTTTATATTACCTTCTACAACGCAATTTCCAAGGTAACTTTCAAAAGACTCGTTGACGATTGAAGCGGTGTATGAAGAACTCGTGATTGTCGGACTGTCCTCGATGAAATCTTTTAAGACCAAGCCGTCGATATAAGCAGAGATGGCAGTCCCAAACAAAGAAGTATAGTAAAGTTGCGATTCATTTGATAAAGCAATAGGAACTACGGAAAGACCACTAATCCAATAATGATAAGGATTGAGAAACACGCCTTTGAAAGCTGCTTCCGTTCCACCGGGGCACAAAGTCGAAAAGTCGTTCGTTCCCCGTGCATCAATATTTGCCGCTAAATAGAAGGCTCCGCTTGGGTTTGAACGGACCAAATTAAAGTCTTCAAGTGAGGAAATTGGAACCAATAACTTGGCATCATAAACATAGAATTTTCCTAATGAGATTCCACCATAAACGATTTTAGTGTTGTCGTCATATGTTCTGCACATGAGTGTGTAAAAACCAGGTTTTTCAAATACAACGCTGGTCTTTGTGGTTTTGTAATAGCTCCCATCACCGAGAGAATAACCGGTCATGTCTATTGATGAAATGGTTATATTTTGGTTATCAAAAGCAACGTCCTTGTTATCAAAATAATACGTTTTTCCAGTCTCGCACAGAATAGCCCGATTCCGTAGAGTGTTTTTGACATTGCTTTGAGACCACTGATAGGAATGGGTTTGATGATATACCAAGCCCGCAATGCCACCTACCAGAGCCAAAACTCCTAATATGGAAGCGGAAATAATAAGGATCTTTTTCCGTTTTTCATGAGCGTAATACTCGCGAGTTATTTCCTTGTCATCGTCAATGAGAAAATCTTTCTCGACCTCAAAAAGTTTGCAGAGATCATCAACGCTTGCATCAGAAGGGAAACCAAGTCCTTGCTCCCATTTCGCAACGGCCGATCGTGAGACGTTAACCTTGTTCGCGAGCTCGCTTTGGGTCAGATTGTTCTTGATTCGAAGTTCTTTGAGTCTTTTTGGAAACATGTGGCTGAAATGATGATAACACTGACACAAGATTATGAATGACACTTATTAAGTTTCTTGTGACACTTTGCGCTTTTAGTAAACGTTTTTAAAACATTGCCTATAAAATGTTTCTGCTAATATCGAATAGCATTTTCGTCATAGTTATTAGCAAATTTCCCACGTCATTGTCAAAAAACGTGATTGTTTATCAAGAGTTTGTGGATATTTGAGACAAAACGCAACAACCTAGAAAAATTCTACCCGTCGTTTGAATGAAAGGTTTTATATTACTTTTATTTATTTACATATAAATATATCCTTTAGTGGGGAAGTTAGTTTTGTTTGCTTAAGGCAGACACGTGGAAACTGCTTTGTAAACGATTGTTTGCGTAACTCTTCGCAAGAAGGGCGTTAGCGACATTCGTCACGCAAGCGTGGACACGCATTGTCGTTAACGCCCTTCTTACGAAACGACGCAACGGTAACTTCCCCACCCATTGTGAATTCATTTTATCGTTGGCCATTAAGTTCTATTAGTCTTTCAAGACACCTGGTTTTTCTTTGCGGACCATTCGAAGAAAATAAAGGAAGAAGAAGTATCTTGGAACAATACATACGTTCGAAAAATCAAGGTGAATCAAGACTTATGCCAATAGTCGTAGACAACATATTTTCAGACGACTTCATCAAAAAGAATAAACTTGACCTTAGTTTACTTGAAGAAATTGTCTCATCTGTTTCGTATAAAACTTATGTGTTTTTGGACACAATGTCGACTAGTTACGAAACTGGCTTGTTTACTAATCATTTTGCCAATGATAACGTGACCATTTTTCTTGAAAAAGATTATCTTAAGCGCCAAAACAATAGAATAGGTGAATTTATTCAAAAATCTAACCAAAACATTCGCACTTATTCAGCAAAAAAAGATGCAAATGGCTATATTTCATTTTGTGGATCTGATGAACAAGAAGAACCTCCGGACGAAATTAAATCGGTAATTGATAAAGATAGTGATTGTGTTACGGTCACAGAATCGCACGTGGTTTTTCGGCACCTTGACAATGAAAATCTCAAATTTTGTGAGTTTGGATGGCTTATCGATAAGGCAAACAGGCTCGTTTTTTCTTGTTCAATAAAAACGTTGTTTTATTACCTTGGGTATATAAGCAAAAACAACCGGGAAAATGCTCTTGAAGACTATGTCAATAAAATGAAAAACGATCTCTTTTCATTGTTTCTTTCATCTTCTTCAGATATTAAGTTCGTGACAAAAACTGCCTTGTCTGTTCCGGAGATAACGATGGCAGTTTCCGGGTTTGATTTTGATAAACTTGCCTTGCATATTCTGAAAATGTTTTCTCAGATAAGCAAGGTCTCGGAGAACAAAAAGAACGTTATGTCTGTTATATGGGATGACAAAATGTATTTTAATCCTTCCGTTTCAATTAGCGTTAATCTCTTAAGCATAGTCTCCGATTATCCAAATAAGACTGAGAAAATGCTGGTTAATTATAAAAATAGACCGTCGGATTTTGTTAAAAAGATTACGCTAACGGTGAACGGGAAAAAGAGAAGCATTATTACATATTCATCAAACAAAAATGGAAAAGAACTTCGAGAGTACCACACGTCGCTTGTTAAAGCCTTTTCAGAGTATTTTTCCCCAAGCCCTTTTTCGTTTTCATATTCAAAGAATTGTGATGTAAAAAAATGTCTTCAAAAGCATCTTTTAAGTGCTTCTTTCGAAAAATTAGACATTCATCATTTTTTTGAATCAATAAGATTTAAAGCTTGTTCGAATCTATTAATTGAAAAAATTAAGGGCTTAAACGATTCCTCACCAATCAAATTTGGAACAAATAGTGAAATAAAAGCAATTTTTGGCGGATGTTTTTATCACGGATATCTTCCGATAGGGTTTTGTAGTTCTCCATTTCTTTCGGAGTTTTTTATGTTTTCTTTTGATGCGGATGTTGGGAGAACGGCCAACAGTAGTAGTATTATTTACACTAGATATGCTGACGACATGCTCGTTTCCTCACCAATTGAAAATAGGAATACTATTAAGCCAGTTCTTGACGAAATCAAAAGACAACTCTCTGTTAGAAAACTAGCATTGAACGAAAATAAACGGCTTAGTATGACCCTATATAACGAAGGTGATAGTATCAAGTTTTTGGGAGCAACCATCACAAGGAACAAAGGCGGAATCAATCGAATTGGGATTTCCCGTAAACGATTGCTGAAAATAAGTAAGCTTTTTCAATATGCCGCTCGTCATAAAAACAGAAAAATGTTAAACAAGGCTTTTGCCGAGGCTCTTTACGTTAGACATATCTCTGACGAATCATACGTTCGCTTGGGAAAAATAATCATGATTAAAACAGGGTTCTCATTTCAAGATTTTCAAAGAATGAATATCGATTAATTAGTTGCTATTAATGATTTTTTATTGTTTTGTGTGTAAATTTATTAAATCTGATAACACTCAATTTAAAGAAACGCCATTTGGCACTTATTACTATTCGAAAACTTAGTTACGTTTTGTCAATTTGTTCATTCTTTGTGCTGATTATTGTGTTATTATTTCAAAGTTTATGGAAGCTATTAAATTGACTGGCAAAGACTCATTGGATTATGTCAAAAAGAAGGGCGATTTTCTGTTTCTTTTCATTATCTATGGCATCATCTTTGTCATATCACTCTTTGTTGGTGCAGTGGTTGCCATTCAATCACCACGCGAAGTCTTAATCGTGGTTTGGACCATTCTTGGCCTACTTGGTTTCTACATTCTGCTCTTTACGCCTTTTCTCATTGTTTACGCGGCTCGAATGAAGAAAACCGCCCGCATAAACGATCTCGTTTTTCAGAAGGCTGTCCTTTCTGATCTCATCGACGATTCGTTTGGACGCCGTGTATGTTTTCATTTCTCCGTCGCAATTGAAATTGATGGAAAGAGAACAATCGTGGATACCGACAACATCTTCTTTCCAAAGTCATTGTATTTCCCCGCGCTTGAAACCTACATGAATAAAACGGTGACGGTGGGCTATAGCCCCTCGACAAATCGTTTATTGGTTTTTCCACTTCCTAAATCATTATAGAAAGCGTTGAAAGTTAATCTCTTTCTTCGAGCAAGGCCGCGATTCTTTCAATTGAAGCATTGAACTGTTCGTCGTTGTCGTTGTTAAAGAGGATGAGGCTATAAGGATCGTCAGGTATGGCAAGGTTACTGGGAACGGTGAAGTTTTGAGACTTCACGAATTTGTCCCAATCGATAAGTTTGAAGGAGTCGCGGGGGCTATTCCGTTCAATCATCCTTTGGTGGACGACATCAATCGAACAGATGATCCAAATGATGGCGAGGTGGGCGTTATATTCGTCTTTGAGTTTCTTGCGGAGACCTTCGATGTATTCCTTGCTTCGAATTTCGCGTCCGAAAGGAGCATTAATGAGAACGATGTCGTCGTAGTGGAGGGCGTCGAGAGCCATTGATATGATGACTTCGTATTCGGGGTCCCGGAGATACTTCTCAAAGAAAGGCCCTTCGCGATCATTAGGTTCTTTCGCCATCTCAAAAACAAGATTAGAAAGAGGAATCAATGAGTCTTTATCGAGATAAACAACGTGACGTAGTTTCTCCGCGAGCTTCATGCTGACGTAGGTTTTCCCACTGGCAGGCGGGGCGGAGACGAGGATGAGTTTCTTTTCCATGTGAGCCGTCTAGATACGGTTCCTTTCACGGTCGGCAATATGATAAACCCGTAGGTTGATATTAAAAGACAATTCTTTAATGGAATCCTGGAACATCGGCCTTGTCGATCGCTTCAAGATCATTTTCCTTGATGACGAAATCGAGTTCGAGGTTCTTTTTGATCCGTTTGGGGTCGATAGATTTCGGAAGGGCGATCGTCCCTCTTTGCAAACACCACTTAAGGCATAACTCCGCCACCCCGACTTTGTATTTCTTGGCAAGAGCGAGGAGAGTCTCGTTTTCAAAGACCTTGCCATGGGCGAAGGGCGAATAGGCCTCAAGGGCGATGCCTTTGCTCTCGCAATATTTTTGGAGATCTTCGCGGCGATAACCTGGATGGTATTCGACCTGGTTGACCGCCGGGACGATGTGGCAGTTCTTCAAAAGGTTTTCGATGTCCTTCTTGTCGAAGTTCGAGACTCCAATGGCTTTGATCTTTCCTTCTTTTAAGAGATCTTCCATCGCTAAGAAGGTGGCGACGTTTTCCTTGTCGTAACGATATCCCTTATCGGATCCCATCTCGGCCCAGGGGCGCGGGGCATGGATCAGATAAAGATCGAGATAAGTGACGTCAAGGGCTTTGATTGTGGCCTCGAAAGCCTTTTTGCATTTATCGTAACCTTTGGTCTCGGCTGGGACCTTGGACGTGATGAAAATGTCTTCGCGGGCGATTCCCGACTCCTTGATGGCCTTCCCAACGTAATTCTCGTTGTGATAAGCCGCGGCGTCGTCGATGTGACGATAACCCGCCGCTAAAGCGGCCTTCACGGCTACGTCGACCTCGTCTTTCTTATAGATAAGCCAAGTCCCGAATCCGATGACGGGGATCTTGACTCCATTGTTCAGAGTCTTTGTTTCGATTACCATTTTTTGTCCTCCGCCTCCATTGTAGAGGCCCTCAACCATTCTTCAACCTAAACGGAACGAATCGCTTCAAGCGATCTCCTTAACTTCATCCTTCACCATGACGTTCAATTCGCCCGTATGGGATTCTTTCGATATCTTCTCAAGCGGCAGTTTAAAGTAGGTGGCTTTTCCGCGGGCGAGCATTTTTCCATTCATGTCGAGGATCTCCCCCGTTCCTTCAAATGTCAGATGGGTGATGGAGGTCAGCCTCCCGATTCCTTTAAGAGGAACCCCATAAGGTACGGGTTTATGAAATTCGACCTCGATCTTCATGGTGACGCCCCAGGTTTCCGGTTCCTTGATCCAAATCGCCCGGCCAATGATTTCATCGATCATCGCGGTGATAAGACCACCATGGGTTCTTTCGGGGTAGCTCTGAAGCATTTCGTTAAATTCGAAGAGCGAGACCACGCTCTCATCCTCCATTTCGTAGAACTTGGCTTTGACTCCATTGGGATTATCTAATCCGCAGACGATGCAATTATGAGAATTGGCTTGTTTTCTAATGACTTTCATCTTGTTGTCCTTTTCAGTAAACAATTATATACGTCGGCGGTATTTTTATTCCTCCGACTTGGTATAATTTATAGCAATGAAAGAACCATTGGCCTTCCGGGTCCGCCCCCAAATCCTTTCCGAAGTAATTGGTCAGGAAGATTTAGTCGGTCCCACGGGCTTTTTGACGAAATCGGTTGAGAAAAAAGCTCTCTTCTCACTTATCCTTTTCGGACCCCCGGGAACAGGAAAGACAACGATCGCCGAAGCTTACGCGAGATCCATTAAAGTCCATTCGGTCTCTTTGAACGCCGTCACCACCTCAAAACAGGAGATGGTCTCCGCGGTCGAGGAAGCCAAGATTTGGCATCCTTGTATCATCATCATGGATGAAGTCCATCGGCTCGATAAAACCAAACAGGATTTTCTTTTGCCTTATGTCGAAAACGGAACCTTCTTTCTCATTGGGGCGACGACCACGAATCCCTACATATCCTTAAACCGCGCGATTCGATCCCGTTGCCGTCTTCTCGAGGTCAAACCTCTTAAGGACGAAGAAGTCGTTCTTGGATTAACTAGAGCCATTGCGAACCCCAAAGGGCTTAATGGCCAAGTCTCTTTCGCTCCTGAGGCCCTTCGCTACATCGCCAAGCTTTCCGGCGGAGACATGCGCTTCGCCCTCAACATGGTCGAAGAAGCCGCGGTCCAATTCGGGGAGAAACCTATCGATTTGGCCATGGTCCAATCGATTGAACGGGTCCCAAATTATGCGATGGATAAAGACGAAGAAGAGCATTACGACTCTGTTTCTGCTCTTCAGAAATCAATCCGCGGGAGCGATGTCGATGCTGCACTGTATTATTTAGCCCGTCTCGCGATCGCCGAAGACCTCGATTCGATCAAACGTCGCCTTCTCGTGACGGCTTATGAAGACGTGGGGCTCGCTAACTCCAATGCCGTGATGCGGACTCAAATGGCCATTGAAGCGGCTGAACAGGTTGGCTTTCCTGAAGCCGTCATCCCTCTCGGGGACGCGGTCGTCGATCTTTGCCTCTCTCCCAAGAGCAAAGCTGGATGCCTCAGCATCGAAAAGGCCATGGAATATGCCTCTTCGAAACCTTTCTACGTTCAGGATTACCTCAAATTAACCCCCGTCAACGTCCGCGATGAAGATAAGTATCCCTACGATCGTCCTGATCTATGGGAACGGATCCAATATCTTCCAGATTTCATCAAGGATATGAAGTTCTACCTTCCATCTGACCGTTCAGCTTACGAAAAAGCCTTAAACGAAAACTATCGCCGGCTTCTCAAGCAAGGTCGAACGAACAATCTCTCGGCCCTAAAAAACAAAGACAAGTAAAAAACCGATGGAATGGGTCCATCGGTTTTTTGTTAATGCCCACCAGGTGGGTTATGGCCTCCGGAAGAGCCAATGTTAACCGTTGATGAACTCCAAGTGCCCGAGGTGATGGAAGTCGTGCTGGTGGCCGTAAAGCCCGTGAAAACTCCTTTGAATACTTCGTTCCCACCCGTGATTGACGAAGTTCGGGCGATGGTCACGCTTCCCGATACGAAAGACGAATCGGAGATGTAAAGCGAATAGGCCGCGGCAAATTGAGGTTTGATCGCGAAACTCCCGCCGGAATTCGTGACGATTAAGTATTGGCTTGTCGAAACGGCGCTCGACCACGTCGAAAGGATGCTGTACTGAGTCCCCGATGATCCAACCGCCATGTCGTTCGTTCCATAAGCGGCGAGAAACCCACCGGACTGTTTGCAGTAATACGATCCGCCATCGCCATAATCAAGGGGGCCGTTTCCTCCTCCGGATTGGCTGACGACGGTGAAGCCTCCGGTCACGATCAGATTGCCATTGCTATCCAATCCATCGCCTGAAGCCGCCACATAGTTATATCCACCGGAAATCGTGAGGGTTGGAGTTACGCCGCTCGAAGTGGTTCCTCCTCCCCAATCGTTTCCGGTCGAATCGCTTCCTCCGGCCGCGTTCATCCCATCATCGCTCGAAGTGACGGAATTGGTCCCTCCGCTAATTACGATATTGAGGCCTTCAAAGCCTTCGTACGATTTTGTGACTGTGGTGGTCCCTCCACTGATGGTTAATGCGCTTTCGGCGTGGACTCCATCGTCTCCGGCACTGATTGAAAAGGTCCCGCCCGAGATAGTCACGTTGGCATTTGAATGAACGCCATCATCAGAGATCGAGGAGATCGAATAATCGCCTCCGCTTAGGTACGTCGAGAGCGTGGAGACGATTCCTTTTGATCCGGTGTTACTTGTTCTCGTTCCGCTCGTCGTGGCTTTTATCGTTCCCGAACCTCCAGCAATGTAGATGTTCGCGGCCGAATCAATCCCATCGTCATATCCGGAGATGCTATAAGTCCCTTCGATCAGTTTGATTCCGGCGAATTCATCAACGTCGAGATCGGCCGTTTGATCTTCGTCGATCTTTAGTCCATCGCCTCCCGTCGAGGTGACATAGACATTTCCTAAATCACTTGAATCACCTAGAAGGATCGATTTGTGGGCTTTGATCCCATTATTCGGAGCCGAGACGGAAAGGGTTCCATTTTTAACTTCGACTTTACTGTCACTGGCGATTCCATTATTGAAAGTCGAAATGACGTTGAGGGTTCCTGAACCAATTACTTCCAATTTTTTGTTCGAAAAAATCGCCGCCTTGTCTTCTCCGCTTGAGGTAGTCGAAGTTCGACTGTCGACTATGGTGTTAACCGTATTCGCGAGTTTCTTTATTTTGATCTTTTCACCGTTAATGGAGGCGATTGGAGCGTTGACCAACGTCCCACTTTGGGTGATGGAGACGCCGTTTAAATCCAATTCGACCGTGTCCTCGTCGTCGGCGGAAATGAGAATGTTACCCTTGCTGAGGGTTCCATTGACCAGATAGAGGCCTTTAGCGGAAATCGTCACGGTGTTTCCACTCACCGAGACATTGCTCCCGGTGAAGCTTGTTCCGTTGTCTACGAGATTGATGGTCGCGGTATAGCTAGAAGGATCGACCGAGGTTGAGGAGACGGCGGTGCTCACGCTGGTGTTGACTGAAACGCTCGAATTGGTGCTTGTCGAAGCGGTGCTTGTTGATGAAGTGAGAGTCTCGTTTTGGCTGGTACTTAGCTCAAATGAACAGGCGGTGAGAGCTAAAGGAGCCAAAGCGCACAGCAGGAAACGTTTTTTCATTGTCTTCTCCTCGGGGGAATTGATGTTGCTTCGAACTATTAACAAGGAAACGCTTTCATTTTGTTGGTGAGTGGTCTGTAAACGCTTTCTTAATGTTTATCACTTGCCGATTGGAAATATGGGGCTATGATAACGTGCTTCCGATAAAAAGGAAGTTAAAAGATCAAAGGAGGAAACGCGACAATGAATAAGAATTTCAATGCTAACAACGGTGTCTATTTCGACCCCGCTGACAACCATAATGCTTCTAGTTCTCGTAACGATTTCGAAGAGACTTTAGGCGAGGGCTTAGCCCTTACCTACTTCGACAGCATCGCTAGCGGGCACGAAGACTAATTAAGGTTAGTTTATGAACGGGGGCTTTCGAGCCCCTTTTCTTTTTACTTCCTTTTCAGGGCTTCTGGCGTCTATAATTTGTCGCTCGGGCCTATGGCGGAATTGGCAGACGCGTTAGACTTAGGATCTAATGAGGCAACTCGTGCAGGTTCGATTCCTGTTAGGCCCACCAAAATCAATAGCCTTTGGCCCCTGGGAAGGGGCCTTACGCTTTTTATTACTACATTCAAAGCGACGTAATTTTGAATTTTTTCTTGTTCTCAAAATTTTCATCTTTCAAATAATGCAGCATTCATGAAAACTATGCTTTTGACCTGTTATTTTTTATACATGAAATGCAAAATCACATATTCTTTGCAAAACATCGAAGCCAATTGTCACGAAGAGGCATATCATTAATCTACAAGGAAAGATAATGGCGATGTTACGGTCTAGAAATTCCTATTTGGCATTGGCTGTCGCGGTCACGAGTTTGGCCGTTCTATCTTCTTGTGGGCCTACTTTTGGATATGTAAGTCATTCTTTTTCTTTGGGAGAATCCGCTACGTTAACGGATGCCTCATTCTGCAGAGTTAAGGTTGAAACATCTGCTAACGACAAAATATATGTTAATAAAGCCATTTCTGACGCCGGCTTAAGTGATATCAAAAGTCTCGTTAATTCTTTGGAAACCATTATCGACGGAGAGTATCATTACGTAACGTTGACTGGTGTAGCTCGTGATGACTATTTCTCTCGTGTAATGACCCCTAACGACGATCTTTCCTATCTTCTTTCCATAAAAAACAACGGAGAGAGTTTTTACATTGGCTATTTTCCTTCAAACGATATTTACACCTACTTTGTTTTTGCCCCCTTTGAAAACCATTATTATTTCCGGAGCGACGCAAACGAGACAAGTTTATCTGCCATAAAAAGCGTGCACACAGCGTTAAATTCCAAAACCTACGAAACTGCGAGCAGCCAAGAGATTACAAAAACCGAAGAGAATATTGTCGAGGTTTTGTTTCCGTTTTGAAAAGAACAACGTATTTGCGAAATTGCTGTTCATTCTTTTTCTAGGTTTTCTTTATTGAGCATAACTAAAACGCCTGTCAGTTTACGTTTAAGTTATTTTTGTAGAAAACAATCCATATTCGCAGGTGAGTCACTTAAAGAGTTGAGACATTTTGATATAACCAAAATTAAAATATCGTTATGATTGTTGCATTTTTTTTGGTTAATTAATGCCGAAAAGCCAATTGAGGGCGAGACTATCATCTGAGCGATTGTACATTACGCCGTTTTTCGAATAGAACGTTGGATTGGTCAAATCGACATTTAAGAAAACCGAGGGATGGGAAACGTAATAAGAACCATCGACTTGTTCGATGCAAAGATAATCATTACTTTCACATTGGATCTTTTCAATTTTCGGCCCGATATTGACAACGAATTGGAAAATATGGACTTCTGAATCAGCCGGGATGAGTTCTTTGGCATCGGTTCCAAAATTATCCGGTTTTTCTGTTTCTGGTTTGGGATCGGGGCCTTCATAAGCTATTTCAATCGCAAAAGGGCAGGGGACTCCACGGCCAAAGAAACCACCGAGAGAATTTATGGCGCAATCGTTGTATGTGTCGGGGATGGTATACGTGGTTCCACTTTTGCCACCATCCCAAAGCGCGCTGGTCACAAAGGCGAGTTTGGAGGCTTCGTTACAATAGAGATCAAATCCTGCTGTCAAATTGGCATCTTTATAGCCAAAAGCCCAATCGCAGCCTGTCAAAACGCTTCCAACGATGGACACGGATGCCAAACAGAACAATCTTGCAAGACCGATCCTTTTCATTTCAATATCTTAACGCTTGCCTCAAGAATGTCATTCCTTTCTTTTTGTTTCTAAATGAATGTAAGCATCTATTCTAATCTTGTTGCTTTTCCCCGCTGGACCATACTGTCGCCTTTTTACCTTAACGAAAACAATCAATTTCTATTAAATTGTTGCTCAGCATTTTTTCCACTTCATTTTATCGCAAGTCGCACGTTTTAATTCTTTGAAAGAATAACGATGAGAAATAGTTCATTCATAAAATGAACTCGGATCATGAAGCCGCATTGCTTTTCAAAGCATTCTTCAATGCCGTTCAACAAGCCACTATCGATTTGACTCCATTAGCCAAACGCTTTTTATGTTAACCGACCGTGATGTCGAAATAGCCTTGATCGGTCAATGATGTCCCTTTTAAGGCCACGTTAACATGTCCGCGCGCATCGATAATCGTCTTTAAGCCTGAGGCCGCGATGGAACTCGACAAATCGATGACGATGTTCCCGTTCGTCTTGTCGAAACTCATCCATCCTTCCGATTCGACGGATCTGCTTACTAAGGAGAAGAAGAGGTTCTTTAAATTGGCTGAGGCTTCGTGGGTTCCGTAAAACACTTTGTCGGTTCGTAGTTCGAGCGAGTACTGATTCATCGCACTTGGAACAGAATCAAGAATGACCGATGTTTCGTAGCCGTTGATGCTGACTCCAACTACGAGGTAAAGATGGCCATCGATGATATTGCAGTAGAAATTGTCGACCGTGATGTAATTTACTTTGTAGAGTTCCTCTTCTTCGCTAGTCAGAAGATAGGAATACCCAAAAACCTCAGTTGTTTTGATCACGTCATTAATTTCATTTTCACCAAGTTTGGCCACTTTCCCCAAAGCAATGTCGGGAATGTTGATCTGTTCCTTCACGGAATCGTCAATGCTCTTGGCATAATGAAGACTCGAACCGGTATAGGTCGTGTAATCGGACACGGATATCGAAGTGAGATCTTTGCCCGCCATATACGCTTTGGCTTCGGTCGAGGCGTTCGCATAACCTCTAATAAGGTAATCGAAGGCGTTTGCCTCTTCGTTCTCCTCGGTCCCGATGATCTTGTGGTCAAGCAATGTTTTTAGTTTATCGCGATATGGTCCGATATCGATTCCGAGCTCTTTATCGGGTGTGCAGTACGTTTCGTTCGTGTGAAGACTTGTGAGGTCGACGTTGCCGGAGATTCGGGCATCTTTATAGAAATCAAACGTGAGCAAATCACTTGAGAGAAAATCCTGAAGGATGGTGAAGTAGAGCCCTGTTTCGTTTGATGGGTTGAGAATGGTTTGAAGGTCGGCCAAAGCTTGTTTCTTATTATATGTAATCGTCTTTTGCGAAAGGCTCACCGTCATATTGAGACCCGCATCTTGAAAGGACTTGTTGAGATCTTGATCTTTGATGAAATTCCCCGCGATTGAAGTCGCAAGGTTCTGAAGGCCCCATATCCGCCCGAGCTTGACGTCTTTGATCGTGAAAACGAAAGCGTCGTTGTCGGGGTTTCCTGCATCCTTTTGTTCGGCGACACCGCACGAAATGTCGAGACGGCTTTGAAAGATCGGGAAGGTCATGTCAAAAAGGAAATGGTATGTATCCTGATCAATTTCGACAGTGAGTTTTTTCAAATGGTTTTTGGCGTCTTCGGGAAACGTCTTTGCCGCCGTGTAAAGAAGCTGATTCAGAGTGTCCTGGGTGATTTGATAGGAAATGAGGTGGTTGGTTTTCGCTTCATCAAGCGAATCGACGGCTAGATTTGTGAAAACATGTTTTTGGTCAACATTGTCTTTTCCTTCAAAAGAAGCGGTCGTCGAATCAAAAAAGCAAATATAGAAAGTCGCGACCGGGGCAATGACGAGCGTGAAAACAACTCCGAGCGTTATCCATAATCCAAGGTGACGTTTTTTGGCCATATGAGGGCCTCCATTAAGGTATAGATAATCATACTTTATTTTTTGTTTGATATGGAATAGACATGCTTTCGAGGTTAAAAATGCCGCCTTTATCCTTCCAAACGATATAATATCCAACGTGAAAACCTTTATGCGGGTTATAGCCTATGTCTGCGTGGTCGTTTTTTGTTTCATGGTTATTATGCTTGCTCAAAATGGTGACGATCTGAACGTGACCAGTTACGTGATCGAATCGGCAAAAATTTCGCCCTCCGCGAATGGCTATAAAATCCTCCAACTCAGCGATTTGCATAATCACCCTTTTTCCTATCGAAATGCTGATTTGCTTCAGAAGATCGACGAAGCTGATCCCGATGTAGTTGTCTGCACTGGTGACTTCATTGATTCCCATACCAAAAACCTTCAAGAACTCGACATTCTCTTCGCTCATCTACAAGAAAAAGGCCAGCCCGTGTATTTCGTTTCCGGCAATCATGAAGCTCACGCTAATGAAGCTTTTACCCAATCCTTTTATTCGCTCATGACAAGTCGAGGAGTGATGACGATTGAAGGCAAAAGAGCTACCTTAGCCCCGGGATTAACCTTATCGGGAATTCGTGACCCCGCTTGGGTCGCTGGCGATAATGGTTTTCTGACTCTCAACAAAGGTGACGTTGAAGAACAATTAACAAAACTCGATGAAGGTTTTGATTCATCTTCGGTGAACGTACTTCTTTCTCATCGTCCTGAACTTTTCAAGATGTACGAGAATCATGGCTACGACCTTGTCTTTGCCGGGCATACCCACGGAAATCAAATGAACTTCGGTTTTACTCCTTTTAGCGTGAATAGTTTTGCCCCTCGTTATGTTGCTGGCTTATACCAAGAAGGTTCTGATTCGTTAATCGTTAGTCGGGGTCTAGGTTATTCCTATTCCTTGCCCTGGCGTTTCAACTGCAATGCTGAAATCGTCATCACGACCCTAAAAAGCAAATGAGCATCTAGAAAAATGTTACTTTTGCGGTCTTTTAGAAGCCATGTTTTCTATTTCCCCCGACATAGGCTAGAATAGCCATGTCGCTTTCAAAAAATGGATCAGGTTTCCGAAATTCAGAATACTCCTCAAAAGAAACACCCCAACCTCAAGTACATCATCTACATCTTGATCGTTCTTGTGGCGACTGGCATTTCTTTGACAATTTCCCTTTGGAATAACTTTGACACCATTTTGGGAATTCTAAAAACCGCTGATTTTCTTTGGGTCATGGTCATTATCGGACTCGTGACCGTTTCCTACATGATCGAAGGGCTTGTCATTAAAATCTTCTGCCGTTTATATACTCGTCACTATCGTTACCACCAAGGTCTCGCCAGTTCGATGATCGGGGCTTTTTACAACGATGTTACGCCAGGCTCATCAGGTGGTCAGGTAATGCAAGCCTACACTCTTAAACAACAAGGTTTGCCAATCAGCAGCGGTGCCTCAATCATGGTCATGTGGTTTATTCTTTATCAATTCTCGCTTCTCATTTTTGATGTCTTAGCCTTGATTTTCGAAGCCAAGGACATCTTCTCGATCCAAGGGATAAAAATTACCGAAACGTTTACCATGCCTTTGGTGCCTTTTATTATCGTTGGGTTTTTGCTCAATTTATCGGTCATCGCTTTACTTTATGGTATGAGTTTTTCTCATAAACTTCATAACTTTATTCTCCATTACGTCGTTGGTTTTCTTGGTAAGATTCACATCATAAAAAAACCTGATCAAATGAGGGAAAACCTTCGAGTTCAAGTCGAAAACTTTAAGATCGAACTTCGCCGACTTCAGGCCAACGTTCCGGTGACAATTTTAATTATCGTTTTGTTCTTGGTTGTAATTCTCTGTCGCGATTCAATTCCTTATTTTGCCGGTCTTGCCCTTCATGCCTATTCCGGTCCTTTTTCGTTTGATTTTGGGATGCTTTTTAAGGCGACCTTTTTGAGTGCCTTCCACCAAATGGTTACGGGTCTCGTTCCGATTCCAGGCGCAGCTGGTATTTCCGAATATTTCTTTTACTACCTTTTCTTTAACTTCTACGGCAACACCTACTCATCGGTTGACCCCAGCGTCATCGTTCGCTATGCCGACGCCAACGTTAAAGCGGCTCAAATCTTGTGGCGAACCGCTACTTATCACTTGGTTCTTCTGATCTCCGGCTTTGTGGCCGCTCTTTATCGAAGTCGTCCTAAAGAACAGTTCCAATATTCAAACCGTCAGACCTTCGTCAACCTGCAGCTCGAAACATTTGATGAACGAAAACGTTCCTCGGATACCATGTACGAAACGACCCAGCTTTCCCGGAAAGATATCCAACGGAAAATTGCTGAATCAACCACGCCACAGGTTCGGAATCGGACTGACGTTCCACAAAATAGCGCATTAAAACCTGACACCGACCAATCCATAAAAATGTCTCCGGTAAAACCTCAGAAGATCAAAAAGAAAAAGAACAAGGGCCAGGACGATGGTTGGGGAACCATCGACATTGATAATTAGATATGAACATCGCACTTTTTTCTGATACCTATCCACCCGAGATTAACGGCGTTGCGACCTCGACTTTTAACCTCCGCAAAGTCCTTCATAACCAAGGTCATAACGTTATTGTCGTGACGACCAATCCCTATTCAAAACAGGTCACGTTCGATGGCGACATCGTTCGAATGCCAGGACCGGAACTTAAACAACTTTATGGTTATCGGATGGCCAACTTCTTTGATCCGGAGGTTTTTGCGATTCTAAAAAAATTCCATCCCGATGTGATTCATGTTCAAACCGATGCCGGCATTGGCCAATTTGGTTTTTTGGCGGCCGACCGTCTTCATTCCGCGACCGTTTATACTTTTCACACGATGTATGAAGACTATACCTATTACGCGACCAAAGGGCATTTTGAACGTTTTGCCCGGAATGCCGTCCGTCTTTATGTCCGTTACAAATCAAATCAGGCCACGGAGTTCATTGCTCCCAGCGAGAAAATAAAGGACTATCTCCGAACCATCGGGGTCGATAGTTACATCAATGTCATTCCAACGGGGATCGAGTTCTCCAAGTTTGCTTCGGATAACGCTGATCCCGCTGATATTGAAGCTTTACGGAAATCGTTAGGGATTGGAAAAGACGAATACGTTTTGCTTTCGCTTGGCCGCGTCGCCAAAGAAAAGAGCATTGATGTCTGTCTTCGAGGCTATGCTGACTTCCTCAAGAATGGCGAACCGCGTCCCACGCGAATGCTCATCGTCGGTGGGGGTCCCGCCCTTGAAGAACTTAAGGTTCTGTCAAAAGAACTCGGTCTTGAAAAGAAAGTCGTTTTTTCTGGCTCGGTCAAACCCGACCAAACCCAAAGGTATTACCGTTTAGGCGATTGCTTCGTTTCGGCTTCGATTACCGAAACTCAGGGTCTCACCTTCATGGAAGCCATGGCGAGTGGTCTCGTTGTTTTGGCCCGTTATGACGACAACCTTCAAGGAACAATCGCCGATGATCAAACAGGATATTTCTTCTACGACGAAGTGGATTTTAAGGATAAGCTAACGAAGATCATCGCTTTAGATCCATCCAAAAAGAAATCGATTCAAAAAAAGGCTCTCGAAGCCATTGACCCTTATTCGATGGAACGTTTCTATTTGAATATTATCGAGGTGTACAAACGTGCAAACAAAAAGAATTGGTGAAGAGACGGTCAAAAAGATCGCCATCAAGAAGAACAAAGTGACCATTCATTTCGAAAAAAGGAAGGTCATCCTTTCAGAGAACGCCTTCACTGAGTTCCGCCTCTACGAAGGCAAGAGCGTTCCTCCAACCGAAATGAGACAAATCCTCGACGCCGAATCGCTCGACGACTTATTGAACTACGCGATGCGTCTTCTTTCGCACGAGAACTATAGCGAACATGATCTTCGGGAAAAACTATGGGCTCATGGGGCTGACCTCGAACAAAGCCGAAAAATAATTTTCCGCTTCAAGAAACAAGGCTTGCTTGACGATGTGCTCTATGCCAAAAGCTATGCCGAGGATGTGGCCGATCTTCGCCTTCTAGGAAAACGTCGTGTCCTCTATGATCTCCATAAGCATGGAATCCCCTCCGAAATCACCGAAGAGATTGAATTCCCTTATGATAAAGAAGTCGCCAAAGCTCGAAGCTATGCCTCAATCCTTGACCGCCGATATTCGCGGATCCCAACGATGCGGAAAGACGTAAAAGCCATTCAAGCTCTCCTCAATCGGGGCTTCGATGAACGGGTGGCGAAAGAAGCTTGCGGCTCTCTCACTCCGAACGATCCGAAAGAAGAACGAAAACGTCTTGAGACGGCGTATAAGGCGGCGAAAGCCCGTTACAAGAAGAAATATGACGGATATGAATTACGAAGGCGTATCTTTGCATATCTATTGAGCAAAGGCTATCGTTATGAAGATATTGAGGCCCTTAAGGAGGAAAAAAGATGAAAACGATCGCAGAACTTAAAGACGGTGATCACGTTTACGGGCAGTTTTTGGTCGCGGACGTTAAGAAAGGCGTGACGAGCAATTCAAAAAGCTATCTAACGGTCAGCTTTCAAGACGCGACTGGTACTATCGAAGCCAAATGCTGGGATTACGCTCCCGAAGATGCTGAGACTTATGTGGTTGGCAACATCGTCAACGTCGAAGCTGAGGTCATTTCCTATAAAGACTCGCTTCAGATGAAAATCTTGGCGGGAGAAAAACTCTTAAGCGCCGACATCGACTTCTCACGCTTTGTTCCTTCGGCCCCGGTTCCAAAGAAGGAACTCGAAGCCAAACTTGCCAAGTATCTTGCCTCATTTAAAGACCCGGATGTTTCTAAATTAACGAATTATCTCGTTAAGAAATTTGAGGCCGCCTTTATTGATTGGCCCGCCGCGGTCCGCAATCATCACAACTATGTTTCCGGTCTTCTCTATCACTCACTCACGATGGCGGACCTCGCGGAAAAAGTCTGCCAGATTTATCCTTCCCTTAACCGCGACGTTCTCGTCGCTGGAACCCTCATTCACGACATTGGGAAGACGATTGAACTATCAGGCCCGGTGGCTACGCAGTTCACTCTTGAAGGGAAACTCATCGGCCATATCTCAATCATGCAAGCCGAGGTCCGCGAAGCTGCCCATACTCTTAAGATGACGGGCGAAATCCCAGTCATCATGGAACACATGGTTCTCTCTCATCATGGGATTCCCGAATATGGTTCGCCCGTCATGCCCCTTACTAGAGAAGCCCTCGCCCTCTCGATGATTGACGATATGGATGCAAAGATGATGATTCTCGACAAGGCTTTTGAAGGACTTACTCCCGGAGAGTTCACCCAAAAGATCTTCACGATGGACGACCGCTATTTCTATTTGCCTCTCTATTCGAAAAAGTAGGTATAAGGATAAAGAAAATTGCCTCAAACGAGGCAATTTTTCTTTACTCATTTACTTCTTTTTCATCGCGTCGTGGATGCTCGTCGCAAGCCGGGGAAGATCCATCGAGGAGGTATCTTGCCCCTTCATGGTGATCTGGAAGCCGCCTTCCCCACCTAAATATCGGGGAATGACATGAACGTGGAAATGGGGAACGCTTTGTCCGGCCACTTCGCCAACGTTCGTGAGGATGTTAACCCCCTTAGCCCCTAAAAGGCTTATTTCGGCTTGGCCAATCCGCTGGGCGACGTCATAGACTTTATGCGTTAGTTCGGCAGGGCAAGAAAGGAAACTGTCGTAGTGCTTTTTCGGCATCACCAGAGTGTGGCCTCGGGTTGTTTGCGAGATATCGAGGATGGCAAGGACATCGTCGTCCTCGTAGACCTTGGTGCCAGGGATCTCCCCTTCGATAATCCGACAGAATATATCTTTCATGTTTTGTCCTCCAAATAAAAGAAAGGAGCAAGCTAACTTGCCCCTTTATTATAACGTTTCAGATCCTCAATTGTTGAACAGATCGGGGAAGGTCGTCTTGAAGTAGTCGTAGACGTCTTGATCGTGATAGGCAAGAGCCGCTTGTTCAACATAGTATTGATTGGCAGTCTTCTTGTAGGTTTCGTTATCAGCCAAGATTGAAGCGACTTCGCGAGCGACTTTCTCACGGAAGATCTTATCGGTCGGATGAAGTTCGTCGTATGATCCAAGTCCATCGGAGAGTTTCGCGGTCTTAACGGCCTCGTCGACTCGGAGGATGCACCAGGAGGTGCTTGAGGAATCATAGATGCAGTATGGGGTCTCAGCGGTGGCTTCGTAACTGCTCGGTGTGATGTAGTAATGGCCCTTAACGTACCAGCCATAGGTCCGTTCGTCTTTGACGACGTTGGTGACGTTGGTGTCGACTTCGTTAGCGACCGAGATCTTGAAGAGACGGGTCCGGATGTCGGTAGGAAGAGAGCTAAGTCCGGAGGAGGTATACCAGCCTTCGGTTGTCTTATCCGCGGCGACGAGGGAACCGGTCTTGATCTGAAGGCCGACTTCCGGGGCGTACATGCCCGAGTTGGTGAAGTCGTTATAGACCGTGGTGTCGGTTGTGAAGCGGGAATCGGTGATCTTTACGAAATCGGTCACATATCCGCCGTAAGTGGTCTCTTTGTAGTAATCAACGTAGGCAACTCCAGCCGGGGCGGTAACTTTGGTAAAGCCAGCGTCGGTATAGATTTGCTCGATGAGGGTCTTCTTGGCTGACGCGAGATTTGCCCAGTCAAAATAGCCTTTGTAGAGATCGCCTAAGAAACTGAGATCAACATCCGATGTCGTTCCACCGACTTGAAGCACGTCTTTGGCAAAGGCCTTGACGAGTTTCTGAGTGGCGAAAGGATAGTTGGTGTTGTCGGAGAGACTGACGTATTGGACTTTGCGGGCGTAAGAGCGTCCGAGGGTCCCGTAGTTCTTGGTATAGAGATATTGCTGGATAAGAGCGCTTCTCATGGCCGAAGGAAGAATCGAACGTTCGATGTAATCCTGATAGACGGTGAGGAAGTTGGCGTTGAAGTATTTGCCGACATCTTCAAAGGTATCAGATCCGTCGATTTGGACATTTTTGAAGTCCGCTTCGGCAATGGCACCAAGGTTATATAAATCGCCTTTGGTGGCCATGTAGAACTTCTTTTCTAAGAAAGCTCCACGTTCCTGATAGGTTGAATTTTGAACGATGGCAAGGAATGCCTTCTGAATCTTCTCCACGAGCATGCTATAGAAGAAACGCACGCGAGCGCGGGAGACTTCGCTATCGCTGTCGGCGTAAACCGAATGAGCGGAAACGAAGGAATCGACTAAGGCGTCGTCGGCCTCAATGCTGTTAAGGCCTTTGGTGGCGCCATCGTCATAGAAGGATCCGAACTGAGATTCTGCTAAGGCGAGGAGGACGTTGTTTAGGACCTTCTCACTGTTGGTGCTGCCGGCGGTCACGACATTGTCATAAATCATCTTCAGGGTATTGTTAGTGACCCCGTTGAGTTCAAGGACTTTGCTGTTGTAGTCGCTGTCAGGGAGTTTGGCTTCGATCTTGTCGCAGGCACCTAAAGCGGTGACGGAGGCAAGAAGAGCTAAAGCGATGACGGTACGCTTTGTGAGTTTATTTGCCATAGCAGGCACCTCCTTTGGCCCATAATCCTGTTGCGTCTTTGGCATCCAGGTTATCGTTGGTGTAGCCGATGGCGCAGGTTTCGCTGATGAGCCGGCCGTGGCCGAGTCCATCGCCTTTGCGCATCTTGTCTTGGTTAATTAAGTATTCGGCGTAGGTCTTCCATGTTTCGTCCCAGGTGGTCTTGTTGTTGTAAGCCGTGGTCTCGCGCTTCTGTTTGACGTACGAGGCGATGGTCTTTCCAATTTCGGCGTTGGCGAACGTAATCGATCCGTTTTCGATCAATTGTTGGAACATGAAGGTATCGATGTTGCCGTTGTAGCCTTTAACTTTGGCAATGACGGTATCACGACGGGACTTATAACTCGAGGTGTCTTGATGGAGGAAGTTGACGTAGGTCGTCATCTTCGAAGTGGTCGTTCCGACGGTGTAAGTCGGATATCCATCTTGAGTCGGGTCTTTAGTAGCCCAGTATTGTGAAAGAGTCGGGATGTCAGCGTTGGCGGAAACGTCAGCAACTTGTTCCTCGACTTTGGTGATAGCGCCTGTGACCGGGTCGGTCGTGAGCTTATCGCCGAATGCATTGAAGGCTGAGCGTTGCAAAACGATGAAGTGAATTCCTTGATAGGAATTAGATCCGCTTGTTCCAGCCCGAACGGCCAAGACGACCTGACCTTCGGAATCGGTCAGAACGTTGTGGTTGAACGAAGGAAGAATTGCACTCGTATCGGTTTTAAAGCCAGGTAGAGTGGCGTAAGCAGCGTTGTATTTTCCGTTGAACTGTTCATCAGCAACGGTTCCGGCGACTGGATTGGCGGTTCCCGAAATGATCGAGTGGTCGTTATAGGCAATCTCGTTCGGGGTGATAACGCAGACATTGTGTTTGTTGAAATACTTGTTGAAGATAACGTTGCGAGGATAGTAAACGTCGCTTCCCAAATTGATTTTGTGGTCGAAAGATGAACCATCAACTTCCGAAGCATTGAGAAGAGCGACGGCGGCGCCGTATGGAATCTGTCCGATTCCGTTTCCACCATTGTCGTAAGTCTCACCTTGAGTGAAATATTGTTTGAGATTCTTTTCACCGCCAACAGCGGCGACCGTCACGTCTTCGGGAGGAAGAATGGTGGCCTTGTTAGCTGCGCGGTAATCGTTGAGCGTTTGATTATAAATGGCGTCGTAAGCGTAGATTCCGAGTTTGAACTCGTTGACGTAGGACTGGTCAAGGTCCATGACGCCTAAATCTCCGTACGAAGTGGCTGAGCCATCTTCGCTTAGCTGTTTAGCAACATCACCAAAGCTGATTCGGTTGGTTGCAGATTCATCCGCGCCAGCCAATTCTTGGACGACATTGCCAATGTGAGTGGCTTCTTTGCTCGTGATGGTTCCTTCAGCCAATTCATTGGCCGAGGCACTTACCTTAACGAGAATATGACGGACGTGGTATGGCATCTTTTCTTTGAGCCAGCCTTCGTCGCCTTCGCCATATGTCGCACTCGAGGGGAAGAAAGCGTCGCCCGCTTTGTGGGATCCACTGTCTTTCTTGTAGACGCCATCGCGAATGGCATCAAGATTATCGGCGTAATAGTCGAGATTGAATTTTTCCTTTTCAACGTTGAACTGCATGAGGTTGAATAATTCATCAACATTGTCGCAGTGATTTGTATCGAGGATTTTTTCAAATTCGGCTTGGTAGGTCGTGCCATTGGTCTTGGCACTGTTTTCGGCCTGGGTCTTAAGTCCATTGACATTGTTCGTGGCTTCTTTGTTGATGGCCACAAGAGCAGTCTTTTGGGCGTCGGAATTGTAGTAGTTGCGGATCAAGGTCTCGTAGACCTTTTGGAAATCGGTGCCTGCGGCGCCAGAACCAGTTTGATAATCGGCGAACAATTCAGCCGCCGTGTAATCAACTTTGTTTCCTTTGGCATCCGTGTAAGTCAGCACCACGCCCTGGTTGTAGGTGACTTCGTTGCACGACGATAGACCAATCGTTGCAACTAATCCCGCAACAAGACCGAGAGTCAGCTTGGCTTTCTTCATAATAGGGACTCGTTCCTCCTTAGTCTTGAACATAGCGAGTTCATCATAAACTTTAACAAGTATTGTTACAACAAGATTTTGAAACGCATATTTACCACAAAAGATGTGATGTTTTTGACTGTTTTGAGGCAAAATATCCCTTGGTCTTCGGCAAAGATTATAATCTTTGTCGGGCTTTTGAAAGAGACTTACCACTTTTGTTGTTTCGTGCATGCCCGCTCGTTAGAATATGAGCGCCCAAAGGAAGAACCCGAATATGTCCACTTTGAAAATCACTAATCTCCACGTTTCCGTCAAGGACAAAGAAATACTCAAAGGCGTTGATCTTGCCATCAATGAAGGCGAAACTGTCGCCCTTTTAGGACCGAACGGACACGGAAAATCGACGCTTTTAGCTGCGATCATGGGCAATCCAAATTACCGAGTAACCGCGGGGACGATTGAACTCGACGGTCAGGACGTTCTTTCCATGGGCGTCGACAAGAGAAGCAAAGCGGGGATTTTCCTTGCCATGCAATATCCGAGTGAAATTCCCGGTGTTAATTCGGCTGATTTCCTCAAGGCCGCCATGAATGCCCATCGCGAAAAACCGATGACTCTCTTTGAGTTTTACAACAAGCTAAAATCGGCTTACAAAGATATGGGAATTCCTTTCGAGATGTCGAATCGAAACCTCAATGAAGGTTTTTCCGGTGGGGAAAAGAAACGCAACGAAATTCTCCAAATGAAACTTCTTGACCCTAAGTTCGCCCTCCTTGACGAAATTGATTCCGGACTTGATGTTGATGCGATGCAAGTTGTTGCTTCAGCCATTCGCGACGAGCAGAAAAAAGGTCATGGTTTTCTTGTCGTCAGTCATTACGCCCGTCTTTACGACATGATCGAACCGACTCGTGTTGTTGTTATGATCAACGGAAAAATCGTCGTTTCAGGTGGCCCTGAGATCATCAAGAAAATAGACAAAACCGGATACGAATGGATAAAGACGGAAATGGGAATCGAAATCGAAAAAGAAGATCAACCGATGAACAAAGTTTCCATTGGTGTTTGCGCGACCGCCGCCAGGACCCAAAACAAGAAGTAAATCAATCATGGAAATGACTCTTATAAATGAACAAATAAAGGATCTGGAACTCAACGTTCCGGAAGGCGGAAATCTCGTTTTAAATCTTGCCGCTTTTAAGTCCTTTCCCGTTACTTCGTTGGTGATAAATGTTCAGAAGAATGGGTCTTTTAGTGGGGCTTTTGCGGATTTTTCAAAGGGTGAGGGTAAATTCTCCATCAAAGTGAAACTTGAGGGCGAAGGAAGCCGTTGCGATTGGCATTTGTCTTGCATTTCCTCTGGCGAAGATCGAAAGGTTTTTGACACCAGTGTCGTTCACGTTGGGAAAGCGACTAAAGCCGAGATGGCGAATTATGGAATTTGCCAAGATAAATCTCGTCTTACTTTCACTGGCGTTTCTGAAATAATTAAGGGCTCAAGTAAAACGGCGACTAAACAGGCGGCGAAGATCATTGTCTTTGATCCTCTTTCGGATGGCAAATGCAGCCCGATTCTAAAAATTGACGAGAATGACGTCGAAGCCTCTCACTCGGCGATCGTCGGACGTTTGAACGAAGATCATCTATTCTATTTGCTTTCACGCGGAGTTTCGCTAAATGCCGCTCGACGTCTTATCACCCTTGGTTACCTAAAACCAATTGAATCCTATTTCAATGATGAAAAATTGATCGCGCAAATTGACGAGGCGATCGAGGAGGGTATCTAAATGATTAATCCATATAAGATTCGACAAGATTTCCCGATGTATCGAAATAAAATAAAAATGCAAAAACAGCTATTAGTGTGGCTCGATAATGCTTCAACGACTTTCAAACCGGATTCGGTCCTAAATGCGGTTTCGCTTTATTACACCGAAGAGACTTCTAATTCGCATCGCGGTGACTATGATCTTTGCTTCAACATCGATAAGAAGGTTCTTGAAACACGGCAGACCATCGGGAAGTTCATTAATTGCGAGCCCAATGAAGTTGTCTTCACATCGGGCACGACTGCTTCGATCAATTTGGTGGCTTTTGGTTATGGAGTTAAGTTTCTAAAAAAAGGCGACGAGATTCTTTTGACTCAGGCCGAGCACGCTTCAAATGTTCTTCCTTGGTACAAGGTTGCCGAAATGACCGGTTGTTCGATTTCGTTCATTCCTCTCGATAAGGATGGAAGACTGACCCCTGAAAATCTAAAAAAAGTCATTTCCGCGAAGACCAAGATTGTCGCCGTTGCCCACATCACAAATGTTCTCGGTTATATCGCCCCGGTGAAAGAACTAGCGAAAATTGCCCATGAGAATGGAGCTTTGCTCGTTCTTGATGGGGCTCAATCGGTTCCGCACATGAAGACCGATGTTAAAGATCTTGATTGCGATTTCCTTTCTTTCAGCGGACACAAAATCTGTGGACCGACCGGAATTGGCGTGCTCTATGGAAAATACTCCCTCTTGTGCAAGATGGATCCCTTCATGACCGGGGGCGGAATGAATTCGAAATTTGATATGTGCGGGGACGTTGGCTATCTTGAACCTCCTCTTCGCTTTGAAGCCGGTACGCAAAATCTTGAAGGCATTCTTGGTTTGAAGGCCGCCGTCGATTACGTCATGAGTATTGGCCTTGATGAAATCAACGCTTACGAAGAAGAACTCAAAAGATATGCCGTTAAGGAACTCGAAAAGACGAAGAACGTGACGATCTATAACGCCAAGTCGGAAGCCGGAATCGTTACTTTCAACATCAATAAAGTTTTTGCCCAAGACGCCGCGACATACTTGAATAGTCGGGGGATTGCCTGCCGCAGTGGTCAGCATTGCGCCAAGATTCTTATTGATTACCTTGGGGTCGTTGCGACGATTAGGGCTTCGTTCTATTTCTACACCACCAAAGAAGATATCGACGCCCTTGTCGACGCCGTAAAGAATGGAGGCAATTATCTCGATGCCTACTTCAATTGAATTAACTCCCGCCTTAATGCGGGAAATAATCATGGATCACTATTCCAATCCCCGTCATAAGCAAACTCCTGAAGGAAAAGGATATATTTCGACGCACAGTTCATCCGTTAACTGTATTGATGACATTGATGTTTTCCTCAAAGAAAAGGATGGGATCGTGATCGATGCTCTTTGGAGCGGAATTGCGTGTGCCATTTCGACTGCCAGTACCGATATTCTTTGCGATCTCTTAATCGGAAAGTCTTCGAAAGAGGCTCATTACATCATCGAACAATACCATCACATGATCGCGGAAGAACCTTACGATGCCGAAGTATTAAATGAAGCTCTTGCTTTCATGAACACTTCCAAACAGGCTGCCCGCATTCATTGCGCGACAATCGGCTGGGATGCGATGGAAAAGCTTCTTGAGGAGAAAAAATAATATGGCGGACGAACCAAAGTTTCTCCAAGAAGAATATAAGTACGGTTTCAAAAATAAGGACGTCTCGGTTTTAAGCACGGGCAAAGGAATTAACGAAGACATTATTCGTGAAATTTCCGCATTGAAGAAAGAACCCGAATGGATGCTCGATTTCCGTTTAAAATCCTATCGAGCTTTCATCAAAATGCCTATGCCTTCATTTGGACCTGACCTTTCTTTCCTCAACTTTGATTCTTACACCTATTTTACCCGGCCATCCAACAAAGAAGAGAGCCAATGGTCGGAAGTTCCCGACACGATCAAAAAGACTTTCCAACGTCTTGGCATTCCCGAAGCGGAACAGAAATATCTCTCGGGCGTTTCCACCCAATACGAATCGGAAGTCGTTTATCACAACATGCTCGAAGAAGTGAAAAACAAAGGCGTGGTATTTCTCTCGACCGATATGGCGTTGCAGCTATTCCCCGAGTTGTTTAAAAAGTACTTTAATTCGGTAGTTCCTTTTGCCGACAACAAATTCACCGCCCTAAATGGGGCCGTCTGGTCGGGTGGATCGTTTATTTATGTTCCAAAAGGCGTTCACCTTGAAAAACCTCTTCAAAGTTATTTCCGGATCAACAATGAGAAGACTGGACAATTTGAACGAACCCTCATCATTGCCGACGAAGGGGCCGACATCCATTATGTCGAAGGCTGTACCGCTCCGATATACAGCAAAGAAAGTTTGCATGCCGCCGTCGTGGAAATTGTTGTTCTAAAAGGTGCACGGGTCCGTTATTCAACTATTCAAAACTGGTCTAACAATATCGTGAATCTTGTAACGAAAAGAGCCTTTGTGGAAGAAGATGGCCTCATGGAATGGATCGATGGCAACATCGGTTCGATGGTCAACATGAAATACCCAAGCTGTATCCTCCATGGAGATCGAGCGAAAGGTTCTTGCATATCGATCGCGGTCGCGGCCAAAGGACAATACCAAGACGCGGGAGCCCGCATGATCCATCAAGGAAAGGACACTTCCAGCACGATCATTTCTAAATCGATCGTTCATGGTGGCGGAATTGCCAATTATCGAGGGACTGTTCGCCATGAAATTGGGGCTGTTAACGCGAAAAGTCACGTCGAATGTGACACCTTAATTCTCGATGAAGCCTCCCGAAGCGATACCATTCCTTCGAACGAAATACGGAATTCAACATCCTTTATCGAACACGAAGCAACGGTTTCAAAACTAAATGAAGACCAACTTTTCTATTTGATGTCGCGGGGTCTAAGCGAGAACGAAGCGGCTCAGATGATCGTCATGGGCTTTATTGAACCATTTTCAAAAGAGCTTCCGATGGAATACGCGGTTGAGCTTAACCAGTTGATCAAAATGGATATGAATGGCTCGATTGGATAAACATGAAAACTGGTTTTGATATTATCGTCGTTGGCGGTGGGCATGCTGGTGTTGAGGCGGCCGCGGCCGGGGCCCACATGGGTTTGCGGGTTCTTTTGTGCACACTTAATAAAAAGATGATCGGCAATATGCCGTGCAATCCTCATATCGGAGGTTCTGCTAAAGGCATTGTCGTTCGGGAAATAGATGCCCTAGGTGGAATGATGGCTATCGCCGCCGACCACCATCCTCTTCAGATCAAAATGCTTAATACTGCCAAGGGACCAGGCGTTCAATGTTTGCGTAGTCAACAAGATAAAAAAGGTTACCCCGCGCATGTTCAATCGCTTCTTTCGGATATTCCTAATTTGGAGATAAAAGAATGCGAAGTCGTTGATCTTCTTCATGATGATAAACACGTTTTCGGTGTCGTGACAAAGGATGGGGTAAAGATTACTTCTCAAGCCGTCATCGTCACGACGGGAACGTACATGAATGGCAGAATCATTTCGGGGCGTGATGTTCATCTTGGAGGACCGGATGGAGAGAAATCTTCGATTGGTCTTTCCGAATCCCTTACAAAAATGGGCATCGAAATCTTCCGTCTTAAAACCGGAACGCCTCCTCGGATCTTAAAATCCTCAATCGATTTTTCGAAAGGGGAGATACAATACGGAAGTGATGAACACTTGGCTTTTTCTTATGTGACAAAAACCTACACGCCCCTAGCAAAACAACTTCCTTGTTATTTGATTTATACAACCCCTAAGACTCTCCAGATTATCAAAGACCATCTTTCCGATTCGGCTCTTTTTGATGGGACGATCAATTCGGTTGGGCCTCGTTATTGCCCCTCGATCGAAAGCAAGGTCGTTCGTTTTGCCGACAAGCCTCGTCATCAGCTTTTCCTTGAACCGGAATTTGAAAACGGAGAGTCGATTTATCTTCAAGGTTTTTCCACGGCGATGCCGCACGAAATTCAACTCGAAATGGTTCATTCTCTTCCGGGACTCGAAAATGCCGTTTTGCTTAAATACGCTTATCAAATCGAATACGATGCGATTCGTCCTTTGCAGTTTGATCCAACTCTCAAAGTGAAAAAATATGATGGTCTATATGGGGCTGGGCAGATTTGTGGGACTTCGGGATACGAAGAAGCCGCGGGCCTTGGTTTATTGGCTGGAATTAATGCCGCCCTGTGGATTAAAGGACGCGATCCTTTCGTCTTAAAACGAAACGAATCATATATTGGAGTCATGATTGATGATCTCGTGACAAAAGGAACCGAAGAACCATATCGTCTACTTTCATCGCGGGCCGAATATCGCCTTCTTCTCCGTCACGATAATGCCGATTTGCGTTTGACCGATTATGGACACGCCCTTGGGATGATCTCCGACGAACGATATCGCGAATTTAAAAAGAAATATTCGGATATCGATGAAACTCTTTCGTTAATGGCGGCAAATAATGTTGCCGATCGCGAAGGTCTTAATCAGTACTTCATTGAAATGGGTGGACAGGCCGATTCAGTTGGACATAAAGGAATCGATATTTTGAAAAGGCCCCATTATTCATATCGGCGAATTGCTCCGCTTATGCCTGAACTACAAAAGTTCGCGTTTGATGATGAAACTGTCTTGGCCCTTGAGACGCGGGTGAAGTACGCGGGTTACATCAAGAAGGAAGAGAAAGACGCTGAAACGTTAATAAAACAGGAAAACATGGCTCTTCCTGTTGGGACAGACTATCTTAAGGTGGATGGTCTCCGTCTGGAGGCTCGGCAAAAACTCAATGCCGTTCAACCGCGAACGATCGCCCAGGCTTCGCGCATTGCCGGGGTCAATCCCGCCGACATCTCGATTTTGATTCTTACCCTGAGGAGGGATGGCAAATTATGACCTATGACGAATTAGAAAAACTTTGTTCGGCATCCGGGCTTGAGATTGGCAAAGAAAATCTCGCGAAACTTCACCTCTATGCCCATTTGCTTATGGAATGGAACAAAACGATGAATCTTACCGCGATTGATAAAGAAGATGAAATCATCGAAAAGCATTTTTATGATTCGCTTTTACCTGCAAAGGTTTTTGACTTTCATAAAAAGTGTTTGATTGATGTCGGAACTGGTGCCGGTTTCCCCGGGCTCGTTCTCGCCACCGTCTTCCCTGATTTAAAGGTGACCCTCGTCGATTCGACCAAAAAGAAATTCGAATTTCTTTCCGAAGTTAAGAGCCAACTCGGCCTTTCCAACGTTGAATTCGTTAATGCTCGAGCCGAGGATCTTAAGCAATTCCGCGAGAAATTTGACATCGTGACGGCACGGGCCTTTTCCTCACTTAACGCCATCATCGAAGTCTGCGTTCCCCTTTTAAAAGTCGGCGGAACCTTGATCGCCATGAAATCTTCGAAAGTCGACGACGAGATCAAAACGTCCAAGAATGCCCTTCAAAGACTGGAATCAAAAATCGTTAAGGATCAAAGGGATTTTTTGCCTTCCAATCATGATTCCCGAATTAACCTTTTTATCCTAAAGGGTCAGAAAACGACTCCGAAATATCCGCGTTCCTGGTCTGACATTGTTTCCAATCCTTTGTGAAACCTTTTTATTTTGTTCCACGAATCAGTTAGAATCATTAACAGAAATGTGTAAGGTCATCGCGGTCGCAAATCAAAAAGGCGGAGTAGGCAAAACGACTACTGCCATTAACCTCTCCAGCGCTTTATCTCATTTTGGACGGAAAGTCCTTTTAATCGATATGGATCCCCAAGGGAACGCCGGTCGGGGACTTGGAGTTGATGTTACGGTTCAGAACAAAACTACTTTTGAAGTTTTGATGGGCTCCGTCGATATCGCTTCCTGCCTCGTGAAAACCCCTTTTGATGGTCTTCAATTACTTCCAGCTAACCTTCGTCTTGCCTCAATCGAGCCCTCAATTCAATCAACTGGGACTCTTAATCCTTTTTTCTTACTTAAGGAATCGCTAAAAAAGCTTTCGCCCAAACAATTTGATTATATTATTCTCGATTGTCCGCCTTCTTTAGGAATTCTTTGCCTCAACGCTCTCGTCGCATCTTCAAGCGTCATCATTCCCGTTCAGTGTGAGTATTTTGCGATGGAAGCGGTGGCTTCGATTCTTGCCACTATCACCAAAGTCCAACACGACTACAATTCGGGTCTCTACATCGAGGGCTTTCTCCTCACCATGTATGACTCACGGACCAATCTTGGAACCGAAATCTCCTCTGAAGTCCGTGGCCTTTTCAAAGAGAATACCTTTATGACCACGGTGCCGAGGAACCAATCGATCCAAGAATCACAGGGTCGTCAACTCCCCGTGACCTCGTTCCGTCCTTCCGCTCAAGGCTCGCTAGCCTATTTTTCGCTCGCCCGTGAGGTGATCGATCATGAAGAACGTTAAAAAACGCGAAGAGAAAATCCTTAAGTCTTCTTTATCGTCTTTAATAAGAAAATTTTCCAAGAACGACGTCATCGCCGAAATGGAGAAAGAATATCTTCAATCCCCATCCAAAAACATTCCCGTGGCCCTTATTGATGACAACGCTTTCGTTAAACGCGTCAAGATTCCTGGCGAAATCATCGATCGATTCGCCGCCAACATCAAAGAAAAAGGTCTCTATACCCCGCTTGTGGTCCGACCTGTCGGGAACCATTACGAACTTATTTTGGGACGAAAGAGATTCTACGGGACGAAAAAGGCTGGACTCAAAGTTCTTCCCTGCGCGATTGCAAAAGTCGGGGATGAAGAGACCCTCTTAATGCTCCTCGCCGATACCCGCGATCAAAGAGAAAGCAATGTGGTGGAGATGGCTCTTCTTTGCCAAGCCCTAAGCGACAAATATCATTACACCCAACAAACTCTTGGCAATCTTACTCACCAATCCCGGTGCCAGATCACAAACATCATGCGCATTCTTCGTCTCCCCGAAGGGGTTCTTCAGGATCTCTGCGTCGGAAAATTATCATATGGTCATGCCAAAGCCATTGTTTCCCTCTCCCAACAAGAGATCGAAGAGATAGTCCAGATGATATACGAGCATCGTCTCTCGGTTCGCGAAGTCGAAAGAATCGCGAAAAGATATGCGAACAAACCTCACCCATCTTCCAAAGAAGAGGATCTGCTTTCTGCTTCCTTTGGAGCGAATCGAGTCGACATAAAAAAGAAATCGGTGACCTTCTCTTTTGTCTCTGAAGATGAGAAGCGGGTCTTCTTGGGTCGAATTGCAAAAAAGCATTAGGGTCTTCCTAACGGCTTTGAAAGGTCTATAATACTTCTAACTTCAGGGCGACGATAATCACGTCGACTGGCGGTAAAAGCCCGCGAGCTCACAAATGAGCATGATCCGGTGTAATCCCGGGGCCAACGGTAAAGTCCGGATACGAGAAGCCACGAAAAGAGTACCCCTGAAGTATTGTCGTCAGGGGGCTTTTTTATTACTATGAACTGGATTGGAATCACAACTTTACTTCTCTTCGCGATTGCTTTCATCTTAACGGTGAGAGTGTATTCGCGAACCCATCCTTCTCAAACGTTCGATCCAATTCGTTTTATGGCTCGGGTCGCTATTTTCGGCGGGATGTCCGCCATCCTCTATATCGTTCCGATTTTTCAAATCCCTCTTCCTTTTTTCCCTTCGTTTCTCGAACTTCATTTTGATGAGATTCCGGCCTTCATCGCCGGCTTCGCTTATGGTCCGTGGGCGGCTTTCGCCGTCATCGCCATCAAAACCGTTTTTAAACTCCCGTTCACTCATTCAATGTTGGTGGGGGAACTTACCGATTTAATCCTGTCTTCGATCTATGTCATCCCAGCCGTTTTAATCTACAAAAAGATCAGAAACCTAAAAGGAGTGGCTTTGGCCTTCCTCATTTCGACCGTCCTTCAAATAATCGCCTCGATGCTTCTCAACGTTTACGTCATGATTCCTTTCTACGAATACATGATGGGTTTTTCAGAATCGGGACTCCTTTTTGTCATCAACAAAGCCATTCCTTGGATCAATAACGTTGGCTGGTCCTATGCCTTCTTCGCCGTTTTGCCATTTAACCTCATGAAGGACGCCGTTGTGGTGGTCATCACTTTCATCATCTATCGAAATATTCACCTCGTTCTTCGGTTTACGGATGGGCAGAAAACCGGGAAGAAAATCAAAAAGAAAACGACCGAATGAACGGTCGTTTGCTTGCTGATTAAAGAGACTTATTTCGTCTCGATTGCACTGACGGGGCAGTTCTTAACCGCTTCTTCAATTTCGGCTTCGTTAACGGCTCCGCCTTTGACGACCTGAGCCTTGCCATCATCTCCGAATTCGAAGACGGCCGGAACGCTTCCAACGCATAGGCCGCAGCCGATGCAAACATCCTTATTGACGATAACTTTCTTTGCCATGATTGTTCTCCTCCTATGGCGACCAAGCAATTATAGGCGATGGAATGTGAGACTTCAACCTAACAATACCAAGCAGTTTTCATTTCTTTTGCCTTTGGCAATTCCAATTAGCGGGCCCAAAGGTTAAAATAACCTGCGGTAGATATGGAAACCCGCAAAGAGAGATACGCCAAATATCGGGAGCAGATTCGTCTCACCCCCGATGATCAGTTCTCCTCTTCGAGGCGTTCCACGCCCATCAACAGCCAGGATATCGATTTGCTCTCGAGCGTCGATAAACCATCCATGGCCATCAGCTATGGCTCGTTGCTAGAGCCTTACGAAGCCAAATTCTCTTCCAATGGCGAAAAAACCATTTCGCCTTATGACCGTTATTTAAAGCGTCGTCGCGTTGGTGCCATCATCAAGCTCTCGCTTTTTCTCATTGCCATCGTTGGGATGTTAGTTTGGTATTACATCGCCTTCATAAGGAGTTAACGAAAATGAACAAGATCATCTCCGTCGCCATCGATGGGCCTGCTGCCGCGGGAAAATCGACCGTCGCTAAAAAAGTGGCCCAAATCCTTGGCTTCACCTATATCGATACGGGAGCCATGTACCGAGCCTTCACCAACGCCGTCATCAAAAAAGGCCTCGACCCAAAAAACGAAGCCTTGTCCTGCTCCCTGATTCCCGAACTCGATATCGAACTAAAAGAAGATGGACGAGTTTTGTGCAATAACGAAGACGTTACTTCCGTGATCCGCGAACCTTTGGTTTCGGGAAATGTTAGTTACATCGCTTCCTATAAAGCCATCCGTCTTGCCCTCGTTGATCTTCAGAGGAAGATGGCGTCAAAAAAGTCCGTCGTTATGGATGGACGGGATATCGGGACTTACGTCCTTCCTAACGCCGACGTAAAAATCTATCAAATCGCTTCCGTCGAGACGCGCGCCGTCCGCCGCTACGAAGAAAATCTCCAAAAAGGGATTAAAACGACTTTGGAAGAAGTGGCCGAAGACGTCAGAAAACGCGACTACATCGATTCCCATCGGGAGTTTGCTCCTCTAAAACCTGCCCCCGATTCCGTTTTGATCGATACTTCATTTATGTCAGTGGGTGAAGCCGTCGATTCCGTTTTGAAAGTCATTCACGACAAGACCGGAGTGGAAATACCATGTCATTAGGATTAGTCGCTTTGGTCGGAGCCCCCAACGTCGGGAAATCGACGATTTTCAATCGCTTCGTTGGAACGAGACAATCGATCGTTGAAGATACCCCGGGGGTCACTCGGGATCGAATCTACGGTTCCGCGACCTGGCTTACCAAACAGTTTCGTGTTGTTGATACAGGCGGAATCGAGATCAAAGACAAACCTTTCCAAACCCAAATCCGAGCTCAGGTTCAAATTGCTATCGATGAAGCTGACCTCATCATTTTTCTTGTGGATGGGAAAAGCGGCCTAACGGGTGACGATCAGGCTGTCGCCAAGCTTCTTTATAAATGCAAGAAGCCGGTTATTCTCGCCGTCAATAAAATCGATAATATCGATCATATCTCAGATCTGGGCGATTTCTACGCTTTGGGTCTAGGAGATCCGATCGCCATTTCCGGAGCTCATGGAATTGGGATTGGAGATCTTCTCGACAAAGTCGTTTCTATGCTTCCGGAAAAACCTGATACCGATTATGGAAATGCCGTAACTTTTTCTCTTATCGGCAGACCGAACGTCGGCAAATCATCTTTAACTAATCGCATCCTTGGCCAATCGCGGGTCATCGTTGATTCGACCCCGGGTACGACTCGGGATTCGATCGATACCCCCTTCAGCAAAGATGATCGTAATTACGTCATTATCGATACGGCGGGACTCGTTAAAAAGGGCCGTATCTACGAAGCGATTGATAAATATGCCGCCCTCAGGGCTTTATCCGCTATCGACCGAAGTCAAGTCGCCATCCTTGTCCTTGATGCCTCTTCGGGGATCGTCGATCAGGACCGGCATGTCGTCGGCTACGCTATCGACGCCAAGAAAGCCGTTGTCGTCCTCGTGAACAAATGGGATCTTCATGAAAAAGGATTGACTCAAGAGACCTTCGTGAAGAAATTTCAGGAGAAGTTTAAGTTCCTTGATTATGCCAAAGTAATTTTTGTCTCGGCGAAAGACGGAACCGGAATCGAGAAGATTTATCCGGCGATCGCCGAAGCCTTTGATTCATATAACCGTCGCATTTCGACTTCGATCATTAACAAAATCATCATCGATGCTCAGGCTATGAACCCGACGCCGGAGTTCAATCACGGCCGCCTCAAGGTTCTTTTCGCCAATCAAGTCGCGGCCAATCCTCCGACCTTCGTTTTCTTTTGCAACAACCCGAAATTCGCCCATTTCTCTTATACTCGTTACCTTGAGAACCGCCTTCGTGAATCGTTTGATTTTTCTGGATCTCCCATCAACATCATTTACCGTGAAAGGAAATAGGAAAGTATGAAAGTCTCGGTCATCGGAAGCGGCAGTTGGGGAACCGCCTTAGGTGAGCTCCTCATCGAGAACGGGCACGATTGCTTGATTTATGGCCGCGACCAGAAACAAGTCGACGATATCAATGTTAACCATCGCAATTCCCGATATTTTCCTTTAGACGTCATATTCGATAAGACCCTTCAAGCCACGAACGATCTAAAAAAAGCTCTTCTTGGCTGCGAAATAATCGTCATTTCCGTTCCCTCGGAAGCCGTTCGTTCGATTTTAGAGGAAATCGTTCCTCTTATTAAAGGAAAACCAATCTTCGTCAATACCGCGAAAGGTTTCGATACAAAGATTGACAAACGCCTCAGCGAGGTCTACCGAGAGGTTCTGGGAAAGAAAATGGGGTCCTTGGTCTCTTTGATCGGTCCATCTTTGTCGATTGAGGTCGCTCGGCGTCAATTAACCTGCATCTGCGCCGTCTCAATTGACCTTGCGGCAGCTAAAACCGTCGCCCAGGTTTTTTCCAACCATTATTTCCGGGTTTATACCTCATCCGATGAGATCGGAGCCGAGATCGGCGTCGCCATGAAAAACCCTATCGCCATCTGCTCTGGCATCTTAAAAGGTCTTGGTTATGGCGACAACGCTCGCGCGGCCTTAATGACGAGAGGACTCCATGAAATGGTCAATTTCGGAGTTCATTTCGGCGGTCGGCTCGAAACCTACCTTGGACTTACTGGACTTGGCGACCTCGACGTTACAACTTCTTCCCTTGAAAGCCGCAATTTCCGCGCGGGTCTCGAGATTGGAAAGGTAGATGGGATGCAGACTTTCGACGAACTGTTCGCTGGCGTTACCGTCGAAGGTGTTTCGGCGACGAAACTCATTCACGACATCGCCAAGAAGAATCACCTCGACGTTCCAATCATCGACGCACTCTATGGCGTCTTGTTCGAAAAGGCCAAGCCATCGCAAATGGCTCTCTCCTTAATGAATAGACCTCTTAAAGGCGAGAACGACTGACTTCCTTCTTTATCAAGGGTCCATAGTCCGAACTAGAACCAAATGAGGTCTTTTCTTTCATAAATGCCCCAACTCGTTAAATCTATCTCATTTTACGAATAGTGTTTGAATATGCGCGCATTTACTAAGGTTTATTCATTTTTTGTCAATTTTTGACTAAAAGTTCACCCTCTCGAAGCGGCATGTTCGGAAAAAAGTTGCAAAACATTCGGTGTCATGCTAGTTTGTAGTTACCAATTTAGCCAAAGGAGGACAAAATCCATGAACAAAGCTGAATTAGTTCTAGCCGTCGCCGAGAAAGCCGAAGTCTCGAAGAGAGATGCCGAAGCGGTCGTTGAGGCCGTCGTCGAAGAAATTGAAAAGGCTCTCGTTAAGGGAGAAGCTGTCAAGATCTCCGGATTCGGAATCTTCCAAAAGAAGGCTCGTGCCGCCCGCGAAGGAACCAATCCTGCTACTCAAGCCAAGATCAAAATCCCGGCCAGCAACGGTGTCGCCTTCAAAGCCAGCAAGGCTCTCAAAGAGAAGCTTAACTAAGCATTGCTTAGATAAAAAAGCATCCAAAAGCTCCGATTGTTCGGGGCTTTTCTTTTTGGCCGCTCCGAAACATGGTAAGATAGGCCTATGCTCGATGAAATATTTACCAAATACGCCCAACTATTTGCCTCCAATGGCTATCGCCTCTACATGATCGGCGGGACGTCCCGGGATTTTCTTTTAAAGATTCATTACGACGATTATGACTTCGTGACGGACGCCACCCCGGATGAAGAGAAGAGTTTTCTTCCCCATGCCGAATACGCCTTCGCCAAATTCGGATCCGTTCAAGTTCGCGAAGGAAAGCTCAAAATCGACATTACCACCTTGCGAAAAGAAGAAGCCTATCTCGACCATCGCCACCCAACCAAGATCGAATTTATTAAAGATCCCAAGGTCGATTGCCTCCGCCGGGATTTCACCATCAACGCTATCTATATAGACGAAGCAGGTCATATCCTTGATTACGTAGGCGGGGTCAAAGACCTTGAAAACCGTCTCATCCGTTTCATCGGGGAACCGAAGAAGAGAATTGAAGAAGACCCGCTTAGGATTTTACGAGCCGAAAGATTCGCAAAAAAACTTGGTTTTTCTTTGGAACCAAAAACAAAGCAAGCCATCGAAGAAATGCATCCATTGGTGGCAAGCATTAATCCCGCCAAAGTGAAGATGGAACTCGCCAAAAGCCCGAAGTAGGTTAGAATGGTTCTCCATGACAAAATCTGATTCATCCTTCGAGGCGGTTGATTTCCGGTACATCCTCCTCGACGATTACAAAAAACTTGGAATTTCGGAAGAAGAACTTTCCGTCATTATGGTCAGCGATCATCTTCTCCGTCAGGGGAACGAACTCGTGACTGCCGACCTTCTTTCACTCAAGATGAATTTTAAGACGGTAGACATTGACAAAATCCTTGTCTCCTTGGTTAAAAAAGGCTTTTTCGAATTCGAGGCTGACAAAGACGGGATGCGGACTTCTCTCGAACCCCTTAAGAAGAAGCTCTATAAACAATTCGAACTCGATCTTGCGAAGGACCGGGCCAATCTCATGAGCGCCGAACGGTCTGAATCCTTGAATCGTCTCTATGCTTATTTCGAGAAAAGACTCAATCGAACCCTTTCTCCGATTGAACTCGACGCCATCTCTTCCTGGCTTGACGATTCCTATAGCGAATCAGCCGTCAAGGATGCTTTAGAAGACGCTCTTGCCGCTGGAAAAAGGACTCTGAAATCCATCGACAAAATATTGCGAAGCAGCCGGGCCCGCGACGACATTAAGAAGGAAGGCTATACCAGTCTTTCCGACAAGTGGGGACACGACATCGAAAAAACAATCGAAATCGCCAAGACGAAATGGGTCGACGAAGATGACAAAAAGCACTGAAGTAAGTGATTATTTACGCCGCCGCTACCAGGACGCGAAATGCGCCCTTAATTTTTCTAATCCCTTCGAATGCCTCCTCGCCGTCGTTCTCTCTGCTCAAACAAGTGATCAGGCCGTCAACCTCGTCACTCCAGCTTTGTTCATGTCCTATCCTGACCCTTTTGCCCTTGCGAAAGCCGAACCCCGCGAAGTCGCCTCAAAGATCAAACGTCTTGGGCTTTACAAAACGAAGGCCAAGAATCTCGTTGATTTAGCCAATATGATTGTCAATCAGTTCGATAACGCCGTTCCTCTTCGTAAGAATGACTTGATGAGTCTCCCGGGGGTGGGGGTGAAGACCGCGAATGTTGTCCTCGCCGAGACACTTGGACGTCCCGCCTTCGCCGTCGATACCCATGTGGCCCGCATCGCCAAAAGGCTTGGATTTGCCAAAAATAGTGATGAGCCCTCCACGATCGAGGCCCGCCTCGAAAAAGAGTTTTCAAAAAAGGATTGGATCGATCTTCATCATCGTTTTATCGCTTTTGGGCGTGATCTTTGCCGAGCGAAAAATCCTCATTGTGAGGAATGCGAATTGCGGGAAACGTGTCTTTATTTTAAGAAGAAATCATCGACGACGGCTAAATAGTCGTATCGAGGGCAATAACCTTCTTTGACCAAGTGACCATTTTTCTTTATCTCATCCATCGGAATGGATTCTCGGGTTTTCTTCGTATAGAAATCAATGATGTATTTCGCGTCGAGGATGTAGGTTTCGCCTAGGGCGTAGCAGTTGATGATGAAAAACGCGATTCCTTTTTGCTCGATCACTCTTTTTAAGTGGTCAATCTGCTGTTGGGGGATGTTGTGAAGTGGGAACGAGGTTTTGGATCTGGTCGATTTGGCTTCAAAATCAATGTAGTGGCCGTGATAGACCCCATTGTAGTCAGTGGTTGACTGGGTCTCAAAATACGCCTGGGTGATCTTCGCTCCATGGGAATAATCGACCTTCACGACGTTGATGGGAGTGGGGCGTTTATAAACAAGAGCCCGGCCTTTATCGAGATAAAAAGCATTGCTTTCGTTGATGTCTTTTTCAAAGCCCATTCCCCGATTCGCGGATCCGTCCCGAGAGTGGGGGCGAGCTCTCTTTTTCTCGCTAAGTTTAACGACCTTTACGCCTTTCGGGTAATTGACGGTCATTTGAGGTAATCCTTTATTTCCGATTCGTAATCGTCTGGCGTGACGTTTTGCCCTTTGTTGAGGCGTTGAAGAACTCGAAGAACGGGGACGGGGAAATGGGACATCCGAGAAAGGGTTTTCTTATATTCCACCTCGATGATGTCGGGCTTAGATAAGAAGGCCTTGTAGAGGTCGATGAGGTTATAGGCGTCGACAAGGGCGCAATGAGCCTTGCCTTCAAAGGGGACGCCAAAGACCTTGAGATAATTGGCTAAAGAGTAAGAATTTCCATGCTCATCTTTGATAAAACGGGCTAGAAATTCCGAAAAGTCGAAAGCGTGGTGGGTGACATACCGGGCCTCTTCCATCGAGGCGTCCATGTTGTTCTCGGCCGATTGCATGATGATTCGTAAATCGTGGCTTCCAAAGGTGACGAAAAGGCACTTGCCCCATTCTTTGCCAACATACTTTTTGAGACCTTGCTGAATAAGACGAAACGGAATTCCTTCTTTCCGAAGTTTTTCGTCGGTTATGCCGGTGAGATTTGTCACGACCTTCCCGACTTTGGCTTTCGATTTGACGTAGGAAGAAAAGCCCGGGATGATCCTTTTAACCGATAGATCGTCTTTCAGCAGGACTTTATACGCCCCGATTTCAATCATTTCGTGGGAGAATTGAGTTCCCTCCAAATCCATGAAGATCAGGCATCGATTGTCGGACAATTCTTTTTCTAAAGCTTTCATTGCGTTCCATTATAAAACCACAAAGGGCTTCTAAGGGAGAAAAAACCTTCCCTCCTTCGTTGAAGTGTCACCCACATTTCGATATAATCGAAGAGGTATTTTTTATGGACGAGAACTTTAACTTAACCCAGGACAAGATCCTCAACAAGAAGTTTACCCCGAACGTTAAAGGGTATGACCCCAATGAGGTCGATGACTTCCTCGACATGATCATCCAAGATTACGTTTCGTTCGACCGTTACATGAAAGAATCCAAAAACTACATCGTGGAGCTCGAACTTGGGACCAGCAAACTCAAGGAACAAAACCACTCATTGGACTTAGAAAACGGGCAAATGCGCAAGAGGCTCGCCGGAATCAGAGACACCGATCAAGTCAATTCCAGCAACATCGATCTGATCCAACGCATCCGTCTTCTGGAAACCGAGCTCTACAAGCGCGGCGTCGATCCGACGAAGATCAAATAACTTACTACTCCGACCCGGACGACTGCTGCCTACTCGATAGGTAGAGGAAAGTCCATGCTCGCACCGCCTGCGACGACGGTAGTGATTGCGCTGGGGGAAGAAATAACCCCAGGTACGCGGGAGCGCGTAACGGCGGACGAATATCCCTCGCGGATAGGAATCCCCAAGGTGCCACAGAGACGAGCTTAGCGGCGACGCTAAGATGCAACGCGGCAAACCCCACAAGCGAGAAACCTAAATTTGGTAAGGGAAGCGCCCAAGGTGAATTGAAACTGAGGGGGCCGGCTTCGGCCGAGATAAATTGTCGTCCTCGACATAACATGGCTTACAGGGTCGGAACTCATAAGCAAAAAAAGTGAAGGAATAACATGAACATACCAACGAAAATCACGACGGCTCGCATCGTTCTTATCGCGGGTCTTTTGGTCTTTCTTTTTGTTATTTCTCTCCTTCCCGGTTACGTAGCCCCGATGATTGGAAACACTCCAATCAATTGGATTTATCTGTCATCGTTCATCGTTTTTGTCATCGCCGCCAGCACCGATTACCTCGATGGGTATTTGGCAAGACGGTGGAATCAAGTGACGGATTTGGGCAAATTCCTCGACCCGATCGCTGATAAGCTTCTTGTGAACTCCATGCTCATTTTTCTCGCTGTTCCTTGGGCTTTTGCTCCTAATCAATCAATAATCATTCCCGCTTTTTGCGTCATCATCATGATTGCTCGCGACCTTGTCGTTGATGCCCTCCGCCTTATCGCCGTCCAAAAGAACAAAGTCATCGCCGCCAACATCTTTGGCAAGATGAAGACTTTCTTTCAGATGGTCGCCATCCCCGCCGTCATGCTCAATGATTGGCCTTTCTCCTATTTCGATGCCTCGTGGGGAGCATGGCGGATCTCGCTTGTTCTCGTTTACATCGCCACCGCGATGTCGCTCATTTCCGGTGTCATCTACGTCATCCAGAACCGCGCCGTCCTCAAGCAGGAGAAGCAGTGATGAATGCCGAAGAGGTTCTTCTTACTTTTAAAAAACGGAAGCTAACCCTTGGGTCGGTCGAATCCGTTACCGCTGGCCTTTTTGGTTCATCAATCTGTTCAATTCCTGGGGCAAGCGAAGTTTATCTTGGCGGCCTCATCACCTATGACCCCAAAGAAAAGATCAATTTAGCAAAAGTCGATCCGCAGACCATCGCCTCGCATTCAGTCGTTTCGCCTGAAGTAGCAAAGGAAATGGCCATTGGCGGTCGAAAGGTTCTTGGCGTCGATGTTTGCGTTTCCGCGACTGGCAGCGCTGGCCCGACCGTTTGCCCAGGCGGGGCCGAGGTTGGGACAATTTATCTAGCCATCGCTGATAAAACCCAAGTTAAAGTCATACCCCTGCATCTTCATGGAGCACGAAACGCGATTCGTCTTGAAACAGTCAATAAAATGATTGATGCGGTGGTGGAGTTCGTTTCCGATTCGTCAGTAAGATCCTAAATTCGGTCCAAAAGCCTTTTTGAAGGCTATTAATTATTGGAGGCCAATCAACATGGCAGCAGAAAAAGTCGAGACGGCGAAGAACAAGGCCCTAGAAGAGGCTTTGAAAAGTATCGAAAAGGCTTATGGAAAAGGCAGCGTCATGCGCCTTGGGGAACGCCCCCACGTTGACGTTGACGTCATTTCCAGCGGTTCAATTTTGCTTGACGAGGCCCTCGGAGTCGGCGGTTATCCAAAAGGTCGAATCGTCGAAGTCTATGGACCCGAATCTTCGGGCAAAACCACCTTGGCTCTCCACGCGATCGCCGAGGCTCAGAAAAAAGGCGGAAGAGCCGCTTTCGTCGATGCCGAACACGCGATCGACCCCGAATACGCCGCTAAACTCGGCGTCAATATCGATGAACTCATTCTTTCTCAACCTGATTCCGGCGAACAGGCTCTCGAGATTGTCGAAATGCTGGCCCAATCGGGTGCAATCGACCTCATCGTCGTCGACTCCGTCGCCGCTCTCGTTCCCCAAGCCGAACTCGATGGTGTCATGTCGGACAATCAAGTTGGTCTTCAAGCCCGTTTGATGTCGAAAGCCATGCGAAAGCTAGCTGGAATCCTCAATAAAACCGGTTGCGTTGTTATCTTCATCAACCAGCTTCGCGAAAAGGTCGGAATCGTTTATGGGAACCCCGAAGTCACGACTGGTGGTCGCGCCCTCAAGTTCTATGCCTCGATTCGTATCGACATCCGCCGGGCCGAAGCCATTAAATCCGGTTCCGATATCATTGGAAACACCGTGAAAATCAAAGTCGTCAAGAATAAGGTTGCTCCTCCCTTTAAGAGCTGCATCGTCGACATGATCTATGGTCATGGCCTCTCTAAAGAAGGAGAAGTGCTTGATCTCGGCGAACAGGAAGGTTTTATCCAAAAGACTGGAAACTGGTATGAAATCGCTGGAGAAAAGATTGGAAACGGTCGTGAGGCCGCCAAGATGTATCTTCACGATCATCAAGACGTTTCCAAAGGAATCTCGGACAAAATCCGCGAACAATGGAAGGCTGCGGCCGCCAAAGCCGCTGACGCTGCCCCGACGGCCGAACTCGCCAAGGGCGGGGCTGGTATCGAAGAAGACTGAGATCGCTTTTTCTTAGGGTCCCACGCGTTGGGGCCCTTTTTCTTTTCGTTATTCCCTCTCTTTGTCTATAATTAAAGACATGTCTCGCCATTACGCCCTTCCATTACTTGCCTTGGCCTCACTTCTTTTGGTGAGTTGCCAAAGCGGAATTGACTATTCTGATCTTTTTGTCGATTCAAGCCTTTCCGTCCTTGGGGAAGAAATTGCTGATAGTTCGAACAATTCGATCATTCCTCGCGAGGTTTATCTTCTGGACGATAAGTATTTCGTCCTCGATGCGGATGTCACGTTTCGAGGTTATGTTCTTTTCTCTTATCAGATCATTCCCATCTTTGGGAGTAACATGGACCTCAACAAGACCCTATCCGAAAACGATGTTGAGCTCTTTTATGGGCCCAACAGCATCCAAGCCAACATCGCTTTTTATTTCGTTGGGGCGACCTCCTTTGATCAAAACACCACCTATTCGATCAACTTCAACATAATTATCGACGGTTATAAAAAATCTTATTTTCAATTCACGGGAAGCCAAGTCGGTCATAAGTCTTCCGATTGATTTTGCTCGCTACCATTTGCACCTATTTGTTGCTACAATATTTGGGTACCGTTTGGTACTTACCACCCATAGATTGCCGTTTGGGTCCTCGTAATTGGCTTCGGCCATTAAGATAAATCCTGATAATCAATCCTTTTTTCTACAAGGGTGGAGAAGCACCATTTTTGCGGTTTTCATAAAGGAGCATTAACATGCTGAACAAACTAGTGATACTGGCGGGAATGACCATAGAACCTTGGGCTTTGGTCCTTATCATTGTCGGTGTCGTCGTCATCGTCGTGGCTGCGACCGTTGTCGTGTTTAAGATTCTTCCTTCGGGCAAAGCCAAGAACGCCGAGAAAAACGCCCAGCAGATAATTCGTGACGCCCAAATCAAGGCCGAACGTCTTACCAAAAACGCTGAAATCGATGCCAAACAAGCGGCCTTTGACGCCCGTCAACAAGCCGAAAATGACATCCGTTCCCGCAAAGGCGAAATTGCGTTAGTCGAACAGAAGTTGACCTTACGCGAACAAGCGATCGATCAAAGAGATGCGGCTCTCATCCAAAAAGAGAACAACCTCGACGCGAAGAACGAACAACTCGTTGAAAAACTCGCGATGGCGGACAAGAGACAAACCGAACTTGATACCAAAGTCGAAGATATTATCAAGGAGTTGGAAAAGGTTTCTGGCTTATCGGTCAAAGAAGCTCATGACGAAATCATGACGCGGATCGAAAGCAAGATGTCGGCTGAAATCGCCGCTTACATTAAGAATCAAGAAGATGATGCCCGAGAAACCGCGGAAGCCAAAGCTACCGATCTTCTTTCTCTGGCCTGCGCGAAATACGCTCAAGACGTCACGACCGAGAGAACCGTCTCCGTCGTCTCTCTTCCTAGCGACGAGATGAAGGGCCGCATCATCGGACGTGAAGGCCGCAACATCCACGCCTTGGAAACCCAACTCGGGGTTGACCTTGTGGTCGATGATACCCCCGAAGTCATCACTGTTTCGTGCTTTGATCCAATCCGCCGCGAAATTGCTCGCCGGACCCTTGAGTATCTGATTAAGGATGGCCGTATCCAGCCGGGCCGCATCGAAGAAGTGGTGGCCAAGTGCAAAAAGGAAGTCGATGAATCGACTCAGAAATTTGGCGAAGAAGCTGCGTTCAAACTCGGCTTGCCGAAGATCAACAAAGAACTCCTTAATTACGTTGGCCGTCTCCATTATCGGACCTCATATGGTCAAAATGCCCTCGACCACTCGATGGAAGTCGCTTACTTATCGGGAATCATGGCTGCCGAACTGGGCTTAGACCAATCATTAGCCAAACGGGCTGGTCTTCTCCACGATATCGGCAAGGCCGTCGACTTTGAGCAAGAGGGGAGCCACGTCGAACTCGGTTCCAAGCTTGCCCGCAAATTCGGTGAACCCGATGTCGTCATCAATTCGATCGAATCTCACCATGGCGACGTCGAGGCGAAATACGTTATTTCTCACCTCGTGGCCGCGGCCGATACCTTATCCGCCGCCCGTCCAGGCGCCCGGAGCGAGACTCTCGAAACCTACATCAAACGTATCGAACAACTCGAAGTCATCGCCAAAGGCTTTGATGGGGTTCAGCAGGCCTTCGCCCTTCAGGCGGGTCGCGAAATCCGCGTCATGGTCGTGCCAGATAAGATCTCTGACTCCCAAGCCGTTGTCCTTGCTCAGCAGATGAAAGAAAAGATCGAAAACGAGATGACCTATCCGGGTCAGATCAAAGTTTCGGTCATTCGCGAATACCGGGCTGTCGAGACCGCGAAATAACCTCGACTTAGAAAGGGGCTTGGACCCCATGCGCATTTTGTTCTTCGGAGACATCGTTGGGAGGATCGGCCGGGAGGCTGTGTCCTCCCTTTTGCCTAAATTAGTCAAAGATTACGAGATCGATTTCGTCATCGCCAATGGGGAGAACGCTTCTCATGGCAAGGGCTTAACCGAAAAGAACTACCAGGAGATCATTGATTCGGGGGTGAATGCGATTACCCTTGGCAATCACTGGCATGCCAAAGACCAGATTGACGACTACATTGATGAGGCGGAATCCTTAATTCGACCGCTTAATCTTCTTAATTACACCCATGGGGTCGGATCGGCCTCCTTTGATTGCGATGGCTATGAGGTTCGGGTAACTAACCTTCTGGGGCAAGCTTTCATGACGGAAACCGTGGCTTCGCCATTCGCGAGCCTCACCGAATTCCTGAAAACTGTTTCACCTGGGATCCATATCGTTGATTTCCACGCCGAGTCGACGAGCGAAAAACAGATTATGGGCTATGCTTTCGCTGGGCAGGTGACGGCCCTCGTTGGCACCCATACCCACGTTCAGACCAACGATGCGCGGATTCTCGATGGGGGTACCGCCTTCATCAGCGACATTGGGATGTGCGGGGCTTCCGATTCCGTGATTGGCTTCGAGAAGAATTCGGTCATGGGAAAGATCCTCTTTGGAAAAGAGGGTCATTTCGAGATTGATGACGGGGCCGTCCCCATCGTCAACGCCATTGTGATCGAGGTCGATGAAGAAACTGGTAAAGCCCTCGATATTTTTCCGTTATCATATTTAGGAGGGAAGCCTCTTCATGCCTAGATACCTTATCGATTCACTTCCAGAGATGAAATTAGCCCGAAACCGGACCGAGAAACCAAAGCTCATCCGTGATGATCTTTTCGTTTCGGACGCGGTCAAATCATACGCCCCCGGAAAGAGGTATTTCATCCGAACGTTTGGATGCCAAGCCAATGTTCGGGATGAGGAGATACTTTCGGGTTATCTTGCTTATGCTGGTATGAAACCGACTTCCGACGAAAAGAAGGCCGATCTCGTGATAATCAATACCTGCGCGGTCCGCGAAAACGCCGAAGAGAAAGTCTATGGCGAGATCGGGAAGTTCAAGGAAAGCCGGAAAAAGAACAAAGATTTCATCCTGTGCGTATCCGGCTGCATGATGCAAGAAGAAAAAGCGGCCGAGAAGATCATGAAATCCTACCCCTATGTCAACATCGTTTTCGGGACTCACAACGTTCCGCAGATCCTCGATTTGCTAACTGAGCATCTCGAGAGCAAAAAAGACCTTGTTAAGGTCCTTTCCTTCTCGGGCGACATCATCGAGAATCTTCCTTCGAAACGAAGCGACCCTTATAAAGCTTCTGTGAACATTTCCTATGGATGCGACAAATTCTGCACTTATTGCATCGTCCCCTATACCCGGGGAAGAGAGAGAAGCCGTCCCCTCAAGGACGTGATCGATGAATGTCGCGGCCTCGTTGAATACGGTTACCAAGAAATCACTCTTTTGGGTCAAAACGTCAACAGTTACGGGAAAGATTTTCACGATGGGACTTCGTTCGCGACCATTCTTCAAGCCGTGGCCGAACTTGGAATTCCCCGCATCCGATTCATGACTTCCCACCCTTGGGATTTCTCTGACGAGATGCTCGATATCATTTCTCGATATCCCAACATCATGAAGTGCATTCATCTCCCGGTTCAGTCCGGGAACGACGAGATATTACGGGAAATGGGCCGCCGTTACACAAGGCAGCAATATCTCGACCTCGTTAAGAGAATTCGTTCCAAAATCCCCAACGTGGCCATTACGACCGACATCATTGTCGGTTTCCCCAATGAAACGGAAGAGGAATTTGAGGATACCTTGACCTTGTGCCAGGAAGTGAATTTCGACGCGGCTTTCACCTTCATCTATTCGCCCCGAAAAGGAACCCCGGCCGCGGCCATCAATGACAACGTCACTGATCAAATTAAGCATGAGCGATTCAACCGTCTCGTTAAAGTGGTGGAAGCTTCCGTCGTGTCGCATTCGGCTCCGATGGTCGGAAAGGTTTATTCCGTCCTCGTCGATGGACCTTCAAAGAAGGACGAAGCCATCCTTTCGGGTTATACCGAAAGCGGAAAAGCCGTCAATTTCCCTGGCCCCAGTTACCTAAAGGGCGAAATCGTCGAAGTGAAGATCCTCGAGGATCACGCCTTCTCGATGATCGGAGAAATGATTGGAGATCCGGTTTTAGCAAAGGCCAAAACTCTTAAAAAAGCCTTAGTCTCCGATCCTCTTGTTCGTGAATTCCTTTCCATAGATCAAAAGATCGAACATGACCCAACTCTCTTAGCCTTGAGGGAGGAACTTAAGGAAAGTCAAAGGAAAATGACGCGAATGGCAAAAAAGGATCCTAAATCCTACCTTCTTGCCAAATCTCAATATGAATCCCTTAAGAACCAATACCAAAATCATCCCCTCGTGAAGAACCATGAAGCTCTTCACGATGACGTGGCTTTGATCCTTCAACAAATTGCTAAGGAGCTCGCGTGATTGTCGTTATCACCGGGGCGACCGGAACTGGAAAAAGCCGTTTGGCCATTGAACTCGCCAAGTTGATTGATGGCGAAATCGTGAATGCCGATGCTTTTCAGGTTTATCAAGAGCTATCGATTGCCACTTCAAAGCCCACTCCATCGATGATGGCGGAAGCCCCGCATCACCTTTTTGGCTTCGTTCCTTTAACTGTTGATTATGCGGTTGCCACTTATCAGAAAGACCTTCGGAAGGCTATCAAAGAAATCCTTTCGCGGGGGAAAACCCCGATTATCGCCGGTGGAACTGGCCTCTATATCAAAGCCGGTCTCTATGATTACGATTTCACCCCGAACAAGGTTGTCGATTTAGCCCCTTACCAAGATTTGGCGGACGATGAACTATATAGAAAGCTCCAAGCAATCGATCCCGAAGAAGCGAAGAAAATCCATCCCCATAACCGAGTCCGAGTTCTAAGGGCCATCGAGATTTTCCTCATCAACGGTCGAACCAAAACCGATATCATCGCCTCTCAAAAGCACGAGCCAATTTTTGAGACCGTCTTTTTTGGGCTCAAAAAAGAACGAGAAGACCTTTATCCGGCTGTCGAAGAAAGGGTCGATGAGATGTTTAAGTTGGGCCTCGTCGAAGAGAATAAACGGCTCGTAACGAAATATGGCTCATCTCCTCATGCCTTCAAAGCGATTGGGGTGAAGGAATTGTTTCCTTATTTCGATGGTAAAATTTCCCTTGAGGAAGCCAAAAACACGATTAAAGAAAACACCAGGCATTACATCAAACGCCAAGAGACTTTTTTCCGTCATCAATTCAATGTTGTTTGGGTCGAATCGGCCGCGGATATCGTCGCGGCCCTAAAGGGGGGCAGTAAATGAATATTCATGAGCGAAGCAAAATGCTTTTAGGTGAAGAACGTTTTGCCCGTCTTTCTGCTGCCAAGGTGGCGGTTTTCGGACTCGGAGGGGTTGGTGGGACGGCGGTTGAAGCTCTCGTCCGGAGTGGTATCAAACACCTTACCATCGTCGACTTTGATGTGGTGGCCCCCTCGAACCTCAATCGGCAGATTCTTTTCTTAAGCAAAGACGTCGGAAAGAAAAAAACCGACGCGGCTGCCGAAAGGCTTCTTGCCATCAATCCTGATCTCGACATCGAGAAAATCGATGAAAGAATTGATGAAAGTTTCTTCGAAAAACATTCATTTGCCTCCTTCGATTACCTCATTGACGCGGTCGATGACGTCGAAGCCAAACTTGCCATCGCTAAATACGCTTTAGGAACAGGCATCCGTTTTATTTCGTGCTTGGGGATGGCTAACCGCGTCGATCCGAGCAAAGTCGCCGTGAAAACATTGGCCACAACCGCAAACGACCCCTTGGCCAAGAAAATCCGATCGGTTTTCCGCCATCAGGGAATCGACCTCACAAAAGTTCAAGTCGTGACATCGGAAGAAATCCCACTTTTTCGGGGTCCAACTCCCTCATCGATGATGATGGTTCCAAGCGAAGCCGGTCTTTTGATTGACAGTGTAGTCATTTTATATCTAGCAAACGGTTCTCAGGAAGACTAATCTAATATTCGATATTTGGAGGTGCCTATGGGATTACAACAAATCACGGAAATTGCTCAGAAAGCCGGGATCGATGAAAAGTACGTCGAACCTTACGGCCGCTTTAAAGCCAAAATTGACACGTCGATCTTTGCGACATTGAAAGATCGACCGGATGGAAAACTCGTCCTTGTGACCGCCATAACCCCGACGAAAGCTGGGGAGGGGAAGACCACGACTTCGATTGCTTTGACCGAAGGTTTTGGCAAAATCGGCCAAAAGGCTATGCTTGCCTTACGGGAACCGTCCCTCGGGCCAGTTTTTGGAATCAAGGGCGGGGCCACCGGCGGAGGATTAGCCTCGGTCGCTCCAAGCGAGGACATCAATCTCCATTTCACGGGAGATATGCATGCGTTGACCTCATCGATAAATTTGATCTCCGCGATCATCGATAATTCGATCTATCAAGGTAACCCCTTAAACATCGATTCCAATCGAATCGTCTGGAAGAGAGCCATGGATATGAATGATCGGGCCCTTCGTTCGATCACGGTTAGTCAAAACGATCCCAAAGCCACCCCCCGACACGATGAATTCGTCATCACCGTCGCCAGCGAGATGATGGCCATTATGTGTTTGGCCGAAAACGAAGAAGATTTCATGGCCCGTGTTCAAAGGATTATCGCCGCCTATACAAAAGACGGAAAACCAGTCACGGTCGGAGATTTGCGAATCAGCCACGCCATCATGAAATTGATGCGCGAGGCCTTGAAACCCAATCTTGTCCAGACCTTGGAGAATAATCCCGTCTTGATCCATGGCGGTCCTTTCGCGAACATCGCCCATGGCTGCAATTCCATCATTGCGACAAAACTTGCTCTCAAATTAGCCCCCATCGTCGTCACCGAAGCCGGTTTCGGGGCCGATCTTGGAGCGGAAAAATTCCTCGATATCAAATGCCGCGTCGCTGGCGTTAAACCTTCCCTTGTCGTCATGGTCGCCACCATCCGGGCTCTCAAGATGCACGGAGGCGAACCTTTTGATGAATTGGCCAAGGAGAACGTCGAGGCTCTCAGTAAGGGCATGGTCAATCTTGAGACCCATTTGGAAAACATTAAGAAATTCGGTCTTCCGGTTGTGGTGGCCATCAATCATTTTGATCAGGATACTTCTTCCGAAATCACCTTCGTTGAGGAATGGTGCAAAAAGCACGGGTATGAATTTGCCTTCCTCGATGGATTCAAAAAAGGCGGCGAAGGTTCGATTGAATTGGCGAAGAAAGTCCAAACCATGCTGAAAAGCACCCCTTCACACTACAAACCTCTCTACGATCTAAAGGATCCAATCAAGAAGAAAATCGAGATTATCTGTAAGAACATCTACGGCGCGGGAAACGTCGTTTATCTCCCCAAAGCCGAAGAGGAAATCAAAGAATACGAAAAGATGGGTTTCTCCGATTCGTTCATCTGCATGGCGAAAACTCCCCAGTCCTTGACGGATGATCCCAATGTTCTCGGGGCCCCCAAAGGCTTCACCATCACAATTCGAGAAGTTAATCTTTCGGCTGGCGCTGGCTTCATTATTCCCCTCACCGGGGCCATCATGACGATGCCGGGCCTCCCCAAAATCCCCGCCGCGGTCAAGATGGAGGATGTGCCTTGGTAACCCCTCTTGAGATCGCCCTTTATGACGAAGTGGAGATGAAACGCCCTCATCCCTGCGTTTCGAAGTCCAAACGTTTTCAAATCGTCCGTCTGGGCGCTGACATCAAGATCAAATGCTTAGGATGTGGGAACGTCATCATGATTGATCGCGATGCTTTCAATGGGAAAATCAAAAAAGTCATTGCCCATCATGAAGGACCGATTGAGAAATAGACGGCCTTGTTGATCGCTTAGCCTCCTACCTTTAAGTGGGAGGTTTTTTGATGGAGCTCTTTCGCCTAGCTAACGTCGGGAAAGCCTTTAAATCGGGTCACTCTTCCTTTTGGGCCCTTCGACATATCGATTTGTTGCTTCCAAATGTTGGTCTTGTCGCCATTAAAGGCCGATCGGGATCGGGGAAAAGCACCCTCCTAAACCTCTTGGCAAAGTTCCTTTCTCCGGATGAAGGACGAATCTTCTACGAAGGAAAGGATTTAGCATCCTTCAAAAAAACTGAACTATCCGACCTGCGTCTTCGAGGCGTTTCAATGGTCTTTCAGCACTACAACCTCATCGACAATGCTCTTTCGGTTGATAACGTGGAATTGCCGTTACTTATGGCGGGTGTGTCAAAACGAAAAGCCCGAGATATAAGTAAGGCCCTTTTTCGTGATTTTGGTTTTGAAAACCTAATGTTCCGTAACATCAAAACCTTATCGGGTGGCGAAAAACAGAGGGTGGCGATTATTCGGAGTCTCGTTAACGGTCCCAAAGTCGTTTTTGCCGACGAACCGACTGGAGCTCTCGATGAAAAAAACTCCCAGCTGATCATGGAAATGCTACGCATAGTTTCGAAAGAACGCCTCGTTGTTTTCGTAAGTCACAATGAGAATCTCATATCGCAATATGCCGATCGAACAATTGAAATCGTGGGTGGAGAAGTGGTATCCGATCATTCAAAACAAGACGACGAGAATTCCATCAACGAGATCAAACGTCTTCGAGGACGAACAGGGAAAAGATGGACATGGTTTTTTTTCCAAAGGAACCTCAAAAGTAATTTCCTTAAGAACCTTGTCTGTTTTTCTTCGGGAGTGATTGGATTCTCCGCTTTGCTGGTCTCGCTAGGTTTTTATCAAGGAAGCGCCTCGTCGTTAGAAAGGGAGAAGAACCGGTCTTTAGAATCTCAGGTGGCCCGGATCGCAGAGAAAAGTTACTCCGAAATTCCCAACTCCCCTCTAAAACTCGTGAAGCAAATCCGTCCCACTCCCTCGAGTGTCGTTGATGCTTGTGGCGAGATTGAAAGCCTTTCGTTCGAAAACGACTATTCTTTCTTTATTCCTCCCTTTTGTTCTTTTTCCTTTGAAGGAGTTAATCAAGATCCATGTTCGTTCCTTCCGGTTTATGACCTATCCCTTCGGGAAGGCGATCCGACAATGTTAATTTCAGGGCGTCTTCCTCCTCAAAATGATTTCTCGTCGGTTCTTGTTAACGAGGAGTTCGCCACCTTGCACCCGGATGGAGTTGTCGGAAAAACCATCTCCTTCGCAAGCGAATACGAAGTCAGTCTTTTGGGGGCGAAGGAAAAAGGACGGCTTGATTTCTCCTTTTCCATCGTGGGGGTGGTAGAGGAGTTCGCCTTTTTGAACTCGCCGAAGATCTACTATTCCTATTGCGGGCTCAAAGAGAAAATGAGAACCGTCGTTTTAAAGGACATCTCGGCCGTTGTCGGAAAAGAAACCTCCATTGAATCGGCGGTAACGGAAGCCGATCCCAATCACCCGATCGCAAACTATCGTTACCTTCTTTTTGTCCATCATCTTGCCGATCTTCCCAAATTCAAATGCCTCATTGAGTCTTTGATGAAAAAGGGGTCCTTTCTTTCGATCGATGCTTCGGCTTATCAAATCGAGAAGGCTTTCAAAAGTATCGGCGACGCCTTCTCGCTTTCGCTTCTTGTTTTCGTTGGGATTTCCTTAATCGGTGTCGGACTAATCCTCGCCATGACCAGCTATTCAAATTTCGTTTCCCGGAAGAAAGAAACCGCCATTTTGTTTGCCCTCGGAGGACGGGCTTCGTCAATTTCCGATATCTACGTTAATGAATCCATTTTCGTTTCTCTTCTTGCCGCCTTCGCCTCCATTCTTTTTTCTCCTCTAATTGAAATGGGTCTTAACCGCCTTATCGCGTCTAAATTCGACCTCCAGAATCTCATCGCCATTCCTTTCCGTTCTTTCATGGGTTATAGCTTTGCCCTCGAAGTTGGGCTTCTCCTCTTTGCAATGTTGATTGCCATTTTCTCGAGTTCAATCCCCCTTTCTTCGCTTAAGAGGATGCCTTTATCGGAGGAACTTCGGGACGAATGAGCGGATTTATCGAATTAAGTAAGGTTTCGAAGAGCTTTGGGAAGGAACAGATTGTAAGCAATGCTAATCTGTCCTTTCCGCGGCGGGGTCTATTTGCCATTCTTGGGGCCTCGGGAAGCGGGAAAACGACCTTGCTCAATATCATTTCGGGTCTCGATATCGCTTATGAAGGAAAATGTCTGGTGGGTAATCGTCTCCTTAAGAACATATCGGAAAGGGAGAGACAAGGGTTTCGTCTTCGTCACATCGGGTACCTGTTTCAGAACTTCAATCTTTTAGAACTTGAGACCGTTCTTAGTAACGTCCTTCTTCCTCTTGATGCCCTCGTTAAAGCCCCTCACCATTTAAAGAAACGAAAAGCTCTCGATCTTTTGTCGTTTGTCGAACTTGAGAATAAAGGCGGCCAGAGAGTGAACACCCTTTCCGGGGGCGAGAAACAAAGAGTGGCGTTGGCTCGGGCTCTTGCTAACGACCCAGCCATCCTTTTGTGCGACGAACCGAGCGGAGCCCTCGACGAGAAAAGCGCCGTCAGGGTTTTCAATCTTCTTCGGGGCATCGCCAAAAAGCGTCTCGTTATTGTCGTGAGCCACGATCGGGATCTAGTTATGGACTACGCGGATGGGATCTACGAAATCTATGGAGGCCAGGTCACCTATCACGAAGTCGAAAAAGGTGAAATGGTGGAGACTTTCCCGGAAAGCTTGGATCTTCCTCGCCACAAGGAAAACCCCCGTCTTGGTTGGCATTTTCTCCTTAGCCATGCGTTTCGGCTTCTAAAGGCGAAAAGGACGAGAAGTTTTGTAAGCGAGGCTGCCATATCCGTGGGTCTTATTGGATTAGGTCTATCGGTCTATGTCACCTCTTCAATCGCGGGAGAATTGAAGGGGGCTTTTGCCTCTTTGGTTCCGAGGGACGAAATCGTCATGACACCCCTTAACCCAGTGACCAATCCTTTGTCCAACGTCTATTCGCTCGGGGAAGAAGCGGTGGTTAGTTTGTGCCAAGATTATGTCGACGAAATCAAAGATTGGGGAACCAGTTACTTAGTAAATTTCGAAGAATTCTACATTGATCGGAACGAATTTTACGTGCCTCACGGACACAAGGAAATTGTTCTTCCATCCTTTTCGCTCCGCAGCGTCAATGACTATTTGTGGCTCGATGACCATCAAACTCTTCGATATTTCCCCGAGACTCCTCGCGTCATGGAGGACGATCAGGTCGTACTTGGTCTTCCCTATGCCGATATGTTCAACCTCTGTTTTGGTCTTCAGATTCTTAGGAATTACGAATCTCTTGGACACTATATCTCTCTCCATGGTCTCCTTGGAGTTTTCCGTTTGGCCAACTATTCATGGAGCTATGAAGATGAACAACTGCTCAAAATTGTCGCGGTGACGGCGGCATCGACACCAACCATGTTTCACCTTAATCACCGCTGGTCGACCTATCTTTTTGAATCAAAGATGCGCTTCCCCTCCAGTGATCAACCCGACTCATCACTACCTTGGATCATGAACAAAGTTCACTTCATCGAAGCTAGTGGCGAACTAACCGAACTCCTCAAGAAACTACGGACCGACCGCTCGATCAGTTCCTATGTCTTCGAACGACCCGACAATAGATACGTCCAAAGCCACTGTCCCGTTGGTGAGACGTGCCCCCTTCAACGTGCATATGTTTATTTAGCCGATAAATCCTCAGTTCCATATCGAGAAATCGAACGAATGAATAAAGCTTTTCCTGAGATTAATGGACGGCTTATCACTACGAATGGTTCCTATTGGGCGATCCCGTCTTCTTTCATGGCTGGTTTCGCTCAGATGTTCTACCTTTCGTCAAGTGAAGAGGCGGCCGACGTCGTTATCGACGCGGTGAGCAACACGAAAAAAGGCGAATCGTCTATTGAAATAGCTCTCCCGCCTGGTGTTGTTGACGGTAACTTTCTTCGATCGGTTTCGGGTGGATTCCGCCTTTCGAGCGATTTTTCCCGTTTGTTGAGTGGACGGACACCGATGGGAATCGAAGAAGTGGTTCTTTCTTCATCTCTTTACAAAAAACTTGGTCGTCTTGATGAAATCGTCGCGGCTGCTCAGGTTTCTGAAGAGGAAACTAACGGTCGGATCGTCCGTTCTTTTCGAAAAGCCTTTCTCAAAGTCGTTGGTCTTGTCGAATCCAAAAAAGAAACGATGTTCGTCGATGGGGATTGGACGATTGATTTTTTCCGCGATTCTTTAGGAATGTCGAGTTTTCTTTTGGAGCCAACCGGTGCGGTCTTCTCTCTTCCCGAGGAGAAGGTAACGGAAGTCGGGCTTTCGCTTAGCCGTCTCTTCCCCGCTTATCGATTTGTCGATCCAGGTGAGGCGGTCGCTAAGTCCATTGCCTCCACAACGTCCTACATTGGAGCCATTTTGATGGCTTTTTCGGCCGTTTCCCTTCTCATTTCCAGCCTTTTGTTTACTATTGTCACGGCGATAACGGTGGGAGAAAACAAAGGCGAAGCCTATCTTTTTTATGTAATAGGTCTTTCAAGGAACGACATTGCGAGAAGTTATATTGGACAAGTCTTTCTTTATGCCGCCATTTCTTTTGGTGGGAGTGCTTTGGCTTTGCTTTTCTCTCAGATCTCTATTCATGGTTTCGTTGCCGTCAATTTCTCCTCCTCTTCCCCCTTCGTTTTTTCCTTCGTTCCCCTTTTGGCAATGGGTGGGTTCGCCCTCGCAGGTTTCTTCATCATTTCCTTCTTTCTCTTTCTTCACTTCCATCGGAGCGAATTAGTCACGTGAGGACTGACTTCTTGCTGTGTTAAAAAATTAATAGCAAACCATTTTTCGTGGTGGTATAGTAATGCACGGTGAGTTAGCCCTAAAAGCTAGTGAGCTAGGAAGGTTAGGAGTTTCATGAAGGGAACAGTCAAAATGTTCAACAAGGAAAAAGGCTACGGCTTCATTCACACTGAAGATAACCGTGATGTCTTCTTCCATTACTCAGCCCTTATGATGGACGACTACAAGACCGCCGAACCGGGCGAGCATGTAGAATTTGATGTCCAAGAGTCTGAGCGTGGCCCGCGTGCCGCGAACATTAAGAAGATCGACTAATTAGTTAGTTAACTTCCAAGCCCCGCTTCACTGCGGGGCTTTTTCTTACTCTTTCGTCTAGTTTCATGTGCGCGATTGAGATACAATCTCAATGCCAATAAAGAAAGAAAACATCAGTATGTCATTAAAAGCCGGAATTGTGGGTCTGCCAAACGTCGGAAAATCGACTCTTTTCAACGCGATCACGAATTCCCATGTCGAAGCCGCGAACTATCCTTTCGCCACCATCAATCCAAATACTGGAGTCGTGGTGGTGCCGGATGAAAGGCTCGATTTCTTGACTGAAATGTTTCATCCTCTCCGCAAAGTGAATGCCACGTTTGAATTCTACGATATCGCTGGACTCGTCAAAGGAGCCTCACACGGTGAAGGCCTTGGAAACCAATTCTTGGCCGCCATTAGGGAGTGTGACGCCATCTGCGAAGTTGTCCGCTGCTTTGAATCGAGCGAAATCATCCACGTTGAAAACAGCGTCAATCCAGCCCGCGACATCGACACCATTAACCTCGAACTCGCGATGTCCGATTTAGAGGCGGTTCAAAACCGCATCGCCAAGCAAGGCATCAAGGCCCGCGTGGCCCACGATAAGGTCGCGGCCTACGAAATGGCTATTCTCGACCCCCTCAACAAAATTCTCGGCGAAGGAAGACCCGCTCGTCTCCTCACCGGGCTGACCCAGGACCAAATCGACTACGCCAAGAAGAATTTCTTCCTTTTGACCCTTAAACCCATTATTTATGTCGCCAACGTCGCGGATTCCGATTACACCGATCTGGCAAAGTGCAAACACTATCAGACCGTTTTGAAGATTGCCGAGTCCGAAGGGGCCCAGTGCATTCCCGTTTCCTGTCAGATTGAATACGACATCAGCCAGCTTAAGCAAGGCGAGAGGAAGGAATTCCTCGAAACGATCGGAGCCACGGAATCGGGTCTCGATAAACTCGTCAAGGCAGCCTATCGCCTTCTAAATCTCTCGACTTTCTTCACCTGCGGCAAGGACGAATGCCGCGCCTGGACGTTTAGAAATGGCATGAGCGCCCCCGAATGCGCCGGGATCATCCATACCGATTTCCAAAAAGGCTTCATCAAGGCCGAGTGCTATGATTTTGAGGAGCTCAAGAAATTAGGCTCCGAAGCCGCGGTCAAAGAAGCGGGCCGTCTCCGCATGGAAGGAAAGGACTATCTGATGAAAGATGGCGACATCGTCTTCTTCAGGTTCAATGTTTGATATGGAAAACTATCGGATCGGATACGGCGAAGATATTCACCGCCTCGTCGAAAAGAGGGATTTGATCCTGGCTGGCGTGAAGATTCCGTTTGAAAAAGGACTTCTCGGCCACAGTGACGCGGACGTCGTTTTCCACGCCGTGAGCGACGCGCTGCTCGGGGCTCTTGCCCTTGGCGATATCGGGAAGTATTTCCCAACCCATGACCGAAAATGGGAAAACGCCGATTCGTCGACCATCGTCCAAGGCGTTATGACGATGATCGAGGAAAAAGGCTATCAAATCCACAATATTGATATATCTATTTCCTGCGAAAAACCGCTTCTTTCGCCCTATATTGGAACAATGAAACAGAACCTGGCCGAACTTCTTAAGGTCGATGTTGGAGATGTTTCAGTCAAAGCTATGACCAACGAAGGCCTCGACGCGGTTGGGGAAGGAAAGGCCATCCGGGCGAGTGCGGTGGTTCTCCTCGAAGAAACTCAGATTAACGGAGACGAACAATGATTGTTATGGACAATGAAACTGAACTAAAGAGCATATTAATCGAGGCCGCCAAGAAATGGGACCTCATTCTTCAACCCGAAGATGTCGTGATCGAGCATTCCAAAGATCCGATCCACGGGGATTATTCAACGAATCTGTGCCTAAAGTATGCCAAACAGCTCAAGAAGAACCCTCGGGAAGTCGCGTTAGCTCTATCGACTTCTCTTAAGAACCCAATCCTCGAAAAGGTCGAAGTAGCTGGGCCCGGCTTCGTCAATTTCTTTATCAAAAAAGATTCCCTCACCGGCATTGTCGAAAAGATTCTCTCCGAAGGAAAGAATTTTGGCCAAGGGGAAAAGAAGGGTCAGAAGATCAACGTCGAATTCGTTTCGGCCAATCCAACGGGCGATCTTCACTTAGGACATACGCGGTGCGCCGCCATCGGCGATTCAATTTGCAACCTTTATGCGGCTGCCGGATATGAGGTCACGAGAGAGTATTACGTCAACGATTGCGGCAATCAGATCGAGCATCTTGGCCGTTCTCTTCGGGCCCGTTATCATGAAGTTTTTGGAGAACCTCTTGTTCTTGCCGAGGATGATTACCATGGCGTTGATCTCATCGAGCTCGCCCAATCAATCAAGAAACTCTACGGCGATAAATACCTCAAAGACACGAAGGAATCTCACGATTTCTTCATTCGTTTCGGCATTGACAACGAACTAGCCAAGATTAAGAAAGACATGGATCAATTTCGCGTTCGTTTCGATGTCTTTTCTTATGAATCCGACATTCGGAAAGGCGACACCATCCCCGAGACTATTAAAGAACTGAGCAAATATGTCTACAAAGATGGCGGAGCCACCTACCTTAAAACGACAGCCTTTCTCGACGACAAAGACCGTCCAATCGTCAAATCCAATGGCCAATATACCTATTTCATGCCTGATATCTGCTATCACTACAACAAAATGAGCCGGGGTTTCAACCAACTCATCGATATTCTGGGGGCCGATCATCATGGTTACATCAACCGGATGAAGAGCGCCCTCATGATGAAAGGCTATCCAGAATCCTCCTTAGAAGTTGAACTTGTTCAAATCGTTCGGGTTTATAAAGATGGTCAAGAAGTCAAAATGAGCAAGCGGACTGGTAAATCCATCACCCACCGCGAACTTGTTGAAGACGTCGGAGTCGATGCCGTCAGGTATTTCTTCTCCGAACGGAGTGCTTCGACGCACCTTGACTTCAACTTCAATCTCGCTATGGAACAATCGAATTCAAATCCAGTTTTCTATGCCCAATATGCCCATGCCCGTTGCCACTCCCTTCTTGAGATGGGGCAGGACATTCCAATTGATTCGAAGGCTCCGGGTCTGAAAGAACCGAGCGAAATGTCGATTCTGAAACACCTTAGCGATTTTCCTAGTATGATAGAGGCTGCGGCTTTGGGTCGAGCCCCCTATAAGGTGGCTGCCTACGTCCAAAAACTCGCGACTATGATTCATGAGTTCTACGCCGCCTGCCGCGTCATTGACCGCGACAACAAAGAATTGACATCTTCTCGTCTCGCCCTCGTTAAGAGCTGTATGGTCGTTCTTGAGAACGCCCTTGCCCTCTTAGGAGTGAGCGCGCCCGACAAGATGTAAGGAAAGAAGGAAAAACAATGGCCGAATTAAGCATGCTGGAAATTGCCTACAACGTCCTCAGCAAAAGCAAAAAGGAAATGGCGTTCATCGACCTTTGGAAAGAGGTCGTGAAGGAAGACGATCTCACCGAGGAACAACAGAAAGCCCGTTTAGGGCGTTTCTACACTGATCTCTCGCTCGATGGCCGTTTTGTCGCTTTGACCGACAACACTTGGGATCTTCGGACCCGTCATAAATACGAACAGGTTCACATCGACGTCCAAGACGTCTATAGCGACGTCGAAGAAGGCGACGAAGACGAAGAAGACGCGGAAGAGGAAAAGGAATACAACGCTTCCGTCGAAGGGAAAGCCGTTCCCGAAGAAGAAGAGGCAGCAACCGAAGCCGAAGGAGTCGAAGTTAAACCTGAAGCGGCTGACCCCGCCGCCCTCCTTGGCATAAAGAAGGAAGACAATTCTTATTGATTGACTCTGCTAAGCTTTTTATTCTCATTATCAACAGCGGGCTCCCTCAGGGGAGCCTTTCTTTCTTTGGGGCTTGCGTGGGTGGCAAATAAGAGTATTCTATAGTGCTTTCATGAACCAAAACGAAGAAAAAATCTATAGTCTCATCGAACAAAACGATGTCATCACCATTTGGGGGCACAGCCTTCCGGATGGAGATTGTTATGGTTCGCAAATCGGTCTTCGTGAACTGATCAGAAACACTTTTCCGCATAAGAAAGTTTATGCGATTGGAAGTGGGATCCCTTCTCTTTACGCTCGGATCGCCACGATGGATAACGTCGATCTTCGGACCATCAAAAAGTCTTTGGCTATTCTCGTCGATTCATCGTGCCTTCGCCGAATCGAGGACGAAAGGGTTGCCCAAGCTCACCAATTCGCTAAATTCGATCATCATATGTCAAACCCCGATGAAGAGTTCTTCGGGGAGGCTTACGTCGATGCGAGCCGTGTTTCCTGCTCCGAGATCATCGCGGAATTCGGTTTTAGTCACAAGATGGTCTTCACGAAGACGGCGGCCGAAGCCCTCTACATTGGCATCGTGACCGATTCGGGACGGTTCCGTTTCTACGGGACGGGAAGGGAAACCTTCGAAGACGTCGCCAAACTTTTTGAGTTTGGGATCGAACCGAAATCCCTTTTCGACATTATTTTCGCCGAGGATCCCGCGACCGCGAAATTCCGTCAGTTTTTGATCAAAAGAGCCTCTTTCGACGGGAAAGTCGCTTACGTTTTCCTAAAACCTGAGGATTATCTGCATCAAGGACTCACCTACGAACATGCCTCGAGCATGGTCAATGCCTTGATGGAACTCGATTATCCAATCTATTGCCTTTTCACCGTCGACGAGAAAGGCGATGTTCGGGGAGAATTACGAAGCAAGCGCGGTTACCCAGTCCAACCGACCGCGACCAAATTCGGCGGAGGCGGCCACCTCTATGCGGCGGGATTATCCCTTCATCAACAAGAACCTTCCTTTCATGAAGTCATTGCCGACCTCAATAAGGTAGAATACCAAGCGGAGGGAAACTGACTTATGTACGAAAAAGAACTTGAAGCCATGCTTAAGGCCGCGAAAGACGCGGAAAAAGAAATCAAAAAGATCTATGCGACGGCTTTTGACGTCGAGATCAAAAGCGATAATTCGCCAGTGACCGCGGCCGATAAAAGCGCGGACGCTCTTATTAGAAAAGAATTAGGGAAACAATTTCCCGCCTATGGTTTTCTGACCGAGGAAAGCGCGGACACCAAAGATCGCCTCACGAAAGAAAATATTTGGATTGTTGACCCCGTCGACGGAACCAAAGAATTCGTGGCTCGGAATGGCGAATTCACCACCAACATTGCTCTCGCCAATAATCACCAAGCCGTCGTTGGGGTCATCAATATCCCCATGCAGGGCGTGGCTTATTGCGCCATTCGCGGACAAGGAGCCTTCCGGCTCGAAAAAGACGGAACAAGGACTCCAATCCATGTTTCGAGCAAAATCAATGACCTGACGGTGCTAAAATCGCGCAGTTTCTTCAATGAAAAGGAAGAGGCGTTGATCGAAAAGCACAGCGACAAGATCAAACATCAAGCCATTGTGGGGGCCGCGATTAAGTTCTGCCACATCGCCGATGGGTCGGCCGATCTTTCATACCGGACTTCCTCAAACACCAAAGAATGGGACGTCGCCGCCGGGGATGTCATCCTTCACGAAGCCGGGGGAATCATGCTAAAACCCGACGGAACCGCGTATGCCTATAACCGTGAAGACGTTTATAACCGCGAAGGTTATGTCCTTGCCAACAACATCAAAAACTTCCTGATTTAATGGTTCCTATTGATTAATGCCTTTCAAACAAAACGAAGGGCATTTTCTTTAATTAGATTGAAACAATCCTTATCGATTCGAAAAATCGTTAAAGATTTTGTGCGCGGTGTTATAGTAAACTTCAAAGGAGGATTAAATATGGATAGCTATATTAAGTGGGTTGATACGCTTCCGAAAATTGTGAAGCTTATCATCGCCATCTTCGTCGATGTTCTCTTTGACCTTTACCGCATCTTCAAATGCGTTCTTGCCAAGGACTTCGGCGACAAGTTCGTCTTCGCTATCATCGCGACCGTCATCTGGCCGATTGGCCTTGTTCTTGACGTCATCAACGTGATTAAGAACGACAAACCTGCTTCTAGCTGGACCGAAGCCGACGAGAAAATCGTCGACGTTAAGGTCGAGGAGAAGAAGGAAGAAACCAAAGCCGAGGAAAAGCCGGCCGAAGAAAAGCCGGCCGAAGAAAAGCCCGCCGATCCGAAACCTGAAGAATCGAAGCCTGAAGAGCCGAAGCAATAAGGAATACAAAAAAGAGGCCGTATCGCGGTCTCTTTTTTTGTTAGTTCTATCGTTATTTAGACGCAGATGCTTCGTGAAGTTTTAATTCTTTTTCTTCATAAGCCCGCATGACATCATCAGGAATTTCGGAGGTTTTGACTTGGATGACTCCTGGGACCTCTTCCATAAGAATGATCTCGACTCCGGCCGAAATATCACTGTCCATATAGGCGCATCCATCGCAAGCTCCGCCCATTTTGACGTAAACGATTCCATCTTTGAAGCCGATGTAGTGGACGTCTCCGCCATCTCTTTGGAGAAAAGGACGAATTTTATCGAGGGTGCTTTCAATCTGTTTTTCGATGTCTTCGTTCATATTTTTACCGCGAGATATTGTAGTGTCAGGCTGATAAGAAGTAAACCAAAGTGATAATTACTCGTGTATTGGTTCGATTCCGACTTTATAATATGACCATGCTTCCTGAGAAGAAGGCCTATCGAGTCAAGCGTGCCCAATTGAAACTGATGGACGTCGTCAAATCCCTTCGCGAACGAGGGGCGGCGGCTTCCGCGGATGGGCTAGGCAAGATCGTCAATGGCTCTTCTGATCCTGAAGCGATCGCCTTTAGGGATTTGGATTCCTTCGGGAGCCTCGTTTCTTTAAATGGCAAACGGTGCAAGGGTCTAGTGAGACTTCTCGTTGAACGAGACTATCTCCGTCAAATCTACGTTGAGGAAGAAGATGAATATTTCTTAGCCCTCACCGCCAAAGGAGAAGAAGCCGTCGCCGCTTATCGTGCCCATCCGCACAAAAAGAAACCCTTCGTTCCGACGAAAACAAAGAAGACGATCATCAAACTCAGCAAGGAGAAACAAAAATGAGTAAACAATTACTTCCCTTCGAACAGTGGCCATTCAAGGTCCCGTCCATCAAAGGGGCGGTCAAAAAAGTCAAACTCTTCACCGAAGAATTTAAGAACGCCGCCAACCAAGAAGAAGCGTTAAAGGTTTGGAAGAAGGCTTCGCATTTTAGCGATCGTCTTTCCAATGAAGTTACCCATGTTCAGGTTCTTTACACCCTTTATACCAAAGAAAAGAAATACGAAAAGGCCATGAACAAATTGAATGATGGACTTCCCGTCATTCAAGCCGCGAGCCTCGAATACCAAAAGGCTTTATTGGCTTCCCCATATCGCCCGTATCTCGAAGAGAAACTTGGCGGTTTCCTCTTTAAGATGATCGATTACAGTCTCAAAGGCTTTGACGAGAAGATCGTTCCCGAAGCCCAAAAGGAAAACGAATTAGGCATGAAGTACGGGGCTCTCATTGCCTCGGCTCAAATTCCTTTCCGCGGCGGGACTTATAACCTTCCCCAGATGGGTAAGTTCATGCAGGATCTCGATCGGGCAACTCGCAAAGAGGCCTCGGAAGCCTATTATGGCTATCTTGAAACCATCAAGGATCAAATCGAAGGCATCTACAGTGAACTTGTTAAGGTTCGGACTGAAATGGCCCATAAACTTGGTTATAAGAGTTACACCGAGCTTGGCTATATCCGGATGAGCCGTTACGACTACACCCCAGAGATGGTCGCGGCTTATCGCGAACAGATTAGGGAAATCGTGACTCCGATCGCCGGGAAGATCATCAAGAATCAATTTAAGAGAACCGAAATCAAAAAGCCTGAGGTTTACGATCTCTCACTTACCTTCAAAGATGGAAACCCCATCCCTCTTGGTTCAACCACGGACAAGATCGCCCATGCCCAGAAAATGTATGACGAGCTTTCGCCTGAGACTTCCTATTTCTTCAAGTACATGGCCGATCATCACGTTCTTGATCTCGAAGCTCGGGCTGGCAAGCAATCGGGCGGCTATATGACGTATTTCCCCAAGTACAAGATTCCTTTCATCTTCGCGAACTTCAATTCGACTTCGGGAGACGTCGACGTTTTGACCCACGAATTCGGCCATAGTTTCCAAGCCTACATGGCGCGGAACATCAAAATCCCAGAATACCGTTCGCCAACCTTGGAGAGCTGCGAAATCGACTCGATGTCGATGGAGTTCTTCGCCGAGCCGTGGATGAACCTCTTCTTTGATAATCCGACCAAGTATCGTTATTCTCATCTCGCTGACTCGATTTGCTTCTTGCCTTATGGCGTCACCGTCGATGAGTTCCAGCACTGGGTTTACGAGCATCCGGAGGCCACTCCGGCGGAGCGCGATCAGGAATGGCACAACCTTGAGGTCAAGTACACGCCTTACAAGGTTGCCACGTACCGCGATTGCAAATACATGGCTGAAGGCCATCGCTGGCTTACTCAGGCCCACATTTTCGAGAATCCGTTCTACTACATCGATTACACCTTGGCTCAAGTCATGGCCTTCCAGTTCTTCAATCTCGATCGGAAGAACCACCGGCTGGCTTGGAACCGTTATCTGAAGATCTGCAAGATGGGTGGAAAGTATCCTTTTGTCACCTTGGTGACGAAAGATCACATGAAGAGCCCCTTCGATGAAGGCGTCATCAAAAAGACGATTCATCCGTTGGTCAAGGTTCTTAAGTCCTATAACATTGGCCGATAATTGGCGAGAGATCGCCTCGGAGAGCGTCGCAACCCATCTCTTGGCACCCTAAACGCCAAGGGATCGGAGGCGACGTTTTCTTCGGCCTCGATTTGAAGACTCTTCGTCAAGAGAACTTCGGAGAGAAAAGGGCAAGGGATTAAGAAAGGAGTTTTTGGAGAGTTTCTAGCATCTCCAAGTATTTCTTCGTCGCGGGAATCATGGTTGAAAGTTCCTTGAGGATTTTATCTTTTTGGAAGGACGAGACGTCGTTTCCGCTCGAAAGGAGAACTTCTTTTTCGAGGTAGGGGCGATTGCTATCAGAATAAAGGCTATTCTCGTAAAGCATTCTGATGGTTTCGCTGTAATTCGGTCCGAGGGGTTTGTGCCGGCCGCTCATCCAGTTCGAAACCGTCATCGCTGTGACGGTGGTGTACTTCCGGGCGAATTTCTCAAGGCTCAGCCCCGAGAGTTCGTAGGCGTTTTTAAGCAAAGAGGCAAAATCGTCTTCCACGTTCATAATTTCAAGATACGCGCTATATCATAAAAAGTGTTTTGCAATACCTAAAAAGTATTACTAAGGGGCTTTTTGTCCCTTCTTCATTGTTTCGATTTCTATCTTTTTGGGAGCCGATATTTTGTCTAAATACAAAAAAGGCCTTGGTTTCCCAAAGCCTTTTTAGAATTTCTAAAAACCCTTAGATCTTGTTGACCGAGGCATCGTAGATGCTCTCGATCGACTTGGCAAGCATGGCGTCGAATTCGGCGTCGGTTTGCTGGGCCTTAAGGCCTTCGCTGAGGGCGCGGGAGAACGAGGCAATCATGCCGTGGTTCTTCTTAAGAATGACGTTGGCTTCGTCACGGCTATAGCCGCCGGAAAGGGCGACGGTCCGGACGTTGCAGGGGAGATTCGCGAGTTCATCGTAGAATCCCGGGACACTCGGAAGAGAGAGCTTAAACATAATCTTCTCTTCGGGCTTTAAGCCTTTGGCAAGGCGGATGAGTTCGGCCTTCAGCATGACTTCGGCTTCCTTTTTGTCAGGAATGTTGATGTCAACTTCGGGCTCGATGATCGGGCAGAGGCCTTTGGCGATGATTTGACGGGCCAAGGCGAATTGCTGTTCAGCGACGGCCTTGACGCCTTTGGCATCGGCCTTGAGGATGACGCTGCGCATCTTGGTTCCGAAGATATGACGGACGACGGCGCGATCAAGAAGCTTGTCGAGGTCTGGGATCGGTTTCATGAGGCGGACTCCGCCTTTTTCAACGTCGAGGCCTTGGTCGACCTTAAGGAAAGGAACGACGCCTTTGACGTCCCAAAGATAGTCGGAGGTGTATTTTCCATCAACTTTGCGGTCCATCGTCATTTCAAAAAGGATGGCGCCGAGGATCTTCTTGTTGGTGAAGCTCGGGGCTTTGACGATCCGAGTCCGCATGGCGTGGACGAGATCGAACATTTCTTCATCGTTGTGCCAAGCCGAAGGTTCAACACCATAAAGGCCAAGGGCTTTCGGGGTGCTTCCGCCGGATTGATCGAGCGCGGCGATAAAGCCTTTGCCCGAGTGCATTCTTTCTAGCATTTTCGCATTCATCTAAAACTAACCTGGGGTCCAACCCCAGTCTCCTGTACGGGTATATTGTAGCGCGTGTGCGTGTATAAGTGGGAACCAACGATTAGAATTTGCCTTCAAGATAATCGATGTAGTATTTCGGGTTCATCTTCTCGCCTGTGAGCTTCATTATCCAAGCGGTCGGATCCATCCAATCGTCGCAGAAGTCATTTTTAGCAAACCACATCTTAATTTCGTGCAGTTTGTTGGCTTTGACTAATTGAGAAAAATCCAACTGCTTTTTCATGGTATTAAGGATTTGGGCTCCGTAGATATTCCCGAGGGCGTAGGAAGGGAAATAGCCGATTTCGGCATCAGTCCAATGCACGTCCTGCATGCAGCCGTCTTTGTCGTTGGGAACATCGACTCCGAGGTAATCTTTGTATTTCTTGTTCCAAATCGCCGGAACGTCTCGGCATTTGATTTTGCCATTGATGAGGTCGCGTTCGATCTCATAACGGATGATGATGTGAAGCGAATAGGTTAATTCATCGGCTTCGCACCGAATGAGGCCAGGTTCAACTTTGTTGATGAGATAGAGGAACTCTTCGTCCGTGAGTTTCGCGAATTCTAAGCCTAAAGTTTTGACACATTCGGCTTTAAATATCGGGGCGAATTCTTTGCTTCGGCCAATAATGTTCTCGTAGAAACGAGAATGGGTTTCGCAGATTGCGGACGTGCAGAGTCCATCCGCGTAATTCGCGAATTCTTCCTCAGACCAATTTTGGAATTCAAGACAATGTCCGCCTTCGTGGAGGCAGGTGAAAGCGTTGCTTCGCCAATCGTCGACAAGGAACTTCGTCGTCACCCTCGAATCATAACGTCCGCACCAATCGCTGAAGGGGTGAGGCGATTCTCTCAGACAACCCTGCTCCATGTCGTAGTCGATGACCTTAAGAAGGGCCAAAGATAGTTTTCTTTGCTTATCGACATCGTAGGGCAAAATCTTTGGGCTTGGCAGTTTCTTTTGCTTCGCGAGAACTTCCCGGAGTTTTTTCGTGAGGTAATCCTTGAGAGGTCCAAAGACCGAATCGAGAAGAGCTTCCGATTCACCCGGTTCGAAGTTGTCGAGGCAAACGTCATAAAGGGTTTTCTGTTCGGGTTTGCGTTGAAGAGAAAGGACCTTCTGATAACCGGCGATGACTTCTTCCCAATATGGGAGCCAACTCTTGAAATCGTTCAGCGGGCGATATTTTCTCCACATTTCATTGCTTTTGGATTTGACCGCGGTCCATTTGGAAAATTCTTCGAGGCTCATCTTTTCGAGCAGTTCGATCGAGCGGAGTTGCTCCCGGATCATTTTCTTTTGGATCGGGGTCAAAGAGGAATCGGCTCCGGCTTCTTTGACGAGAGCGATGAATTTCGGGTCTTTTTGCATTGAGGCCCCTAAAGTGGCGATCTTTTCGAGAAGTTTTGCTTCCTCTCCGATGGCCTTCGAAGGGCAGTTGGTTTGAATGTCGTAATTAAGAAGACTTCCGAGATGAAAATAGTCTTTCATTTGGTCGAAATACGGAATCAGTTTTTCCCAAGCGCTTTGTTTCATGTTAATTCTCCTAATGGATATCCTAGCACGACCCGAAGAAATTGCTCCATTTACTCTAGTGAGAAGAAGGTGGAAGGTTTACCATAGTCTTAAATGTGGACTTGGCAAACTTTCGGTTATAAGCCACCAATAAAAGTCGGGGCCTCAACCTTTATACAATATATGAACATCGCCCTTGTGGTCCCTATTTTTTGCCCCGATTCTCGAGTTGTCCCCTTTTTAAAGAAGTTCAAAAAAGAAGATTTCGGTCTTTTTGTCGTCGTCGATGATGGCTCGGGCGAGGAATATAAACCTATTTTCGATGAAATCCGCGCTCTTGGAAATTTTGAGGTCATTTCTTATCCCGAAAACAAAGGCAAAGGTCACGCGCTCAAAGAGGCGTTTCGCTATATTTTTGGCGAGCATCCGGAAATACATGGTTTGGTGACCGCGGATGGCGATGGTCAGCATACCTATCAAGATATTCTTAAGGTTCGCGATTCTCTTGCCGCTCATCCCTACGATCTCGTGATGGGGGTACGCGATTTTGATTCGCCAAACGTTCCAGCTCGGAGCAAAGGCGGAAATCGTTTCTCCGTTTGGTATTTTCATCTCTTGACGGGAAAGAGGCTTCAAGACACGCAAACTGGCCTACGAGGGATACCCGAATGTCTTTTTCCGCTTGCCATCGATGAGCAAGGTGAAAGATACGAATTCGAAATGAATTTCGTCATGGACGCGGTCAAAGAAACGAAGATCATTTCCGTTCCCATTGAGACCGTGTATTTGGATGGCAACAAAACCAGCCATTTCCGTCCTGTCCGCGACACTTTTCGGATTTATCGAACGCCAATAACCTATATTCTCGTCGCCTTGGTGAGCTGGGGAATCGATCTTGCAGCGTTTGCCATTCTCAGCAATTTTGTTTTTCCTGATTCGCTTCTCTATAAAGTCTTGATTTGCACGATCGCCGCTCGGACCGTCTCGGGTTTATTCAATTTCGTCTTGAATCTCAAGGTCGTGTTTCCTTCAAAAGGTGGGGGCGGAAGAAAAGCGGCCCGTTACTTCTTGATGTTCGCCATCAACATGGGACTCTCTTTCGGATTGACGTATGGTTTTTCGTATCTGGCCCACACCATGGCGCCTTGGCTTATCACCTTGATAAAATTCGGCGTCGATGCCTTTTTAGCCATCTGTAATTACTTTGTTAATTGGGCTTGGGTTTTCGCTAAAAACAAGCGCCAAGATAAGAATAGCGAATCGATTGAGAAGAGCGGGGAAGTTAAATGAAGAAAACGACGGCCGTCTTTTTAACTATCGGCATTCTTTCTGGTTTGCTCATCGCGGGAACGGCGGCTTATAACCTTCTTGACACTTTGGTTATTCCCCACGCCGCGGGAAACGCCAGTGATTTAACCAGCGCGTCTTTGAATTTCAGCGATCAGAGTTCCACATCGTTTTCTTCTTCCTCTTCCTCCCCGAAATCAGGAAGTTCAACGTCGGTTACGTCTTCCTCTTCTTCGTCCCTTTCCTCTTCCGCACTTAGTAAAACGAGTGTGACCTACACGGAAGGAAAATACACGTGCTACAGCGGGAAAGACATTACCTATCACTTAGTTGATATTAACCTTCGGAGCGTTGCCGATCTTCACCGTCATATCGTTACCGATTCAAGCGGGAACTTTGGCCAAGGGATTGATGCGACCGTCAGTGAGCAGGTTTCGAGCGTCGAAGAAAAGGATGGCGTCAAGGTCTTGGCCGCGATCAACGGGGACACCTGTTTCTATAGCAATTCGAATGCCGGTTACGTGATTGCCGATGGGAAGACCTATCGGAAGACAAAACGAAGCGGATCTCAACAGGATTTTGCGCTTTTTGCGAATGGATCAATCCTTTCCTATCTGGAATCTGAATATACATATTCGCAGATTTCATCAATGAATAATGGCTGTTACCAGAATTGGGTTTTTGGTCCGTCATTGATTGAAAACGGGGCTTTAACCGTCACGCCCAAAAGTGAGATTGACGGAAAGAATACCGCGGCCGATCCCCGGACGGCGATCGGTTTTGTTGATTCGAAGCATTTCTTCTTTTTGACGACTGACATTGACGGAAAGAGAGGAACCGGGTCCGGTTTCCTTCTTTATGACCTTGCCAATCTTCTTCTTGGTGAAGGCTGCACTTTTGCCTACAACCTCGATGGGGGTGGATCGGCCACGATGTATGTCGAAAGTGAAGGCGGAGTTGTAAACGACAACACCTACGGATATGAAAGAACTCTTTCGGACATGGTTTATGTGGTCGAGTGAAAAAGGAAAAAGCCTTCGAATGGCAATTATTTACGGTGGCGTTCTTCTTTTCTCGCTTCTTTTCACCGGCGTTTATTACCTTAATTCCCATGGCCTCCAAGATTGGCACATGACTTTCCTCTTCGTTCCGTCTTTAATTGCCATCGTCGTTTTCATTCTTCTTTTCGCCTTTAAAAAAAGTCTTGGCGGATGGTCCGTTTCTTTCTTTAACATCGGATTTGGATGGTTATGGTGCTACCTTTGCTTATCTGGCATCTACGCCATGGCGAAAGTCGTGAACGAATGGCTCTGGGTTTTCATTCTCTTCGCTTCCCTTTTCTTTTTCGCCTCAATCGTTCTCGCTACGTTTCACTTATGGAAGAGAAAGACGACGGGAAATTCGGAACCCTCAAATTAGGATAGTTGCAAATGTTTAGGTCTAATGGTACTTTATTGCCATAATGTGCACATCTTTCGTCTTCAAGGGGAATGACGTCATCGTGGGCTTTAATTTTGATAACGAAACTTCTTCGGTTGTTCGGGTCAAGGTTAAAGACGATGTCGTTTACGGCCTTTATCGGGTCAAAGATCGTTTTGTTGTCTCCTTTGGAGTCAATCGGGATGGTGGCTTTTCCAATCAGCTTTCCGTTCCTTCAAGCGAGAAAGGCAATTATCTTCGATCGACCTCCGTTCAAAGGGTCGATCTCTTGGCAGAAGATTATTTGGAACGCAAGATATCGTTCGAACAGGCTCTCGACATCTCTTCAAATCGCCCTCTCGTCAATGTCCCCGATTTATCCGTTCATTGCCAATTAAGCGATCGGTATGGTCGGGTTTTGATTCTTGAGCCGGGCCGCGGTTATAAAGTTCGCGAGGAACGGTATTCGGTCATGACCAATTTTTCGTACTTTGAACCGATGGCAACCAAAGACCTGTCGGGTTCTGGGTATGATCGGTATTTGACGGCTTCCAAAATCCTACAAAATGCGAGCGACGATTTTGGAGTTACGGATGGAATGAAACTTCTTGAACAATGCCGACAAGCGGGATCGTGTTCGACTTTGGTCTCCATGGTGTATTCGTCTCATGAAAACAGGGTTTATTGGTGTTTAAACGGCCATTACGAAAAGATATATTCGAAGCAGTTCTAATTCGGTCGCAATATGAAAAAATGAGCCAAATATAAACTATTATTTTTCTAATTGGATTGAAGAAAGTTGATCGGCCGCTTCTTGGTCGAGGTATATAGTGACGTTTTTGTGGCGTAGAAGGATTGAGGCCGGGCAATTTTCGTTTTCCTTGCTCATCATTTTTTTGACGGCTTCGGCCTTATTTTTCCCCGTCGCCAGTAAGACGATTTCCTTGGCTTGTAAAATGGTGGAGAGGCCCATTGTCACGGCTTTGCTCGGAACTTGAGAGATCGAAGGAAAGAATCTTGCGTTATCTTCGCGAGTCTTTTCCGTTAAAACAGCGATATGAGTCTTAGAAGAAAAAGGCGTTCCAGGTTCGTTGAATCCAATATGTCCGTCGGCCCCGATTCCAAGCAGCTGAAAATCGATTGGTTCTTTTCCGATCATCTCATCGTAGACGTCTGGATTATATGGGTCGGGAAAATGAGTATTGGTGCGCTTTATGTCAAGAAAACGAAAGAGATTTTCATCCATAAAATGACGATAGGAATCGTTTATGTTCGTCAAGCCAATATATTCATCGAGATTAAATGTCGAAACATTGGCGAATGAAACTAAACCGTCTTTCGCCGCCAAGGCGAGCTGACGGTAAACGCCTAGCGGCGAACTTCCCGTGGCTAAGCCCAAAACGGCATGGGGTTTGTCGCGTACTATTTCAACAATTCGGGCCGCGATAACTTGACTTATTTTATCATCCGATTCTTCAATAATTACTCTCATAGATTTTCTCCGGTTGTACTATACAACAAATTAACCTAAATGGAAAAAGTTTTCAAAACAGAAAAGTGAAAACGAAAACAAATTACTTGCTTATCGTCATTAAAAAAGCACCGACATAAGCGGTGCTTCCGATGCATTTTACTTCTTAATCAAATCCTTGTCTCTCAAGAATACATCGTTCGTTAAGTCATAGAAACGCTTTAATGAATCGAGTCTTTGTTCGGCAAGCCTAGCAAAGATAATATCGATGACATTCAACTGGGCGATGCGCGACTTGGTGGAATTGGTTCTAACTCCTTCGGCGACTGAGGCATGGTGGATGTTCAGATCCGCCAACTTAGAGATGGAGTTTTCTCCAAATTTGGTCAAGGCGATTGACGTGGCTTTGTTTTCTTTGGCAATTTTTAGTGATTTAAGTAGTTCTTTCGATTCGCCTGAATACGATACATAAAAGGCGACATCGCCCGGACGTAGAATTGAGGCGGAAAGTATTTGATCGTGGGCGTTGTCGAAAGCTTGGCATTCAATTCCAAGCCGTTGCAACTTGAAAACAGCGTCATGAATGGCGATGGCCGAGCCACCGATGGCATACAAATAAACTTTTCCGGCTTTATCGACAAGGTTGCAGGCTTTTTCAATGGCGGCTGGATCAATAATTTTCATCGACTTTTGAATGGCTTCAATGTTGCCGTTTGAAACGCGAGAAATTGTTGCTGCCATCGATGTATCACTCTCATCGATGTTTTCCAAATCCATGATGTTTTCTGGATAGGTAGCACCGTTTTCGACATCGGAATATAGAGATTTGGTAAATTCTCGATATCCGGCATATCCAAGGCGATTGGCAAATCGCACGATAGTGGCGGCGCTCGCCTTGCTTTTCTTCGAAAGAGTTGTGATCGTCATTTTGGAGACGTCTTTTAAATTGCCGAGAATATAGTTCGCTAAAAGCTTTTCGCGACGCGGAAGGGAGTCTAAAGATTCATTAATCTTTATGATGCAATCTTTCATATCCGATACCTTTTGGAAATATTCTAAAAGCAATTTCATAAAAAGAAAAGAATTTTCATTTTTGCTGCTTTGCGACTAAAATGTGATTCGTTTTACACCAATGGAACCAAAGAAGGCATCGACTTTAATTCGAGTTACCTATTTTACTGCCTTCTTCGCCGATGCCCTCTTTACACCATTTTTGGCTCTTTATTTTCTCTCAGTTGGTCTCTCTAAAAACGAATGCGGCATTCTTTTGGCAATCGTCCCTTTTGCGACTTTCTTCGGTAATTATTTCTATGCCTTCTTGTTAAGAAGGGGAATTAAGCCCCTTTTTCTAATGCGTTTGCTTTCTCTTTTTGAAGGAATCGTCGTCTTGGCGATTGGTTTTATTTCTCAGTTTTGGGGTTTACTTGTTCTTCTTTCATTTTTCTCATTAAATAATTCACCGTATTTCCAAATTCAGGATTCTTATTCTGCTGGTGAAACAAAAAGATGGGGAAAATCGTTTTATTCCATAAGGATATTTGGATCACTAGCTTATGCAACCGCGCTTTTATTGGGTTACTTTCTTTTAAAAAATGTCGATTACCGTAGCGTTTTCGTTATTTCTTCCGTTTTCTTTTTCGTCGACTTCGCATTGACATTTTTTCTTCATGAATCGGGAAATAACGATTTTCCCCAACGAGATATTCAAAAAAAGAATAATTTCCTCAGCAACCGTCATCTAGTACTCTATGTCATCTTTTATGTCTTGGTCTTCGGGTCTCTTTCGATTGGTTCCTACGTTCTTCCGATTCATCTCAAAGAATTAGGTTTGGCCGATAATGAATATTCCGCCTTTAACGGCCTTCGTGTTCTTTGCGAAATATTGGCCGTTTTTCTTTCGACGAAAATCGAAAAATGGTTAAAGGGAAGTAAAAACTCTCTTATCGTTTCCTCAGTTTTGTTTCTCCTAAGCAGTTTAGTTGTTGTTTGCGTCAAAGGCGCTTATCCGATTGTTATCGCTAATTATCTTCTTCGAGGCTTTGGTGGTGGTCTTTTCATTGTTTCTTCAGTTCATTATGTTCAAACAATCGTTGGTGATTCCGCTCTTTCCAAAGGTTTGACTATTTCAGCCGGGACGATGAACCTCTTTGTTGGCCTGGGCAATCTCGCCTCGCCCTATCTTTATGATTCATGGAGTTTTCCATTTTTATTTGGAATATTGGCTCTTTTTCAAGGCATCGGATTGATTTTTCTTATCGTATCTCCCAAAACTAATGAGCAACATAATGCGCCTGTTATCAAGTAAATATACTTTTATGAAAAAAGTTTCCTTAAACAAACATTTGAATAGAAAAATATTTGCAAAACGATTTTAGGGTTCTATAATGAAGCCAAAGTTGAATGTAAGCGCATTCACGTGAAAGGAAAACATGAATAAGAAAACCATCATCTGTCTTAGCGCGCTTGCCTTTTTCTCAGTCGCTGCCTTAACTGGCTGTGACAATGAAGAAAAAGCGGGGGGCACACTGACCCTCTACACCTCCACATCCGAGGACAACCTCAAAGTCGTTCTCCCGAAGTTTGAAGCCGCCACCGGCATCAAGGTTGAGTATGTTTACGGCAGCACCTCAACAATCGTGAGCCGCGTCACCGCCGAAAAGGATGATCCGCAGGGCGACATCGTTTGGCTTCCGACCCAATACATTACTGCGAACGTCGATTGCTATCAGGTCTATACGGCCGCTAACGAAAAGGCCAAGCCTGAAGAGTATCAGTTCAAGGATGGCGTTGCATCCATAACCAACTATTCGATCCCAGTCTTGATCTACAACAAAAACATGATTGGATCCGTAGCGGGCTACCGCGATCTTCTCGCCAGTGCTCTTACTGGAAAGATGGCCTTCGGAAATGCCGCTACATCGAGTTCGGCTTATAACCATCTCGAGAATATGCTTCTCGATTTCGGGACTGGAGACACGGTTGCTGCCAAATTGGCTAGCGATACGGGCTGGGCCTATGTCGATTCATTCTACAAGAACCTGAGTAACAAGATCGTCGATTCATCGGCTACGACCCTTACTGGAGTCGTGAGCGGTGAATACGCGGTTGGTCTCTCTTGGGACACCAAAGGTTACGAAGCCCTAGCCGACCTCGCCGCCAATCCGACTGGAACTTACAAAGATATCGGCGTCACCTTCATGAGTGAAGGCGTTGTTCCGAAAACCAGCGGGACGGGGATTCTCAAAGGAACAAAGAACCTTCCTGCCGCCAAGAAATTCATCGACTATATGTCTTCCAACGAAGGGCAAACCATCTTAGGAAAAGACATTGCCGGAACCAATCCGATCGTCAAGACCGCTGAAGTGGCTTCTTACAAGAAGAACATCTCGGAGCTCAAGACCGTCGCTATCACTCCGGAAGAATCCAATGCCAGCAAAGCGGCTGTCGTTGCTAAATTCCAGACCATCGTTCAGAAATACTCCGCTTAATTCGCTTCTTTCTATGGGGACTGCCGGATAGTGTTCTATTCGGCGGTCCTTATCTATTAAACCAAGGAGAAATATACCTTTTATGAGCATTGAAATTAAGATCGATCACGTCATGAAGAAATACGACAAAAATGTCGTTATTCCCGATTTGTCACTCGATGTAAAAAAAGGCGAATTCTTCACTCTTCTTGGATCTTCAGGTTGCGGCAAAACAACTTTGCTTCGGATGATTGCCGGTTTTAACAGTATCGAAGCCGGGACGATCTATTTTGATGGGAAAGCCATTAACGACGTTCCCATTTATCAACGGAATATCGGAATGGTGTTTCAGAATTATGCCGTATTCCCTCATATGTCGGTTTTTGAAAACGTTGCTTATGGGCTCAAACAACGTCATCTACCAAAAAGTGAAATTAGCGAACGCGTAATGAAAATGCTCGATCAGGTTCAAATTTCATCGCTTAAGGATAGAATGCCATCCGACATGTCAGGCGGTCAGCAGCAAAGAATTGCCTTGGCCCGCGCGATTGTTATTAACCCTGACGTTCTTCTTTTCGACGAACCTCTCTCGAATCTCGATGCCAAACTTCGGGTCGAGATGCGTTTGGCCATAAAACGTCTTCAGAACAGCAACAAAATTACCACTGTTTACGTCACCCACGATCAAGAAGAAGCCCTTTCGATGTCCGATCGAATTGCCGTTATGAAGTTAGGCCAAATTCAGCAAGTGGGAACCCCGATTGAAATCTACACCCATCCTGCAAATCTTTTTGTCGCCACCTTCATCGGCCAATCAAACGTCTTCAAAGGAAAAATTGCCCTTAAAGATGGACATAAATACGTCGATCTTGGTGAACAAGGATGTTACGAGATACCTAATCTTTCCCAAAAAGCTAACATCGATGAGCTGGTCGAAATGGTCATTCGTCCAACGGAACTCAAACCGAAAGACGAAAAGGAAAATGCAATTCACGGTGAGATTGTCGAGAGAATATTCTTAGGAACTCAAATGCGTTATACCGTTCGACTGGAGCATAGTTCCCAACAAATCGAAGTTCATTGCGATGTTGCTCTTTTACATCACGATGTTGGTGAAAAGGTCGTTCTTGGGTTCGATGCAGCGATCGTTAATGTCTTTTCTTCAACAGATGGCCTCTCCTTAATGAAGGGGGTCAACGGAAATGAATGACGAAGCCGTGATCACGAAGAAAAAACGTTGGAGGTTGCCGTTCACCGGATGGAACTTTGTGACCTTGGCGATTCTCCTTTTCTTTGCCCTATTTTTTATTTATCCGATTATCACCATTCTCTACAAATCGGTTTGGAATACCTCGACAAACACCTGGGACTTTTCTCAAGTTAAGGAGTTTTTCGGCAACCAATACGGATATTATCAAAAAACCGTTTGGAATTCCGTCAAGGTTTCGCTCCTCTCGGCCTTATTCGCAACCGTTTTGGGAACCATTCTCGCCTATGTTCTTCGGACAACCAAAATCTATGGTGCTAAAGCCATCAACATTCTCCTTCTCATGAGTATGGTCACGCCTCCGTTTCTATCTTCTTACGCGTGGATCATCCTGCTTGGTCGCGCGGGAATAATTACGAAATGGCTGAATTCTTTTGGTCTTGGCTATCAGGGAATTTATGGATTCTGGGGAATATGCTTCGTTTTCTCCGTTAAACTTATTCCTCTCGTCAACCTTTTTGTTTCCGGCGCTTTAAAGCAAGTCGACAAAACCCTTTTGGAAGCTTCCGCTAGTTTAGGCGGACACGGATTATCACGATTCTTCAAAGTGGTGTTTCCTTTGATTCTTCCGACCATCTTGGCTTCGTTCGTTCTCGTTTTCATGCGGGTTATTTCCGATTTCGGCGTTCCGAGTTTGATCGGTGAAGGTTATCGAACCTTGCCGACCATGATCTACAACCTCTATACGAGCGATGTTCAAAACAATGAACCTTTAGCGGCCACGATTTGCATTGTCACAATCTTCATCACAACCTTTATTTTCTTGGTTCAACGTCGAATCTCAGGTCTTAAAAAAATCGAGATGTCGTCCCTTCGCCCGATCGAGCCGCGGAAACGTTCTCTTGGTATTGAAATCGTTTCCCATATTTTCTGTTATATTTTATTGGCTTTGCTCGTCATTCCGATGCTGATCGTGGCCATTCAAGGCTTCATGACATCGAAAAACGTTGTTATGTCGGGATCTTTCTCCTTTGACAATTACAAAACGATTTTCACTCAAACCTCGATTCTTCGTTCGATCGGCAACACCTTCCTTTATTCTCTTATCGCTTTGTTGATTGTCATTGTCCTCGGAATTCTTATTGCTTATACAAGCGTGCGGAAATCATCGAAGACAACCAGATTTTTGGACACTCTTTCGAATATGCCTTACATTATTCCGGGTTCGGTTTTGGGTATCGCTCTTTTGTTTGCCTTCAACAAGAAACCTATTCTTCTTATTGGCACGGCCGTCATCATGATTCTAAACTATGTTATCCGGCGGTTACCGTATACGATTCGTTCCTCGGAAGCGATTCTGCATCAGATCGACCTCAACGTCGAAGAAGCGAGTCAATCATTAGGGGCGAATCCCTTCAAGACCTTCTTCAAGGTCACGGTTCCGATGATGTTGCCTGGCGTGATGAGCGGGGCGATCATGAGTTGGCTCTCCATTATCACCGAGTTAAGCGGTTCGATAATCTTGTATTCAAATAAAACAAAAACAATGTCGATCGAGATCTTCAACGCAATCTCGACCGGCAATTACGGCTATGGCGCGGCTTTGTCGACGCTCCTGATGGTTATTTCCATCATTGCCCTCCTTCTCTTCTTCCGGTTTTCAGGGAAGAAAGAAGTGCAGATATAGGAAAGGATGAATTATGAATTGCGAAATTGAACAATTGGATACGGAAAAGCGAAATCCCAAGACCATGCATCTCGACGAGATGTCCCCTCTTCAGATCGCCGAGGCGATGAACAACGAAGATCTTGTCGTTGTGAAAGTTATCCGTGAACGTCTTCCCGAGATATCGAAAGCAATGGAAGTCTGTGCTTTCGCTTATCAAAATGGGGGTCGAATTATCTATATGGGAGCGGGTTCAAGCGGCCGCTACGCGGTGGCTGATGCCGTCGAATGCCCACCAACTTTTGGGGTGAAGAAAAATACCTTCACCGCCATATTGGCCGGCGGTCATCGCGCAATTTGGAACTCGGTCGAAGGGGCCGAGGACAATGTTGAAGCGGCAAGAAAAGACATCGAAAGAATAAAAATAACCTCTAAAGATGTTTTTGTTGGCCTCGCGGCTTCAGGCCGAACCCCGTACGTAATCGCCGGTCTTGAAGTTGCAAAAAAAGCCGGTTGTAAAATCATTACTGTCTCATGCAATCAAGGAGCTTTGATTTCCAAATACGCGGACATCGCGATCAGTGTTTCTTGTGGACCCGAAATCATCACCGGTTCAACTCGCCTCAAGAGTGGGACGGCCGAAAAGCTTGTTCTCAATATGATTTCAACGGGGGCTATGGTCCGATCGGGCAAAGTTTATCAGAACTTAATGGTAGACGTTATCCAATCAAACGAAAAATTGCGCGCCCGCGCCGTTCGGATTGTTGTCGAAGCGACCGGATGCGACGTTAATCTAGCATCTGAGAAGCTCAAAGAAGCGGATGGTTTCTGCAAAGTGGCGATCACCTCAATTCTTTTACGATGCTCGGTTGAACAAGCAAAAAAAGCTTTGAACAAAAACAACGGATTTGTCCATAAAGCAGTTGAAGAGATTAAGGAAAAATGATTAAAGGATTTAAAAACTCAAACATCTATTTTCATGGGAATGGTTTTTATGTCGGTTCTTTGTCGATTGATGATAAGGGTTTAATTTCAAGCATTACCTCGACGAACGGTGAGGGTCTTTCCGTTCCCGCCAATCTTTTCGTCGTTCCAGGATTCATCGACGAACATATGCACGGGTCGGACGGATTTGACGTCATGGATGGGAAAAGATCTTCATTGCAAAAGATCGCCGAAGGGATTGCTAAAGATGGCGTGACTTCCTTTTGCCCAACGACAATGACCATGGATGAAACAACCATTCTTAACGCGCTCAGTAACATCGCCGAAGGAATTTCAAAACCCTTTGTCAATGGAGCGCGGATTTTAGGCGCTCATCTCGAAGGGCCATTCATTTCCAAGGTCTATAAAGGCGCACAAGAAGATCGATTCGTTATTCCCTGCAACGTTGAAATGATGAAACGTTTTCTCGCCGTTTGCCCCCATATTCGCGAAGTCACTTTTGCTTACGAAGAAAATGGGAAATCACTGCTTCCCTTTCTTGTCGAAAGGGGAATCGTTCCCTCCGTCGGGCATTCTAATTGTTCTTCGGCTTTGCTTAAAGAAGGAATCGATGGCGGAATAACGTCGGCCACTCACACGTATAACGCCATGTCGCCACTAAAGCATCGGGAGGCTGGCGTGGTGGGACGGGTTTTGATTGATGACCGTGTTCGCTGCGAATTGATCGCCGATTTAATTCATGTTTCAAGTGAAGCCATCGAAGTTTTGTATCGATGCAAAAAAGATCGGATTGTCTTGATAACTGATTCCATGGAAGCCAAGCATCTTCCAAATGGCGAGTATTCATTGGGTGGACAAAAAGTTCTTGTGAAGGATGGGGCGGCCCGATTAAGCGACGGAACTTTAGCCGGTTCCGTTTTGACGATGAATAAAGCCGTTTTAAATGCCATGGACGTTTTAAAAATCTCTTTAGGCGAAGCGGTTGACATGGCGACGTTTTCTCCCGCAAAGAATCTACACCTCGAAAATGAAATCGGATCAATCGCCGTCGGGCTTCGGGCCGATTTTGCGATTATCGATCATGAATGCAACGTTTATGCCACGATCAAGGACGGGGAGATCGTTTATCGAAAAGAAGGTCTTGAATGGATGAAGTGATCGGTTTCATTTTCGATATGGATGGCACTCTCGTCGACACCGAACGCGTCGCGACTATGTGCTGGAAAGAAGCCGCGAAAGAAATTGGCTTTTCTCTTGATGAAAAATTGCTTTTTTCCATGAAAGGCGCCTCGATCGTGAATGCCGAAAAAAGTTTTGATGCGTTTTATCACGGGGTCCCATCATTTGCCAAGACACGGGCCATTCGTGATAGTCATTTTCAAGCCTACATCCATACTCATTCCGTTCCTTCTCTTCCTGGGGCAAAGAGTATCCTTTCATTCCTCACAAAAAACGATTACCGTTTTTGCTTGGCCACTTCATCGATGCCGGAATACGGACGTTTTATCCTCACACAAGCGGGGTTATGGGATTACTTCACCTATCGGATTTTTGGCAACGAAGTCATGAATGGGAAACCACATCCGGAAATATTTCTTAAGGCTTCTATGAAGATGGGCCTCCAACCTTGTCAATGTTACGTGATTGAAGATTCAAAGAATGGGATCATGGCGGGAAAAAGTGGTGGTTTTCATGTTGTTGGGATACCAAACGCTTATCCGTTCGATGAAGAAACGCTTGCTGCTTGTGAGCTGACTTTTTCTTCTCTCGATGGTTTTCTCCGTTTCCTAGATAAGTAAAAACAACTCACTTAAATCTATCGATTGCTTTTCACAATCGATGCCTATCTTTTGTTAAGCTCAAGGGCTTAAAATATTAACTATGGATATTGTACAAACCCTTGCAACTGAACTAGCGATAAAAAAAGAACAAGTCGAAGCCGTCCTTTCCCTCCTTGATGAAGGAAACACGGTTCCTTTTATTGCCCGTTACCGGAAGGAAAGGACGGGTTCTCTTGATGACGTCACTCTCCGTCTTTTTGAAGAACGGTTGGCTTCTTTACGTGCCCTTGAAGAAAGACGGGAAACCATTCTCTCTTCAATTGAAGAACAGGGAAAACTGACCCCCGAACTCAAGACTTCAATTGAACTTGCTCAAAAACAATCGGAACTCGAAAATCTATATCGCCCCTTTAAGAAAAAACGTGTCACCCGTGGTTCAAAGGCTATGGAAGCTGGCCTTGGCCCTTTGGCAAACTTTTTAATTAAACAGGAAGGCGACGAGTCTTCGCTTGTCGACTTTGCCAAAACCTTCGTCAATGTCGAAAAGAAGATTATTCTTCCGGAAGACGCGATCGAAGGAGCGGGGGATATCTTAGCGGAAAAAGCCGCGGATGAGGCTTCTTTCTATGAAGAAGCCAAAGCGTATATCTATAAAACAGGGCGTTTAGTTTCAAAAGAAACAAAAGAGGATATCGAGAAGACTTATTTAACTTATGCGGCTTTTTCTGCTCCTGTCAAAACAATCAAAGGCTATCAGATCTTGGCCCTCAATCGAGGAGAAAAAGAGAAAAAACTCTCAGTCGATTTTGAATATGATCGTTTTACTTTAATCAACTCGGTTTCAAGGCGTTACCTTGCTCCCCGTTCGCCTTTCGAAAGTCGTCTCCGTGATATTTATGAAGATGCCTATAAGCGTCTTGTCGGCCCCAGTGTCGAAACGGAGATTCGAGGCGACCTATTTGAAAAAGCTGAAGATGCGGCGATTCTCCTCTTTAAAGAGAATCTCCGTCAACTTTTGATGGTCCCACCCTTAAAAGGAAAAAGAATTCTTGGTTTTGATCCGGCCTTCGTGAACGGCTGCAAAATTGCCGCGGTCGACGAACGAGGAAAACTTCTTGGGGTCGATGTCGTTTATCCGACAATTGGTGGATCACTACGAATTGAAGAGAGTAAACGCATTGTTTTATCTTTTATCGATAAATACCATCTCGATTTAATTGCTTTAGGAAACGGAACTGCCTCTCGCGAATCGGAAGAGTTTCTTCGAAATCTCATCAAAGAAAAAGGATTGAACGTTTCAATCGTCATCGTGAATGAAGCCGGGGCCTCGGTTTATAGCGCCTCCTCTTTAGGAAGCCAAGAATTTCCCGATCTAAGCGCCGAAAAGCGGAGTGCCATTTCTTTGGCCCGCAGGCTTCAAGATCCCTTAGCGGAACTTGTCAAGATTTCGCCGATGTCGATCGGGGTTGGACAATACCAACACGATATGGATGAAAAGAAGCTTTCTAATGCTCTTAATGGCGTCGTTGAAGACTCCGTAAATACGGTGGGCGTGTATTTAAATAGTGCCTCTCCGTCTCTCTTATCTTACGTCTCCGGAATCGGACCCTCGCTTGCCCAGTCAATCGTCAGTTATCGGGAGACCAACGGGCCTTTTAAAACCCGTCGTGAGCTTCTTAACGTCCCTAAACTCGGCAAGAAGGCTTTTGAACAAAGCGCGGGGTTCTTACGGATCCTCGATGGCTACCCTCTCGACAATACGGGTGTCCATCCAGAAAGTTATCCCCTCGCTCTTTCGCTTCTTAAAGACATGGGCCTTTTAATTTTGGATATTGGGACATCAAAAGCCACTTCGATTTTGAGCTCCCTAAATGACTTTGCTTCTCTTGCCCAAAAATACGGATCAGGAGAGGCCACTTTTCGCGACATTGTGGCCGAACTCACGAAGCCCGGGCGTGATCCCCGTGAAGAGGTTAAGCAAGCCATTCTTTCCAGCGAAGCCAAAGACATAAAAGATATAAAGGTCGGGATGATTCTTTCGGGGACCGTTCGCAATGTCATGGATTTTGGCGCCTTTGTCGACATTGGTGTCCACCAAGATGGTTTGGTCCATATTTCTGAAATGTGTGATCATTTCATTTCTTCTCCTCTTGAAGTGGTTCATATCAATGACATCGTTCGCGTGAAGGTCATATCGCTTGATCTCGTGCGAAAAAGGATCGGCCTTTCGATGAAGCAGATAACGGGCGAGACGAAGACAAGTTGAGAAGGCGAAGTGCTTAATTAGGAACGGCAAAAGAAGGAATGTTATTGCCAAGAGGGGGCAAGTATGGAAAAAGACGATCAGTTCATTAATTTGACGCCTGAAAACGTTCTTCACGAACATATTTGCTGCATTAGAAGAACAAAGACGGTGTGCCCCGGGATCGAGGAAAAACGAAAATGGTTGAAAGAGCTGCTTCAAGAAGGCCACGTTTTTCGAAAGCTTAACGCCAAGGCCACGGTCTTCATTGAATATGCCCCGCTTGAAAAAGCCTGGGTTCCAATCATCGGCGATAATTTCATCTACATCTATTGCCTTTGGGTTGACGGCGAGGCAAAGGGCAAGGGCTATGGCCGGTCTTTGATGGAATATTGCCTTGCCGAGGCTCGGGCCCTAGGCAAATCCGGCGTCTGCATGCTGGGATCGATTAAGCAAAAGCATTGGCTTTCCGATCAAGGTTTTGCAAAAAAGTTTGGTTTTAAGGTTGTCGACTCGACCGATGACGGTTACGAATTGTTCTGCCTCTCTTTTGATGGCAAAATCCCGAATTTTGCCGATAAAGCCAAAAGCCATCGAATCGAAAGCAAGGATCTTACCATCTATTATGACGATCAATGCCCGTATATCCATCAAAGCATCGAGATGATTCACGGATACTGTGCGAAAAACAATATTCCTTTGTCGATTATCAAGATCGATTCGTTAGTAAAGGCCAAAGACCTTCCGTGTGTATTCAACAATTTTGGTGTTTTTTATCGTGGAGAATTTAGGACGCTAAATCTGATACTGGACGAAGAGAACGTTGCCAGATTACTGAAATGAAACGCTGACAATTCTATTTATTTGTTCATCCTGTTTTTTTGTGAATAGTTTTCAATTCTAATGGCTACCAGCGGTGGTCACACCACCAAAAAATGAGACTGTTCGAAAAAAATAATGGCATTATTTCTCTCTAAACAAAAAATAATTGTTAAAATAATCATGTATTTTGGCTTTAATTGGGCATCTGTCTTTTTTTGACTGATTCGTCTTCTTAATATCCTAAAGAACAGTTTGATATTCCATGTCATATAGTATTAAATATAAAAAAGGATCTATTGGAATTTCCAATACTCCTTTGGAACACGTCAATACGTGTTTGTAAGGACAATTTCCTTAGGAGAAGACATTTATGAAAAGTGGAATTCTTAAAAAGTTGACAGTTCTTCTTTTGACTTCCTTTTTCGTTTGCGCCTGCGATTCCAAGATAGAACCAGAAACAATTGGCCCCGAATCTCTTATCTATAAAGATAGCCAGGGACGTTTCGGCCTCTCGTCTCAATCGGGGAAGTCGTTTTATGATCCGCAATTTTCTTCATTGTGCAACTTTGGAAGCGACGTTACGTATTCTAAAGGCGATCAAGCCTATCGGCTGGATGACGGCGTTGAAACAATTATTCCTGGGTATAAGAAAACAACCCCATTTGCAGGCAGTTTTGCGATTGGCCAAAAAGACAATGGGACCTACGCCGTTTTGAATTCTTCTTATCAATCAATCGATGAATTGGAGTATTCTTCGTGCTGCGCGGTTGGCCAAAACGTCGCTCTTCTTAAAGATGAGACAGGCAACTATTGCGTCGTTGACTCCAAAGGTCTTCGAAATTCCTTCTTAGTTGATGGGACCTATCAAAGTTCATTCTTCAATAATGGCGATATCAGCGCATTTTCATTTTACATGAAAGACACGACATACAGTTTCTACGCGGTTTCCGGAAATCTCTATATCAAGGGCTTCAGCTCCTTTAAAATTTATGACCGTCCTAGTTTTCATTTCGTTCTTGCTTTGACGTCAGAAGCGACGTTTCTATTTGACCTAACTACTGGCTTCCGGCAACTCTTCAAGGGTTTGTTCCGTGCGGAATCAATTAATGGCCAAGCCTATATCTCATCAACCAACTTTGTTTTGACAAACGACGAAGAGCTGCTCGTATATAACAAACAGTTTAAGATCGTAAACGACCTGCAATTATCGACTGCGATTACCGGTACATATTTCGGAGCGGTTGACGACACATTCTATTATTCGACCTCTATAGGCACTTTTTGCATTCCGCGAAACGGGGTTACGAATATTGCCTTTGAAGATTATTATCTTGCTTCTTTTATCACAGACAACCAAACCGCTTTATTTTACAAAAAAACTGGAACCGAAATGAGTTATTCAATTCGGACTCTTTCCGGCGCGTTGGTCAAGGACTTATCAAGCAAAGCCTTTGCTTACCAAATTATGGGGGAGACCTATTTTTTCGACATCGGTAAACTATATGATTCCGACGCGAAAGAAATACTCTCTGACCCATCAAATAATGATGGTTTTCTGACATACAAATCGGGTCAAAGTTTTATTTTACTTCTCTCTTTCGACGGATTGTCTTGGAAGGTCTATGACACGACAAAACGTTCCATTCTTGGTTTCACACTTCCAGCTACATTTGGCAAACAAACGAGCATTTTAAATTCATTTTTGTTTGTTTATGGAGGAGGAAAGGATCTTTCTACTTCGGTTTATTCATTAACGAACGGGAAGCTCCTCTTCGAAAACGTCAACATTTACGGCTACACCAGTTATACATGCTATTGGTACGGACACTATTTAATTCGGAATTTTTAATTCGCAAACAATGAGAGCGATCCACCAATCACCTTAAGTGATGTGGAAAGAGAATTGGCAAGTTAGTCATTAATGCACTTTCAAATTATTTGAGAATATTTGATTCTCAATATCGAGAAAAACAGGCATTCTCACGCCAGTTATGTGTATTGGCTTAACGGCGGGTCAACTGTTCAGTTTTTACAGATTATTCAGGCAGTCCTGGCAATCATTATATTGATTCTCATTGCCTCTTCGTTCTTTTGTGTTTTTTCTGGCGCGTAATGATTTGGGGTCAAATTTACCATTGGATTGGGCCGTTTCTACTTGGCATCCAGTACATTGCTTTGACGGGGACGGCCTTGTTTATTTTGGTGCTTTTTGTGATGCGCTTCTTTTGCAAAAAGAATCAAATTCATTTTTGATAATGACTTGTGCTTTGTGCATACGATTTATCTCCAAAACCCAGAATGTGGCGATCGGCTGAATAAATATGGACATATTGAACGAAAGGTACGATGAAACGAATTGTGCAGATTTCGTTTTTATTTTGTGATTTCTTTGCTCCTCAATTGTCTTTATAATCATATTTGTAAAATGGAAAACGCAATCGAAATAGTCGGGGTTAGCAAAACATTTGTTAATGGTGATGTTTCTTTTGATGCGATACATAATTTAGCTTGCGCCTTCTCGTCTAGTGGATTATTTTTCGTTGTTGGAAAATCGGGATCAGGGAAAAGCACCCTTCTCAATCTTGTCGGGGGTCTAGAAACGCCAACCTCGGGGAAAATCGTTATTAATCCTTCTCTTCGGTTTTGTTACGTCTTTCAAGACGAGAATTTCATTTTTTCTCTTTCCATATTAGAAAATCTCCAGTTGGTTTGTAACGACGGGCAGTTGATCGATTCTTTACTCAAAAAAGTTGGTCTTTTTGATAAAAAAGCGACTCCGATTATGTCCATGTCAAAAGGCGAGAGAGCACGGCTTGCGATTGCCAAATCATTGCTTAGCGGTGCGAGTGTCCTTCTCCTTGATGAGCCAACCGGTAATCTAGATTCGGCAAACGGACAGACGGTTTTCTCATTGCTTCGCGAAGTAAGCAAAGACCATCTTGTCATCGTTGTTTCCCACGACCAAGAATCCGCGGACAAATATGGCGACGTCGTTCTTCGCCTGGAAGATGGCAAACTCGTTGGCGAGGCTGTTCGTCGGCCAATCTCTACTGGAAAACGAATTATTACGAAACAAGAAGCCACCCATCACATTCCTCCGCGAATTGGATGGCATTATGTCCTTCATAAAGCTTTTTCACGAAAAGGAAAAGTAATACTCAGTTTAACTAATTTGGTTCTTTCGTCATCGCTTCTCATGGTTTCTCTGACTTTGCTTTTTCAAAATCGGGTCGAGATGTTTTCTCGAGCTTTTGAAAAGTCCGAAAACAATTCCCTTTCCATTTCGAATACTGAATCCTCAAGGAATATGAATCTCCCCGCCAAAGGAATCGATTTTTATAAAGAAATATGTTCATATGGAGCGGTTGAACCCATCGTGGCGGCCCCATATTCATCAGTTTCGTCTAAGGATTTCTTTTTGTTCGCGTACGAAAATCAACTCACGAATAAAACTTGGCCCGACCTTGAAGACAACGAAATAGCCGTCTCTTCACATTTTTCGAAGCCAGGGGAAAGCAATCCAATCGGAAAGATAATTACATTGGATAGTGGTATCACGTTGACCGTTGCGGCGATCTATGATGATATTCCTTCGCCATTTGCACGCCCCTTTCCTTCTTCATCAAACGACTTCATTTTCACAAATGAGAAGACGTTTGGTCGAATTCATAGTGACTCCCAATGGTTTGATGGTCCTAATCCGATTTTCCGAAACGAAGCTCTAGCTTATTATCGCGGTTGCTCTTCTGATTTGGTTCTTAAAGAAGGTCGGCTTCCAACGGCCGCCAACGAAATCGTTGTCTCTTCTTTGTTTGTCAATTCTGGTTGGCCACAGGGCGATTCATCATTGGTTCTAGAGCATTCTTTTCCAGTTCAGTCTGATCCGCGGGCTGTTGACCCGATCGACCGCGTCTTTACGAGCCTTACAGTGGTGGGAATATCCGAGAACGAGGATCCGCAAACTATCCGTTTTGGAAATGAGTTTTACGAACAGGCTTCAGACATATTGAACAAGGATGCTTCCTATTTCGTTAGTTATGAGGACGCAGGAAAACTTCTTCCCCTTCTTTTTCAAGACCGCATTAGTTTTTTGGCGTTTTCCGATGCCGACCAAAACACCTTAGTCGGGTATCGCCAACTTCTTTCTTTTATTGATCTCACCGCCCCGGCGTGGATTGCTACAAGCGTGATTTTCTGTGTAATGACCTTGATATTTGTCCTTCTCTATTCGCTTGATAACATCAAGACAAACGAAAAAGATATCGCCCTGCTTAAACTAGCTCGAAAGAGTGACGGGGCGATTTTGCTTCTTTTCGGTTCTATGAATTCGTTCCTTAGTCTTTTGGCTTTCCCATTGACCTGTTTGTTAGGCGTTGGTGGTGCGTATGGATTGGGTTTACTGGCCAACAAGCTTTTCGATTTAACGCCGAACATTTTCGTTATCTCTTGGCAGGGGGCGCTTATTTCCCTTGCGGTTCTGATCATCATTCCGTTCTTGGTAACTCTGCTCGTTCTACCGAAAATCAAGACCCGCGATGCTGCTCAAATCTTCAAACGCAATTTGGTTTGATTAATGTTTCTTTAAAACAAAGGCCTTTATTGCAGATGAACCAACTTCAGTAAAAAAACCATAGAATCAACGCAACGGATAATTTACATGGGCTGTGAGGTTTATTATCAACCTAATTGACACAATTAATAAACGAACATAGATGAATACGTTACGTAAATCGATTTGTGAGTGCCATTTGGATTCATAAAAAAATACGGTTCAATTTATCGAATTAGCATTTTCAAAACTGTTTTGTGTTTTCGATAATCGTAATTCACAATTATTGTCAATGGAGATGAAACTCTATCAGCTTAAATTTAGTGGTTTAAGAATTAGTTGTAATTGTTTGTTCTTTCGTTCGCTGACAGTTGCGTTTTATGTGCAGTCTTTATTGGCAAAGAGAACGTAAACGGAATGACCCGTTTTGCCGCTAAGAGTTTTAACTATGAACAAATTGTCCAAAGTGACATTTGCATCTTTGGCCTTTAGAAAAGATTACTTGAAATAAGCCAAAGATAATAGGGGGTTATGTGAGTATGGCTGGAAATAGCGGAAGTTCTTCTTATAGTTCGTTGTTGACGTGTAAAAGCGCTGGTAAAAAGATCAACATAGGTTCCGACGTCAACGCGGCCTTGGCTATAAGAGAGTACGAAATAAACGTCAAAAAAGAAAGCCTCCAGCGTCGATTTGAAACATGTTCCTCGATAATAAATAAAGCATCTGACCATTGTGGAAAAACAAGAGAATTGGCGGTTGGTTTGTTCACTGCCTCGCTTCCAATTCTTTTGGGTTCAATTATTACCGCCGTTTGCTCTGCAAATTGCGGTTCTGGTTTTGGGCCTACAGTTAAGGCGATTCTTTATATTTACGCTGTATTGATGTTCGTTTTGCTTGTCGTTTTTTCTTTCGTGGATCGTGAGTTTTACAAAAGGCAGGCGGTGTATCGCGTTCTTAAAACAAAAATCCAGACCGACATCTTCGTCGGAAATTTTGAAGAGACCTACGAAGATGAAGAAATTAAATACCAATTTACTCTTAATGCCGCAAAAGGATCCTTCTCTATTTGCCACAATTTATGTGGCTTTATGCTTGAAATGCTTCCTTATGGCGCTTTGCTTCTCATCACGATTTGTTTGACACTTTTCGTTGCGTTCGGGATGTAAGAATGGGAAAGAAAACTCAGTATTTTTTCTGCTACAACAGAGATGAATTGTCGACTGTATTAATTAACGGAGAACAGCTCCCGTCCTTTATTACGGAAAAACGAACGAATAATTCTGTATTCAAAAATCGAACTTATTTCGATGATTTGGATTATGAGAAAACGGATCCCGAAATATTCGAATCAGTTAAGAGGTTTCTCGCCAATCCAAACGCAATTCTTCTTTATATTAGCGATCTGCCGATCGTTTTTCGGTGGGCGGAAAAAGAAATTGTCGAAGCGGTTAAATTGGGAAGAACAGTGATTATGTTGCGACCAGCAATATTTGTGGTTGGTCTTAAACGGAATTGGTCTCTTGAAAAAATAGCTAGAAAAGGGAAAAAGATCCGCTTTTCATAACTTAAAGAAATTCAAACACAATATCAAGGCAGACGAAACAGCGAAAAGAACCGAATAGAACCAAAGAACCGAAACGCTAAATAAACAGCGAAAGAGTCTTGTTCGCTCATAAGAGTTGACGGTTACCCCATTGGCCAAAACATTTTTCAGTCTTTCGGTATCCGAGGCGTTTTCGGTCATGTGGCGGGGAGAACAATGAGTAATAATCGGCTTGTAATCAAATCCATTTACTGATTTTGTTTTTGCCACGTAATTATAAAGATTGACGTATCCGCGCTCCAGACGAAGATAATACGCATCGAGAATCGACAACAAGATGCCAGAAATTAACAAAAATGCACAAATGCCAAATGCCAATAAATAATTTTTTGTGCCGGCACAATTTGTAGCAATGGTAAAAAAACTAATGTATGCCGCGACCGATACAGCGACCATTGAAGAATATAACGTTTTAAAAATTACCGAATTGCTTCCCATTCTGTTTATGGTGTATTGGATTGAGGTGAGAAAGGCCGTCAAAGAACTTGTATTCGCATCATCAGGGACGGCCGAAGGAATGGTTGGAGAAACGCTCGTTTTCTTTTTTCCTGCCATAAATAACCCCCTATTATCTTTG